>Ga0209542_10000008_pt1 | contig 766110 bp, 667 predicted proteins | sample RifCSPhighO2_01_FD_184028 | JGI IMG/M metagenome (GOLD analysis project Ga0209542, IMG submission 184028) | Soil microbial communities from Rifle, Colorado - Rifle CSP2_plank highO2_0.1 (SPAdes) (version 2) | ecosystem: Environmental > Terrestrial > Deep subsurface > Rock core/Sediment ... | reverse complement strand
GGGTTGACGGTGACGCTGCCGTGGGCGGGGTCGGAGCCCTTGGAGAAGGTCAGTGCGTCGCCATCGACGTCGGTGGCCTTGACCTTGCCGGAGACGGGCTTGTCCTCGTCGGTGGTGACGCGGTAGTTGCCGGTGACGGGGTCGTAGTTGGGGTTGTTCGGGTCGTCGAACTTGGGCGGGTCGTTGATGGGGTTGACGCCGATGTTCACCGTGGACGTGGCGGTGCCACCCTTGCCGTCGGAGACGGTGATGGTGAAGACGTCAGGCCCGTTGTAGTCCTTGTTGGGCGTGTACGTCCACGAACCATCGGCATTGACCACCACGGTGCCATGCTGAGGATCAGAGCCCTTCACGAAGGTCAGGGGGTCGCCATCGGCATCGGAGGCCTTGACCTGTCCCGACACGGGGACGTCTTCGTCGGTTGTGAAACGGTAGTTGCCCGTGGCCGGGTCAAAGTTGCCGGCGCCGCCGTCGACGAAGACCGGGGCCTGGTTGCCGTCATCGAGCAGCGTCGTCGTCTTGAGCGAGGCTTCCCGGCCGTCGTCGCCTGACGAGGCGTTGAATGATTGAGGCGTCACCACCTCGACGATGCGATCCACGCGCAGGCCTTCGCCCATCGCGGCGCCGTCGCCACCGGTCAGGCCGGCTGCGGTGGCGTCGTCTTCGTCGCCACGCTCGATGGCGCCGATCACGTCATCCAGCGACTTGCCGTTGACGCCGTCCGCGACTGGCTTGGCGGCCGCCTTGCCTTTGCCCGCGGCGTCGTTGAAGGCCAGCGTCCACACCTGGGCATTGGCGTCCGTGCTTTCCGCGATCTGCAACGAAGCGTCCGCACTGCCCACCAATCGGTCGCCAGGCATCAAGGTGTCACCCACCTGAAGCGCTTCTGCGGTTTCCTGGCCCTGGCGGATGACCTGGGCACGCCCTTGCAGGCTGGAGACGACGCCGGAAGGGGCTTGGGTGGACGGCTTGGCCATGGAAACCTCTCAAAATGTAACTGCGTGTTGAGTATCTCTCCCGACCCCTCTCCCAAACCAACCCCATCGGCGGCTTTGTGTGAGCGATTGCTGGCCTGAGCCAGTTTCGTGAGCGCTTAAGCCGGCGATGGAGCAAGGGTCGTCCGCAAAGGGCAGGCGCACGCGTGAAAACGCCCGCCCCAACGGCCAATCGGATATCGACCTTGGAGCGGGCGTTCTGCAGGAAGGAAGTCACGCCTTCCCAGGCGTGATGGGCACTTAAGTGAGGGGGTGCCGCAGGTGTTTCAGCGCTCGCGCATCGCGTGGCTCTGCGCCCGCAACACCGGCTTGAGCAGGTAGGACATCACGGTCTTCTTGCCCGTGAGCACGTCCACCTCGGCCGTCATGCCGGGCATGATGGGCAGCTTCTCGCTGAAGTTGGCCTGCTTGGTGCGCACGCGCACCACATAGAAGGTGTTCTGCCCGCGCTCGTCGGTCACGGTGTCGGGGCTGATGTTCTCGACCACGGCGTCCAGCCCGCCGTAAATGGCGAAGTCGTAGGCGGTGAACTTCACGGTGGCGGCCTGGCCAGGGTGGATGAAGGCGATGTCGCGCGGCTGGATCTTGGCTTCCAGCACCAGCGCGTCGTCCAGCGGCACGATCTCGACGATGTCCTTGCCCGGGCTGACCACGCCACCCACGGTGTTGGCCAGCAGCCGTTGCACGCGGCCGCGCACCGGCGACTTCACCTGCGACTTGTCCACTTTGTCAGCCAGGGCCACAGCGCCTTCGTTGATGGCGTTGAGCTTGCCCAGCACGTCCGAGAGCTCCTTGCGGGCCTCGTTCTTGAACGACAGGTCGGTCTCCTGGATCTTGCGCGTGGCCTCCGAGATGGCCGCCTGGATGCGGGCGATCTGCGCGCCGGCCTGCTCCATCTCGCCACGGGCGCGCGTCACGTCGCGCTCCAGCCGCAGCACATCGACCTCCGAGACGGCCCCGGTGGCCAGCAGCGGACGCGTCTTGGTGAGCTCCTGTTGCGACAGCTCCAGGTTGCGCGCGGCCGAGTCGCGGCGAGCACGGGCTTCGGCTTGCTCCTGATGACGCTGAGCCAGTTGTTGCTCGCTGATGCCGACGAGGGCGCTGAGTTCCGAGCGGCGCGAGTCGTAGAGCTGGCGCTCTTCTTCCACGATGCGCACCTCTTCGTTGTCCGCCGTCGAGGGCTCTGGCGGCAGGAAGGGCTTGCCCTCGGCCAGTGCCTTCAGCCGCGCCAGCTTCACCTTCAGTGCAAAGGCCTGGGCCGCGCTCTCGCGCACACCCGAGGTGGCGCGGGTCTCGTCCACCTTCAAAAGCAGCTGGCCGGCTTCCACCACCTGGCCTTCCTTGACCAGGATCTCTGAGACCACGCCGCCGTCGAACGACTGGATCACCTGCAACTGCCTGGACGGGATCACCTTGGCCTCGCCCTTGGTGACCTCGTCGATCTTGGCGAACGAGGCCCACACGATGAGCAGCACCGTCACCAGCAGCGCTCCGCGCACGAGCTTCTGAGCCCCGCGCGTGCCCTCGGTGGACATGACCGCGTCGGCTTCCTGCTCGAAACGGTCGAGGCCGGCCTGCCTGGCGGCATCGGGTGTGACAAGCGGGCCGCTGATGCGGTCGAGCAGGGGGTTGATGGCTGGCGCGAGCTTGAGACGCAAGGCCTCCAGCAGGTTGACGATGCGCTGGCCGATGTTGAGCAGGGCGGTGTTCATGTGGGCTCCTCCTGCTTCACGATGCACGGGTGATGCGGCCTGCGGACAGCGCCTGCATGATCCGGTCACGCGGGCCATCTGCCACGACCTTGCCCTGGTCGATCACGACCACGCGGTCGACGAAGGCCAGCATGGAGGTGCGGTGCGTCACCAGCACCACCGTCTTGCCCTGGCAGTGCTGCTGCATCTTCTGGGTCACGAAGGCCTCGGTCGAGAAGTCCATGGCGCTGGTCGGCTCGTCCAGCAGCAGGATGGGGGTGTTGTGCAGCACCGCCCGCGCGATGCCCACGCTCTGGCGCTGGCCGCCCGAGAGCAGCTCGCCGCGCTCGCCCACCGGCAGGTCGAAGCCTTGCGGGTGGCGCTTGACGAAGTCGCTCAGGCCCGCGGTTTCGGTCGCGGTGAGGATGGCCTCGTCGGTCGCGTGCGGCATGCCGAAGGTGATGTTGTCGCGCAGCGAGCCGTAGAACAGCGTCACGTCCTGTGCCACGTGGCCCATGTTGCGCCGCAGGTCGGCCGGGTCGAGCTGGCGCATGTCGATGCCGTCGATCAGCACCGATCCGCTGGTGGGCTGATACAGACCCAGGATCAGCTTTTGCAGCGTGGTCTTGCCCGAGCCCACCTTGCCGATGAAGGCCACCTTCTCTCCGGGCTGGATGCGAAGGCTGATGTCGTCGAGCGAGGGCTCACGGCGGCCCGGGTAAGCGAACGAGACGTGGCGGAACTCGATCTCGCCCTTGAGCTCGGCTCGGTGGATGAAGGTGGTCTCGGCCGGCCGTTCAACCGGCTGAGCCATGATCTGCTCGAGCGACTCCATGGCCGTGCGCGCGCCCTGGTACTGCATCAGCAGGCCGACGATCTGGCCTGCCGGGGCCAGCGCGCGGCCGGCCAGCATGGTCGAGGCGATCAGGCCGCCCATCGTGAGCTGCTTGTCGGCGATCAGGTAGACACCGATCAGCACGATGCACACGGAGACGAACTGCTGCATCGTCGCCGTGCCGTACATGGCCGCCGACGAGAGCCGGCGCATGCGCACGTTGAGCTCGGCCAGGAACTGGTTGGCACCCTCCCAGCGTTTCTGGATCACGTTCTCGGCGCCCTGGGTCTTGATGGTTTCGATGCCGGTCAGGCTCTCGATGAGCGTTGCATTGCGCTGCGCCGAGGCCTGGTAGGTGGTCTGCGACAGCGCGTGCAGGCGATGCTGCAGCACGTAACCCGACAGCACGATCAGCCCGAACACCGTCATGACCGGCAGCACCAGCCAGGGCGAGATCCAGGCCATCACCACGACAAACAGCAGGGCAAACGGCAGGTCGATCAGCGCGGTCACCGTGCTCGAGGCGATGAAGTCGCGCACCTGCTCGAAGCCGCGCAGGTTGGAGGCGAACGAGCCCACCGATTGCGGGCGGTTTTCCAGGCGCATGCCCAGCACGCGCTCCATCAGCGTGGCCGAGATCTGCACGTCGATGCGCGCGCTGGCCTCGTCCACGAAGTGGCTGCGCAGCAGGCGGATGAACAGGTCGGCGCCGAGCACCAGCGTCACGCCGATGGCCAGCACCCACAGGGTTTCGACCGCGTGGTTGGGCACCACCCGGTCGTACACGTTCATCGAAAACAGCGGGAAGGCGAGCGCGAAGAAGTTGACCAGCAGCGCGGCCCACAGCACGTCGCGGTAGACGAAGCGCTGGGCCAGCACCGGGCCCCAGAACCAGTGGCTGGCGCGGGTCTGGCGCGTGGCGGGGGTGCGCTCATCGAAGCGGAAGTGCGGGCGCACGAAGGCGACGACGCCCGTGTGGCGCTGGGCCAGCTCGCCCAAGGGCAGGCGCACAGCGCCCTGGCCGGTCTCGGGCATCAGCACGCGGGCTTCTCCGCGCTCGATGCCCAGCAGCACGCAGGCCTGGTCGCCCTGGAGCAGCAAGATGGCCGGCAGGGTGGCCGCATCGATCGACTTCAGCTCGCAGCGCTGCAGCTTGCTGGCCAGGCCGGCGCGGGCGGCGGCGCGCTCCAGCAGCGACACGGGCAGGGGCTCCTGATTCAGGGGCAGGCCGGCGCTCAGGCTGGCTCGCGATGCGGGCAGGCCATGGATGCGGCAGACCTCGATGAGGCAGTCCAGCAGCGGATCGGGCGCCAGCAGGTCTTCGCGCAACCGGGTTTCGCGGGTTTCGGGCGCCGGCTGGGTGGGCGTTGGGGCGGCCTGGGCCTCGGTGCGAGGGGCGGCGGCCAGCGGGGTGTCTTGGGGCGCGTTCATGCGGTCAAGGCGTCTTTCGTGCGAGGTGGCGCTCGCCGCACGAGGAGGCCCCGGACGGCATGCTCAACGGATATCGGCGCAATGCACGTCGAATTGACCTGTTTTTCGATCGGCGAAAAACCGCTCCAGGGTCATGCGAACCGTGCGGAAGGCCAACTCGTCCCAGGGGATCTCGTTTTGATGGAAGAGCTGGGCCTCCATCGTTTCCGGCCCGGGGTTGAAATCGGTGTCCAGCAGGCGGGCGCGGTAGAACAGGTGCACCTGTCCCGCGCTGACGACGTTGAGCACGCAATAAAGCCCCTGCATTTCGATGCGCGCACCGGCTTCCTCGTCGGTTTCGCGGGCGGCGCCTTCTTCGGTGGTCTCGCCCAGCTCCATGAAGCCGGCTGGCAGCGTCCAGAAGCCCTTGCGAGGCTCGATGTTGCGCTTGCACAGCAGCACTTGCTCGCCCCAGACGGGCAGGGTGCCCACCACGTTCAGCGGGTTGACGTAGTGGATGTGCTGGCACGCCGGGCAGACCGCGCGCTCGCGGTTGTCGTCGGCGGGCACCTTGTGCTCCACCGGCGTGCCACAGACCTGACAGTGCTCGATTCGGCGTGAAAACAGCATGTCCCGCAGTGTAGGGCATGTGCATGGCGCGCCCGTGTCAACCGGGGGCGTGGACCTGGCGATGTGGTCGATTGGGTGGCGTCAGCCGTGGCGGCAACTGCGCAAGACCACCCACGGGGCGAACGCCTCGAGCACCTGCAGGGGCTGCCCGTGGTGGTGGAACAGCGAATGGCGCGACCAGGTGGGAGCGCGGGGTGGCGCATCGGCTGCCGATGTGGCGGCTGCCGCATGCAGGCGAGCCCATTGCCTGGCCATGTGGGCGCTTGCCAGGCCATGGGGCTGAAAAGGCAGGGCCTGCAGCGGCCCCCGCCGCACGGCCCGGTGGGTGAACAGCAACTCCGCCAGCGGCCGGGTGCCCAGCCCTCGGATGGCCCGCCAGGGGCCTTTGACCGCTCTCACCGGCACGCTGCTGCGCGCCCACACGGCAGGCCGTTCGTCGACGCGCAGCACGACTTCCCGCACATGGCCCACGCTGCAACCCAGCGCCTGGCGCTCCTGCGGCCACAGCCGGCGGCGTCCTTGATCCAGCACCTCCACCCGCACGGTGCCGAGCAGGCGCAGGCGCGCCGTCAGCGAGCCGGGGGCCGACAGCCACTGGCCCAGTCGAGGAGGCACCGGTCGCGGCCTGGCCTGACGGGCGGCGGGGCGGCGGCGGGAGACGCGGACCCAGGCGGTCGCGCAGGCAGGGGGAGCTTGAGGGCGCGTTAGCATGCGGGCCGGATCATAGCCAAGCTCCACGACGTGACCGACCGCTCCCAACCCGCCGCCGCCCCGCATGCCTTGCCTGCATCCCTGCCCGAGGGCTGGATGGCCGTGCCCATGGGGCCAGGGGTCACCGCCGTGATGACGGCGCGAGCCGGCGGCGTCAGCCCGCAGCCCTGGGCATCGTGCAACCTGGGTGACCACGTGGGCGACGACAAGCAGCGCGTGCACGCCAACCGCGAGGTCCTGGCGCGCTGTTTGCCCGCCAGACCGGTTTTCATGGAACAGGTGCATGGCGAGGCCGTGGCCCGCCTGCGAGCCGGGGCCTCGCCGGATGGCTCCCCCGCGATCCAGGCCGATGGCGCCTTGAGCACCGAGCCCGGCGTGGCCTGCGTGGTCATGGTGGCCGACTGCCTGCCCATCTTGCTGGCCGCCCCGCAAGGCCGTGGGGTGGCGGCCCTGCACGCCGGCTGGCGGGGCCTGGCTGGACACGGCCCCGCCTGTCCGTCAGGACGGGGCATCGTGCATGCCGGTGTGCTGGCTTTGTGCGAGGCCACAGGGGCCGACCCGGCCGACCTGCGCGCGTGGCTGGGCCCCTGCATCGGTCCGCGGGCCTTCGAGGTCGGCGCAGATGTGCTCGCCGGCTTTGGCGTGACGCCGGTGGATGGCGTCGCCGCCCCTCGGTTCGAGCCGTGCCCGGGGCTGCCTGGCAAATGGCTGGCCGACCTGCCTGGCCTGGCCCGAGATCGGCTGCAGGCGCTGGGTTTGCAACACATCACCGGTGGAGAGTGGTGCACTGTCTCAGCGCCCGGGCGGTTCTTCTCGCACCGGCGCGACGGGCGCAGCGGTCGGCAGGCCGCCGCCATCTGCCTGAGCGCTGGCTGACGCCTGCTGTGTCGCGTCAACTGGACCCTGCTCGGGGCTTGGCGGCGCATTTTGCGCGGTCGCGGCTTGCTCGGGCTGCTCGGTTCGCGCGGCCTGTTCGCGCAGCCTGAGCAGTTCGGCCTGCTCCGCCTGGCGTATGGCCTTGCGACGCGCCGGGGCACCGAGCAGGTACAGCACCAGCGCCAGCGGCCCGACGCCGTACATCAGGAAGGTGAAAACAGCGCCCAGCACCGTGCCCTGCGGGCTGGTGGCCTCGGCCAGCGCCATCATCAGGGTCACGTACATCCAGGCGATCGCAACGATCCACATCTCTTTTTCCCGACGCTCGGTCTCGATCCGGCCGCAGCCAGGGTCTTCGCCCACACCGCGGACGCGCTGGGCATGTTGGAATGATGCCAAAGACGGCCGGGGCCCCTTCACATTCGTTGCCCAAGGTTCAGAATACGGAAACAAACGCGGTTCACGATTCCGGACGCAACCGGAACGAGCCCGGAAACAGGAGACATATGGCTGTCGCTCAAAGGTCTCGCGCCAAGCGCGAGTTGCTTGCATCCGTGGCCCCGTCCGAGGCCCAGTCGGTGGACATCGCCAAGGCGTCCTCCAAAGCCGGCTCCGCGGCTTCACCTGGGGCCAAAGCAGCCAAGTCGGTGAGGAACGGGCCCGCGAGCAAGGCAGTCAAGGCCGCCACGAAAAAGGCTTCGCCAAAGACCGCTCCAAAGACCGCTCCAAAGACCGCTCCAAAGACCACTCAACAGACCGCGAAACAGCCAGCCAGCGCTGCCTCGCAGGCTGGCCAAGGGGCCCGCGCGTCAGGGGCCAGTTCAACCGCCCAATCCAAGACCGATCAGCAGGCATCGGCATTCGGGTCCGGGCACGCTGGCAACCCGTTTTCGGCGGCCACCCAGGCCTGGTCCAGTTTGCTCGACGGCAAGGCGACATGGCCTGGTGTCGACCCTGCGAAACTGCGTGAAATGGTGGGGGCAGGGCAATTGGGGCAACTTGGGCAGCTTGGACAATTGGGCCAGTTGCCCGAAGCCTGGCGGCCCTGGTTGGGCGCCGCTGCCAACGCGCAGAACGGGGCCGCTCCCGAGTTCATCAAGGGCCTGGAGCCGGTGGGGCAGGCCGTTGGCGCCCTGGGCCAGAGCCTGGGCAGCACCCTGCAGTCGCTGGCCGGCCTGAGCATCCCGCCCGAGCAACTCCAGGCCATCCAGCAGGACTACCTGCAGCAGGCCGGTCAGATCTGGAACCAGGCCCTGCAACAGCCCGAGGCTGTCAAGGTCAGCGACAAGCGCTTTGCATCGCCCGAGTGGAACCAGTCGCCGGGCAGCGCCTTCATGGCCTCGATGTACCTGCTCAACGCGCGCACGTTGCAGCGCCTGGCCGACAACCTGACGGGCGACGACAAAGCCCGCCAGCGTGTGCGCTTTGCCGTGCAGCAATGGGCCGATGCCGCGTCGCCCGCCAACTTCCTGGCCTTCAACCCGGAAGCCCTGAGCAAAGCCATCAGCACCAAGGGCGAGAGCCTCACCCAGGGCTTGGGGCACCTGCTCAACGACATCCGCCAGGGCCACATGTCCCAGACGGACGAGAGCGTGTTCGAAGTGGGCGTGAACGTGGCCACCACCGAAGGCTCGGTGGTCTACGAGAACCCCTACTTCCAGCTCATCGAGTACAAGCCGCTGACGGCGCAGGTGCACGAGGTGCCCTTTCTGTTCGTGCCGCCGTGCATCAACAAGTACTACATCCTCGATCTGCAGCCTGAGAACTCGCTGGTGCGCTACCTGCTGTCGCAGGGGCACCGCGTGTTCATGGTCAGCTGGGTCAATGCCGACGACAGCCTGGCCAAGGCCACCTGGGACGACTACGTCGAGCACGGCGTGACGCGGGCCATCGACGTCACCCGCGAAATCGCTGGTGTGGAGCAGGTCAACGCCTTGGGCTTCTGCGTGGGAGGCACCCTGCTGGCCACGGCGCTGGCGACCTTGGCTGCGCAGGGCCGCAAGCCCGTTCGCAGCCTGACCTTGCTCACGGCGTTCCTGGATTTCGTCAACACCGGCACCATGGACGTCTTCGTGGACGAGGCCATGGTGCGCATGCGCGAGATGACCATGGGCCCGGACAGCCCGGCGGGCGGCGGCCTGCTGCGGGGCAACGAGCTCGCTGCCACGTTCTCGTTCCTGCGTGCCAACGACCTGGTCTGGAACTACGTCATCGGCAACTACCTCAAGGGCGAGTTGCCGCCGGCCTTCGACCTGCTCTATTGGAACAGCGACAGCACCAACCTGCCGGGTCCGATGTACACCTGGTACCTGCGCAACACCTACCTCGAAAACAAGCTCTGCAAGCCGGGGGCGGTCAAGGTCTGCGGCGTGCCGCTGGACATGCGTCGCCTGGACATGCCCACCTTCATCTACGGCTCGCGCGAAGACCACATCGTGCCTTGGGACAGCGCCTACGCGTCAACCCAGGTCGTGAGCGGGCCGCGCACCTTCGTGCTTGGCGCGTCCGGTCACATCGCCGGGGTGATCAACCCGCCCGAGAAGAAAAAACGCAGCCACTGGGTCAGCTCGGCACGGACTTTGCCTGCCACCGCGCAAGCGTGGATGGAGACCGCCACGGAGCAGCCTGGCAGTTGGTGGCCTGTCTGGTCCGGCTGGCTGGCCGAGCAGTCCGGCAAGATGGTGCCCGCACCCAGACAGCCAGGCAGCCGGCAGCATCCCGTCATCGAGGCCGCGCCAGGCCGTTACGTCAAGCGCAAAGCCTGATCCCGGGGCTGCCACAAGCGGCCCCGGCCACGTCAACCGAAGTCACAAGGAACTCACCATGACCGACATCGTGATCGTTGCCGCGGCCCGCACCGCGGTGGGCAAGTTCGGCGGCTCGCTCGCCAAGACCCCGGCATCCGAGCTGGGCGCCACCGTCATCCGCGACCTGCTGCGTCGCTCCGGCTTGCCCGGCGACCAGGTCAGCGAGGTCATCCTGGGCCAGGTGCTGCAGGCCGGCTGTGGTCAGAACCCGGCGCGCCAGGCCATCATCAAGTCGGGCCTGCCCAACGCCGTGCCCGGCATGACCATCAACAAGGTGTGCGGCTCGGGCCTGAAGGCCGTGATGCTGGCTGCCCAGGCCATCCGCGATGGCGATGCCGAGGTGGTCATCGCTGGCGGCCAGGAGAACATGAGCCTGTCGCCACACGTGGTGCCCAACTCGCGAGACGGCCAGCGCATGGGCAACTGGACCATGATCGACACCATGATCACCGATGGCCTGTGGGACGTCTACAACCAGTACCACATGGGCATCACGGCCGAGAACGTGGCCAAGCAGTACGGCATCAGCCGCGAGGCACAGGATGCGCTGGCACTGGCTTCGCAGCAAAAGGCCGCTGCCGCGCAAGATGCAGGCCGTTTCAAGGACGAGATCGTGCCGGTGCTGATCCCGCAGAAGAAGGGCGACCCGCTGAGCTTCGACGTTGACGAGTTCGTCAACCGCAAGACGAATGCGGAGGCCCTGGCCGGCTTGCGCCCGGCCTTCGACAAGGCTGGCAGCGTGACCGCGGGCAATGCCTCGGGCATCAACGATGGCGCGGCCGCCGTGATGGTGATGAGCGCCAAACGCGCCGAACAGCTGGGCCTGAAGGTGCTGGGCCGCATCGCTTCGTATGCCAGCGCAGGGCTGGACCCGGCCATCATGGGCATGGGCCCCGTGCCGGCTGCTCGCCGTGCGCTCGAGCGCGCCGGCTGGAAGGCCGCCGACCTCGACTTGCTCGAAATCAACGAAGCCTTTGCCGCCCAGGCCTGCGCCGTTCATCAGGAAATGGGCTGGGACACGAGCAAGGTCAACGTCAACGGTGGCGCCATCGCCATCGGTCACCCCATTGGCGCGTCGGGTTGCCGCATCCTGGTGACCCTGCTGCACGAGATGGCACGTCGCGATGCGAAGAAGGGCATCGCGTCCCTTTGCATCGGTGGCGGCATGGGCGTGGCGCTCACCATCGAGCGCTGATCCGGGTTTCTCCGAACCCGTTCTCACCGATTTTCACCGCGCCCGTCAGCCTTCAGGGCGCGACCCCTTCACAGTTCACAGCCCACAGAGGAGCATCACATGAGTCAGAAAGTAGCCTACGTCACCGGCGGCATGGGTGGCATCGGCACCGCCATCTGCCAGCGCCTGCACAAGGACGGTTTCAAGGTCATCGCCGGCTGCGGCCCGAGCCGTGACCACGCCAAGTGGCTGGAAGAGCAGAGGGTCCTGGGCTACACCTTCTACGTGTCGGTGGGCAATGTCTCGGACTGGGACTCGACCGTGGCGGCCTTCCAGAAGACCAAGGCCGAACATGGCCCGATCGACGTGCTGGTCAACAACGCTGGCATCACCAAGGACGGCATGTTCCGCAAGATGACGAAGTCCGACTGGGACGTCGTCATCGACACCAACCTCAACAGCCTGTTCAACGTGACCAAGCAGGTCATCGACGACATGGTGGACCGGGGCTGGGGCCGCATCGTCAACATCAGCTCGGTCAATGGCGAGAAGGGCCAGTTTGGCCAGACCAACTACTCGGCCGCCAAGGCCGGCATGCACGGCTTCACCATGGCCCTGGCCCAGGAAGTGGCCAACAAGGGCGTGACGGTGAACACCGTCTCGCCGGGCTACATCGGCACCGAGATGGTCCGCTCGATCCGCCCTGACGTGCTGGACAAGATCGTGGCCACCATCCCCGTCAAGCGCCTGGGCACCCCGGAGGAAATCGCTTCGATGGTGTCGTGGGTGTCGAGCGACGAGGCCGGTTTTGCCACCGGTGCCGATTTCTCGGTCAACGGTGGCCTGCACATGGGCTGATGCCAGCTTGATGCTTGGCTGAGGCTTGTTGGCTGCCGAGCTTTTGAGGCTCGGACGTGAGCACCTGGAAAACCCCGCGTGTCGCAAGTCGGCCGCGGGGTTTTGTTTTGGCTGCTTTCAAGCGGGTTTGGGTGATGCAGGTTTGAGCTTTGGTGGATGGTTGGGGGAGGGGCTCACGTTGAGCAACGGTCAGGGGGCGAGGGGTGCCTGCTCCGGCCCTGCGCGGGGCATCACCGAGCGTGTTCACCGTCACCCCTTGAACGCGAGCCTGGCTGTTGCCGAGCCATGACACCGCACATGTCGGGCCTGCGCAGGCACCCCTCGCCCCCTGCCCGCGACACAACGTGGCAGGCGGAGAAAGAAGAAAGAAGGCGACGCTTGCGTCGCCTTCTTTCTTCTGCCAACCCCGCAGTGCGCGGTGGTTCGGGTTCGATGGGTGGGGAGCGTGTGATCCGGCCCGACATGTGCGGTGTCATGGCTCGGCAACCACTTGGTCGGTGTTCAAGGGGTGACAGCAGCGGAGCTCGGTGATGCCCCGCGCAGGGCCGGATCACACGCTCCCCACCCACCGAGCCATGCACCAGCCGACGCACGACCCCAACCCAGCAAGCAAAGGTGATTCAGGCCAGCGCCTCTTGTTCGAGCACAAGGCGGTCCAGCGCCGCGCACACTTCAGCGAACTTGCCCGCGATCACGGTGCGGCGGGCATCTTGCGGATCAACGGAGATGCGAACGGTGCGGACCTGCTGGCCCGTTGCGCTGGGAGAGAAGGGTGCTTGCGCGGACCGTGGGAAATCAATGACGCGGCCCAGGTTGCCGCGTGGCGGCGTGCCCCAGGGCGTGAGCGGGCGAGGACGCACCGGTTGCTGGCTGGCCGGGCGTTGTGCCGGTCCGGGCTCGGTGACACCGCTGGAAGCCAAGGCTGTGGCGTTGTGACGGACTGCGAAGGCGCGTGCGAGGTGGTGAATCATGGTGAACTCCGAAAGCTGTGAAGTTCGGCAGGATTCGATTGCTCAAGCCCCCGCGGGAATCGCGCCAGCTGCCTGGCGCCAATGCCCGCCACCCGCGGTGGCCACCTTGACCCCTTTGCTCGATCGGCAAGGGGCCGCCAGAAACACGTCGGTTCAGATCTGCTGGCAGATCAGTTCAGGGGCTGGTTGCGGATGAGTCCGACAGCCAGGCCTTCAAGTTCGAAGTCGTCCTGTTCGGGCGACACGATGATGGGATCGAACTCGGGGTTTTCGGGCAGGAGCTGGATGCCCTGCGGGGTGCGCTGAAAGCGCTTGACGGTGACCTCGTCGCCAATGCGGGCGACCACGATTTGGCCATTGCGGGCCTCGCGGGTGCGGGCCACGGCCAGCAGGTCGCCGTCCAGGATGCCGATGTCCTTCATGCTCATGCCGCGCACGCGCAGCAGGTAATCGGGCTTGCGTGCAAACAGGCTGGGCTCGACCGCGTAGGTCTGCTCGACGTGCTCTTGCGCCAGGATGGGGCTGCCCGCGGCCACGCGGCCCACCAGAGGCAACACCAGTTGCTCCAGGCCGGGCAGGGGCAGGTTGAACGGCAGGCCGGACTTGCCGACGCTGCTGCGCTGGGCTTCGTCTCGGCGGCTTTCGTTGACGGTGCGCAGCGTGCCGGCCTTGAGGCGGATGCCGCGCGAGGTGCCGCCGACGAGTTCGATCACGCCCTTGCGGGCCAGGGCCTGCAAATGCTCTTCTGCGGCGTTGGCCGAGCGAAAACCCAGCTCCGATGCGATCTCGGCCCGGGTGGGCGGTGCACCGGTGCGCGCGATGCTGCGCTGGATCAACTCGAAGATCTGCTGCTGGCGCGGGGTGAGTTTGGGTTTATCGTCGGCCATCTGGTTGGAGCTGCCACGCAGGCAGCGCGATGAAGCGAATGACTGTCATTTTATACAGGGCTGTTTGTTTGTCCAGTATTTTGTTGGTGGGCTGGCGTGGGGCGTGGCCATCGCGCAACCCTTCGCTGCCCGGCCAGGGCAAGGAGGCGGCATGTCGCACGTGCTGATCCTGGGCACCGGCGGCACCATCGCTGGCACGGCGTCCGACCCGGGCCGGAGCTGGGCCTACCGCGCCGCGCAACTGAGCGTCGAGCAACTCGTGGACGCCGTGCCCGAGCTGGCGGCCTGTGCGCTGGCCACCCGGCAGGTCGCCCAGATCGACAGCAAGGACATGGGCTGGGTGACCTGGCAGGCCCTGGGTCAGGCCATCGAAGGTGCGATGGCCGACGAAGCCACCTCGGCCATCGTCATCACGCATGGCACCGACACGCTGGAAGAAACCGCCTGCCTGCTGCACGCTTTGCACGACGGCCGCAAACCCATCGTGCTGACCGCGGCCATGCGCCCTGCGACCGCGCCGGATGCAGACGGCCCGGCCAACCTGGTGCAGGCCGTGCAGTTGGCCCAGGCGGCTGCCCAGCGTGGTGAAGGCGGGGTGGCGGTGGCGTTGGCCGGCCAAGCCTGGTCCGCGCGCGATGTGCGCAAGGCCCACAGCCACGCCATCGACGCCTTCGACGGCGGCGGTGCCGCGCCGCTGCAAGGGCACGACCCATGGCCGCAACCGGAGGCACGCGGCTGGCATGGGCTGCGGCATGCCCAACCGCCGCGCGTGGAGGTGGTCACCAGCCATGCCGATGCCGATGGCTGGCTGGTCGACGCCGCGCTGGCGCATGCCCAGGCGTCAGGAAGCAAGCTGGATGGCCTGATCGTGGCCTGTACCGGCCACGGAACCATGCACGAGAAGCTGGAAGCGGCCCTGCAGCGCGCCCGCGATGCAGGCGTGCTCGTGTGGCGCAGCAGCCGTGTGGCCCGTGGCGGCGTGCAGCCGCGCGATGGCGATGCCTGGCCCGCAGCCGGCGCCTGGACGCCAGCACAAGCGCGGGTCCGGTTGCTTCTGGAGCTGCTCAGCGCCCGCCGCTGACGTCGAGGATGGCGCCAGCCGTGTAGCTGGCCGCGTCCGACAGCAGCCAGGCGATGGCCTCGCCGACCTCTTCAGGGTGGGCGGCGCGCCCCATGGGCAATTGCGGCGCCATGCGGCTGGCACGGTCGGGCTCGCCCCCCGTGGCGTGGATGCCGGTGTCGGTGATGCCCGGTCGCACGGCGACCACGCGCACGCCTTCGCCGGCCACTTCCTTGGCCAGGCCGCCGGTGAAGACGTCGATGGCCCCCTTGCTGGCGGCGTAGTCCACGTACAGCGCGGGCGAGCCGGTGCGCACCGCGCTGCTGGAGACGTTGACGATGACGCCGCCTTGACCGCCATGCCGGTGCGACATGCGCTTGACGGCTTCGCGCGCGCAAAGCATCGGGCCGAAGACGTTGACCGCCAGCATGCGCTGCAGGCGCTCGGCGCTCATCTCGTCGAGCCGCGCGGTGCGATCGACGATGCCGGCGTTGTTGACCAGCCCTGTCAGCCGGGGCAGACAGGCATCTAGTTGGGCGAACAGGGCGAGCACCTCGGCCTCCTTGGCCAGGTCCGCCTGGGCGATGATCGCTTGCGGAGCGCCCAGGCGCAGGCAGTCGTCGGCAACGGCCTGGGCCAGGTCGGCTCGGTGAGCGAAGTGGATCAGCAGGGCATGGCCGCGCTGCGCGAGCAGCCGGGCGGTGGCGGCGCCGATGCCCTGGCTGGCGCCGGTGACGAGGGTGACAGGTGACATCCCGTCACTTTACTTCGCTTAACCTTCGAGACTGAGAGCCACAACACAGCCCTGAGAAACTGAAGGCATGACAAGCTTGAACAAGAACAAGTCCTGGTGGGCCGGCTGGCGCCTGTTTGCCATCCTGGGGTTGCTCGCGCTGGCGAGCTGGGGCGTCTACGCCAAGTTCATCAAGAAGCCCCCCGCGCCCGAGGTCATCACGGCCGAGGTCGAACGCACGAACCTGGAAGACACGGTGCTGGCTTCGGGCACGATCAAGTCCGAGCGCGACGTCAATGTCGGCGCCCAGGTCTCGGGCCAGATCAAACGCCTGCACGTGGACCTGGGTGACCAGGTCAAGCAGGGGCAGTTGCTGGCGGAAATCGACTCCACCACCCAGACCAACACCCTGCGCAACGCCGAGGCCCAGGTGGCCTTGCTGCAGGCCCAGCTGCAGGCCAAGGAAGCGCTGTTCAGGCAGGCCGAGATCACGTTCCAGCGCCAGCAGGGCCTGTTCAAGCAGGACGCGGGCTCCAAGGCCGAGCTCGACGCCGCCGAGGCCACGCTGGCCACCACCCGCGCCGACATCAATGCCCTGAAGGCCCAGATCAAGCAGGCCAACATCTCGGTGGACACGGCGCGCGTGAACCTGGGCTACACGCGCATCCTCGCGCCCATCGACGGCGTGGTCACGGGCGTGATCGCCGAAGAGGGGCGCACGGTGAACGCGGTGCAGTCGGCGCCGACCATCATCAAGCTCTCGCGCCTGGACAGCGTGCTCATCAAGGCTCAGATTTCCGAAGCCGACGTGGTGCGCGTCAAGCCCGGGCTGCCGGTGTACTTCACCATCCTGGGCGAGCCGCAAAAGCGCTACGAGGCCAAGCTGCGCGCCATCGAGCCATCGCCCGAGTCCGAGCAGGTCGACACCAGCACCAAGACGAGCACGACCACTTCGTCCTCGACCACGGCGGCGGTCTACTACAACGGCCTGTTCGAGGTGCCCAACCCCGATGGCAAGCTGCGCGTGGCCATGACGGCGCAGGTCTTCATCGTGCTGGCCAAGGCCGATGACGTGCTGGCCATCCCGGCGTCGGCGCTGGGCAAGCGCAACCGCAAGGACGACACGTACACGGTGCGCGTGCTCGAAGGCGAGCCCGGTGGCGTTCAGCGTGTGGTCGATCGCCAGGTCAAGGTGGGCCTGAACAACCGCGTGCAGGCGCAGGTGCTGTCCGGCCTCAAAGAAGGTGAGCGCGTGGTCGTTGGCGAAGCCTCTGCTGGTGGCGCTTCGGGTGGCTCGCGTCGTCCGCCGGGCATGTTCTGATGCACAGCGAGATCGATCAGCTCCAGGCCGGGCAGGGGGCGCCAACGAAGCCGGGTGCCGACGCGCCCTTGCTGGATGTGCGTGACCTCTGGCGCGAGTTCCCATCGGGCGACGGCACCGTGGCCGTGCTCAAGGGCATCGACCTGAGCATCCACGCTGGCGAGATGGTGGCCATCATGGGCGCGTCCGGCTCGGGCAAGTCCACGCTGATGAACATCCTCGGTTGCCTGGACCGCCCCTCGCGCGGCAGCTACCGCGTGGCCGGCCAGCCCACGGCCGACATGGCACCCGACGACCTGGCCCGCCTGCGGCGCGAGCACTTCGGCTTCATCTTCCAGCGCTACCACCTCATGGGTGACCTGACGGCGGTGGGCAACACCGAGATCCCGTCCATCTACGCGGGCCACAGCCCGGCGCGCCGCCACGAGCGCGCGCTGGCCTTGCTCAAGCGCCTGGGGCTCGAAGACCGAGCCGATCATCGCCCCGGCCAGCTCTCGGGCGGCCAGCAGCAGCGCGTGTCGATCGCGCGGGCGCTGATGAACGGCGGCGACGTCATCCTGGCCGACGAGCCCACGGGCGCGCTCGACAGCGTCAGCGGTGAAGAGGTCATGCGCATCCTCAAGGAGCTGCACGCCGATGGCCACACGGTCATCATCGTGACCCACGACGCCAAGGTGGCAGCCAACGCACAGCGCATCATCGAGGTGGCCGACGGCCGCATCATCGCCGACCGCCGCACCGAAGGGGCCGAGCCGGTCAGGCGCGCGGCGGCGCGCCCCGCCGTGCAGCCCGACGCGTCATGGGGCGCGCTGTGGGGGCGCCTCAACGAGGCCTTCACCATGGCCTTGCGCGCCATGGCCGGGCACCGCCTGCGCACGCTGCTGACCATGCTGGGCATCATCATCGGCATCGCCTCGGTGGTGTCGATGGTGGCGCTGGGCGAGGGCTCGCGTCAGCGCGTGCTCAAGGACATCGCGGCGATGGGCACCAACACCATCGACATCTACCCCGGCAAGAACTTCGGCGACCGCCAGGCCAGCCGCATCCGCACGCTGGTGCCGGCCGATGCGAGTGCGCTGGCGCAGCTCAATTACGTTGACAGCGTCACCCCCGGTGTGAGCACGAGCGTGACCTTGCGCCGCGGCAACGTCGAGGCCACCGCCAACGTCACGGGCGTGGGTGACCAGTTCTTCCGCGTCAAGGGCTACGACATCGCCCAGGGCCAGGCCTTCGACGACGAGAGCGTGCGCCGCCAGACGCAAGAAGCCGTGATCGACCCGAACACACAGGCCGCGCTGTTCCCCAATGGCGAGAACCCGGTGGGGCAGGTCATCTTCCTGGGCAGCGTGCCGGTGCGCGTCATCGGGGTCACGGCACCATCCGAGAGCGGCTTCAACATGTCGGACAACCTCAATGTGTGGGTGCCCTACACGACCGCGATGCGGCGCCTGATGGGGCAGAACCACCTGCGCAACATCACCGTGCGCATCAGCGACAGCGCCAACCCCGCTGCGGCCGAGCAGGGCATCACCAAGCTGATGACCCAGCGCCATGCCACGAAAGACTTCTTCGTGCGCAACAGCGACAGCATCCGCCAGACCATCGAGAGCACGACGCAGACGCTGACGCTGCTGATCTCGTCGATCGCGGTGATCTCGCTGATCGTGGGCGGCATCGGGGTGATGAACATCATGCTGGTGTCGGTCACCGAGCGCACGCAGGAGATCGGCGTGCGCATGGCCGTGGGCGCGCGCCAGTCCGACATCCTGCGCCAGTTCCTCATCGAGGCGGTGCTGGTGTGCCTGCTCGGCGGTGGCCTGGGCATCGCGCTGGCCCTGGGCCTGGGCGTGCTCTTCGATCAGTTCAACACGGGCTTCAGCATGGTCTATTCGACCGCTTCCATCGTGACGGCCTTTGGCGTGTCCTCGCTGATCGGCGTGGTGTTCGGCTTCTTGCCCGCGCGCCGTGCGGCGCAGCTCGACCCGGTCGATGCCCTGAGCCGGCAGTGAGACCTGCCAGCCCCATGTCCATGAACCCTTTGAGTGCCTGCATGCCTGCATCGAACCCGAACCTGCACCCGATTCAGACCCCGAGCCGCTTGCGCCCCACGGCCTGGGGTGCGTTGATCCTGGCGGCGACGGTGCTGGCCGGCTGCGCAACGACCTCGACCTACGAGCGGCCCGCGCTGACCGTGCCGGCGGCGCACCCGTCTGCCGCCGAAGCGGGCGCCGATGCCCAGGTCTCGGTCGAACGCTCGCCCGAACTTTCGCCTGAACTCTCACCCTGGTGGCTGGCTTTCGATGACCCGGCGCTGCACCAGCTCATCCGCGACGCCCTGGCGCGCAACAACGACCTGGCGCAGGCCGCGCTGAAGGTTCGCCGCGCCCAGCTCGTGGCTGGCCAGGCGGCCAGCGACCAGTTGCCCACGGTGACGTTGCAAGGCAGCTCCACGGCATCGCGACCGCTCGATGGGGGCGACACGACGCGCCTGAACAGCGCCTCGCTCGGCCTGAGCTGGGAGGCCGATTTGTGGGGGCGCGTGGCGGCCTTGCGCAGCGCCGCCGACTGGGAGGCCCAGGCCACCGAAGAAGACCGACTGGCCGCGGCCCTGACCCTGGTGGGCACGACCGCGCGCCTGCACTGGCAGGTCGGCTACCTGAACCAACGCGTCCAGGCCAGCCAGCAAAGCATCGATTACGCGCGGCGCACCCTGGAGCTGGTGCAGGCCCAAAAGGGGCAGGGCGCCGTCTCCGGCCTGGAGGTGGCGCAGGCCACGCAGTCGCTGGCCGCGCAAGAGGCCGCGCACACCCAGTTCCTGCTGCAGCGCACGCAGGCGCGCAATGCCCTGGCCATCCTCTTCGATGGCCCGCCTGGCGTGGCGCTGGACGAGGCCAGGCGCCTGCCCGATGGGGCGTTGCCCACGGTGCCCGCTGGCGCGCCGGCCGAGCTCCTGAGCCGCCGACCGGACCTGCGCGCCGCCGAGCTGCGCCTGCGCAAGACCCTGGCCCAGGTCGATGCCACGCGCGCTGCTGCTTACCCTAAGCTGACCCTCACCGGCAGCGTGGGCGGCAGCTCCACCGAGCTCAGCCGCGTGCTGGCCGACCCGGTGGGCACCCTGGGGGCTGGCCTGCTGCTGCCCTTTGTGCAGTGGCGCGACGTGCAGCGCAACATCGACATCTCCAAGACCGATCACGAGCTGGCGGTGCGCGGTTTCCGCCAGAGTTGGTACACGGCGTTGTCGGAGGTGGACAACGCCCTGGCTTCGCGCCTGCGCTACGAGCAACAGGGCGAGCGCCTGCAGGTCGCTGTGACCGCCGCCCGCGACAGCGAGCGCCTCTCCGAGGCCCGCTACCGCGCCGGTGCGGTGCCCCTGAAGACCTGGCTGGACGCCCAGGAAACCCGCCGTCAGGCCGAAAACAACCTGGCGCTGAACCGGTTCAACCGGCTGGACGCCCTGATCACGCTGTACCAGTCGGCCGGTGGTGGCCTGGGCGAGGTCGCCGCTGTGGCGCCAACCGCGACATCCGTCTCGCCAGCATCGTCCGAACGGATCACCCCGAGGTAACCCCGGTTGTGCATGTTGCACTGCAGCAAGTTATGCTTTGCACATGATCACCGTCCATCACTTGGAAACCTCCCGGTCACAGCGGATCCTGTGGCTGCTGGAAGAGCTCGGTCAGCCTTACGAGCTCAAGGTCTACAAGCGCCACCCGCTGACCAAACTGGCCCCGCCCGAACTCAAGCAGGTCCACCCCCTGGGCAAATCGCCCGTCATCACCGACCGCGGCGAAGTCGTCGCCGAGTCGGGCGCCATCCTGGAGTACTTGGTCGAGCAGTACGGCCGCCAGGCCCCGGGTGACGCCGCCCGCCTGGTGCCGGCCGTGGGCACGCCGGAGCACCGCCAGGTGCGCTTCTGGATGCACTTTGCCGAAGGCTCGCTGATGAACTGGCTGGTCATGAAGCTGGTCTTCATGACGATCCCGACGCAGCCGATGCCCTTTTTCGTCAAGCCGATCGCGCGGGAGCTGTGCAAGCGCGTGCAAAAGCAGCTGATCGACCCGAACGTGAACACGTCGCTGGCCTTCATCGAAGACCACCTGGGCCGCCACACCTGGTTCGCCGGCGATCAGATCAGCCTGGCCGACTTCCAGATGAGTTTCGCGGTGTCGGCCTTGCTGGCGCGCTCGGACGCGGCGGCGAAGCACCCGAACCTGGTCGCTTATGCCAAGCGCATGGAGAGCCGCCCGGCCTACCAGCGTGCGCTGGCCAAGGGCGGCCCGGTCGTGATGGGCTGACGCGCCGCGCAGGGCTTCAGCCCCTCAGCCTTGATTTGGCTGGGCCTGACCGCTGCTGGCGAGCTTGAGCACCTGCAGGTAGGTGGGCGCTTCGGGCACACCGGCTTGCTCGCGCAGCCATTTGTGCATCAGCGGCAGCCGGTGATAGGGCACCGAGGCCATCACGTGGTGTTCCATGTGGTGGTTCACGTGCACCGGGGCCACCGTCATGCGTGCCAGCCAGCCCGCTTTCGTTGTGCGCGTGTTGAGGAACATGTCGGGCGTGCGCGGCAGGCAGCCGTGTTCGGCGATGGAGCGGATGCGCACGAACAGCGGCAGCACGTTGAGGTACGCCACCACCCAGGCCCAGTACAGCCAGGCGTGACCTGTGGCGGCCAGCATGGCCCACAGCACCAGGTTGGTCAGCACGACGGGGGCCATGTTCCGCGCCGTGGTGGCGATGCGTTCGGGCCAGGTGCGCCCCTCCTGTGGCAAGCGCTCGATGTGGTTGGCCACCGTCCACTTGAAGACCCCCGCGTCCATCATGAACAGGCCGTAGAGCAGCTTCAGTCCTGTGAGGCCCGAGAGGTCGCGCAGCACCTTCCGCGCCAGCGAAGCGCGGGTCACGGGGTAGTCGGCGTGCAGGGTGATGTCCGGGTCTTCGAGCGTGCCGGTGCGGGTGTGGTGCCCGAAGTGATGCACCTTGTACTTGGGCAGGTTCTGCCAGATGGGGCGGGCGCACAACCAGTCGGTGAGCACGTCGTTGGCCCAGCGGTTCTTGAACAGCGTGCCGTGCGAGCCTTCGTGCTGCAGGATGGCCAGGCACAACTGGCGCCCGGCGATGACGACGCTGGCCAGCAAGAAGGTGAACACGTTGGGCCACCATGCCAGCACCGCAAAGGCTGCGGCGATCACGCCCCAGGTGGAGGCAATGGCCCAGGCGCCGCGCCAGTCGGAGCGCTCGGTGAGGACGGCCAGTTGCTCACGGGTGAACAACTCCTTGAGCTTGCGGCGCGTGACAGGCGGCAGCTCCGTGGGCGTGGCGCTGTCGACCCGGGCGTCAGCGGTCTGGGCAAGGCGAGGATCGTTCGCAGAGGTGGGGGCACGCATGGGGGCAGTCGGCCGCGATGTCGCGTCGCGGCAAAGAGGTCAATGGGACCAGCGTCGGTCTGGTGGCTGGGCACCGGTCGGGGCTGGCAAGGGATCGGTCGCACCACCGCGCAGCGAGGGCAGCAGGCGCTGCCAGATGCGGTGGCCGGTGGCATCGAAGTCGATGACGGCCTGCAGGAACCCATGGCGGGCTTCGACGTCAACCAGCGGGTGGGGCAGCAGCGGGTCGAAGACGAGCTGACGGATGGCCTCGTTGCCCAGCACATAGCTTTCGCGGGCGGCGGTTTCGAGGTCGAGCCGGTCGGCGCCTTGCAGCCAGGCGTCAAGCTTCTGGCGGGTGCGGGCGTAGCTCTGGTCCAGCTGTTTGTCGGCCCAGAGCTGGCGGGCGCGCTGGTCCAGCTCGGGGGCCAGGTCACGGGCCACGAAGACGTGGGCATCTGCGTCCAGGCCCAGCTGCGCAAGGCGGTGTCGGGCGCCTTCGGCATGGCCGACCAGGTTGTCGGGGCGGATGTGCAACTCGGGTGCCAGGGTCTGGAAGCCGGCGAGTGCGAGGGCGCGTTCGCGCAGGCGCAAGGCGGCCCGGTCGCTGCGGCGCAGCCCGGCCGTGCTGACCATCAGCCAGCCGCCATCCCATTGGCAGACGCGCTGCTCGGCATGGCGCCAGCTGGCCACGTCGGCTGCCAGCGTGGCCGCCTGGGGCCCGAGCCGGTAAGCGCCACGGCCCACCGACTCGATGAGGCCGGCCGCGTTGAGGCGCACCAGGGCCACGCGCACGCTGTTTTCTCGGATGCCGAAGAGCAGGCAGGAGGCCACGGCGTCGCTGGCGCTCAGCGGTTCACCGCCTGCGGCGAGCAGCAGGTTGAGGATGAGGTTTTTGGGCGTCGGGACCATTTTCATGACAATCAACTGTTGCTAATGCTAATTCGTGTAATGTTCTGAGGCATCAGGGTTGCCCCGGGGGTGTCGTCGGTACCCCCCGTGTGCGGGCGATGGTCTGGTGAGGCAGGCGGTCAATCCTTGCGCGGCATCAAGTCTGTGGCGGGCGGGTTTTTTCAGAATCCAAGGCGTGGAGAACCCCCAAGGAGCATGACATGCCATCCGCCCCGTTTGATGCAGGGCATTTTCTGCGCGGGCTGAACCTGTTTCGCGACGCCCCCGAACCGACGCTGGCGCGCCTGGCCGCCTCGGCTCGGCGTGTCCACTTGGTGCGGGGCGATGACCTGTTCCACTCCGGCGATGTCAGCGAGGGCCTTCATGTGCTCACCAAGGGGCAGATCAAGGTCTACGCCCGCGCGGACAACGGACAGGAAAAGGTCATCGAGGTGGTGTCGGCGCCGGCCTGCATCGGCGGCTCGCTGCTGCTGGCCGATGTGGCCGGGCAGGGGGGCGTGATGCGCCAGGTCAGCCATGCCGCCGCGCTCACCGAGGCACACCTGCTGCTGCTGCCTCGCGCGCAGTTGCTGGCCGAGTTGCAGGCCGATCCCAAGCTGGCCGTGCGCCTGCTGGCCGAAGTCTCTGGCCGCTTCAACCGCCTGGTGCGCGACATCGAGGCCGTGACCTTGCACACGGCAGCGCAACGGGTCGTGAGCTACCTGCTGCGCACCAGCCCGCAGGCGGCCACCTCGGCGTGCACGGTGTCCTTGCCAGCCAGCAAGGGCACGATCGCCTCGCTGTTGTCGGTCACGCCCGAACACTTTTCGCGCATCCTGCACGACCTGCAGTCTCGCGGCCTGATCGCGGTGAACCGGCGCGAGATCGTCATCCCCGATGTGGAGCGGCTGGCGGGCTGCGTCTGAGCGGCCTGACGAAACTCAAGCCGATCAGATCGGCTCGGTGCGCAAGGTCAGCCAGCGCAAGGCCTCGCCGCTCACGATGGGCGACAGGCGCCGGCGCACTTCGGCGTGGTACGCGTTGAGCCAGTCGATTTCATCGGGGCGCATCAGGGCCAGGTCGATGCAGCGGGTGTCGATCGGGCACAGGCTCAGCGTTTCGAAGGCCAGGTAGCTGCCATGTTCCGGCGTGCCGGGTTCGGCATCGGGCACGGCGGGTGCCACCGGCACGTTGAGCACCAGGTTCTCGATGCGGATGCCCCATTGGCCCGGCCGGTACAGCCCAGGCTCGATGGAGGTGATCATGCCCGGGTGCATGGCCATGTCGGGGTTGGGCATGGCCTTGGAGATCGATTGCGGGCCCTCGTGCACGTTGAGGAAGTAGCCCACGCCGTGGCCGGTGCCATGGCCGAAATCCAGCCCCTCGGCCCACAGCGGCGCGCGCGCGATGGCGTCGAGCATGGGCGCGAGCGTGCCCAGCGGAAAGCGCGTGCGCGACAGGGCCAACGTGCCCTTGAGCACCAGGGTGAAGTCGCGCTTTTGCGCGGCCGTGGGCGCTCCGATGGCCCACACGCGGGTGATGTCGGTGGTGCCGCCCAGGTACTGCGCGCCCGAGTCGATCAGCAGCAGGCCCTCGGCCACCAGGCCCTGTGGCGTGCTGATCGCCGAGAAGGCCTCGGGCGTGGCGCGGTAGTGGGGCAGGGCGCCGTTGGCGTTGAAGCCGGCGATGGTCGGGAAACTGAGCGACACATAGCCTGGCTGCTTGGCCCGTTCGGCGCTCATGCGCTCATCGATGGTGAGCTCGCTGACGTGTTCGCGGCCCAGGGCCTGTTCCAGCCACGCGTAGAAGGCGCACATGGCCGCGCCGTCTCGTTCCATGGCCTCGCGGATGTGGGCGGCCTCGGCGTGTGTCTTGCGGGACTTGGCGACGGTGCTGGGGTTGATGGCCTCGATCACGCGCACGCCCTCGGGCACGGCTTCGCGCAGGCCCCAGGTGGTGCGTTTGGGGTCTAGCCACAGCACGGCGCTGGCGGGCAACTGGGCCAGCGCGGGCAGGGCCTGGTCATAGGGGCGGCAGCGCACGCCATCGGCGGCCAGGCGCGCGGCCAGGGCCGCATCGACCTTGCCCTCGCCCACGAAGAGCTCGGCGCCGTCGGGCGAAACCAGCAGGTGAGCCAGGAAGACGGGGTTGTATTCGACGTCCGCACCGCGCAGGTTCAGCAGCCAGGCCAGGTCGTCCAGCGTGGCGATCCAGTGGTGGGTGGCGCCGCGCTCTGCCAGGGCCTGGCGCACGTGGGCGAGCTTGTCGGCGCGCGAGGTCGCGGCGTGTGGCGGCAGGTGTTCGTACACCGGGGCGGCGGGCAGGCCGGGGCGCTCGGGCCAGGCGCCCTCCAGCACGTCCCCCTGGGTGTGCAGGCGCCAGCCCGCGTCTTTCAGCGCCGATTGCAATTGCTGCGTCTGGGCCAGGCCCATGACGGCGCCGTCTGTGGCCAGCGTGAGGGCATCACCCGCATCACCCGCATTGACCTTGAGGCCCAGTGCCTGCAGCCATTCGACGCACGCCGGGTTGAAGGCGCCATCGAGCTTGACCAGGTCCACGCCCGAGCCGGCGAGCTCGGCCTCGGCCTGGGTCCAGTAGCGGCTGTCGGTGAACACGGCGGCGCGCTCGGCGGCCACCAGCAGCGTGCCCGACGAACCGGTGAAGCCGCTGAAGTGGGCACGGCCCTGCCAGCGCTCGGGCAGGTATTCGGAGAGGTGCGGGTCGCTGCTGGGCAGCAGCACGGCCTGCCAGCCTTGTGTGGCCATGCGGGCGCGCAGGGTGGCCAAGCGAGCCGGGATGGGCGAGGCGAGGGCGGCGTTGGTCGGGGCGTTCACGGGTGGGATCCTGCTCGGGGCCTGGTGCGCCAGGCGTTCAGGCTCCGATGTTGCCACGCCTGCGGTCACCCCATTGGACGCCGTGGCGACTCAGCCGACTTGGCCCGGCGTCGGTGCAGCGGCCGGGGCCGGTTTGACCCCAGGCGTCGCGCGTGCATCGGCCAAGCTCACCAGCACCTTGTGGGGCTCCAGCGCGTGCGGGTCGGGGAAGACGCGGGCGTGGCGCTGAGAGGTGAAGTAGGCCCAGGCCCAGTCCATCATCACCACCATGCGGTTGCGGAAACCGATCAGGAAATACACGTGCACGAAGAGCCAGAACAGCCAGGCCGCGAAGCCGCTGAAGCGCAGTTGCTTTTTCGTGAAGGGCAGGTCGATCATGGCCACGGCCGCGCGCTTGCCGATGGTGGCCAGCGAGCCGTAGTCGAAGTAGCGGAAAGCCTGGGGCTCCAGGCCTTTCATGCGCCGCATGATGTTGAAGGCGGCCTTGCGCCCCATCTGCTTGGCGCCGGGGCTCACGCCGGGCACGGGCGTCGGGTTGTGCGGGTCGAGGTAGCTCTTGGCGCTGGCCAGGTCGCCCACGACGTGGATGTTCGGATGACCCGGGATCGTCAGGTCTGGCTGCACCACGACGCGGCCAGCGCGGTCGAGTTCGCAGCCGGTGCTCTTGGCCAGGGCCTTGCCCAGCGGTGAGGCGGCCACGCCTGCGGCCCAGATCACCGTGCGGGTGGGCAGGAAATGGGAGACGCTGCGACTGCTGCCGTCGGGCTGCTTCTCAAGCACGTCGTAGTGGATGCCGAAGGCGGTGATGTTGGTCACCTTGGCGCCCGGCAGCACCTCGGCGCCCAGGCCTTCGAGCTGCTCCTTGGCGCGCTGGGACAGGTCTTCGGTGAAGGTGCCCAGCACGCGCGGCGCGCCTTCGAGCAGGATGACGCGGGCGTCGCGTGAATCGATGCGACGGAACTCGGCGCTCAGCGTGTGCTGGGCGATCTCGGCCATGGTGCCGGCCATCTCGACCCCGGTGGGGCCGGCGCCGACGACGGCGAACGTCAGCCAGGGTACGCGCTTTTCGGGGTCGGGTTCGCGCTCGGCCTGCTCGAAGGCGGTGAGCACGCGGCGGCGGATGGTGAAGGCGTCGCCCAGGGTCTTGAGGCCGGGGGCGTACTTGGCCCAGTCGTCGCGGCCGAAGTAGCTGTGGGTGGCGCCGGCGGCCACGATCAATTGGTCGTAGTGCAGGTGCTCGCCACCATCGAGCACCACGCAGGAAGAGGCCGTGTCGATGGACGTGACTTCGCCCATCAACACCGTCAGGTGGCCCTGAGCGATCTGTTTGCGCAGCACGTGGCGGATGGGCGCGGCAATGGCGGGCGCAGGCAGGCCGGCGGTCGCCACCTGGTAGAGCAGGGGCTGAAAGAGGTGGTGGTTGGTGCGGTCAACCACGACCACGTCCACGTTGGCGTGCTCGAGGGCCTTGGCGGCTTCGAGGCCACCGAAGCCGCAGCCGATGATGACGACGCGCTGGCGCTGAGCCCCCGCAGGTCCGCTGGTCGCCCCGCGGGTGGGGGCGGCTTGGGGGGAAGCGGGGCGGTCGTGAGGCTGCATGCGCGACAAAAGGGAAGGGTGGGCGAAACGCCGACAACCTGCATCCAGCAGGCCGTCGGGTGGGGCTCGGTGTTTATACCAGGGTGATCCGGATGGCGGATGCCTGGCACCGTTGTGGTGCGCCCCTCGATCGCGGGGAACAGGTCCCTCAGGCGCAGGCCTGTTGCACCGATGGGGGGTGATGCGGTGCCACCTCTTCCCCCGCGAGCACGAAGCGGGCTTTGCCGGCACGCTTGGCGGTGTACATCGCAGCGTCGGCGCGCTGACACAGGCTGTCGTGGGTGTCCTGCGCCTCGAACAGCGTCGCACCAATGCTGGCGCCTGGCCAAACGGTTTCATTGCCGATCACGCAGGGCTGGCCAAGTCGATCCAGGATGCGCTGGCCGATGCGGTGCACCTCGGTCGGGTGACCGGCGCCCTCGAGGATCACGGTGAACTCGTCACCCGCCAGGCGGCAGACGCAGTCGGTGTCGCGCACCGATGATTCCAGCCGCGTGGCCACTTCGATGAGCAGGCGGTCGCCCGCTGCGTGGCCGAGCCGATCGTTGATGGCCTTGAACCCGTCGAGGTCGATGAACATCACCGCCAGGGTCTGCGGCTGGCGACGCGCGCGGGCCATGCCCTGACGCAGGCGTTCGACGAACACGCGGCGGTTGGGCAACCCGGTCAGGCTGTCGCGGCGAGCCTGTTCCGCCAGCTCGCGTTGCTGTGCTTTGAGCACCGAGATGTCGGTCAGCACGCGGATGTGCTGCGACAGGCGCTGGTCGTCGCCGCGAAGGGTGGTGACGGTCAGCCAGGTTTCCAGCGAGCGGCCTTCGAGGCCGACGAGGGCGCATTCGCCTGTCCAGCGGCGCCCGCTTTTCAGGGCGTCTTCGATGCCTGGCAGGTGGCTTTCGCGCAGCGGGGTCATGCCCAACAGTTCGGCACTCTGGCCGATCACCGCCGCGCGGCTCAGTCCCATCATCTTGAGGAAAGCGGGGTTGACCATGACGATGCGGTCGAGGGCATCGCTGACGACCACCGCGTCGGCGGTCTCCTCCATCACGCGCGAGGCCAGCTTGAGCTGCTCGGCGGCGCGGCGGCTCTCGGTCACGTCGGTGGCGATCGACAGGATGTGGTCGAGCTGACCATCGACGCCATAGACCGGGGCCTTGATCAGGTCGATCAGTCGCTCGCCTTGCGGGGTGCGAAAGACCAGGTTGGGGAAGAAGTGCGTGCGAGGGTCGTCCAGCACCTGCTGGTCCTGCGCGTCGCCGCGCTGCGCGATCTCGGCCGGCATCACGTCGCTGGCCCTGCGGCCCAGCACCTGTTCGGCCGGCATCTGCATGATGTCCGAGGCTTGTCGGTTCCAGACGATGTAGCGTCCCTTGTTGTGGGCGCGTGCGCTGCGGGCGTAGAGCGCCATCGGCAAGCTGTCGACCGCGCTGCGGTAGAAGGTTTCCTGCTCTCGCAGGGCCTGCATGGATTCGTGCACTTCGGTGGTGTCGCGCGAGATCAGCGCCATGCCCGAGGGCAGCGGGATGATCTGGTGGTGCAGCCAGCGCTGGCGGCTGCTGCGCTCGGGCGATGGGCTGGCCTGCTCGTCGACCTGCGCCTGGCCCGATTCGGCAGCGAGCCTGACCCGTTGGTGGAAATTGCCATGTTCGCCCTCGGGCACCACGTCCTTGAGCAGTTGCCCCACCAGCGGCAGCCCATCGGTGCGGAAAAGCCGATGGGCCTGATGGTTGGCCTGCACGACCGTGTAGCCCATGAACCGGCCCATCATGTCATTGCGGCGCTCCAGCACCATGACGGCGTCCTGGCTGCCCTGCAGGCAAGCCTGCCAGGTGGCCTCGTTGTGGTGGGCGAGGTCAAGCGCCCGGCGCATGCGGGCGTGGGCCCGCCAGCTCATCCAGCCGGTGGCCCCGGCCAGGAAGAAGCCGGCCACCTGGACCGGCACATGATGAGAGGACGTCAACGCAAGCCCTGCGGCAAGGCAGGCCAGCGACACGAGCCCGGAGGCCCGGTGGGCCGGATGAAAGGGGCTGGTGGGCGTCCCCATGCTCACCGAAGACATCAGCGACGACATGGACACCCCGACTGGAGAAAACACAGTGATGGGGATTTCGGTCACCCTTTTGGATGACTTGAGCGGTCCAGGGGCTTTTTTGCGCTGTTTTGAGCTTGACTCGGCCTTGACTCAGGCTTCTGCCGTGCGCCAGGCCTGCACAGCCAGGAAGGTCTGCTGCAGCAGGCGTGCGTCGGCGCTGGCCCGATGTCGCTGACTGCCAAGCGTGCCGAGCAAGGTCGCCTTGACTTCGTGCCAGTGGGCGGCCTGCTGGTCGTCGAGCAGGGCCCGCAGGTTGTCGAGCTTGAAGCTGGGGGAGCGCTCGGCCGATTCGTAGATGCGGTTGAGCCAGGTGTAGTCGTGGGCCCAGGCATCGGAATAGACGGTCTGGCCGCGCAGGCGCTCGTTCAGCGCAGCGGCGATGTCCCCCACGCTGCGGCCGTGCCGCTCGATGTGCGCACGGGTGATGCCGTGCATGGCGGCGGCCTCCTGATCCCAGTGAAGCCAGTCGGCCTCGGGGCGAATCAGGCTGCACCATGCCTTGCCTTCGCTGGTGACAAAGCCGACTTCGATGGGGTAGCTGCCCGGACCGAAGCCGGAGGCCTCGATGTCGAGGATGGTGGGCAGGCCGGGCGTGCGGGGCCCCGGCGTTGTTTGCGCTTGCATGGCGGGTCTCAGCCTGATTTATTCGGAGGATCTTGCACCTGCTTGCGCTGACTCGCCAGAGGGTTTGAACGGTGCCCTCTCCTCGAGCTCGTCCACGTAGCGGCCGATGCCTTGCGATTCACGATGCAAGAAATCGGCCACGGCCTCGCGCAGACCGGGGTGGCGCAGCCAGTGCACCGACCGCGTCGGGCTGGGCAGCAGGCCCCGCGCCAGCTTGTGCTCGCCTTGCGCGCCGCCTTCGAAGCGGCGCAAGCCACGCTCGATGCACCAGGCCAGAGGCTGGTGGTAGCAGGCCTCGAAGTGCAGGCAGGACACCGTCTGCAAGGCACCCCAGTAGCGGCCGAAGGCCAGGCGGTTGAGCGGGTCCACCGCCAGCAGCGATGCCGCGATGCGCTCGCCGCCCTGGCTGGCAACGAACATCACCCATTGCTCGGGCCCGGCCTGGCTGGCCAGCGTCCAAAAGGCCCGATCGAGGTAGGGCCGTTGACCGTGTTCGAGGTAGGTGCGAGTGTAGCAGCGATGAAAGAAGTCCCAGTCACCTTCGGTGATGGCCGCGCCTTCGAGCACATCGAAGGTGACACCGGCTTCGCGCACCTTGCGCCGCTCTTGCTGCACCTTTTTGCGCTTGTCGCGCTGCAAGCTGGCAAGGAAGTCCTCGAAGCTGGTGTAGGGCTCGGGTTCGCGGTTGTGCCAATGAAACTGCACCCCTTGCCGCACGAGCCAGCCCCCTTCTTCGGCCAGCCGGGCTTCATCGGGCGACACGAACAGCAGGTGGGCCGAGGACCAGCCTTCGTCTTCGCAGGCCTGGCTCAGTGCCGCGAGCATCTGCTTGCGCACCCTGGCTTGCTCGGCGGGGGCGAGCGTGGGGTGCACCAGCAGGCGCACACCGGGGATCGGCGAGAAGGGAGAGGCCGACAACAGCTTGGGAAAATAGCGATGCCCGTGCGCGGCCAGCGCACGGTCGTGGGCATCGGCCCAGGCCCAGTCGAACACGTACTCGCCGTAGGAGTGCGATTTCAGGAAGACAGGACAGGCGCCGATCAGGCGGCTCGTGCCATCGCGCACGACCAGAAAGCGCGGCTGCCAGCCGGTGTCGGCGCAGGCGCTGCCACTGTCGACCATGGCCTGCAGGAAGCCATGGCGCAAGAAGGGCGTGCCACCTTCGATGCCTGCCACCAGCGCGTCCCACTCGGTCGAGTCCACCTGCGAAGGGTGGTCGAGCCACGCGAGCGGGCCCTCTGCCGGTACCATGCTGGCTTGCCTCTGTGCGCTTGGTGCGCTTCGTGCGCTGTCTGCCTGATCCATGTCCATGAACGCTGTGACCCCTGAGGCCGCTCCCGTGCTCCACGCGGCCCTGTTGCAAATCAACCCCGTTGTCGGCGACCTGGCCGGCAACGCGCGCCTCATCACCGAGGCCACCCGCCAAGCCTACGACGAAGGCGCGCGCCTGGTGGTGACGCCGGAAATGGCCCTGTGCGGCTACCCCCCTGAGGACCTGCTGCTGCGCCCTGCCTTCCTGCGCGCCTGTGAAGCGGCTTTGTCCCAGCTCGCTGCCGACCTGGCCGACCTGAGCGGCATGACGCTGATCATCGGGCATCCGCAGCGTCATCGTGACGAAGGTGTGCGCAGCCGTTCGCACGCCGTGCCGCGCCTGCTCAATGCCGCCAGCGTCATCCAGGGTGGGCAGGTGCAGGCCACCTACGCCAAGCGCGAGTTGCCCAACTACCAGGTCTTCGACGAGCGCCGCTACTTCGTCAGCGGTCGCGAGGTGGGGCTGCCTCCCCTGGTGGTGGACGCCGATGGCTGGAGGGTGGGCGTGCTCATCTGTGAAGACGCCTGGTTCGACGAGCCCGCCCAAGCCGCCGCGGCGGCAGGTGCGCAAGCCCTGGTCGTGCTCAACGCTTCGCCTTTTCACGCCGGCAAACTGGCCGAGCGCGAGCAGCGCATGGGCGAACGCGCCCGTCAGGTGCGCCTGCCGCTGCTTTATGCCCACCTCGCGGGTGGTCAGGACGAGGTCGTGTTCGACGGGGCTTCGTTCGCGGTCGATGCTTCCGGGCAGGTCATGGCCCGTGCGCCCAGTTTCGAGGCCACCACGCTGCACCTGCGCGTGCAGCTTGACGGCCACGTCGGAGGGGCCATCGCCGCACCGCTGTCGCCCGAGGCCGAGATCTGGCAGGCCCTGGTCACCGGCGTGCGCGACTACCTGGGCAAGAACGGCTTTCCAGGGGCCATCATCGGGCTGTCGGGCGGCATCGATTCGGCCCTGGTGCTCGCCATCGCGGTCGACGCCCTGGGCGCCGACAAGGTGCGCACCGTGATGATGCCTTCGCCCTACACGGCCGACATCTCCTGGATCGACGCGCGTGACATGGCCGATCGCCTGGGGGTGCGGCACGACGAGATCGCCATCGCGCCCGAGTTCGAGGCTTTCAAGACCTCTCTGGCGCCCTTGTTCGTCGGCCGCGCCGAGGACACCACCGAAGAAAACATCCAGGCGCGCATCCGCGGCACCCTGCTCATGGCCCTGTCCAACAAGACCGGCGCCATCGTTCTGACCACGGGCAACAAGAGCGAGATGGCCACGGGCTACTGCACGCTGTATGGCGACATGGCTGGTGGCTTTGCCGTCATCAAGGACCTGGCCAAGACGCTGGTGTACCGCCTTTCGCGCTGGCGCAACGCCCAGGCCAAGGCCGCGGGGCAGGTCGAGCCCATCCCCGAGCGCATCATCACGCGCCCGCCCTCGGCCGAGCTGCGCCCCGACCAGACCGACCAGGACAGCCTGCCCGAGTACGACGTGCTCGACGCCATCCTCGAGCGCTACATGGAGCAGGACCAGTCCATCGAGCAGATCGTGGCCGCTGGTTTTGCCCCCGCCGACGTCGACAAGGTCACCCGCCTGATCAAGCTCAACGAGTACAAGCGCCGTCAGGCGCCCATTGGCATCCGCATCACGCACCGCGCGTTCGGGCGAGACTGGCGTTATCCCATCACCTCGCGCTTTCGTGCATGACGGCAGTCGTGCTTAAATCCAGGTTCAATGCGACGCATCCCCCGGAGTTCTCACCATGAAACAAATCACCGCCGTCATCAAACCGTTCAAGCTCGAAGAAGTCCGTGAAGCGCTGGCTGAAGTGGGTGTGACCGGCTTGACCGTCACCGAGGTCAAGGGTTTTGGCCGCCAGAAGGGCCACACCGAGCTCTACCGTGGCGCCGAGTACGTCGTCGACTTCCTGCCCAAGGTCAAGATCGAGGTCGTGGTCAAGGGCGAGGACGTCGAGCGCTGCATCGAGGCCATCATCAAGGCCGCCAAGACCGGCAAGATCGGCGACGGCAAGATCTTCGTGACGCCGGTCGAGCAGGTCGTGCGCATCCGCACCGGCGAGACCGACGAAGCCGCCGTCTGACCCCAGGTCAGGTTCCCGGCGCAACGCCACCCGGGCCAGTGAGCTGGTCGGGTGGCGTTTGTGCTTTCAGGGTGGCAGCTTCTGTCGCTAGGTTGTCGAGCAGGCGGTTGATGTCGGTGTCGACCTGCAGCAAGGCCTGAACGTCCGGCCACAGGAAGCCGCTGTCCTGGCTTCGTTCAATGAAGCGCAGCAGGTCGTCGTAGTAGCCGCCCACGTTGAGCAGTCCCAGGGACTTGTTGTGGTAGCCGAGCTGGCGCCAGGTCCAGATCTCGAAGATCTCTTCCATGGTGCCGATGCCCCCTGGCAGGGCCACGAAGGCGTCCGACTGCTCGGCCATCTTGTGCTTGCGCTCGTGCATGCTGCCGACCACCTGCAACTCGGTCACGCCACCGTGGCCCAGCTCGCGCTCGATGAGGCGGTCGGGGATGATCCCGATGACCTTGGCGCCAGCGGCCAGGGCAGCGTCGGCGACCGCGCCCATCAGGCCGGTGTGACCACCGCCATAGACCAGGCGCCAGCCGCGCCGACCGATTTCACGTCCCACTTCACGGGCCGCGGCCAGGTGAGCCGGTTCCAGGCCATCGCGGGAGCCGCAGTAAACACAGAGGGAAAAGGTCATGTAGAGACTCGAAGAAGAGGTGAGCCGCCAGCGAGCGCGTTGGCATCAGGCTGGCACTTGATCGCGGTGATCGATGACCCTGGTGCCGCAGACGAGGTCGTGCAGGAACTGCTGCTGGGGCAGCAACCGCGAGATGCCGGCGTAGAACAGGATCCACACCAGCATGCCGCCAAACAGGTACTTGGACTGATGCCAGCCGGCCAGCCAGGCCGCCAGCCAGGCGGGCATGAACCACAGCCAGGACAGCAGGAAGCGCGTGAGCGCCTGCCACAGCGAAATGGGGCCACCTGAGGCGCTGAGCAGGCGCACCTGCCAGGTGCGCATCGCCAGGGTTTGCCCACCATGGGTCCAGAACCAGATGAAGTAGGCGGCCAGTGCGATGAACTGCGCCGCCATCATGCCTTCGCGGCCCTGCAGGCCATGGCGCTGCCCGATCGCGATGCTGTAGAGCGCACCGACCGCCATGACGAGGCCGAAAAGGAGCACGCCCTCATAAGTGAAGGCCGCCAGGCGGCGGGCGAGGGGGGCTGCGGGGCCTTGGGCGCGGGCGCTCAGCTGGGCCGCGCTCAGGCCGCCCTGGGAAGGGATGGAAAAGACGGACATGGGTTCAGGCGATCAACAGCCGCGAACGATATCACCGCTGTTGGCGCCCTGCTGTCTGACTCAGGGGCGCTGCCCCGATGCGGGCAGGCTGGCCATGGCGGCGCCCTGGGCGCCGGTGCGCGGCAACAACGTCACCGGGTCGACCGAGCCCTTGGCCGCGTTGACCTTGGGCATGCCCACTTGCTGGTGCATGGGGGGCGAAGGTCGCCGGGTGACCAGGTTGGTGGTGGCGCCTGAGCCGGCCTTGACCGTGGCGGGGGAGACGACCGTGGGTTGCCGGGGGCTGGCCGTCACGGCATTGGGGACGGTGTTGGACTTGGCGGGCGAGCCCGAGGCGCTGGTCGCTCGCTTGTTGCCGTAGGCCTGTGCCGGCTCACGCGGGCCGGCCACCCGGTCGGGCAGCATCACCGGTTTGCTGCGGCGCTGAGCCTGACGACCGAGGTCCTGCTTTTCTTCGTTGGACAAGGCCTGGTAGGCCTGCCACTTTTCCTGTCGCTGGCCGGCGGGCAGCTGGCGCGATTGCTGGTAACGCAGGCGGGCCTCACCGCGCTGGTCGGATGGCAGGGCGGCCCAGCTGGCCATGCGCTCTTGCAAGCGAGCCTGCTCGGCCGGGGCGAGCTGGTTGAAGCGGCGGGCCACTTCGACCCATTTCACGCGGCTGGACGGCGCCAGGCTGGCCCATTGCGATGCCAGGGGTGCCAGGGCCTTGCGCTGCGATGCGCTGAGCTGTGACCAGTCGCTGGGCGCACCCGTCGTGGGGGCGACCGAGGACTGGGCGTTGGTCGTGGCCTGGGCGGACGGGTGCCACACCAGGCTGCCCAGCAGACCGAGCAAGGCGAGCGCCAGCAGGCTGCCGGCCACGAACACGCTGGCGCGCGGGCGTGCAGACGACAACGAATGGGTGCTCGAAGGCGAGGACGAAGCGGTCATGCGGGTGGCGTCCTCAAGGCGTGATCTCGGCAGGCTCGGTGTCGGTGCTGCTGAGGTCGCCATCTGCCTCGGGGATCGCCTCCTCAATGGGACGCATCGGGGTGCGCTCGTCGCCGCGCAGAAACTCTTCGAAGCCCGGGTCGGCGTAGGCGTCGGGGGGCAGGTCATCGGTCAGGATGGCGGTGTCGATGTCGGCCGTGGCCTCGACCTTTTCCTGGTCATGGTAAGCGTGCACCAGCCAGAGCCCGGCCACCAAGGCCAGCACCGGCAGGGCGGTGGCCAGTCGCCAGCCCCAGGAGAGGGGGCCGTCATCCAGGCGGCGGCCTCGGCCTGGCTGGCGGGCCTGACCGGCTTCGTTCCAGCCACCCAGCACGGCCGCGCCCTGGGTGTTGACGCCCGCGACGGCGGTGGCGACCACCGGGGCGAGCTCGCCCGCAGCGACCACGCCGACTCGGGTCTGCTGGGCCTGGCGAGCGACTTCGATTGCCTGCTCGCGCGCGATGCGCAGCCGCTCGGTGATGTCGTGCGGCAACCCCTGGCTGCCTTCGTTCAAGCGCGCCGTCACGCGCAGCGCAAAGCGAGCCTGCAGCGCTTCGCGCTGGGCGTCATTCAGCTGGGTGGTCTGGCGCGTTTTCACAATGTGATCCCTCTGGCTTGCAGGGCCTTGGACAGTGCGGCAACCGCTCGCGAACAATGGGTTTTCACGCTCCCTTCGGAGCAACCCATGGCCGCGGCCGTTTCTGCAACATCCAGTTCCTCCCAGTAACGCAGCAGAAACGCTTCCCGTTGACGCGCTGGCAGCTGCCCGATTTCTTCTTCGATTTGTTTCAATGTTTCGGCTCTGCTGACTTGAACTTCAGCAGCTTCCGTGCCTGTGTCCTCCACGTCGAGGACCTCCAGCAGGTCAAAATCCCCATCTTCGCCCCCGGCAGGGCCCGCCATGTCCTCGATGCTGGTGAACACGGCGTTGCGCACCTTCTGGCGGCGGAACCAGTCCAGGGTGGCGTTCGAGAGGATGCGCTGGAACAGCATCGGCCATTCGTTGGCCGGCCGATCTGCGTAGCTTTGAGCCAGCCGGATCATGGCGTCCTGGACGATGTCCAGCGCGGCATCGTCCTGGCGGACCGCGTACACCGTGCGCCGGAAGGCGCGCGACTCGACACCTTTCAGGAAGGCGTTGAGTTCTTCTTCTCGGGAAGGCGTGGGCAGGGGGGTCAAGCGCAGGGACGGGCCGCTTCGGGCCGTGGATTCGAGCCGCGCGCATTATGGCACCTGGCCTGGTCAAGGCGGTTTTGACTTGAATTGCCTCGCGGGGGTGCGATAATCGCGGTTTTGCGTCATCTCGATCTGGTCTGAGCCGGGTGCTTCACAGGCACCGGTGGCAGGCCGCGCAGGCTCCAAATCCGCCTCACAAGGGCGAGCACACGGCCATCCGTGGTCGCAGTGCTGCTGGGGTTTCCCTTTCAGGGACACCTTGGTGTAGAGGGGCACCGATCGTTTTTCGTTAGAGAAATTCTGAAAGGTTCTTCCATCATGGAAATGTCTCAAGCCGCGATCGCCAACACCGGCGACGTCATCAACGGCTCCGAAATCCTCGTGCGCTGCCTGCAGGCAGAAGGCGTCAAGTACATGTGGGGCTACCCCGGTGGCGCCGTGCTGTACATCTACGACGCGCTTTACAAGCAAGACACCATCGAGCACGTGCTCGTGCGCCATGAACAGGCCGCCGTTCACGCGGCCGACGGCTACGCCCGCGCCACCGGCGACGTCGGCGTTGCCCTGGTCACCTCCGGTCCCGGCGTGACCAATGCCATCACCGGCATCGCCACTGCCTACATGGACTCCATCCCGATGGTGATCATCACGGGTCAGGTGCCCACCCCGGCCATCGGGCTGGACGCTTTCCAGGAGTGCGACACCGTCGGCATCACCCGTCCCATCGTCAAGCACAACTTCCTCGTCAAGGACGTCGCCGACCTGGCCGTCACGATGAAGAAGGCCTTCCACATCGCCCGCACCGGCCGCCCTGGCCCCGTGGTGGTGGACGTGCCCAAGGACGTCTCGCTCAAGACCACCGCCTTCCACTACCCCGAGTCGGTGGAAATGCGCTCGTACAACCCCGTCCGCAAGGGCCACGGCGGCCAGATCCGCAAGGCCGTGCAACTGCTGCTCAACGCCAAGCGCCCGTACATCTACACCGGCGGCGGCGTGATCCTGGGCGAGGCCTCCGCCGAGCTGCGCGAACTGGTCAACATGCTGGGCTACCCCAGCACCAGCACCCTGATGGGCCTGGGCGCCATCCCCGCATCCGACAAGACCTTCCTGGGCATGCTGGGCATGCATGGCACGTACGAAGCCAACATGACCATGCAGAACGCCGACGTGGTGATCGCCGTGGGCGCCCGCTTCGACGACCGCGTGATCGGCAACCCCAAGCACTTCGCCCAGGTCGAGCGCAAGATCATCCACATCGACATCGACCCGTCCTCGATCTCCAAGCGCGTGAAGGTCGACATCCCCATCGTCGGTGACGTCAAGGACGTGCTGATCGAGATGATCGCCCAGATCAAGGAGTCGCAGGTCAAGCCGGACCAGAACGCCTTGGCCGCTTGGTGGAACCAGGTCAACGAGTGGAAGAAGCGCGACTGCCTGAAGTTCAAGACTTCGGATGAGGTCATCAAGCCTCAGTACGTGGTGCAAAAGCTGGCCGAGCTGACCGCCGGCACCGACTACTACATCACCTCGGACGTGGGCCAGCACCAGATGTTCGCGGCCCAGTACAGCAAGTTCGAAGAGCCGCGCCGCTGGATCAACTCCGGTGGCCTGGGCACCATGGGCGTGGGCCTGCCTTACGCCATGGGCATCAAGCTGGCCAAGCCCGACGCCGATGTGTTTTGCATCACCGGCGAAGGCTCGATCCAGATGTGCATCCAGGAGCTTTCGACCTGCCTGCAGTACCGCACGCCGGTCAAGGTGCTGTCGCTGAACAACCGCTACCTGGGCATGGTGCGCCAGTGGCAGCAGCTGGACTACGGCAGCCGCTACTCGCACAGCTACATGGACGCGCTGCCCGACTTCGTCAAGCTGGCCGAGGCCTATGGCCACGTCGGCATGCTGATCGAGCGCCCGTCTGACGTGGAAGGCGCGCTGCGCGAGGCCATCAAGCTCAAGGACCGCTCGGTGTTCCTGGACATCCGCACCGACCCCACCGAAAACGTGTGGCCGATGGTGCAGGCCGGCAAGGGCATCTCCGAGATGCTGCTGGGCTCGGAAGACCTGTGAGCAACCTGACCCACTGAAACACAGGCCTGGCCGACCCAGGCTGCCACAGACGGGCGCTTGCCGGCGCCTGCTTCGGGTGGCAGACCGCAGCGGCCGGGCTGACCCACACAACCGAACCTCATCGAACCGCGAGGCCACAGCGCCGGGGTTACCGCCCCGATGACCCAAGAGCCTTGCCAGGACGATCGCCATGAAACACATCATTGCCCTGCTGATCGAAAACGAAGCCGGTGCCCTGTCCCGCGTGGTGGGCCTGTTCTCGGCCCGTGGCTACAACATCGAGAGCCTGACGGTGGCCACCACCGAAGACCCCTCGCTGTCGCGCATGACCATCGTGACCACCGGCTCCGACGACGTCATCGAGCAGATCACCAAGCACCTCAACCGCCTCATCGAGGTGGTCAAGGTGGTGGACCTGTCCGAAGGCCCCTACACCGAGCGCGAACTCATGCTCATCAAGGTTCGCGCCGTGGGCAAGGAGCGTGAAGAGATGAAGCGCATGGCCGACATCTTCCGCGGCCGCATCATCGACGTCACCGACAAGACCTACACCATCGAACTCACTGGCGACGCCGCCAAGCTCGACGCTTTCATCGAAGCGATCGACCGCGCCGCCATCCTTGAAACCGTGCGCACCGGGACCAGCGGGATCGGGCGCGGCGAGCGCATCCTGCGCGTGTGATGACGCTTGGCTGCCTGCGGGCTTCGCCGCCTGCGTGCAAACGTCTGAATTTTCCCGCTTTTCTTTGACCCCTCACTGAACCGAGGCCGGTGCGCAACCGGCCCGAGACTTACGGAGAACCCCATGAAGGTCTATTACGACAAGGACGCCGACCTGAGCCTGATCAAGGGCAAGAACGTCGCCATCATCGGTTACGGCTCGCAAGGCCATGCCCACGCCCAGAACCTGCGCGATTCCGGCGTCAACGTGACCGTTGGCCTGCGCAAGGGCGGCGCTTCCTGGTCCAAGGTGGAAGCCGCTGGCATCAAGGTCGCTGAAGTCAACGACGCCGTCAAGGGCGCCGATGTCGTCATGATCCTGCTGCCTGACGAGAACATCCCCGAGGTGTACAACAACAACGTTGCCCCGAACATCAAGCAAGGCGCCACCCTGGCCTTTGCCCACGGCTTCAACGTGCATTACAACCAGGTCGTGCCCCGCGCTGACCTGGACGTGATCATGGTCGCCCCCAAGGGCCCTGGCCACACCGTGCGCTCCGAGTACCTCAAGGGCGGCGGCGTGCCTTCGCTGATCGCCGTGTACCAGGACAAGTCCGGCAAGGCCCGTGACATCGCCCTGTCCTACGCTGCTGCCAACGGCGGCACCAAGGGTGGCGTGATCGAGACCAACTTCCGCGAAGAAACCGAAACCGACCTGTTCGGCGAACAAGCCGTGCTGTGCGGCGGTGCCGTGGAACTGGTGAAGATGGGCTTCGAGACCCTGACCGAAGCCGGTTACGCTCCGGAAATGGCCTACTTCGAGTGCCTGCACGAGCTCAAGCTGATCGTTGACCTCATGTACGAAGGCGGCATCGCCAACATGAACTACTCCATCTCGAACAACGCCGAGTACGGCGAGTACGTGACGGGCACGGAAGTGATCAACGAGAAGTCGCGCGAAGCCATGCGCGCTGCTCTGAAGCGCATCCAGACCGGTGAATACGCCAAGATGTTCATCCTGGAAGGCAAGACGAACTACCCGAGCATGACCGCTCGCCGTCGCCTGAACGCCGTGCACCCGATCGAGACCGTGGGTGCCGAGCTGCGCGCCATGATGCCCTGGATCGCCAAGAACAAGCTGGTCGACCAGTCGAAGAACTGATCTGAATTGATCTGAGCTTCAAAGCAGGCCGCGAGGGGCAACCTTCGCGGCCTGTTTGTTTTTCAGGGGCTGGGCCAGCCGCCGCCCACGGCCTTGTACAAGGCCACGGTGACGAGCGCTCGGGCGGTTTCTGCCTGGATGAGCTCGTCCTCGCGCTGCAGGGCGTTCAGCCTGGCTTCGATGGCGCCTTGCAGCAGGCCGTTGCCCTCGTCGAAGAGGCGTTGGGCATGGCGCGCACCCAGGTCGGCGGTCTGCCAGGCTGACTGCAACTGGGCCGAGCGCTGATCGAGCGCACGCCGGGTGCCGTAGGCGTTCTCGACGTCTTCCAGGGCTGCGAGCACGGTCTGCTCGTGCTGGGCGACGGCGGCTTCGAGTTGGGCATCGCTGGCTCGGATGCGCGCGCGGATGCGGCCGGCTTCGAAGATGGGCAGGTACAGGCCCGCACCCCAGGAGGTGAAGCGACCGGAGGCGCCCACGTCGCCGATTTCGATGCGACCGTCGTTGGCCAGGAAGCCGAGGTAAAAGCGCGGCAGCAGGTCGGCCTTGGCGCTGCCCAGTTGCGCGGCGCGCGCGCGCACCAGTTGGGCGGTGCCGCGCACATCGGGGCGGCGCTCCAGCACGTCGGAGGGCAGCACGGCTGGCAGCTTTGATGGGATGGCGCTGCCGTCAGCCGGCGCCGCGGCGGTGGGTGCGGGCAGGCTTGGCAGTTGTTGCGGCGTCTGCCCGGTCAGCACGGCCAGGCGCCGCAGGCGCGATTGCAGCAAGGTCTGCAGCGGGGCGGTGCCGCCGCGAAGGGCCTGCACCTGGGCGCCCACGCGGTCGACGTCGTAACGCGTTGCCTGGCCGGCGTCGAAGCGACCCTGAGCGTAGCGCTGCAGGCGCTCGCCTTGCGCAATGGTGCGCGACAGCACGCCGATGCGGCGCTCCAGGCTGCGCGCTTCGACGTAGCTGGCGGCGATGTCGCCGGCCACCATCAACTGGGCGCCGTGCAGGCGCTCTTCGTTGGCCAGGGCCGCGCTTCGGGCCGCTTCGGCGTCGCTGCGCCGGGATCCGAAGATGTCGATCTCCCAGGTGGCCGCAAAGCCGTATCCGCTGTAGGTGCTGATGGGCAGCTTGGGCACGTTGGGCGTCGGCACGTTGATGGCGGGCAGCGTGGGCAGGGGCACCGGCAGGCCCGGGATGGACGACGGTGGCTGCACCTGGTTGGGCACCTGCACGCCGGTTTCGTTCTGCTGGGTGCGGCCGGCGTAGCCCAGCGCGGCCAGGGTGGGATAGAGGGCCGATTCAGCCTGGGTGACCACGGCACGGGCCTCGCGCACGCGGGCGGCGGCGATGCGCACGTCGGCGTTGGCTTCCAGGCCTTGTTCGATCAGCGCCTGCAGGGTGGGATCGGGGATGGTGCGCCACCAGCGAGCGAGATCGACCTGGCTGGTGTCGGTGACGGTGTTCGTCTCGACCTGCGTGAAACGATCCGGCGCGTGAACACGGCTTTCGGGCACATCGACCCGGACGGTGGTGCAGGCCGTGAGCCCCAACAGCGAGGCGGCGGCGATGAGGCCCAGGCGAGCAGGGGTGCGGGGCGGGGACATGGTTCAGTTTCCGGTCGTGGGGGCGGTGACGGCGCGCGCCTGCAGCAGCGCGAGCGCCGCCGAGGCCAGTCGCGTTCGGGGCGTGTCGGTGGCGCCCTGGAGGATGACGGGCACCTGGGCGCCGAGGACGATGCCCGCCACGTCGGCGTGCGCCAGGCGAACGAGTTGCTTGACCAGCATGTCGCCTGTTTCGAGGTTGGGCACCAGCAACACGTTCGCGCGACCGGCCACGGGGGAGTCGGCGTGCCGAACGCGTGCCGCCTCGGGGCTGATGGCGGCGTCCAGGGGCAGGGGGCCGTCAACGATGCCGCCGGTGATCCGCCCTTGTTCGGCCATCTTGCACAGGGCCGTGGCGTCCAGCGACGAGGCAAGTCGGCTGCCCGGATCGCTGGCGGCCGAGAGCACGGCCACGCGAGGACTCAGACCCATCTTCAGGGCCAGGTCGATGGCGTTCTGGGCGATGTCGCGCTTGGCGTCGAGCGTGGGCTGGATGTTCAGGGCGTCGTCGGTGATGAGCAGGGGCTCGTCGCGGCCAGGCACGTCGGCGATGCACGCATGGCTGATGCGGCGGCCGGCTCGCAGGCCACCGTCGCGCGCCATCAGGGCCTGCAGCAATTCGAGCGTGGGCACGCCGCCCTGCATCAGCGTTTCGGCCTTGCCTTGGTGGATCAGCGCCATGGCCTCGTGCAGGGCGGTGGTGTGGCCTGCGGTGCTGGCGCAGTCATGCCAGCGGGCCGGTGAGACGTCGATGCCATGGGCGCTTGCAAGGGCCTCGATCTCGTCGCGCGGCCCCACCAGCAGGGGCGTGATGAGTCCGGCCTGTTGCGCCTGCATGGCCGACTGCAGCGCATCGGCATCGAGCGGGTGGACGACGGCGCAAACCGCTGGCGGCATGCCTTGGGTGCGCGCCATCAGCCGCGCGAAGCGCTCGTGGTGGTGCAGCTGCAGCTCAGGCAGCGCGGCGGCCTGGCGGCGCACCTTCACGTCAGGTGCGATGACCTCGGCTTCACCGGTGATGACGGGCTTGCCCGCCTGGTTGCTGCACAGGCAGTCCAGGATGACGCGGTGCTTGTCGAGCTTGTCCTTGACGGTCACGGTGACGGTGACGACGTCGCCCAGGCCCACCGGCCGCACGAAGGCCAGCGATTGCCGGACGTAGATGGTGCCCGGGCCTGGCAGGCGCGTGCCCAGCACCGTCGAGATGAGGGTGCCGCCCCACATGCCGTGCGCGATGACCTTGTGAAAAGGCGTTTCGCGGGCGTAGGCCTCGTCCAGGTGCGCGGGGTTGACGTCGCCGCTGAGGATGGCGAACAGCTCGATGTCCTGCTTCGTCAGGGTGCGGGTGATGCTGGCCGAATCGCCCGGGGCGAGCTCGTCGTAGCAGCGGTTCTCCAGCAGCCTGGGGGTGTCGGTCAGGGACATGATTCAGCCTTGTTTGACATAGTGGCCGGGGGCGTCGGGCAGCTTCTGCTTGCGGCCTGGTACGCCCAGGGGCGGCGGTGCCTGCTTTGCGCCGGAGTGAGCGGCCAACCAGGCCTGCCACGTGGGCCACCACGAGCCCTCGGTGTGCGGCACCTGGGCCTGCCAGCGCTCGGGGGCCACGTAGGCTTCGGTGACCGGGCGGTGGTGCACCTGGAAGTGCCGCCCCTTGTGCCCGGGTTCGCTGACGATGCCGGCGTTGTGGCCGCCGCTGGTGAGCACGAAGGTGATGTCCAGCGGCAGCAGGTGCAGCTTGTAGACGGACTTCCAGGGCGCGACGTGGTCGGTCACGGTGCCCACGGCGAAGCAGGGCACGTGGATGTCGGTGAACCAGATGGGCTTGCCATCGACCTCGTAGCGCCCGCTGGCGAGCTCGTTGTGCAAGAAAAGCTTGTGCAGGTACTCCGAGTGCATGCGATAGGGCATGCGCGTGGTGTCGGCGTTCCAGGCCATCAGGTCATTGGGGCGGTCGCGCTGGCCGAGCATGTAGTTCTTGAGCGCACGCGACCAGATCAGGTCGTCGGCATGCAGCAGCTGGAAGGTGCCGGCCATCTGCGAGCCCTTGAGGTAGCCCTGCTGCGCCATCATCGACTCGATGAGTTCGACCTCGCTCTCGTTGATGAACATGAGCAGCTCGCCCGCTTCGGTGAAGTCACCCTGGGCGGCAAACAGTGTCATCGAGGCCAGTCGGTCGTCCTTTTCGCGGCCCATGGTGGCGGCGGTGATCATCAGCAGCGTGCCGCCCAGGCAGTAGCCGGTGGCGTGCACCTTCTGGCCTGGCACGATGCGGCCGATGGTGTCGAGCGCGGCCATCACGCCCTCTTGTCGGTAGTCCTCCAGGCCTTTGCAACGGTCCTCTTCGGTGGGGTTCTTCCACGAGATCATGAACACGGTGTGGCCCTGGTCGACCAGGTGCTTGACCAGCGAGTTGTGCGGCGCCAGGTCGAGGATGTAGTACTTCATGATCCAGGCCGGCACGATGAGCACGGGCTCGGGGTGCACCGTCTCGGTCGTGGGGCTGTACTGGATCAGCTCGATGAGGTCGTTGCGCAGCACGACCCGACCGGGGGTGATGGCCACGTTCTCGCCCGGCTTGAAGGCTTCGACGCCCGCCGGAGGCAGGTCGCGCGCGATGCGCTGAAGGTCATCGGCCCAGTTCGCGGCGCCACGCACCAGGTTCATGCCACCTTCCTTGAGCGTCGTCGTGATGACCTCGGGGTTCATCCAGGGGATGTTGGTGGGGTTGAAGATGTCGAGCCACTGGCGGGCCGCGAAGGCCGCGATGTCCTCGTGCCGGTGGTTCAGGCCGGGCACGCCATGGGTGGCGCGGTGCCAGGCGCGCTCCAGGATGTGAAAGCCCTGGGCGTAGGCGTTGAAGGGCCACTGCTGCCAGGCCTGGCTGGCGAAGCGCCGATCGGGCACCTCGGAGGGGCGGCCTTTGGCATCGGTGCTGAGGTGGGATGTTGCCGGGTTGCCCAGGGCCGCGCTCAGGTCTTCGGCCGTCTGCTTGACCAGGTCGAGTTGCTTGCCGGGCGAGATCATCAGGTGCGAGAGCCAGTCCAGGTAGACCAGCGTGGTCTGAATGGGCGAGATGCCGCTCATCAGCTGGCCGATGTCGCCGTGAACCTGCCTGTCCAGCGCGCGGACCCAGTCGTCCCAACTCATGTCTTGTGGCGTGCATTCGCTCATGGTGTGCTCCTGTGCGCTGGTTCAGCCTTGGCGTGCCAGCATCGAACGGAATCGCGACAACGCGATGAAGAGGAAGGCCGCGCCCGCGACCGAGACGGCGAGCAGCTGCGGCCAGACGATGTCCAGGCCCGCGCCCCGGTAGAGCACGGCATGGGTGAGCTTGACGAACTGCGTGGTGGGCGAGACCTGCACGACGCCCTGCATCAGCTCGGGCATGCTTTCAACCGGCGTGGCCGCGCCCGAGAGCAGGTACAGCACGACGTAGACCGGCGCCGCCAGCAGACCGAACTGAGGCATCGACGAGGTGACCGTGGCAAGCAGGATGCCCAGCGATGTCACGGCAAACAGGTAGGCGCTGGTGCCCAGCAGGAACAGCGTGATCGAGCCCAGCAGTGGCACACCCAGCCAGCCCTGCACCACGAACATCAGCGACAGCCACACCGCCAGCAGGATCACGCCACCGTTGGCCAGGATCTTGGCCAGGGCGATTTCCGATGGGCGCACCGGCATCACCAGCAGGTGCTCGATGGTGCCGTGCTCGCGTTCGCGGATCACGGCCGCGCCCACCAGGATGATGGCCAGCACCGTGATGTTGGTGATGATGAGCATCACCGAGGTGAACCAGTGCGACTGGTTGTTGGGGTTGAACGCCAGGTGGATGACGGGTTTGGCCGGCAGCAGGCTGTCGATGCCTTGCTGGTGAAAAAACCCCATCAGCTCCTGCAGGAAGATCTCGTTGAGGTAGGCCACGCCCAGGCCGGCCTGCGTCATGGCCGTGGCGTCCACGGTGACCTGCACGGCGGGCGCGCGGCCAGCCAGCACATCCGCCTCGAAATGCGGTGGCACGTCGATGACGAAGATGACGTCGCCGCGGTCCAGGGCGGGGCCAGCCTGCTGAGCGGAGATGTCGCGCGGCGGCTGGAAGTAGGGCGCGCGGATGGCGTCGCGCAGGCGCATCGACAGCGCCGACTGGTCGGCGTCGATCCAGCCCACCGAGGCGTGCGAGACCTCCGCCTTGACGCCCTTGGCGGTCGTGTAGACCGAGATGGTGAAGGCGAACAGGATGAGCGCGACCAGGGGCACGTCGCCGAGCAGGCTGCGCAGCTCCTTGGCGGACAGCCGAGCGACGTTGCGCAACCATTGCCGGGTGTTGCCAGTCATGGCCTCAAGCCTCCTGCTTGCGCACGGCCAGCCGCGCCAGCGCCAGGTAGGCCAGACCGAAGCCCAGCAGCGCCGCGTACATCGGCCCGAAGCTGTCGAAGCTCAGCCCCTTGGTGAAGCTGCCCAGGCTGATGAGCTGGAACCACGAGGCCGGAAAGCCCTGGCCCACCCACAAGGCCGCGCCCGTCAGCGTGGACACCGGGTAGAGCAGTCCCGAGAAGTTGATCGAGGGGATCAGGCAGACGATGGCCGTGGCGAAGGTGGCCGCCACCTGCGACTTCAGGAAGGCCGAGATGAGCAGGCCCAGCGCCGTGGTGGCGAAGACGAAGCACAGCGCCCCCAGGCTGAGCGCGAAGAAGTTGCCCTTGAGCGGCACCTGCAGCAACACGATGGTCAGGAACACCAGGCTGAGGTAGCTCAGCATGGCCAGGCCGATGTAGGGCAGTTGCTTGCCGACCAGGAACTGTCCGACGCTGGCGGGTGAGGCATAGAGGTTGAGGATGGAGCCCATTTCCTTTTCCCGCACCACGCCCAGCGCGGTCAGCATGGCCGGGATGATGATCAGGCACAGCATCAGCAGCCCGGGCGTCGAGGCATAGATGCTGCGAAACGCCTGGTTGTACGAAAAGCGCGGCTCCAGGCGGGCGGGCAGGGTGGGGGCCTTCAGACCAGGCGTTTCCTGTGCAAAGCGCATCGCGTGCTCCAGCAGGATGCCCTTGGCATAGCCGCGCACGTTCTCGGCCGTGAAGGTCTGAGCACCGTCGATGTACAGCGCCACATCGGGCCGCCGGCCACCGATCAGGTCACGCCCGAAGCCCGGTGGGATCTCGATCACCATCACCACCTCGTGCGCGCGCAGGAGGTCATCCCCTTCCTGCAGCGTCTGCACCGAGCCCTTTCGCTGAAAGTGGCGCGATCCCTCGAAGTGCTCGATCAACTGGCGGCTGTCATGGGTCTGGTCGCGGTCGAGCACGGTGAAACTGGCCTTCTGGATGTCGAAGGAGATGCTCCAGGCGGCCGTCACCAGCAGGATGATCGGGCCCAGCAGGGCAAAGGTCAGGCGGATCGGGTCGCGCTTGAGTTCCATGGCCTCGCGGCGCGCGAAGGCCCAGGTGCGTGCCCACCAGTCCAGCAGCGTGCGCTCGTGCGCCGAACGTGCCGCCACGCTTTCCTGCGTGACCGATGCGTTTGCGGCAGCGCTGCGCGAAGTCGCCGCCACCGGCGTGCGAGCCGTCGCCGCGGCTTGCGCGGCCTGCACGGTGCTGTCCGCCGCCTGCAGGTGCGCCACGAAAGCATCCTCCAGGCAAGCCGCTCCTTGCTCGGCCTGCAATGCCCCAGGCGAGCCCACGGCCAGCACCCGCCCGCGATGCATCAGCGAGATGCGGTCGCAGCGCTCGGCCTCGTTCATGAAGTGGGTCGACACGAAGATGGTGACCTGCTCCTGGCGCGAGAGCTGCACGAGCTGGCGCCAGAAAAGGTCGCGCGCGGCGGGGTCCACGCCCGAGGTCGGCTCATCCAGGATCAGCACCTCTGGCTTGTGCAGGCAGGCCGCAGCCAGTTGCAAGCGCTGGCGGATGCCCAGAGACAGCTCGCTCGGCCGGGCTTCTGCATGCTCAACCAGGTCGAAGCGTTGCAAGGCATCGGCGATGGCGCGCTCGGCTGCATCGCCTTCCATTCGGTAAAGGCGCGCGTGCAGCAACAGGTTCTGCCGCACGCTGAGCTCGTCGTACAGCGAGAAGGCCTGCGACATGTAGCCCACCCTCATGCGTGTGGCGAGGTCGCGCGGGTCGATGGGGGCACCCAGCAGCCGCGCCGAGCCCGAGCTGATGTCCAGCAAGCCGGTGAGCATCTTCATGGTCGTGGTCTTGCCGCAGCCGTTCGAGCCCAGGAAGCCGAAGATCTCGCCGCGCTCGATGCGAAAGCTCACGTTGTCCACGGCCACGAAGTCACCGAATCGGCGCGTCAGGCCTGTTGCCTCGATGGCGGGGGGGCCATCCACAGTTGGGCGAGGCGGGATGACCAGCGGCTCGGTGCTGCCTCGGTCGGCCTCGGGCAACAGGTCGAGGTAGGCGGCTTCCAGCGTGTGATGGGGGGTGCGCGCCAGCACGTTTTCGGTGCGGTCGAACACCAGCACCCGGCCGGCGTTCATGGCCACCAGGTGCTCGAAACGTTCCGCCTCTTCCATGTAGGCCGTGGCCACGATCACCGTCATGCCCGGGCGCTCGGCCCGCAAGGCCTCGACCAGGGCCCAGAACTGCCGCCGAGACAAGGGGTCCACGCCCGTGGTGGGCTCGTCGAGGATGAGCAGGTCGGGGTCGTGCACCAGCGAGCAGCACAGGCCGAGCTTCTGCTTCATGCCGCCGGACAGTTTGCCTGCGGGCCGATCACGGAACGGAGCCAGGCCCGTGGCGTCGAGCAGGCGCTGGATGCGCGCCTCGCGCTCGGCCGCGCCTTGGCCGAACAACCGCGCGAAGAAATCGATGTTCTCGGCCACCGACAGCGTGGGGTAGAGGTTGCGTCCCAGGCCCTGCGGCATGAAGGCCACGCGTGGCGACAGCCTGGCCCGCGCCTTGGCGTCCGACAGGTCTTCGCCCAGCACCTGCACGCGACCACGCTGGATCACTTTCACCCCCGCGATGACCGACAGCAGCGTCGACTTGCCCACGCCATCGGGCCCCACCAGGCCGATGGTCCGGCCTGCGGGGAACCGCAGGTTGATGTGGTCGAGCGCCCGCGTGTCGCCGTAGCGATGAACCAAGTCACCCACATCGACCGCGATGGGGGCGATCGATGAGGCGTCAGCGCGGGCCATGTCGTTCATGCCTGGTTGGAGGAGGTGTGCTTGTCAGGAGGCCGAGGCCGCACCGGATGCCGCTTTGGATGCCGCAGGCGCCTGCAGCGGCAACTTCACCTGCAGCGCAGCCGGCCAGGCCTGGGTCGCATCACCACGCACATGCCCGTACCCCGTCAGTCCCGCCTTCACATAAGGCGCATATCGGCTGGCCAGCTCAGGCGCCACCTTGAGCTTGACGCGAAAGACCAGCTTCTCGCGCTCGGACGCGGTCTCGACGTACTTGGGCGTGAACTGCGCCTCGGATGCCACGAAGGACACAACGGCCGGGATGACGAACTGGGGCGCCGCGTCCAGCACGATGCGGGCTTCATCGCCCAGCTTCAGCCTGCCCGCCACGTCGGTGGGCAGGAACACGGTCATGTGCACTTCGGCCGTGTTCAGCAAGGTGGCCACGCGCCCGCCGGACGGGATGACCGAGCCCGGCTCGACCACACGGTACTCGATGCGTCCGGCCACCGGCGCGCGCAGCACCAGGTCGTCGAGTGCCACGTTGATCCGCTGGATCTGGGCCTGGGCTTCGGCGCGCGCGGCGGTGGCTTCGCCGATGGCCGCCGTGGCCACCAGGATGCCGGCTCGCTCGCCATCGCGCTGCGCCGTGCGCCGCTCGACCTCTGCGCCCGAGACCAACGCGTCCTGCTTGAGTCGCGTAGCGTGGTCGAGTTCCAGCTGGGCGATGCGCGCCTGCACCTTGCGCACCTCGGTCTCGGCACCGGCGCGTTGCATGGCTTGCGCGGCGCGGTCGCGGGCGGCCTCCACCGCGCCACGCTGGGCCAGCAGGTCGGTTGGGTCCTGGCGGGCGATCACGTCACCTGCTTTGACCAGGTCACCCTCGTGCACCGGCAGCTCGATGATGCGCCCTGGGTACTTGGCCGCGACCTCGATGCGCTCGACTTCCAGCCGACCGTTGCCTCGGTGGATGCCGTCGGGCAGGCGATCGCGTTGGGTGTTCACCCACCAGGCGAGACCGGTGGCGGCGGCCGCGGCAAGGGCGATCAGGGTCCAGTTCAGGCTGCGTCGGTTCATGGCGAGGGGGTGGCCAGCGCGGCGAACTGGGCCCGCAGCGTGATGGCAATGATGTCAAGGAGTTGGTCGATGCGCTCGGGGGTGAGCCGGTCCCAGCCCAGGCGCCTCATGAGCAGGGCATCGGAGAGCCGCAAACTCATCACTTGGTGTGCGGCCAGGAAGGTGATGGCGCGTGGGAGGGCGTCGGCGGCCTCGCGGCCGCAGATGCGCGCCACCATCCCCTCGACCGCGTCCTGCATGGGCGCCACCACCTGCGCGAGCAGCCGATCGAAAGCCGGCCCTTCTTCGGCCTGCACCCGCAGGAAAAAATGCACCCACTCGGCTGGGAAGTCGTCGGCCAGCAGCACGCGGGCCTGCTGACACAGGAAGGCCACCACCTGGTCGATGAGGGCGTCGCGTGCGATGGGCGAGGTGCCCTCGGTTGGCTGGGCGCTGGGTGTCAGTGGCCTCTGGGCCTGCAGCAGGAGCAAGGGCTCGCGTTGTCGCGCCTGGATGGCATCCGCCAGGAACCCGGCCGCTTCGACGTACAGCTCTTCCTTGGTGCCGAAGTAGTAGGGGATGGCGCCCAGGTTCATGCCGGCGGCGGCGGCGATCATCCGCGTCGTCGTGCCGTCGAAACCATGGCGGCCGAACTGGTCGAGCGCGGCATGCAGCATGCGCTCGCGCGCCTGCAGGCCTCGGGCCGTTTCCGGCAGGCAGGGCGCTGTCACGGGGCCTTCGCAGGCCGGATGAGGAGAGAGCAGTGCGCACATGGTTCAGGTTTGTTGCGATGCAGCATCGCACCGGCCCTGAAGTCAGTCAATCGTATGAATTGACGTGAATCAACCCTGTGAGCGAAAACACCCCGACGACCTGTGAGGCGTCAATCGCGGACCATGAAACACGCTTCGTCGCCAAACGAGCGCAGCTTTTCTCGCAATCCGGCGTGTGCGACGTCCCGGGCCTGGAAGCCTTGGCGGGCCCAGTAGGGCTGAGACCCCTGCACCGCGACCAAGGCCAGACCTTCGAGACCCAGCAGTCTGGCGTGGGTGAAGGCCTGCTCGACCAGCCTTTGTCCCGCGCCGCTGCCCCGGTGGTCCGGGTCCACGGCAAGGTCGTGCAGGTAGAGCCATTTCGCCTGAGTGGGTGGGTGCCAGTTGTCAGCGTGAAGGGCTGGGAAGTGCGCTTCATCGACTGGCAGGGTGACGAGGTAGGCTTGGGGGCCTTGGGCGCAGGTGGCCAGCCAGGCAGAATGCGGCGCCTGCCGCAGCTTGTTCTCGAAGGCGGTCAAGGGCTCGTGGTAGGCCGGCGGGTAGCAGCGCTGCTGGATGGCGAGCACCAGGCCCAGGTCGGTCAGGTTCATGGGGCGGATGTCCATGGGGGGAGTCTAGGGTGCGTCCGATCCGCCCGCCGATTCCTGAGAACACTTGGTAGTAATCCGGGGTGGGCGGACACGAGGGGGCATGCGCCATGGGGGTATCCTGCGGGGCTCTCGCAGCAGCATTTCCCTGATTCCCATGATCACGATCGAGAAGAACCGTTCCTGGACTGGTGTGGCCATCGTGGCCGCGGTCGCTGTCGCCGGTGGGCTGGCTTGGTGGGCGTTCGCCCCGCAGGGTGACTCGGGTGAAGCAGGTGCCCCCGGCGCCACCGGTGCCATGTGGCAGTGGTCCTCGGCATCGGGTGCCGCCAGCAGCGGAGCGCCGGTCACCTCCATCCTCACCGATGCCCGTTGGGGCAATGTCAACGCAGAAGACCAGGCCACGCTCGAGTCCGCGCTGAGCAAGACCGCCAACCCCAAGGCCGAAGCCACCCGCATCGTCAGCTACGTGCAGTACCACCGGGCCTTTGAGGCCTGGCAAGGCCTCGATGAGCAAAAGCAGGCCCGTGAGCGTCGCCAACTGGCCGAAGGCCTGTTCAAGGAATTGCCTGACCGACTCAAAACGGGCGAGTTCACGCTGATGGAGGCCGCGCTGATGGGCGCCGTCCTGATCGCCGAGGCCGAACCCGACGAAGCCCGTCGCACGCAGCGCGTCGAAGCCTGGCAGGCTCAGTTGGCCACCATCGTCCCCAACCCCGAGGACGAAACCCGCATGGCCGCCCAGAACCGCGAGACCGAGTACATGCGCCGTCGCGCCACCGCCTTCGGTGAGTGGCAGAACCAGACCGATCCAGCGCTGCGCACGCCCGCCAAGCTCGAGCAGGCCATGGCGGAAATCAACCGCGCCTACGCCAGCGGTCAGTGAACCTTTGAGTCATTGGGCTCGGTCAGCCCCCTGGCGTGAGCCAGGTCAGGGCCCCGAGCCACATGGGCACGGTGGCCATGCCCAGCAAGGTCGACACCGTGATCAAGCCGGCCACGAAGGGCCCGTTGCCGCCCATGCGCACCGCCAGCACGTAGGCGCTTGAGGCCGTTGGCAGTGCGCCGAAGGCCACCAGGATGGCCTGCTCGGTGCGCGGCAGCTCCAGCGCCCAGGCCAGACCGATGGCCGCCAGTGGCAGCAGCAGGTGACGTATGCCCAACAGCCCCAGGGCCAGGGTCGGCGCGGCGGTCAGCCCGGTCATCTTCAGGCCGGCGCCCACCGCCAGCAAGCCCAGGGGCAGGGCGGCCTGACCGATGCGGCTGACCGTTTCCAGCAGCCACACCGGCAGGTGCAGATCGAGCACGCGCACCAGCAGCCCACCCAGGGTGCCGATGATCAGCGGGTTGCGCACCAGCTCCGCCCAGGTGTTGTGACCGCCGTGCCGGGCCAGGCTCCACACCGCCCCGGCGTTGCACAGCGGCACGCACAGCGCGATGAGGATGGCGATCAGGGCCACGCCTTGTGCGCCCAGCAGGCGGTCGGCCAGGGCCAGCGCGATGTAGGAATTGAATCGAAACGCCACTTGCGCCCCGCTGGCGTGCAGATTGGCGTCCACACCGGGCAGGTGGCGCAGCCAGGTTGCCAGCACCAGCCCCAGCAAACACAGCCCGACGCCAGCGCCAGCCAGGGTGGCGGCGTCGCCGGGTTGCAGCGGGCTGCGCACGATCGAGGCAAACAGCAGGGCCGGGAAAAGCAGGTGGTAGACCAGGCGTTCAACCACATCCCAGGTGGGGCGTCCGAAGGCCGTGTAGCGGCACAGGCAGAAACCTCCCAGAATCAACAGGAAATCAGGCAGCAACAAAAGCGGGTCCATCATGGTGCCCGTGAGCCTAGCGTGTTTGCCCTTGAATGCCGATTGTGTGTCCCCACATGGACGCAGAAGGGGCGCGCCGCTAGGCTGCCTGTCACCCAACAACATCGCTGCATGCTGAATTTTTCCTGGCGCCTGCGCGCATCCCGTCAATTGGCCTGCACCGCGCTGCTGGCCCTCGTCGCTGGCACCTGGATCGGGGCCTCGCCGGCCATCGCGGCCACCCTTGAAGGGCAGTCCTTTGAGGAAACGGCCGTGCTGTCCGATCGCACCCTGCGCCTCAATGGCCTGGGCCTGCGCGGCGTGGCCTGGGTCAAGGCTTTCGTGGCTGGCCTGTACCTGGCCGCCCCCACGAAGGATTCGGCCCAGGTGTTGAGCATGCCGGGCCCCAAGCGCCTGCGCCTGAAGATCATGCTGGACGCGCCCAGCAACGAACTCACCAAATCGCTGACCAGCCGCATTGCCCGCCACGAGCCCGAACCCGTTCAGGCTCAGATCGGCGCCCGGCTCAAGACCCTGGCCGCCCTGATCGACGGCCTGGGCGAGCTCAAGGTGGGCGACACCGTCGACCTTGACTTCCAGCCCGACCGTGGCACCGTGCTGCGTTTGAACGAAAAGCCCGTGGGTCAGCCCGTGGCCGGTGACGACCTCTATCGAGCGGTGCTGAAGATCTTCGTGGGCGAGCACCCGGCCGACAAGCGCATGAAAGAGGGTTTGCTGCGTGGCGGCGTCTGACGATGCCACTTCGGCGGACGCGACCCCTGGACGCTCAGCCGACCAGCGCGTGGCCGCTGCCGATCCCCATGTCGACCGGTTTGTCGATGCCATCTGGCTCGAAGACGGGCTGAGCGACAACACGCTGGCGGCTTACCGCCGCGACCTCACGGCGCTGGCGGGATGGCTCGCCGAGCATCCCGGGAGGGGCCTGTGCGAGGCGACAGAAGCCGACCTGAATGCCTACATGGTGGCCCGCCATGGCGAGTCCCGCCCTGCCTCCGTGGGGCGCCGCCTGAGTGTGTTCCGGCGCTTTTACCGTTGGGCCATCCGCGAGCACCTCTGCCAGGCCGACCCCACGGTGCGCATGGACGCCCCGCGTCAGCTCATGCGCCTGCCTGGCACGCTGACCGAAGACCAGGTCGAACAACTGCTCGCCGCCCCCGATCCCCACGAACCCCTGGGCCTGCGTGACCGCGCCATGCTCGAGCTCATGTACGCCAGCGGCCTGCGTGTCAGCGAGCTGGTGAGCCTGCGCACCGTGCAGGTCAGCATGGACGAGGAGGTGTTGCGCGTGACGGGCAAGGGCAGCAAGGAGCGCCTGGTGCCCTTTGGCCAGGAGGCCAGCGGCTGGCTGTTGCGCTACATGAACGAAGCCCGCCCGCAGATCCTGGGCGAAGGACGCAGCAGCGAAGACCTGTTCGTCACGGCACAGGGCCATGCCATGAGCCGACAGATGTTCTGGAAACTCATCCGCAAGCACGCCATGCACGCGGGCATCACCCAGCACCTGTCCCCGCACACGCTGAGGCACGCCTTCGCCACCCACTTGCTCAACCATGGCGCCGACCTGCGCGTGGTGCAGATGCTGCTCGGCCACGCCGACATCTCGACCACCCAGGTCTACACCCACGTGGCGCGCGAGCGCCTGCGGCAGTTGCACGCGCAGCATCACCCACGCGGTTGAGGCCAGGCCTCAGTCCACGCCCAGCAGGAAAGCCATCTCTGCCTCGGTGAACCCGGCCGCCCTGCGCGCCGCCTCGTTGAAAGGCGGGCGCAGCCGGGGCGCTTCGAATTCGCGCACCAGCCGGGGGTAAAGCGTCACGGCATCGAGCCCACGCTCCTGGCACAGGTGGTGGAACCAGCGGTTGCCAATGGCCACGTGCCCGACCTCGTCGCGCAGGATCACGTCGAGGATCTCGACGGCGCGCAGGTCGCCCGCGCGCGTGAGCTTGTCCTGGATGAGCGGGGTGGCGTCCAGGCCTCGGGCCTCCAGCGTGCGGGGCACCAGGGCCATGCGCGCGACGATGTCATGGCGCGTCCTCTCACACATGCTCCACAGCCCGTCGTGGGCGTCGAAGTCACCGTAGTCGTGGCCGAGGCTTTGCAGGTGTTCGCGCAGGAGTGTGAAGTGCAGGGCCTCTTCGGCGGCCACGCGCAGCCAGTCGCGGTAGAAGGCCTCGGGCATGCCCGGGAAACGCCAGGCGGCATCGAGTGCCAGGTTGATGGCGTTGAACTCGATGTGGCAGATGGCATGCAACAGCGCGGCCCGGCCTTCGAGGGTGAAGGGGCTGCGCGAAGGCACGTCCTTGGCAGGCACCAATCGGGGCAGGGCGGGGCGGCCAGGCATGGCGGCTTGCTGGGCATCGTCCAGCGTCAGCACAGCCTGCCGTTCAGGCTCGGACAAGCCTGGGGTGACCAGGTTGTGGGGGCTGGTGGCCTCGTCGCCTGGCTCTTCGCCCGCAGGTGCTTGTGCGAACAGCGCCCGCGCCTGCAGGGCCTTGCGGGCCGGATCGCCCTCCAGCAAAGCGTCGAGGGCGCGCTGGCGCAGGCTCTTGGCGGCAACAGGGGGGCTCATGCCGCGATTGTCGCAGCATGCTGCGAGGCTGGGGTCAATCCGCGTGCCAGCTCACCCAGCCCATTTGGGCTGTCACCAGGATCAGGATGCCAAATCCAATGCGGTACCAGGCGAATGGCACGAAGGTGTGGCTTGACACGTAACGGATCAGCCAGCGCACGCACACCCAGGCCGACAGGAAGGCGAACACCAGGCCGGTGGCGAACAGCGGCAGGTCATCCCAGGACAGCAACTCGCGCTCTTTGTAGAGGCTGTAGACCCCGGCGCCCACCAGGGTCGGGATGCCCAGAAAGAAGCTGTAGTCGGTGGCCGCCTTGCGCGACAGGCCCATCAGCATGCCGCCAATGATGGTGGCGCCAGAGCGGCTGGTGCCAGGGACCATCGCCAGGCACTGGATCAGGCCAACCTTGATGGCGTCGATGAAGCCAAGGTCGTCAACGGTCTCGATGCGGGCCTGGGGTTGGCGCGCCGCGATGCGCTCGGCGATCAGGATGATCACGCCACCGATGATGAAGGTGGTGGCAACCACCGTTGGCGTGAACAGGTGCTCCTTGATCACCTTGCCGACCAGCAGGCCCATGACGACCGCTGGCAGGAAGCCGATGACCACATTGAGGGCGAAACGCTGCGCCTTCGGGTCGGAGCCCAGGCCGGCGACCGTGTCCTTGAGTCTTTGAAGGTAGACCAGGATGACGGCGAAGATGGCGCCGGTCTGGATGGCAATTTCGAAGACTTTGGCCTTTTCGGAGCCGGTGGCTTGCGAGAAGCCCATCATCGCGTTGGCCAGGATGAGGTGGCCTGTGCTGGAGATGGGCAGGAACTCGGTCAGCCCCTCGACGATGCCCATCAACGCGGCCTTGAAGAACAACACCAGATCCAAAGCGATCTCCTGAACAAGACGAAGCCGGCAGCGAGCCGGCGATGCAGCGCATCTTAGGGCCTGTGCATTCGGACACATGCCCCGTCGCGCCCCAGGGACAGGGGGGCTTGTCTACACTCTGCCACATGCCCCTGTCCCCCCTTGACGCTCCCCTCGATGCCGGCTGGCACCCGCCCGCTCAAAACTGGCCGAACCGGTACGCCGCAATCAGCCAACGTGCCCGCGCCGAGTTCGACGTGCCGCTGGGCACCTTCCTGCAAGGCGAGCCCTTGCCCGCCTTGCAGTGGGTGGCTCGCAGCGACGCGCTCGCCGCCGAACTGGGCTGGCCCGCCGACTGGGCCGATGAGCAGGCCTTGCAAGTGTTTGGCGGCAACGGCGTCTGGCCGGGCATGGCGCCCATGGCCACGGTCTACTCGGGCCACCAGTTCGGCTCCTGGGCCGGGCAACTGGGTGACGGCCGGGCCTTGCTGCTGGGCGAGGTCGACACCCCGCTGGGCCCGCGCGAAGTTCAGCTCAAGGGCGCTGGACAGACGCCGTATTCGCGCCGCGGCGATGGCCGAGCCGTGCTGCGCTCCTCGATCCGCGAATTCCTGTGCTCCGAGGCGATGCACGGCCTGGGCATCCCGACCACCCGCGCGCTCGCCGTGGTGGCCTCGCCCGAGCGCGTGCGTCGCGAAACCATCGAGACGGCCGCCGTCGTCACCCGTGTGGCGCCGAGCTTCATCCGCTTCGGGCATTTCGAGCACTTCGCGCACAGTGGCCAGCCACGCCACCACGAGGTGCTCCAGGCCCTGCTGGACTTTGTCGTCACCCATCACTTTCCGGAGCTGGCTGAGCAGCCTCGGCGCGCCCTGGCCCTGCTGGACGAGGTGGTGCGCCGCACCGCCCGGCTCATGGCCGACTGGCAGGCCGCGGGCTTTTGCCACGGGGTCATGAACACCGACAACATGTCCATCCTGGGCCTGACGATCGACTACGGCCCCTTCGGCTTCCTGGATGCCTTTGATCCGGACCACGTCTGCAACCACTCCGACAACCAGGGCCGCTACAGCTGGAACAACCAGCCGCAGATCGGCTACTGGAACCTGCGTGCGCTGGCCCAGGCCCTGCTGCCCCTCATCCCCGAGGCCCAGGCCGACCCGAAGGTCGTCATCGAGGTGCTCGAGCGCTACGAGCAGGCCTTCATCCAGGCCATGAACGCCCGCTGGCGCGCCAAGTTGGGTCTGCGCACCGAACAAGCCGGCGACGACGTCCTGTGCATCGACTTCCTGCGCCTGCTGGCAGCGGGCAAGGTGGACTTCACCATCGCCTTTCGTCGCCTGGCCGGCTTTGACACCTCCGTGGCGGTTGACGATGCGCGCAACGCCACCGTGCGCGACCTCTTCCTGGACCGCGCTGCCTTCGATGCCTGGGCCGGACGCTACCGCGAGCGCCTGCAGGCCGAGGCCAGCCTGGACGCCGAGCGCGCCGACCGCATGCGCCGCACCAACCCGCTGTACGTGCTGCGCAACCACCTGGCCGAGACGGCCATCCGCCAGGCCCAGCGTGGCGATTTCAGCGAGGTGCAGCGCCTGCACCGCCTCTTGCAGCAGCCGTTCACCGAGCAGGCTGGCTGCGAGGCCGATGCCGGCTTCCCGCCCGAATGGGCCCAATCCATCGAGGTTTCCTGTTCATCATGAGCGACCACCCCGTCAAGAAGACCGATGCCGAATGGCAGGCGCAACTCAAGGAAGCGGGGGCCGAGCCGCTGGCCTTTCGCGTCACCCGCCACGCCGCCACCGAGCCCCCATTCAGTGGCAAGCACTGGGACAACTTCGCTGAGGGCGGCTACCGCTGCATCTGCTGCGGCGTCAAGCTCTTCGAGTCGGAGACCAAGTTCGACGCGGGCTGCGGCTGGCCCAGCTACTGGCAGCCCGCTGCCGACGACCTCATCGAGTACGTGCGAGACAACAGCCACGGCATGATCCGCACCGAGGTGCGCTGCAAGAACTGCGGCGCCCACCTGGGACATGTGTTCGACGATGGCCCCGAGCCCACGGGCGAGCGCTACTGCATCAACTCGGCCGCGATAGACTTCGAACCCCGGTCACGTTGATCGCCCCGAGCTCGCCGCTGCCCTGCGCGTCCCCATGAAATTCCTCTTCGACCTGCTGCCAGTCATCCTCTTTTTCGTCAGCTTCAAATGGGCCGACGGGCACAAGGAGCTGGTGGCCGCCTGGCTCACGGAGCACCTCGGCTTTGCCGTCTCGGGTGGTGTGGTGGGTGTCACCGAAGCGCCGGTGCTGCTGGCCACGGTGGTCGTCATCCTGGCCACGGTGCTGCAGATCGGCACGCTCAAGGTGCTGCGCAAACCCGTGGACAAGATGCTGTGGGCCAGCCTGGGCATCGTCGTCGTGCTGGGCGGGCTGACGCTGTGGTTCCACGACGAGACCTTCATCAAGTGGAAGCCCACCGTCATCTACTGGTTGATGGGCGCCGGGCTGCTGGTCACCGAGGTCATCCTGGGTCGCAAGATGCTCCGTCAGATGATGGGCGGCCAGGTCGACGCACCAGATGCCGTCTGGCGGAACCTGGGCTGGGCCTGGGTGCTGTTCTTCGCCGCCATGGGGGTGCTGAACCTTTACGTGGCCTTCAACTACCCGCTCGACACCTGGGTGAGCTTCAAGATGTGGGGCAGCCTGGGCCTGACCCTGGTCTTCACGCTGGCGCAAGGTGTCTACCTGAGCCGCCACATGGTCGAGCCGACCGAGGCCAAACCGTGAGCACCGAGGTGAGCATGAGCCACGCCCCCGTCACCGCCGAAGAAATGGAGCGCGTGCTGCGTGCTGCCCTCTCGCCCGAGGCCATCGAGGTCCACGACGACACGGCCGACCACCAGGGCCACGCCGGCCACAGCGGCGCCCCGTTCGGCACCCATTTCTCGCTGCGCATCCGCGCCGCCTGCTTCAACGGCTTGTCACACGTCAAGCGCCATCGCCTTGTGTATGATGCCCTGCGCGATCTCATGCCCCGGGGCGTCCACGCCCTGGCCATCCAGGCCGAGCCGACCCAGCCCAACACCTGAGTCGTCGCCCTCACATCCCTGCACCCCAAGCGCTCTGCTCAACATGAAGACTTCCCGTACCGTCCTGGCTGCCCTGCTGGCCGCTTCGCTGTCGCTGGCCGCCCCGCTGGTGTCGGCCCAGAACATCGCCATCGTCAATGGCAAGGCCGTGCCCAAGGCCCGCGTCGACGCCATGATCGACCAGATCATCAAGTCGCCGCAGCAACCCGGCATGCCGCCGATGGCACGCACACCCGAGCTGGAGCAAAAGGTCAAGGACGAGATTGTTCTGCGCGAGATCTACATCCAGGAAGCCGAACGTCGCGGCCTGCAGAACTCCGCTGACTACAAGACCCAGATGGAGTTTGCCCGCCAGTCCATCCTGATCCGTTCGCTGTTCACCGACGCGGAGAAGAAGCTGGGCACGACCGAAGCCGAAGCCCGGGCCGAGTACGATCGCATCAAGGCATCGAACGGCGACAAGGAATACCGCGCTCGCCACATCCTGGTCGAGAAAGAAGACGAAGCCAAAGCCCTGATCGCCCAGATCAAGGCCGGTGCCAAGTTCGAAGACCTGGCCAAGAAAAATTCCAAGGACCCTGGTTCTGCTGAAAACGGCGGCGACCTGGACTGGGCCAACCCCGGCAACTACGTGCCCGAGTTCTCGGCCGCCATGACCAAGCTGCAAAAGGGCCAGGTCACCGATGCGCCCGTGAAGTCGCAGTTTGGCTTCCACATCATCAAGCTCGAGGATGTGCGCGCTGTGCAGTTCCCGGCTTTCGAAGAGGTCAAGGAACAGATCATCCAGCGCCAGAACCAGGTCAAGGTGACCAAGTTCCGTGAGGACCTGAAGAACAAGGCCAAGACCGACTACAAGTTCACCAGCGGCAACTGATCTGCGTCACGCCGCGCCGGGTCGAGGGACGACCTGGGGCGGCGATGAGGTGAAACAGGCAGGCGATCTCGCGATCGGCCTGCCTTTTGTTTTGGGTGCGTGCCGCCTGGGAAGGCGAGCGATCTGCGAACCGGCAGAGCAGGTGCTGATCGCCCGCTCGGTCGCGTCAGTCGCGCTTGCGCAAGACCAGGTCCCACACCCCATGGCCGAGCTTCAACCCACGGTTTTCGAACTTGGTCAGCGGGCGGTAAGCCGGCTTCTCGGCGTAGCCATCGGCGGTGTTGACGAGATCAGGGTCTGCGCTCAGCACCTCAAGCATCTGTTGAGCATATGGCTCCCAGTCGGTGGCGCAGTGGATGTAGCCGCCAGGCGCCAGGTGCCTGACCAGGTCCGCCACGAACGGGGGCTGGATGAGGCGGCGCTTGTGGTGGCGCTTCTTGTGCCATGGGTCGGGAAAATAGATGTGCACACCGGCCAGCGAAGCGGGACGGATCATGTGCTCAAGCACCTCGACGGCATCGTGCTGCACGATGCGCAGGTTGCTCAGCCCGCGTTCGCCGATCTGCTTGAGGAGGGAGCCGACGCCGGGCTCGTGCACTTCGCAGCCGATGAAGTCGGTGTCGGGCAGGGTGTCGGCGATCTTGGCCGTGGCGTCTCCCATGCCGAAGCCGATTTCCAGAACCACGGGTGCGGTGCGGCCGAAAACCGCAGGGAAATCCAGTGGCTGAGTCGAGTACGGCAGCACGAAGCGGGGCCCCAGCTCGCTCAAGGCGCGCGCCTGGCCTTCGGTGGTGCGGCCAGCGCGCATCACGAAGCTGCGGATGCTGCGGGGGTGGGCCACGTCGGTTGAGGTGGTCGTGGCCTCGGTCGGGCCGGGGAGCTCATCTTGTTCGGTCATGCCGCCATTTTAAGGTTCGGGGTAGACCCTGACCCTTCATTTGGGGGGTGTGCAGCCTGCCCGTGAAGCAATTCGCACGAAGCCGGTCAAGCCGGTAAGTGGCTGTGTTTCCGGGCCTTGCTTCTGCGATCCTCATTCCAACGACATGGTCGGCCTCGTGCATGACCTCGTTGTGCAGTTTCAATCGATCCAGGAGTTCAACATGACCACCGCCTTGCGCGCCTCACGACAAATGCTGATCGCATCGGGGTTGCTTGCGTCGGTCGCCGGGGCACAGGCCCTGACGGTGACCATGCCGACCTCGTTGATCGATGCGCAGGCGCAGTTCAATTTCAGCGACACCGCATCGAACGTGATGGCCAACATGGGGTTCAGCGTTTCGGCATTGGGCAACACGCGCTCTGTGGGGGGCAGCATCTGGAATTACATGATGCCGGTCACGCAGGTGGCGCTTGACGTGTCCTTGTTCCCGTGGGACCTGAGCCCGGTGTCGGGGCAGGCGTCTGGTTCGGGGCTGCTGATCCAGGGGGACAACGGCGCCCTCAGCCTGGCCAATTTCGGACTGGATTTTTCTCGCAACGTGTTGACTGCCGATCTCGGCACCTCGACAGGCATCATCAAGAACTTCGACGTCTATTCTTTCAAGGTGGATCAGGATCTGCATCTGTCGACCAGCGGCGGTTTGTCCATGAAGATGAGCCTGCAGAACATGATCCTGACCTCTGGGGCGCAGGCCCAGTTCGCATCGGCACTTCAGCTCGAGCCTTTCGCGGTGGTCATCCTGCCGCGCTTGAACTTCGGCTCGCTGGACATCAACATTTCCCCAAGCTTGCGTTTCAATGTGTCAGACAAGCCCCTGATCGCGGCGGTTCCGGAGAACTCCACGCTGCTCATGCTTGTGACTGGGATGTTCGGGATCGGATTCGTGGCCCGGCATCGCATGGTGAGGTGATGCGGATGGCGGCCATCGTCACGCTACAATCTCGCTGCATTGCGGGTGTCGTTCAATGGCAGGACTCTTGCTTCCCAAGCAAATAACGTGGGTTCGATTCCCATCACCCGCTCCACATGAGCCAAGGCCAGTCACTGACTGGCCTTTTTCTTTGGGGCGGCCGATTGTTCAGTCGACCGGGCGTGGCACCGGCCCGCTCACCGGCTCCATCAGCAGGCCCGACCAGTGCAATGGCGCTGTGGTGCGGCGCTTGGCCTCGATGTCCTGGTAGATGAAGCCGGCCTGCTGTTCGCTCAGGCCCAGGCATTCGGCCAATTTCGCAGCGGGCAGGCCCTGGTTGAGGTGCCACAGCGCCACGTCCATCTCCTTGTAGGGCAGGGCGTAATAGAACTCGTCCTGGCCCTGGCTGAGGCTGTAGGTGTCGGTGGTGGGCGTGGCATTGCAGATGACGTCGGGCAGCCCCATGTGACGGGCCAGCGCGTACACCTGCGTCTTGTAGAGGTGGGCGATGGGCTTGAGGTCGGCCGAGCCGTCACCGTTCTTGACGAAAAAACCCTGGTCGTACTCGACGCGGTTGGGTGTGCCCACCACGGCGTAGTTCAGCCGGTCGGCGTGGAAGAACTCCAGCGTCTTGCGGATGCGCTGCTTGAAGTTGGTGGCGGCCACGATCTGCAGGTACTCGCGCAGGCCCAGGCGCTGCTCGTGAAGCGGGCCATTGCCGGGCTCCTGCACCACCAGCTTGAAGTGGTTGATCTGGCCCTGGGTGCCGCCGGCGATGACGATCTTGTTCTTCCAGCCCTCGCCATACGCCGGGAAGACGGCTCGGATGGCCTCGTCGCGCCAGCGGTAGCAGCCGATGGCTTCCAGTGTGGGAGCGATGTCTTCGACCGTGTGACGGATGCCCAGGTGCTCGGCCAGCAGCCGACCTTTGAGCGAGCTTTCAGACGACGAGTCGCGTTCTGGCATCAGCAGGCCGAAGACCTTGTCGGGGCCCAGGGCGCGCACAGCCAGGGCGGCGCACACCGAGCTGTCGATGCCGCCTGACATGGCCACGACCAGGCCGCGGCGTTTGAGGTGCAGGCGCATCAGCTCGCGGACCTTGCCGGTGATGCGGGTGATTTCGGCGTCGCGGTCGAAGGCCAGCAAGGTGTCGATCAGGGTGTCGATGGCTTGGGGCATGGTGAAGGCTTCCCTGGGTTGGGGTGGTGATTCAGGTGGATGAGGTGTTCGATGCCGGGATCAGGTGTTTTTGGACCTTGCCGGATGCCGTGCGGGGCAGGGCGTCGAAGAAGTCGATCTGCTTGGGTGCCTTGTAGAGCGCCAGGTGCTCGCGGCAGTGGCGCTGGATGTCCCGCGTGAGCTGGGGCAATGGCGGGTGACCGACGGCGGGGACCACGCAGGCACGCACCACCTCGCCAAGCAACGCGTCGGGCAGGGGCACCACGGCGCACTCGCCGACACCGGGCACCGCCTGGATGCAGCGTTCGATTTCATGGGGTGACACGCGGTGCGCGCCCACCTTGAGGATCTCGCGGCTGCGCCCGTGCAGGAACAGGCAGCCGTCGGCATCGAGGTGACCGATGTCGCCGGTGTGCAGCCAGCCGTCCACCAGGGTGCTGGCGGTGTCTTCGGGCGACGCCCAGTAGCCAAGCATCAGGTTGGGGCCGCGGGCCCAGATGTCGCCGACCTCGCCAGGCGGCAGCGTGTCGCCTTGGGCGTTGCGCACCTGCAGTTCGATCCCTGGCAGGGCGGGCCCCACCGAACCTGGCTTGCTGGCGCGCAGCACCGGGCTCAGCGTGGTCAGGCGCGAGCAGGCCTCGGTCTGGCCGTACATCACCCAGAAACCCACCTCGGGCAGGGCCTGCTGGAAGCGCTCGATGCGGGCCGGGTCCATGGGGCCACCGGCTTGGGCAACGTGGCGCAGGGCGGGCAGGGGCTGGGCGCTGAGTTGGCCGCGCTCGAGCAGCAGGTAGAAGGACGAGGGCACGCCGTAGAAATGCGTGGCCGCCACCTGGGCCATGCGCTGGACGATGCGCTGCGGGTACATGAAGCTGTTTTCCAGCACCAGCGTGGCGCCCAGGCTCAGGTGGGTGTGCAGCACCGAGCTGCCGAAGGCGTAGTGAAAGGGCAGCACACACAGGGTCACGTCGTCGGGCGACATGGGCAGGGTCTGCTGCACGGCCAAGGTGTTGGCCGCCAGGGCGCCGTGGCTGAGCATCACGCCCTTGGGCTGGCCGGTCGTGCCGGAGGTGAAGACCAGGCTGGCGAGGGCCTCGGGCTGGGTGGTGTGCGGTGTGGCGTCGGCAGGCGCAGGCGCGGGGGCTTCGGGCAGCGCGGTCCAGCAGAAACGGGCCTGGCAGGCCTCGGTGAGCTGGGCGATGTCGGCTGGCTTGAGCGCCGGGTTCAGGGCCACGGCCACGCCGCCCGCCCACCATGTGGCGTAGATCGCCACGGCCAGCTCGGTGCAGTTGTCCATCACCATGGACACGCGATCGCCGGGTTGAATCGACGACTTCAAAGCCTCGCCCTGTGCGGCGATCAGCGCCGCGAGTGCCCCGAACGACGTGACCCGATCGCCTTCGATGAAGGCCGGGTGCGTGGGCCGCGTGGCCGCCTGATGCAACAGGCGTGTCAACAGCAGGGCGGATGAAGTGGGGTTCTGGGCGCCGGGCATGACCGGGGGCGAGGGCGATGCAATTCCACACAGTCTAGGGGGACTCCAGGCCTGTTGGCGCCGTATCATCGCTCGCAAGGACTTGATTCAAGGGGGGTGTGCATGTGCGGTGTCGCGGGGGTGCTGGATTGGCGAGCTCAGGCCAATCCGGTGTGGTCTCCTGACGACGGGCTGCTCAGGCGCATGGCCGACACCCTCCACCACCGGGGGCCGGACGGCCGTGGATTCCTCAAGCGCCCGGAGCTGGGTCTGGCGCACACCCGCCTGGCCATCGTCGACCTCGCTGGGGGGGATCAACCCATCTTCAACGAAGACGGCAGCATCGCCGTCGTCTTCAACGGCGAGATCTTCAACCACATCGAGTTGCGCGACGAACTCGAGTCGCTGGGCCACCGCTTCGCCACCCGCTCCGACACCGAGGTCATCGTGCACCTCTACGAGCAGCACGGCGACGACTTCGTTCACCACCTCAACGGGCAGTTCGCCATCGTGCTGTGGGACGAACGCCGCCAGCGCCTGCTGCTGGTGCGCGATCGCGTCGGCATCGCGCCGCTGTACTACCGCATCGGCGAGACAGATGACGAGCACCAGCTGATTTTCGGCTCCGAGGTCAAGGCGCTGCTGCCGGCCCTGGTGCGCAGCCCGCGCGTCAACCGCCGGGCACTCGACCAGGTCTTCACCTGCTGGACGCCGGTGGGCGCCGAAACCCTGTTCGAGGGCATCTGGTCGCTCGAGCCGGGCACCATGCTGATTGCCGAGCCTGACCGCGACAAGCGCCTGCACGCCACCGTGCGGCGTTACTGGGACTGGCGCTTCCCGCTGTCACCCGACGACTGCCTGCAGGGCCCCGACGATGACCTGCTCGAAGAGCTGCGCGCCACGCTGGTGGACGCCACCCGCATCCGCCTGCGCGCCGACGTGCCGGTGGGCGCCTACCTGTCGGGCGGGCTCGATTCGTCGATCCTGACCAGCGTCATCCACCACGAGACGAACGCGCCGCTGCGCACCTTCTCGATCGGGTTTGAAGACGCCTCGCTCGATGAAAGCGCCCAGCAGCGCGAGATGATCGAGTTCCTGCATGCGCGCCACAGCCGCATCGAGTGCCGCCAGGAAGACGTCGGGCTGGGGCTGATGGACACGGTCTGGCACGCCGAATGCGCGGTGCTGCGCACGGCGCCTGTGCCCATGCGCCTGTTGTCTGGCCTGGTGCGCCGCCAGGGCTACAAGGTGGTGCTCACGGGCGAGGGCGCCGACGAGGTCTTTGGCGGCTACGACCTGTTCAAGGAAGCGCAGTTGCGCCAGTTCTGGGCGCGCCAGCCGCAATCGCCCCACCGGCCTCAGTTGCTGCAGCGCCTCTACCCCTGGCTGGCGGGACAGTCGGGGCGCTCGGACGCCTTCATGCGCGGCTTCTACGGCAACGGCCTGGAAGACCCCGATGACCTGTTGTTCTCGCACGGTCCGCGCTTTGACACCACCAGCAAGGCGCGCATGTTCCTGCTCGAGCCGCGACCTGATCGCGAATCGCTCGAAGACATCCGCGCCATCCTGCCGCCCGAAGCCAGCCATTGGCACCCGCTGGCGCGTGCCCAGTACCTCGAAGCCCGCCTGCTGATGGGCAACTACCTGCTGTCATCGCAGGGCGACCGCATGCTCATGGCCAATGGCGTGGAGGGGCGCTTTCCCTACCTCGACCACCGCGTCATCGAATTCGCCAACCGCTTGCCGCCGCGCCTGAAGCTGCGCGGTTTGCGCGAGAAGATCGGCTTGCGCCAGGCCATGGCCCGCTACCTGCCTGAGCGCACCCGCATGCGCCACAAGCAGCCTTACCGAGCGCCCGATGCCGCCGCGCTGTTCAACCCGGCGACGGGCGAACCCCTGGCTTTTGTCAGTGACCTGCTCTCGCCGCAGAGCCTGACCCGTTCGGCCTGCTTCGAGCACACCCGCGTGGGTTTGCTGCTGCGCAAGGCCAGCCGCCAGCCCGCTGCCCTCGGCAACCGCGACAATCAGGCCCTGATCGGCATGGTCACGCTGCAAGCCTGGCATCGCCTGTTCATCGAATCCCACCATCCCATGCGTCCCCTGGCGCACTGAAACCCGAGGAGCCCCGCTGTGACCGTCCGTGCCACCCTGCGACGCTACGTCCTGGACAACCACCTGTTCACCGACGACGATGCCGCCCTCCAGGACGCCGACTCCTTCCTGGAGACCGGCATCCTCGACTCGACCGGCATCATGGAGCTGATCCTCTTCATCGAAGAGACCTTCCAGCTCAAGGTGACCGACGACGAGATGGCACCAGAGAACCTCGACTCCATCGACAGCCTGGTGGCCTACGTGGAGCGCAAGCAGCAGGCCGCGGCCTGACCATTCGGGAGCGCGCCGTGAGCTTCAGCCGCATCGACGGGTTCCGCATCGCCGGGGTGAGCACCTGCGTGCCGCCCACCCGCGTCGACAACCTGGACCTCGGTGAGCGCTATGGCGCCGAGGACGTTCGCAAGGTGGTGTCGATGGCCGGGGTGCGACACCGGCACGTGGTGGGCGACGAGCTCACCGCCGTCGACCTGTGCACCGAGGCCGCCCGCCGCCTGCTCGACCGGCTGGGCTGGGCGCCGGAAAGCATCACTGGCCTGATCATGGTCACCCAGTCGCCCGACCACTTCCTGCCCTCTTCGGCCTGCGTGGTGCACGCGAAGCTGGGCCTGCCCGTCGAGTGCGCGGCCTTCGACATGGGCCTGGGTTGCTCCGGCTATCCCTACGGGCTCTACATCGCCGCGACCATGCTCAAAGCCGGCGGACAGCAGCGCATCTTGATGCTGCATGGCGAAACGCCCAGCCGCTTCGTGCACCCCGATGACCACGCCACGACGCTGCTGTTCGGTGACGCGGGCTCGGCCACGGCGCTTGAGGCCGTCCCCGCCTCGCCTGATGGCGAGCCCGCGAGTTTTGGCCTGTTCACCGATGGCAGTGGTGCCGACGGCCTGATCATCCGCGGCGGCGCCTTCCGCGACCGCAACCCGGCCGACCCACGCGACCTGTGCGTGCGCATGGACGGCGCCGGCATCTTCAACTTCACCATCAAGCGCGTGCCACCGCTGGTCAACGACACGCTGGCCTTCGCGGGCCTGACGGTGCCGGACGTCGACGCCTACCTCTTTCACCAGTCCAACCGCTTCATCATGAAGCACCTGATGAAAAAGTGCGGCCTGCCCGAAGACCGCGTGCCCTTCACCATCGAAGACACGGGCAACTGCGGCGGCCCCTCCGTGGCGGTGACCCTGACGCGCTGCCTGGCTGAAAGAGGCCGTGACCACCCCCTGCGCCTGATGCTGCTGGGCTATGGCGTGGGCCTGTCCTGGTCATCGGCCGTTGTCACACTGCCACCCGATGCCGTGTTGTTGCACGGCGTGTGCGCCCCCACCCCGAACCCCGCCACGCCCGATCCCTCGGGAGTCACCCCATGAGCCAACGCACCCTCACCACCCAGCAAGCCCTGGAGATGATGGCGGACGCCTTCAACGAGCCCATCGAAAACCTCTCGCCCGAGACCGCGCGCGAGAGCATCCCGGGTTGGGACTCGATGGGGGCGCTGATGTTGATCGCCGAGCTGGACGAGCGCCTGGGGCTGGAGCTCAAGGCCGAGGTCTCGCGCGAAATGAAGCTGGTGCAGCACGTGCTCGACTTCCTGGCCTCGCACGGGGCGCTGGCGCCCTGACCCGGGTCTGCGCTCACCCGAGGTCCAAGCTTGAACACCCGCGCTGCACTGCCCATCGAAAAAACGGCCCGCCTGGTGGCGCGTGCCCTGGGCTGCACGCCGCAAGACCTTGCCGCCGGCCTGCGGCCCGCACGTGCCGATGACTTGCCGGCGGTGCTTGAGTTGCGCAAACAGGTCATCGGCAACGGCCTGAACTGGGACGACGAGGCCTACTTGCGCTGGCGCTACCAGTTCGGCACCCCAGGCGCTGGCCTGGCCACCTGCTGGGTCTGCACCCAGGGCGATCGCCTGCTGGGCATGATCGGGGTCGAGCCGGTTCACCTTCAGGCGGGCGAGCAGGCCTGCGACGCGCACGTCACGATGGACATCATGGTGCGCCCGGAACTCGATGGCATCGGCCTGGGCGTTTGGGTCAACCAGGCCATCTGCGAGCGACTGGGCTGCGTGCTGGCGGTGGGCTCGAACCCGAACTCGCGCGGCGTCATCGCGCGCACCTTCGAGCCTTTGCCCGACCGCCGCAGCTACACCCACCCACTGAACTTCGGCCACTTCATGGCCAAGCGGCTGTCGCAAGGCTGGTTGGCCGCCCTGGCGTCCTGGGCAGCCACCACGGCGATGGTGCTGTTTCGCCTGACGACGCTGTGGCTGGCGTCTTCGACGATCCACGTCGCGCCAGCACACGAGCTGGGCGCCGAGGTCGCCTTGCTGCTGGCTCGGTCGCAACGCACCCGGCGCGTGGAGGTGGCCCGTTCGGCCAGGGGGCTCGGCCAGCGCCTGCTGCGCAACCCCCGCAGCCCCGCCGAGGTTTGGCTGGCGCGCCGTGGCGGGGAGGTGGTGGGCCTGATGGCGGTCCGCCGCACCCAGCTCGACGAGCAGCGCCACGCTTTGCAGATCATGGACGTTGTGCTCGACAGGCACCACGAAGACGTGGCCCTCAGGGCCTTGCTGGCCCGGGTGGCTGCCCGGGGCTTCAGGGAAGGCGCCGAGTACCTGAATGTGACGCTGTACGACCCCGAGCTGGAGGCGCGCTTTTCACGCCTGTTCTTTCGGCACCAGCCGCACCCTTACGAGACGATGGCGTGGTCTTGCCCCGAGGGCGAGTTCAAGGAGGCGGTCAAGGCACGCGTGGCGTGGTCGCTGATGGACATCCACACCGACCGGGACCAGGGCTGATCACCAGAACAGCGCCAGCAGCAGCCCGATGATCAGCACCCACTTGCCGACGTAGTAGCCGGTGCGGTTGGTGGCCTTGAACTGCTTGGCCCTCTCGCGCATCTGGTAGGCCACGCCAAAGAACTTGTTGATGCCGCCAACCTGCTCGCCCTGTTCGTTCTGGGTGGCCGAGGCTTTCATGACGATGGCGGCGAACAGCTTGTTGATCCAGCGCACCACGGGGGTGTGGACCGGTCGCTCGACGTCTGCGAACAGGATGATGCGCGGCTGCTGCGTGGTGTTGGCGGCGTGGTGGATGTAGGTCTCGTCGAACATCACGACCTCGCCGTCCTTCCAGTGGTAGCGCTGGCCATCGACCTCGATGTAGCAGCCCGGGTCGTTCGGCGTGATCAGGCCCAGGTGGTAGCGCAGCGAGCCGGCATACGGGTCGCGGTGTTTGACCAGGGTGGCGCCGGGCGGCAGCGAGGCGAACATGGCCGCCTTGATGCCGGGGATCTGGTTGAGCAGGGCCACGGTCTTGGGGCAGCGCTCGGCGGCCGAAGGCTGGTCCACCCCGTACCACTTCAGGTAAAAGCGCTTCCAGCCGGTGCGGAAAAACGAGTTGAAGCCGATGTCGTTGTAGCCGTCGGCGGCCTTGATGCGCCCGCCTTCGTCCAGCGCCAGGGCCTCGTCACGGATGACCTGCCAGTTCTCCTGCAGCACCTTCAGCTCCGGGAACTGCCTGGCGTCGAGGTAGGGCTGGCTGCCCACCTTCGAGAACAGCACCATCAGCGAGTTGAAGGGCGCGATCAGCACCGTGAAGTCGGTCAGCGCACGAACGAGGCCGAAGCGCACCTTGCCGCGCAAGTGGGCATGCAGGGCGGCGGCGATGAAGGTGATCAGCACCCAGTGGCGAGGCGCCAGGGGCCAGATTTCGTGAAAGAAACTCATGGTTGTTCTCGGAACATCAATGCAAAAAACTCAGCGATCCAGGCCGCCCAGGCAGACGTACTTGGCCTCGACGTAGTCCTCGATGCCCTGACGCGCGCCTTCGCGGCCCAGGCCCGATTGCTTGACACCCCCGAAGGGCACCTCGCAGGTCGAGATGAGCCCGGTGTTGACCCCGACCATGCCGTACTCCAGCCCCTCGCTGACGCGCCAGATGCGGCCCACGTCGCGGCTGTAGAAATAGCTGGCCAGGCCGAACTCGGTGTCGTTGGCCAGGCGGATGGCATCGGCCTCGGTGTCGAACTTGAACACGGGCGCCACGGGGCCGAAGATTTCCTCACGGGCCACGCGCATGCTGGCGTCCACGTCGCACAGCACGGTGGGCTCGAAGAAGGCACCGCTCGCCAGCTCGGGCGCGACGGCCGCGCGCTTGCCGCCCGTGCGCACCTTCGCGCCCTTGGTCAGCGCGTCGCCCAGCAGCTCTTCGACCTTGGCCAGCGCCTGGCCATCGATCAGCGGCCCCTGCACCACGCCGGCTTCGAACCCGTTGCCCACCTTCATTTCGGCGACCTTGGCGGTCAGCTTTTCAACGAAGCGCTCGTAGATGCCGGCCTGGGCGTACAGGCGGTTGGCACAAACGCAGGTCTGGCCGGCGTTGCGGTACTTGCTGATCAGCGCGCCTTCGACGGCGGCGTCCAGGTCGGCGTCGTCGAAGACGATGAAGGGGGCGTTGCCACCGAGTTCCAGCGACAGCTTCTTGACCGTCTGCGCGCACTGCTTCATGAGGATGCGGCCCACCTCGGTCGAGCCCGTGAAGGACAGGTGGCGCACCACGTCGCTGGCGCAGAGCACCTTGCCGACCTCGATGGAGCGCTCACCGTCGGCGGTGATGACGTTCAGCACACCCGGCGGCATGCCGGCGCGCTGGGCCAGCTCGGCCACGGCCAGGGCCGACAGCGGCGTGGCCTCGGCCGGCTTGATGATCACGGGGCAGCCAGCGGCCAGGGCCGGGGCCACCTTGCGCGTGATCATCGCGATGGGGAAGTTCCACGGCGTGATGGCCGCGCACACGCCCACCGGCTGCTTGAGCACCAAAAAGCGCTTGCTCGGATCGGTGGAGGGCACGGTTTCGCCGTAGACGCGGCGGCCTTCCTCGGCGAACCACTCCAGGAAGCTGGCGCCGTAGCCGACCTCACCCTTGGCCTCGGCCAGGGGCTTGCCTTGCTCGGCGGTCATGATGCGGGCCAGGTCGTCGGCGTGCTGCATCAAGAGGTGAAACCACTTCATCAGGATGGCCGAGCGGGCCTTGGCCGGCAGCTTGGCCCAGGCTGGCCAGGCGCGGTTGGCGGCGGCGATCGCCGCTTCGGTCTCGGTGCCACCGAGGTTGGCCACCTGGGCGAGCAGGGCGCCGGTGGCCGGGTCGGTCACGTCGAAAACCTGGCCGTTGCCCTTCCATTGGCCGTCGATGAGGGCCTGGGTCTTGAGCAGCGTGGGGTCCTGGAGTTTGGACAGGGGAGACGTTGGCATGGTGGTGACCGCGCGAGGAGGGTGGTTGCCAGGGCGCCACGGAGCGCGCGCAAGGCGAAACGAACATTCTAGTGAGCCCGCCGCATCCCTGCGATGGCCCCATCGGACAGGATGCCTGGAGGTGGCGGACGGGGCCCGTCGCCCGCTGCGCTCAGGGTGGTTGCGGTGGGCCCCAGGGAGGGGCCTTGCCTATAATCCAAGGCTTTGCTGAAAAGCACCAGAACGCGCCCGCCAGTGGCCGTCCGTTCCAGTTGGCCCCCTGAGCCCCACCGAAAGCCGCCGCATGAAAGCCGCAGACATCCGCAAGACCTTCCTGGAGTACTTCCAGTCCAAGGGCCACACCATCGTGGCGTCCAGCCCCGTGGTGCCGGGCGACGACCCCACGCTGCTGTTCACCAACGCGGGCATGAACCAGTTCAAGGACGTGTTCCTGGGTTTTGACAAGCGCCCCTACAGCCGCGCCACCACCTCTCAGAAATGCATCCGCGCCGGCGGCAAGCACAACGACCTCGACAACGTCGGCTACACCGCGCGCCACCACACCTTCTTCGAGATGCTCGGCAACTTCTCGTTCGGTGACTACTTCAAGCACGACGCCATCCAGTTCGCCTGGGGCCTGCTGACCGAACAGTTCAAGCTGCCGAAAGAAAAGCTCTGGGTCACCGTCTACCAGGAAGACGACGAGGCCTACGATATCTGGAACAAGGTGGTGGGCGTGCCCGCCGAGCGCATCGTGCGCATCGGCGACAACAAGGGCGGCCGCTACATGTCCGACAACTTCTGGATGATGGGCGACACCGGCCCGTGCGGCCCCTGCACAGAAATTTTCTATGACCACGGCCCCGAGATCGCCGGTGGCCCTCCGGGCAGCCCCGATGAAGACGGCGACCGCTACATCGAGATCTGGAACAACGTCTTCATGCAGTTCAACCGCACCGAAGACGGCGTGATGCACCCGCTGCCCAAGCCCTCGGTGGACACCGGCATGGGCCTGGAGCGCATCGCCACGGTGTTGCAGGGCAAGCACAGCAACTACGAGATCGACCTGTTCCAGAACCTGCTGGCTGCTGCCCGCGCCGCCGTGTCGGCCTCTGGCGGCGAAGGTTTCGACGCCAACAGCCCGTCCCTCAAGGTGATTGCAGACCACATCCGCGCCTGCTCGTTCACGGTGGCCGACGGCGTCATCCCCAGCAACGAAGGCCGTGGCTACGTGCTGCGCCGCATCACCCGTCGCGCCATCCGCCACGGCTACAAGCTGGGCGCCCGCACCCCCTTCTTCCACAAGCTGGTGGCGGCCCTGGTGGTTGAAATGGGTGAGGCCTATCCCGAACTGCGCCAGAACGAAAAGCGCATCACCGAGGTGCTCAAGACCGAAGAGGAGCGCTTCTTCCAGACCATCGCCAATGGCATGGAAATCCTGGAAGGCGCCCTGGCCACGGGCACCCAGCAGATCGACGGCGAGACCGCCTTCAAGCTGCACGACACCTACGGCTTCCCCGTTGACCTGACCGCCGACGTCTGCCGTGAGCGCGACGTGACGGTGGACCAGGCCGGCTTCGACGCCGCCATGGCCCGCCAACGCGAGCAGGCCCGCGCCGCCGGCAAGTTCAAGATGGCCGCAGGCCTCGAATACAAGGGCGTGGCCACCGACTTCCAGGGCTACGAGCACCTGGTGCAGGAAGGTGCCCAGGTCACCGCCATCTACGTGGACGGCGCCAGCGTGCAGCAGGCCTCGGCCGGCGACGACGCCGTCATCGTGCTCGACAAGACCCCGTTCTACGCCGAGTCCGGCGGCCAGTGCGGCGACAGCGGCGACCTGCGCAACGCCACCAGCCGCTTCGTGGTCGAAGACACGCTCAAGATCCAGGCCGACGTGTTCGGCCACCACGGCCGCGTGGTCGAGGGTTCGATCAAGGTGGGCGATGCCGTCAACGCCAAGGTCGACGCCGAACTGCGTGCCAAGACGGTCCGCAACCACAGCGCCACCCACCTGATGCACAAGGCCCTGCGCGAGGTGCTGGGCGAGCACGTGCAGCAAAAGGGCTCGCAGGTCACGCCCGATCGCACGCGTTTCGACTTCTCGCACGGCCAGCCCCTGACCAACGAAGAGATCCGCGAGATCGAGCAGATCGTCAACGCCGAGGTCCTGGCCAACGCCGACGCGCGGGCCCAGGTGATGGCCCTGGACGACGCCCAAAAGAGCGGCGCCATGATGCTGTTCGGCGAAAAGTACGGCGAGACCGTGCGCGTGCTGAGCATCGGCTCGTCCAAGGAGTTGTGCGGCGGCACCCACGTCAAGCGCACCGGTGACATCGGCCTGTTCAAGATCGTGGCCGAAGGCGGGGTGGCCGCTGGCGTGCGCCGCGTCGAAGCCATCACCGGCGACAACGCCCTGGCCTACGCCCAGAACCTCGAAGGCACCGTCAACGGCCTGGCCGCCATGCTCAAGGCCACGCCGCACGACGTGCCCGCCCGCGTGGCCGCGGCGCAGGACCAGATCCGCGCCCTGGAAAAGGAAATCGCCGCCCTCAAGGGCAAGCTGGCTTCGGCTCAAGGCGACGAACTCGTGGCCCAGGCCGTGGACGTCAAGGGCAAGGATGGCCAAGTGGTCAGGGTGCTGGCCGCCAAGCTGGACGGCGCCGACGCCGCCACGCTGCGCAACACCATGGACCAGCTCAAGAACAAGCTCAAGACCGCCGCCATCGTGCTGGCAACGGTCGATGGTGGCAAGGTGCAGCTGGCCGCAGGCGTGACCGCAGACACCACGGCCAAGGTCAAGGCTGGTGAACTGGTGAACTTTGTGGCCCAGCAAGTGGGCGGCAAGGGCGGCGGCAAGCCCGACCTGGCCATGGCCGGTGGCACCGATGCCGCCGCGCTGCCGCAGGCGCTGGCGGCCGTGGCGGCCTGGATTGGTGACCGTTTGTGACCAGTTGAACTGGATCCCCCGCATTCAGGGAGGGGCGATGGATCACGCTCCGTGTATCCTGAGCTGAAACGGGATGATCTGCTTGGCGCGAAGGCCTCGGGTGATTGTTCCTGAATCAATGATTTGACGTGTTTGGGGGTTCCATGTTCAAGCCTGTTTCCAAGTTCGCGGTGGCCGCTTTGTTGAGCGCCTCTGCATCGATGGCCTCTGCGGCACTGGTGTCTTCGGGGGTGGCAAACGTCACTGGCACCTGGAGCTTTGACTTCGACACCGGTGTGCAAGGCAATTTCATCTTCGACGCTGGGCAGGATGCCTGGTGGGAGCAGATGACCTCGAGCACCCGCCAACTGGTGCCCACGAACGGGGCTCAGATCGTCAACCTCGGCAGTGTCAGTTTCGCCGGCCTGACGGAGGCGGCCCTTCAAAGCCTGTCTTATGGTTTGACGCCGATCGTCGGCAGCAATGCTGGCAACCAACTCACCTTTGGCGACGTGTTTGCCGTCAAGACCACCTCTGGCAACTACGCAAAGGTGCTGGTCTCCGCACCGTTTTTCGATCCAGGCAACAACAACGGCTTGATCTTCTACTACGAGACCTACAGCGGCGTCGTGCCCGAACCCGCCAGCGTGGCGCTGGTGCTGGCCGGTGTGGGTGTCGTGGGCTGGGTTGCCCGCAAGAAGAAGCCTGCGCTCGTTTGATGTTCATGGCAGCCGGTCGCGCACCGGCCTGCCGACCCGGCGCCCTGAGTCCTTGCGGCCAGGGCGCTTTGTTTTGGTGACACCACGCCCGGAGCGTCGCCGCTTTTTCATTCGATGTGACGTCCTGAATGACCGTGTGCCTGTGCGCTTTATGATGGCGCTCATCACAACCAGGGCAGGGCGGCCTCGGCCACACCTGCCACAGCAGGGAGCGTTCACATGATCGTCAGCAACCTCGAGGTCCTGCCGGGCCAGCGCGTCGTCAAGCACCTGGGCCTGGCCCAGGGCAGCACGGTGCGGGCCAAGCACGCGGGCAAGGACTTCCTCTCGGGGCTCAAGAACATCGTCGGTGGTGAGCTCAAGGCCTACACCGAACTGATGAAGGAAGCCCGCGACGAAGCGGTCAAGCGCATGGTGGAGGAGGCCCGCTCCATGGGCGCCAACGCCGTGCTCAACGTGCGCTTCACCACCACCTCCATCACCATGGGGGCGGCCGAAATCCTGGCCTACGGCTCGGCCGTGCAGGTCGAGTCCATTTGAGGCGGGAGGCCCCATGGTCTGGCTCGATCTGGGCCTCCAGCTTGGCCTGCCGCTCGCCCTGCTTTTGCTGGGGCTGATCGTCGGGCGCATCCTGGAGAAGCGCCACTACGCGTCCATCCGCCTGCGCGAGAAAAAGCTCGCGGGCGTGCTGGTGTTTTCCACCCGCTGGCCGCCCGAGGTGATGGCGCCCCAGCGCACCACCCTGGTCGCTGGCAGCGTGGTCATCTCGTCCGACCATTTCAAGACCTTCGTGGCCGGCCTGCGCAACATCTTCGGCGGCAACGTGCGCAGCTATGAAACCCTGATGGAGCGGGCGCGCCGCGAAGCCGTGCTGCGCCTGAAGGAAGAGGCCCATCGGCAGGGCGCCAAGCTGGTCATCGGCCTGCGCTTCGAGACCACACAGATCGCCGGGCGTGGCACGCCCTGCATGGAGGTGCTGGCCTATGGCACGGCGCTGAAGTCGGCCGCCGCACCCACGTCGTCCGCTCGGGCGGCAGCCTGAGCGGGGAGACGGGCACCCCCCCATGCAGTTCGAGAACCGTTCGCCTGACGAAGGCATCAACGCCCAGCCTGAACACCTGGGCCGCGAGGCCATCTGGCTGATCGTTGGTGCCATCGTTTGCGTGATCGGGCTGGTGGTGCTGGCCGATGTCGCCGCGAGCTGGCTGGCGCCCCGCCTGCCGTTTTCGCTGGAGCGAGAGCTGGCCGATCGCATGGAAGGCGAGCCGCCCAAGCTGCCGCCCCAGGAGCAGGCGGCGAACGCGGCCTTGCAGGAGTTGGCCGATCGCTTGCGCGGCCCGCTCGGCATGCCCGAAGACATCACCGTGAAGGTTCGGGTCGACGACAGCGAGGTGCTCAACGCCTACGCCACCGTGGGCGGGCGCATCGTCATCCACCGTGGCCTGTTGCGCCGCCTGAGGGGGGAGCACGAGCTCGCGGCCCTGCTGGCCCATGAAATGGCCCATGTCCAGCATCGGCACGTGGCCGCCAGCCTGGGGCGGGGCCTGGTCATTGGCCTGGTGCTGAGCGTGGTGTCTGCAGATGCCGGCGGCCGGGCCGCTGGCGTGTTGCTGGAGCAGACTGGTGGCTTGTTGGTGCGCGGCTACGGGCGCGACCACGAGCGAGAGGCCGACACCGGGGCCATGCGCGCCGCGGCCGCGCTGCATGGGCACGTCGGCGGGGTCATCGGCCTGTTCGACCTCATCGCCAGCGCGCGCGATGAGCCGCCCCGTCGCGAAGCCGGCGAAACCAGCGGTGGAGCGGGGGGGCAGCGCTGCTCACCTTCGGGCGGTGCCGGCGCAGAGACCGCCCCATCCGCCCCATCCGCCCCATCCGATTCATCCGGCGATCCTGGCAAGCCCCCTCGCGCCGTGCCCACCTGGCTCAGCACCCACCCCGCCGACGAAGACCGCAGCGAGGCGGCCCGCGCCTGGGCCCGCCAGAACGGCGTGCCCGTGAGCGGCGCCGCGCCTGCCATGCACCCCGCCTTGCTGGCCTGGGCCCGCGCCAGTCAAGAGCCCTGCCAGCAGGCCGGGCGCACCGAACTCACCAACCCCACGGATCAGCCGTAGCTCAGCTCGCTGGCCTTGCCGCGGAACACACGGTAGGCGAACACCGTGTAGCCGATGATGGCTGGCAAGGTCAGCAGGGTGCCGAACAGGATGACTTGCAGCGACTCGCGCGAGGCGGCGGCCTGCCAGACCGTGAGCCGGTCCACCACCACATAGGGGAACAGGCTGTAGGCCAGGCCGATGCCCGCCATCGCGAACACCACCACCGTGGCCCAGAAGGGCAGGGCGCAAAAGCGCTCGGTCACCAGCTTCGAGTTCAGCACCGAACGCAAGGCGATCAGGGCGCCCAAGGTGATCAGGGGGATGGGCAGCAGCGCGATGAAGCCCGGCATGCTGAACCAGCGCTCGCGCACCTCCAGGCTGATCAGCGGCGTGGCCACCGAGATCAAGCCGATGCCGATGACGACCACCGGCCAGGCCGACTTGGCCCACTCCACGGCCCGGCGTTGCAGCGCGCCTTCTGTCTTGATGATGAGCCAGCCCGCACCCAGCAGCAGGTAGGCCGCCACCAGCGACAGCGCGATCAGCCCCGCGAAGACCTGTGGCCACAGCCCCTGGGCAAAGCCGGTGACGAAGCGCCCCAGCATCCAGCCCTGGGCCAGCGAGGCCAGCAGCGAGCCGGCGATGAACAGGCGGTTCCAGAGCAACTGGTGCTCGTCGCGCGCCTTGACGCGGAAGTCGAAGGCCACGCCGCGCAAGGTCAGCCCGAACAGCATCAGCGCCACCGGCAGGTACAGCGCCCCGAGCACCACGCCATGCGCCTTGGGGAAGGCGATCAGCAAGATGCCCACCCCCAGCACCAGCCAGGTCTCGTTGGCATCCCAGAACGGACCGATGGAGGCGACCATCACGTCGCGCTCGCGGGCATCGGCGCGGGACATCCACATGCCCACGCCAAGGTCGTAGCCGTCCAGCAGCACGTAGGCCAGCATGGCCAGGCCCATGATCGCCATGAAGAGCACGGGCAGCCAGTCGCCTGACGCCGGGATGGCAGAAGGCAGTGCGTCAAGCGGGGTCATGGCTGGGCTCCTTGTGGCAGGTTGGCGTCGTGACCAGTCTGGGCGATCGAGCGCCCGGTTTGCGACTGCGCAGGCGAGGCCAGCGGCTTTTCGCTCATGTAGCGCAGCACCGCGATGTAGGCAGCGATCAGCAGCACGTACATCACCAGGTAGACCGAAAAGGTCAGTGCGATGTGGGCAGGGGGCGTGCTGGTCACGACCTCGTCGGTGCGCAACTCGCCGAACACGATGAAGGGCTGGCGCCCGATCTCGGTGACGTACCAGCCGGCCAGCGTGGCCACCCAGCCCGAAAAGCTCATGAAGCGCAGCGCTTGCAGCCACGCGCGCGGCAGGCGGGAAGGCTCCCAGCCCGCGCGGCGCAGTTTCCACAACCCCAGCCAGCTCACGGCCAGCATCAGCAGCCCCACGCCCACCATCACGCGAAAGCCCCAGAACAGCGGCGCCACCGGCGGGTGCGCGCCCTCGAACTCGTTGAGCCCGCGCAGCTCACCGTCCCACTCGTGGGTCAGCACCAGCGAAGCCAGCCTGGGCACCTCCACCGCGAAGTGCGTGGTGCGTGCCGCCTCGTCGGGCCAGCCGAAGAGCACCAGGGGCGCGCCGCGTTCCGTGTGCCACACCCCTTCGATGGCGGCGATTTTCTGCGGCTGGTGCTGCAGGGTGTTGAGCCCGTGCATGTCTCCGGCCACGATCTGCAGCGGCACCAGCACGGCCGCCACCGTCAGCGCCGCTCGCAGCACCAATGGCGCTGCCGGGCTGGCCGTGCCACGCAATTGCCGCAGCGCGGTCAGGCCCGCGATCAGGAAGGTGGCCGTCAGCCCCGAGGCCAGCAGCACGTGCACCAGCCGGTAGGGGAACGAGGGGTTGAAGACCACCTCGGCCCAACTGCGCACGTGGTAGATGCCATCGATCACCTCGTGGCCCGCGGGCGTCTGCATCCACGAGTTCAGGGCCAGGATCCAGAACGCGCTCACCGTGGTGCCGAAGGCGACCAGGAAGGTGGCGATCAGGTGCGTGCGCTCCGACACCCGGTCGTGCCCGAACAGCATCACGCCCAGGAAGGTGGCCTCCAGGAAGAAGGCCGTGAGCACCTCGTAGCCCAGCAGCGGCCCGGCGATGTTGCCCACCCGTTCCATGAAGCCCGGCCAGTTGGTGCCGAACTGAAAGCTCATCGTGATGCCGCTGACCACACCCAGCGCGAACGTCAGCGCGAACACCTTGGTCCAGAAGCGCCAGGCCAGCAGCCAGCGCTCGTCGCGCGTGCGCACCCAGCGCCAGCGAAAGAACAGCAGCCACCAGCCCAGGGCGATGGTGATGGTCGGGAACAGGATGTGGAACGAGATGTTGGCCGCGAACTGCAGCCGCGACAGCATCAGCGATGACAAGGCGGCGTCCATGGCTCAGCCCTCCGTGCCGTTGTCGCGGTTGTCTCGCCCCGCGTCGTCGGCCGGGCGCTTGCCGCGCCGACCGGTGAACTCCAGCAGCTTGCCGACCTGCGCGCCCATCTTCATCAACTTCGACAGCGTCTGCACGTCCATGCGGCTGACCTCGTCGAACCAGCTCATGAGTTGCTCGATGAGGTCGTGCATCTCGCGCATGCGGGCCTGGGCGTGGGCGTCATCCGGGCCGCTGGGTTCCTGCAGCAGGGCGTCGCGCAGCATGCTCAGCGTGGGCTCGATCTCCCTGCGGCGGCGCTCTTCGGCCAGGCGGCGGAAGGTGTCCCAGGCGTCGCCAGAGGGCTCGAAGTACTCGCGGCGGTCGCCAGGCAGGTGACGCAGGCGCACCAGGCGCCAGGCCTGCAGCTCCTTGAGGCCCATGCTCACGTTCGAGCGCGAGAAACCCAGCGTCTCGGCCATGTCGTCGGCGTGGATCGGGCGCGGCGAGAGGTAGATCAGGGCGTAGATCTGGCCCACGGTGCGGTTGATGCCCCAGCGGCTGCCCATTTCACCGAAGTGGGTGACGAAGCTGACGGCCAGGGGACTGAGGGTGCTCATGACGGTGACTCCTGCGCGGCGCGGCGCAATCGAGGGAAGTTTGACGACCGTCAATGTACTGCTGAAAGTTCAGTAAATACTGAAACTTCAACAAATCCGACAAGAGCGTGGGCCCTTGGGCAAGGCGACGTCGAGCGTGACCGAATTCACCCGGGGCGACACTTTCTCGCTTCCAGGCCCAGGGGTGTCGGCGCCGATTCCCCTGTGTCATGCAGCATCCTGTGTGAAGGTGCATCCTGGGCAGACATTGGTTCACGGACCGATGTTGTCCGGTCGCACCCGATCAGATAAGGAGACCCCATGACCCATCCCGTTGCCCAGCACCCCATCGTCCCCCGGGAGAAGCTGAACTTCGGCCTGGACGGCGACATCCCCAAGTACTGGTTTGAAGGCGACCCGTTCAAGACCCGCTTCTGGGACGCACTCTCCCTGATCTTCCCGCCGGGTGAGAAGTACTTCATGAACTGCGTGCGCGACTGGCGCGACCAGGTCAGCGACCCCAAGCTGTTGCAGGACATCAAGGACTTCAACCGCCAGGAAGCCCAGCACAGCATGGTCCACCGCCAGGACAACGACCGCCTGCGCAAGCAGGGCGTGGATGTGGACAAGCTCACCGACTACGTCGACACCCTGCTCAACGGGCGATATCGCAGCACCTACAGCCAGGGCTACAACATCGCCGTGACCTCCGCGCTGGAGCACTTCACGTCCATCATCGCCCACAGCCTGTTCGACAAGCGTGACGTGATGAAGGCCGCCGATCACCGCGTGCGGGCCATGTACGCCTGGCACGCCATCGAGGAAGTCGAGCACAAGGGCGTGGCCTATGACGTCATGGTCGATTACGCCAAGGTGGGCTACTTCAAGCGCGTGGGCGCCCTGATGCACGCGACCGTCATGTTCCCCATGACCATCTTCCGCATCCAGCGCCAGTTGATGATCCACGATGGTTTCACCCTGGGCCAGCGCCTGAAGATGGCCGCTGGTGGCGTGTGGTGGCTGCTCAAGCCGGGTGGCCTGCTCGCGCCCATGCACAAGCACTACATCACCTATTACAAGCCTGGCTACCACCCCTGGCAGGAAACCGAGCAGCCTGGCTACAAGGAGTGGATGAGCGCGTTCGACCAGTTCGACCGCGACCCGGTGAAGGCCACCGAACAGATGCGCCGCGACCTGTCGCTGGCCTGAGGCGGGTGCCCGGAGGAGGGCTTTTGACCTGGCGCAACCCGAGAGGGTGATGTCGCAGCCGAAGCCCTCCTGTCATGCGTCATCCTGTTGTGGCGCGGCTTGGATCCCTAGGATGGAGCCATCCTGGAGACAAACCAAGAAGGACCACAACATGACTCACCAAGCAGACCAGCAGCACCCCATCGTGCCGCGCGAGAAGCTGGATTTCGGCCTGGACGATCCCAGCATCCCCAAGTACTGGTTCGGTGGCGACGCGTTCAAGACCCGCTTCTTCGACGCCATGTCGCTGATCTTCCCGCCGGGTGAAAAGTTCTTCATGGTCACGGTGCGCGACTTCCGCGACCGCATCACCGACCCCAAGCTGCTGCAGGACATCAAGGACTTCAACCGCCAGGAAGCCCAGCACAGCCTCGTGCACAACCAGTACAACGACGTGCTGCGCAAGCAAGGCATGCCGGTTGAAAAGCTGATCGGCTGGCTCGACAAGCTGCTGTTCGACAAGTACCGCAGCCGCCACAGCCGCGAGTACACCCTGGCCATCACCGGCGCGCTGGAGCACTTCACCGCCCTGGGCGCCCACGCCATGTTCGACGAGCGCGACATCATGGGCTCGGCCCACCCGAAGGTGCGCGCCATGTACGCCTGGCACGCCATCGAGGAGGTCGAGCACAAGGGCGTGGCCTACGACGTCATGATCGACTACGCCAAGGTCGGCTACTTCAAGCGCATCGGCGCCCTGATCCACGCCACCTTCATGTTCCCCTACGTGATCCTGATGTTCACCAACGCCATGCTCAAGGCCGACGGCTTTGGTCTGCTCCAGCGCGCCAAGCTCTTTGCCAAGGGCATCTGGTGGCTGCTCAAGCCGGGCGGCTTCGTGGCCCCGCTGCACAAGCACTACGTGCAGTACTACAAGCCCGGCTACCACCCCTGGCAGGAAACCGAGCAACCCGGCTACGAAGAGTGGCTGCGCGGCTTCGCCAAGCATCAGGACCCGGTGGAAGCCAGCGAACTCATGCGTGCCGATCTGGCCGCCGCCCGGTGAGTTCAGTCGCGCATTTTTCCCTGCGTGACATCCCCGTAGTTGGTTAGACTTCGGCACACCTGTTCCGGGTGTGCCGATTTCCTTTATGCGCATTCCTCTTCCCCCTGCAGCCGTGCTTGAGGCCCTGGGCATCAAGCCCATCCCGCTGTTCATGCTTTCGGCCTGGATCAAGGCGGGCGCCAAGTGCGGCTTCAACGTCCAGCCCCTGTTCAAAGAAGCCGGGATCACGATCGACCTGATCCGCCTGGAAGACGCCCGCGTGTCGCCCCTGCAGCTGGTGTCCCTGCTGGAGCAGTGTGTTGCCCTGTCACCCGAGAAGCACTTTCCATTCGTGCTGGGCGACACCTTTGCCTTCGAGTCCCTGCCCGAGTTCGAGACCCTGCTGGCCACCAGCCCCACCTTGCGTGAAGCCCTGCGCGTGGCCGACCTGGCCCGCCGCATGGTGCTGCCCTGGCTCAAGCTGGAGGTCAAGGAAGAAGGCGACCTGGCCCGGGTCGAAGTCGGCTTCGACGTGCCGGTGCCCAACCTGGACGCCTATGGCCTGCCTCTGAACCTCGTCAGCGAAGCCATCCTGGCCTGCATCCGCAAGTTCGGCCGCACCCTGCAAGGCTCTGAGGACGGTTTCGTGGGCGTCTCGATCAAAGGCCCGCCGCCTTCTTACGCCAGCAAGTTCCAGCCCTTTTTCACCCAGCCCGTCACCTTCAACGCCGGGGTCGATGCCCTGGTGTTCGAGCGCCGCATCCTGGACCTGCCGCTCGAAGGCGCCTTCCCGGCCTTGCACGAGCAGGCGCAGTTCCTGGCCGAGCAGCGCCTGGGCAAGGAGGCCCGCCGCCAGGGCGTCGCTGCCGAGATCGAAGAGCTCATCACCCGTGAGCCCAACCTGCTGGCCCTCGGGGTGGAAGACATGGCCGATCGGCTGAACCTGCACCCACGCACGCTGCAGCGGCGCCTCAAGGACGAGGGTGACAGCTACCTGCACGTGCAGGCCCGCATGCGCCATCGCCTGGCCTGCCAGTGGCTCAAGCAGGGCGACATCTCCATCGACGACATCAGCGCCCGACTGGGCTTTTCCGACCGGCGCGCTTTCACCGCGGCGTTCAAGCGCTGGGAAGGCGCCACGCCCAGCGCTTGGCGCGAACAGCAGAACTGAGCGTCTGTTTCCTGCACGGCATCGGTAGCAACGAGCACATCATTTGGGTGGACTTGTCGCCAATTGACCCTGGTTGGCGGGAAACCTTTCTTGCGGCAGGGGTGAGCCTCACCTAGATTCGTCACAGGCCGGCTGTCGGTCTGTCGTTAATCGCATTTGGCTTGTCGTCTGCTATGCAAACTCGGTCGCTTTCGTCTTCCGTGCCAGTTCCCGCTCTGGGCAGCTGGCGTCAGGCCGCCTCGGCCTGCGGGTTCACCATCGATCCGGTCTTGCGCGAAGTGGGCATCAACCCCCACGACGCACAAACGCCGGTACGGGTCGCTCCCGCGAACCTCTTTCGGGCCTTCTCGATGTGCGTCGAGCGAGCGCGCACGCACCACTTTCCCTTCGCACTCGGCGAGAACTTCGTCTTCGAGCATTTCACCGAGTTCGACACCTTCGTCGATTCCTGTGCGTCGCTGCGCGAGATCCTCGAGCTCGCAGGCTGGGCCCGCGAGGTCATCGCGCCCTGGATGTCGTTGCGCCTCGATGAGTTCGGTGCCGAAGCCCACCTGCGCGTCGTCGTGAGCGTGCCGGGCCAGGACCCGGCCGAGTTGCGCCACGTGCGCGAGGTGGTGATGGCCGCGATCTACCAGGTGCTGCGCCGCGCCACCCGCAACGCCCACGTGCTGCTGTCGGTGCGCATGGCCGGCCCGCCCCCCGCCGAGCCGCAGAAGTACAGCGATCATTTCGGCGTGCCGGTCACCTTCAACGAAGATGCCGACGCGTTGGTGATGGACCGCCGCTGGCTCGACCAGCCGCTCAACGCCCCCCTGCAGCACGCCCAGAACGAGGCCCGCCTTCGCGTCGAGCGCCGCCTGAGCCAGGAAGGCGCCGAGCGCAACATCGTCGACGAAGTCCGCTGGGCCCTGGAGCGCCGCCCCGAATTGCTGCGCGAAGGCCTGGAGTCCACCGCCGCCGCGCTGGGGCTGCACCCGCGCACCCTGCAGCGCCGGCTTCAAGCCGAAGGCGTCAAGTACGTCGACATCCAGTCCAAGGCCAAGTGCCACCGCGCCCAGATCATGCTGCGTCGCCGCGCCATCAGCATGGAGTCGATCAGCGAAGAACTCGGTTTCTCGGACCGCCGTGCTTTCACCTTCGCCTTCAAGCGCTGGATGGGCATGTCGCCCAGCCTCTACCGCACCCAGGTCTGCAACTGAAGCGGCCGGGCCATGCGCCCGGTGCCATGAGGCGGGCCAGAGCCTGCTAGAGTCCGGCCCATGTCAGAACGCGCAGATCTCCAGGGCCGGCACATCGTGCTGGGTCTCACGGGCGGCATCGCCTGCTACAAATCGGCCGAGCTGGTCCGCCTGCTCACCAAGGCCGGTGCCACGGTGCAGGTCGCGATGACCGAGGCCGCCGAGGCCTTCATCACCCCCGTCACGATGCAGGCCTTGTCTGGCCGCAGCGTCTACACCAGCCAGTGGGACGCGCGCGAGGCCAACAACATGCCTCACATCAACCTGGGGCGCGAGGCCGATGCCATCGTCGTGGCACCCGCCAGCGCGGACTTCATCGCCAAGCTGGCGCAGGGCAGGGCGGACGAGCTGCTCAGCCTGATGTGCCTGGCTCGCCCGCGCGAAAGCTGCCCGCTTGTCGTGGTGCCCGCCATGAACCGCGAGATGTGGTCGCACCCGGCCACGCAGCGCAACGTCGCGCAGCTCGTGGCCGATGGCGCCGTGGTGTTCGGCCCAGGCAACGGTGACCAGGCCTGCGGCGAGGTCGGCGACGGCCGCATGCTCGAGCCCGAAGAAATCCTGGCCGACCTGATCGCGTTCTTTCAGCCCAAGCAGCTGAAGGGTAAGCGCCTGCTGATCACCGCCGGCCCGACCTTCGAGCCCATCGACCCGGTGCGCGGCATCACGAACCACTCCAGCGGCAAGATGGGTTTCGCCATCGCGCGCGCTGCCGCCGAGCGGGGTGCCCAGGTCACCCTGGTGGCCGGGCCCGTGCACCTGCCCACGCCGCGTGGCGTGCAGCGCATCAACGTGATGACGGCGCAGCAGATGTTCGACACGGTGCTGCCGTTGGCCGCCCAGCACGATGTGTTCGTCGCCACGGCGGCGGTCGCCGACTGGCGGCCCGCCACCCTGGCCGAGCACAAGATCAAGAAAGAGGGCAAGAAGCTGGCGCCCAGCTTCGAGCTCACCGAGAACCCCGACATCCTGGCGGCCGTGGCCTCGCTGGCGCGCCCGCCTTACTGCGTGGGGTTTGCCGCCGAGAGCGAGCACCTGCTCGAACACGCCCGCGCCAAGCTGCAGCGCAAGCGCGTGCCGCTGATCGTCGGCAACCTCGGCCCCGCCACCTTCGGCAAGGACGACAACGCCTTGCTGCTGGTTGACGCCGAACACGCCCGCCCGCTGCCGGTCGATGGCACGCCGACCGACAAGCTCACGCTGGCGCGTGAGCTGATGGCGGAGCTGGCCCATCGCCTGTCGGTGCGGTCCTGAGCACCCCTTGCGTTTTTTCGACACAGGCGGCGCCTGGCAGGCGCCGAACCCGCATGACCACCGTTGACGTCCGCATCCTCGATCCGCGCATGGCCGAAGCCATGCCGGCCTATGCCACGCCGGGCAGCGCCGGCCTTGACCTGCGCGCCGCGCTTGACCAGCCGCTGGTGCTGCAACCCGGGCAGGCCGAGTTGATCCCCACCGGGCTGTCCATGCACCTGGGTGATCCGGGGCTGGCGGCCATGATCCTGCCGCGCTCGGGCCTGGGGCACAAACACGGCATCGTGCTGGGCAACCTGGTGGGCCTGATCGACTCCGATTACCAGGGGCCGCTCATGGTCAGCTGCTGGAACCGGGGCTCGCAAGCCTTCACCATCCAACCCATGGAACGCATCGCGCAACTGGTGATCGTGCCGGTGGTGCAGGCCAGCTTCCGGCTGGTCGACAGCTTCGAGGCCTCGCAGCGAGGCGAGGGCGGTTTCGGCTCGACAGGCAGGGGCTGAGAGGGCCTTCAAGCCCTCACGCCCTCAGTGCAGCGTCGTGCCGTCCGGCATGTCCTCGGCCCCGGGGCCCAGGCTCAGCGGTGAGAGCGCCACCGAGCCCTGCTCGGTTTCTTCTTGCGTGGCAGAGCGCACATCGCACACCTTGAGCGTCAGGTTCAGGCCGATGCCCGCCAGCGGGTGGTTGCCATCGAGCACAACATGGGTGTCGTACACCTCGGTGACGGTGTAGAGGGCGTCCTTGGGCATGTCAGGCGTGGCGCTGCCTTCAGGCGGGCCTTCGAACTGCATGCCTTCCGTGACGGACTCCGGGAAGATGTCGCGGGCCTCGAAGAAAACCAGCTCGGCGCGGTAGTCGCCGAAGGCCTGCTCGGGCTCCAGGTGCAACTGGGCTTCGAAGCCCGTGGTCTGGCCGATGAGGGCCTGCTCGACCTTGGCGAGCAGGTCGTCGCCACCAAGCAGGAACTCCATCGGCTCGCTCAGCTCGTCGATGAGCTGGCCCTGGGTGTCTTCCAGGCGCCAAGTCAGGCTCACGACACAGGGAGAAGTGATGATCATCCCCGAATCATCTCATGGCCGGGGGGCTTGATGCCGCTCAGCCGGGGCGGCGACAAGGGCTGCACAATGGCGCGCATGACGAACCTGCCTCCCAAGCCCGTGGCCCCGCCGGCCATCGACGAACCCACGCCCCTGCTGGGCGGCCTCTCGCCCCAGGCCTTCATGCGCCGGCACTGGCAAAAAAAGCCCTTGCTGATCCGCCAGGCCGTTCCTGGCGTGCGCTCGCCCATCGAGCGGGCCGAGCTGTTCGCCCTGGCAGAGCAGGAAGACGTGGAATCCCGCTTGATCGTGCAGGCGCCGGCAGCGGGCCAGCCCGGGGCCCGCAAGCGCAGCCAGGGCGAGGCCGGCTGGTCCCTTCAGCATGGCCCCCTGGCGCGCCGCAGCTTGCCTGCGCTCAAGCAGCCCGGCTGGACCTTGCTGGTGCAGGGGCTCGACCTGCACGTGCCAGCCGCCACCGAGTTGCTGCAACGTTTTCGCTTCGTGCCCGATGCGCGGCTGGACGACCTCATGATTTCGTGGGCATCGGACCAGGGCGGCGTGGGCCCGCATTACGACTCCTACGACGTCTTCCTGCTGCAGGTGCAGGGGCGCAGGCGCTGGCGCATCGGGCGCTTGCGCGACGACCGCCTGCAACCCGACGTGCCTTTGAAGATCCTCAGTCACTTCGAGCCCGAGGAAGAATGGGTGCTGGAGCCGGGCGACATGCTCTACCTGCCGCCCATGTGGGCCCACGATGGCGTGGCCGAAGGCGAATGCATGACCTGCTCGATTGGTTTTCGCGTGCCCGAAGCCACCGAGCTGGCCCGCGAGGTGCTCATCCGCTTCGCCGAAGAGCTCGACGCTGATGGCCCGCGCCGCCTCTACAAGGACCCGGGTCAGCAGGCCACGGCCACCCCGGGCCTGGTCCCCGAGGGCCTGGAGGCCTTCGCCTCGCAGGCCATCGAGCGCTTGCTCAAGGACCCTGAGGGCTTGCGCTCGGCGCTCGGCGAGATCCTCACCGAGCCCAAGCCCCGCGTGTGGTTCGAGGCTGGCGAGCCCTTGCCCGACGGCGTGGGCGTGCAACTCGACCCGCGCACGCGCATGGTCTACGATGGTCAGCGGGTGTTCGCCAACGGCGAGTCGTGGCGCACCGCGGGGCGCGATGCCCGCCACCTGCGCAACCTGGCCGATCAACGCTGGCTGGATGCCGCCACGGTGTCGAAGGCCAGCGCCGCGCTGCGCGAGCTGCTCGACCAGTGGGCCGAAGACGGCTGGTTGCACCCGCTGAGCTGACGCGGTCCGGGCCAGGCGCGGAGACGGCCTGCACTGCGCCTGGCTGCATCCCTCTCAACCACCGGAGGCTTGCCCATGGAACCCCACCCTGAATCGACGCCTCCCGCCTCCGGCCGCATCGACGGCTGGCGGGAGTTCCAAGACCGTTTTCGCGCGACGCTGGCCATGGCCTCGACTTCGCCGGGTGAATGCCTTTGGGTCGATGCCGATTTTGCGCATTGGCCACTGGGCGAGCGCGCTGTCACGGATCTGTTGCAGCAGTGGATGCGCCAGCATGGCGGCGCAAGCGTGACCGTGCTGGCTGGCCAGTACGACGCGCTGCAGCGGGCGCACCCGCGCTGGCTGAGCTGGCGCCAGACCTGGTCGCATCGGGTCAGTTGCTGGCTGGCCTCGGACGAGATCGTGGCCGACTTGCGGCCCATGTTCATCTGGCGTGACGGCCAGGGAGATCGGGCCGGCATCCGGATGATTGATTCCGTGACAGCGGTGGGGCAATGGACCACGGACCCGGCCGTTCTGAGCCTCTGGCGGGCTGATTTTGATGCCTATTTACAACGCTCAAGCGAGGGGATGCCGTGCACCACCTTGGGCCTATAGGGAATAGCCCGATGCATCGTATAATCGATGGCTGAATGTGGAGCAACGCCAGTTGCGATGCATCCTCTGCCCTTGTGCCCGTCAATCGGGTCTCGGGCTTTGAATACAGTTCCAAGACCACCGATTTTTTGACACCCCTTTTGAGGACACAAGCATGAAAAAGTCGCTCCTGCTGGCTTCGCTGATCGCTGCCATGGCCCTGGCCGCTTGCGGTAAGAAGGAAGAAGCTGCTGTTGAAGCCGCTTCCGCCGCTTCCGAAGTCGCTTCCGCCGCTGTTGAAGCCGCCTCCGCTGTTGTCGAAGCCGCCTCCGCTGCTGCTTCCGACGCTGCTCCCGCTGCTTCCGAAGCCGCTTCGGCCGCTTCGAACTGATCGCTTCCAGCGTATCGAAAAAGCCGCTCTTCGGAGCGGCTTTTTTCATGCCCGATTCACGTTAAGTCCTGCCGTCGGGCTTGGCTTGATCGCCTGTGCGACGGGCAAAGAAAAACCGCCCCTCGGGGCGGTTTTCATTTGAGTTTGAGCAGAGCGGCGCTCAGTTGAGTTCTTCGACCAAGCGCTTGGCGATCAGGCGGGCTGTGTCGTTGTTCGCGGGCTGGCTCGCTTCACTGAGCACCGACACCAGGGTTTCGCGGCCCTGGGGCTGGAGCTTGACGCGGTAACGGGCCAACTTCTCTTCCTGGTTGCCGCGCCCGAACAGGCGGCTGAAAAAGCCGGGCTTGGCGGCGGCAGGGTCGTTCACGGACAGGCGAACCTCGTAAGTGCCGCTGGCTCGGTCGCGGCCTTCGACCGTGAAGCCGCTGCGGTCCAGGGCCAGGCCCACGCGACGCCAGGCCAGGTCGGGCTCGCCCCGCAGCGTGACGCTGGTGGCGTCTGCGTTGAGCGTTGCCAGGGTGCCGGCGGTGGTCGGGGTCGCAGCCTGCTGTTTGGCGGCTTCTTCCCGGGTCTGATCGGCTTGTTCCTTGGTGGCGCCCAGGGCAACCATCATGCGTGCGAGCATCTCGGCTTCGAGGTTGGCATCGCTCGGGCGGCCGCGCCAGGTGGTGCGGTCCTTGCGGTCGCCTTCGTAGACTTCTTCCAGGCCGCGGTGCGTGACGTAGACCTCGGTGCCTTGTGAGGTGCGCTCCAGGCGGGTGCGGAACTGGTCGCGCTCGCCGGTGTCGTAGAGGCGGTCGAGCACCGAGCCCAGCAGGCCGCGAACGCCCCCCTCGCCCAGCTTGGCGCGGTTCTCGTTCCAGTTGGTTTCCATCAGGCCCGCGGCGGGCTGGTCAACGACGAGCTCGAAGCCGACGCTGGACCAGAAGGCGCGAACCTTCTCGTAGACCTGCTCGGGCGGCTGGTTGACCACCAGCCAGCGGGTCTGGCCTTGGCGCTCCAGGCGGATGTCGCCCACGGCCCTCGGGGCCACCTGGTTGCCAGCGCTGGCTGCGCCCGGGGCCTGCTGGCCCATGCTGGAAGCGGTGACGATGGAGGGCGAGACCTGGGTGAAGCGCGACTGGCCGGAGAGCTGGCTCAGGTCCGGCGGCACATCGAGGCGCACGCTTTGCGAGCCGCTGCTGCGGTAGTCGATCTTGTCGCCCGAGAGGGCGTTCGAGAGGGAGGAGCAGCCGCTGCCCAGCAGGGTCACGGACAGTGCGCAGCCCAGGGCAATGGCGGTCTGTTGACGGGAGGTGATCGGCATGGAACGCAAAGTGAAAGGGCCCGACGTCATCGGGCCCCGTTGAAAGAACTGCTTGTCAGAGCACGCCGGCTTCGCGCAGGGCCGCTTCGACGGTGGACTGCGCGCCGTCCGACAATGGTGTCAGGGGCAGGCGCAGCGTACCACCACATTTGCCCATCTTTGCGAGGGCCCACTTCACCGGGATCGGGTTGGGCTCGACGAACAGGTGCTTGTGCAGCGGCAGCAGTTGCATGTGCAACTCGATGGCACGGGCGGCGTCGCGTGCCATCGCGGCTTCACACAGCTGTGACATGCCGCGCGGCGCGACGTTGGCCGTGACGCTGACGTTGCCGTGGCCACCCAGCAGCATCAGGGCGACGGCGGTGGGGTCGTCACCGGAGTAGATGGAAAAGCCCTTGGGAGCCTGCTTGATCAGCCAGGCGGCGCGTTCGAGGTTGCCAGTGGCTTCCTTGACCCCGATGACGCCGGGCACCTGGGCCAGCTTCAGCGTGGTCTCGACGCTCATGTCGGCCACGGTGCGGCCGGGCACGTTGTAGAGCACCACGGGGATGTCGACGGCTTCGGCAATGGCCTTGAAGTGCTGGTAGATGCCTTCTTGCGTGGGCTTGTTGTAGTAGGGCACGACCTGCAGGGTGCAGTCGGCGCCGACCTTTTTGGCGAACTCCGACAGCTCGATGGCCTCGCGCGTGGAGTTGGCGCCGGCGCCAGCCATGATGGGCACGCGGCCAGCGGCCTGCTCGACCGCCACGCGGATGATTTCGCAGTGCTCTTCGACCGAGACGGTGGGCGACTCGCCCGTGGTGCCGACGACGCCGATGCAATGGGTGCCTTCGGCGATGTGCCAGTCGATCAGGGTGCGCAGGGTAGGGTAATCGACGCTGCCGTCTTCGTGCAGAGGCGTGACCAGGGCGACGATGCTGCCAGAAATGTTCATGGTGATTCCTTCAGTCCAGCGATTCTACCGGGCTGAGTCGTGGCGCCCATGGGGCAAACGGGTGGCTCAGGGAAGATTTCAGTGCCGCCAGGCGTCTCAGATGCAACTCCAAAAGCGAGCTGCCATGTCGACGACGAAATGGGGGCTGAGGTACCAGGTGAACACCAGCGCGAGCGCCACCGCGGCCAGGCCCCAAAGCAGCCAGGGCCAGGCCTTGGACCTGGCAGGCAGGCTGGGGCGGGGGGCGGTTGGCGCTGGCATGGGGCGAGAAGTGCTCGGGTGGGGGAAGGCAAGGGCGAGTGAGCGCCTCAGGCCGTGACGAGCCGCCGTGCCGGCTGCAGGTGCTCGCGGATGGGCAGGTTCAGCGCTGCAGCCGCGAAGGCCAGGCCGATGGCCAGCCACCAAACGAGCTGGTAGTCGCCCGTGGCGTCGTAGAGCCGGCCGGCCAGCCAGACGCCCATGAAAGATCCGATCTGGTGCGAGAAGAACACCAGCCCGCCCAGCATCGAGAGGTGTCGCACGCCCAGCATCTGAGCCACGACCGCATTGGTCGGTGGCACCGTGGACAGCCACAGCGCACCCATGGCGGCGGCGAAGATCGCCACGGACAGCGGCGTGAGCGGCAGCAGCACGAAGGCCAGCATGGTCACACCGCGCATGGCGTAGATGAAGGACAGGATCCAGGTCTTGCGCAGGCGCTGGCCCAGCGAGCCGGCCGCGTAGGTGCCGAAGACGTTGAACAGGCCGATCAGCGCCAGGGCGGTGGTGGCGACCTGCGGGTCGAGCTGGTGGTCTTTGAGGTAGCTGGGCAGGTGCACGCCGATGAAGGCCAGCTGAAAGCCGCACACGAAGTAGCCGGCGGTCAGCAGCAGGTAGTCGCGGTGGGCGAGGGCCTCGCGCAGGGCGGCCCCCGCGCTCACCGGGGCGCCGTCGTTGAGCGGGCCTGCACCACCTGATGAGGCGTCGCGCGGCGCTTCACGCAGGCCGAACGCCAGCGGTGCGATCAGCAGGGCCGTGGCCGCCAGCGTCAGCAGGGCGGGTGACCATTGCAGGTTATGGATGAGGTGGCTGGACAGCGGCACCATCAGGAACTGGCCGAACGAGCCGGCGGCCGCCGTGATGCCCATGGCCCAGGAGCGTTTGGCCGGGTCGATGTTGCGGCCGACGACGCCGTAGACCACGGCGTAGGTGCTGCAGGCCTGGGCCAGGCCGATGGTGACGCCAGCCGTGAGCACGAAACCCAGGCGCTGGTCGATGGTGGCCATGCCGGCCAGCCCCAGGGCGTAGAGCAGGGCGCCGAGCCAGAGCACCCGGTAGGCCCCACTGCGGTCGGCCCACCAGCCGACAATGGGCCCGGCCGCCCCCCACACGAGGTTCTGCACGGCCATGGCCAGCGAATAGTCTTCTCGTGTCCAGCCGTGGGCGGTCGTGATGGGTTGGAGCCAGAGCCCGAAACTGTGCCGGATGCCCATCGACAGGGTGACGACGAGGGCGCCGCAAAGCAGCATCTGCCCCAGTGGCAGGGGACGGTGGGTCGTTGTCATGGATGCGGCCTGCCGGGAGCAGACGGGTGTTCGGCTTGGTTGACCGGACAGCGGTGGCGGACCGGGGCGGCGTTCAGGACGCAACGCACCCGGCGGGCGCCATCACACCTGCATGTTCATGATATCGGTATACGCCTGAACCAGCTTGTTGCGCACCTGCACGGCCGACTGGAAGCCCAGTTGCGCCTTCTGCATGGCGATCATGGTTTCTTCGAGGCTGACCGTGGGATTGTCGAATTGCACCTCGCGCTGCATGGCGCTGGCGGTGTTCTGGGCCGAGCTGATGGATTTCAGGGCGCCGGAAAAGGCCGACTGGAATGATGGTTTTTCAACCGCCCCGCCGGCTTCGGCAGCGCCCTCGGCCCGTGTCTTGGCTTCCACCCGGCGGGCGACGTCGGCCATGCCGGCGCGGGCGGCGGCTTGGGCGAAATCAAAGGGCTTCAGTTTCAGGTCCATGGTGCCGATGTGGTCATCAGGGCGTGATGCAACTCATCACGGTCACCATTTTGGTTGGACCGGCCCGAGTTCTAAGCTGGGAAGAGGTCGGCAAATGGCCGGCTGTTCCCGGCACTTTTGCCTGCTCTGACTCCGAATAATGGGCCCGTCATGGCCGGATTGCGGCATCGTCACATTCACGATGCGCGGCCATCGCCTCACAGCCCAAATGGAAGTCACCGTCGCCCAACCTCAGAACGTTGCCGTTGCAGCCCCCGCCGAAGTGGTGGAGAGCGGCACACCCGGCTTCGCCCAGCGCGTGATGGCGCTGCCTGCCCAGCGCAAGATCATGCTGGGCGGCGGCATCGCCGTGCTGATCGCCATCCTGGTGGCCATGGCGCTGTGGGGTCGCGAGGGCGACTACCGCGTGCTCTACGCCAACCTGTCTGACAAGGATGGCGGCGCGATCCTGGCCCAGCTGCAGCAGATGCAGGTGCCCTACAAGCACGCCGACGGCGGCGCCGCCATCCTGGTGCCGGCCGACAAGGTGCACGACGTGCGCCTGAAACTGGCCTCGGCCGGCCTGCCCAAAGGCTCGGTGGTGGGCTTCGAGCTGATGGAAAACCAGAAGTTCGGCACCACCCAGTTCCAGGAGCGCCTGAACTTCCAGCGTGGCCTGGAAGGCGAGCTGACCCGCTCGATCCAGGCCATCTCCAGTGTGCAGAGCGCCCGCGTGCACCTGGCCCTGCCCAACCAAAATGGCTTTTTCCGCGAGCAGCAGAAGGCCTCCGCATCGGTGGTGCTGACCCTCTACCCCGGCCGCACCCTCGACCGCGGTCAGCTCGCCGGCATCGTGCACCTGGTGTCGTCCAGCGTGCCGGAGATGTCGACCAAGGCCGTCAGCATCGTTGACCAGAGTGGCACGCTGCTGGCTGGCCAGCAGGACAGCTCGACCGATCAGGCCGGCCTGGACGCGCAGCAACTGCAGTACGTGCGCCAGATCGAGAGCAGCTACACCCAGCGTGTGCGCGACATCCTGGAGCCGGTGCTGGGCTCCGACAACCTGCGCGCCCAGGTCACCGCCGACGTGGACTTCTCGCAGGTCGAGCAGACCGCCGAGGAGTTCAAGCCCAACCAGGGCCCGAACGCAGCCTCCACGGTGCGCAGCCAGCAGACCAGCGAGAGCTCGGGGCAGGGCAGCGCCACGCCTTCGGGCGTGCCCGGCGCGGCCAGCAACCAGCCCCCCGTGCCGGCCACTGCCCCGATCAACGGCGCATCGGCCCCGCTGCAGGCCGCCGGCACGCAGGGCGCGGGTGGCAACAGCCGCCGCGACGCCGTCACCAACTACGAGGTCGATCGCACGGTGCGCGTGGTGCGCAGCTCGACCGGCAACATCCGCCGCCTGACCGCGGCCGTGGTGGTCAACCACCGCACGGTGACCGACGCCAAGGGCAAGACCACCACCGAGCCGCTGCCGCAGGAAGAGCTCGACAAGCTGACTTCTCTTGTGCGCGAGTCCATCGGCGCCGACGACAAGCGCGGCGACTCGATCAAGGTCGTGTCGGCCCCCTTCCAGGTTCCGAAGGAAGAGGTCGACGACACCCCGCTGTGGAAGAAGCCCGAGACGGTGGACCTGATCCGCACGCTGGCCGTGCCGGGTGCGCTGACCCTGGCCGCCCTGATCGTCGTGTTCGGTGCGATCCGCCCGGCCATCCAGGCGGCCAAGCCCGCCGCATCCGAGGCCGAAGCCAACCGACTCAACGCGGTCGTGGACGACCCGCAAGAGCTGCCCGCCATCGCGGGGGGCAATGGCCCGGTCGTGGCCGGGGCAGATGGCGTGCCGGCGCTGGAAGGCCCAGGCGGACCGGACCTGCGCCTGGAGCACGCCCGCAAGCTGGCCAAGGAAAACCCGCTGGCCATGGCCTCCGTGGTCCGTGGCTGGATGAACAATTGATCGAGGTTAGCAGCCATGGATGAACAAGGTCTGGAAGACGCAGCCATCCTGCTGATGTCGCTGGGTGAGGAGGAGGCCGCCGAGGTCTTCAAGCACCTCGAGCCCAAGGAGGTCCAGCACCTCGGCGAAACCATCGCCAAGCTCAAGACCATCTCCAGGGAGCGCATCAACAACGTGCTGGACCGCTTCTCGGCCGAGGCCACGGAAGTGGGCACACTGGTGGCCGACACCGACGAGTACATCAAGTCCGTGCTGCGCAAGGCGCTGGGCGACGACAAGGCCAACCTGCTGATCGACCGCATCATCCAGGGCAGCGACGTCACGGGCATCGAGAGCCTGAAGTGGATGGACGCCGTCTCGGTGTCCGAGCTGCTGCGCAACGAGCACCCGCAGATCGTGGCGGCCATCCTGGTCCACCTGGATCCAGACCAGGCCTCGTCCGTGCTCAAGGCCTTCACCGAGCGGCACCGCAACGAGGTGATGGTGCGCATCGCCACGCTCGACGGCATCCAGCCTTCGGCGCTGAAGGACCTCAACGAGGTGCTCTCGCGTGTGCTCTCGGGTGGCTCGCAGATCCGTAAATCGTCGCTGGGTGGCGTCAAGCCCGCGGCCGAGATCATCAACCTCATGGGTTCGAGCCTGGAGACCTCCATCCTCGATTACATCCGCGAGGCCGACACCGACCTGGCCCAGAAGATCCAGGACAACATGTTCACCTTCGACGACCTGGCCAAGCTCGACGACAAGGGCTTCCAGTCCCTGCTCAAGGAAGTGCAGACCGAGTCGCTCATCATCTCGCTCAAGGGTGCCAGCCCCGAGATCCGCGAGAAGGTGTTCAAGAACATGTCCAGCCGCGCGGCCGAGACGCTGCGCGAAGACCTCGAAGCGCGCGGTCCGGTCAAGCTCTCCGATGTGGAAGCGGAGCAAAAGGAAATGCTCAAGATCGTGCGCCGCCTCGCCGACGAGGGCCAGATCATGCTGAGCAGCGGAGGCGACGATGAGTACGTCTAAGCCAGGCTCCAAGGCGCCTGGCAACCCGCTCGCACAGTCGGTCACGCCGCCGAGCACGCCCGCGCCCAACGCCTACGCCCGTTTCATCCCGCGCGAGGAGCTGGGTGGCAACGTGGCCGCCTGGTCCCCGCAGACCTTCGAGCGCCCGCCCGCACCACCGGTCGAGACCGGCGTGCGCAAGCCCACGCTGGCCGAACGTGCCGCCGCCGAGATGCGCCCGGGCATGAAGCCCCAGCAGGCCCACCACGCGCCCCAGGCCACCGGCCAGGCCATCCCGCCCAAGGCCGCCGCGCCTGGTGGCGCCGCGCCCAAGCCGGCCGTGCGCCGCCCCGTGGTGGGTGGCATGCCCGGCCAGGCCGAAGCCCAGCAGCGCGAGGCCGAGGCCCCGCCGCCGCCGCCCGCGCCCAATGTGGACGAGCTGGTGGACAAGGCCCGCCAGGAGGGCTACCAGGACGGCTACCGCAACGGCCTGGCCGCCCTGGAGAGCTACAAGCAGACCCAGGCCGCGCAGATGGCCGCCCACATGAGCGACCAGGTCGGCGCGCTGGCGTCCGACTTCCACCAGCGCCTGGAGTCGCTGGAGCAGCAACTGGCCGGCCGCATCGCCGGCGTGGCGCTGGAGCTGGCCCGCCAGGTGGTTCGCACGGAACTCAAGATCCACCCCGAGCTGGTGGTGGACGTCGCAGAGCAGGCCCTGGGTGCCCTGCTCGCCTCGGCCCGCCAGGTGATCGTGCGCCTGCACCCCGAAGACCACGCCATGGCCTTGCCCCACCTCAGCGAGATGCTCAATGCCCGCGGCGCCCGCATGGTACCCGACGTGACGCTCAACCGCGGCGGGTGCGTGGTCGAGTCCGACATCGCCGTGATCGACGCTGCCATCGAGGTCCGCTGGGACCGCGCCGCCGCCGCCATGGGCTACGAAGCCCCCTGGCACGATGGCCGCGAAGCGCACAGCCTGGCCGACGCCCACCCCATCCACAACGACGAAGACGACGCCGACGCCTGGCCCGAGACCAGCCGCGCGCCCAACGAGGAGGACCCGGCATGAACATGCCCATGAGCGCCCGCACCGATGTGGCGATGGACCGCTGGAACCGTTTCCTCGACGACCTCGATGCCTGCGCCACGAGCCGCATGCCGCTGGAGAACCAGGGCAAGCTGGTGCGCCTGTCGGGCCTGGTGCTCGAAGCCACGGGCCTGCGCCTGCCGGTGGGAGCCGTCTGCGAGATCCACTCCGAAACCCGCCTGGAATCGACCCCGGTGTTGGCCGAGGTGGTGGGCTTCACGGGTGACCGCGCCTACCTGATGCCGACCGCGGAGGTGCATGGCCTGGCCAGCGGTGCGCGCGTCATCCCTTGCCCGATCCCGATGAACACCCCGGTGCTGGGTCGCCCCAACCACCCCTGGCGCCGCAGCGAGGACCGCACCCGGCACCTGCCCGTGGGCGCCGGCCTGCTGGGCCGTGTCGTCGATGCCCAGGGCGTGCCGCTGGACCGCAAGGGCCCGCTGCAGCACATCCGCAGCGAACCCCTGGCCCGCCGCGCCATCAACGCCATGGAGCGCGACCCGGTGCGCCTGCCCCTGGACACCGGCGTGCGCGCCATCAACTCCATGCTCACCGTCGGCCGTGGCCAGCGCATCGGCCTGTTCGCCGGCTCGGGCGTCGGCAAATCGGTGCTGCTGGGCATGATGGCCCGCTACACCCAGGCCGACGTCATCGTCGTGGGCCTGATCGGCGAGCGGGGCCGCGAAGTCAAGGAGTTCATCGAAGACATCCTGGGCGAAGAGGGCCTGGCCCGCTCGGTGGTGGTGGCCGCGCCGGCCGACGCGCCGCCGCTGACCCGCATGCAGGGCGCCGCCTACGCCACGGCCGTGGCCGAGCACTTCCGTGACCAGGGCCTGCACGTGCTGCTGCTGATGGATTCGCTGACCCGATATGCCATGGCACAGCGTGAAATCGCGCTGGCCATCGGCGAGCCGCCCGCCACCAAGGGCTACCCGCCCTCGTGCTTCGCCAAACTGCCGCAGCTGGTCGAGCGCAGCGGCAATGGCCTCAATGGCCATGGCTCCATCACGGCGTTTTACACCGTGCTCTCGGAGGGGGATGATCAGCAGGACCCGATCGCCGACGCGGCCCGCGCCATCCTGGACGGCCACATCGTGCTCTCGCGCGAGCTGGCCGAATCCGGCCATTTCCCCGCAATAGACATCGAACGCAGTGCTTCTCGGGTGATGCACAACGTCGCCGACGGGCAACATATCGAGGACGCGCGACGCTTTCGCCAGCTGTGGTCCAAGTACAGCAAGGCGAAGGACCTGATCCAGCTCGGTGCCTACGTGCCCGGCGGTGACATGGACCTGGACCAGGCGGTGCGCGTGCACCCGCACATGGTGCGTCTGCTGCAGCAGGACATGCACGACCCGGCCTGGCTGGGCGATGCGGTCGGCGAGCTGCACCGGATCGTGTCGGCCTGATGGTTGTTGAATCGGAGTTGATCCATGAGTGGCATTCAGTCCCTGCTGTTGGTGCTGGAAGCGGCGCAAAAAGAGCGCGATGCGGCCTTGTCGGCCCACGAGGCGGCCCGCAAGTCCCATGAGTCGGCCCGCCAGCAGGCGCAGTCGCTCAACGACTGGCGACATGACTACCAAAAACGCTGGCAGGCGCAGTTCCAGCAATCGGGCGGCGTCGAGATCGTGCGCTGTTACCAGGATTTCATGCAAAGGCTGGGTGACGCGGTGTCCGAGCAGGACCGCCGCGTTGGCAATGCCGAGCAGCAGGTGGCCCGCGCGCGGGCCTTGCTCATCGAGCGGGAGCGCCGGGTGGCGGCGGTCTCGCAACTGATCGATCGTCGCCAGGCAGAGGCCATGCACAAGCAGGCCCGCCAGGACCAAAAGGCCACCGACGAAATGGCAGCACGCAGCGTGCGCCTGCAGCAGTCCCTGGGGGCCTCGGCCACCGGGCTGTCGACCGGCGCCATCTGAAGGGGTGAAACACATGGGCAATGCGATCAACAACACCGGCAACCAGGCCAGCAACGCCAACCAGCTCTCCGACATGCTCTCGCGCATGGCCTCGGGCAAGCAAGGCAATGAGTCAGGATCGGACAGCTTTGCTCGCCTGATGAGCCAGCAGCAGGGCGCCCAGCCGGGCAGCCTCGCCGCCGCGCAGGCCACCCGTCCCACTCCGCTGACCACATCGGTTCGCCCCGCGGCCGCCAACGCCATGCCCACCTTCGGTGGCGCACGCATGCAGGCCACCCGCGCCAGCACGCCGTCGGCCGCGCAGGAGCCTGAGCGGGCTCCCTCGGCCCAGGGCGCACGCCAGGAAGCCCGTTCGGTCAAGCCCCGCAACGAGCCGGCACCCAAGCAGGCCAGCCGCCAGCCTTCGTCGAACCAGGCCAAACCCGCCGACGAGGCCCAGGACGCCCAGCGCAGTGACGCCACGACCCGCGCCGACCTGACCGACGGCAAGGCCGAGGAGGCCACCCGTTTCACCACCGCCTTGGGCGAAGGCTCGGCCGAGGTGCGTGAACTCACGCCTCCCACCAATGTGCAGCCCAACGATTCGGCCAGCATGATGGCCTGGCTCGTCAGCCTCACCCAGCAGGGCGGCGCACCGACGCTGCCTGCGGAGGGCTCTGTCGATGGCGATGCCTCGGGTGAGGGCGTGGACCTGGAGGGCGATGCGGGCCTGACCCTGGTGCAAGACACCGACAAGGGCGACAAGGGCCGCGGTCGCGGCCTGGCGCTGGGCTGGAGCCTGGGTCAACGCGACCTGGGTCTGGACACCCGCGCCGCCGCCTCATCGTCGGCCGCCGCTTTGCAGGTTGACGCGATGCTGGGCCGTACCGCCTCGGCCGGCCAGGAAGGTGACCCGCTGGCCGCGATGATGTCGGCCGACGGCGCGCGCGCTTCCTTTGGCCAGACCCTGTCTCAGGCCACCGCCCCACGTCACGAGCAAGCCTCGATCCCTGTGCCGCTGGACGCCCCCGACTTTTCCCAGAAGCTGGCCGACCAGGTCAGCCTGTGGGTGGGTCAGGTCAAGCAGGACGGTCCGATGACAGCCGAGTTGCACCTGAACCCGGCCGAGATGGGCCCCATCAACGTGAAGATCTCCTTGGACGGCACGGCCGCGCAGGTTGATTTTGCCGCCGCCGCGCAGGAAACCCGCCAGGCCATCGAAGCCAGCCTGTCGATGCTCTCGAGCGCCCTGAGCGATGCGGGCCTGAGCCTGTCGGGCGGTGGCGTGTCGTCCCAGACGCCTCAGCAGACCCTTGCGCAGGGCGGCAACCCGGGCCAGGATGGCCGAAGTGGTCGCGGCTCGGATGGCGGCGTCGGCCAGGATGACGACGGCGACGCTGTCGAAGCTGGCGGCTTGCGTCAGGTCAGCGCCCCCAGGACCAGCCGCCTGGGTGGACTGGACCTGTACGCCTGAGTCCCTTTTTGCATCCTGACAACAGCAGACCGGCGGGAATCGCCGGTTTTTCACATCGCTTATCGCCTCTTCGGTTTCCGGCTGGCTTCGAATAATCCCCCCATGCCCCCGAGCTTTTCATGACCCGGGGGCATGCACCGCAGGAGAAATCGCATGTCAGCACCCGCCGCCGCCCCGGCCGAAGGCGCAGCCGCCCCCCAGGGCAAGAAAAAACTGATCATCATCATCGTGGCCGCACTGCTCGTGCTGGTGCTCGGCGGTGGTGCCGCGGCCTTCTTCATGATGAAGAGCCACGCGGATGCGGATGCCGCCGAGGAAGGCGATGACACCGAACACGCCGAGCCAGCCAAGAAGGCCAAGAAGCCCGAGGCCAAGAAGGAAGATCATTCAGGTCCGCCCACCTTTGTGCCGCTGGACCCCTTCGTGGTGAACCTGGCCGACAAGGACGTCGAGCGCTACGCCCAGGTGGGCATCAACCTGCAGGTCGATGACCCCAAGGTCGCCGAGGAGATGAAGGGCTACATGCCTGCCATCCGCAATGCCGTGCTCATGATCCTGGCACACAAGAGTGCCGAGGACATCCTGAGCACCGAGGGCAAGCAAAAGCTCGCAGAAGAGATCCGCCGCGAGGCCGCCCGCGCCATGGGCTACGAGATCGAAGACCCGGATGCGGAAGAGCCGGAAGACGAGGACGCGCCCAAGAAAAAGAAGAAGAAAAAGAAGAAGGTCGAGCCCTACAACCCGATCGTCCGCGTGCATTACTCGAACTTCATCATCCAGTGACGCACGATTGCCTCCGCCTGCCCCCGGTCTGAGAAGTCCACCATGAACCAGCAGATCCTCTCGCAAGACGAAGTCGACGCACTGCTTCAGGGCATCACTGGCGAAAGCCAGAAGCTCGAGCAGGACGACGCGCCCAAGGAAGGCATCCGCGACTACAACCTGGCGCAGCAGGAGCGCATCGTCCGTGGGCGCATGCCCACGATGGAGATCATCAACGAGCGCTTCGCCCGCAACATCCGGGTGGGGCTGTTCAACTTCATCCGCAAGTCGCCCGAGGTGTCGGTGGGCGGCATCAAGGTGCAGAAATACAGCGCCTTCCTGCGCGAGATCGTGGTGCCCACGAACTTCAACATCATGGCCGTGCGCCCCCTGCGTGGCTCGGGCCTGATCGTTTGCGACCCGACCCTGGTGTTCGCTGTCATCGACGCTTTGTTCGGTGGCGCCGGCAAGTTCCACACCCGCATCGAAGGCCGTGACTTCTCGGCCACCGAGCAGCGCATCATCCGCCGCCTGGTCGAGGTCATCACCGAGGAGTACAAGCGCTCCTGGCAGGGCATCTACCCGGTCGAGCTGGACTACCAGCGCTCGGAGATGCAGCCCCAGTTCGCCAACGTGGCCACGCCCAGCGAGATCGTGGTGTGCTGCTCCTTCACGCTGGAGATCGGCGACACCAGCGGCACCATCCACTTCTGCATCCCCTACGCCACGCTCGAGCCCATCCGCGATGTGCTGTTCAGCTCGATCCAGGGCGACTCGGCCGAGCCCGATCGCCGCTGGGTCAAGTTGCTGACGCAGCAGATCCAGTCGGCCGAGGTCGATCTGGTGGCCGAGCTGGGCCACGCACCCGCCACCGTGGAGCAGCTGCTGGCGCTCAAGCCCGGTGACTTCATCGAGCTGGACCTGGCCAAGATCATCCAGGCCAAGATCGACGGCGTGCCCGTCTTCGAGGCCTATTACGGCACCTCCGACAACAGATACGCGCTTCGCGTCGAGAAGCTATTGACCACCGGCGGCGCCGGCTGGCTTGGAGATCAACATGTCTGAATCCGCAGCAGAGTTCCCGCCCGAAGGTGGCAACGCCGAACAGGACGCGATGGCCGCGGAATGGGAGGCCGCGCTGGCGCAGCAAACCAGCTCTGGTGGTGCTTCGGCCGATGCCATGTTCGATGGCGCCTCGGCCGGCACGGCCAGCGAGGTGGCCAACCCCGCCGCGCAGATGACGCCCGCGGCCTTTGCCAACTTCGGCGCCGCGGCCTCGGCCGCAGCCGGGGCCGGCAACGACATCAACATGATCCTGGACATCCCCGTGCAGCTCACGGTGGAACTGGGGCGCACGCGCATCCCCATCAAGAACATCCTGCAGCTGGCGCAGGGCTCGGTGGTGGAACTCGACGCCATGGCCGGTGAGCCGATGGACGTGCTGGTCAACGGCTTCCTGATCGCCCAGGGCGAAGTGGTGGTGGTCAACGACAAGTTCGGCATCCGCCTGACCGACATCGTCACGCCGTCCGAACGCATGCGGCGCCTGAGCCGCGGCGGCTGAGTCAGGAGCAATCCGATGGCAGCCAGCGGCGCATCCTTCCTGTGGTTCATCTTCATCATCGCCCTGATCCCGGCCAGCCTTTGGCTGCTCAAGCGATCGGGGCTGGCCCATGGCCTGGCCAACGGCCTGGGTGGCACGGGTGCCGCCGCCCCCATGAAAACCGTCGGCCAGCTCAGCCTCGGCCCGGGTCAGCGCCTGTTGACCGTCGAGGTGGGGCAGGGCGATGAGCGCACCTGGCTCGTGCTGGGCGTGACCGGCCAGAACATCCAGACCCTTCACACCATGAAGCCGCAAGCCCCGGCCGAAGCCGCCGCTGGCGCGCCCGCCGTGCACCCGGCCTTTGCCACGCTGCTGCGTCGCACCCGTCAGGAAGGCCAATGATGCGACCGATGACCCGCGCCCTGCTGGCATCCGCCCTCAGCCTGCTGGCCCCGCTGGCCTGGGCCCAGGCGGCTCCCGGCGGTCAGGCCACGCTGCCCTTGCTGGTCGGGCAGGGCGGTGGCGGCACCAGCTACTCGGTGCCGATCCAGACCCTGCTGTTCTTCACCGCCCTGAGTTTCCTGCCGGCCGTGCTGCTGATGATGACGGGCTTCACCCGCATCGTCATCGTGCTCAGCCTGATGCGTCAGGCGCTGGGCACGCAGGCCGCACCGCCCAACCAGGTCATCGTCGGGCTGTCGCTGTTCCTGACGCTGTTCGTCATGGGCCCGACGCTGGACAAGGTCTACAAGGACGCCTACGAGCCCTTCGCAGCCAACCAGATCACCTTCACCGAGGCGCTGGAAAAGGGCCAGGTTCCCATGCGCGGCTTCATGCTCAAGCAGACCCGCCAGTCCGACCTGGCGCTGTTCAGCCGCATGGCCAAGATCGAGCCGGGTCTCAAGCCCGAGCAGGTACCGTTTCGCGTGTTGGTGCCGGCCTTCGTCACCAGCGAGCTGAAGTCGGCCTTCCAGATCGGCTTTCTGATCTTCATTCCCTTCCTGGTCATCGACATGATCGTGGCCAGCGTGCTGATGAGCCTGGGCATGATGATGCTCTCGCCCGTGATGGTGGCCCTGCCGTTCAAGCTCATGCTGTTCGTGCTGGCCGATGGCTGGAACCTGCTGCTCGGCTCGCTGGCCGCCAGCTTCGCGCAGTGACATCGCGCCACACCGGAGCCCCGACATGGATCCCCAACAGGTTCTGACCATCAGCCGCGACGGGCTGATGACCCTGATCACCGTGGTCGCGCCAGTGATGCTGGTGGTGCTGGCGGTGGGCCTGGTCGTGAGCATCTTCCAGGCGGCCACGCAGATCCACGAGCAGACGCTGTCCTTCGTGCCCAAGCTGCTGGCGGCCTTCGCCACCCTTGGCGTGGCCGGCCCCTGGATGCTCAACACCCTGGTCGAGTACATCCAGCAGGTGCTGCAGTCCATCCCGTCGGTGGTGGGCTGAACCCTCGGCTCGCGCGGCAGCACCCATGGTCTCTTTCACCGAAGCCCAGATCCTGGCCTGGGTCAGCGCCTGGATCTGGCCCTTCTTTCGCATCCTGGGCCTGTTCACCACCGCGCCGGTGCTGTCCATGCGCGTGGTGCCGCGCCGCGTGCGCATCGGCCTGGCCGCGCTGGTGGTCATCGCCGCCGAGCCCAGCCTGCCCGCCCCGCCGCCCATCGCGCTGAATTCGCCCGAAGCCCTGATGGTGATCATCCAGCAGGTGCTCATCGGGCTGACCATGGGTTTTGCGGCCCGGGTGGTGTTCGCGGCCATCGAGTTCGCGGGTGAACTCATCGGGCTGCAGATGGGCCTGAACTTCGCGTCCTTCTTCGATCCGCTCAGCGGTGGGCAGATCACCGCCGTCAGCCGGCTCTATGGCACGGTGGCGTCGTGGCTGTTCATCGTCATGAATGGGCACCTGATGCTCACGGCGGCGCTCATCCAGAGCTTTCAGGCCTTCCCGGTGTCGGCGCAGCCACTGGAGTTCCTGAAGGTGGTGCAGCCCCAGGTGTGGGGCGCCGAGGTCTTCAAGCTGGGCTTGTGGGTGTCATTGCCCGTGGTGGCCATGCTGGCTTTGACCAACCTGGTGATGGGCCTGGTGGCGCGCGTGGCGCCTCAGATGAACATCTTCTCGATCGGCTTTCCGATCACGATCGGCGTGGGCCTGACCGGGCTGTGGCTGACCCTGCCGATGATGCAGGTGCCGTTCACGATGGCGATTGAGCGCATGCTGGCGCTCTTCATGTGACGCGTTTCGGCCCGAATTGGGCCGACACCGCAAGCAGTCAACCTTTGGTCTGCTTGCGACGGGAAACGGCAGTGGCCAGGCCAGCCAGACCCAGGATGCCGAGGGCGAAGGAGCCGGGTTCTGGCACCGCTGGCGCGAAGCTGAACTTCGCGATGTAGCTGGAGCCCTGCAAGCCGGTGGCGATGCCGGAGACGGTGGCTGTGTAGTTCCCGGCGTCAAACGCTCCGCTGATGTACAGGGACTTGTTCGGATCGAACCCCACGGTCACCATGGGCATCACGCCCGAGTTCAGCCAGGAGACCTGACCTTCGACACTGGGGTAGAGCACGCCTTGCCAGGTCTCTTGCGTGCTGTTGTTGCGCAGGGTCAGCGACACCGCTTTGGTGTTTTCGATCAGGTTGTAGCCAAACCAGGCGTCTTGACGGGCAAACAGCCAGACGTAGCCGTTGTTGGTCTCATTCAGCGTGAACTGGAACTGATCGGCGAAACTGCCAGCAGCAACGTGGTGTTCAACCCTCGTGTAAGGCAGGGCGGTCGGCACGTCGAGCTGGTAACTCTGGCTGGCCCAGGCGGGAGACAAGGCACCGCACAAGGCGAATGCGGCGAGTCCAGAGGCGATGCGCAATTCCATGATTTGGAAACAATCCTGACAATTGGGCGATTCTCTCATCGCCCGTGAGAAAAGGCAGGCCCGGGAGCAGGGGGGGTTCTCTTTAGAATGCCACCCCATGTCTGCCAAGCCGATCCCTCCCGCGCCCAAGTCCGCCCAACCATCCGCCCCCGCTGGCGGCTATGGCGAAGGCTCCATCCGCGTCCTCAAGGGCCTGGAGCCCGTCAAGCAGCGCCCGGGCATGTACACCCGGACCGACAACCCCCTGCACATCATCCAGGAGGTGATCGACAACGCCGCCGACGAGGCCCTGGCGGGTTTCGGCAAGCGCATCGCCGTCACCCTTCACACCGACGGCTCCATCAGCGTCGAGGACGACGGCCGGGGCATCCCCTTTGGCCTGCACCCCGAAGAAGGCGTGAGCGTGGTCGAGATCGTCTTCACCCGCCTGCACGCGGGCGGCAAGTTCGACAAGGGCTCGGGCGGCGCCTACAGCTTCTCGGGCGGCCTGCACGGCGTGGGCGTGAGCGTGACCAACGCGCTGTCCACCCGCCTGCAAGTCACCGTCTGCCGCGACAAGCAGGTGGCGACGCTGGCCTTCGGTGGTGGCGACGTGATCGAGCCGGTGGCCGTGCGGCCCGCGGCATCGGGTGACCGCAAGAACGGCACGACCGTGCGCGCCTGGCCCGACGCCAAGTACTTCGAAAGCGCCGAGCTGCCCCGGGGCGAGCTGGTGCACATGCTGCGCAGCAAGGCCGTGCTGATGCCCGGCGTGACCATCACGCTGACCATCGAGAAGGCAGGCAAGGAGCCCGAGGTGCAAACCTGGCTCTACAAGGGTGGCCTGCGCGACTACCTGAGCCAGACGCTCACGGCCGACCCGGTCATCCCGCTGTTCGAGGGCGAGCAGTACGCCGGCGGCAACGAGAGCGAGAACTTCGCCGAAGGCGAGGGCGCGGCCTGGTGCGTGGCCTTCACCGAAGATGGCTCGCCCATGCGCGAGAGCTACGTCAACCTGATCCCCACCGTGGCCGGCGGCACACACGAGGCGGGCCTCAAAGACGGCCTGTTCCAGGCGGTCAAGGGTTTCATCGAGATGCACGCCCTGCTGCCCAAGGGCGTCAAGCTCATGCCCGACGACGTCTTCGGCCGCGCCAGCTTCGTGCTGAGCGCCAAGGTGCTGGACCCGCAGTTCCAGGGCCAGACCAAGGAGCGACTGAACAGCCGTGACGCCCTGCGCCTGGTCAGCACCTACGTCAAGCCGGCGATGGAGCTGTGGCTCAACCAGCACGTCGACCACGGCAAGAAGCTGGCCGAGCTGGTCATCAAGCAGGCCCAGGCCCGCCAGCGCGCCGGCCAGAAGGTCGAGAAGAAGAAGGGCTCCGGCGTGGCCGTGCTGCCCGGCAAGCTGACCGATTGCGAAAGCCGCGACCTGGCCTTCAACGAGGTCTTCTTGGTCGAGGGTGACTCGGCCGGTGGCAGCGCCAAGATGGGCCGCAACAAGGAAACCCAGGCCATCCTGCCCCTGCGCGGCAAGGTGCTCAACGCCTGGGAGGTCGAGCGCGACCTGCTGTTCAAGAACAACGAGATCCACGACATCTCGGTGGCCATCGGCGTCGACCCGCACGGCCCGAACGACTCACCCGACTTGAGCGGCCTGCGCTACGGCAAGGTCTGCATCCTGTCGGACGCCGACGTCGACGGCTCGCACATCCAGGTGCTGCTGCTGACGCTGTTCTTTCGCCACTTCCCCAAGCTGATCGAGGCCGGTCACGTGCACGTGGCGCGCCCGCCGCTGTTTCGCGTCGATGCGCCCGCGCGCGGCAAGAAGCCGGCGGCCAAGCTGTATGCGCTGGACGAAGGCGAGCTGACCGCCATCCTCGACAAGCTGCGCAAGGAAGGCTGCCGAGAGGGCGCCTGGAGCATCAGCCGCTTCAAGGGGCTGGGCGAGATGAGCGCCGAGCAGCTGTGGGACACCACGCTCAACCCGGACACGCGCCGACTGCTGCCGGTGGCCTATGGCGAGCCGGGTTTTGGCGACACCGAGGTGGCCTTCAACAAGCTGATGGGCAAAGGCGAAGCGGCGTCGCGGCGCGAACTCATGGAGCTGCACGGCGACGCCATCGAGATCGACGTCTGAGGACCGACGCACGGGCTGGGCGTCGATGCGGATGAGCTTCCTCGACGCTGACGTGCTCAGCGCGCCTGGCTGGCCAGGTGCGTGTCCACTGCGATCGCTTTTTGGCCGGGGAGCCAGCCGACCGTGACGACTTGCGTGATCGGGTGGGTGTATTGAACCTGCACCCAGCTCCCTTGTGTGGGGCCGATGCGCACTTTGTCGTGCTGCACGAGGTGTTTGCCCATCGGGCAGGCGCGGTCGGGGGCATCGAAAAGGTGGGTGCGCCCCTGCGCCTCGATGCGGCCGGGCTTCCAGTCAGCCACGTTGGTGGGGGCCTCGGGTTTGATGGGGCAGGTGGCTTCGGCGCGCAGGTCCCTCAAAGAGCCGGGCAGGCCGGCGGTGGGCGGGCGGCGCTCCATTTCAGCCAGGGCCACGTTGATGTCGCCGGAGCCAGATTTGGCCAGTTGCGTGGGCGGGCTCGCCGATGTGCCCGACTTGGGACAGATCGCATCCAATGAGCCGCCGGCCGGCAACCAGCGGGTTTCGCTGTGCTGCACGCGCCATTGGCCCTGCTGGCGCAGGAACTGGATGCGGCGCATCTGAAAGCGCCCGCCTTCGAGGACGGGCGCACCCGAGGCGTCGAGCGTGAGCGCGCAAAGCTGGGCCTGGGAGTCGCTGGCCCAGGCGCGCCTGACAGACAGCTTCAGGGCCGAATCCGAACCGGGATGCGCCGCTTGGCGAGCCAGGCTCACGAGGGTGATCCGCAAGGGTTCCTGGCTTCCCAGGTCGCGGGCTTGGACGCTGCCGCCAGCCGCGCTCAGCAGGGAGCACAGCAGGCCAGCAGTCAGGTGTCGTGACAGGCGGGACATGGCATTGCAGCACCGTGGCGGGCGGCGAGTGGTTCACGTCCCGACAAGGTAGGGCAAGCAGGCCGCGGCCAAAGCCCGGAAAAAGGGGTGTTGGCGGGGCTTCAGGCGGCCCTGGGCTGTCGCACCAGTGGCACCGCCAGCTCGTGCATCAGGCTGGGGTGGTTGACCTGCGGGTAGGGCGGTTTGGGCCAGGACCACAGGGTGGATGGAAACAGCGCGCGCATGGCGTTGATGTCGCAGTGGTAGGGCGGGCCTTCGATCAGGCCTTGCTCCACGGCTTCGGGACGGGGCTTTTGCATGAACATCGCCCACAGGATGCCATCGGGTTTGAGCCAACGGTGCAGTTGCTGGGCGTAGCTGGTCCAGTGATCAGGGTGGATGGCGCACAGGCAGGTCTGCTCGTAGATGGCGTCGAAGGGACGATCGGGTTGGTGCTGCAGCACGTCGGCCTGGGTCACCTCGGCCTGCAGCTCCTGCTTGCGAAGCAGGGCCCGGGTGCGAGAGACGGCCGCTTCCGTGTAGTCCAGGCCGACCACGTCGAAGCCGCGCCGGGCGAGCTCGGCGACTTCCCAGCCCCCACCGCACCCCGGCACCGCGATGCGGCAGGGCTGGAGCGCGCCGCTGTCGAGCCAGGCGAGCAGGCCCGGGCTGGGGCCGCCGCGATCCCAGCGGGTCTCTTGCTTCTCGAAACGTTCTTGCCAGAACGCCTGGGTGGGGCCGCTCATGGGTTGCCTGTGTGAGCTTGTGTCGCTCGATTCTGCCACCCGGCCCCCACCGCTGCCTTGGCTCCTCGGCGCCGCGGGCTCGGCTCAAAGCCGTTCGAGGTTTGCACGAACCCAGGACGCCTGCTCGGCGATGGCCTGCCGCTCCTGTGGCGTCATGCGGTCGATCTGTCGGTAGACCATCCCGATGCGTGGGTTGCGCCGCAGCAAGGCCTCGTGGCGCAGGTGAAAGTCCCAGTAGAGGGCGTTGAACGGGCAGGCTTGCGGGCCCAGTCGCTCCTTGCGCTGGTGGGGGCAATGCCGACAGTGGTCGCCCATGCGGTCCAGGTAGACCGCGCTCGAGACATAGGGCTTGGTGGCCAGCAGACCGCCGTCGGCAAACTGGCTCATGCCCAGGGTGTTGGGCAGCTCGACCCACTCGAAGGCGTCGATGTAGACGCCGAGGTACCAGCGGTGCAGGGCTTGCGGATCCAGCCCGACCATCAGCGAGAAGTTGCCGATGACCATCAGGCGCTGGATGTGGTGGGCGTGGGCGTCCTCGAGCGACTGGCCGATGGCGCGCGACAGGCAGGCCATGCGGGTGCGACCGGTCCAGAACCACTCCGGAAGGGGCAGCTCGTGCCGGAAGTGATTGCGCTCGTTATAGCCGGGCATGTGCGCCCAGTAGACCCCGCGCACGTATTCGCGCCAGCCCAGGATCTGGCGGATGAAGCCCTCCGCGGCGGCCAGGGGCACATGGCCTTCACGCCAAGCTTGTTCCGCCGCGTCGATGACCTCGCGCGGGTGCAGCATCTTCACGTTCAGGGCGAAGGACAGCAGCGAGTGAAAGAGCCGGCTGGCGCGCTGGCTCAGGGCGTCCTGGAAGTCGCCGAAATGAGGCAGGGCGTGTTCGACGAAGGCCGCCAGGTGCGCGCGGGCCTCGTCGGCGTTCAATGGCCAGGGCAGGCCATCGGCCTTCGGGTTGCCGAACGTGGTGACGCCGGCGTCCACGATGGCCTGCCAGAGTTCGCGGTGGTCGTGCGCAGAACGCCAGTCCGCGGGCTCTGGCGGCTGGCCGGACCAGGCCTTGCGGTTGTCGGCGTCGAAGTTCCACTTGCCACCCTCGGGCTGGCCGTCGGCGGTCATCAGCACGCCATGCTGGCGGCGCATGTGCCGATAGAAGTGCTCCATCAACCATTGCTTGCGGCCTGTGAAGAGCCGAGCCGCTTCGTCGCGCTGGGTGAAGAAGTGCTCGGTGTCGACCTCCTGCACGCGCAGTCCCTGGGCCCGTCGGTCTTGCGCCCACCGTTTCAAGGCCTCGTCCAGGCGCCATTCATCCGGGCGCTGATAGACCACGGCGTCGGCCTGATGGTGGTCGATCAGGGCGTCGAGGTTGGCCGTGATGCCCTGGCGGTTGCTGGGGTGGTCGATGGCGATGTGGCGCACGCGGTGGCCCTGGGCGCGCAGGTGAGCCGCGAAGGCCCGCATCGCCGCGAAGATGGCAAGCACCTTCTGGGCGTGGTGAAGCACGTACGAGGTTTCCTGCTTGACCTCCATGAGCACGTGAACGACGTCCGGGTCGACCTGCTCAAACCAGCTGTGAGAGGGGTTGAGTTGATCACCCAGGATCAGGCGCAGCGTGGTCATGAATCGCCCCACATCCGACGGTAGCGGCCATCGGGGTCGTGTTCGCGGGCTTGCTTGTCGGGGTCGAAGCGGCGACCACCCCGCGGGTCGGTGCCGCGCCCGGCGATGTAAGCCCAATTGCCCTGGTTGCTGAACACATCGAAGTCGATCAAGCGCGACTCGAACCAGGCGGCCCCGGCGCGCCAGTCGCCGCCCAGGTCGTGGATGAGGTAGCTGGCAACGATCTGTCGCATGCGGTTGGAGAGCCAGCCTGTCGACTCAAGCTCTCTCATGCCGGCATCGACCAACGCATGACCGGTGCGGCCGGCGCACCAGCGCATGAATGCGCCTGCATCGTGGGTGGGGTGGGGCAGGTCGCTGAGCCCCGAGGGTTGGTAGAGGCGCCGGCCGTGCTTGGCGTGGAGCAGGCGGAAGTGCTCGCGCCATAGCAACTCGAAGGTGATCCAGCCGCTGCTTTCGCTGGCGCCGTGTTCGGTTTCCCAGCGTTGCAGCGCGTGCTGCGCCTGGCGAGCCGACATGGCCCCCCAGGCGAGCCAGGGCGACAGCTTGGTCGAAAAATCATGGCCTTGCAGCCCGTTGCGGGTCGATTTGTAGCGGTGCGGCAGAGCGTTGGACAGGTAGCGCGACCAGTGCGCCTGCGCGATGGACTCACCGATGTGCCACTCGCTTTCGGTGATCGGAAAGGACGCCCGGGGCTCCGCGTTAACGACCTCGCTCGCCAAGGACAAGGCCTCAGGCCAGCGATCCACCCCAAGTGCGCAAACGGACGCGTCAAGCGGGCGCGGCCACATGGGAGGCGGCCACACGGGAGGCGGCGCCACCGGTTCGCGAGCGAGCAAGCCTGCGCGCTGGATGGCCTGCCGGAACGAGGTGAAGACATCGGGCGTGTCCTGCACATCGAAGGGCAGGTCGTCCCAGGCGAACAGGCCGCCTTGCTCCAGGCGCTCCCATCGCCAGCCGCCGAGACTGGCGGCGCTTGATAACGCGCGGTCAGCGGCTTCTTCTTGCGGCGCTGGCAGGTGCTCGGTCCAGACCTCGGCCGCGCCGGTGTCCGAAACGATCTGTCCGATGGCCTGGGCGGGTTCGCCTTGCAGCACCAGCAAGCGGTGCCCGTGCGCGCGCAAGGACCGATCGAGGTGGGTGAGGGCTTGATGGAGCGCCAGGCGCCTGTGCGGCCCCATGCGCGCATCGACCCAGCGTGTGGCCTGTGCCTGTGTGGGGTCCCACACAAACACCGGCAACCAGGGCAGCCCCCGCGAAAGCGCGGAGGCACACGAGGCCCGAAGCGCCGGGTGATCGCTCAGGCGCAGGTCCTGCCGAAACCAATGGATCACGGGGCTCATCGAGCCTCCGGTGTGCCGGCCGCCGCGCGCGTGCCCTGTCCCCGGCAACGGTCCGAGCAGTAGCGCACCTCGTCCCAGTCGCGCGCCCATTTCTTGCGCCAGGCAAAGGGGCGCTGGCAGCAGGCACAAAGCTTGGTGGGCAGCTCGGATTTTTTTCTCATGCGTGGCATTCAGAACCCCAGGCAGAGCTGTTCGTCGGGTGGGGGGGCGCTGTTTCGGCTTCGGCGGCCTGAGCGGGGCGGCGGCGAGGTGCCGGGTGCCTGGCGGCTGCGGTGGGCACGCGAGCCGTGCCGCTGCACGACGGCATGTTTGCCCTCGCGCACCTCGGGTTCGGCCCGGCGCGTGTGCAACCTGGCCTTGGCCTCGCGCAACGCTGTCTCGAGCTCCACCAGCGGCAGCGGGATGTCTGCCTCGGCGTCGTCGCCGACGCGAACGCCACAACGGGCCTGCAGGTGAGCCGGCATGCGCCAGGGCTCGAACAACCAGGTGTCGGGCACGCGTCGCATGGCGGGCAGCCAGCGGCGCACGAACACGCCCTTCGGGTCGTGGTCCCTGGCTTGCTTGATGGGGTTGTAGACCCGCGTGGTGTTGATGCCCGTGGTGCCCGCCTGCATCTGCATCTGGCTCCAGTGGATGCCCGGCTCGTAGTCGACGAACTGGCGGGCCAGCCACTCCCCGACGGGGCGCCAGTGCAGCCACAGGGGGTAACTGGCCACCGACACCAGCATGGCGCGCATGCGGAAATTGATCCAGCCGGTTTCCTTGAGCATGGCCACGCAGGCGTCCACCAGGGGCCAGCCCGTTCGCCCCGCTTGCAGCGCCTCGAATCGCTCGGCGCTGAACTCGCCTTCGCGCAGGCCGTCGTAGCCGCGGTGCACGTTGCGCCACTCGATTTCGGGTTCGCTCTCGAGCTTCTGGATGAAGTGGCAGTGCCAGTGCAAGCGGCTGAGGAAGGCTTTCAGGCCCGCTTGCTGCCGAGCGATGCGCGCCTGCTCCGGTGGCGGTGCGGCCATGGCCGCGATGGCCATCTCGCCCAGGCGCTGCTGGGTGGCCTTAACCACTTCACGCAGGCTGATGCACCCTTGCGCCAGGTGAGGCGACAGCCGAGAGCAGGCGCTGGGTGCCGAAAGCGGGGACGAAATGCCCCCGCGGTAGCCACCGCATCGCTCCAGCAGGATGTCCTCCAGCACCTGCAGCGCGCGTTGGCGCCCCCCACGCTGCCTTCGCGGGGCGTCGACGCCGTTGGGCATCAGGGCCTCGAGGGTGGGCAAGGCGGGCATGGGGTGCGCTGACCAGGGCCCTTCAGGCGGTGAGGGCCAGCGGGGCCTCTGCATGAACGCATCCCAGTTCAGGTGCCAGCCATCTCGGCTGCCCAGGCGCCTGACGACGCCGTTCTGAGGCCACTCTTCGAAGGCGATGTGGCGCGAGCGGCACCAGGACGCCACCGCCAGGTCCCGTTGGTAGGTCAGGCCGTTGCCGGTCTCTTCATGGGCCAGCAGCGCGCCAAAGGGCGCGTGGGCGTGCAGGCGCTCCAGCGCCTCGCAGGCCTCGCCGCGCAACACCCACAGGCGCCCCCCGCAGGCGTGGACCTGTTCGCGCAGGTCTGCCAGGCACTCCAGGATGAAACCGAGCTGGCGGGCCGAGGCGTCGGGTTGGGCCCACACCGAGGGCTCCAGGATGTACACCCCTTGCCAGGGCCGCTCGGGTGAGCGCTGCAGCGCCGCGTGGACGGCGGCGTGGTCGTGCACACGCAGGTCGCGCTTGAACCAGACAAGGGGGGCGGTCATGCGCAGAGTATGGGCAGGCGACGCCAGTTCGACGCCGGTTGAGGGCGTGCAAACGGCGTCATCCTGGGGTCAGGCCAGGCTGCGCTGCTGGCCCTGGGGGCTCGTTCCTTGCCGCTAAACTCCCGGCGCAAGGCCCACAGCCTGTCCCGGCTGCCCCTCGCGCCCCCGACACCGACCGACCCGATGACCCAACAGACCATCGATTTCAGCCCGCCGCCGCCCGCCGATGGCGGTGACTCCCTGACCCTGGCCCATTACGCCGAGCGCGCCTACCTCGAATACGCCCTGAGCGTGGTCAAGGGCCGGGCCCTGCCCGACGTGTGCGACGGCCAGAAGCCCGTGCAGCGCCGCATCCTTTACGCGATGGAGCGCATGGGCCTGGCCTTCAGCGGCAACAGCGGTGCCAAGCCCGTCAAGAGCGCCCGCGTGGTGGGCGACGTGCTGGGCCGCTACCACCCGCACGGCGACACGGCCGCCTATGACGCCATGGTGCGCATGGCGCAGGACTTCGCCCTGCGCTACCCGCTGATCGACGGTCAGGGCAACTTCGGCTCACGCGATGGCGACGGCGCCGCCGCGATGCGCTACACCGAGGCCCGCCTGTCGCCGATCGCGCGCCTGCTGCTCGACGAGATCGACATGGGCACGGTGGACTTCGTGCCCAACTACGACGGCTCGACCGAAGAGCCCCGCCAGTTGCCGGCGCGCATGCCCTTCGTGCTGCTCAACGGCGCCAGCGGCATCGCCGTGGGCCTGGCCACCGAGATCCCCAGCCACAACCTGCGCGAGGTGGCCGCGGCCAGCGTGGCCCTGATCAAGAACGACAAGCTGTCCGACGAGGAGCTGTTCGCCCTGGTGCCGGGCCCGGATTTCCCGGGTGGCGGCCAGCTGATTTCAGCGGCCTCCGACATCCAGGACGCCTACCGCAGTGGCCGGGGCAGCCTGAAGGTGCGCGCCCGCTGGGTCATTGAAGACCTGGCGCGCGGCCAGTGGCAACTGGTGGTCACCGAGCTGCCGCACGGCACCAGCGCGCAGAAGGTGCTCGAAGAGATCGAAGAGCTCAGCAACCCCAAGGTCAAGGCGGGCAAGAAGGCGCTGACCGCCGACCAGACGCAGCTCAAGGCCGCGCTGCTGTCGGTGCTCGACACCGTGCGCGACGAGTCCAGCAAGGACGCCGCCGTGCGCCTGGTCTTCGAGCCCAAGACGCGCACCATCTCTCAGCAGGAACTCATCACCACGCTGCTGGCGCACACCAGCCTGGAGACCTCGGTCTCGGTCAACCTGACGATGGTCGGCGCCGATGGCCGCCCCATGCTCAAGGGCCTGCGCCAGATCCTGACCGAGTGGATCGGCTTTCGCCTGGAGACGGTGACCCGCCGCACCCAGCACCGCCTGGGCAAGGTGAAAGACCGCATCCACATCCTCGAGGGGCGGCAGCTCGTGCTGCTCAACATCGACGAGGTGATCCGCATCATCCGCGAGAGCGACGAGCCCAAGCCAGCGCTGATCGAGGCCTTCAAGCTGTCCGAGCGGCAAGCCGACGACATCCTCGACATCCGCCTGCGCCAACTGGCGCGGCTCGAAGCCATCAAGATCGAGCAGGAGCTCTCCGAGCTGCGCGCCGAGCAATCGAAGCTCGAGGAGATCCTGGGCAACCCGGGCGTGCTGCGCCGCACCGTGGTCAAGGAAATCGAAGCCGATGCCAAGCAGTTTGGCGACGAGCGCCGCACCCTGATCCAGGCCGAAAAGCGCGCCGTTGCCGAAGTCAAGGTCATCGACGAGCCGGTGACGGTGGTCATCAGCGAAAAGGGCTGGGTGCGCGCGCGCACCGGCCACGGCCACGACCCCGCGGGCTTCGCCTTCAAGGCGGGCGATGGCCTGTATGGCACCTTCGAGTGCCGCACGGTCGACCCGCTCATCGTGCTGGGCAGCAACGGGCGCGTCTACAGCGTGCCGGTCAGCGCCTTGCCGGGCGCGCGCGGCGATGGCCAGCCCATCACCACGCTGATCGAGCTGGAGTCGGGCACGCAGCCAGCGCATTACCTCGCCGGCAACGTCGAGCAGACCATCCTGCTGGCCAACAGCGGTGGTTTCGGCCTGCTGGCCAAGCTGGGGGACCTCATCACGCGTCAAAAGGGCGGCAAGTCCTTCCTGACCCTGGACGAGGGTGACACGGTGTTGCCACCGGTGCTGGTGCAGCCGGCGCACACGCAAGTGGCTTGCCTGTGCGCGGACGGCCGCATGCTGGTGTTCGGCCTGGACGAGCTCAAGCTGCAGTCCAACGGCGGCCGGGGGCTGACGCTGATGGAGGTCGACGCCAAGAAGGCCCCGTTGGCCTCGGTGGCCTCGGTGCACAACGGCGTGCGCGTGATCGGCACCACCCGTGGCGCGAAACCGAAGGAAGAGGACGTGCGCAACTCGGCCTACGCCGCGCACGTCGGCAAACGCGCCCGCAAGGGCAAGCCGGTGGAGGCCTTCCAGAAGGTGCAAAGGCTGCAAGCCTTGTCCTGATGCATCACCCTTGATTTGGGTGTTTGTGCCGCCCGGACGGCCGGCTGCCGGGCCGTCCTCGGGTACGCTCGCCCCCGAATCATTCATCCAAGGAGAGAGCCATGTCCCGTTCGCTGTTGCATCCTTCCCCATCCGTCTGCTTCGCGGCCATCCTGGGCACGCTGGCGGCCTCGGCCCATGCTGGCACCGTGGAAACGCCGGGCGGCTCGGTCACGTTCGCCTGGGGCCTGGATGCCGAAGAAATCGAAACGGGCTCGTTCCAGTACGTCTACCCCGGCGACGAAGCATCGCCGCTGACCACGGGCGGGCTGCGCAGCGCGACCGCCGGATCGGTCTTGGCCAGCGTCAACGCCTGGGTTGATCCTTACAGTGGCACCTTCAAGGCCCAGACCACCGCGACCACCGGCAACGCAGGTCGGCCCACCAGCATCGCCCAGTCCTACGCCCGCCTCGACCTGACCGACACCGTGCGCATCAGCGGCCCCACCGCCACGACCACCGTCACCTTCCGCATGAGCTATGACAGCCAGTTCAGCGGCCTGGCGCTCTCGCCTTTCGAGCGGGTCAACCAGATCTCGCACTTCCTGCAGGCCGACTCGTCGCGCTACGCCAGCCTGAGCTACCGCACGCCCAACCCTGCTTACGACCCCGAGGCCACGTGCACTGGTGAAGGTGAGTTGACCGAGTGCGGCGTGGAGACCATCGAGTACTTCACCACCTCCGAGAGCGAGAGCAAGGAGCTGTTCCGTGAATGGGCGTTGGGCGGCCCCAATGGCGTCTACGGCAACGGCGAGGTCAACAACGGCCGCTACACCGGCGAGGTGCTGCTGAGCCTGGTCGTGCCCACCGGCGTGGACCTGACGCTGAACTACACCGTGCACCAGAATGCGCGCTGCTTCCACCTCTCCAATTGCGATGTGGGCGTCAACGCCATGTTCTCCGACCACATCGGCCTGGAGCTGGCAGACGGCTACAGCTTCACCTCGGGTTCAGGCTTCCGCTACGAAGGCCTGGCACCAGCCGTGCCCGAGCCTGAAACCCTGGCCTTGATGCTGGCAGGTCTGGGCGGCCTGTTCCTGGCTCGCCGACGCGGCCAGGCCTGAGTCGGCACCGGGGCATCAGCCCCACACCCGCTGCACCACCGCGGTGTACAGCGGGATGCCGATCAGGATGTTGAAGACGAACGTGACCCCCAGCGACAGCCCGAGGTAGAGCCCAGGCTTTGCCTCGGGCACAGCGTGGCGCAACACGGCCGGCACCACGATGTAGGACGAACTGGCTGCCAGCACCACCAGCAAGATGGTGTCGCCTGCGGGCAAACCCAGCAGCGCGGCCAGCCCCATGGCGATCGCGCCATGCACGAGAGGGCCCACGATGCCGTAGCCGATCAGGGCCGGGTGCACCTGCCGCAGGGCCGGCAACTGACGTGCCACCAGCAGGCCCAGATCGAGCAGGAACAGCGCCAGCATCCCCTTGAACAGGGCGCCCGAGAAGGGCTCCATCATCAACTTGCCCTGGTCACCCGTGACCCAGCCGATCAGCAGGCTGCCCAGCAGCAGCAGGTTGGCGCCGTCGGTGAAGGCCTCGCGCACCACGTGCCAGGGCGATGAGGCGGCGCTGGCCGAGCCGGCCTGAGCACCGGGGGCATTGGCCTCTTGCCGACGCGCCCAGGCCGCCAGCCCCATTGCCATCAGGATGGCGGGCGACTCCATCAGCACCAGGGCCACCGCCATGTGCCCGCCGTAAGCCACCTGCTGCTGCGTCAGGTACTGACTCGCCGCGATGAAGGTGGTGGCGCTGACCGAGCCATAGGTGGCCGCCACCGCGGCCGCGTCGAAGCGCGACAACCACTTGCGCAGCAGCACGTAGCCGATCGCTGGCACCAGCAGGGCCAGCAACAGCGCCGCACCCAGGCTGCCCAGCACGTCGGCTCCCAGCCCGCTGTGGGCCAGCGAGAAACCACCCTTGAGGCCCACCGACATCAGCAGGTAGAGCGACAGGAATCGCGCGATCTGTGGTGGCACTTCCAGGTTGGAGCGCAGCAGGCCGGCGATGACGCCGAAGACGAAGAAAAGGATGGCGGGGTCGAGCAGGTTCTGGAGGGGATTCATGGGGGGCAATCCTAGGGTTTTGCCGGTATCATGAAAAATCAAATCTTTTGATCTGGTGGATCTATAAAAATCTATGCATGTCACCTGGCGTCAGCTGCGGCTCTTTCAGGCCCTGGCCGAAACCGGCTCGGTCACCGGTGCGGCCGAGGCCGAACACGTCACCCAGCCGACGGTGTCGATGCAGCTGCGACAGCTCTCTGACGCGGCCGGCGTGCCCCTGTACGAGCCACTGGGCCGTGGCATCCGCCTGACGGACGCAGGCCAGCGCCTGGCCAGGGCCTGCCACGACGTGTTGCACCGATGGGCCGAGTTCGAGATGGAACTGGCGGACCTGCAGGGCCTCAAGCGAGGCCGCCTCGACGTGGCCGTGGTGAGCACCGCGAAGTCCTTCATCCCGCGGCTGCTGGGCCCGTTTTCGCAGCGTTACCCCGACATCGACGTGCACCTGGAGGTGGCCAACCGAGACAGCATCGTGCGTCGGCTGGAGCAGTCGCTCGATGACCTGGTGATCATGACCACGCCACCTGACCATGTTGCGGTCGAGGCCGAGTTCCTGCTCGACAACCCGCTGGTGCTGATCGCGGCGAGCGATCACCCGCTCGCCTCGCGCGAGGGGCTCAAGCTCAAGGCCTTGGCAGGCGAGCGCTTCATCCTGCGCGAGCCGGGTTCGGGCACGCGCATCAGCTGCGAACGGCAGTTCGCGAAGTGGGGCTTCAGCCCGCGCGTGCAGATGTCCCTGGGCAGCAACGAGGCCATCAAGCAGGCGGTGGCGGGGGGCTACGGCCTGGCGGTGCTGTCACGCCATGCGCTCGACCGCGACCCGGCTCACGAAGGCCTGGCCTTGCTGGACGTGCAGGGTTTCCCGATCGCCTCGCGCTGGTACCTGGTGCGACGGCAGGAGCGGCAGCCCACGCCGGTGGCACGGGCCTTCCTCGAGTTCCTGCGCGAGACGCTCAACAGCGCTCAGGCAGGCGCGCCCGTCAACGCGGTCACACCCGCACCACCGTCACCGAGCACTCGGCCTCGGCAACGACCTGCGCGCTGACGCTGCCCAGGTAGCGGCGCAGCGACGAGTTGCCGCGAGCGCCCATCACGATGTGGTCGACCTGGTTGCGCGTGGCGAACTCGACGATGGCGCTGGCCGTGTCGGGTGATTCGAGCACGTGGAAGGTCAGGCGGTGTTCGTCCATCTGCAACTGCTGTTGCAGGGGGCGGGCCCAGTGCTTGATGGCCACCAGTTGCTGCACGTGCAGGCTGTTGCCGGCTTCGTCGACCAGGGTGTCCATGCCGATGCGGTGGGTCTTCATGACGCTGACGCAGGCCAGGCGGGCGCCGGGCTCCATCTGCATGATGCGGCGCACGGTGGCCAGCAGCTTCTTGTCGAGCTCGGGGGTGCTGTTCTTGATGCCGATGGCCACCATCAGGATGGGGCTGCGCTCGACGTGCTGGCCGCTGGGCACGTCGGAGCGGGGCTCGTGGCCCATGGCCTTGAACCAGCGCTTCATGGTGCTGAGCGTGCCGCGCGTGCCGGTGCGTTCGGCGCGCTGGGTCAGCGGGATCTGTTCGGGGTGCTGCAGGTCCAGCGCGAGCTGCGCGCCCGTCTGGTAGCGCAGCTGCGGGTCGATCTCCAGGCAGCGCAGGATCACCTCCTGCAGCCACGCGGGGGTGTCGGCGCGGATGTCGCGCGGGGGCACCGGGTCGGTGTAGAGCCGTTTGCGCAGGCCTGGCACGCTGCTGGGGTTGCCGAAGGGGCGCTCGCCCGTGGTCAGGTGGTAGAGCATCACGCCGAGGGCGAACAAGTCGCTGCGCGGGTCGTTGCGCACGAACTGCACCTGCTCCGGCGAGATGTAGGGGCCGGTGCCCATGGGCAGCGAGAACTCTTCTTCGAGCAGGTCGGGCAGCTTGTCGTGGCGGCTGAGACCGAAGTCCACCATCACGGCCTCGCCCGTGGCGCGGAACATGATGTTGCTGGGCTTGACGTCCAGGTGCACCAGGTGCTGCTTGTGCAGGTCGTGCAGGGCCAGGGCCACGCGCTGGCCGATGTCGGCGACTTCTTCGAGCGGCAAGGGGGCCTGGTCCAGCCGGGGGCGCAGCGTCTCGCCGGCGATGTGCTCCATCACGATGTAGGGCAGGCGGGTGAAGTCGCCCTTGCCGACGAAGCGGGGCACATGCGGCCCCTTGAGCAGTGGCATGACCATCTGCTCGACCTCGAAGCCGACGATGGTGGCCGGGTCCTCGCCGCCCTTGATGCGCGGCACCTTCATGATCAGGTTGGGCTCGCCAGGTGGGTGCACGGCGCGCCCTTGCTCGTCGATGCGCTCGACCGACCACAGCGTGGCCATGCCACCCTGGTGCAGCTTCTCCTTGAGCACGAAGCCGTCGATGCGTTCACCCGCCTGCAGCTTGCCGAAAGACATGGGCATCGTGACGGGCTCCTGTCGGCTGTGAGGGTGGGGGTCAGCGCCCGTCGCGCAGGCGCTGGGCGAGCGATTCAGGCAGGCCGGCATCGAGCACCCGCTGGGCCGCCGCATCGTGGTCATAGGGCACGCGGTGGAAGGCGAGGGTGGCCGAGTCGGTGTCGAAGGTGGCGTAGCAGGCGGCCGGGTTGCCATCGCGTGGCTGACCCACCGAGCCCGGGATGGTCAGCCAGCGCCGCATGGGCGAGAGCTGGATGGGGGTGGCATCGACCGGGTGGAACTCGCCCGACTTGCCAGTGGACGACAGGTGGTACAGGCAGGGGTCGTGCATGTGACCGCAAAACACATGGGGCTGTTGCGACGCAAACAGGCTGCGCGTGGCCTCCATGCGGCCTTGCACATAGCCCCAGTGGGCCGGGTCGTGCACATTGGCGTGGGCGAACAGGCAGTCACCCAGCACGGCGGTCAGCGGCAGGGACTCGATGAAGGCGATGTGCGCGGCGCTGAGCTGCTCGCGGGTCCAGGCCAGCGATGCGAGCACGTGGCTGCCCAGGTGGTGCTGGTCCTCGTGGCGCAGGGCGTCGTCGTGGTTGCCTTTGACGACGATGGCGCCAGCCTGGTGGCGGGCCATGACAAAGTCCATGACCCAGGCCGGATCGGCCCCGTAGTCCACGAAATCGCCCAGCAGGACGGTTTGCTCACAGTCCTCATCGAGCGCGTGCGCCCAGACGGATTCGACGGCCTGCCGGTTGGCGTGCAGGTCCGAGAGGATGGCGAGTTTCATGACAACGGTTCACAGCGGGCACAACGGCTCATGTTAGAGCCTGCCCGCTGTCGCCATCAAGCTGGGGCAGACAGGGCTTGACGGCTCGCCTGGGCCTTCATTTCCTTGCGCAGGGCCACCGCGTCCTGGGAGTAGGCCGAGCTGCCCCCCACATCGGTGCGGAACACCTGCACGGCTTCGGCGACGGACTTGGCGCGTTGGGCCAGGCTCATCGACGCGGCGGCGATCTGTTCGACGGCGGCGGCGTTTTGCTGCGTGATGCCATCGAGCTGGGCCACCGCCGAGTTGATCTGCGAAATGCCGCTGAGCTGCTCGCGCGCACCACCGCTGATCTGGGTGACCAGGCTGGTGACGTGCTCGACCGACTGAACGGCTTCCTGCATGGTGGTCTGTGCTGCCTGGGTGAGTTCGCTGCCGGCGCGCACCTTATCGGCCGAGTCGGTGATGAGCTGCTTGACCTCGCGGGCGGCGGTCGCGGTGCGGCCGGCCAGGGCGCGCACCTCGGAGGCCACGACCGCGAAGCCACGGCCCTGTTCGCCTGCGCGGGCTGCTTCCACGGCGGCATTGAGCGCCAGGATGTTGGTCTGGAAGGCGATGCTGTCGATCACCTGGATGATTTCGCTGATGCGCTTGGACGAGTCTTCGATCTCGTGCATCGTGTGGGTCACGTTGCTGACGACCTCGCTGCTGCGCTGCGTGATGGCCGTGGTCTGTGTCGCCAGGTCGGCGGCCTGCCCCGCGGTGTCGGAGCTGTGCTTGACGGTGCCGGTGATCTCTTCCATCGAGGCGGCCGTCTGCTGCAGGCTGCTGGCCTGCGATTCGGTTCGGCTGGACAGGTCCTGGTTGCCGGCGGCGATTTCGCGGGTGGCCACCAGCATCTCGTCGACCTGCATGCGCGCGTCCCGCACGATGGAGCGCAGGTTCACGTTCAACTGGTTGAGCGAGCGGGTGAACTGGCCGATCAGGTCGTGGCGATCGGAGTGGATGACCTCGGTGAGGTCGCCGGCGGCCATGCGGTTGGCGGTGTCCATCAGGACCTTGATGGGGCCCATGGTCATGCGGCGGATCTGCAGGCTTGCTGCGGCAATCAGCACGCCCAGCACCAGCAGGCTGCCCAGGCCGACCAGCGACAGCCAGCCCTGGCCATGGCTGCCGGCCCACATGCCCATGCCGAAGCCCAGCAGGGCCACGCTGCCGGCGATCATCGCCAGGCGCTCGCTCAGGCCCGGCCGAAGGAACTCGGCGATGCGCCAGGAGAGGGTGTTTTTCATCAGCCTGCCATTGCGCAGCACGTGCACCAGTTGGCCTGCTTCTTTTTCTTGCTGCATGGTCCGGTACAACTGGGCCGATTGGGCCACGGCTTCGCGGCTGGGCTCGGTGCGAACGGACATGTAGCCCACAGGCTTGCCGTCCTCCATCAGCGGTGTCACGTTGGCCTGCACCCAGTAGAAGGATCCGTCCTTGCGGCGGTTTTTCACCAGCGCTGTCCAGGGGCGGCCGGAGGCGATCGTCTCCCACATGTCGCGGAAGGCTTCTTCCGGCATGTCGGGGTGGCGGATCATGTTGTGGGGCTGGCCCAGCAGCTCCTCGCGGGTGTAGCCGCTGACGTGGATGAACGCCGGGTTGCAATAGGTCAGGCGACCTTTCAGGTCGGTGGTCGAAACCAGCGTGTCGCCCTTTGGAAAGGCGAATTCCTGCTCGGTCACAGGCAGATTGAGTCTCATGTCAAACCTCGTTCGTCTCGGGGATTGCGAGTCGACAGGGTTTGAACGCCATCCTGTCGGGGCGAGTGACCGCCCATTTTTAATGCGGTCCACGTCATGCAATGCATTTCGGGATGGTGCACCCAACATGAAGCGGGAGGCCGTGGAAAAGAGCGGTGTTCCGTGCGCTACTTCTCGCGGTGGCCCAGGGTGTGTTGCTGCTGTTGCGAGCCGGCCTCACCCCTGGGATTTGTTACCATCTTCTTCACATGTGCCCCTGGCGGCACGCAAATGGACGCAAAAGGTTCACCCCATGAGGACAGCCGAGCAGGAAGCGGTGCTGCGCTCCGTGCGCAAGCTGGTTGATTTCTGGCAAATCGAGGCCCACGAGTTGGGCGGCATCGTGCCGCCGGTGGCGACGCCATTGCCAACCGTGGTTGAAGCTGCGCGGCCCAGCTATCGCCATCCGATCTCGGGTGAAACCTGGCAGGGCGAGGGCAGCCAGCCGGAATGGCTGAAGGTGGCGCTCACGCGCGAGGGCTACACGGTGGAAGAGCTGCGGTTGTCTGTTTCCGACGACCCGGCCACCTCGGCCTGAACTGGTCCCTCCGACAGGAATCGAACCTGTATTTGCCGCTTAGGAGGCGGCCGTTCTATCCATTGAACTACGGAGAGCCGGCGGTCGGCCTGGTGGCCAGCCGCGGGCGCTAGTGTAGTGGATTGACGCTGGCCTGCCTGCCGATTGCGGCCGACTGAGGCGCCGGCAGCCAGAGTTCGAAGACGCCATCGCGCCCCTTGACGGTGGGTGGCAGGCGCCGGATCCAGATCTCGGCCGGGGCGGCATCGGTGGTGCTGCCCGGGCTGCGCGAAGCCAGGTGAGGCCTCAGCCATTCCCGCAAGCCCTCGGCGCAGGCCATGTCGCTTTCGCGGTGCACCACGATGGTCGGGCGGGGCCAGGGCACCGGCCCGCGCTGGCCCTGCAGGCTCGAGCGCTGCACGACGTTGTCAACCGGCGGCACCATCCACGGGCTGGCCGACTGGGCGTTGAGCTTGCGGCGCAGGTCTTCGGCGATGTTGCGGGCGGCTTCGTCGTAGATCTGCACGTACAGCAGGGCTGCGGGAGCGCGGGTCGGGCAGGCTTGCGCCAGGTGATCGCCTGGGGTGGGGCCGGCGGCCGGAACGATCTCGTCAGGCAGGCCCTCCGTCGATGCGAGCACGGGGGCGTTGTTGGTCGCTGCAGGCGGGGGGGCTTGCGCAAACGCTGTGTCCGAGGGCTCGTCGCGGGTCCACCGATTGAGCAGGGCCAGTGCCGCAGCGTATTGTTCCTCCGGGCGTTGAGGTGCGACCCAGTAGTTCATCGCGGTGGCGGTGGCGGGCGGGCGCTGCATGGCGGCACAGAACACCTGCCGGTCCTGACTGGCCTGCGGGGTGCAGCCCTGCCAGGCCTCGGCGCCTGGCTGGCAGCTTTCGCGGATGCGCGCGCTCATGCGGTGCACGCTGCCCCGGTCGAGCGAGCTGAGCGTGTCGCTGCGAACCACGTCCAGCATCAGGCTCTCGGCCTGGTTGATGACGTGTTCGGGGATGGCCTTGCACTGCCGGTCGAAGCCCTGCAGCTCGGTCGATACCTTGACGAACAACTCGCGGGCCTGGGCGCGGGCTTCCTTTTGCTGCACGTTCATGCTCTCGACGATCTGCCAGCCCGACAGCAGCAGCGTGCCCGAGGCGCCCAGCCCCAGCGTGGTCTTGAGGGCCGCGCCACGCGGGCCCCGTCGCCAAAGGGGCTCGGGCGAGGCTTGCTGGGCCGCGACGGCGGGGTTGAGTCGCGCCGAGACCCGCACGGCGTGCCGCGCGCGGTGCCGCCAGCCGGGCAACTGGGCCAGCCAGGTCTCGGTCAGCGCCTGCCCGATGTCTTCGCCCAGGCGGTGGTAGCTCTCCCACTGCGCTTCGTCGAAGAACTGGTCGGATGTGGCCTCGTGGGGGAAGGTCGGGTTGCGCTCGGCATAGGACAGCACGTCCACATCCAGCGCGTTGTGCAGGTTGGGCTTGATGACGACCAGCGTGCCTTCGGGTCGGCTGGTCTGACCGGGGCGGCTCGGGTCGGGGCGCTCGCGGTAGCGGATGCGCGCCAGCAGCAGGCCGCGGCGCGAGGTGTTGTCGCGGAGGTCTTCTGGCGAGAGCACGGTCAGGTCGGTGCCGCACAGGGTGAAGAGCCGAGAGGCTTCCTCGCGGGTGTAGAAGTCGATCTCGGCGCCAAAATCGATGCGCGCCTTGCGCACCAGGTTTTCAAGGTCGTTGAACTGGAAGTGGCGGTCGGAGCTGGCGTCGGACAGCATGATGAAGTCCAGCTCGCGTTTGATCAGCGGGTAGACGCCGGTGTTGTCGAAGTGCCCGCCATCGGAGACGTACCACCAGGGGCGTTCCTGGCCCATGAAGGTGGCGGTGGCCTCGCAGGTCAGCATGAGCGGCTTGGGGAACCAGTCCCAGCCGAGCTGGCTGAGCCAGCGCAAGCCGGGGGTGCGGATCGGGCTGGCGATCCAGAAACCCAGCCGGATGCCCAGGAAGTACAGCAGCAGGGCCAGGCCTCGCGAGGTGTAGGCCCCGGCGCCGGGCGAAGCGGCCGCGCCCGAGACCGCCACCCATTGCCCGACCGTGCCGGCCTGCTCGGGCGAGGCGTGGCGGTGCACCTCGCTCGGGCCGACCTCCATGCCCCGCCAGCTCACGGTCAGCAGCGCGCCCTTGCGGTCGGCGTTGTAGAGGTTGCTGTCGCTGTCGCGGGTTTCGTTCAGGCAGGCGTTGATGAGGTGGATGGGGCCGCCCTGGTCTTCGGGGCGGTAGTGGGCCAGCAGGCCGTCGTCGCCTTCGACCACGTTGCGCACGCTGCGCTCGCGCCCCAGGCCCCGCCAGGGCAGGCGGGTCGGGTTGCCCACGGCCAGGTAGGCGCGTGTCAGCCGCGCACGGTAGAAGGCGTGCAGCGAGGTGCTGTTGGGCATGTGGGTGTTGGTCGAGGTCAGGGCGATCCAGGCCAGGCAGGCCAGCAGCACGAAGACCGCGCGAAGCAGTGGCGGGGCGCTGCTGATCGCCTCGATGCTGTCGGGCGCGAAGACCAGCCATTGCAAGGTCACGAGCCAGGCCATCACCAGGCAGAGCAGGCCGATGGCGCTGAGCACGCCCAGCAGCTTGGGCAGCCATTCGCGGGCGTGGCCTTCGGTGTCGGCGGCCAGCTGTTGCAAGGGCTGGGCGAACGAGCGCAGCAACAAGATGCCGACCCCACCGGCACCGATGCCGCCCCACCAGGCATTGCTGCCGGTCATCAACTCCTGCAGCAGCCACCAGCTGGCGGCGTCGAGCACGCCCAGGGCCAGCAACAGCACCGCGGCCACGCCGGTGCCATGCAGGGCCCGGGTCAGCCAGTTGCGCAGCCGGGCGGCGGCCAGGGCGTTGCCGCTTCGCCGCATGCGTGGGTGCACGAGCGCCAGCCAGCACAAGGCCTGCCCGAGCAACACCGAGCCGATCATCAACGAGATGACGGCGTAGGCGCTTGGGCCGCTGGCGTAGAGGCTGTCGATCGCCGGTGCGCTGGCGTCACGCCGCATCCAGAGCACCAAGGCGACGAGGGCCACGGCCATCAGCCACTGCACGGCTTGCGCGACGCGTGCCCGCCAGGTGTGCGCGTCGGGCCGGGGGGTGTCGCGCGTGAACCAATAGCCCGCGATCAGGCCGGGGCCAACGGCCATGAGCAGGCCGGCGGACAGCGCCACCCAGGGCGAGTACCAGCCCTTCCAGGCGCTGGAGAGCACCTGGGTGCTGTATTGCCACAGGTGCGGGGTGATCACCAGCAGCCCCCACATCAGGCAAAAAACCATGAACTCCAGGTGGATGGCCAGCAGCGCGCGCACATAGGTGACCACGACGATGCCGATGTCGCGCGAGCCGCCGGGGCTGAGGTAGCGGCCATTGCGGCGCAGCCAGCTCAGCACGTTGCCGTCGTGGCTGGCCAGGGTGCGTTCGGCTTCGACCATGCCGCAGTCGCCCGAGGGGGTGGGCTCGCATTCGGCCTTGGCCGCCAGGCGCCCCAGCATGGCGGCCACGTAGCCGCCACCTGAGACGGACGAGAGGTAGTCGAAGCGGCCGAGCAGGCCTTGGCGGCTGAGTTGTTCTGCGGGGTGCTCGGCGTGTCCGTTGGAGGGCTTGGCGGGTGTGGAGGGCGATGCCCCCGGACCCACGTCGGGCTGCTCGCGAGCGCCGTTGGCGGTCGCGCTCGGGGTGGTGGTGCGGCCGCCTTTGGCCAGACCTCGAAGCAGGCCGAGCGAGAAGGTGGCGCTGCGCACACCGCCGCCGGAGAGGGCCAATCCTGCGAGAGGGATGCTGCGGTCGTGACGGGCCGGATCGGCTTGGGCTTCGTCCAGCGACGGGGCCACGCGGCGGCGCCGTCGGGCGATGGCCTTCAGTTCGTCTTTCAGTTGCGCGGACCACGCGCCATGGCCACCGGCGTCTTCACCGGTGGCGTCACCCTGTTTGTTCATCGCCGACGCTCCAGTCGATCAGACCGGGCGATCATGGCAAAGCGAAGGTGCCGACGCAATGGCTCACGGCGGACCTAGGGATGCCGGCTGGCGCCCGCAAGGCCCGCGCGCAACATGGGCAGGGGTGCCTGTGCGTCAGGCCGCGCGCAGCAGGCCTTTGGTCTCGATGAAGTCGATCACCTGATCCAGGCCGGCCTTGGTCTTGAGGTTGGTCATCACGAAGGGGCGCGTGGGCCGCATGCGCTGGGTGTCGGACGCCATGACCTCGAGGTTGGCGCCTACGTGTGGCGCCAGGTCGGTCTTGTTGATGACGAACAGGTCGCTTTTGGTGATGCCTGGGCCGCCCTTGCGCGGGATCTTTTCCCCGGCGGCCACGTCGATGACATAGATGGTCAGGTCGGAGAGCTCGGGGCTGAAGGTGGCCGCCAGGTTGTCGCCGCCCGACTCGATGAAGACGATGTCGGCGTTGGGGTACTTGGCCAGCATGCGGTCGACGGCCTCGAGGTTGATGGAGGCGTCTTCGCGGATGGCGGTGTGGGGGCAGCCACCGGTCTCCACGCCCATGATGCGGTCCGGGTCCAGCGCGCCGGCCACGGTCAGCAGGCGCTGGTCTTCCTTGGTGTAGATGTCGTTGGTGATGACGACGAGGTCGTGGTGCTCGCGCATGGTCTTGCAGAGCATCTCCAGCAGGGTGGTCTTGCCGGAGCCGACGGGGCCGCCGACGCCCACGCGCAGTGGCGGGAGCTTCTTGGTGCGGCCGGGGATGTTGTGCAGGTTGCTCATGATCGGAACAGGCGTGAGTACTGGGTTTCGTGCTGGCTGCTCAGGATGGCCAGCATGGGCGTGAAGGCCTGGCGCTGCGAGTCGGGCAGCGACAAGGCGTGGTCGATGGCGCCGGGGATGGCGTCGATCAGGGATTGCAGGATGCGCTGGCCTGCACTTTGGCCCAGGGGCACGGCCTTGATGGCGGCCTGCACCATGTTCTCGGCCCAACCAAAGGTGAAGCTCAGCAGGGCTTCGCGCAGGGCGGCTTCACCGTCCGCGTGGCCGCTGGATGCGGGCAGGCACTGGGCCACGGCCAATGCGAAGGCCACCGGCCAGGTGGGGGCGGGAGGCAGGGTGGCGCAATGCTGCAGGCGTGGGTCGGCGTTGTCCGACTGGGCGCCGCCGCTGCGGTTGCGCAGCCACTCGACGAGTGAGCGGCCCATCTGCTCGGTCTGCAGGCGCAGCTCGGCGGTTTCGCGGGTCTGCACGACCCAGTCGTTGAGCTCGCGCACGCGGGCAAGGTCAGTTCGTTGCCAGGCGGGCACGGCGCGGGCCACGATGGCCAGGTCGCTGCGGGCCACGGCAAGGTGCAATTGGTCACGCAGCCAGCTGGCGACATGGGCTTCGGTGGTGACGATGCCGGCGTCGATGGCGGCCTCCAGCCCTTCCGAGTAGCTGAAGCCGCCGACGGGCAGGGCGGGCGAGGCCAGCCACATCAGCTGCAGGCGGGCCCCGGCGCTCAGCGGCGTGGGGCGAGGGGCGATGCGGGGCATGGTTGGCGACGGGCCTGCTTCAGGGGCTCAGTGGTCGTGCCCGTGGCCATGGTCGTGACCATGACCGCAACCGGGCCCATGGACATGGGGTGCGGCTTCGGCTGGCTTGACGGCGATGCCGATGGGCTTGCCTCGGGTCACGGGGGCGGCGGCATGGCCATGGTCGTGCGCGTGCCCGTGCCCGTGGCTGCAGCCCGGGCCGTGCACATGGCCGGGTGCGCCGTGGGGCGGGTTGGCTGCCGGGACATGGTTGTGCGTTGGATCGCCATGGGCATGGTCATCGCCGTGACCGTGACCGTGACCGTGCCCATGGCCGTGGTGCCCGTGTGCGGCGTGCCCACCCGCCGCATACGCGCCACCTTCGGGCTCGAACGCCACGGCCGCATCGCGCACCGTCAGGTGCATGGCGCGCAGCATGTCGGCCAGCACGTGGTCGGGTTCGATCTTGAGGTGGTCGGGCTGCAGCTCGATCTGCACGTGGCGGTTGCCCAGGTGGTAGGCCGCGCGCACCAGGTCGAATGGCGTGCCGTGCTCGGCGCAGGGCGTGATCACCAGCACCGGCTGAGGTGCGGCCACCACGCGGACCATCGAGCCGTCTTCGGCCACCAGCACGTCGCCACCGCGCACCAGGGTGCCACGAGGCAGGAAAACGCCCAGGGTGCGGCCCTGGCTGTCGGTGGCGTCAAAGCGGCTCTTCTGGCGCACGTCCCAGTCGAGTTCGACCTGCGAGGCGCGCTTGAGCAACACGGGGGCCAAGCCCTGGCCTTGGGGGAGGAGTTTGTTGACGATCAGCATGGCCGCCAGTGTGGCTCAGAACAGGAAGTACTTCTGCGCCATGGGCAACTCGGTGGCGGGCTCGCAGACCAGCAACTGGCCGTCGGCGCGCACCTGGTAGGTCTGGGCGTCGATCTCCATGGTCGGCATGTAATTGTTCAGGACCATGTCCTTCTTCTTGACGCTGCGGTTGCCGCGCACACCCGAGACCTGCTTCTTCAAGCCGTATTCCTGGTGCTTGCCGGCGGCGATGGCGGCCTGGCTCATGAAGGTGATCGACGAGCGCGACAGGGCGCCCCCGAAGCTGCCGAACATGGGTCGGTAGTGCACCGGCTGCGGCGTGGGGATGGAGGCGTTCGGGTCGCCCATGGCGGCCGCGGCGATGAAGCCGCCCTTCATGATGGTGCTGGGCTTGATGCCGAAGAAGGCCGGGCGCCAGATGACCAGGTCGGCCCACTTGCCCACTTCGATGCTGCCGACCTCGTGCGAGATGCCGTGCGACAGCGCCGGGTTGATCGTGTACTTGGCCACGTAGCGTTTGACGCGGGTGTTGTCCGAGCGGGCCGTGTCGCCGCTCAGGCTGCCGCGCTGGGCCTTCATCTTGTGCGCCGTCTGCCAGGTGCGGATGATCACCTCGCCCACGCGGCCCATGGCCTGCGAGTCGGAGCTGAACATGCTGATGGCGCCCAGGTCGTGCAGCACGTCTTCGGCGGCGATGGTCTCGCGGCGGATGCGGCTCTCGGCAAAGGCCAGGTCTTCGGCAATCGACGCGTCCAGGTGGTGGCACACCATGAGCATGTCGAGGTGCTCGTCCACCGTGTTGACCGTGTAAGGCATGGTCGGGTTGGTGGACGAGGGCAGGAAGTTGGCTTCGCCGACCACGCGCATGATGTCCGGTGCGTGGCCACCACCGGCGCCTTCGGTGTGGAAGGCGCACAGCGTGCGGCCCTTGGTCGCGGCCATGGTGTCCTCGACGAAGCCCGATTCGTTGAGCGTGTCCGAGTGGATGGAGACCTGGGTGTCGGACTCTTCGGCCACGCTCAGGCAGCAGTCGATGGCCGAGGGCGTGGTGCCCCAGTCCTCGTGCAGCTTCAGGCCCACGACACCGGCGTCGATCTGCTGGCGCAGCGCCTGCGGCTGGCTGGCGTTGCCCTTGCCCAGAAAGCCGATGTTCATCGGGAAGGCCTCTGCGGCTTTCAGCATCAGCGCGATGTTGTCGGGACCGGGCGTGCAGGTGGTGGCGAACGTGCCGGTGGCCGGGCCGGTGCCGCCGCCCATCATGGTGGTCACGCCGCTCATGAGCGCCTCTTCGATCTGCTGCGGGCAGATGAAGTGGATGTGGGTGTCGATGCCGCCGGCCGTGACGATCATGCCTTCGGCGGCGACGATCTCGGTGCCCGGGCCGATGACGATGTCCACGCCAGGCTGCACGTCGGGGTTGCCGGCCTTGCCGATCTTGAAGATGCGACCAGCCTTGATGCCGATGTCGGCCTTGACGATGCCCCAGTGGTCAACGATCAGGGCGTTGGTGAGCACGCAGTCGCAGGCGTCCATCGGGCCGGGCCCGTTGGGGCGCTGGCTCTGGCCCATGCCGTCGCGGATGGTCTTGCCGCCGCCGAACTTGACTTCCTCGCCGTATCCGCCGGCGCGCAGCGTGTAGTCGTCTTCGACCTCGATGATCAGGTTGGTGTCGGCCAGGCGAACACGGTCACCTTTGGTGGGGCCGAACATCTCGGCATAGGCGCGGCGGGGGATGCTTGCCATCTTGGAGGATTCCTTGTTTGCCTCGGGTGAGCGCTGCGGGGAAGCAGGCGGCTGGGCGTCAGAGCGGGCCTTGCGTCAGGCCGCGAAAGCCGAAAACGATGCGGTCGCCGGCATAGTCCACCAGCTCCACGGTGCGCTGCTGACCGGGCTCGAAGCGCACCGCCGTGCCGGAGGCGATGTTCAGTCGCATGCCCTGGGCGGCCGTGCGGTCGAAGCTGAGCGCGGCGTTGGTTTCGGCGAAGTGGTAGTGCGAGCCGACCTGGATGGGGCGGTCACCGCTGTTTTCCACCACCAGCGTGACCGTGCGTCGGCCGGGGTTGAGGACGATGTCCGGCCCGTCGGTGAGCAGTTCGCCGGGCGTCATCACTTGCCGCCCTTGAACCAGATGACGGCGGCGACCACGGCCGCCACGGCCACGAAGCCCAGCACATCGGAGGCGTGCCAATGGGCAAAGCCGGGCATGCCGTGGCCTTCGTGGGCCCAGGCGGGCAGGGCGGCGGTCGTGGAAGCCAGGAGCAGAGACAGGGGGCGAAGTTGCTTCATGGTGGTGCTGCGTTCGATCGATGTGATCTGTTCGGTGGTCTGAAGATCATTCTTCTGCACTTAATTGGTGCAGCGAATGAGCCCAAGCCTTGGTCATGCAATGGGTTGGTGCACGGTCACCAACTTGGTGCCGTCTGGGAAGGTGGCCTCCACCTGGATCTCCGGGATCAGGTCGGCCACGCCCTCCATGACGTCGGCCCGGCTGAGCACGGTCTTGCCTTCGCTCATCAGGGCGGCCACGGTCTTGCCGTCGCGGGCGCCTTCCATGATGGCGGCGGTGATCAGGGCCACGGCTTCAGGGTGGTTGAGCTTCAAACCACGGGCCTTGCGCCGCTCGGCCAGCAAGGCGGCGGTGAAGATCAGCAGCTTGTCTTTCTCGCGGGGGGTGAGTTCCATGTTCCGGGGTGTGCCGGCAAGGCGATGCGCGCGGCACCGAACTTGCCTTGTCAGAGGGATTCAGACCCGCACCATGCAAGAGACAGACCACGCCCGTCAAGCCCAGGACGCCACGGAAGCCGGCACCACGCCGGAGGCCCGCCAGCGGGTCATCAAGGTGCGGCGCGACTACAACAGCTGGGTGGCCACCGAGACCCTGGAGGACTACGCGCTGCGCTTCACGCCGCGTTCGGCCCGTCGCTGGCGCAAGGCCGGCGTGGCCAACATGGCCTTCGGCGTGGCCTCCTTCCTGGTGCTGGAGGCCGTGGGCGCCACGCTGCTGGTCGACCACGGCTTCGTCAACGCCTTCTGGGCCATCCTGACCACGGGGCTGATCATCTTGCTGGCCGGCTGGCCCATCAGCGTCTACGCGGCGCGCCATGGCGTCGACATGGACCTGCTCACGCGCGGCGCAGGCTTTGGCTACATCGGCTCGACCATCACCTCGCTCATCTACGCCTGCTTCACCTTCGTGTTCTTCGCGCTCGAGGCGGCGGTCATGGCCTACGCGCTGGAGCTGGCCTTCGACATCCCGCCGGCCTGGGGCTACCTGATCTCGGCCGGGGTGGTGGTGCCGCTGGTCACCCACGGAGTCACGACCATCAGCCGCTTGCAGCTCATCACCCAGCCCATCTGGCTGCTGATGCTGGTGGTGCCATTTGTCTACGTGTTCCGTGAGCACCCGGGCATCCTCAACGACCTGGCCGGGTACGCCGGGCAGGATGGCCGCCATGCGGGCTTCGACCTGATCGGCTTCGGCACGGCGCTGACGGTGGGCATCGCGCTGATCACGCAGATGGGCGAGCAGGCCGACTACCTGCGCTTCATGCCCGAGCCGCGTCCGAACGACAAGGCCGACAAAGCCAGCTGGCGGTTGGCGGTGTTCATCGGCGGGCCGGGCTGGGTGATCCCCGGGGTGCTGAAGATGCTTGGCGGGGCGCTGCTGGCCTTCCTGGCCATCGGGTACTCGGTGCCGGTCGAGCAGGCGCTGGACCCGAACCAGATGTACCTCGTTGCCTGGGAGAAGGTGTTCTCCAACCAGGGCTGGGCGATTGCGGCGGTGGCGCTGTTCGTGGTCATCTCGCAGCTCAAGATCAACGTGACCAACGCCTACGCGGGCTCGCTGGCCTGGTCGAACTTCTTTGCGCGGGTCACGCACAGCCACCCCGGGCGCGTGGTGTGGGTGGGCTTCAACGCGCTGATCGCGCTGATGCTCATGGAGCTCAACCTGTTCCAGGCGCTGGGCAAGGTGCTGGGGCTGTACGCCAATGTGGCGATCGCCTGGATCATGGCGGTGGTGGCCGACCTGGTCATCAACAAGCCGATGGGCTGGTCGCCCAAGGGCATCGAGTTCAAGCGGGCGCACCTGTACGACATCAACCCGGTGGGGGTGGGCGCGATGGTGCTGGCCTCGCTGGTGTCGATCGTGGCCTACGTGGGCTGGATGGGCGAGCTGGCGCAGGCTTTCTCGGCCGTGATCGCGATGCTGGTGGCGTTCGTGACCTCGCCGGTGATCGCCTGGGCCACGAAGGGCCGTTATTACCTGGCGCGCAGTTCCGAGTTGCCTCAGGTCGATGAGCCCGAGGCGGGTCAGCCGCTGTCGCGCGTCATCCGGCTCAAGGCGCTGCACCGCTGCACCGTGTGCGAGCGCGAGTACGAGGCCGAAGACGTGGCCACCTGCCCGGCCTACCAGGGCTTCATCTGCTCGCTGTGCTGCGCGCTGGATGCGCGCTGCCAGGACCTGTGCAAGCCCGATGCGCGCTGGGCCGTGCAGTGGCGTGCTTTGGGGCAGCGGGTGGTGCCACTGGCCTTGTGGCGACGGCTCGACACCGAGCTGGGGCAATTCCTGCTGATCATGGCGGTGCTGGCGCCGCTGCTGGCGGGGCTGTTCGGCCTGGTCTACCGCCAGCAACTGCAGGAGATCAGCTCGCTGCACCTGGGCAGCCTGCCGGTGGCCGCCGACATGATGGGCGAAGCCCTGCTCAAGGTGTTCGTGGCCCTGCTGCTGATCGTCGGGGTGGTGGGCTGGTGGGTGGTGCTCACGCACAAGAGCCGGCTGGTGGCGCAGGAAGAATCGAACCGCCAGACCCACCTGCTGCTGCGGGAGATCGAGCTGCACCGCATCACCGACGACAAGCTGCAGCGTGCCCGCGAGACGGCCGAGCAGGCCAACCAGGCCAAGAGCCGCTACATCTCGACCATCAGCCACGAGCTGCGCACGCCGCTCAATGGCATCCTGGGCTATGCACAGCTCCTCGACGAGGACGCGAAGCTGCCGGGGCACGCCAAGCACGCGGTGGGCGTCATCAAGCGCGGTGGCGATCACCTGCTGTCGCTCATCGAAGGCACGCTGGACATCGCCCGGATCGAAGGCGGCAAGCTCACGCTGGACGTCAAGCCCGTGCGCTTCGCCGAGCTGCTCCAGCAGATCACCGGCCTGATCGAAAACGAGGCGCATGCGCGGCGCCTGAGCTTCGTGGCCGAGCTCGACGCCAACCTGCCCGAGGCCGTGCGCGCCGATGAAAAGCGCGTGCGCCAGATCCTGCTCAACATCCTGGGCAACGCGGTGAAGTTCACCACCCAGGGCGAAGTGCGCTTTCGGGTGCGCTATGCCCGAGAGATCGCCCACATCGACATCACCGACACGGGGCCAGGCATTGCACCGCACGAGCTGGAACGCATCTTCGAGCCTTTCGAGCGGGGCTCGTCGGCGGCGGGTGCCATGGCGGGGGGCACCGGCCTGGGCCTGACCATCAGCAAGATGCTGACCGACCTCATGGGCGGCGAAATGCGCGTGAGCAGCGAGCTGGGCAAGGGCACGACCTTCCAGATCCGATTGTTCCTGCCACAGGTGCGCGCGGCAGAGGTCGATCGCCTGTTGCGCCCGCGCGGCCAGCGCATCGGTTACGTCGGCGAGCGCCGCCGCATCTGGGTGGTGGACAACGAAGAGGCCGACCGCGGCCTGCTGGTGCGCATCCTCGAGCCACTGGGCTTTGACGTGGTACCGCTGCCCAGCGGCCTGGCCTGCCTGGCGCAGTTGCGCGCCGCGCCACCGACCGAGCGCCCACACGCCATCTTCATGGACCTGGCCATGCCTGGCCTCGATGGGTGGGCCACCTTGCGCGCCGTCCAGGCCGAGGGCCTGAGCGATGCGCCTGCGGCGATCGTGTCGGCCAATGCCTTTGACAAGGCGCTGGACAACGACGTCGGCATCCGGCCGGAGGACTTCATCGTCAAGCCCGTGCGCGTGAGCGAGTTGCTCGACTGGCTGGGGCGCCGCCTGGGCCTGCAGTGGATCGAAGCCGAGCGCAGCCTGCCTCCGCCCATCTCAGGGGCGGCCGTGGCCGCGCCGTCGCAAGGGGAGGCCCTGCCCAAGCTCGAAGCCCTGCGCCAACTCGAAGAACAGGTGCACGCGGGTTACATTCGCGGCGTGCACAAGGTGCTCGACCAGATCGCCGCGGCCCAGCCCGAGTGCGAGGCCTTCGTGAGCCGCCTGCGTGGCCTGGCCCGCCAGTTCCAGCTCGATGCGCTGGCCAGGCAGGTCGACGAAGCGCTGGAGACCGCTGGCACCTGAGGCCCGCACCGCACTCATCCTGTTTGACCGACCACACCCGCCCAGATGTTCGACCGCCTCGACCGCAGCCGCACCGACGTCGTGCTCATCGTTGACGATGTGCCCGACAACCTGTCGCTGCTGCACGATGCCCTGGACGACGCCGGCTACACCGTGCTGGTGGCCACGAACGGCGAAGCGGCGCTGCAGCGCGCGCTGCAGGCCGTGCCGGACGTCATCCTGCTCGACGCCATCATGCCGGGCATGGACGGATTCGAGGTCGCCAGGCGCCTGAAGGCCCAGCAGGAAACCGCCCACATCCCGGTGATCTTCATGACCGGGTTGAGCGAGACCGAACACGTCGTGGCCGCCTTTGATGCCGGTGGCGTGGACTACGTGGTCAAGCCCATCCGCCCACGCGAGGTGCTGGCCCGCATCGCCAGCCACATCCAGGGTGCGCGCCAGGCCCGGCAGGCGCGCAACGCGCTCGATGCCTTCGGCCATGCCTCGATCACGGTGCGCATCAGCGACGGGCGCATCCTCTGGCAGACGCCGCTGGCGCGCAAGCTGCTGCAGTCGCACTTCGATGCGCCTGAAGCCGTGGCGCCGGTGGAGCTGGCCGAGTGGCTGCAGCAGACGGCGCCCAAGCTGTCTGCCGAGATCGCGCAAGGGCTGCCATCGGGCACGGTGCCTGTCTGGGCGGTCAACCAGGGTGGGCGGCGCCTGAGCTTCACGCTGCACCAGCCCACGGGCGAGGACGAGTGGCTGCTGGTGATGCAGGAGAGCTCGGACCAGGCCGCCATGGACGCACTCAGCCAGGAGTTCAAGCTCACCACCCGCGAGGGCGAGGTGCTTTACTGGGTGGTCAAGGGCAAGACCAACCGCGACATCGGTGACATCCTGGGCAGCAGCCCGGCCACGGTCAAGAAGCAGCTGGAACACATCTTTGCCAAGCTGGGCGTGGAGACGCGCACGGCGGCGGCCGGGCTGGCGATGAGCCGGGTGGGGCAGCTCAAGGCGCGTTGATGCGCGTTGAGCCGGCGGCTCAGTTCGGCTTGGCAGGCAGTTCCATCGCTTGCGGATCGAGCCCGCGCGAGCGCAACCAGTCGCGCAGCGCCAGCCCCGTGGCCACTGGCCAGTAGCGCGCCTTCTCGGGTGCGATGCGCTTGTAGTCGCTGAGCTCTTCGCCCAGCGTGATCACGCCCGTGGCGGGCACGTGGTAGGCCAGGATGATCTGGTTCTGGCGCTCGAAGCGGTAGTGGCCGATGAAGTGCACGCCCGTGGCGTCCAGGTCCAGCTCTTCCTTGACCTCGCGGGCGACGGCTTCGTCGGGGCTGGGGTCGGTCTTTTCCAGAAAGCCGGTGATGAGCGCGTAGAACGGCGCGGCCCAGGCCTTGTTGCGCGCCAGGATGAGCTCGCCCTCGTGCTCGACGACGGCCGCCACCACCGGGACCGGGTTGTCCCAATGGATGAAGCCACAGGCCTCGTCGGGGCAGCTCGGGCGCTGGACGTCGAGCGAGCCGGCGTGGGCGCGCAGGCTCAGGGGGCTGGCGCAAAGAGGGCAGTGGCGGTAGCTCATGTCTCGATCGTCCTCGGCACGTTCTTCGTTCGGTTCACCCCACCGGAAAGCCGCGCATCAGCGCCCGCTGGATGCGTTGCGAGGCCACGGCCAGCGTGGCCTGGTGGGCCGCGCCAATGGCCTGCCAGTGTGACTCGAAATCGGCCACGCACTGCTCGAACAGGTGGCGCGGCCCCGCGGTGACGATGTCGTTGCCGCCCTCGTCGGACAGCACCGAGATCATCGCGCCCTCGAACGCCTTGAACAGTCGTTTGCCGATCTCGCGGGTCTGGGCGGTGTCGGCCTGCACATTGGCCACCAGCAGCCCTTCGGAGCTCAGCGCCTTGCGGCAGTGCAGGTAAAAGCTGCGCGAACAAAGCGCCTCGGCGATGCCTTCGCCCGTGAAGCCATCGACCAGGATGAGGTCGTAGCTGCGCGGCGGCTTGCGCAGGAACTCCGCGCCGTCGGCGCAGACGATGCGCAGCCGCTCGCTGTCGGGCGGCAGGCAGAAGTCGTCGCGCAGGTCGATGACCTCCTGGCTGATCTCGACGGCGGTGAGCTCGGCCTCTGGCACGTGGCGGTGCAGGTACTTGAGCATCGAGCCGCCGCCCAGGCCGATCATCAGCACATGGCGGGGGCGCGGGTTGAGCAGCAGGGCGCCCATCATCGTGCGGGTGTAGTCCAGCACGAGCTCGTCGGGGTCGGCCAGGCTCATGCAGCTCTGGATGAGGGTGGTCGACAGGCTCAGCGAGCGGGTCTGGCGGTTGGTGTGAACGTGGACGGCGTCGGTCATGGGCTGGCGCCGAGTCTAAGCGCCACCGGGTGGAATCCCTGATTCGCCGGGTGCCGGGGTGACGCGATCGGTCATGATTCGCCTCAACTGGTCAGATAAGCTGACCAGCATGAATGCCATCGTTGAACCCATCTTGCGCCAGTCGCTGTCCGAGGCGCTGTTCCGGCAGCTCAAGGGCCGCATCCTCTCGGGCGACTTCAAACCGGGCGAGCGCCTGCCTTCCGAGCGCGTGCTCAGCGAAGCCTCGGGCATCAACCGCGGCGCCGTGCGCGAGGCGGTCAAGCGCCTGCAGCAGGCCGGCCTGATCGCGGTGCGCCAGGGCGGCAACCACGAGGTGCTCGATTTCCTGCAGGAGGCCGGGCCGGAGTTGCTCCCCTCGCTGCTGATCGGCGGCGAGGGCTTCAACCCCAAGGTGGTGTGCGACCTGATGGCCATGCGCTCGGTGCTGGCGCCCGAGATCGCGGCGGCCGCGGCGAGCCGGGGCACGTCCGCCCTGCATGCCACCTTGCAAGGCCTGTGCGACGACATGCGCGCACAGCGAGCCGACCTGCCGGCCCTGCAGCACCTGGCCCTGGCGTTCTGGCAGGCGTTGGTGGTGGGGTGCGACAACGTGGCTTTCAGGCTTTCGTTCAACGCCATGCGCAAGAGCTACCTGCAGGCCTGGGATGCCCTGACCCTGCCCATGGCGGGCGAGTTCCGGGACATCGAACACCTGCAGGCCATCGCCGAGGCGGTCTCGCGCCGCGATGCGCAGGCTGCGTTCAATGCAGCAAAGCTGCACGTGGGCCGGGGCGAAGCCGCCATCCGGCAAATCTTTGGTGAGGCCGCATGAAAGACCCCATGAACACGCAGCGCGCCACCGACCAGGCCATGCCCACCGCACAGGACACGGTGCAGGCCAACCCCATGCGCCCCCCGGCCGACTCGCCGCGCACGGCAAAGGATGCGTGGCGTGTGTTTCTCTCGCACCCCAGCCCGCTGATCCTGCTGGCGGTCCTCGGGGTGGGCGGTGCCTGGCGCTGGCAACTGGGTGGCTGGTCCTGGGTGGATGCAGCCGTCGCCTTCGCCCTGTGGCTGGCGTTCCCGTTCATCGAGTGGTTGATCCACGTGCACGTGCTGCACTTCAAGCCCATCAGGCTGGGGCGCTTCACCCTGGACTTCTACCTGCCCAAGACCCATCGCCGCCACCACGCCGAGCCCTGGAGCCTGCACTGGACCTTCGTGCCTCGCCATGTGCACGCTTGGGTGCTGGTGTCCCTGGCCGTGCTGTTGTGGGCTGCTGGCCCCTGGCGGGCGCTGGTGCTGACCGCCAGCCTGGCCTTCCTGTTGCAAGGCCTGCATTACGAGTGGGTGCATTACCTGGCGCACATCAGCTGGCGTCCGCGCATGGCCTACTACGAGCGCCGGGTGCTGGAGCACCGCTGGCACCACTTCCGCAACGAGCGGCTGTGGTGGGGCGTCTCGCGCGGCCTGGGCGACCGGGTGCTGGGCACCGCGCCCGATGCTCGCGACGTGGCACGCAGCGATCACACCGCCGACCTGGGGATCAAACGCTGACAGGGCAGGGGCCTGACGGGCCCATGGGAACAAAGGGTGTGCCTCGCAAGCCACCCGATACGCCATGTGGCGTATTCAACAGCTTGCCCTGGCTGGGCACACTGAATCCATCGATTCAACCAACCCAGCCCCACAGGAGCAAGCTCACATGAACATGTCCCGTCGCAGCGCCGTCCAGTCCCTGTCCGCCGTCGCCCTCGGCGTCGCTGGCCTGGCCTTCAGCACCATGGCCCAGGCCGCCGACACCATCAAGGTCGGCGTGCTGCACTCGCTGTCCGGCACCATGGCCATCTCCGAAACGGTTCTCAAGGACACCGTCCTGATGGCCATCGACGAGATCAACGCCAAGGGCGGCCTGCTGGGCAAGAAGCTCGAGCCCGTGGTGGTCGACCCCGCTTCCAACTGGCCCCTGTTCGCCGAAAAGGCCAAGCAGCTGCTGACCCAGGACAAGGTCTCGGTCGTTTTCGGCTGCTGGACCTCGGTGTCGCGCAAGTCGGTGCTGCCGGTCTTCAAGGAAAACAACGGCCTGCTGTTCTACCCCGTGCAATACGAAGGTGAAGAGCTCGAGAAGAACGTGTTCTACACGGGCGCCGCTCCCAACCAGCAAGCCATCCCCGCTGTTGAATACCTGATGAGCAAGGACGGCGGCTCGGCCAAGCGCTTCGTGCTGCTGGGCACCGACTACGTCTACCCCCGCACCACCAACAAGATCCTGCGCGCCTTCCTGAAGTCCAAGGGCGTTGCCGAAGCCGACATCATCGAGGAGTACACCCCCTTCGGTCACTCCGACTACCAGACCATCATCGCCAAGATCAAGAAGTTCTCGTCCGAAGGCAAGAAGACCGCCGTCATCTCGACCATCAACGGCGACTCCAACGTGCCCTTCTACAAGGAACTGGGCAACCAGGGTCTGAAGGCCAAGGACGTGCCGGTGGTGGCCTTCTCGGTGGGTGAAGAAGAGCTGCGTGGCGTGGACACCAAGCCCCTGGTCGGCCACCTGGCTGCCTGGAACTACTTCATGTCCGTCAAGAACCCGACCAACGACGAGTTCATCAAGAAGTGGTCGGCCTATGCCAAGGCCAAGAACATCGCCGGTCACAAGGACAAGCCCCTGACCAACGACCCGATGGAAGCCACTTACATCGGCATCAACATGTGGGCCCAGGCCGTGACCAAGGCCAAGTCCACCGACACCGACAAGGTGATCGCCGCGATGGCCGGCCAGACCTTCAAGGCCCCGGGTGGTTTCATGTCCAAGATGGACGAGAAGAACCACCACCTGCACAAGCCGGTCTTCATCGGCGAGATCAAGTCCGACGGCCAGTTCAAGGTGGTCTGGAAGACCCCTGGCCCCGTCAAGGCTCAGCCCTGGAGCCCCTTCATCGAAGGCAACGACAAGAAGAAGGACGAGCCCGAAGTCAAGTGATCGCCTGGCCGATCCTGTGACCCGCCTCGTGCTGGTCACTGCGGACGGGAGTCGCTTTCCGTCCGCATGTTGAAACTCCGAGTGCAAAGAGCGGTTCGCCCCGCTGGGGTCTCCCCAGGGGGCGTCTTTTTTCTGGTGATGCCTGTGATCAGCGACATCGATCGAACCCACCCCCATCCTCCTGTCGGTGCCTGGCGCCGACGCGTTGTGCAACTGGTCCTGAGCCTCGGGCTCGGCGCAAGCCTCTTCGGCCTGAGTGGCCTCGTTGCCCAGCCGGCCTGGGCCCTGACGGCCGAAGAGGCCTACGCCATCTCGGCAGGCGACGGTGACGACCGCGTGGCGGCCCTGCGTGCCGTGGTCGCCAAGGGCGACCCCGCGCTCCCAGCCTTCCTGCAGGCCCTGGCCGATGACACCGTCAAGGTGGCGGGCAACCGCGCCTACATCGTGTACGGCGATGACGTGAAGGACGCCGTCACGGGCGAGCCGGCCAAACTGCCCGAAGGCGCCGAAGACGTCGTCAACAACAACCGCATGAGCAGCGAGATCGAGGCCGCCCTGGCCATCGGCAAGCTCACCTCCACCGACCGCACCGAGCGCGCCGCGGCCATCGAGGCGCTGTCCAGTGCGGCCGACGAGTCGCAACTGGCCACCATCGACAAGGCCCTGGCGGCCGAGTCCGACCCGCAACTGCTCAAGCAGCTCAAGACCGTTCGTTCCAAGGCGCTGTTGAACTCTCAGGAGCCAGGTCGGCGCCTTGAAGCCGTCAAGGCCCTGGGGGCCGATGCGTCGCCCGAGTCCCGCGCGCTGCTGATGGAGCGCATGAACGATGGCGCCGAAACCGACGCCATGGTCAAGGGGGCCTTGCAGGCGGCCGTCGATGCCGTCAACCGCAAGCTGGCCTGGGGCGAGCACGCGGGCGTGCTGTTCACCGGCATCAGCCTGGGCTCCATCCTGCTGCTGGCCGCGCTGGGTCTGGCCATCACCTACGGCCTGATGGGTGTCATCAACATGGCGCACGGCGAGCTGATGATGATCGGGGCCTACGCCACCTTCGCGGTGCAGAACGTCTTCCGCGCCTACTTCCCTGGCGCGTTTGACTGGTACATCTTGCTGGCTGTGCCTGCTTCGTTCCTGGCCGCCGCCCTGGTGGGCGCGGTGCTCGAGCGCAGCGTGTTCCGCTTCCTGTACGGCCGCCCGCTCGAGACCCTGCTGGCGTCCTGGGGCCTGAGCCTGATCCTGATGCAGGCCGTGCGCAGCGTCTTCGGCGCGCAGAACGTGCAGGTCGAGAACCCGAGCTGGATGTCCGGTGGCTTCGACGTGCTCAGCAACCTGACGCTGCCCTACAACCGCCTGGTCATCATCGCTTTTGCGGCAGCGGTGCTCATCGGCATGACCCTGCTGATCAACAAGACGCGCATGGGCCTGTTCGTGCGCAGCGTGACGCAGAACCGCCCGATGGCATCCTGCATGGGCGTGAACACCGCCCGCGTCGACACCATGGCCTTCTCCCTGGGCGCGGGCATCGCCGGTCTGGCCGGTTGCGCGCTCTCGCAAATCGGCAACGTCGGCCCCGACCTCGGCCAGAACTACATCGTGGACTCGTTCATGGTGGTGGTCACCGGTGGCGTCGGCCAGATCGCCGGCACGGTGTACGCCGCCATGGGGCTGGGCATGGTCAACAAGCTGCTCGAAGGTTGGTCGGGTGCCGTGCTGGCCAAGATCATGGTCCTGGTCATCGTGGTGATCTTCATCCAGAAGCGTCCGCAAGGTCTCTTCGCGATGAAGGGCCGCAGCGCCGAAGCCTGAGGAAACAACAACATGAGTGCAGTGATGACTTCCAATCTGCCTGGCGCCGGCGTGACGGTGCCCCGCAGCGCCCTCGGGCCCAAGGGCTGGTCCGCCCTGATGGCCGCCGTGGTCACCGTGATGGTGCTCGCCCCGGTGCTCAACCTGGTGGTGCCGGCCGACTCGGCCTTTCACCTCTCCGACTACGCCGTGGCCTTGATCGGCAAGATCATGTGCTACGCCATCTGTGCGCTGGCCATGGACCTGATCTGGGGCTACACCGGCATCCTGTCGCTGGGACACGGCCTGTTCTTCGCCCTGGGCGGCTATGGCATGGGCATGTACCTGATGCGCCAGATCGGCCGCGATGGTTCGTACGGCGCCGACATCCCCGACTTCATGGTCTTTTTGGACTGGAAGACGGTGCCCTGGCACTGGACGTTGAGCGAAAGCTTCATCGGCCAGATGCTGCTGGTGTTGCTGGTGCCCGGCCTGCTGGCCTTCGTCTTCGGCTTCTTCGCTTTCCGCAGCCGCATCAAGGGCGTGTACTTCTCCATCATCACCCAGGCGATGACCTTCGCGGCGATGCTGCTGTTCTTCCGCAATGAAACCGGCTTTGGCGGCAACAACGGCTTCACCGACTTCAAGCGCATCCTGGACATCCCCATCGCACAGCAGTCCACCCGCATGGTGCTGTTCGTGCTGACCGGTGCGACGCTGATCGGTTTCTTCCTGATGGCCCGCTGGCTGGTGGGCACCAAGTTCGGTCGCGTGCTGCAGGCCATCCGCGACGCCGAGAACCGCGTCATGTTCTGCGGCTACAACCCGCTGGCCTACAAGCTTGCCATCTGGACGCTCTCGGCCGTGATGTGCGCCATCGCCGGGGCCCTGTACGTGCCGCAGGTCGGCATCATCAACCCCAGCGAGATGTCGGCCGCGGCCTCCATCGAGATCGCCATCTGGACGGCGGTGGGCGGTCGCGCCACGCTGATCGGCCCGATCATCGGCGCCTTCTTCGTCAACGGCGCCAAGAGCTGGTTCACCGTGGCTTTCCCCGAGTTCTGGCTGTACTTCCTGGGCTTGCTCTTCGTGCTGGTGACCCTGTTCCTGCCCGACGGCATCGTCGGAGGTGTGAAGAAACTGCTCAACAAGAAGGCTGAGGTGAAAGCATGACCCCCGACCTGATGGAAGAAGGCAGCAAGACCCTGCTGCGAGCCCTGAACACGCCCACCAACGCGGGCGAGTCGGGCGGTCGCGAGGCCAACTATGGCCGCGTGGTGAACGATCCGAACCAGGTCGACCTGGCCCACGGCTCGATCCTCTACCTCGACGACATCGAGGTCAGCTTCGATGGTTTCAAGGCGCTCAACAAGCTGAGCCTGGACATCGCCGTGGGCGAGATGCGCTGCATCATCGGCCCCAATGGCGCGGGCAAGACCACGATGATGGACGTCATCACCGGCAAGACCCGGCCGGACAGTGGCTCGGCCTTCTTCGGCTCGACCATCGACCTGCTGAAAAAGCGCGAGAACGAGATCGCCCAGATCGGCATCGGCCGCAAGTTTCAGAAGCCGACCGTCTTCGAGCACCTGAGCGTGTTCGAGAACCTGGAGCTCGCGCTCAAGGCCGACCGCCGTGCGCGCGCCTCGGTGTTCTTCAAGCTCAGTGGCGAGCAGCTCGACCGCATTGGCGCCATGCTGCAGCTCATCCACCTCAAGGACCAGGCCCAGCGCACGGCCGGCCTGCTTTCGCACGGCCAGAAGCAGTGGCTCGAGATCGGCATGCTGCTGATGCAGGACCCCAAGCTGCTGCTGCTCGACGAGCCCGTGGCCGGCATGACCGACGAAGAAACCGAGCGCACCGCCGAGCTTTTTCTGTCGCTCGAAGGCGCGCACTCGCTGGTGGTGGTCGAGCACGACATGAAGTTCATCCACGAGCTGACCACGCAAGGCCCCACCGCCGGCAAGAAGAAGGTCACCGTGCTGCACGAGGGCTCGGTGCTGGCCGAGGGCACGCTGGCCGATGTGCAGGCCAACGACAAGGTCGTCGAGGTCTACCTGGGCCGCTGAAGAAGAAAGAACAACATGCTGAAGGTTGAAAGCGTCAATCAGTACTACGGCGGCTCGCACATCCTGCGAGGCCTGAGCTTCGAGGCCAGGATCGGCGAGGTCACCGTCGTGCTCGGTCGCAATGGCGTGGGCAAGACCACGCTGCTCAAGAGCCTCATGGGCCTGGTGCCGATCAAGAACGGCGACATCCAGCTCGACGGCCACTCGATCAACGGCAAGAAGCCGTATGAGCGCGTGCGCCTGGGCGTGGGCTACGTGCCCCAGGGCCGCGAGATTTTTGGCCGCCTCACGGTGGCCGAGAACCTGCAAATGGGCCTGGCGAGCAAGCCGGGCAACACGCCACTGCCAGAGCAGCTCTTCGAGCTCTTCCCGGTGCTCAAGCAGATGCTGCACCGCCGTGGGGGCGACCTCTCGGGCGGCCAGCAGCAACAGCTCGCCATCGCGCGCGCCCTGGCCGCCGGCCCCAAGATCCTGATCCTGGACGAGCCCACCGAGGGCATCCAGCCCAGCATCATCAAGGACATCGGGCGGGCCATCCGCAAGCTGGCCGACGAGGGGCTCAACGGCCAGAAGATGGCCGTGGTGCTGGTCGAGCAGTTCTACGACTTCGCCGCTGAATTGGCCGACCAGTACCTGGTGATGGAGCGTGGCGAGGTCATCCGCCGTGGCCGCGGCGCCGACATGGAAGCCGACGGCGTGCGCCAACTGATGTCGATCTGATGCCCCTGCCGGGCCTCGGGCTCACCCACGGGGCGCTGTCCCTGGCGAGGGAGCGCGGTAGACTCGCGGCTCCCTTTTTTTCTGCTTTCGCCCCTTGAAAGGAACCACCATGCCCGTCGTCACCACCACCTCTGGTCTTCAGTACGAAGACGTCGTCGAAGGTTCGGGCGATGTCGCCAAGGCCGGCGCCTACGTCACCGTGCACTACACGGGCTGGCTGTACGAGGGCGGCGTCAAGGGCGCCAAGTTCGATTCCAGCAAGGACCGCCGCGACCCCTTCGAGTTCCCGCTGGCAGCCGGTCACGTCATCCGTGGCTGGGACGAAGGCGTGCAAGGCATGAAGGTTGGCGGCACCCGCATCCTGGTGATCCCGCCCGAGCTGGGCTACGGTGCCCGCGGTGCCGGTGGCGTGATCCCGCCCAACGCCACGCTGATGTTCGAAGTCGAGCTGCTGGGCGTCTGAGCCCGGCCAGGTCAGCGATGTTCGCCCCTTCCCAGGAGCAGGTCCGGCGTTTCTTCTGCGAGACCTGGGCCAAGCACCAGGCTGCTCAGCCCCTGACGCCGCTGGAGGCCCAGGCCAGCGACTGGATCGCGCAGCACCCCGAGTACCACGCGGACCTGTCCGACGTGGAGGCGGCGGTGGCCGCCGTGTTCGACGTGGAGGAGGGGCGCACCAACCCCTTCCTGCACCTGTCCATGCACCTGTCGATCACCGAACAGGTCAGCATCGACCAGCCGCGCGGCATCCGCGCTGCGGTGGAATTGCTCGCCAGCCGCCGCCAGTCCTTGCACGAGGCCCATCACGAGGTGATGGAGTCCCTGGGCGAGATGGTCTGGGAGTCCCAGCGCCTGGGCAAGCCCTTCGACGGCGAGCGCTACATCGACCGCATCCGGCAGCGCGCGACGCGTTGAGCGGGGGCCTGCAGGCCCCCGATGCCCACTGACTCGCGCTCGCCCTGCTGATCCCGCATCGAGGGATGCTGCCCGAGCCCATGCGGGCAGCCCTTCACACAGGGGGTTGCCCATGGCCCCGGGCCCAGAGTCCCCCACCTAAACTGTGGACTTGTCCCGGTCTTTTTTCACGGACTTGCCCATGCCCATCCTCGCCATGTCCTCCGGCACCGTCACCGCCATCTGGGGTGCTGCCTTCATCCGCCTGCCCAACGGACAGCTCAAGCCCCTGAAGGTGGGCGACAAGGTGCAGGGCGGGCAGCAGGTGATCACCGAAGACGACGGCCTGGTGCAGATCTCCCCGGACCGCGACGCCACCGCCGTGGCGCCCCAGGCTGGCGAAGCCGACCGGGTCATCGCCGACCTGTCCCAGCCAGATCCGCTGGAAGCCCCCGCAGCCGGTTTGCAGGGCGGCCCGGGTGCGAGCCTGTCTGAAGGCTTGCGCGTCGAACGCATCAGCGAAGGCGTCACGCCCCTGTCCTTCACCTACGGCACCGAGCGTGTGCTGCCGCCGCCGATCTTCGCTGTGACGGCCCCGCAAAGCGAGGTCGCTGGCACGCAGCCTCCGTCCCCACCGAACACCCTTCCCAGCGTGTCCATCGATGACGTCCGGGTCAACGAAGGCGCGGGCGCGGCCACGTTCACCATCACCCTCAGCGAGCCCAGCAGCCAGCCAGTCACCATCAGCTACGTGACCCAGGCCGCGCCGGCGTTCGCTGGAGCGGGGGCCACGGCGGGGCAGGACTACACGGCGGTCACGGCCGGCACCGTCACGATCCCTGCCGGGCAGACCTCGGTGAAGGTGGGCATCCCCATCGCCAACGACCAGGCTTACGAGGGCGACGAGGTGTTCCAGGTGGTCCTGGGAGACCCGGTCAACGCCACCATCGGCCAAGGCACGGGCCTGGGCACCATCGCGGACGACGGCTCCGGCGCCACCGGGCCGAACCAGACCGTGCCCGATGACGACCGCCCTGTGGTGGGTGTCACCGGTGGCCCGGACGTGACCGAAGGCCTGCACAGCGTCTTCACGGTCAACCTGAGCCAGCCCAGCGCGACGCAGTCGGTCGTGTTGCAACTGCAGCCCCAGGCCGGCTCCGGTTCGGGGGCCACGCCGGGCGCCGACACCACCGGCCCGCTCGAGTATTTCAACCCGCTGACCCAGCAATGGCAGGCCCTCGTCGATGGCCGCCTGACCTTCGCGCCGGGGCAGACCTCGCTGCAAGTGCGCGTGGCCACGGTGAATGACGCCGCCGTGGAGGGCGCTGAACGCCTGGCGCTGTCGGCCACCGTCGTCTCCGGCGTCACGGCCAACACATCGGCTTCGGCGCAAAACCTCATCAACGACAACGATTTCGAGGGGCGGTTGTTCGAGTCGGGGCTGGCGGGGCGGACCGACCCCACCCCCCCGCGGGTCTCGGGCAGCCTGGAGTTGAGCGATGACTCGGGACAACTGTCTCAGGTCCGCTTGGTGGCGCCGTCCGAGACCGTGTTCGCCTCCATCAACCAGCAACCCCTGGTCTGGAAGGAGACGGCGCCCAACACCCTGGTGGCCCATGCTGGTTCTGCCGCAGATGCGCCGTTGGTGGCCACCGTTCACCTGGCCGCCGACGGCACCTACGCCTTCGAGCTGCAGTCGGCCATCTACCACCCCTTGACGCAGTCTGAAGTCGACCTCGTTTTTGGTTTGCAACCCATCTCAGGGGCCATCCTGCCGGGCAGCCTGACGATCCATGTCGTGGACGATCAACCACGTCTGCCGGGTGCCTACACCGTGCAGGCCAACACCCTGGACACGAACCTGCTGTTGGTGCTGGACGTTTCCTCGAGCATGGGCGCAGCCAGTGGCTTCGATGGCCTGACCCGGCTGCAGGCCACCCTGCAGGCCATCGATCGGATGCTCGATGCCTACGACGATGTAGGCAATGTGGCGGTTCGCCTGGTGACGTTCGGCAACCAGCCCGAGGCAGTGGGCGATGCCTGGATCAGCGTGGCACAGGCTCGTCAGCTTTTGGGCGGCCTGCAGTTGGCATCCGACGATGCCAGCCGCCTGGACCTGGCCTTGCAGGCAGCTCAGGCCGCATTCGGCTCGCAGGGGCGAATCGCTGGCGCACAGAATGTGGCTTACGTGCTGTCGGACAGCGTTCCTTCGTCATTGGAGGCACAGGGGCTGACGCAAACCGAGGCGGCTTGGAGCAACTTCCTGCTGCAGAACCATGTCCGCAGCCACGCCGTGGGGCTCGTGCCCGAAGTGACGGCCGCCGCGCTGGCCAGCGTGGCATACGACGGCATCGCCCATGCCGATCCTGGTGCCACGGTGGCCGAATCCTTCGCGCAGCTGCCAAGCCTGCTTGAAGGCTTGGCGCCAGACCCCATCAGCGGCAACCTGATTCGAGATTCCGGGCGCAACTTCGCCGGAGGGGCCGATGGCGTGCCCCATCTCGACAGCGTCACCATTGACGGGCAGACATACCTCTATCAGGCTGGCAACACCGACCTGAGCATCACAACCCAATCGGGGGGCGTGTTCTACCTCGACATGATGACCTCTGTCTTCACGTACGTGCCTGGGGGTTCGGCTCTGACCGAGACGATCCGGTTCAGCGTGACCGATCGGGATGGCGATTCCGCGACTTCCACGCTCACCTTGAAGGTCGATCACGCCGTGACTTCGGTGGGCAGCGACGGCAGCGATGTGATGAGCGTCTCGTCGGGCGCGGGCATCTTGCTGGGTGAAGCTGGAAATGACACGCTCACGGGTGGCTCCAACAATGACGTCCTCTATGGCCACGCTGGAGACGATGTCCTGGTGGGTGGGGCCGGGGGCGACCTGCTGGTCGGTGGCGCTGGCAACGATCGCCTGACGGGCGGTATTGGCAGCGATGTGTTCGTCTGGCACCTGGCTGACCGCGCCGACGGCAACGTGGCGGTTGACACCATCACCGACTTCAGCACGCGCCCGCTGTCCAATGGTGGGGACGTGATCGACCTGCGCGACCTGCTGCAAGGCGAGAACCTGGGCAACGTCAGCGGCAACATCGCCGATTACCTGCGCGTGGAGTCCTTCGGCAGTGGGGCCAGCGGCGGCACGCGCATCGACATCAGCAGCCATGGTGGCTTTGGCACCGGCACCGAGCGCATCGACCAGCAGATCGTCTTGGAGAAGGCCAACTTGCTTGGCCTGAGCGCGGCAGGCGCCTCCCAGCAACAGGTCATCCTTGACCTGATTGCTCAGGGGCGCCTCCTGGTGGACGCGACCTGACCCCCACCTGGGGCCAGCTGTGGCTCAGCGAAAGCGCGACTGCGGCACCGTCCGCAGGTCGCCCGGCAGGGTGGCGATGTACGCTGCCAGCTGCTTGAGTTCGGCGTGCGTGAACATGCGTGCCTGCGTGCCCATGACCGCGTTGCCCCGGCCGACGTTCGCGTTGCGTTCGATCTGGTAGGACTTCAGCGAGACAAACAGGTAGTCGGCGTGCTGGCCGGCCAGCTTGGGGTAGCTGCCATCGATGGGCTTGTTCAGGCCTTCGCCATGGCAGCTCAGGCAGGCGCCCTTGGTGAGCAGGGCCTGGACTTCGGGCGACGGGGCAGCCGGGGCCTTGGCAGCCGGGGCCGGCACACCCTTGCCGTTGGCCTCGTAGAAGGCGGCCAGGTCGGCGATGTCCTGATCGGTGAGGCTGGCGGCGACGCCGCGCATCGTGGGGTGCTTGCGGTCACCCTGGCGGTAGCCCGTCAACGCCGCAGCGATGTACTTGGCGCTTTGCCCCGAGATCATGGGCACCTTGTGCACCTCGGGGAAGCTGGCCTGGTAGCCCGGGATGCCGTGGCAGCCGATGCACATGGCGACTTTCTGGTGGGCGTTTGCGGGGTTGCCGACGACGTCCTGGGCGAGGGCCTGGCCCCCGGCGATGGCGATCAGGCTGGCGGTGACCAGCGAACGGATCGGAAGAGACAGTGTTTTCATGGGGCTGTCAGGTGAGAATGACGGGCGGGGAAACACACGGGTAAACAACCCATTATTGGGGCCCGCCCTATACTCGAACACAGTAACAACCCGGTTGAGCCAGCGCATGAAATTCCAAGGTACCGATCAATACGTCGCCACCGAAGACCTCAAACTCGCCGTGAACGCGGCGCTGAAGCTGCAGCGGCCGCTGCTGGTCAAGGGCGAGCCGGGCACGGGCAAGACGATGCTGGCCGAGCAGGTTTCCGAGGCCCTGGGCATGCCGTTGCTTCAATGGCACATCAAATCGACCACCAAGGCCCAGCAAGGGTTGTACGAGTACGACGCGGTGTCCCGTTTGCGCGACAGCCAGCTCGGTGACGAGAAGGTCAAGGACATCCACAACTACATCGTCAAGGGCGTGCTGTGGCAGGCCTTCGACGCCGACCAGCCGGTCGCCCTGCTGATCGACGAGATCGACAAGGCCGACATCGAGTTCCCGAACGACCTGCTGCGCGAAATCGACCGCATGGAGTTCTACGTCTACGAGACGCGCCAGCTGGTCAAGGCCCGGCACCGCCCGCTGGTGATCATCACCTCGAACAACGAGAAGGACCTGCCGGATGCCTTCCTGCGCCGCTGCTTCTTCCACTACATCCGCTTCCCCGACGCGACCACGATGAAGCAGATCGTCGAGGTGCACTTCCCCAACATCCGCCAGGACCTGCTGTCGGCCGCCATGCGCCACTTCTACGAGGTGCGAAACCTGCCGGGGCTCAAGAAGAAGCCCAGCACCTCCGAGCTGATCGACTGGCTCAAGCTGCTGGTGGCCGAGGACATCCCGCTCGAGGCCCTGCAAAGCAAGGACGACAAGGTCAGCGTGCCGCCGCTGGTGGGCGCGCTGCTCAAGAACGAGCAAGACCTCAGCCTGTTCGAAAAGCTGGTCTACATGGCCCGCCACAACCGCTGATCAACAGACGCATGTGTGCAAAGCCGGCCCCCGAGGCCGGCTTTTGCTTTCAGGCCACTTGGCGGGCGGGCGATGCGACCACGCGGTTGCGGCCCTCGGTCTTGGCGCAATAGAGCGCGTCGTCGGCTCGCTTGAGCAAGGCGTGCAGCGGCTCGTCCGGGTCTTGCGCGGTGGCCAGGCCGGTGCTGATGGTCACGCAGATCTGCTCGTCCTGCCAGGGGATGTCGGTGCGGTGAACCGCGCTGCGCAGGCGCTCGGCGGCCTGCAGGGCGCCTTCGTGGTCGGTGTGGGGCAGCAGCACGCAGAACTCCTCGCCGCCGTAGCGCGCCACGCGGTCGACCTCGCGGGCGTGGTCCTTGAGGATGGTGGCGACCGCTCGCAGCACCTCGTCGCCCGCAGCATGGCCGAGGTGGTCGTTGATGCGCTTGAAGTGATCGATGTCCACCAGCATGACCGAGTAAATTTCCCCGAAGCGCTGCAGGCGCTGGGCTTCCTTGTCCAGGCTGTTTTCGATGGCGCGGCGGTTGAGCAGGCCGGTCAGGCTGTCGTGCTGGGACAGGTGCTGCAGGCGGTAGACCAGGCGCATGACGACGATGTAGCCCAGCACGAAGCACACGCTGATCGACAGCCCGGAGGCCGAGATGGCCAGCACGGTCTGGACGGTGTCCGTCTCGGGCATCCAGGTGGGCAGGAAGCGCGAGATCAGGGCACCGATGGCGATGGCAACAAAAAAGAAGGCCGTGATGCCCAGCATGACATCGGCGGCCAGGGCGGTGCCCGGGCGGAACTCGCGCGCCAGGACCGTGTGGGTGTCGCAGGCGACCTTGACCAGGATGGCCGCGGCCACGAGGCAGGACGAAACGATGCCGGTCGTGATCAGCCCCATGGGCAGCCAGACCAGGAAATTGAGCGCCGTCGGGATGGCCGCCACCAGCACCTGCCTGACGACGGCGTGTGGCTGACGGAAGAAGGACTGCAGCCCGCGCCTCAGCGAAACCGACGAGAGGATCAGCAGCGACGAGGACAGCAGCAGGCAGACCGGTCGGGGCAGCCCGATGTCCATCAGCAGCAGCACCAGGGCCAGCCCGGCCATGAGGTTGGCGCGCAGCCAGTCCGAGGCAGCCTTGCGTGACAGGCCCATCCAGGTGCCCGCAATGAACCACATCGAGGTGGTGAAGGCGTACGTCAACATGACGTAGGCCAGCAGCAGGTGTCGCAATTGCATGTCGGGGCCAGACAACTCAGGTGTCCCCAAAGGCGTCGCACTCATCAGCCCCTGATGTGGCGACGATGCCGATCAGGGCCCAAAATAGCACGAGATTCCCAGGACTGCCTATGCTCATTGACTTCTTCTTCGCGTTGCGTGCGGCACGTTTGCCGGTCACCATTCCGGAGTACCTCACGTTGCTGGAAGCCATCAAGCAGGACGTGATCGAACCTTCGGTGGATGAGTTCTACCACCTGGCCCGCACCACCTTGGTCAAGAACGAGGCGCACTTTGATAAATTCGACCGCGCTTTCTCCACTTATTTCAGGGGGGTGACCGAGGCTGTCGATTTCGGTAAGGAGATTCCCTTGGAGTGGCTGCGCAAGCACTTCGAGCGCGAACTCACGCCCGAAGACCGCGCCAAGATCGAAGCCATGGGCTGGGACAAGCTCATGGACCGCATCCAGGAGCTGCTCAAGGAGCAGAAAGAGCGCCACGAGGGTGGCAACAAGTGGATCGGCACGGGCGGCACCTCGCCGTTCGGCGCGCATGGCTACAACCCCGAGGGCATCCGCATCGGGCAGGACAAGTCCCGCCACCGCAAGGCCGTCAAGGTCTGGGACCAGCGCGAGTTCAAGGACTACGACGACAGCATCGAGCTCGACACGCGCAGCATCAAGGTGGCGCTGCGTCGCCTGCGCAAGTTCGCGCGCCAGGGCGCAGCCGAGGTGCTCGACCTCGACGACACCATCCACAGCACGGCGGCCAACGCCGGCATGCTCGACATCAAGCTGGTGCCCGAGCGGCACAACGCGGTCAAGGTGCTGCTGCTGATGGACGTGGGCGGCTCGATGGACGACCACATCCACCGGGTGGAAGAAATGTTCTCGGCCGCCAAGAGCGAGTTCAAGCACCTGGAGTTCTATTACTTCCACAACTGTGTCTACGACTTCATGTGGAAGAACAACCACCGGCGCTTCACCGAGAAGATCCCGACCTGGGACATCATCCGCAAGTACAACAAGGACTACAAGCTGATCTTCGTGGGCGACGCGACCATGAGCCCCTACGAGATCCTGCAGGCGCACGGCAGCGTCGAGTACAACAACGAAGAGGCTGGCGCGGAGTGGATCGGCCGCCTGACGCACGCCTTCCCGCAGCACGTGTGGATCAACCCGGAGCAGCCGGGGGTGTGGGAGTACCGCCAGAGCGTGTCGATCATGCGGCAGCTCATGGGCGGGCGCATGTTCCCGATGAGCCTGCAAGGGCTTGAGAGCGCGATGCGGCTGCTGAGCAAGTGATGAGGCGTCCGGCTGGTGTGTTGCTTGCCGCGGTGGTTGGCGCGGTCGCCCTGGTGTCCGCTGACGCAGGGTGGGCGCAGCCGTCCGCCAGTGCGCCAGACGTTGCCGCACCGGGCACCACGGTGCGCCGCGCCCCGCGGCCGGTGGACTGGCAACTGACGGTGGAGGCGCCTTCGCCGCTCGATGACCTGTTGATGGAAAACCTCGACCTGGCCCGCTACCAGCGTGAGGCCCGTCAGACCGAAGACGTTGACGCGTCGGCGGAGGGCGACGACCCCGCGCCGTCTGCCTTGCGCATCACCCGTGGCGAATTGCGCCGCCTGCTGGCCCAGGTGCCCACACAAGCCCGCGCTTTGCTGGAGGCCGAGGGCTACTTTGCCGCGCGGGTGCGCATCACGGTGGACGACGGGACGGGCGATGGCAGCGGCACGGCCTCCGCATCGCAGGCCCCGGCGCCCGGTGCCCAGGTCGCGCCGACGCTGGTGCACGTCATCGTCGAGCCCGGGCCGCGCACGGTGGTGCAAAGCGTGCAGTTCGTCTACGAAGGTGAGCTCGACACCCGTTTGTCAGCCAACGACGAGGACGCCAAGGAGCTGACCGAGGACATGGCCGACAACTGGGGCCTGCCGCAAGACGAGCCCTTTCGGCAGGCCGACTGGTCCAACGCCAAGAACACCGCTCTGGCCCGTCTGCGGGCCGACACCTACCCGATGGCGAGCTGGAGCGGCACCTCGGCCACGGTGGATGCTCAGGCGCACACGGCCAGCCTGTTCCTGGTGGCCGACTCGGGGCCGGCTTTTTCGTTTGGCGAGGTGCGCATCGAGGGGCTGGAGCGCCAGCCGCCTTCGGCCATCCTCAACCTGGCGCCGTTCCGGCCGGGGCAGCCTTACCGCGAGCGGCAGGTGCTGGACTGGCAGGAGCGCCTCCAGAAGGTCAACCTGTTCGAAAGCGTCTACGTGGCGCCGGCTTTCGACGTCAACCACCCCGAGGCCACGCCGCTGATCGTGCAGGTGCGCGAGTCGCCCATCCAGGAAGCGTCGGTCGGCATTGGTGCGAGCAGCGACAACGGGCCGCGCGTGTCCTTTGAACACCTGCATCGCAACCCCTTCGACCTGGACTGGCAGGTGCGCACCAAGGTGCAACTGGGCGTGCGCGTGTCGGACGGCCTGATCGACCTGCTGTCGCACCCGTGGCCAGGGCGCAAGCGCGGGCTGGCCTCGGTGCAGGCTTCCAGCATCGAGGACAACGACAACGCCATCACGCGCACGCAGCGCCTGAAGGTGGGGCGCCTGCGCGAGGGCGACCGGCTGGAGCGCACCGATTACGTCGAGGCTTTGCGCACCACGGTGCGCTCGGCCTCGGACCTGCTGGTGGCCGACGCGACCGCGCTGAGCTTCACCTCGCAGTGGATCTTCCGGGATGTCGACAGCCAGGTGCTGCCGACCCGTGGCACCACGACGATGTTGGCGCTGACAGGCGGTCACTCCGTGTCGGCGCTCGATGCGAGCGGGCCCTTCGCTCGGGTGCATGGCCGCTTCACGGCCTACCTGCCTCTGCCAGCGTCCTGGCAGTTGCAGTTCCGTGCAGAGGGCGGCCAGGTGCTGGCGCGTGACAACGTCAGCGTGCCCGATGCGCTGCTGTTCCGTGCAGGTGGCGACGACTCGATCCGCGGTTATGCCTACCGCTCCATCGGTGTTGAACGCGATGGCGTGACCACCGGTGGCCGGGTGCTGGGCACGGGCAGCATCGAGCTGTCCCACCCGCTGTGGCCGGGCCAGCCCAACCTGCTGGGTGCCGTCTTCATGGACGTCGGTGACGCGGCCGAGCGGATCGACCAGTGGGCGCTCAAGCGTGGCCATGGCGTGGGCATCCGCTGGCGCAGCCCGGTGGGGCCTTTCCGCATCGACATCGCGCGGGGCGTGTCCACCGACGAGTGGCGGCTCCACTTCAGCGTCGGGGTCAGCCTGTGAGCGATCCTCGCAACGACCCGGCCGACGAAACAGGTGGCGCACAAATCGGCGCGGCCATTGCGCCCGAGGCGGCTCCGACGGGTCCTCAGGACCTGAAGCCGACGAAGGGGGGCTGGCGGGTGCTGCGCCTGCTGTTGTCGTTCGCGTGGCGGCTGGCCTGGGCACCGCTGTCGCTGCTTTTGCTGGCGCTGCTCGGCCTGTGGGCGGCTTGGGCGCTGCTGCATGGTGAATGGCTGACCCAGCAGGTGTTGCCGCACTTGCCCGGTGTGACGGTGGTGGAGCCCCGCGGGGCCTTGCTGGGTGACTTCGACGCGGAGCGCCTGGAGGTGGCCTTGCCGCGCGGCGGGCGACTGGTCTGGCAGCAGCCCAGTTGGCAAGGCATGCGCGTGGTCGTCGATCGTGGCGCGCCATGGTGGCTGGGGGTTCAGGTGGACCGCCTGAGCGGGCGTCGCATGGACTTGAAGTGGGTGACCGACCCGAAGGCGCAGCCCAGCCCCCCCCCCACCGACCTGAGCTTGCCTGTCAGCCTGACCATCGGTCGGGTTGAACTGGCCGAGCTCCATGGTTTGACCGGTGGGCAGCCCCTGCGCCAACTGGATGCCGAGCTGCGCCTGGGACCGATGCGCCACGCCGTGCGCCTGCGCAGCCTGGCCTGGACCGACTGGACGCTGTCTGGCGAGTTGGGGCTGGGGGCGACCGGCACGCTGCCGCTGGAGGCCGACCTGCAGGCCCAGGGCCGCCGAGAGGCCGCTGCCTCGGGCGACAGCCTGCTGGCCGGCGCCGGCGCGGTGAAGCTGCACGCGCGTGGCCCGCTGAAAGATTTCGGCCTGCAACTGGACGTGCGCTGGCAGCCCGAGCGGGGCGCGGTGCAAGGCTTGCGTGCGGACGTCGGTGTGCAGCCCTTTGCGCCCTGGCCTGTGCCCAGGGGCAGGCTGGACATCGATGAGCTGGACCTGGCGGCCTTGTGGCCCGGGCTGCCTCGCTCGGCGATCCGCGGGCGCGTCGACTTCGATGACCACGCCGCGCGCGACCTGGTGGTGCGCGTGGACCTGGCCAACGGCCTGGGGGGCGCCTGGGATGACGGTCGGCTGCCTTGGCTGGCCGCGAAGGGCCAACTGGCCATCGATCGCACCCTGGTCAGCCAGGCGACGGCGGACACCTGGCGCGAGCTGCGCACCGACCTGACGGTGACCTTGCCCGGTCGCACGGTGCAGCAACCTGCGCGGCTGCTGCTCAGCGGGCCGCTCATGGGGCGGCAGCCCCTGGTGGTCCGGGTGCAGGACCTCGCGCCCAGAGCGCTGCTGGGCAGCCTGCCCGACCTGGCCCTGGCGGGCGAGCTGCGGTGGAAGCCGACCGCGGGTGCCTCGGGCCTGGCCGGGGCGGTGGACCTGCGCCTGAGCGGCGCCGTTCACGAGGTGGCCGGGCGATCGCTCAACCAGGTCCCTGTGAGCCTGAGCCTGGGCAGCCAGCTGTCGCCAAATCAATGGGACATCCAGGCCTTGCAACTGGCCTCGGGCCCTCCAGGCCTTGCAACTGGCCTCGGGCCCAGCACAAGCCAGCATCGAAGGCGTGAAGCTGCGCTGGGGCCTGGGTGCCGAGCAAGGGGGCTGGGCGGTGGCCGGTCGCATGCGGCTCGATCGGTTTGATCCGCGCGCCTGGTTGCCCTGGCCTGCAGCGCTCGGTGGCGCGACCAGCCTGTCCGGGCAGGGGAGCTTTGACCTGGATGGCAACACCGCTGGCTCGCTGGCGTGGACGCTGGCATCGAGCAGCCTGGCGGGTGTGCCGCTGGCGGGGCAGGGCCATTGGTCCGCTCCGCGCTCGGCCAGCGAGATGAAGCTTGATGCGCAGGTCAGCCTGGGCGGCAACCGCCTGCAGCTCAAAGGCCTGGGCGCGCGCGGCGCCGCGGCGGGTCCGTCGCCAGGCAAGCCGTCCGGCAAATGGGAACTCGATGTGCAGGCCCCCGACATCGCCTCTTTGTCGCCCTGGGCGGCTGCCCTGGGGGCCGAGCGCATGCGGGGCCGCTTCAGCCTGCAGGCCCATGGTGCCTGGCCTTTGCGGTCCCTGAGCTACAAGATGAGCGGGCAGGAGCTGGCCGCCACCCGCGCCGAGCAGCCCGTCTGGCAGGTGGCGTCGGTCGAAGGCGAGGGCGAGCTCGACCTCACGCAGGCCGATGGCCGCATGTCGGCGAAGTGGGCCTTGCAGGACGCCCGCCTGAGCAGTTGGCGCCTCGCTCGGCTGGCGTTGGGCGTGGAGGGCAGCGCGGCCTCACACCGCATCCGCCTCGATGGCGAGGGCGCACCGCTGCGCGAAGGCGAGGTGGACACCGCGCGTGCCGTGCGCCTGGCCATGGCCGTGTCCGGCAACTGGCGCAGCACGGCCACCGAGCAGAGCTGGCAGGCTCACTTGGGTGAAGCCCAGCTTGCCTGGGAGCAGCCTCGCGGCCGACCGCCGCTGCTGCGCCTGGAGCCCACCGACCTCAGCTGGCGCAACGACGCCCGGCAATCTGCCTGGCAGGTGGCGGCCACGCGCCTGCAGGTCATGGGCCTGAGCGGCGTGCTCGACCGCCTCGTGTGGCGCACGCCTGGCGAGCAACCCGGCGACGAAGCCTGGCACGAGGTGTCGCTGGTGCTGCCGCCTTTCCCGCTGGCGCCCTGGCTGGCGCTGTGGCAGCCCGACGAGGGCTGGACGGGGGACCTGGTGAGCGGGGGCGAGTTCAAGCTGATGCAGCGGGGCACGCAGCCGTGGGAGGTGGACGTGCTGGTCTCCCGGCGATCGGGTGACCTCAGTTTCTCGGAGCCCGGCATCGAAGGCGGTCGTGCGCAGCGGCTCGGCTTGCGCGAAGCCAGGGTCAGCCTGCGTGCACGCCAGGGGGTGTGGATCGCCGAGCAGCGCATCGAGGGCCGGGTGCTGGGTCTGCTGACCGGGCGCCAGGTCGTGCAGCCGCTGCGCGCCGATGCCTGGCCTGACGCCTCGTCGTCGCTGGCCGGGGAGGTGAAGCTGGACGTGGCCAACCTGCGCGCGCTGGCGACCTGGGTGCCCGCTGGCTGGCGCCTGGGTGGCCAGGCCATGGTGCAGGCCCGACTGGGCGGCACCTTGGGCGAGCCGCAGTTCACCGGTCAGGTCGAGGGATCGGGGCTGAGCGCCTCTCAGGCCCTGCTGGGCATCAGCCTGCAGGAAGGGCGGCTGAGCATGGCCCTCGATGGCGAGCGCATCCGCCTGACGCGACTGGAGGCCACTGGCGGGCCCCAAGGCGGGCGCGTGGGGCTGGAGGGCGAGTTGCAGTTGAAGAGCCCCTTGTCGGGCCGCCTGGCCCTGACGGCCGATCGCTTTGCAGCCCTGCAGCGCATCGACCGCCGTGTGGTGGTCAGCGGCCGAGCCGAGACCACGTTGAACGACTGGAACATGGAGGTCAAGGGGCAGTTCGGCGTGGACGAGGGCTTCATCGACATCAGCCAAGGCAGCGCCCCGACGATCGGCGACGACGTCAACGTCATCAACCGGCCGGGCGATGTCGACAAGCCCCCGGCCGGAAGCGGCGCGGGGGGCATCGGCGGCAAGCAGCTCACGCTCGATGCCGACCTCGGCATCAACCTGGGCGATCGGCTGCGCTTGAAGGGCCATGGCCTGACGGGCGTGCTCAAGGGACAGTTGCAGATCACCACGCCACGCAACAAGCCGGCCGTGCATGGCGCGATCAGGCTGGAGCAGGCCAAGTTCGCGGCCTACGGGCAAAAGCTCGACATCGTGCGCAGCGCCATCACCTTCAATGGCCTGATCGAGAACCCACGCCTGGACATCCTGGCCATGCGGCCACAGACCCCGACCGCGCAGGACAGCGACGTGAAGGTGGGCGTGCGCATCACGGGCACCGCGCAGGACCCGCGCATCCGCCTGTACTCCGAGCCCACGCTGTCCGAGACGGAGCAACTGTCGTGGCTGGTGCTGGGCCGCGCACCGACCGGGTTGGGTGGCGCGGACATCGGGCTGCTGCAGACGGCGGCGGTGGCGCTGCTGTCAGGCGACGATGGGCCGGGGGTGACCGACCGGGTGATTGGCCTGCTGGGCCTGGACACGCTGTCGGTGAGCCAGAGCGACGGAGCGGTGCGCGAAACCGTGGTCAGCGTCGGCAAGCAGATCTCGCGGCACTGGTACATGGGCTACGAGCGCAACCTCAGCGCGACGGGGGGCAACTGGCAGCTCATCTACAGCCTGGCCCAGCGCTTCAAGGTGCGGGCCCAGGCGGGTGAGGACAACGCCATCGACTTCATCTGGCAGTGGCGCTGGCGCTGATGGCCGGCTTTTGAAGCAGGCGTCAATGCCCGTCGTCGCGCAGGCGCTTGTGCAGCTGCCGGGTGCCCCACCAGATGGCGGCCAGCACGAAGGGCACCGTGGCCCCTGCCACCAGCTCGGGCTGGATCGGCAGGCCTGCCTGCTTGCCCGCCTTGCCTGCGTACAGGATCAGGCTGACCACGTAGTAGCTGATGGCCGCGATCGACAGGCCTTCCACGGTGCTTTGCAGGCGCAGCTGCAGCTCTTGCCCGCGGGTGAGCTTTTCCAGCAGCATCTGGTTTTGCGACTCGGTGGCGATGTCCACTCTGGTGCGCAGCAGGGCGCTGGCGCGCTCGATGCGCTGCGACAGCGAGCTCAGGCGCTGCGCCCCGGCGTGCACCGTCGCCATGGCGGGTGACACCCGCTTGAGCACGAACTCCCCGACCGACTGTGTGCCGGGGATGGGCGTTTCGCGCAATTGCTCGATGCGCTGCTGCACCAGTTGGTAATAGGCCTGGGTGGCGGTGAACCGGTAGAGGTGGGTGGCGGTGGCGCGTTCCACGCGTGCGGCCAGCGCGATGAGCTGGTCCAGCAGTTCCTGGTCGGACGTGTCCTTGTTCTCCATGCGCGCGGTGATGCGCGCCAGCTGCGTTTCGGCCTCGCCCAGCATGGGCACCAGGTCCTTGGCCACGGGCAGGCCGCGCAGGGCCATGATGCGGTAGGTCTCGAGCTCCAGCAGGCGCTGGGAGATGCGGCCCACGCGCAACTCCGATGTGTTGGCCGAGGACACCACCAGCAGCCGCTCGAAGCCGCTGTCGCGCAGGCGGAAGTCGGCCATCGCGCAGGAGCGCTTGATGCCCAGGAGCGAGGCCAGCGTGTCGTGCCCTTCAAACCAGTGTCGCCCCAGCTGGCGCATCGCGACCGGGTCGTCCGCGTCGCCATGCACCATGGCCATCATGATGGCGGCCACCGTGCGGCCGGGGATGCTGGCCAGCCAGGCCGGGTCGACCACGAGCTGTTGCATCAGCTCTTCTTCGGACGCGCTCACCAGGGCGCCCTCGGGCAGGCTCTGCACGATGGAGTAACGCGTGAACTCGGTGTGGCGCTCCCACTTGAGCGTGTGCGAGGCAAAGCGCAGGCGCACGAAATGGCCCGACAGCGCGGCCAGTGGCAGCTCGGCTTGCCCGGGCAGCCTGCGCAGGTGGTTCCACTCGTCTTCGCGGCTGATGCCCTCGTTGAGCACGGCCACGTAGACCACCAGCGCGGGCACGCGGATGCGCGCTGGCGGGCGGGCATGCACCTCGTTGTGCAACAGCTCGCGCTGGGTGTCGTCGGGCGGCAGGGCGCGCGGGGGCAGGGCAGCGGTCATCCGGGGTCCTGGTTTCCAGGTGAAGGGCTCAGCGCAGCTTGCCCATCAGGCCTTCCATGTTTTCCAGGAAGGCGTTGATGCGGGCGTCGGCGTCGGGGGTGTCGGCGAGCTGCTCATGCAGGTGTTGTTCCATCTGGCAGCGCACCATGCGCAGGTAGGTGCTGTCCAGTGCCTTGCGCACGGCGGCCATCTGCATGGCGATGGCCTGGCAGTCCTCGCCTTCCTCGACCATGCGCTGGATGCCACGCAGTTGCCCTTCGGCGCGCTTGAGGCGGTTGAGGATGTCGGTGCGGTGGCGGTCGTTGTCCAGGGTGTCCATGGCGGCGCAGGTGGGCATGCGGGGCAGATCGCGCAGTCTAGGGATACCGGGCGGGGTACGCAAGCATCGTTCCCCCGGGGCCCCGATGCCTGGCTGGCAGCCCTGCAGGAGCTTGACCGCGGTCAACCCGGGATGAGGACGCTGTTCTCCGGGCGGGCCGGGTCGTGGAAGACCTTCACGCGCGCACCGACAGGGAAGGGCGCCAGTTCCTGCAGCACTTCTTCCTTGGTCATGTAGCGACGGCCGAAGGCCTGCAGCCGGTTGCCTGTGAAGTGCACGCCATCGACCGTGTAGGCATAGCGCACCTCGGACACCCAGTCGTGCTTGGCGCTCTCTGGCTCGGCGGGGTTGTCGTGCATGGCGCGTGGCTGGGAGGTCAGCATCACGCCTTCGACGCTGGGCCACTGTGGGCTGGCGCGCTTGACCTCCCAGGCGCGCCAGGCGAAAAAGCCGGCGATCAGCACGATGGCCAGCAGCAGGATCTTTCCGAGGTCGTCGCTCATGGGCGTGCAGGGCCGATGGGCCCGGGTGTCAGGATGCGGTCGATTGTGCGGGATGATGTCGCCCTGGCCACCGCCGACCGCACCACCGCATCACCATGTCCGAACCCCCCGCTACCCGTCCCGATCGCACCCCGGGGCACAGCCCCTTTTATGCCCACATCGCCCGCCTGCGCCACATCAAGCGATGGGGCCTGATGCGCAACGCCGTCGAGGAAGACGTGGCCCAGCACAGCTGGGAGGTGTCTGTGCTGGCGCACGCGCTGGCCGTCATCAGCCGCGATGTCTTCCAGCAACCGGTGGACCCGAACGCGGTGGCGGCGCGCGCGCTCTTTCACGACGCGACCGAAGCCATCACCGGCGACCTGCCGACCCCGGTCAAGTACTCGCCGGCCATGCGCCACGCCACGGCCAACCTCGAAGGCGAGGTCTGCCGCGAGATGGTGGCGCTGCTGCCGCCCGTGCTGCAACCCGCCATCGGCGAGCTGATGGACCACGAGCAGTGGCCCGCCCACGAAGCCGCGCTGGTCAAGACGGCCGACCGCCTGGCGGCCTGGCTCAAGTGCCGGGCCGAGCTGCGCTACGGCAACCCGGAATACGCGCAGGCCGCGCAGCAGATCGAAGCCAAGCTCAACCAGCACATGACGCCCGAGTTGCGCTACTTCCTCGACACCTTCGGCGCGGCCTTCGAGCTCACGCTGGACTCGTTGATGCAGCAGGGCGCTTGAAGGTCAGCCGGCCATCAGCCCGACGTTGCCGCCCGCAGCGGTGGTGTTGATCGTCACCGTCTGCTCGACGCAAAAGCGCGGCAGGTAATGCGGCCCGCCGGCCTTGGGGCCCGTGCCGCTCAGGCCTTGCCCACCGAAGGGCTGCAGCCCCACCACCGCGCCCACCATGTTGCGGTTGACGTACACATTGCCCACGCGGGCCGAGCGCGCCAACGCCTGGGCGCGGCTGTCGATGCGGGTCTGGATGCCGAGCGTCAGCCCGTAGCCCAGGCGGTTGACCTGTTCGATGACCGCCTGCGGATCGCCCCGCCAGCGCCAGACCTGCAGCACCGGTCCGAAGATTTCCTGGCCGACGCGCGCTGGTGAGTCGACCTCGAAGGCTTGGGGCGCGAGCAATTGCGGCACGTCAGGTTGATTTGGCATCGGGGCGTCCCACAGCGGCCTGGCCTCGCGGCGCAGGCGTTCGAGCTGGGCCAGCACGTTGGCGTGGGCCTCGGCGTCGATCAGCGGGCCGACGTCGGTGTCGATGCGGGCGGGGTCGCCCACCCGCAACTCGCGCGCGGCCCCCGCGATCATCTGCAGCACCGGCTCGGCGATGTCTTCGTGCACGCAAAGCAGGCGCAAGGCCGAGCAGCGCTGGCCCGCCGAGCGGAAGGCGCTTTGCAGCACCGCGTCGCACACCTGCTCGGGCAGGGCGCTGGGGTCGACCAGCATGGCGTTGAGGCCGCCCGTTTCGGCGATCAGCGGCACGATGGGCCCGTCCGTGGCGGCCAGCGTGCGCTGGATGAGCTTGGCCACTTGCGTGGAGCCTGTGAAGGCCACGCCCGCGATGCCGGCCTGCGCTACCAGGGCCGCGCCCAAGGTTTCGCCCGGGCCATGCAGGCCTTGCAGCACGTCGGCGGGCACCCCGGCCTCGTGCATCAGCCGGATGGCGGCCATGGCCACCGCGGGCGTTTGTTCAGCCGGCTTGGCCAGCACGCAGTTGCCCGCCGCCAGCGCCGCCGACACCTGCCCCAGGAAGATGGCCAGCGGGAAGTTCCAGGGGCTGATGCAGACCCAGGTGCCGCGCCCGCGCAGCGTCAGCACATTGGATTCGCCCGTGACGCCGGGGCAGGGTGAGGGCAGGGTTTGCGGGGCCATCACGCGTTCGGCTTCGACGGCGTAATAGCGCAGGAAGTCGATGGCCTCGCGCACCTCGGCGATGGCGTCGCCCCAGGTCTTGCGGCCTTCCTGCACGAGCAGGGCGCAGAAGGTGGGCAGGCGCTCCTGCAGTGCTTGCGCGGCGTCGCGCAGGATGCGGGCGCGGTCGCTCACGGGGCGGTCGCGCCAGGCGGGGAAGGCGGCCTGTGCGCGCTCGAAGGCCGGGCCCACCTCGTTGGGCGATGACTCGGCCACGGCGGGCAAGGGCGTCGATCGCATCGCCGCCAGCAGGGCTTGGCGTTCGGGTTGCACGTGCAGCACCGGCCCCGTGCTGTTGAGCCTGGCCGGGCCGAAAAGGTCGGCGGGCAAGGGCTGCCCAGGTTGGGGCGAGAGGCTCAAGGGCGAGCGCAGCAACTCGTCGAGCCCCAAGCCCGGGTCGGCCAGCTGGTGCACGAAGGAGCTGTTGGCGCCGTTCTCCAGCAGGCGCCGCACCAGGTAGGCCAGCAGGTCGCGGTGCGGGCCCACCGGCGCGTAGACGCGGCAGCTCAGCAGCGGCTCGCGCAGCACCTCGCGGTACAGGCCTTCGCCCATGCCGTGCAGGCGTTGCAGCTCGAAGCGGGCATCGCGTTGGCGGGCCATCTGCAGCAGCGCGGCCACGGTGCCGGCGTTGTGCGTGGCGAACTGCGGGTAGATGGCGTCGGGCGCGTCGAGCAGGGCGCGGGCGCAGGCCAGGTAGGCGATGTCGGTGTGGTGCTTGTGCGTGAAGACGGGGTAGTGGGGCAGGCCCTCTTCCTGCGCGCGCTTGACCTCGGCGTCCCAGTAGGCGCCCTTGACGAGGCGGCACATCAGCTTGATGCGGTGCCGGCGGGCCAACGCGACCACGTGCTCGACCAGCTCCAGCGAGCGCGTCTGGTACGCCTGCAGGGCCAGACCGAAGCCTTGCCAATCAGGGCATTCGGCGGCGATGCGCGCCATCAGCGCATCGGCCACGTCCAGCGACAGCTCCAGCCGGTCCACCTCCTCGGCGTCGAGCGTGAGGTTGAGGTTGGCCTCGGCCGCGCGCTGGCACAGCGCCCACACGCGGGGCAGGAGTTCGGCCATCACGCGTTCGCGCTGGGCGTCTTCGTAACGAGGGTGAAGGGCGCTGAGCTTGATCGAGAGGCCATCGGCCTGCATGGGGGTGTGCGCCTCGCGCTGGGCGCTGGCGATGCTGTCCAGCGCTTCTTCGTAGGCTCGCAGGTAGCGCCGGGCATCCGCTTCGGTGCGCGCGCCTTCGCCCAGCATGTCGAAGCTGAAGCGCACGCCGGGGTGCTCGCGGTGGACTTGATCGGCTTCGCGCAAGGCCTGCCCGATCGTCTGGCCCAGCACGAACTGCTGGCCCAGCAACTGCACCGCACGCACCGCTGCGGCCACCACCGCCTTGGCGCCCAGGCGCGCGGCGATGCCGCCCATGCCATCGGCGCCAGGCAGGAAGTGCCTGGACAGGGCCACCGCGGTGCTCGACAGCCGCACCAGCGCCGAGTCACCGTGGCCGCTGAAGTCGGCGCGTCCCAGCTGATCGGCGGTCAGCGCGATGGCGGTGTCGGCATCGGGCACGCGCAGCAGGGCTTCGGCCAGGCGCATCAGGGCCAGGCCCTCCTGGCTGGAGATCGGGAACTCCTTGAGCAGCGATTCGAGCGCCCAGAACGGCGGCGGGTGGTCGCGCACGGCCTGCACCCACGGGCGGGCCTGGCGCATGGCCTCGTCCCAGTTCAATGCGCCTTCCAGCGTCTGCAGGCGGTGCCGCACCACATCGGCTTCAGGGCGACACGGGTGGGGCAGGCGCATGGCGGGCTCCTTGTGGATGGTGCGGGTGATGTGGGTGGCTCGCGGTCAGCGGTTGGGGGCGCGCATCAAGGTGGTCTTGCCGAACAGGCTTTCGATCAGGTCGACGGCCAGGGCGGCGGTCTGGTTGCGCACGTCCAGCGCGGGGTTGAGCTCGACCACATCGAGCGAGCCCAGCAGGCCAGTGTCGGCGATCATCTCCATGCACAACTGGGCCTCGCGGTAGGTGGGGCCGCCGCGCACGGGCGTGCCCACGCCGGGCGCGATGTCGGGGTCGAGGAAGTCGACGTCCAGGCTCACGTGCAGGTGGGTGTTCTCATCCAGCCCCAGCAGCACCTGCTCCATGGTCTGGCGCATGCCGTGCTCGTCGATGTGGCGCATGTCGAAGACCTCGATGCCCAGCGCGTGCACCAGCCTTTTTTCACCCTCGTCCACGCTGCGGATGCCGATCTGGCGCAGCTCGCTGGCGCCCAGCGCCGGCACGTGGCCACTCAAACCGGTCAGCGCTTGCGGGCCATGGCCGCACAGGCAGGCCACCGGCATGCCGTGCAGGTTGCCGGTGGGCGTGAGGTCGGCGGTGTTGAAGTCGGCGTGGGCGTCGAGCCAGAGCACGCGCAGGCGCTTGCCCATGGCGCGGCAGTGGCGGGCCACGGCGCTGATCGAGCCGATGGCCAGGCAGTGGTCGCCACCGAGCAGGATGGGCAGTCGCCCGCTGGCGAGCTCGCCATGCACCACCGCGTGCACGCGCTCGTTCCAGGTGGTGACCTCGCGCAGGTGCCGCCAGCCGTCGACGGCGTCCTGGCAGGGGTTGTCGGGGCCGTGCAGGTCGCCCAGGTCCTGCACCGCCAGGCCGCAGCGCTGCAGGGCATCGGTGAGCCCAGCCACGCGCAGCGCCCCTGGGCCCATGCGGGCGCCGATGCAACTGGCGCCGATGTCGGTGGGCGCGCCGATCAGGCTGATGTGTCGATGGCGCGTTGGCGTGTGAGGGCTCATGCGGCGTGCCGGGGCTGGGGCCGACCGGCCGGCGTCGATGCGATCGACAGCAGGCCGAGCAGGTCCTTGGGGTTGGCGGGCGCGGGCACCAGCGACAGCGTCTGCAGGATGCCCAGTGCGTCCGCGCAGTCTCGCATGAAGCGCAACGCCGTGAAGTCCTCCAGCGCGAAGCCGACGGAATCGAAGACGGTGACGTCACCGTCGTTCACGCGGCCCGGGGCCTGGCCGCTGAGCACGCGCCACAGCTCGGTGACGGGGAAGTCGGCGGGCATCTGCTGGATGTCGCCTTCGATGCGCGTCTGGGGTTCGTATTCAACGAAGACGCGGGCGGCCTGCAGCACCTGTGGCGCCAGCTCCGTCTTGCCGGGGCAGTCGCCACCCACGGCGTTGAGGTGCATGCCGGGGCGCAGCATGTCGGCGGTGACGATGGTGGCGCAGGCCTTGTCGGCCGTCAGCGTGGTGACGATGTCGGCGCCTTGCACGGCTTCGGCGGCGCTGGCGCAGGGCGTGGCTTTGAGCGTGCCATGGGTGTGTTCGGCCAGGTTGCGCACGAGCTTGGCGCTGGCGGCCTGGTCGAGGTCGAACAGGCGAACTTCGCGGATGCCCAGCAGGTGGTGGAAGGCCAGGCACTGAAAGTCGCTTTGCGCGCCGCAGCCGATCACGGCCATGACGCGGCTGTCCGGGCGGGCCAGGGCGCGCGCAGCGAGCACCGAGGTGGCCGCGGTGCGCAAGGCCGTGGTCAGCGTCAGCTCGGACAGCAGCAGGGGGGCGCCGGTGCTGACATCGGCCAGCACGCCAAAGGCCATCACCGTGGGCAGGTGGTGGCGGTGGTTGCCGGGGTGGCCGTTGACGTACTTGAAGCTGTAGTGCCGCCCGTCCGAGATGGGCATGAGTTCGATCACGCCTTCTCTCGAATGGCTTGCAATGCGGGCGCAGGCGTCGAACTCGGGCCAGCGGCGGAAATCGGCATCGAGCGCGGCAACCAGGCCGCCCAGGCAGCGCCTCAGGCCCACGGTGCGCAGGATGCGGGCCACGTCGTCCACGCCCAGGAAGCGGGTGCGGGTGGTGGGGATGCTGGCAGGGTGATCCATGGCTGCCTCCGTCGTGGTTGGGTTCAGTCTCCCACGGGGCAGCGACAATGAAAATCGACAGAACTGAGCAAGATCCGTCAGAAACTTGCCACTTCGCCAGCGCTTTCTGGCAAATTGTTCAACCATGGACTCGGTCGATCAGCAACTCATCGGCCTGCTGCGGCAGGACGCCCGACTGACGGTGGCCACGCTGGCGCAGAAGCTGGGCGTCTCGCGCGGCACGGTCAACAACCGGCTGCGCAAGCTGGAAGACGAGGGCGTGATCGTGGGCTACACGGTGCGCCTGCGCCCCGATGCCCAACCCGAGCTCATCCGGGCCTGGATGAGCATCGCGGTGGAGGGCAACCGGGCGCGCGAGGTGATCGCATCGCTGTTGGGCGAACCCGGCGTGGCGGGCCTGCACGACACCAATGGCCGCTGGGACCTGCTGGCCGAGTTGCAGGTGGCGCACCTCGGTGAGCTGTCGCAGGTGCTCGAGCGCATCCGGCTGATCAAGGGCATCAGCCACACCGAAACCAGCCTGCACCTGCAGACCCACCGCGTCGGTTGAGGCGATGGGTCATGGGCACAGGAGACGGCGCAAGCACTCGGTGCAACGTGCCGCCTGGCGCAACCCGCCTCAGCGAGCAGCGGCCAGCTTGATGCGGCTGACTTCCTGGGCGAAGGCGCTGCCAGCGCGCAACTCGCGGTACTTGGCCTGGGCGGCTGCATAAGCCTCGGGCATCAGTTGCTGGATCTCGGGGTCGTGGAACTGGTCCAGGCCGGCGCGCTTGGCCAGGATGGCGTCGGCCAGCACTTCTTCGCGGGTCAGTTGCTTGGACGTGTCGGTGGCCTGCTGGGCCACGGCGGCCTGCGACACCAGGGCGGCGCTCAGTGCGGTGAGCAGGACGGAAGCGATGCGGGTGGTGGTCTTCATGATCGGGCCTTTCAGTCTCGGTTTCAGGAGGGAGGCGTTTTCGTGTCGCCTTGGGATGAAGTTTGGGTTTTCCCTTAAGATCAGGCAAATCGATTGAAAACATCTGTCTCATGAATGAAATCGATATTCGCCACGCCGACTTTCGCCGCATTGACCTGAACCTGCTGGTTGCCCTGGACGCCTTGCTGACCGAGCGCCAGGTGGGCCGAGCGGCCGAGCGCCTGTTCATCGGTCAGCCCGCCATGAGCCACGCGCTCGCCCGCTTGCGCGAGCTCTTCGCAGACGAGTTGCTGGTGCGAACCGGCCGCCAGATGACGCTCACCGACCTGGCGACCAAGCTGGCACCGCGCGTGCGTGCCTGGCTGCTTGAGGGGGCGGCCCTGGTGCTTGAAGAGCCGCCCTTCGATCCGTCGCAGGCCCAGGGCCTGGTGCGCATGAGCATCCCCGACGGGCTGGAGTCGTTGATCCTGCCGCCGCTGCTGGCGCGCTTGCGCGCCGAGTCGCCTGGTGTGCGCCTGAGGGTCCAACTCATCGAGGTCGACCGCCTGCTCGACGCCCTGGACGCCGACGAGGTCGACATGGTGATCGTGGGTGTGCCATTGCCCGAGCGCAACTGGCACGAGCGCACGACGCTGATGACGGCCACGATGCAGTGCGTGCACTCAAGCAGGCAGCTCACCCTCAAGGGGCCCTTGACCCTGCAGAAGCTCGCCAAGCTCGATCACGTTGTCAGCAGCTATCGCGGCGAGTCGGTGTCGATGGTCGATGCGGCGTTTGCCGCCGAAGGCCTGCAGCGCAACGTGGTGGCCGCGGTCGCGGGCGTGGCCTCGACGGTTCGCATCCTGCGCAGCGCGCCCCTGGTGTCGATCCAGGTGGTGCTCAGCGGCGTGATGGAGCTGCCTGATGACCTGGTCGTCACGCCCTTGCACACGCGAGAGCCGCTGAACATGTCGGTGGACATGCTCTGGCACCGCCGCCACCGCCAGCAGGGCCTGCACCGGCATTTGCGGACACTCATCGGCGAGATCGCCGCGTCCCTGGGTGACATGGCGTGCTCGTCGCGAGCGAAGTGATCAATCCAGCCAGAACCCTTTGTTCATCGGGGTTGCGCCGAGATGTCCCAGCCAGGACCACAGGCTTATCCACAGAAACTGTGGATAAGCCGGGCCAGCTCACTGTCCCTTGAGCTGCACTTCGCGCCAGAGGGTGGGCGTGGTGCCCGTCCAGCGCCGGAAGGAGCGGTGAAAGCTCGCCACCGAGGTGAAGCCCAGGCAATGCGCCACGTGCTTGATGGGCAGTTGTTCGTCGGCCAGCAGGCTGCGGGCCTTGAGGAACTGGCACTCCTGCACCAGCGCCTGGTAGCTGGTTTGCAGGTCTGCCAGGTTGCGCCGCAGGGTGCGCTCGCTCATGCCGAGCTGTCGCGCGGTCTCGGCCATGCTCGGCTGTGCGGGCAAGGCCGAGAGCAGCCACTGGCGCACCTTCTCCGCCGTGTCGATGCGGTTCATGCGGGCTGACAAAGCCTGAGCGGCGCGCTCGTGGGCACCTGCGTAGGCCACCTGATCGTGGCTCATCATGGGCCGATCGAGCGCGGCCTGTTTGAAGATGACGCGGCAGTTGCGTTGGCCAAAACGCACCTTGTTGCCCCACAGGGCGATGTAGCGGGGCTGGAGCTCCGGCTCGCATTCATGCGGCACCTCGATGGCGATGAGCTCGTCGTCTCGCATGCCGCCAAAGCGCAGCATCTGCAGGATCGAGGTCACCAGGAAGTCGTGTCGGAAGCGGTTGCAGCCCTCGCCCTGCAACCAGGGGTGCATCAACACTTGGGCTTCGTCTGCGCGTTCGACCAGCGTGTACTCGGGCTCTTCGAACAGCAGCGGCGTGAAGTGCTTGACGTCGTCGAAGATGTGCCGCAGGTTGGGCGAGAACAGGGCCAGCGACGTCATGAGGCTGTAGCGCATGAGCGCCAGGCTCTTGCCAGCGATCAAACCGAAGGCCGCGTCACCCGTCTCGGCCAGGATGACGCGGATCATGTCCACGAAATGCTCGGCCGGCACCCATTCGCCGTCCTCGTTGAGCAGGCTGGCCGGATCGAGCTGGCAGCGCTTGAGGATGCGTTCACGCTCGAGCCCTTCCACGTCCAGCGTGTGGGCCATGACGATGAGGTTGAGCGGTGAAATGCGCATGAGGCCGGGACAACTCAGGTGGGGCGAGGCATCAGCGGTGTCGCAGATGAGGCAGCCGGCTATTGTCCTCATCTCTGGTGTGCTCAGGCGCTGACCGTCGGCAGGGTCTTCCCGAGGCGGGGGTGCAACGATTTGGCCGTGAACGTCAATGGTGCCCGCCTGTGCGAAGGGTGGGTGCGCTAAGCTGTGACATCGCAAGATGTGATTCGGCATGAACCACTCAGCAGATTGCCCATGCGCCTTCCCTTGAACGGCTTTCGCGTCCGCCTGGCAGGCTTGATCGGCCTGCTCGCGCTGTTGTGTGCAGGCGCCGCGGCGTTCTATTTCGATGGCGCCGCCACGGCCCACGTTGCGGGAGCAAGCGGGCGCACCTTGCATGCCTGGGGGCGTTCGCTTTCTTTCGGGGTGGCCTCCGAGTTGGAGGATCGACAACGCAGCATCGAGTTCATGGCTGGCTTGCCGGGCTTGTGGCAGGGCGCACTGGCCACACCGGAGGCCCGGCAGTCGCTGCGCTGGCTGCAGTCCGCGCACAGCCACCATTCTTGGATCGGCGTGGCCGATGTCAACGGCCGTGTGCAGGTGGCCACGGGAGGATTGCTCGAAGGCGTCGATGTCAGCAAGCGCCCCTGGTTCAGCCGGGGGCTGCAAGGCCCGCACACGGGCGATCTCCACGAAGCCGTGCTGCTGGCCAAGGCCCTGGGCAGCACGAGCGGCGAGCCGCTGCGCTTCGTCGATTTCGCCGCCCCCATCCTCGACAGCCAGGGGCGGCCGCGAGGGGTCATCTGCGCCCACGCGAACTGGGCCTGGGTGGACGAGGTGGTGAAAAAGGTGATGCCTGGGCAAGCCAGCGGGCAGGGTGTCGAGGTCTTCATCGTCAACCGCTTGGGTGAGGTCATCTATCCGCAGTCCAGCAAGACCCTGGTGCCCCGCACCCTGCAGGGCGACGACGTGCGCGATGAGCTCGAATGGCCCGATGGCCAGCGCTACCTGGCGGTCAGCCAGGTGGTGCGCGCAGCGGTGGTGCCCGATCTGGGCTGGCGCGTCGTGCTGCGTCAGCCCATGGAGGTGGCCTTGGCACCGGTTCACGAGTTGCACCAGCGCATGGTCCTGCTCAGTGGCGTGGTGGCTTTGCTGCTGACCTGCACGGCCTACCTGCTGGCGGCTCGCCTGAGCCGACCGATGGAGGAGCTGGCGGGCGCGGCGCAGCGCATCGCGGATGGCGACACCGAGGGCCATTTCAGCGTGCACAGCTCTGCGGCGGAGTTCCAAACGCTGGCGTCGTCCCTGGAGGCGATGACGAGCACGATGCGCGAGCAACAAGCCCAGCTGCAGGATGCCAACCAGACCCTGGAGCGCCGCGTGGCGCAGCGCACCGCCGAGCTGTCGGAGCTCTACGACAAGGCCCCTGTCGGCTATCACCTCGTTGACGCCCAAGGCAGGATCGAGCAGATCAACGCCACGGAGCTGAGTCTGCTTGGGTATCGGCGCGACGAGGTCGTCGCAAGGATGTCCGCTGCCGACCTGTTCACCGATGGATGCCAGCCTCAGGCCAAGTCCCGGCTGCTTGCCTTGAGCAAGGGGGAGGTCTTGCCGCCGCAGGACGCCGCGATGCGCCACAAGGACGGCCACAGCGTGCACGTGCGCCTGAATTCCACGGCCATCTTCGATGCGGATGGGCGCTTTGTCGGAGCGCGCACGGCGGTGATGGACGTCAGCGACATGAAGGCGCTGGAAGAGGAGCTCAGCCGCGAACAGGCCATCAACCGGGCCATCGTGCACACCAGCCCGAACGGGCTGTTGCTCTACACCGAGCAAGGCCACTGCATCCTGGCCAACGATTCGGCCGCGCGCATGGTGGGCGCCTCGGTCGATCTCCTGCTCAAGCAGAACTTCCGCGAACTCCAAAGCTGGAAGGCGTCGGGCCTGCTGGATGCGGCGATGCACGCGCTGGGTGGCGAGCCCGTGCACAAGCTGCTCAATTTCACGAGCACCTTCGGCAAGCAGACGGATTGCCAGGTCACCTTGATGCCCCTGGAAGCGCGTGGCCAGCGCATGCTGCTGGTGGTGGCCAAGGATGTGTCCGCGCTGATGAACGCCAACCGGGAGCTGGATCAACTGGCTCGGCGCGATGCCCTGACCGGCCTGCACAACCGCTTCGCGGCGAGCGAGCGCCTGCGCGACGAGTTCGTGCGCAGCCAGCGCTCCAGTGTGGCGTTCTCGGTGCTGCTGCTCGACGTGGACCACTTCAAGCGCGTCAACGACACGCATGGGCACGATGTGGGCGACCAGGTGCTTCAGGTCGTCGCCAGGCAGATCAAAGCATCGGTGCGCGCCTCGGACTTCGTGGCCCGCTTTGGTGGCGAGGAATTCATGGTCATCCTGCCGGACACCGACGCCCAGGAGGCCGAGGTCGTGGCCGAGAAGATCCGCCGGGCGGTGGACGCCTGCGAGCCGCCGGTGGTGGGACGCGTCACGTTGAGTGTGGGCCTGAGCGAATGGCGAGACGACCTGCCCGATGAAGGCCTGCTGGTGCGGCGTGCCGATGAGGCCCTGTATGCCGCGAAGGGGGCAGGGCGCAACCAGGTGATGGTGTGGGGCGAGGCCGGCTCAACCGGCTGAGGAGCGCCCAGCGCACCGAGCCGCAAAGCAAAAAGCCACCGCAAGGGTGGCTTTGTTGGCTGAACGCTTGTCACGTTCAGGCTTTGTCTGGCTCCCCGACCTGGGCTCGAACCAGGGACCTACGGATTAACAGTCCGGCGCTCTACCGACTGAGCTATCGGGGAATATGTCGGATTCGTGTTGAATCTGAAGTCATTGACTGCGTCATCAACCGAGAACGCAACTATAGCATCTTTTGATGGGCTGTCGCAAGTTCTCGCGTTTTTGACGGCGTTGTTGAAGCTTTGCGACAGACCGTGTCATCGGGTGCCTGGTGCCGTCATCAGAACGCCACGGATGCCGTGGCACTCACGCTGCGCGGTGCTTGCGGCATCAGGTAGACATGGCCGGCGTAGCTGGGGGCTTCGCGCCAGTTGCGCAGGTTGAAGACGTTGTGCACGTTCACGCGCCAGACCACGTTGCTGCCAGCCAGGGCCGTGGCGGCTTTGAGGCCAATGTCGGTGCGCGTCCACGAGGACAGGCGCACGCTGTTGTCGGCGGTGACGGCGCGCGGGCCTTCGTGGACGAGGTCGGTCTGCAGCCAGGCCGAAGCGAAGCAGGGCAGGCGCCAGGCCACCGAGGCCTTGAGCGTGTGCTCGGGCACGTTGACGGCGGGTTGGCCGTTGATGGCCAGGTCGGTGCGCTGGCTGCCGCGGCGTTCGGTGTCGAGCACCGCGCCTGCCAGCGATGTCTGCCACGAGGGGCTGCGCCATTGCCAGCTGGCTTCGAGGCCGCGGTGCACGGCTTCGCCGTCGTTGAGGTAGGCATAGGTCGTGCCGCCCAGGCCGTCGTCTTGGGCGATTTTCTCTGCCACCGGGCGGTGGATCTGGAAGGCGCTCACGCCCCATTGGTGGCCTCTGGCTGCCGATTTCACACCGGCTTCCAACTGGCGACTGCGGCGCACGGGCAGCACCTCGCCAGCGTTGGTGTAGGTGGTGTATTGCTGGTTCTGAACCACGCTGGCCTCGATGCCTTGGCCCCAACTGACGTAGGCCTGTGTCTCAGGGGCCAACTGGTAGCCCAGGGCGGCCCATCCGGTGCTCACGCCTTCGTCGAGCGAGGCGCTGGCGCTGCCGTCGGTGAGGGCGGTGTCTCGCTTGAGCTGCGTGTGGCGCAGGCCCACCCAGGCACGCCAGGGGCCGTCGTGGCTGATGGCATCGACGATGCTGATCTCGGTGCTGCGCTCGTTTCGGTTGGTGCTGACGTAGTCAAGGCTGTTGCTGCTGCCGACCGTGAACACGCCGCTCACATTGCCTGTGCCGACCAGGCTGTAGGTGCTGGTGTTGAGTTGGGTCTCGTGATTCGATCGCAGCAGCCCGAAGATCAGGCCATGCCGGATGGCACCGGTGCTCAACTCGCCGCTGAGCGTGGCGTGGAGGGCCCGGGTGCTTCGGTGCTCGCCGTGGGAGTGGAAGTCGTAGTAATCGAAGCTGCCATCGGCGTAGTAGCTGGTGCAATTGGTTTCAGACGCGCAACCGAATGGGAAGCCGCCGCGGTCGGTCGATTGCAGCCGTTGCTCGCCATAGCTCACCTGGCTGCGCCACCCTGCGGCCCAGTTCTGCGTCCAGCGCAGGCTGCCGGTGTTGCCTTGCAGCTCGACGGGGCGGCTCCATGCCTGGTTGTTGAGGTTGATGGTCGGGTCGATGGATTTGGCCGAAGGCAGGGCGCTGCCGAGCAGGCTGAAGCCGGGCACGCTGGGCTGGCTCTGGAAGCTGTGCTCGAACTCGGCTTCGAGGCGCGTGTCGCGTGTCAGTTGCCAGTCGCCGGCCACGGCGGCCAGGCGACGCCTGCCATCGGCGGCCTGCATCGTGGGGCGCAGCGCTTCGTGGGCGGCGTTCACGCGCAGGCCGTATTGGCGCTGCTCGCCGAAACGTTCGGACAGGTCGGTGGCCAGCAGCCAGCCCCCGCGGTCGTTCAGGCCGAAGGTGACCTCGCGCAGGCTGACGTCGGGCCGTTTGACGAGGAAGTTGACCAGGCCCGATGGGGCGCTGACGCCGGCTTGCATGCCGCTCGTGCCTTTGAGCAGTTCGATGCCGGCCTTGTTGTCCAGCGCGATGCGGGTTTCGGCGCTGATGGGCAGGCCCTCGCGGCGGAAGTTGTAGGCCTTGTCCAGCTCGAAGCCGCGCACGTTGAGGCTGTCCCAGTAGCCGATGGGGTTGTAGGCGTCGGTGGTGCTGGCGTCGAGCTTGGTCAGGTCGGCCAGGCGGGTGACGCCGGCATCGCGCAAGGCGGTCTGACCGAAGGTCTGGGCCTGCACGGGCGCCTGCCAGCCAGGGGTGTCGCCCAGGCCGCTGATGCTGGCGCGGGCCTGCCGGGGGGCGGGTGCGATGACGGTGGTGGCGGGCAAGGTGCTTTCCTTGCTGCCGCTGCCGTCATGGGTGTTGGCCATGCTGGCTTGAGCCAGGGCGGCGGTTGACGTGGCGGTCAGCGATGCCAGGCAGCAGGCCTGCAGCGCGGCGATGGCCAAAGGGCGGCGCATGTTGGGCGCGCACTGGCGCAGGCCCAGTGCCTGGGGCGCGGCAAAGGGCGACGTGGGGAAGAAAGGGGACAGACGAGGGCTCATGCAGACGACTCCATGGCAGGGGCGCACCGGTGGTGAAAACGGTCGCTCCGCGCGGAGCCTGTCTGGTGGCGGGTGTGGCCTGTGGCTTGGCGGCACCCGGTCGTGGCCCTGGTGTGGGCGTGTGCACCGCGTGGCGCGGCACAAGCACGACGAACTGGCTTCCCTACGCGAGGACGACCTCGATCAGGTTCGAAGGGACTCTCTCAGCGGCACCGCTCGACGCGGGCCGCACCCCTAGCAGGTCGTGATTGTAGGCTGGGCTCAGCCTTGCACGCCCAGGCGCTGGTGCAGCACCGGGCTGGTCGTGGTGTAGAGCAGGTGGGGTGGCGCGTCGGGGTTGAGCGCCGTGGCGATGGCGTGTGCCGCCAGCGTGGCTTCGTGGAAGCCGCACAGCAGCAGCCGTTTCTTGCCCGGGTAGGTGTTGATGTCGCCCACGGCGTGCACGCCGGGCTGCGAGGACGCGAAGGTGGCCGTGTCCACGCGCACCTGCTTGCGCTCGAGCGCCAGTCCCCATTGGGTCAGCGGTCCGAGCTTGGGGCTCAGGCCCAGTCGGACCAGCAGGTGATCGAGCGGCAGATCGAAGGCGAGCCCATCTGCGCCGAGCAGTTGCAGCGCCTCGATGCGATCGCCTTCGAGATGGACGCCTTGCGGCACGCCCAGCACCAGTTGGACGGCGCCCGCGCCGATGAGGGCACGCACCGCGGCTTCGGTCTCGGGCTCGGCCTGGAAGGCGTCACGGCGGTGCAGCAGGGTCAGGCGCGCCGGGCGATGCGCGGGCTCGGCCTGGGCCGCGTGCAGCACGGCGGCCAGGGCCTCGTCGCCACCACCGGCGATGACCAGGTGCTGGCCGGCCCAGGCAGGGGCTTCAGCACCTGCGGCGGCGGCCTCATCGAATTCACCGGGCAAGCGGTGGCTGAGGTTGCGCGCACCGTCGAGTTCGGCCAGGCCCAGGCCTCGGGGCACGAAGGCCCCGGCGCCCGCAGCGATCACCACGGCACGCGCCTGGCAGGTCCAGCCGGTGGAGGTGCCGACCTGCCAGCCACCGTCGAACTGCGTCAGCGAGTCGACCTGCTGCCCGAGGTGCAGGTTGGGACGCTGGCCCGTGGCCTGATCTAGTGGCAGAAAAGGCGAAGCCTGCTCAAGCAGCAGGCTCGTGAGTTCGCGACCGGTGCAGCGGGGCACGCCGGGCACGTCGTAGATGGGCTTGTCGGGGTAGAGGGCCATGCATTGGCCCCCAGCCTGCGGCAGCACGTCGATGACCTCGACCTTCAAGCCCAGCAGGCCCAGCTGGAAGGCCTGGAACAGGCCCACCGGGCCCGCGCCGATGACGAGGGCATCGGTCTGGGGCGTGGAGGTCTTGGTCGGCATCAGGGCTCAGCGGATCAGTTGGTCCAGCTTGCCGGTCTTGTCCTTCCACTCGTCGGCTTCAGGCAGCGGCTCTTTGCGCTTGGTGATGCTGGGCCACTTCTTGGCCAGGTCGGCGTTGATCTGGATGTACTGCTGCTGGTTGCCGGGCACGTCCTCTTCGGGGACGATGGCGTTGACGGGGCACTCGGGGATGCAGACGGCGCAGTCGATGCACTCGTCGGGATCGATCACCAGGAAGTTGGGGCCTTCGCGGAAGCAGTCCACCGGGCAAACGTCCACGCAGTCGGTGTATTTGCAGCGGATGCAGGCTTCGGTGACGACGTGAGTCATGACAGGTCTCGGGTGAGGGGGTTGAGGTTGCGGGTGGGGATTTTACCGGGGCATCAAGCCTCGGTGGCGCCTGTGCCTTCGCCGCACAGGGTGATGTGGGTCAAGGGCTCGTCAGGGATGGCCGTGGCGCCAGCGCCCACGACGACGAGCGTGGGGCGGCCGGCGTGGACGCTGGAGGCGTCATCGAGCGTGGCCACCGTGTGCACGGTGTGGCGCATGTCCGGCCAGCCGGCGCGGGAGACGACGCTGACCTCGGTGTCGCCTGGCCAGCCGGCGTCCAGCAGGCCTTTGCTCAGCGGGGCCAGCTGACGGCCGGCCATGTAGAACACCTCGGTGTCGGCGCGCTGGCCCGGGCCCATGCCGCATTGCAGGTCACCGGTGCGCGTCATGGCGGTGGTGAAGCTGACGCTGCGGCCGGAGCCCCGGCGGGTCAGCGGGCGTTGGGTGGCCGCGGCCGCGGCCAGGGCGGAGGTCACGCCGGGCACCACCTCGCTGGCGATGCCGGCTTCGCGCAGGGCGTGCAGCTCTTCTTCCAGGCGACCGAAGAGGCTGGGGTCGCCGCCCTTGAGCCGAGCAACCAGGCCGCGTTCGCCGTGGATGGCGCCCACGGCCAGCGACTGCTCGATGAGCAACTGGTTGATGCGGGTCTGGCCGTTGAAGTCGCTGCCAGGTCGGCCCGAGAAGCCTCGCTTGCCCACGTCGATCCAGTCGGCATGGGGGGCGAGGTCGCGCAGCGTCGGGTCGGCCAGGGCGTCGAACAGCACCACCTGGGCCTGGGCCAGCAGCCGGCTGCCGCGCACCGTGATGAGGTCGGCCTCACCGGGGCCCGCCCCGATGAAGACGACTTTGGCGGCGGTGAGCGAGCAGGGTTTGCTTTCCATGGTCAAGGTGCCGTGTCGACAGGTGCTTGCTGGAGGCCTCAGGCTGCCTTGACCAGCAGCGCGCCGCTGGTGCGGTTGGTCGTGGGGTCGACCACGATCAGGGCGCCACCGACGCGGTTGCTGACGTAGGGCTCGACCGGCAGGGGCTGCTGGGTCTGGATCTGCACGCGGCCGATCTCGTTGACGGCCAGCTGCTGCGCGTCGGAGTCCTCCAGCGAATGGATGTCCAGGCGGCTTTCGATGGCCGAGATGCGGGCCTGCACCCAGCGGTTGCCATGGCGCACCCAGTACTTGCGGCCGACCACGGCGGGCTCGGTGTCGAGCCAGGCCAGGGTGGCGGTGAAGCTGTCGGTGGGCTGGATGGAGCCAGGGGTGTGGATCCAGTCGCCGCGCGAGATGTCGACCTGGCGGTCCAGTACGATGCCGGCCGACTGGCCCGCTTCGCATTGGTCCACGACCAGGGCCGAGTGGCGCACTTCGGCGACCACGGCGGTCTGGCCGCTCGGGAAGATCTGCACTTCGTCGCCGGCCTTGACCGCGCCGTGGGCGATGCGGCCCCAGAAGGTGCGGTACTGGTGGCCGGTGCCTGAAGCATTCGCTTCGCCTTCGCCCACGCTGTCGCGGGTGACGTACTGCACCGGGTGCAGCAGGGAGCCATCGTGGCGCTCGTCGGTCACGGGCAGCTCTTCGAGCACCTGCAGCAGGGTCGGGCCCTTGTACCAGGGCCAGTTGGCGGAAGGGGTGGTCACGTTGTCACCACGCAGGGCCGACACCGGGATCACGCCCTTGTTGACGATGCCGGCCTGTTCGGCGAAGGCCTCCAGCGAAGCCTTGACGTTGTTGAACGCGGTCTCGGTGTCTTGCTCGATCGCGTCGAGCTTGTTGATGGCGAAGACGATGGACGGCACGCGCAGCAGGTGGGCCAGCAGGCTGTGGCGACGCGTCTGGGCCAGCAGGGGCACAGGCGATGCCTTCCAGTCGATCTTGGTGATGTCGACCAGCACCACGGCGGCATCACTGCCGGCAGCGGCTGTCACCATGTTGCGGGTGTACTGCTCATGGCCGGGGGCGTCGGCGATGATGAACTTGCGCGTCTTGGTGGCGAAGTAGCGGTAGGCCACATCGATGGTGATGCCTTGCTCGCGCTCGGCTTCCAGGCCGTCGGTCAGCAGCGACAGGTCGATGGGGGCGCCCGCGGCGCGCTTTTCCAGCGCGTCGAGCTGGTCGGCCAGGATGGCGCGGCTGTCGAACAGCAGGCGGCCGATCAGGGTGCTCTTGCCATCGTCCACGCTGCCGGCGGTCAAAAAGCGCAGGGCCTTGTGCGCCAGCTCTTCGCCCGCTTCGCAGTGCGACACGTTGGGGGTGACTTGGGTGCTCATCAGAAATAACCTTCCTTCTTGCGGCGCTCCATCGAGGCCTCGGACGTGCGGTCGTCCATGCGGGTGGCGCCACGTTCGCTCACGGTCACGTGCAGGGTCTCGGCGACGATGTCGGCCGGGTTGGCGGCATCGGACTCGACCGGGCAGGTGCAGGTCATGTCGCCCACGGTGCGAAAGCGCACGTCCACGGTTTCGATCTCTTCACCTTCCAGTGCGGGCGTGACCTCGGTCAGCGGCACCAGCAGGCCCTTGCGGCGCATCACCTGGCGGGGGTGCTTGTAGTAGATGCCCGGCAGCGGGATGCCTTCGCGGGCGATGTAGAGCCACACGTCCAGCTCGGTCCAGTTCGAGATGGGGAAGGCGCGGAAGTGCTCGCCCGGCTTGATGCGGGTGTTGAACAGGTTCCACAGCTCGGGGCGCTGCTCCTTGGGCTGCCATTGGCCGAAGCTGTCGCGGTGCGAGAAGATGCGCTCCTTGGCGCGGGCCTTTTCTTCGTCGCGGCGTGCGCCGCCGATCAGGCAGTCGAAGCGGTTGTCTTCGATGGCTTCGAGCAGCGTCACGGTCTGGTGGCCGTTGCGCGACTCCAGCGGGTGGGCCAGGCGCACGGTGCCCTTTTTGATCGACTCTTCCATGTGTGCGACGATCAGGCGCTCGCCGATCTCGGCCACGCGCTTTTCGCGGAACTCGATCACCTCGGGGAAGTTGTGGCCGGTGTCCACGTGCACCAGCGGGAAGGGCAGCTTGCCTTCGAGCTTGCCGGTGGCCGGGTTCTTCATCTTGAAGGCCTTCTCGGCCAGCTGCAGCACCACGCACGAGTCCTTGCCGCTGGAGAACAGCAGGCCCGGGCGCTCGAAGGTTGCCGCCACTTCGCGCAGGATGAAGATCGCTTCTTCTTCCAGCGCATCCAGGTGGCGGTGGTCGACTTCCGCCAGCAGTTGCTTCACATCACTCATGTTTTACTCGCAGTTGAATCTTCTGGCCGCCGCTCACTTGTGAACGTGCAGGCCGCATTCCTTGGCGCCTTCGTCTTCCCACCACCAGCGGCCGGCGCGGAAGTCCTCGCCCACGGCGATGGCGCGCGTGCACGGCTCGCACCCGATGCTGGGCATGAACTGGTCGTGCAGCGGGTTGTAGGGCACGTTGAAGGCCTTGACGTAGTGCCACACGTCGCCCCATGTCCAGTCGATCATGGGGTTGAACTTGGCGCGGCCCTTGTCGTCCGACTCGCGGGGCAGCATGCCGCCCCGGTTGTTCGACTGCTCGCGGCGCAGGCCGGTGATCCAGGCCGTGCGGCCATCGAGCATGCGCGCCAGGGGCTCGAGCTTGCGCAGGCCGCAGCAGGCCTTGCGCAGGTCGATGCTTTCGTACATGGCCTTCTCGCCGTTCTTGCGAACGAACTCGATGACGGCCTCGGCCACGGGCTTGTAGACCTCGACCTTCACGCCCTGGCCACCGAAGGCGTCGGCGTAATGCCGCTCGATGGTGCCGATCAGCGCCACCGTTTCAGGGTGAAGCTTGCCGGTCTCCAGCGTGCCCACGGCGATGCCGATGCCATGCCGTGCGATCAGGTCGGTGACGATCATGTCTTCCACGCCCAGGCTGGTGGCTTGCACCACCTTGCCCGGGTGCTCGGCCGCAGCGGCTTTGAGCAGCGCGATGGTGCCTTCGAGCTTGGCCTCGAAGTCGGGGCTGGCCTTGGCGTACAGGCCGATGGCCGAGGCCGTGGCGGGGCCGCCAATGGAGGACACGGCACCGAAATCCAGGGAGGAGCTTTCACTCATGGGGGGTCTCCTGGTGGGGCGGTGGGCTCAGGCGGCGCGACCGAACACCGGCTTGGTGACGGTCACATCGCCCTGGTAGTGGCCGCGGGCAGCGAAGAAGCCCAGTTGGCGCTCGGCGATGGCGCGGTCCTGGTCGCCACGCAGCGCGACGGCGCTGAAGCCGCAGCGCTTGAGCAGGGGCATCATGTCGACGACCACGTCGCCGGTGGCGCGGATCTCGCCGCCAAAGCGGTAGCGCGAGCGCAGGATGTGGGCCTGGGTGTAGGCGCGGCCATCCGTCCACTTGGGGAACTGCAGCACAACGAGGGACAGCTTGGCCACGTCGGCTTCGAGCACCTCGATGTCGGTGTCGTTGGACAGGATCACGCCCACGCTCTTGTGGTCGGCGGCATCCTTGGTCGGCCACTGGTCGCGCACGGCGTGCCATTGCGCCAGGGTCAGCAGGCTGTTGGCCTTGATGGGCGGGTGGGCCATGGGGCCGTCTTCGCCGCCCACGGTGCGCCACTGGTCGTGTTGGGAGTCGATGAATTGCATGGTGGGGTCTCCTTCAGGCGCGCCGATCAGGCGGCCTTCGCGGTGCTGCGACGGGTGGCGTTCGCGGCGGCCTTGAACGGGTCGATGCCGACGCGCTTGACGGTGTCGATGAACTTCTCGCCGGCCTGGCGCTGGGCCTGGTAGGTTTCGATGACGGCCTCGATGGCGTCCTGCACTTCGTCCGCGGCGAACGAGGGGCCGATGACCTTGCCGACCACGGCTGCTGGCGCATGGGCCGAACCATCCGAGCCACCCAGCGTGATCTGGTACCACTCGGTGCCGTCCTTGTCGACGCCCAGGATGCCGATGTGGCCGCTGTGGTGGTGGCCGCAGGAGTTGATGCAGCCCGAGATGTGCAGGTCGATCTCGCCGATGTCGTAGAGCTCGTCGAGGTCCTGGTAGCGCTCGATCAGGGCGTTGGCGATGGGGATGGAGCGGGCGTTGGCCAGCGCGCAGAAGTCGCCACCCGGGCAGGCGATCATGTCCGACAGCAGGCCGATGTTGGGCGAGGCCAGGGTGTTGGCCTTGGCCGCCAGCCACAGGGCGTGCAAGTCTTCCTCGCGCACGAAAGGCAGCAGCACGTTCTGGTCGTGGGTGACGCGCACCTCGCCGCAGCTGAACTGGTCGGCCATGTCGGCGATGGCGTTCATCTGCTCGTCGGTCACGTCGCCGGGGGCCTGGCCCACGCGCTTGACCGACAGCTGCACGCACTTGTAGCCAGGCACCTTGTGGCCTTCGACGTTGCGCTCGAGCCACTTGGCGAATTGCTTCTTGTCGGCGTCGGACGCGTCGGCGGGCAGGCCGTTGCCAGCGGGCGTGTGGGCCTGCACAGAAGCGGGGAAGGCAAAGCCAGCGTTGACGCGGTCGAATTCGGCCTGGGGGATGATGTGGGCGGAGCCGTCCACGTCGCGCTCCAGGATGTTCTGGAACTCGGCGTTGACCTGGTCGAAGAACTTCTGGCCCTCGGCCTTGACCAGGATCTTGATGCGGGCCTTGTACATGTTGTCGCGCCGACCGTAGCGGTTGTAGACGCGAACGATGGCCTCGATGTAGACGAGGATCTGCTGCCAGGGCACGAAGTCGTTGATGACGGTGCCGGTGATCGGTGTGCGGCCCATGCCGCCGCCAACCAGCACCTTGAAGCCGACTTCACCGGCGTCGTTCTTGAGCAGGTACAGGCCGATGTCGTGCCAGGCCACGGCGGCGCGGTCTTCCTTGGCGCCGCTGACGGCGATCTTGAACTTGCGGGGCAGGAAGGCGAACTCGGGGTGCAGGGTCGACCACTGGCGCAGCACTTCGCAGTAGGGGCGCGCGTCGATGATTTCGTCAGCAGCCACGCCCACCTTGGCGTCGGCGGTGATGTTGCGGATGCAGTTGCCCGAGGTCTGGATGCCGTGCATGTTGACTTCGGCCAGCAGGTCCATCACGTCGGCGGCTTTGGGCAGGGGGATCCAGTTGTACTGGACGTTCTGGCGCGTGGTGAAGTGGGCGTAGCCGCGGTCGAATTCGCGGGCGATGCGCGCCAGTTGGCGCACCTGTTTGCTCGACAGCTCTCCGTAGGGCACCGCAACACGCAGCATGGGCGCGTGACGCTGAACGTACCAGCCGTTTTGCAGGCGCAGCGGACGGAAGTCGTCATCGGCGAGTTTGCCAGCCAGGTTGCGCTCCAGCTGGTCGCGAAATTGGGCGGCGCGCTGGCGGACAAACTGTTTGTCGAATTCGGTATATTGATACATGGTGCGCAGCGAAGGAATAAACAAATGAGTCCGTGGACGCCGGTGGTGGGGCGACGCACGGACGCTATCTATCGGTCAGCCGAGGGCTCGGTAGAGATTGTAAAGGCTGATGCCCGAGATCACGCCCCCCACCAGCATCAGCAGGGTCTTGGTCTTGAGGTGACGGGTGAGGTAGGCGGCAAAGGGGGCGGCGAACAGCCCGCCCACGACCAGGCCTGCCACCGTGGGCCAGGGGCCTTCTTCCACCAGGCCGGCGAACACGGCGGCACTGGTGAAGGTGAGGAAGAACTCGGCCAGGTTGACCGAGCCGATGGTGGTGCGGGGGTCCTGGCCGGTGCCCACCAGGGTGGTGGTCACGACCGGTCCCCAGCCACCGCCGCCGACCGCGTCGACGAACCCGCCAAACAAGCCGAGCTTGGCCACGTGCTTGGGGGTTTCACGGCGCGGTGTGATTTTCTTGAATACCTTGCTGACAATATAAAGACCCATCAGGAAAAGGTATCCGGAAACGATGGGTTTGATGATGCTGGAATCCACGCTGGAAACCACCCAGGCGCCGGCGCTGGCGCCCAGGATGCCCGGAATCAGCAAACGCAGGAAAAGGGATTTGTTGACGTTTCCCAATTTGACGTGGGAAATGCCGGAAACCCCGGTCGTGAACACCTCGGCGATGTGCACACTGGCCGAGGCCACGGCCGGCGACGAGCCCGTGGCCAGCAGGAAGGACGTGGAGGTGATGCCGTAGGCCATGCCCAGGGCGCCATCGACGGTCTGGGCGAGCAGGCCCACCAGCACGGCCTTCCAGAAGGCCTCGCCCGTCACCGTGGCGATGATCAGCTGCATGCCGGTCTGCTCGTGGTGCCCGTTGAACAGCTTGGACGCCAGGTAGGCGATCACGCCGATCAGCAGGAAGCCCACCGCCCAGACGGCGATGCGCAGCACGGGGTGGTCGGAGGGGTGACTGACGTCGTCTTCGACGGGCGGCAGGCCGAGCGCGGTGTGCTCGGCGTTGATCGCGTTGTCGGTGAGGTCGAGGTTGCGGATCTTCATGGGTGCCGGAAAAGCGGGGCGGACGACGTGACAATGGGAAAGCGCGAATGCTACAGATCGTCTTTATTCATGAGAAGAACATTTATGGAAGTTGTTAATTCCAAATCGGAATTAAGCGCTGAGGCGCACCTGCGCCGGGGCCTGCTCCTGGGGGCGACGGCCTGGCTGACGGGGTGTTCGGTGTTGCCACGCGATGAGGCGCCTCGCACGGCGCCCACGCCTCCGATCGCCCAGCAGCCGGGATCGCCCGTGGCGCCTGTCGCACAGCGCCCGGCGCCTCGCCCGCCCCGCATCGGTCTGGCCCTGGGAGGCGGCGCTGCACGCGGTTTCGCGCACATCGGCGTGCTGCAGGTGCTCGAAGAGCAGGGCATCAAGCCCGACCTGGTGGTGGGCACGTCGGCGGGCAGCCTGGTGGCCGCGCTCTACGCCGCAGGCAAAACACCGACTGAGCTTCAGAGCATGGCCATGACCCTCGACGAATCGAGCATCACCGACTGGGTCTTCCCCGGGCGTTCGCTGCTCAAAGGCGAGGCGCTGGCGCGCTTCATCCGCACGCAGACGGCCGGCAAGCAGATCGAGGGCATGCGCCTGCCGCTGGGCATCGTCGCGGCCGACCTGCAAAGTGGCGCCCCCATCCTGTTCAGGAGGGGCGACCCGGGCACGGCGGTGCGGGCGTCCAGCGCTGTGCCAGCGGTGTTCGAGCCGGTGCGCATCAACGGGCGCGAATACATCGATGGCGGCGCGGTCTCGCCCATCCCGGTGCGTTTCGCCCGCCAGATGGGCGCCGACGTCGTCATCGCGGTGGACATCTCGGCCATCCCGCAGGGTCAACCGACCAAACGCGCGGTCGACATCCTGCTGCAGACCTTCAACATCATGGGTCACGCCATCAGCCAGCACGAACTGGTCGAGGCCGATGTGGTGATGCGCCCGAAGCTCGAGGGCATCGGCAGCGCCGATTTCTCATCGCGAAGGCTGTCGATCATGGCGGGGCGCGAGGCCGCCCTGATGGTGCTGCCTCAGCTCAAGGAGCGGATCGTGGCCCGCACGCGCTGAGCCTGCGGTGTTCAGCGGGCGGCGGTGAAGGGCTGGCCTGCCAGCTTCGAGCCCGTGCCCAGGGCGCGCTTTTTGAACCAGCCCGCGTTCATCTCCAGCACGTAGCGCACGGGGCGGTCCGAGCAGTGCGAATCCAGCGTCTGGGGTTTCATCTCGTCGGTGTTGACGATGGTGCCGTCGTCGTCGACGAAGGCGATGGAAAGCGGGATCAAGGTGTTCTTCATCCAGAAGCACTGCACCCCGGGGCGCTCGAAAACGAACAGCATGCCCTCGTGGGTGCCCATCTGCGTGCGGTGCATGAGGCCGATGGCGCGCTCGCGGTCGGTCATGGCCACCTCGGCGGTGATGTTCTGCATGCCTGCGCGCAACTGGATCGTGCGCAACTTCTGCGGGCCCTCCTGGGCCTGCGCGCCGCCCATGGCCAGGCAGCCCGCCGCGACCATGATTTGCATCAAGCCTGCGCGCAGGGCTTTGGACCCGACGCGCCACCGGCCGGGAACGCTTTGACTGACAATGCCCGCTTTCGTCATCTCCGTGTCTCGATGAGCTGGTTCACGGGCCCGACTGTAGCAGCCGTCTCATGAATGCCTCCGTGTCCGCGACACCCTCGGCACCCCTGCCGCCCCTGCCCGAACTGACGCCTTCGCAAGCCGCTGGCCTGGACGATCCGGACCTGCTGGCGCAATGCGTGGTCGAGCTGCCGGTCGGCCCCTTGCGGCGCATCGGCCTGGGGATCTCGGGCATGTATTGCGCCGCCTGCACCATCACCATCGAGGACGCGGTCAAGGCCGTGCCCGGGGTGAGCGAGGTGCAGGTCCAGGCCACGTCACAACGTGCACGCATCCTCATCGACCCCACTCGGGTGAAGCTGTCGGACATCGTCGCTGCAGTGCAGCGCGTGGGCTACCGCGCCTGGCCCGATGCGGCCGCCCGAGCCGGGCACGAGCGCCTGCGTCAGCGCCGCATTTTGCTGTGGCGCCTGTCGGTGGCCGCCTTCTGCATGATGCAGGTGATGATGATCGCCTGGCCCCAGTACGTGGCCGGACCGCAGGAGATCCCGCCCGACATCTGGCAGCTCATGAACTGGGCCAACTGGGTGCTCAGCCTGCCCGTGATGATCTTTTCTTGCGGGCCCTTTTTCACCGGGGCCTGGCACGCGGCCCGCCAGGGCAGGGTGTCCATGGACACGCCCGTGGCCATCGGCATGCTGGCGACCTTTGTCGTCAGCACCGGCGTGACGATGGGCCAGACGGACGTCTTCGGACACGAGGCCTACTTCGATTCCCTGACCATGTTCGTGGCCTTCCTGCTGATGGGGCGCTGGCTGGAAAGCAGCGCCCGCGAGCGGGTCACGCACTCGCTCGAAGCCCTGTGCGTGCGCCTGCCAGAGGCGGTCGAGCGGGCCGTGGCGGACGAGGCCGAAGGCGAGGGTGCCGACCTGCGCAGCGTGGCGGTCGAGTCCGTGCCGCTGTCGGCCCTGCGGCATGGCGATCGGGTCAAGGTGGCCGTCGGTCAGGCTTTTCCGGCCGATGGGCAGGTCTTGCTGGGCCACACCGAGGTCGATGAATCCTTGCTGACGGGCGAGTCCCGCGCCGTCAAGCGCCAACCGGGCCAGATGGTGGTGGCGGGTTCGATCAACCTGGGCTCGCCAGTCTGGATCTCGGTCGAGCGCCTGGGGCCCGACACCCGATACCAGCAGATCGTCTCGCTGGTGCACCAGGCCATGACGGAAAAGCCGGGCTGGATGCGCACGGCGGATCGCATGGCGGGCCCTTTCCTTTGGGGGGTGCTGGGGCTGGCCGCGCTGGGCGCGCTGGCGTGGCAGTGGATCGATCCTTCGCGCGCGGTGTGGGTGGCGGTGTCGGTGCTGGTGGTGACCTGCCCATGTGCGCTGTCGCTGGCCGCGCCGTCCGCGCTGCTGTCTGCGGCCGGTGCGATGGCCAAACGCGGCTTGCTGGTGCGCCGCATCGACGCGCTCGAAGCCCTGGCCACGGTGCGCCTGGTCTATTTCGACAAGACCGGCACGCTCACCGAGAGCCAGCTGTCTGTGACGGGCCTGCAGCGGGCCGAGGGCGTGGTGAGCCTGGCGCAGGTGGTGGCCGCTGGAGCCGCACAGCCGGTTCGGGACGACGAAGCCAACCTGGGGCAGCTCTGGCACCGAGCTGCATCCCTGGCCGCGGCCTCGCACCACCCGGTGTCGCGCTCGATGGTGGCGGCGGCGCAGTCTGCCATGCCTGGTGCAGGAGGGCCGTGGGCGCCTCTGGGCTGGGCCGAACTTCACGAGCGAGCCGGGCAGGGCGTCGAAGCGCGTGACGAGGCCGGGCAGCTCTGGCGACTGGGGCGGCAGGACTGGGTGCTGGGCGCCGATGCACCGGCCGTGTTGGCCAACTGGACCGATCCCGAAGCCCCCCGCGCCTGGTTGGCGGGCCGCTCGCCCGACGGCGCGCTGTTGCCGCAGACGGTGATGGGCGTCCTGCTGGACGAGGTGTTCCGTCAGGAAGCCGCGCCCACATTGCACCAACTGAGGGCGCTGGGCTGTCAGGCCGCCCTGTTGTCGGGCGATCACAACGATCGGGTGCAGGCGGCATCCCGCATCCTGGGGCCCCAGGGTGAGTTGCCGGTGGCCGCTGCGCAGGCCACGCCGGAAGACAAATTGCGGGTGATGTCGCAGGCCCAGCAGCGTGGCGAGCAGGTCGCCGTCGTGGGAGACGGCATCAATGACGCGCCTGTGCTGGCCAAAGCCGATGTGTCGGTGGCGCTGGACCAGGGCTCGGCGCTGGCGCAGTCGCAGGCGGACCTCATCGTGCTGAACGGGCGGCTCACGGGTTTACCCGAGGCGGTCGCGCACAGCCGTTTCGCCATGCGGATCGTCAAACAGAACCTGGCCTGGGCGGCGGTCTACAATTTCGCCTGCATTCCCCTGGCACTGATGGGCCTGCTGCCTCCTTGGGCAGCCGGATTGGGCATGGCATTGAGCTCGCTCGGTGTCGTGCTCAATTCCTTGCGGCTGGGAACCACCCGATGGAAATCCTCTACGTCCTGATTCCCGTGTCCGTTTTGCTCGTGCTGGCGATCCTGGCCGTGCTGGGCTGGGCCATCCACAGTGGTCAATTCGAGGACATCGAAGCCGAAGGCCATCGCATTCTGCAAGCCGGGGAAGACAATTCCCAGGATAACGTTGAGCGGCATCAAGAATAGTTAATGGTTTGCCCTCACAATTCGCGCTGTAACAAAGGAGAACTAGAGATGGCAACCCCCCACTCTGCCACTTACAACGACACCGTTGTCAGGCAGTTCGCCGTCGCCGCGGTGCTCTGGGGCGTCGTCGGCATGGCCGTCGGCGTCCTGATCGCCTCGCAACTGGCGTGGCCGGAACTCAATTTCGGCATCCCCTGGCTGACCTACGGTCGCCTGCGTCCCCTGCACACCAATGCGGTGATTTTCGCGTTCGGCGGCTGCGCCCTGTTCGCGACGTCTTACCACGTGGTGCAACGCACGTGCCAGACCCGCCTGTTCGCAGGCCCGCTCGCCTCGTTCACGTTCTGGGGCTGGCAACTGGTGATCGTCCTGGCGGCCCTGTCCCTGCCGCTGGGCTACACCTCCGGCAAGGAATACGCCGAACTCGAATGGCCGATCGACCTGCTGATCGCCGTCGTCTGGGTTTCGTATGCCATCGTCTTCTTCGGCACCGTCGGCACCCGCAAGATCCGCCACATCTACGTGGCGAACTGGTTCTACGGCGCCTTCATCATCGCCGTGGCCCTGCTGCACATCGTCAACAGCGCCGCCATCCCGGTGTTCTCTGACGGCCTGCTGGCGCCCAAGTCCTACTCGGCCTACGCCGGCGTTCAGGACGCGATGGTGCAATGGTGGTACGGCCACAATGCCGTGGGTTTCTTCCTGACGGCGGGCTTCCTGGGCATGATGTATTACTACATCCCCAAGCAGGCTGGCATGCCCGTGTACTCGTATCGCCTGTCGATCGTGCACTTCTGGGCCCTGATCTTCACCTACATGTGGGCGGGTCCTCACCACCTGCACTACACCGCTCTGCCTGACTGGACGCAATCGGTCGGCATGGTGTTCTCGCTGATCCTGCTTGCACCATCGTGGGGCGGCATGATCAACGGCATCATGACCCTCTCCGGTGCCTGGTACAAGCTGCGCGATGACGCCATCCTGAAGTTCCTGATCGTGGCCCTGTCGTTCTACGGCATGTCCACCTTCGAAGGTCCGATGATGTCCATCAAGACCGTGAACTCGCTGTCGCACTACACCGACTGGACCGTGGGCCACGTGCACTCCGGCGCCCTGGGTTGGGTGGGCCTGATCTCGATGGGCTCGCTGTACTACCTGATCCCGCGCATGTTCGGCCGCACCACGATGTACTCCGTCTCGGCCATCTCGCTGCACTTCTGGGCGGCCACCATCGGCATCGTGCTCTACATCGCCGCGATGTGGATCGCCGGGGTGATGCAAGGCCTGATGTGGCGTGCCGTGAACCCCGATGGCACCCTGGTCTACAGCTTCGTCGAAAGCGTGAAGGCGACCTATCCCTTCTACGTGATCCGCGTCGCGGGTGGCCTGCTCTACCTGGGCGGCATGATCCTGATGCTGTGGAACACCGTGATGACCGTCCTGGCAGGTCGCGCCGTCAACGCGCCGATCCCCCAGCCGGCCCACGCCTGAGCCACACAAGGAGAACAACATGGCTGACAACAACCACAAGCCTGCGCTCTTCTCGCACGAGAAGATCGAGACCAGCAACACCCTGATGATCGTGCTGACGCTGATCGTCGTGTGCTTCGGTGCGCTGGTCGAAATCGTGCCCCTGTACTTCCAGAAGAGCACGACCACCCCGGTGGACGGCCTCAAGCCCTACACCGCCCTGCAACTGGCTGGCCGCGACATCTACCTGCGTGAAGGCTGCTACGGCTGCCACTCGCAGATGATCCGCCCCTTCCGCGCCGAGACCCTGCGTTATGGCCATTACTCGATGGCCGGTGAGTTCGTTTACGACCACCCCTTCCAGTGGGGCTCCAAGCGCACCGGTCCCGACCTGCACCGCGTGGGCGGCAAGTACTCCGACGAGTGGCATCGCGCCCACCTGGAGAACCCCCGCAACGTGGTGCCGGAGTCCAACATGCCTGCCTACCCCTGGCTGCTGACCAACAAGGTCAATGAGTCCGGTGTCGGCCCCCGCATGCAGGCCCTGCGCACGGTGGGCGTTCCTTACACGGACGCCGAGATCAAGGCCGCCGCCGACGAGGTCAAGGACAAGACCGAGATGGAAGCCGTGATCGCCTACCTGCAGGTGCTGGGCACCTCGGTGAAATAAGGAGCAGCGCACATGGACGTCATCACCCTGAGAAGCATCTTCACCGTGGCGTGCTTGTGCGTTTTCGTGGGCATCGTTGCGTGGGCGTTTTCTCGCCGCAACAAGGCCCAGTTTGAAGAGGCGGCCCGTCTGCCTCTCTCTGAAGATTGACTGGAGGCTCAGACATGAGCGACTTCATTTCTAGTGGATGGGCGTGGTATGTCACGGCCATCGTGGTGTTCGGCCTGGTCTACTGCGCCTTTGTTCTCATCGGCGCGGCCCAGCACAAGGTGGTCTACGACGCCCAGGGCAACGTGGACAAGACCACGGGCCACACCTGGGACGGTGACCTGCGTGAGCTGAACAACCCGCTGCCCCGCTGGTGGCTGTACCTGTTCATCATCACCCTGGTCTTCGCGGTGGCCTACCTGGCGCTGTACCCCGGCCTGGCCGTCACGGGCGGCAAGCTGAACTGGACCTCCAAGGGCCAGCTGGAAGCCGAAAACGCCAAGGCCAAGGCCGAGCAGGACAAGATCTTCGCCAAGTTCAAGTCGGCTTCGATCGAAGACCTGGCCCGCGACCCGCAGGCCCACGCCATCGGTCAACGCCTGTTCCTGAACAACTGCGCGGCCTGCCACGGCTCCGACGCCAAGGGTGCCAAGAGCTTCCCGAACCTGACCGATGGTGACTGGATCCACGGCGGCTCGCCCGAGAAGATCGTCGAGACGATCACCGGTGGCCGCAATGGTCAGATGCCTCCGCTGGCCGCAGCCGTTGGCACGGCCGAAGAAGCGCGCCAGGTGGCGAACTACGTGCTGAGCCTTTCGGGTGCTGGCCACAACTCCATCCAGGCCGAGCTTGGCAAGGCCAAGTTCAAGGCGGTGTGCGCGGCTTGCCACGGCGCCGACGGCAAGGGCAACCAGGCCATCGGAGCCCCGAACCTGAGCGACAAGATCTGGCTGCACGGCTGGGGTGAACAGTTCATCGTCGAGATGATCAACAAGGGCAAGGTCAACGTCATGCCCGCCCAGAACGCCCGCCTGTCCGAAGACCAGATTCGCCTGGTGGCCTCCTACGTCTGGAGCCTGTCGCACCCGACCCAGTCGGCCGACGCCAAGTGAGTCGAGGCTCGCCCGGATGCTGATCTGAAGGCGAGCCCGGCCCGGTGTTGACATCGATCAAGAACGGGCCAACAGTGAACCACTGCGGTGGTGGAGCGTGATACCCTGCCGGGTATGCGGTCCACCACCGTTTCACTTTGAGACCCCAGGTCTTTCCCATGAGCGAATCCAGCCCCCACCAGGATCCCGGCAAGCGCGTCATCCCCATCCAGGCCGTCGGTGCGCGCGAAGAGATGGTCTCCCTTTACCAAAAGGGCGAGAAGGTCTACGCACGCGAGGTCAAGGGCTGGTTCACGAAATGGCGCTGGGCGCTGGTCTGGCTCACCCAGATCGTCTTCTACTGCACCCCCTGGTTGCTCTGGAACGACCGGCAGGCCGTGCTGTTCGACCTGACCACGCGGCGCTTTTACATGTTCAACCTGGTCCTGTACCCGCAGGACTTCATCTACCTCACCGCGTTGCTGGTGATCTCGGCCTACGGGCTGTTCCTGTTCACGGCGGTGGCCGGTCGCCTGTGGTGTGGCTATGCCTGTCCGCAGTCGGTCTACACCGAGATCTTCATGTGGATGGAGCGCAAGATCGAGGGCGATCGGGTGCGCCGCATGAAGCTCGACAAGGCCCCCTGGTCCGTGGACAAGGTCTGGCGCAAGACGGCCAAGCAGCTCGCCTGGATCACCTTTGCGCTGTGGACGGGCTACACCTTCGTCGGCTACTTCACGCCGATCCGCGTGCTTGCCGCCGAGGTCGTCAACCTCAGCATGGGCCCCTGGGAGATCTTCTGGGTGCTGTTCTACGGTTTCGCCACCTATGGCAACGCGGGCTACATGCGCGAGCAGGTGTGCAAGTACATGTGCCCGTACGCGCGCTTTCAAAGCGCGATGTTCGACCGCGACACCCTCATCATCAGCTACGACACCAAGCGCGGTGAGCCCCGTGGCTCGCGCAAGCGCGGTGCCGATGCCAAGGCCTTGAACCAGGGCGACTGCGTCGACTGCACCCTGTGCGTGCAGGTCTGCCCGGTGGGCATCGACATCCGGCAGGGCCTGCAGTACGAGTGCATCGGCTGCGCCGCGTGCATCGACGTCTGCGACTCTGTCATGGACAAGGTCGGGTCTCCGCGCGGCCTGATCCGTTACGCCACGCTCAACAGCATGGAAAACGGCTGGGGGCGCAAGAAGATGTGGTCCCGCGTGACCCGCCCGCGCGTGCTGATCTACTCGGCCATCCTCGCGGCCGTGGTCATCGCTTTCGTTCACAGCCTCTACAGCCGTCCGCCTTTCCGCGTTGACATCGTGCGCGACCGTGGCACCTTGGCGCGCGTGGTCGATGAAGGCTTTGTCGAGAACGTCTACCGCGTCCAGATCATGAACGCCAGCGAAAACACCCAGCGCTACCGTGTGGGCGTCGAGCAACTGGCTCAGCCCGTGGTCGAGGGCGGCCAGGACCTGGTGCTGGGGCCGGCCGAGGCCCGTTGGGTGCCGATCGCCGTTCGCGTGTCGCCCGACGTGGCGGGTCGCATGGGCTCCGGTGCGCACGGCGTGACCATCCTGGTCGAGCAGTTGCGCCAAGGCAGCGAACCCCAGGTCGATGTGCGAGAAAAGTCCACTTTCATGGTGCCGCGTTGAGCGGCATCCGCCGGTTTCCTTCAGAATCCGACCCATTCCCGGAGCATCCCATGTCCACCCCTGAGAACCTCGATTCCGCTGGCAACCCGCCCTGGTGGAAGTTGCCCATCGTCTGGCTCGTGATCGGCGGACCCGCTGCCGTGGTGGTGGCATCGCTGTTCACCGTGGGCATCGCCGTCAAGCATGTGGATCCGGTGCTCGACACCTCCAAGGGGCACGTCAAGTCCGTGGTCGAGCAGCCAGCCGTGCAGGCGCGCAACCATGCGGCGTCGCCGGCTCAGCAGCCCGCCGATCGTTGATTCACCTCAAGACTGCGCCTGGGGGCGACCCTTGGTTTCGGGGTAAGTCCTCGTTGTGATGCGGTCTGGCCGTCGGAACATGTGCCTTGTGTGCGATTTGCCTCAAGGAGATACCGATGTCTCGCCGGTCCTTGCACCTTGCCCAGATCCTCTGGCCCGCGTTCCTGATCGCGGGTGTCCTGGAGATGGTGGTTTTTGCGCTGGTCGACCCGACCGGGCTCACGCTCAATGGCTGGGCGCCTGATGCGCGCACGGTCTACAGCCTGACGTTCTTCGTCTTCTGGGGCCTGGTGTCCCTGGCCTCTGGCATCAGTCACGTGATGATGCGCCAGCCACGCAGCGTGACGCTGTCGCGGCGTGCGGCTCGCCGCCAGGCCCGTCGCACCATGGTCATGCACCACCAGCACTGAGCTGTCGCCCCAAAGAAACGGCCACCTGATGGGTGGCCGTTGTGCTTTGCGTCCCCTTGTCAGACAAGGGCGGGAGCGGGCAGAAAGGTTTCAGCAGCGCACGCTGTTGACCAGCGCACGCAAGCCAGCTTCATCGGTGATGCGGATGTCTCGCTGCTTGACTTCCAGCAGGCCCTCTTCCTGGAACTTGGAGAAGGTCCGGCTGACGGTTTCAAGCTTGAGCCCCAGGTAGCTGCCGATTTCTTCCCGGGTCATGCGCAGCACCAGGGCGGAAGCCGAGAAGCCGCGCGCATGCAGGCGTTGTGTCAGGTTCAACAGGAAGGCGGCCAGGCGCTCTTCGGCGCGCATGCTGCCCAGCAGCAGCATCACGCCATGGTCGCGCACGATTTCGCGGCTCATGATCTTGTGGAACTGGTGCTGCAGGTCGGAGAACTCACGTGAGAGTTCCTCCAGCTGGCTGTACGGGATCACGCACACCTGCGAGTCCTCGAGCGCGATGGCATCGCAGGCATGGCGATCGGTGCTGATGCCATCGAGGCCCAGCAACTCTCCGGCCATCTGAAAGCCTGTGACCTGGTCGCGGCCGTCTTCAGACGAGATGCGGGTCTTGAAAAAGCCCGTGCGCACCGCGTAGACCGACTTGAACGGGTCGCCCGTGTGAAAGAGGGCGTCGCCGCGCTTGACCGACTTGCGCGTGGCCACCAGCGTGTCCAGCTGGGTGAGCTGAGGCTGGCTCAGGCCAACGGGCAGGCACAGCTCGCGCAGGTTGCAGCTGGAGCAGGCGACTTTGAAGGAATCGAGTTTCATGGGGCTGGTCGGCGAGGCTGTTGGGCCGTTCGAGCCTGTGGGATGTGCACAGTTCGTCGTGGCAGAGCAGGGTGCGGTTCCGGCCGGGGCCAGTTCGATCGATCGGGCGGTCTGGTTCAGCATGAGCAACCTCAAACAATGCCTGGATTGTTGCCGGATTCCCGGCGCCGCCCTTGATCCAGGTCAACCCTGCAGGCGGGCGCTTTGGCACATTCGGGTGAATGAGTGAACAGGCCCTGCACCCCCCGTCCGTCCCGTCCGAAGCCCCGTTGGTTTCCAGGGAGACCCTCTCGCGTCTCGATGTCCAGGGGCCGCGCTACACATCCTATCCCACGGCCGACCGCTTCGTCGAGGCATATGGTGCCGAGCAGTATGTGCAGGCCCTGGGTCAGCGAGGGCAGGGTGTCGGGGCGCTCACGGGTGGGGCCAGCGCGCTCTCGCTCTACATCCACATCCCGTTTTGCGAGTCGGTCTGCTATTACTGCGCCTGCAACAAGGTCATCACGCGCCACCACGAGCGCGCCGAGGCCTACCTGGTCGATCTGCGCGAAGAAATCCGCCTGGTGGCCGAGCAACTCGGCCCGGGCCAGACGGTGTCGCAATTGCACTTTGGTGGCGGCACGCCCACCTTCCTGAACGACGACGAACTTGAAGGCCTGCTCGGCACCCTGCGCAGCACCTTCCGCTTCGTGCCGGGAGGTGAATACGCCATCGAAATCGACCCACGCACCATCGATGCCGGCCGGCTCCATCGCCTGCATCGGATGGGTTTCAACCGCCTGAGCTTTGGTGTGCAGGACTTCGATCCCGATGTCCAGAAGGCGGTGCACCGCGTGCAACCGCACGACCAGGTCCGCGACCTCGTGCTGGCGGCGCGCGAAGAGGGCTTCGAGTCCCTCAACATGGACCTCATCTACGGCCTGCCCAAACAGACCCCGGAGAGTTTCGCGCGCACCCTGGCGCAGGTTTCCGCCTTGCGCCCCGACCGCATCGCGCTCTACGCCTACGCGCACCTCCCGCAGCGCTTCAAGCCCCAGCGGCGCATCGAGGTGGCCGACCTGCCCAGGGCAGAAGACAAAGTCGGCATGCTGGCCTCGGCCATCGATGTGTTCGGGCGCGCCGGCTACGACTACATCGGCATGGATCACTTCGCCCTGCACCACGACAGCCTGGCCGTGGCCAAGCGACAGGGGCGGCTGCACCGCAACTTCCAGGGCTACAGCACCCACCCGGACTGCGACCTCATTGGATTGGGGGTTTCGGCCATCGGCCGGGTGGGGGCGCACTATGTGCAAAACGCCAAGACCCTCGACGAGTACCACGACGCGCTCAAGCGCCACCAGCTGCCCGTGGTCAGGGGCCTGACGCTGACCCGCGATGACCTCGTCCGCCGCGCGGTGATCATGGCCCTGATGTGCCAGGGCAGGGTGGACTTCGAGTCCATCGAGCTCGCCTACCTGCTCGATTTCAGGCAATACTTTGAGGCTGAATTGCGCCTGCTGGAGCCGCTCGTCGAGTCGGGGCTGGTGCAGATGGAGTCGGATGGCATCCGTGTCACGCCGCTGGGTTGGTATTTCGTGCGGGCGGTGGCCATGGTGTTCGACCGCCACCTGCAGGCCGACAAGGCCGTCGAGCGCTTTTCTCGCATCATCTGACCGCAGCGGAGGTCGGCGATGCTGACCAGCCTGCTGCTGACCGCCTTCCTGATGGGCTTGGCGGGCATTCCCCACTGCACTGCGATGTGCGGGGCTGCCTGTGCTGCGGCCTTTCCTCGCGGGGTGTCGGTCTGGACCCTGCTGGGGCGCGCCATCGGCTACGCCTGCCTGGGCGTGGTCGCTGCCACGGCGGCAGGCCTGGTGTCGCGCTGGGGGCAGCAGGTCGCGATGATCAAACCCCTTTGGATGATGGCCCAGTTGGCCATGGTCTTGTTGGGCGGCTTCATGCTGCTGCGTGGCGTCATCCCCGAACAGATCGATCAGGCAGGCAAGGGGCTGTACCTTCGACTGCGCGAGGGCTGGCTCGCCCGCTCCGCCTCGTGGCCCCAACCGCTGCGGGCCAGTTGGCCCTTGCTGGCGGGCCTGGTGTGGGCCTTGTTGCCTTGCGGGCTGCTTTACTCGGCCCTGATGGTGGCTGCACTCGCCTCTCATCCATGGGAGGGCGGGCTGGTCATGCTGGCGTTCGCTTTGCCAAGCGGCCTGGGCGTGTGGGCCGCACCGGCGATGATGCGCTGGCTCAGGGGGCGGGGCGGGCTCCTCTCGCAGCCCGCTGCCGTCGCGCCAGTGCCGGCCATCTGGATGCGCGCCGAGGGGGCAGCGGCCGCTGGCGCGTCCATGCCAGCCTCGGCACGGGTGGCCCCGCAGGCCCCTGTCACAACGGGGCAGGGGGCTGCCGCGCCGGCTTGGCTGGATCAGCGCCTGGCGGTGCGCATCGCCGGCCTGGGCCTGGCCGCGATGGCCGCGTGGGGGCTGTGGCACCAGCTGTGGGCGCAGTGGCAGGCATGGTGCGCCTGATGTGTCGCAGGTTTGCGCCGAATCCCGCTGAAATCCCGCTCATCCAGGGCAAACCAAGGCTTCGCCAGCGCCCCTGATTCAGGTGGTCGCGTAGAATCGGATCACGTTGCCGACATCCATGGCAATGTTTTTCACGGAAACGCCAAACGCGGAGACCACAGTCATGTATCAGCACATCAAGGTGCCCGAAGGTGGGCAGAAGATCACGGTCAACCCGGACTTCTCCCTCAACGTTCCTCACAACCCCATCATCCCTTACATCGAAGGGGATGGCACCGGTTTCGACATCACGCCCGTGATGATCAAGGTGGTCGATGCGGCCGTGGCCAAGTCGTATGGCGGTCAGCGCAAGATCCACTGGATGGAGATCTTCGCTGGTGAGAAATCGACCCGCGTGTACGGCCCCGATGTCTGGCTGCCCGAAGAGACGCTGACGGTCCTCAGGGACTACGTCGTGTCCATCAAAGGCCCGCTGACCACCCCCGTCGGTGGCGGCATCCGCTCGCTGAACGTCGCCCTGCGCCAGGAGCTTGACCTCTACGTCTGCCTGCGCCCCGTGACTTATTTCAAGGGTGTGCCTTCCCCCGTGAAGGAGCCCGAAAAGATCGACATGGTGATCTTCCGCGAGAACTCGGAAGACATCTACGCCGGCATCGAATTCGAAGCCCAGAGCGACAAGGCCAAGAAGCTGATCAGCTTCCTGCAGACCGAGTTCGGCGTCAAGAAGATCCGTTTCCCCGAGACCTCGGGCATCGGCATCAAGCCCGTCTCGCAAGAAGGCACCGAGCGCCTGGTGCGCAAGGCCCTGCAGTACGCCATCGACAACGACAAGCCCAGCGTGACCATCGTGCACAAGGGCAACATCATGAAGTACACCGAAGGTGGCTTCCGTGACTGGGGCTATGCCCTGGCCCAGAAGGAGTTCGGCGCCGAGCTGATCGACGGCGGCCCCTGGTGCAAGTTCAAGAACCCGAAGACGGGCAAGGACATCATCGTCAAGGACGCCATCGCCGACGCCTTCCTGCAGCAGATCCTGCTGCGCCCGGCCGAGTACAGCGTGATCGCCACGCTGAACCTCAACGGCGACTACATCTCCGACGCCCTGGCTGCGCAGGTCGGTGGCATCGGCATCGCCCCGGGTGCGAACCTGTCGGACAGCGTGGCCATGTTCGAAGCCACGCACGGCACGGCACCGAAGTACGCAGGCAAGGACTACGTGAACCCCGGCTCCGAAATCCTGTCGGCCGAGATGATGCTTCGCCACATGGGTTGGACCGAGGCGGCCGACCTGATCATCACCGCGATGAACAAGGCCATCCAGAGCAAGAAGGTCACCTATGACTTCGCCCGCCTGATGGATGGCGCGACCCAGGTGTCGTGCTCCGGCTTTGGTCAGGTTATGATCGACCAGATGTGATCTGGCTGCGACGGCCCAGCGGTCGTCGCATGGCCATCGCACATAGAGCAAAGCCCGCCAGTTGGCGGGCTTTTGCTTTGGGGCACCTGCTCAGCAGCGTCCAGGCGCTGGTGAGTTTGTCTGGCGGGGCAGGGTGGTGATCCGACACCTGGCCCGCCCCAGAGGCGGTGCCTGGGGAGATCAGTGCGGCAGACTTTGGCCCGACACGGTTTGTTCCCGGAAATGCAAATCGGCGATGGCATCGGAATCCAGTTCATTGCCTTGTGGCAGCGGCTGGATGTTCTGCGCAAGCATGCCCTTGGGTCCGGCGACCAACTCGTAGCTGACCTTGGAGCCTTGCTTCAAGGTGCGAAAACCATCCATTTGTATGGCGGAAAAATGAGCAAAGACGTCGCCTCCGCCCTGATCGGGCTCGATGAACCCGAAACCTTTGGCGTCGTTGAACCATTTGACAGTGCCGGTGGCCATGCTGTCCCTCCAAGTTAGTTTGTGACGATTTTCACGGTGTGCCCTCAGGCCTGTCAAGCGCAGAAATGCCCGGTATTAAACCAAGTCGCCCATATTTGACCGACTTTTGCTGCTGGCCGAGCGCGGTCGCAACGAGCTTGTGACAGGTTGGCGCGATCCGTCATAGGGGAGGCTGAGCTGCTGGGGCGGTGATTGTGTCGAATGAAACATTTGCAAGCGCGCGCCTCGGGATGTGGCACTCGCGAGAAAAGTGCAGTCATGGCCGTGAATTTCCTGACCTTGAACCCAGGTCGGAGACCCCAAGATGACATGGCATGAGCAAGACGCGTCCTCTAGAATGGATTCATGACATCGAGGTCGAATCCCAACCTGGCCACAGGGCCGAAAGGACCTGCCGAGGACGGGCAGGGGTCGGTCGTCGCCGAAAAGCAGGCGCTGGCCCTGGAGCCCCCACGCCTGTACCAGGTGGTCATGCTCAACGACGATTTCACGCCCATGGAGTTCGTGGTGTTCGTGCTTCAGGAGCACTTTCACCATGACATCGACGCGGCCACGCAAATCATGCTGAAAATCCACCACGAAGGCCGTGGTGTGTGCGGCGTCTTCACGAAGGACGTCGCGGCCACGAAGGTCGAACTTGTTCTTGCCGCCGCCCGCCAGGCCGGGCATCCCCTGCAGTGCATCCTGGAGACCGCATGATTGCGCAAGAGTTGGAAGTGAGTCTGCACATGGCCTTCGTCGAGGCCCGACAGCAACGCCACGAATTCATCACCGTGGAACACCTGCTGTTGGCGCTGATCGACAACCCCTCTGCTTCCGAGGTGCTGAAGGCCTGCGCTGCGAACCTGGATGAGCTCCGCAAGAACCTCGACCAGTTCGTTCGCGACAACACGCCCACCGTTGGTGGCACCGACGAGGTCGACACGCAACCCACGCTGGGCTTTCAGCGCGTGATCCAGCGCGCGATCATGCACGTGCAGTCCTCCGGCAGCGGCAAGAAGGAGGTCACGGGCGCCAACGTCCTGGTGGCCATCTTCGGCGAGAAGGATTCTCACGCTGTGTACTACCTGCACCAGCAGGGCGTGACCCGCCTGGACGTGGTGAACTACATCGCACACGGCATCCGCAAGGCCGATCCGCCCGAGGCCGCCAAGCAGGCTTCCGAGCAGAACCCGGCCGAGGCCGAGAAGGAAGAAGCCGAAGGCAAGGCTTCGCCGCTGGAGCAGTACACCCAGAACCTCAACCAGATGGCCCGCGACGGCAAGATCGATCCGCTCATCGGGCGCGACACCGAGGTCGAGCGCGTCATCCAGGTGCTGTGCCGTCGGCGCAAGAACAACCCGCTGCTGGTGGGCGAGGCCGGCGTTGGCAAGACCGCCATCGCCGAGGGCCTGGCCTGGCGCATCACGCAGAACGACGTGCCCGAGGTGCTCGCCGATGCCGAGGTCTATGCCCTCGACATGGGCGCGCTGCTGGCCGGCACCAAGTACCGCGGTGACTTCGAGCAACGCCTCAAGGCCGTCATCAAGCAGCTCAAGGAGCAGCCCGGTGCGGTGCTGTTCATCGACGAGATCCATACGCTGATCGGGGCCGGTGCGGCTTCGGGCGGCACGCTGGACGCGTCCAACCTGCTCAAGCCAGCGCTCAGCTCCGGCCAGCTCAAGTGCATCGGTGCCACCACGTTCACCGAGTACCGCGGCATCTTCGAGAAGGACGCGGCCCTGTCGCGGCGCTTCCAGAAGGTCGAGGTGGCGGAGCCTTCGGTCGAGCAGACCATCGAGATCCTCAAGGGCTTGAAGTCGCGCTTCGAAGAGCACCACAGCGTGAAGTACGCGCTGGGTGCTTTGCAGGCCGCGGCCGAGCTGTCGGCCAAGTTCATCAACGACCGTCACCTGCCGGACAAGGCCATCGACGTGATCGATGAAGCCGGTGCCGCGCAGCGCATCCTGCCCAAGAGCAAGCAGAAGAAAACCATCACGCGAGCCGAGGTCGAGGAGATCGTGGCCAAGATCGCGCGGGTGCCTTCGACCAGCGTGTCCAACGACGATCGCAGCAAGCTCAAGACGCTGGACCGCGACCTCAAGAGCGTGGTGTTTGGTCAGGACAACGCCATCGATGCGCTGGCCGCAGCCATCAAGATGGCGCGCTCGGGCCTGGGCAAGCCAGACAAGCCGATCGGCTCCTTCCTGTTCAGTGGCCCCACGGGTGTGGGCAAGACCGAGGTCGCCAAGCAACTGGCCTACATCCTGGGCATCGAGCTGATTCGCTTCGACATGTCGGAGTACATGGAGCGCCATGCAGTCAGCCGCCTGATCGGGGCGCCTCCGGGCTACGTCGGGTTTGACCAAGGTGGTCTGCTGACCGAGGCGGTGAGCAAGAAGCCGCATTGCGTGCTGCTGCTCGACGAAATCGAGAAGGCCCACCCTGACGTTTTCAACATCCTGCTGCAGGTGATGGACCACGGCACGCTGACGGACAACAACGGTCGCAAGGCCGACTTCCGCAACGTGCTGATCATCATGACGACCAACGCAGGCGCCGAGACGCTGCAGAAGTCGACCATCGGTTTCACCAACCCGCGCGAGCTGGGCGACGAGATGGCCGACATCAAGCGCATGTTCACGCCCGAGTTCCGCAACCGGCTCGATGCCATCGTCGGCTTCAAGCCGCTGGACGAGGAAGTCATCCTGCGCGTGGTCGACAAGTTCCTGCTGCAGCTCGAAAGCCAGTTGGCCGAGAAGAAGGTCGAGGTCACCTTCACCGACGCGCTGCGTCGTCACCTGGCCAAGCGTGGCTTCGATCCGCTCATGGGTGCACGCCCCATGCAGCGCCTGATCCAGGACACGATCCGCAAGGCGCTGGCCGACGAACTGCTGTTCGGTGGCCTGGTCGATGGCGGCCGACTGACGGTGGACATCGTCGACAACGACAAGGGCGAGCCCGAGGTCAAGCTCGACATCCAGCCGAACAAGAAGAGCGATCGCACCAAGCCGGAGGCGGCCACGGCCGAGTGAGGCATTCGGCGCGGGGCCTGTTGACCAGGCCGCCAGCCGGACACAAGAAAAGGGCCTGCAGACGCAGGCCCTTTTTGCTTGGGCGTGGCCTGAGCTCGAGGGCGCTCTTGGCCTTGTTGGCGCAGGTCTCGTTGGCCGTTGGTGTCAGGCCAAGGCGATCCGTTGCAGTCCGCTGGCTTGCCAGCGCAGGACTTCGGCACGCGGGTGCCCGTGGTCGAGGTCCCAGTCCGAGAGCACATGGCGCACGTGGCCGCCGAAAGGCTGGCTACCAGGGCGGTGTGTGTGGCCGTGGATGAGCAGCTCGCAGCCGGCGGCGTTCAGCCAGTGGGCAGCGGTTGCTTCGTCCACATCGGCGTACAGAACCTGCTCGCTGGCTTGCTGATGGGCCTGGCTGGCCGCGCGCATCTGGCGAGCCTGATCGAGCCGGGCAGTGAGCGGGTGAGCCAGGAAGGCCTGCTGCCAGGCGGGCTGGCGCACCTGTGCCCGAAAGGCGAGGTACTTGGTGTCGGTCAGGCAGAGCTCGTCGCCGTGGATCAGCAAGGCGTGCTGGCCGAACGCGTGCAGCATGGTCGGGTCCGGCAGGGCGTGGGCCCCGCAGTCGCGCATGAAGGCTTCGCCCAGCAGGAAGTCGCGGTTGCCGACCATGATGCCCCCCCAGCCAGCGCCGGCTGGCGAACTCACGCAACAGGCTCAGGCAGCGGGCCTCGTAGGGCTCGTGGCGCATGTCGTCGCCCACCCAGGCTTCGAACAGGTCGCCCAGGATGAACAGGGCGTCTGCAGGGGTCTCGGACAGGAAGCGCTCGAGCGCCGCCGTGGTCTTCGGCAGGCCGTCGTGCAGGTGGATGTCGGAGATGAAATCAATGCACCGCCACGAGGGCGGTGCTTGCAGGGGGTGAGCGCCGGGGAAGGCGGGCTTCCCCATGGCTTCAGACCTCGGTGGCCTGGGTGATGACGACGTCCTCCAGGGGCACGTCGTCGTGGAAGCCCTTGCGGCCGGTCTTGACCTTTTCAATGGCGTCGATCACCTCGGTGCCGGCCACGACCTTGCCGAACACGGCATAGCCCCAGCCTTGCGGCGACTCGGACTTGAAGTTCAGGAAGTCGTTGTTGGTGGCGTTGATGAAGAACTGGGCCGACGCCGAGTGGGGCGCGCTGGTGCGGGCCATGGCGACGGTGTACTTGTCGTTCTTCAGGCCGTTGTTGGCTTCGTTCTGGATCTCGCCCTGGGTGGGCTTTTGCTTCAGGCCGGGCTCGAAACCGCCGCCCTGGATCATGAAACCCTTGATGACGCGGTGGAACACGGTGCCGTTGTAGTGGCCGGCGTTGACGTAGTTCAGGAAGTTGGCGACGGTGATGGGAGCCTTGGCCTCATCGAGTTCCAGGCGGATGACGCCGGCGGTGGTCTGCAGTTCAACGGTCTTGGTCATGGTGTTCACTTCTCGATGGTGGCTTTGTTGATGACGACGGCCTGAACCGGCACGTCGCCATGAGGCGGCTTGGTGGTCGTGGGCACCTTGCGGATCTTGTCGACCACGTCCATGCCCTCGACGACCTTGCCGAAAACGGCGTAGCCATTGCCGTCCGGCGATCGGGCGGCATCCAGGAAGGCATTGTCCTTCACGTTGATGAAGAACTGGGCGGTGGCCGAGTCGGGCACGCTGGTGCGGGCCATGGCGACGGTGCCGCGGGTGTTGCTCAGGCCGTTTCGGCTTTCCAGCGGGATGGGCGCGCGGGTCGGCTTTTCCTTCATGTCGGGCGTCATGCCGCCGCCCTGGATCATGAAGCCGTCGATGACGCGGTGGAAGATGGTGCCGTTGTAGTGGCCCGCCTTGACGTACTCCACGTAATTGGCGACCGTCTTGGGTGCCTTGGCGGCATCGAGCTGCAGCACGATGTCGCCCTGGCTGGTGCTCAGGCGAACGTTCTGTGCCTGGGCGGTCAGGGTCAGCAGGGCGGTGGCCGATGCCACCATCAGTGTGCGAATCGTCATCCAATCACTCCTTCATAGAAGATTTTCCAGAGGCCGCCTTCCTTGCCCCAGTATTGACGCTTGACGGCGCCAGTGCGTTGACCTTCGGCCACTTCGCCGAAGGTGACCACGAGCACGTCGCTCTGGTCGCGCCAACCCAGGATGGAGACATCCTTGAGCTGAAGATCGCGGCCACGGACCTGCTGGATGTCGCGCTCGATGAGCTGGCGCCATTGGGTCAGGTCCTTGCCGCCGTTCGAGAACTGCGCGGAGTAGAAGGCCATGAGCCGGTTGATGTCGCCGCTGGCGCGGGCGGTGCGCCAGCCTTCGAGCAGGTTGCTGAGGCTGCGGCGCTCGGGTTCCTTGACGGCTGGAGCGACCCATTGCAGGCTGCGCGCGATGACGACAGGCGTGTTGCGAAGCTGCACGCGGTCGATGATGGACTGCAATTCGGGGTTGGACAAGACCACGCAGCCGTCGGTGCTTTGGGGGCTGCGCGCGTAGCTTTCGGCTGGCACGCCGTGCAGCCAGATGCCACTGCCGGTGCGGCCGAGTCGGCGGTCGTATTCGTTGGGGTAGTTCAGGGTCAGGGCGCCAACGCCGTAGAAGTCGGTCAGTTGGCGGCCTTCGAGGCGGCTGGTGATGAAGTAGACCCCGAGCGGCGTGCGCTGGTCGCCTTCCAGGCGTTTGTCGGAGCCCAGCTTGCCGATGGATGCGTAGTGATCGGCCACCAGGTGCAGGCCCTTGGGGCCATTCTCGAACAGGTACAGGCGCGACCGGCTGGCGTCCACCGCGATGGCGTGCCGCGTGGTGGGTGGCAGGGTGATGAACTGACTGGGCAGCGTGCCGGCTGGCGGGCGCTCGCGCAGTGCTGCCAGGCGCTTTTCGGCTTCCTGCCGGAGCTGGTCGAGCCGCTGAGGCGCCTTGGCGGCGATGTCGCCGGGGGCCTGACCCATGGTGGGCAAGGCCCGGGTCTGGGCGAGCAGCAGGTCGCCATAGACCAGTTGGGCCAGCTGGAAATTGGGCACGTCGCGAACCAGTGTTTCGGCGTGCTCCAGGGCTTGCCTGCCCTGGCCGCGGCCGATCAGCCGGTAGATGTCGAGCAGGCGGGCTTCGGCAGCCAGCCCGGCCTGTGAGGAGCTGGGGCCGGATTCAGGCGACAGGGATGCGCGGCTGACCTGGCCACGGTTCGAGGCGCTGGCCAGGGGCAGGGCCATGGCGCCGCCTGCGACACCACCTGCTGCGAGCGCGGCCTGGCGACCGCGATCGGTTGTGCGCCGCTTGGAGGCGCTGCTTTCAGTCTGGCGAGGCTTGCCGGCTCGCCGTTCCTTGGCCTGGCGCGCATCGCTGCGACGCTGGGCCGAGCGCTCGATGGCCGGGGCTTTCTTGGCACGGCTGGAGGCCGTGGCGCGGCTTTTGTCCGACTGAGCTTGTGCCGCCGGCGCGTGCAGGCCCAGCAGGCTGATCGACACGAGCAGGGCGCTCAGCCAGGAAAGGAGAGGGCCGCCCCTCGAGAGGAGCGGCGCGCCAGGAACACGAGACATGTCAGGAACCGGTGCTTTCCTTCACGATCACCCAGTTGCCACCATTGCGAACCAGGTCCAGCCGCTTGCCGCTGCTGACGCTGAGGTTGTCGGCCTTGTACTCCTGGCGGAACTGGGCGGTCGCCTTGTTGCCGTTGACGGAGACCTTCAGGCCGGAAATCTTGACGGAGATGCTGCGCTTGCCCGTGATGCGATCGCGGCGCTCCTGCTCCCAGGCCTTGCGGGTCTTGCCACCATCGAAGTCCTTGGCATAGGCGGCGAAGTAGTCACCCATGTCCTTGCGGCTCCAGGCCTCGGCCCAGGCGCGCACGGCGGCAGCGACATCGCGCTCGGCTGCCGAATCTTCGGACTCTTGTTTGGCGGGCGCAGGGGCGGGGGCGGGCGCGGTTGCGGGCGCCGGGGCCGGAGCTGGTTTGGCTGCTGGAGCCGGAGCCGGGGTCGGGGCTGGAGCCGGTGCAGGGGTCGGCGCGGGGCTGGCGGGCTTGGCGGCAGGAGCCGGAGCAGGCGCGGGCGCGGGCGCCGGCGTGGCGGCGGCCACGGCGATCTGGTTGCGCTCCTTGGGGAACAGGTCGCGGATCATGGCCAACTTGGGCGCGACGGCGGAGCGGGTGTCGATCTGCAGGGCCTTGGAGTACGCCTGGCTGGCCAGCTTGGCGTAGACGTCGCCCAGGTTCTCGTAGGCGGTGGCGTAGCTGGGGTTGGTGCGGATCGCCATTTCCAGGGCGTTGCGGGCCTTGTCGTACTGACCTTGCTGCGCGTAGAGCACGGCCAGGTTGTTGAAGGGCTCGGGCAGCTCCGGGTAGTCCTCGGTCAGCTTGGTGAAGGCGGTGATGGCTTCGGGTGCGCGGCCTGCCTGCGACAGGCTGATGCCGCGCAGGAAGCGCATCATCGGGTCACGCGGCTTGGCGGCCAGGAACTGGTCTGCCTTCTGCAGGGCTTCGGCGTTCTTGCCAGCGGCCAGCAACTTCTGCACGTCGGAGACGTCGTCGGCCTGCGCGCCAAGCACCGTCAAGGACAGCGCGGCGGCGGCGATGCAGCGTGCCGCGAGGGCGGTCAGGCGGGTTCCGATGTGAAGCACTTCAGTCTGCATGGATGGTGGTGTCAGAAGGGTTGGTCGGCTGGAGCGAGGGGCCGCTGGCTCGGGCCATCCACCGTCGCGGCGTGGGCGATCCCGTTGGGCTCCAAGCGTGAAGGATAACAGTCCCCGTCACATGAAATGAGGCGGTCTGACCCGGAGTTCGGGCCTTGTTGTGGCCCGGCCGCTATACTCGGCAAATTGTATCTGAGCGACGCCTTGGACCGCGCCGCGCTCTGTCGGCGGCAAGTGCGTCGTGCAGGCGTGGGCGAGAGCGCCGGCGCCTCAACCCGACCCGCCTCCGGCGCTCCCGCCGCGGGGCCCGGTCCCGACCGATTCACTCCCTCATGAGCCTGCGTCTTTTCAACAGCCTGTCGCGACAGGTCGAATCATTCGTCCCCATGACGCCAGGGCAGGTCCGCATGTACGTGTGCGGCATGACCATCTACGACCTGTGCCACGTGGGCCACGCCCGCATGATGATGGCGTTCGACGTGGTGCAGCGCTGGCTCAAGGCCAGTGGCTACCAGGTCACGTATGTGCGCAACATCACCGACATCGATGACAAGATCATCCGTCGCGCGGTGGAGCGCGGCATCACCATCCGGCAGCTCACGGACGAAATGACGAAGGCGATGCACGAAGACATCGCCGCGCTGGGCATCGAGCCACCCACGCACGAGCCGCGCGCCACCGAGTACGTCGGCCAGATGCTGGACCTCATCGGCAAACTGGAGGCCAATGGCCTGGCCTACCGCGCCGCGAACGGTGATGTGAACTACGCGGTGCGCAAGTTCCCCGGTTACGGCAAGCTGTCGGGCAAGAGCCTGGACCAGTTGCGTTCGGGCGAGCGCGTGGCCGTCGACGACGGCAAGCAGGACCCGCTGGACTTCGTGCTGTGGAAGTCCGCCAAGCCCGAAGAGCCGGCCGACGCCAAGTACGAATCGGGCTATGGCCCGGGGCGCCCGGGCTGGCACATCGAGTGCTCGGCCATGGCGTGCACGTTGCTCGGTGAGCAGTTCGACATCCACGGTGGCGGCCTGGACCTGCAGTTCCCCCATCACGAAAACGAGATTGCTCAAAGCGAGGGTGCTTCCGGCAAGCGCTTCGTCAACTACTGGCTCCACAACGGCTTCGTCAACGTCGACAACGTGAAGATGTCGAAGTCGCTGGGCAACTTCTTCACCATCCGCGACGTGCTCAAGCACTTCGATGGCGAGGCCCTGCGCTTTTTCATGCTGCGCACGCAGTACCGCAGCCCCTTCAATTTCAGCGACGCGGGCATCGACGATGCACGCAATGGCTTGCGCCGCCTCTACACGGCGCTCGAAGGCATCGAGGTGGGTGACGTGGGCCTGGCCGACATCGACTGGGCACACCCGCAGGCCGCGCGCTTCAAGGCGGCCATGGACGAAGACCTGAACACGCCGATGGCCTTGTCGGTGCTTTTCGACCTGGCGGCCGAGCTCAACCGCTCGCGCTCCGTCGAAGTGGCCCGCCTGCTCAAATCGCTGGCGTCGGTGCTGGGCGTGCTGCAACAGGCGCCCCAGGCCTACCTGCAGGGCGGCTCGGGTGCCAGCGCGCCAGACGCGGCGGCCATCGAGGCCTTGATCCAGGCTCGCGCCGATGCCAAGAAGGCCCGCAACTTCGCCGAGGCCGATCGCATCCGCGATGAACTGGCTGCGCAGGGCATCGTCCTCAAGGACGGCCCGCAGGGCACGACCTGGGTGAGCGCCTGATGCCCGGGTCCACCAAAGCCAGCCCCCGCAGCGGGGGCGCTGCCCCTGATGTGGTCGCGGGCCTGGTCACGCCGCATTACTGGGAAGATGCCTGCCGGCACCTCAGCAAGCGCGACCGCGTCATGCGCAAGCTGATCGCCGACCACGGCTCGGCCGGCTTGCAAAGCCGCGGCGACGCGTTCACCACCCTGGCGCGTTCCATCGTCGGTCAGCAGATCTCGGTCAAGGCCGCGCAGGCCGTCTGGGAGCGGCTGGTGGTGGTGCTGGGGGGCAGCGCAGAGGCCCACCGCGAGCCGCTGTCGCCCGTCACCATGCTGGGCAAGACCACCGACGAATTGCGCCAGGCTGGCCTGTCGGCCCGCAAGGTGGAATACATGCTCGACCTGGCCCGCCATTTCGCCGAAGGCCGGGTGCATGTGGCACAGTGGCAGGAGATGGAAGACGAGCTCATCATCGAGGAGCTCGTCGACATCCGCGGCATTGGCCGCTGGACGGCCGAGATGTTCCTCATCTTCCACCTGATGCGCCCGAACGTGCTGCCCCTGGACGACCTGGGGCTCATCAAGGGCATCAGTCAGAGCTATTTCAGTGGCGAGCCGGTCTCGCGCGCCGAGGCGCGGGACGTGGCCGAAGCCTGGTCGCCCTACCGAACGGTGGGCACCTGGTATCTGTGGCGCAGCCTTGACCCGCTGCCCGTGGCGTACTGACGGGTGATCCTCGTCGTCACGCCCTCAAGAAGGACCTCACCATGAGCAAGCGACACTTCCTGGAGTTCGAGCAACCCATTGCCGAGCTGGAATCCAAGATCGACGAACTGCGCTATGTGCAGAGCGAATCCGCCGTCGACATCTCCGAAGAGATCGACCGCCTGAGCAAGAAGAGCACCCAGCTCACCAAGGACATCTACGCCAACCTGACGCCCTGGCAGGTCACGCAGATCGCGCGGCACCCGCAGCGCCCCTACACGCTGGACTACGTCAACGAGCTGTTCACCGATTTCCAGGAAATGCACGGTGACCGCCACTTCGCCGACGACCTGTCCATCGTCGGTGGCCTGGCCCGCTTCAACGGCCAGCCCTGCATGGTGGTGGGCCATCAAAAGGGCCGCGACACGAAGGAGCGCGCCATGCGCAATTTCGGCATGTCGCGCCCGGAGGGGTACCGCAAGGCCCTGCGCCTGATGGAAACCGCGCAGAAGTTCGGCCTGCCTGTCTTCACCTTCGTGGACACCCCGGGCGCCTACCCCGGCATCGGCGCCGAAGAGCGCAACCAGTCCGAGGCCATTGGTCGCAACATCTTCGAGATGGCGCGCCTGGAGGTGCCCATCATCACCACCATCATCGGTGAGGGCGGCTCGGGCGGCGCGCTGGCGATCAGCGTGGCCGACCAGGTGCTGATGATGCAGTACTCGGTTTACTCCGTGATCTCGCCCGAGGGCTGCGCGTCCATCCTTTGGAAGACGGCGGACAAGGCCTCCGACGCTGCCGAGGCCCTGGGCATCACGGCGCACCGCCTCAAGGCCCTGGGCCTGATCGACAAGATCATCTCCGAGCCCGTTGGCGGTGCCCATCGCGACCACAAGCAGGCCTGCGCCAATCTCAAGCGCGCCTTGAACGACGCCTATCGCCAGGTGGCCGACCTGAAGGTCAAGGACCTGCTGCAGTCCCGCTACGAGCGCCTGCAGGCCATGGGCCGCTTCAACGACACCACCGAGCACTGAGCCGCGGTCGAGAGCCAGGCGGAGGTCTGCCGATGCCTGCTTTGGCGGTGGCCTACAGCTGCGGACGCGACTCCACGGCCTTGCTGCATGCCACGGCGCGTGCGGCTGCGGATGTGGCGGGCATGCGGGTGTTCGCGTTGCACGTGCACCATGGGCTCAGCCCCCAGGCCGATGCCTGGCTGGCGCATGCCCAGGCAACCTGCGACCAATGGGCCGAGTCGGGCCTGCCGGTGAGCCTGCTCAGTCGCAGGGTGTCGGTGCCCCTGGATGCGGGCCTGAGCCTGGAGGCCGAGGCGCGCCGGGCTCGGCACACGGCCCTGTCCGACATGGCCCGGGAAGCGGGCGTGGACCTGCTGCTGCTGGCCCATCACCGGCGCGATCAGGCCGAAACCTTCCTGCTCCAAGCCCTGCGCGGTGGGGGCGTGGCCGGCCTGGCCGCCATGCCCAAGGACGACTGGCGCGACGGCGTGCGCTGGGTGCGGCCGTGGCTCGACATGCCCCGCGAGGCCGTCGAGGACTATGTGGCCCTGCACGGCCTGCCATTCATCGATGACGACAGCAATGGCGACCGGCGTTTCGCGCGCAATCGCCTGCGACTGGATGTGTGGCCGGCCTTGTTGGCGGCTTTCCCCGATGCGGAGGTGGCGCTGGCGCAGTCGGCCGCGCGCCTGGCGGACGCCTTGCCGGCCTTGCGCGCCTGGCAGGCCGACGCCTTGCAGCGCTGGGGCGGCGAGGCCGAACCGGGTGCCTTGAACGCGGTGGCCTGGTCGGCCTTGCCGGATGGCGAGCGTCGGCAGGTGCTGCTGGCCTGGCTGGGGCAGCATGGCGCGGGCGGTGCAAGCTGGGTCGAGCGACTGAGCCACGAGGTGCCCAGGGCGCTGGCGGGGCAGGGCAGTGCCCGCTGGCCGGAGTTGGGCGTGTCGCTCTACCGGGGCGTGCTGCGCCGCTCACCCGAGGGCGCCGCTCACGGGGTCGCGGAGGGTCTCGTTCCCAGGCCCGAGGTGGTGCTGAGCATCGATCGCCCGGGAGACTGGCCCGTGCCGGGTTGGCGAGGCTGCCTGCGGGTCGAGGAGGTTGCGCAAGGTGGCGTGGCACCGCAGCACCTGCAAGGCGGTCTGCAGGCCCGAGCCCGCTCGGGTGGCGAGGGCTTCCAGATGGGGCCAGGCCGCCCGGTGCGCGACCTCAAGCGTCAGTTCCAGTCCGTGGGGGTGCCCGCCTGGGCGCGTTCGGCGCCGCTGTTTTTTGCGGGGCAGTCGCTGGTCTTCGTGCCGGGTCTGGGCGTGGACGCGCGCTTTCAGGCGCCGCCAGGGGCGCCGCAATGGGGTTTGCGCTGGCTGCCTGACGCGTGAAATGCCGGCGAGGGTGCCCGTCTCGCGTTAAAATCGCGGGTTCGACCGTGCGTGAGGATTCGAAGCGGGGCCTGCTCAACCAGAAGGCTCCACGCGCGCGGTGGCATCACCAACCTCTGACATGGCACTGATCGTTCACAAATACGGCGGCACGTCGATGGGCTCGACCGAGCGCATCCGCAACGTGGCCAAGCGCGTGGCCAAGTGGGTGCGGGCGGGTCATCAAATCGTGGTCGTGCCCTCGGCCATGAGCGGTGAGACCAACCGTCTGCTGGGCCTGGCCAAAGAACTCTCCGACCGCGCCAACCCGCGCGAGCTCGACATGATCGCCTCCACCGGCGAGCAGGTCTCCGTGGGCCTGCTGTCGATCGCGCTGCAGGCCGAAGGCATGGACGCCGTCAGCTACGCAGGCTGGCAGGTGCCGGTCAAGACCAACTCGGCCTTCACCAAGGCCCGCATCGAGAGCATCGACGATGCTCGCGTGCGCGCCGACCTGAACGCTGGCAAGGTGGTGATCGTGACCGGCTTCCAGGGCGTTGACCCGAACGGCCACATCACCACGCTCGGCCGTGGCGGCTCGGACACCTCGGCCGTGGCGATTGCCGCTGCGCTCAAGGCCGACGAGTGCCTGATCTACACCGACGTGGACGGCATCTACACCACCGACCCGCGCGTGGTGCCCGAAGCGCGCCGCATGAAGTCCATCAGCTTCGAAGAGATGCTGGAGATGGCTTCGCTGGGCTCGAAGGTGCTGCAGATCCGCTCGGTGGAATTCGCCGGCAAGTACCGCGTGCCGACCCGCGTGCTCTCCAGCTTCACCCCCTGGGACATCGACCTGGAAGAAGAAGCCAAGTCGGGCACGCTCATCAGTTTTGAGGAAGACGAGAACATGGAACAAGCCGTTGTTTCCGGCATCGCGTTCAGCCGCGACGAAGCCAAGATCACCGTGGTCGGCGTGCCCGACACCCCCGGCATCGCCTACCAGATCCTGGGCAAGGTCGCCGAAGCCAACATCGACGTCGACGTGATCATCCAAAACGTCTCGCACGACGGCAAGACGGACTTCTCGTTCACCGTGCCGCGCGGCGACTACGCCAAGACGCTGGAGCTGCTGCAAAAGGACGTGCAGCCCAAGCTGGGTGCTCGTGAAATCGTGGGCGACCCCAAGATCTGCAAGGTCTCCATCGTGGGCATCGGCATGCGCAGCCACGTCGGCATCGCCTCGACCATGTTCAAGACCCTGTCGGACGAAGGCATCAACATCCAGATGATCACCACCTCGGAGATCAAGACTTCCGTCGTCATCGACGAGAAGTACATGGAGCTGGCCGTTCGCGCGCTGCACAAGGCTTTCGGTCTGGATGAGGCCAAGGCTTGATGAGGCTTGCGGGCCTTGCTCAGAGCGGGCCGTTGTTTTGAGCGCAACAGGCGGATGGCCAGTAAAACTGGGCTAGAATGCCTGCTGTTGCTGGAGACGTGGCCGAGTGGTCGAAGGTACTCCCCTGCTAAGGGAGCATACGCCAAAAGCGTATCGAGGGTTCGAATCCCTCCGTCTCCGCCAAAACAAGAGCGCCCCTGATTCGTCAGGGGCGTTTTCTTTTGTCTGGATCCCATCATGTTCAAGAACCTCATCGTCTACCGCATCGGCGAGGGTTGGTCGGCCTCGGCCAGCCAGCTGGAGGCCGAACTGGACAAGGCGCGCTTCGTGCCCTGTGGCCTCACGCAACAGAAGTCGTCTGGCTGGATCGAGCCGCGTGGCGAAAAGCACGGCCCGCTGGTCGAGGTCGTCGGCGGGCAATGGGTGCTGCGCCTGATGACCGAGCAGCGCGTGGTGCCGGGCTCGGTGGTCAAGCGCCGCACCGACGAGATCGCCGACCAGATCGAAGAGCAGACAGGGCGCCGCCCGGGCAAGAAGCAGACGAAAGAGCTCAAGGAGCAGGCCCTGCTGGAGCTGCTGCCGATGGCGTTCACCAAGGTGGCCGCCAGCTGGGTGTGGATCGCGCCCAAGCAGCGCCTGCTGGTGCTCGATTGCGGCAGCCAGGCCAAGGCCGACGAGATCGTGACCCTTCTGGTCAAGGCCATGGACGGCCTGGCCGTCAGCCTCATCCAGACGGAGATGTCGCCCGCGGTGGCGATGTCGCACTGGCTGGGCACGGGCGAGCCGCCGTACCAGTTCAGCGTGGACCGCGAGTGCGAGCTCAAGTCGCCCGACGAGATGAAGTCGGTGGTGCGCTACGCCCGCCACCCGCTCGACACCGACGAGGTCAAGCAGCACATCCAGGCGGGCAAGGTGCCCACGCGCGTGGCGCTGAGCTGGCGCGACCGCGTGTCGTTCGTGCTGACCGAGGCCTTGCAGCTCAAGAAGCTGGCGTTCCTGGACGTGGTCTTCGAGGGCGATGGGGCACCGGCGCGCGGCGGCAAGGTGGACAAGTCCGAGGCTTTCGAGGCCGACGTCGCGATCTCGACGGGCGAGCTGGTCCAGCTGATCCCGGATCTGTTCGAGGCACTCGGTGGCGAGGCCCTGACCATGGCCTCGGTGGGCACGCTCAAACCGGAGGCCGGGCCTGCCCCGGCTCCGACCTCTGCGCCAGCCAGCTCAGCACCTGCTGCCGCACCCACGGCCCCGCATCCAGCGGCAGATCATGCCCCGCCGTGGGATGCCTGAAGATCGGTGCGCCCCAGCGCTCGGCCAGCACGGTTGAGCAGCTTGGGTGAACCAGCCGGTCTTCGGCGCCATTGAGCAGCAGCACCGGCACCGGCGGGGGCGATGACGGCGCCTGGTAGCGCGCGGCGGCCCAGAGCTGGCGCAGCCCGTTGATCGGCTTGACGGGGTGGGCCTGGCGCAGGCTCAGCCAGTGGGGCAGCGTGGCTTCGGGGCCTGGTTGAGGGTGTCGCGTCGTCATCGACAGGATGGTGCGCTCCCACTGCTCGGCCGACGCCTGGCTCAACAGCAGGCGCGCGATCACCGGCCACCAGCGAGGCCGCAGCCGATGCCACATCGGGCTGTGAGGCTTGAGGCTGGTGTTGATCAGCACGGCATCCTGCAACTCATGCGGGTGCCGGTGCGCCCATTCGACGGTCACCATCGCACCCAGCGACATCGCGATCACGCGGTAGGGCGGCTCGAAGCCTTGTGCCCGCAAGTCGTTCCTCAGTGATTCAAGCAGGCCGCTCACGCAAGCCGGGCTTCGCTCCTGCCAGCGCGTGCCGTTGCCGGCCAGATCGGGTGTCAGCACGCGAGAGCCAGGGGGCAATTGCGCCGCCCACCGCTCGGCGAAGTCGCCCCAGTGGCCGCTCTCGCGGGTGAGGCCGCGCAGCAGCAACCAGGTGCCGCGAGCCTGATCGGCCGATGGCTCAGTGTTCATCGTGGCTCTCCGGCGAAGGCGCGGCGGCGGGTTGCGGGCCGTGGGACTGTGAGCGCCTGGGGCGGTCCTGGTACCAGCGCGCACGTGCCTGTCGCTCGTGCAGGTCCCGGTCTTGGGGCTCGGGCAGCCAGCGGCCGTGGCTGGCTGCGGCGCGTCCCAGGAAGTCCAGCAGGGCCATGTGACGGCGCAGCACGCGCTGCTGGCGGTGCGCGATCAGCGGGTTGAAGATGCCGTGCCGGCTGAAAAGCTGGCGGGGGTTCTTCTTGACCCACATCCACGAGCCCATCTCCAGCGTCAGCGGCAGGAAGACCTGCTCGGGGTGCTCGCCGCCATGGCGCAGGTAAAGGTGGTCCCACAGGTCGCCATGGGTCAGGTATTGCAGGTTCTGTGGCTCGAAGACGTAGTTGTGGTGTGCGTGCGTCTGCTGGAAGACGCGGTGCAGGGCGTGCAGCTCGGCCAGGTGGGGCAGGGGCTGACAGGTGTGGGCATAGGGAAACCAGATGCGATCTTGCAACCCGAAGCCCGAGTGACAGTCGAGCGCCAGGCTGAAGGGCCTGCCGAATAGTTCTTCTTGCACCAGCCAGCACAGGGCGTGGCTCTCTTCTTCCATGGGGGCGTTGTCCGGGCCGCGGTACCAGGGCAGGGCGGCGCTCAGGCGGTGGCCGCCCAGCAGCCAGGGCACGGGCTCGGTGGCCTCGACGGGTGCATTGCGCATCAGGTCCACGCCGCGTGGGTTGGCGCGCGTGCCCAGCCACAGGCCGCCCGGGTTCACCAGGGGCATGAAGACCATGCGCAACTGAGAGAGCTGGTGGTGAAGCACCTCGTCCCAGCGCAGGCGCTGCACCAGGCTGGCGAGGTAGGCGATGACCACTTCGGCGCCGATGCGCTCGAGCCCATGCACCCCGCCGAAGTAGCCGATGGCCGGGGCTTGGCGCGATGGGTTGCCCAGCGAGATGGAGGGCACCTCGAAGACCTTGCCGCCGACCTCGACGCGGCACAGCGTGCGCGCCTGCACGTGCTCGCCGCCCAGCTCGATGAGGCGGTGGATGGCGTCGAGCTCGGGCAGCGGGTGGTTGGGGCTCACGGGCGAAACAGGCGCGATGGGGACGGCTCCACCTTAACGAGCCGAGGGCGGCATTTGTGTGACGGCGGCTCATGCCCTTGTCACGGGGCTGACACGCGGTGCGCCTAGTGTGGTGTTTTCGCAGCAAGGCGACCCCGAACGATGCACCTCACCTCACCTCGCCATACCTCCAACGCCACGGCCCTGCGCTGGGCCGCGATCACCCTGGCACTGCTGGCCGGCCTGGGGGAATGGGTGGCTTTGCTGCGGGCTCGCCGCCGCCAGCAGACGGCGCAACAGATGACGGGATTGCGCCAGGGTTGAAGCCCCGGCGCTCGGTCACAATGGGGGCATGAGCGACAGCCCCACCCTGATCATCCACAGCCCGGCCGGCATCGTTGCGCAGGCCGCGTCGGTTCGCAAGGCAAGCAAGCGCCTCAAGGCCCTGGGCTTCGACGTCTCGGTCGATGCGTCGGCCCTGAAAAAGCACCAGCGCTTCGCGGGCGAAGACGATGTGCGCCTTGCCGCCATCCACCGCGTGGCGGACGCCGCTCCGAGCGTCGCGCTGGCCACGCGCGGTGGCTACGGACTCAGTCGACTGCTCGACCTGATCGAATGGCCCAAGCTGGCGCGCAGCATCGAGCGCGGCACCGCCTGGGTGGGCCACAGCGACGTCACGGCACTGCAACTGGGCGCGATGGCCCACAACGCCGCCGGCCCCACCAAGCCGGGCGAGAACGTCTCGGCCGGCTTCTGGGCGGGCCCCATGGCCTGCGGCGATTTCGGCCACGCCGATGTGCCCGAGGGCGGCGACGACGTCACCCAGGATTGTTTCGTCGAGGCCGTGACAGGTGACCTGGAAGCCGTGGGTTTTCGCACCGAGGCGGGCTTCGACGGCGTCGAGGTCTCGGGGCGGCTGTGGGGCGGCAACCTGTCCGTCGTGCAAGCCCTGCTGGGCACGCCGCATTTCCCGAAGGTGCGTGGCGGCATCCTCTTCCTGGAGGACGTCAATGAGCACCCCTACCGCATCGAGCGCACGCTGCTGCAGTTGCACCAGGCGGGCGTGCTGGGTGCGCAGAAGGCCATCGTGCTGGGCGCGTTCACCGAGTACCGCAAATCGCCGCTGGACCGGGGCTACACGCTGAAGTCGGCCATCGCGCACCTGCGCAGCGTCTGCCCCGTGCCCATCCTGACAGGCTTGCCTTTCGGGCACGTGCCCACCAAGGTCTGTTTGCCCGTGGGGCGGCAGGCCACGTTGTCGGTGCAGGGGCGCGATGCCTTCCTGCTCTGGTGAGCGGGGGTCACCAGTGCGCAGGGGGATCGCTGGCATGGGCCTGATGTGGATGGCGGTGCGCTCCGCGATGCTGGCCGCGTTGGTGTGCAGCTTGCAGGTGGGGGCCGCCTGGGGCGCTCACGCCTATTCGCAGTTCGGCGACATCAAGTACCCCTCGGGCTTCAGTCACTTCGATCACGTCAACCCGAAGGCGCCCAAGGGCGGCGACTTCTCGCTGGTGGCGCCGATCATCGCCAACAGCTTCGACAAGTTCAACCCGTTCACGCTCAAGGGCACCTCGCCGCCGGGCCTGAGCACGCTGGTGTTCGAGACGCTGCTGACGGGCAACTTCGAAGAGCCGACCACGGCCTACGCGTTGCTGGCCGAGGACGTGAGCGTGGCGCCTGATGGCCGCTCGGTCACCTTCCGGCTCAACCCGAAAGCGCGCTTTCACAATGGCGATGCGGTGCTGGCCCGGGACGTCAAGCACAGCTTCGACATGCTCACGAGCAAGCAAGCTTCGCCCCAGTACGCAGCCTACTTCGGGGGCGTGGCGGGCGTTCAGGTGCTGGGAGAGCGACTGATCCGTTTCGACTTCAAGCGACCCGACCCGGACCTGCCCCTGCTGATCGGCAGCCTGCCGGTGTTCAGCCACAAGTGGGGCGAGGTGGGCGGCAAGCCCAAACCCTTCGACCAGATCGTGGGCGAGCACCCGATTGCCTCCGGGCCGTACCGCATTGGCAAGGTCGTGTCGGGGCGAGACATCACCTACGAACGGGACAAGGCCTACTGGGGGGCGGACCTCAACGTGCGCCGTGGCCAGTTCAACTTCGACCGGATCACCTACCGGATGTACCTCGACAACGTCACGGCCTTCGAGGGTTTCAAGGCGGGCGAGTTCGACTTCATCGAGTCCTACATCTCCAAGGACTGGGTGCGGGCCTACAAGGGCAAGCGCTTCGACTCGGGTGAGCTGGTCAAGAAGACGCTGCCCCACCGCAACGCGGCCAACTTCCAGGGCTTCATCTTCAACACGCGCCTGGACAAATTCAAGGACGTGCGCGTGCGCCGCGCCATCGACCTGGCGATGGATTTCGAGTGGATGAACCGCCAGCTCTTCTACGGCATCTACTCGCGCATCACCAGCTTCTTCACCAACAGCGACTACGAGGCCAAAGGCTTGCCCACGCCAGACGAGCTGGCCTTGCTGGCGCCCTGGCGTCGCAGCCTGGACCCCGCCGTGCTGAACGAGCCGGTGCCCCTGCCGCCCACCACCACGCCGCCGGGCTCGCTGCGTGCCAACCTGCGCCAGGCGCGCGACCTGCTGGCCGCGGCGGGCTGGAAGCTTCAGGACGGGGTGCTGCGCAACGCCAAGGGCGAAGCCTTCACCATCGAGTTCCTGGACAACTCGCCCAGCATGGGCCGGGTGATCACGCCGTTGATCCGCAACCTCGAGAAGCTGGGCATCCAGGCGCAGTACCGCGTCGTCGACTACGCGGTCTACGAAAAACGCATGAAGCGTTTCGAGTACGAGATGGTCAGCCTGGCCCTGCCGGGGCAGGAGGTGCCGGGCGCCGAGTTGCGGCAGCTCTACCATTCGTCCATGGCGGGTGTCGAGGGCTCGGACAACCTGATCGGCGTGAAGGACCCGGTGGTTGATGCGCTCATCGAGAAGGTCGCGCAAGCGAAGACCCGACCAGAGCTGATCGTGGTGCTGCGCTCGCTTGACCGCGTCATGCGACACCAGCACTACTTCGTGCCGCACTGGTATTCGCGCACCTTCCGCGTGGCCTGGCGTGGTCACCGCTTCGCCATGCCCGAGCCGCCGCCACACTACCGGCCCGAAGCCTGGGCACTGAGCAGCTGGTGGCGCGAATGAACACGAGCCTGAGGAGCCATTGACGACCATGTGGGCCTACATCCTCAAACGCATCTTGCTGATGGTGCCGACGCTGCTGGGCGTGCTGCTGGTGACGTTTGCCATCATCCAGTTCGTGCCGGGCGGCCCGGTCGAGCAGGTGATGTCGCAGCTGACCAGCCGCACCTCGGGTGGCGAGCGCGCCGGCGCCGACAGCGCCTACCGGGGCCGCCAGGGCGTGGACCCGGCACAGATCGAAGAGCTGAAAAAGCTCTACGGCTTCGACAAGCCCGCGCACGAGCGCTTCATCAAGATGCTGGCCGACTACGCTCGCTTCGACCTGGGCCAGAGCTTCGTGCACCACAAGGATGTGTGGGAGCTGATCCAGGAGAAGTTGCCCGTCTCCATCAGCCTGGGTTTGTGGACCTTCTTCCTGAGCTACCTGGTGTCGGTGCCGCTGGGCATCGCCAAGGCGGTGCGAGCGGGCAGCCGCTTCGACCTGGTCACCAGCATCGTCGTGCTGGTGGGCTACGCCATCCCGGGCTTCGTGCTGGGCGTGGCGCTGCTGGTGCTGTTCGGCGGCGGCAGCTTCCTGCAGTGGTTCCCGCTGCGGGGTTTGACCTCGGCCAACTGGGACGAGCTCAGCCTGGGCGCCAAGGTGGTGGACTACCTGTGGCACATCACCTTGCCGGTGACGGCCAGCGTGGTGGGCAGCTTCGCCGTCATCACCATGCTGACCAAAAACGCCTTCCTCGACGAGATCCGCAAGCAGTACGTGCTGACGGCGCGCGCCAAGGGCCTGGACGAGCGCAAGGTGCTCTGGAAGCACGTCTTCCGCAACGCCCTGATCCCATTGGTGACGGGCTTTCCGGCTGCGTTCATCGGGGCCTTCTTCACGGGCTCGCTGCTCATCGAGACGCTGTTCTCGCTCGATGGCCTGGGCCTGCTGGGCTACGAGTCCGTCATGCGGCGCGACTACCCCGTCGTGTTGGGCACGCTCTACCTGTTCACCCTGATCGGCCTGGTCACCAAGCTGATTTCCGACCTGTGCTACGTGTGGGTGGACCCGCGCGTGAAGCTGGATGCGTGAGGCGAGCCACGAGATGACCGACTTCGTCCCTTCTCCCGCATCGATCTCGCCCAGCCGGCGCGCTTGGCTGCGTTTCAAGCAGCATCGCCTCGGGTTCTGGAGCCTGATCCTGTTTTCTGCCCTGGTGCTGATCAGCCTGGGCGCAGAGCTCGTGTCCAACGACAAGCCGCTGCTCGCGCGCTACGAAGGCAAGTGGTACGTGCCCATCGTGCAGGACGTGCCCGAGACCACCTTCGGCGGCGACTTCGAAACCCCCACCGATTACCTCGACCCCTTCATCCAGGCCCAGTTCGACAAGCCGGGCAACTTCGCGCTTTACCCCATCAACCATTCGCACCATCGCACCATCAATTACTTCGCCAAGGCCCCCAACCCGTCGGCGCCTTCGGCCGAGAACTGGCTGGGCACCGATGACCGTGGTCGCGACGTGCTGGCCCGCCTCATCTATGGCTTCCGTGTGTCGGTGCTGTTCGGCCTGGCGCTGACCCTCATCGGTGTGGTGGTGGGCGTGCTCACGGGCGCCATCCAGGGCTTTTATGGCGGGCGCACCGACCTGCTGTTCCAGCGCTTCATCGAGATCTGGGGCTCCATGCCCGAGCTCTACCTGCTCATCATTTTCTCGGCGGTGCTCTCTCCCAGCATCGGCCTGCTGATCCTGTTGCTCAGCCTGTTCGGCTGGATCGGTCTGTCCGACTACGTGCGCGCCGAGTTCCTGCGCAACCGACAGCTCGACCACGTGCGCTCGGCGCGCGCATTGGGCCTGACCAACTGGCAGATCATCCGCCGCCACATCCTGCCCAACAGCCTGACGCCCGTGGTCACTTTCCTGCCGTTTCGCATGAGCGCTGCCATCCTGGCGCTGACCTCGCTGGACTTCCTGGGCCTGGGCGTGCCGCTGAACACACCCAGCCTGGGCGAGATGCTGCAGCAGGGCAAGAACAACCTCGACGCGTGGTGGATCTCGCTGTCGACCTTCGGCGTGCTGGTGCTGAGCCTGCTGCTGCTGACCTTCATGGGCGACGCCCTGCGCGACGCCCTCGACCCCCGCAAGGAGCACGCCGAATGAGCGCGCAACCGCTGAACACCCCCTTGCTCGACCTGCGGGACTTGCGCGTTTCTTTCGGCACCAAGGAGGTCGTGCGCGGTGTGAGCCTGCAGATCGCCGCGGGCGAGAAGCTGGCCCTGGTCGGCGAGTCCGGTTCGGGCAAATCCATCACCGCGATGAGCCTGCTCAAGCTGGTTCAACAGGCCCACGTCACAGGCCAGGCCTGGTTCGACGGCCTGGGCGAGCAGGGCGAGCGCCGCGACCTGCTGCAGTTGAGCGAGCGCGAGCTGCGCGGCGTGCGCGGCCGCGACGTGGCCGTCATCTTCCAGGAGCCGATGACGGCGCTCAACCCGCTGTTCACCATCGGCGACCAGATCGCCGAGGTCATCGAGCTGCACCAGGCGGTGAGCCGGACCCAGGCCTGGCAGCGCGCCGTCGAGTTGCTGGCTCAGACCGGCATCCCCGAGCCCGAGCGACGAGCGCTGAGTTTCCCGCACCAGCTCTCGGGCGGGCAGCGTCAGCGCGCCATGATCGCCATGGCGCTGGCCTGCCAGCCCAAGCTGCTGCTGGCCGACGAGCCCACCACCGCGCTGGACGTGACCCTGCGTGGCCAGGTCCTCGACTTGCTGGGCGAGCTGCAGCGCACCCACGGGATGGCCGTGCTGATGATCACCCACGACCTGCACCTGGTGCGCCGCTTTGCCGACCGCGTGGCGGTGATGGAGCAGGGCGTGCTGGTGGAAAGCGGCCCGGTGGCCGAGGTGTTCGCCAACCCGCAGCACGCCTACACCCGCAAGCTGCTCGACAGCCAGCCTGCGCGCGACCCGCAGCCCCTGCCCCCCAGCGAAGGCGGGCCGGTCATGCAGGGGCAGGGCGTGTGGGTGCGGTACCCCGTGCCGAAGCCTGGCTTCAAAGGCTGGTTCAGCCGTGGGCACTTCGACGCCGTCAAGGCCGTCGATTTCACCCTGCCGCCCGGCCGCACGCTGGGCGTCATCGGTGAGTCGGGCTCTGGCAAGTCGACGCTGGCCTTGGCCGCGTTGGGCCTGCAGCCCAGCGAAGGGCAGCTGTCCGTGCAAGGCCAGGCCTGGCGGCACCAGGCGCTGAAAGATCGCCCCTTGCGTCGGGCCGTGCAGGTGGTCTTCCAGGACCCCTTCTCGTCGCTGTCGCCCCGCATGACGGTGGAAGAGCTCGTGGGCGAAGGCCTGGGCATCCACCACCCGGGCATGGCGCCTGCCCAGCGCCGCCAGCAGGTCGAGCGCACCCTGGCCGATGTCGGTTTGACCGAGGCGCAGTTCCCGGGGCTGCTGTCACGGTATCCGCACGAGTTCTCGGGGGGGCAGCGTCAACGCCTGGCGCTGGCTCGCGCCCTCGTCGTCGAGCCCAAGGTGCTGGTGCTCGACGAGCCCACCAGCGCGCTGGACGTGACGATCCAGAAGCAGGTGCTGGCCTTGCTGCAGCGCCTGCAGCGCGAGCGAGGCCTGAGTTACCTGCTGATCACCCATGACGTGGACGTCGTCGCCGCGATGGCGCACGAGCTCATCGTCATGAAGTCAGGTGAGGTGGTCGAGCATGGCCCGGTGGACGAGGTGCTCAAGCGTCCTCGCCACCCGTACACGCAAAAGCTGGTGTCGGCCAGCCTGGGCTGATCAGATGCCCATCTTGCCCAGCCGGTCCATCAGGTCGCGCAGGGTGCCGACCAGCACGGGGTGGTCGGTTTCCAGTTTGGCTTCCAGCGTTTGCGCCAGGGCGTTGATGTCGCCCTGATCGTCGCTGGCTTGCGGGTCGTTGGCGGCTTGCTCGTCGGACTGGGCCAGCACGCGCTGGATGTCGGCGTCCAGCGTCTGCAGAGCCTCGCGCGTGGACGCATCGACCTGGGGGCGTGCGGCCAGTTCGGTGTGCAGCCTCTGCAACAACGAAGTCAGTTCCTCGCGGTTCATGATCGGGTCTCCTTTGAGGCCCATTCTGCCGCTTCGCGCCAGGGATGCAAGCTCAGAAAACGCCGCCCTTCATCGCACCTCGTTGCGTGGCGTAGAGCTGACGCACCCAGGCAATGCCCGGGCGCCCCTCCCACTCCTGCACGGCCGCGCGCATGCCTTCGCGGTAAGCCGGCTCGCCGTAAACAGGGTGCTGAGCCGGGCAGGCCAGTGGTGCCAGCAGCGAGGCGGCCGTGATGTCGGCCACCGTGAAGGCGTCGCCGACCAGGAACCGGCGCCCATCGGCCAGTTGGGCATCGAGCCAGTCGAGCGTTTCGCGGATGCGCTGGCGCGCCAGCTCCACGCGCTTGGGCTTGATCTGCAGCTTTTGCCGGAACACCCAGCGCATGAGGGGGTAGGTGGCGCGGATCACGGCGGCCTGCAGGGCGTTGGCGTGGTCGGTCCACAGCTTGACGATGTGCTCATCGGCCACGCCGAAGCCGCCGGCGTACAGGTAGCGCGCCACGTCCTTGCCGATCGCGTTGAAGCGTTGCTCGACTTCGCGCACGGGGGTGTCCAGGCTCAGCGGCATCACGGCCAGCGGTCCGCGGTTCGATTGCAGCCAGGTCAGGATGCGCGGGCTGTCCTGGATCGAAAAGCCGTCGCCCTGCAGGATGGGCAGCGTGGTCTGGCCTCGACCGCCCATGCGCAGCGCGGGGCCCATGTGGAAGGCGGGGCTCAGGCACACCTCGCGGTAGGCGATGTCGCTGACATCGAGCGTCCAGCGGATCTTCTCGCTGTAGTGCGACATCGCGAAGGTGTAGAGCGTCAAGGGGGCGTGTGTGGGCATCTTGCTTCCTCAGGCGGCGTGCGTGCCCTGCGTCGCCTTGACGCGGTAACCGGTGCGCGGGAAGTGCACGTGCACCTCGCCGCAGCGCTCGCTGCGCAGCCTCAGGGTCAGGCGGTGCGGCAGCAGGCTGACAAGCTCACCCGTGACGCTGGTGCCGTGACCGAGTTGATCGGGCGTGACCTGCACCGTCTGGCCCAGGCTCAGGCCGGTGGCATCGGCTGGATGCTCCGTGCTGGGCAGGGGCAAGGGCAGGGCGGCCGCGGCTTCGACCAGGGCTTCTTCTGCGCTGATGTCTTGCCGCTGGCCGTGGCCGATGGCGGTCATGCGCGTCATCCAGCCCTGCACGGCGGGGTAGGCGCTGAAGTCGAACCGCCCATTGGCCAGGAACCACAGCGTGGCGTAGAGCGTGAAGTCCCCGTTGCCCGGCGTCTCGCCATTGACGAAGGGGCTGGGGCCGCGCAAGGCGGTGTTCAGCCAGGCGATGTGCGTGTGCAGCTCCTGCGTGGCCAATGGCAGGGCGCGCTTGAGGGCCTCGCGCTCGAGCGGCGCGCCCCGCAGCGCGGCGCGGTCTTCGAGCAGGGCATCGGGCAGCAGGTCGGCAAGCGCCCCGAAGGTGTAGCCGACGGCGCGCCCGAAGAGCAGCGTGTCCACCCAGTTCGCCACGATCTCGTCGAAATGGCCGTTGCGCGCGCCCAGGCTGGGCTCGGGCTGCAGCGTGTCGAGCACCTCGGCGATCAGGCGCGTGTCGCAGTACACGTCGGCGCCGATTTGCAGCACCGGCACCTTGCGATAGCCCCCGGTGAGGGCCACCAGATCGGGCTTGGGGGCGATGCGGGGCACCTTCACGGAACGCCATGGCATGCCCTTGTGGCCCAGCATCAGGCGCGCCTTTTCGGCGTAGGGGGATTCGTTGTAGTGGTGGAGGATGGGGGTGTGCATGGTCGGACAGCGAAGGCAACGGCGTCGATTCTCTCGGGGGGGGCGCGAGCGTGCTATGGTCGCCAAAGACATCTTTGATGCTGATCTGGACAGATGAAGCCGCCGCCCGACGTTTCGCCGCCTGCCCCGCCATCCTCTCCACGCCGCCCGCGCCAGGTTCACCGCGTTGCCGTGGTGATCTGCCCCCAGCACAGCCTGGGCAGCGTGGGCCTGGTGCTGGACGTTTTTCGCATGGCCAACCAGATGCCAGGGGCGCACCGCTTCGAGCTGATCCGCGTCAGCGAGGACGGCGCCCCCGTGGCGCACCCCGACGGGCTGCTGGTGGTGGACGGTGGTCCGGAGCGGCTGCCCCAGGCCGAACTGGTCGTCATCCCCTCGCTGTGGACCCAGGGCCCGGCCGCGGCCGCCAGCCACCCCGGGGTCATCGCCGCTTTGCGATCCCTGCCGGCGAGCGTGAGGGTGGCGACGCTTTGTTCGGGGGTGTTCCTGCTGGCGGCCACGGGGCGTCTCGACGGTCAGGTGGCCACCACCCACTGGATGCTGGCCGACGACCTGCAGGCCCGCCACCCCGACGTGCGCGTGCAGGCCAGCCTGAACCTGGCGCAGTCCGAGGCCGATGGCTGGATGTGCTCGGGTGGCTCGCTCGCGGGTGTGGACGCCTGCCTGCGCGCGGTGCAGGCCCTCGCCGACCGCGAAACCGCTCGCTCGCTGGCGCGCATGCTGGTCACCGAACTCGACCGCGGTCCACAGACGCTGTACATGCCCCCGCCCGGCTGGCGACGCCACGCCGACGACGACATCCGCCGCCTGCAGGACCGGATCGAAGCCGATTGCGCCACGCCCCTGTCGTTGACCGAACTGGCAGCGACCATCCACGTCAGCGTGCGCACCTTGCAGCGGCGCTTCCTGGCCGCCACCGGCGCCACCCCGATCCAGTATCAGCAGGCGCTGAGGCTGGCCCGCGCCCAGGCCCTGCTGGAGGGCGGGCGCCTGTCCGTGGCCGATGTGGCCGAAGCGGTGGGCTATTCGGATCGGGTGGCTTTCGGGCGACTTTTCAAGCGGATGACGGGCCTGACGCCGGCGGCCTGGCGCCAGCGGCACGCCGTGCAGCCCTTGCCCGCTTGACTTCCCGTGCGGCGTGGCCGGCGCATGAAAAAGGGGCCTCTTGGGCCCCCCTTTGGATCGATGGCCGGCTTCAGGGGCCGGCTTGGGCATCACTCGGCCAGGTCGCCCAGGCCGCCCATGACGTGGCTGAATCCGCCGTCCACGTAGGTGATCTCGGCCGTCACGCCGCCGGCCAGGTCGGACAGCATGAAAGCCGCCACGTTGCCGACATCTTCGATGGTGACGTTGCGGCGCAGCGGGGCGTTCTGCTCGACCACGCTCAGGATCTTGCTGAAACCCTTGATGCCCGATGCCGCCAGGGTCTTGATCGGGCCCGCCGAGATGCCGTTGGCGCGGATGCCCTTGGGGCCCAGGCTGGCGGCCGTGTAGCGCACCGAAGCTTCGAGCGAGGCCTTGGCCAGGCCCATGGTGTTGTAAGCCGGCACGATGCGCTCGGCGCCCAGGTAGGACAGCGTCAGCAGGGCCGATTTCGGGTTCAGGTAGGGCAGGGCCGCCTTGGCCATGGCCGGGAAGCTGTAGGCCGAGATGTCGTGGGCGATGCGAAAACCCTCGCGCGAGAGGCCTTCCAGGAAGTCACCGGCGATGGCCTCGCGCGGCGCGAAGCCGATGGAGTGCACGAAGCCGTCGAAGGTGGGCCACACCTTGGCCAGGTCGGCGAACATCTGGGCGATCTGCTCGTCGCTGCCGACGTCGCAGTCGAAGATCAGCTCGGAGTTGAATTCCTTGGCGAACTCGGTGATCCGGTCCTTGAAGCGCTCGCCCACATAGCTGAAAGCCAGCTCGGCGCCTTCGCGGTGGCAGGCCTGGGCGATGCCGTAGGCGATGGAACGGTTGGACAGCAGGCCAGTGATCAACAGGCGCTTGCCAGCGAGGAATCCCATGGAGTCTCCATTCGAGGGGTCAAACCAGCCGCGCATTCTGACATGACGTGGCGCGACACCCCCTCATCCACGAATTTCACGTGGTGCCCTTGATGTGGGCGTTTCATCGGGGTAAAATGCGGGATTGGCTGCTTGGCAAACTTCGAACACACTTGAAGGTTGTCCTGCGGTTCGCTTCGTGAATGTCACGGGCGTTGCTGGTTGCAGGTGATTGCTGATCAGCGATGACCGTGCAGTGTGAGGGCGGATCATTCCAGCCCTTTTTTTTTGCTTGACCGTTTTCCCGACGTCCTGGACGTCACTTTTTCGTCTCACTTGTAGAAATCGCGCCCATCAGGATGACCTGGCTGAATGTCGTTGAAACCACCGTGACCGGTCTCGGTTACGAGCTTGTGGACTGTGAACGCAGTTCGCAGGGACTGCTGCGCGTGTACATCGATCGCTTGCCCGAACAAGCCTACGACCTGCCTGGTGACCTGGTCACCGTGGACGATTGCGAAAAAGTGACCCGCCAGCTGCAATATGCACTGGAAACGGTCGATGCCGATTACGCCCGCCTGGAGGTCTCGTCTCCTGGCGTGGATCGCCCCCTGAAGACGCCGGCGCACTTCGAGCGCTTCCAGGGTGAGCGCATCACCATCGCGCTCAAGGCCCCTTTCCAGGGCCGCAAGCACTACAGCGGCGTGCTGTGCGCCTCGCCCGATGGGGACGAGGCCGCGATCGCCGCAGGGCAGGCCTGGGGCCTGCTGCTCAATTCGGCCGATGCCGACAAGCCGCTGTCCAAGACCGCGGCCAAGAAGCTGGCCAAGGAACTCGCGGCCCGGGGCGAACCCGAGCCGCAACAGGTGGATGAAATTTTGGGTTTCACACTCGATGAAATTCGCGAGGCCAGACTGGTGCCTGAAGTGAGTTTCAAGGGTCGTGTGCGTCGGGAGGCAACCCCGGCGAGTGAAGTTGCCGTCGATGAGGCGCAAGAACTCGGAGGTCAGAAGAAATGAATCGTGAATTGCTGATGCTGGTGGACGCCATCTCCCGTGAGAAGAGCGTGGACCGTGACGTGGTGTTCGGTGCGGTCGAATCCGCCCTGGCCTCCGCCACCAAGAAGCTCTATCAGGGCGAGGTCGACATCCGTGTCGCCATCGACCGCGAAAGTGGCGAGTACGAGACCTTCCGCCGCTGGCTGGTCGTGCCCGACGAGGCCGGCCTGCAGAACCCGGAAGCCGAAGAAATCCTCTCGGACGCCATCGACCGCATCGCCGACATCGAAGTCGGTGACTACATCGAAGAATCCATCGAGTCGGTGCCCATCGGCCGCATCGGTGCACAGGCCGCCAAGCAGGTCATCCTGCAAAAGATCCGCGACGCCGAGCGCGAGCAGCTGCTCAACGACTTCCTCTCGCGCGGCGAGAAGATCTTCGTGGGCACCGTCAAGCGCCTGGACAAGGGCGACATCATCGTCGAGTCGGGTCGCGTCGAAGGGCGCCTCAAGCGCACCGAGATGATCCCGAAGGAAAACCTGCGCTCCGGCGACCGCGTTCGCGCCTACATGCTGGGCATCGATTCGCTGGCCCGTGGCCCGCAGATCATGCTTTCGCGCTCCGCGCCCGATTTCATGATCGAGCTGTTCCGCCAGGAAGTGCCCGAAATCGAACAGGGCCTGCTGGAGATCAAGAGCTGCGCCCGTGATTCCGGCTCGCGCGCCAAGATCGCCGTGCTCTCGCATGACAAGCGCGTCGATCCGATCGGCACCTGCGTCGGCGTGCGTGGTTCGCGCGTCACCGCCGTGACCAACGAGCTGGCCGGCGAGCGCGTGGACATCGTGCTGTGGTCCGAAGACCCGGCACAGTTCGTCATCGGCGCGCTGGCCCCGGCCAACGTGCAATCGATTTTTGTTGATGAAGAAAAGCACGCCATGGACGTGGTCGTGGACGAGGAAAACCTCGCCATCGCCATCGGCCGTGGTGGTCAGAACGTGCGCCTGGCGTCCGAGCTGACCGGCTGGAAGATCAACATCATGTCGGCCGAGGAATCGGCCCAGAAGCAGGCTGTCGAATCCGACTCCATCCGCAAGATCTTCGTCGACAAGCTCGACGTGGACGCGGAAGTCGCCGACATCCTGATCGCCGAAGGTTTCTCCAGCCTGGAAGAAGTGGCCTACGTGCCGCTGCAGGAAATGCTGGAAATCGATGCCTTCGACGAAGACACGGTCAACGAGCTGCGCAACCGTGCCAAGGACGCGCTGCTGACCATGGAAATCGCCAAGGAAGAAGAAGTCGAAGCCCTGTCGGAAAGCCTCAAGGGGCTGGAAGGCCTGACGCCGGAGCTGATCAACAAGCTCTCGGAGTCCGGCATTCACACCCGTGACGACCTGGCCGACCTCGCTGTGGACGAGCTGACCGAGATCACCGGTGTGTCCGATGATCAGGCTCGCGCGCTCATCATCAAGGCCCGCGAACACTGGTTCGCCTGATCGAAGCCCGACCACCGCACACACTCACTCAAGCAAGCTCATCGCAAGGATCTAAACAATGGCCGTGACCACCGTCGCACAATTCGCCGCGGAGCTCAATCGCCCGGCTGCGACACTGCTGGAACAGCTCCAGTCTGCAGGCGTGCCCAAGGCAGCGCCTGAAGACGTGCTGACGGAGGTCGACAAGGAGCGTCTGCTCGATCACCTGCGCACCGCCCACGGCACCGCCGGCGGCGATCGCAAGAAGATCACCCTGACGCGCAAGTCGACCACCGAAATCAAGCAGGCAGACGCCTCCGGCAAGGCCCGCACCATCCAGGTCGAGGTCAAGAAAAAGCGCGTGTTCGTCAAGCGCGATGAGTCCGGCGTGGAAGAGTCCAACGAAGCCGCGCTGGCCGAAGCCGACCTGGCCCGCCGCGAGGAAGAAGCCCGCGCCCAGGCCGAAGAGCTGCGTCAGCAGGAAGAGGCCCTGGCCGAAGCCCGTCGCCAGCGCGAAGAGCAGGAGCGCCAGGAGCGTGAAGCCGCCGCTGCCGCCCGCGAAGCCGCCGAAGCCGCTGCGCGTGAGCAGGCCGCGCTGGCCGCTGCCGCAGTGGCCACCGAAGGTGCCGCCACGGCAGACGACAGCGCCGAAAAGGAAGCCGCCGCCGCGAAACGTGCCGCCGCTCAGGCCGCAGGCCGCGCCGAGGCCGCTGCCTTGACCGCCGCTGCCCAGCGTGGCGCGCGCGGTGGTGCTCGCAAGAGCGCAGCCGACAAGGCCTCGGCCGAGGCCGCGCCGGTGGAGCAGGCTGAACAAGCCCCCGTTGCCGAAGCCCCCGTTGTTGCGGAGCCGGCAGCCGCGCCAGCCCCCGCTCCCGAGGCGCCCAAGGCGCCCGCCGTGCGCGTGGTCAAGGCCGCCGACATCGAAGCCGAAGAAAAGCAGAAGGCCGCCGACCTGGCCGCGCGCCGCAAGGCCGCCGAGGCCGAGGCCGCCGCCATCCGCGCGATGATGAACGCGCCCAAGAAGGTGCTGACGGCCAAGAAGCCCGAAGAAGCCAAGCCGGCCGATGCCGCTGGCATCAAGGGCACGATCCACAAGCCCAAGGGCGCACCGGGTGCGACCGCCGCACCGGGCAGCACGGCCGCCAAGCCGGGTGACAAGAAGTCGGTCAAGTCCGAGAAGCTGTCTTCGAGCTGGGCCAACGACGACAAGAAGCGCGGCGCGCCGGCAGGCAAGGGCCGCACCGACGCCGGTGCCAACGCCCGCAACAGCTGGAAGGCGCCGGGTGGCCGTGGTGGTCGCCGTGGCGGTGACCGCGGTGGCGACAACCAGTCGAACTTCGTGCCGCCGAGCGAGCCGCAGATCGTCGAGGTGCACGTGCCCGAGACCATCTCCGTGGCCGACCTCGCCCACAAGATGTCCGTCAAGGCCTCCGAAGTCATCAAGCAGATGATGAAGCTGGGCCAGATGGTCACCATCAACCAGCAGCTGGACCAGGAAACCGCCATGATCGTGGTGGAAGAAATGGGCCACAAGGCGTTTGCCGCCAAGCTGGACGACCCCGATGCCTTCCTGGAAGAAGAACACGCCGAGCAAACGGCGGAGTCCTTCCCGCGTGCGCCGGTGGTCACCGTCATGGGTCACGTCGACCACGGCAAGACCTCGCTGCTGGACTACATCCGCACCTCCCGCGTTGCCGCGGGCGAAGCGGGCGGCATCACGCAGCACATCGGTGCCTACCACGTGGACACCCCGCGCGGCATGATCACCTTCCTCGACACCCCGGGTCACGAGGCCTTCACGGCCATGCGTGCTCGCGGTGCCAAGGCCACCGACATCGTCATCCTGGTGGTGGCCGCGGACGACGGCGTCATGCCCCAGACCAAGGAAGCCATCCACCACGCCAAGGCCGCTGGTGTGCCGATCGTGGTCGCGATCAACAAGATCGACAAGCCGGGCCACAACATCGAGCGCGTGACCCAGGAGCTGGTTGCCGAGCAGGTCGTGCCCGAAGCCTATGGCGGTGATGCACCGTTCTGCCCGGTGTCGGCCAAGACCGGCCAAGGCATCGACGAGCTGCTGGAAAACGTCCTGCTGCAAGCCGAGGTGCTGGAGCTGACGGCTCCGAAGGACGCCATGGCCAAGGGCCTGGTGATCGAAGCCCGCCTGGACAAGGGCCGCGGCCCGGTGGCCACCGTGCTGGTGCAGTCCGGCACCCTCAAGCGCGGCGACGTCGTGCTGGCGGGTGCTTCGTATGGCCGCGTGCGCGCCATGCTGGACGAAGACGGCAAGCCTTCGACCGAAGCGGGTCCTTCCATCCCGGTGGAAATCCAGGGTCTGACCGAGGTGCCCTCGGCCGGCGACGAGTTCATGGTGCTGTCCGACGAACGCCGTGCCCGTGAAATCGCGACCTTCCGCCAAGGCAAGTACCGCGACGTCAAGCTGGCCAAGCAACAGGCCGCCAAGCTCGAGAACATGTTCGAGCAAATGGGTCAGGGCGGCGACGTCCAGACGCTGCCGATCATCATCAAGGCCGACGTGCAGGGCTCGCAGGAAGCGCTGGCTTCGTCGCTGCTCAAGCTCTCGACCGAAGAAGTTCGCGTGCAGATCGTTCACGCTGCCGTGGGTGGCATCTCCGAGTCGGACGTCAACCTGGCGATCGCCTCGAAGGCCGTGCTGATCGGCTTCAACACCCGCGCGGATGCCAACGCCCGCAAGGTGGCCGACCATAACGGCATCGACATCCGCTACTACAACATCATCTACGACGCCGTGGACGATGTGAAGGCAGCGATGGGCGGCATGCTGGCTCCCGAGCAGCGCGAGGAAGTCATCGGCACCGCCGAGATCCGCCAGGTCTTCGTCGCCTCGAAGATCGGCACCATCGGTGGCTCCATGGTCACCAGCGGTGTGGTGCGTCGCAGCGCCAAGCTGCGCCTGCTGCGCGAGAACGTGGTCATCTACACCGGCGAGCTCGACGGCCTCAAGCGCTTCAAGGACGACGTCAAGGAAGTGCGCGAAGGCTTCGAGTGTGGTCTCAACATCAAGGGCTACAACGACATCAAGGAAGGTGACGTGCTCGAGTTCTTCGAAATCAAGGAAGTGGCTCGCACGCTGTAAAAAACGCAGCGACCGCTCCCCCTCTCAACCCCGCCTGAAACCCAGGCGGGGTTTGTGCTTGGGGGGCGGGCACCAGGAAAGAGTCAAGCACCATGCGCCACAAACGTTCCACCCCCAATCGCGGCCTGCGCGTGGCCGACCAGATCCAGCGCGACCTGGCCGAGCTCATCCGCGACCTCAAAGACCCGCGCATTGGCATGGTCACGATCAGCAATGTCGAGGTCACGCCCGACTACGCCCACGCCAAGATCCGTTTTTCGCTGCTCGTTGGTGACCCGACGGCTTCCGAAGAAGGCCTCAACGAGGCCGCCGGTTTCCTGCGCAACGGCCTGTTCAAGCGCCTGCAGATCCACACCGTGCCGACGCTGCATTTCCACTTCGACCGCACCACCGAGCGCGCGGCCGAGCTCAATGCCCTGATCAACCGCGCCGTGGCCGACAAAGCCAAGGACGCCGATGAACCGGGCACGGAGGGCCAGGGCGCGTGAACATGGCCACGGCAGCGCAACAGCAGCTCAGCCGCCCGCCGCGTCAACCGCGCCGGGCGCTGCACGGCGTCGTCCTGCTCGACAAACCGATCGGGCTGTCGAGCAACGACGCCTTGCAGAAGGTCAAGCGGCTGTTTCGCGCCGAAAAGGCCGGTCACACCGGCACGCTCGACCCGCTGGCCACCGGCCTGCTGCCGCTGTGTTTCGGCGCGGCCACCAAGTTCTCGCAGGTCTCGCTTGACGCGGACAAGCGCTACACCGCCACGCTCCAGCTGGGCGTGCGCACCACCACGGCCGATGCCGAAGGTGAGGTGGTGAGCACCCGCGAGGTGACCCCGGCCATGCTCGAGCCCCGGCGTCTGCGCGCGGCCTGCGACGCCTTCCTGGGGCCCATTGACCAGGTCCCGCCCATGCACTCGGCGCTCAAGCACCAGGGCAAGGCGCTGTACGAATACGCCCGCGAAGGCGTCGAGATCGAGCGGGCGCCGCGCCGCGTCACCCTTCACGCCATTGACATCCTGTCGGTGCAAGGTGCGGTCGTGACCATCGACGTGCGTTGCAGCAAGGGCACCTACATTCGCACCCTGGCCGAGGACATCGGCGAGCACCTGGGCTGCGGCGCCCACCTCATCGGGTTGCGCCGCACCGGCAGCGGTGGCGTCAGCCTGCAAGGCGCGGTCACGCTCGACGCCCTTCAAGCCATGACCGAGGCCGAACGTGACGTGCACCTGCTGGCGCCCGACGTCCTGCTCGCAGATTGTCCCGAGGCCATCCTGTCCCAAGACGACGCGGCGCGATTCCTCACGGGCATGCGCCGCAAGGTGACGCTGCCGAACGCCGAGCTGGTGCGCGTTTACGGGCCCTTGCCCGCTGCCACCGCCTCTGCCGGGCGCGTGCTGCTGGGCAGCGCCCATGTGCAGTCCGGCGAACTCATCCCCACCCGCCTGCTCAGCCCCCTGGAAGTGCAGGGCCTGGTGAGCCAGCAAGCAACCGAGCCGGCCGTGCTGGCCGCCCACTGATTTCAGACCCGAGAGATTTCCCAGAGAGATTCCCATGAGCACTCAAATCCGCAACATCGCGATCATCGCCCACGTGGACCATGGCAAGACGACCATGGTGGACCAGCTGCTGCGCCAGTCCGGCACCTTCGCCGACCATGAAAAGGTCGTCGACACCGTGATGGACAACAACGCCATCGAACGCGAGCGCGGCATCACCATCCTGGCCAAGAACTGCGCCGTGAGCTGGGAAGGCACGCACATCAACATCGTCGACACCCCGGGCCACGCGGACTTCGGCGGTGAGGTCGAGCGCGCGCTGTCCATGGTCGATGGCGTGGTGCTGCTGATCGACGCCCAGGAAGGCCCGATGCCGCAAACGCGCTTCGTGACCAAGAAGGCGCTGGCCCTGGGTCTCAAGCCCATCGTCGTGGTCAACAAGGTGGACAAGCCCGGTGCCAAGCCGGACGCCGTCATCAACGCCGCGTTCGATTTGTTCGACAAGCTGGGCGCGACCGACGAGCAGCTCGACTTCCCCGTGGTCTACGCCTCGGGCATCAACGGCTGGACCTCGCTGGAAGAGGGCGCGCCTGGTGAGCAGTGGGGCCCCGACATGTCGGCCCTGTTCAACACCGTGCTCAAGCACGTGCCTGCGCAAAAGGGTGACCCGGCTGCGCCGCTGCAACTGCAGATCTCTGCGCTGGACTTCTCGACCTTCGTGGGTCGCATTGGCGTGGGTCGCATCAGCCAGGGCACGGCCAAGCCGGGCATGGACGTTGTCGTGATGGAAGGCCCCGAGGGCAAGGCTGTCAAGGGCCGCATCAACCAGGTGCTGACTTTCCAGGGCCTGGACCGCGTGCAGGTCACCGAAGCCGGACCGGGCAACATCGTGCTGATCAACGGCATCGAAGACATCGGCATTGGTGTGACCGTGACCGATCCGGCCAACCCGCAGCCGCTGCCCATGCTCAAGGTCGACGAGCCCACGCTGACCATGAACTTCTGCGTGAACACCTCGCCGCTGGCTGGCCGCGAAGGCAAGTTCGTGACCTCGCGCCAGATCTGGGACCGCCTGCAGAAAGAGCTGCAGCACAACGTGGCCCTGCGCGTGAAGGAAACCGACGAAGACGGCATCTTCGAAGTGTGTGGCCGTGGTGAACTGCACCTGACCATCCTGCTGGAAAACATGCGCCGTGAAGGCTATGAGCTGGCTGTTTCCAAGCCCCGCGTGATGTTCAAGGACATCGATGGCGTCAAGAGCGAGCCGATGGAGTTGGTGACCGCCGACGTCGAAGAAATTCACCAGGGTGGCGTGATGCAGGCCCTGGGCCTGCGCAAGGGCGAGATGATCAACATGGAGCCGGACGGCCATGGCCGCGTGCGCCTGGAGTACCGCATCCCCGCCCGCGGCCTGATCGGTTTTTCCAACGAGTTCATGAACCTGACCCGTGGCTCGGGCCTGATCTCGTCGATCTTCGACGGCTACGAAGCCCACAAGGGCGACATCGGTGGCCGCAAGAACGGCGTGCTGATCTCGATGGACGACGGTGAAATCTTCACCTACGCCCTGGGCAAGCTCGACGACCGCGGCCGCATGTTCGTCAAGCCGAACGACCCGGTGTACGAGGGCATGATCGTCGGCATCCACAGCCGCGACAACGACCTGGTGGTCAACGCCACCCGCACCAAGCAGCTGACGAACTTCCGTGTCTCGGGCAAGGAAGACGCCATCAAGATCACCCCGCCGATCGACCTGACGCTGGAATACGGCGTCGACTTCATCGACGACGACGAACTGGTCGAGATCACGCCCAAGAGCATCCGCCTGCGCAAGCGCCACCTCAAGGAGCACGACCGCAAGCGTGCTTCGCGCGAAGCCGGCGCCTGATCGAAGGCACCTACCCCGAACGGGTAGATGATGGAAGCCCTGATGTCGCTGTGCGCAGCGAGATCAGGGCTTTCCCACATCTGGCCGCCTGGTGGACATCACTGGCCGCATCGGTGAATGCGCCGGTGAAGCGGGCTTCCTACGATGGCTGCACTTCCAACACGGAGCACAGCTCATCATGAACCAACTCAATCGTCGCCAGTGGGGGCAAAGCGTCCTGGCAGTCGGGGCCCAACTGGGGCTGGGCAGCGTGGGCCTGCCCATGCGCGCGGTCACGGCAGGCATCACCTCTGCCGCCGCCCTCGCGGGCCTGATGACCGACGAGGCCTATGCCGCCCAGGCCGAAGAACACGTGCCCAACCTCGTCGTGGGTTCGGGCTACGGTGGTGCCGTCACGGCGTTGCGCCTGGCACAGCAGGGCCACCGCGTCACCATGCTCGAGATGGGGCGCCTGTGGAACACGCCGGGCGCTGACGGCAAGGTCTTTTGCAAACCCTTCTCGCCCGACGAGCGCGCCATGTGGTTCAAGGACCGCATCACCGCGGTGTTCTCCACCATCGGCGGTGTCATCCCGCTGAGCAGCCTGCTGAAGGTGCCGGTGGCCGCGGGCATCCTCGACGTGGTGTCCTCGCCGAACATGGATGTCTACCTGGGCCGTGGCGTGGGCGGGGGGTCGCTGGTCAACCTCGCCATGCTGATCACGCCGTACCGCGAGACGCTGCAGCGCATCCTGCCGCCTGGCATCGACATCAACGAGCTCTACAACGTCTACTACCCTCGTGCCCTGGCTGGCCTGGGGGGCAACCGGATCCGCCCGGCCTACTACCAGGCCAGCGCCTATCACCGCTATGCGCGTGTGGCTTGCGCGCAGGCTGCCAAGGCGGGCTTCCAGTGGCGCACGCTGGACTCGGGTTACGACATGGCCTACATGGAGCAGGAAGAAGCCGGCACGGTGCCCAAGTCGGCGCTGGGCAGCGAAGGCGGCTTTGGCAACAACTACGGCAAGAAGAGCCTGGACAAGACCTACATCGCCGAAGCGCTGGGCACGGGCCTGGTGCGCATCCAGCCTCTGACCGAGGTGACCTCGATCGGCCGCGCAGCCGATGGCCGTTACCTGGTCAGCACCAAGCAGATCGACGTCCAGGGCACGGTGCTGGCCACGCGCACCATCAGCTGTGACCGCCTGTTCCTGGGCGGCGGCTCCATGGGCACCACCAACCTGCTGGTCAAGGCGCGCGCCACCGGCACGCTGCCCAACCTCAACGAGCACGTGGGCACGCGCTGGAGCTCCAACGGCGAGATCTTCATGGTGCGCAACGTCTACACGCCGACGGGTGCCAAGACCTCGGTGCTGCCGACCACGGGCATCGATGCCTTCGACCACAAGGGGCAGCAGGTGTACTCGATGAACATCGCCATTCCCTTGGGCATCGACACCTTCAGCACCGCGCACATCACCATGACGCAGACGCCGGAGCTGGGTAAGTTCAGCTACGACGCCAGCAAACAGCAGGCGGTGCTGAACTGGTCGAGCACCGCCAGGAACGAACCGGTGACCAGCGCCCGGGCGGTCTACGACAAGGTCAACAAGGTCAATGGCTCAACCTACAACAAGAGCTGGTTCGGCGGCAAGACGGTGGGCGACAACGCCACCTATCACCCGCTGGGTGGCTGCCCGATCGGCCTGGCCACGAGCGACACAGGTGAGGTCAAGGGCCACCCTGGCCTGTACGTGATGGACGCGGCGCTGTTCCCCGATTCGCTGGTCGCCAACCCGGCGCTGTCGGTCACGGCGTTCGCCGAGCGCAACATCGAGCGCATCATCGCGCAGATGCGCTGACGCGAGCGCGTGAGGGCAGGGGCGCTGTAATACAGTGTCCGCATGCCTGCTCCTGTCCTCACCGAAGTCGTCGGCGGCCTGGGTGTCATCACCCTGAACCGCCCCCGCGCCCTCAACGCGCTCAACCTGGAAATGGTGCGTGAGCTCACCACCATCCTGCGTGGCTGGGCCGATGACCCGGCCGTGCTGGCCGTGCTGCTGCGTGGCGCCACCCGGGAGGCCAGCGATGGCAAGCAGCCGGTGACGCACTTTTGTGCCGGTGGCGACATCCGCTTCATGCACGACGCGGCCCTGGCTGGCGACCCTGCGGTGGAGGACTTCTTCACCGAGGAATACGCGCTCGATCACCTCATCCACGTCTTTCCCAAGCCCACCATCGCCTGGCTGCAGGGCGTGACCATGGGCGGCGGCATGGGCCTGGCGCAGGGCTGCAAGCTGCGCGTGGCCACCGAGACACTTCGCATGGCCATGCCCGAGACCCGCATCGGCCTGTTCCCCGATGTGGGCGGCGGCCACTTTTTGTCTCGCTGCGCGGGCGCCATCGGCGAGTACCTGGGCGTGGTCGGGCCGCACCTGCACGTGACCGACGCGCTGACCCTGGGGCTGGCCGATGTGGCCGCGTCCGCTGACTGCCTGCCCGCTTTCCTCGATGGCCTGCGCCAGCAGCCCGGCACCACGGGTGAGGCCATCGTGGCGCGCTTGCGGGCCCACCTCGACCTGCACCCGCTCAAGCAGTTGCCCGAAGCCACGGTGACGGTGCACTTCGATGCCATCCAGCGCCATTTCAGCCTGCCGACGCTGCAGGACATCGTCGCCTCGCTTCAGGCGGATGGCAGCGATTGGGCCCAGGCCACCTTGCAGCAGATGGCGGGGCATTCGCCGCTGATGATGGCCGTCACGCTGGAGCAGGTCCGGCGGGGGCGCAGCATGCCGCTGGCCGATGTGTTCCGCATGGAGCGCACGATGGTGCGGCATTGCTTCAACCTTCGCAAAGGGGCGGCCAGCGAGACCGTGGAGGGCGTGCGCGCCCTGGTGGTGGACAAGGATCACGCGCCACGCTGGCAGCCGCCCTCGGTGTCGGAGGTGTCGTCCGGGATGGTCGAGGCCTTCTTCGAACAGGTCTGGCCTCTTTGGGCTCATCCGCTCAGGGACCTGTGAGCCTCAAGCGTTGAACCAGGCCAGGCTCGCCGAGTGAGCTTTCGGCAAGTGCAGGGTCAGGTCGGTCCAATGGATGCGCGGACCCGGATCTGGCAGCCAGTCACCGCGATTCGGGTGCGGCGAGACTCCCACGGATACCTGATCCGGTGGAGTCAGCAAACCCGTTCCCAAGGCCTTGATGCAGGCTTCCTTGCGCGTCCAGGCATTGAACAGGGCGATGCCACGTTCCGCTGAATCGAGCGCGGACCAGGCCTGCCATTCATCGGGGGTGAAGATGGTACGAGCCAGTGCCTCGTGGTCCCCCGAGGGCTGGTGGATCTCGATGTCCACCCCCAGGGGGTGGTCAGGATGGGTCGCCACAAGTGCCCATGCGTCGCTGTGGGACAGGTTGAAATGCAGGGTCGGGGGGACCAGGTGGGGCTTGCCCTGGGCGTCGGCCTCGATCATCAACGCCGTGGGCGAACAGGACACGTGTTCGGCCAGCAGCACGTTCAAGGCGGCGTGGGCCGCCTGGTAGAGGCGAGCATGTCGGGGATGGATGAAGCGCTGCGCGCGTTGTCGCTCGGCCGTGCTCAGGCAATCCAGCGTGGCCTCGCTGAGAGCGGGCGCAACGTCCGAGCCGGAGTCGGGCAGCGGGATGAGCCAGACCCTGGCGCCGGGAATGGGCGTCAGGCAGATCCAGTCCTGACGGGCACGCCACACATCCCAGGTCATGGTTTCAGTCGGAAATACAGGCCACTGTAGGTGTCGAAGACATCTTCATCGAATCCCAGCGAGAGAAAGTTGCGCTCCGGCACTTCCCATTGGTCCACCAGTTCATAGCCCTGTTCTTCGATGCCGCGGACGAAGGCCGCGCGGTTGAACACATGGTGGGGCACATACGAACCAAACCCGATGTTCTGAGTCGAGACAAATGCACTGGCGTTGGTCAGTGGCAGCTTGTTGAGCAGAAGGTGGCGAGGCTTGCGGGTGCCACGTGACAACAGCGAGGCCAGGTCGATGTCTTCCATGAACTCGAGGACGCCGGCCGCCATCCAGATATCACTGTCCAGCCAGGCCACGGGCCAGTCATCCGCGAACGACAGCGCATCGGCCCCACGTTGGCGAGCGATGTCTCGCCCTTGCTGGATGAAGGCGCTCAACTCCTGAATGCGCCACTGCAGGGTCGCCGGATACCGCAGATAGTGTTGGTAGGCATAGTATTGGTTGCCGATCGAGCCGCCGATGTCGAGCAACGACGTGGCTCCGGCGCTGAATGCTTCGCGGAGCCAGAAGAGCACGGGGTAGTCGAAGGGCCAGATGCGCCGGGAGCGTTCGTTGACGTACTCCTCGGTGAACTTGTCGTGGCTGAATTCAGGCGAGGGCGGCAGCCAGGCGCGGGCCTGCGCGAAGGTCTCGAAGTGACCGCTGTGAAACCCGCGCCCCCGGGGCGACAGGTATTTTCGAATGGCACGTTGACGTAGCCAGTTCCGGACGAAGGGCAGTCGTTTGATGGTGGCCAGTTGCATGGACTCAGGCTGCGCGGGGCAGGTCTTGGTTGGCAGATAAGATACACCTGAACCGCGCCGATGGCGGTTGCGGCAGGGTCACGCGGTGCAGTGCGAAGACATCATGAAAAAGTTCATTTGGCTCGCGCTGTGCGTGGGGGGAATCGGCGGCCTTGCCTGGCTGTTGTCGGGGTTGGACCAGCGCTGGCAGCAGGTGTTTCGCGCATCCTCGGACGAGCAGGCCGTGCCGTTCGGGGTGCTGGGTGATTCCGACAGTCATGCCTACCACGATGACCTGACCTTTTCCCGGTGGCCAGGCGCGCGCGGGGGGGAGTTGCGTCAGCGCACCTGGCAGTGGACTGAGGTGTTGGCCCGCTTGCGACCGAATCAGCTCGATCCCGGTCCCTGGGGCACGTGGGGCACACGCTTCAGACACTTGTCCGGCTGGCGTGACGCGCTGGGGCTGGACGGCCGCTTTCCCGCGAAGCAGGACTACCTGTTCAATCAGGCGTACTCGGGAGCGGTGTGCGCGAACCTCAATGAGCCACCGGAGGATCAAACCCGTCGGCTGTTGACACTGATGGCGCGGGAGCCCACGCGTTGGCGCAATGGTGTGGTGGTGATCCGCATGGGGACGAATGATTTCGGCAAGGAGCGCACGCTGGATGCCCTGTCCAGGAACCCCGTTGATCCCGATGCGATGGCATTGATCGACGCGTGTCTGTCGCATGTCAGCCGTTCCGTGCAGCGCCTGCATGCGGCTCAACCAGGGCTTCGAATCGTGCTGGTCGGCATCTTCAACAATGCAGAGTGGGCGTTGTTCCAGGGGCTGTGGCAATCGCCTCAGGCCATGGCGTCGATTCGCCAGGGGCTGGCGCGCTACGACGATGGGCTCCGGGCGCTGGCCGAGCAGAACCCGAGGTTGGCATTCTTCGATGATCAGGCGTGGTTTGCCGCCCGTTGGGGCACGCGAGGGGAGACGGGCATTCCGGACTACCGACCTGTCCGTTTCGGTGCGCGTTTTGAAGTCAGCAACACTGGCGGTGACGAACCGCGTCATGCCACCTTGAAAGACGGGCATGCCGGGACCGTGTGGAATGCGCTGTGGGCCCAGTCGATGGTTGGATTGCTCAATGCGCGATTCGGGATGTCGGTGCCGGCCTTGACCACCGACGAACTGGTGCGTTTCGCGGATCCTGACGGGCGGTTCGGCATGCAGTGAAGCCGCAGCAGTCACTCGCCGAAGCCACGCATCTTGATGTAGCGGTGCCACAAGCTCGATTTCAGCGAGTCGCGCCACGCTGACTGCCCCACCTTGGCCGGCTGCATGCCCAGGCGGCCCAGCTGTTTGCGCAGCACGTGGTTGAACGACAAGGCATCGCGCCAGCGGATGCTTTCATCGGTGTTGAAGATGATCGACATGGAAATCGACACGTCTTCAGGGCCGTTGCGGACATGGTGGCCGGCGACAAACGGGATGTGCAGCGCTTCACCCGGGCTGAACTCGAAGGCGGTCGACAGTTGATCGATCAGCGAAGTCCAGGGGAGCTTGGTGTTCTGGCGGATCACATAGGCTTCACGATCCTGCTGGGACACCACCCGGTCGTCCCACGGGTGGGCGACAGTGACGGTCTTGCTGCCCCGGAACTGCATCAGGAAGGTGGAGTATCTGTCGATGTGGAAAGGCGTCACGCTGTTGGGCGAGGCGATGAACAGGTACAGCTGCGCGCCCACCGGCATCTCGCCAACGCCACGTTGCTTCATGAGCGTGGACACGTCGCCGCAGAGAGCCCGGTACAGATCCGCGAACGACGGATCAACCTCGGGTGACCTGACCATGATGTAGGCGTCGGTGGTCCGGATGGACTCGATGACTTCCTCCAGCGAACGGTCCTTGGGCTTCTTGCGGAAGGTCGACTCGAAGTCCGCGTCGACATCCAACAAGCCTTTGGAGTACATGACTTGCTGCCCTGGCAAGGTCGGCAACACCCGGGAAAGGTTTTCCAGGGAAAGCGCCGGGTGCCCCATCAGCTTGTGATGAAACTTGAAGGGCTGCTTGTCCAGCAGTTCGCTGTCGAGGTTGTCGGCAAAACAGGTGCTCATGGTGGAAAGCGGAGGCGGATCAAGGAAGGGGGGCCACGAATTGCAGGACAGAGTCCATCAGCCGTTGTTGGGCGTGCAGGGTGGAGGCGGTGTGATCGACATCGGACAATAGATCACAGGGGGTCTGCGCGACCGCTCCAAATTCGCGGAAAGCGTCTCGCCACTGAGATGGGTGGTTGTATTGCCAGAACATGCCACCGGAATACACCAGTTGCAGGCGAACCTGTTTGTCCAGCAAGGTCTGAATCGTGTGCGCGAATTCGGCCTTGGATGGCTGAGGGTAGGGGTTGTCGACAAGCAGCCGCGGGCCTGCGCTGGTTTGCGACTTGATGATTCGCAGGACCTTGGCGGACCAGCGCGCCAGGGTGCCACCGAAGTCCAGGTGCAGTTGCTTGCGCGCGCGGACCCATGGCGTCTTGGCGGTGGGGTAGGCATGGGTGTCCATCAGCCAGAGCGATTTGAGGCGATCGTCCTGCTGTGCGGCCGCCAGGCCATGGTGGGCCCCCGAGCAAATGCCTGCCAGCGCAAAGGAGTCGATCTGGGTCAGGCGTTGCAGGTGGTTCATGGCCGCCTGCAGATCGGCCACGGCCTGTTTTTCAAACGACAAGGTGCCGTCCGAGGCCTCGCTGTCTCCCTGGCCAGACAGGTCGAGACGCAAGACCGTGAACCCTTGTTCGGCCAGTCGGCGGGCCAGCTTGACATTGATGCGATGCGGGCCCATGCGGTGAACGACCCCTGCGTTGAGCAGCAGGATGCCGGTGGACCTGGCCGTTCCGCTCGGGCGGGTGAGGGTGCCGACCAGGTGGGAGCTCCGGCCAAAAGTGAGGATGTGCTCGTTCACTCGGCCTCTCCCTTGACGGCCGAAGCCATGAGGCGCAGCAGTTCAGGCGGTGCCAGCGAGGCGCTTCCGGCTTCTTCCACGTGCCAGGCCACCTGGGTCTTGGTGGGCAGGTGTCGCCAGCCTAGCCCACGGGCTTTCAGCTGTCCTGACAGCAGTTCGGCAGGCGGCGTGTGCTCGGTTCCGATGTGATAGCAGCCCTCCAGGCAGGCGGGGCGCATGGACTGGACCGAGATGTTCCGCATTTCCTGGAGCCAGTGGTCACCGAGTCCGAAGCCCAGGGCCTCGCGGTGCAATTCACTGGATGGTCGACGGGCGTGGATGAAGGGGTCGAAGGTGTGCATGGCGTGTGCGTCACCCAGCTCCTGAAGGTAGGTCGGTCCGTGCAGGATCGGCTCCCACAACACGATGCGAAGGGGATGAGGGACGCTGCGCTGCGACGCCAGCAGGGCCAGGGTGCCGCCGAGACGGGTGCCGACCCAGACGGTCTCGCTTGCCCGCGTGCGTCGCCCCAGTTCCTCTTGGGCGGCCAGGATGTCGTCTTGCCATTGAGTCAGCGACCCGTCGGCGTCGTCGCCTGAGGATTCGCCTGTGCCGTGGTAGTCGAACCGCATGACGTGGATGCCCTGCCCCGCCAACTGGTCGGCCAGCAGGCGATGCAGTCGATGTGTGCGCACGGCTTCTTGCCCAAAAGGGGCACACAACAGCACCTGCAAGGCGGTGCGGCTCGCGGCAGCGGGGGGGTGGTAGACCCCATAGAGCCTGCGCTCAACTGGCCCGAAGAAAAAAGGTGTCATTGCAAAAACAGACTGGGACTTCTCGGCGTGGGCAGGTCAGCGTCCCAGCCAACGACTGAGCCATCCACCCTTGGAAGCCCCGGGGGCGGTCCGGGCGCCTGCGGAGGCACCATCATGGATCGAGTTGGCGGCGGACGGAGCAGACGTCGACACACCCGCCTCTGTGGAGGCCGCCAATTGGCCCAGCGTTTCGAAGATCAGCCGGCGTACGTTGATGGTCTGACCCGTCCTGCGTTTGATTTCAGTGACCGCGCGCATGGCCAGCAGGGAGTGTCCGCCCAGGTCGAAGAAATTGTCGTCGAGGCCAATGTCCTCTGTGTCGATCAGTTCTTGCCAGATGGCCGCCATCGCCACCTCCAAGGGCGTGGACGGCGCGCGTTTGGCATTCCGGGCGGTGGCGGGCTTCAGCGCGACATCGGTCGGGCGGGGCAAGGCGGCGCGGTCCACCTTGCCATTGGGCAGCCTGGGCAAGGCCGGCATCATCACGATGTGCTGGGGCAACATGTAGTCAGGCAACAGGGTGGCCAACCGCGACTTCAGGGCGGCCACATCGGCTTGCGACCCCTGGTGATCCCGGGGCACGCAATAGGCGACCAGTCGCACGTCTCCCGGCTGGTCTTCGCGTGCCGCCACCACGGCTTGTCCAATGGACGCATGGCTGAGCAGTGCGGCCTCGATTTCTCCGAGTTCGATGCGGTGGCCCCGCACCTTGACCTGGTGGTCCAGTCGGCCGAGGTGTTCCAGGGTGCCGTCGGCGCGCCAGCGGCCCAGGTCACCCGTGCGATAGAGGCGCGCGTGGGGCTCTGAACGGAAGGCGTCTTGGATGAAACGCTCGGCCGTGAGCTCGGGGCGGTACAGGTAGCCCATGGTGACCCCGTCGCCACCGATGCAGATTTCACCCGGGGAGCCAATCGGGCAATGCTGCCCCTGCGGGGTCAGGATGTGCACCTGGGTGTTGGCCATGGGGTGGCCGATGCGGACGCCATGTTCGGGGTGGGCGACGCGCCAGCAGGTCGACCACACGGTGGTTTCCGTCGGACCATACATGTTCCACACGGCAGCGCAGCGCGCCAGCAAGGCAGAAGCCAGGGCAGCGGGCAGTGGTTCGCCCCCCACCAGCGCGGTGAACCCTGGATGACCTTGCCACCCCGCCTCGACGAGTGCATGCCAGGTGCTGGGTGTGGCCTGCATCACATGGATGCCGTCTTCCACCAGCGCCTTGAGCAGGAAAGGGTCTCGGGTGTCTTCGCTTCGGCACAGCACCACTTCTGCGCCGACCACCAGGGGCAGGAGCAGTTCCAGCACCGAGATGTCAAAGCTGAGCGTGGTCACCGCCAGCAGTCGCTGCCGGGCTTGCAGCCCAGGCTCTTGCGCCATGCCGCGCAGGAAGTTGATCACACCGCTGTGTGGCACCACGACGCCTTTGGGTTTGCCGGTCGAGCCAGAGGTGTAGATCACATAGGCCGCATCGGAGGCGCTGGCATCGTGAGCAGGATCCGGCTCCCATGCGTCGGCGGCTTGTTCTTGCAGCAGGGCATCGTCCAGGTCGGTGAGCAGCGTCTTGTCGCGCGGCCAGTTCAAGGCCTGCATGGTGTCCGAGCGACTGACCACCCAGGCCAGGCGCGCATCCTCGGCCATGTAGCTCAGGCGCTCCACCGGGTAGTCAGGGTCCAGTGGCACATAGGCCGCGCCAGACTGGAGGATGCCAAGCACGGTCGCCAGCAGGTCGGGGCAGCGGGGCATGCAGACACCCACCAGGGCACCACGGCCCAGGCCCTGGGCACGGAGGTAACGGGCGATTTGCGAGGCACGGGCCCATAGTTCGGCATGGCTGACAGCACGTTCGCCCGCCTGGCTGACGGCGATTTCACTGGATGACGCGTGCGGCTGTTGCCGCAGCAGGTCAATCAGGTTGCGGGTCGCAGGCCATGGCGTTGCGGTGTCGTTCCAGCGCTGCAGATCCAGGCGCTCCTGATCGCACTGGACCGAGATGTCGGCCAGCTGTGTGCCAGCTAGGTCCGGGAGTCGCCGCAGCAGGGCCGAGAGCCTGTCGGCAAACAGCTGCACGCTGGCCGCATCCAGGATGTCGGTGTTGTAGCTGAAGGTGAACTCGATGTCGTCGGGCGTTTCCACGCACCACAGGGCCAGGTCTTGCGCGGCACCCACCATGGGCAGATCAAACCGCTTGTGCTCGACATTGCCCCAGTTCAATTGGCGCTCGCGGGCGTCCTGATGAGAAAACAGGGCCTGATACAGCGGTGAACGGCTCGCATCTCGTGGCAGCTGAAGGGTGCGGACCAGGTGGTCCAGCGGGACGTCCGGGTGCGACAGGGCGTCGATGGTGCTGCGTTGCACCTGCGTGAACCATTCGGACACCGTCAGATCGGTGCGAGGACGCAGTCTCAGCGGCAAGGTGTTGACGAAAAAGCCGATGATCGATTCCAGTTCGGCGTGATCTCGTCCCCGCACGGGGGTGCCGATGACCAGGTCATCCTGTCCCGTGAGCTTGTGCAGAAACAGGCCGAAAGCGCCCAGCAGCGTGGTGAAGAGGGTGCGTCCCTCGCGTTGGGCGGCTTCGCGCAGTTGTCGCGTTGTGCGCGGGTCGAGGTGGAAGGTGCAGGAGGCCCCTTGTCCGGACATCACCGGCGGCCGGGGGTGGTCGGTGGGCAGGGCCAGCGGGGCAGGGGGCGGTGTCATCTGAGCCAGCCAGAACGCCGTCTGCCGTTGCAGCACCTCTGCGCTCATCCATTCGTTGTGCCAGGCGGCGAAGTCGCCGTAGGTGACGGGCAAAGCAGGCAACCGGGCCGGTTGACCGGTCAGGGCGGCGCTGTACAACTCCGACAATTCGTCGTTGAAGATCTGGAAGGACCACCCGTCCCAGATCAGGTGGTGCACGAGGAAGAACAGGATGTGGTCGCGCTCGGAGAGCTTGAACAACCTGATGGCAAAAAGCGGGCCCTGCTCGAGATTCAACGGACGCAGGGAGAGTTCGCCCATGCGCTGTCGCAGCGTGGCTTCACGCTCCGACTCCGGCAGGTGACTGAGGTCATCCAGCGGCAGCAAAGACACCTGAAGGTGCGGGAGCACCCGTTGGCGATCTCCTGTCGGGGTGCGTTCGATGACCGTGCGCAAGGCGGCCTGCCGTTGCAGGAGCTGTTGCCAGGCCTGGTCGAGCGCCTGCACATTCAGCTCACCTTCGAGCCGGCGCGCGGACGGGATGTGATGCGAGATTCCGTCGGGGGTCACGTTCTCGAGGTACCAGACCCGTTGCTGCATCTGCGACAGCGGCGCCGTGGCGGAGTCTTCGCGGCGGTGGATGACCTGTTCAGGCTGCGGTGCCAGTGTGGCTGCTGAGTCGTGGCCAGCCGAGGTGGCCTCGTCCCGAGCTTCGGTGGCGCCCAGGGCCAGGGCCAGGCGGCGCGGGCTGGGGTTGTCGAAGATGGTGTGGACGCTGACCGGGCGACCCGTTCGGTTGCGAATCTGTGTGACGGCCCGCATGACCAGCAGCGAATGCCCCCCGCGGTCGAAGAAATCATCGTCTGGTCCGAAGTGGCCGAGTCCGAGCAGGCCGCGCCAGATGTCGGCAATGATGGATGTCACCGACTCGGTCGAGGTCGCTGCTGTCGCGCTGGGGACCGCCTGAGGAGCGGCGGGCGGCGTCGAGGCAGGGGGTGTTTGCGAGTCAGATCCCGGCGTGAATTCATAACGCGACAGCGGGCGATCGGGATCGGTCGCGATCTCGCGCAGCAGCCGTTCCAGTGCCTTGGCAAAGGCTCCGACAGAGTCGGTCTCGAACACATCGGCATTGAAGGTGAACACGAACTCGATGTGGTTGCGTGTTTCCACGCACCACAGCGACAGATCCTGCGCGGCGCCCAGCATGGGAGTCGGCATGCGCTGGTGGTCCACATTGCCCCACCGTGTGGTGCGCTCGCGCACATCCTGGTAGGAGAACGACGCCTGGTGGATGGGCGGACGGCTCCGGTCGCGCGGCACCTGCATGACGTGCACCAGGTGATCGAAGGGCACATCGGGGTAGGAGAAGGCGTCCACCACCTGGCGATGCACGGCACCGAGCCAGGCAGGCAGCGTCATGTCGTCGGTGGGCCGCATGCGCAGGGGCAGCATGTTGACGAAGAAGCCCATCAGGTGTTCCAGCGCTGGCTGTTCGCGTCCGCGCACCGGGGTGCCAATGACGAAGTCGCTCTGTTTGCTGACCCGATGCAGGGCCAGTGCGTACGCGGCCAGCAAGGTGATGTACAGGGTTCGCCCCTGCTGTTGGGCCTGCGCACGCAGCGCATCGGTCACGTCCTTGGCCAGGTTGAACTGGAAGGACCCACCCCGTCCGGACATGATGGCGGGGCGCGGGTGGTCGAGCGGCAGTTCAAGGGGAGGTGGCAGCGGTGTGAGCTGTTCTCTCCAGTAGCCCAATTGGCGCTGGAGCTCTGGTCCGGTCATCCACTCGTTGTGCCAGGCGGCAAAGTCGCCATAGCTGACCGTGAGGGCGGGCAGATTGGGTTGGCGGCCTTCCAGGCAGGCGGCGTACAACTCCGGCAGGTCCGCATACAGCAGGTCGAAGGACCAGGCATCCCAGATCAGGTGATGGGCCTGGAACAGCAGGCCATGTTCTTCGGGCGACAGGCGGAACAACCGGGCCGTGAACAAGGGGCCCTTTTCCAGGTCGTAAGGTGTTTCCACCAGCTCGGCGATGATCTTGTTCATGGCCGGCTTGCGCTCGTCTTCCGGGAGATGACTGAAGTCGTCGAAGGGGATCAGGCTGAACGGCAGTTCGGGCAGGATGCGCTGGACGTCGCCGTTGGGGGTGCGCTCGACCACCGTGCGCAGCACGCTCTGGCGCTGGATGAGCAGGCGCCAGGCCTGGTTGAATGCCTCGACGTTGAGCGGCCCCAGCAGGCGGTGGCCGGTGGGAATGCTGTGCACGACCGTGCCGGGCGTGAGGTTCTCGAGGAACCACACCCGCTCCTGCATCTGAGACAGGGGTGCGGTCGATTGATCAGCCCGGATGGGGATGGTGTCCGCCGGCCCCGTGCCGGTGGGTGAGCTGCTCTGAGCACCCTTCAACTGCAGCAAGGCAGTCGCCAGTTTGACCGGCGTGGGATGGTCGAAGATCACGCGCAAGCCCGGGCGCTGCCCCAGGGCCTTGGCCAGCGCGGCCGACAGCTTCGCGGCCATCAGCGAGTGGCCACCTTGTTCGAAAAAGTGGTCGTTGTCTCCCAAGCGATCACGGCCGAGGAGCTGGCCCATTTCCCTGGCCACGGTGTCGGTGGCCTGTGCGACCAGGTCGTTGGCCGCTGGCGCGACAGCCGTCGCGGTGGGTGAGCCCGGTGGGGTGCTCACCGGTGCCGCGACGCTGGCGGGCAAGGGCAGGGCTTTGCGGTCAATCTTGTTGTTCGGCAGCAGGGGCAGGGAAGACAGCACCATCACTGAGCGCGGCACCATGTAGTCGGGCAGGGTGTGGCGCAGGCCGTTGCGCAAAGCCGCCGTGTCCAGCGCCGCGTCGCTCTGGGGCACCACGTAGCCGATCAAGGCCATGTCGCCCGGCGTGACTTCGTGCGCGATCACCACCGCACGCGAGACCCCCGCTTGTTTTTCGAGCTGGGCTTCGATCTCGCCGAGTTCGATGCGGTAGCCGCGAATCTTGACCTGAAAATCCATGCGGCCCAGGTGCTCGATCTGGCCCTCTTCACGCCAGCGTCCCAGGTCACCGGTGCGGTAGACCGGCCGGCCGGGTCGAGGGCCCCAGGGCACGGACACAAAGCGCTCGGCGGTCAGGTCGGGGCGACCGTGATAGCCCAGGGCCACACCATCGCCGCCGATGCAGATTTCGCCCTCCGCTCCGACTGGCAGGGGCTGCAGGGTCTCGTCCAGGATCCACACCTGGGTGTTGTCGATGGGGTGCCCGATCGTGATTTTGGCCGCTGCGTCGGTGACGTGTGACAGCGTCGACCACACCGTGGTCTCGGTGGGACCGTACATGTTCCAGACGTCGAGGCCCTTGGCCAGCAGGGCAGAGGCGAGCGCGGCGGGCAGGGGCTCGCCACCCACGAGCGCGCGGAAGCCCTTCGGGGGTTGCCAGCCGGCATCGAGCAGGAGGTGCCACGTGGTGGGGGTGGCCTGCATCACCGTGACATGCTCTTGTGTCGCCAACGCCATGAGGGCTTCGCCATCCATGGCTTGATCCCGGGTTGCAAGAACCACCGTGCCGCCAGTCACCAAGGGCAGCAGCAACTCCAGGACCGCGATGTCGAAACTCAACGTGGTGACCGCAAGCAGACGGTCCGATGCCCGCAGGCCCGGCTCGCGCTGCATGGATGTCAGGAAGTTGCACACGGCGCGATGGGGAACGGCCACTCCCTTGGGGCGGCCTGTCGACCCGGAGGTGTAGATCACATAGGCCGCGGCTTCGTCATCGGTGACCACTGGCAGCGGCGCGTCGCTGGCCGTCTCCAGCAGGGCCGTGTCGCGATCGAGCTGCAGCTGGGCGGTGCGAGGAAGTCCACTGGCATCGGCGCAGGAAGAGTGCGTGACCACCAGCGTGAGGCCAGCATCCTCGACCATCATCTGCAGCCGCTCGGTCGGGAAACCAGGGTCCAGCGGGACATAGGCCGCGCCTGTCTTGAGCACGCCGAGCATCGCGGGCAACAAGTGCTTCCCTCGTGGCAGGCTGATGCCCACGCGTTGACCTGGCGCGGCGCCGCGGGATTGCAGCACATGGGCGATGCGATTGGACTGAGCCTCCAGTTGCTGGTAGGTGAGTTGGCCTTCGTTGGTCACCACCGCAACCTGGGAAGGGGTCCGACGGGCTTGCCGGTTCACCCAGGCTTCGACTCGGGCTTGCGCCTCAAGGGGGCGGTCGGTCTGGTTCCATGCCAGCAGGCGTTTGTCCAGCGATGCGGTCGTCGTGGTGGCTGGCGCCAGCAAGTGCATCAGGCGATCGACGAGCGCCTTGGCCCGGCCCGGGCTCAGGTGCTCGCTGCTGTGGTGCAGGTCGAGGGTGAGGGCATCCGCCTGTTCATAGAAATTGAAGAAGACTTCGCTGAGCAGCCCGCGCTTGCGGCCTTCGTGCATGGCCGCTTGCAGAGGAGCCCACCCGGAGAGGTCGACCTTCGGATTGAGATTGAAGTAGATGGAGGTCAGCGGGGGCTTGCTGCCCTCGGCCTGCAGGCCCAGGGCGCGTGCGGCGGTCCCTTGGGTCATCAATGGGAACTCCATCGCATCCATCAGCGTGGACTTGATCCGGCGCAACCGGTCCGCCTGTGATTCGCCGTCTTTCATCTGTATCCGGACGGGCAGATCCAGCACGCCATCAGCCAGCAGGGGGGCATGTCGCTGCAGATTCTGTGCGGCATACGGGATGCTCACGACCATGTCGCGTTGGCCGCTTTCAAGCGAGATGAGTTCGGCCACGGCATGCAGCAGCCATTGGAAGAGCGTGGCACCGTGTGCCTTGGCCTGATCCCGCAGTTGAGCCAGTCGGGCGCCGTCCAGACGTGCGCGAACGGTGTCACCAGCGAATGTGCGGGGACCCGTGGGAACCTTGTCACCCAGCGAGATGGGGGCCGGCGGGGACTGGAGCACCTGCTTCCAGTGCTGGACGCTGGCTTGGCCTTCGGCCTGCTCGAACCGGGCGTTCGCTGTTTCGGCGAAGTGCAGCGGGGACTCTGCGGCATCCCACAGGGGCGCCTGTCCCTGCTTGCGAGCCTGATAGGCCGTGGCCAGCTCGGCATTGAAGACACTCGAGGCCCAGCCGTCGAAAATGAGGTGGCTGGCCACCACATGGACCACCACGCGGCCATCGGCCAGCGTCAGGATGCTCGCGCGAGCGAGCGGTGCCCGATCCAGCTGGAACTCGGTGGCGCTGGCCAGCCAAGCATGTTGATCAAGGGCCTGGTCGCTGTCTGCGCAGGCGCGCAGATCGATCTCGCCGATGGAAAGCTGTGCAGACGGATCGAGGAACTGCCGAGGTTGATCCAGGTCGAAACGCAGCTTGAATGCGTCGTGGCGCTGCAGCACATCCTGCAAGGCTTGCTTGAGAGCCGGGATGTTGACCTCGCCCCGCAACGTCACACAGAAGGACTCGTTGAGTGCCACGCGGGCCGCAGGGTCGTAGATGGCTGCCAGCCAGCGTTCGGTTTGTCCGGGAGCCAGCGCAGACGATGTGGCGGTGTGGGCCGACGGGACATGGGGTGCTGTCTGCCCCGATTCAGGTGTCTGGGCGTGAGCACCTTCGCGCGGGGCGATGAAGCCCCGTGCGATCAGCTCGTCCATCACGCCGATGAAGGTGTCGGCGATGCGGTCGCAGTCGGCATCCGTCATGGCCTCGGTCACGAAGTGGCCGAACTGCTCGTACAGGTGCAGGCCTTTGAAGCGGGCGAGGTAATAGAACAGGCTGATGTTGCGGACGTTGTCGTCCCACTGCAGGCGCCACAGCGAGGTGCAATGCACGGCCTTGACCGGCGCGCCATGGCTGGCGAAAGCGGCGTTGATGCGATCGACCATGCGCTGCGTGCGCGAATTGATCGCCTGATACAGCGCGCGGCCGCCGCGCTTGATGTGCAGCAGCGAGGCGTGGGCCGCGGCCAGGGCCAGCGGATGGCGCACGAAGGTGCCGGCGAAGTAGGTGACGCCAGCTTCCGGGTAGGAGTCGTCGCCGTACTGCCAGTGGCCGCCGTCCAGCGCATCGAGCCATTGGCTGTTGCCGGCGATGGCCGCGAACGGCAGGCCGCCGCCGATGACCTTGCCATAGGTGGCGATGTCGGCGCGCACGCCGTAGAACTCTTGGGCGCCGCCCGGCGCCACACGGAAGCCCGTGACCACCTCGTCGAAGATCAGCGCGGCACCGCCCTGCGTGGCGATGTCTCGCAACTGCTGCACGAAGGCCTTGGGCTGCAGCGTCGGGTACTTGTTCTGGATCGGCTCGATCATGATGGCCGCCAGCTCGTGCGCGCATTGGCGCAGCACCTCCAGCGACTCGGGGCTGTCGTAGTCCAGCACCAGGATGTTCTCGACCGCGTTGGCCAGGATGCCCGGCGCGGCCGACAGCGAGCGCAGCTGCTTGGTGCCACGCACGATGACTTCGTCGAAGATGCCGTGGTAGCTGTTGTTGAAGATGGCAATCTTCTTGCGGCCGGTGACCGTGCGCGCGATGCGCATGGCACCCATCACGGCTTCGGAGCCGGTGTTGCAGAAGGCCACGCGCTCCATGCCCGTGAACTCGGAGATGAGCTGCGCCACGTCGGCGGCCAGCGGGTGCTGCGGACCGACCTCGATGCCCTTGTGCAACTGGTCGACCATGGCCTGGGTGACGTCTTCGCGCTTGTAGCCCAGGAAGTTGGCGCCGAAGCACGACAGCAGGTCGATGTACTCGTTGCCATCGATGTCCCACACGCGTGCGCCTTCGGAGCGGTCGGCCACGATGGGGTAGACCAGGTCCTTCCACTGCGGGTTGAAGCCGGTGACCACACGCGGGTCGGCCATCACCTTGCGGTGTTGCTGGCTGAACGATTTGGAGCGGCCGGTGCGTTCGTTGTAGCGACGAATGAAATCGTCGATCCACTGCTGCTGCGCCGGGGTGTACTCGTTCTGGGCCGACAGCACGATGCGGGCCGAGGCGCCAAAGGGCTTCTCGATGAGGGCGTTCTTTGCGGGATGGGCGTCGCTGCTGGCGGTCGTGAGGCCGGCAACCTGGACCGAGGCCGCTTGCATCGAACCTGTTTGCAAGGAGCTCGTTCGCTCGGAGCCCGCCACGGTGGGGGCCGCTGCAACGGCTTGAACGCCTTGAGCGGTCTGAACGGCTGGTGCGGCTTGCAGCGGCAGCCCCGCCAGCAGCGCCAGTTGCTGCTGCATCAGCACCATCTGCTGCTGGACGAGGGCCTGCAGGCTGTCGCCCGGCACGGCCGCCATGGCCTGAACAGGCGCCAGGGTGACAGCCTGCGAGGGCAGGGGCAACGGTGCCTGGGCAGCCACTTGGCGCCCTGAACTGGTGGCGAGCGCCTGAGCGGCAGCAGGCGGCGCGTCGGCGAAGCGATCCGCCGGCAATTCGCCATCGAAGAACGCGGCGAGCTTGGGCAGCGTGTCGAGGTCTTCCAGCAAGCGACGAAAGCGCAGGCGGATGCCGAAGGCTTGCTCGAAGGCGAGGGTGGCTTGCGTCAGCGACAGCGAGTCCAGGCCCTGATCTACGAAGGTGGCGCTGCGGTCGGTCGCTTCTGGCGGCAGGCCGGCCACATCGGCGAGGATGCGGACGATTTCTTGCTCGATGCGGGGCAGTCGATTCATGGCGGTCGTCGATGAAGGGCTGGGGACAGGGCTGGAAACAGTGGGCAACGGGGTGAGCGATTCAGGCACGGCAACGCGCCGCTTGAACCAGTGCACCTCGCGGCGGAAGGGGTAGGTGGGCAGGGCCACGCGGGGCGTGCGCGCAGGCAACGGCCATGCGGGTGACAGCCCCGCGCACCAAAGCTGGCCGAGGGCCCCAAGCGCATGCCTGGCTGGGGGCAGGGCGGCTTGCGCGCTGCTCAGCAGGGACACGGTCCTGGGCAAGGCACCCTGGACGCGATGTTGGCGGATGAGCGCGGTCAGCGCCTGGCCCGGGCCCACCTCGATGAAGGTGACGTCGCCAAGCGCCTGCTCTGCCTGCACGGCCTGGCTGAAGGCCACCGGTGCGCGCACCTGCGAGGCCCAGTAAGCCGGGTCCGTGGCCTGCTCGGCGCTCAGGTGGCCACCGCTCACGCAGGAGTAGGTGGGCAGCTTCGGCGCCGACAGCCTGGCGCGGGCCAGGGCCGCCTGCACGCGAGGCAGGGCACCTGCCATCGAAGCGCTGTGGAAGGCGTGGGAGACCTTCAGGCGTGTGATGGCGATGCCGCGCTGCTCGAGCGAGGTGGCCAGCGCGTCGATGTCCGCATGCGGGCCGGCCAGCACGGTGAGCTCGGGCGCATTGATGGCGGCCACGTCGATGCCCGATGGCAGCGGCTGCAGCGCGGCCAGGCCGGTGCGCACGGCCAGCATGCCGCCAGCCGGTTGCGCGAACATGGCTTCGCCGCGTTCGATCACGGCGCGCATGGCATCTTGCGGGCTCATGACGCCGGCGTGGCAGGCGGCCGCGTATTCCCCGATGCTGTGTCCGATCAGCGCGTGCGGGCGCAGCCCCAGGCTGTCGAGCCAGGCAGCCAGTGCGTGCGAGACGGCGAACAGCGCGGGCTGGGCAAGGCGCGTTTCGGCCAGCTCGGCGGCAGCGGTTTCATCGGTGGGCGAGGCCTCGACCAGCAGGCGGCGCAGCGTGGCAGCCAGTTCGTCAGGGGCGGCGGCCAGCACCTCGTCGAAGGCGTGCTGGAAGGCCGGAAACTGCTCGACCAGTTCGCGCGCCATGCCGGGGTGTTGGGAGCCCTGGCCCGGGAAGGCAAAGACCACGCGAGCGCCGCGTTGCGCGGCCTGGCCTTGCGTGATCGCGCGCAGCGCAGCGATGGCCTCGTCGCGGTTGCCTGCCACCACACATTGCCGCTGCACCATCGCCTGGCGCCCACGCATCAGCGTGGCCGAGACGGCGGCCAGCGGCAGACCCGGGTGGCGTTCGAGGTGATCGGCCAGGTCGCGGGCGCGTTGCAGCAAGGCCTCCGGGTGCTTGGCCGAGATGGGCAGCAGCTGCAGGCCGGGCGCGTCGGGCAGGCTTTGCTGCGCGCCGGCGGGCGCTTCGGCCATGATGACGTGCGCGTTCGTGCCACCCACGCCGAACGAGCTCACGGCGGCGCGGCGCGGCGACTCGCCCCGAGGCCAGTCCAGCACCTGGGCCGACACCTGGAAAGGCGATTGCGCGAAGTCGATCTGCGGATTCGGCTGATCGAAATGCAGCGTGCCGGGGATGCGGCCGTGGTGCAGCGACAGCGTGGCCTTGATCAGACCGATGACGCCGGCCGCCGCCACCATGTGACCCACGTGGCCCTTGACCGAGCCCAGGGTGCAAAAGCCCGTGTCGCGCGTGTCCTGCGACCAGGCGCGAGTCAGGGCCGCCACCTCGATGGGGTCCCCCAGCGCCGTGCCGGTGCCGTGGGCCTCGACGTAGCCGATCTGGCGGGCGTTGACCCGGGCGTGCTCCAGCGCCATGCGGATGGCCTGGGCCTGGCCGCTGACGCTGGGTGCGGTGAAGCTGGCCTTGTCGCCGCCGTCGTTGTTCAGGCCCACGCCTTCGATGACGCCGTAGATGGTGTCGCCGTCGGCCAGGGCCTGCGACAGCCGCTTGAGCACGACCACGCCGCCGCCGCTGCCGAACACCGTGCCCGATGCCTGCGCATCGAAGGGGCGGCAGCGGCCGTCGGCCGACTCCATGCCGCCTTCGACATGCAGGTAGCCACTGGCCTGTGGCACCAGCACCGACGAGCCACCGGCCAGGGCGATGTCGCACTGGCCTTGGGCCAGCGCGTGCCAGGCCTGGGTCACGGCGACCAGCGAGGTCGAGCAGGCGGTGTGGATGGACACCGCCGGACCGTTGAAGTTGAGCCGGTGGGCCACGCGGGTGGCCACGTAGTCCTTCTCGTTGGCCAGCATGGCCGCGAACTCGCCAGCTTGTGCGATCAGCTCCGGGTTCTCGGCCCGCATCGCCGGCAGGTAGGCGTTGTTCGAGGTGCCTGCGTAGACGCCCACGCGGTCCCCGGTGTCACCACCCAGTCGGCTGGGGTCGATGCCTGCGTGCTCGAGCGCGCTCCAGCACAGCTCCAGGAAGAGGCGCTGCTGCGGATCCGTCAAGGTCGCTTCACGCGCCGACAGGCCGAAGAAGCCGGCATCGAAGCAGTCGGCCTGGTGCAGCACGCCCCGCGCGGCCACGAAGTTGGGCTGCTCGCGCAGCGCGGCGGGCACCGAAGGGTCGATTTCTTCGGGGCGAAAGCGCCGCAACGTCTCGACGTTGTCCAGCAGCTGTTGCCAGAACGTCTCGACGTCGGCGGCGGTGCCCACGCGGGCGGCCATGCCGACGATGGCCATGCCTTCGCCGGTGGCCGACGCGGCATGGCGTCGGGCTCGGGTGGCGCTGGCTTGACCGCTGTCCGCGTTGGCTTGCGATGCCAGCAGGGCGCTCAGGCCTGCCACCGTGGGCCGGTCGTACACATCGGCCACGTTGAGCTGGATGCCTTGCTCGCGGGCGCGGCTGACGAAGCGCATCACCAACAAAGAGCGGGCGCCTTGGTCAAAGACGTTGGCATCGTCTTGCAAACGATCCAGGCCCAGCAGTTCGAGCCAAAGCGCTCGCAGGCGGTCGATCAGCTCGCCGGACGAGGTCTCGGCGACTGAACCCGAAGCACGGGTTGCCGGCACGGCCGAGGGCAGGCCTCGCCGATCGATCTTGCCACTGGGTGTGGTCGGCAGCTTGTCCAGCACGGCAAAGCGCACCGGCACCATGTATTCAGGCAGGCGATCGCGCAGCCAGGCTCGCCAGGCGGTGACGGTCTGGTCGGCAGGCGACGAGCCCGGGCGCAAGACGACGTGGGCGGTCAGCACGCGGCTGCCATCCGGATCGGACGGGGCGGTGACCACGGCGTCCTGCAGGCCGGGGTGGGCCATCAGGGCCAGCTCGATGTCGCCGGGCTCGATGCGGAAACCATCGACCTTGAGCTGCTGGTCGGCGCGGCCCAGGTAGGTGAGGGTGCCGTCAGCAGCCTGGCGCACGAGGTCGCCGGTGGCGTACCAGCGGGCGGGCACGCCATCGGGGCCGGGCAACCGATCCAGGAAGCGCTCCGCGGTGAGGTCGGGGCGGCCCAGGTAGCCCTCGGCCAGGGTGTCGCCGCCGAGCATCAGCTCGCCTTGCGCCAGCTCGCTCGGTGCGGTGTGGGGCTCGGGGGCATCGTCGTCCTGCACCGGGCGCAGCCACACGCGCACGTGTGGCAGGGCCGTGCCGATGGGCGGGATCTGGGGCCAGGTGCCGGCGTCGCCAGCGAGTTCGAACGCCGTGACCACGTGGGTTTCGGTCGGGCCGTAGTGGTTGTGCAGCACGGCACCACCGAGCCGGCCGAACAGGGCGCGGATGTCCGGGGTGACCTGCAGTTGCTCGCCGGCGCTGACCACGTCCCGCAGTGACAGGGGCAGGGCGCCTGCGCGCGTGTGTGCATCGGCATCGGCCTGGGCCAGCATCTGCAGGGCCACGTAGGGCAGGTACAGGCGCTGCACGCGTTCAAGCGCGAGCAGTGCGCGCAGGCGCGCCGGGTCGCGGCGGTCGGCGTCGTCGGGCAGGATCAGGGTGCCGCCGGTGGCCAGGGTCGAGAAGATCTCCTGGAAGTGCACGTCGAAGGACAGCGGTGCGAACTGCAGGGTGCGCGCGGGCTGGCCCAGGCGGGCGTGGGCCACGTGCCAGGCCGTCAGGTGGGCCAGCGGCGCCAGCCCCATCGCCACGCCTTTGGGACGGCCGGTGGAGCCGGAGGTGAACAGCACGTAGACCAGGTCGCCGTCGGCGGCGTGCGGCAAAGGTCCGGCGGGTCGGGGCGAGGCCAGGCTGGGCAGCGCGTCCAGCCGCGACTGCAAGGTGGACAGCGCTTCGGGTTCGCCCACCACCGCGCGCACCTGGGCGTCGTCGAGCATGGCCTGAAGCCGGTCGGTCGGGTAGCCGAGGTCGAGCGGCACGTAAGCCAGGCCCGACTCCACCGCGGCCACGATGGAGACGATGGTCTCGATGCTGCGGCTGGCGGCGATGCCGATCCGGTCTCCCGCGACCAGGCCCGCGGCACGCCAGGCGTCGGCGCGGCGGGCAACGAGGTCTGCCAGCACCTGATAAGTCAGCACCTGCTGGCCGCTCGACAGCGCGGGGGCGTCGGGCCAGCGCTGGGCGGCCCTTTGCAAGGTCTGGCGAAGGGGGAACAGGTCGCGCGTGGGCATGTCGGTGCTGGGGTGGGAGGTCGCCATCTCAGCGCACCGGGGCTGGTGGCAGGGTCAAGGTGCTTGGGCTAAAGTCCGGGGCCGTCACGCTTGGCGGAGATGGGGGCTGGGTCATGACGTCCTGTCCTGTTTCCTGGATGTGTTGTTTTGGCTGGGTTTGTCAGGCCCTGTGCGGCCTGCCAGTGAGTGTCCGAAAATTCACGGAAGTCACTTGTCCGTTGAACGGACGCCCTTGTTCATCTTATTTTGATTTCATCCTGCGTAACCACCTGTATCGGTCCCACGATTGAAGGGTGACAGGTCAGGTTTCTTCGATTTCCGTAGCAAATTTCTCTTGTGTCCGATTCCCCGACTGTTTCAAGCCTCCCTGATGCCTCGCCTTGGCGTGCCTGCGTGGCACCCATGCTCGATTGGACCGACAGGCATTGCAGGTATTTCCACCGGCTGCTGAGCAGCGAAGCGCGCCTCTACACCGAGATGCTGACCACCGGGGCCATCATCCACGGCGGCATGCATCGCTTCCTTGATTTCGATGAATTCGAGCACCCGGTGGCGCTGCAACTGGGGGGCAGCGAACCCGCCGACTTGGCCGAATGCGCCAAACTGGCCCGCCAGTGGGGCTACGACGAGGTCAACCTGAACTGCGGCTGCCCCAGCGAGCGGGTGCAGCGGGGGGCCTTCGGGGCCTGTCTCATGAACGAGGCCTCCCTGGTGGCCGATTGCGTCAAGGCCATGATCGACGCCGTTGATGGCGACCCGAAGCTGCCCATCACCGTCAAGCACCGCATCGGCATCGACCAGAACGAGTCCTACGAATTCGTGCGGGACTTCGTGGGCGCGGTGGCCGACGCCGGCTGCCAGGTTTTCATCGTTCACGCACGCAACGCCTGGCTCAAAGGCCTGAGCCCCAAGGAAAACCGCGAGATCCCGCCCTTGCGCTACGCCACCGTGCACCAGCTCAAGCGCGACTTCCCGCACCTGACCATCGTGCTCAATGGCGGCCTGGCCGACAACGCCGCCTGCCTGGCACAGCTGCAACCCGGCGCCGAGCTGCCCGGCGTGACGCTCGACGGTGTCATGGTGGGGCGCGCGGCCTACCACACGCCCTGGATCCTGTCGGAGTGGGACGAGCTGTTCTTCGGCCATGCCCAGCGTTGCGAGCCCCTGAGCCGCGAAGGCGTGGAGGCCGCCATGGTGGCCTACGTCGAGCGCGAGATGGCCCGCACCCAGGGCTGGGCCCATGGCGAGGTGCGCTGGCACCAGGTCATCCGCCACATCCTGGGGCTCTACAACGGCTTGCCGGGCGCGCGCCGCTGGCGTCAGGTTTGGTCCGATCACACCTTGAAAAACGAGCTGCCCTCCAAGGTGATGCAACTGGCCCACCAGCGCCCAACCCAACGCGACGAACCCGGCACGGGCCTTGCTGCCCGGGTGGGCTGATGCCCGTCCTTCCAGGATGCCCATGACCGACACCCCCTCCGCACCGACGCGCCGCATCCTTCAGGGCGACCTGCTGGACTTCATCGACGACCCCGGCTTTGCCACGCCCCAGGAATCACCCGGCGTGCGCTGGCGCCCTGGCCATCGCGTGCTGATCGACGCCGGCCGCATCGTGGCGGTGCTTTCGCCCGACGAGGCCTTGCCTGCTGAATGGGCAGGCGTTGAGGTGGAATCGCAAGCCGGCAAGGTGATCCTGCCTGGCTTCATCGACACCCACGTTCACTGCCCGCAGCTCGACGTCATCGCCAGCTACGGCACCGAGTTGCTGGACTGGCTCAACACCTACACCTTCCCGGCCGAGCGCCGCTACGCCGACCCAGCGGTCTCGCGCGAAGGCGCGCACCGATTCCTGAACGCCCTGTGGGCCCACGGCACGACCAGCGCCGTCGTCTTCCCGACCGTGCACAAGGTCAGCGCCGAAGCCCTGTTCGAGGCCGCGCACGCCGCGCAGATGCGCCTGGTCACCGGCAAGGTGCTGATGAACCGCTTCGCGCCCGAAGGCCTGCTCGACGACGTCGAACAGGCCGAGCGAGATTGCGTGGACCTGATCGACCGCTGGCACGGCCAGGGCCGCAACGCCTTTGCCGTGACGGTGCGCTTCGCGCCCACCAGCACGCCAGAGCAGTTGAAGATGGCCGGCCAGTTGTGCCAGGCCTACGCCGGCACCTACATGCAGACCCACGTCGCCGAGAACCGCGACGAGGTCAAGTGGGTGATGGAGCTCTACCCCGACGCGCGCAGCTACCTCGACGTCTACGACCGCGACGGCCTGATCGGCCCGCGCGCGGTGCTGGCCCACGGCATCTGGCTGGACGAGCGCGACCGCGCCGTGCTGCGCGAAAGTGGCGCCCAGATCGCCCACAGCCCCAGCTCCAACCTCTTTCTGGGCAGCGGCCTGTTCGACTGGGCCCAGGCCCAGCGCGATGGCCTGCACGTGAGCCTGGCCAGCGATGTGGGCGGCGGCACCAGCCTGAGCATGTTGCGCAACATGCAGGACGCCTACAAGATCCAGGCCCTGCAAGGCACCCGCCTGACGGCCTGGAAGGCCCTCTACACCGGCACCCTGGGCGCCGCCCGCGCGCTGGGCCTGGAGGGCGAGGTCGGCGCCATCGAGCCTGGCTGCCATGCCGACCTGACCGTGTGGGACTGGGCGCGCGACGACGTCTCCCGCCACCGAGATGGCCTGTGCCGCGAGCTGCACGAACGCGTGTTCGTCTGGATGACCCTGGGCGACGAGCGCAACCTGCGCGAAACGCTGGTGGCCGGCCGCACCGTGTTTGCCGTGGCTGCTTGAGTCCGGCACACTGTTTTCATGGCCTGGCCGCGCCCCACGAGGGCGAGCCAGGCAGCCCCTCCAACCGATTCAAGACCCCACCGGATCGACCATGACCTTGCCCGCCGACACCTTCTCCCGCATCCCCGCCGAGCGCCTCCCCGCGGTGCTGGCCGCCATGCCCAAGGCCGAGTTGCACCTGCACATCGAAGGCTCGCTGGAGCCCGAGCGCATCTTTGCGCTGGCCCAGCGCAACGGCGTGCAGCTGAGCTACCCCAGCGTCGAGGCGCTGCGCCAGGCCTACGCCTTCACCGACCTGCAAAGCTTCCTGGACATCTACTACGCTGGCGCCTCGGTGCTGCTCAAGGAGCAGGACTTCCACGACATGGCCTGGGACTACCTGCTCAAGGCCAAGGCAGACAACGTGGTGCACGTCGAAATGTTCTTCGACCCGCAGACCCACACCGACCGTGGCGTGCCTTTCGAGGTCGTCATCCAGGGGCTGACCTCGGCGTGCGAGCGCGCCAAGGCCGAGCTGGGCGTGAGTGCCTCGCTGATCATGTGCTTCCTGCGGCACCTCTCGGAAGAAGCCGCGTTCGACACGCTCGAGCAGGCGCTGCCGTTCAAGCACCTGTTCATCGGCGTGGGCCTGGATTCGAGCGAGCGCGGTCACCCGCCCGAGAAGTTCGCTCGCGTGTTCGAGCGCTGCCGCGAGCTGGGCCTGCACCTGGTCGCCCATGCTGGCGAAGAAGGCCCGCCCGAGTACATCCGCAATGCGCTGGACATCCTGCACGTCGAGCGCATCGACCATGGCGTGCGCTGCGTGGAAGACCCGGAGCTGGTCAAGCGCCTGGCACGCGAGGGCATGGCGCTGACGGTGTGCCCGCTGTCCAACATCAAGCTGTGCGTGTTCGGTGACATGGCCCAGCACAACCTGAAAGACCTGCTGGACGCCGGCCTGAAGGTCACCATCAACTCAGACGACCCGGCCTACTTCGGCGGCTACGTCAACCAGAACTACCTGGCGACCTTCGCGGCCTTGCCGCTGGATGCGGCCGCGGCCTACACCCTGGCGCGCAACAGCCTGGAGGCCAGCTTCGTCTCGGCCGACACGAAGGCCGGCTGGGTCAAGCAGCTCGATCAGACGTTCGCGAGCTTCGCTGCGGCCTGACCGAAACCGTAGGCATCCATGGCCAGGTGGCCGTGGGTGACGCTGGCGTGCAGGCGCATGGCCAGCTCGGGTGTGGCGGCATCGTCATCACATGCCGCACCCGCCGCGAAGTAGAACGGCAGCCAGTGCTCGGGCGTCGGGTGCATGGCCACCGCGTGCGGCGCCTGCTGGCGGTAGGCAAGCAGGGCAGGCCAGTCGGCGGCACGCGTGCGTTCGTCCACCCAGGTGCGGAAGGCGGCGCAGTCGGGCTCCTCGGGCGCATCGACCGGGGCCGGCCGCGTGAAGAAGCGGCGCAGGTTGTGCGTCAGGCTGCCCGAGCCGATCACCAGCACGCCCTCGTGGCGCAGCGAACGCAAGGCGCGCCCCATCGCGAACAGGTCCGAAGGGCTGGCCGAGGGCACCAGCGACAGCGGCACCACCGGCACGTCCACCTGCGGGAACAGGTGCATCAGCACCGTCCAGATGCCATGGTCCAGGCCGCTGTGCGGTGTCCACTGGGCGGGCACGCCGGCTTGGTTCAACAGATCGACCACGCGGTGGGCAACGGCCGCATCACCCGCAGCGTCGTAATGGACCTCGTCGAGCTCGGGCGGAAAGCCCCCGAAGTCGTGGACGGTCTCGTGCTGCGTGCCACCCAGCACGAAGGGCGTGGCGGTCGCCGTGTGCGGCGACATCACGACGATGGCCCGGGGACGTCCCCACTGCTGCGTGATGGCCGGCCCCAGTCGTTGCATGAAGTGGCCGGCGGGGCCGGGCTCCAACGCGATCATGGGCGAGCCATGCGAGATGAAAAACGTCGGCAGGGCAGAGGGCAAAGCGGCAGACATGCGTCCAGTCTAGCGCCCGGCCTCGTGCCGCGCAGGGGTGAGGGAATGCTGCGATGATGCCCGCTGGTGTGCAACCCTTGGGCGAACTTCACGCCCCTGTTCATCCGATGTCTGATCCCTTGACGAGTCCCTCCGCCTCACCAACCCAGCGTGTTTCTGCCTGGCGCTGGGCGCTGCTGCAGACCCGGCGTGACCTGCGCTCGGGCAGCATGCGCTTCCTGCTGGTGGCGGTGGTGCTCGCGGTGGCGGCGCTCACGGCCGTGGCCTTTTTTGCTGACCGCATCGAGCGGGGCCTGAGCCGCGACGCGGCACAACTGCTGGGCGGGGACGCCGTGGTGGTGGGCGACCAACCGGTGCCCGCCGAGTTCGAGGCGCAGGCCGTGCAACTGGGCTTGCGGGTGGCGCGCACCTCGGTGCTGGCGAGCATGGCCCGCGCACCCGATGACAAAGGGGGCGAGGCCCGCCTGGCGGCCGTCAAGGCGGTCAGCGCCGCCCACCCCTTGCGCGGGCGCCTCACGCTCGGCGCCCTGCAACCCGATGGGCAGGTCAGCCCCACCGGCCCGGCGCCAGTCGGTGGCCCGCCGCCGGGGCAGGCCTGGGTCGACGCCGGCATCCTGCTGGCGCTCAACCTGCAGGTGGGCGATTCGCTCTGGTTGGGCGAGCGCAGCTTTCACATCGCCTCGGTCATCCAGAGCGAACCCGACCGGGGTGCCGGCTTCATCAATTTCTCGCCACGCGTGATGATCCGCGAGTCGGACCTCGCGTCAACCGAGCTGGTGCAGCCGGCCAGCCGCGTGACCCACCGCCTGCTGGTGGCGGGGCCGGCCCGCGCTGGTGACGCCGAGGGCGCTGCAGGTGACCCCACGGCCGCTGTCGGCATCAAAGCCGCCCGGGCCAATGCCGTGAACGCCGAACACGCAGCGGCCGACAGCAATGGCCGGGTGAGCCAGGCTTTGCAGCGTTTCGTGTCCGACAGCCGTGAACGCATCGACACGATGCGTGGCCTGAAGGTCGAAACCCTTGAGCAGGGCCGACCTGAAATGCGCGCCACGCTCGACCGCGCTGGCCTGTTCCTGCGCCTGGTGGCCTTGCTGGCGGCGCTGTTGTCGGCGGTGGCGGTGGCCTTGGTCTCGCGCGACTTCGCCCAACGTCGCCTTGACGACTGCGCGCTGCTGCGCGTCATGGGCGTGCCCCAGCGCACCATGGCGTGGATCTATGGCTTGCAGTTCCTGTTCATCGGCCTGCTGGCCAGCGTCCTGGGGCTGCTGTTGGGCTGGGCCTTCCACCTGGTTTTTGTCGAGCTGCTGGCCGGGCTGGTGAAGGTCAGCCTGCCGCAAGCCGGCTGGCAGCCCTGGGCGCTGGGGGTGGGGGTGGGCGTCTTGCTGACGCTGGGTTTTGGCCTGCCGCCCGTGTTGCAACTCGCCCGCGTGCCGCCGCTGCGCGTGTTGCGCCGTGACCTGGGTGGCCTGCGACCTTGGTCTGCCGCCATGGGCCTGTTTGGCGCGGTGGCGCTGTTCGGCCTGCTGCTGACCGTGGCGCGCGACATGCGCATGGGCGCCATCGCCCTGGGCGGCTTCGTCGCGGCAATGGCCTTGTTCGCGGTGTTGGGTGGCATCGCCATCCTGCTGTTGCGCCGTGGGGTCGAGCGCCATGCCGAGCGCCTGCCCAACTGGCTGAGCCTGGCCACCCGCCAGGTCACGGCCCAGCCTGGGCACAGCGTCGTGCAGGTGTGCGCCCTGGGCATCGGTCTGCTGGCGCTGATGCTGCTGGTGCTCATCCGCACCGACCTGATCACCAGCTGGAAAGCGGCCACCCCGCCCGACGCGCCCAATCGCTTCGTCATCAACATCCAGCCCGACCAGGTCGATGCCTTTCAGCAAGCCTTGCGGGCCGGCGGCGTCCGGCAATACGACTGGTTCCCGATGGCGCGCGGCCGCCTGGTGGCCATCAACGGCAAACCCGTGCGTCCGCAGGACTATGAAGAGGACCGGGCCCAGCGCCTGGTCGACCGGGAGTTCAACCTCAGCCATGCGGCGCAGCCTCCCCGGCGCAACGAACTGGTCGGCGGGCGCTTCCAGCCCGAAGAAGCGGACGCTTTCAGCGTGGAAGAGGGCCTCGCCCAGACGCTGGGGCTGAAGCTGGGCGACAAGCTGCGTTTTGATCTGGCCGGACAAGTCGATGAGCGCCGCATCACCAGCCTGCGCAAGGTGGACTGGTCGTCCATGCGGGTCAATTTCTTCGTGATGACGCCCCGTTCCACCGAGGCGGACTGGCCGGCGACCTGGATCACGGCCTTTCGCATGCCGGTGGGCGCCCAACTCGACCGCACCCTTGTCCAGGCCTTTCCGAACGTGACGGTGGTGGACGTGACGGCCACGCTGACCCAGGTGCAGTCGGTGCTGGACCAGGTCATCACGGCGATGGAATTCCTGTTCGCCTTCACGCTGGCCGCGGGCCTCATCGTGCTGATGGCCGGTCTCATGACTTCACGCGAGCGGCGCGCCCGCGAGTGGGCCGTCCTGCGCTCGCTGGGTGCCACGCAGGTGCTGCTGGCGCGGGTGCAGCGCGTCGAGCTGATCGGTCTGGGCGCGCTGGCGGGGGCGCTGGCCGCTTCGGCCTCGCTGGCCATCGGCTGGGCGCTGTCATCCCGGGTGTTCGAGTTCCCCTGGACGGCGCCTTGGTGGTGGCCGCTGGCGGGCGCCGCCGTCGGGGCGCTGCTGGCCTGGGGGGCGGGGTGGTGGAGCTTGCGCGGGGTGCTGGCACGCCCGGTGGCAATGACCTTGCGGCGCGCAGAATGAAAAAAGCCGGGCTCGAGGGCCCGGCACTTGGCTGGTGAGTCTGGGGCGGCTGGGCCCCGGATGCCGCCTCAGTGGGCGGTCAGGCTGTTGATCAGGCCCATCTCGGCGCTGCCCATCAGCGACTCGATGTCCATGAGGATCAGCAGGCGTTCGTTCACGTTGGCGATGCCGGTGATGTAGGTCGTGTCCACGATGGACGAGCTCATCTCGGGCGCGGGCTGGATCATCTGTTCGGCCAGCTGCATCACGTCGCTCACCGAATCGACCACCGCGCCGACCACGCGACCCTTGACGTTGAGCACGATCACCACGGTGAAGTCGTCGATGTCGGCCTGGCCGTCGGCCTTGACGCAGTTGAACTTCACGCGCAGGTCCACGATGGGCACGATCACGCCGCGCAGGTTGACCACGCCCTTGAGGTAGGCCGGGGCGTTGGCGATCTTGGTCGGCGGCTCGTAGGAGCGGATTTCCTGGACCTTCAGGATGTCGATGCCGTATTCCTCGGTCCCCAGGCGAAACGTGAGGTATTCACGCCCGGTGGCCGCATGGCGCACCTGGCGGGTGTTGTTCTGACGCGCGCCCAAGCCTGCCACGGGGGATGCCGCATCGCTGCGAGCGGGGGAGCTGGTCTGGGGGGCGGCGGCTTGCAGGGTTTCCATGTCGGTCCTCTCGGGGTCCTCGTGCGCCGATCGGGGCGCACACCGGTTCACGTCTCACAAGCGGATATCGGCCCGGCTGGCGAAAACTGAAGCGCCTCGGTCTGGCACCATCCGCCCAAGCAAAAACGCCAGGCCCTCGTGTGAGGATCTGGCGTTTTTTCGGCAGCGGCGCAGGGCCGCTGAAGGGGGGAACCGCGGGCTCAGACGTTGAACAGGAAATTCAGCACATCGCCGTCCTTGACGATGTATTCCTTGCCTTCGGCGCGCATCTTGCCGGCCTCCTTGGCGCCGGCCTCGCCCTTGTACTGGATGAAATCCTCGAAGGCGATGGTCTGGGCGCGGATGAAACCACGCTCGAAATCGGTGTGGATGACGCCCGCGGCCTGCGGGGCGGTGGCGCCGATGGGCACCGTCCAGGCGCGCACTTCCTTCACGCCTGCGGTGAAGTAGGTCTGCAGGCCCAGCAGCTTGAAGCCGGCTCGGATCAGGCGGTTCAGGCCCGGCTCGCTCTGGCCCATTTCGGCCAGGAACATGGCGCGGTCGTCGTCTTCCATCTCGGCGAGTTCGGCCTCGGTCTTGGCGCAAATGGCCACGACCTCGCCCTTTTGCGCCGCGGCGTACTCGCGCAGGCGGTCCAGGAAGGGGTTGTTCTCGAAGCCGGTTTCCGACACGTTGCCCACGAACATGGCGGGCTTGGCCGTGATCAGGCAAAGGGGCTTGAGGATGGCCAGCTCTTCCTTGCTGAAATCGATGGAGCGAACGGGCTTGGCCTGGTCCAGCGCCGCCTGGCACTTCTCCAGCACCTTGACCAGGGCCGCCGCGTCCTTGTCGCCCGAGCGGGCGGTCTTGTTGTAGCGGTGCAGGCTTTTCTCGACGGTGCCCAGGTCGGCCAGGCACAGCTCGGTCTGGATGACCTCGATGTCGGCGATCGGGTCGACCTTGCCGGCCACGTGGATCACGTTGTCGTCTTCGAAGCAGCGCACCACGTTGACGATGGCGTCGGTTTCGCGGATGTGGCTGAGGAACTGGTTGCCCAGGCCTTCACCCTGCGAGGCGCCCGCCACCAGGCCAGCGATGTCCACGAACTCCACGATGGCCGGCACGACGCGCTCGGGCTGGACGATCTCGGAGAGCTGCGCCAGGCGCGGATCAGGCACTTCCACCACGCCCACGTTGGGCTCGATGGTGCAGAAGGGGTAGTTCTCGGCGGCGATGCCGGCCTTGGTCAGCGCGTTGAAGAGGGTGGACTTGCCGACGTTGGGCAGACCCACGATGCCGCATTGGAGGCTCATGGTGTTCCTGACAGGAGGAGAAAGGGAGAAAGCAGGGCCGGCCGCGCCCGACAGGGTGTTGATGCACGGCAGCAATCCCGCCATTTTATGCGCCCTGGTGTCCCCGCTCGCCCGTGGCCGCAGGCCATCGGGTAGATTACCGGGCGCGGTCTGCCATGGTGGCCACCGCTGAGGAAAGCAATTTCATGAATCCCCCCGCTGGCAAGCGATTCGATGTGTGCGTGAGCGGCTCCGGCGCCGTTGCCATGAGCCTGGCCCTGGCCTTGTCGGCCGAAGGCTTCAGCGTGGCCTGGGCGCGCGCAACGGCCTTCCAGGCCCCGAACTCGCAGGACGTGCGCACCTACGCGCTCAACGCCCGGGCCATCGCCTTGCTGACCCGCTTGCGCGTCTGGCCGGCCCTGCAGGCTTTTGCCGCGCCGGTCCACGAGATGCAGATCCGGGGCGACGATGGCGGCCACCTGCACTTCTCGGCCTGGCAACAGCGCGTCCATGAACTGGCCTGGATTGCCGATGCGGGGGCACTGGAGCGCCTGCTCAGCGATGCGCTGCGTTTTGCGCCGCGCGTGGAGGTGGTGGGCCCCTTGACGGACGGTCATGCGCCCGTGGAGGCCTCGCTGCTGGCCATTTGCGAGGGCAAGTTCTCCGATTCGCGCCGGGCGCTGGGCATCAGCTTCGACCGCCAGCCCTATGGGCACAGTGGTGTGGCGGCCCGCCTGGTGGCCTCGCGGCCGCACCAGGGCGTGGCCCGCCAGTGGTTCCGCTCACCCGATGTGCTGGCGCTGCTGCCCTTCAACCAGCCCGAGCCGCAGGCCTCTTACGGCCTGGTCTGGTCGGTGCCGCAGGCCCGCGCGCAAGAGCTCACCAGCTTGCCTGCCGCCGATTTCGAGCGGGAGCTGAACCTGGCCATCGAGGCCAGTGACCCGACAGCGCAGGCGCTGATCGGCGAGCTGAAGCTGAGCTCCGAAGTCGCCTCATGGCCCCTGTCTCTGGCGCGCGCCTCGCGCTGGGCCGGCCCCGGTTGGGTGCTGCTGGGCGACGCGGCCCATCAGGTGCACCCCCTAGCCGGCCAGGGCCTGAACCTGGGCCTGGCCGATGTCGATGCCCTGTTGAGCGTGCTGGTCGATGCGCGCCGGACCGAACCCTGGCGAGAGCCGGGTGAAGAACGCCTGCTGCAGCGTTACGTGCGTCAGCGGGAATGGCCCACCCGCGCCATGGCTTCCGTGACCGATGGCATGCTGCACCTGTTCTCCGATTCGCGCGGCCCCTTGAAGGCCTTGCGCAACGTCGGCATGTCGGCGGTCGAGCGCCTGGGCCCGGTCAAGCACTGGCTGGTGGGTCGCGCGCTCGACGCCTGATTTTTCGCTCCCTGCTTCCTGAGGACCGCCCCGATGCCCCGATTCAAACGATTCCTGAGCGCCGCCTTCATCGCCCTGGCGATGGGCCAGGGGCTGGCCCACGCGCAGGCCGAGTTGCCCGCAGCACAGCTGGCCACGCTCAAGCAAAAGCTCTCGCAGCGCATGCCGCAACTGCCACCGATCGACGGCGCACGCACCACCTCCATGGCTGGCCTGATCGAGCTGCGCGCCGGTGGTCACATCCTCTACACCGACACCAGCGGCGACCACCTCATCGAAGGCCAGCTGATCGACGTGCGCACCCAGCGCAACCTCACCGAAGAGCGCACGGACGAGATCAACCAGGTCGACTTCGCCAGCCTGCCCCTGCGTGACGCCGTGGTCTGGAAGAGCGGCAACGGCAAGCGCCGCATGGTGGTCTTTGCCGACCCGAACTGTGGTTACTGCAAGCGCCTGGAGCGTGACATGCAAAAGCTCAAGGACGTGACGATCTACACCTTCATGATCGGCATCCTGGGTGACGATTCGAAGGCCAAGGCCGATCAGATCTGGTGCGCCAAAGACCGCACCCAGGCCTGGCTGAAGTGGATGATCGATGGCGAAGCTCCTCCCCGCGCTCTGGGCCAGTGCGGCTCGCCCCTGCAGCGCAACATGGCCCTGTCCCAGAAGCTGCGCGTCAACGGCACGCCGGCCATCATTTTTGAAGACGGCAGCCGCCTGCCCGGTGCTGCATCGCTGCAGACGCTGGAGCAGCGCCTGGCCAAGGCAGCGGGCAAGGGCGGCTGAGCCTGCTCGTCAGGGCCTGGGTGCCGTGCTGGCGCTCGGGCTGGCGTTCGAAGCACTTGCTGACGCAGCCGAGGCGCGCTGCCCAGGCGTTTGCTGAGGCGCCCGCGACAGGTTCATCTCCAGCCAGACGCCGTCCTTCATCTTCATGGCGATGCGCACCGGCAGGTACTGCAAGCCGGGCGCGAACCACACGTCGGCTGGCAGGGCGCCGTCATCGACGATGGCCTTGCGCGGACGCACGTGCAGCGTGGGGATGCGGCCCATCGGTGTGTCCAGCTCCACCTCTTCGATCACGTCGAACACCAGAGGTTCGGGCTTGCGCAGCGTCATCACCGTCATCTCGAAGCTGCTGCCCGGCTTGGCCTTGCCTGGGTCGAGGATGAACTGGTAGGCCACCTGGATCATGAAGCTGGCCGGGTCCTGCAACCCGGGGGTGCGTGGCTGCTGCTTGCCATCGGGCAGCTTGATCTGCTCGTCGCCGAGCTCGATCACCCTGGAGCGGGCGCTGCGGATCAGCAGGCGATTGACGTTTTCATAGCGGCGCGGGTGCAGCCCCTGCGGGCGGATCTCGCCTTCGCTGCTCAGGCGCCACGAGCCCAGCGGTGCGAAGCTCGGGCCCACGCTGGCGTCGATGTGCACCTGGTAGCGCTGGTCCTGCCTGATCCACTCGACGGTCGATTGACCATGCAGCGGCCCGCGGTAGAAGCCCTCCATGATGTAGCTCACGCGCGTGGCCAGGGGCCAGATGAAGCGCTCAGGAGCGGTTGCGGTAGCCGGCGATGCCGAACCGGGGGCGGATGCCGCCGCAGTGGGGGACTCGGGCTGGCTGGCCGCAGGCTCTGGCGTGGCGGCCGCCTGGGTGGCGCTGGCGCCGTCCTCGACAGGGGCCGGTTGAGGCGCCGAAGCGGCCTCGGCGACACGGGACACCTCGGGCTCTGACGCAGCGGAGGCCGCCTCAGGTGGTGGCTTGGGCTTTTTGCGCCGGATCGGCCGGGGCGCTGCGGGGGGCGCGGCAAGTGCCGCGACCACGGGGGCCGCGGGCGGGCTCGTCAGGCGAACCTCCGAAACGTACTCGGCCTGCATGCGTTCGATGCGCGGTGCATCGGGCTGCAGCCCGGCCATCTCGCCGAGCACGCCTTCGGTGATCCACAGGTGCAGCCCGGCCACCAGCGCCACCAGCATCAACAGGCCGATGAACGTCCGGGGGCGGGCGGCGGCACCTGCCTGTCTTGGCATCAGGCCCTCAACCAGGCCTTCCGGCGTGCCAGTGCGGCCTGCTCGGGAGCGCCGGTGGGCAGCACCAGGGTGACGATGTCATCGGCGAAGGGCGTCGGGCCATGTTCGCCGAGGCGGGGCAGGGCGATGGGGGTCAGGCGCTGGTCGCGGCTGATCAGCAGCTCCTGCTTCTTGCTGGCGTCGTGCCACTGCAGCAGGTCATCGGTGCGCTTGAGGCGCCAGCCATCCAGCGCCAGGAGCTCGTCGCCCGCGCTGAGACCGGCGGTTTCGGCCAGGCCATGTCGCATCACCGCCTGCACCTTCAACGAGCCTCCCGCTTCCGACAGGCGCACGCCCAGCTTTTGCGGCAAGGGCGCGGCCTTGCTCTGCCACTGCACGCCATGGCTGGCCAGCAACTCGCTCAGGGGCAACTCCTCGCAGGTCTCGGTCCAGCGGTGCAGGAGCTCGGCCCAGCTGTGAGCGGCCGATCGGGCCTGCAGGTGGGCCGCCGTGTCCGGTGCGCACTGGGCTTCGTCGCTCAGGGCCTGGGCCACGTCGGCCTCCGTGATCGAACGGCCCAGCCGCCACAGGCGCTCCATCACGCCATCGAGCTTGGGCTGGTGGCCGTCGCGCACGGGCAGCAGCCGCAGGGCCAGGTCCAGGCACAGCGCGACCAGCGAGCCCTTGGTGTAGTAGCTCACCGTGGCGTTGGCGGTGTTCTCATCGGGGCGGTAGTAGCGGGTCCAGGCATCGAAGCTGGCCTGGGCCACGCTGTAGGTCAGCCGGCCCGGCGTGCTGCGCACCTGGTTGACGGTCTTGCCGATCAGCTTGAGGTAGGTGGCCGCGTCGATCAGCTTGGTGCGCAGCAGGAACTGGTCGTCGTAGTAAGACGTGAAGCCCTCGAAGAACCACAGCATCCGGGTCATGTTCTCCCGGGTGAGGTCGATGGGGTCGAAGGCAGCGGGCTTGAGGCGCTTGACGTTCCAGGTGTGGAAGTACTCGTGGCTGATCAGGCCCAGCAGGGTGGTGTACGCCTCGCTCGGCGCGGTCCTTCCTTTGCGGGGCAGGTCCTTGCGCGCACAGATCAGGGCCGTGCTGCGGCGATGTTCCAGCCCGCCGTAGCCGTCTTCGACGGCATTGAGCATGAACACGTAGTGCTCGAAGGCGGCCTTGCGACGCCCGTGCCAGAACTGGATCTGGGCTTCGCAGATCTGGCGCGTGTCGGCCAACAGGCGCTCGCCATCGAAGTCCGGGCTGGCACCGGCCACCACGAACTCGTGACGAACGCCCCGCACCGTGAACCCTCCGCGCCAGAAGGTGCCGAGCTCGACCGGGTGATCGATCAGCTCGTCATGGTCGGGTGCTTCGTAAAGGCCCCAGCCCGCTGCGTTGACCTTCACGGGTTGAAGGGCCGTGGCCACTTGCCAGCCCTTGGGCAGCCCGCCAATGCGCACGCGATGCGGCTTGGCCTCGAAGCCCTCGGCGCGCAGGAAGACGCTGGTGCCGTTGAAGAAGCCGCGCCGCGCATCCAGGAAGGCCGCGCGCACCGAGGTGTCGAAGGCGTGCACCTCGTAGCTCACGGTCAGGGGCTTGCGGCCATCGGTGCTCACCTCCCAGGTGGCCTTGTCGAGTTGCACGATGTCGCAGGCCGCGCCGTCCTGATGGGCCTGCAGGGGCGCGAGGTGGCGCGCGAACTCGCGCACCAGGTAGCTGCCCGGGATCCACACAGGCAGGCTCAGGCGTTGGTTCGGTTGGGGGCGGGGAACCGTCATCGTCACCTGAAAGCGGTGGCGTTGCGGCTCGGCGGCTTCGATGCGGTATTCGATCATGGTGATGGCGGCTCTCAGATCTGGGCGGCGGCGACGAAGCAGCTGAGGCTGGCGATCACGGTGAGGCGAAAGCGCAGGGTCAGCCAGCCGGCGGCACCCAGCTCGAGGTAATGCTTGCGATCGGCCAGGTAACCGATGATCAGCCAGCCACCCAGCCAGGCCAGGCCGGCATGCGGTGGCATCAGCAGGCCGACCCAGGCCATCAGCGAGAGGAGCACGCCCGTCCACAGGGCGCGGCGCTGGTAGCCCGGCACCACGCCATGCCATTGCGACGAGGGCATCACCAGCCCCCAGCGCATGCCACCCAGGAAGGACAGCACCAGCGCGGCATAGGTGGACAGCGCACGCACCACGAAGGCGAAGGGTTCGTCGTCGATGCGACCGACCAGCAGCCACACAAACAGCGCGCCGGCGATCAGGGGGATGAGCCCCGCATAACCCAGTCGCCTGGCCAGCAGGTTGGGGTCGGCGTGAGGCAGGGGCGTGGGGGCAGGGGTCTCGGCGGCAAGCGTCATGGTGCGTGTTGGGGAGGAAGTCTGGTGGGCGATGGCCGTCCGCGGCCAGCCACCCGCCTCATTGTGTCAAGAATGGGGACAACCGGCAGGCCATCGGGCCATCAGGCTGACAGCCAGGCGAACACCGCCGGCACATCGGTGGGCAGTGCCAGCTCGCGCTGTTGCCAGTGCGCCACCGTGTCGGTCAGTGTGAAGCCCTGCGACAGCGTCAGGCCACAGCTCACGTTGAGCAGCGTCTGGGGCTGCAGGTGCTGCAGCAGCGCCTGCCACAGCGCCGGATTGCGGTAGGGCGTCTCGATGACGAGCTGCGTCTGGTGTGCCTTGCGCGACAGCAGCTCCAGCTCGCGGATGCGCTGCGCTCGCTGCGCAGCGTCGGTCGGCAGGTAGCCCACGAAGGCAAAGCTCTGGCCGTGCAACCCGCTGCCAGCCAGCGCCAGCACCAGCGAGCTGGGCCCCGACAGCGGCACCACGGGGATGCCGGCCTGGTGCGCCGCCTGCACCACCGCCGCACCCGGGTCGGCCACGCCAGGCAGCCCCGCCTCCGAGATCAGGCCCACATCGTGTCCGGTCCGTGCGGGCGCGAGCAGCTTGGCAAGGACGGCGGCCTGGCCGGACGCCTCGCTTTTCGCGTCCCGGGGGCCTTTGGCGGGCTGGCCGCCTTTGGCTGGGCGCGGCAACTCCTCGATCGAGAGGGCCTGCAAGGGCTGGCTCAAAGGTGCGACCTGGTCCACGCGTTTGAGGAAGGCCCGGGTGGTCTTGGCGTTTTCCGCGATCCAGTGCCCGATGCGCGCGGCTTCGCGGATCACGCCAAGCGGGATCACCTGCTGCAGATCGGGGGCCTGGCCCGTGGCCGGATCGGGGCAGCCCAGGTCCAGGGTGTTGGGCACCAGCAGCAGGCGCCCGGTGCGCCCGCCATGTGTGGGCATCGCTTGATCAAAGGTTCGCTCAGCCATGGGTGCACCCTGCCTCGCTGGAGGGGGCCATCAGCGGGTCCCAGCCCACTTCGCGCAGCAAGCGACTGGTGGCGATCAGGGGCAGCCCCACGAGCGCGGTCGGGTCGTCCGAGTCGATGCGCTCCAGCAGCACGATCCCCAGGCCCTCGCATTTCGCGCTGCCAGCGCAGTCATAAGGCTGCTCGCGCAGCAGGTAGGTTTCGATGGCCTCGTCGGTCAGCGCCCGAAATTGAACGGTGACGCTGTCAACGGCCTCCAGCACCTGATGGGTGCGAGGGCGCGTCACGCACACAGCGGTGTGAAAGCGCACGACCTGCCCGCTCAGGGCACGCAGTTGCTCGGTGGCCGCGGCGTGGTGGCCCGGCTTGCCCAGGGCGCGCCCGGCGAGGTCGGCCACCTGATCTGAGCCGATCACGATGACGTCGTCGTCGAAGCCTTGCGCCACCGCCAGCGCCTTGGCTTGGGCCAGGCGGCAGGCCAGGGCCAGCGGCGTCTCGCCGTGCAGGGGCGTTTCATCCAGGTCGGGCGAGCGGGTCTCGAAGGGCTGGCCCAGGCGAGCCAGCAACTCGCGCCGGTAGCGCGAGCTGGAGCCCAGCACCAGCCGGGGCAGGGCAGGGGAAGCGGAAACAGGCATGGCGCCATTGTCCACGAGTGCCCCGTGCCCGGCCGCCGGGCCTGACGCAGGGCATACACTCGCGGGCATGAAAGCACGCGCGTTCCTGCCCGAAAAACTCGACATCAAGGCCTTCATCGAGGCCGAGGCGCAACTGGCTGGCGAAACGCCGGTGACAGACCTGACTCGCCTGGCCGACGCCGCTTCGCCTGAGGCCGATCTGGCCGGCATGCCGCCGGTGCGCTGGCAGGTCACGGGCCGGCTTGTGCCTCAGCGTGTCGGCGAGCCTGAACTCTGGCTGGACCTGGCTGCCGAGGCCGAGCTCGACATGGAATGCCAGCGCTGCCTGCACCCGGTGCGCGAGCGCATGACGGTGTCCCGCTCGATCCGATTTGCCAGAGACGAGGCCGAGGCCGCGCGGCTGGACGCTGATTCGGACGACGACGTGCTGGCGGTCTCGCGGCAGTTTCACCTGCTGGAGCTGGTGGAAGACGAGCTGATCATGGCCCAGCCCATCGTGCCGCGCCACAGCGAGTGCCCCAGCGACATCGTCAACCTGATGCAGGACGACACCGAAACACCGGTGCCAGGGAGCCCCCCGGCTGACGCAGGCGAGGCCGAGCCGGCCGCGCAAGCCAAGCCGCATCCTTTCGCTGCGCTGGCGGCCCTGAAAAAGCGCTCGGACGGCTGAATTTGATCAGCCTGTCGGGTTTGTGCTAGAATTTCTGGTTTCCGGGATTTCGTCCAGGATTTTTGCCGCATGCGGGCTGTGGGCCCAGGGTCCGCACGGCATTGACACACATCGCCCACACATCGCCCACGGAGTCATCATGGCCGTTCAGCAAAACAAAAAGTCGCCTTCCAAGCGTGGCATGCACCGCTCGCACAACGCCCTGGTCACCCCGGGCACCGCTGTCGAGGCGACCACCGGTGAAGTGCACCTGCGTCACCACATCAGCCCGACCGGTTTCTACCGCGGTCGCAAGGTTCTGAAGACCAAGGCCGACGCCTGATCGGCTGGCACCCAGCGCTTGCCTGATGTCAGGCCAGCGCAGGTTCCTGCACGTTGATGCGCATAGGGGCTGGACAACCCGATCCAAAGGGTTAGCCGGCCCTTGTCTTTTTTGTCGGTGCGCCGCGTGAGCCATTCGGCTCTCACCGCAGTCCGTGTGAGGCTGCGGCCCGTGCCACCGCACCGCTTTGCCCCCACCACATGAGTCCTGACACGTCCGCCTCCTCGCTGCTTTCGCCTGTGCGCATCGCCGTTGACTGCATGGGTGGCGACCACGGGCCGTCGATCACTTTGCCGGCCTGTCAGGCCTTCCTGGCCAATCACCCGGACGCCGAGTTGCTGCTGGTTGGTCTGCCCGAGGCCCTGGCCCCGGCTCGCGGCTGGGAGCGTTGCCGCATCGTCGAGGCCAGCGAGGTCGTCACCATGGACGACCCCGTCGAGATCGCGTTGCGCCGCAAGAAGGACTCTTCAATGCGCGTGGCCATCAGCCAGGTCAAGGCGAGCGCCGATGCGCCCGCTGCCGCCCATGCCTGTGTGTCGGCCGGCAACACCGGTGCCCTGATGGCGCTGGCGCGTTACCTGCTCAAGACGCTCGAAGGCATCGACCGCCCGGCGCTGGCCACCGTCATGCCCAACCAGAAGGACGGCTTCACCACCGTGCTCGACCTGGGCGCCAACGTCGACTGCACGGCAGAGCACCTGCTGCAGTTCGCCGTGATGGGCTCGGCCCTGGTGTCGGCCGTGGACGGCAAGGCCAACCCCAGCGTCGGCCTGCTCAACATCGGCGAAGAGGTCATCAAGGGCAGCGAAGTCATCAAGCGCGCGGGCGAATTGCTGCGCCGCGCGCATGACCAAGGGCTGATCCAGTTCCATGGCAACGTCGAGGGCAATGACATTTTCAAGGGAACTTCGGACATCGTGGTGTGCGACGGCTTCGTCGGCAACGTTGCCCTGAAAACCGCCGAGGGCCTGGCGAGCATGTTCGCCGCCTTCATCAAGCAAGAGTTCACCCGCAACATCGTCACCAAACTGGTGGCTTTGGTCGCGATGCCGGTGCTAAATCGCTTCAAAAACCGCGTTGACCATCGCCGCTACAGCGGTGCGGCCCTGTTGGGCCTGCGCGGCTTGGTCTTCAAGAGCCACGGATCTTCGGACAAGCTGGCCTTCGAAGTGGCGCTCAATCGCGCTTATGATGCGGCCCGTCATCGACTGCTGGACCGGGTTCACGACCAGATCGCAGCCACCGTGGCCAGCCTGCCCACCCTTGTGGACGCAGGCGACGCGGAGGGTGTGGGTCGCGCTGCCTGATCCCCCTTTTAATGTCAGACAGACTGACGGCACACCAGCCAGACCCCCTGCAAGCCTCTACCCAGGCTGCAACCCTGGTGCCTCACAAGGGCGCCTCCTCTCCCAACAGGTTCTCTCGCATCGCCGGCACGGGCAGCTTCCTGCCACCCCACCGGGTGCTCAATCAGGAGCTGGTCGAGCGCCTGGCGCGCGACGGCATCGAGACCTCCGACGACTGGATCGTCGAGCGCACCGGCATCCGGGCGCGGCACTTTGCCGAGCCCGATGTCACCGCCAGCCAGCTCGGCCTGCAAGCCAGCCTGCGCGCGATCGAAGCCGCGGGCTGCCAGCCCTCCGACATCGACCTCATCATCTGCGCCACGTCCACGCCGGACATGGTGTTCCCCTCGACCGCTTGCCTCATCCAGCGCGACCTGGGGATTTCCGGCTGCCCGGCGTTTGATGTTCAGGCCGTGTGCTCGGGCTTCATCTACGCGCTCACCGTGGCCGACTCGATGATCCGCAGCGGCATCTCGCGCCGCGCGCTGGTCGTGGGCGCCGAGGTGTTTTCGCGTTTGCTCGACTTCCGCGACCGCACCACCTGCGTGCTGTTCGGCGACGGGGCAGGGGCCGTGGTGCTCGAGGCCTCCGATCAGCCCGGCATCGTGGCCTCGTGCCTGCATGCCGACGGCCAGCACGTGGGCCTGCTCAACGTGCCAGGCAACGTCAGTGGCGGCCGCATCCTGGGAGACGCCACGCTCAAAATGGACGGGCAGGCTGTGTTCAAGCTGGCCGTTGGGGTGCTCGACAAGGCCGCTCACGAGGTGCTGGATGCCGCCGGTCGCGATGCCTCTTGCATCGACTGGCTGATCCCGCACCAGGCGAACCTGCGCATCATGCAGGGCACTGCCAAGAAACTGAAACTTCCCTTTGACAGGATCGTGGTCACGGTGGACCAGCATGGCAACACGTCGGCGGCTTCCATCCCGCTGGCGCTGGACCACGGTGTTCGCCATGGCAGCATCCAGCGAGGCCAGACCCTGATGCTCGAGGGCGTCGGGGGGGGCTTCACCTGGGGCGCCGTGCTCGTCGACTACTGATCGCTTGATTCCCTGAACAACAACGATTTGGACAACCAGACATGACCGCTTTCGCATTCGTCTTTCCCGGCCAGGGTTCCCAGTCCGTGGGCATGCTCGGTGCCTGGGGTGACCACCCTGCCGTGCGCGACACGCTCGTCGAGGCCTCCGATGCCCTGGGCGAAGACCTCGGCAAGCTGATCGCCGAGGGCCCGAAGGAGGCCCTGGACCTGACCACCAACACCCAGCCCGTGATGCTGACGGCGGGCGTGGCCTGCTGGCGCGCCTGGCTGGCCGAAACCGGTTTGACGCCGGCCGCCGTGGCGGGGCACTCCCTGGGTGAGTACGCTGCCCTGGTGGCGGCAGGCGCCCTCACGCTCAAGGATGCGTTGCCCCTGGTGCGTTTCCGTGCCCAGGCCATGCAGGAGGCCGTGCCTGTGGGTGCTGGCGGCATGGCCGCCATCCTCGGCATGGACGCCGAAGGCGTGAAGGCCGGTTGCGCCGAAGCCGCTGCCGCCACGGACGAGGCCGTCGAGGCCGTCAACTTCAACGACCCCAAGCAGACCGTGATCGCCGGCACCAAGGCCGCCGTCGACAAGGCTTGCGAGGTGCTCAAGGCCGCTGGCGCCAAGCGTGCGCTGCCGCTGCCGGTGTCGGCCCCGTTCCACTCCAGCCTGATGAAGCCGGCCGCCGAGCGCCTGAAAGAAAAGCTCGCTGCCACCGCCTTCGCTGTGCCCGCCATCGCCGTTGTCAACAACATCGATGTGGCCGTCGTGAGCGAGGCCGATGCCATCCGCGATGCCCTGTACCGCCAGGCCTTCGGTCCGGTGCGCTGGGTCGAGTCTGTCCAGGCCCTCAAGGCCCGAGGCATGACGCACGTCATCGAGTGCGGCCCGGGCAAGGTGCTGTCGGGCATGGTCAAGCGCATCGACGCCGACCTCGTCACTGGCTGCGTGCTGGATCCGGCCTCGCTGGCCGACGTCAAGGCCCTGCTGGCCTGAGGAGCAATCACATGAGCAACGAATTCAAGGGCCAGGTCGCCCTGGTCACCGGCGCCAGCCGCGGCATCGGTCGCGCCATCGCCGTCTCGCTGGCCCAGCGCGGCCTGAAGGTCATCGGCACCGCCACCTCCGAATCGGGGGCGCAGGCCATCTCCGAGGGTCTGTCCGGCTTCGAGGGCTGCAAGGGCATCGTCCTGAACGTGACCGACGCCGCCGGAGTCGACGCCGCCGTGGACGCCATCATCAAGGAACACGGCGCCCTGCATGTGCTGGTCAACAACGCCGGCATCACCCGCGACATGCTGGCCATGCGCCTGAAGGACGAGGACTGGGACGCGGTGCTGGACACCAACCTCAAGGCCGTCTTCCGCCTGAGTCGCGCCGTCATGCGCCCCATGATGAAGCAGCGCCACGGCCGCATCATCAGTATCACCTCCGTGGTGGGTGCCGCGGGCAACCCCGGGCAGGCCAACTACGCCGCCGCCAAGGCAGGCGTGGCCGGCATGACCCGCGCCCTGGCGCGCGAACTCGGCAGCCGTGGTGTGACCGTCAACTGCGTGGCCCCCGGCTTCATCGACACCGACATGACCCGCTCGCTCACCGAAGAGCAGCAGTCGGCCTTGAAGTCACAGATTCCGCTGGGCCGCCTGGGGCAGCCCGAAGACATCGCCGAGGCCGTGGCCTTCCTGGCCTCCCCGCAGGCTGGCTACATCACCGGTGTGGAATTGCATGTCAACGGTGGCATGTACATGAATTGATTTGAGATCTTCCCGGGATATCTCAAATTCGATTTTTCGAGCCGGTCAGCGTAATGACATGCTGAGCCGGTAAAATCCCTGGTTTGTTTGCAACCCCTCCTGGAGGAGTCATGAGCGATATCGAAGCACGCGTCAAGAAGATCATTGCAGAGCAACTCGGTGTGGCCGAGTCTGAAGTCAGCCCCGAGAAGGCTTTCGTGGCCGACCTGGGTGCCGATTCTCTGGACACCGTTGAGCTGGTGATGGCCCTCGAAGACGAGTTCGGCATCGAGATCCCCGACGAAGAAGCAGAAAAGATCACCACCGTGCAACTGGCGATCGACTACGCCAAGAACCACGTCAAGGCCTGATCGCCCTGCGATGAGTCAGGGACAGGGGCCCATCCGGGGCCTTGTCCCTCTCACGGATTTCAACCTTCTGCACTGGCAAGCATGACCCGTCGTCGCGTCGTCATCACCGGCCTTGGCCTGGTGACCCCCCTTGGCAATCAGGTCCAGGACTCCTGGGCGGCCCTGCTCGCAGGCCGCTCTGGCATCCAGACCATCACCCAGTTCGACGCTTCGGCGTTCGCCTGTCAGTTCGCAGGCGAAGTCAAGGGCTTCAACATCGAGGATTACATCCCCGCAAAAGAAGCCCGCCACATGGACCGTTTCATCCACTTCGGCCTGGCTGCAAGCATGCAGGCCGTCAAGGATGCCGGTCTGCCCACCGGTGATGCCCTGAGCCCCGAACTCGCCGAGCGCATCGGCGTGCTGGTGGGCTCCGGCATCGGTGGTCTGCCCATGATCGAGCAGACCCACACCGACTACAAGGAACGCGGCCCGCGCCGCATTTCTCCCTTCTTCGTGCCCGCCTCGATCATCAACATGATCAGCGGCCACGTCTCCATCTATCACGGCTTCCGGGGCCCCAACCTGGGCGTCGTGACGGCCTGCACCACTGGCCTGCATGCCATCGGCCTGGCCGCCCGCCTCATCGAGGCGGGTGACGCCGACATCATGGTCGCAGGTGGCGCCGAGTCCACGGTCAGCCCGCTGGGCATCGGTGGTTTCGCAGCATCCCGTGCACTTTCCACCCGCAACGACGACCCGGCCACCGCCTCGCGCCCCTTCGACAAGGACCGCGACGGCTTCGTGCTGGGCGAGGGCGCCGGCGTCATGGTGATCGAGTCCTACGACAGCGCGGTCGCACGTGGTGCCAGGATCTACGCCGAGCTCGCCGGTTTCGGCATGAGCGGCGACGCGTACCACATGACCGCACCGGACGTTTACGGCCCGCAGCGCTCGATGATGAATGCCCTGCGCAACGCTGGCATCAACCCCGATCAGGTGCAGTACCTCAATGCGCACGGCACCTCGACCCCGCTGGGCGACGTCAACGAAACCAACGCCATCAAGCAGGCTTTTGGCGACCACGCCAAGAACCTGGTGGTCAACTCGACCAAGTCGATGACGGGCCACCTGCTGGGCGGTGCCGGTGGCATCGAGTCGGTGTTCACGGCCTTGGCCGTGCACCACCAGGTCTCGCCACCGACCATCAACATCTTCAACCAGGACCCGGAGTGCGACCTGGACTATTGCGCCAACACCGCGCGCGAGATGAAGATCGACGTCGCTGTGAAGAACAACTTCGGCTTTGGCGGCACCAACGGTTCTCTGGTGTTCAAGCGCGTCTGAGTCGTCACGCCTTCTCGGCTCCATCGAACTGACAGCGGGAGGTGCAGGTTTTCCCCGCTGAAATCCTGCCCCATCCATGTCTGTTCTCGCTCCTCTCCTGAGGCCCGCGTCCTGGCGCCTGTCGCCAGGCGCTGCCGATGTCCCCTGGTTGCGTCACCTCGGGCTGGCCTTGTTGCTGCTCAGTTGCCTGGCCTTGCTCGGATGGTGTGCCGCGACCTGGCTGGAGTCCTGGCGGCACCGCGATCTGGGTTGGCCTTCGGTGCTGGCATTGCCCATGTGCGTGCTGGGCTTGCGCCACGCCTGGTTGCTCGCACGAAGCTGGCTGATGCCGGGTGTGCCCTTGACCTTGCGCTGGACAGGCCCCGTGGCCACCTTGCGCTCGGGTGAGCCGGCGGGTGGCTGGCGTGTGGACGAATGGGGTGCCCAACCGGTCGATGTCAGCCTTGTGTGGGACTGGCAGCGCGTCATGCTCCTGCGAGTGCGACCATGGGACTCGGCATCGCACCAGGCCTGGATCTGGTTGCAGGACCGTCCGGGACAGGCTGCCCAGCCTGGTGGCGAGGTGCACCGCCTGCGCACCCTGTTGTGCCTGCCGCCCGCCATGACCCGACCAGCGGGTGAGGCCGCGACGGAGTTGTCCTCAGGGTCTGGCGTTTCGACCCGTTCGGGGTTGGTGGCATCATCGCGGCATGACGCAACAACCGTTTCCTCTCGCATGAGCCGCGCTCGCTCGCCTGCGCGCCCGCTGCGTCAGGGGCCTCGCGGCGATGCGGCCTTGAGTGCGCCCCTGCGTTTCGAGGACGGATTTCCTGCCACGCAGGTGCTCGAGCGCTGGCAGGACGAGGTCGTCGACTCGGCGAGCTTTGACGGGGGGCGGTCATGATGCCGCTGGATCAGGACCCAGACGCCCAGGCGCCCGCCTCCGGGTTGCCTTCGTTCCCTGATTCGGCTGCGCCCGATGTCGGGCCTGCACGCCTGGTCATCGACGAGGACGCGCAGCTGGTCGAGCGGGTGCAACGCGGCGACCAGCGCGCCTTCGAGATGCTGGTCGTCAAGTACCAGCGCCGCATCGAGCGGCTGATCGCGCGAATGGTGCGCGACACCGACCTGGTCGAAGACATCGCGCAGGAAACCTTCATTCGCGCCTACAGGGCCTTGCCCGGCTTCCGTGGCGAAAGCGCTTTCTACACCTGGCTCTACCGCATCGCGGTCAACACCGCCAAGAAGGCCATGATCGGCCTGCAGCGTGATCCACTGCGCACCGAATCGTCGCTGGCCGGGGTGGCGGACGAAGACGACGACGCCTCGCGGGTCGAGAACGACCTGAGCGATGGCGAAACGCCCGAATCCGTGCTGGCCTCGCGGCAGGTTGCCGAAACGGTCAATGCGGCGGTCGAGGCACTCTCTGAAGACCTGCGCCATGCCATCACGCTGCGCGAGATCGAAGGACTGAGCTACGAGGACATCGCCGAGATCATGCAATGTCCGATCGGCACGGTGCGCTCGCGGATCTACCGCGCCCGGGAGGCCATCGCGTCGCGTTTGCGCCCCTTGCTTGACACCCGCGATGGGGAACGCTGGTGACGAATCGACACATCTCGGGAACTTTCTCGGGTGGGGCGGCACCAACCTGACATGCCTGGCCTGCGATCCCGGCAGGCGAAAACTCTCTGGAGCCCCAGCATGTCCGAAACCAAGCCCGACGACACCATTCCCCGCGAGATCCTGTCCGCGCTGGCGGATGGGCAGGCCCATTCCGACGAGGTTGCGCGCGCCTGTGGAGCCTGGCGCCATCAGTCCGAGGCCCGTGCCACCTGGCATGCCTACCACCTGATCGGTGAGGCCATGCGCTCGCCCGACCAGGCCGCGGCCAGCGACAGCGCGGCCTTCCTGCAGCGCATGAGGGCACGCCTGGCCGAAGAGCCGGTGGTGCTTTCGCCGCAATCGGCTCATTCGGTGAGCCGATCCGCCGCGTCTCAGGCCTTGGAAGCCGCATCGGCCAACGTGCAGCCCCTCAAGCGGCGCATGTGGGCGGGGCCAATGGCCGTGGCGGCCAGCTTTGCCGTCATCGTCGGGGTCCTGACCGCCAACCTGGGTGGGCCGGTGGGTCAGCCCGAAGGCACCCAGATGGCCCGCTCCGGCGTGGGCTGGGCCGAAGGCAGTGGTCAGTCGCCCGGCGTGGCGTCAGCCCTGGGTGCTGGGGGCTCGTTCAGCGCGGCTCGCACGCAAGGCCATGTGTTGTTGCCGTCCGATCCCAGGCTGGAGCAGGCAATGACCGTGCAGCGGCCCCAGCCCAATCCGCCACAGACCTTTGCCGAGGCGCCTGGCGTGATCCGGGTCAGCGCAGAGCAGGGGCGCTGACAGCCTGTTGACAGGCCGCTGCGCCAACGGCATCTGTCGCTTCTCTCATGCACCGCGTCGGTCCTGGCCCCGCGGTGCCTTGCTTTGTGGGGTGGCCTTTGCGTCTGTGAAGGCATCCCTGCGTCCAACGGTTCACCCATCTTCACTTGCAGACGTGAACGCGAAACGCAATGTCGTCCAAACTCACGCCTGTGACGTTTCGTCATCATCCGAATCGCTTTCCACAAGGTCCTGACATCCATGTCATCCAAGCAAATGAGCGTTACTTCCGCCCCTTCCGTCATCCGCCGCACCCTGATCGTCGGTGCCGTGGTGTCTGCCGTGGGCCTGTTGCTGAGCTCCAGCCTGTTTCCCCACGCTTCTCAGGCCCAACAGGCGCCAGTCGCATCGATCGCGCAACCGGCTCCGGCCAACGCGCCATCGCTGGTCAAGGGGCTGCCCGATTTCACCGAGCTGGTCGAGAAGGTCGGCCCCTCCGTGGTCAGCATCCGGACCACGCAGCGCGTGGGGGACGACGACGGCGAGGGCGATGAGGCCGATGCGCAGATGCGCGAGTTCTTCAAGCGCTTCTTCGGTGTGCCGATGCCCGAGCAGCGTGGCCGGACCCCGCGCAAAGGGGGCGAGCAAGGTGGCTCGCAAGGCGAGGAGCGCCCGCGCGGCCTGGGTTCAGGCTTCATCCTGAGCACCGACGGCTACGTCATGACCAACGCCCACGTCGTCGAGGGGGCGGACGAGGTCTACGTCACCCTGACCGACAAGCGCGAGTTCAAGGCCAAGGTCGTGGGCGCCGACAAGCGCACCGACGTGGCCGTGCTGAAGATCGAAGCCAGCAAGTTGCCGGCGGTGGTCGTGGGCGACGTCAACCGCCTGAAGGTCGGCGAGTGGGTCATGGCGATCGGCACGCCCTTCGGTCTGGAGAACACCGTCACCGCAGGCATCGTCAGTGCCAAGGCGCGCGACACCGGCGAAGAGATCCGCTTCATCCAGACCGACGTGGCCGTGAACCCTGGCAACTCGGGTGGCCCGCTGATCAACATGCGGGGCGAGGTCGTGGGCATCAACTCTCAGATCCTCAGCCGCTCGGGCGGCTTCATGGGCATCTCGCTGTCCATCCCCATCGACGATGCGGTGAAGGTGGCCGACCAGCTGCGTGCGGGTGGCAAGGTCACGCGCGGCCGCATCGGCGTGTCCATCGGGCAGGTCACCAAGGACGTGGCCGACTCCATTGGCCTGGCCAAGGCCGAGGGCGCACTGGTGCAGGCGGTCGAGCCCGGCACGCCAGCCGACAAGGCGGGCCTGGAGGTGGGTGACATCGTGACCCGTTTCAACGGCCAGGCCATCGAGAAGCCTGCCGACCTCTCGCGCCAGGTGGCGGCCACCAAGCCGGGCACCAAGTCGACCCTGCAGGTCTTCCGCCGCGGGGGCTACAAGGAGCTGAGCATCACCGTGGCCGAGATGGATGGCCCCAAGAGCAAGGCCGAGCAGGAAGCCGCCAAGCCGGCCAAGGTGGCGGCCTCGCTCCTGGGCTTGAGCGTGATCGACCTCAACGCCGAGCAAAAGCGTGAGCTCAAGCAAAACGGTGGCGTGCTGGTCGAGGACGCGCAAGGACCGGCGGCGCGCGCTGGCTTGCGTCCGGGCGACATCATCCTGGCCGTGGCGAACGTGCAGATCGCCAGCGCCAAGGACTTCGAGGCCGTGCTGGGCAAGCTCGACAAGAACCGCCCGGTGAGCGTGCTGGTGCGTCGTGGGGACTGGGCGCAGTACGCCGTGATCCGCCCGGGCAAGTGAGGCGGGCGCACCCCTCAAAGGGCCCTGCGGGGCCCTTTTTTGCGCAATCCTGAGCGTTTCCTGGGGTTGTTGGGTGGCTCAGACAGCCCGACCCGATGTTGATAAGTCCGGAGTCGGCGGGGGTTTGTGGCTACAATCCGCCCTGCCGGAAACCTCCGATCCCACAGGGGAGCCGACGCCCGACTTACCCACACACGCCTGTGGACAAGATGTGTATAACATCAATGTCCCGGCTGGCAAGCCCCCGCCCTGGGCCTGCAAAAAGCCCTTGCGGAAGGGACCTTCGGTACAATGGAGGTCCAACAAGCAGTTGCCATACGTTTTTGTTGGAAGGCGCGTCACAACTTTGGACGTGCCTTTTTTTTATGAATCACATCCGCAATTTTTCGATCATTGCCCACATCGACCACGGCAAGTCCACGCTGGCCGATCGCATCATCCAGCGCTGTGGTGGCTTGAGTGATCGCGAGATGGAAGCGCAGGTGCTCGACTCGATGGACATCGAGAAAGAGCGCGGCATCACCATCAAGGCCCAGACCGCTGCGCTGCAGTACAAGGCGCAGGATGGCCAGGTCTACAACCTGAACCTGATCGACACACCTGGTCACGTCGACTTCTCGTATGAAGTCAGCCGCTCGCTGTCGGCTTGCGAAGGCGCGCTGCTGGTGGTCGACGCCTCGCAAGGTGTCGAGGCGCAGACGGTGGCCAACTGCTACACCGCGCTCGACCTGGGCGTGGAAGTGATCCCGGTCCTCAACAAGATGGACCTGCCGCAGGCCGACCCCGAGCGCGCCAAGGAAGAAATCGAAGACGTCATCGGCATCGACGCCACCGACGGCATCCCGTGCTCGGCCAAGACGGGCATGGGCATCGATGAGATCCTCGAAGCGGTGGTCAAGCGCATGCCGCCCCCGAAGGGCAACCCCGACGGCCCGCCGCGCGCCATGATCATCGACGCCTGGTTCGACAACTACGTCGGCGTGGTGATGCTGGTGCGCGTGGTCGACGGCGTGCTCAAAAAGGGCGAGCGCATCCGCATGATGGCGACCAACACCGTCTACCCGGCCGAGCACCTGGGCGTTTTCACGCCCAAGTCCACGCCGCGTGACGAGTTGCGCGCGGGCGAGGTGGGCTTCATCATCGCCGGCATCAAGGAGCTGGCCGCCGCCAAGGTGGGCGACACGGTCACCATCGAGAAAAAGCTGCCCAACAACGCCGGCCCGGCCACCGAGGCGCTGCCAGGCTTCAAGGAAATCCAGCCGCAGGTGTTCGCGGGTCTCTACCCGACCGAAGCCAGCGAGTACGACCAGCTGCGCGACGCGCTCGAAAAACTCAAGCTCAACGACAGCTCGCTGCGCTACGAGCCCGAGGTGTCGCAGGCGTTGGGCTTTGGCTTTCGCTGCGGCTTCCTGGGCCTGCTGCACATGGAGATCGTGCAGGAGCGCCTGGAGCGCGAGTTCGATCAGGACCTGATCACGACCGCGCCCAGCGTGGTCTACGAAGTCGAGCTCAATGGCGGCGAGGTCATCGAGGTGGAAAACCCCTCGAAGATGCCCGAGGTGGCCCGCATCAACGAGATCCGCGAGCCCATCGTCACGGTGCACCTGTACATGCCGCAGGATTACGTCGGCCCCGTGATGACGCTGGCCAACCAGAAGCGCGGCGTGCAGATGAACATGGCCTACCACGGCCGCCAGGTCATGCTGACTTACGAGATGCCGCTGGCCGAGATCGTGCTGGACTTCTTCGACAAGCTCAAGTCGGTGTCGCGCGGCTATGCCTCCATGGACTACGAGTTCAAGGAGTACCGCGCCTCCGACGTGGTCAAGGTGGACCTGCTGATCAACGGTGACAGGGTCGATGCCTTGTCCATCATCGTGCACCGTGCCCAGAGCGCCTACCGTGGTCGCGCCGTGGCCGCCAAGATGCGTGAGCAGATCCCGCGTCAGATGTACGACGTCGCCATCCAGGCGGCCATCGGTGGCAACATCATCGCCCGCGAAAACATCAAGGCGCTGCGCAAGAACGTGCTGGCAAAATGCTACGGCGGCGACATTTCTCGCAAACGCAAGCTGCTCGAAAAGCAGAAGGCCGGCAAGAAGCGCATGAAACAGATTGGATCGGTCGAGGTGCCCCAGGAAGCCTTCCTGGCCATCCTGCAGGTTGACGACTGATCACCACAAGCCAATACACACAAATGAGTCTGATCACCGGATTGCTGTACGCGGCGCTGGCTGCGTACCTGGGGGGCTGGTATCTGGGGCACTGGCACGGGAATTTCTCGCTGCTGCTGTTCATCCTGACCGTCGTGACGCTGGCCTACTGGCTGGCCGAGAAGTTCAAGTTCCGCCCTGACCGCGAAGCCGCTGCCGCACAGCTGGTCGAGCAGGACCAGGCTCGCCGCGTTTCGCTGGCCACACAAGGCATTGGCGACGTCGACGGCAACATCGGTATCGCCCGTGACCGCCTGCTGATGCAACCCTGGTGGCTGGACTGGACCGCGGGCCTGTTCCCGGTGATCTGCGCGGTCTTCCTGATGCGCTCGTTCCTGTTCGAGCCGTTCAAGATCCCCTCGGGCTCGATGATCCCGACGCTGGTGGTGGGCGACCTCATCCTGGTCAACAAGTTCCACTACGGCATCCGCCTGCCGGTGATCAACCAGAAGGTCATCGACAACAACGAGCCGCAGCGGGGCGACGTCATCGTCTTCCGTTACCCGGTCAACACCGATCTGGACTACATCAAGCGCGTGGTGGGGCTGCCGGGCGACACCGTGGCCTACATCAACAAGCAGCTGACCGTCAACGGCCAGCCCGTCGAGCGCGAGCCCGGGCCCGAGTATTACGACGCCGACAGCCTGCGCTACGCCCAGCAGTACACCGAGAAGCTGGGCAACCTGCAACACAACATCCTGATCGATCGCGACCGCCCGCCTTTCGTGCCGCCGCAGGCCATCGAGGACTTCCCGATGAAGGAAAACTGCAGCTACAGTGGCGAAGGGATGGTCTGCCAGGTGCCACCGGGTCACTATTTCGTGATGGGTGACAACCGCGACAACTCGCAGGACTCCCGCTACTGGGGCTTCGTGCCCGACCGCAACCTGGTCGGCAAGGCCTTCGTCATCTGGATGAATTTCAGCGACGTCAAGCGCATTGGTTTCTTCCACTGAACCCAAGCATTTTCAGGATCGAGCCCATGTTCCTCTCGACTGCCACCTCTCGTCAGCGCTCGGTCGGCCGGGCCCAGCGCGGCATCACGCTGATCGGCCTGCTGGCCTGGGCCTTCGTCATCTGCGTGGTTGCCTTGATCGGCATGAAGGTGACGCCTGCTGTGCTGGAGTACCAGACCATCACGCGCATGGTCAACAAGGCGGCCAGCGAGGGCGGCAGCACCGTGGCCGAAATCCGCGCTGCCTACGACCGCGCGGCCCAGATCGAATACGGGGTCGAAGCAATCAAGAGCAGCGGCGACCTGGACATCACCAAGGAAAACGAGAAGATCGTCATCCGGTTCGCCTATGACAAGGAAATCGAGTTGATCGACCCGGTGTACCTGGTGATCAAGTTCGAAGGGCAGTCCAAGTGAGGCCTGCTTGCGGTTCAGGATCACGCGACGAACGGGCCTGGTATCAGGCCCTTTGTCTTTGCGGCGCCCGCCTGTGCGCGTCGCCGGGTTGAGGTGCCGCCGATGCCATCCCTGTCGCCGGCCCTGATGGCCCTGCAACAACGCCTGGGCCATGCCTTTGCCGAGCCGGCCCTGCTGCAGCGGGCCGTCACCCACAAGAGCTTCGGCGCCGACCACTACGAGCGCCTGGAGTTCCTGGGCGACGCCGTGCTGGAGCTGGGCGTTTCCACCTTGCTGTATGCGCGCTTTGCGCAGGGCGCCGAGGGCGACCTGACCCGTGTGCGCGCCCACCTGGTGCGCCAGGACATGTTGCATCGCCTGGCGGTGTCGCTCGGGCTGCCCGAGGTGCTGCGCCTGAGCGAGGGCGAAGCCAAGGGCGGTGGTGCGCAGAGGCCGTCCATCCTGGCCGACGCGCTGGAGGCCATCATCGGGGCGGTGTACGTGGACGCGGGTTTCGAGGCCGCGCGCGGGCTGGTGCTGCGCCTGTTCGAGCCCCTGCTCGACGAGAGTGGCTCGCTGGAGGGCTGGGCCAAGGATGCCAAGACCGCCTTGCAGGAATGGCTTCAGGCGCGCAAGATGCCCGTGCCGACCTACGGCATCGAAGCGACACGTGGCAAAGCGCACGAGCAGGTTTTCGTGGTCTCGTGTGCGCTGCCTGAACTGGGGCTGCAGGTCACGGGCGAGGGCACGTCCCGCCGCGCGGCCGAGCAGGCGGCTGCCCAGGTGGCGCTGCAGCAAGCCATGGCCCTGCCGGCCCGTCAGGTGGCCGCACCCAAAAACAAGGCGCCCGAGCCCGTCGTCGTTCGCAAACCAGCCAAGTCGCGCCTGTCGCGCTCCCCGGGCGGGCAGGACGAAGCCTGACCTGTCCCCCGCCGAATCTGAAGGCGCACGGCTGTCTCCGCCTTGTGTGCCGCACCGAACCCCCGCACCGAACCCGCCATGCCGAACAAGCCCACCGAAGACCCCAACCCCTCGCTTGACCAGATGCTGGCCCAGTTGTCCACGGCCCGCTCCGGCGAAGGGGCGCAGGCCGTGCCGGCGTCCGAGCAGCGTTGCGGGCTGATCGCCATCGTCGGGCGCCCGAACGTGGGCAAGTCCACGCTGATGAACGCGCTGGTGGGGCAGAAGGTGTCGATCACCTCGCGCAAGGCGCAGACCACGCGCCACCGCATCACCGGCATCTGCACCAAGGGCGACACGCAGTACGTGTTCGTCGACACCCCGGGCTTTCAGACCCGGCACACGGTGCGCGGCACGGCGGCGCTCAACCGCAACCTCAACAAGACGGTGCAGGCCACGCTGTCCGACGTGGCCATCGTGCTGTTCCTGGTCGAGGCCGGGCGCTTCGGGCCCGACGACGCCCAGGTGCTGGCCCTGTTGCCCAAAGACCGCCCGGTGCTGCTGGTGGCCAACAAGCTGGACATGGTCAAGAGCCGCGAAGACCTGTTCCCGTGGCTGCAGGCCATGCAGGAGCGCTTCCCGTTCGCCGAGTACGTGCCGCTGACCGCCAAGCGCGAGGGCGACCCCGATCGACTGCTCGACATCGTCCGTCCCTACCTGCCCGAGCAGGGCTGGTGGTACGACGCCGACGCGCTGACCGACCGCACCGACCGGTTCCTGGCCAGTGAAATGATCCGCGAGAAGCTCTTTCGCCTGACGGGCGACGAGTTGCCCTACACCTCGACGGTGGTCATCGACCAGTACACCGACGAGCCGCCGCCGGTGGGCAAGCCCAAGTCCACGGGCCTGGTGCGCATCGCCGCGACCATCATCGTCGAGCGCGAGCAGCACAAGGGCATGATCATCGGCGACAAGGGTGAGCGCCTCAAGCGCATCGGCACCGAGGCTCGCACCGAGCTCGAGCGCCTGATGGGCCGCAAGGTCTTCCTGGAGATCTGGGTGAAGGTGCGCTCCGGCTGGGCCGACGACGAGGCCCGCCTGCGCACTTACGGCTACGAGTGAGGCCGGGTGACGGGGGGGCGTTCGTCCGTGCGCGGTGCTTCACATGGTGGACCAAGGGGGCCATCGCCGGCCTACGTGCTGCACAGCCATGACTGGAGCGAATCCAGCCTGATCCTGGACATGTTCTGCCGCGAGCAGGGCAGGGTGGTCGCCATCGCCAAGGGGGCCAAGCGGCCGTACTCGCAGCTCAGGCCGGTGCTGATGCCTTTTCAGCGCATCGCGGTGGGGTTCGGCTCCAAGCGCGGTGACGACGCCGAGGTGTGGCTGCTGCGCCAGGCCGAGTGGGCCGGCGGCCCCGCATTCTGCGGGGGCGACGCCTTGCTGCCGGGCTTTTACCTCAACGAGCTGTTGATGAAGCTGCTGCCGCGGCACGACCCCCACCCGGTGCTGTTCGAGGCCTACGCAGACACCTTGCAGGCGCTGGCCGAGCCAGGGCTGCTGCACGCGGCGTTGCGGGCATTCGAGTTGATCCTGCTGCGCCAGCTGGGCCACCTGCCTGACCTGGCCCTGCAGACCGTCGATGGCCGTCCGGTGCTGGCGGGCGAGCCCTACGAGCTGCACCCCGAGCTGGGTGTGCGGCCCGCGCACCGCCTGGGCGAATCTGCCGACGGGCCCAGCGTGCTCAATGGCAGCGTGCTGCTGGCGATGGAGGACGCTTTGTCCGATGGCTGGCTCAACGACCCGCGGCGCGTCAAACCTGGGCACTCGCCAGTGCCCAGCCTGATGGCGGCTTGCGTGCCGGCCTTGGTTGACCTCAAGGTGATCACGCGCTCGCTGCTTCACTATCATCTCGGCACGAACACGCTGCGCACCCGCCAGCTCATGATGGAACTCCAGCAACCATGACCTTCTCCGGCATGCACCTGACCGCCCACGATGCGCCCCTGCTGGGCGTCAACATCGACCACGTCGCCACGGTGCGCAACGCGCGGGGCGGGCGTTTCCCGGACCCGGTGCAGGCTGCGCTGCTGGCCGTCGAGGGCGGTGCCGACATCATCACCTTCCACCTGCGCGAAGACCGCCGCCACATCCGCGACGACGACGTCGCGCGCCTGAAAGCCGCCATCGGTGTGCCGCTGAACTTCGAGGCCGCCGTGACCGACGAAATGCTGGGCATCATCGAGCGCACGCGCCCCGAGCACGTCTGCCTGGTGCCCGAGCGCCGCCAGGAGGTCACCACCGAAGGCGGGCTCGACGTCGTCGGGCAGTTCGACCGCGTCAAGGATGCCTGCACGCGCCTGGCCGAAGCCAACTGCCGCGTCTCGTTGTTCATCGGGGCCGACCCGGCGCAGATCGATGCCGCGGCCCGCGCCGGCGCGCCTTGCGTGGAGCTGCACACCGGCCCGCTGGCCCATGCCTGGTGGGATGGCGATGCCGCGGCCTTGCAGGCCGAGCTGACGCGCCTGAGCCAGGGTTTGCTGCACGCGGCCAGCCAGGGCCTGCGCACCCACGCCGGCCACGGCCTGGCCCTTTGCCAGCCCGAAGCGAACGGCAACGACGCGCCCAGCAGCACCGCCCTGGTGGCCGCCCTGCCTGACGTGCACGAGTTGCACATCGGCCATGCCTTGATTGGCCACTCGATTTTTGTCGGCATCAAGCAGGCGATCGCCGACTTCAAGGCCGAGGCCATCCGCGCCAGGCAGGCGGTGCGCGCATGATCGTCGGCATCGGCACCGACCTGTGCGACGTTCGCCGCATCCGCGAGACGCTGGCGCGCCGTGGCGACCGCTTCGCCGAGAAGGTGCTGGGCGATCGCGAGCTCGCCGTCTGGCGCGCTCGCACGGCCCGCTCGCCAGTGCGTGGCCTGCGCTACCTGGCCACGCGCTTCGCGGCCAAGGAGGCCTTCTCCAAGGCGATCGGGCTGGGCATCCACATGCCCATGACCTGGCGGCGCTGCGAGATCCTCAACGCCGAAAGCGGCCAGCCGCAGGTCGTGCTCAACGATGAGCTCGCCACCTGGTTTGCCGCCAAGGGCTGGAAGGCCCATGTCACCGTCACCGATGAAGGCGACCTGGCCCAGGCCTTCGTCGTCGTCGAAACCGATCCCGCTGCGTCGGCAGCACCCTGAACCCCGGCCTGATCCCTTTCACCACAGCCATGTCCAAAGCCATCAAAGCCCCGAAAGTCGCCAAGGCCTCCAAGGCACGTGCCACCCCCTCCGCTGCTGGCGCCCTCGCTGACCTGCAGCACGCCCCCGTGGTGCTCGACATCGCGGGCCGGACCCTGGGCGACGACGACCGCCGCCGCCTGGAGCACCCGCTCACCGGTGGCCTGATCCTGTTCGCTCGCAACTGGGAAAGCCGCGCCCACCTCACCGCCCTGTGCGCCGAGATCAAGGCCATCCGCCCCGATGTGCTGATCTGCGTGGACCACGAAGGCGGTCGTGTGCAGCGCTTCAAGACCGATGGCTTCACCCACGTGCCCGCCATGCGCAAGCTCGGCGAGATGTGGATGAAGGACGGCAAGGCAGGCGAGGGCGCTGGTGCCATGGCCGCCACCGACGCCGCCACGGCCTGTGGCTACGTGCTGGCCAGCGAGTTGCGCGCCTGTGGCGTCGACCTGACCTTCACGCCCGTGCTCGACCTCGACTGGGGCGAGAGCGGCGTCATCGGCGACCGCGCCTTCCACAGCGACGCCCGCGTGGCCACGGTGCTGGCCAAGGGCGTGATGCACGGCCTGTTGCTGGCCGGCATGGCCAACTGCGGCAAGCACTTCCCCGGCCATGGCTTCGTCAAGGCCGACTCGCACGTCGCCGTGCCGGTCGACAAGCGTTCGCTCAAGGCCATCCTGGCCGACGACGCCAAGCCCTACGAGTGGCTCAGCACCTCGCTGACCAGCGTGATGCCGGCCCACGTCATCTACCCCAAGGTCGACGCCGCCCCGGCGGGCTTTTCCTCGCGCTGGCTGCAGGACATCCTGCGCGGCCAGTTGGGCTTCACGGGCGCCATCTTCAGCGACGACCTGAGCATGGAAGGCGCCAGCGTGGCCGGCAGCCAGACACAAGGCGCCATCGCCGCGCTGAACGCCGGCTGCGACATGGTGCTGCTGTGCAACCAGTCGCTCAACGGCGGCGCACCGGTCGACGCCTTGCTCGACGGCCTGAGCGAGGCCCTGGCCCGCGGCGAATGGACGCCCAGCGCGGACAGCGAAGCCCGCCGCATCGACCTGCTGCCGCAGACCGCGCCTTTCACCTGGGACGAGTTGATGCACCACGCGGCCTATCAGCAGGCGCTCTCGAAGCTGCCTCGCTGAGGACTGCGACGCGGGCCTTGTTCAGGTGCCGCTGCGGTAGAGCTCGTCGAGCAGGGCCGCATGGCGGTCGATCACCACCTTGCGCTTGACCTTCAGGGTGGGGGTGAGCTCGCCACCCTCGATGCTCAGCGCCTGCGGCAGCACCGCGAACTTGCGCACGTGGGCCACCCGAGCCTGGGTTGCGTTGACCTGGTCGATGGCGCCTTGCAGCGCGGTGAGCACGCGGGGGTGGTCGCGCAAGGAGGCATCCAAGGGCAGTCCAGCCTGCGAGGCGAAGGCTTGCAGCGCCTGCGCATCCAGCGTCACCAGCGCGGTCAGGTAATGGCGGTTGTCTCCGCACACCACGGCGTGCTCGATCAGCTCGGCCTCCATCAGCGCCGACTCGATGTTGGCTGGCGCGATGTTCTTGCCGCCCGAGGTGATGATGATGTCCTTCTTGCGACCGGTGATGTAGACGTAGCCGTCTTCGTCGATGTGGCCGACGTCGCCCGTGCGCAGCCAACCGTCGTCGAAGGCATCGGCCGTGGCGCCGGGTGAGCCCATGTAGCCCTGGAAGAGGTGGGGGCCGCGCACCTGCAGCTCGCCGTCTTCGGCCACGCGCATCTCGGTGCCGGGCAAGGCCTTGCCGACCGAGCCCACGCGCGTGCTGCCCGGAAAGGACATCGTCGACGGCCCGCACACCTCCGATTGGCCGTAAAGCTCGCGCACGGGCAGGTCCAGCCCAGCGAAAAAGCGCAGCTTGTCAGGGTGGATGGGCGCGGCGCCAGAGCTCAGGAAGCGGGCCTGGTCCAGGCCCAGGGCGGCCTGTACCTTGCGATGGATCAGTCGGCGCGCCAGGTTCATCTGCAGCCCCAGCCAGGGCCCGCAGGGCTGGCCTGCGTGATCCAGCTCGTGCCAGCGCTGGCCCCACGCCCAGGGCCCAGCGGGCCAGCCTGGCCTTGGTGCCGGTGGCCTGGTTGAGCTTGGCCTCGATGCCGGCCTGCATCTTCTCCCACACGCGCGGCACACCGAAGAAGATGGTGGGGCGCACCTCCTTGAGGTGATCGCCCAGCTCTTCGATGCTGCGCGCGTAATAGACGCTCAGGCCCGAATGCGCCTGGTTGTGCATCGAGCCCATCTGCTCGGCGATATGGGCCAGCGGCAGGTAGGACAGCATGCGGTCGCGTTCATCGACCTCGTACAGCGAGGTCATGTTCTGCCCCATCCACCACAGGTTGCCCTGGCTCAGCGCCACGGCCTTGGCCGGCCCGGTGGTGCCCGAGGTGTAGATGAGGGTGCCGATGTCTTCGGGGGAGAGGCTGGCCAGCCGTTCGCTCAATTGGCGCTCCAGCGCCGTTGTGCCCAGGGACAGGAATTGGTTCCAGCTCGTCAGCTGGTGCCGCCCGAGGGTGTTCAAGGGGCCGTTGGCGGCCTGCTCGACGGGAGACAGCAGCACAACCGTTTTCAGGTGCAGCAAATCGGGCTCGACCGCCTCCACGTTCTTCAGGCGCTTGGGGTCGTCGACGAGGAGCACGCTGGCGCGGCAGTGGTTGAGGATGTAGGCGATGTCCTGGCTGGAGCTGGTCCAGTAGATGCCGGCTGGCGTGGCCCCGATGGCCATGGCGGCGAAGGCCATGGTGCTCCATTGCGGGCTGTTGAAGCCGAGGATGGCGACGGCGTCGCCGCGCTGCACCCCCAGTTGCAGCAGCGCCCGCGCGGCCTGGCGCACGGCTTCACCGTAGTCCTGCCAGGACGTGCCCTGCCAGCTGTCGGCCCCACGCACGTGGTAGGCAGGGTGGGCGCCCAGGCGGCGTGCCGTGTTCAAGAGCACCTGGGGTGGCGGCACGAAGCCCTGCATCGCATCAAGGTGGGGTTGTGCGCGACCTGCGCCGGGCAGGCCGGCGGCCAAGGTCGCGTGCGCAGTCTGGTTTGCCAACGCTGTCTCCTGAGGTTTGAGCCATTAGATTCAGTATTGACGTTAAGGTCAATTGCTTGGCGTTTAGGTGAAACCCTCTGCCGTGGCGCCGAGCCACCCCTGAGCGAGGCGGATCCGGACAGACAAAGAAAAAGCCCGGTCACAGGGACCGGGCTTGTCAGGGTGAGCGCCCGAACGCCCCCATGGGGCGTTCAGTCCTGAACTCAGGCTTGCTGCTCGAAGGGCAGGCTCACCTGGTTGAGGTCTTTGCGGGTCTCGACGAGCACCAGCGGGCCATCGTCGATCACCACGGCGGGCTTGCGCTCGCGCGGCACGTGAACCGGGCGAGGCTCGCTGGCGATGGCCTCCTGGGCCGCCAGGATCTTGTCCGCGTCGGAATTCACCCACTCCAGCCCTGCGGCCTGGGCGATGCCTTGCAGCTCGCTCAGGGGCAGCACGTAGGGGGCTGCGACCGGTGCCGGGGCCACGGCCGGCGGTTCTGCGGCGACGGCGGGGGCGCTGACGGCGGCTTCGACGCGGACCACGGCTTCCGTGGTTTGCGGCGGTGCGAAGGGCGGGGTGTCGTCCGAGGCGGCCGGTGCGCTGAAGGCGACCGGATCGGCCGACTCACCCTGGCTGGCTGCCGCAACAGGCGCCTCGAGCGCCTCGGGGGCTTCGGCGGTGTCCGAGCCCTCGATGCCCTCTGCACCTTCGGCGCGTTCACGGCGCTCGCCACCACGGCGACCGCGGTTGCGGCGGCGGCGGCCGTCCGAACCTTCGCTTGCGGCTTCACCCGTGGCGTCAGGGCTGTCGTTGCCTTCGGTGTTCGCGCCGGCTTCTGCGCTGGTGGCTTCGCCCTCGGCACCCATCGGGGCTTCGTCGCGCTCACCGCGGCCACGTCCACCGCGACGGCGACGGCGGCCTTCGCGTTGCTGGTCGGCGTCGCCGGTCAGGCCTTCCGTGCCCACCACGGGCGCGCCCTCGGCTCCTGCAGCGGCCAGGCCAAGGGCCTGGGCTTCGGCGGCGATGGCTTCGCGGTTGATCGCCGGGCGCTCGGTGTTCTCGCCACGGCGGCCACGGCCACCGCGCTCGCCGCGTTCCCCACGGTCGCGACTGCCTTCACGTCCGCCTTCGCGAGCGGTCAGGGCCTCGCTTTCGCTGCGCTCCTCGCGGGGGCCCTGGCGACGGCCACGGCCTTCGCCCTTGCCTTCACCGCGCTCGCCACGTTCGGCGCGTTCACCACCACGCTCGCCGCCGCGACCACCTCGGCCACCACGGGCTTGCTGGCCATCGCGACGGGCGCCGCGGCCCTTGTCTTCCTTGGTTTCAGCCGGTGCGGGGGCCGCAACGGGGGTGACCACCGGAGCGGGCGCGGCCTCCTGGCCGAATCCCAGCAGGCGCTTGACCCAGCCGAAGAAACCACCAGACGCCGGCACAGGGGCCTGCACCGGGGCGGGCGGGGCCACGGGGGCAGCTGCCACCACAGCGGGCTCTTCCTTGGGCGGGGCGATCGGGGCGGGCTGGTCGGGCAGCACGCCCTTGATGACCGGCTCCTGCTTGGCCTTGGCCTTCTCGCGGCGGGTGATGCCCACCTCGTCGTCCGGCTCCTCGATCATCGTGTAGCTGGCCTGGATGTTTTCCAGACGCGGGTCGTCGTGACGCAGGCGTTCCAGCTTGTAGTTCGGGGTCTCGAGGTGCTTGTTGGGCACCAGCAGCACGGTCACGCGCTGCTTGAGCTCGATCTTGGTGATCTCGGTGCGCTTTTCATTGAGCAGGAAGGAGGTCACTTCCACCGGCACTTGCACGTGCACGGCCGAGGTGTTGTCCTTCATCGACTCTTCTTGAATGATGCGCAGGATCTGCAGCGCCGAGGACTCGGTGTCGCGGATGTGGCCGGTGCCGTTGCAGCGCGGGCAGGTGATGTGGCTGCCTTCGGAGAGCGCGGGGCGCAGGCGTTGGCGCGACATCTCCAGCAGGCCGAACTTGCTGATCGAGCTGAACTGCACGCGGGCGCGGTCGGTTCGCAGGGCGTCACGCAGGCGCTGCTCCACCTCGCGGCGGTGCTTGCTGTCCTCCATGTCGATGAAGTCCATGACGATCAGGCCACCCAGGTCGCGCAGGCGCATCTGGCGGGCGATTTCGTCGGCCGCTTCCAGGTTGGTGCGGAAGGCGGTTTCCTCGATGTCGCTGCCACGGGTGGCGCGCGCCGAGTTCACGTCCACCGACACCAGGGCCTCGGTGTGGTCGATCACGATGGCGCCGCCCGAAGGCAGGTTCACCGTGCGGCTGAAGGCCGTCTCGATCTGGTGTTCGATCTGGAAGCGCGCGAACAGCGCGGCGTCGTCACGGTAGCGCTTGACCCGGTTCGACTGGTCGGGCATGACGTGCAGCATGAACTGCTTGGCCTGCTCGTAGATGTCGTCGGTGTCGATCAGGATCTCGCCGATGTCGGACGTGAAGTAGTCGCGAATGGCGCGGATGACCAGCGACGACTCCTGGTAGATCAGGTAGGCGCCCTTGCCGGCGGTGGAGGCATCGTCGATGGCCGTCCACAGCTTGAGCATGTAGTTCAGGTCCCACTGCAGCTCGGCGGCGGAGCGGCCGATGCCGGCGGTGCGGGCGATCAGGCTCATGCCCTTGGGGTACTCGAGCTGGTCCATCGCCTCCTTGAGCTCTTCGCGCTCGTCGCCCTCGATGCGACGGCTCACGCCACCGCCACGCGGGTTGTTGGGCATCAGGACCAGGTAGCGGCCGGCCAGCGACACGAAGGTGGTGAGCGCCGCACCCTTGTTGCCGCGCTCTTCCTTTTCGACCTGGACCAGGAGCTCCTGGCCTTCCTTGATGACTTCCTGGATCTTGGCCGAGCGGACGTCGGCGCCTTCCTTGAAATACTGGCGGGAGATTTCCTTGAACGGCAGGAAACCGTGGCGGTCTTCGCCGTAATCGACAAAACAGGCTTCGAGCGAGGGCTCGACGCGGGTGACAACGGCTTTGTAGATGTTGCCCTTGCGTTGTTCGCGGCCTTCGATTTCGGTCTCGAAGTCGAGCAGTTTCTGTCCGTCAACGATGGCCAGGCGCCTCTCTTCGGGCTGCGTGGCGTTGATCAGCATGCGCTTCATGGGTTCTCCATGTCTGAAGCGGAGACGGCTCGGGATGGCACCGATACATGTCTCCAGTCGCCCCTGACCCGAAGGTCAGCGGCAGCTTGCATGCGCGAGCAACGACGAAGAACCGAAGGAATTGCCTTGGACGTCAGGCCCGCCGAAGCGGGTCGGCCGTCAGGGGCGCGTGTGTCGGGGTGAAGGCCAGGGTCTGGCGACAGCCGGATGGCGTCCGCCGGCCCCACGCGCTGGGCATGGGGGCTCGGACATGGAAAAGGGTGGCTGCCGGGACGCCCGCACGACGCGCCAGCCACCGGCCGCGCAGCACACCAACGGCCGGATGGCGGGCGTCTTGCTGCGAGCGGGCGGGGAGGGCGGGGTGCGAAACAGTCCGGGACACGTGTGATTCACTCGACACAGGCTTGAGCGTGCAGCGCCGGACAAGCCGGCAAGGCGGGCGCTCAAGCCCAACAACCTTGAACGTGGTTCGATCGACATTGGCTCTGACAGCCACTCGGTCCGACAGGTTCACACCTTGGGTGAGCCTCTTCGGGGAGGGCGACTGCTGCATGGCCATACTGGTGGCGGGACACCCCGCCAGGCCCCATCGTGGCACCTGCAGCAACCGGCTCGTCGGTAAAATGCGGTTTGCTGCGGCAAGCGCCTGGGTGAGAGATTGACTGGCGAAACTCGCTGAACGCAGATTCCGCAAACGAACCCTCACACAAGACACACAACGTGGCTCAAACCATTATAGGTGCGAAAAATGCAGCCGGGCGGTCGGGAATGGCCGCGAAAAAGGCAGCACGAAAACCCACCGCTGCCACCGCCGTCCCTGCTGGCGCCAGCGCCGCTGCGCCCAACCCTTCCCGTCCCCAGGCCGCCGCCAGCGTCCAGCGCCTGGTCATCGACGAAGGCAGCGCCGACCAGCGCCTGGACAATTTCCTCATCAAGGTGCTCAAAGGGGCCCCGAAAACCCTGGTCTACCGCATCATCCGCAGCGGCGAGGTGCGGGTGAACAAGGGCCGTGCCTCGGCCGACACCCGCCTGGCCCTGGGCGACGAGGTCCGCGTGCCGCCATTGCGCCTGACGGAAAAGCCGGCCGACGAGGCCTCGGCCGTGCCCGCCCGCGAATTTCCCGTGCTCTTCGAGGACGAGGTCATGCTGGTCATCGACAAGCCCGCAGGCGTGGCCGTGCACGGCGGCAGCGGGGTGAGTTTTGGCGTGATCGAACAACTGCGCCGGGCCCGGCCGCAGGCCCGCTTCCTTGAGCTGGTGCACCGCCTCGACAAGGAAACCTCGGGCGTGCTGGTGATCGCCAAGAAGCGCAGCGCGCTCATCACCCTGCAAGATTGCTTTCGCCATCGCACCGCGCACAAGACCTACGCGGCGCTGGTCTCTGGCCAGTGGCCCGAGAAAAAGAAGGTGGTGGATGTCGCGCTGCACAAGTTCCTCACCGCGGAAGGCGAGCGACGGGTCAAGGCGGTGGCCGGTGACGACGACGATGGCCGCCGCTCGATCTCGCTGGTCTCGGTGGTCAAGCGTTTCGAGGCCTTCAGCCTGCTCGACGTCACCATCAAGACCGGTCGCACCCACCAGATCCGCGTGCACCTGTCGCACGAAGGCCACGGCATCGTGGGCGATGAGAAATACGGTGACTTCGTGCTCAACAAGGCCCTGGCCCGCGGCGGAGACGGCGCCTTGCCAGGTGTGGACCGCCAGCGCCTGCCCGATGGCCGCTGGGATCGCATGTTCCTGCACGCCCGATACCTGCGCCTGCCGCACCCGGTGACGGGCGAGGAGTTGACCTTCGAGGCCCCCTTGCCGCCGGCTTGCCAGGCCCTGCTGGCCGCCCTGGCGCCGGCCAAACCGGTGGGCAAGCCTGGGGTGTCACGCGGTTGAGCCCGGCAGGCGATACAGTCGAGTGCATGAGCCCTTCTTCCGGTACCGACAGCGGCCTGCGTCCGCGCGCCTACGACCTGGTCGTCTTCGACTGGGACGGCACCCTGTACGACTCGACGGCGCTGATCGTGCGCTGCATCCAGTCTGCCTGCGCTGATCTCGGATTGCCCGTGCCTTCGTCGCAGGACGCGGCTTACGTCATCGGCTTGGGCCTGCACGATGCCCTGGCCCATGTCGCGCCCACCCTGGCGCCCGAGCGCGTGCCCGAGCTGGGCCTGCGCTACCGCCACCATTACTTCAACCGCCAGCACGAACTCAGCCTGTTCGAGGGCGTGCTGCCCATGTTGCAGACGCTCAAGGCGCGCAACCACTGGCTGGCCGTGGCCACCGGCAAGTCGCGCTCAGGGCTCAACGAGGCCCTGGGGCATGTCGAGCTCCACGGTGTCTTCGATGGCACCCGCACCGCCGACGAAACCGTCTCCAAGCCGCACCCGCGCATGCTGCTGGAGCTGATGGCCGAGTTCGGCGTCGAGCCCGAGCGCACGCTGATGATCGGCGACACCACGCACGACTTGCAGCTGGCGCTCAACGCCGGGGCGCACAGCGTTGCCGTGAGCTATGGCGCGCACGAGCCGGCGGCTTTTGCCGACTACCCGACCCGATTCGTTGCCCATGCCACGACCGAGTTGCACGACTGGCTGAGCAGGCATGCCTGAAGCCAAGAACACCGGGCCCCAACCCCTTTGCGCCTCCGATGTGCTCAAGGAGCGCGGTGATGCGGTGACCTTCGACATCCTGGAGTTCGGCCGCAAAGCCCAGGCCTTTGCCCTGCGCTTCAACGGTGTCGCGGTGGCCTACGTCAACCGCTGTGCCCACGTCCCGGCGGAGATGGACTGGCAGCCCGGCCAGTTCTGGGACCACGAGAGACGCTTCATCATTTGCTCGGTGCACGGCGCGCTCTACGATCCACCCAATGGACACTGCGTGATGGGCCCGTGCCGCGGCGCGCGCCTGCACGCCATTGAAATCAAGGAGGAGGGCGGCCAGGTGCATTGGTATCCTTCCGAACGCATTCAACCGCTGTCGGACGACGGCTCACCCTGACCCTTCCCATGGACGCTCACGATCCCAAGCCCGAGGCCCAGCTGGCCCTGTTCAACGACCTGGCGCGCGCCTACCTGGCTCAGCAAAAGAGAGAAAAGCGCTGGCGCTGGTTCTGGCGCCTGCTCTGGCTGGGCGTGGCGCTGTCGGTGCTCTTTGCCACCTGGGAGACCGTGCCTTCTTCTCACACCCCGGTCAGCCCCCACACCGCGCTGATCGAGGTGCGTGGCGAGATCGCGAGCGAGACCGAGGCCAGCGCCGACAACCTCATGACAGCGCTGCGCAGCGCCTTCGAGGACGCGGGCGCCCAGGCGGTGGTGTTGCGCATCAACTCGCCCGGCGGCAGCCCCGTGCAGGCCGGCCTGGTCAACGACGAGGTGCGGCGCCTGAAGGCCCTTCACAAGAAGAAGGTCTATGCGGTCTGCGAGGAAATGTGCGCTTCGGCGGCCTACTACATCGCCGTCTCGGCGGACCGCATCTTCGTCGACAAGGCCTCCATCGTGGGCTCCATCGGCGTGTTGATGGACGGCTTCGGTTTCGTGGGCACGATGGAGAAACTCGGCATCGAACGCCGCTTGATGACCGCAGGCTCGAACAAGGGCATGCTCGACCCCTATTCGCCCGCCAAGCCCGAGCAGACGCAACTGGCCCAGGCCATGCTCGACCAGATCCACCAGCAGTTCATCAAGGTGGTTCGTCAGGGACGTGGCAAGGCGCTCAAGGAAACGCCCGACACCTTCTCGGGCTTGTTCTGGAACGGCGAAGAGGCCGTTCACCAAGGTTTGGCCGACCAGTTGGGCAGCCTCGATCATGTCGCCCGCGACGTGGTCAAGGCCGAAGACATCGTCGACTACACGCAGAAGGAAAACCTGGCCGAACGCCTGGCCAAGCGCTTTGGCGCGGCCATCGGTGGTGGCGCGGTGCAAGCCATGCGTGGCGCCGTGGGCGTGCGCTGATCAGCCGTCCAGCCCCCGGATGAGCCGGTGAGCGGCTTCCGGGGCGATGTTGAGCAGCAGGCCGACGTCGCTGGCGTCGTCGGGCAGGGCGGCCAGGCAGTGCGGGTCGTCCCAGCCGTGCTGGGTGTGGCGTGCAATGCGCACCCCCAGCGTCACGGTGCGAACCTTGGGGTCGTTGACCAGGCGTTGGTCCGAGCAGTGGATCAGCAAGTCTGGCAACTGCCAGCGGCGCATCAATTCCTGCGCCAGGTCGTCGATGTGGATGCCCAGCACGTCCTGTTGCACCGCCGCCGATCGCAGCGTGTGATCGGCCTTCAGCCGACGGGCGATCTCCAGCATCAGCACGGGGGCGTGGCACCACAGCAGCATCTCGGCGAAGGCGTGCAGCAGCGCTGCCTCCTGGATGACGACCACGTCCTGGTCCTGGCGCTTGAGGGCGAAGCCTGTGGCGAAGTGGGCCGCCCGGCGTGAGCGCCGCACCACCTGATGGAGCCCTTCCAGCGCTTCCGGTCGGTGGGACAGGCAGGTCTCGACGTCAAGGGGTTGCGCGAAAGCAGCGAAGAAGGGCCCCACGCCCAGCATCACGAGGGCCCCTACCAGCGTTTCGGGCGGCTCGATGCTCAGACTCGTGCAGTAGCGTGAGACGTGCACCAGCACCTTCAGGGTGGTCAGCGGGTCGTTTTCCAGGTTCTCGGCGAGGGTGTGGGCGTCCATGTCGCCACGTGCTTCCTCGACTTCGCGCAGCAGGGCGATTTCCGAGGCGGACTCCGGCAGGATGGGGATGTCCGCGTTGGCGAAGGCCTCCACCCAGGCTGCCAGTGTGGGGAGCGGCTGCTGGATCATGGTCGTGCCTTGGCTGAGTTTTCAGCAAGATTAGCTTTTTCGGACCCGTTTGGTGCGAGGAAAAAAGGCAAAAGGCCGACGCAGTTCTCACCGCATCGGCCTTCTCGTGGGGCCTGGGCCGTGGTCGAGGCCACGGCGCTTTGCTCACTTCGCGGTCACTTGGCGTTGAGCAGGCCAGCCTTGAGGTCATCGTCCACCGGCTTGGCACCCAGCCAGATCTTCAACAGGGCCGCATAGAAGTCCTCTCCCTGGATGTCGGCGCCTTTTTGGGCCCCATCGACCAGGGTGCGGATGCCGGAGCCAGGCACCAGGTTGAGCTGGATGGCGGTGCCCTTCTTGACGGTGCCGAACGAGACCATGGTCTTGCGCAGCTCGTCGAGGCGGGGCTGGAAGCGAGCCACGTCGGTGTCGGTGTTGTTCTTGTGAAAGCCCTTGATCATGGCGTCGGCGAAGTCTTCGCCCGTGAGGTCGCGCAGCAGGACGATCTGCATGCTCTTGGCACCAGGCTGGCTGAGCAGGGCCGGTGCCGAGGCGTCGCGCTTGCCCACGTACAGGCCTGCAGCGTAGACATCGATGATGACCTTCACGCGAACGCCTGCGCCGTTGAGCTGCAGTGTCTGGCCAGCCACGGTGGCGGTGTCGGCGAACTTGACGCCCCGCACTTCGACGGCGGCGTGAGCCTGGAGGGTCAGGGCGGACAGCAGGGCGGCCAGGGCCCAGGCGGGGATCAGCTTGAACATGCGGGTTCCGGTTTGGCAGGTTGAAACGAGTGCGATGCCGCACCGGAGATGAAAGATCAGACAACTGTCGTGGTCATATTTCACGTCAAACCGATGCGCGGGTGCGAGTATGCGTCATCTCCCGACGGCATTTGCAAGCGGTTGTCACATTCACCATGCGCGACAATGGTGCCCTGTCCTGACTACGCGGGTCTGCCGGGCCTGCGCCTTTTCTTCATGTCCTTCCTCGTCATCGACATCGGCAACACCCGTCTGAAATGGGGCCTCTACGACCAACCTGCCCCCGGTGCTGCCTTGCTGGCGCATGGCGCGGTGCCCCTGGAGGACATCGATCACCTCTGGGATCAGCACTGGAGCCGACTGCCGGTGCCGCAGGCCATGCTGGGCTGCGTGGTGGCGGGCGAAGCCATCAAGCGCCGGGTGGAGGAGCAGCTCACCGAGGGCTGGGGCCTGCAGGCCCAGTGGGTGTCTTCGTCGCGCCTGGGAGGTGGTGTGGTCAATGGCTACGAGCACCCGCAACGCCTGGGTGCCGACCGTTGGGCCGCGATCATCGGGGCGCGTCAGCGGGCGCTGTTGTGCTCACCCAACGACGCGCAGCCCGTGCTGGCCGTGATGGTGGGCACGGCGGTCACCGTCGATGCCGTGGACGCCAGTGGGCGTTTCCTGGGTGGGTTGATCCTGCCGGGCTTTGGCCTGATGTACCGCGCGCTCGAAAGTGGCACGGCCGGCCTGAAGGTGCCCACCGGCGAGGTGCGCGACTTCCCGACCAACACCAGCGATGCCCTGATGAGCGGCGGCACCGACGCCATCGCCGGCGCCATCGAGCGCTCCTTGAGGCGCCTGCGCGTGCGCACGGGGCGCGAGCCGCTGCTGATCATGTCGGGTGGGGCGGTGTCGCGCCTGACGCACGTCGAGGAACTCCAGCCCATGGTGGTGGAGAACCTGATCTTCGAGGGCTTGCTGACGCTGGCCGCCGCGCGATGAACTGAACCGAAGCGGGGGCGGCGCGATGCCGGCCCGTTGCCCCAGCGGCGTTCAGATCATCTGCAGCTTGACGGTGGCGTGCTCGTTGATGCCCATGGCGCCGAAGAACAGCGCCACCAGCCGGTGCGGGTTCAGGAAGCACACCTGGCGCTGCTCGGCCCGGCGCGACAGCACCCAGTTCAGCAAGTCGCCCGCGGCGATGAAGTCAACGCGCAGCAGGTGGCTGCAATCGATCTCGAGCGAGACGCTGCCACCCAACTGGTCGTCCAGGCGCTGCAAGGTGGCACCGATGTCGCCGACCAGCTGACCGGAGAGGTTGAGGGCCGCCACTTGCACGTAGGAAATTTCCTGGTGCAGTTGCGACTCCACGAAGCTCGTTGTGACCTCGCTGACATGCGACATCGGCGCCGTGGGCGCGCTGACCGCGTCCTGCTGCTCGCGCACGATGCAGCGCGTGGGCTCCCACGATGGCGGTGAAAGCTCGTAGGTGACGCAGTAGTCGATCGCGACCTCGTCGAAGACGACGGGTTGGTTGACCATGCGCAGCAGGTCCAGGCGCAGCATCCAGTGGGCGGGGTCCGCGTCACGGCTGCCGGTGGGCGTGAGGTCCTCCAGCAGGTTGAGCAGGTGAGGGCCACCGACCCAGATCAGCTCCATCGGTTCACGGGCCCACTGCTGCAGCAGCTGGCTGAGCTGATGGGCGGCCTCTGGCGTGATCTGGTTGACGCCCTGCCAGTCGATGCGCCAGGGACGCGGCAGTTGCAGCAGGGCCACGCGCAATTGGGCGAGGGCTTCCGGGTCCACGACGGACGGAGCGATCCAGCCGGGCTGGGGCACGTCCCATTCGCGGCCCTCGGTGACCGGGCCTGCGCTTTCGTCGTCGGAGAACTCCAGGGGGGCTGAGAGGCTAGGGCGGCCGGAGGCCGGCTCCGGCGATGCCGTGGCAGCCGCGCCCGCCGATTCGGATTCGATCAGGTCGGCAACACGCTGTGGCAGGGAGTACCACTGCGGGGCCGAGACACCGAACTGCTGGGCGTAGGACACCGCCAGGTTGTCGAATTTGTGGGGCAGGTCAAGCGCCCGGTAGAAGTCGAACAGCACCAGCCAGGTTTCCGCGTGTTCATGGCGGGCCGATCCGGGGTGGACCAGGCTGAGCAGGCATTGCTCGCACTGGTCGAAATCGGCGTTCGCGAAGGCGATGACGGCTTCGTCGAGTTCGGGGTCGTGGGCCATTTCCACGACCTGCACGTCGATGCCGCCAGGCAGTGTCGCGCCGATGATTGGCATGGCGGGGGCCATCGAGGCGAAAAAGGGCGCCTCGGTCTTGGGCGCTTCGATGACCGTCGCGGCGTGTTCGACGAAGGGCAGGATCGGTGGGTTCAGCCGGTCAGGTGTCGTGATGGGCAGGTCCACCGAGCCGCCGGGCACGGTGGGCAGTCCTGCGGCCTGCGATGGCGTCACCGGGGTGGGGCGGGCGCTGACGCCCACCATCTGCAGCTCGATCTCGTCGATCTTGGCCTTGACGGCGATGTCCGATCGGGCGCCACTCTGAGGGCGTGACTCGGGGTCGAGGTTGGAGACGCTGCCCAGTGCCAGGGCGGCGTCGGGGCTCAGCCCTTCGCGGCGGATCTTGCGCAGCATGTCGAGTTCGCGCTTTCGCACGAAGTCGTTGCGCCGCTTGCGCTCGATCATCGCCTTGATCTCGGTCTTGGCGTAATCGCTTTCGCCGGCGTCGGAGGGGGGCGCGTCCAGGTCAGACCAATCCGTGGTCGGATTGGCGACGAAGCGCGCCACCTTGCGCAGGAAACTGCCGGATTCCTTGCTCATCTCGGTCCTGATCGGATGTCCGCGGGGTCAGTCCCCGAACATCTTCTGCTTGAGTTCGCGCCGCTGCTGGGCTTCCAGGGACAAGGTGGCGGTCGGGCGGGCCAGCAAGCGGCCCAGGCCGATGGGCTCACCCGTTTCGTCGCAGAAGCCGTATTCGCCATTGTCGATGCGAACCAGGGCTTGCGAAATCTTCTTGAGCAGCTTGCGTTCGCGGTCGCGGGTGCGCAGCTCGAGGGCGTGCTCTTCCTCGATGGTGGCGCGGTCTGCCGGGTCGGGCACGATGGAGGTGTCCTCGCGCAGGTGTTCGGTGGTTTCGCCGGCGTTGGACAGCAGGTCTTCCTTCTGGGCTTCCAGGCGGGCGCGGAAGAAGTCGAGCTGCTTGTCGCTCATGTACTCGGCGTCCGGCATGGCCATGAGTTCGGCTTCGCTCAGGTCGCGGCCGGCCTTGGATTTCCAGGCGCTGGCGAGTTTGGTGTCGACCTTGGTGGTGGCTGCAGGCATGTCGTTTTGGGTGCTACTGGTTTTCTTGGCCGGCGGTTTGGCCGTGGCCACGGTACGGGGCTTGACGTCTGCTTCGGCAGGGGTTGCCGCAGCTTGAGGGGATTCGGATGCGGTGCGGGAAGCGGACTTGGCAGGGGCCGCCTTGCGCGCAGCGGTCTTGGCCGGAGCAGCCGACTTGGCGCTGGCCGACTTGGCGGCAGCCTTGGTGCCAGAGGCGGTGGTTTTCGTCACAGGATCCTCCTTCCCGAAATGCGTGATCCACAGACAGGGGGGTGACCGGATTCAGGCTCCCGAGAGGGGGCCTGATCCAGACTGAAGTGCCAACCGTCGGGTTTGTCCACCCTTGGGAAGCGCGCGGATTGTAGCCATGGTCTTTGACTGGACTCCCCAGGCTATCCCTAGAACCTGCGCGGGATCAAGCCAGGCATTGATCCAGGCCCGCCTTGAACAGGTCCTGGGGGATGTCGATGCCAATGAAGACCATCTTGCTTTGTTTGGTTTCGTTGGGCGCCCACTTGGGGCCGGTGTCGCTGCCCATGAGCTGGTGCACGCCCTGGAAGACCACCTTCTTGTCGATGCCCTTGACGTGCAGCACGCCCTTGTAGCGCAGCATGCGCGGGCCGTAGATCTGCACCATGGAGCCGAGGAAGTCCTCCAGCTTGGTGGCGTCGAAGGGCTTGGTGGCCTTGTAGACGAAGGACTTGACGTCGTCGTCGTGGGCGTGGTGGTGCGGGTGGTCGCAGTGCTCGCCGTGGTCGTGGTCGTGACCGCAGTCATGGTCGTGACCATGGCCGTGGTCATGTTTGTGCGCATGGCCATGGCCTTCGTTCAGGAAGTCCGGGTCGATGTCGAGCTTGGCGTTGAGGTTGAAACCCTTGAGGTCGAAGACCTCCTTGATGGGCACCTCGCCAAAGTGCACGCGCTTTTGCGGTGCGCGCGGGTTCATGTGCTTGATGCGGTGGGCCAGGGCGTCGGCCTGCTCGGTGCTGACCAGGTCGGACTTGCTCATGAAGATCAGGTCGGCGAAGCCCACCTGACGGCGCGCTTCCTGGCGGGTGTCGAGTTGCTGATCGCCATGCTTGGCGTCCACCAGGGTGACGATGGCGTCGAGCAGGTAGTGCTCGGCGATCTCGTCGTCCATGAAGAAGGTCTGGGCGACGGGGCCCGGGTCGGCCAGGCCGGTGGTCTCGATGACCACGCGCTCGAAATTGAGGGTGCCGGCCTTCTTTTGCTTGACCAGGTCGGACAGCGTCTCGCGCAGGTCTTCCCGGATCGTGCAACAGACGCAACCGTTGCTCATCTGGACGATGTGCTCCTCGGTGTCGGCCACCAGGATGTCGTTGTCGATGTTTTCTTCGCCGAACTCGTTTTCGATGACGGCGATCTTCTGGCCATGGGCTTCGGTCAGCACGCGCTTGAGCAGGGTGGTCTTGCCGGCGCCCAGGAAGCCGGTGAGGATGGTGACAGGAATCAGGCTCATGGGCCTAGTGTAGGCCGGTTTGCGCCCGCCGAGGCGGGGTGTCACGGGGGCGCTGCGGCCGCCCCTGGGGCGATGGGACATCGATGGGGTATTCTTGGGGCATCCCAACCACGACACCCCCGCCGTGTCCGAACCTTCCCCCAGTCGACCGCCCCGGGTCGATCAGCGTCCCCGTGAACGGGACCCCCGCAGCCTGTTCGTCCGCCTTGTCGAGTTCCTTTCGCCAGGGCCCGATTCCACGGCCGAACTCATCCGCACCCTGGCCGACGCCGAGCACCGAGAGCTGATCGAGCCCGAGTCGCGCGTCATGCTCGAGGGCGTGATCCGCATGGCGGGCATGACCGCGGGCGATGTCATGGTGGCTGTGCGCCGCATGGACATGCTCGACATCGACGCCCCGTACGAGGAGCTGCTGGCGACGGTCATCGGGACCGGTCACTCGCGTTTTCCCGTTTTCCAGGACAGCCGCGACAACATCATTGGCCTGTTGATGGCCAAGGACCTGCTCAAGTTGCAGCGCTCGCCCGACCTGAACGTGCGCACCCTGCTGCGGGCGCCTTATTTCGTGCCCGAGTCCAAGGGGCTCAACGAGCTGCTGCGGGAGTTTCGCTCCAACCGCAGCCACCTGGCCATCGTGATCGACGAGTTCGGCAAGACGGCCGGGCTCATCACCATCGAGGACGTGCTGGAGGAAATCGTCGGCGAAATCGAGGATGAATTCGACGACGACGACGGTGAGTCGAGCATTTTCACGCTGGCCGATGGCAGTCAGCGGGTCGCCGGTGACGCGGCCATTGCCGATGTGAACGAGGTTTTCCAGGCGCAGCTGCCTCAGGACGAGTTCGACACCATCGGAGGGCTGATCGCGCACGAGCTCGGGCGGGTGCCCCGTCGGGGCGAGGTGGTCGAACTGGGCGGCCTGCGCTTCACGGTGATGCTGGCGCGCGGCGGCTCGGTGCGCTGGTTCAAGGTGATCCGGGCATCCGGGCCGGCCGATGCAGCTGAGCATGCTTGAGGCGTCGGTCTCCCCTGGTGCGGGTGCCCAGGATCGCGAGGCCGCGCCTGCCCGCTGGTGGCTGGCGTTGTTCTCGGGTGGGCTCCATGCCCTGGCCCTGTCGCCCTGGGTGGCTGGCTTGCACACGGCCTTGCCGGCACTGCTGCAAACGGTGGCCCTGGCCTGGCTGGTCAGCACGCTGGTCGGGCAACGCACGGTGCGCGCGGGGGCACTGGTGGCCTGGCTGCATGGCAGCGTGTGGCTGGTGGGCGCGACAGGCTGGATGTTCGTCAGCTTGCACCACTTTGGTGGCTTGCCAGCCTGGCTTTCTGCCCTGGCGGTGGCTTTGCTGTGCATGGCGCTGTCGGGCTACCTGGCCCTTGTCGGGGCGGTGTGGCTGCGCTGCCGGCAAGGCTCGCCATGGCGCGATGCCACCTTGTTCGGCGCGCTGTGGCTGTTGGCCGAACTGGCGCGTGCGCTGATCTTCACCGGGTTTCCGTGGGGCGCCAGTGGCTATGTCCTGATCGACACGCCTTGGGCCCGGTTGGCGCCCTGGCTGGGTGTTTATGGCATGGGCGCCATCTGGGCGGCGCTGGTGGCCTTGGCCACGCTGGGCGTGCTCAGAGGTGCCAAGCAGGGTGCCAGGCGCTGGGTGATGCTGTGGCCGATCGTCGCGCTCACCGCTGCGCTGGCAGCCTGGTCGCCAACGCCGCACACCCAAGCGCATGGTCAGCCGCTCAAGGTGGCGCTGTTGCAAAGCAACGTTGCCCAGGATGAGAAGTTCGATGCGCGCATGCTCGGCGCCATGCTGGTCTGGCACGGGCAGCAGTTGCTGCAGGCCCAGGCCGACCTGGTGGTGGCGCCCGAGACGGCGATCCCGTTGCTGCCCGATCAACTGCCCGAGGGATACTGGGAAGGCATCCGCGCGATGTTCGGCCCCGGCAAGGGGCGCGCCGCGCTGATCGGGGTGCCGCTTGGCAGCCTGGAAGCCGGCTACAGCAATTCGGTGGTGGGCCTGTCGCCTGATGCGGCGCAGCCCTATCGTTACGACAAGCACCACCTCGTGCCGTTCGGTGAGTTCATCCCGCTGGGCTTTCGCTGGTTCGTCGACATGATGAACATGCCCTTGGGGGACTTTTCTCGCGGACCGCTCTCGGCGCCTTCCTTTGTGGTCAAGGGACAGCGGGTCGGCCCGAACATCTGCTACGAAGACCTGTTCGGTGAAGAGCTGGCGAGCCGCTTTGTGCACGCGGACTCGGCCCCGACGCTGTTCGCCAACGTGAGCAACCTGGCCTGGTTCGGTGACACGGTCGCCATCCATCAGCACCTTCAGATCGCGCGCATGCGGTCGCTGGAGTTTCAGATCCCGACCATCCGCGCAACCAACACCGGCGCGACCGTCGTCATCGATCACCAGGGGCGCGTCGTGCAACGCATGCCGGGGCAGACGCGCGGCGTGCTGTTGGCCGAGGTGCAGGGGCAGGCCGGTGTGACGCCGTATGCCGCCTGGGCGGGCAGGGCAGGGCTCTGGCCGCTCGTGTGCCTGGGGCTGTTGCTCGTGGGTGTCCTGGCATGGCCAGCACTGAGACAAAAGCGCTGAGTGCCTTCATGTGCGCGCCGAGCGTTTTTCGCTTGCGCGGCGCACACCTGCTTCTTCACTAGAATCTGGGGTTTGGCTTTTCGCAGCCGCCCGGTTCACAAGGTTCTCCAACATGCTGACCTTCCAGCAACTCATCCTCCGCTTGCAAAGCTACTGGGACGCCCAGGGCTGCGCGCTGCTGCAACCGTACGACATGGAAGTGGGCGCCGGCACCAGCCACACCGCCACCTTCCTGCGCGCCCTGGGCCCCGAGCCCTGGAAGGCCGCCTACGTGCAGCCCAGCCGTCGCCCGAAAGACGGCCGCTATGGCGAGAACCCCAACCGCCTGCAGCACTACTACCAGTACCAGGTCGTGCTCAAGCCGGCACCGGCCAACATCCTGGAGCTCTACCTGGGCTCGCTCGAAGCCCTGGGCTTTGACCTCAAGAAGAACGACATCCGCTTCGTCGAGGACGACTGGGAGAACCCGACGCTGGGCGCCTGGGGCTTGGGCTGGGAGGTCTGGCTCAATGGCATGGAAGTGACGCAGTTCACCTACTTCCAGCAAGTCGGCGGCATCGACTGCAAGCCCATCACCGGCGAGATCACCTACGGCCTGGAACGCCTGGCCATGTACCTGCAAGGTGTCGAGAGCGTGTACGACCTGGTCTACGCGCCTGGCGTGAAGTACGGCGACGTGTTCCACCAGAACGAGGTCGAGCAGTCCACGTACAACTTCGAGCACAGCAACGTCGAGTTCCTGCTGGGCGCTTTCACCAATTACGAGACCCAGGCCCAGTACCTGATGACCCAGCAGTTGGCCCTGCCGGCCTACGAGCAGGTGCTCAAGGCCGCGCACACCTTCAACCTGCTGGACGCGCGTGGCGCCATCTCGGTGACCGAGCGCGCTGCCTACATCGGTCGCATCCGCAACCTGGCGCGCAGCGTGGCCGCCGCCTACCTCGACAGCCGTGCCCGCCTGGGCTTCCCGATGGCCCCGAAGGCCTGGGCCGACGAGGTCATCGAGCAACTGAACAACAAGAAGGCGGCCTGAAAGCATGTCCGACATCCGCACCGCCAACCTGCTGGTTGAACTCTTCGTCGAAGAGCTGCCCCCCAAGGCGCTCAAGAAGCTGGGCGAGTCCTTCGCCACCGTGCTGGCCGATGGCCTCAAGGCCCTGGGCCTGGCTGCGGCCGATGCCACCGTCACGCCTTATGCCTCGCCACGCCGCCTGGCTGTGCACGTGACGGGTGTGGCCGACAAGGCTTGCGACCAGCCCGTGCAGCACAAGCTCATGCCCGTGACCGTGGGCCTTGACGCCAGTGGCCAGGCCACGCCCGCGCTGGTCAAGAAACTGGCCTCGCTGGGTTTGGGTGCCGAGGTGGTGCCTTCTCTCAAGCGCCAGCCAGACGGCAAGGCCGAGGCGCTGTTCCTCGATACGGTCAAGGCCGGTGCCTCGCTGGCAGAGGGGCTGCAAAAGGCCCTCGATGAATCGCTGGCCAAGCTGCCCATCCCCAAGGTCATGACCTATCAGCTGGAGCGAGGCGAGGGCGCCGACTTTCAGCCTGGCTGGACCAGCGTGAACTTCGTGCGCCCGGCGCATGGCCTGGTGGCGCTGCACGGCGACGCGGTCGTGCCGGTGCAGGCCCTGGGCTTGAAGGCCGGCCGTGACACCCACGGCCACCGTTTCGAGGCCAAGGTCTCGCCCGTGGTGCTGCGCGATGCCGATGGCTACGCCGCGCAAATGCGCGATGAAGGCGCCGTGATCGCCAGCTTCGCAGAGCGCCGCGCCGAGATCGCGTCGCAGCTGCAATCGGCCGCTGGCCGCGCCGGCAACCACCTCAAGCCCATCGAAGACGAGGCCCTGCTCGACGAAGTCACCGCCCTGGTCGAGCGCCCCAATGTGCTGATCGGCCGTTTCGAAGAGGCCTTCCTGGCCGTGCCGCAGGAGTGCCTCATCCTCACGATGAAGGCCAACCAGAAGTACTTCCCGCTGCTCGACACCGATGGCAAGCTGACCCACCAGTTCCTGGTGGTCAGCAACATCCACCCGTCCGACCCGAGCGCCATCATCGAAGGCAACGAGCGCGTGGTGCGTCCGCGCCTGGCCGACGCCAAGTTCTTCTTCGACCAGGACCGCAAGAAGACGCTGGCTTCGCGCGTGCCGGGCCTGGCCAAGGTCGTCTACCACGGCAAGCTCGGCACCCAGGGTGAGCGCGCCGAGCGCGTGCGCGCCATCGCCCACGCCGTGGTCAACCAGCTCAGCCTGCACACCGTGCCGTTCTCGGTCGATGACCAGGATCACTTCAAGGTGCTCGACAGCAAGGCCCAGGAAGCCGCGCTGTTGGCCAAGACCGACCTGCTGACCGACATGGTGGGCGAGTTCCCCGAGCTGCAGGGCATCATGGGCGGCTACTACGCCCGCCACGAAGGCCTGCGCGACGGCGTCGCCATCGCCATCGAAGACCACTACAAGCCGCGCTTCGCCGGCGACAGCCTGCCGCGCAACCACACCGGCACCGTGCTGGCCCTGGCCGACAAGCTCGAGACCCTGGTGGGCCTGTTCGGCATCGGTCAGCTGCCCACGGGCGACAAGGACCCGTTCGCGCTGCGGCGCCACGCGCTGGGCGTGATCCGACTGCTCGTCGAGAAGAACCTGCCACTGTCGCTGCCCGAGTTGTTCGACGCGGCGGCCGCACCGTTCGGCGAGCTGATCAACAAGCCCACCGAGGCCCTGCTGGGTTTCTTCGCCGATCGCCTGGCCGTGTCCCTGCGCGAGCAGGGCTACAGCGCCCAGGAAGTCGATGCCGTCCTCGCCCTGCAGCCCGCCCGCCTGGGTGATGTGCCGCGCCGCCTGGCCGCCGTGCGCGCCTTCGTGTCCCTGCCCGAAGCCGCGTCGCTGGCAGCTGCCAACAAGCGCGTGAGCAACATCCTAAAAAAGGTCGAAGGCGCGGTCGAAGCCAAGGTCAACGCCGCTTTGTTCAAGGAGCCTGCCGAGGGCGCGCTCTACGAAGCCCTGCAGGCCGTGGCCCCCAAAGCCCAAGCGGCGTTCGAGCAAGGCGACTACACTGGGTCCCTGCAAGCGCTGGCGGCCCTCAAGGCCCCGGTCGATGCCTTCTTCGATGGTGTCATGGTCAACGCCGACGACCCCGCGCTGAAAGCCAACCGCCTGGGCCTGCTGGCCACGCTGCACGCTGCGATGAACCAAGTTGCCGACCTGTCCCGACTGGCTGCCTGATCCACATGCTGTCTCGTCCCCACCCTGGTGAGGCCATCAAGCTGGTCATCCTTGACCGCGACGGCACCATCAACCACGAGCGCGAGGACTACATCAAGTCCGCAGACGAGTGGGTGCCCCTGCCCGGCGCCCTGGATGCCATCGCTCGCCTGAACCACGCCGGCTGGCACGTGGTCGTTGCCACCAACCAGTCCGGCATCGGCCGGGGCCTGTTCGACATGGTCTCGCTCAACGCCATGCACGCCAAGATGAACCAGATGCTGGCTCGCGTGGGCGGACGGGTGGAGGCGGTGTTCTTCTGCCCGCACACCCCCGAAGACCACTGCACCTGCCGCAAGCCGCTTCCGGGCCTGTTCCAGATGATCGGCCAACGCTTTGGCTGCGACCTCGAAGGCGTGCCCATGGTGGGTGACCTGCCGCGCGACGTGCTGGCAGCCCAGTCGGTGGGCTGCGAGCCCCACCTGGTCCGCACGGGCCAGGCCGCCACCATGAGCGAAGCCGAACTGCAGGACCTGCGCCGCCGTGTGCCCGACCTGACCATCCACCCGGACCTGTCCGCCTTCGCTGATTTCATCGTCCTGCGCGACCGGCGCACCCATGGGGAGGATGCACCCGTGGCCACGCACATGGGAGAGCTCACTTGAGTCAACCCCCCGCAGCGCAGCAGTTGCAGCTCTGGGACGACGAGGCGCCGACCGAGGCCCTCGCAGGCGATGCAGACCGATCCGGCCACCAGGCCGCCAGCCACAGCGCGGAAGCCCGGGCCAGCGTGCCCGAGGCGGCCTTGCTTGGCAGCCTGCCCGTGTTCCGTCACCCGCGCGCCGTGCGCGAGATCCGCCTGGGCAAGGCCCTGGTGGGCTATGAGTGCACCCGTGTGCAGCGGCGCAGCATCGGCATGGTCGTCAGCGACGAGGGCCTGTCTGTGCGCGCCCCGAGCTGGGTGTCCTGGGCGGACATCGAAGTTGCCTTGCGCGCCAAGGAGCGCTGGATCTGCAACAAGCTGGTCGACCAGCGCGAGCGCGCCCGCCGTCAGGTGTCGGCCCAGATCGACTGGCGCGCCGGTTGCCAGTTGCCCTTCATGGGCGAGCCCGTCACCGTCATCCTCGACCCGACGCAGACCGGTGCGCGTTTCCAGCCCGCTTCGCTGGACGCGGCGCCCTGCCGCCACACGCTGCGGCTGGGCTTGCCCCACGACGCAGCTGCCACGCAGATCCGCGACGCGGCAGAGGCCTGGTTGCAGCGCGAGGCTCGCATCCTGTTTGCCGAGCGAGCCGAGCACTACGCGCGCAAGCTGGGCGTGACGGTCAAGCGCGTGAGCCTGTCGTCGGCCCGCACGCGCTGGGGCAGCGCCAGCGCCGATGGCTCCATTCGCCTGCACTGGCGGCTCATGCACTTCAGCCTGGACATCGTGGACTATGTGGTGGCGCACGAGTTGGCCCACCTGCGCGAGATGAACCACAGCCCGGCCTTCTGGGACGTGGTGCGCTCGATCCTGCCGGAGTACGAGCCCGCGCGCGATCACCTGCGCCGGGTGGTCATCCCCGAGTGAAGCGCCAGACGCCTGCCTGATCCCGTTCTCGCGTGAGTTCGCCCCGCTGCCACAGGTGGTTCAGGTGCGCGATTGCCTCGCCCATGGCGAAGGTGGTCTGGTGCAGGTCCAGGGGGCGCTTGAACAGCACCGGCAGCATGTCTGCCGCCGACGAGGGCGCCTGGCGACAAGCCTGGATGACCTCGCCCAGGCGCTCGTCGTGGTGCTGCTGCAGCTGGCGGATGCGCGCATGGATGCCTGTGAACGGGCGCCCGTGCGAGGGCAGGGCGAGCGTGTCCGCCGGCAGGTCCAGCATGCGGGCGATCGAGGCCAGGAACAGACCCAGCGGGTCACCCTCGGGCTCCATCTCGTAGACGCTGACGTTGGTCGAGATCGATGGCAGCAGCATGTCGCCCGAGATCAGCAGGCCGTCGCGCTCGTTGTGCAGGGCGATGTGCTCGGGGCTGTGCCCGTACCCGGCGATGCAGCGCCAGCGCCTGTCGCCGATGTCGAGTTGCAGCCCGTCGATCAGCCGGTGGTGCACGCGCGGCACGCTCGGCACCAGGGCGCGGTAGTAGCCACTGCGCTCGCGGATCTTGGCCAGGTCCTCTGCGCGGCTCAGGCCATGGCTGGCAAAGAACGCGGCTGCGCGCTCTCCACCCTGCGATGACGTCGCCTCACACGCCTGCAAGGCCGCGAGGTGGTCGGTGGCGCTCATCCACAAGCGCGCTGGGTGGTCGGGTGTGCTGAAGTGCTCGATCAGCCAGTCCGCGTTGCCGACGTGGTCCGGGTGCATGTGGGTCACCAGCACGCGGCGCAAGGGTGCACCCGACAGCGGGCCCTGCCACAGTGCCTGCCATGCCTGCCGGATGGGCTCGGAGGCGATGCCCGCGTCCACCACCATCCAGCCCGGCTGACCGGCCATCGGGTCGTCCAGCACCCACAGGTTGATGTGGTTGAGCGCGAAGGGCAAGGGCATGCGCAGCCATTGCAGGCCCGGGCGCAGTGCCGTGAGCTCGCCGGTGGCGGGCAGGTGGTCGCCCCAGGGGTAGGCGATCGGGGTGTCGGCAACTGGGACGTCGGCAACTGGGGTGAAAGCGGGTGGGGCGGTGCTGCTCATGCGGTCGATTGTGCCCGCGTGACGCGTTCGGCGCTTGCCACCCCGGCGGGCTTGTCTACACTCCAGGGCATGAGCGACCAGCATTCCCTTACCCACCTCTTCGACAGCAACCGTGCCTGGGCCCGAGACATCGAGCAGCGCACGCCCGGTTTTTTCAGCAGACTGCAAAAGCAGCAGTCCCCGGAGTACCTCTGGATCGGCTGCAGCGACAGCCGCGTGCCGGCCAATGAAATCTGCGGCCTGCTGCCGGGCGAGCTCTTCGTGCACCGCAATGTGGCGAACGTGGTCGTGCACACCGACCTCAACTGCCTGTCGGTGATGGAGTTCGCCATCGACTCGCTCAAGGTCAAGCACATCATGGTGGTGGGGCACTACGGCTGCAGCGGCGTCAACGCGGCCATGAACGACATCCGCATCGGCCTGGCCGACAACTGGCTTCGCCACGTCAAGGACGTGCGCAACACCCATCAGGACTGGCTGAACACCGTGCCGGACGGCCCGGCGCGCCTCAATGCCCTGTGCGAGCTCAACGTGCTGGCGCAGTGCCGCAACGTCTGCGAGACCACGGTGGTGCACGACGCCTGGCAGCGGGGGCAGGAGGTGGTCATCCATGGCTGGGTATACGGCTTGCATAATGGCCTGATCAACGACCTGCGCATGACCGTCGCCTCGTCCGATCAGGTGCAAACCGTGTTCGACGAGGCCCTGGCCCGATTGCAGCAGCGCTACACGCAGCCCGGATCCGCCACCCCCACCGAGTCACGCTGATGACGATGTTCCCGCAACAGCTCACCGACCCACGGGTCTTCGAGATCGCCCGCGCCTTGCTGGACGGCTTCGACCGCCACTACAAGATCTTCTCGGAGACCACGGCCCAGGCAAAAAAGCGCTTCGAGCAGGCCGACTGGCACGGCCAGCAGACGGCGCAGCGTGCCCGCATCGAGTTCTACGACCTGCGTGTGGACGAGTCGGTCGAGCGACTGGAGCAGGACTATGGCGCCAGCACGCTGCCCATGGAGGTCTGGCACCAGATCAAGCTGTTCTACATCGGCCTGCTGACCGGGCACAAACAGCCCGAGTTGGCCGAGACCTTCTTCAACTCGGTCACCATCAAGATCCTGCACCGCAAGTACTACCGCAACGATTTCATCTTCGTGCGGCCAGCGGTGTCCACCGAGTACATCGACGACGAGGACGAGGGCACGGGCGGCACCTTCCGCGCCTACTACCCCACGCGCGAGAACCTGCGTCAGATGCTCAAGACCATCGTCGAGAGCTACGAGCTGAACCTGGCATTCGACGACCTTGACCGAGACATCGGCTTCGTCTACGAGGCCTTGCTCGAGCAGGTCGGCAGCGTTCGCCTGCGCACCAACTTCCAGATCCAGGTCCTGAACTCCCTGTTCTTCCGCAACAAGGGCGCCTACATCGTCGGCAAGGTGGTCAATGGCTTTCGCAGCCTGCCTTTCGCCATCCCCATCCTGCACAACTCCAAGAGCCGGCTCTACATCGACGCCGCGCTCTTCGGCGAAGACGACCTGCTGGCGCTGTTCAGCTTCGCGCGGGCCTACTTCATGGTCTACATGCCGGTGCCATCGGCCTACGTGCAGTTCCTGCGCACGCTGATGCCGCGCAAGCCCCGCGGCGAGCTCTACAGCGCCATCGGCCTGCAAAAGCACGGCAAGAACCTGTTCTACCGCGACTTCCTTTTTCACCTGCGCCACTCCAGCGACAAGTTCCGCATCGCGCCCGGCATCAAGGGCATGGTGATGCTGGTGTTCGACCTGCCGTCCTACCCGTTCGTCTTCAAGGTCATCAAGGACTACTTCCCACCTCAAAAGGAAACCACGCGCGAAGGCATCATGAGCAAGTACCTGCTCGTGAAGCACCACGACCGCGTCGGGCGCATGGCCGACTCGCTGGAGTTCACCAACGTGGCTTTCCCGCGCAACCGCTTCGACGACGAGCTGATCGAAGAGCTCAAGAAGTTCGCGCCCAGCGTGATGGAGGAAGACGAAGACGGCCAGGTGCTGATCCTCAAGCACCTCTACATCGAGCGCCGCATGGTGCCGCTCAACATCTACATCCAGGAAGCCGAAGGCGAGTCGCTGGAGCACGCCGTCATCGAGTACGGCAACGCCCTGAAGGACCTGGTGGCGGCCAACATCTTCCCCGGCGACATGCTCTGGAAGAACTTCGGCGTCACGCGCAACGGCAAGGTCGTGTTCTACGACTACGACGAGATCGAATACGTCACCGACTGCAACTTCCGCAAGGTGCCCGAGCCGCGCAACGAAGAAGAGGAGATGTCAGGCGAGATCTGGTACTCGGTCGGCCCGCACGACGTCTTCCCCGAGACCTTCGGGCCCTTCCTGCTGGGCGATCCGCGGGTCAGGCAGATCTTCATGCAGCACCACGCCGACCTGCTCGATCCCGCCTTCTGGCAGGAGCGCAAGGAGCGCATCCAGGCCGGTTACGTGCACGACGTTTTCCCGTACGACCGCTCGCGCCGCTTCATTCACCAGATCCAGACGACACCGGTCTCGTCGGCCTCTGCCGAGGTCGCGCCCGTCGAAGAGCCGGTGGACGTGCAACCCCTTGGCGCGAAGGTGCACGACCAGGGGCGGCTCACCGGTTTCACCAGCGGTGACGCTGGCGCCGGCGACTGATCACCAGAGCTGCCACCAGGGCTTCTTGGCCTTGCTGGCCGCTGGGGCCACGCCTGCGTTGCTGGCCACGTCGGCAGACAGGAACTCGCTGTTCGGGAAGCTCTGGCGCAGCACGCGCAACGAGTCATCCCGAAGCTGGATCAGGCCCAGCTTGTCATAGGCCTGGGCCATGATGAACAGGCCTTCTTCCGTCGCGGGCGACTGGTTGTATTCCTTGACGGCCTGCTGGGCCCGGTTGGCTGCAGCCAGGTAGGCGCCGCGGCGCAGGTAGTAGCGGGCCACGTGCACTTCGCCAGCGGCCAGCGAGTTCACGATGTGGTTCATGCGCAGGCGTGCGTCTTCGGCGTAGCGCGACTGGGGGAAGCGCTCGACCACCTGCTTGAACGACTCGTAGGCATCGCGCGAGGCCTGCTGGTCCCGCTCGGCCAGGTCCTGGCGCGAGAGCTTGCCGAACAGGCCGAGGTTTTCGTTGAAGTTCACCAGGCCTTGCAGGTAGAAGGCGTAGTCCAGCGCGGGGCTGGTGGGGTGCAGGCGGATGAAGCGGTCAAGCTTGGCCAGGGCCTGGGCCTTTTCGCCGGTGCGGAAGTAAGCGTAGGCCAGGTCGATCTGAGCCTGCTGCGACAAAAGGGTGCCCGAAGCGCGGGCTTCGACCTTCTCGAGCTTCTTGATCGCCAGTTCGTAGTTGCCTTCGGCGGCATCGTCCTTGGCGTCTGCGTACAATTTGTCCGATGCGATGTTGGCGAATTCATCCTGGGGCGTTGAGCCGCAGGCCACCAACATCACGCTCATGCACATCGCCAGGAAGGCGGCCAGCAAGCCACGCGAGGATTCGGTCATCGGGGTCTTCGGGGTGGTCTTCAGCAGTTTCACGTTGTGTCAGGGGCGGTTTGTGCCGCCTTCAATCCCGCCTTGCAGCGCCAGAGTGCGCAGTATAGAAGCTAGTCGCTCACGCACTCCATGTCTCGACGCCGTTCCGATCCTTCCCTGGTGCCTTCGCCCCCTCTTTCAAGCTCCGTTGAGGCCGGGCTCCTCGATGACGTCGCCGAAGACGACGAGGGCCTGGAAGGGCTGGCGGCGCCTTTGCGTGCCGAAGAGGCTTCCCCCACGGGCGCGCGGCAACTGGAGGTGGAGCCCGGGGGGCATGGTCAGCGCCTGGATGCCTGGCTCAGTGCGCGCATCCCGGCCTACTCTCGCAGCCACCTCAAAGGCCTGATCGAAGCGGGTGCGGTCCAGGTTTCGGGGCAGGTCGTCACCTCGGCCTCGCGCAAGGTGGCGCAAGGGCAGGTGGTCGACATCGTCCTGCAGGCCACCGCGCAGAGCCAGGCCTTCGTGCCTGAACCGATGGCGCTGCCCATCGTCTTCGAGGACGAGCACCTGCTGGTGGTCGACAAGCCGGCGGGCCTGGTGGTCCATCCGGCCGCCGGCAACTGGTCCGGCACCCTCATGAACGGTTTGCTGGCGCACCACGTCGGCGCGGCCAGCCTGCCGCGGGCGGGCATCGTGCATCGCCTCGACAAGGACACCAGCGGGCTCATGGTCGTGGGCAAGACCCTGGAGGCCGTGACCGCGCTCAGCCGTGCCATCGCGGCCCGAGAGGTCAAGCGACAGTACCTGGCGCTCGTGCATGGCCAGGCCCCCGAATCGGAGAGCGTGTCGTCGTCGATCGGGCGCGACCCGGTCACCCGCGTGCGCATGGCGGTGGTGCCATCCGGCAAGCCGGCGCGCACGGATGTGCAGCGCTTGCTGTGCGCCCAGGTGCAGGAAGCGCCGCCGTCCGGCCGAAGCGAAGACGCGCGGCCCGCGCGCTGGGTCAGCGGGGTGTTGTGCACCTTGCACACGGGCCGCACCCACCAGATTCGCGTTCACCTGAGCAGCCGTCGGCATCCGCTGGTCGCGGATGCGTTGTATGGGGGCGCGCCCCTCCTGGGGATGACTCGGCAGGCCCTTCACGCCGCGCGGCTGGGTTTTGTGCACCCCATCACCGGCGAGGCCATGCGCTTTGAGGCGCCTTTGCCTGCCGACATGGCCGCTGCCTGGTCGGCGCTTGAGGGCGAGGCCGCAAAAGTCGGTTCGGGCGTTTGAGTGGAAACTGGTGTATAGTGGTTCGAACAAAGACAGGTTTCTGTCATGGCGCGCCTGCTTCCCAGGCGTGTCGGACGGGCCAACCCGGTGGGCGCAGGTTGCGTCAGCGTGGGTCGCCCGCCATCGCCTCCCAGGCACCCCCTGATTGTTGAATGGACCGAAGGCCGCCAGGCGGCCGAACACGAACGGCGCCCCGTCGCTGGCTGTGCGTTTCATGCTTTTCGCATGGAAATGAGCCGAGCCGCCACGGTCGAGTGCCGTCGCCCCGCCCGAAATCGCCGCCATGCGAGCGGGCAGCTCACATCGCCGAGATGGACATCCTTGAAACGCCGGATGCAACCCGCATCCTAGAAGCCGCGCTCCTGTGCTCGCACCAGCCCATGTCGCTGCGCGAGATGCGCCAGCTTTTCGACGACACGGTTTCGGCCGATGGCGTCCTGGCCATGCTGGGCGGCATCCGCGAGCAGTGGGCAGGCCGCGGCGTGGAGCTGGTCGAAGTGGGCTCGGGTTGGCGTTTCCAGACTCGTCCTGACGTTCAGGCTCACCTGGATCGCCTGCACCCCGAAAAACCTCCAAAGTACTCGCGGGCCACGCTCGAAACCCTGGCGATCGTCGCCTACAAGCAACCCGTGACCCGGGGTGACATCGAGGACATCCGCGGCGTGACGGTGAGCTCGCACATCGTCAAGCAGCTCGAGGACCGTGGCTGGGTCGAGGTCATCGGTCACCGCGACGCCCCCGGCCGGCCCGCTTTGTTCGCGACCACCCGCCAGTTCCTCGATGACATGGGCCTGTCCTCCCTGTCGCAGTTGCCCACCCTCGATGGGCTGCCGGTCGGCCAGGCGCTGCTGCCTGGGCTTGACGCGCAAGAGCCAGTGGCTGAGGCCGCCGGCGAGTCCGTGGCCGAGCCCGTTTCCGAACCTTTTGCCCAGGCCGACGCCGCCCCAGAAGCCCTGGAAGCCCTGGAAGCTCCGCAAGCTCCAGAGGCGAGCGACATCTCCACCGCCCCGGATGCCCCGGGTGAGCCCGTGTCGGCGCCGCCCGACGAACCCGAACCCGATTCCCCCTCTCCATGACCACCGATTCCCTGCCCATGCCTGACGATCAAGACAGCGCACCTGCCTCCGAAGAGGCGGTCAAACCCAAGCGCGCCCGTCGCACCAAGGCCGCGGAAGCTGCCGAGGCGGCCTCGGTCGAAACCGCCGGCACTGCGCCGGCAGCCGAAGCCGATGCGCCCAAGCGTGCCCCGCGGCGCCGCAAGGTGGACGTGGACGCGGCCGAGGCCGTGGCCGCCGTTGAAGCCCCGGTTGCCCAGCCGGTGGCTGACGTGCAGGCCGATGGCGCTGCGCCGGCGCGCAAACGCGCACCTCGTCGCAAGGCGGTCGAGGATGTGGCAGCGCAAGCGGTTGCATCGTCTGATGAGCAGGGTGTCTCGGCCTTGCCGGCCGAGTCGGTGGCCGCGCCCGCTGTTGCGCCGACCGTTGCTTTCGAAGCCGAAGCGACCGGTGATGCGTCGGGCGAAGCCCAAAGCGCCGGCGAAGGTGGCTCCGGCGGGCGTGAAGACCGCGAGAGCCGAGGTGGTCGTGGCGATCGCCGCGAGCGCCGTCGCAATCGCGGCCCGCGCCCCGAGGGCGAGGCCCAACTGTCGGTTGATGGGGCGAGCGAGTCGGCCGATGAGTCGGCAGCCTTCGCCGAAGGCGAAGACGACGGCACTGAGTTGCGCCTCAATCGCCGTTCGGCCATGGCCGAGCAACAGGCCAGCGAGGTGTTCGCCGAGCTGCTGTCGGGTGAGTTCGACAAGGCGCATGAAGAAGAATCCGAAGGCGAAGATGCCGAGGCTTCCGGTCCTTACAAGCGCGTGCTGCGCCCCGAGCCCGATGCGCCCAAGCTGCAGAAGGTGTTGGCCCAGTCGGGTGTGGGTTCGCGTCGCGACATCGAGAAAATGATCGAAGAGGGGCGCATCGAGGTCAATGACCAGGTCGCCCACATCGGCCAGCGCATTTCGCATGGCGACCGCGTCAAGGTGGCGGGCAAGCCCATCAAGGTTCGCATCGCACCGCCAGCGGCCCGCATCCTGGCTTATCACAAGCCCGTGGGTGAGGTCGTCACCCACGACGACCCGCAAGGCCGCCCGACGGTGTTCCGTCGCCTGCCGCGCCTGCAGAACGGCAAGTGGATGTCGGTGGGTCGCCTGGACCTCAACACCGAAGGCCTGCTGCTGTTCACGAACTCGGGTGAACTGGCCAACCAGCTCATGCACCCTCGCTTTGGCGTGGAGCGCGAGTACGCGGTCCGCGTGCTGGGTACGCTGGACGAGGCCTCGCGCGAGCGCCTGCTCACCGGCGTCGAAATCGAAGGCCAGGCGGCATCCTTCCTGTCTGTCAGCAAGGGCCTGGGTGAGGGCGTGAACCAGTGGTATCGCGTCGTGATCACCGAAGGGCGCAATCGCGAGGTGCGCAAGCTGTTCGACGCGGTCGGCCTGACGGTCAACCGCCTGATCCGGGTGCGCTACGGCGCCATCGTGCTGCCGCGCGGCCTGCGTCGCGGGGTCTGGGTCGAGCTGGGTGAGTCCGATGTCCGCGCCGTGAAGTCGCTGGCCGGCATGGACCGCCAGGAGCAGGACCGGGGTCCGCAAGGCCATGGCAAGAACAAGGGCCAGGGGCCGCAAGGTCAGGGTCAGGGGCAGCACAAGGCCCAGCAAGGTCAGCGTGGCGGCCAGCAAGGCGGTCAGCACCCGCAGGGGCAGCAAGGCCAGCGCGGTGGCAAGCAGGGGCGTGGCAACGGTCAGAATGGCCCGAACGGCCCCCATGGCGGCCCGAACCAGGGTGGCCGTCCTCAACAAGGTCAGGGCGGGCAGGGTGGCCAGCAAGGCCAACGTCCGCCGCGCAGCCATGGGGCAGACCGCGCGCCGCAGGGGCCGCACGACCATGACGAAGACGATCACTTCGGTCCGATCCCCAATCCGCTGGAGCAGACGTTCGATCGCCGCTTCGTCAAGAGCGGCTCCAAGCGCATCACCTCCGGTTTTGGTCGCCCCGATCAGGACCAAGGCGGCCCCCAAGGTGGCGGCAAGCAGCAAAAGGGCGGCCCCCGTCAGCCCGACCCCATGCAGACCTCCGTGGGCTACATCGGTGCCGATGCCTACTTCGGTGGCGGTCGCTCCAACCGGGGTGGCGGTGGTGGTGGCGGCCGCCGCGGTCGCCGTTGATCACCTTCCCTCGCACCGGGTGCGTGGGTCACGGGCTGTGTGCCTGTGATTGACGCATTCGGGCGGTACAATCTAGGGTTTTGCCCTTATCAGTTGAACCTGGAGAAACCATGGCCATCGAACGCACCCTCTCGATCATCAAGCCCGACGCCGTTGCCAAGAATGTCATCGGCCAAATCATCGCCCGCTTCGAAGGCGCCGGCCTGAAGGTCGCCGCTGCCAAGCTGGTGCAACTGTCGCGCGCCGAAGCCGAACAGTTCTACGCCGTCCACAAGGAGCGTCCTTTCTTCAAGGACCTGGTCGACTTCATGATCTCGGGCCCCGTGTTCGTGCAAGTGCTCGAAGGCGAAGGCGCCATCCTGAAGAACCGCGACCTGATGGGCGCCACCGATCCCAAGAAGGCCGCTCCTGGCACCATCCGCGCTGACTTCGCCGAGTCGATCGACGCCAACGCCGTGCACGGCTCCGACGCTGCCGAAACCGCCGCCGTCGAAGTCGCCTTCTTCTTCCCCGGCCTGAACGTCTACAGCCGCTGAGCGGTTGCAACGCCCGCCGCCGTCCTGTCATCGAGTGGTCCCCATGAACGATCGGGTCAACCTGCTTGATTTCGACCTGGACGGCCTGGCGGCGTTCTGCGAGCAGCTGGGTGAAAAGCGCTTTCGCGCCACCCAGTTGTTCCGCTGGATTCACCAAAAGGGCGCATCTGACTTCGAGCAGATGTCCGACCTGGCCAAGTCCTTGCGCGGCAAGCTGCAGGGCAAGGCCGAGATCCGCGGCCTGAGCGTCATCAGCGAGCACGTGTCGTCCGACGGCACCGTCAAGTGGCTCTTCGATGTCGGGCAGGGCAACGCGGTCGAAAGCGTCTTCATCCCCGAAGACGACCGTGGCACCTTGTGCGTGTCTTCCCAGGCCGGTTGCGCCGTGGGTTGCCGTTTCTGCTCGACCGGGCACCAGGGCTTCAGCCGCAACCTGAGCACCGGCGAAATCATCGCCCAGCTGTGGTTCGCCGAGCACTCGCTGCGCAAGCGTTTCAACACCTCCGATCGCGTCATCAGCAACGTTGTGATGATGGGCATGGGCGAGCCGCTGCAGAACTACTCTGCGCTGGTTCCCGCCCTCAAGACGATGCTGGACGACCATGGTTATGGCCTGTCCCGCCGACGGGTGACGGTGTCGACCTCCGGCGTTGTGCCGATGATCGAGCGCCTGCAGCGCGATTGCCCTGTGGCGCTGGCCGTGTCCCTGCACGCATCGAACGACGCCCTGCGCGATCAGCTCGTGCCGCTGAACCGCAAGTACCCGATCGATGAGCTGCTGGCAGCCTGCAAGGGCTACCTGGCCGATGCCCCGCGCGATTTCATCACCTTCGAGTACTGCATGCTCGACGGGGTCAACGACAGCGACGAGCACGCCCGTGAACTGATCGCCCTGGTCAAGGACCGCCTGCACTGCAAGTTCAACCTGATCCCGTTCAATCCGTTCCCGGCGTCCGGGCTGCATCGCTCGAAGAACGAGCGTGTGCAGGCCTTCGCGCGCATCCTGGCCGATGCCGGCATCGTGACCACCGTGCGCAAGACCCGTGGGGACGACATCGATGCGGCCTGCGGGCAACTGGCAGGCGAGGTGCAGGATCGCACCCGGGCCGAGCAGCGCATGTTGCGCCAGCCCGTCGTGATTCATCCGGTCGCCGTGTCTTCGTCCCCCAACAAACCCCAGGGACGATGAGCAGCCGCCAGCCTCGCTCGCGCCTAAACTGTGCGTCCTGAAGGAGACCGCTGCATGAGGAAGTCGAGTTCCGGGTGGAGGGCCAACAGCCTGCCCGCCTGCCTGCTGCTGATCTTGGGCCTGCATGGCTGCGCCGGGCAGATGCCCGCTGCCCCCCGTGATGGCCAGGACATCGTCACCGCGTCCGACGAGGGGGACCTGCGTCGCCGCGCGCGGATCCGCCTGGAGTTGGCAACGACCTATTACAGCCAGGGCCAGTTCACGACCGCCCTGGACGAGCTCAAGCAGGCCATCGCCATCGACCCGAGGCTGCCCGCTGCCCACGAGATGCGCGCGCTCATCTACGACGCCATGGGTGACACGACCCGTGCCGACGAGAGCTTCCGCCAGGCCCTGGCGGTCGATCCGAACAACGGCAGCGTGCTGCACAACAACGCCTGGTCGCTGTGCCGCCGTGGTCAGTACGACGCAGCAGATGCCCTGTTCGCACGTGCCGCGGCCTTGCCGCAACCGGGTCTGGGCTCCAAGACGCTGCTGGCCCGTGGCGTTTGCCAGCAGCGCGCCGGCGACCTCAAGGCCGCCGAGAAAACCTTGCTGCAGGCCTACGAGTTCGACCCCAGCAGCCCGGCCACGGCGTTCAACCTCGCGGCCGTGCTGCTCAAGGAAGGCGAGCTCGAACGCGCGCGTTTCTACATCCGGCGGGTCAACAACGTGCCTGCACAGGTGACGGCCGAGTCACTGTGGCTGGCCGCGCGCGTGGAGCACCGCCTGGGCAACTTCAATGGGCGCGACGAACTCGCCGAACAACTGCGTCGTCGCTTCACGGGCTCCCGCGAAGCCACGGCCCTGGAACTGGGGCGTTTCGATGAGTGACAACGCTTCGCCGATCGGCCTGAACAACCCTGACGCCAGCGGCCGCGCTCCGGGCGACATCCTGCGCTCCGCGCGCGAGGCCCAGGGCCTGAGCCTGGATCACTTGGCGGCAACCCTCAAGGTCACCCCGGCCAAGCTGGCGGCCCTGGAAGAAGGTCGGCTGGACCAGCTGCCCGATGCCAGCTTTGCGCGCGCCCTGGCCCAGACCATGTGCCGCGTGCTCAAGATCGATCCGGCCCCTGTGCTGGCCGGGCTGCCGGCCGCGCGCGTCGCGCCCCTGGCCAGCGACAAGCCCGCGCTGAACCAGCCCTTCAAGGAAACGCGCCTGGCGCCCAAGATGTTCGAAGGTGGCGGCGAAAGCGGTTGGTCGCGCCTGCTGCGCCCCCAATGGTTGGCGCCCATCGCGCTGCTGCTGGCGGCGGCGGTCATTTACCTGCTGCCCGAGTCACTCGAGTGGCCTCGCTGGCAGGCCGCGGACTTGCCCGTGGGCGCTGCCTCGCAGGCATCCGCTCCCGAGCAGACGGCCGATGGCAGCCTGCCCGTGCCGGCGGCATCCGATGTCCTGGTGCTGGACCCCGTTGCGTCCGTCCCGTCTGGGGCCTTGGAAGCTTCGGCCGTTGTGCCCTCGAATGCGGCATCCGATGTTGGCCTGTCGGCGCCTGCCTTGGCGGCCCCTCTGGTTCAGCAGCCAACCCAAGCGGTGGTGCCCGCGGCTTCCGTGCCTTTGGCCTCGCAGGCTCCGACCCAGGTCGGTCAGCCGCAGGGCGCCGTGGGCGAGGGCCCCGTGTTCCTGACGGTGACCGAGGACTCCTGGATCGAGGTCATCGACGGCGGTGGCACCACGCGCCTGTCGCGCATCGTGCGCGCCGGCGAATCAATGGCGATGGGGGGCGTGGCACCCTGGCGCCTGCGGATCGGCCACGTCGGTGGCGTGAAGGTCACCTTGCGCGGCCAGCCGGTTGACCTGACACCCTTCACCCGCAACAACGTGGCCCGCTTTGAACTGAAATGACGCTGGCGAACTGCACCCTGATCGACGTGGCCCGCCCGGCCGCGCGTCGCTCCCGCCAGGCCCGCGTGGTCTGGGGCTCCCGCGTGGTCACCATTGGCGGGGATGCGCCCGTGCGCGTGCAATCGATGACCAACACCGACACGGTCGATGTCATCGGCACGGCCATCCAGGTCAAGGAGCTGGCCCTGGCCGGCTCCGAGCTGGTGCGCATCACCGTCAACAACGAAGAAGCCGCCAAGGCCGTCCCGCACATCCGCGAGCAGCTCGACCGCATGGGCATCGACGTGCCCCTGGTCGGTGACTTCCACTACAACGGTCACCGCCTGCTGACCGACCACCCGGCCTGCGCCGAAGCGCTGTCCAAGTACCGCATCAACCCCGGCAACGTCGGCAAGGGCGACAAGAAAGACCGCCAGTTCGCACAGATGATCGAAGCCGCCATGCGCTTCGACAAGCCCGTGCGCATCGGCGTGAACTGGGGCAGCCTCGATCAGGAGCTGCTGGCCGCGCTGATGGACGAGAACGCCCGCAGCGCCGACCCGTGGGATGCCAAGCAGGTGATGTACCAGGCGCTCATCAGCTCGGCGCTTCAGTCGGCCAGCCTGGCCGTCGAGTTGGGCATGAGGCCAGAGCAAGTCATCCTCTCGTGCAAGGTCAGCGGTGTGCAAGACCTCATCAGCGTTTACCGTGGCTTGGCCGCGCGCTGCGACTTCCCGCTGCACCTGGGCTTGACCGAAGCGGGCATGGGCGCCAAGGGCACGGTGGCTTCGGCCGCGGCCTTGTCCATCCTGTTGCAGGAAGGCATCGGCGACACCATCCGCGTCTCGCTCACGCCGCAGCCAGGCGAGGCCCGCACGCAGGAAGTGGTTGTGGCGCTGGAGATCCTGCAGGCCATGGGACTGCGCGCCTTCGTGCCCAGCGTCACCGCCTGCCCGGGCTGCGGTCGCACCACCAGCACCACCTTCCAGGAGCTGGCCAAGCAGATCGACGATCACCTGCGTGCGCAGATGCCCGTCTGGCGCAAGCAGTACCCCGGCGTCGAGAACCTCAAGGTGGCCGTCATGGGCTGCATCGTCAACGGCCCGGGTGAAAGCAAGCACGCCGACATCGGCATCAGCCTGCCGGGCAATGGCGAGGCGCCTGCCGCCCCGGTCTTCATCGACGGCGAAAAGGCCTTGACCCTGCGCGGTGACCGCATCGCGCAAGAGTTCCACGAGATCGTGCAGAGCTACATCGAACGCCGCTTTGGCCAGGCCCCGTCGGCCTGACATCGGCGCGTCCCACAAGAACAACGACAAGAAGCATTTCCCAGACATGGCCGAACAGCTCAAAGCCATCAAAGGCATGAACGACATCCTGCCGCCGGAATCGGCGCGCTGGGAGTGGCTGGAAGACAAGGTGCGTCAGCTGATGCGCCGCTACGGCTTCCAGAACATGCGCACGCCCATCGTCGAGCCCACGGCACTGTTCGTGCGCGGCCTGGGCGAGGTCACCGACATCGTCGAAAAGGAGATGTACTCCTTCGAAGACAGCCTCAACGGCGACAAGCTCACGCTGCGCCCCGAAGGCACGGCCGGCGCGGTGCGCGCCATCAACGAGCACAGCTTCCTCTACGAGGGCGGCAAGCGCCTGTACTACATCGGCCCGATGTTCCGCCACGAGCGCCCGCAAAAAGGCCGCTACCGACAGTTCCACCAGGTCGGCGCCGAGGTGCTGGGTTTTGCCGGCCCCGATGTCGACGCCGAACTCATCCTGATGACGGCGGCCCTTTGGCGCGACCTCGGCCTGAAGGTGGGCGAAGACGTCACCCTGCAGCTCAACAGCCTGGGCCAGCCCGAAGAGCGCCATGCCCATCGCCAGGCCCTGATCGCGCACCTCGAGGCCCACGCCGAGCTGCTCGACGAAGACGGCAAGCGACGCCTGCACACCAACCCGCTGCGCATCCTCGACACCAAGAACCCGGCCATGCAGCCCGTGGTCGAGGCGGCACCGAAGCTGATCGACTTCCTGGGCGAGGCTTCGCTGGCGCACTTCAACGCGGTCAAGGCCGTGCTGGATGCTGCAGGGGTGCCCTACGAGGTCAACACGCGCCTGGTGCGCGGCATGGACTACTACAACCTCACGGTCTTCGAGTGGGTCACGACCCGCCTGGGCTCGCAAGGCACCGTCTGTGGCGGCGGCCGCTACGACGGCCTGATCGAGCAGCTCGGCGGCAAGCCCAACCCGGCCGTGGGCTGGGGCCTGGGCATGGAGCGCCTGCTGCTGCTGCTCGAGGAAGTCGGCACGCTGCCAGCTCCGGCCACACCCGATGCGTTCGCGGTCGTCTTCCCCGGCGTGTCCCTGCCGCCTGTCATGGTGGCGCTCGAAGGCCTGCGTGCCGCCGGTGTCAGCGTCGTGCTCAACCCGGCTGGCAAGGACGGCCCGGCCAGCCCGAAATCCCAATTCAAGAAAGCCGACGCCAGCGGCGCCCGCTTCGCCCTGGTCTTCGGCTCGGACGAAGTCGCCCGCGGCGAAGTGGCCGTCAAGCCCCTGCGAGAAGGCGGCGAACAGGTGCTGCGCCCCCTGGCCAACGTGGCCGACTGGGCAGGCACCTTGCAGGCCCGCTGACCCGGTCATAATCCCGAGATTCCACCCGACGACACAACATGGCCACCTTCGACCTTGAGCAACAGGAACAACTTGACCAGGTCAAGCACTTCTGGAAGCAGTACGGCAACCTGATCACCTGGACCCTGGTGCTGGTGCTGGGCGCCTACGCCGCCTGGACCGGCTACCTGTACTGGCAGCAAAAGCGCGCCCAGGGCGCCACCGGCCTCTACGACGAGCTCGACAAGGCCGCCTCCGAGCGCAATGCCGACCGCGTGCGTCAGGCCTTTGGTGACCTGAAAGCGCAGTACGCCGGCACCACCGCGGCCGAACAAGGCGCTCTGCTGGCCGCCAAGGTCGAGGCCGACGCCGGCAAGGCCGAGGAAGCCCGCGCCACCCTGCAATGGCTGGTCGAAGCAGGCAAGAACGAAGGCTTGGTTGCCGTGGCCCGCCTGCGCCTGGCCGGCATGCAACTCGATGCCAAGCAGTTCGACGACGCCCTGAAAACCCTGGATGCCAAGGTGCCCGAGGAGTACGCGCCCCTGGTGGCCGATCGCCGTGGCGACGTGTTCCTGGCGCAAGGCAAGCACAAGGAAGCCATCGAAGCCTTCCAGGCTGCCTGGAAGGGCCTGGAGCCGACGGTGGAGTACCGTCGCTTCGTCGAAGGCAAGCTGACCGTGCTGGGCGCCCCGCCCGAGCCCCTGAAGGCGCCGACCGCTCCCGCCTTGCCCACTGCCCCCGCTGCGCGCTGATCGCGCCCCAGCGCGTCCCGCGAAGCCTCAATCCATGGATCGCCGCAACGTGACCCTCTCCATCCGCCTCATCAGCCAAATCGCCTCGCTGGCCCTCCTGGGCGCGCTGACGGCTTGCGGCTCCAGCAAGCCCGAACCCGCTCCGCTGGAGTCCCTCGACGCGAAGTCCGCCTCGGCCCGCGCCACGATCGCCTGGTCCACTCGCGTCGGTGAGGTGTCGTCCACGGCCACGTTGGCGCTCGCGGGTGGCCGCTTGGCGGTTGCCAGCGCCGATGGCGACCTCGTCGTGCTGGACGTCGCCAGTGGTCGCGAAGCCTGGCGCGCCCAGGTCAAAGGCAAGGTCTCCGCCGCGACGGGTTTTGACGGACGCTACGCAGCTGTCGTCACCGACGCCAACGAGCTGCAGGTCTTTGACCAGGGCAAGCTGCTCTGGCAGGAGCGCCAGCCCGGCCGCGTGATGACCGCCCCCGTGATCGCGGGCGAGCGCGTCTTCCTGCAAGCGGTCGATCGCAGCGTGCGCGCCTACGACGTGCTGGATGGTCGCTGGCTGTGGTCCTACCAGCGTCCCGGTGCCGAGCCCCTGGCCCTGGGCTCTCGCCTGGTGATCCAGCCCTTCCGCGACACCTTGCTGGTGGGGCAGGGCAACCGACTGGTGGGCCTCGATCCGCTCAAGGGCACGCCTCGTTTCGACGTCAACGTCGGCACGCCGCGCGGCAGCAACGAGGTCGAGCGCCTGGCCGACCTGGTGGGGCCGATGGCGCGTGTCGATGACGAAGCCTGCGTGCGCGTCTTCCAGTTCTCCGTCGCCTGCCTGGAGCTCAACCGTGGCAGCGTGCGCTGGAGCCGCCCCCAAGCTGGCACACAAGGCGTTGCGGCCGATCTCCGCACCGTCGTCGGGGCCGATGGCTCTGACCGCCTGACCGCCTGGAAGGCTGAAAATGGCGACTTCCTCTGGCGCGTGGATCGTTTCACCCACCGCGGCCTGGGCACCCCGGTCATCTGGGGCGAGCGCATCGTCGTTGGCGATGCCAAGGACTACGTGCACATCCTGGCCAAGGCCGATGGCCGCACCCTGGGGCGCATCGAGCTCGACAGCCCCCTGGTGGCCCCCCCCGTGGTCTCCGGCGACCTGCTGCTGGTGCTCACCCGCAAAGGCACGGTCTCGGCCCTGCGCATCAACTGACGCCGACACCGATCGGCACCGCCCGGGCGCCCGGTATCTGGCGCCCGCTCAAGGAACGCCGGCTGACCGCCGGCGTCTGACGTTCATGAAACCTGTCATTGCACTGGTCGGTCGTCCCAATGTCGGCAAGTCGACCCTGTTCAATCGACTGACCAAGAGCCGCGACGCCATCGTCGCCGACTTCGCCGGCCTCACCCGCGACCGCCACTACGGCGAAGGGCGCCTGGGCAGCCACGCCTTCATCGCCATCGACACCGGCGGTTTCGAGCCCGAATGCAAGGAAGGCATCTTCAAGGAGATGGCCAAGCAGACGCGCCAGGCTGTTGCCGAAGCCGACGCCGTGATCTTCGTCGTCGACCTGCGCAACGGCCTGTCCGCCCAGGACCACGACATCGCCAACTACCTGCGCACCACCAACAAGAAGGTGCTGCTGGTGGCCAACAAGGCCGAAGGCATGAGCGAGTCACCCCTCCTGGCCGAGTTCTACGAACTGGGCCTGGGCGAGCCGATGGCCGTGTCTGCGGCGCATGGCCAGGGCATTCGCAGCCTGGTCGAGCTGGCGCTGGAAGACTTCGTCGACCCGGATGAAGACGGAGACGACACGCCGGAAGAAGACCGCCCCATCCGCCTGGCGGTGGCAGGCCGCCCCAACGTGGGCAAGTCGACCCTGATCAACACCTGGCTGGGCGAAGAGCGTCTGGTGGCTTTTGACATGCCGGGCACCACCCGCGACGCCATCACCGTGCCTTTCGAGCGCGACGGCCGCCGCTTCGAGCTCATCGACACGGCCGGTCTGCGCCGCAAGGGCAAGGTCTTCGAGGCCATCGAGAAGTTCTCGGTGGTCAAGACCCTGCAGGCCATCTCGGACGCCAACGTCGTGCTACTGCTGGTCGACGCCACCCAGGGCGTGACCGAACAGGATGCCCACATCGCCGGCTTCATCCTGGAATCGGGGCGGGCCGTGGTCATCGCCGTCAACAAATGGGACGCGATCGACAGCTACCAGCGCGAGATGCTGCAGCGCTCCATCGAGCACCGCCTGTCGTTCCTCAAGTTCGCACCGGTCTACCACATCTCGGCCATCAAGCGCCAAGGCCTGGGCCCGCTGTGGAAGGCCATCGCCGATGCCTATGCTTCGGCCACCCGCAAGATGCCCACGCCGGTGCTCACGCGCCTGCTGGCCGAGGCCGTGCAGTTCCAGCAGCCCAAGCGTGCCGGCAGCTTCAGGCCCAAGTTGCGTTACGCCCACCAGGGCGGGCAGAACCCGCCGGTCATCGTCATCCACGGCAATTCGCTTGAGCACGTCTCCGACGCCTACAAGCGCTTCCTGGAGAGCCGCTTCCGCGAGCACTTCAAGCTCAGCGGCACGCCGTTGCGCATCGAAATGAAATCCTCCCAGAACCCCTTCAATGAGAAGGAGTGATGGCGTGCGGGCGCGCGCCTGGCACGGACTGTGTTAAGGTAAGCCCCGATTCGTTTTTTTTCCAACACGGAGCATATCGTGAGCAACAAAGGGCAACTCCTACAAGACCCGTTCCTGAACCTGCTGCGCCGCGAGCACGTGCCGGTCTCCATCTACCTGGTGAACGGCATCAAGCTGCAGGGTCACATTGAATCTTTTGACCAGTACGTGGTCCTGCTGCGCAACACCGTCACCCAGATGGTCTACAAGCACGCGATTTCCACCGTCGTGCCGGGCCGTGCGGTGAACTTCCACGCCAACGAAGGCGACGAAGGCTGATCGGCTTTCGCCGCATCCGCCTGAGTCCTGGTCCTCCCAGCGCCGAACTTGCCAGCCCCTTCCCCTGAAATCCCCGTCTCAGGCGACCCCCGTGTCGTCCTGGTCGGGGTGGACTTCGGTCCCGGACACGCCTTCGACCCCACGCTCGATGAGTTGGCCTTGCTGGCCGAGTCGGCTGGGGACGTCCCTGTCGCCAAAGTCACGGCCAAGCGCCGTGCACCCGATGCCGCCTTCTTTGTCGGCTCGGGCAAGGCAGACGAAATCAAATCCATCGTCACCCTCTACCAGGCCCACGGCGTGATCTTCGATCAGGCCCTGTCGCCAGCCCAGCAGCGCAACCTTGAGCGCCACCTGGGCGTGGAGGTGCTCGACCGCACGGGCCTCATCCTCGAGATTTTCGGCGCTCGCGCCCGCAGCCACGAAGGCAAGTTGCAGGTCGAGCTCGCCCGGCTGCAATACCTCTCGACGCGCCTGGTTCGCCGCTGGAGCCACCTGGAGCGCCAGCGTGGCGGCGTGGGCCATCGTGGTGGCCCCGGCGAAACCCAGATCGAGCTGGACCGCCGCATGATCGACCAGAAGATCAAGTCGCTCAAGGAGCGGCTGACCAAGGTCAAGCGCCAGCGCAACACCCAGCGCCGCTCGCGCGAGCGCACCGAGACCTTCCGCGTCTCGCTCGTGGGCTACACCAACGCAGGCAAGTCCACGCTGTTCAATGCGCTGACCAAGGCCGGCACCTACGCGGCCGACCAGCTCTTCGCCACGCTTGACACCACCACCCGCCAGATGTTCCTGGCGCAGGCGCAGCGCAGCGTCACGCTGTCCGACACCGTCGGCTTCATCCGCGACCTGCCGCACAGCCTGGTCGAATCCTTCGAGGCCACGCTGCAGGAAGCCGCCGAAGCGGACGTGCTGCTGCACGTGGTGGACGCCGCCAGCCCCGTGCTGCACGAGCAGATCGACGAGGTGTTGCGCGTGCTGGACAGCATCGGGGCAGGTCAGCTGCCGCAGGTGCTGGTGTTCAACAAGTGCGACGCCTTGCCCGAGCACCAGCAGCCGCGCCATGCGCGCGACCTCTACGAGCTGCCCGACGGCCGCCGTTGCGTGCGGGTTTTCGTCAGCGCGCTCAAGGGGCAGGGCCTGGACGTGTTGCGCGAGGTGCTCGCCGAGGCCGCCACCGGTCAATTCAGTGCCGATTCAGGCGGGCATCGGGTGTCCGATCCCCGATTCGACATGCACAATGCGCTCGACGAGGTGCCGCCATCTGGCGACGAACCTCCTTCATTTCAATCAGTCCGAACATGAACATGCATGCCATCGATGAGGGCCAAACGCCCGCCAGTCGCTCCGGTTCTCCCGCTTCGGCCCGCCTGACGGTGGCCGCTGGCGCGGTGTTCGAATTCATGGGCGGGGCAGGGCGCCGCGCGGCCTGGATCCTGCGCGGCCGGCCGGCGCCGTCCGTCATGTACAACAACCGCAACGATGGCCCGCCTGACCTCGACGAACTCTGGCGCGACTTCAACCGCAAGCTCAGCGGGCTGTTCTCGGGCCAAGGTGGCGGCGGTGACAACAACAGCAGTGGCTCCGGCGGTGGTTTCACGCCCGACCCGACCGGCGCGGGCATCGGCGCGGGCCTGATCATCGGCCTGGTGGCCCTGGTCTGGCTGGGCAGCGGCTTTTTCATTGTCCAGGAAGGCCAGCAGGCCGTCGTCATGTCGTTCGGGCGCTTCAGCCACACGGTGGACGCCGGCTTCCAGTGGCGCGCGCCTTACCCCTTCCAGAGCCACGAAATCGTCAACCTGACGCAGCTGCGCTCGATCGACGTCGGCAGCAACTCCGTCATGCAGGCCACCGGTCTGCGCGACTCGTCCATGCTCACGCGGGACGAGAACATCGTCGACATCCGTTTCACGGTGCAGTACCGCCTGTCCGACGCTCGCCAGTACCTGTTCGAGAACCGCAGCCCCGACGAGGCCGTGCAGCAGGCTTCCGAATCCGCCGTGCGCGAAATCGTCGGCAACAGCACCATGGACTCGGTGCTCTACGAGCAGCGTGATGCCATCGCCACGGACCTGGTCAAGTCCATCCAGGCCCAGCTCAACAAGCTCAAGGCTGGCGTCGTGGTCGCCAACGTCAACGTGCAGAGCGTGCAGGCTCCCGAGCAGGTGCAAGCGGCCTTCGACGATGCCTTCAAGGCCGGTGCCGACCGCGAGCGCCTCAAGAACGAAGGCCAGGCCTACGCCAACGACGTGATCCCCAAGGCACAGGGCACGGCTGCGCGCCTGCGCGAGGAAGCCGCCGGTTACTCCGCCCGCGTGGTGGCTCAGGCCGAGGGTGACGCGCAACGTTTCAAGGCCGTGCTGACGGAATACCAGAAGGCCCCGGCGGTCACGCGTGACCGGCTCTACATCGACACCATGCAGCAGGTCTACAGCAACGTGACCAAGGTCATGGTCGACTCGCGCCAGGGCTCCAACCTGCTGTACCTGCCGCTGGACAAGCTGATCCAGTCGACCGCGCCAGGGGCCGCGCCCACAGGCGTCCCCGCGCCAGCCGCGTCCGCGAGCCAGCCCACCGATGTGCCCGCGCCCCTGGCCAGTGGCAACGCCACCCTGGACCCGCGCTCCCGCGACGGCGGCCGCAGCCGCGACCGCGACGGCCGCTGACCCGCACACGCCCTTCATCAGGAACCAGACATGAATCGCATCGGCTCCATCCTCATCGGCGTCCTGCTCGTCATCATCCTGGCCGCGTCCACGCTGTTCGTGGTCGACCAGCGCCAGTTCGCCGTCGTCTACGCCCTGGGTGAAATCAAGGAAGTCGTCAGCGAGCCTGGCCTCAAGGCCAAGCTGCCGGCGCCTCTGCAGAACGTCGTCTTCCTCGACCGCCGCGTCCAGACCCTGGACAGCCCCGAGTCGCGTCCCATCTTCACCGCTGAAAAGAAAAGCCTGGTCATCGACTGGCTGGTGAAGTGGCGCATCACCGACCCCAAGCAGTTCATCCGCAACAACGGCGTCGACATTCGTAACCTCGAGAACAAGCTCGCTCCGGTGGTTCAAGCTGCCCTGAACGAAGAGGTCACCAAGCGCACCGTGGGCGCCGTGCTGTCGGCCGAGCGCGAGAAGGTCATGCAAGGCGTGGTCAAGCGCCTGGCCGATGAGGCCCGCAGCTTCGGCATCGAGGTGGTGGACGTGCGCATCAAGCGCGTCGACTTCTCGGCCCAGATCACCGACTCGGTCTACCGCCGCATGGAATCGGAGCGCAAGCGCGTGGCCAACGAGCTGCGTTCGACCGGTGGCGCCGAGGGCGAAAAGATCCGCGCCGACGCCGACCGCCAGCGCGAAATCATCGTCGCCGAGGCCTACCGCGACGCCCAGAAGATCAAGGGTGAGGGCGATGCCAAGGCTTCGGCCCTGTACGCCGAGTCTTTTGGCCGCGACCCGCAGTTCGCCCAGTTCTACCGCAGCCTGGAGGCTTACCGCGCCACCTTCCGCAGCAAGTCGGACGTGATGGTGGTCGACCCCAGCAGCGACTTCTTCCGCGCCATGCGGGGGGCCGGTGCGGGGGCTGCGGCGCCCGCGCGCAAGTGAGCGTTGCGACTCGGGCCTCGGCCTTGATGCTGGATGCCAGCGTCTGACGCCATCTGGATGGCGATGGCCCTCGTGCTGGTGTTCGAGGGCCTGCTGCCGGCCCTGAACCCGGCCGCCTGGCGGCGCCTGTTCGAGCAGATGCTGCAGCTGCCGGATCACCAGATCCGGGTCTTCGGGCTGTGCAGCATGGTGCTCGGACTCGTGATCTTGTGGGTGCTCTGAGCCCTGAATTCTCGAATCTGCCGTGATCACCCGGTAGAATCTCTGTTTTAACCCCCCGCCCATTTCCCTATGTCGTCTGCTTGGCTGTTGCCAGAGCACATTGCTGACGTCTTGCCTGCTCAGGCCCGACGTCTGGAAGAGCTGCGCCGCGTCTGGCTCGACGTGGCGCGCGGCTACGGCTTCGAGCTGGTCATGCCGCCGTTGCTGGAGCACCTCGATTCGCTGTTGTCCGGCACCGGCCACGCGTTGGACCTGCGCACCTTCAAGCTGGTTGATCAACTCTCCGGTCGCTCGCTGGGTGTGCGCGCGGACGCCACGCCACAGGTCGCCCGCATCGACGCTCACCTGCTCAACCGCCAGGGCGTGACCCGCCTGTGCTACTGCGGCCCGGTGCTGCACGCGCGTCCTGCCAGCCCGCACGCCAGCCGTGAGCCGCTGCAGCTTGGCGCTGAAATCTACGGACACGCCGGCCTCGAGGCGGACCTCGAAGCGGCCGAGTTGGCGCTCGATGGCCTCCAGGCCGCTGGCTTGACGGACCTCGTGATGGACCTGGCCGATGTGCGCCTCGTCGATGGCGTCCTCGCGGGCCTGGGTGTGGCCGACCTGCCTGCCGCGGAGCGCGACGCCCTGATCGCCGCCTTGTCCAGCAAGGACGTCGGCACCCTGCGCCAGCTGGCTCAGCAGGGGCGCCTGGCCTCTTCAAGCCAGGCCGGGGCCGTGCTGGTGGCCCTCACGCGCCTTTATGGCGACGAATCCGTGCTGTCGCGCGCCCGAGAGGTGCTGCCTGCGCACGAGCTGGTCACGTCGGCCCTGGACGACTTGGCGTGGCTGGCGGGGCACCTGCGGGCCGTGCGCCCCGAGGTACAGGTCGGCTTCGACTTGTCGGACCTCAGTGGCTACTCCTACTACAGCGGTACCCGCTTCGCGGTCTATGGCATGGGTCACCCCGATGCCCTGGTCCGTGGCGGCCGCTACGACGAGGTGGGCGCCGTCTTCGGACGCCGCCGTCCCGCCGTTGGCTTCAGCCTGGACCTCAAGGTCCTGGGCGATGTCCTGGCCGGTCGCCAGACCGCCACCACGCGCATGGCCATCCGCGCGCCCTGGGGTGAAGCCCCGGCGCTGCGCCAGGCCGTTCGCGACCTGCGCGGGCAGGGGCACACCGTGGTGTGCGTGCTGCCCGGACACGAACACGATGTCCAGGAATTCGAGTGCGACCGTGAACTGGCGCTCGTCGATGGACGTTGGCTGGTGCGCCCTCTCTGAGGCGCCCAACTCTCCCCGATACAGGAATCCGCCATGCAAAGCCCCACCGCGTCGGCACGCGCCGAATCCGCTCCCGCTCGCAACGTCGTTGTCGTCGGCACCCAGTGGGGTGACGAAGGCAAGGGCAAGGTCGTCGACTGGCTGACCGACCACGCCGCCGCCGTCGTGCGCTTTCAGGGTGGCCACAACGCCGGCCACACCCTGGTCATCAACGGCAAGAAGACCGCGCTGCAACTGATCCCCTCGGGCATCATGCGCGAGGGCGTGGTCTGCTACATCGGCAACGGCGTGGTGGTCGACCCGACCCACCTGCTGTCCGAAATCGAGCGCCTGGAGGCCGCTGGCCTGAACGTGCGTTCGCGCCTGTTCATCAGCGAGTCCTGCCCGCTGATCCTGCCGTTCCACGTCGAGGTCGACAAGGCCCGCGAGGCCCTGCGCGAAACCAGCGGCTCCGGCAAGATCGGCACCACCGGCAAGGGCATCGGCCCCGCCTATGAAGACAAGGTGGCGCGCCGCGCCCTGCGCGTGCAGGACCTCAAGCACCCCGATCGCTTCGCCAAGAAGCTCAAGGAACTGCTGGAGCTGCACAACTTCGCACTGACCGGCTACCTCAAGGGCAGTGCGCTGGAGTTCCAGCCCATCTTCGACCAGGCCATGAAGGCTGCCGAGCAGATCCTGCCCATGCTGGCCGACGTCGGCGTGAAAATCCACGAACACACCGTCTCAGGCGGATCGGTCCTGTTCGAGGGGGCACAAGGCACGCTGCTGGACATCGATCACGGCACCTACCCGTACGTGACCTCCTCGAACTGCGTGGCCGGCAACGCCGCCGCGGGTTCGGGCGTCGGCCCCGACAAGCTGCATTACATCCTGGGCATCACCAAGGCCTACACCACCCGCGTCGGCAGCGGCCCGTTTCCCACCGAGCTCGACTGGGACACCCCTGGCACCGTGGGTCACCACCTGTCCACCGTCGGCCAGGAGCGGGGCACCGTCACCGGCCGTGCCCGCCGTTGCGGCTGGCTGGACGCCGCCGCACTCAAGCGCTCGGTGCTGATCAATGGCATCTCGGGCATCTGCCTGACCAAGCTCGACGTGCTCGACGGTCTGTCGGAAATCAAGGTCTGCACCGGCTACAAGCTGCGTGGCGAAACCATCGACATCCTGCCTCTGGACGCCGACGAAATCGTTGCCTGCGAACCGATCTACGAAACCTTCCCCGGCTGGGAAGGCACGACCTTCGGCCTGACCACCTGGGACCAGTTGCCTGCCAACGCGCGTGCCTACCTGGAGTGCGTGCAGAGGCTCATCGGTGCGCCCATCGACATGGTCTCCACCGGTCCGGACCGCGACCACACCATCTTGCTGCGCCACCCCTACAAGGGTTGATGCAGCGACCGTTGCCCCGTTCCCATTTGCATCACCAGCAGTTCTGAAGCAGAGGAATCACATGCTCACCGACGATGGCAAGCACCTGTACGTGTCCTGGGATGAATACCATCACCTGATCGAAAAGCTCGCCTTGCAAGTCCACGACTCGGGATGGGAGTTCGATCAGATCCTGTGTCTGGCTCGCGGCGGGCTGCGCCCTGGCGATGTGCTGTCGCGCGTCTTCGACAAGCCCCTGGGCATCATGTCGACGAGCTCGTATCGCGCCGAGGGTGGCACGCTGCAGGGCCGCCTGGACATGGCCCAGTACATCACCATGCCCAAGGGGCAATTGGCTGGTCGCGTGCTGCTGGTCGATGATCTGGCCGACTCGGGCGTGACCTTGCGTGCCGTGGTGGATCGCCTTCGCGCCATGCCTGCCATCGAAGAGCTGCGCAGCGCGGTCATCTGGGTCAAGGGTGTGTCTTCGTACACGCCTGAGTACCACGTCGAAACCTTGCCCACCAGTCCCTGGATCCATCAGCCTTTCGAGGCCTATGACACGATGCGGCCGGACGCCATCCGCAAGCGCCATCAAGGCTGATGGCCGGCTGAGCGGGATCTGGCGCACGCGCTGGATGCATCGACGAAAAGGCGCTCAGGCGCCTTTTTTCATGGCTCGGCACCGGCTAGCGGCTCCTGGCGAACCTGCTGAGGCACGTTGCATCGCACTCGCTCGCAGTGCGTCGCGACGGCAAAGCAGGGCGCGCGCGGCAAATGAAAAAGCCGCTTGATCGAAGATCAAGCGGCTTTTCGTTTGGTGCCCAGGAGAGGACTCGAACCTCCACGGAGTTACCCGCTAGTACCTGAAACTAGTGCGTCTACCAATTCCGCCACCTGGGCAGGTACTTTGTGATTTGTTGCGCTGGCCCGCTAAGGCGTCTTCAACGAATCAAGACCGATAGTCTAGCATGGATTGAGCTGCTGGGTCCAATGCTGTGTCGTTTCGTGCACAAGCGTTCGGTGCAGTGCTTTGTTGTCGCCTGTCCGCGACAGCGTTGGACAGGTGTCCGATGGTGTAACGTGTGGGCATGCCCGGAACCTGTTGTGGAGCCTGTCGTTGTGGCGTTCGCCGCGCGGTGCGTTCTGACTTTGCGACATCGCCATCAGGCGTGTGGCGTGCTGCGGCACGGATCGACTCGAGCCCAATGCAGCGCCGCCCGCTGTGCCTTGGCTGTTCCGGGCAAGAAAAAAGCCGCTTGATCATCGACCAAGCGGCTTTTCATTTGGTGCCCAGGAGAGGACTCGAACCTCCACGGAGTTACCCGCTAGTACCTGAAACTAGTGCGTCTACCAATTCCGCCACCTGGGCAGGTACTTGTTTGCTGCCTGCAAAGACTTCTAAGCGCGTCTGCTTGCCTTTGGCGGGTTCGCAGCGCTTCGAAGAAATTTGTTTTGCAAATCAGCGAAGAATTCGATTCTAGCATCAAAATCTCAAGCATGACAACACCCCCCGCCCAATTTGTGAGCCTGATGAGTGAAATCATCGGGACCGTCCAGGGACATCGCGATGGTCACGGCTTCGTCGTCAGCGACGACGGCGAATCGAGCATCTACCTTCCATCGCAGGAGATGCGTTCGGTGCTGCACCGCGATCGCGTGAAAGTGCGGGTGGTCCGTTTCGATCGGAAGGGTCGCCCTGAAGGCCTGGTGCTCGAGATCGTCGAGCGTCGCAAGACCCCGATCATCGGGCGCTTGCTGAACGAGGGTGGCGCCTGGTTGGTCGCGCCGGAGGACCGCCGCTTCGGTCAGGACATCCTCATCCCGGCCAAGGCCACGGCTGGCGCGGAGGCCGGTCAGGTGGTGTCGGTGGAGTTGACCGAAGCGCCTTCGCTCACGGCCCAGCCTGTCGGGCGGGTCGTCGAGGTGCTGGGTGGCATCGACGACCCCGGCATGGAAATCGAGATCGCGGTGCGCAAGTACGAGGTGCCGCACCGCTTCCGCGACGATGTGCTGGCTCAGGCGGCCAAGCTGCCGGAGAAGGTGAGGGCGGTCGACAAGAAGGGCCGCATCGACCTGACCGACGTTCCATTGGTGACCATTGACGGCGAAGACGCGCGCGACTTCGACGATGCCGTCTATTGCGAGCCGGCCGTGATCGGGCGTGGCAAGACCCCGAATGGCTGGCGCCTGATCGTGGCCATCGCCGACGTGAGCCACTACGTCAAGCCCGACGAGCCCCTGGATCGCGATGCCTACGAGCGCGCCACCTCGGTCTACTTCCCGCGCCGCGTCATCCCGATGCTGCCGGAGAAGCTCTCCAACGGCCTGTGCTCGCTCAACCCGGAGGTCGAGCGGCTGTCGATGGTGTGCGACATGCTGGTCACGGCCGATGGCGAGCTGCACGCCTACCAGTTCTTCCCTGCGGTCATCAACTCGCATGCGCGCCTGACCTACACCGAGGTGGCGACCATCCTGGGCAACACGCGCGGCCCGGAGGCCCAGCGCCGTTCCGCGCTCGTGCCGCACCTGCTGCACCTGCACGAGGTGTACCGCGCATTGCTCAAGTCCCGATCGAGCCGCGGTGCGGTGGACTTCGAGACCACCGAGACCCAGATTGTCTGCGACGAGAACGGGCGCATCGCGCGCATCGTGCCGCGCGTGCGCACCGACGCTCACCGCCTCATCGAGGAGTGCATGCTGGCGGCCAACGTCTGCTCGGCCGACTTCATCATGCGCGGCAAGCACCCCTCTCTGTACCGCGTTCACGAAGGCCCCACGCCGGAAAAGCGCAGCACCCTGCGCAACTACCTCAAGGCCCTGGGCCTGGGGTTGGGCATCGGCGAAGAGCCCACGCCGGGCGAGTTCCAGGCCATCGCGCAGGCCACGAAGGAGCGGCCCGACGCGATGCAGATCCACACGATGCTGTTGCGCTCGATGCAGCAGGCCATCTACACGCCGATGAACAGCGGGCACTTTGGCCTCGCATACGAGGCTTACACCCACTTCACCAGCCCCATTCGCCGCTACCCCGACCTGCTGGTGCACCGCGTCATCAAGGCCTTGCTCGGCAGTGCTCGCTACAAGTTGATCCTGCCGCCCGTGGTGTCCTCGACGGGCAATTTCAAGCGCAAGCCGGGTGGCAAGGGTGAGCCTCAGAAGGGCTTGCCCAAGGCGCCGACCAAGGTGGCGGCTCGCATCAAGCTGCCGCCCGCCGAGGCCGCGGCCTGGGAGACCGCCGGCATCCATTGCAGCGCCAACGAGCGACGGGCCGACGAGGCCTCGCGCGACGTCGAAGCCTGGCTCAAGTGCATGTTCATGCGCGAGCGCCTGGGCGAGGAGTACGGTGGCACCGTCAGCGCGGCGACCTCGTTCGGGTTGTTCGTGCAACTCGACGGCCTGTATGTGGAAGGCCTCATCCACATCACCGAACTGGGCGGTGAGTACTTCCGTTTTGACGAGGCGCGCCAGGAGTTGCGCGGTGAGCGCAGCGGTGTGCGATATGGCGTCGGCACGCGGGTGCGTGTGCAGGTCAGCCGGGTCGACCTGGACAGCCGCAAGATCGATTTCCGGATGGTGAAAGAGGGCGGCGAGCAGCCTCGCTCGGGCTCCGGCAACCGCCGGCGCGGTCGTGGCGAGGAGCGCTCCAGCGCCAGGCCCGCGGCCGTGGACTGGGAGGGCGATGCCTCGGCCCAGGACGAGCTGGCCCTGGTGCGCGATCGCGATCGCGATGCCCGCCGGGCGACGCGGGTGGCGACCAAGGGGGCAGGCAAGGGCAGCTCTCGTTCTGCCGACGCCGCTGCGGCGCCTGCGTCTGGCAAGGGCGCGGCGCGCTCGAGTGCCGGGGCGGCGGGAGCGGCCGCTGGCCGAGGCAAGGCCGCAGGCAAGAAAGCGGCCCGGGCCAAAGGCGGCGGCAAGCGCTGATGGGCGTGCCAGCTTTCGGTGGCTGGTAATTTCATGCTAGAATCCCAGAGTTTTCCCGAAAACGCCCTGTGCTGAAGGGGCTGCGCCTTGTGGCGCGGCTTGCGGCGCCGGTTGGTGGCGGGGGATCCGCCTGAGACACAAGGCCTTGCAAAAGGGGCCGCGTGGCGAGGGCGCCATTGCACGGCTGGTTCGCCAGCCGAATCGAATCAACGAGTGAAACGCGAATCCCGGCATTCCAAGGTGCCCCCGCTGGCCTGAGCGCCACCGGAGGTTTCAGCCGGATTCAAGACTCAACCTCTGGAGCTACACAATGCCTGTGTCCATGCGCGAAATGCTGGAAGCTGGTGTCCACTTTGGTCACCAAACCCGCTTCTGGAACCCCAAGATGGCCCCGTTCATCTTCGGTCACCGCAACAAAATCCACATCATCAACCTCGAGAAGACGCAGCCCGCCTTCGAAGAGGCCCTGAAGTTCATCAAGCAGCTGTCGGCTCGCCGCGGCACCGTGATGATGATCGGCACCAAGCGCCAGGCTCGCGACACCATCGCTGAAGAAGCCGGCCGTGCTGGCGTGCCCTTCGTGAACCAGCGTTGGCTGGGCGGCATGCTGACCAACTTCAAGACCGTCAAGGGTTCCCTGAAGAAGCTCAAGGACATGCAAGTTCAGGTCGAAGCCGGTCTGGACGGCCTGAAGAAGAAGGAAGGCCTGCTGTTCCAACGTGAACTGGCCAAGCTGGAAAAGGACATCGGCGGCATTCAGGACATGGCTGCCCTGCCGGACGCCCTGTTCGTGATCGACGTCGGCTACCACAAGATCGCCATCGCCGAAGCCAAGAAGCTGGGCATCCCCGTGATCGGCGTGGTTGACACCAACCACTCGCCCGAAGGCATCGACTACGTGATCCCTGGCAACGACGACTCCTCCAAGGCTGTTGCCCTGTACGCCAAGGCCGTCGCTGACGCCATCCTGGAAGGCAAGGCCAACGCCGTCAACGACGTCGTCGCCGCTGCCGCCGAAGGCGACGAGTTCGTGGAAGTCAGCGAAGACGCTGCCTGACGCGACCTCACCCAGACCAAAGGGGCTGAAGATCAGCCCCTTTTTTTCAGCAAGATCGAATGTGCGGCGGTGATGACACCGCCCCTGAATCAAACGGAGAATTCAAATGGCTGCTATCACCGCCAGCATGGTTGCCGACCTGCGTGCCAAGACCGACGCCCCGATGATGGAGTGCAAGAAGGCCCTGACCGAGGCCGATGGCGACTTCGCCAAGGCTGAAGAAATCCTGCGCGTCAAGCTGGGCAGCAAGGCTTCCAAGGCCGCCACCCGCGTGACCGCCGAAGGCGTGGTTTCCGCCGCCGTCGACGGCGACACCGGTGCCCTGGTCGAGATCAACTGCGAAACCGACTTCGTCTCCAAGAACGAATCGTTCCTGGCTTTCGCCAAGTCGGTGGCCGAGCTGATCGCCAAGCACAACCCTGCTGACGTTGCCGCCATTGGCGAGCTGCCGCTGTCGCAAGACGGCTTCGGCCCCACGGTCGAAGAAGTGCGCAAGGGCCTGATCGGCAAGATCGGCGAGAACATGTCCATCCGCCGCTTCAAGCGCTACGCTGGTGGTGGCAAGCTGGCCGCCTACCTGCACGGTGCCCGCATCGGTGTGGTCGTCGAATTCGACGGTGACGCCACCGCCGCCAAGGACGTGGCCATGCACATCGCCGCCATGAAGCCCGTGTCGCTGTCTTCGGACGACGTGCCCGCCGCCCTGATCGAGGTCGAGCGCAGCGTTGCCACGGCCAAGGCTGCCGAGTCCGGCAAGCCTGCCGACATCGCCACCAAGATGATCGAAGGCGCCGTCCAGAAGTACCTCAAGGAAGTCTCGCTGCTGAACCAGGTCTTCGTGAAGGCCGCTGACGGCAAGCAGACCGTCGAGGCGTACCTGAAGTCGACCGGCACGACCGCCAAGTCCTTCACCATGTTCGTCGTGGGCGAAGGCATCGAGAAGAAGCAGGACGACTTCGCTGCCGAAGTGGCTGCCACCGTGGCAGCCGCCAAGGGTCAGTGACCTGACTGCAATCAAGGGGGCTTCGGCCCCCTTCTGAATGGAGCCGGTGACGTCAGGGGTTTGCGTTAAAGTTCTCCTCGCACCGGCCAAGTACCAAGCCAAGGACCCTGTCTCATGCCCGCTTACAAGCGCATCCTCCTGAAACTCTCCGGCGAGGCCCTGATGGGCGACGATGCCTACGGCATCAACCGCGCCACCATCGTGCGCATGGTCAAGGAGATCCAGGAAGTCACCGCGCTGGGCACCCAGGTGGCCGTGGTCATCGGTGGTGGCAACATCTTCCGTGGTGTGGCTGGCGGCTCTGTCGGCATGGACCGCGCCACGGCCGACTACATGGGCATGCTGGCCACGGTGATGAACTCCCTGGCCCTGGCCGACACCATGCGCCAGGAAGGCATGACCGCCCGCGTCATGTCGGCCATCAGCATCGACCAGGTCGTCGAGCCCTATGTGCGCCCCAAGGCCCTGCAGTACCTCGAAGAGGGCAAGGTCGTGGTTTTCGCGGCCGGCACCGGCAACCCCTTCTTCACGACCGACACGGCCGCCGCGCTGCGTGGTGCCGAAATCGGCGCCGAGGTGATGCTCAAGGCCACCAAGGTCGATGGCGTCTATTCCGCCGACCCGAAGAAGGACCCGTCGGCCACCCGCTACACCAGCATCACCTTCGACGAGGCCCTGATCAAGAACCTGCAGGTGCTCGACGCCACGGCCTTCGCCCTGTGCCGCGACCAGAACCTGCCCCTGAAGGTGTTCTCCATCTTCAAGCCCGGCGCGCTCAAGCGCGTGGTGCAAGGCGAAGACGAAGGCACGCTGGTCCACGTCTGAGCTGTCCTCCTGTTTCCTTCCTGACGCGTTGGTGGCCTGATCCCGAGTTCCGATCACCCGCACGGAGTTGTCCATGAGCATCGCTGACATCAAGAAAAACGCCGAGCAGAAAATGCTCAAGTCCATCGAAGCCTTCAAGACCGAGCTGACCAAGATCCGCACGGGTCGTGCCCACCCGGGCATCCTGGACCAGGTGCAGATCGATTACTACGGCTCGATGGTGCCCATCAGCCAGGTTGCCAACGTGGCCCTGCTCGACGCCCGCACCATCTCTGTCCAGCCCTGGGAAAAGGGCATGGGCGCCAAGATCGAGAAGGCCATCCGCGAGTCCGACCTGGGTCTGAACCCGTCGACCCAGGGTGACCTGATCCGCGTGCCAATGCCCGCGCTGACCGAAGAGCGTCGTCGCGAGCTGACCAAGGTCGTCAAGGGCGCTGCCGAAGACGCCAAGGTGGCCGTGCGCAACCTTCGCCGTGACGCCAACGAACACGCCAAGCGCCTGCTCAAGGACAAGGAAATCACCGAAGACGAAGACCGCCGCTCGCAGGACGATGTGCAAAAGCTCACCGACAAGCACATCGCCGAGATCGACAAGCTGGTGCAGGGCAAGGAAGCAGAGATCATGGCCGTCTGACGGCTGCGGTCCGACTTCCGGCACCCACCACGACGAGGCGGCAGGTCCGCCTCGCTCTTTTTGCAGAGCGCGTTGCTCGCGCGGTCTGGCGTCCTGACCGCCGTCCTGCTCCGCCCCCCTACCGCCCATCGACATGGCTTCATCCCAACCTCCCCAGTCGCTGCCCCGTCACGTTGCCATCGTCATGGATGGCAATGGTCGTTGGGCCCGCAAACGCCTGATGCCACGCGGTGTGGGCCACAAGGCGGGGGTGGATGCCTTGGTGAAGGTGGTGCAGGCCACGGCCGACCGTGGCATCGGCCACCTGACGGTGTTCGCGTTTTCTTCGGAAAACTGGAAGCGCCCCGAAGAAGAGGTTTCGGGCCTGATGAGCCTGTTGCTGGTGGCGCTGTCCAAGCACCTGACCAAGCTCAAGGCCGATGGCGTGCGCATCCGCATCGCGGGCGACCTAGACAACGTGTCCGAGAAGGTGCGCAATGCCTTGCGGGATGCCGAGGCCAACACCATCGGCAACAGCCGCCTGGTGCTCACCGTGGCCTTCAATTACGGCGGACGCTGGGACATCGTGCAGGCCTGCAAGCAAGCCCTGGCCGAGGGGGTGAGCGCGTCGGAGCTGACCGAAGAGGTGCTGTCGCGCCACATGGCGATGGCTTATGCGCCCGACCCCGACCTGTTCATCCGCACCGGCGGAGAGGTCCGCCTGTCGAACTTCCTGCTCTGGCAAAGCGCCTACGCGGAGTTGCACTTCACCGATTGCCTCTGGCCCGATTTCGACGCGGAGGAACTCGACCGCGCGCTGGCCGCCTACGCCCGCCGAGAGCGGCGCTTCGGTGACGTCGGCGAGTCGGGGCTGGGCGAAGGTGCGATCGGCAGCGAGGGGGGGCACTGAATGCTCAAGCAACGTGTCATCACCGCGCTGATCCTGGTGGCGATCCTGCTGCCCACGCTGGTGGCCGATGCCGCCTGGCCCTTCGCGCTGCTCACCCTGGTGTTCATTTCGGCCGCTGGCTGGGAGTGGTCGCGCCTGAACGAGGCGCCCGGGCTGCGCGCGGTCCTGCTGGGAGCGGCCGTGGCAGGCGCCTGCGTCTACATGGCGCAGCGCTTTCACCTGCCGTTGTGGGCGGACGTGGCCGCGCCGCTCGAGCCGCATGTCCACGAGGCAGGGCACCCGCTGATGGGCTTTTTCACCCCCGCCGTCATCTGGTGGGGCGCGGCCCTGACCTGGGTGCTGGGTGGGGCCCTGGCGCTGCGCTTTGGCCCGACCCACTGGCGTGCCATCCCTGAGTGGCTGCGTCGGCTGCTCGGGCTGGTGCTGCTGGTGGTGGCCTGGATGGCCCTGGTCGAGAGCAAGGCCCAGGGGCTCAACCACATCTTGTCGGTGTTCTGCCTGGTGTGGGCTGCCGACATCGGCGCCTACTTTGGCGGTCGTGCGTTCGGTCGGCGCAAGCTGGCGCCTGCCATCAGCCCCGGCAAGAGCTGGGAGGGCGTGGTGGCCGGTGCACTGGCCGTGCTGCTGCTGGCCTCGGTCTGGCTTTGGGCCGATCAGCACCTCGGGGTCGATTCCCCCAGCCTTTACAGCCGGCTGCTGTGGGGCCTGGGCTGGCCCGGCATGGTCGCTGCGCTGCTGGCCCTGACGGGACTGAGCGTGGTGGGTGACTTGTTCGAGTCGCTGGTCAAGCGCCAGGCCGGCGCCAAGGACAGCAGCCAGTTGCTGCCAGGTCACGGTGGCGTGCTGGACCGCGTCGATGCCTTGCTGCCGGTGCTGCCGGTGTCCATCGCCTTGCTGAGCCTCTGCCATGGTTGAGATGCACGCGCCTCGCCGCTTGCGCGTCAGCGTCCTGGGCGCGACGGGCTCGATCGGCACCAACACGCTGGATGTCATCTCCCGGCATCCTGAACGTTTCGAGGTCTTCGCGCTGACCGGCGCGAGCCGCGTGCCCGAGCTGCTGGCGCAGTGCCAGCGATGGCGCCCGCGTTACGCCGTGATGCCCGATGTGCAGGCCGCGGCCCGCCTGCGCGAGGCCGTGCGCGAATGCGGCCTGCCGACCGAGGTGCTCGATGGTGAAGCTGCCCTGGTCGACGTGGCCGCGCACCCGGACGTCGACATCGTCATGGGGGCCATCGTCGGCGCAGCCGGCCTTCCGCCTTGCCTGGCCGCTGCCCGTGCCGGCAAGCGCCTGCTGCTGGCCAACAAGGAGGCGCTGGTCGTCGGGGGCGAGTTGTTCATGCAGGCGGTGCGCGATGGCGGGGCAACCCTGGTGCCCATCGACAGCGAGCACTCGGCCATCTTCCAGTGCCTGCCTCAAGACCCGTCCACCTGGCCCGGCCGCATCGACCACATCGTGCTGACGGCCTCGGGCGGCCCGTTCCGACAGAGAGACCCGTCCACCTTCGCCGACATCACGCCCGAGCAGGCCTGTGCCCACCCGAACTGGGTCATGGGCCGCAAGATCTCGGTCGACTCGGCCACGATGATGAACAAGGCGCTGGAGGTGATCGAGGCCCGCTGGCTGTTCGACCTCACGCCGGATCAGGTTCGCGTGGTCATCCACCCGCAGAGCATCGTGCACTCGATGGTGGTGTGCCGCGACCGCTCGGTGCTGGCGCAACTGGGCACGCCCGACATGCGCGTGCCCATCGCTTACGGGCTGTCGTGGCCGGAGCGCATCGAGTCCGGCGCCGAGATGCTGGACTTCATGAAGCTCGGGGCGTTGACGTTCGAAGCCCCCGATGTTGCGCGGTACCCCGGCCTGCAACTGGCCTGGCACACCTTGCGGTCTGCGCCAGGTCACACCTGTGTGCTCAACGCGGCCAACGAGGTGGCGGTGGAGGCTTTCCTGCAGCGCCGGGTCCGCTTCGACCAGATCCATCGGGTCAACGAAGAGACGCTGGCACAGTGCAAGGTGCCAGCCGGCGCGGCAGAATCGGTGGCTGGGCTGCTGGCGCTGGACGCCGAGGCCCGACGTGTGGCCGCCGGCGTCGTTGCCGGTTGCCAGCCTGACTGAGTACACGGCGTGCCGAAGTTGGTGCGCCCCGGAGAAGCATCATGCTCATGACCGTCCTGGCTTTCCTGGTCACCATCGGGGTGCTCGTCGTCATCCACGAGTGGGGGCACTACCGCGCGGCGGTGGCGTGTGACGTCAAGGTGCTGCGGTTTTCCGTGGGTTTCGGGCGCGTGCTGTGGTCGCGCACCCGGGGCGAGACCGAGTTCGTGGTCTCTGCGCTGCCTTTGGGCGGTTACGTGAAGATGCTCGACGAGCGGGAAGGGCGGGTCGATCCGGCCGAGCGCCACCGCGCGTTCAACCAGAAGCCGCTGCCTCAGCGCGCGTTCGTTGTCGCGGCCGGGCCCCTGGCCAACCTGGTCCTGGCCGTGCTGCTGTACGCCTGCGTCAATTGGGCAGGTGTCGAGGAAATCCGTCCCTGGATGGCCGAGCCGCGCCCCGCCAGCCTGGCTGCCGAAGCGGGCTTGCGCTCTCGCGACGAGGTGGTCGCGGTGCAGCTCAAGGGCGCCAAGGGCGACGATGCCGCGGCCCCTGACGACTGGGTGGCCGTGCGCTCGATGACCGACCTGCAATGGTGGTTCACCCGCGCTGCGGTGCAGGGCAGCGACGTGCGCCTGCGCGTGGTCTCGCGCACCTCACAGCAGGCATCTCCTTCCGGTGAACGCGAGCTGATCCTGCCCGTGAGCCGCATCCCCGCGGCCGATGTCGATGGTGGCTTGCTTGAGAAGCTGGGCTTCAGCGGGCCCTATGCCGAGCCCCTGGTGGCCCAGCTGGTGCCCCAAGGCCCGGCGGAGCAGGGTGGCCTCAAGGAGGGCGATCGCGTGCTCAGCCTCAACGGCCAGCCGGTGCTGGACGCCGGCCAGCTGCGCCAGGCGATCCGCCAGAGCGCCATCGAAGGTCAGCCCCAGGCCTTGACGTTCCATGTCGAGCGCGCAGGGCGCAGCCTCGATGTCGTCGTGCAGCCCGTGATGAAGGACGTGCAGGGCCAGCGCCTGCCGCGCATCGAGGCGGCGCTCGGCTCGCCTGCCGCCACCGTGACGGTCCAGCACGGCCTGGTCGATGGTTTCACTCGGGCGCTGACCAAGACCTGGGATGTGGCGACCCTCAGCCTCGAAATGCTGGGCAAGATGCTGATCGGCGAGGCCTCGATCAAGAACCTCAGCGGCCCCATCACCATCGCCGACTACGCGGGGCGTTCGGCCGAGCTGGGCTGGGTCTATTACGTGGGCTTCCTGGCCATGGTCAGTGTGAGCCTGGGGGTGCTGAACCTGCTGCCGCTGCCCGTCCTCGATGGGGGGCACCTCATGTATTATCTTTTCGAAGGCGTCACGGGCCGACCGGTTTCCGAGCGGTGGCTCGAGCGGCTCCAGCGAGGTGGCGTTGCCGTCATGCTCCTGATGATGTCCCTGGCCCTGTACAACGACTTCGCGCGACTGCTGGGCGCGCACTGATCTTTACGAATGCCTACCCCTTCCATGAACGCTGTCCGCCTGAAGCCGACCCTGCTCGCCGCCTTGCTGGCGACCTCCCTGTTCCAGTCGGCCTGGGCCGTCGAGCCCTTCGTCCTCAAGGACATCCGCGTGGAAGGCCTGCAGCGCGCCGACGCCGGCACGGTGTTCGCCTCGCTGCCGTTTCGCGTGGGTGACACCTACACCGACGACAAAGGCGCCGCCGGCCTGCGCTCCCTCTTCGCCACGGGCCTGTTCAAGGACGTGCGCATCGAGATCGACGGCAAGGTCGTCGTGGTGATCGTCGAAGAACGTCCGGCGATTGCCCGCGTCGAATTTGTCGGCACCAAGGAGTTCGACAAGGATGCGCTGCTCAAGGCGCTCAAGGATGTGGGCATCTCCGAAGGCCAACCCTTCGACCGCGCACTGGCCGATCGCGCCGAGCAAGAGCTCAAGCGCCAGTACCTGACCCGCAGCCTCTACGCTGCCGAGGTGGTCACCACCATCACGCCGACCGAACGCAACCGCGTCAACGTCACCTTCACCGTGACCGAAGGCGAGATCACCAAGATCAAGGCCATCCGCGTCACGGGCAACCAGGCCTTTTCCGAGAGCACGCTGCTGTCGCAGATGGACCTGACCACCGGAGGCTGGCTGACCTGGTACACCAAGTCCGACCAGTACTCCCGCGCCAAGTTCAATGCCGACCTCGAGACGCTGAAGTCCTACTACCTCAACCGCGGCTACCTCGAATTCCGCATCGAGTCGGCCCAGGTGGCCATCTCTCCGGACAAGCAGGACATCGAGCTGGTCATCAACGTCAACGAAGGCCCGAAGTACACCGTCACGGCCGTCAAGCTCGATGGCGACTACCTTGGCAAGGACGCAACCTTCCGCAAGTTGGTGACCATCGAAGCTGGCGAGGCCTATCAGGCCGACCAGGTGGCCTCCACGGTCAAGGCCTTCACGGACCGCTTCGCGCAGTACGGCTACGCCTTCGCGCGCGTCGATGTGCGCCCCGAACTCAACCGCGAGAAGGGCCAGGCGGTCATCAACCTCGTGGCCCAGCCGCAGCGACGCATCTACGTGCGCCGGGTCAACGTGGCTGGCAACTCCCGCACCCGCGACGAAGTGGTGCGACGCGAGTTCCGCCAGTTCGAATCGGCCTGGTACGACGGCCAGAAGATCAAGCTCTCGCGCGACCGCGTCGACCGCCTGGGCTACTTCAAGAACGTCAACGTCGAAACCGTCGAAGTGCCCGGCACGGTCGACCAGGTGGACCTGACGGTTCAGGTCGAGGAAAAGCCGACGGGCAACCTGATGGTCGGCGCGGGCTTCTCGACGGCCGAGAAGCTCACGCTGTCGGCCTCGATCAAGCAGGACAACGTCTTCGGCTCGGGCAACTACCTGGGCATCGAGCTCAACACCAGCAAGTACAACCGCGCCATCGTGCTGAGCACGGTCGATCCGTACTTCACGGACGATGGCATCTCGCGCTCCTACGACGTCTTCCTGCGCAACTCGCGCCCCCTCAACAGCCAGGGTGGCGACTACAAGATCGAAACCATCGGTGGTGCCGTGCGCTTCGGCGTGCCGTTCACCGAGTTCGACACGGTCTTCTTCGGCCTGGGCGTCGAGCAAACGGCCATCAAGGGAGACCTCGGTCTGCCGGTGAGCTACCGCCTTTTCCGCGACACCTTCGGTGACCGCGTGACCTCCGTGCCCCTGACCGTGGGCTGGGCCCGCGATGCCCGCGACAGCGTCATCGTGCCGACCACCGGCCGCTATCAGCGCGTCAACTTCGAAAGCGGCCTGCTGGGCGACACCCGCTACCTGCGCACCGACCTCGAAGGCCAGCAGTACATCCCCTTGAGCAATCGCTTCACCCTGGGCCTGCGCGCCGAGATCGGCTATGGCGTTGGTTTGCAGGGCAAGCCTTACCCGGTGTTCAAGAACTTCTTTGGCGGCGGCCTGGGATCGGTGCGCGGCTTCGAGCAAAGCTCGCTCGGCCCCATCGACATCGAAGGCGCCTACATCGGCGGCAACAAGCGCGTGAACCTGAACGCCGAACTCTACGTGCCGTTCCCTGGCGCCGGCAACGACCGCACCCTGCGCATGTTCGGCTTCGTGGACGCCGGCAACGTCTGGGGCGAAGACGACAAGGTCAAGTTCGGTGATCTGCGCGCTTCCGCTGGCGTGGGCATCAGCTGGATCTCGCCTGTGGGGCCGCTCAAGCTGAGCTATGGCAAGCCCATCAAGTCCTTCAGCCAAGATAAAATCCAGCAACTCCAGTTCCAGATCGGCACGGCTTTCTGACCATGACTTCGACCCTCAAGACCCTGGTGGCCATCGCTGCGCTGACCTGTGCGGCAGCGGTCTCGGCTCAGGAGCTCAAGATCGGCTTCGTGAACCTCGACCGCGTCCTGCGTGACGCGGCCATGGCCAAGGCCGCTCAGGCCAAGCTGGAAAGCGAGTTCACCAAGCGCGAAAAGGAACTGCTCGACGGCGACAGTCGCTTGAAAAACTCATCCGAGCGTTTGGAGAGAGACTCCGCGACGCTGGGTGAGTCCGAGCGCGGGCGTCGCCAGCGAGACCTGATGGAGCAGGACCGTGAGTTGCAGCGCAAGCGCCGCGAGTTCCAGGAAGACCTCAATCAGCGCAAGAACGAAGAGCTCGCCAAGGTGCTGGAAACGGCCAACCGCGTGGTCAAGCAGATCTTCGAACAAGACAAGTACGACCTGATCGTGCAGGAATCGGTGTTCGCCAGCTCTCGGGTCGACATCACCGACAAGGTCATCAAGGCGATGAACGCCGGGTCGGGCAAGTGAACGCCTCGCATGCGAACCCCGATGCCGCCACCACCACGACGCTGAGCACCACGCTCGGTGAACTGGTCGAAGCGCTGGCAGGCGAGTCCGCCGGTGGCTTCGCAGCCGAAATACAGGGTGACGCTGAAACCGTCATTCGCCGCATCGGGCCGCTGGACACGCAAGAACCTGACACGCTGTCCTTCCTGTCCAACCCGAAGTACCGCAGCCAGCTGGCCGACACGCAGGCCGTCTGCGTGATCATCAGCCCGGCCGTTCAGGCCGATGCCGCCCAGCTGCGCTCGGCCATCGTCACGCCCGACCCCTATCGTTTCTTCGCCGCCGTCACCCGCTGGTGGGCAGCGCGCGTGCGGCCTCGTCCGGCAGCAGGCATCCACCCCAGCGCGGTGGTCTCGCCCGAAGCCCTGATCGGCCAGGGCGTGCACATCGGTCCCCTGGTGGTGGTCGAGGCGGGCGCCGTGATCGGCGATGGCGTGGTCATCGGCTCGCACACCACGGTGGGCGAACGCGCCCGCATCGGCGCTGGCACCCGCCTGGCCCCACACGTGACCGTCGGCTTCGACTGTGTGATCGGTGAACGCTGCATCGTTCACAGCGGCGTGGTCATCGGTGCCGACGGCTTCGGTTTTGCGCCGCACCAGGGCCGCTGGGAAAAGATCGAGCAGCTCGGTGCCGTGCGCATCGGCAACGACGTCGAGCTCGGCGCCAACACCTGTGTCGACCGCGGTGCGCTGGACGACACCGTCATCGAAGATGGCGTCAAGCTCGACAACCTGGTGCAGATCGCGCACAACGTGCACATCGGCGAGCACTCGGCCATGGCCGGCTGCGTCGGCGTGGCCGGCAGCGCGCGCATCGGCAAACATTGCACCGTCGGGGGCGCAGGCATGATCCTGGGCCACCTGACGCTGGCGGATCACGTGCACGTCTCGTCGGGCACCCTGATCTCGCGTTCCATCCTCAAGCCCGGGCAGTACAGCGGCGTCTTCCCGTTCGATGACAACGCATCCTGGGAAAAGAACGCCGCGACCCTGCGACAGCTGCACGCCCTGCGTGACCGCATCCGCGCCCTTGAAAAAGAAGTGAAAAGCTGATGGACATCCACAAGATCCTCGACAAGCTCCCCCACCGTTACCCCTTCCTCATGGTGGACAGGGTGCTGGAGGTTGAAAAGAACGTGCGCATCCGTGCGCTCAAGAACGTCACCATCAACGAGCCGTTCTTCCAGGGGCACTTCCCGGGCCGCCCCGTCATGCCCGGCGTGATGATGCTCGAAGCCCTGGCCCAGGCCGCAGCGTTGCTGGCCTTCGAGACCATGGGCAACGCCGCCGACGAGAACTCGGTGTATTACTTCGTGGGCATCGACGGTGCACGCTTCAAGCGCCCGGTCGAGCCGGGCGACCAGCTCTTCCTCGATGTCTTCATGGACCGCAACAAGGGTGGCATCTACAAGTTCAAGGCCCGCGCCATGGTCGGCGAAGAGCTCGCTGTCGAGGCCGAACTGATGTGCACCGTGCGCAAGGTGGCCTGAGCCCATGGCCAGCATCCACCCCACCGCCATCGTCGACCCGAAGGCCGAGTTGGCCGACTCGGTCAGCGTGGGCGCCTTCACGACCATCGGGCCGAACGTTCGCATCGGCGAGGGTACGACTGTTGGCGCGCATTGCGTGATCGAAGGCGTGACCACCATCGGCCGCGACAACACGATCTACCAGTTCGCTTCCCTGGGTGCCGACCCGCAGGACAAGAAGTACAAGGGCGAGCCCACGCAGCTGATCATCGGTGACCGCAACACCATCCGCGAGTTCACGACCTTCAACACCGGCACGGTGCAGGACAAGGGCGTGACGCAGATCGGTCACGACAACTGGATCATGGCTTACGTGCACGTTGCGCACGACTGCGTCATCGGCGACCACAACGTGATCGCCAACTCGGTGCAGTTCGCGGGTCACGTGACGGTGGGCAGCTTCACCTTGATCGGCGGCATCAGCGGCATCCACCAGTTCGTGCGCATCGGCGACTTCGCCATGCTGGGCTTTCAGACGCGCCTGTCCCAGGACCTGCCGCCGTTCGTGGTGGCCGCAGGCAACCCGGCCGAAGCGCAGAACGTGCACCAGGAAGGCCCCCGTCGCCGTGGCTACTCGCCAGAGCGCCTGGCCAACCTCAAGGCCATGTACAAGCTGCTCTACCGCAAGGGCCTGACGCTCGCCGCCTCGGTGGACGAGATCGCCGCGCTCAAGACCAGCCCCGACGCCGCAGCCGAAGGGGTGCAGGCCGACATCGACAAGATGCTGGCCTTCCTGGCCGACGCCAAGCGCGGCATCGTGCGCTGAAGGGGCTGACAGGTGAGTCGGTCCGATCCCCGCATCGGCATGGTCGCCGGTGAAACCTCCGGTGACCTGCTGGCCGGTTTGCTGCTGGGTGGCATGAAGGCTCGCTGGCCGGACCTGAGCTCGCAAGGCATTGGCGGGCCGAAGATGGCCGCCCAAGGTTTCGAGGCCTGGTGGCCGCACGAGAAGCTCGCGGTGCATGGTTTCAACATGGAGGTGCTGCGGCGCTTCCGCGAGATCTGGACCATCCGCCGCCGCCTGGGCGACCGCCTGCTGGCCGACCGGCCCGACGTGTTCATCGGGGTCGATGCGCCCGACTTCAACCTCGGCCTGGAAGCCCGCCTGAAAGAGCAGGGCGTCAAGACCGTGCACTTCGTCAGCCCCTCGATCTGGGCCTGGCGCGGCGGGCGCATCAAGAAGATCCACCGCTCGGTGGACCACATGCTCTGCCTGTTCCCCTTCGAGCCGAAGATCTACCAGGACGCAGGCATCAACGCGAGCTTCGTGGGGCACCCGCTGGCCGACACCATCCCGCTGGAGGTGCCGCGTGCAGCGGCGAGGGCGTCACTGGGCATCGCTGAGTCGACGCCGCTGGTGGCGGTGCTGCCGGGCAGCCGCCGTGGCGAGATCCAGCACATCGCGCCGTGCTTCCTGCAGACGGTGGCCCTGCTGGCCAAGCAGCGTCCCGATCTGCGTTTCGTTCTGCCTGTTGTGCCTGGCCTGCGCGAGATGGTCGAGCCCATGGTGCGCGAGCACGCACCCGACGCGCCGCTGACCCTGCTCGATGGGCGCTCGCACGAAGCCCTGGCCGCCTGCGACGTCACCCTGATCGCCAGCGGCACCGCCACCTTGGAAGCAGCGCTGTTCAAGCGCCCCATGGTCATTGCCTACCAGCTCAGTCCCATGAGCTGGCAGATCATGAAGCGCATGGGCTACCTGCCCTGGGTGGGCCTGCCCAACATCCTCGAGCGCGATTTCGTCGTGCCCGAGCGCTTGCAGGACGATGCCAACCCGGCGCAGCTCGCCAAGGACGTCCTGGCCTGGTTCGATGACCCGGCTCGCAGCGCCTCGGTGCAGCAGCGCTTCCTTGAACTTCACCACACCCTGCGCCGCAACACCGGCCAGGCCGCCACCGATGCCATCGCGCAAGTCCTCCAAGCGCGCTGAAGCCGCCGCGCCCCTGCACGCCGATCAGCAGCTGGACCTGCTGTGCCCGGTCGAGCCCGTCGGGCTGCTGGCGGGCGTCGACGAGGCCGGTCGCGGCCCCCTGGCCGGGCCCGTTGTGGCCGCCGCCGTCATCCTCGATGAACTCAACCCGATCGCTGGCCTGGCCGACTCCAAGAAGCTCAGTGCACGCCAGCGCGAAGCGCTGTTCGACGAGATCCGCGCCAAAGCGCTGTGCTGCAGCATCGCGCTGGCCTCGGTCGAAGAAATCGACGAGCTCAACATCCTGCACGCCACCATGCTGGCCATGCGCCGCGCGGTCGAGGGCCTGCGCCTGAAGCCCTCGCTGGTGCAGGTCGATGGCAACCGCGTGCCACCGCTGCAGGTGCCGGCCCAGGCCATCGTCAAGGGCGATGCCAAGGTCAAGGCCATTTCGGCGGCTTCCATCCTGGCCAAGGTGCACCGCGACCGCCTGTGCGACGAGTTGCACCTGGCCCACCCGCAATACGGCTTCGACGGCCACAAGGGCTACCCCACGGCCGATCACCTGGCGGCCTTGCGCGCGCACGGGGCCACGCCGCACCATCGGCGCAGCTTCGGGCCCGTGAAGGTGGTGTTGGGGCTGGCGCCTGATCCGACCCTGGTGGTGGGCAGCCCACTGCGCCGCTGACAACACATGGCCGACTCCTCCGTTCAACTCATCACCTCACGCGAGAACGCACTCGTGTTGCGCCTGCGTCGGCTGGCTCAAGAGCCGCTTGCTTACCGCAAGCAGGCCGAAATCTGGCTGGAAGGCGATCACCTCTGCCGCGCGGCGTTGGCCCGTGGCCTGCGGGCGCCCTTGGCCGTGGTGGCCGACACCGCCTGGGTTGGCGAACATGGGCAAGGGCAGGGCAGCGACGAGCGCGCCGACCTGGCCACCCGACTGGCCCGACAGGCCGAGCGCGTGGTGGTCGTTCCGGAGGCCCTGTGGAAGGTGTTCACCGGCCTGGAGTCACCCGCGCGCATCGGTTTTTTGATGCCGCTGTCGGGTGAGCATGCACTCACCGGTGAGGTGCTCGTCGGCGTGCCCACGGTGGTGCTCGACCGCCTCCAGGACGCGGGCAACGTCGGCAGCATCCTGCGCAGCGCGGCGGCCCTGGGTGTCAAACAGGTGCTGGCTCTGAAGGGCACGGCGGGGCTGTGGTCGCCCAAGGTGCTGCGCGCCGGCATGGGTGCGCATTTCGGGCTGAACCTGGTCGAGCAGTTGACGGCAGGCGACCTGGCGGGCCTGGGCGTGCCCCTGGTCGCCACCAGTTCGCACACCGACAACGAATTGCACAGTGTGAAGCTGCCCGAGCCCTGCGCCTGGGTGATGGGGCACGAGGGGCAGGGCGTCAGCGATGAGCTGATGGCGCGCTGCAACTTGTCCGTGCGCATTCCTCAGCCAGGCGGCGAGGAGTCCTTGAATGTGGCGGCCGCCACCGCCATCTGCCTGTACGAGTCGCTGCGCCGGCGCATGACTTGATTCACCTTGCCTTGACCACCCTGCGATGAGGGTGGTGCGGCCTCGCTTGAGGTGGCGTCGAGTCGCAGATGGCCTAACATGGCGGCATCTGCGGGACGCAGCCCGCACCTGTCATCCCTTTGGAGAGTTTCGATGGATCGTTCAATCAAACCTTTGGACATCGTCTACGGTGGTGCCGTGGGCGTGGCTCAGCGTCAGCGCGTGCTGCGCAACACCTACGCCTTGCTGGCCCTGTCCATGGTGCCCACGGTGCTGGGTGCCTGGCTGGGCGTGGCCATGGGCGGCTTCAGCCTGGGCGGCCCCCTCATGACCTTTGTCGCCTTCATGGCGATTTCTTTCGGCTTCTTCTTTGGCATCCAGAAGTTCAAGGACTCCGGCGTGGGCGTGCTGCTCCTGCTGGGTTTCACCTTCTTCATGGGGCTGATGCTCTCGCGCTTGTTGAGCTTCGCGTTGGGCATGGGCAATGGCGCCCAGCTCATCGGCGTCGCCTTCGGTGGCACAGCGGCCATCTTTGCGGCCATGGCCACCCTGTCGAGCGTGATCAAGCGCGACCTGTCGAACATGGGCAAGTGGCTCTTCGTGGGTGCCCTGGTGCTGATCGTGGCGGCGGTGGCCAACATCTGGCTGCAGATGCCCGCCCTGATGCTTGCCGTCTCGGCCATGGCCGTGCTGATCTTCTCGGCCTTCATCCTGTATGACCTCAAGCGCATCATCGATGGCGGAGAGACCAACTACGTCCTGGCGACGCTGTCGCTGTACCTGGACGTCTACAACGTGTTCTCGTCGCTGCTGCAGCTGTTGATGGCGCTGGGTGGCAGCGACGACTGATCGCAGACAGCCCTTCGAATGAAAACGGCCCCGCGAGCGCAAGCTCCGGGGCCGTCGGCTTTTGGGCTGGCGCTCAGTACTCGTCGCCGCCGACGTAGGTGCCGGGGGCCAGGTTCTCGAAGCGCGTGTTCGACTTCAGGAAGGCCAGGTGCAGGCTGCCCACCGGGCCGTTACGCTGCTTGCCGATGATGATCTCGGCCGTGCCGGGGATCTTCGATTCCTTGTTGTAGTACTCGTCGCGGTAGATGAACATGATCACGTCGGCGTCCTGCTCGATGGCGCCGGATTCGCGCAGGTCGGACATCATGGGGCGCTTGTCCGGCCGTGTTTCAACCGAGCGGTTCAGCTGCGACAGCGCGATCACCGGGCACTGCAGCTCCTTGGCCAGGGCCTTGAGGCCCCGCGAGATCTCGCCGATCACGGTGGCGCGGTTTTCCTCGTTGCCGCCCGAGCCGCTCATCAGCTGCAGGTAGTCGATGATGATCAGTCCCAGCGTGCCGCCAAACTGGCGGGCCAGGCGGCGCGCGCGGGCACGCAGTTCGTTGGGCGACAGGCCGGGCGTCTCGTCGATGAAGACATGCGCATGGCGCAGCTTTTCGACCGTCTCGCTCAGGCGGCTCCATTCGTCGTCGGAGAGGCGGCCGGTGCGCAGGTTCTGCTGGTTGATGCGACCGATGGAGCCGACCATCCGCAGCGCCAGCTGCGAGGCGCCCATTTCCATCGAGAACACCGCCACCGGCAGGCCCTCGTTGACGGCCACGTTCTCGCCGATGTTGAGCGCGAACGCCGTCTTGCCCATCGAGGGGCGTGCGGCCAGGATGATGAGGTCGCCCTTTTGCAGGCCGGCCGTCATCTTGTCCATCTCGACGAAGCCGGTGCGCACGCCGGTGACGTCTTCGGCGCCGTTGTCGGCGAGCTCCTGAACGCGGTCCAGCAGGTCGACAACCAGGCCATCCATGGCGAAGAAGCCCTGCTTGTTGCGGCTGCCTTCCTCGCCGATCTTCATGATGCGGGCTTCGGCTTCATCGAGGATGTCGGAAACCGATTTGCCCTGCGGGTTGAAGGCGTTGGTGGCGATCTCGTCGGAGGCGCTCACCAGTTTGCGCAGCACGGCGCGCTCGCGCACGATCTCGGCGTAGCGGCGCATGTTGGCTGCGCTCGGCACCGATTGCGCGAGGTTGTTGAGGTAGCCCAGCCCGCCCACGTCCGCCGCCTTGCCCTGCATCTGCAGCTGCTCGAAAACGGTGATGACATCGGCCGGCTTGGAGGCGGAAACCAGCTGCTGGATGGCCACGAAGATGAGCTGGTGTTCGTGGCGATAGAAGTCGCCTTCGTGCAGCAGGTCGGCCGCGCGGTCCCAGGCGCTGTTGTCCAGCAGCAGGCCGCCCAGCACGCTCTGTTCGGCTTCGATGGAGTGGGGCGGCACGCGCAGGCGAGCGATCTCGTCGCTGCCCCCGGAAGAGCCCATGGACAGGCCTTGTGGCGTGGAAGACGATGCGTTGGGAAAGACTGCAGCCATGCTTTCAATCATACGGCCGGCGAAGTGCCACGGCTGTGGATAAATCTGTGGGCAAGCGGGGGGGATCCTGGGGGCTTCCTGGGGAAACGCGTGGACAACTCGCCGCGGTGCCTCGCCTGGTCAGGGCGAGGCCAGAAACGACAAAGCCGGCTTGCGCCGGCTTTGCATGGGCGGGCCAGCCGAAGCGGCCCGTGACCTGTCAACAGATCAGACGGTTTCGCCGACCACGGCGACGGTGACGTCCACCACCACATCGGTGTGCAGGGCCACGGACACGGCGTGTTCGCCGGTGGTCTTGAGCGGGCCGTTCGGCAGGCGAACCTGCTGCTTGGTCACTTCGAAGCCGGCGGCCTTGAGGCCTTCGGCGATGTCGAAGTTGGTGACCGAGCCGAACAGGCGGCCGTCCACGCCAGCCTTCTGGCTGACGGACACGGTCTTGCCGCCCAGCTTTTCGCCCACGGCCTGTGCAGCGGCCAGCTTTTCAGCAGAGGCCTTTTCCAGTTCGGCGCGACGGGCTTCGAACTCGGCGACGGCCTTGGTGGTGGCGCGACGGGCTTGGCCGGTGGGGATCAGGAAGTTGCGGGCGTAGCCGTCCTTGACCTTGACCACGTCACCCAGGCTGCCCAGGTTGGCGACTTTTTCGAGGAGGATGATTTGCATGACAGGGACTCCTTAGACGCGATGTTGGTCGCTGTAAGGCAGCAGGGCCAGGAAGCGGGCGCGCTTGATGGCGGTGGTCAGCTGACGTTGGTAGATCGCGCGGGTGCCGGTCAGGCGAGCGGGGATGATCTTGCCGTTTTCAGCGATGAAATCGCGCAGGGTGTCGACGTCCTTGTAGTCGATCTGTTCGACGCCAGCGACGGTGAAGCGGCAGAAGCGCTTGCGACGGAACAGCAGGGATTGCGTGTTGCGCTTGCCCTTGCGGTCTTTGGAGAACTTGCCGTTCTTGGAGCGGGGAGCAGCCATGATGACCTCTCAATATCCGGTGGATGGTTTAAACGATGTCTTGTAGAGCGGTGATGTGCAGCAGCACGCCTCGTCCGTTGCGCGGTGACCCCAGGAAACCGGTGAAGCCATGGGCTTCGCCGATGGGCAGTCGGTTCAGCGCTTGCGCGATGTCGCCAACGGCCACTGCCTTCATCTCCAGCTGAACCTTGCGGCTTCGCTGGTTTTCCTGCAGTTCTGACTCGTGTTCAAGCACGAGGTCGAGGGCAGGGAGTCCGGCGGGGGTGTATCGCAGTGCCTTGCGTTCGATGATCCGGGCAGACAGCAGGACCTGATTCATGTCTTGCGCTTGCCTGGAAGGGTCGTCACGTCAGGGCAGGACGGTTGCTGATTCACGCCTTGCGGCATGGATCAGGCGGCGGTTTGCTCCTGCTGGGCCTTGCGGGCCTCTTCGCGCTCGACTTGCTTCATCATCACGGAAGGAGCGGTCTCGGCCTTGTCCTTCAGCACGGTCAGGTGACGCAGCACGGCGTCGTTGAACTTGAAGCCGGTTTCGATTTCAGCCAGGGTTTCCTTGCTGATTTCGACGTTCAGGCACAGGTAGTGAGCCTTGGCCAGCTTGTTGATCTGGTAAGCCAGCTGACGGCGGCCCCAGTCTTCAACGCGGTGCACCTGGCCACCGGTGGTGGTGATCAGGGTCTTGTAACGCTCCAGCATGGCCGGAACCTGTTCGCTTTGATCCGGGTGGATCAGCACGATGATTTCATAGTGACGCATGGTGACTCCTTGTGGATTCCCCACCGTTTCATGGCTGAAAAGGTGGGAGGGAAGCCGTCGCGAAGCGTCAAACCCGCTGACGGCAAGGGTTGTTACCCCTGAAAAAGGGCTTCAACATTCGGAAAACCCGCGAGTATAGCAGCAAAAACGCCACCCGAGGGTGGCGTTGGGTGCCGGGCCGCTCAGGGCCTCACTTGGCGGCCAGGCGCTGCCAGGTGTCGACCACCGTGTCCGGGTTCAGGGAGATGGACACGATGCCTTCGTCCGCCAGCCATTCGGCGAAATCCGGGTGGTCGGAGGGGCCCTGACCGCAGATGCCGATGTACTTGCCGGTGGCGCGGCAGGCGGCGATGGCGCGCGAGATCAAGGCCTTGACGGCCGGGTCGCGCTCGTCGAAGTCGTGGGCCAGCAGCTCCAGGCCGGAGTCGCGGTCCAGGCCCAGGGTGAGCTGGGTCAGGTCGTTCGAGCCGATGGACATGCCGTCGAAGAACTCCAGGAACTGCTCGGCCAGGATGGCGTTGGAGGGCACTTCGCACATCATGATGATGCGCAGGCCGTCCTTGCCGCCCTTGGACTCGCGCACCAGGCCGTGGTCGGCCAGCATCTTGGTGACGCGCTCGGCCTGCTTCAAGGTGCGCACGAAGGGCACCATGATCTCGACGTTGGTCAGGCCCATGTCGTTGCGCACGCGCTTGAGGGCTTCGCATTCCATCGCGAAGGCCTCGCCGAACTCGGCGCTGATGTAGCGCGAGGCGCCGCGAAAGCCCAGCATCGGGTTTTCTTCTTCCGGCTCGTAGCGCGAGCCGCCGATCAGCTTCTTGTACTCGTTGGACTTGAAGTCAGACAGGCGAACGATGACGGGCTTGGGCCAGAAGGAGGCGGCGATGGTGGCGATCCCTTCGGCCAGCTTGTCGACGTAGAAGGCGCGTGGCGAGGCGTGACCACGGGCCACGGACTCGACGGCTTTCTTCAGGTCGTTGTCGACGTTCGGGTAGTCGAGGATGGCCTTGGGGTGCACGCCGATGTTGTTGTTGATGATGAACTCCAGGCGGGCCAGGCCCACGCCGGCGTTCGGCATCTGCGCGAAGTCGAAGGCCAGCTGCGGGTTGCCGACGTTCATCATGATCTTCAGGCCGATGTGCGGCATCTCGCCGCGGGTCACCTCGGTGACCTCGGTCTCCAGCAGGCCTTCGTAGATGTGACCGGTGTCGCCTTCGGAGCAGGCGACGGTCACCAGGGTGCCGTCGGTCAGGCGCTCGGTGGCATTGCCGCAGCCGACCACGGCGGGGATGCCCAGTTCACGCGCGATGATGGCGGCGTGGCAGGTGCGTCCGCCGCGGTTGGTGACGATGGCGCTGGCGCGCTTCATCACCGGCTCCCAGTTGGGGTCGGTCATGTCGGTGACCAGCACGTCACCGGGCTGGACCTTGTCCATCTCGGAGATGTTGTGGACGATGCGGACCGGGCCGGTGCCGATCTTCTGGCCGATGGCGCGGCCCTCGGCCAGGACGGTGCCGGTGCTCTTGAGCTTGTAGCGCTGCTCGACCTTGCCGTGCTGCTGGCTCTTCACCGTCTCGGGGCGGGCCTGCAGGATGTAGATCTTGCCGTCGCCTCCGTCCTTGCCCCATTCGATGTCCATCGGGCGGCCGTAGTGCTGCTCGATGACGAGGGCGTAGCGGCCCAGCTCCATGACGTCGTCGTTGGTCAGGCTGTAGCGGTTGCGGGCCTCGACGGTGGTGTCCACGGTCTTGACCAGCTTGCCGGTGGCGGCCTTTTCCTCGGGTGTCGAGAACTCCATCTTGATCAGCTTGGAGCCCAGGTTGCGGCGGATGACGGCCTGCTTGCCCGACTTGAGCGCCGGCTTGTGCACGTAGAACTCGTCGGGGTTGACGGCGCCTTGCACCACGGTTTCACCCAGGCCGTAGCTGGAGGTGATGAAAACCACGTCCGAAAAACCGGACTCGGTGTCGATGGTGAACATCACGCCGGCGGCGCCGATGTCGGAGCGGACCATGCGCTGCACGCCTGCCGACAGCGCCACCACGTCGTGGGCGAAGCCCTTGTGCACGCGGTAGGAGATGGCGCGGTCGTTGTACAGCGAGGCGAAGACTTCCTTCATCTTGTGCAGGATGTCTTCGATGCCCACGACGTTCAGGAAGGTCTCTTGCTGGCCAGCGAAGGAGGCGTCGGGCAGGTCTTCGGCGGTGGCCGAGGAACGCACGGCAAACGAGGCCTGGGGGTTGTCGCCAGCCAGCGTCACGAACGCATCGCGGATGGCTTTTTCCAGGTCGGCGGGGAAGGGCTGGGCTTCGACCCAGCCGCGGATTTCGGCGCCGGCCTGGGCCAGGGCCTTGACGTCCTCGGTGTCGAGGGTGGCCAGGCGCTGGCTGATGCGCAGGCTCAGGCCGTCGTGCTTGAGGAACTCGCGGAAAGCGTGGGCGGTGGTGGCGAAGCCGGTGGGCACGCGCACACCGTCGGGCAGCTGAGAGATCATCTCGCCCAGCGAGGCATTCTTGCCGCCGACGACTTCGACGTCGGACATGCGCAATTGCTCGAAGGGCACGACCAGGGCGGTCGGCTCAAAGCGGTCGGTCATTGAAAAGCTCCAGGATGGTGAAAAAATCTCTTTGCCTCCGGGGCGGAGCTGGGGCGGCCGGTCTGTTGTTTTGATGGTGTGACCTGGCGGGCGTCAGCGGGCGGGCCGGAAACGGTTGGACCGATTGTAGGGTCCCGCCTATGATCCGGGGGGTCTTTCCAATGAATCCGGATCGCGCCAGGGGCCTGTGTTGTGAACACCGCACCCCCTCGTTCGCGGTCCCCCGCTTCCCATGCCCGATCGCAGCGTTTTCTTCGTGTCCGATGGCACCGGCATCACCGCCGAGACCATGGGCAATTCCATCCTGGCGCAGTTCGCCATCAAGATGCGCCACGTGCGCCGGCCCTTCATCGACACGGAAGACAAGGCCTTCCATGTCGTGCGCGAGATCAACGCCGCGGCCGAGCGCGAGGGCCAGCGCCCCATCGTGTTCACGACGCTGGCCAACGACGACGTGCTGGCCATCCTCAAGACCTGCCAGGGCAAGGTCTTCGACGTCATCAAGACCTTCGTCGAGCCGCTCGAGGAAGAGCTCGACATGAAGTCCAACCACCGGGTCGGGCGCTTCAGCGACGCCAGCGTGGACGGCGAGTACAACAACCGCATCGACGCGATCAACTACGCCCTGGAACACGACGATGGCCAGTCTTCCCGCAACCTGGAAGAAGCCGATGTGGTGCTGGTGGGCGTGAGCCGCTGCGGCAAGACCCCGACCTCGCTGTACCTGGCGATGCAGCATGGCGTCAAGGCGGCCAACGTGCCGCTGATCCCCGAGGACTTCGACCGGGGCTTTCTGCCGACCATGCTCAAGCCCTACAAGAAGAAGTGCTTCGGGCTGACGATTGACCCGCAGCGCCTGAGCCAGATCCGCAACGAGAGGCGGCCCAACAGCCGTTACGCCAACCTCGAGAACTGCCGCTTCGAGGTGCAGCAGGCCGAGGCGATGATGCGCCGCGAAGGCATCGCGTGGTTGTCGTCAACGCACAAGTCGATCGAAGAGATCGCCACGACCATCCTGCGCGACATCCGACCTGATCGGTTGATCTACTGACCGGTCGCGGAGGTGGGCTCGCCGGAAGGCGAGGACAGCTGCGCCAGGAAGCCGCGAAGGTGACCGGACAGCTGGTGCCCCCACTCGGCTGCCAGCGGTTCGGCTTGCCGCGACTGGTCCTGGGTGCGCGTGGCCAGGTCGGTGAGGCCCGGGGTGCGCAGGTTCAGGGCGATGCCCTTGATCTCGTGGGCGACCTTGGCCAGCCGCGCGAGGTCGCCGGCCTGCAGCGCCAGGTCGAGTTGTTCGGCCACGCCGGGCAGGGTCTGGCGCGCCACGCTGATGAGCGCGGCCAGCACGCCTGGCTGCGGAGCGAAGTGCTGCTGCATGCTCGCCCAGTCGGCTTCGGGCGCAGGCCGTTCGGAGGGACCTGAAGGGCTGGCCGAGCTGGAGGGGGGGACAACGTTCATGGGGCTCTCCGGCGGGCGCGACACGTGCTTGAGCACCGCCTGCACCAAAGTATCCAGCATATAGGGTTTGGTGATGTAGTCGACCATGCCCGAGCGCAGCGCTTCTTCCCTGGCCTGGCTGAAGGCGTGCGCGGTCAACCCGATGATGGGCGGGTGCGCGGGCAGTTTTCGGATGCGGCGCGTGGCCTCGTTGCCGTCCATGACCGGCATCTGGATGTCGCACAGGATGAGGTCGATGTTGGCCGGCCCCTGCTCGATGCGCTCGACTGCCTGGGCGCCATCGAAGGCGAACTCGATGGCTGCGCCTTCTGCCTCCAGCATCTGCCCGAGGATCAACCGGTTCACCGGGTTGTCTTCGGCGGCCAGCAGGCGCAGGCCGGCCAGTCGGCGCAGACCGGCTCGAGCATGCTGTCGCGGGTGGTGGGTGAGCACATGCAGCAGCCTCAAGGGCGAGAGCGGGCCGCTCAGCAAGGTGGCGTCCATGGACAAGGGCGAGCCGTCCTGGCCGACAGGCCGGCTGCCAACTTCGGGCAGGTGCACGATCACGGTTTGCCCCGAGGCGAGCCGCTCGTTGAGCAGGGCCGTGGGGTGGCTGCTCAAGGCGCGCTGGTGCAGCAGCAGCGTGGCGCGCACGGGCAGGGCTTCGGGCAAGGTGTCGTTCCAGCAGGCCGGGCAGCCCCGTTGCCGCAGTTGATCGAGTAGGGCCTCGCGCTCGTCTGCCGGGAACCCGATCAGAATGAGGTCGGACAGCGGCGCCCACTGCGCGGGGGCTGCCTCCTTCAACGGCAGCGTCACATGAAAGCACGTGCCCCGGCCGCGTTCGCTCTGGACATCGATGTCGCCGCCCATGAGTTCGACCAGGCGCTTGCAGATGGCCAGGCCCAGGCCGCTGCCCGCCTGCCCCCCCTGGGTGTCGTGCACCTGCACGAAGGGCTGGAACAGATCGGCCAGTCGCTCCGATGGGATGCCCATGCCCGTGTCGCAGACCGAGAGATGGAGAACGCCGCCGCGGCGGCTCAGGCCCAGCCGCACTTCACCTTGGTCGGTGAATTTGATCGCGTTGGCGAGCAGGTTGACGAGGATCTGGGTCAGGCGCTTGGCGTCGCCCAGCGTTTGAGCCGGCACGTCGACGGATTCGTCGATCACCAACCGGATGCCCTTGCTGCATGCCCGCAAGGCGGTCACGCCCAGCACCTGCTCGATCAGCCGGCCGATGTCGACCACGCCCAGGTACAGGTGCATCTTGCCGGCCTCGATCTTGGAGAAGTCGAGCACCTCGTCGATGAGCGACAACAGGTGCTGGCCGGATTCGAGGATCTGGCGGAAGGTGCCCGCGCAAGCCGAGTTGGCGCCTTCCTTCAAGCCGATCTGGGCCAGGCCGAACATGGTGTTCAGCGGGGTGCGCAACTCGTGGCTGACATTGGATAGGAAATCTGATTTGGCCTGGCTGGCTGCTTTGGCAGTCTGTTCAGCGCGTTTGGCATCGGTGACGTCGAGCACGAGGACGAGGAAGCCTTTGACCTCGTCGCCGTCGAAGTCGGGCAGGTAGTGGGCTTCGCTGACGCGGGACAAGCCGGGGTGCCCCGGCACGGGCAGGTCGCGCAGGAAGCACTGGCGCTCGCCGCGCAGGGCCGCTTCGATGTTGGGCCGATTGAGTTCGTAAAGGTCGGCGCCCAGGACTTCGCTGATGTGCAGCCCGTGGATGTCCTGCGGGGGCATGCCGAACCATTCTCCGTAGGCGTGGTTGGCGAAGCGGTTGTGCAGGCTGGCGTCCCAGTAGGCGATCAGGCCGGGCACGCCATCCAGGATGGTCTGAAGCAGGCGCTGGTGTTCGGTCAGGGCCGCCGTGCGGTCGGCCACGCGTTCGGCCAGTTGGGTGTTGAGCCGCTGGATCCTGTCCTCGGCCTGCTTCTGCGAGGTGATGTCCATGACGATGCCGACGTAGTGCGTCGGGCCGTCGCGGGTGAGCAGGCCGGGCTGGCCCCGGCTGAGGATCCAGCGAATGGGCCCACGATCGGGGTGGGTGCGCCAGGTGGTTTCGAACGGGGCGCCCGCACGTCGGGCCTCGCTGACGGTGCGCACGGCGTGGTCCCGGTCATCGGGGTGAACGCTGGACAGCCAGGTGTTGAAGGTGGGCGGTTGCGAGCCCGGGCTGAGGCCGTAGAGGCGCCAGACCTCCTCGGTCCAGCGGTTCTCATCGGTTCGCAGGTTCCACTCCCAGACGCCGGCATGCGCGGCGTGCAGGGCGAGCTCCAGGCTGGCGCCCGTGGGGGAAGGGAACCCGGTCTGGGGCCCTTGCGTGATCGCGGCAGCCATCAGGCCTCCTGCATGGGTGCACCGGAGGCGATCCGGTGCCAAGCGTGAAGGGGCCCGTCGTGAAACGACTACCGCACACCGAGCCCGGCGGACGAACATGCATTGTCTTGGTGCGGCTTGGGCTGCCGGGCAAAGACCACGTTGTTCACCTGGGCATGTGTGGTGTCAGGCGTCTGCCGAGATGGGCAGGCAGCTGCAGAACAGGTTGCGGTCGCCGTAGACGTTGTCCACGCGGCCCACCGGCGACCAGTACTTCTGCTGGCGCAGGCTGGCCACGGGGTAGGCGGCCTGCTCGCGGCTGTAGCCGTGTGTCCACTCACCGCTCAACAGCGTCGCCGCGGTGTGGGGGGCGTGCTTGAGCGGGTTGTCTTCGCGGTGCAGTCGGCCGTCTTCCACCGCGCGAATTTCTTCGCGGATGGCGATCATGGCGTCACAGAAGCGGTCGAGCTCGGCCTGCGATTCGCTTTCGGTGGGCTCGACCATCAGGGTGCCGGCCACGGGGAAGCTCAGCGTGGGGGCGTGGAAGCCGTAGTCGATCAGGCGCTTGGCCACGTCCTCGGCGGAGACGCCGCTGCTGTCTTTCAGGGGGCGCAGGTCGAGGATGCACTCGTGCGCCACACCGCCACCCTTGACGACGCTGCTGCCGCCGCTGAAGTGGATGTCGTAGTGGTCGGCCAGTCGGGCGGCCACGTAGTTGGCGTTGAGGATGGCGACTTCGGTGGCCGCCGTCAGGCCGTCGGGGCCCATCATGCGGATGTACATCCAGCTGATGGGCAGCACGGCGGCGTTGCCCAGCGGGGCGGCCGAGACGGCGCCCACCTGTTGTTCGGTGCCCAGGCCAGCCGAGCGGTGGGCGGGCAGGAAGGGCACGAGGTCATCGACCACGCAGACGGGGCCGACGCCGGGGCCGCCACCGCCATGGGGGATGCAGAAGGTCTTGTGCAGGTTGAGGTGGCTGACGTCGCCGCCGAACTGGCCCGGCGCGGCCAGGCCGACCAGCGCGTTCATGTTGGCGCCGTCGACGTAGACGCGGCCGCCGTGCTCGTGCACCAGCTTGCACAGCTCGGTCACGCGCGTTTCGTACACGCCATAGGTGGAGGGGTAGGTGATCATCACGGCGGCCAGGTTGGCGCTGTGCGCCTCGCACTTGGCGCGCAGGTCGTCGAGGTCGACGTTGCCGTTGGCATCGCACTTGGTGACGACCACCTTCATGCCGACCATCTGGGCGCTGGCGGGGTTGGTGCCGTGGGCGCTTTCAGGGATCAGGCAGATGTCGCGGTGGCCTTCGCCACGGGACTCATGCCAAGCCTTGATGACCAGCAGGCCGGCGTACTCGCCTTGCGAGCCGGCGTTGGGCTGCAGGCTGATGCCGGCGTAGCCCGTGGCCTGCGACAGCCAGGCGCACAGCTGCTGGTCGAGCAACTCGTAGCCCTTGAGCTGATCACGTGGCGCGAACGGGTGGATGTTGGCGAACTCCGGCCAGGTGATGGGGATCATCTCGCTGGTGGCGTTGAGCTTCATGGTGCACGAGCCCAGCGGGATCATGGTGCGGTCCAGGGCCAGGTCCTTGTCGGACAGGGCGCGGATGTAGCGCAGCATCTCCGTTTCGGAGTGGTGGGTGTTGAACACCGGGTGAGTCAGGTAGGCGCTGGTGCGGCGCAGGCCTTCGGGCAGGCCGATGGTGGCGGTGGCGGCCAGCTCGTCGACGCTGGGCACTGCCTTGCCAGCAGCGAACACGGTCAGCAGGTCGGCCAGGTCGGCGCGGGTGGTGGTCTCGTCCAGCGAGATACCCAGGGTGTCGGCGCTGGCGGCGCGCAGGTTCATGCCCTTGGCCACTGCTGCGGCAAGCAGTTGGTCGCGCTCGGCCGGGCTGGCGCAGCGCACATGCAGGGTGTCGAACCAGGTGTCGTGCAGCAGTTCGCGGCCGAGTTGCTTCAGGCCCGCAGCCAGGATCGAGGCGTAGGCGGTCACGCGCTGGGCGATGCGCTTGAGGCCTTCAGGGCCGTGGTAGACGGCGTACATGCTGGCCACGACGGCCGGCAGCACCTGGGCCGTGCAGATGTTGGAGGTGGCCTTTTCGCGGCGGATGTGCTGCTCGCGGGTCTGCAAGGCCAGGCGGTAGGCGGGGTTGCCATGGACGTCGACGCTGACGCCCACCAGGCGGCCGGGCAGCGAGCGCTTGAAGGCGTCCTGCGTGGCCAGGTAGCCGGCGTGCGGGCCGCCGTTGCCCATGGGCATGCCGAAGCGCTGGGTGGTGCCGCAGGCGATGTCGGCACCGAGCTCGCCGGGCGAGGTCAGCAGGGTCAGGGCCAGCAGGTCGGCGGCGACGATGGCCATGGCGCCCTTGGCGTGCAGCGCATCGATCAGGGGCTTGAGGTCGCGGACCTGGCCGTTGACGCCGGGGTACTGCAGCAGCGCGCCGAAGCAATCGTTGGTTTCGAGGTGACGGACCAGATCGGTGGCATGGACCACGTCGATGGTGATGTCCAGGGGCTTGGCGCGGGTCTGGATCACCTCGAGGTTCTGCGGCAGCACGTCGTGGGCGACCACGAAACGCTGGGACTGGCTCTTGCCCACGCGCGCAGCCAGGGTCATGGCTTCGGCGGCAGCGGTGGCCTCATCGAGCATCGAGGCGTTGGCGATCACCATGCCCGTCAGGTCGGTGACCATGGTCTGGAAGTTGACCAGGGCCTCCATGCGGCCTTGCGAGATCTCGGCCTGGTAGGGCGTGTAGGCGGTGTACCAGGCGGGGTTCTCGAGGATGTTGCGCAGGATGACGCCGGGGGTGAGCGTGTTGAAGTAGCCTTGGCCGATGAAGCTGCGCAGCACCTGGTTCTGTTGGGCGATGGCCTTGAGTTCGGCCAATGCCTGCGCCTCGCTCAGCGCGGCGGGCAGGTCCATCGGCGCCGAGCGGCGGATGGAGGCGGGCACGATGGCCTCGACCAGGGACTGGCGCGAGGCCACACCGATGACATTGAGCATCTGCGCCTGTTCGGCGTCCCAGGGGCCGAGGTGGCGGGCCTGGAATTCGGTCGCGTTCTCGAGTTGCGACAGGGATGGCAAAGAGGACAGGGCAGCGTGGCTCATGGTGTTCGGCATCGGGTGGGGTTCACGAGGGCGCGGCGGGCTCAGGGCCGCTCCCCAGGTCGCGCAAGGCGGCTCGCGTCAGGCGTTCTTCAGCAGCTCGTCGTAGCCGGTCTTGTCCAGCAGGGCGTCGAGCTGGGCCGCGTTGGCGAACTTGACCTTGAAGAACCAGCCGGCGCCGGTCGGGTCGGTGTTGGCCAGGGCCGGGTCGTCGCGCAGGGCTTCGTTGACCTCGGTGATCTCGCCGTCGATGGGCATGTAGACGTCGGCGGCGGCCTTGACGGACTCAACGACGCCGGCCACGTCCTTGGCCTTGAAGGTGGTGCCCACGGCGGGCAGGTCGACGAAGACCACGTCACCCAGGGCGTCCTGAGCGTGGTGGGTGATGCCGACGATGGCGGTGCCATCGGCTTCGATCTGCAGCCATTCGTGGTCGGGCGTGTACTTGATGGTCATGGTGGACGTCCTTGGGATACAAAAAATGGGTGGGAGCCGAACGGGCGGGATTGTCGCTCAGCCGTTGATCACTCAGCCGCGGTGGTAGCGGTTCGGCACGAAGGGCGTGCTGGCCACGGTCATTGGCACCTTCTTGTCTCGCACCAGGGCGAAGACGGGGGTGCCGACGGCGGCGTTGGCGGTGCTGACGTAGGCCAGGGCCACGGGCTGGTTCAGGCTGGGGCCGAGCGAGCCGCTGGTGACGACGCCGATCTCGGTGCCGTTGGTGTCAACGACCTTGGCACCTTCGCGCACGGGCATGCGCTCCGTGCTGATCAGGCCCACGCGCTTGCGGGCCGCGCCCTGAGCCAGTTGGGTGTCGATGACAGCGGCGCCCGGGTAGCCACCAGCGCGGGCCCCGCCGGCGCGGCGCACCTTCTGGATGGCCCAGGTCAGGCTGCCTTCCACCGGGGTGGTGGTGGTGTCGATGTCGTGGCCGTAGAGGCACAGGCCCGCTTCCAGGCGCAGCGTGTCGCGCGCGCCCAGGCCGATGGGTTTGACTTCGGGTTGGGCCAGCAGGGCGCGGGCGAGCTGCTCCGCCTTGTCTGCTGGGACGGAAATCTCGAAGCCGTCTTCACCGGTGTAGCCCGAGCGCGTGACGAAGCAGTCGATGCCGTCGAGCGCGAAGTGACCGCCGGTCATGAACACGAGCTTTTGCACATCGGCGTTGAGTCGCGCCAGCGCAGCCACGGCCTCAGGTCCTTGCAGGGCCAGCAGGGCCTGTTCTGGCAGCGGCGTGACGGTGCAGAGGTGGCCGATTCGGGCCTGCAGGTGGGCGATGTCCTGTGCCTTGCAGGCGGCGTTGACGACCACGAACAGGTCGTTTTCGCGGCGGGTGACCATCAGGTCGTCGAGGATGCCGCCCTGGTCGTTGGTGAACAAGGCGTAGCGCTGCTTGAACACCGCCAGGTCAACGATGTCGACGGGCACCAGGGTTTCGAGGGCGGCGTCGGCGCCGGGGCCGCTGAGCAGCACCTGGCCCATGTGCGAGACGTCGAACAGGCCGGCTGCGGCGCGCGTGTGCTTGTGCTCGGCCAGGATGCCGCTGGCGTACTGCACGGGCATGTCGTAGCCGCCAAAGGGCACCATCTTGGCGCCGAGCTCGATGTGCAGGGCGTGCAGCGGGGTGGTCAGCAGGGGCGCGGTGGAAACGTCGGACATGGCGAATGCCGGCTGGTGTGGCCGGGAGGGCAGGGTGTTGATGTGTCCTGCCGCTTCAGCCACGGGGTGCCTGAAACGACGAACTTCCGCTTGCCCTCGCTGTCCGCTTTACCTGAGAGATTGACCCCTCGCAGCCGATGCGACCGCGGTTAAGGCTTGCCCCTTCGGTGGCCCGGCTTGCATGGCTTTGCAGCTGCTACCGGGCTCTCTCCAGTGAGGATCACGACCGAGGTCGTGTCTGCCAGTCCTTTTGCCTGAGCGTTCGGGCCAGCACACCGTTGCCGGTGGGGCCCTGCGCCTTCGGCGACCCCCTGCGTGCCACTTTCATGGCGCGGGGGTTCTCTCCTGGCAGTCGCGCATTGTAAGGGCGATCTTTCAGCCCGTGTTGCGCAATCCGGCAGCCACCCCGTTGATGGACAGGTGGATGCCTCGCTGAACCCGCTCGGACGCATCCAGGCCAGCCTTGTTGTCCGCGCCATGCTGGCGGTAGCGCCGCATGAGCTCCACCTGAAGGTGGTTGAGTGGGTCGACATAAGGCAGCCGGTAAGCCAGGAAGCTGGCGAGCTCAGGTTGGCTGGACAGGCGCTCGCGCGACTCGGTGATCAGGCGCAAATGCGTGGAGGTGCGCTCCCACTCGGCGCGGATGGTCGCCATGATGCGTTTGCCCAGCTTTTTGTCCTCGACCAGGCTGACGTAGCGCTCGGCGATGGCGAGGTCGCTCTTGGCCAGCACCATCTCCAGGTTGGACAGCAAGGTGCGAAAGAACGGCCATTGCTTGTGCATGCGTTGCAGCAAGGCGAGTTGCGCCTTGCGCTCGGTGCCCGCTGCGCTCAGGAAGGCTTCGAAGGCGCTGCCCATGCCGAACCAGCCGGGCAGGGCCACGCGGCATTGCCCCCACGAAAAGCCCCAGGGAATGGCGCGCAGGTCTTCGATGCGCCGGCTGGCCTTGCGCGAAGCGGGGCGCGAGCCGATGTTGAGCTCGGCGATCTCGCGGATGGGGGTGGCCGAGAAGAAGTAATCGGTGAAGCCGTCGGTTTCGTAGACCAGCTTGCGATAGGCCGCCATGCTGGCTTCTGACAGGGATTGCGCGGCTTGCAGGAAGGTGCCCGGCACGGGGCGAGGGGGCTTGAGCAGGCTGGCTTCCAGCATGGCCGAGACCAGGGTCTCGAGGTTGCGGCGGCCGATGTCGGGGTTGGCGTACTTGGAGGCGATGACCTCGCCTTGTTCGGTCAGGCGGATCTGCCCGTTCACCGTGCCGGGGGGCTGGGCCAGGATGGCCTGGTGCGATGGGCCACCGCCACGCCCCACGGTGCCGCCCCGTCCGTGGAACAGGCGCAGGCGGATGCCATGGTGGCTCTGCAGCTTGTCAAAGAGCGCAACCAGCCGGATCTCGGCTTGGTACAGCTCCCAGTTGCTGGTGAAGTAACCGCCATCCTTGTTGCTGTCGCTGTAGCCGAGCATGATGTCTTGCTCGGCCCCGGAGCGCTGGATCAGCTCCGCGATGCCCGGCACCGCGTAGAAGCCTCGCATGATGCCTTCGGCGTGGCGCAGGTCGGCGATGGTCTCGAACAGGGGCACCACGATGAGCTCGACCCTGGCGTCGTGGCCGTGCAGCGTGCCATGCATCAGGCCGCACTCTTTCTGCAGCAACAGCACCTCCAGCAGGTCGCTGACGGTTTCGGTGTGCGAAATGATGCAGTGCCTCAGCGCCTGCGTGCCGTAGCGGCGGCGGGCCTGGGCTGCGGTCTCGAAGATGGCCAGCTCGCTCTGGGCGAGGTCGGAGTAGGCCGCCTGGTGAACCCGAAGTGGGCGGGCCTCGTTGAGCAGCCGACACAACAGGGCCTGCTTGGCTTCTTCGTCCAGCGAAGCGTAGTCGGGCTCGACTTCGGCCCGGGCCAGCAGTTCACCGATCACGAGTTCATGCTGGTCCGAGCTTTGGCGCAGGTCCAGCGTGGCGAGGTGAAAGCCGAAGACCTGCACGGCCCGGATCAGGGGACGAACGCGCAGGTCGGCGATGGCCGACGCGTGGTGGGCGCGCAGCGAGGCGTCCACGGTCTGCAGGTCGCTCAGGAAGTCTTCGGCGCGCAGGTAGGGGGCTTCGGGTGCGACAGCGTGGCGCAAGGCCTCGGTGCCGGTCAGCTCCTGCAGCGTGGCTGCCAGCCTGGCGTAGACACCCGTGAGCGCGCGGCGGTAGGGCTCGTCGCTGCGGTGGGGGTTGTGGTCGGGTGATCGGTCGGCCAGGGCGCGCATCTCGGGCGAGACCTCGATCAGGTGGCCCGACATCGAGAGCTCGGCGCCCAGTTCATGGATCTCGCGCAGGTGGTGGCGCAGGGCCACCTCGCTCTGGCGCGACAGGGCCAGCCGCAGGGTCTCGGCGGTGACGTTGGGGTTGCCGTCCCGGTCGCCGCCGATCCAGTGGCCCATGCGCAGGAAGGGCGCGATGTCCCTCCCGGGCAAGGCGGCTTCGATCTGTTCATACAGGCGCGGGATCTCGCGCAGGAAGGTCAGCGGGTAGTAGCTCAGCGCGTTTTCAATCTCGTCGGCCACGGTGAGCTTGGTGTAGCGCAGCATGCGCGTCTGCCAGAGCTGGGTGACGCGGGCGCGCAAGGCTTGCTCGACCTCGCGGGCGCCGCCAGCCGAGGCCTGATCCAGTCGCGTGAGCAACTCCGCCACCGCCCGTTCGGCGTCGAGGATCGATTTGCGCTGCACCTCCGTCGGGTGCGCGGTCAGCACTGGCGACAGGTAGGCGCCTTGCAGCAGCCTGGCGATGTCGTCCGAGCGCACGCCCGCCGCGTCCAGCCGCTCCAGCGCGGCAGGGATCGAGCCCGTCGCGGGGCGCGTGCCGGCCTGGTTGGCCTGGCGGACCTGGTGCCGGTCTTCCGCCAGGTTGGCCAGGTGGGAAAAGTAGCTGAACGCCCGGATGACGGACACGCTCTGGTCGGCCGACAGGTTGTTGAGCAGGCGATCGAGCGCCTTGCCGGCCTTGGCGTCCTGGCGGCCGCGGTAGGCCACGGCCAGTTGGCGGATCTTCTCGATGAGATCGAAGGTGGCCTGGCCTTCCTGTTCGCGGATGACGTCGCCCAGCAGCTTGCCCAGCAGGCGGACGTCCCTGAGCAAGGGCGCGGTGACAGCGCTGGAGCTGGCAACGGCCTTGGTCGCTTTGCTCGATTTGCTCGATTTGGGCGACTTGCTGGCGCGAGGTTGAGCGGGTGTGCGTTGGGGCATGGGCAAAAAAGAAGGCTGGCCGATGGATGCTGGAGCGCATCAAACATCGTGCCAGCCCTCATGCCGCCGCGGGGAAGACCGAGGCGGCAACTGGGTCAAAGCAAGGCTTCAGTGACTCATTTCATCAACAGGTTGGGCAGCCACAGCGACAGGGGCGGGTAATACGTCACCAGCACCAGGAAGCCCAGCATCGTCAGCAGCCACGGCCACACGGCGACCGTCAGCTCGGTGATGCCCATCTTGGTGATGCCCGAGGCCACGTACAGGTTCAGCCCCACCGGTGGGTGGCACATGCCGACCTCCATGTTCACCACGATCAAGATGCCGAAGTGCACCGGATCGATCCCCAGCTTGACGGCCACCGGGAACAGGATGGGCGCCATGATCAGCACGATGGAAGACGGCTCCATGAAGTTACCGGCCACCAGCAGCAGGATGTTGACCACCAGCAGGAAGGCGATCGGGCCCAGGCCCATGTTCACCAGCCAGTCGGCCAATTGCTGCGGGATGTTCTCGTTGGCCAGCACGAAGCTGAACAGCACCGCGTTGGTGATGATGTAGAGCAGCATCGCGCTCATGTTGGCCGAGGCCAGCAGCACGCGAGGCACGTCCTTGAGGCCCATGTCCTTGTACACGAAGACGGCCACGATGAAGGCGTAGACGGCGCTCATGGCTGCGGCTTCGGTGGGCGTGAACAGGCCGGTGTAAATGCCGCCCATGACGACGACGATCAGCAGCAGGCCCCACATCGACTCGCGCAGCGCCTTGATGCGTTGGGCGAACGTCGCTTTGGGCATGCGCGGGTAGCCGAACTTGCGGGCGCGCCACCAGGTGGTCAGGCCCAGAAGGCTGGCCAGCATCAGGCCCGGGATCACACCGGCCATGAACAGGGCGCCCACCGAGGTGTTGGTCGACACCGAGTACATCACCATCACGATGGACGGCGGGATGAGGATGCCCAGTGCGCCCGAGGTGGTGATCACGCCGGCGCCGAACTTGTTCGGAAAGCCCGCCTTGACCATTGCAGGCAGCAAGATGGAGCCGATGGCCACCACCGTCGCAGGCGAGGAGCCCGACACAGCGGCGAAGAGCGCGCAGGCCACCACGCCGGCCAGGCCCAGGCCACCGTGCCAGTGGCCGACCATGCTGGTGGCGAAGTTGATCATGCGCTTGGCCACCCCACCGTGGGTGAGGAAGTTGCCCGCCAGGATGAAGAACGGGATCGCCATGATCTCGAACTTCTCGATGCCGGTGAACAGTTTGAGCGCGACCGACTCGATGGGCACGTCCGTGAACCCGAAGATGAAGGTCAGGACGGTCAGGCCCAGCGATATGGAGATCGGCATGCCGGTCAGCATGAGGACCAGCAGCAGGGTGAAAATGATGATGCCACTCATGGATGTCTCCTTCAGGCCTTGGCGGGCTCGGTTTCTTCGTCCAGACCGTCCACATGTCCGTGGTCGTGGTGAGGCAGCTCACCGGTCCTGGCGAAGTTCCAGGCCACCTGCAGGAATCGGAAGCACATCAGCGAAGAGCCCAGGGGGATGGCGCTGTAGATGATCCAGGTCGGCCACTCCAGGTCTGGTGTGGTGGGGCCTTCGATCATCTCGGAGACGTCCATGCCCAGGAAGCTGTGGAAGGCGAAGTTCGCGCCGTTGTGCCAGACGAAGCCTGCACCCATGGTGGCCACGGCCCCCGTGAACAAGGCGCCTGCCAGCAAGCCGAAGAGCACGAATTTCTTGCGGTTGTCGGGCTTGAGCTGGTTGATCAGCACGTCCACGCCAACGTGGATGCCCGTGCGCACGCCATAGGCTGCACCGAACTTGGCCATCCAGACGAACAGGTAGATGGTGGCCTCCTGGGCCCAGGCCAGGTTCAGACCCAGCAACCAATCCTGCAGCGGGGTGTTCAAGCCCGATGCATACCGGTGCACGACGGAAACGAAGATGATGAGTGTGGCGGCGCCCATCAGGGTCGCGATCAGCCACTCCTCCAGGTGATCGAGCCATTTCATGGTGGGCTCTCCTTGGGTGAGGTCAACAGGTGTCGAAAAAAAGGCCCACGTCACGCGTGGGCCTGCAGCGCGGTCAGCCCACGTCGATCACATCTTGGTGGGATCGAAGTTGGTGACCTTGTAGATCTCGTTGATCGTTTCTTCGCCGATGCGCGAGGACATCTGCTTGTGCACCGGGAACATGGCCTTCTTGAGCAGGAAGCGCTCGCCCAGGGTGGGCTGGTAGATGGTGGTCTTGCCGGCAGCCTTGACCTTGGCCAGGGCGTCCTGGTTGTCGGCGAAGGCAGTGTCGTTGGCCACCTTGGTGGATTCGGCCATGGCCTTGGTCAGCGCGGCGCGGATGTCGGCGGGCAGACCGTCCCAGAACTTCTTGTTCACGACGACGGCATAGCCCAGGTAGCCGTGGTTGGTGACGCTCAGGTGCTTCTGCACCTCATGCATCTTTTGCGTGTAGAGGTTGGAGGGCGGGTTCTCGGTGCCATCGACCACGCCGGTCTGCAGCGCCTGGTAGGTTTCAGAGAAGGCCAGCACCTGGGGCAGGGCGCCCACAGAGCGCATCTGGGCGTCCAGCACCTTGGAGGACTGGATGCGCATCTTCACGCCCTTGTAGTCTTCAACGGCCTTGAGCGGCTTGTTGGCCGACATCACCTTGAAGCCGTTGTCCCAGTAGGCCAGGCCGGTGATGCCGCGCGATTCGAGCTTCTTGAGCAGCTTGGCGCCCACCGGGCCTTGCGTGACGGCGTGCAGGTCGTTGTAGTCGTCGAAGATGAAGGGCAGGTCGAACGCCTCGAACTCCTTGACGCCCAGGGGGGCGAACTTCGACAGCGAAGGCGCCAGCATCTGGACGGAGCCCAGCTGCAGCGCTTCCATCTCTTCCTTGTCCTTGTAGAGCTGGCTGTTGGGGTAGACCTCGACCTTGACCTTGCCCTTGGTGAGCTCGGCCGCGCGCTTGGCGAAGAACTCGGCGGCCTTGCCCTTGGGGGTGTCGGTGGCCACCACGTGGCTGAACTTGATGACGATGGGGCTTTGTGCGAAAGCGGTGGGCAGCAGGGCTGCGGTGGCGGCGAGCGCCAGCAGGCCGCGGCGCAGGGATTGGGTGGTGGGACGAGAGCGCATGAGGGGTCTCCGTTGTGTGATGGATAAATTGTTCTCCACCCCCGTCTGTGGGGGGGATTGTGGAGATCCACATTCACAGCCTTGCGGAGGGGTTTGAGGGCCGCGAAGGCCTAGACTGGGTGCCATCCATGCACTCGTTTACCCCAGGTGCCGTGAGTCCACCCGTCAGCGTCCCGCCGCGTCCTGCCTTGTCTGTGCCCCCTCAGCCGCGGCTGAGGCTGTTCGGCTCGCCTGTGCGCTCGCTCAAGACGCTGTGGGCCTGGCCCTTGGTGCTGTCGCTGCTGGTGGTGGTGGGCGTGATGTTCTGGCTGCGCAGCCAGGAGCAGGCCAGCCTGACCTCCCAGCGCGAGGAAATGATCTCGGACGCCCTGTCACTGGAAGCGCAGATCAACGGTCGGCTCGATGGCGAGCTCGCCCAGTTGCGCATGCTGGGCGACATCATCGATGCCGGTCGGCTCAGGCCAGAGGTGTTCGCCAGCCACCCGGTGGTGCTCGATGGCCTGCGGCGCTTCTGGGTCAGCGTGACATGGTTGGGCCCCGACGGCCGCATCCAGGCACACCAGCCCGAGGACGTCGCCGCCGTGGGCGACACGCGGCGCCAGTTGAGCGACGACGGTGGGCTGACGGGCCACCTGTCGGTGACCTTGCACAGCGCGAGCGACCACCCTGGCGGATTGCTGGTCGCGAGGTTCTCCGCCGCGGCGTTGCTCAGGCAGAAGGTGCCCTGGTGGCTGGCCAGCAAGTACGACATCCGCCTGGTGGACCAGAGCGACGACGTGATTGCCGCGACCGTGGAAAGCCCCCGAGATGAAACCCTGGCCTGGTACCGCGTGTCGCTGGGCTCGTCCTTGCCGGGTGTGTGGCTGGAGCTGACCTCTCACGAACGCGTGGCGCCCTGGTGGCGCACGCTGCCGGTGGCGCTGATGCTGGGTTTCCTGGGGCTGATCGCCGGGGCTTCTTTCATGCTGCGCAAACAGATGCGCAGCGTCTCTCGCGCCGAAGAGGCGTGGCGCACCGAGGCCGCGTGGCGAACCGCGATGGAAGACTCGCTGGCCGTGGGCATCCGCGCCCGCGACCTCGATGGCCGCCTGGTCTACGTCAACAAGACCATGGCCGACATGGTGGGCTACCAGCCTGAAGATCTGGTGGGCCTGTTGCCGCCCATGCCCTACTGGGTGCCCGACGAGCTCGATCAGAGCATGCGCCGCCACCTGCGCAACATGGCCGGTCAGGCGCCGCGCGGGGGTTATGAGTCGCGCTGGCAGCACCGAGATGGCCGCATCGTCGAGGTCATGGTCTACGAGGCCCCGCTGGTGGACGCGCAGGGTGTGCAGATCGGCTGGATGGCCTCCATCGTGGACATCACCGAGCGCAAGCACCTTGAAGAGCGCGAACGTCGCCAGATGGAGGCGGTGGCCCACCAAGCCCGCTTGACGATGCTGGGCGAAGTGGCCTCCACGCTGGCGCACGAGCTCAACCAACCGCTGTCGGCCATCACCAGCTACAACACGGGCCTGCTGAACGCGCTGTCGGGCCGGCCGGAGGTGCCCGAGCCCGTGCTCAAGGCCCTGCAGCGCCAGGGCGAGCAGGCAGGGCAGGCCGCGCGCATCGTCAAGCGCATCCGCGAGTTCCTCACGCGACGCGAGCCCCAGCGCGAGCCCTGCGCCATCGACGAGGTGGTGGCTTCGGGCCTGAGCCTGCTGCGCCGCGAGATCTCTCGACTGGGCGTGGAGGTGCACAACGACGTGCCTTCCGGCTTGCCACAGGTCGTGGCCGATCCGGTGCTCATCGAGCAGGTCGTGGCCAACCTCGTGCGCAACGCCTGTGACGCGATGGCGCACCAGGACGCGCCCCGCCGCATCCGCATCCAGGCCGAGGCCGTGCATGCCGCGACGGCGGGAGAGGGGGCGCCTGCGTCGTCTTTCGTGCGCGTGACGGTGACCGACAGCGGCCCGGGCCTGCACGGGCAGACCGTGACCACGTTGTGCGCCCCGTTCTTCACCACCAAGTCCGATGGCATGGGCATGGGGCTGGCGATTTGCCGCTCCATCGTCGAGTTGCACTACGGGGCCCTCGATTGCGTCGATGTGCCAGGCGGTGGCGCGGCGTTTTCTTTCAGCCTGCCCTTGGTGCCGCCTGCGTCCGATGACGAGGACCACGTCGGTGACCCCACCCCACAGGAGATCGATGCATGAACGCACCCGGCGCTTCCCCTTCTGCTGCTTTCGGTGTTGCCAATGGCCCGGCCTGGGTCTACCTGGTCGATGACGATGCCGTGGTGCGCGACGCGCTGAGCTTCCTGCTGGGCTCGCGGGGGCTGCCGGTGCTGGCCTTCGACGGCGCGGCCTCGCTGCTGGCCCACCTGCAGCAGGCTCCACGGCCGATCCGTGGGGTGTTCCTGCTCGACGTGCGCATGGAGCCTGTCTCGGGCCTGCAATTGCACGAGTCGCTGATCGGCCTGGGGTTGCCCAACCCGGTGCTTTTTCTGAGCGGCCATGGCGACATCCCCATGGTGGTCGAGGCGCTCAAGAAGGGCGCCTTCGACTTCCTGGAAAAGCCCTACAGCGACAACACCCTGGTCGACCGGCTGGAGCAGGCCATGGCGGTGGAAGCGGCTTCGGTGGCCGACAACGCCGCGGCCCTGGAGCGTCAGGCCCGCCTGGCCAGCCTCAGCGAGCGCGAACGCGAGGTCATGCAGCGCGTGGCCGTGGGCAAGCTCAACAAGGTCATCGCCGACGAGTTGCACATCGCTGTGCGCACGGTGGAGGTGCACCGGGCGCGCGTGTTTTCCAAGCTGGGTGTGAAGTCGGCTGCAGAGCTCGCGGGCTGGCTGGCGGCCGGTTGACCTGGCCTGATCAGTCGCGAACCGAGCCGCGCAGCGCCTTGACCTCGCTGCGCTGACGCTTGCCTTCCACGCGCCGCCGCTGCGATGCGCGAGTGGGTTTCGTGGGCTTGCGCGCGGGCGGCACCGTGGCCACGCTGTCGACCATCTCCTGCAGGCGTTGCAAGGCCTCGCTGCGGTTCATGTCCTGGCTGCGGTGGGTCTGCGCCTTGAGCACGATGACGCCGTTGGCGGTGATGCGCCGGTCGTTCAGGCACAGCAGCCTGGCCTGGATGTCCTCGGGCAGCGAGGAGGCCCGGATGTCAAAGCGCAGGTGGATGGCGGTCGACACCTTGTTGACGTTCTGCCCGCCGGCCCCCTGGGCCCGCACGGCGGTGATCTCGACTTCGTCTTCCTGGATGAGGGGCATGGTGAGGCGGCGTAGGATGCCGACGGCATTGTCGCGCCTGCAGAACGCAACGCCCACCGAGGCCCATGCCAGCATGCAGCGCTTTGCCGAGTCGCTGGCGGCACAGGGCAAGCTCAAGGCGGTCGGGGCGCGGGCCCTGGCGCCTTGTTTCGACGACAGCCAGGCAACCTGACGGGTCAGGGTTTGTCCCTGGTTTTTCGTGTCGATTTCGGCTGGCTTGCTTCGTCGTCCTCATGACGGCGGATGAAACTGCCGGGCATCCCGCCCAGCTGCGTGCGCCCAACCACCCAGGAGAAAACCATGCGTTTCATGATCATCGTGAAGTCCTGCCCCGAGTTCGAGGCCGAGGTGCAACCCGATCCGGATCCGGCCGTGATGGCGGCCATGGCGGCCTACCATGAGGAGCTGGCCCAGGCAGGCGTGTTGCTCGACGGCAGCGGCCTCAAGCCCAGCCGCACCGGCTGGCGCATTCACTACGGCCCGGGCGGCGCCGAAGGCACGTCCAGCCGCTGCGTGGTCGATGGCCCTTTTGCAGAAGCCAAGGAGTTGATCGCCGGCTACACCATGATCGAGGTGCGCTCGCGCGAGGAGGCGCTGGAGTGGAGTCGGCGCTTTCCCAACCCCGTGCGCGAAGGCGCCGAGGCCATCGTCGAGGTGCGAGAGCTCTACGAGATGGAGGACTTCACGCCCAGCGAGTCGCTGGAGAAGTTCAAGGCCATCGACGCCATGAACAAGCCTTGAGGAGGAGCACACCATGATTCGCCAGATCTTCGTCAACCTGCCCGTCAAGGACCTGCCCCGATCGAAGGCCTTCTTCGAGGCCCTGGGCCTGAGCTTCAACCCGCAGTTCACCAACGACGACGCGGCCTGCCTGCAGATCGCCGACAACATCTACGCCATGCTGCTGGTCGAGCCCTTCTTCAAGGGCTTCACCAAGCTGCCGATCAGCGACGCCAGGCAGGCCACCGAGGTGCTCATCGCGCTGTCGTGCGACAGCCGGGCCGAGGTCAACGACCTCGTCAGCCGGGCGGTGGCGGCCGGCGGCACCACGCCCAACGAACCCAAGGACATGGGCTTCATGTTCCAGCATGGTTTTGCCGACCTCGACGGGCACCAGTGGGAGGTCTTCCACATGGACATGAGCGCCGTGCCACCGCAGATGTGAGCAGCATGACGGGGGCCGTGCACGAGCGCATCTCCGCCGTCTGGCGCCTGGAGTCGGCCCGCATCGTGGCCGCTGTGGCCCGGCGCGTGCAGGACCTGGGCGTGGCCGAAGAGCTGGCCCAGGACGCGCTGGTGGCGGCCCTGGAGCGCTGGCCGGGCGAGGGCGTGCCAGACAACCCCGCCGCCTGGCTGATGACCACCGCCTGCAACCGCGCCCTGGACCACCTGCGGCACCGCCAGATGGCGCAAGCCCGCCACGAAGAGCTCGCGCACGACCTCGACGCGCAGGAGGCCCTGTTCGTGCCCGATTTCGTCGATGCCCTGGACGCCGCCCGGCAGGACGAGATCGGCGACGACCTGCTGCGGCTCGTCTTCACGGCCTGTCACCCGGTGCTATCGCCCGACGCGCGCGTGGCCCTGACCCTCAAGCTTTTGGGCGGCCTGAGCACGGACGAGATCGCCCGCGCCTGCCTCGCGCCCGAGCCGACCATCGCGCAGCGCATCGTGCGGGCCAAGCGCCAACTGGCCGAAGCCCGCGTGCCTTTCGAGCTGCCGCGCGGCGCCGTGCTGGGCGAGCGGCTGGCCTCGGTGCTGGAGGTCGTCTACCTGATCTTCAACGAGGGCTACACCGCCACCCGCGGAGAGGACTGGATGCGCCCGGCGCTGTGCGACGAGGCCCTGCGCCTGGGGCGCATGCTGGCCGAACTGGCGCCCGAGCTGCCGGAGGTGCACGGCCTGGTGGCATTGATGGAGATCCAGGCCTCGCGCACGGCGGCGCGCACCGACGCCGAAGGCAACCCGGTGCTGCTGACCGAGCAAAACCGCGCCCGCTGGGACCACCTGCTCATCCGCCGTGGTCTGGCGGCCCTGGAGCGCGCCCAACGGGCCTGCCGGGCCCATGGCCTGGCACGGGGCAGCTACCAGCTCCAGGGCGAGATCGCCGCCTGCCACGCTCGCGCCGCCCGGGCCGAGGACACCGACTGGCCGCACATGGCCGCGCTCTACGCCGAGCTGATGCGGGTGGCGCCGTCGCCCGTGGTGGAGCTCAACCGCGCCGTGGCCGTGTGCATGGCAGAGGGCCCGCAGGCGGGCCTGGAGGTGCTGGCGCCGCTGCTGGCCAACCCGGCGCTCAAGCGCTACCACTGGCTGCCGGCGGTCGAAGGCGATTTCCTGCGCCGCCTGGGACAGAAAAAGGCCGCGCAAGAAGCCCTGCTGCGGGCCGCCAACCTGGCCAGCAACGCGCGAGAGCAGGCCTTGCTGCGGCAAAAGGCCGCCGATCTGGGCGGGGAACCCTCAGCGGACGGGGCCGATTTGCCGGACAATCTCGCCCCATGAGTTCCGAACTGTCCCCCACCGCTTCCCCTGCCAGCGCCCCCAAAATCGGCTTCGTCTCCCTGGGCTGCCCCAAGGCCCTGACCGACTCCGAGCTGATCCTCACCCAGTTGCGCGCCGAAGGCTATGAAACCAGCAAGACCTTCGCCGGCGCCGACCTGGTGATCGTCAACACCTGCGGCTTCATCGACGACGCGGTCAAGGAAAGCCTCGACACCATCGGCGAGGCCCTGGCCGAAAACGGCAAGGTCATCGTCACCGGGTGCCTGGGCGCCAAGGCGGGCGCCGACGCGGGCAGCAACCTGGTCAAGGACGTGCACCCCAGCGTGCTCGCCGTCACCGGCCCCCACGCCACGCAAGAGGTGATGGACGCCGTGCACCTGCACGTGCCCAAGCCCCACGATCCTTTCCTCGACCTCGTTCCCGAGGCGCGGGGCGTGGCCGGCATCAAGCTCACGCCCAAGCACTACGCCTACTTGAAGATCTCCGAAGGCTGCAACCACCGCTGCAGCTTCTGCATCATCCCCAGCATGCGTGGCGACCTGGTTTCGCGCCCCATCGGCGAGGTGCTGAGCGAGGCCAAGGCCCTGTTCGAATCCGGCGTCAAAGAGCTGCTCGTCATCAGCCAGGACACCAGCGCCTACGGCGTGGATGTCAAGTACCGCACCGGCTTCTGGGACGGCAAGCCCGTCAAGACCCGCATGCTCGACCTGGTCGCCCAGATCGGCGAGATGGCCAAGGCCCACGGCGCCTGGGTGCGCCTGCACTACGTCTACCCCTACCCGCATGTCGACGAGGTCATCCCGCTGATGGCCGAAGGCCTGGTGCTGCCGTACCTGGATGTGCCTTTCCAGCACTCGCACCCCGACGTGCTCAAGCGCATGAAGCGCCCGGCCAACGGCGAGAAGAACCTCGACCGCCTGCGCCGCTGGCGCGAGATCTGCCCGGAAATCGTGGTGCGCTCGACCTTCATCGCCGGCTTCCCCGGTGAAACCGAAGAAGAGTTCCAGCACCTGCTCGACTTCATGCAGGAGGCCGAGATCGACCGCGCCGGTTGCTTCGCTTACTCGCCGATCGAAGGCGCACCGGCCAACGCGCTCGAAGGCGCCTTGCCTGATGAGGTCCGCGAAGAGCGCCGCGCCCGCTTCATGCAGGTCACCGAGGCCGTGTCGATTGCCAAGCTGCAGCGCCGAGTGGGCGCGACCATGCAGGTGCTGGTCGACAGCGCACCGGCCCTGGGCCGCAAGGGCGGGGTGGGGCGCACGTATGCGGATGCGCCCGAGATCGACGGCACCGTTCGCCTGCTGCCCCCCGAGAAGGCCAGCAAGACGCTCAAGGTCGGCGAGTTCACGCGCGCCCGCATCGTCGCCGTCGAGGGCCATGACCTGATCGGCATGCCGATCTGACACCGGGCGCCGCCGCCAACGCCATGTCCGACCAGCCGCGCCGCTTCTCGCAGATCGCCACCGACTTGATCCATCACCCTTACGAGGCGCCTGCGGGCTTCGCCTCGGTGCCTCCTGGGGTGTTCAAGGCCTCGACGGTGATCTTCGAGGACACCGCCGCGCTGCGCACCCGGGAGTGGAAGGACAAGAGCGGCTACACCTACGGCCTGCATGGCACGCCCACCACCTTCGTGCTCGAAGAGCGCCTGGCCACGCTGGAAGGTGGCAGGCAGGCCATCCTCGCGCCCTCGGGCCTGGCCGCCATCGCGCTGGTGGGCCAGTCGCTGCTCAAGACCGGCGACGAGCTGCTGCTGCCCGACAACGTCTACGGCCCCAGCCGAGAGTTCGCTCGCAACGAGCTGGCGCAGTGGGGCATTGCCACGGCCTTTTACGACCCCATGGATGCGGCCTCGCTGGCCGCGGCCATCACGCCGTGCACCCGGCTCGTCTGGCTGGAAGCGGCTGGCTCGGTCACGCTCGAATTCCCCGACTTGCCAGGCCTGCTGCGCGTGATCCGCCAGCACGCCGACATCGTCGCGGCGCTGGACAACACCTGGGGCGCCGGCCTGGCCTTCAACCCCTTCGAGCTTGGCGTGCCGCACCCACAGGCTGGTGCAGACACCCGCGGTGTGGACCTCACCATCCACGCGCTCACCAAGTACCCCTCGGGTGGTGGCGACGTGCTCATGGGTGCTGTCATCACGCGCGACGAGCCCCTGCACCTGCGTCTGAAGCTCACGCACATGCGGCTGGGCATCGGCGTGGGGCTCAACGATGTCGAGATGGTGCTGCGCGGCCTGCCCAGCGTGGCGCTTCGCTATGCGGCGCACGACGCGGCGGCCCGCCAGGTGGCGCAGTGGCTGGCCCAGCGGCCCGAGGTGGCTCAGGTGTTGCACCCGGCCCTGCCAGGCTCACCCGGCCACGCGCATTGGTCGCAGACTTGCCGTGGTGCCGCGGGCCTGGTGTCCATGGTGTTCGACGCCGACCGGTTCAGCGCCGGGCAGGTGGACGCCTTCGTCGAGGCCATGCGCCTGTTCCGCATCGGTTATTCATGGGGCGGGCCGATGAGCCTGGCCGTGCCCTACAAGGTGCAGGGCATGCGGCGTTTTGGCCTGTTGGCGGGCAAAAGCGGCTCGCTCGTGCGGCTGGCCATCGGCCTGGAAGACGTGGGCGACCTGATCGCCGACCTGGATCAGGCCTTTGCCGTGCTCAACACGGCCCCGACCACGTCGCAGCCGGCGCCCTGATCAGCGCCCGGCGGCGGCGTGCAGCGCGTTGCCCGCGGCCACCGCGTCACCCGTGGCCTCGAAGGTGCGCAGCCAGGTGCCGTAGCTGGGCATCTCCTTGACCTTCCAGGGATGGAACCCGGGCTTGAAGTACGCGAAGTAGTAGCCCCAGGTGTTGGAGAACAAGCCGCCCGGCTTGTGGAACCACCACAAGCCCTTGAGCCACATCTTCGTGCGCTGCCAGCGGCCAAAGCCGTCGACCTGCAGCATGTGGTTCATGATCAGCATCACCGTGATCGGAAAGCCGATGCTCACCAGCAGCATCGAGAAGACGCGTCTGAAGTAGGACACCTTCGCCACCTGCGTGAGCACGTCGAAGGCCACGGCCTTGTGCTCGACCTCTTCGACAGCGTGCCAGGCGTACATGGCGCGCACACGCGGGTCGCTCGTCTCCAGCAACTCGCGGCGCTCGAAGAAGCAGGTGCACATCATCGCCGTCAGGTGCTCGAAGGCGGCGGTGGCCGACAGGCGCTGAAAACGCGAGGTGAACTTGGGCAGGCGCTCGAAGAAGTGCTCGGCGAGTTGTCGGTCGATGGACGCGATGTCCACGCCCTGGGCCGCCAGCCGGTCGTTGAACTGACGGTGGATGAGGCTGTGCTGGGCTTCCTGGCGCGTGAAGTCGCGCACCTCGGCCTCCAGCTTGGGGTCGGTGACCTCGTCCTTGAACTCGCGAACGCTGGTGATGAAGAACTTCTCGCCTTGAGGGAACAGCGTCGACATCGCATCGAAAAAGCGCGTCTTGAACGGGTCGTTGTCCATCCAGAAGCGGGGGATGTCGCCATCGAGTCCGAAGTCGAGCCGCTCGCGCGGGACGATGGGCACGTGGCTGTGATCAGCATTCATGGCTCACTCCTTGCCGGGTGACGAGACCTTGTGCCGCATGAGGCGGCCCTTTTCTCTCTCCCAGTCGCGGTCCTTGATGGTGTTGCGCTTGTCGTGCTCGGCCTTGCCCTTGGCCAGCGCGATCTCCGCTTTGACTCTGCCACCCTTCCAGTGCAGGTTCAAGGGCACCATGGTGTAACCCTTCTGCTCTGTCTTGCCGATCAGGCGCTGGATCTCGCTGCGGTGCATCAGCAGTTTCTTGGTGCGATCGGCGTCGGGTTTGACGTGGGTGGACGCCGAGCGCAGCGCGTTGATGCGCAGCCCGATCAAAAAGAGCTCGCCGTCCTTGACCACCACGTAGCCGTCGGTCATCTGGACCTGTCCGTCGCGGATGGCCTTGACTTCCCAGCCTTCCAGCACGACGCCCGCCTCGAAGCGTTCCTCGATGTGGTAGTTGAAGTGGGCTTTTCTGTTTTCTGCGATGGACATGGGTTTGACCGAAGGGTCCTTAAAATGTCGACATTCTATGAAGCACGTGCACAAGTCCGTCCTGCTTTGGTACACGCCCCGAGAAATGTATGGGCTGGTGACCGGAGTGCAAGACTACCCCCAGTTCCTGCCCTGGTGCGACCGCGCCGAGGTCTTGCAAACCCACGACGATGGCGTCACGGCCCGCGTGCACATTGCCTTTGCGGGGGTGCACCAAGCCTTCACGACGCGCAACGTGCAGGTGCCAGGCCGCAGCGTCATCATGAACCTGGTGGATGGCCCGTTCTCGCACCTGGAGGGCACCTGGCTGTTCACCCCCCTGCAAAAGCCGGGGCAAGTGGTGCCGGAAGGGCAGGATCCGATCGATTCGCCTGCCTGCAAGGTCGAATTCTCGCTGAATTACGCTTTCGCGAGCCGGGCGCTGTCATTGGTGGTCAGTCCGGTGTTCGACCGGATCGCCAACACCTTCATCGAGGCCTTCGTCAAACGGGCCGAGCAGGTGCATGGCCCCCGCTGACATCCACGTCGAGGTGGCCCTTGGGCTGGCTGCGCGCGAGGTGCGCCTGGTGCGCCTGAGTTTGCCCGCCGGCAGCACCGTGCGCGATGCCCTGCGTGCGAGCGGCTTGTTCGATCAGGTGGCTGGCTTCAGCGAAGATGCGCTGGCTGCGGGCCAGTGGTCGGTGGGTGTCTGGGGGCGCAAGGAGCGACCAGGGCACGTGCTGCGCGAGCGCGATCGCATCGAGGTCGTGCGGGGGCTCAATGTCGACCCGAAAGAGGCCCGGCGCATGCGCTATCGGGCGCAGGGCGAGAAACTGCCCAAGGGCATCCACCGCTCGCCAAAGGCCAGGTCGCCTGGGGCGGAGCTGGAAGACTGAAGCGGGCAGGGCGGCGGCGCCTGCCCGGGCGAGCGCCTTCTCAACGGCAGTTGCTGTCGATCGACTCTCGGGTGCGCTGCATCTCTTCGGAGCGACCGTTGTCGTCGAGGACCTCGCGCTCGCCCTTCTCGTTGGTCCGCACGATGCGCTGGCCGCTTTGCAGCGAGCGTTCGTAACTGCGGGCTCGGTCGCAGTTCTCGCTGCGCACCTTGGCCTGCTTGTCCTCTTCGGCCTTGCGCTCGGCTGCCTTCTGCTCCTCGGCCCTCTTTCGTCTGGCTTCCAGCTCGGGGTCGCCCGCCTTGGCTGGAGGGCTGACCTTGGCGGCGTCGGGCGCGGATGCCGGAGTTGGCGCCGATGCGCTGAAGACCTTCGGCGCGCGAGCGGCGGCCGGCCGCGTCAGGATGTGGCTGTCCGGTGTGCCTGGCGGCGGCGGGCGATCGGTGTATTGCGTGACGCCATTGGCGTCGCGCCATTTCCACTGGGCCATTGCCACATCCGGCAGCAGACCCAGCAGCATGGCGGCTGCGGTGCCAAGGAGGGCACCCCACATCGACGTTGCGCGCGTGTTTTTCATGCCGTGCAGTTTAGTGCCCGATGCAGGCGCCGCGCGCTCGGTCACCCTGTGGTTTTCGCGGATTCGCTCACGCCATGCCCCCCAGAAAGGGCTTCGCGGCTCCGCGTATAATCCGCTTTTGCGTCTGGAGCCTTGTTCATGCGCCTGCTCGGTAAAGCCCTCACGTTCGACGACGTGCTGCTGGTGCCCGCTTATTCCCAGGTGTTGCCCCGCGACACCTCGCTGGCCACCCGCCTGTCCCGCAACATCCAATTGAATCTGCCGCTGGTGTCCGCCGCCATGGACACCGTCACGGAAGCCCGACTGGCGATCGCGATCGCCCAGGAAGGTGGCATCGGCATCATCCACAAAAACCTGTCGCCCAAGCAGCAGGCCGCTGAAGTGGCGCGCGTCAAGCGCTACGAGTCCGGCGTGCTGCGCGACCCGATCACCATCTCGTCGGGCGTCAAGGTCCGCGACGTGATCGAGCTGTCCACTCAGCACGGCATCTCCGGCTTCCCGGTCGTGGACAACGGCAAGGTCGTGGGCATCGTCACCGGCCGTGACCTGCGTTTCGAGACCCGCCTCGATGCCCCGGTGCGCGAGATCATGACCCCGCGCGAACGCCTGATCACCGTCAAGGACGGCGCCACCCAGGCCGAAGCCAAGGCCTTGATGCACCAGCACAAGCTCGAGCGCGTCCTGATGATCAACGACGCCAACGAGTTGCGCGGCGTGTTCACCGTCAAGGACATCACCAAGCAGAACACCTTCCCCAACGCCGCCCGCGACGCCCATGGCAAGCTGCGCGTGGGTGCAGCGGTGGGCGTGGGTGACGGCACCGAAGAGCGCGTCGAGTTGCTGGTCAAGGCCGGCGTTGACGCCCTGGTGGTGGACACCGCCCACGGCCACAGCCACGGCGTGATCGAGCGCGTGCGCTGGGTCAAGAAGAACTTCCCGCAGGTCGACGTCATCGGCGGCAACATCGCCACTGGCGCGGCCGCCCTGGCCCTGGTCGAAGCTGGCGCCGATGGCGTCAAGGTCGGCATCGGCCCTGGCTCCATCTGCACCACGCGCATCGTCGCCGGCGTGGGCGTGCCCCAGATCATGGCCATCGACAACGTGGCCACGGCCTTGCGGGACACCGATGTGCCCCTGATCGCCGACGGCGGCATCCGCTACTCCGGTGACATCGCCAAGGCGATCGCCGCGGGCGCCAGCACCGTGATGATGGGCGGCATGTTCGCCGGCACCGAGGAAGCGCCTGGCGAAGTCATCCTGTTCCAGGGCCGCAGCTACAAGAGCTACCGCGGCATGGGCTCGATCGGCGCCATGAAGGACGGCTCGGCCGACCGCTACTTCCAGGAAAACGACGAGACCACCAACCCCAACGCCGACAAGCTGGTGCCCGAAGGCATCGAGGGTCGCGTGCCCTACAAGGGCTCGGTCATCACGATCCTTTACCAGATGGCCGGTGGCCTGCGCGCCTCGATGGGCTACTGCGGTTGCGGCACCATCACCGAGATGCACAACAAGGCCGAGTTCGTCGAGATCACGGCCGCGGGCATCCGCGAGAGCCATGTGCACGATGTGCAGATCACCAAGGAAGCGCCGAACTACCGCATGGAGTGACGCGCTGCAGGCCGGGGCGACATCTTGGGTGGTCCGCCCCGCCTGATTCCCTGAACATCCTGCGACACCGGCTTCGGCCGGTGCCGTTTTTTCAGACCACCGAACACACCACCACCGATGGCATCCAACCGCAGCCGCCAGGCGGCCATGCCCTTCATCATGATCACGGTGCTGCTCGACATGATGTCGATCGGCATCATCGCGCCTGTGCTGCCCAAGCTGATCGGCACGTTCATGGCGTCGGGGGCCAGCACCTCGGTGGCGTACGGCCTGGCCCAGGCCGCGTTCGCTGTGGCGCAGTTCTTCAGTGCGCCGGTGCTGGGGGCGCTGTCCGACCGTTACGGCCGTCGTCCCGTGCTGTTGCTGGGCCTGTTCGGCATGGCCATCAACTTCTTTGTCACGGCCCTGGCCACCGAGTTCTGGATGCTGCTGGCCGTGCGCATCATGGGTGGTGCGGTGTGCGCCAACATCGCCGTGGCCAACGCCTACGTGGCCGACATCACCGAGCCCGAGGACCGCGCCAAGAACTACGGCCTGCTGGGCGCGATGTTCGGCGTGGGCTTCATCCTGGGGCCGGTCCTGGGCGGGCTGCTGGGCGACCACAACGTGCATTGGCCTTTCCTGCTGGCGGGCGGTCTGACGCTGCTCAATTGCGTCTACGGCTACTTCGTGCTGCCCGAGTCGCTGCCGGTGGAAAAGCGCCGCGAGTTCGTGCTGTCACGTGCCAACCCCTTCACCGCGCTGGCTCGCCTGCGCGAGCTCAAGGGCGTCGAGATCCTGCTTTGGGTGATGGGCCTGTCCATCCTGGCGCAGTTCTGCCTGCACACCAGCTGGTTCCTCTACACCGAGTTCAAGTTCGGCTGGACCCCGAAGGACAACGGCTTGTCGCTGTTCGCCGTCGGCATGATGGCGGTGCTGGTGCAAGGCGGCTTGTTGAGGCAGTTCCAGAAGTTCATGCCCACCGACAAGCTGGTCCGCATCGGCCTGGTGTCGTCCACCCTGGCGTTCTTCGCCTGGGGTGTCGTGCCCGAGGGGTGGATGATGTACGTCGTCATCGCGCTGAACCTGTTCGGCTTCATGGTGCAGCCTGGCCTGCAGAGCCTGATCTCCAATTCGGTCGACCCCACCCGCCAAGGCGAGAGCATGGGCGCGGTGTCGTCCATCAACAGCGTGGCCGCCGTGCTGGGCCCCCTCATGGGCTCACCCCTGCTGGCCGCCTTCAGCCATCACCCGCAGGGCGACTGGCGCATCGGCGCGCCGTTCTACCTGTGCGCCGCCATCCAGGCCGTGGCCGCCTGGCTGGGGTTGCGATACCTTGGCCGCCACGCGTCACGCCAGGCTGCTGCGGCGGTTTGAGCCTTTGCCTTCCTGATCCGCTCCCGATCTGATTTTCGCGAGAGTCCTCACCATGCATGACAAGATCCTCATCCTCGACTTCGGCTCCCAGGTCACCCAGCTGATCGCCCGCCGCGTGCGCGAGGCCCACGTCTACTGCGAGATCCACCCCAACGACGTGTCGGATGACTTCATCAAGTCGTTCGCACCGAAGGGCATCATCCTGTCGGGCAGCCATGCCTCCACCTACGAAGACCACGAGCTGCGTGCCCCGCAAGCCGTGTGGGACCTGGGCGTGCCCGTGCTGGGCATCTGCTACGGCATGCAGACCATGGCGGTGCAACTGGGCGGCGAAGTGAGCTGGAGCGACACCCGCGAGTTCGGCTACGCCGAGGTGCGCGCGCATGGTCACACCAAGCTGCTCGATGGCATCGCCGACTTCACCACGCCCGAAGGCCACGGCATGCTCAAGGTGTGGATGAGCCACGGCGACAAGGTCACGAAGCTGCCCGAAGGCTTCAAGCTGCTGGCCTCGACGCCCAGCTGCCCCATCGCCGGCATGGCCAACGAGGACAAAGGCTACTACGCCGTCCAGTTCCACCCCGAGGTCACGCACACCGTGCAAGGCCAGGCCATGCTCAACCGCTTCGTGCGCGAGATCGCAGGCTGCCAGGGCGACTGGATCATGGGCAACTACATCGAAGAAGCCGTCGCCAAGATCCGCGAGCAGGTGGGCGACGAAGAGGTCATCCTGGGCCTGTCGGGTGGCGTGGATTCGTCGGTGGCCGCGGCCCTGATCCACCGTGCCATTGGCGACCAGCTGACCTGCGTGTTCGTCGACCACGGCCTGCTGCGCCTGAACGAAGGCGACATGGTCATGGACATGTTTGCGGGCAAGCTGCACGCCAAGGTGATCCGCGTGGACGCCGCGGACCTGTTCCTGGGCCAGCTGGCCGGTGTGACCGACCCCGAGAAGAAGCGCAAGATCATCGGGGGCCTGTTCGTCGATGTGTTCAAGGCCGAGGCAGGCAAGCTCAAGGCCGCCGGCAATGGCGTCAAGGGCGCGACCTTCCTGGCTCAGGGCACCATCTACCCCGACGTGGTGGAAAGCGGTGGCACCAAGACCAAGAAGGCCACGACCATCAAGAGCCACCACAACGTGGGCGGCCTGCCCGAGCAGCTCGGCCTGAAGCTGCTCGAGCCCCTGCGCGAGCTGTTCAAGGACGAGGTGCGCGAGCTGGGCGTGGCCCTGGGCCTGCCGCCCGAGATGGTCTACCGCCACCCCTTCCCGGGTCCGGGCCTGGGCGTGCGCATCCTGGGCGAGGTCAAGAAGGAATACGCCGACCTGCTGCGCCGTGCCGACGCCATCTTCATCGAAGAGCTGCGCAACACCATCGACCCGGCCACGGGCAAGAGCTGGTACGACCTGACGTCGCAAGCCTTCACCGTGTTCCTGCCGGTCAAGAGCGTGGGCGTGATGGGCGACGGCCGCACCTATGACTACGTCGTGGCCCTGCGCGCCGTGCAGACGTCCGACTTCATGACGGCCGACTGGGCCGAGCTGCCTTACAGCATGCTCAAGCGCACGTCGGGGCGGATCATCAACGAAGTCCGTGGCATCAACCGCGTGACGTATGACGTGAGCTCGAAGCCGCCTGCCACGATCGAGTGGGAGTGATTCGAAGGCGGTTCGTGCCTAGCCATGACGTCTCATGAGGCTTCATGACATGGTGCAGCTGGGTCGCTCGATGGCATGGGCGTGGCTTGGCTCCACATCAATGGGTGGGTCGACCAGATCGGCTTTGGAGGCCCCTTCGGCGCCAAACCGGGGCCGCCCGAACGATTTCCGTTGGACAGGGCCTCGGCCATCGCTGCACGCGTCATCGCGCGTGCTTTTGAGATTCCAGGCGTGCACCAGTTCGTGTTCAACGCGATGCTGGCGCACCCGGACCGCCAGCGCAAGAAGCCGCAGTCAACTGGGTTGGGCGAAGGGGTTGGCTGGCAGCTCGATCTGAGGAAGCGGGCGGTTGGCCAGTTCTTGCGCTTCATCCTTGGGCAAACCGAGGATGGTCAGCAAGATGGCGGCGATGCGCTTCGACAAGGTCTGGGCATCGCCAAAGAAGTCGGGCTCATGGTTGAGCTCGGCCTGGTCCGACATGGCCGCCAAGCCACCCAGGATCGTGCTGCCGACCGCGATGTACACCGACGGCAAGTCATCCACGGCGAACCGCCCGGCGGACACGCCATGGCCGATGTCCTGCAGCAAGTACCTGCCCAGCCCATCGCTCATGCTGTCACGGCTGAAGCTGGTTTGAAAGACAAACCGGCCCCAGGTGGGGTCATCGTGCCCGCGCAGCATCGTGTAGCGCGCCGATGCCGAGATCTTCTCGGCAGGGTCTGACAACTGGTCGCCCAGCTTGTCCAGCGCCACGGCGTAGTGGCCGATCACCTCTTCGATCAGGGTCGCATGGATGGCGTCCTTCGATTCGAAGTGGTTGTAGAACGAACCGAACCCCACGTCCGCCTGCTCGGTGATCTCGTTGATCGTGACCCCGCCCACGCCGCGATGCGCCATCAGATGCAGCGCCGCGCCCAACAGGCGGACGCGGGTGTCGCGTTTGCGTCTGGCCCCACGGGGTGCCTTGACTTCGGGCGATGACTCGGCAGCCGTACTTTCCTGAGCAAGGGCGAGCTGGGCAGCCGGGGTTTTTTCAATGGGCGACATGGGAACTTCGGCAGGCAATCACACCGCTGAGCCTAGCACCGATGACAGAGGGGCCGCGTTTTTGCTCCAGACCAGGGTAAGCACCAACGCACTTCATTGATGCAAAAATCATAATTGATGAAATCATCAGTTATCAATGAGGTGCCCATGAGCTTTCCTGCCCATCCCGTGCGCAAGCTGACCGCCGAGGAAATCCAGCGCTATGACGAAGACGGCGTGATCATGCTGCGCCAGGCCCTGGACCCCAACTGGGTCGCGATGGTGGAGGAGGGCCTGGAGACCGCGATCCGTGAGCAGTCGCTCCTCGGCAAGTTCATGTCGAGGAAGGTCGAGGGCTACAAGATGGACATCTTCCTTTGGAAGCGCATCGATGTCCTGCGTGACCTGATCTACTACGGCCCGTTCGCACGCTGGGCCCAGGACCTGATGCAGTCGAAAGAGGTTCGCTTTTTCTACGACCAGATGTTCGTCAAGGAACCCGGCACGGATGCCCCGACGCCCTGGCACCAGGACCTGAGCTTCTGGCCCATCCGGGGCGAGCAGATCACGTCCTTCTGGATCCCGCTGGACAAGGTCAACAAGGACAACAGCGGCCTGCTCTACGTCAAGGGCTCGCACAAGTGGCCGCAGCGCTTCAAGGCGCTGTCGCCGGACTATGTCGCGGCGATCATCGACGAAAAGATGGACGACATCCCGGACATCAACGCCAACCTGGACAAGTACGAGTTGCTGCACTGGGACATGGAGCCGGGCGACATCCTGATGTTCCACCCGCTGACCTTGCATGGCTCCTACGGCAACACCTCGCGCACGCGCCGTCGCCGTGCCCTGGCGCTGCGCTGGACGGGGGACGATGTCACCTACCAGCCCTCGGCCAAGCGCATGCCGATTCACTACCGCCATGACTCGAAAGAAGGTGGCCCGCTGCGTGGAGCGGCTTTCCCCATCATCTTGCCGCAGCATGATCCGGCCGAGCGCAGCGCCCGCCTGCAGCCCGAAAGCCCCACCACCCACAAGCTGCTGACATCTGCCGTGCAAAACGTGGTGTCCGCCGCCAAGTTGCAGCTCAGTGGCGCCAGCTCGGCCATTCCCCGTCAGACGTGGAACAACCCAGCCGAAGTCAAGCCCTCCGAGAACCAGCCCAAGTGACATGGGCGCACCAGCGCACGCACTTCCGAGCATGAGAGCATCAACCATCATGGGCGCGATCGCGGTCGCCGCCATCGCCTACCTGTCGCTTTGGCCCGTGGACATCACGCCCAGCGGCTGGACACCACCCCCTCTGGCTCAGCAGGGGCCGACGAACCAGGCACTCAAAGGCATCCAGCGCATCGGGCTGAATGTGGGTGTCGGGCCCGAGGGCATTTCATTCGACGATGCGGGGCGCATCTACGCCGGCTACGCGGATGGCCGTGTCGTGCGCTTTTCCGCCGATGGGCAGACGCATGAAGTGCTCGCCAACACGGGCGGCCGCCCTTGGGGCACGTTTGCCTGCGCCGACGGCAGCGCCGTGCTGGTGGCCGATGCGCTCAAGGGCCTGCTGCGTGTCACGCAGGGCAAGGTCGAGGTGCTGTCCACCGAGTCCAATGGGGTGCCGTTCAAGTTGACCGACGACGTGGTGCAAGCCAGGTCCGGCATCATCTACTTCTCCGACGCCTCGTCCAAACACGGCTTGGACAAGATGATGGCTGACGTCTTCGAGCATGGAAACCATGGCCGCCTGCTCAGCCACGACCCGCGAACCGGAGAGACCACCACCCTGGCTTCCGGCCTGCACGTGGCCAATGGCGTGACCCTGGGGCCTGACGAGGCTTATGTCCTGGTGTCGGAGACGCTGCAGTATCGCGTCATGCGCTACTGGCTCAAGGGCCCGAAGGCGGGGCAGTTCGAGCCCTTCATCGAGAACCTGCCGGGCTTCCCGGACAACATCAGCTACAACGGCAAGGATGGCTTCTGGCTGGCGCTTTTCGCCCCTCGCGATGCGATGCTCGATGGCATGCTGCCTTACCCGGCGCTTTTGAGCGCGGTGTATCGCATCCCTGAGTCGGTGCGACCGAAGGCCGCCAAACATGCTCGGGTGCTGAAGCTGGATCTCTCCGGCAAGGTGGTGGCCGATTTGCAAGACGCGACAGACGGTGCCTACGCCCCGATCACCAGCGTGCGGGAGCGGGGGACGTCGCTTTACTTTGGCAGCATCGAGTACCCGGCCCTGGGACAACTGCCCTTGCCATGAAGCGAGCCGGACCTCCCAAGCCCCTGGGTGGTCCGGTTCCTTCTCACTGCGCAAGCCTGCGCACGGATCCCTCCGTGGCATGGCGGTTCCTTTCCCGGCTGGGCGCTGGCATGCCCGGCGGACAGCGCGGCAGCAAGCGCGAGTGCCATCATCAGATCAGGTGATACGCCACATAGCAGATCATCACGCTGACCAGCACGTTGCTGGTGCCGAACACCAGTGCGCGGTGCCCAACGTGGTTGTAGGTGAAGTAGATGCCACTGTGCACGAAGCGAAGCGCCACGTAGGCCCACGCCAGACCCACGGTGACCTCGTTGACCAGGCTGGTCAGGTAGGCCATGAACGCGACCACGTAGAACAGCACCGGAACCTCCAGGAGGTTCATGAAGATGCGGTTGGGCAGGGCCACATCGGGCGGCACCCTTGGCGACTCGCCGTGGCTGAAGTCCTTCGGGGTCAGGCGCTTGTGCATGACCGCTCTGACGCGGCGGATGGGCACCAGCAGCAGCACCGTCAGCGTCCAGAACATCAGCAGCAGGGCGGGCAGGAAAATGGCGGTGGCTTTCAAGGTCGCTGCTCCCGGATGAGATGGAATTCAGGATATTTTGTACTCTTTCGTACATTTAATTGTTCCGTTGATTCCCTGATGCCTCCGCCAAAAAACGCAGGCAGGCACCAGCACAACGGATTGCAGGAGCGGCAAGCCAATCACCGTCATCGCAGCCCTGGCCCCACCAGTCCAGCCATCGCCACAGCGGCGTCCCCGCCTTGCCCGATCAGAGCTGAAACGACGCCGGCCCGGTTGGCTGAGGGTTGGTTCTGGCTGACCTTCCACTTGCCCTGCATGCGCCGGATCTGCAGGCTCACGCCCACGATGTTGTCCAGCAGCTTGCGCGTGAAGTCGACGGGGGCATCGGCGACCTGCCATGGATGAGGTTGCTTGGCCTCGTGCTGCGTCGTCAGCCGCGTCAGGATGTCCAGGACCTCGGCTGGTTCGTGCACGGGCGAGAGCGTGGCGTGCACATGCACCACCGCGTAATTCCAGGTGGGAACGACCTTGCCGCCATCGGCCTTGGTGGCGTACCAGTTGGGTGAGATGTAGGTCTGGGGGCCCTGGAACACCAGGAGCAGTTCTTCATTGGGTTCGGTTTGCCACAACGGGTTGGCCCGCGCGACGTGGCCGATGAGGTGCCCATGGCCATCGTCGGATGAGGGCACATGCAGCATGGGGACGTGGTCTGCCACGAGGCCATCAGCGCCCATGCGAACGATGGTGGCAAGGGGGTGCTCGGCGATGAGCTGTTGCAGGACCTCGGGGCGCTGTTCTTCGAACTGGGCAGGGCAGTACATGGCTTGGTTGTCAAAGAGGCAGGGCGAGGTGATGGCTGCTCAGCACAAAGCCCTTGTGAAGGTAGAGCCGGTGCGCAGCGTGGCGCTGGTAGCCGGAGTCGAGGTGAACGGCATTGCAGCCTTGCTCGCGGGCATGGGCGATCAACCAGTCCAGCAAGGCGCCGCCATGCCCTTGCCCGCGAGCAGGTTCAAGCGTGGTCAGGTCGTCGATGTAGAGCACCTTGCCCCAGGCCAGGAACTCGGCGAAGCGGTAGCCGGCCGCGCTGGGCACCAGCCCGTCGACCTGCTTGGCAACGATGCGGTAGCCCTGCGCCTGTTGCCGACGCACCTGTTGGAGGAAGCCTTCAAGGTCCAGGTGAGGGCGCAGCGCCAGGAACGCCGGAAAGCATGACGCCAGCTCGGCATCGGAGGTGGGGTGGAAGACCGTCATGGTTGGAGGTGGATGGCGAGCCAGAGGGGCCCTTGTGAAACGTCGGTCACCGCGTGAGGTGTTCGGGCGGGCAGGAACACGTGCTCACCGGCCTCGAGTGCCGTCACGCGCACATCGAGCACATGAGCGGAGAACCACCACGCGGCGGCCAGCCATGTTGCGGCCACCAACAACGCCACCAGCACGCGCAGCGGCGATAGGCTCCGTGTTGAGAGCGCTTTGCCGTGTCGCTTGGACAGCAGCCAGCTGCCTGTCCACTCGAGCAACCCGTACGCAGGCGGCCCGATGACCAGCACCAGCGCGACTTCATGCCCGTTGCGGGGCAAGCTGGGCCAGAACTGAAGCAGGAGCAAGCCGCCGACCAGGAACCACAGCAACAGGGCGGCGACAAGGTGTCGCCCGGTGAGCAGGGTTGGCTTCGGGGGGCTCATGGCGCCTGCTTGCCCTTCTTCCTGATGCCTGCTGCGTTCAATGCCACGGCTGCACCGATCCAGGACTTGAACGCCTCTTCTTCGATGACACCTGGCGCGGCATCGCGGACGAGGGCGCGGACGCGACGCAGCACGTCGCCTCGCCAGTCGCCCAGGTCAGCGATCTTCTGGTCGATCAGTGTTGAAGCGGTGTGGTCATCGCGGGCGTTGGCTTGTTCCATGGGCAGATCCCTTGACTGCCCCCCACCCCAGCAGGACGAAGAGCAGGAGAACCACGCCTTGGGTCGCTCCGAAGGCGGGCGCTGCTGGATCAGGAGCCAGGATCGCCAAGGCCGGGATCTTCTGGAGCAATTGAGCCAGGAGCACGAAGACATTGAGGTACAGCGCAACGATGCTCAGAACCACGAAGGCCGGCAACCACCGGGATTCGAGCCGTTTCCAGTATGCCGCGGCAATCGCCCCTGCAAGGACGATCAGGGACAGCCCGCCGACGATGTGGGACGGCAAGATGGTGACAAATGGAAAACCGAACCCGGTGAGGTTGGTGAGCAGGGTGGTCACCAGGAAGAAATCGATCCAGCGAGGCAACTTCGTGCCTGAGACGAAGCCGCCAGCCACCACCAGGCCTGAAAAAATGCCAAACAGGCTCAGCACAACGTGAACCAACGTGTAGACCTTCAGATCGATGGGCATGAGGCACCTCGCAGAAGCGATTTTGTTGCAGGTGTCGCCATCAACCGGTCGGGCAGGGTGCCGCGTCGGCGATGAGGACTGGCAAGCTTGGCGTGCAACAGGTGTGCCAAAGGCCTCGACCTCGGTTGGTGCGTGCGAGAGGTGCGCGGACGGTGAACGGCCGCCGCGCACCTCGTGTGCACTTCAGGCGTGCGCCATCACTTGGTTTCGGCCAGCTTGCTTTCGCTCACGCCGGCTTTGCCGGTGGCAGCATCCACCAGCTGCAGCTTGGAGCGAGCCGACAGCACGCCCATCTTCACTTCCTGCCAGACGTAGTACAGCATGCCAGGCTTGGCGTCCACTTCCACGGTGGAGTCGTTTTCTGCCTTGGAGGTGATGGTGTGCTTGCCAGCGGGCACTTCCTTGTAGAGGTAGGTCTTCGCGACGGTCTGGCCGATCGGCTTGCCGTCCAGGTCGACGTCCATCTTCACGGCCGAGCCCATCGACTCGTTGCGGTAGATGTAGACGCCAGCCTTGTCGGCGGGGGCCACGAACTGCTTGGCCGCTGCATCGGCCTGGGGCGTGCCCATGTTGACGGAGGCGCAACCAACCAGGTTGACAGCGATGGCGGCTGCAACGAACAACTTCTTCATTCAAAGGCTCCCTGTGGGACAAACGAGGTGGAGTGAAAAGGCCGGCACATGACCTCGGCGCACCATGCCGACCGGGGGAAGCTCAACTGGAGAACCGGTAGGTGCCGCTCACCTTGCGTGGCCCCAGGACAGCGAAGTCTGGAAACAGCTTGCTGCGCACGAACCAGGTGTAGGCAATCCAGGCCACGCCCAGTGTCAGCGCGAACACGCTGCTGGCGGGCTCTGTGGACACGTCGCTCAGCGCCTTGGGCAAGTTGATGATCGACAGCACGATCGATGCGTTGTAGGCCCAAGCCCGGCTGTGCTGAAAGCCCCAGACGAAAAGGTAGGCGAAGCCGCCAATGAATGCAGCGATCAGCAGGCCTGCCAACGAGCCCATCTTCAGCGCGAGGCTCAGGCCGATGAGCACACCCAACACCAGCTGCACCCAGGCGATGACCACCATGCCCTTGATGAGCCGAGCATGTTGCAAGGCGAGCTTCGGGTCGGCGTGGGACGCGAGGAGATGGGCCAGCGTGCCGTCGCTCACGCCCTGGCCCTTCAGGGCCTGGAAGATGCTGGATTTGCCTTCGCCCATGGCGATGCGGCGCTCGATGTCCGCGCGGATGTCTTGCTTCTTCATTTGCCTTCTGCTTGGGGCATCAGGCAGCGCGCGATGCGCTTGCAAGCACCCCTCCCTTGTGTTGTTGTTACATCGTATCAGAGCGTTTTCAGGGGCTGAGCCCCGCATTCACCCTGATTCAAACCGATGCGCATCCGCGGCGAACGAAACCACTGCATGCCAACACCTGTTCACGGGGGCTGTGGGCGTGCAACCGCGCACTTTGCCTTGCATGGCTTCACGGCACCTTGGGTGGCTCCAGGCCCGCCACGAACTGCGGCAGCTCATCGCAGATGGGCCACCAGTTGGCTTTTGAACCGGTGAAGAAATGCGCCCGCAGCGGGGCGTCAACCGGCTCGTTGATCAAGCCCAGCCGGACGCGCAACACACCGGGCATGGTGTCTCGCTGGCTGTAGATGGGCGAGCCGCACACCCTGCAAAAGACGCGCTGCTTGCCTGGCGAGGACTCGTAGGACGACAGCAAGCCGTCGCCCTGCTCAAGCCGGAAGTGCGAGGCTTCGACCGGCACGTTCGTGGCGATGGCCGTGCCTTGGGCCTTGCGGCACTGCATGCAGTGACAGACCTGGATCGGTGCGATCGGGCCGGTGAGCGTGAAGCGGACCCCTCCGCAAAGGCAACTGCCGGTGTGGTGTTTCATGCTGGAGCGTTGTGCGTTCATTCAGGCCGGTGGCACACCGCTTCGATGTTGTTGCCTTCCGGGTCGATGACGAAGGCGCCGTAGTAGTTCGGGTGATAGTCCGGGCGCAGTCCCGGGGCGCCGTTGTCTCGGCCGCCTGCCTTGATCGCAGCCAGGTAGAACGCGTCCACCTGCGCACGGCTCGTGGCCTTCCAGGCCAGGTGGCAACCCGTGGTGGCGGGTGGGCCCCCGTAAGGAGACTCGCCATCGATGAACCAGACATCGGCCTTCTTGCCATCTGGCTCGGAGGCGTCGGGGTATGCGAACCCCAGGATGTTCATGCCGTGGTTGCCTTCGTAGGCCAGGCTGTAGCCCAGGGGGGCGAGGGCTGCGCTGTAGAACGCCTTGGCGCGAGCCATGTCGGTCACGCGGAAGGTCATGTGGTCAAGCATGGGGGCTCCTGAGGTTTGTGGTGCTGCGCACAACTGTGTGTCCATACAGTTGTTTTTGCAAGGGCTCAGGACCCGGTTTGCTGCTGGGCCGGGACGCCGCGCGGCTCACCGTGTGTCGGCGCAGCGCATGGCGGCATCGTCAAGGGCTATTTGTTTTTCAGCTTGCCTTTGGGCAGGACCGACGTCGTCGGGGGCGTGGGGCGGGTCGAGCCCGAGGCCGCATCCTTGGGCGCACTGGTGTCCTTTTTCGGCTTCTTCGTCATCTTGTTGCTTCGTTGTTCACCTTTTGGCATGAATGGCTCCTTTTAGGTATTTGAATGGCGTTCGCTTTCCTGGCATGCGCCGATCGGTGCATGGCAAAGAAAGGGCTTGTGAAACACAGCCTTGGTGGCGTGCTTCAGTCGGCAGCAGGTTCCTGAGCAGGGGCGGTGGTCGTCGATGGCTCGGCCTGCGGCGGCAGGGACTTGCGCTGAGCCTTCTCAACCTTTTTCTGCTTCTTTTGCTGCTCCCGCTGGCGCTTCTCGAACTGGTAATTGGGTTTGGCCATGGGCTTGGTTTCCGGTTGGTGTCCCTCACCTTACCATCAGCGCAGGGCCGCTCGTTCTCGCTGGCCGGACGGAAATCAGGCGCCGGTCTCCGGCGCGTGATCAGGCGGTACCCAGTTAAACTTTCATGCCCTCCCTGACGCCCCTGCCATGAGCACCACTTTTTCCTCGTCCCAGGACGAGTTCGCCATGCGCCTGGCCCTGGACCAGGCGCACAACGCCTGGCTGGCCGGCGAGGTGCCGGTTGGGGCGGTCATCATGCGGGCAGGGCAGGTCATCGCCACGGGATACAACCGGCCGATCACCACGCACGACCCGACCGCGCACGCCGAGATCGTGGCCTTGCGCCACGCCGCGCAACTGCTGGAGAACTACCGCCTGCCCGAGTGCGAGCTCTACGTGACGCTTGAGCCTTGCGCCATGTGCGCGATGGCGCTGATGCACGCGCGCTTCAAGCGGGTGGTGTTCGCCGCGCCCGATCCCAAGACGGGCGTGGCCGGCTCGGTGACCGACTTGTTTGCCTTGCCGCAGCTGAACCACCACACGCAAATCGTGGGTGGTGTGCTGGCCGAGCCCGCCAGCCAGTTGCTCAAGCAGTTCTTCGCCGAGCGCCGCGCGCAGATCAAGGCCGAGCGCGATGCCCGTCAGGCCGCGTCCTCACGCCAGGCCCTCAACGGGCTCGAGGTCATCGAACCCGATCTGCAGCACGAGCCGCTGCCGCTGCCCCAGGTCATCGACGGCGAGCCGGACGGCCTGCCGCGGGGCTGATCACATCGCCGCCAGCCGCCGCACCTCGGCCAGCCAGCGTTCACGCTGCTCCGGCTTCGAGGTGGCGATCGGCGCGAACGTGGTGGTGCTCAGCAGCTTCATCCCGCAGAACTGCAAGATGGTGTGCTTCATCTGCCGCCAGGCGGGGCGCCCGTAGACAAGCCGGTCGTACCAGCCGGGCGTGTCCAGCGTGACGACGATGCGCGCCGTGCGGCCCTTGAGCAGCTTGTCCCAGCTGCGGTGGCCCTTGCGGAACTTGTAGGCGAAACCCGGCAGCAGGGTGCGGTCGAGGAAGCCCTTGAGCAAAGCCGGCAGACCGCCCCACCACACGGGGTAGACCCAGACGATTTCTTCGGCCCAGAGGATGTCGGCCTGCGCGGCCTGCAGGTCGGGCTCCAGGGGCTGTTCGCCTCGGTAGGCACCGTGCAGGATGGGGTCGAAGCTCAACGAGTGCAGGTTGATGCGGCGCAGCTCTCGGCCGGCCTGATGGGCAGCGTCGGCGTAGGCATCGGCCAGGGCGGCGTTGAAGCTGTCGGGGCTGGGGTGCCCGAGGATGAGCAGGGTGCGGGTGGTCACGGGGCCTCCATCTGGTGCGTGAACAAGATGGCCGCATGCTGAACCTTGCCCCCGGGGGCAAGGTCAAGCCCTGGCCAGTTCCGTCGTCAGCGTGACACAGTCGGGCTCGGTGGCAATCAGGCCGGGCAGGGTGGTTTGCAACTCGGCCAACTCGGCGTCGAGCGCCTGCAGTCGGGCGATTTCGGCGGCCAGGGCTTCGCGCTTGTGGCTCAGGGCCAGCACGAAGCGGGGCCAGTCCGGGGCGCAGTCGTCGGTGCAGAGCTGGCGCAACTCGGCCAGGGTGAAACCGAGCGACTGGGCCTTGCGGATCAGGCGGATGGCGTCGATGTGCTCGGCCTGGTAGAGCCGGTAGCTGCCACGGCGCGGCACCGAGGGGATGAGCCCGAGCGACTCGTAGTGGCGGATGGCCTTGGCGCTCACGCCGCTGTGGCGCGAGGCCTGCCCGATGGTGAAGTGGCTGGGTAGGCGGTCGGCGTGCATGGCACCAAGCATAGGTCAGCGGGGCGTTGCCTGCTCAGCCGCGTCGACGTGTTTTGGGGTGCGGCGTCTGCACGGCCTTGGGTGGCAGCCCCAGGGCTTGGCGAGCCAGGGCGTCGGCCTGTGCGTTGCGGTGGCGGGGCACCCACAGCACGGTCAAGCGGGTCAGGCCGGCGGCGAGCGCTCGGGCTTCGTCCACCCAGGTCTGCAGGGAAGGGGGCAGGTTGGGGGCGTGGGGCTGGCTCAGTTGGTCGCGCACCTGGGTGCTGTCGGTGTGCAGGCGAAGCCTTTGCGCGCCGTGCCCCAATGCGAAGCCGAGCACGGCCACCGTGGCGCGCCATTCGGCTTCGTTGTTGCAGCCACTGCCGCTGAGTCGCTGCGACAGGTGATGGACTTCACCGTGGGGCGAGGTGAGCACGGCGCCCACGGCCATGGTGCCCGGATTGGGCCAGGCGCCTCCGTCGCAATGCGCCACCCAGGTGGGTTCGTCACCGTGCGCACCGTGCTCGAGGCGATCAACCGTCGCAACAAAAAAGGAGCCCGAAGGCTCCTCTTGACGCGCAGGCATCACATGCCGGCGTAGTTCGGGCCGCCGCCACCTTCGGGCGTGATCCAGACGATGTTCTGGGTCGGGTCCTTGATGTCGCAGGTCTTGCAGTGCACGCAGTTCTGGGCGTTGATGACCAGCTTGTCCTGGTTGTCGTCGGTCTTGACGAACTCGTACACGCCAGCAGGGCAGTAGCGCGACTCGGGGCCGGCGTACTTGGCCAGGTTGGTCTGCACGGGCACCGAAGCGTTCTTCAGCGTCAGGTGAGCCGGCTGGTGCTCGTTGTGGTTGGTGTTGGAGACGAACACCGAGCTCAGGCGGTCAAAGGTGATCTTGCCGTCCGGCTTCGGGTACTCGATCTTCTTGCACTGGGCTGCGGGCAGCAGGCGGGTGTGATCGGCCTCGGTGCGGTGGATGGTCCACGGCGCTTCCTTGATGCCCAGCTTGGGCAGCAGCCAATGCTCGATGCCGGTCATCAGCATGCCGACGTACATGCCCTTCTTGAACCACTGCTTGAAGTTCTTGGAGGTGTTGAGCTCTTCCTTGAGCCAGCTCTTGTCGAAGGACTGGGCGTAGGCGGTCAGCTCGTCGCTCTGGCGGCCGGCGTTGAGGGCCTCGAAGATGGCTTCGGCGCACAGCATGCCGGTCTTCATGGCGGCGTGCGAGCCCTTGATGCGTGCGGCGTTCAGGAAGCCGGCATCGCAGCCGACCAGCGCACCACCGGGGAACACGAACTTGGGCAGCGACAGGATGCCGCCAGCCGTGATGGCGCGCGCGCCGTACGACAGGCGCTTGGCACCTTCGAGCAGCGGCTTGATGCTGGGGTGGGTCTTCCAGCGCTGCATTTCTTCGAACGGCGACAGCCAGGGGTTCTGGTAGTCCAGGCCGGTCACGAAGCCCAGGGTGACCTTGTTGTCTTCCAGGTGGTACAGGAAGCCGCCACCGTAGGTTTGCGTGTCCATGGGCCAGCCGGCGGTGTGCACCACCAGGCCAGGCTTGGCCTTGGCCGGATCGATTTCCCACAGTTCCTTGATGCCGATGGCGTAGCTTTGCGGGTCCTTGCCTTCGTCGAGCTTGAACTTGGCGATCAGCTGCTTGCCCAGGTGGCCGCGAGCGCCTTCGGCGAAGATGGTGTACTTGCCCAGCAACTCCATGCCCAGCTGGAAGTCACCGGTGGGCTCGCCGGACTTGTCGATGCCCAGGTTGCCGGTGGCCACGCCCTTGACCGAGCCATCGTCGTTGTAGAGCACTTCGGCGGCGGCGAAGCCGGGGAAGATTTCCACGCCCAGGGCTTCGGCCTGCTGGCCCAGCCAGCGGGTGACGTTGCCCAGGCTGATGACGTAGTTGCCGTGGTTGTGGAAGTTGTCGGGGATCAGGGCCTGCGGCGTGGCGATGGCGCCGCCTTCGGTCAGCACCAGCACTTCGTCAGCGGTGACGGGCTGGTTCAGCGGGGCGCCAAGCTCCTTCCAGTTGGGGAACAGCTCGTTCATGGAGATGGGGTCCATGACGGCGCCCGACAGGATGTGGGCGCCAGGCTCGGAGCCCTTTTCGAGCACGACGACGTTGATTTCCTTGCCGGCTTTCTCGGCCAGTTGCTTGAGCTTGATGGCGGTGGACAGACCAGCAGGGCCAGCGCCCACGATGACGACGTCATACTCCATCGACTCGCGGGGGCCAAACTGCTCAAGGATTTCCTGGGGCGTCATCGTGTTTCCTTCTGTTCGGGCAACAGGGTGTGGTGGGTGTTTTTCGTACGGGCGCGATTCTACGTGCAGTCGGCGCTTGATTCTCACAAAAAAGCACGACCGTTCGAAAAATGCCCCGCGCATGGGTGGGGGCAAGCTGAACCGCCTTGCCGGCTCACTTCATCAGATGAGAGTGGGGAGGGCTCGTGCTAAGGTTTGAGGCCTGTTTGAGGAGCACCAGCAAATGAGTTACACCCTGGACCTTTCCGGCCGCGTGGCCCTGATCACCGGCGCATCGAGCGGCCTGGGCAAGCAGTTCGCCCTGACCCTGGCCCGGGCCGGTGCCGCCGTCGTGCTGGCGGGTCGCCGCGTCGAGTTGCTCAAGGACCTGCGCTCCGAAATCGAGGCCTCGGGTGGCGACGCCCACGTGGTCGGCCTGGACGTGACCGATGTCAACAGCATCCGCTCGGCCGTGGCCCACGCCGAGACCGAGGTCGGCCCCATCGACATCCTGATCAACAACTCCGGTGTGAGCACGACCGAGCGCCTGGTGGACGTGACCGAAGAGAGCTACGACTACGTCTTCGACACCAACACGCGCGGCGCCTTCTTCGTGGCCCAGGAAGTGGCCAAGCGCATGCTGGCGCGCGCCAAGGGCGCGGCACCCGGCACCTACACGGGCGGGCGCATCGTCAACATCGCGTCGGCCGCGGGCCTGCGCACGCTGCCTCAGATCGGTGTCTATTGCATGAGCAAGGCCGCCGTCATCCACATGACCAAGGTGATGGCTGCGGAGTGGGGCCGCTTCGGCATCACGACCAACGCGATCTGCCCGGGCTACATCAACACCGAGATCAACCAGCACCACTGGGAAACCGATGCTGGCAAGAAGCTGGTGAGCATCCTGCCGCGCAAGCGCGTGGGGCAGCCCAAGGACCTGGACGCGCTGCTGGTGATGCTGTGCTCGGCCGAGAGCGATTTCATCAACGGCTCGGTGATCTCGGCGGACGATGGCATCGCGGCGGCCTGAGGCCGCTCGCTGACGCCAACAGCCCGGCTGGCGTCAAGGCCGGCGCCTTCCCCCCCCCTTGAAAAGCCCGGGGCGCGACCGCAATTGAGCGGCATCGCGCCCTTGTGTTTTGGGGCGCTCGGGCGATGCCGCCTGTTCGCCGTCTTTCGTCTTTCTTCGTTGTTTTTCGCTGACCGCCTGCCGCCATGCGCCTCGACATCCCCGAACACAAGATCCTCGTCCACCAGCTGGAGTTGCCCATCCTCTGGGGCGACATGGACGCGCTCGGCCACATCAACAACACCGTGTACTTTCGCTACATGGAGCAGGCTCGGGTGTCGTGGATCCAGGACATCAGCGGCTCGGTGGGCGCCGATGGCGAAGGCCCGGTCATCGCCAACGCCTTCTTCAACTTCTACCGGCCCCTGGTGTTCCCGGGCACGGTGACCATCAAGCTGCACGTGGCCGACCCAGGCCGCACCAGCCTGGACACCTTCGTGACGGTCGAGCGCACCGACGAGCCTGGCGTGCTGTACGCCGCTGGCGGAGCCACGCTGGTCTGGATCAACCAGACCACGGGCCGCCCGACGGCCTTGCCTGAGGCCTTCCGCGCGCTGAAAGCCCCCACGCCGGCCTTGCCGGGCGCCGACACCCCACCTGCCTTGCCTGGCAAGTGAGGTCGCCTGGCTGACGTGGGTCGGTCTGGACGGCAGGCCCTGCGCCACATCCATCCCGCATCCACCCGTCACAGCTTGCGCGGTTGCTGCAACAACCGCGCTTTTTTTCGTTTTCACGGCTGGCTTTTTGGCGGGCGACCGGTGTACGCTTTGGTCACGCTGCACCGCAGCAATGTGGCCGACTGCGGCCCTTTCAGCCAAGGAGTGATTGGATGAACAAGGTCTATCCCGACGCCGCCAGCGCGCTGGCTGGGATCGTCAAAGACGGGCAGTTGCTCGCGGTGGGGGGCTTCGGCCTGTGCGGCATCCCCGAGGCGCTGATCGATGCGCTGCAGGCCAGCGGGGTCAAGGGCCTGACGGTGATCTCCAACAACGCGGGGGTCGATGGCTTCGGGCTGGGCAAGCTGCTCAACACGCGCCAGATCAAGAAGATGATCTCCAGCTATGTGGGCGAGAACAAGGAGTTCGAGCGTCAGTACCTGGCGGGCGAGCTGGAGCTGGAGTTCACACCCCAGGGCACGCTGGCCGAGAAGCTGCGTGCCGGTGGTGCGGGCATCCCGGCCTTCTTCACCAAGACCGGTGTGGGCACCATCGTCGCCGAGGGCAAGGAAACGCGCGAGTTCGACGGCGAGGTCTACGTGATGGAGCGGGCCCTGCTGCCCGAGGTGGCGCTGGTCAAGGCCTGGAAGGCCGACAAGTCAGGCAACCTGGTCTTCCGGCGCACGGCGCGCAACTTCAACCCGGCCGCTGCCATGGCGGGCAAGACCACGGTGGTGGAGGTCGAGGAGATCGTCGAGACGGGCTCGCTCGATCCGGACTCCGTGCACCTGCCCGGCATCTATGTGCACCGCATCGTGCTGAACGCCAAGCCCGAAAAGCGCATCGAAAAGCGCACCACCCAACAGAACCCGAAGGGAGCCTGAGCCATGCCCTGGACCCATGACGAAATGGCGGCCCGCGCGGCCAAGGAACTGGAAGACGGCTTCTACGTGAACCTGGGCATCGGCTTGCCCACCCTGGTGGCCAACCACGTGGCACCGGGCATCGACGTGTGGCTGCAGTCCGAGAACGGCATGCTGGGCATCGGCCCCTTTCCCGATGAAAGCGCCGTCGACCCCGACCTGATCAACGCCGGCAAGCAGACCGTGACCACGCTGCCGGGCAGCTCGATCTTCGGCAGCCACGAGAGCTTCGCGATGATCCGAGGCGGCAAGATCAACCTGTCCATCCTGGGCGCCATGCAGGTGTCCGAGCAGGGGGACCTGGCCAACTGGATGATCCCGGGCAAGATGGTCAAGGGCATGGGTGGCGCCATGGACCTGGTGGCCGGCGTCAAGCGCGTCGTGGTGCTCATGGAGCACGCGGCCAAGAACGGCGAGCACAAGCTGCTGCAGAAGTGCTCGCTGCCGCTGACGGGCGTGGGTGTGGTCGACCGCATCATCACCGAGCTGTGCGTGCTCGACGTGACGCCCCAAGGCTTCAAGTGCCTCGAGCTGGCGCCCGGCGTGACGCAGGAAGAGGTGCGCACCAAGACGGGCGCGCACGTCGAGTTCGCCTGACCGCCAGATCAGAACCCGGGCAGCCGCCCGGTTTGTGCCGCGCTTGACGTCGGAGGCGACGCGTCGGCCGGCAGCGCTTGTTCGTGCTGCAGCAGCCAGCGCTTGCGCTCGAGCCCACCGCCGTAACCTGTCAGCGATCGGTTGCTGCCGATGACGCGATGGCAGGGCAGCACGATGCTGATCGGATTGGCGCCATTGGCGAGCCCCACGGCGCGCACGGCGGTGGGGTTGCCGATGCGCTGGGCCAGCTCGCCATAGCTGATGGTTTGCCCGTCCGGGATGGCGCGCAGGGCGGCCCAGACCTGGCGCTGAAAGGGTGTGCCGCCCGTCGCCACCGCAAGCGCATGGATGACGCCGATGTCGCCCTCGAAGTAGGCGCGCATGGCCTGCGTGGCGCTGGATGCCTGCGAGGTGGCTCGCAACTGCGGCCGCTCGCCAGGGTACTGTCGTCTCATCAGCTCTTGCATGCGCGCCTCGTGGTCGTGCCAGTCCAGCGCGCGCAGCAGGCCCTGCTCGTCGGTCACGACCAGCATCTCGCCCAGTGGGGTGGGCACGCGCTCGAGCAGGAAGGTCAGGGCGGGCATGGCGCCAGTCTAAGGGGGCCGGCGGTCTGAGAGAATCGCCCGATGAACTGGATCCTGCTGGGCCTGCTGGCCATCAACCTTTTGCTGCTGGTGTGGCTGCTGCTGCGTCCGGCTCCTTCGCCCGATGCGGCCCTCGCGCAGTGGGCGCAAGACCTCAAGTCCCACGGCGATGGTCGTCAGGCCCAGCTTGAACGCGAGTTGCGCGACGAACTCCAGCGCAGCGCCAGCGGCACGCGTCAAGAGCTGTCCCAAGGCCTGGGGCAGGCCATCGGTTTGTTCCAGCAGACGCTGTTGACCCAGCAAGGCGACGCCACCCGAACGCAAAACGAACAGCTCGACAGCTTCCGTGTGCAGCTGGCCGCCATGCAGCAAGGCCTGGTCGATGCGCTGCGCGACAGCTCGCACCAGGCGGGCCTGCAGTCGTCCAGCCTGCGCGAGGCACAGTCTCAGGCGCTGGCGCGTTTCAACGAAGCGCAGGAGTCGGCCCTCAAGCGCCTGAGCGACGGCATGGCCGAGCAACTGCGCACTTTGTCTGAAGCCAACGACCGGCGCCTGACCGAAGTGCGGCTGACCGTGGAGCAGCGCCTGCAGTCCCTGCAGGCCGACAACGAGAAAAAGCTCGAGCAGATGCGCCAGACGGTGGACGAGAAGCTGCACGCCACGCTGGAGCAGCGCCTGGGCGAGAGCTTCAAGCAGGTGGCCGATCGACTGGAGCAGGTGCACAAGGGCCTGGGCGAGATGCAGCGCCTGGCCAGCGACGTGGGCTCTCTCAACCGCGTGCTCAGCAACGTCAAGACGCGCGGCATCTTCGGCGAGGTGCAACTGGCCGGGTTGCTTGACCAGGTCTTCACGCCCGAGCAGTACGGTGTCAACGTCGAGACGGTGCCGGGCTCGGGCGCGCGCGTCGAGTTCGCCATCCGCCTGCCGGGGCGAGGTGATGCCGACCACCCCTTGTGGCTGCCCATCGATGCCAAGTTCCCGCGCGAAGACTACGAGCGCCTGCTTGATGCCCAGGAGCGGGCCGACGCCCCGGCCGTTGAAGTCGCGGCCAAGGCCATCGAGCAGCGGCTGCGCCTGGAGGCTCGGAGCATCCACGAGAAGTACGTGGCGCCACCTCACACGGCGGACTTCGCCATCCTCTTCGTGCCCACCGAGGGCTTGTATGCCGAGGCCTTGCGCAGGCCGGGCTTGGTCGAGGCCCTGCAGCGCGAGCACCGCGTGATGCTGGCTGGCCCCACCACGTTGCTGGCCACGCTCAACAGCCTGCAGATGGGCTTTCGCACGCTGGCGCTGGAGAAGCGCTCGACCGAGGTCTGGCAGGTGCTGGGTGCGGTCAAGACCGAGTTCGCCAAGTTCGGCGATGTGCTGGCCAGGACCAAGAAGAAGCTCGAAGAGGCCGGCAACACGATCTCGTCGATCGAGACCCGCACACGGGTCATGGGCAAGGCGCTCAAGCACGTCGAGGCTTTGCCCGAGAGCCAGGCCCAGGCGCTGCTGCCCGGTGCCGACCTGGCCGACGTCGGCGGCCCGATCAGCGAGCGCGGCGACAGCGAAGAAGAGGCCTGATCCCTCGGGACGGCCCCTTCGTCGATCAGGCCTTGGCGCCCAGCGCCTTGGCCCTCTCTTGTCGCTCGCGCAGGGCTTGCGCCGAGGGTTGCTGCTCGAGTTGCGTCGGCCAGCCGCGCAGGTGCTGCTCGACGATGCGGCTGAGCGCACGGATCCAGTCCAGCCGGTCGTTCAGGCAGGGGATGTAGTGAAAGGCCTGCCCACCGCTGGAGAGGAAGGCCTCGCGGGCCTCCATGTCGATTTCTTCCAGCGTTTCGATGCAATCGGAGACAAACGCCGGACAGATGACATCGACCCGCTTCGTGCCGGCCTTGGCCAATGCGCGCAGGGTGGGTTCGGTGTAGGGCTGCAGCCACTTGGCCTTGCCGAAGCGGCTCTGGAAGGTGACGATGTACTGGTCCTTGCTCAGGCCCAGCGCCTGTGCCAGCAGGTGGCCGGTGGCCATGCACTCGCAGTGGTAAGGGTCCCCCAGCAACAGGGTGCGGTGAGGCATGCCATGAAAGCTCATGACGAGTTTGTCGGGGCGGCCTTCACGGGCCCAGTGCTCACGCACGGACTCGGCCAGGCTGGCGATGTAGTCGGCGTCGTCGTGGAAGTGGTTGACGTGGCGCAGCTCGGGCAGGCGGCGCGTTTGCTGTCCCCAACGGAAGACCTCGTCCATGACGCTGGCGGTGGTCGCGCCCGAGTACTGTGGGTAAAGCGGCACGACGAGCACGCGATCGACGCCCTCGGCCTTGAGCGCGTCGAGCTGGCTGGCCACGCTGGGCTGGCCATAGCGCATGGCGTGGCGCACGCGCAGCTGGTGACCATGCTGGCCCAGGAACCCGGTGAGCAGGGTGGTTTGTTTCTCGGTCCACACGCGCAGCGGCGAGCCTTGTGGCGTCCAGATGCTGGCGTACTTCTCGGCTGACTTTTTCGGGCGCACGCGCAGCACGATGCCGTGCAGGATGAGCCACCACACTGCGCGCGGGATCTCGACCACACGCGGGTCCCACAGGAACTGCCCGAGGTAGCGGCGCAGTGCCTTGGGGGTGGGCTCATCGGGGGTGCCCAGGTTCACCAGCAGCACGCCGGTGCGTGGTGTCTGGCCGTGCTGGAAGTCGGGTTCTTTGGCGAAGCTCATGGCCCCGGATTGTGGGCCCGTTCAGCCAGGTTGCAGAGCTCGGTGGTCACGGCCACGATGTCGATGGGTTTTGTCCAGTAGCCGGTGAAGCCGGCCATGCGGGCGCGCTCGATGTCGTCGGGCATGGCGTCGGCCGAGCACATGTAGGCGGGGGCCTGCTCAAGCCCCGGGATGCGACGCAGTGCTTCGAGCACCTCGAAACCCGACATGCCGGGAAGGTGCGCATCGAGCACCAGAACGTCGGGCAACCGCTCTTGGCACAGGCTCACGGCGACGTCGCCGTCTTCGGCGATGTCGAGTTCCAGTTGCGCGTGAGGGCGCAGGGCCTCGGCGAAGAGCAAGGCGTTGATGCGGTTGTCCTCGACGTACAGCACGCGCAGGGGGCGCTGGGTCTCGGCGGAGGGCGAAGGCGTAGAAACGGTCAATTCGATCGGGATGGTTCCCCCATGGGGGACGCCATCGTCTGCGTGCGCACCTTCGGTCGCGGCCAAGGCCGAGGGGGCCTGTGGCAGGGTGATGCTGACCCGGGTTCCACTGCCGGGGCGACTGTCGATGTCCATGCGACCTCCCATGGATTCAATCAGCGAGCGGGTGATGATAAGCCCGAGACCGGTGCCTTCGACATGAGATGTCTCACGTCCAAGGCGCTCGAAGGGCTGGAAGAGGCGGTTGAGCTGGTCCGGGGTCATGCCCGCTCCGGTGTCGGAGATCGCCAGCTCGACCGCGCCGTTGGGCAGTGCGCGAGCTTCGACGCGCACGAAGCCGCCATGGTGGTTGTACTTGATGGCGTTGGAGCCGATGTTGACCAGCACCTGACGCAGGCGCTGCCGGTCCGCCACCACGTTGAGCCCGTCCGGGATGTGGCTGCTCATGGCGATTTCTCGTTGTTCAGCCATGGGCAGCAGCATCGACAGGCACTGCACGACTTCTTCATCGAGCTGCAGGGCCTCCGGGTGCAGCGACATCACGCCGGCTTCGACCTGCTGAAGGTCGAGCACGTCGTTGACCAGCCCCGAGAGGTGCCGGCCCGCGTGCAGGATCTGGTCGACGTAGTTGCGCTGCGCGCTGTCGGCCGGACCGGTCTGCATCTGCAGGCGCAGCAACTGGGCGAACCCGGTGATGGCATTGAGCGGGGTGCGGATCTCGTGGCTCATGCGCGACAGGAACTCGCTCTTGGATGCGCTGGCTGCCTCGGCGAGTTGCTGCGCACGTTGGGCATCCTCGGCCTCCTTCAGCCGGGTGATGTCCGAGTGCGTGCCGACCACGCGCGAAGGCATGCCGTCGTGCGAGCGTGCCACCACCTTGCCGCGCGAGAGGATGTGCAGGAAGCGGCCGTCGCGGTGGCGCAGGCGGAACTCGACCTCCTGCACCGAACGCGTCTCGGTCATGTACTGCATGGTGCTGTGCGCCACCTTGTCGCGGTCCTCGGGGTGGATGCGCGAGAAGATCTCCTCGATGGTGTCGCCGATGTCGCCGTCCTGAAAGCCCAGCATCTGCTTCCAGCGGCTGGAGTAGTAGACGACGCCGGAGACCATGTCCCAGTCCCAGACGCCATCGCCGGCGCCCTCGAGGGCGAACTTCCAGCGCTCCTCGCTGGAGGCGAGTTCGTGCACGGCCAGGCGCTCCTGGGTGATGTCCCGGAAGGTGACCATGGCCGCGAAAGGCTCTTGCTGCGGGTCCAGGCGCAGCAGGTGGCTCGACATCTGCAGCCAGACGATCTCGCGGTCGGCCCGGCGCGCGGGCACGACCCGGTCGACGATGCGCTGGCCGGTGCCGATGGTCTCCTGCAAGGGCCAGCGTTCGCGGGGCAGGGGGGTGCACAGGTCGTCCTCCAGCAGCAGAACCGCATCACTGCGCAGGGACTCGTTGGCGGCCTGCGAGGCGGGCAAGCCCAGGATGCGCCGCGCCGCGGGGTTCATGGCCATGACCGCGCCTTGCAGGTCGACGATGAGCAGGCCGTCCCGGATGGTGGCGGCCACCGAGCGGTAGAGCTCTTCGCTGACGCGCAGCTTGTCGTCGGCCACCTTGCGGTCGGTGATGTCGCTGGTCAGGTACAGCACCTGGCCATCGGTCATGGGCGTGGCGCGGGCCTCGAAGTGGTGCGTGGCACCGGGCGTGACCTCCAGGTCGTACTGAACGGTCTGGGGCAGGCCGGTCTGGCGCGCGCGATCGACGGCCGCGCGCTGCAGCCTGGCCACACCGTCGGGCAGCATGGCCCCGACCTCCTGGCCGATCAACTGGCCGGCCTGGCCGATCAGCTGCGGGTGGTCGAGGTGGCCATCGATGTAGCGGTTGTCGGCGTCGATGACGAACCACAGGTCGGGCAGGGCGCGCAGCACCGCGGTCAGGCGCTCCTGCGTGGCTTCGAGCGCCCGCTGCTGTTGCTTGAGCAACTCCGCGTCGCGGTGCGAGCGGGTGATGTCCATCGCGAAATGCACGGTGCTGCCATCTTCGAGGGCGTCGTCGCGGATGAGCAGCCAGCGGTCCTTGAAGCGCATCTCGGCTTGCTGCCCTGTGCCGCGCAGGCCCAGTCGCCACGCGATGAAGGCGGCTTCCTGCCCAGGTTGGCAGTCCGGGTAGTGACCGGCCTTGACCATGCGCGCGACGATGTCCGGCCATCGGTCGCCCTCGCCGGATTGCGCGTCGGCGATCAGCTCGCGCCACAGGCGGTTGCCGAGCACGACATGGCCTTGCGGGTCGGTGATCATGACGCTGGTCGAGAAGGACTCGATGGCCTGGCGCAGCAGCCTGTCCGCGCGCCGTGCGGCCTGTTCGGCTTCGAGTTGCCGGGTGATGTTGCGGCTGGCCCCTCGGTAGCCCTGAAAGCGCCCCAGCGCGTCGAAGACAGGGTGGCCGCTGACGCTCACAACGATGCGGCCGCGCGGGGTCTCCCGGTCGCCGATCAGGTCCTGGAACGGTTCGTGGCGCTCGCGGGCCTTCAGGTAGCGTTGCCAGTTGTCACGGGTTTCGTCGTTGCGCGGGATGAGCACGCCACGCGCCGACGTGCCGATCTGGGAGGCCGGGTCGATGCCCGTGTGGTGAAGCAGCCCGGCCGACACCCATTGCAGCAGCCCGTCGGCATTGGTTTCCCAGAGCCAGTCGCTGCCGGCCATCGAAGCGGTGCGCACGCGTTCTTCGTTGCGCCGGGCGCGCTCGGCTTCGAGGTGGCGGTGCAACAGCTGCGATGCGGCCTCGGCGACGTCCTGCAGCGCGCTCAGCGCCATCGAAGACCAGGCTCGCGGGCTCTCCGACCAGAGCGACACGCAGCCGATGACGTGGCCGTCGGCCCGCCACTGGGCACTCGCAAGGGCCTTCAGGTCAGGCGGCAGCTCGCCGCTGGCGCGGTGCCTGGCGCACGCGGCATCCTGGTCGATGTCCGTGATCACGAGCGGGGCGGCAGGCTGTTTGAGGTCGGGCAGGACCATGCGCGAACAAGGCACAGGGCCGGAGCGACCAGAAACGGGTGTGACCGGCCAGGCATTGTGGCCATCGACCAGGAAGAGGCCGCTGCCATGGCTGTCCGAGCCGCTGGCCAGCAAACGGGCCAAGGCCGCGAAGGCAGCCTGGTTGGCCTGGATCGCATCACGCACCGCCTGCATCAGGGCCGAACGTTCAGCGTCGTCCAGAGAGGGGGGCGGCATGGTCATGCAAAAAGGCAGGATGGCGTTGTCGCGATTTCTATCCCTGACTCTAGCCCAGACCGGCCTCGTTGCCCCTTGCGGGCATCACTGAGGCATCGTGTCCGAGAAACTCAGGATGTCGAAGCGGATCTGGGTGCTGGTCGGGTCGTTGGGAGGGGCCCCCAGGCTGATCACACCGCTGCCATGCAGGGTGCAGGTGCCCCGGCGCAGGGTGAGGACCTGGTCTTCCCGATCAAAGCGGATGTGGGTGCCGTTGTGGCTCAGGTCGCTGAGGTAGAGGTGGCCGCTGTGCGACTCGATGCGGGCGTGCGAGCGCGACACCCGGGAGTCGCTCACGCAGAACGAAGCCTGCGGGCTGCGGCCCAGGATGACCGGCATCTGGGCGGTCGAGAACACGCGCTCGGTGCTCAGCCAGCTCAGGCGGATGCCGTCGGGCACATCGGTTTCCTGTGCGTCCATGATGGCGGTGGACAGGGCGTCCGAGTCGCCGAAGCGCCGGTTGTCCATGCGCAACACCGACACCGGCTCCTTGCGACCGCGCAGGTGCAGCTTGTCGATGCTGCGAAAGCGCTCCTGCTGGTCCGAGGGCAGCTCGCGCAGCAGCGGCCCCGTGGTCAAGGTTTCGTTGTCGCCCGCCAGGTCCAGCAGCCTGGCCGCGACGTTGACGGCGTCGCCGAAGCAGTCGCCATCGACTTCGACCATCTCGCCCCAGGCGATGGCCACCTTCAACTTGATGGCCCCGCTGCGCAAGGGCGCGCCCTCGCCGGCCGGGCGCAATTGCTCCAGCGCTTCGTGCAGGTTGACGGAGGCTTCGACGGCAGGTTCCGCCTGCTCGAAGACCGCCATCAGCCCGTCGCCCAGTGTCTTGACGACGCGGCCACCCTGACGCGCGATGCGATCGCCCAGCAGCGACAGGCTCTGCGTGACGAGCTGGGCCGCTTGTGCGTTGCCCAGCTTGAGGTAGAGCGATGTGCTGCCGCGCAGGTCGGCAAACAGGATGGCGCGTTCCTTGGTCGTGCCCATGTTTGTATCTTGGCGGATTCAGGCGAACGCAGCGTGATGAATTGCACGCAGTTTGGCGGCAAATTGCCGCGGCTGCATGAAAAAACCCGGCACGAGGCCGGGTTCGGTGTCTGAAATCCGCAAAGGGATCAGAGGTTGTCCAGGTAGGTCCTGAGCTTGTCCGAGCGAGATGGGTGCTTGAGCTTGCGGATGGCCTTGGCCTCGATCTGGCGGATGCGCTCGCGGGTGACGTCGAACTGCTTGCCGACTTCTTCCAGCGTGTGGTCGGTGGACATCTCGATGCCGAAACGCATGCGCAGCACCTTGGCTTCCCTCGGGGTGAGGCTGTCGAGGATGTCCTTGACCACGTCGCGCAGGCCGGCCTGCATGGCCGCTTCGATCGGCGCGGTGTTGTTGGTGTCCTCGATGAAGTCGCCCAGGTGGCTGTCGTCGTCGTCCCCGATCGGCGTTTCCATGGAGATCGGCTCCTTGGCGATCTTCATGATCTTGCGGATCTTGTCCTCGGGCATTTCCATCTTCTCGGCCAGTGTGGGGGCGTCCGGCTCGAAGCCGAATTCCTGCAAGTGCTGGCGCGAGATGCGGTTCATCTTGTTGATCGTCTCGATCATGTGAACCGGGATGCGGATGGTGCGGGCCTGGTCGGCGATCGAGCGCGTGATGGCCTGACGGATCCACCACGTGGCGTAGGTCGAGAACTTGTAGCCGCGACGGTATTCGAACTTGTCCACCGCCTTCATCAGGCCGATGTTGCCTTCCTGGATCAGGTCGAGGAACTGCAGGCCGCGGTTGGTGTACTTCTTGGCAATCGAGATGACCAGGCGCAGGTTGGCCTCGATCATTTCCTTCTTGGCGTCGCGGCTGGCCTTCTCGCCGTTGTTCATGCGCTTGTTGATCTCTTTGAGATCATCGATGGGCACGACGGCCTTGGCCTGCAGGTCGATCAGCTTTTGCTGCAGCTCCTGGATGGCGGGCAGGCTGCGGGTCATCACGGCCGAGTAGCTCTTGCCGGACTGTGCTTCCTTGACGGCCCATTCCAGGTTCAGGATGTTGGGCGGGAAGACCTTGATGAAGTGGTCTTGCGGCATGCCGCAGCGGTCGACCACGATCTTGCGCAGCTCGCGCTCGTAGCGGCGGACGTCGTCGACCTGCGAGCGCAGCACGTCGCACAGGCGCTCGATGATCTTGACGGTGAAGCGGATGGTCATCAGCTCCTGGCTGATGGCTTCCTGGGCCTTGTTGTAGGGCGCGGACTTGTAGCCGTCCTTCTCGAAGGCCTTGGCCATCTTGTCGAAGTTGGCGCGCAGGGAGTCGAACTTGGCCAGGGCCTGGTTCTTCATCTCCTCGAGCTTCTTGCTCAGGGCCTTGGAGCCACCGTTGCCGTCGTCGTCGTCCTCTTCGTCGAACTCGTCGAAGTCTTCTTCGGCCACGTAGTCGTCGGCCTCGTCAGCGGCAACGAAACCGTCCACGACTTCGGAGATGGTCATCTCGGCGGCGCGGATCTTGTCGGCCAGGCCAAGGATTTCGGCGATGGTCGTGGGCGAGGCCGAGATGGCCAGCATCATGGCCTGCAGGCCACCTTCGATGCGCTTGGCGATTTCGATTTCGCCTTCGCGGGTCAGCAGCTCGACGGTGCCCATTTCGCGCATGTACATGCGCACCGGGTCGGTCGTGCGGCCGAATTCGGAGTCCACGGTGGACAGCGCGGCTTCGGCGGCTTCTTCGGCCTCTTCTTCGGTGGCCGTCGACTGGGCCGAGCCGGAGATCAGCAGCGTGGCGGCGTCAGGTGCCTGCTCGTACACGGCCACGCCCATGTCGTTCAACATGGAGATGATGGCCTCGAGGATTTCGGCTTCGACCAGCTTTTCGGGCAAGTGGTCGTTGATTTCCTGGTGGGTCAGGAAGCCGCGCGTCTTGCCCATCTTGATGAGGGTCTTGAGCTCCTGGCGGCGCTTGGCGACTTCCTCTTCGGACAGGGCGGTCTCGTCGATGCCGAATTCGCGCATCAGGGCGCGCTCCTTGGCGCGCGAGACCTTCATGCGCAGGGGCTTGGCCTTGGCCTTGCCTTCGCTGGCGCCGACGTCTTCGGTGGCTTCGGCTTCGGTCTGGTCGAGGTCGGCCTCGATGTCGGCTTCGATGTCGCCGACGTCGTCTTCGTCAAAAGAGGCCTTGCGCGCGGGTTCGGCCTTCGCGGTTTCGGCGGCAGCTTTGGGCTTGCGGCCGCGCTTCTTGGGCTCGGCTGCCACGGCTTCGACTGCGGTTTCGGCGTCCTTGGCCTTGGAGGAGGCGCGTGCCTTGGTGGCTTTCTTCTCGTTGACGTCTGCTTCGGCAGTCTTCACACCGGTCTTGGCGGCTTTTTTCGCGGTCATGCGCTTCCTCGAAAGAGATGCTCTGAATGAGAGGCGGACAAGGGCCCCATCCTGCCACAGGGCCACACGGGAGATTCGCTCAGGCACTGGAGGGCACCTCAGGGGTGCGCCCCGTGAACGTGATGGGCCGTGTGGGGCCGTGTCGCAAGTCGGATGGCAAGCATCCTGCACTGGTGCGCGGGACGGTCCTCGTCGAACCCTCCATTATCGCGCAAGAGTATGGGCCTGCAAGCGACGCTGCTTGTCAAATTTCGCGGGGTGAGGGCTTCTTCAAGCAGAAATGGGCCTTTGCTGGCTGATTTCAAGCTTGAGATCCCGCGTCAGGCGCACGAGTTCCAGTTTTCTGGCTTCGGCGGCCTCGGACAGTTCGCCGGCCTGAAGCAGCATGTCGAGCTCTTCGCGCAGGGCTTCGAGCTCCAGGGGGCGGATGAGCGACAGGAGGTCGGCCAGGCTGTGCTCTGCACTGGCGCCGAAATCGTGCAGGCGGGTGATGCGCTCGGCCAGGGTGGCCAGCGGGCGGTCTGACCCGGCGCCCTCCGGCCCGTCGTCGGCCTCGCGCATGCCCTGCAGCAAATCAGGCCCGGCCAGGGCGCCCTGATCGAGCAGCAGGCGGTCCAGCCAGCGGAAAAAGGGGCCGTAGGGGCTGGGCTGATCGCAAAGGATGTCGTGGGCGGTGGCGGGCAGTTGCTCCCAGGTGCCGCTGCTGCACACCAGCACCCAGGCGATGCGGTCGAGCGAGGTGGCGGCACGGGGCAGGGGGCGTTGCGGTGTCGGGCGGCCACGGCTTTGCCAGCGGCTGCCATCGTTGCGCCAGTTGCCGCGGCCGCCCCGGCCTTTCCAGTCGCCGCGTCCGCGTTCTGCCTGGAAACCGCGCGAGCCGTGTCCGCCGTCGCCCTGACCTGCACCATCCCAGAATGGCTCGTTCCCGCCGAAGTCGGGCTCGAAGGCGGGCGGCTCGTTGCCGAAGAACGGGGCGTCGTCGAAGCCGGAAGGCGCGCCGCTGGCACGTGGTGCCACGCGCTCGCCGTGTCGGTCCTGGCCGCGCTCGCCCTGAGCGCCGCTTGCGGCCTTCGCAAGGTGTGCATCCAGCCTGCGGCGCACGTCGTCGCTCGATGCCTTGGCGACCTGCGCCAGCTCGTCGGCGATCAGGCCTCGCAAGGCGCCCTCGGGCAGCAAGGCGATCAGCGGGATGGCCTGTGTCATCAGTCGGGCGCGGCCCTCTGCGCTGTCCAGGTCGCACTCTGCGCCAGCGTGTTCCAGCAACTGGCGCGACAGGGGCACGGCCTTCTTGACGCAGGCCTCGAAAGCCTCCGGCCCGAATTCGCGGATGTAGCTGTCCGGGTCGTGCTCCTCGGGCAGGAAGAGGAAGCTGATTCGGCGCGTGTCGGTGGCAAAGGGCAGGGCGGCTTCGAGGGCCCGGCCGGCTGCCCGGCGTCCGGCGGCATCGCCGTCGAAGCTGAAGACGATCTGTTCCGTGAAGCGAAACAGCTTTTGCACGTGCTCGTGCGTGCAGGCGGTGCCCAGCGTGGCCACGGCGTTGCCGAAACCCCATTGGGCCAGGGCGACCACGTCCATGTAGCCCTCGGTGACCAGGGCATAGCCCTTGTTGCGCAGGGCGGCGCGACCTTCGAACAGGCCGTAAAGCTCGCGCCCCTTGCTGAAGACCGGGGTCTCGGGCGAGTTGAGGTACTTCGGCTCACCCTTGTCCAGCACCCGCCCCCCGAAGCCGATGACCTCGCCTTGCGGGTTGCGGATCGGGAACATGATGCGGTCACGGAAGCGGTCGTAGCGTTTGCCTTCGCTTTCGCCCTCGTTCGCGTCGTGCGCGATGACCAGGCCCGACTCGGTCAGCAGCGGGTCGTCGTAGCTGGGGAAGGCGCTGGCCAGGCCGCGCCAGCTGTCGGCCGCATAACCCAGGCCGAAGCGTGCGGCGACCTCACCCGTGAGGCCTCGGCCCTTGAGGTAGGCCACCGCGCGGGGCGACTTTTTCAGCTGTTGCTTCCAGTGCTTGCCGGCCTGGGCCAGCACGTCGGTCAGCACCACCTGCTTGGCCTTGACCTGCTTTTGTCGCTCTCGCTCCTCGGGGCGCAGGTTGTCGTCGGGCACGGGCATGCCCTGCATCTGCGCCAGGTCCTTGACCGCATCGACGAAGCCCAGGCCACCGTACTCCATCAGGAAGCCCACCGCGTTGCCATGCACCCCGCAGCCGAAGCAGTGGTAAGTCTGGCGCGAAGGGCTGACGATGAACGAGGGTGATTTCTCGCCGTGGAAAGGGCACAGGCCCTTGAAGTTGATGCCGGCCTTCTTCAACGTGACGTAGCGGCCCACGACATCGGCGATGTCGGTGCGGGCCAGCAGGTCCTGGATGAATGACGGCGGGATCACGGTGGATGGCGGTGTGCTGCGGCTGCAGTCAGCCGGGGCTCAAGAATAAAACAGCCCCGGCGCTTGGCGGCGGCGGGGCTGTTGAGTGGTCGATGAGGCATCGACCAGGGTGAGGCGGATCAGGCCAGGGCGGCGACGGCGGCAGAGGTGATCTGGTCGACCGAGCCCACGCCGCTGATCTTGCGGTACTGGGGGGCGGAGGCGTCGCCGGTGGCGGCCCATTGGCCGTAGTAATCGACCAGCGGACGGGTCTGCTGGTGGTAGACGTCCAGGCGCTTGCGCACGGTGGCTTCGGCGTCGTCTTCGCGCTGGATCAGCTCTTCACCGGTGACGTCGTCCTTGCCGGCCACCTTGGGCGGGTTGAACGTGACGTGGTAGGTGCGGCCCGAGGCCACGTGAACGCGGCGGCCGCTCATGCGCTCGATGATGGCGCTGTCTGGCACGTCGATCTCGAGCACGTAGTCGATCTTGACGCCGGCGGCCTTCATGGCTTCGGCCTGGGGAATGGTGCGGGGGAAGCCGTCGAACAGGAAGCCCTTGGCGCAGTCCGGCTGCGTGATGCGTTCCTTGACCAGGCCGATGATGATGTCGTCGCTCACCAGGCCGCCTGCATCCATGACCTTCTTGGCCGCCAGACCCAGCTCGGTGCCAGCCTTGACGGCGGCGCGCAGCATGTCGCCGGTCGAGATCTGGGGGATGCCGAATTTCTGGCACAGGAAGGCGGCCTGCGTGCCCTTGCCGGCGCCGGGAGCGCCCAACAGGATGAGTCTCATGTTTGTCCTTGGTGTCCGGATGGTGGGAGGCCTGTCGCAAGCCTCGCAAGCCCTCGAGGATAGCATGGGCATCCCCTCCGAAAGGGGATGGGTTAGCCCCAGCGAGGATGGGTGGCGGGGTTCTCAGTTCGAAAGCAGGGCGCGCACGCGGGCCAGGTCTTCCGGGGTGTCCACGCCTGCGCCGGGTGCCCGATCGGCCACGTGCACGGCGATGCGCTCGCCATGCCAGAGCACGCGCAACTGCTCGAGCGACTCCACGGTTTCCAGCGGGCTGAGCGACAGCTGCGGGAACCGACGCAAAAAGCCTGCCCGGTAACCGTAGATGCCGATGTGGCGCATGGGGGCCCCGGCACCGGTCGCGGGCTGCGCAGCCTGGGGAGCGTCGCGCCACCAGGGGATGGGCGCGCGCGAGAAGTACAGCGCCCGCCCCAGCACGTCGGTGACGACCTTGACCACGTTCGGGTTGCCGAAGTGGCTGGGGTCGTCGAGGCCGTGGGCGGCCGTGCTCATCACGCAATCGGTGCGTTGCGCCAGCAACTGTGCACAGGCGTCGATCAGGGCCGGATCGATCAGGGGTTCGTCGCCCTGAACGTTGACGATGCGGTCATCGCCGTCGAGGCCGAGGATCTGGCAGGCCTCGGCCAGGCGGTCGCTGCCCGTCGGGTGGTCGGCGCGGGTCAGCACGGCGCGTGTGCCATGTTGTTCGCAAGCGGCCAGGATTCGCTCGCTGTCGGTGGCCACGACCACCTGCTGCGCACCGCTGAGCGCCGCACGTTGCGCCACGCGCACCACCATGGGCAGCCCGCCGATGTCGGCCAGGGGCTTGTCGGGCAGGCGCGTCGAGGCCAGCCTCGCCGGGATCAGGACGGTGTAGCTCATCCGGCCTCCGGGGCCGGCGCGCTGGGCAAGGGGCTGCCGTTTTCGTCGAGGGCCACGGCTTCGTTTTCCAGCATCACGGGGATGCCATCGCGGATGGGAAAGCCCAGCCGATCGGCTGAGCAGGTCAGCAACTGGCTTTGGGCGGGGCGCTGCAGGGGGCCTTTGCAGACCGGGCAGACCAGGAGTTCAATGAGTCGGGTGTCCATGGCGTCTCAGATCACGTCTCGGGCGGGGTGGGGCGGTTGCGGCAACCGCGCCAGTGCTGCGTCGAGTTCGTTCCAGAAGGAGGGTTCAGGGCTGAAGTCTAAGGCGGCGACCCAGACATGGGTGCCTGGTCGCTCGCGGGCGATGCGTTGCGGCTCGAGCTTGACGGCGTCCTTTTCGGTCACCAGCAGATCGCGCACCTCATTGCCCCATGGCAGGGTGTCAAAGTCGGCGTGATCGCGCAAGGGGCAGGGCGTGACCTGGATGCCGAGCGCTCGCAGGGACTGAAAGAAGCGCTCGGGGTGGGCGATGCCAGCCAAGGCGTGGGCCTGGCGTGGCGCGGCTGCGCCAGAAGGGCGCCCCGCCCACCAGTCGCCCAGCGGCACGATCGCCCCCAGTGCACGCCGAGCCAGGTGGCCGGCGTGGCCCGTGCCGGGGCGATCGGCGTTGTGCAGCACGATGGCGGGGGCCACGAGCGTCGAGACCGGTTGCGTGGTGGCAGGCTCTCGCAAGGGGCCGGCGGGCAACAGCCAGCCGTTGCCGACGCCCCGTTCGTCGAACACGATCACCTCGATGTCGCGGTGCAGCTTCAGGTGCTGCAGGCCGTCGTCACACACCAGGACGTCGATCTCGGGGTGCCGGGCCAGCAAGGCGCGGCCGCTGGCGGCGCGATCGCGCCCGATCATGAGGGGCACCTGCGCGCGACGCCAGATCAGCCAGGGCTCGTCGCCGGTGCGCACGGCATCCAGCTGGGCCTCGGTGCTGGCGTCAAGCAGCAGCGGGGACTCGGGCGTGGGGCGCGCACCATGCCCGCGGGTGAGCACCCCGGGGTGCCAGCCTGCTGCCCGCAGGTGCTGCAAAAGGGCCAGGGTGGTGGGGGTTTTGCCGGCACCGCCTGCGATGCGGTTGCCCACCACCAGAACGGGCCTGGGCAGGCGCTCGATGCGGATCAGGCCCAGCCTGAAAGCCAGTCGCCGCATGGCCACAAGCGAACCGTACAGCAGCGACACAGGCACCAGCAGCCAGGCGGTGATGCCGCGCCGGAGCCAGGCATTCTGCAGGTGTGCGACCAGCCTGTCAGCGATCGCCATGGGCGGCGGCCGATGTGTCGGACTGGCCCTGTGTGGCAAAGGTCAGCTGGGTCAGGCCCACGCGCCGGGCGGCGTCCATCACGTTGATGACGCTCTGGTGGCTGGCCGACGCGTCGGCGTTGACCACCACCACCACGTCCCGATCGCTGCCCACCTGGGCGGTCAGGCCCGCTGCAAGCAGCTCGACACTGCGGCCTTCGATCAGGCGTTGGTTGACCATGTAGCGGCCATCGGCCGTGACCATCACGGTCAGCTCCTTCGGCCGCGAGTCGGCTGCCTTGGCACTGGCCGTGGGCAGGTTGATCTTGAGCTCCGTCAGCCGCGAATAGGTGGTCGTCAGCATCAGGAAGATCAGCACCACCAGCAGCACGTCGATGAACGGGATCAGGTTGATCTCGGGCTCTTCGGGCGCGTGGCGCTTGCGAAAGTGCATGGGCATGGCGTGCTTCCGGTGAGCGATCAGCCGCGGCGGCCGTGGCCCAGTCGCAGGATGTGCGGCACCATGCGGTCAGCCGCCTGCTCCAGCGTGAGGATGTGTTCCTCGATGCGGGTGCGGAAGTGGCGGTAGGCGATCAGCGACGGGATGGCCACGATCAGGCCAAAAGCCGTGTTGTAGAGAGCCACCGAGATGCCGTGGGCCAGCTCGGCCGGGTTGCCGCCCGCGCTGCTGGCGCCGCCCGTGGCAGCAAAAATTTCGATCATGCCGATGACCGTGCCCAGCAGGCCCAGCAGCGGCGCCGCGCTGGCGATGGTGCCCAGGGCACTGAGGTTGCGCTCAAGTCGGTGGATGGCCTCGCGACCGGCGCCCTCGAAGGCGTTGCGCAGGGCCACTTCCTGGATGCGAGGTTCTGCCTGCGCGGCGCGGATGCCCTGTGCCAGCAACTGCCCCAGGACGGAGTTCTCGGCGAGTTTGTTGACGGTGTCGGCATTGGGCAGGGACGAGCGCGTCACCGACATGACCTCTTCCAGGAGCTTGGGTGGAGCCACCCGGCTCTCTCTCAGGCTCAGGTGGCGCTCGATGATCAGGGCCAGGGCGATGACGGAGCACAGCAGCAGCGGCACGACCGGCCAGCCTGCGGCGATTAAGATGGACAGCAACTCGAAACTCCCTCTCGGGTCGACAGGAATGCGGCCGGAAAAGCTCCCGACCGCGGCGCACTGCGGCCCGATTATGGGGCCCTTTGGCGGCGCTTCAGGGGGCTGTGGCCGCGACTGGACACCGGGCTTGCCCGGGCCTGGCAAGCGTGATGCACGACCGTGCGAAAGTCGTCCACCGATCCTGTGGATAACTTTGTGGGTAAGGGCTGCGGGAAGCTCGCCAACCCGCATCAGCACGGGGTTTGGATCAGATTGCTTAAAAAATGGGCAGCAAAAAAATCATATGAATCAACAGCTTGCATCATTGTTAAAGGCTCGTGACGGCTGCGAGGGCCTCCCGGCGGGGCTGGGTTACCCATGTGGACTTGTGGGGGGCGCTCAAGGATGACGCAAGGTCTGGCTGGCGCCGATCGCGCGCGCATCTGGTCCGTCTCGGCGCTTGTTCAGGCGGTGGGCGACACCCTGTCGGCGCGCTTTGCCACCTTCGTCGTCCGGGGCGAGCTCAGTGGCTTCACGCGAGCCGCTTCCGGTCACGCCTATTTCACGCTCAAGGACGAGCACGGGCAGGCGACCTTGCGCTGCGCGATGTTCCGGCGGGCCTTCGCTTCGGTCGGCTTTCAGCCCGGCGACGGGATGCTGGTGGAAATACGCGGCCAGCTGGCTGTCTACGAGGCCCGCGGCGAACTGCAGGTGGTCGTCGAAGGCATGCGTCAGGCGGGGGCGGGCGCGCTGTACGAGCAGTTCCTGCGCCTGAAAGCCCGCCTGGAAGCCCAGGGCCTGTTCGATGCCGGCCGCAAGCGCGGTTTGCCGAGGTTTCCCCGTCGGGTGGCGGTGGTCACATCGCCCGCCGCTGCGGCCTGGCGAGACGTCATGACCGCGCTGGCGCGCCGGGCGCCGCACGTGGAAGTCGTGCTGATCCCGACGCCAGTGCAAGGGGCCGAGGCCCCCGCCCAGATCGTGCAGGCCTTGGCCGAGTTGGCATTGGCTCACCGCACCGGGCTGGCTTTCGATGCGGCCATCCTGTGCCGGGGAGGCGGCTCGCTAGAAGACCTCTGGGCTTTCAATGACGAGCGCGTGGTGCGCGCCGTGGTGGGCTGTCCCGTGCCACTGGTGTGCGGCGTGGGGCACGAGACGGACGTCAGCCTCGCCGATCTGGCCGCCGACCTGCGCGCCCCAACACCCACGGCCGCGGCCGAGCTGGTCGCCATGGACCGCGACACGGCGCTGCAAGCCCAGGACCGGCTGTTTCAGCGCCTGGAGCACCGCGTGAGGCAGCGCCTGGACGGCCTCAACCAAGGCCTGGACCAGGTCGCCATGCGGCTGGCTCGCCCAGCCCAGGTGCTGTCGGGTCTGGAGCGCCGTCAAGCCCTCATGGCCCAGCGCCTGACCCAGGCCCGCGACCAGCGACTGCGAGAGGCCAGGGTGGACGCGGGGGTGCTGCAGGCACGACTTCAGGCGGCCACGAAGGGACAGTGGCCCGCGCAACGCCAACGCATCGACGGGCTGGCTGGGCGGCTGCATGCGCTCGACCCCAAGCGCGTGCTCGAGCGCGGCTACGCCTGGCTGAGCGACCCGCTGGGTCAGCCCCTGACGTCGGTGACGCAGGTGCACCCGGACGACCTGGTGCAAGGCGTGCTGGCCGACGGGGTGTTGCAGATGCGCGTCACGCAAGTCCCGACCACGACTGGCCGAAAGCGCCGCGGGACACCTAAACCCTGAGTCTTCGTCTGCCTTACCGGCGCGAACCGTGGCGGCCAGGGTGGGCTTGCCTACAATGCCGCAGCACACCCACCAACCAAGCAGGAACAGCACCATGGCACACACCCTTCCTCCTCTGCCTTACGCCCAGGACGCCCTGGCCCCGCACCTGTCGAAGGAAACCTTCGAGTACCACTACGGCAAGCACCACCAGGCTTACGTCACCAACCTGAACAACCTGATCCCCGGCACCGAGTTCGAGGCCCTGTCGCTGGAAGACATCGTCAAGAAGTCCAGCGGTGGCATCTACAACAACGCCGCCCAGATCTGGAACCACACCTTCTTCTGGAACTGCATGAAGCCGCAAGGCGGCGGTGCCCCGAAGGGCAAGCTGCTTGAGGCCATCAACGCCAAGTTCGGCAGCTACGACGCCTTCAAGGAAGCCTTCACCAAGTCCGCCGTGGGCAACTTCGGTTCGGGCTGGACCTTCCTGGTCAAGAAGGCCGACGGCTCGGTCGACATCGTCAACATGGGCCCGGCCGGCACCCCGCTGACCACCGGTGACACCGCGCTGCTGACCGTCGACGTGTGGGAACACGCCTACTACATCGACTACCGCAACGCCCGTCCCAAGTTCGTCGAGGTCTTCCTGACCAGCCTGGTGAACTGGGACTTCGCCGAGAAGAACTTCGGCTGATCACCATCCGATCGCCGCGAAAGCGGACGAGAGAAAACGAAGCCGGGCATGTCCCGGCTTTTTTTCGCCTTCTTCTCTCGATCAGCGGGCGGCGCATCGCATCCAATGCCCAAGCGCCCCGCCGAGTTTTTTTGGTCGGAGGGCGCATCAAACGGAACCAACGGTGCTACATTGACCGTCGGTTTATGAATTAAGCCCTTCCCGTCGCCCTTGTTGGTGTGTGCTTCGGCAATCACAGCAAGGCGGGTCGCAATCCGCCAACCGGTCAAGCCGTGTCGCGGAAGGTTCTCCAACCAGCCAACGTCCCAGGATACCTGGGAGCAAGGTGAGCGAAAAATGATGCAGCAGTTCAGGTCGAACTCGTACCTGTTCGGGGGCAACGCCCCGTATGTGGAAGAGTTGTACGAGGCCTACCTCGACAACCCCGGTTCCGTCCCCGACAACTGGCGCGCCTACTTCGACGCACTCCAGAACGTACCTGCATCAGACGGCACAGATCACCGCGATGTGGCACATGCCCCGGTGGTCGAGTCGTTCGCTCAACGTGCCAAGGCCAACGCCTTCATGGTCAAGACCAGCTCGGCCGACCTCGCTGTCGCCCGCAAGCAGGTCCACGTCCAGTCGCTGATCGCCGCATACCGCTTCCTGGGCTCCCGCTGGGCAGACCTCGATCCCCTCAAGCGCCAGGAACGCACCCGCATCCCAGAGCTCGATCCGTCCTTCTACGACTTCACCGAGTCGGACATGGACATCACGTTCTCGGCGACCAACACCTATTTCACCAAGGCCGAGCACATGACCCTGCGCGAAATCGTGCAGGCCTTGCGTGAGACGTACTGCGGCAGCATCGGCGCCGAGTACATGCACATCACCGACCCCACCGAAAAACGCTGGTGGCAGGAACGCCTGGAGTCCATCCGCTCCAAGCCGACCTTCAGTGCCGAGAAGAAGAAGCACATTCTCGAGCGCCTGACAGCCGCAGAAGGTCTGGAGCGATTCCTCCACACCAAATACGTCGGCCAGAAGCGTTTTTCGCTGGAGGGCGGTGAATCCTTCATCGCCTCGATGGACGAACTCATCCAGCGCGCCGGCGAAAAGGGCGTGCAGGAAATCGTCATCGGCATGGCCCACCGCGGCCGCCTGAACGTGCTGGTCAACACCCTGGGCAAGCAGCCTAAGGACCTGTTCTCCGAGTTCGAGCACACCGCTCCCGAGAACCTGACCGCTGGCGACGTGAAGTACCACCAGGGCTTCTCCAGCGACGTGACCACCGCTGGCGGTCCCGTCCACCTTTCGCTGTCGTTCAACCCCTCGCACCTGGAAATCGTCAACCCGGTGATCGAAGGCTCGGTCAAGGCCCGCATGGACCGCCGTGGCGACACAAAGGGCGTGCAAGTGCTGCCCGTGCAGGTGCACGGTGACGCAGCCTTCGCCGGCCAGGGCGTCGTCATGGAAACGCTGGCGCTGGCCCAGACCCGCGGTTACTACACCGGCGGCACGGTCCACATCGTCATCAACAACCAGATCGGCTTCACCACCTCCGACCCGCGCGACACCCGTTCGACGCTGTACTGCTCGGACGTCGTCAAAATGATCGAAGCCCCGGTGCTGCACGTCAACGGCGATGACCCGGAAGCCGTGGTGCTGGCCACTCAGCTGGCGCTGGACTACCGTCAGGAGTTCAACAAGGACGTGGTGGTCGACATCGTGTGTTTCCGCAAGCTCGGCCACAACGAGCAGGACACGCCTTCGATGACGCAGCCGCTGATGTACAAGAAGATCGGTCAGCACCCCGGCACCCGCAAGGTGTACGGCGACAAGCTGGTGGGTGGCGGCACGCTGCCTGAGTCCGGCCCGGACGACATGGTCAAGGCCTACCGCGCCGCCATGGAAGCCGGCAAGCACACGGTCGACCCGGTGCTGACCAACTTCAAGAGCAAGTACGCCGTCGACTGGACCCCCTTCCTCAACAAGAAGTGGACCGACTCCGCCGACACGGCTCTGCCGCTGGCCGAGTTCCGTCGCCTGGCCGAACGCATCACCACCATCCCCGCCAACTTCAAACTGCACCCGCTGGTGCAGAAGGTGGTCGATGACCGCGCGGCCATGGGCCGTGGCGAGGTCAATGTCGACTGGGGCATGGGCGAGCACATGGCGTTCGCCTCGCTGGTGGCATCGGGCTATCCGGTGCGCCTCTCCGGCGAAGACTGCGGTCGTGGCACCTTCACCCACCGTCACTCGGTGCTGCACGACCAGAACCGCGAGAAGTTCGACGAAGGCACCTACGTGCCGCTGCAGCACATCGCTGACAACCAGGCACCGTTTGTCGTCATCGACTCGATCCTGTCGGAAGAGGCGGTGCTGGGCTTCGAGTACGGCTACGCCGGCTCCGACCCCAACAGCCTGGTGATCTGGGAAGCCCAGTTCGGCGACTTCGCCAACGGCGCCCAGGTCGTGATCGACCAGTTCATCGCCTCTGGCGAGGTGAAGTGGGGCCGCGCCAACGGCCTGACCTTGATGCTGCCGCACGGCTACGAAGGCCAGGGCCCCGAGCACAGCTCGGCCCGCCTGGAGCGCTTCATGCAGCTGGCCGCCGACAACAACATGCAGATCGTGCAGCCGACCTCGGCTTCGCAGATCTTCCATGTGCTGCGGCGCCAGATGGTGCGCATGTTCCGCAAGCCGCTGGTCATCATGACCCCGAAGTCGCTGCTGCGTAACAAGGACGCCACGTCGCCGCTGAGCGAGTTCACCCGCGGTGAGTTTCGCACGGTGATCGGCGAGGTCGATGACACCATCGATGCCTCGAAGGTCAAGCGCGTGATCTGCTGCTCGGGCAAGGTCTACTACGACCTGGTCAAGAAGCGCGCAGAGAAGAAGTCCACCGACGTGGCGATCCTGCGCGTCGAGCAGCTCTATCCCTTCCCGCACAAGGCCTTCGCGGCCGAGCTGAAGAAGTATCCCAACTTGACCGATCTGGTGTGGTGCCAGGACGAGCCGCAGAACCAGGGTGCCTGGTTCTTCGTGCAGCACTACATCCATGAAAACATGGTGGAAGGCCAGAAGCTGGGTTACGCCGGCCGTCCGGCCTCGGCCTCGCCGGCCGTGGGTTACGCCCACCTGCACATGGAGCAGCAGAAAGCGCTGCTGGATCAGGCTTTCGCCAAGCTCAAGGGCTTCGTTCTCACCAAATAAGGTTCATGCGGACGCGGCGCGTTCTGCATGACCTTGTCAGGCCGGGCCCCTGAACAGGCCCCCTGAAGAGGCGACGCGCCAAGCAGCCGCTGCTGGAGATACTCAAAATGGCAATCATCGACGTCAAGGTTCCCCAACTGTCCGAATCCGTGGCCGAGGCCACGCTGCTTCAATGGAAGAAGCGCCCCGGCGAAGCCGTGGCCGCGGACGAAATCCTCATCGAGATCGAGACCGACAAGGTCGTGCTGGAAGTGCCGGCACCGGCCGCCGGTGTGCTGGCCCAGCTCGTGCGCAACGACGGTGACACCGTGGTGAGCGACGAAGTCATCGCCCGCATCGACACCGAAGGCTCGGCCGCTGTGAGCCCGCTGGAGGTCAAGGAGATCCCGGCTCCGTCGGCAGCCCCGGCCTCGGCGCCTGCTGCCGCTGCCGCAGGTGGCAGCAAGGCCGATGTGGCCATGCCGGCCGCGGCCAAGCTGCTGGCCGACAACGGCCTGAGCACCTCGCAGGTGGCAGGCTCGGGCAAGGATGGCCGCGTCACCAAGGGCGATGTCCTGTCCGCCGTGGCCGGTGGCGCCAAGCCTGCCGCCGCTTCCGCATCTGCTGCACCTGCCGCCCCCGCCATCCCGACGGGTGTGCCCACCAGCGCGCTGCCGGCTGTCCAGGCGCCCACCGGCCCGAACAGCCTGGGCGATCGCCCGGAGCAGCGCGTGCCGATGAGCCGCCTGCGTGCCCGCGTGGCAGAGCGCCTGCTGCAATCGCAGGCCACCAACGCCATCCTGACGACCTTCAACGAAGTCAACATGGCCCCGGTCATGGAGATGCGAAAGAAGTTCCAGGAGAAGTTCGAGAAGGAACACGGCGTCAAGCTGGGCTTCATGAGCTTCTTCGTCAAGGCCGCGGTGCACGCCCTCAAGAAGTACCCGGTGCTCAACGCTTCGGTGGACGGCAACGACATCGTCTACCACGGCTACTTCGACATCGGCGTGGCCGTGGGCTCGCCGCGTGGCCTGGTGGTGCCGGTGCTGCGCAACGTCGACCAGATGACCTTCGCCGAGATCGAGAAGAAGATCGCCGAGTTCGGCGTGAAGGCCCGTGACGGCAAGCTGGGCATCGAAGAGATGACCGGTGGCACCTTCTCCATCTCCAACGGTGGCGTGTTCGGCTCGATGCTTTCGACCCCGATCATCAACCCGCCTCAGTCGGCCATCCTGGGCGTGCACGCCACCAAGGACCGCGCCGTGGTGGAAAACGGCCAGATCGTGATCCGCCCGATCAACTACCTGGCGATGTCCTACGACCACCGCATCATCGACGGCCGCGAAGCCGTGCTGGGCTTGGTCGCCATGAAGGAAGCGCTGGAAGACCCGGCGCGCCTGCTGTTCGACATCTGACGAGTTTTGCGACCGGGCGACCCTCACGAGGGGTCGCTCGGATCTGCATCCCATCACAGGAGTCCACACCATGTCCATGGCCGACGAACTCGACAAGCTCGCCTCGCTGCATGAGCGGGGCGTGATCACCGCTGAAGAGTTTCAGCGGCTGAAGTCTCGTTTGATGGATGGCACGTCGGCTGAGGACGCGTCCAAGCCCAGCGATTCAGCCATGAGGCGTTCGCTGGACGACCGCTGGATCGGCGGCGTCTGCGCAGGGCTGGCCCGCATGATGGGTGTGGAGACCTGGATCATTCGACTCGCCGTCACCCTCCTGACCTTCTTCTGGGGCACGGGGCTCGTCATCTACATCCTGCTGTGGGTGTTTGTTCCCCTCGAGGGCGCCGACCCCGCCTGATGAATCGATCGCCTTAGCGCCCCACGCAGTCCCTTGCCGCACGGAAAGACCCAAACATGTCCCAACAACAATTCGATGTCATCGTCATCGGCGCTGGCCCTGGTGGCTACATCGCCGCCATCCGCGCGGCGCAGCTCGGCTTCAAGGTCGCCTGCATCGACGAATGGAAGAATGCCAAGGGTGGCCCCGCTCCCGGCGGCACCTGCACCAACGTCGGCTGCATCCCTTCCAAGGCCCTGCTGCAATCGTCGGAGCACTACGAGCACGCCGCGCATCACTTCGCCGACCACGGCATCACCGTGGATGGGCTGTCCATCGATGTGGCCAAGATGATCGGCCGCAAGGACACCGTCGTGAAGCAGAACAACGACGGCATCCTCTACCTGTTCAAGAAGAACAAGGTCAGCTTCTTCCATGGTCGTGGCTCCTTCGTGAAGGCCGCCGATGGCCTGTACGAAGTGGCGGTGACGGGCGACAAGCCCGAGAGCCTGGTGGCCAAGCACGTGGTCATCGCCACGGGCTCGAACGCCCGCCAGTTGCCGGGTGCGGCCTTCGATGAAAAGCTCATCCTCTCCAACGACGGCGCGCTGGCCATCGGCGAGGCGCCCAAGAAGCTGGGCGTGATCGGCTCGGGCGTGATCGGCCTGGAGATGGGCTCGGTGTGGCGCCGCCTGGGCGCGGAAGTCACCGTGCTCGAAGCGCTGCCGACCTTCCTGGCCGCGGTGGACGAGCAGGTGGCCAAGGAGGCCCACAAGCTCTTCACCAAGCAGGGCCTGAAGCTGCAATTGGGCGTCAAGATCGGCGAGATCAAGACCGGCAAGAAGGGCGTGACGGTGGCCTACACCGACGCCGCTGGTGCCGAACAGAAGCTGGAATGCGACAAGCTGATCGTCTCGATCGGCCGCGTGCCCAACACCAACGGCCTGAACGCCGAGGGCGTGGGCCTGCAACTCGATGAGCGCGGTGCCATCGTGGTCAACGACGACTGCCAGACCAACCTGCCCAATGTGTGGGCGGTGGGCGACGTGGTGCGTGGCCCGATGCTGGCGCACAAGGCAGAAGAAGAGGGCGTGGCCGTGGCCGAGCGAATCGCGGGTCAGCACGGTCATGTGGACTTCAACATCATTCCCTGGGTGATCTACACCAGCCCGGAGATTGCCTGGGTCGGCAAAACCGAACAGGCTCTGAAAGCGGAGGGCCGGCCCTACAAGGCCGGCTCCTTCCCCTTCATCGCGAACGGCCGCGCTCGCGCCTTGGGTGACACCAATGGCTTCGTAAAGTTCCTGGCCGATGCCCAGACCGACGAGATCCTCGGCGTGCACATCATTGGCCCGTACGCCAGCGAGCTGATCTCCGAAGCCGTGGTGGCCATGGCCTTCAAGGCCAGCGCCGAAGACATCGCCCGCATCTGCCACGCCCACCCCAGCTTGAGCGAGGCCACCAAGGAAGCCGCGCTGGCCGTGGACAAGCGCACCTTAAACTTCTGACCTTGTTCCTGTCAGAACACGAAGGGGCGGCCTGGCTGCCCCTTTTGTTTTGCCCTTCGTCACCCTGGTCAAAGTCGCTTCACCATGCCTGCGTACAAGCAATCCGTCACCCAACTCTACGAACAGAGCCTGGCCGAGCGGGGCTACAAGGCCGACGAGGCCCAGCTTCAAGGCATTGCCGCGCTGCAGCGTTGCCAGGACGAGTGGGCCAACTACAAGGCCAAGCGGGGCAACGCGCTGACCAAGATGCTGCGCTACCCCGATCTGCCCAAGGGCGTCTACATGTACGGCGGGGTGGGGCGCGGCAAGAGCTTCATCATGGATTGCTTCTTCCATGCCGTGCCGCTCGAGCGCAAGACCCGCCTGCACTTCCACGAGTTCATGCGAGAGGTGCACCGCCAGCTTCACGAGCTCAAGGGTGTGCAGGACCCGCTGGAGGTGCTGGCCAAGCGCATGTCGCGCAAGCACCGCCTGATCTGCTTTGACGAGTTCCACGTGGCCGACGTGACCGATGCCATGATCCTGTACAAGTTGCTGGACGCGATGTTCCGCAACCGCATGAGCATCGTCACCACGTCGAACTTCCATCCGGATGGGCTGTACCCCAATGGCCTGCACCGCGACCGCATCCTGCCGGCCATCGAGCTGCTCAAGCAGCAGTTGCAGGTGGTGAACGTGGACGCCGGCAACGACTACCGTCGTCGCGCGCTGGAAAACGCCAACCTTTACCTGCAGCCGCTCAACGAGGCGAACGAAGCCGAGATGCATCGCATGTTCGGGCAGTTGGCCGAAACCGCTGACGAAGACCCGGAGCTGAACATCGAGCACCGCGTGCTCAAGGCTCGCCGAAAGGCCGGTGGGGTGGTCTGGTTCGATTTCAACACCTTGTGCGGCGGCCCACGCTCGCAGAATGACTACCTGGAGCTGGCCTCGCGTTTTCACACGGTGATGCTCAGCAACGTGCCGCACATGCCGGTGAAGATGGCCTCGGAAGCGCGCCGTTTCACGTGGCTGGTGGACGTGCTCTACGACCGCAAGTGCAAGCTGGTGATCTCGGCCGATGTCCCGCCCGAAGCGCTCTACACCGAGGGGCCTTTGGCGCACGAGTTTCCGCGAACGGTCTCTCGCCTCAACGAGATGCAGTCCAAGGAATACCTCAGCGAAGAGCGCCGCATCGTCGACACCTCGCTGACGTGATCGATCAAGCCAGCGCTTCGACCCGAACCAGCGCCAGCGACAGGTTGTCGCCACCGGCGCGGGCGCGGTAGCGGGCCTTGCCCACGAGCATCTCGGCGGCTTCACGCGGGGGCAGGGTGTGCACGATGGCGCCCAGTTCCTTGGGCGTGAAGTAGTGCCACAGGCCATCGGAGCAGGCCAGCAGGGTGTCGCCGATTTCAAGCCGGGTGACGGTGCGGATGGCCAGCGGCGGATCGGCCTGGCTGCCCAGGCAACCCGTCAGCAGGTTGGCCTGCGGGTGCACATTGGCTTCGTCTTCGCTCAGGTGGCCTTCGTTGACCAGGCGCTGCACGTAGGAGTGGTCCTCCGTGCGGGTGATCATCTCGGGGCCATGGAAATGGTAGATGCGGGTGTCGCCGGCGTGGCCCACGCAGGCGCTCATGTCCGGGTTGATCAGGAAGGCGCCGACCGTGCTGTGGGGCTCTTCCTCGAAGGCCAGCGCGGTGAGCTTGATCATCAGGTGGGCTTCCTGCACCAGCTGCGTCATCAGCGACTCGCTGGACTCCAGGCCGGGCTCGTAGCGCTCGAACACCTGCCGCGCGGTGAGGATCACCTGGTCGGCGGCTTTGCGACCACCGCTCTTGCCTCCCATGCCATCGGCCACCACGGCCATCAGGCAGCCGGGCGCGCGGGGGTGGGGGATGACCTCCACCTGGTCTTGCTGATACGGGCGGTCTCCGCGGTGCAGGCCGGTGGCGGCCACAAGGCGAAAACTCGAAGGCGCAGTGATCATGGGAAAACTATAATCGGGAAACGGGGAGACCCTGTTCCCCGATCACAGGGGATTCAACCGATGACGGGTTGCAGCATGACGACCCCCTGGCGCCGAAGATGACCGAGAACCTCCATTCCCCCCATCGACAGTTGATCGAACTGCGGATGGAGCACGCCGACCTGGACAACCTGATCGACCGCGCCGCCGAGCAGAGCCCCGTTGACGAGCTCTCCTTGAGGCGCCTCAAGAAACGCCGCCTGCTGCTGCGCGACCTGATCGCGCGCCTGGAGCTCATGCTCGACCCCAAAGAGCCGGCCTGAGCCAAGCAGGCGACAACCGGGGGGCGATGCAGAGAACCGTTCAGGCCAGGGCTTCCAGCAGCTCGGTCTCGATGGCGAGTTGCTGCTTGTCTTGACGCAAGGCGTCACCAGTGACGAGGAAGGTGTCTTCCACGCGCTCACCCAGGGTGCTGACCTTGGCCAGTTGCACGTTCACTCGGTGGCGCGCCAGCGTGCGCGCGATCACGTAAAGCAGGCCGGAGCGGTCGGATGCCGAGACCGTGAGCAGCCAGCGCTGGGCGCGCTCGTCCGGCCGCAGGCTGACGCGTGGCGGGATCGGGAAGGAGCGAACACGGCGCGACTGGCGGCCGCGCGTGGGCTCGTGCAAGGGCTTGTCGGAGGCGACGGCTTCGGTCAGCTGTGTCTCGACCAGCGCGATCATGTCGCGGTAGTGAACGCCTTCGAAGCGCAGCGGGTCGGAAGCCAGGATCTGGAAGGTGTCCAGCGCGTAGCCCGTGCCCGAGGTGTGGATGCGCGCGTCCTGGATGCTGAAGGCGGCGCGGTCGAAGTAGCCGCAGATGCGCGCGAACAGGTCGGGCCGATCCGGGGCGTAGACCAGCACCTGCAGGCCTTCGCCAATGGACGACAGGCGGGCAGCCACGATGGGCTTGGGTGTGTCGACATGGCGCCAGAGCATGCGCGTGTGCCAGGCGATGTCGGCGGCGTCGTGGCGAGCGAAGTAGCTGATGTCCAGCGTCTGCCAGAGCTTGTCTTCGATGCCGGGCGGCAGGTAGTACAGCTGCAGCGTCTGGCGGGCCTGCTGCTTGCGTGATTCGATCTCGGCGTCCATGTGCGGGCGCGAGCCACCGAGCGCGCGCAGCGTCAGCTTGAAGAGGTCTTCGAGCAGCTTGCCCTTCCAGGCGTTCCAGACCTTGGGGCTGGTGCCACGGATGTCGGCCACGGTCAGCAGGTACAAGGCGGTGAGGGTGCGCTCATTGCCCACGCGGCGCGCAAAGGCCTGGATGACGTCCGGGTCGGACAGGTCTTCCTTCTGGGCCACGCGCGACATGGTCAGGTGTTCGCCCACCAGGAATTCGATGAGCTTGGCGTCTTCACCGGCGATGCCGTGGTCCTTGCAGAAACGGCGCACCTCGACGGCACCGAGCTCGGAGTGGTCGCCACCACGGCCCTTGGCCACGTCGTGGAAGAGCGCGGCGATGTAGAGCAGCCAGGGCTTGTCGAACTGCGAGGCCAGTTGCGTGCAGAAAGGGTACTCGTGGGCGTGCTCGGGGATGAAGAAGCGGCGCACGTTGCGCACGACCATGAGGATGTGCTGGTCCACGGTGTAGACGTGGAAGAGGTCGTGCTGCATCTGCCCGACGATGCGGCGGAACACCCAGAGGTAGCGGCCCAGCACCGAGGTCTGGTTGAGCAGGCGCATGACGCGCGTCTGGCCTTGTTGCTCCTGCAGGATCGCCATGAAGGTGGCGTGGTTCACCGGGTCGCGCCGGAAGGACGCGTCCATCACGCCGCGGGCGTTGTACAGCGCACGCAGGGTTCGGGCCGACAGGCCCTTGAGGGTGCTTTCCTGCTGCAGGGTCAGGAAGGTGGTGAGGATGGCGTGGCGGTCGCGCTGGTAGAGGTCGTCGCTGGCGACCTCGAGGTAGCCGCCGCGGTCGAGGAAGCGCTCGTTGATGACGCGCATGGGCGCATCGGTCGAGCCCTGCACGCGTTCCTCGATGTTGAGGATCAGGATCTGGTTGAGCTGGGTGACGGCCTTGGCCGCCCAGTAGTAGCGCCGCATCAGCGCCTCGGAGGCGCGCAGCGCGGGCGTGTTGACGTAGCCGAAGCTCTCGGCGATGGTGGTCTGCAGGTCGAAGACCAGGCGGTCCTCGCGGCGCCCGGCCACCTGGTGCAAGCGACAGCGGATGAGTTTGAGCAGGCCTTCGTTGCGCTGCAGCTGGCGGGCTTCGAAGGCCGTCAGCAGGCCGTTTCGGGCAAGGTCATGCCAGTTGCGGCCCAGGCGCGCGGCCAGGGCCAGCCAGAGCACCACCTGCAGGTCGCGCAGGCCGCCAGGGCTTTCCTTGCAGTTGGGCTCGAGGGCGTAGGGCGTGTCTTCGTGTTTGGTGTGCCGCTGGCGCATCTCCAGCATCTTGGCCGTGACGAAGGCGTGCACGTCGAGGTGCTCGTAAGTGGCCTGCTCGAGGGCTTCGTAGCGCGCTTTGGAGCCGCACAGAAAGCGGGCTTCAAGCAGCGACGTCTGGACGGTGACGTCGCGCTGGGCCTCTTCGGCGCATTCTTCAACGGTGCGCACGCTCGAGCCGATCTCCAGCCCGATGTCCCAGCAGGCGCTGATGAAGCCTTCGACGCTGGGCGCCAGGCTTTCGTCGCCGGCGACCGAGGGCGACAGCGGCATCAACAGCAGGACGTCGATGTCGGAATGCGGAAAGAGCTCGCCGCGGCCATAGCCGCCCACCGCGACCAGCGCCGCGCCCTTGGGCATGGCGTGGGCCTCCCAGAGCGTTTGCAGCACGCGGTCGACCAGGCGGGCGAGCTGGGTGAGCAGGCGCGTGGCCGACGAGGTGGTCGGCCTGCTGTCCTGGAACCGCTGCAACAGCGCGGCCTTGTCTGCGCGAAACTGCGTGCGCAGGGCGGGGACGTCAACGGTCATGGGCAGAAGGCTTGGGTTCAGGCGGGCTGGGTGACCTGCTGGACGAAGGACGGGGCTTGGGGGCTGCCGGCCGACAGGGTCAGGACTTCGTAGCCGGTTTCGGTGACGAGCACGGTGTGCTCCCACTGCGCCGACAGCGAACGGTCCTTGGTGACGATGGTCCAGCCGTCGTAGGGCTGCCCGCCCTTGCGGCCTTCCTTGATCTCGCGCTTGCCCAGGTTGATCATGGGCTCGATGGTGAAGATCAGGCCGGGCTGCAGCTCGATGCCGGTGCCAGGGCGGCCGTAGTGCAGCACCTGCGGGTCTTCGTGGAAGCGCTGGCCGATGCCGTGGCCGCAGTACTCACGAACCACCGAGTAGCCGGCGTTTTCGGCGAAGGTCTGGATGGCGTGGCCGATGTCGCCCAGGCGCGCGCCCGGCTTGACCTTGAGGATGCCCTTCCACATGGCTTCGAAGGTGATGCGGCACAGGCGGTCGGCGGCGATCGCCGGTTTGCCGATCAGGAACATGCGGCTGTTGTCGCCATACCAGCCATCCTTGATGACGGTGACGTCGATGTTGACGATGTCGCCCGATTTCAGCGGCGTGTCGTTGGGGATGCCGTGGCAGACCACGTCGTTGACGGAGGTGCACAGCGAGGCAGGGTAGGGGACGTGGCCAGGCGGCTGGTAGTTCAGCGTGGCGGACGTCGTGCCCTGGACGTTGACCATGTAGTCGTGGGCCAGGCGGTCGATCTCCTTGGTGGTGATGCCGGGCTGGATGTGGGGCGTCAGGTAGTCCAGGACCTCCGAGGCGAGTCGGCAGGCCACGCGCATGGCGTCGATCTCGGCGCCGGATTTGATCGTGATGCTCATGGCGGCAATTATCGGGCTTTCGTCTGACCAGGGGGCAGACCCTGCCATTCGAGGTGTGCATTCACGCTTGCCCGAATGGTGAGTCGAGCATGAATGGGTATCGTGCAACGCGATTTGTTCATTTTGCGCTTGCACCACCACCTCAGGAGGCCCCATGCCCATCAACCATCCAGACCACAAGGGCCTTGCCAGACGAGACGCTTTGGCTCGCCTGCTGGCTGGCGCCGCCACCGGATCCGGGCTCTCCAGGGCCTCGCTGCTGGGGACGCTTGGCCTGGCCTCAGCCAGCGCCGCACAAGCCCAGTTGCAGCCTTTGCCTCCTTATGCCGTGCGCACGGTGCTGCAGTCGGTGGCCAACAGCCGCTACCACCTGGTGTCCGGGCTCAGCGAGTCCGGTGAAGTCGCTGGCGTGGTGGTGGCACGCAGCGGGACCAAGTTGGGTGTTGGCAGCGCCGACATCTGGTTTGGCGTCAGCATCCCGCTGCCGTGGCTCACGTTCACGAAGGTGGATCGCTTCCTGCCGGCCAGGTGGACGGCCCAAGGTCAGCCGGTGCCCCTGCCGCGCTACAGCGGCGGGTACGACGCGGTGGCGCACGATCTGTCGTCGAACGGCATCGTGGTCGGCGGCATGGCCACGACTTCGGCGCAGTCCAGCAACAAGCTTTACCAGGCCTGCCTGTGGCGCAACGGCACGCTGGTGGACCTGAAGGTGGGCTCGACCCGTTCGCAGGCGCGCCCCAGCGTGAACAACCAGGGGTGGGTGCTGTCCAAGGCCGAGTCGGCCGATCAGCATTTCATCTGGCGAGATGGCGTGCGGGAGAACCTGCCGCGCACCGCCCGCACAGGCGGAGAGGTCATCAACGCCCTGAGCATCGACGATGCGGGGGCGGTGCTGGTGGCCGAGCGCTTCAGCGGTGGGCGCTACTTCATTTACAGGCAAGGCGCCTTCACGCCCTTGAACCTGCCGTCCGCAACCCGGGTGTCGGCGGTCAAGCAGGCGCGCAACGGCGTGGTGTTCGGTGAACTGGCTCAGGTCACGGCGGAGTCCACCCGCTCGGAGTTCTTCATGGTCCGCCAGGGGGTGACCCATGTGCTGTCCAGCCTGGACGCGCGCTTGCTGCCCACGGGCTTCGCGGATCGCAGCGTGACGGTGAACGACGCCGGCTGGCTGCTGTTTTCGCAGTCCGGCCTGAACGGGGGTGCCGACCGGTTCTGGCTGTGGAACGGCGTGAGCCTGGTGGACCTGGCCAGCCTGCTGCCTCAGGGCGTGGCCCTGCATGCGGTGTTCGACATGAACCGCAAGGGCGAGGTGCTGGCTCAGGTGAGCCTGTCCGGGCAGGGCGCAAGCGCCTTCGTGGTCCTGTCTCCGGCGACACCGTTGGTGCCCTGAGGCGCCAGGGGCGGCTAAAATGCCGGGTTCTCCCACCGCCGCTGGCCTTCTTCATGTCCCACTTGATGCACCACGAGGGCGGCAACGCCCTGGCCCCTCACCAAGTCCAGGCTTTGCTGCCCCGCTTGCAGGCGATCAACAGCCGCATCGCAGGACTGCACGCACGCCATGTGCACTGGGTGCTGACGGACCAGCCGCTGACCGGGGGCGATGCCGACAGGCTCAAGGCCTTGCTGACCTATGGCGAAGCCTACACGGGCCCGACCGATGGTGACCTGATCGTGGTGGCGCCGCGCCTGGGCACCGTGTCGCCCTGGGCGTCCAAGGCCACCGACATCGCGCACAACTGCGGCCTGGGCATCCGCCGCGTCGAGCGCGTGGTCGAGTACCGAATCACCGTCAAGGCGGGCGTCATCGGCGCCTTGCTGGGCAGCAGCAAGTCCCTGGCTCCGCAAGACCTTCAGGCCATCGCGGCCTTGCTGCACGACCGCATGACCGAAAGCGTGCTGGCCAGCCGCGACGAAGCCCGCCACCTGTTCGACGAAAAGCAGGGCACGCCCATGGCCCACGTCGATGTGCTGGGCCGTGGCCGCCAGGCGCTTGAGGCGGCCAACGTCGAATTCGGCCTGGCCCTGTCGGACGATGAAATCGACTACCTGGTCAATGCTTTCACAGGCTTGAAACGCAACCCGACCGACGTCGAGCTGACGATGTTCGCGCAGGCCAATTCCGAGCACTGTCGCCACAAGATCTTCAACGCGAAGTTCACCATCGATGGCCAGGAGCAGGACCTGTCGATGTTCGGCATGATCCGCAACACCGAGAAGCTCAGCCCGCAGCACACGGTGGTGGCCTACTCGGACAACGCGTCCGTGATGGAAGGCCACCAGATCGAGCGCTGGATGCCCAATGGCTTCACCAACGCGCCCCAGTACCAGGCCCGCGAGGAACTGGCACACGTGCTGATGAAGGTCGAGACCCACAACCACCCGACGGCGATTTCGCCCTTCCCGGGTGCCTCGACCGGCGCGGGCGGCGAGATCCGCGACGAAGGCGCCACGGGCCGTGGCTCGCGCCCGAAGTCGGGTCTGACGGGCTTTTCGGTGTCGAACCTGCACCTGCCTGGCACGAGCGAGCCTTGGGAGCAAAACCCTGTCGGCAAGCCCGAGCACATCGCCAGCCCGCTGCAGATCATGATCGAAGGCCCGCTGGGTGGCGCGGCCTTCAACAACGAGTTCGGCCGCGCGAACCTGGGTGGTTACTTCCGCGTGTTCGAGCAGACCGTGGGCGAGGGCGCTGGCGCCATCCGCCGCGGCTACCACAAGCCCATCATGATCGCTGGCGGCATCGGCACGATCAGCGCCGAGCAGACCAAGAAGATCGTCTTTGGCGCGGGCACGCTGCTGATCCAGTTGGGCGGCCCGGGCATGCGCATCGGCATGGCCGGCGCGGCGGCGTCGTCGATGGCGGCGGGCACCAATTCCGCCGCGCTGGACTTCGACTCGGTGCAACGTGGTAACCCGGAGATCGAGCGCCGCGCGCAAGAGGTCATCAACCACTGCTGGGGCCTGGGCGCTCAGAACCCCATCCTGGCGATCCACGACGTGGGCGCGGGCGGCATCTCCAACGCCTTCCCCGAGCTGGTGGACGGCGCAGGCAAGGGCGCTCGCTTTGACCTGAGCAAGGTGCCGCTGGAAGAGTCCGGCATGGCCCCGAAAGAGATCTGGTGCAACGAGAGCCAGGAGCGCTACGTGCTGGCCATCGCACCCGAGAGCCTGCCCATCTTCACCGCCATGTGCGAGCGCGAGCGCTGCCCGTTCGGCGTGATCGGCACCGCCACCGAGGCGCTGGAGCTGGTGCTGGAAGACACCACCAAGCCCGATGCCGACAAGCCCGTGGACATGCCCATGGACGTGCTGCTGGGCAAGCCGCCCAAGGTGCACCGTGACGTCAAGCGTGTGCGGTGGGATGGCGGCAAGCTCGACCTGACCGGCGTGTCGCTCGAGAAGGTGGCCTTGGATGTGCTGCGTCACCCCACGGTGGCCAGCAAGCGCTTCCTGATCACCATCGGCGACCGCACGGTGGGGGGCCTCAACAGCCGCGACCAGATGGTCGGTCCCTGGCAGGTGCCGGTGGCCGACGTGGCCGTCACCCTGGCCGACTACCAAGGCTTTGCTGGCGAAGCCATGGCCATGGGCGAGCGCACGCCGCTGGCCTCGGTCAACGCGCCTGCGTCGGGCCGCATGGCGGTGGGCGAAGCCATCACCAACCTGCTGGCCGCCCCCATCGAGCTGCCGCGCGTGAAGCTGTCGGCCAACTGGATGGCCGCCTGCGGCGAACAGGGCGAAGACGCTGCGCTGTACGACACGGTCAAGGCCGTGGGCATGGAGCTGTGCCCGGCACTGGGCATCTCCATCCCGGTGGGCAAGGATTCGCTGTCGATGCGCACCAAGTGGTCCGACAACGGCGCCACCAGGCAGGTGACCGCGCCCGTGTCGCTGATCGTCACGGCGTTTGCCTCCATCGCAGACACCCGCGGCACGCTGACCCCGCAGCTGGTCACGTCGGAAAACGGCCAGGCCCTGGACACCAGCCTGATCCTCGTCGACCTGGGCCAAGGCAAGAAGCGCATGGGCGGCTCCATGCTGGCCCAGGTGCTGAACCAGTTCGGCAACGAGGTGCCCGACCTCGACTCGCCGGCCCTGCTCAAGGCCACGGTGGAAGCCGTCAATGCGCTGCGCGCCCAAGGCAAGCTGCTGGCCTACCACGACCGCGGTGACGGCGGCTTGTGGGCCACGGTGGCCGAGATGGCCTTTGCCGGCCACACGGGCGTGTCGATCAACGTGGACATGCTGGTGACCGAAGGCGATGGCATCAGCGACAGCCGCGCTGAAACCGGTGACTCCAAGAACTGGGCCGGCCAGGTCAGCGAGCGCCGCAACGAGCTGACGCTCAAGGCCCTGTTCAACGAAGAGCTGGGCGTGGTGCTGCAGGTGCGCACCGCCGAGCGCGATGCCGTCATGCAGGTGCTGCGCGAGCACGGCCTGAGCAAGCACAGCCACGTCATCGGCAAGCCGATCCTGACGGGTGCGGGCAAGGGCCAGGTGCAGGTCTGGCGCGACGCCAAGGACATCTTCAAGGCCCCGCTGCAGCAGTTGCACCAGGCCTGGGACGAGGTGAGCTGGCGCATCGCCCAGCTGCGCGACAACCCGGCCTGCGCGGACAGCGAGCACGCCACCATCGGCGATGCGGCCAACACCGGCCTGCACGTGTCCCTGAGCTTCGACCCGCTGGAGGACGTGTCCGCGCCCTTCATCCACAAGGCGCGCCCCAAGGTGGCCATCCTGCGCGAGCAGGGCGTGAACTCGCACGTGGAGATGGCCTACGCCATGCACCTGGGCGGCTTCGACACCTTCGACGTGCACATGAGCGACCTGATCGCCGGCCGCGCACGCCTGGACCAGTTCCAGGGCTTCGTGGCCTGCGGCGGCTTCAGCTATGGCGACACCCTGGGCGCTGGCGAAGGCTGGGCCCGCTCGGTGCTGTTCAACCCGCAACTGGCCGAGCAGTTCGCTGCCTTCATGGCTCGGCAGGAGACCTTCGGCCTGGGTGTGTGCAATGGCTGCCAGATGCTGGCGGCGCTCAGCCCCATCATCCCGGGCGCCGAGCACTGGCCGAAGTTCACGACCAACCAGAGCACGCGTTTCGAGGCCCGCCTGAGCCAGGTCGAGGTGCTGGAGAGCCCGTCCATCTTCTTTGCGGGCATGGCCGGCAGCCGCATGCCCATCGCCGTCTCGCACGGTGAGGGCTTTGCGAACTTCTCGCAGCGTGGTGATGCCGCCAAGGTGCACCGCGCGGTGCGCTTCGTGGACCACACCGGCGCGCCCACCGAGGTCTACCCGTTCAACCCGAACGGCTCGCCCGATGGCCTGACCGGCGTGACCACGCCCGACGGGCGCTTCACGGCCATGATGCCGCACCCGGAGCGTGTGTTCCGCAACATCCAGATGAGCTGGACCAGTGGCGACAAGAGCGCCCCGAGTCCTTGGCTGCGCATGTTCCGCAACGCGCGCAAGTGGGTGGGATGAGGTCAAGGGGCGCTGAGGCGCCCCTTGTTTCCTGCCGGCTGTGGCGCCCTCAGGTTTGCAGGGCGGACAGCAGGGCCGGCGCGATCAGCGGGGCAAGCCGCACCACGTTGCTGGCGTGACCGACGCTGTCGCTGCTCCAGAAATGCCTGATGCCGGCGCCGCGGATCACGTCCATCGCATCGTGCGCCAGCAGGGCGTGGGTCACGGCGACATCGACCGATGCAGCCCCGCATCGCAACAGGCCCTGTGCAGCTGCCGCCAGAGTGCGGCCTGAACTCGCGATGTCGTCGAGCAGCACGACGCGGCGGTCCTTGACGCTGACGTCGGGAAGCTCGATCTGCACATCGCGGTCACCGTGGCGGGCCTTGCTGCACACACCATGGGCACAGCCGAGCTCGGCCGCGGCAGCTGCTGTCCAGGGGGCCGACTCGCTGTCAGGACCCATCAGCACCAACTCGCCCGCCGGGCACTCGCTTCGCAAGGCGTCGGCCACATGGCGAGCCAGCACAGGCGCGGCGGACAGCGCCAGGGCCTGCCGAACGTTCACGGCCTGGTCCAGTCGTTCGATGCGGTGCAAGTGGGGGTCGACCGTGATGAGGGTGTCGAAATCGAGTGCCAGCAGGCGCCCCACCTGCCGCTGGCTGATCACTTCGCCCGCATGGAACGAGGTGTCCTGGCGCATGTAGGCCAGGTAGGGGGCCACCAGCACCAACCGGCGAACGCCCCACGCCCGGGCCTGGCTTGCCAGCAGCAGCACCTCGAGCAGCTTCTCGTTGGGGTCGTGCAGGCTGCGGTAGAGCACGACCGTGTCCGGGGTCGGCGCAGCACCCGGCGTGCCAGGCTCCGCAAAAGGCAGGGTCAGGCGAAGCTCCCCGTCCGGGAAGCGGTGGCAAGCCACTTCGGCAGCGCCCAGGCCCGAAGCCCGCGCCAGGTTCAGGGCCGCCTGGGCCTGGTCCTTGAAGTGCAACAGCAGCGTCGACGACATCAGATCTCCAGGTAGAGCGGGGGCACATCTGCCGGTGATCCCAGGCGCACGCCGTCGTGCTCCCTGGCCTCCTGGCGAGCGAAGCCCAGGTCCGCAGGGTAGGCCGCGTGAACGCGGTAGAGCGCCTCGCCGGCCTCGACCTGATCGCCGAGCTTTCTAAGCAGGTCCACGCCCGCACCGGCGACCTTCGGTGCCCCCGCCACGCGGGCGATGCGCGCGAGCTGCAGGTTGTCGAGCTCGCAGACCACACCACTGGCCGTGGCGGTGACCTCGAACGTCAAAGGCGCAAGCGCGGGCTGCTCGGGGTCGAACGATCGAGAGCCCTGCGCGGTGATGATGGCTTGCATCTTCTCCAGCGCACGGCCCGATTCCAGGATGTCCCGGGCGATGGCGAAACCGTCGCCGCCACGGACATCGGGGTCGAATTCGAGCATGCGGCCGGCAAGGCGCAACGCCTTGAGCCGCAGGTCGTCGGGGCCCCGTGGGTCGTTTTGCAGCACCCACATCACGTCGCGCGCTTCCAGCACCGGGCCGATGCCGCGTCCGATGGGCTGGCGGCCATCCGTGATGACGACGTCGATGGCCAGGCCCAGCCGCTGTGCCACGAATTCGAAGAGCCGTCGCAGGCGTTGGGCCTCGGGCATCGAGCGGACCTTGGCGGTCGGTCCGATGGGGATGTCCAGCAGCAGGTGGGTGGAGCCGGCGGCTACCTTCTTGGAGAGGATGGAGGCCACCATCTGGCCGTGCGAATCGATCGACAGGGGGCGTTCGACCGAAATCAGCACATCGTCCGCGGGGGACAGGTCGCTGGTGCCACCCCACGCCAGGCAGGCGTGGTGTTCACGCACGATCTCCATCAGGCGCCCAAAGGGGGGCTCGACGTTGGACAGCACCTCCATGGTGTCGGCGGTGCCGGCAGGCGAGGTGATGGCGCGCGACGAGGTTTTCGGGCACAGCATGCCGTGCGCGGCCACGATGGGCACCACCAGCATGGACGTGCGATTGCCCGGGATGCCTCCGATGCAGTGCTTGTCCACCACGGGGTGGTCGTGCCAGTCGAGCCGGCGGCCCACGGCGGACATGGCCTCGCTCAGGTAGTAGACCTCCTCGCGATCGAGCTCTCCCTGGTGGCAGGCGACCACGAAGGCCGTGAGTTCGATCTTGGAGTAGCGGTGCTCGGCGATGTCGCGCACGATGGCGCGGTAGTCTTCGTGCGCGAGCCGCTCGCCTGCGATCTTGCGGTGCAAGGCCGGGATGGAGCAAGGTGGCGCGGCCTGACCGATGCGAACTTCGTGGCCTTCGCTCACCCCCATCTGACCGAAGGCGTCTTCCGACAACCCCAGTTGATCCGGGCCGACGATGCAGGCGTCATCGACCACATTGAGCGTCGCGAGGATGCGTTGCCCGTTGGCTCGGACCTCCACCTTGGACAGAGCCTGGAACCCTTCTGCGCGGTAGATCGCGCAGTCGCGGTGCAGGTAGGCGACGTTTTCGCGGTACGTGTCGATGGCCACCCGCTTGAGGCGCAGCGTGGCGGTGACGTCGGCTGGGGTGGTCATGCGTTGGGGCGGGCAAAGGGCACGCCGAAAGACGTGCTTGGCATCTTACGCCCGAGGCATTTCGCAGAACTGGTCCAGATCAAGAACCGGCCACGTCGTGTCAGCGGCCGTTCGGCATCAGGCGGCGATGGTGCGCGCCGCCAGGGACTGGTTGTTGCGCACCAGGTCGATGAGCCGGTCGATGTTGGGGTGCTTGCCCGGGTTGGCTTCGGCGTCGGCGGTGTGTTCGGCGTAGAGCTGCAGGCCTTCCTGGGCGGCGGCCGCGTTGAGGGCGCCATGCTTGGCCGCCAGGGCTGCGTAGACGGCCAGCGAGCCGGCCTGGCCCGGCTTGTTCTCGATGCGGGCGACCACGGTGCCTGCGGCATCGAGCAGTTCCAGTGCGGCCAGGTGGGCCACAGGGGGGAGGGCTTTGAGGTTGTCGGCGAATGCCATGTGCGGGCTCCTTCAGATCAGGGCCCGCATTGTGCCGCAGCCGGCGCAGCAGACAGCGTGGCCCGCCCCGCCATGACCTCGCCCCACTCGACGATGGCCAGGCTGCCGTCCGCGTGCTCGACCAGTGCCGTCAGGCTCTCGACCCAATCCCCATCGTTGCAGTACAGGATGCCTTCGACATCTCGCATCTCGGCGTGGTGGATGTGGCCGCACACCAGGCCATCGACGCCGCGCTTGCGGGCCTCGCGCGCCAGCGCGGCTTCGAAGTCGCCCACGTAGCTGACGGCGCGCTTGACCTTGAGCTTGAGGTACTTGGACAGCGACCAGTAAGGCAGGCCGGCCCGGGCGCGCCAGGAGTTCAGGTGCCGGTTGAGCTTGAGCGTGAACTCATAGAGCGAATCACCCAGCAGCGCCAGCCAGCGGGCCACCTGGATCACGCCGTCGTACAGGTCGCCATGCGTGACCCAGAGCTGGCGACCGTCGGCGGTGGTGTGGATCCATTCTTCGGCCACCTCGATGCCGCCGAACGAGTGCTCCAGGAACTTGCGCGCGAACTCGTCGTGGTTGCCCGGCACGTAGATCACGCGCGTGCCCTTGCGGGCCTTGCGCAGCAGCTTTTGCACCACGACGTTGTGAGCCTGCGGCCAGTACCAGCTGCGACGCAGCTGCCAGCCGTCGATGATGTCGCCAACCAGGTAGAGGGTGTCGCATTCCACGCGCTTGAGGAAGTCGAGCAGGGCGTGGGCCTGGCAGCCTGGCGTGCCCAGGTGCACATCGGAGATCCACACGGTGCGAACGCGGTGCGTGCCTTCCTGTCCTTCTGGCTTTTCGCCAAGGGATGGAGCGAGGCTCCCGTTGCCAGCCGCAAAACTGGCGGGCGAGGTCAAGGCTCTCAGGAGAGGGGCGTTGATCCAGTTCCGCATGCACCCATGGTCTGCGGCGCATGTGACAGCACCGCGATGCCAGGGTGACAGCGGGATGACGGCTCCCGCTGGTTCACGGGAGCGCCGAAACCGAGGGGATCAGGCTTGCGGCCGCGTGCGGTAGAACTGCACCGGCGCCGGCGGGATCTGGTTGAGCACCGACTTTTTCATCTTGCCGACCACGTGCATCTCGCAGGGCTTGCAGTCAAAGCGCAGCGTGAGCTTTTCCTTGCCATTGATGAGCTGCAGCGGCTCGGCGCGCACCTGGCCCTGCACGCCTTGCACGCCCTTGGCCTGCTTGGGGCACAGGCTCAGCGAAAAGCGCACGCAGTGCTTGGTGATCATCAGGCTGACCTCGCCGAGCTCCTCGTGGCTTTCGTAGGCGGGCTCGATGACCTTGACGCCGTGCTTGGCGTAGAAGTCGCGCGCCTTGTGGTTGTAGACGTTGGCCAGGTAGCTCAGCGTGTCCTCGGGGTAGGGCGCAGGCGGCTCCACGGCCGCAGCGCGTTCGAGGCGCGGGCGCGCCGATTCGCGGGCGGCTTCCAGCGCGGCCACAGCGTCGCGCCTGAGCGTGTTGAGCGCCGAGGCCGGCACGAACCAGGGCTGGCTCAGCTTGAGGCCAATGTCGTGTGCATGAAAGAGGGTGTTGCCGAACTTGCCGATGTGCTCGCGCAGCATGGCCTCGCCACGTGCGGCGTCCTGCGGGGCTTGCTTGTCGCAAACCACCTGGGCGGTGCCGACGCAACCATCCTCGTCGCTCAACTGCAGCGCCAGGCCGTCGGCGGTTTCGCTCAGCTCGGCCCACAGCCCGATGCGGCGGTCGGACGACTTCTTGCTCAGCAGGTGCTCCCAGCTGCGGTCGCGGTTGCGGTTGATGGCCACGCCGGACTGCAGGTCCTTGAGCGTTTCGATCGCTTCGTTGGGGAACACGCGCCACAGGCGACCCGACTTGCCCACCGGCTCAGCGGTGTTGACCTGCACGCCGACGATGTCCTTGGTCAGGGTCAGGTAGTTCAGGCCGTCGCCGTTGTGGATGCCGCCAGCTTCTTTGACCGCTTCGTCGTCGATGGCCACGTCGAACCACTTGTCTCCCACCTTGGCGACTTCGCCCACGGGCAGGCCCAGGTGCTTGGGTGACTCGAAGGCGCCGATGTCTTCCTTGCGGCCGTTGACGAAGTAGTCGGTGCTGCCGCGGTTGAAGTTGCGCTCGGGCTCGGGCTGGAAGTAGAAGGTGCATTCGCCCGATGACGAGCGGGCCAGCTCAGGCCGTTGCTCCAGGATCTCGTCAAGCAGCAGGCGGTAATGGGCGGTGATGTTTTTCACGTAGCCCATGTCCTTGTAGCGGCCTTCGATCTTGAAGGAGCGCACGCCCGCGTCGATCAGGGCGTTGAGGTTGGCACTCTGGTCGTTGTCCTTCATGGACAGCACGTGCTGCTCGAAGGCCACGACCTGGCCGCTGCCGTCGAGCACGTTGTAGGGCAGGCGGCAGGCTTGTGAGCAGTCGCCGCGGTTGGCGCTGCGCCCCGTGTGCGCATGGCTGATGAAGCACTGGCCACTGTAGGCCACGCACAAGGCGCCATGGATGAAGAACTCGATGCTGGCGTGCGTGGCGTCCGCAATGGCTTTGATCTGCTGCAGCGTCAGCTCGCGCGCCAGCACGATCTGGCTGAAGCCGGCGTCCTGCAGGAACTTCGCCTTCTCGACGGTGCGGATGTCGGTCTGCGTGCTGGCGTGCAGCTGAATGGGCGGCAAGTCGAGCTCAAGCAGGCCCATGTCCTGCACGATCAGGGCGTCCACGCCGGCGTCGTGCAGCTCCCAGATCATCTTGCGTGCGGGCTCGAGCTCGTCGTCGCGCAAGATGGTGTTGAGCGTGGTGAAGACCTTGGCGTGGTAGCGGTGGGCGTGCTGGACCAGCCGGGCGATGTCGCTGACCTCGTTGCTGGCGTTGCTGCGCGCGCCGAAAGAGGGCCCGCCAATGTAGATGGCGTCGCGCCGAAAGAGGGCCCGCCAATGTAGATGGCGTCGGCGCCGTGGTTGACGGCTTCGATCCCGATGTCGGCCGTGCGCGCGGGCGAAAGCAGTTCGATCTGGTGGGCGGGCAGGGACATGGCGGGTGGGGTGCTGGGGGCAAGAGCGCGGGGAGGGCCGATACTATCGCGATGGCACCGAAAAAAGGCAAGTTGGGGACACAAGCCCCTGCGATCGCGCAGCGCTTCGACCGCGTCGACGCCCTGCGCGGGCTGGCGCTGCTCTGGATGGCCGCCTTCCACTTCTGCTTTGACCTGGCGAACTTTCGCCTGACGGAATCGGATTTCTACCGCGACCCTTTCTGGACATGGCAGCGCACCTTCATCCTGTCGACCTTCCTGCTGTGCGCTGGCGCGGGGCAGGCCATCGCCACGCACCGGGGGCAGAGCTGGGCGCGTTTCTGGCGCCGGTGGGCGCAAATCGTTGGCTGCGCACTGCTGGTGAGCCTGGGCAGCTGGTGGATGTTCCCGCGCAGCTACATCTCGTTCGGGGTGTTGCACGGCATGGCGGTGATGCTGATCGTCGCCCGCCTGAGCGCGCCGCTGGGGAACTGGCTGCTGCCACTGGGTTTGGTGGCGGTGCTGCTGCCGCATGCCTTCCAGCACCCCTTCTTTGATGCGCGGTGGACGAACTGGGTGGGCCTGGTCACCCACAAGCCCATCACCGAGGATTTCGTGCCCGTGTTGCCCTGGTTGGGGGTGATGTGGTGGGGGCTGGCCGTGACACAGTGGCTGTTGCGACACCGTCCGCACTGGCTGGGTGGTGTTTCGGTGGCGAACTCCGGCGACAATCTCGGCCTCGCTCGGCGCGAGCCCGCATTTTGGCGGGCCCTGGTCTTGCTGGGGCAGTGGAGCCTGAGCTTCTACATGGTGCATCAGCCGGTGTTCATCGGCGCCTTGATGGCCTGGCAGCAGCTTCGCGTCCCGCATGCCCCGCACTGATCGCCGCACCGAACCGCACAGCGCCTGTTGCTTCCCTCTGATTGCTCTGCTGAGCCTGCTGCCATGTCCCAAGCCCTGACCCAAGACGAACTCAAGACCCTGGTGGGGCGCGCCGCCCTCGAATACGTGCCTTCGGGCTGCATCGTGGGCGTGGGCACGGGCTCGACCGTGGACAAGTTCATCGACGCCCTGGGCGAGGCCCTCAAAGCCGATCCCAAACGAGTGAGCGGTGCGGTGTCGAGCTCCGTGCGCAGCACCCAGCGGCTGGAAGCGCTGGGCGTGCCCGTGCTGGCCGCCGAGGCCGTGACAGGGCTGGGCGTCTACATCGACGGCGCCGACGAGATCGACCACGCCGGCAACATGATCAAAGGCGGTGGCGCCGCGCTGACCCGCGAGAAGATCGTGGCCGAGCTGGCCGAGCGTTTCGTCTGCATCGCCGACGAAAGCAAGCTGGTGCAGGCGCTGGGCAAGTTCCCGCTGCCCGTCGAAGTCATCCCGATGGCGGCCGCCCAGGTCATCCGCGCCTTCGCTGCCATCGGTGGCCAGGGCCAGGTGCGCGAGGGCGTGACCACCGACAACGGCAACATCATCGTCGACGTGCGCGGCCTGCAGATCAGCGATCCGGCCCGCTTCGAGTCCGACGTCAACCAGTGGCCCGGGGTGGTCACGGTGGGCGTGTTCGCCCGCAACAAGGCCGATGTCTGCCTGCTGGGCACCACGGCAGGGGTCAAGACGCTGTCCTTCTGACCCCTGGCCTGTGCTCAGGGCCGTGCCGTGATGGCGCCTGCCCAGGCCTGGCCCAGGATGCGGTTGGCCTCCGCCGTGGGGTGGTTGTCGTCCCAGAAGAGGTAGTCGTCCGGGTTGGGGCAGACCGGGCGTTCTTCGAACTGCGTCAGGTTCAGCCCCCCTGGGTGGCAAGCCTCGGTCACGTTCTTGCCCTGGGCCCGTGCTTTGTCCATCTCGGCCTTCAGGAAGGGCAGGGTGTCGAAGCCCATGATGCGCGCCTGCGGGTAACGTGTGCGGGAGCTGTCAAGCGCCTTGCCCAGCACGTCGGCGAACTGCTGGCTGTACCTCGAGGCGCGGGCAATGTAGCCAGCGTTGCGCGCCTCGAGTTGCCGGGCCCGCGGGGTGATGCCCAGGTCCGGCATGCTCGGCACGAAGAAATAGCGCGCCCCCGCGTTGTACAGCGAGGTGATGGCCTGCTGGATGTTGGCCGCGGCCTTGTAAGCGGTCAGGCTGTTCATGCCGCCCGGGAAGTAATAGTCGTCGGGCCCGGTCCAGATCACGTAGAGGGCCTTGGGGTCTGCCTTGCCGGTACCCGGGATGAGGCTGAAGACCTCGCCAACGAAGGGCACGGTCGGCAGTGAAGGCACGAGCGAGCGGCGGTTGAGGTGCTCCGTGACCTGGCTGAGCACGCCCAGGGGGATGCCCAGCAGCGTCAGGTAGCCGCTCAATGCGCCGGAGAACGAGTAATTCTCGATCTGCACGCCCAGCTTGTCGGCCAGCACCTCGACGGCGACGGGGCCGTTGCAAAAGCGGCCTTCGTAGGCGGGGGGCGCCGGAAAGCCTCTGCCCAGCGTGGCGCGAGTGAAATCAAAGTAGCGGTGCGTGTCCGACATGCTGTCGCTGAGCACGACCATCTTGCTGTATTGCGCCTGTGCGGTGCTGGAAAGCAAGGCCAGGGAGGGCAGCAGGGCGGACGTCAGGGCTTGGCGGGCGAAGCGCCGCAGGCGGCTGCCCAACGCACCGTGACTCGAACGTCCGGTCGCAGGAGTGGTGTTTGACATGGTGATTCCCCGTTGTTGATGATGGTCGTTTCACGATATGACTCGACGCACCGGCAGGGAATCCTCAGATCGGGTTAGGTCCCCGCATTCAGGTGGCGGGTGACGCCCTGCGCAGCCACCACGGCCGTCGCCAGCGATGCCGTCAGCAGGTAACCACCTGTTGGCGCCTCCCAGTCGAGCATCTCGCCCGCGCAGAACACGCCGGGCATCGCGCGCAGCATGAGGCCATCGTCAAGGGCCTCGAAACGCACGCCACCCGCCGTGCTGATGGCTTCGTCCATCGGGCGGGGGCGCAGCAGCGTGATGGGCAGGTGCTGGATGGCCTTGGCCAGCGCGGCCGGGTCCTGCATGGCTTCCTTGCTGAGCAACTCGTGCAGCAGCGCGGTTTTCAGGCCATGCAGCCCCAGTCGGCTCTTGAGGTGAGTGGCCAGGCTGCGCGGGCCACGAGGGCGCTTGAGTTCGGCGAGAACTTGCTCGGCCGTGTGCGCCGGCAGCAGGTTGAGCCAGACCGTGGCCTGAGCGTCGCGTTCGATGACGTCGCGGATGCGGCTGGCGTACGCGTAGACCAGGCTGCCCTCGATGCCGGCTTCGGTGAGCACGAACTCGCCCTGGCGGGTCTCGGTCTGGCCGTGGCGATCGGTGAAGGTGAGCGTGACAGGCTTGATCGGCTGGCCTGCGTGGCGGCTCGTCAGGTGTTCGGACCAGCCATCGCGGCCCTCGCCCGTGGGGGCGACATCGAAGCCGCAGTTGGCCGCCCGCAAAGGCGCGATGTCCACCCCGCGCTCCTGCAGCCAGGGCGCCCAGCGGCCATCGGAGCCCAGGCGCGACCAGCTGCCGCCACCCAGGGCCAGCAGGGTGGCTCGCGGCTGGGCGATGACGGAGCCAACCGGGGCGGTGAAGGTCAGCTCGCCTGCCTCTGTCCAGCCCTGCCAGCTGTGGCGGGTGTGCACGCGCACGCCTTGCTGGCGCAGCCGGCTGAGCCAGGCGCGCAGCAAGGGGGCGGCCTTCATTTCCTGCGGAAAGACGCGTCCGGAGCTGCCCACGAAGGTCTCGATGCCCAGGCCCAGGCACCACTGGCGAAGGTCGTCGGGGGTGAAGGCCGCGAGCATGGGCGCGAGGGCGCTCGAGCGCTCCTCGAAACGCTGGGCGAAGCGCTCGAAAGGCTCGGAGTGCGTGATGTTCAGGCCGCCGCGGCCGGCCAGCAGGAACTTGCGGCCGACGGACGGCATGGCGTCGAACAGGTCGACCCGCCAGCCTTTGGTGGAGAGCTTTTCGGCAGCCATGAGCCCCGCCGGGCCACCGCCGATGATGGCCACGTCGGTTTGGATCACAGAGGACAAGGCCGGGTCAGAAACGGAAACCTTCGGGCGGGTTGCCGATGGTGGGGGCGAAGGGGCGGTCGTCATCGTTGCGGCGATCGCCTTTGCTGTCAGCGGGGGGCTTGGGTGGGACCAGCGGGCTGGCTTCGGGTTGGGCATAGCCCGGCGGCAGCTTCGATTGCTGAGGGTAGCCGGCCGCGTCGAGGTAGGCGTTCCACTCCGACTGCTGCAAGCCGATGATCTGCTTGCCGCCGACCTTCAGCGTCGGCAACTGCGTGCTGTTTTCCTGGGCGTTGAAGGCGCGGATGTCGTCGGGGGTGTCGACCGTCTTCTCGGTGTAGGGCACGCCACGGGACTGCAGCAACTGGCGGCCGGTTTCACAGGCGGAACACTCGCGTGTGGTGTACAGGGTGACCGGGTGGCGGTTGACGATCTGTTGCAACTCGTAGGGCAGGGCCACGGCGCTGACACCCGCCTTGGGCTTGCTCAGGGCCTGCGCGGCCTGACCGACCGGGGGGCGGTCGGTGTAGGTGATGCGCCCATCGGGGCCGACGATCTTGTAGGCCCCCCAGGCGGCGGGCGCCAGCAGGCCGCTGAGCAGCACGGGCAGGCAGGCCCGCCAGAAAGCACGGGGTTTCATCGCTGACACGGCTTGCTCCTTCTTTGACTTCATCAGGCCATGCCCTGGTGGCGCAGCAGGGCGTCGATCTGAGGCTCGCGCCCCCGGAATGCCTTGAAATTGTCCATGGCCGAGCGGCTGCCCCCCGCTTCGAGGATGGCCTCGCGGTAGCGGCGACCGACCTCGGGGTTGAGCACGCCGGTCTGGGGCGTGGCGGCTTCTTCGAAGGCGGCGTAGGCGTCGGCGGACAGCACCTCGGCCCACTTGTAGCTGTAATAGCCCGCCGCGTAACCACCTGCAAAGATGTGCGAGAAGCTGTGCTGGAAGCGGTTGAAGGCTGGCGGGATGTTGACGGCGACTTCCTGGCGCACCTCGTCGATCACCTTCTGCACATCGGCCTGCGCGCCCGGCTCGGCGTGCAGGCGCATGTCGAACAGCGAGAACTCGATCTGGCGCGCGGTCTGCATGCCGCTCTGGAAGTTCTTGGCCGCCACCATCTTGTCGAACAGCTCGCGCGGCAGGTGCGCGCCGGTGTCGACATGCGAGGTGAGCTGCTGCACCACATCCCACTCCCAGCAGAAGTTCTCCATGAACTGGCTGGGCAGCTCGACCGCGTCCCACTCGACGCCGCTGATGCCGGCCACGCCGATGTCGTCGACCTGGGTCAGCATGTGGTGCAGGCCGTGGCCGAACTCGTGAAAGAGCGTGGTCACGTCGTCATGGGTCAGCAGCGCGGGTTTGTCGCCGACGCCGCGGGCATAGTTGCAAACTAGGTGGGCGACCGGGGTCTGGGTCGCGTGGTTGTCGGGGCGCGTCCAGCGGCCGCGCACGTCGTCCATCCAGGCGCCGGGGCGCTTGCCGGGGCGGGCGTAGGGGTCGAGGTAGAACTGGCCGACAAGCTGGCCGGCGCGCTCGATGCGGAAAAAGCGCACCGTTTCATGCCACACAGGTGCCGTGTCGGGCGTGATGCGGACGTCGAAGAGCTTCTCGATCAGACCGAACAGGCCCTTGAGCACGGTCGGCTCGGTGAAGTACTGCTTGACCTCCTGGTCGCTGAAGGCATAGCGGGCCTCCTTGAGCTTCTCGCTGACGAAGGCGATGTCCCAGGCCTGCAGGTCGCTCAGGCCGCACTCGGTGCGGGCGAACTCGCGCAGCTCGGCCATGTCCTTCTCGGCGTAGGGGCGGGCGCGCTTGGCCAGGTCACGAAGGAAGTCCATGACCTGCTGGGGGCTCTGGGCCATCTTGGGCACCAGCGACACCTCGGCGAAGTTGGCGTAGCCCAGCAGTTGGGCCTCTTCCTGGCGCAGGGCGACGATCTCCTGCATCAGCGTGGAGTTGTCGCGCTCAGCCGGGCCGAACTCGCTGGCGCGGGTGGCGTAGGCGCGGTACATCGTCTCGCGCAGCGCGCGGTTCGTGGCGTACTGCATGACCGGCAGGTAGCAGGGCATGTGCAGGGTGAGCTTGTGACCGGGCTTGCCTTCGGCTTCTGCGGCCGCGCGGGTGGCGGCCTGCACGTCGTCCGGCACGCCGGCCAGCTCATCGGTGCTGGCGAAGTGCGAGAAGGCGTCGGTGCTGTCCATCAAGTGCTCGGAAAAAGCCTGCGACTTGGCGGCCTGCAGCTCCTGGATCTCGGCAAAACGCTGCTTGGCGGCGCCTTGCAGTTCGGCGCCACCGAGGACGAAGCCGCGCAGGGCGTTGTCCAGGGCGCGGCGGCGAGCGGGGGGCAGCTTGTGCTCGGCACCCGCTGCCTGGTCGGCCAGGTTGACCGCCTTGTACTTGGCGTAAAGGCGCTCGTCCGAACCCAGCCGCGTGTAGAACTCGGTCAGGCGCGGCAGGTTCTCGTTGAAGGCCGCGCGCAGCTCGGGCGTGTCGGCCACGCTGTTGAGGTGGCCCACGGCGCCCCAGGCGCGGCCCATGCGCTCGGTCGGCACGTCCAGCAGCAGCGACAGGGCGTCGTAGTCGGCCGGCACGTCGGGGCCGGTGACCTTTTCCAGCGCGGCTTCGGATTCGGCCAGCAGCGCGTCCATCGCAGGGCTGACCTGCTCGGGCTTGATCTGGTCGAACAGGGGCAGGCCGGAGGTGTCCAGAAGGGGGTTGTTGCTCATGCTTGGGCAGCGGCGCGTTCAGCGGCTTCCATGGTGTTGACCAGCAACATGGTAATCGTCATGGGACCGACCCCGCCGGGCACGGGGGTGATGTGGCTTGCCACTTCCTTCACGCCGTTGAAGTCCACGTCACCACAGAGCTTGCCTTCGTCGTCGCGGTTCATGCCCACGTCGATGACCACGGCGCCGGGCTTGACCATGTCGGCGGTCAGCACGTTGCGCTTGCCCACGGCGGCCACGACGATGTCGGCCTGGCGGGTCATGGCGCCCAGGTCGGCGGTGCCGCTGTGGGTGATGGTGACGGTGGCGTTGGCCGCCAGCAGCATCATCGCCATCGGCTTGCCGACGATGTTGGAGCGCCCGATGACCACGGCGTGCTTGCCGCGCAGGTCCTTCATGCCGATGGATTCGAGCATCTTCATGCAGCCGTAGGGCGTGCAGGCCTTGAAGCCGACTTCGCCGACCATCAGGGCGCCAGCGCTGGCAACGTGAAAGCCATCGACGTCTTTGAGCGGCGAGATGGCCTCGATGACCTTGTGGTCGTCGATGTGCTTGGGCAGGGGCAGTTGCACCAGGATGCCGTGGATCGAGGGGTCGTTGTTGAGGGCCTCGACGCGCGCCAGCAGGTCGGCCTCGCTCAGCGTGGCGTCGTACTTTTCGAGCACGGAGTGAAAGCCGGCGTCTTCGCAGGCCTTGACCTTGTTGCGCACGTAGACCTGGCTGGCGGGGTTGTCGCCCACCAGGACGACGGCCAGGCCGGGCTTGAGGCCTTTGGCGGTCAGGGCGGCGGCGCGCTGGGCGACTTCGCCGCGCAGTTGCTTGGACAGGGCGTTGCCGTCGATGAGTTGGGCGGTCATGGTGTGGCTCCGGAGGTCGGGATCAGAAAAAACGAGGGCAAGCCGAAACGGGTTCGCAGCAATGGAAAAAGGCCGCTTGCAGGCGGCCTTCGAGGGGACGGCCGGGCGGCCTTACTTGGTGCCGGCTGCGGGCGCCTGGCCGCTGGCGCCCAGGGCGATCTTGAGCAGGTCGGCCACGGTGTTGGCGTTGAGCTTTTCCATCACGTTGGCGCGGTGGGCTTCCACCGTCTTGATGGAGATGCCCAGGTCGTCGGCGATCTGCTTGTTCAGGCGGCCGGCGACGATGCGCTCGAGCACCTGGGCTTCGCGGGTGGTCAGGCGCGAGAGCAGGGCCTCGCGGCTGGCGGCTTCCTGGGACTGCGAGAAGGCCGAGCGGGCCTGGTCCAGCATGCGCTCGACCAGGGCGACCAGGGCGTCCTCCTTGAAGGGCTTTTCGATGAAGTCCATCGCGCCCTTTTTCATGGTGTTCACGGCCATGGGCACGTCGCCGTGGCCGGTGATGAAGACGATGGGCAGGGGCGATTTGCGCTCGAGCAGCTTGTCTTGCAACTCCAGGCCGCTCATGCCGTCCATGCGGATGTCGGCGATCAGGCAGGCGACTTCACGGGGGTCGAAGCGGGCGAGGAAGGACTCGGCCGAGTCGAAGCAGCGAACCCGGTAGTCCTTGCCCTCCAGCAGCCACTGCAACGAGTCGCGAACGGCCTCGTCGTCATCCACCACATACACAGTGCCTTTTTTGGGGATCAAGCTCATGGGTTGTCGGCAAGCAAATCGTTGGAGGGAGGGATGGCCGAGTCGGACGGGTCCGGCTGGCTACCTGCGTCGGCCTCGATCGGGAGGGTGAAGGTGAACCGGCACCCCACGACGTTCGAACCATTGTAGATGTTCTCGGCCTTGATCCGGCCATGATGGGACTCAATGATGGAGCGACAAAGACTCAGGCCTATCCCTAATCCCTCGGCCTTGGTCGAGTGGAAGGCCTCGAAAAGCCGCGCCAGCATTTCTTCCTTCATGCCGGGGCCGCCATCGCTGACGGTGAATTCGACCACCGGTCCCTGGTCTTCTGTCACGCGCTGTTGCACCTTGAGGTCGATCAGGCGACGCGACATGGGCATCTGGGCCGAGTCGATGGCCTCGGCGGCGTTTTTCAGCAGGTTCAGCAGCACCTGCTCGATCAGGATCGGGTCCGCCATGATCTGGGGCAGGCGGTTGGCCACCATGGTGTTGAGGGTGACGCGGCGGCGCTTCATCTCGAAGACGGCGAGCTCGAGCACGGCGTCGGTGATGTCGCGCACCCGGGCGGGCTGGCGCTGGGGCTCCGAGCGTTTCACGAACTGGCGGATGCGGTGGATGATCTGGCCGGCGCGCTGGGCCTGGCGGGACGTTTTCTCCAGCGCCCCCACCAATTGCTCGCTGTCGATGTTTCCGTTTTGCACCCGGCTGATCATGCCGCTGCAGTAGTTGGAGATGGCCGCCAGCGGCTGGTTGAGCTCGTGGGCGACGGTCGAAGCCATTTCGCCCATGGTGATGAGCCGGCTCGTGAACTGCGACTTCTCGGCCTGGCGCGCCGCGGCCTCTTCGGCCTGGCGGCGGGCGGTGATGTCGGTGGCAATCAGCATCTGGGCCAGGTTGCCGTCGGTCCACTGCACGTAGCGGGCCCGCACGTCGAACCACTTTTGCACCGTGTCCATGAACACCTCGCGGGTGTCGCTGCCAGCGTTGGTGAGCGAGTGCGTGGGCAGGCCGCCGAAGTCGTCCACGGCCTCGTCGCCATCGATGACCTCATCGGGCATGACCTGGCCGCCGGTGAGCTGGGCGTGGGCGTCGGGGTTGGCGCCGAACCACAGGCGGTAGGAGCGGTTGGCGAACAGCAGCTCGCCGCGTTGCACGGAGACCACGGACACGGCGGCGTCCAGGCCTTCCAGCACGGTGGTGAAGCGCTCGTGGGCGGCGGTGAGCTGGTCGCGCACGCGTTTGGCTTCGGTGATGTTGGTGACGGACGTCATCCAGCCGGACTGGTCGCCCTGGGCGTCGATCAGGGGCGAGACGTACATGCGGGCGTCGAACTGGCTGCCGTCGCGGCGCTGCATGACGACCTCGATGCCGCCCATGGGGCTGCGGCCCAGCAGCTCCTGCTGGAACATGCGGTTGAACTCGTCGAGTCGGTCTTTCGGCCAGTAGGGGTAGGGCGGCACGCAGCCGATCAGCTCTTCTTCGGAAAAGCCGGTCATGGCGCAGAAGGCCGGGTTCACGTAGGTGATGCGGCCTTCGAGGTCGATGGTGCGCATGCCGGTGAGCATGGAGTTCTCCATGGCCCGGCGGAAGTTGGTTTCCTGCACCAGTGCCTTCTGGATCTGCGAGCGGCGGCGCATGTGGCGCAGGGTGCCCATCAGCGTCCAGACGGTGAGCACGGACAGCGCCACCACCATCCAGAACAGGGTGTTGCCGATCAGGCCCGACGAGGTGCGGTAGCCCGAGCCGCGCAGGATCAGGCCATTGCCCACGGGGGTGACGACCACGTCGTGCGCGAAGATGGGGCGGGCGGAGTCTTCGTTGCGGGCGCCGGAGGTGCTGCTCAGCACGATGCCGCTGACCTCGATGAGGCTCATGGCGTGGCGCGCGGCGATCTCGCGGGGCACCAGGTAGCGCATCAGCGGGTCGAGGGCGTACTCGGTGACCAGGGTGCCGGAGAACTGGCCGCGCTCCACCATGGGCATCTGCAGCTGCAGCACGCGCACCCCTTGCGGGTTCAGGTAGGGGCGCGAGTAGACCGGCATGTTGTTGTCACGCGCGGTCTTGAAGGCCTGCCGGGGCTCGGCGCCGGGAAAGTGCTCGCGCCAGTCGGTTTCCTCGATGGGCATTTCGGGCACCTGCTCTGGCGCGATGGGCAGGCTGAAGGCATTGCGGGTGGCCTTCATGCGGCCGTCGCGCTGCACCCAGCTGACGCTGAGGATCTCGGGGCGGGCTCGGATGAAGTCGTCGGCCTGCTTGGTGAACACCTCCGGGTCGCCGGGTTTGAGGCTGACGTCGCGTGCCAGGCGCAGCAACTGTTCCTGGTTCTCGACCAGGCGCATGCGGATCTGCTGCTGAACGACCTCGGTGTCGCGCTTGACGGCTTCCTGCTCGCGCTCGAGCTCTTCGTTGCGCAGGTACCAGAAGGCCGCGATGATGGCCGCCAGGAACAGCAGAACGGACACCAGGGGGCCCAGCGTGGCGTAGCGGTCTTGCTGACTGGGGCTTTGCTTGCGCCACCAGCGCCAGAAAAGGCGACTGGTCTGTCCGGGGGCTTGCGGCGGGGTGGGCCCGGTCTCTTGCGGGGAAGCGGGAAAAGCCATCTCGGGATTATCGGTGCGGGAAACCGCAACTGGAGGGGAGCGCCCTGGCGGGTATATTTTCCGAGCGCTCCGACACCACCGTGTTGCGTGCGCACCTCGTCGAAACCGGAATGGCAGCGTTTATCCACGTTTTCTGCCATCCAGGCGTGCCGCCATACTCGGTTGCACGCCACCTTCACCGGAGACTGAAACCATGTCAGCCAACGATCCGCTGCTGTCCCCCAACCTGGACCAGGATCCTCAGGAAACCCGCGAGTGGCTCGATGCCCTGTCGGGCGTCATCGAAACCGAAGGCCGTGCGCGCGCCCACGACCTGCTCGAGAACCTGCTTGACCATGCCCGCCAGGCCGGCATCGACATGCCGTTCTCGGCCACGACGGCCTACGTCAACACCATCGCGGTGGAAGACGAGGCCCACCACCCCGGCAACCTCGAGATCGAGGAGCGCCTGCGCAGTTACATGCGCTGGAACGCCATGGCCATGGTCGTGCGCGCCAACCGCCACAACCCGCCCGACGGCGGTGACCTGGGCGGCCACATCTCGTCGTTTGCCTCGCTGGCGACCATGCTGGGCGTTGGCTTCAACCATTTCTGGCATGGCGACACGCCCGATCATGGCGGCGACCTGCTCTACATCCAGGGCCACTCGGCCCCCGGCATCTACGCCCGCGCGTTCATGGAAGGCCGCATCACCGAAGAGCAACTGGCCAATTTCCGCCAGGAAGTCGGCGGCAAGGGCCTCTCCAGCTACCCGCACCCCAAGCTGATGCCGGAGTTCTGGCAGTTCCCCACCGTGTCGATGGGCCTGGGCCCGATCATGGCGATCTACCAGGCGCGCTTCCTGAAGTACCTGCACGCCCGGGGCCTGGCCGACACCAGCAAGCGCAAGGTCTGGGTGTTCTGCGGCGACGGTGAGATGGACGAGCCCGAATCGCTGGGCGCCATCGGCCTGGCCGCGCGCGAAAAGCTCGACAACCTGATCTTCGTCATCAACTGCAACCTGCAGCGCCTGGACGGCCCGGTGCGCGGCAACGGCAAGATCGTGCAGGAACTCGAAGGCGAGTTCCGCGGTGCTGGCTGGAACGTGATCAAGCTGCTGTGGGGCTCTTACTGGGACCCGCTGCTGGCTCGTGACAAGGACGGCGTCCTGCGCAAGATCATGATGGAGATGGTCGACGGCGACTACCAGGCCTGCAAGGCCAACGACGGCGCTTTCGTGCGCCAGCATTTCTTCGGGCGCGACCCGCGCACGCTGGAGATGGTCGCCCGCCTGTCCGACGACGACATCTGGCGCCTGCAACGCGGCGGCCACGACCCGCAAAAGGTCTACGCGGCCTACAACGCGGCCGTGAACCACACCGGCCAGCCCACCGTGCTGCTGATCAAGACCGTCAAGGGCTTCGGCATGGGCAAGAGCGGCGAAGGCAAGAACACCGCCCACCAGACCAAGAAGCTGACCGACGAGGACATCAAGGCCTTCCGCGATCGCTTCAACATCCCGGTGGCCGACGAGGACATCGAAAAGCTGCCCTTCATCAAGCCGGCCGACAACACGCCCGAGATGAAGTACCTGCTCGAGCGCCGCGCCGCCCTGGGTGGTGCGCTGCCCAAGCGTCGCCCCAAGGCAGACGAAACCTTGGTCGTGCCTGGCCTGGACGCCTTCCAGAGCGTGCTGGAGCCCACGCAGGAAGGCCGCGAAATCTCGACCACGCAAGCCTTCGTGCGTTGCCTGACCCCACTGCTGCGCGACGCCAACCTGGGCCCGCGCGTGGTGCCCATCCTGGTCGACGAGGCCCGCACCTTCGGCATGGAAGGCCTGTTCCGCCAGATCGGCATCTACGCGCCGGAAGGCCAGAAATACACCCCGGTCGACAAGGACCAGGTCATGTACTACCGCGAGGACAAGGCCGGGCAGATCCTGCAAGAAGGCATCAACGAAGCGGGCGGCATGAGCTCGTGGGTCGCGGCGGCCACGTCGTACTCGACGAACAACCGCGTGATGATCCCGTTCTACATCTACTACTCGATGTTCGGGCTGCAGCGCATCGGTGACCTGGCCTGGGCCGCGGGCGACATGCAGGCGCGCGGCTTCCTGCTGGGTGGCACCTCTGGTCGCACGACCTTGAATGGCGAGGGCCTGCAGCACGAAGACGGCCACAGCCAGCTGGTGGCGGGCACCATCCCCAACTGCCTGAGCTACGACCCGAGCTTCGCGCACGAGGTCGCCGTCATCATCCAGGATGGCCTCAAGCGCATGGTCGAGAAGCAGGAAAACGTCTTCTACTACCTGACCCTGCTCAACGAGAACTACGCGCAACCCGGCTTGAAGCAAGGCACAGAGGCCGAGATCATTGCCGGCATGTACCTGCTGCAGGACGCCGACGCCAAGCACGCTTGCCAAGTCAACCTGCTGGGTTCGGGCTCGATCCTGCGCGAGTCGGTGGCGGCCAAGGAGCTGCTGGAAGCCGACTGGGGCGTGGGCGCCAACGTCTGGAGCTGCCCGAGCTTCAACCTGCTGGCCCGCGAAGGCCAGGACGTCGAGCGCTGGAACCTGCTGCACCCGACCGATGCGCCGCGCGTGCCCTTCGTGACGAAACAGTTGAGCCGCACGCAAGGCCCGGTCGTGGCCTCGACCGACTACGTCAAGGCACTGCCCGAGCAGATCCGGGCCCACATCCCGCAGGGCCGTTCGTTCAAGGTGCTGGGCACCGACGGCTTCGGTCGCAGCGACTTCCGGTATCGCCTGCGCGAGCACTTCGAGATCAACCGCCACTACATCGTCGTGGCAGCGCTGAAGTCGCTGGCCGATGAAGGCAAGGTGCCGGTCTCGAAGGTCGCCGAGGCGATCGCCAAATACGGCATCGACACCGAGAAGCTCAACCCGCTGTACGCCTGACGACCCGAGGACCACGACATGGCCACGATTGAACTGACCGTCCCGGACATCGGGGACGTGAGCGATGCAGCCGTCATCGAGCTGCTCGTCAAACCGGGCGACACCGTTCGCCCTGAACAAAGCCTCATCACCATCGAGTCGGACAAGGCATCGATGGAGGTGCCTTCCTCGCAAGGTGGGGTGATCAAGGAGCTGCGGCTGAAGCTGGGTGACAAGGTCAGCCAGGGTTCGGTCATCGGCTTGCTGGAGGTGGGTGATGGCACGGCTGCCGCGCCGGCCGCTGCTTCGCCTGCGCAAGCACCCGCGCCTGCGCCCACAACCGCCGCAGCGCCCCCGGTCGCCCCAGTGCCGGCTGCTTCACCTGCATCCGCACCAGCGGTTGAGCCCGCCCCCCGCATCAGCCCGACCGCCTCCCTGCCGCCGGCCGAAGCGCCTGCAGCGGGTCAGGTCTCCCACGCCTCGCCCTCGGTGCGGCGCTTTGCGCGAGAGCTCGGTGTGGACATCTCCAAGGTGCCTGGCACCGGCCCCAAGGGCCGCATCACCCACGTCGATGTGCAGAACTTCGTCAAGGGTGTGATCGCTCAGGTGGCTTCGGGGGCATCGCCCGCTGCGTCTGCCGGTGCCGGCAGCGCCGACCTGGGCGGCATGACCCTGCTGCCATGGCCCTCGATCGACTTCACCAAGTTCGGCCCCGTCGAGCGCCAGCCGCTGTCGCGCATCAAGAAGATCTCGGGCGCGAACCTGCACCGCAACTGGGTGCGCATCCCGCACGTCACCAACAACGAAGAGGCCGACATCACCGAGCTGGAGGCCTTGCGGGTCAAGCTCAACGAGGAGCACGCCAAGGCGGGCACCAAGTTCACGCTGCTGGCCTTCCTGCTCAAGGCCTGCGCGGTGTCGCTGCGCAAGTTCCCGCAGTTCAACGCCTCGCTCGATGGCGACGACCTGGTGCTCAAGAACTACGTGCACATTGGCTTTGCGGCCGACACGCCCAATGGCCTGGTGGTGCCCGTGATCCGCGACGTGGACCAGAAGTCGCTGAGCCAGCTGGCGCTGGAGACCGCCGCGCTGGCAGCCAAGGCCCGCGAAGGCAAGTTGACGCCGGCCGACATGAGCGGCGGTTGCTTCTCGATCTCGTCGCTGGGCGGCTTCGGTGGCACGACGTTCACGCCCATCATCAACGCGCCCGAGGTGGCCATCCTGGGCGTGTGCCGCTCGGCCATGAAGCCGGTGTGGAACGGCAGCGAGTTCGTGCCGCGCCTGATGTTGCCGCTGAGCCTGAGCTACGACCACCGCGTCATCGACGGGGCGTCGGCGGCCAAGTTCAACGCCCACCTGGCGGCGCTGCTGGCGGACTTCCGCCGCGCACTGGTGTAAGGGGTCATCGACATGGCATTCATCGACATCCCCGTGCCCGACCTGGGCGACATCGCCGACGCGGCGATCATCGAGATCCTCGTCAAGTCTGGCCAGACCGTGGCCGCCGAGCAAAGCCTGATCACCCTGGAGTCCGACAAGGCCTCCATGGAGGTGCCTTCGCCCCAGGCCGGGGTGGTGGGCGAGATCAAGGTCAAGCTGGGCGACCGGGTGGGGCAGGGCCACGTCATCCTGACGCTGGACGTGGCGGCTTCTGCTGCCACAACACCTTCCGCACCTTCGGCGCCTTCCTCCCCTCCACCTGCTTCGGCATCTGCCAGCGCAGCACCCGCTGTCGCAGCCAGCTCGAGCCCGGCTCGCGCGCCGGTGGCCACGCCAGCCGACCCCGACTGCGACGTGCTCGTGCTGGGGGGCGGCCCGGGTGGCTACAGCGCCGCCTTCCGCGCCGCCGACCTGGGCCTGAAGGTCATCCTGGTCGAGCGCTACGCCGAACTGGGTGGCGTCTGCCTGAACGTCGGCTGCATTCCCTCCAAGGCCTTGTTGCACGTGGCCGCCGTGATGGACGAGGTCAAGCACTTCGGGGCCCTGGGCGTGAGCTTTGGCGAGCCCACGCTGGACCTGGCCAAGCTGCGCGCCCACAAGTCGGGCGTGACGGGCAAGTTCACCCAGGGCCTGACCGCCATGGCCAAGGCCCGCAAGGTCGAGGTGGTGCGTGGTTATGGCAGCCTGGTCGATGCCCACACGCTGAACGTCGAGCTGACCACCGGCAGCGGGCAGGACAAGACGGGCGAGACGCGCCAGCTGCGCTTCAAGCGCGCCATCCTGGCTGCAGGCTCGCAGGCCGTGCGGCTGCCTTTCCTGCCTGAAGACCCGCGCGTGGTCGACTCCACCGGCGCGCTGGAGCTGGCGGCGGTGCCCAAGAAGATGCTGGTCATCGGCGGCGGCATCATCGGCCTGGAGATGGGCACGGTGTACTCCACGCTGGGTGCGCGCATCGACGTCGTCGAGATGGGCGATGGCCTGATGCCCGGCGCCGACCGCGACCTGGTGAAGGTTTGGGACAAGCACAACGAGCACCGCTTCGACCGCGTCATGCTGGGCACGAAGACGGTGGCGGCCGAAGCCACGCCAAAAGGCATCAAGGTCAGCTTCGCATCGGCCAAGGAAGGCGCACCGGCGCCCGAGCCTGGCGTTTACGACCTGGTGCTGCAGGCCGTGGGCCGCTCGCCCAATGGCCGCAAGATCGGCGCCGACAAGGCGGGCCTGACGGTCAACGAACGCGGCTTCGTGCCCGTGGACCAGCAGATGCGCAGCAACGTGCCCAGCCTGTTTGCCATCGGCGACCTGGTGGGCCAGCCCATGCTGGCGCACAAGGCCGTGCACGAGGGCCACGTGGCGGCCGAGGTGATCGCCGGCGAGCTGCTGGGCGACGAGAAACTGGCCCGCGCGGCGTTCGACGCCAGCGTGATCCCCAGCGTGGCCTACACCGACCCTGAAATCGCCTGGGTCGGCCTCACAGAAGACCAGGCCAAGGCGCAGGGCAGGGCGGTCAAGAAGGGGCTGTTCCCATGGGCGGCTTCGGGCCGCGCGCTGGCCAATGGCCGCTCGGAAGGTTTCACCAAGCTGCTGTTCGACGCCGAAACCCACCGCATCGTCGGTGGCGGCATCGTGGGCACGCACGCGGGCGACCTCATCAGCGAGATCGCGCTGGCCATCGAGATGGGTGCCGACGAGGTCGACATCGGCAAGACCATCCACCCGCACCCGACCCTGGGTGAAAGCGTGGGCCTGGCGGCCGAAGCCGCCCATGGCACCTGCACCGACCTGATGCCGGTGCGCAAACGCTGATCAGTCGATCAGAACGGCAGCGTCAGCGTGGGGGCGAAGATGGCGATGGTGACACCCACGCCAGCCACCCACACGACGCTGCGCAGCGCGGCGACGTTGGCGAAGTACAGGGCGGTGTAGACCAGGCGGATGCCGATGAAGGCCATGGCCAGCTGGTCGGTGCGGACCTGGTCGAGGCCGGCGAACTGCGCGGCCAGCACGGCGAAGACGAACAGCGGCAGGGCCTCGAAGCCGTTGTTCTGCGCGGCGGCAGCGCGGCCCTTCCAGCCCGATTGCTTGGCCGCCCATTCACGCGGGTTGTTGTTGTCGTAGCCCCCTTCGCTGCGGCGCTTGCCGGCGGTGGCGGCCTTGGCGGCGCCCATGGTGATCACGGGCAGGACGGCGGCGATCAGGACGCAGGTGTTGGCGATGCTCATGCGTGTCTCCTAGGTTGTGGTTGGTGCTGAATGCGCACGGAGCCAGGGCATTCTAGGTTGTGACAAGAGGCATTGTCGAATTGAATTTCATCGCTGGACGCCGGTTTGCGTTGCGCCAACGCCAAGGGCGCCTCAGTGGAAATCCCGACTCCGCGGGCTCAGCCGCCCCAGCAGCGGCGTGAGGTCCTTGAGGAATTGCGCCACCAGGTGGCAGACATCGCCCTCGCGCTGCCACACGCCGTAGACGGCCAGCAGCCTGGCGTGGACCAGCTCGGTGCGCTGGCGCTCTTTCAGCTCGGGCCGCACGACGACGTTGACCGAACCCATTTCGTCTTCCAGCGTCACGAAGACCACGCCGGAGGCCGTGCCCGGCTGCTGGCGCCCGACGACGATGCCGCAGGCGCGGGCCAGCCGGCCCTTGGGCAAGGCGTGCAACTCGGCCGATGTCTGCAGGCGTTGCGACCGCAGGCGCGGCCTCAGCAAGGCCAGGGGGTGGCGCCGCAGCGAGAGCCCCAGCGAAGCGTGGTCGAAGACGATGTCTTCCGACTCGGGCGGGGCCGGCAGCGCCAGGAAGCCTTCGGCCACGGGCGCTTCGCGCAGCAGTGCCGGGGCACGGTGCAGGGCCGCGGCTTCCCACACCTGCTGGCGTCGGTGCCCGGCCAGGCTGCGCAGTGCGTCGCCCGAGGCCAGGGCTCGCACCTCGGCCTGTTCCAGGGCCGCGCGGCGGGCCAGGTCGTCCACGTCATGGAAGGGCCCGCAGCGGCGCGCCTGCTCGATGCGCAGCGCCGCCTCACGCCCCAGCCCGTTGAGCAAGCGCAAGCCCAGGCGCACGGCGGGCTGGTCTGCGCGGTGCTCGACAGCGGCGTGTGCCTGAGGCCAGGCCGAAGGGTCGGTCGCATCGAAGCCATCAGGCACTTCGACCAGCGTGCAGTCCCAGTCGCTGTGCATCACGTCGGGCGGCAGCACCACCACGCCGTGGCGGCGCGCGTCCTGCACCAGCTGGCTGGGGGAGTAAAAGCCCAGCGGCTGCGCATTGAGCAGGCCGACCAGGAAGGCCGCCGGTTCGTGGCATTTGAGCCAGGCGCTGATGTAGACCAGCTTGGCGAAGCTGGCGGCGTGCGACTCCGGGAAGCCGTATTCGCCGAAGCCTTCGATCTGGCTGAAGATCTGTTCGGCAAAGGCCTGCGAATGCCCGTTGCGCATCAGGCCGGTGATGACCTTGTCGCGAAAGCGATGCACGCCGCCTTTGCGGCGCCAGGCCGCCATCGAGCGGCGCAGCTCATCGGCCTCGCCAGGCGTGAAGTCCGCCGCCATCACGACGATCTGCATCACCTGCTCCTGGAAGATGGGCACGCCCAGGGTGCGCTGCAGCGCCGCTTCCAGCCCATGCGGGTAAGTGACCGATGACGGGTCTTGCCGAAAGCATTCGCGCGCCTTCAGGTAAGGGTGCACCATGCCGCCCTGGATGGGCCCGGGCCGCACCAGCGCCACCTCGACCACCAGGTCGTAGAAAACGCGGGGTCGCAGCCGCGGCAACATGCTCATCTGCGCGCGGCTCTCGATCTGGAAGACGCCGATGGTGTCGGCGCGGCAGATCATGTCGTAGGTCGGACCATCGTCGTCCGGGATGTTCTGCATGCCGAACGGCACGCCCCGGCGTTGCGAGACGAAGTCGAAGGTCTTGCGCAAGGCGGTGAGCATGCCCAGCGCCAGCACGTCGACCTTGAGCAGGCCCAGGGCGTCGAGGTCGTCCTTGTCCCACTGGATGATGCTGCGATCGGGCATCGCGGCGTTCTCGATCGGCACCATGTTGCACAGCGCGCCCTTGGCGATGACGAAGCCACCGGTGTGCTGGCTCAGGTGCCTCGGAAAGCCCATCAGCACGCCGCTGAGCTCCTGCCACAGCCGCATGCGGCGCTCGCCGGGGTCGAGGCCGAGCTCCTGCATCCGCTCATGCTGCAACCCTTTGCCGTCCCACCACTGGTGGTTGGCCGCGACCTGCTCGATCAACGCTGGCGCGAAGCCCAGGGCCTTGCCCACGTCGCGCAGCGCGCTGCGGGTGCGATAGCGGATGACGGTGGCGGTCAACGCGGCGCGGTCGCGCCCGTATTTGTCATAGAGGTACTGGATGACCTCTTCGCGGCGCTCGTGCTCGAAGTCGACGTCGATGTCGGGCGGCTCGTTGCGCTCTCGCGAGATGAAGCGCTCGAACAGCACCGTGCTTTGCGCCGGGTTGACCTCGGTGACGCCCAGGCAGTAGCACACGGCCGAATTGGCCGCGCTGCCTCGCCCCTGGCAGAGGATGTCCTGCGAGCGAGCGAAGCGCACGATGTCGTGCACGGTCAGGAAGTACTTCTCGTATCGCAGGTCGGTGATGAGGTCGAGTTCCTTTTCGACCTGCTGCTGCACCGCGAGGGGCGCGCCCTGCGGGTAGCGCCAGGCCATGCCATCGAGGCTGAGGCGGCGCAGGTGCGAGGCGGGTGTCTCGCCGGCCGGCACGACCTCTTCGGGGTACTCGTAGCGCAGTTCGGACAGCTTGAATTCGCAGCAGGCCATGACCTGCAGCGTTTGGGCCAACAGCTCGGGCGGGTAGCGGCGGGCCAGGCGCAGGCGACTGCGCAGGTGGCGCTCGGCGTGGCGTGCCAAGGCCAGGCCGCAGTCCTGCAAGGGCTTGCCCAGGCGAATGGCCGTGAGCACATCCTGCAGAGGCTGGCGCGATCGCACGTGCATGTGAACGTCTCCCGTCGCCACGAGCGGCAGGCGCGCCGCCTGAGCCACCGAGCGCAGGGTGCGCAGCCAGGCGCCGTCGTCCAGCGCGTGGTGCAACTCGGCCGCCAGCCAGCAGCGCCCCTGGAACAGGCGCCGCAGCCAGGTGGCCTGGTCAAGCAGCTCGTCAGGGCTGGCACCGCGGCGGGGGCACAGCAGTACGACGCAGTCGTCCAGTTCGGCCGCGCGGATGTCGTTCCTCCACAGCGTGGCGTGGCCCTTGCCCTGGGCGCTGCGTCGCAGTCGGGTGATGAACTCGCACAACAGGCCGTAGCCGAGGCGGCGACGGGCCAGCACGATCAGGGTGAAGGCCGGCACCTGTTCGCCCAGCGCTTCTTCGTGCACTTTGAATGTGCTGCCGATCATCAGGCGGAACGCCTCGGCACCCGGCACGCCTGCGCGGATGGCGTCCTGCCAGCCCTGGTGCGCGCGCACCACGCCGGCCAGGCTGCAGTCGTCGGTGATGGCCAGACCTCGGTAACCCAGCGCCAGCGCGCGCTCCACCAGCTCCTCGGGGTGCGAGGCCCCGCACAGGAAGCTGAAGTTGGTGGTGGTGTGGAGCTCGGCGTAATCCGGCAGGCCTGTGTGCATGACCGCCTCCGCTCAGGCAAAGAAGCCGTGCAGGCGCCAGGGGCTGCTGCCGTCCTGTGGCACATGCCGCTCGCGGAAAACCCACAGCAGGCCGGCTTGCGGGCTGCTGGCCAGGTGGTGGTCGCGCGCCTGGCCAGCACCAGGTGCGTCGTCCCACCAGCCTGCTTCGATGCGGTGCGGGCCGGCCAGCAGTCGCAGCAGGCCCTGGTGCACGGGTGTTTCTCGCAGGCTGGATGCGCTGCCGGTGCCACGCAAGACCAGGGGCAAGGGCGTGGGCAGCACCCACGTGGGTTGCGGGACATCGGTGGCGAGCAGGCCATCGGAAAGCGCGGGTGCAAGGGGGCGAGCGAAGGGGCTGACCGCGGCGCCAGCCTGTGCGAGCGCCGGGATCGCCGCATGCCAGCGCTGGCTGTGCGCCAGCCGGTGATCGGCCTGGAGCTGGCCGGCCAGCACGCGCTCAGGCCCCAGCCGGATGCTCAGGCGGTCCAGCAGGTTCAGCAAGGCGCTGCGTTGTGCGCGGTGCTCCGAGGCTGTCCAGGCCTGCGGCAGGGCCCCTTCACCGCTGGCGGCCAGCTCCGCGAACAGGGAGGGGTTCTCTGTCTCGCGTGTCACGATGGTGTCCACGCTCAGGCTGATGTCGGTGACGGGCGAGCCCAGCTCGATGCGGCGCAGGTGCTCGCCCACCATGCGCGAAAGCCGTGCCACATCGGACGTGGGTTCGGCCAGCGGCACGCGGTGTTCGCGCCAGCGCGAGGTGCCGTGGCGCGCCCAGTCGTGGCACCAGCCCAGCCGCAGCACCTGGGTGCCGGCCTGGTGACCCGCGAGCCAGGCGCCCAACTCGCGCAGGAGTCGCTCGAAAGCCCGATGAAGGGCCTCGGCGTCGTCGACCCGCCAGGCCAACTCCTGCCGCTGCTCGAACACGGGGGGCAGCAGCAGCCAGTCGAAAGCCTCGGGGCGCAAGCCGTGGGCGGCATCGAGGGCGTGCAGCACGCCGGCCCCGAAGCGCCGGCTGAGGCCGCCACGGGGCAGCGCCCGGACCTGTCCGAGGGTGCGGCAGCCCAGGCGATGCAGGGTCTCGGCGTGCTGGCCGACCGCGCTCAGGCAGTGCAGGGGCAGGGGGGCGAGTTGTGTGCACAGTTGTGTGCTCATCGGCACGTTCAGAAGCATGTCTGGGCCAAGGCCCTGGCGGTCCCGGACCAGGGCGAGGGCGGCATGCGCCGTGCCTGCCTGGGCCGCCGACCGGGCTCCCAGGCCGTGCGCTTGGCGGCACACCCGTTGCCAAAGCTGTGCCGCCCCACCGAACAGGCGCTCGCTGGCCTGAACCTCCAGCACCACGGCTTCTTCGAGCAAGGCAACCCGAGGCGTGAACTGCAGGGCCCACCAGCCCAGGTGCAGGGCATCCAGCCCGCCGTGCTCAGGGGAGGCTGCGGGCAGCAGGGCGATCCAGCTCGGCATGGTGGGGCGCAGGCAGGCCCACGGTCGTGAACACGGCAGGCGCCAAGGGAGGGCGGCTGGCCGGGACGGTGGGTGAGGGCGATGAAAGGGGCGAAGAAGGGGGCGACAGAGGACCTTGCTGGTCAGGTGGCAGCAGCGCCATCAGTCCGGGCGGCCAGCTCGCCAGTTGCAGGGGCGTCTCATGCAGGGGGCCGCGCCGCTTGACGATTCGCACGACCAGCGGGTGCGGGCATGGCCCCAGCGCCAGGTGCAGGCGCAAGGGGGCGGCCGAAGCCTCGGTCAGGACGCGCTCCGGACGGAACAGGAAGACCGGCCCGGCCTGACGGCCCGCGCAAACCTGCAGCCGCCGCACCTGCGCAGCTCGGGCCTGTGGCAGCCAGCTCAGCACCGCCCACAGCCCATCGGCCAGCAAGGCCTGCTCGGTGGCCCACAGGCGTTCGGCCGAGGTGGATGCCTCGATGCGGATCACGCGTTCGGCAGGCAGGCCTTGCTGCGCCAGCCCGGGCAGGTGAGGGACGTGGGGCGGGCCGATCAGCAACACGTGTCCCCCGGCCGCGACCACCTGACGCAGCGCTGGCAGCAGCAGTCGCCATTCGGCCAGGCCGGGTTGGGCTTGCAGGACTTCGCTGAGGGCCTGGGCAGGCCAGCCGGCGCCCGGCAGTTCGGCATCCAGCAGGGGGTGACCGCTGGGCCACACCCGTTGTGTCCCAGCGCCCAGCAGGTGTCCTGGCCAGACGGCCTGGGCCAGGTGCGGCGGCAGGCGATCGGCCGCATCCTGTGCGGATGGGCGCGGTGGCGGACAAACGGACACAGGGCTTGGGGGCATGCCAATACTGTACATGCATACAGTGTTCGGTGGGGTAAAAAAACCTCCAGGCAACCCGGCAAAACGCCTGTGACGCTGTTTTCCAGGCAGTCCTGAACGGACTTTGCGCCCACCCGCGGGGGATCCCCATGGCTTTTGGCACAATGACACCCCCTGAGGAAAATGAATGTCCAGCCCAGATCCTGCTCAAACCAGCTCGGGTGCCACCACCCAGCCGGGGCCCCAAGAGAACCTGACCCCGGTCACCGCCGCCTTGGTGGAGTTCCTCGCAGAAGCACGCGTTCCGACCGAACACGGCAGCTTCACCATGAAGCTCTTCCGCGAAAAGGCCACCGGTCTGGAACACGTGGCCATGGTCATGGGCGAGGTCCAGGGCAGTGCCCTGGTCCGGGTGCACTCCGAGTGCATGACCGGCGACGTCTTCGGCTCGCTGCGCTGTGACTGCGGGCCCCAGCTGCAGTTCGCCCTCAGCGAGATCGGCAAGCGCGGCAGCGGCGTGGTCGTCTACCTGCGCCAGGAAGGCCGCGGCATCGGCCTGGCCAACAAGCTGCGCGCCTACCAGTTGCAGGACCAGGGCCTGGACACCGTCGAGGCCAACCAGCACCTGGGTTTTGCCGCCGACCTGCGCAAGTTCGACGCCGCCGCCGAGATCCTCGCCACGCTGGGTGTGAAGTCGGTCAAGCTCATGACCAACAACCCTCGCAAGGTGCAGACCCTCAAAGAGCAGGGCGTGCAGGTTGAAGAACGCGTGCCCGTGCGCAGCGACGTCCAGCCTGAAAACGAGCGCTACCTGGGCACCAAGGCCCGCAAGCTCGGCCACCACATCGACTGGCTGGGCTGAGCCCCGAGATGGCCGCCGACCTGCCGCCCCTCGACGACTCGGAATCGGTCGATCCCGAGCTGCGCCAGAGCGTGGCTCGGCGCAGCACCCTGGTCAGCGTCGTGGTCAACATCGTGCTGACGGTGATGCAGCTCGCCGCCGGCATCTGGGCGCATTCGCAGGCCCTGGTGGCCGATGCCATCCATTCCCTGTCCGACCTGTTGTCCGACTTCCTGGTGTTGCTGGTCAACCGCCACAGCCACAAGGCGGCCGATGACGACCACCACTATGGCCACCAACGCTACGAAACCGCGGCCTCGCTCGCGCTGGGCTTGTTGCTGTCGGTGGTGGCGGTGGGCATGCTCTGGGGCGCCATCGACCGCCTGACCCACGTCGAAGACATCCCGAAGGTGCAGGCGCTGGCGCTGTACGTGGCCATCGGCACCCTGCTGGCCAAGGAGCTGCTGTTTCGCTACATGCTCGCGGCGGCCGAAAAGGTGCGCTCGAGCATGCTGGTGGCCAACGCCTGGCACGCCCGCTCCGACGCAGCTTCATCGCTGGTGGTGGCGCTGGGCATCCTGGGCAACTTGCTGGGCTATCCCTTGCTCGACCCGGTGGCCGCGCTCATCGTCGGGTTGATGGTGCTGCGCATGGGCCTGAGCTTCGCCTGGGACGCCTTGAACGACCTGATGGACCGCGCCGCTTCGCAGGACCAGATCGACCGCATCCGCGAGACCCTGCTGCAGACGCCGGGGGTGCAGGGCGTGCACGAGTTGCGCACCCGCAAGATGGGCGACATGATCCTGGTCGATGCCCACCTCGAGGTCGATGGGCAACTCAGCGTGCGCGAGGGCCACGAGATCGCCTTGCAGGCGCGCCAGCGCGTGATGGCCAGCCTGCCCGTTCTCAACGTGCAGACGCACCTGGACCCCGTCTGACCCTGGCCTGATCGGGCGCTCAGGCGTCGCGGCCACAGACCCGGTTGCGACCTTCGGACTTGGCCTGCGCAAGCGCCTGTTCGACCCTTTGCATCAGGGTGTCGACCAGCAGGTCCGGGTGGGCCTGACACGTCACCAGGCCCACGCTGACCGTCATGTGCCGTGCCGTGGTCGAGCTCTCGTGGCGGATCTGCAGCGACTCCACCGCCTGGCGCAGGCGCTCGGCCACGCCGTTGGCAAAAGAAGCATCGGTGTTCGGCAGCACCACCAGGAACTCCTCACCACCCAGCCGGGCCACCACGTCGCCGGGCCTTCGCAGGCCGTCCTGCAGCACGCGGGCCACTTTCTGCAGGCATTCGTCGCCGGCCGTGTGCCCGTAGCGGTCGTTGAACTTCTTGAAATGATCGATGTCGATGAGCAGCAGGCTCAAGGCGCTGCGATCGCGCCAGGCGCGTTCCCAGACCAGGCTGAGGTGCTGCTGGATGTGCTTCTGATTGTGCAGACCCGTGAGGGTGTCGATGCGGGAGATGTCCTTGAGCCGCGCATGTGCCTGCGTCAGGTCGCGCACCAGGCTGCGCTCGCGCAAGGTGCGCAGGAAGCGCCGCCGCTCGTCGCGCTCCATGAAGTAGTTGGCGCACAGCGTAAAGAGCGCCACCGAAATCACCATGGACGAGATGGGCCACAGCAGCCGTGGTGGAAAGGACTCCAGAGACATCACCCCGCCCACGAAGATGCCCAGCATGATGAAGGTGAAGGTCAGCGCAAACCAGAAGCGCAACCGCTGCACGACGTTGCCGTAGGTGATGACCACCATGTAGCCCACCGGATAGAAGTGGGCCATGCGGCTCTCGGAAAGGGGCATGACGATGGCCAGGCTGACCGCAGCACCCACACCACCGAGCAGCGACAGCACATCCACCAGGGACAGGGGAAGCTGGCGCCGGAACGGGTGAATGCCCCGCCAGAACAGGAACAGCGAGAGCAGGGCGATGGGCGTGAAAACCAGCAGCCGCAATTGCGCGGCCAGCCAGATCACGTCCGGGGTCATGAGGTAATCGGCCAGCAGGTAACCGTTGTAGATCAACAGGGAGATGAGCCCGCTGATGAGGAAGTGGCGTTCTCGGGCGGGCAGGGCGTCGCGCTGAAAGGCCTCCTCCAGGTCGGTCGGAAACGACATCAGCGGAAAGCCGTTTTCCAGCAGATCCTGGATGCGCGCCATGGTGGTCTGGTGCGACTCCTGGACCGGTCGATCGAAGTCGATGGGTGGCGTGACCGGGCGGGGCGGGATGATCGCGCTCATGTCGGTCAGTCCTGCGTGCCGAACGCGATGACGCGGTTGCGCCCGCGCTGGCGCGCCAGGTGCAGGGCCTCATCGGCAACGGCGATCAGCTGTGTCGGGCTGGCATGCGGAGAGTCAGGGCGCATGCAGGAAACCCCGAGGCTGACGGTGACCAGGTCGCGCTCGTCGGGGCCATGCAGCTGACGCAGGTTTTCCACCGCTTTGCGGATGCGCTCGGCCGCGCCCACGGCGGTCTGCAGTTGCGTGCCCACCATCAGCACGGCGAACTCTTCACCGGCAAAACGTGCCAGCAAGTCCTCGGGGCGCTGGAAATCTGCTCTGACGACTTCAGCGATGGCGCGCAAACAGTCATCTGCGGCACCCTGTCCGCGGCTGGCCTGACAGGCCTTGAAATGGTCCACCGCCAGCAGGATCAGCGAGACCTCCTGCCCTGCCTGGCTGGCCTTGCGCCACAGGTGTTCCAGCTGGGCATCGAAATGCCGCCTGCTTGCCAGTTCGGTCAACTGGTCGTTGCGGGAGGCCTCTTCGAGGCTGGCATTGGCCTGCAGGAGTTCGTGTTGCAGCAACCGCTCGCGCATCAGAAGCAGCCAGTTCTGACGCACGTCGCGCTCTTGCATGTAGGCGCCGTAGAGCGTGAAAACCGCCAGCGACAACACCGTCAACCCGGCAGGAGCCATGATGGCGAAGGGGGCAGCGGGCAGGCGCGACCAGCCATACAGGAACAGCGCCATGACAAAGAAGTCCAGGCACAGCGCGGGCCGCAGGCGCATGCGTGCAACGGTGTTGCAGTACACCAGCACCACACTCACGCTGATCAGGTAGGGCCCCGCCATGGGGTCGGTGCTGTGGATGCAGAGGTGGACATTGATGACCGCCGAGGCCATCCCGGCCAGCACCAGGAAGCCTTCCCGCAAAGCCGGGGATTGGAGCTTCGTGAGCACGACAAGGCCCAACAGGATGCAGGGTGTGAACCACATCAACCGCAGCCGCAAGGCATCGTCGAAGCGGTCGGGGATCATCATCCAGTCCGACAGCAGCAGCCAGTTGAACAGCACGCTGACCAGGGCGCCAGCGGCCAGCAGCGTCTGCAGGCGCTCGCGCGAGGTGTCGGTCTGAAACCGGGTTTCCAGGGCCAGTGGAAAACGCAGCATCCGCATGCCACCGTGCAGCAGGGCATCGATGGCCCGTGCATCGGCCGCAGTCAGCCCCGGCCGCGCATCGGCTTCCGGCAAAGGCTCAGGCATGAAGGAGGTCGCGGACGACACGTCGTCGAAATTCCTGCTGCGGACGTGGGGCGTCACGGCCTGGGGGGCATGACGCGGTTGATTCAATGCCCCGTGGGGGCAGAAGCCATCGTATCGGAAAGGTGTTGGTGGCCGGAAGGCCTCGAACGCTGGTTTTCCCTTGCCTGGCGCTGGGGCTGGGAACGCGGCTTGCTGAAAACTGTCCACCCGGCTCGGCAGAACCGGGCATCCCATTGTTTTCAGCGGCGATCATGGAAAGGATCACGACATGAACCAACGTCATTCCAACGAAGGCCTGAACACCGGCTCAGACCACGATCAGCAAGGTGGACTGGGGCGGGGGGTTCGCGGTGACAGCGAGGCGGCGAGCCACCAGGACTTGCTCGATCCCGACTACCAGCAGTGGCGCAACGAACAGATGCGAGCGTTCGACGAGGACTATCGCAACTGGCGGCAGGAGCGGTTCCGCCGCTTCTCGGACGACTTCACGAACTGGCGCAAGGCCCGCAGCGAACAAGTCGCAGGCGCGGGCGAAAACCGATCGGCGGTGCTGGTGGCGGGCCCAGGCAGCCGTTCGGGCTCAGCATCGTCGCTAGAACAAGACGACCAGGCCAGGCAGCAGAACCCGGGCGGCACCGACATCGCCGGCAAGGCCCCCGAGTGAAGCGAAAGACCACTGGATCGGACCGCCTCCCCGGCAGCCGATGATCAGTCTTCGGTGCGGTCTTCGTCTTCGGGGAAGAGTCGCCGATGCGTGGCGTCGAGAACGGGCCCTGTCCCGGTGTCTTCCAGCCCGTTCTCGATGTCGCGGGCAGCCTGACGGACAACCTCCTGATCCGGGCCACGCTGACTCGAGGCTGATTCGTCTCGCTCGTGGGGCAGGCGTGGCACGGGGCGGTTGTGAACGCTGGGTTTGGTCTCGGCGTTCGGCTGCTCGCCAGGGGTGGGCTTGTCATGTTCCATGTTGGGCTCCTGGTTGGATAAGCCATCGCAGCAAACGGCATGCCGCTCGGCCGCAGTGGTGCTCGCGGTGTGCAGATGACGCCAGCAAAGCGGAGACGAGATGCGTGCCGACTGGCCTTTGAACAGTTTCTGGATGGGGGGATTCGAAGGCGCTGACCACATCAACAGCCACGGCACCCCCCTTGACATGGTGGCCTTGAGCCACCACCACGAGCACGTCGATGACGACTACGGCTTGTTGCGCGCCTGGGGCCTGCACACGGTGCGTGAAAGCATGGGCTGGCGACTCTGTGAACGGCAAGGGCGCTTCGACTTCGATCGCGTGCGTCGGTTCGCGCGGGCTGCCAACCGACATGGGCTGCAGATCCAGTGGACGCTCATGCACTATGGCACCCCGGCCGATGTCAGCTTGCTCGACGACAAGCTGTGCGAGCGCTTCGCTGCCTTTGCCCGTGCAGCGGCACAAGCGATTGCCGAATGCTCATGTGAAGTGCCGGTGTACACGCCCATCAACGAGATGGGTTTCCTGGCGTGGGGGGCGGCACAAACGCGCCTGTTTCACCCGTATGGCCAGGACGATGAAGCCTCGCCTGGCGCCACACCGAGCGATGGATTTGACATCAAGTGCCGGCTGGTCAAGGCCGCGCTGGCGGGCATGCAGGCGATTCGCGAAGTCGAGCCTCGTGCCAGGTTCATGCACGTCGAGCCGATCGTCCACGTGGTGGCGCCACCCGAGCAGCCGGATCTGCAGGCCCTGGCAGACGAGGTCGCCTCGTACCAGTGGCAGGTGTGGGACCTGCTGAGCGGTGCCTTGCTGCCTGAGTTGGGCGGGCGACCGCATGCGCTGGATCTCATCGGTGTCAACCACTATCACAGCGGGCAATGGGAGGTCATCACCGAAAGGCGCCTTGACTGGCACCTCAACGATCCTCGTCGACGTCCCTTGCTGGAGATGCTGCGATGGGTGTGGCAGCGCTACGGGCGCCCGATGGCCATTGCCGAGACCAGCCATGTCGGAGAGGGCCGCGCGGCCTGGCTGGATGAGGTGGCCAGCCAGGTGCGTCAGGCCCGGACCTGTGGCATCCCGGTGGAGGGCGTGTGCCTCTACCCCATCGTCGATCGACCCGACTGGAACGACTTCGGGCATTGGCACCACAGCGGCTTGTGGGACTGCATCCCCGGTGAGGCCGTGTGCGGTGAGGGTCAGCGCCGGTTGAGCCTGGCTTACGCCCGTGCCGTCAACAGCTGGATGCAGCGGCTGCCCGAGGCTCGCTCATGAAAAGCCAGTCTCAGCATGACGGCATGTTGTTGGTCGGGCGGCCCGGGGACTGTTTCGGCAGGGGCCTGGATGGAGCGCGTGCCGGGTCCGATGTGGCTGCCGATGAGCTCGCCGTGCGATGCATCTCCGCAACCAGGTCCGGCACGGCACGCCGGTTCAGCAGCAGCCAGGAAAACGGCTGAAGGCTGCGCCACAGCACCGGCCAGAGCTGGCCTGCCTGCCAGGCATCCGAGAGCACAGCGCGCGTTTCTCGCCATGCGTCGCGCCAGGGCAGGCGCAGCCAGGCCACCCACAGTCGGTTGCGCAAGATGAAGATCGGGGAGGGGGGCGCCTTCGCTCGCGTGCAAGAGAGCTGGTGCAGGGTCACGTCTTGCACGTAGACCATGCGCCAGCCGAGCGCGGCCAGACTGAGCCCGATCAGGGCGTCCTCGGCGCCACAGAACGCCTGCGGCTCGTATCCCCCGGCGTGACGGAAGGCGCGGGTGCGAATGACCACCGCGTTCGACATGAATGACAGCAAGGCCGGACCAGGCAGCCCCGCATTGTCCAGCGTGCTGTGCTGCATGCGCGTGCAGCAATCGTGCTCGTCTTCGTTGCTGCCCACCAGCACCCGGCCGTTGATGGCGCCGATGTGGGGGAACTCATCCAGGATGTCGCAAGCGCGCTTGAGCGCGCCATCCGACCACCAGGTGCTGGCATCACAGAAGGCCACATGGGGCGTTGTCACACGGGCAACGACCTGGTTGAAGGCGGATGTCCCGAGATGGTGTTCGCAGCGCACGAGGTCAGCGCCGTGAAGCCTGGCGACCTGCGCCACGGCCGCGGCATGACATGACGCGTTGTCGAGCACGATCAGGCGCGGTTGATCGGGCAGCTGGCGCAGTTGCTGGAGCACCCCCGCCAGCCCTTGGGGCTGCTCGCGGGTCATCACGATCACCGTCACCCGAGGGGCCGCGCGGCTGGATGCGGCGGTGGAGGCGCGTTCGGAAAAACGCAGAGGTGGCGGCCGATGATGCGTTTGCATGGTGGTCCGTCGAGAGCTCGGAGAGCAGGGCAGCTCCTCCGCTGCGAGGTGATGGAACAGGGATCATGGCTTTCACCACGATTTGCCGATCGGTCAGCAATCGGTGTGCCTGGGCATCGTTTCAGGCTTGGCACGTTCAGCCCGCAGGTAACTCGTTCAGAGACAGTCGCAATTCACGAGCTGGCCGCGCAAGGTAGTCATCCAGCAACTGCTGGTCCAATGGCTTGACCATGTGGAAATCGAACCCGTTGTCCAGCGCCCTTTGCACATCCTGCTGCTGACCGTAGCCGGAAAGGGCAATGAGCCAGCCGACAAAGCCTGCTTCGCGCGCGGCCCGGGCCACCTCGTAGCCCGAGCGGCCGGGCAGACCGATGTCGACGAGGGCCAGATCGGGCTGCTTCTCGAGGATGGCATGCAGTCCCATGTCGCCATCCGTGTGCGCGATCACCTCGTGCCCCCCGACCTCGAGCATGAGCTGCACGGCCTCTCGGGCATCGTCGTTGTCCTCGACGATCACCACGCGGCGCCGATGGGTGGCCAGGCCCGGCGCTTCGGAAGCTGCCCGCTCATCGGGCTGGGCCGCGGGCAACTCGACGGTGAAGATGTTGCGGTCATCGGATGTGCTCACTTCCACCTTGCCATGGTGCAGGTCCACCAGGCTCTTGACCAGCGTCAGGCCGATGCCGAGCCCCCCTTGCCGACGCTCGATCGTGCGCTCTCCCTGGACGAACAGGTCGAAGATGTGAGGCAGCAAGGTGGGCGGTATCAATGGCCCGTGGTTGATCACCTGGAGCCTGACCACCGGCCCATGCGCCTTGGCGATGACCTGGATGACCAGGTCGGGTGGGCTGTATTTGCCAGCGTTGGTGATCAGGTTGTTGATGATCTGCTCCAGACGCACCGAATCCGCCTGCACCCAGACGTCATCGACATCGATCTCCACGGCCTGCGTCAGGCCCGTGATCTTGAATGTGTTGACCACGCGTTGCACCGTGGCTCGCACACTGACCGGGTGCACAGACAGCTGGATCTTGCCGGCGATGACGCGCGCGACATCCAGCAGGTCATCCATGAGGCGGGCGAGGTGCCGCGTCTGCCGGGAAATGATCTGGCGCATCCGTGCGGGCTGGTCTCCTTCCGGGCTGATGCGGTTGAGCACCTCGATGCCCGCGGAGATGGCACCAAGGGGGTTGCGCAACTCGTGCCCGAGGATGGCGAGGAACTCGTCCTTGGCCCTGTTGGCCTGTTCGGCTTCCAGCCGCGCAATCTGCTCCTGCTCGATCAGCCTGCTGCGCTCGTGCTCGATCTGGTGCTGCGCGGTCACATCGACCACCGCACCGATCATCCGGATGGGCGCGCCTTGGGCGTTGTAGACACACACGCCACGGCACGCCAGCCAGCGCTCAGGCATGTCGCCTTGCTGAACCTGCAGCTGGAAGTTGACTTGCTCCTGGTGGTCTTGCCAGGCCTCCCGCAGCAGGGACGTCAGGGTGGCTTCGTCGGGGTGCTTGATCTTCGCCAGCCATTCTTCCCACGTGATCTCCTTTTCTGCCTGCCCCATGCCGAAAAGCAGCGACAGCCCCGAGGTCAGTGTCAGCCGGTTCTCTTCGATGCGGTGATCCCAGAAGCCCACGTCGCCAGCTTTCTGGGCGAGTGTGATGAAGTGCTGGTTGTCCTCCAGCCGGGCCTGAGCCAGCAGGAGCTTGTTCTGAGACTGGACCCGCTCGGTGACGTCGACGAAAATGGCGATCGCCCCGCGGGGCTTGCCACGCAGGTCCAGCAGGGGAAGGGCATAGGCGATGAGCTTGAGCACGCGGCCATCGTGGTGACGAACCTCCAGGTCGAGGTTGTGGATGCGTTCGCCTCGTGCTGCCCGTTTGAGTGGGTGCTCCGAGGGAGGCAACACCCGGCCATTGACAACGATCTCGTACCTCTGAGGGCCTTGCGTGGGCGAGTTGAACAGCGCCATCTTGGCGGGGTTGCGCAGCACTTCGTTGGCCTGGGGATCGAGCGTGATCGACAGGCCGATCGGGCTCATGAGAAAGAGCGTTTCGAACTCGGCCGCCTTGGCCTGCAGCCGCTGCGTGGCCAGGTCGCGCTGCTGCTCGGCGGCGAGCATGGCGTTCCTGAGCATGGAGATCTCGAAGACCGTGGTGTCTTCGTCGCGCAAACTTGCCGCCTTGCCCTGCGAGAGGATGCTCAAGGGTTTGATGATGCGCGTCGCCACCATCCGTGACAGCAGGAGCCCCGCGAAAAGGGACACGATGCCGGTGCCGGCAATCGAGACAAAAGCGATCAGCTTGTTGTGATCCAGGGCAGCCGCGCTGACGCCCATCCGCACCCCCCACCCGGAATGCGCGATTTCCTGCCAAGCCACATAGGAGTCGTCTTCGCCTTCCACCTCGATCTTGTGAAAGCCACTGGGCTTGCTGTCGCGCGCGGGGTGCGATGGCAGGGGTTGCCCGATGTGAACGTTCGGCTTGATCGTGCGGGCGATGACGGTCTTCGAGCGGTCATAGAGCGTGACGAACCCCTGGCGTTGCGGGGAAGCCCCGACGATCAGGTTCTGCCAGTATTTCTCGTCAATGTCGACGTGAAGGTAATAACGCAACTGGTTCGCGCGCCACACCGGCATGGTGATGCGTGTGTGCCATTGCCCTGGCCGCGGGCCCCGGACCAGGCCGGAGAAATAGGGCTCGACCTCGGCGGCCGAGCGAGGGATGGGGAAATCCGGCGGCAAGGGTTCATTGGCGGTGTCCCTGTTGCCCGGCACGCTGCTGAGGACCTCCCCGTGCTGAGCCTCGACGAGGCTGACCTGGCTCCAGGCGGGCCGAATGCTGACGAAGGCCCGCAGCCGCCGCTCGAAACCCCGGATGTCCCCCTTTTGCAACTGCGAGGACTCGGCCAGGGCTTGCAGCGCCTCGACCGATGCGCTCAGTTCCCGGTCGATCATCAAGGCCATGGAGCTGGCCCCCTGCTGCAGCCCCATCGACAGCTGCTCGCGTGCCACCGATACCTGCCTGCCGATCAGCCAGCTGGTCAGCAGGGCGAGGGGCAACACAGCAACCAGGGTGATGACATGGAGGTAGCTGCGCACAGATGCCAGCGGCCATCGGGTTCGCCACAAGCGCGGAAAGGATGGGGTGCGAGGAGAGGACATGCCTGTGTATTGCGCCGGTTGGGGAACAGGGCCTGTTCCGTGAATGTCATCCGACTGCCAGACATTGCCTGAACAGGTGCCGACATGACCCGCCTGTCCGTGGTTCAAACGTGTCCGACTGTGCACGCAAGCAATGACATTGCAGAAAAAACTACCGACCTGGGCATGCCGGGATGAGGGAGATTGGCGGTCTGCAGGGCGGGACGGGTCATCTGGCGCTTCCGTGAGGCTCGGCACGCACAAGCCGTGCCATCGGATGCGGGCGATGCCTCCTTCGGGAACAAACCCACGCACTTGCTTTCATCCGGACACGACCTGGCGACAGCGCAGCCCTCGGGAAGCTGATCGTCCGGGCCCGTCGTTTGCCAAGAGGCCAGGCCGGATCACCCGGACACCATCTCAGACTTCACGAGGAGACCCCATGCAGACAGGGCAGGTCAAATGGTTCAGCGATGAAAAGGGCTATGGCTTCATCCAGACCCCGGCTTGTGAGGCCGACGTGTTTGTCCATTTCTCCGCGATCGACATGCAAGGCTACAAAAGCCTGAAACCTCAGATGAGCGTTGTGTTCGAGCTGAGCCTGTCGGATCGGGGGCCCAGCGCGAACCGCGTTCGCCCAGCGCTGGACGAGCCTCCCATGGAAACCACGCCAGAGCAAAGGCACCGGCATCGGCGGTTCAAGTCCGCCGCGCGTCGGATGGAAGGGAGCCGGAGCTCGACTTGAGGCAGGTGGCGGGTGCCCCGCTGCCTTGGCCACCGAGCTGGGCTGAACGCGGTCAGCGCGGCGAGGCCGAAGGACGGGTCAGCCGCGCAATGAGCAGGCCCGCCGTGACCGCCACCAGCAGGCAGGTGAGGGGGTGTTCGCGCACCTGACCACGCACCTTCTCGACCACCTGGTGTTCCAGGTTGTTGAAAGCTCGGGCCTTGTCCGTGATCTGTTCGCCCAGGCCGCTGGCGGAGGCCTGCAGGCGGTCGATCGTCTTGGTGGTCTTTTCGGCCACTTCGTCGATGGTCTTGTGCGCTGCCTGAGCGGAGCGTTCAATGAAGCCATCGGTGGGGTCGGAGGTGTCTGCGGTCATGGTTGGTGCCTGATCCTGGATGTAGAGGAGTCCAAGCAGGGCAATCGCCATGCCTTGTCTGGTGTGGCGAGGCCCATGCGGCGGAGGCCATGGTGCAAAGGGCGGGGGCCGTCGATGGATGGGACCGCAATTTGCCATGCATCGGTTCCATCACCACGAGGACCCATCATGAACCCTTTCGAGCCTTCCTCTGTCTTGCCGCCCGGCCACCCATTTCAGTTTGCTTTGTGGTGGTGGGGGGCGGCTTCCCAGGCCGTGCAGACCTTCTGGGTGGCGCACAAGGTGGCCAGCACCTGCGTTGACCGGCTGGGACGGGCGGCCATTTCCGTTGGTTTCTCGCTCCCATGGTTGCTGGCCGGGGCTTCGAACGTGCCTGCCAGCCCGGCGACGCCTCCCCTTGTTCCCGACCCGGAACACCCGATCACCCCGCATCCAGGACCCGACCCCATCCCTCCCGGCATCAACGACCCGCCGCCTGTTGAAGTGCCGCCTCCGATGCAGGAGCCGCCCGTGATGCCCCCACCCGTGGCGCGGGACATCCATGCCGTTTTCGGTGACGGCGAGCCGGAAGGTGCCGACGACGGGTCCGGCCCAACCGAAGCACCCACACCCACAGCCCATTGACGCAAAGGACTTCCATGTGCCCCCACATCTTGACCATGCACAAGGAGGCAGCCGAGCAGACTGCCTCGCCCACCGCTCCAGGAGGCGGATCGCAGGCCACACCAGCGAAGGACGGCGCGTCGAAAAATGAGTACCTCGATGGCGCCCTCGTGATCGCGGGCGCCGCCGCCGCCGAGAGCAGCCCGCAAACCGCAGCAGGAGCTTCGGCGCCCCTTTCCAAGCCTGCTCTGGCAACGGCGCCACGTGACGAAGAAGGGCCCCTGATCAGCGAAGCCGACCCCACATCGAATGCCGGGTGACGAGGCGCCTGACCAAGGTCAATCGGCGATCGTTTCATGTGGCCTTTGACGGTAGCGAGGTTCCGGGCGCCCGCGCACCCCTTGTCACCGCATAGGCCACAGCCCCGCCAAAGAGCACGATCTGGGCTGTGTAATAGACCCACAGCATGATCAACACGAAAGAGCCGGCAGCCCCATAGCTCGAGGCAATGCCGGCTGTGCCCAGGTACAGCCCGAGCAAATGCTTGCCCGCTGTGAACAGGACTGCGCTGATCAGCGCCCCCAGCCAGGTGCCTGCAGCGGATGCGGGCCGGTCGGGGAGCCAGCGCAGCAAAGCCGCGAAGGCCAGGGTCAGCACCGCGGTGGACACGCCCACGTCAAGGGCCGTCATCACATGCATCATCAGGCCCATGTGAGGGCCGAGCAGGTCCCGCGCGGCACTGAGTGCGGCGCTCAGGACGAGGGAGGCGATGGAGAGAAAGCCCATGCCCAGCACCAGCGCCAACCCAGCCAGCCTCACGCGCAACATGGTGCTGATCAAGGAGGCCCGAGGGGCGATCGCGCCCATCGCGTTGAGGGCGCGCCTGAGTTCGGCGAAAACGCCTGTGGCTCCGATGACGACGGTCGCCCCGCCGAACAGGCTGGCCACCACACCACCGCGTTGCAGTGCGGCGGATCGGATCATGGCCTCCACGGTCAGGGCCGCATCGTCACCAATGAGGCCCCTGATCTGAGCGAAAACCTCGCCTCGCACCGCCTCTGCCTCGAGCAGCAAACCGGCGACCGCGATGGCAAGCATCAGCATCGGGGCCAGCGCGAACATCGCGTAGAAGGCAATCGATGCGCCAAGCGAAGCTCCGCCTGCGTCCACCCACCGAAGCGCGGCATGCACGATCCATTTCCCCCGGAAACGCCGGGCGATCGGCAGGTCACTGGGTTGGGGCGGCTGGGCGTTGCGCACGACCTGCCTGGTGGGTGTTTCGGATGGCATGAGTGCCGTGGGCATCTCTCGTGCCCGATGCCATGGCAGCAGGCACGCGGCTTGCCCCTTGACCACCCACGAAGAGGCCTTCGCCTCATGAACGGTTCATCGCATGAATGGGTGGCAGCGGGCTTGGCCAAGCGCTTGGGAGGGGGAAGTGGACCCGGGGTGGTGGTGGGTGCTGGCCGTCATGTTCGGCGTGGGCGTTTGCACCTGGGCAGGCATGCGAGTGCTGGACGCAGTGGGGCGCCGGGTCTCGGCGGAATCGCCCATCCTGGGTGTCCTTCGTCGGGTCACCCGCAAACCGGCTTTTCTCCTGGCGCCCTTGCTGGCGTGGTCCCTGGTGCTGTCTTCTGTGCCCGACGAGCTGCCAGGCGTGATCGGCGTGCGCCGACTGATGACCGTGTCGATCATCTTCTCGATGACGTGGCTGCTCATCCGGGCCGTGCAGGCGATGGCGGAGATGGTGGCGCTGCTGCGCCCGTCCTCGCAGTCGGACAACCTGTCCGCTCGGCGCCTGCACACCCAGACCCGCATCATCAGCCGCACCCTGGCCTCGATCATCGGGATGTTGGGCATCGCCCTGGCCCTCATGACCTTTCCCCAGGTCAGGCATGTCGGGGCCAGCTTGCTGGCCTCGGCCGGTCTGGCAGGCATCGTCGCTGGTTTGGCGGCCCGTCCTCTGCTTGCGAACTTCATCGCGGGCATTCAGATCGGCCTGACCCAACCCATCCGCCTGGATGACGTTGTGATCGTCGAAGGGGAGTGGGGGCGCATCGAAGAAATCACAGGAACCTATGTGGTCGTGGCGATCTGGGATGAACGCCGACTCATCGTTCCACTCGAATGGTGGACCCAGCATCCCTTTCAGAACTGGACGCGCAACAACGCACAGATCCTTGGCAGCGTTTTGCTGTGGCTCGACCACCGGCAATCGGTACCGGCCCTTCGGCAAGAGTTGGAGCGTTTCGTTGGCGCGCACGCGCTGTGGGACGGTCGGGTTTGCGAACTGGAAGTCACGGATGTTTCAGAGAAGGCCATGCAGGTGCGCTGCCTGGTCAGCAGCAGGGATTCCTCACAGAGCTGGAAGCTGCGCTGCGCGGTGCGCGAGCACCTGATACATGTTGTGCAGACCGCTCACCCGCAAGGATTGCCCAGGCTGCGTGTCTCCTGGGTCGAGGAGGGTGCCGCGGAGGGGGCTCAGTCGGATCAGGGGCCTGGAGCCGATGGGGTTCCGGGGGCTCATTGAGCCTGGACAGGGCCTTGGCGGGTGCCGTCGACCATCCCGTGGTCGCGCACCGGACGGCTGTCAGGCGCGATGACGCCGGGCTCTTCGGACGTCGGCTTGTCCTGGCTGCCGGGCTCATGGCCGGTCAGGTTGCCGTCGGGGGTGGCGGTGCCACGGTCATCGGAGGAGCCCGTCGGATCGCCAGAAGGACCAATGCCCTGCGAAGCGCGTCCTTCCATGCAGACCAAGCGGGTAGGCGGGAGAGGTTGAAGGGGACTCGACATCGGTGGCTCCTGAAGTTGAAACGGGAACAGCAATTGCCCGCTGTTGACCAGCATTCACGGCAAGCGCCATGCCCGCAACACGGGCCCCAAGCACACACCGTGGCGACCGGCATGTCCCTTGCCGGTCCTGGATCCCAGGCCATCCGGTCCACCGAAACGAAAGGAACCACCATGAACCAAGTTGCCGACGCCATGACACGGGGCGTGCGAACCGTCTGCCCAAGCGACAACCTCGTGCAAGCCGCGCAGGCCATGACCGAGCTGGACATTGGTGCGCTGCCAGTCTGTGACGGCGACCGCCTGGTGGGCATGATCACCGACCGCGACATCGTGATCCGAGGAGTGGCCCAGGGCCAAGCCAATGACCGGATGCACGTTGCCGAGGTGATGACCGAAGAAGCCGCGTGGTGCTACGACGACGACAAGGTCGAGGAGGTGTTGGACAGGATGCGGGCCCTGCAGATTCGGCGCCTGCCCGTGGTCGATCGCCACAAGCGCCTGGTCGGCATGCTCTCCTTGGGCGACATCGCTGTCAAAGCCACAGGCGAGGACACAGGTGAAGCACTCAAAGGCATCTCCGACCCCTCCGAGCCCGCCTGCTGACACCGCCCAAGCCATTTCTTCAGACCGGAGTTCACCATGCAGCCCACCCGTTCCTCCCCTCAAACAAGCCAAGGCCCTCAGCCTTACAACCTGTTCTCCCTGCCACTCGAATGGGGTCGCATGATGGAGGCCTTCATATCGGGCGCAGGAAGCCTGACGCCTTTTGGTTCACCCATGGGCCTGCTGTCGCCCGTTCGCATTGATGTGCTCGAGGACGAGTCGGCGTTTGAACTCGTCGCCGAGATGCCGGGTGTCCAGGCCCAGGACATCGATGTGGAGCTGGAGGGCCAGGAGCTTCGCATCAGCGCCCAGAAGAATGGCGAATCACAGCACCAGTCCGATCGGTTTCACCTCAAGGAGCGCAGCTTCGGGCGCTTCAGTCGCAGTGTCATGCTGCCATTTCCAGCAGATGTGGAGCAGGTTTGCGCCGACTTCAGCAACGGCATCCTGACCGTGCGCGTGCCCAAGCCCGAAGCGCTCCAGCGCACCCAGCACATCCGCGTCCGCGATCGTGGCAAGGAAGGTGGCGTGCCGACCACCCACCTCGATCCCTCGGCCGACGGACTCAGGCCCGGCATCGGTTTGCACGAGGAGCCGGACATGCCAGCACAGGACGATGACGAAGGGGCGCGCGCATGAAAGACGCACACGCCCGCAAACGGGAAAGCAAGCGGAACTCGGGTGATTGCCCGAGCCAGGGAGAGAAAGTGCCCACCTACCAGGAGCTGCTTGACGAGGCGCTGGACGAAACCTTTCCGGCCAGCGACCCCATTTCTCCGACGGCCGCGATGCATGCCCTTCACCGGGTGGAGAGCGCCCGCGACGCGGTGGACTGGGCGTTGAAGCCGGGCGGGCATCAGCCCCCACCCATCGTTGCGCAAGAGCGCTGCGGCTTGCTCACGAAGGCCCTGGCGCAGGAGGCAATGGATCGGCTCCTGCCCGTGCTTCAGGCGGCGATCGAAGACCCTGAGGTGTGTGAAACAGGGGCGTTGGCGGTGGTGATGCTCGATCCCGCGCGCTCGCACCATGAACACGGCTTTGACGATGCGCTCCTGCTGGAGCATGGCTTGGGGGATCGAGGGGACTGGGACGCCGATCACATGGAACTGGCTCGGGCCAAGGCACGCCTGTCCTGGGAGTCAGGCGGTGACAGCAGGGCGGCTCAGGCACGCCCTCACTTGCTCAGGTCGGGCGACACCTTGGTGGGGGGCGGCGTGAACCTCGAAGGCCTGGTGGTCGGCGTCAGCGGCGCACACCCTTGGTACGACGAAGCCTTGGCCCTGAGCCTGGCGGCGATGTTGCGAGGCCTCGTCCTGCGCGAACACGCCCGACTCACTCAGGCAGGCCAGGGCCACATCCCGGCGTCTTCCCCTCCCTCGGGTGCCTGATGTCAGGCCACCCTTCTGCGGTGCTCGACCGGGGCGATGCGCATGGCCTGTCGGTACTTCGTGACCGTGCGGCGTGCCACGTTCAATCCCTGGCGAGCGAGCCTGCGGGCGATCTCGGCGTCGGACAAGGGTGAGCAGGGCGCTTCTTCGTCGATCATGGTCTGGATGACGCCTCGGATGGCCGTCGCCGAACAGGTGCCTCCCGTGGCGGTGACCATGGCGCGTGAAAAGAAATACTTCAGCTCGAACACCCCGACCGGCGTCGACATGTACTTGTTGTTGGTGACCCGCGAGACGGTGGACTCATGCAGGCCGATTTCTTCCGCGATTTCCTTCAATGCCATCGGCCGCATGGCCAGCGCTCCGTACTCGAGAAAATTCTTCTGACGGCGCACGATGGCTTCGCTGACTTGCAAGATGGTGGCGAAGCGTTGCTCCACATTGCGGATCGTCCAGCGGGCTTCCTGCAGGTGTGCCGCCAGTTCGGTGTGTTTGCCGTTGCGGTGGCGCTGAAAAAGGTCCGCGTACATCTGGTTGAGCCTGACCCGCGGCACGATCGATGAGCTCAAAGAAACGGTCCACTCCCCGCGGAACTTGCGCACGATCACGTCAGGGGTGATGTACTGAACGACGGTCGAGCCCAGGCGCCAGCCGGGACGCGGGTCGAGGCGGCGGATGCAGTTGCATGCTGACTCGATTTCATGGACCGTGCACCCCATCTCGCGCGCCAGACCACAGACATCGTGGCGAACCAGACGTTCCATGTGGTGTTCAACGATCTGTCGGGCCAGACCATGGCCGGGGTGAGAGGGTTGCTGGTTGAGTTGGATGAGCAAGGTTTCAGCGACGTTGCGTGCGCCTATCCCGGCGGGCTCCAGCGTCTGCACATGCTGCAATGCCTGAAGCATCTCTGACATGTCCGGCGGAGGATCGATGTCGCAGATGGCCCTCAAGTCATCGAGGTTGTCACGCAGGTACCCATCGTCGTCAATGGATTCAACGATCACCCCTGCGATCAGGAGCTCCCGTTCGGACAGGTGCATGACGTTGAGCTGCGTGTGCAGGTGCTGCCGCAAGGAGGCGTGATCCGCCATCAGGTCGATGATGCTGGTCTCGCCATCGCCCGACACCTTCGATGAGGAGCCCGTCAGCTGCCAGGAGTCGCGGTCTAGGTCATCGGCAGGGCCGGCTTGCTCATCGCCCATCTCCGGGGGTGCGTCCGAATCGCCGGTCGATGACGACATGGCCTGATCCTCGCTGGCCAGGCTGGGGGGAGACTCGAACCCTTCCATGTTGGCCGCTGGATCGGGCATGGTCTGCGCCGGCCCCGTGGAGGCCAGGCCTGCTTCGTCGTCTTCCGCCACGTCCAAGAAAGGGTTCTTGTCCAGGACCGCCTGCACCTCTTGAGCGAAATCAAGCGACGACAGTTGCAGCAGGCGCACCGCGTGCTGCAGGCGGGGAGTCAGGGTCTGATGTTGCTTGTGAGCTGTCTTGATGGACAGGGTTCCCATTCTCTTTTCTCCATGCTCTTTGTGCGTTCGGATTCGACCCGGAGGGTCGCCGACGGTGGATCGTTGCAACACCTGTGCCCGAGCCTTCGATGGGTTGTTCATCCTGTGTCCAGCTTCGAAGGCACCTCTTGAATGCGTGTCGAACCTGGCATCGGGTTTGTAGAAATTACCGGCCGCGCATGCCTTTGCCGATTGAAGAGCGCACGCCGCATGGCCACGGGTATGCCGATTGCTCAAGGGCACACCAGTCTTGCAACAAGGAGTCGGCATGCCGCACCTCATCGTCTTTTCCCATCTGCGCTGGGATTTCGTTCATCAGCGGCCGCAGCACCTGCTCAGCCGCATGGCGGCCACCCACCCGGTGGTCTACATCGAGGAGCCCGTTCACAGCGAGGAGCTCGCCCACTTCGAAGAATCGAGCCCGGCACCGGGAGTGGTGGTGCTTCGGCCGCACACACCTGTGCGAGAGGCCGGCCATCACCCTGACCAGATCCGTGTGATCGAGCCGCTGCTGGTCGAATACCTGCGGGCCCATGGCATCGAGGAGACGTTGGCCTGGTTCTACACGCCCATGGCCCTGCCGTTGCTGCGCGCGATCGATCCCGTCGTCGTGGTCTATGACTGCATGGACGAGCTGGCATCTTTCAAGGGCGCGCCGCAAGGCATGCGGCAGCAAGAGCTCGCGCTGATGAAACGCGCCGATGTCGTCTTCACAGGCGGGATCGGCCTTTATGAGGCCAAGCGAACGCTGCATCCCAATGTCCATTGCCAACCCAGTGCGGTCGACGTGGACCATTTCGCGCCTTCCAAGCTCGACGGGTTCTCACCGCACGCGGGGCAAGCGTTGACCCTGCAGGGCCACCTGGGACGACCGCGCCTGGGCTATTTCGGGGTCATCGACGAGCGGATGGACCTCAAGCTGGTGGCGTCGTTGGCGGACGCGCATCCGCAATGGAGCATCGTCATGGTCGGACCTGTCGCGAAGGTGGATCCCGCCGCATTGCCCAGGCGCGAGAACATCCATTGGCTGGGGCCGCAGCCTTACGCGCGTCTGCCATACCTGGTGCGGGACTGGGATGTCTGCCTGATGCCGTTCGCACTCAACGACGCCACGCAATACATCAGTCCCACCAAGACCCTCGAGTACCTCGCAGCAGAAAAGCCCGTTGTCAGCACGGCGGTTCGGGATGTCATTGCGCTGTACGGCGAGGTGGTGCACATCGCCAGCAACGAGGCTGATTTCATCGAGCTGTGCGAGGCTGTGCTGGCATCCTCTCATCGGGCAAATTTGCTGGGCAGCGGCGATGCCAGGCACGGCTTGTCGCATTTCTCGTGGCGCGCCACAGCTCAGGCCATGTTGAGCCTGATTCACCATGCCATGCGGAAGAAGCTGGCCACGCTCAACCCTCATCAGCAGGACTTCGAAGAAGTGTGGTCCCTGAGCGAGTTGCCTGCGGGTGGGGTGGCGCCCGAGGTCCAGATGCTGTCGCGAGGCATCAAGCTGGGTTGACGGCATGTTGGCCAGGGACACATCCAGCCTTGCTTGACAACGCAGGCGCAATCGGGGGAGGCACAAAAGATGCCCAGCACGAGCCCCCCCAACTCCAGTCAGAGGACACCATGGCAGAACAAATCGCTCGCCCACTGGGCAGACAACTTTTGTGGTCCGCTGTGTGCATGGCATCGGCCCTCGCTGGCTGTGCCAGCGCGCCCCCCCAACAGGAGCTGCTCCTGGCTGGGGCAGCGCTGGATGGCGCCGTGTCGGCCGGGGCTGCCGAAATGGCACCGGCCGAGCTGCTGCTGGCCCGCAACAAATTCGAATCAGCCAAAGTGGCTGCCGCAAAGGGAGACAACGATCGCGCACGGGCCCTGGCAGAAGAAGCCGAGGTCGATGCGCTGCTGGCCCGCAACAAGGCCGGTGCGGAGCGGTCCCGGCGCGCCAACGCCGAGGTGCAGCAAGGCCTCAAAGCGCTGCAGGAACAGGGCATCAAACCCTGATCGCCTGGCGAAACCCGCTCAACTTCAGGAGTCATCATGACCTTGTTCCGATACACAACGGCTGGCGTGATCGTGCTGCTGGCCGCATGCCAGACGACGCCGCGGCCCAACGCATCACTGAAAGAAGCGCGACAGGCCTACGCGACAGCCAGCCTGCATCCCCGTGCGGAGCTGGCCGCGGCCAACGAAATGTCCAAGGCAAAACAGGCCCTGGATCGGGCCGAACAGGCCTGGCGGGAGCGCGGCAACGAGGACGAGACCCGCCACCTGGCCTACCTGGCATATCGGCGAGCACAGGCCGCTCAACTGCTGGCAGAACAATCCGTTCAAGAGGAAAGGCTGCAGTCTGCGGGCGCTGACCGGGAGCGCCTGCGCGCGAACATGAGCCAGCTGGAGGCGGCCTCTGCCCGTCAGCAAGCCGCACTGGCGGACCAGCGTGCCGACTCGCTGGCCCTGGCACTGGAGCGGCTCAAGGCACAGCAGACCGATCGGGGGCTTGTCGTGACGCTGGGTGACGTGCTGTTTGCCACCGACGAGTCTCGCCTGCAACCAGGCGCGTTGCGCACCGCGCAGGAGCTGGCAAACGTGCTTGAGAAGCATCCCAAGCACCGCGTTCGCATCGAAGGATTCACGGATGCACGGGGCAGCGAAGCCCACAACTTGAGGCTGTCGATGCGACGCGCACAGGCATTGAAGAGCGCCTTGGTGTCTCTGGGCGTGGCGCCGGACCGAATCGACGCAGAGGGCCTGGGCGAGGCGCACCCCGTTGCGTCAAACCGAACGGAGGCGGGCAGGCAGCAGAACCGCCGCGTCGAGGTGCTTTTCTCTGACGAAGCCGGTCAACTCAAGCCCCGCTCCTGAAGCTTGCGTTGCATGCCCGATCCGCATGAACGCTGTGGGACGCCAACGTCAGGTCGACTTGGGCGTTGGCGTCCCCCAGGCAGCCATCAGAAGCGGTACTGCACGCCCAAGGTGGTCAACTTGGTGCCGTTCTTGTCGTCGCCCGCGAACTTCAGAGAGTGGCGCTCCCATTCGAGGACGAACGCCCAGTTTTGCGAGGCGTTCACGCGCAGGCCCGCACCATACGACGCCCCCGCGTCACTTTCATTGCCGCTCGGGATGCCGATGGCCAGCGGGCCCACCGAGGTCTTGGTCCAGGCGTAGGTGCCGCCGACCTTGGCATAGACCGCGGCCATCGTGCCCAGGGGTGCTTGGGCGATGAGGCTGACGTTGCCGCCATGGGCTCGCACGCGACCACCCGATCGGTCAATGTTGCCGGTGTTGAAGTAAGCCAGCTCGATGCCGAAGTATTCGTTGAACATCCCGCCGGTGTAGGCCTTGATGACGCGGTCACTGCTGTCATCGCAGCTGTAAAGCGGCGAACACGCCATGTCGCCAATCTCGACCTGGCCGCCACTGATGCCAACGTATCCCCTGGTCGTGTAAGGCAGCCAGGAGTAGCCGTCCCCACCATATCGACTGCCTGCCGCGGGTGGGTCAAAGGCCATCGGTGCGCTGGCGGGCGCAACTGCATCGCCCGACGTGGCGGCCGGATTTGCAGAAGGGGTGCTACCGATGCCTGAAGGCTCGGTCGGGGCCACCTCGACGGGCCTGTCTGCAGACGTGGATGACTGCGCTTGCGCCGCCGCCGCAGTCGTCAACGCGGCGAAGGTGATGAGGGTCAACACAAAGGGGTGGTTGGCATGACGCATGGCGTTTTCCTTTTCTGAAGGGGTGTGAAGCCCGTGCTGTCATGGGGGACAGTCACGCTTTGGCAATGGGGATCGCAAGCCTGTGTGGCAATCGCCATGCCTTCCTGCGGGTGGCCGCGGATGCAATCGCTTGCAAAGGCAGGTGAGGCAGGTGGCGGGAACGCCATGTGCTGAGCTGCTTCAGTGCCCACCATCCTGGTGGGCCATCCACCCAGACAGGAGCGAAACATGACGAATGAAGATGTCATCGATGTACTCAACGACCTCATCGAAAACTGCCGGGATGGTGAACACGGCTTCAAGGCATGTGCCGAACACACGCATTCCACCGAGTTGAGGGAGCTTTTCCAGTCGCGTTCCCGCGAGTGCAACGGGGCCGCGATGGAGTTGCAGTCACTGGTGACCCAACTGGGCGGCACACCGGAGAGCAGTGGCAGCGCCAGTGGTGCAGTCCATCGTGGCTGGGTGGCGCTGAAGGGCACCCTCAGCGGCTACTCCGACCTGGCGATGCTCGAGGAATGCGAGCGAGGTGAAGACGTGGCCAAGGCCCGATACAAGAAGGCCATCGAGCAGGACCTGCCCGCCAACATCCGGATGGTGGTCATCCGTCAGCAAGAGGGCGCCTTGCGCAACCACGATCAGATTCGCCTGATGCGAGACCGGCTGCGCGCGCAAGACTGATCTCAACCGCCCGTGACCTCGCTCAGCGCGCGTTGCCAGTCGTTCACGAAACGATCGATGTGAAAGCGCTCGCAGGCGGTGGCCCGGGCGGCCTCTCCCATGATCTCGGCGTCCTGCGGGTGGCCGATCAGCCACCGCATGGCGTCAACCAGGCGATCGATGCTGGTGTCGATGTATCCCTCGTGTCCGGGCCGTATGACCGTGGCCAGTTCGGTGGTCGCCAGACCGACAACGGGCAAGCCCACCATCATCGCTTCGATCAAGGACAGGCTCATGCCGGTGTAGCGCACCGGGTGAAAGAAAAAGCGAAAGGAACTCATCAGGGATGGCAGCACCTGGTGCGCCACTTCACCTCGCCCTCCGGGCAGCTCCTCCGAGGCCATCCCGAAGAGGTCGAGTGGCACCTCCTGGCGCACGCGATGGTAGACATCAAGGCCTGACTGGCGCCCCCGTGTGCCCAGGTGATCGACGACCACGATGCCCGCATCGCGGCCGCCCTGGTAGCTCGCAGGCTGGATCAGTCGAACACCGTGCTCGATGACCCGCGTGGGCGTGCGACCACTGTCCCACATCAATTCGTTGAAGGCGCTGACATGCACCAGCAAGACGTCGGGGTCGTCCACCACGTGGCGGGTGTCTGTCGGGTGGCCCTCGGGAGGGTCGAGTTCCAGGTAGATCTTCGGCAAGTTGCGCTGCGCCTGGCTCAGCAGGCAGTGTTGGTCCTGCAGGTAGGCCGACGGTGACTGAAACAGCACCACATCGAAGGGCATCGATTCAAGCAGCTCGACCGGTGCCTCATGCACATTGCTGCCCCAAGGCAATTTGCCGCTGCGGCCTGTGTGATCAACGCTGCCGGAGGCATCGCGCACGAGGTAGAAATCGTGCGGCACCTGCGAGAGGTACTGCATGTAGCTGCCATGCACAGGCCAGGTGAGGATGTTCAATCGCCGTGTGCCCATCAAACACCCCTCGCAAGACAGGGATGTTGGATCAGGGCGGGCAGCATTCGGTTCGGCAGGCAGGGCATGCGAGTCCTTCGGTCGTTGAGCTCGGGATCCGGGAATGGGCAAGCCACATGCCCGGATCCGGGCTCACACATCACTTGAGCACGCTGATGGAGCCATCTGGCTCCATGTAAGCCTTGCGGACCTTGCTCACGTCTTCCACGCCTTGTGATCGAAGCTTGGACAGCAGTTCGTCGGTGGTGATGAGTTCCTGCTGGAGGTTGCGCTGCAGCACCCTGCCATGCCGCACCAGCAACAGTGGAGGAGGGCTGATCAGGCGGCTGAGCCAGGGCCATCGGAAACTCGCCCAATCCAGTGCGTAATTCCACGCGACGATGGTGGAGATGAGCAAGGCCCCTTCGCTGAGCGTGCGGTATTCGCCCGCCATCGCATTCTGCGAGGCGTCCGCAATGAGGATGAGCACCAGCACGTCGGCAATGGTCACCGACCCGATGTCGCGCCGCAGCACGAAGCGAAAGATCAGGAACAGGAACCAGTAGACGGCCGTTCCCCGGATGACGATCTCGATGGGTGACGTCGTCACGCCGAAAAGGGCCTGCATCAGCATGTCAACGCTGCGATGAAGGGTGAATCACCCTGCCTGCAGCCAGGGCAGTGCGTGACGCAATGCTGCTTGATGTCCTCATGGCGATCCACGTTGTTGGGTGAGGGTGCCCTGGGGCAAACAGCGTGCCTGGCCCTCCGAAGTTTCGCCGCGCCCTTTCACATCTTGGGAATCATGGCGATGCACCCCATAATGGCCATTCGCTTCAGTGGCCTTCTCAACGATCTAGCGATTCGTTACGAATGCGCTCATCAATTGAGCTAGCGTGACGGTTCGACTCCCACAGGAGAAATTCATGAGCCATGCCTTGATCGTGGAAGATGACCGCGAATCTGCAGAAGTCATGGCGGCGCTGATTGCCACCGAAGGCTTCACTGTTGCCACCGCTCACAGCCTGCGTGAAGCGCGCGCCCAGCTGGCGATGAATCAGCCTGATCTGGTGCTGCTGGACCTCATGCTGCCCGATGGCAGCGGCATGGAATTGATCCATGACTCGTCCGAGCTGAGCAACTCGGAAGTGGTGTTCATCACCGGTCACGCCAGCCTCGAGACCTCCATCCAGGCGTTGCGCCATGGCGCAACGGACTACCTCATCAAACCCGTCAACATCAAGCAGCTGCAGGGCATCCTGTCTCGTTTGATGAGGCCTGCGGAACTCCAGGCCGAGCTGAGTTCGATGCGAGAGAGAGTGCTCGAGCGCGGCAACTTTGGTTTGCTGTGGGGGCGGTCAGCCGCGATGCAACGGGTCTACGAACAGCTCGCCAAGGTCGCGGTCACCTCGGTCACGGTTTTCGTGACGGGTGAAAGCGGCAGCGGCAAGGAAGTCGTTGCACAAACCGTTCACGACCTCAGCCGACGACGCAAGCAGCCATTCCTGGCGGTGAACTGCGGAGCGATATCGCCCAACCTCATCGAAAGCGAAATCTTCGGCCACGAGAAGGGCAGCTTCACGGGTGCCGAGCGCATGCACCAGGGGTTCTTCGAGCGTGCGCACGGCGGCACCCTTTTCCTCGATGAGGTCACCGAGATGCCGCTGGAGCTGCAGGTCAAGCTGCTGCGGGTGCTCGAGACGGGCATGTTCATGCGGGTTGGGTCGACGCAGGACCGCGAGACAGACGTGCGCATCATCGCCGCCACGAACCGCGACCCCATTCAGGCCGTGGCACAAGGCAAGCTGCGCGAAGACCTGCTCTATCGCTTGAACGTTTTCCCGGTCGAGGTGCCGCCGCTGAGGGATCGCATCGATGACATCCCCTTGCTGGCGGCCCATTTCCTCGAAGAGATCGCCAGGAAAGAAGGGCGTGCAGCCTTGTTCACCCCACAGGCCTTGCAGTCCATGGCTTGCCACCGTTGGCCAGGCAACGTGCGCGAGCTGCGCAATGTGGTGCAAAGAAGTTATGTGATGGCCAACGGACCTGAGATCGATGCGGCGCTCCTTGCACCTTCGATCCGCCCGGCGGCCGCGGTGGACAGGCCTGACGACGGCCCATCCGTGACGTTGCGCATCGGACAGTCGATGGCGGAAGCCGAGCGCTTCCTCATCCTGGCCACCTTGCGGCACTTTGACAACCACAAAGAGCGCACAGCGGCCACCTTGGGCATCAGCCTCAAGACCCTTTACAACAGGCTCAAGGATTACTCCGGCGACCTGAGTTCAACCGACAACAGCGAGTCATCGCTGGTCTGAACATCGCCCCCCATCAGGCTCGCGCCATGGACGGTGCAACTTTGCTGCAAAGTTTGCCCCTCCTTGCCGGCGGCATCGCAGGCGCGGCCTGTTGAACCCATCGGTCAGCCCGCCCTGATCAACAGGGCAGGGCGGGGCTGGCTTGCTCCATCGCCACAGCGTGGACTGAGGCGGCATGGCGTTTGCCGAATGGATGCGTTCCCCACCTTTGAAGAAGGAGAAACGCATGCCCACCACCCGCACCGAACCGAGCACCGGTTCCGCCCATCGAACTGCCTCGCGAGCCGACACCGCCGCGCGCAACGAAATCATCGATCAGCTCAAGGAGGATCACCGGCGCGTGAAAAAAGCCTTCCGTGACTTCGAAAAGCTGGACAAGCAGGATGAGGCCTCGTGCGAGGCACTGGTCCGCACGACCATCGCGGAGCTGGAGATCCACGCCGAGCTCGAGGAGAACCTGTTCTATCCCGCCATCCGCACCGTGCTGGCAGAAGACGGTCTGATCGACGAGGCCGAAGTCGAGCACATGACCTTCCATGTGCTGATCGATCAGCTCAAGACCATGGACTGCTCGGACGAGCGCTACTGCGCCACCTTCACCGTGCTGGGGGAATACATCAAGCACCACGTCAAGGAAGAGGAGGGCGAGATCTTTGCCGGACTGAGCAGGGCCCGCATGAACTGGCGCAACTTGCGCGACGACATGCAGCAATTGCGTCAGCAACGCATGGCCGAACAAGGCCTGGGCGATGCCGATGGGGCGCAAGCCACGTCCTCTTCGTCCTCCTCCAGCGAAGCGGCGCACTGATTGTGGTTCGCCCGCTTTCAGCCAACAAGGAAGATCAACATGACAGCATCACACACAGTTCGTGCCCTGACATGGGCCATGGCAGTTGGCGTCCCGCTGCTGACCGCCTGCGACAGACGGGAGACCGTCACCCCTCCCGTTGCGATGTCCAGCTCGGAAGCAGGCGGAAGCGGTCTGGTCATGGGCACGGAGCACACCGCCGGATTGGAGGGCGGGGCCAGCGCCCCGGGTGCCACGTCCAACACCACCTTGCCCAACGGTCGGCTCGATGAAACGCTCGCCAGTCCGGCGGCGGGCACCAACTCCCTCAAGCCGTTGAGCGAAGCAGAGCAGCGTTTCGTGCGCCAGGCCCTTGAGTCCGGCTTGTACGAGGTGGCGGTGGCCGCCCTGGCAGCCGATCGTGCCCAGAGCGACGCGACGAAGCGAATGGCCGAGCAACTGCTCAATGACCATGGGGCGGCCAACGACAAGCTGCGACAAATCGCCAATGGTCGCATGGAGGTTCCCACTGACATCCCTGCCGACAAGCAGGCCAGCATCGACAAGCTGAGTCAGGCTAAGGGCACTTCCTTCGACAAGCAGTTCGTGGAGATGGTCGGCATCCGCGATCACCAGAAGGACATTCAGCTGTTCGAGTCCATGCAAAAGAACGCCAAGGATGCAGAGCTGAAGCTCTTCGTGCAGAACACCCTTCCAACCTTGAAGCACCACCTCAGCACCGCTCAGGACCTTCGCAGCTCGAGCAACAAGGCGAATGACTGAGCCATCGGGGGCAGCAGGCACGCCCGTTGCCCCCTCAATCAGGCGCATCCGCGCAAGACCTCACTGAAACAGGAGCCATCATGAAGCAGCAGAACGAAACCGATCAAAACCAGAACAACATCTCCACCGGCCAGTCGGGCGGCAACAAGCCTTCCAGCCAGCCAGGCCAGAAGGGCCAGCAAACCGGCCAGCAGCAGCAGGACATGGGCAAGTCGTCGGGGCAGCAGGGCTCCAAGCAGTCTGGTCAACAGTCTGGCCAACAAGGCGGCAGCGAGCGGCGCCAGCCTCAGCAGCAGATCGGTGGCGAAGACGACGCCAAGGGTCAGCAATGACCCGCTGATGAGCACACTGCTGGCGGCGCCTGACAGGCCGTCAGCGAGTTGTTCAGCAGAGGAGGGCGCTCAGGGAGCGCCCTTTTTCATGGCCCCGGCCTCACCTCACGATGGCACGCGGTCAGGAGGCGTCAACAGCAGCTGCTGAGACAAGGTCTTGAAAACCTTGAGTGCCTGGGCCACCACTTGATCCATGTTGTAGTACTGATAGCACGCCAGGCGCCCGACGAAGGTCACGTCCCGCAACTTCTCCGCCTGGTCGCGGTACTGCCGATACAGCGCCGCGTTGTCAGGGCACGGGATCGGGTAGTAGGGGTCGCCTTCTGCGCTGGGGTGCTCGTACACCAGCGATGTCCACGGGTGCCGCTGACCGGTGAGGTGCTTGAATTCGGTGACCCGCGTGTAGGCATGCTCGTTGGGGTAGTTGATCGTCCCCACCTCCTGGAACCTCTCCTCGTGGTGCGTCACGTGCTCGAATCGGATGCTGCGGTAGGGCAGCGCGCCGAACCGGTGTTCGAAGAACTCATCGATCGGTCCGGTGTAGATCATGTGCCGCCAGGGGATCAGGTGCTGAACCTCCCGGTAGTCGGTGTTGAGCATGACCTTGATGTTGGGGCTGTCGAGCATGCGCTCGAACATCCGGGTGTAACCATGCTGAGGCATGGCCTGGTGGACGTCGGTGAAGTAGCGATCGTCCCGATTGGTGCGGGACGGAACACGCGCCGTGACGCTGGCGTCGAGTTGGGAAGGGTCTCGGCCCCATTGCTTGCGCGTGTACCCGCGGAAAAACTTGTCGTAGAGGTCGCGACCGACCTTGCTGACCACCGCGTCCTCTGCCGTGAGGACGTCTGGCCTGGGCTCGGCCTTGTGCGCCAGGAACGAGTCCATCTCCAGGCTGCTCAGGTGCAGCCCATACAGCCTGTTGATGGTGTCCAGGTTGATCGGGATGGGCAGCAACTGCCCCTCGACACTGGCCTTGACCCTGTGCTCGTAGGGGCGCCAGTTCGTGAACTGCGACAGGTACTTGAACACGTCAACCGAGTTGGTGTGAAAGATGTGCGGCCCATAGGGGTGCACCAGGATGCCGTGTTCATCGTGCCTGTCAAAGGCGTTGCCTCCAATGTGATGGCGGCGCTCGACCATGAGCACCCGCTGGTTGAGCTGGGTGGCAAGCCGTTCGGCCAGCACGGCCCCGGCAAAACCGGCGCCGACAATCATGTAGTCGAAGGCGTCGGTCGGTGGGCTGTCGGGGCGCAAATGGCCCGTCGGGAAAGAGGTAGGGCCGTTCACAGGGTCTCCAGGTTGGTGTTACAACCCAGGAGCGGCAATTGCCATGCCGAAGGGCTGTGTTGTGGGCCGTTCGCCTCTCCATTCATTGGTTGACATAATATACATCGTAGCAACTATGTTGTGCGGCTGCAGCGCGTCATGTGCGCCCATCCTGGCGACCACCTGCCGCTTTCAAGCTAAAGTTTGCCGGCCCGCACTCGCCACTTCAGCATGACCACGATCACCAAGCGCCTGAACACCTTCTGGCTGGCCAGCCTGCCATGCGTCCTGGCGCTCCTGAGCGCCCTCGCTTGGCAGCCCGCCCAGGCCGGCAAGGTGCTCGATGGCGTCCGTCAGCGCGGCCAGCTCGTCTGCGGCGTCAGCAACGGCGTGGCTGGTTTTTCTGCACCTGACGCCCAGGGGCGCTGGCAAGGACTCGATGTGGACGTCTGTCGGGCGGTGGCCGCGGCCGTGCTGGGCAGTGGCGACAAGGTCCGCTTCACGCCACTGAATGCCACCCAGCGTTTTGCCTCGCTGCAATCGGGCCAGGTCGACATCCTCTCGCGCAACACCTCGTGGACGCTCACGCGCGACGCCTCTCTGGGCCTGCACTTCACGGCCATCACCTTTTTCGATGGCCAGGGTTTCCTGGTGCCAGCCAAGCTCAAGCTCACCAGCGCCAGGCAGCTCAAGGGCGCGCAGGTCTGCGTGCAGGCCGGCACCACCACCGAAAAAAACCTGGCCGACTTCTCCCGCGCTCATGGACTGGGCATCAAGCCCGTGGTGTTCGACACCTACGAGGCCGGATTCAAGGCCCTGTTTTCGGGCCGCTGCCAGGCCTACACGGCGGACGCATCGGCTTTGTCCAGCATCCGCAACAAAGAAGCGCCCAAGCCCTCTGACTACACGCTGCTGCCCGACCTGATCTCAAAAGAGCCCCTGGGCCCGGCCGTCAAACGCGGCGACGACGAGTGGTTTGCCATCGTCAAGTGGACGATCTACGCGCTGCAGGAAGCCGAAGAGCTCGGCGTGACGCAGGCCAAGGCCGCCACGCTGGCATCGAGCACCGACCCGGCCATCCAGCGCCTGCTCGGTGGTGGCGAAGACATGGGCAAGCTGCTTGGCCTGGACAAGACCTGGGCCTTGCGCGCGATCCAGGCCGTGGGCAACTACGGCGAGCTCTTCGAGCGCAACGTGGGCAAGAACTCGCCTTTGAGCCTGCCGCGCGGCCCCAACCGCCCCTGGAGCCAGGGCGGCCTGATGTACGCCCCGCCCCTGCGCTGACCAGCGGAGCCACTGCCCTTGTTCGATTGGGGATTCCTGCACCAGCCCGCCGGCTTCGACATCGGCGAGACCGGGGTGATGGCCTTCGACGCCATGCAGCCCATGTGGTGGGCCTTCGCGGTGGGCCTGGGCAACACCTTGCGCGTGGCCCTGCCCTCGCTGCTCGTGGCCACCCTGCTGGGGCTGCTGCTGGCCCTGCTGCGCACATCGGGCCTGCCGGGCTGGCGCCAGGCGGCGCAAGGCGTGATCGGCCTGATCCGCCACGTGCCCCTGTTGCTGCAGTTGCTGGTCTGGTACTTCCTGCTCATCGAGTGGTTGCCGGACTCGACCCAGGCGCTGCCGCTTTGGGGCGGGCTCTGGTTGAGCAAGGGCGGGCTGGCCTTTCCCTGGCCTGAAACCGTGGACAACGCGTGGCGGATGTCCTGGCCCGTGCAGGAAACCTTCAACGTCGGCGGAGGCGCCTCGGTCACCCCCGAATACCTGGCCGTGGCGCTGGCGCTGAGCACCTACACGGCGGCCTTCCTGGCCGAGGTCTTTCGCAGCGGCATCGAGGCCGTGCCCCGCGCGCTCCTGGAAGCGGCCGACACCCTGGGGGCCACGCGCTGGCAGCAGATCAGGCTGGTGCTCATCCCCCAAGCCCTGCGCACCGTCGTGCCGCCCACAACCAACCAGTACCTCAACCTCATCAAGAACTCGTCGCTGGCCGTGGCCGTGGGCTACCCCGACCTGGTGTCGGTCAGCACCACCGCGCTGAACCAGAGCGGGCGGGTGCTCGAGTGCATCGGGGTGATGATGGCGGTGTACCTGACGCTGTCGCTGCTCACGGCGCTGGCGATGAACGCCTTCAACCGGCGCCATGCGCTCAAGGGCGTGGCATGACGCGCCCCGCAATCTGGCTGAAGAAGTTGGCACAAGGCCTGAGCCTGCTGTTGCTGGCCTGCCTGTTGTGGCGCTTGTTCCAATGGGGCGTGCTCGATGCCGTGTTCAAGCCCGATCCGCAGGCGTGCCAGGCCCTGGCGCGCGAAGCCGCCTGCTGGGGTGTGGTCGCCGAAAAGGCGCGGTGGTTGTTGCTGGGCACGCCAGGGCAATGGGGAGGGCTGCCGCTCACCTTGCTGCTGTTCGTTTCGAGTTGGGGCTTGTCCTGGCCATTGGGTGTGGGCCTGGCGCTGGCGCGGCAATCCCGTCGCCGCTGGCTGAGTTGGCCTGCCATCGCCCTCATCGAAACCGTGCGCGGGGTGCCGCTGGTGGGCCTGCTGTTCGCCGCGGCCTTCCTGTTGCCGCTGTGGTGGCCCAGCGGCGAAGCCCCCGGCCTGGGCTGGCGAGCCGGGCTGGCGCTGACGCTGTTCTCGTCGGCCTACCTGGCGGAGATCGTTCGCGGGGGATTGCAAGCCGTGCCGCAGGAGCAGACGGAAGCCGCTGCCACGTTGGGCCTTGGCTGGTGGGGCACGCAGCAACGCATCGTGCTGCCGCAAGCCTTGCGCACGGTGCTGCCGGCGCTGACGGGCCACGCCATCGGCCTGCTCAAGGACACCTCGCTGGTGATGGTCATCGGCCTGCACGAGCTGACCGGCGGGCTGTCACTCAGCCTGGGAGGCGACCCGCATTGGCGGCCCTTCTACTTCGAGGCCTACCTGTTCGTGGGCGCGGTGTACGCCCTGCTCTGTCTGGTGCTGTCCCGACTGGGCTTGCACCTGGAGCAACGCTGGCAACGGGCGCAGGGCTGATCGCCCCGGCCATCGCCGCGCGAAATCACTGCTCGAAGCTGACTTCGGCGACTTCGATTTCTTCGGGCAACTCGATTTCCTGCGAATCGATTTCCTGATCGAACGCCTGGCGATCGTTGCCCTGCACGACGGGGATCAGCGGCTTGTCCAGCGGACGGCACACGCGGCTTTGAAGGCGGTTGAGGCGCTCCGAACGCTCCATGGCTTCGAGGACGGCTTGCGGGTCCATCATCAGGGCGAAGGGGTTGGCGTACAAGCTTTGCTTCTGCATGGGGGGCCTCTGTGGAAAAAGTCCGTTGCGATGGACTCACTGTAGGCATCGAGGCCGTTCACCGGTAGTCACCGCAGAACCAAACCTCTTGTCAGAAATTCTCTGACACGCCCCTCACAGGCACCCCTGGCCAAACCCTCGGTCAGGCCAGCGTGCGCGAGAACAATTGCGCGAAATTCTCTGATGTGATGCGACCGATCTCTTCGACCTCGCAGCCCTTGAGCTCCGCGAGCTGCTTGGCGACGTAAGGCACGTAGGCTGGCGAGTTGGTCTTGCCGCGATAAGGCACCGGAGCCAGGTACGGGCTGTCGGTCTCGATCAGGCAGCGGTCCAAAGGCACGAAGCGCGCGACCTCGCGCAGGTCCGCCGCGTTCTTGAAGGTGAGGATGCCCGAGAAGGAAATCATGAAGCCCAGGTCGAGCGCCGCGCGAGCGACTTCCTGCGTCTCGGTGAAGCAATGGAAGACGCCGGTGACCTGGCCTTGGCCCTCTTCCTTGAGGATGGCGATGGTGTCGGCGCTGGCCTCGCGGGTGTGGATCACCAGCGGCAGCGAGGTCTGGCGTGCGGCGCGCAGGTGCACGCGAAAGCGCTCGCGCTGCCAGGCCATGTCTTCGACGCTGCGCTCGCCCAGGCGGTAGTAGTCCAGACCGGTTTCGCCGATGCCGACCACGCGGGGCAATTGGCTGCGGCCGACAAGGTCTTCGACCGTGGGCTCCTGCACGCCTTCGTTGTCGGGGTGCACGCCCACCGTGGCCCAGATGTTCGGGCACTGCAGCGCCACCGAGTGCACCTGGGGGAATTCTTCCAGCGTGGTGCTGATGCACAGGGCCCTGTCGACCTGGTTGGCGGCCATGTCGGCCAGGACGTGGTCAAGCTTGCCCTGGTAGTCGGGGAAATTGAGGTGGCAGTGGGAATCGACGAACATGGCTCAGGCAGAAGTCAGGCGGGGCAACCCGCGATGATGCCTGAAAGCCATTGCCCTGCGCCCGATCAGAGGATCAGAGCGTTTGCGTGGGCTTGCTCGACGAGAGGTTGGTGCCCAGGATCTGCTCGATCTTGACGCGCAGAAGGCGGGTTTTGTCGTCCGCCGGGAAGCGAACGCCCACGCCTTGGGTGCGGCCACCCGAGGCATTGGCCGGCGTGATCCAGGCAATCCTGCCGGCCACGGGGTAGCGCTGGGGGTCTTCGGGCAAGGACAGCAGCAGGTAGATGTCGTCGCCCAGGCTGTACTCGCGGGTGGTGGGCACGAACAGGCCGCCGTCGGTGAACGCAGGAATGTAGGCGGCGTAGAGCGCGCCCTTTTCGCGGAACACCAGTTGGATGACGCTGGGGCGCTGAGCGCCCGCGGAGCCAGAAGAAGGCGCGGCAGAACCGCCTGAACCGGTCAGGAGGGATCCGTTGCTGTTCGCGCCTTTGCCGCCCACGGCAGCGAAAGCCGAAGGCATGGCGGTTGTCTGAAACTCGCTCATGTTGGGCATCAGTGTAACGTCGGGCGACCACACCAAGCTGTGAAATTAGCCCCTGCAGCGCCCTGCTTTACCTTCCGTCACAGCTCATTCGGGGGCCAAGCCTCAGCCTCGCGGGTTCGTCCGAGTCGGGCGGACCCGCAAGATGGCGCGGGCCTGCAGCAGCAGCGTTTCCAGCTTGAGCGACAGGTTCCAGGGGTGATCGGCATGGCGGCGGACCTTGCCCAGCTCTTGCGCCCACTGGTTCAGGCGAGCGAGTTCAGGGGGCGGAGGCAGGCTTTCAGCCGGGAAGTAGCGGGGGGCGGTGCCAACGGCCACACGGGCGAGGTCGTGGCAAAGTTTCTGCAAGGTCTCGACCACCAGCGCCAGGGGCCAGGCGGCCATCGGACCGGCCTCTCCCCGGGCCACGCCCTGGGGGATCAGGGGCCAGGCGCGGGCGTCCAGTCCCACTGCCTGCCGGTCTCGGGCTGTCAGGGGCTGGCCGCCCGAGGCGTCAAGCAACAGGCGGGCTGCGGCGGCATCGAGGCCCGTTTCGGCCGACAGCCATTGGCTGGCCAACTCGGGCTCGGGGCTGGGCAGGGCCCAAGCCTGACAGCGGCTGCGCACCGTGGGCAAAAGCTGGTCGAGGGCCGAGCCGCTGAGCACGAAACGGACCTGGCCAGGCGGCTCTTCCAGCGTCTTGAGCAGGGTGTTGGCCGCGATGGCGTTCATTCGCTCAACGGGGTGGATGAGCACGACCTTGGCCCGCCCGCGCGAGGCCGTGTTCTGCGAGAACTGCACCACGGCCCGGATGGCATCGACCTTGATGTCCTGGCTGGGTTTTCGGGACTTGCGGTCGGACTTGTCATCGCCGGCATCGCCGCCGGCGTCGCCAGTGTCCCAGCCCAGCGTGGCCTGGAGGGCTTCGGGCAGCACGAGCATGACGTCGGGGTGCGAGCCCGCATCGAGCAGCCGACACGCCGTGCAATGCCCGCAAGCGGGCGCGAATGGGCTGCCCACGGGCGACTGTTCGCACAGCCAGGCGCGGGTCAGGGCCATGGCGAACTCGAACTGGCCCGTGCCCGGCAGGCCATGCAGCAGCACCGCGTGGTGGTGCAACTGGCCCAGCGCCGTTTGCAACGGTGCTTGCAGCCAGGGCCACAGCGGCGTGGACGAACGACCTTCGCTCATGCCCAGCCTTTGGCGGCGATGGTTTCGCGCACCTGCTCGGCCACTTCTTCAGGACGGGCATCGGCCTGGATGATGGCGAAGCGATCGGGTTGGGCTGCCTGACGGGCCAGGTAGCCCGAGCGGACCCGCTCGAAGAACGCCGCGTCCAGCGCTTCGAACCGGTCGGGTTGGCGGGCGGCCTGCAGGCGGCCGGCCGCCACCGCAGGCGGCAGGTCGAACAGCAGCGTCAGGTCGGGCTGCAGGCCTTCCTGCACCCACGTTTCGAGTTGACGCAGCACGCCCAACTCGAATCCGCGCCCCGCGCCCTGGTAGGCGAAGGTGGCGTCGGTGAAACGGTCGCACAGCACCCAGGCGCCGCGGGCCAGCGCCGGGCGGATCACCTGCTGGAGGTGGTCGCGGCGGGCCGAGAACACCAAAAGCGCCTCGGTCAACGGGTCCATGCTGTCGTGCAGCACGAGTTCGCGCAGCTTCTCGGCCAGGGGTGTGCCGCCGGGCTCGCGGGTGCGCACCACGTCCCTGCCCTGCTGGCGCCAGGCCTGCTCGAGCGCGTCGATGTGGGTGGTCTTGCCGGCACCGTCGATGCCCTCGAAGGTGATGAAGCGGCCTGGCAGGCTCATGGGCTTTTCCTGGGTCTGCGTTGGTATTGGTCAACGGCCCGATTGTGATCGTTCAGGTTCTCGCTGAAGGCGCTGGTGCCGTCGCCACGGGCCACGAAATACAAGGCCTTGGACGAAGCGGGCTGGACGGCGGCCATCAGCGATGCCTTGCCCGGCATGGCAATGGGCGTGGGCGGCAGGCCGCGACGGGTGTAGGTGTTGAAGGGCGTGTCGTCCTGCAGGTGGCTGCGCCGCAGGTTGCCGTCGAAGGCATCGCCCAAGCCATAGATCACCGTCGGGTCGGTCTGCAGGGGCATGCCGATGCGCAGGCGGTTGTGGAACACGGAGGCGATCATCGTTCGGTCGGCGGGGCGGCCGGTTTCTTTTTCGACGATGGAGGCCAGGATCAATGCCTGCAGGGGCGTGGTCAGGTTCGAGCCCGGCTGGCGCTGCTGCCAGGCGGCTTCGAGCTGGCGCTGCATGGCGTGGTGGGCCCGCTTGAGCACCGCCAGGTCGGTGGAGCCCTTGGCGTAGGCATAGGTGTCCGGGAAGAACTGGCCTTCGGCCGGCAGGCCGGGCGAGCCAATGGCGGCCATGATGGCCTGCTCGCTCATGCCCTGTGTGGCGGGTTTGAGGCCCTCGGCCCGTGCCAGCTCCGCCAGGAACTGTCGGAACGTCCAGCCTTCGATCAGGCGCACGACGGACAGGCGCACGTCACCCCGGACCATCATGCGCAGCAGGTCGCGCGGGGTGGTGCCGGCACCGGCTTCGTAGTTGCCGGCGCGGATCAGCCTGGCGTCACCCGAGAACCTGAACCACTGGTAGAGCAGCCAGTCCGACGTGTCGATGCCGGCGGCGACCCAATTGCGGGCGATCTCGCGGGGCGTCTGGCCGGGCTCGATGGCCAGCTCAGCGGTTTCGCCGCGCAGGGGCAAGGGGCGCTGCAGCCACCAGGCGCCAGCGGCGAGCATGGCTGCGGCCAGCAGCACGAGCGCCAGCAGCAGGGTGCGGATCACCCCACCGGCCTGGCGGGCAGAAGGGCGTTGACGTGAAGGGGTGTGTACCCGAGTGGCGTGCATGTGCATGGAGGGCATGATCATAATCACCCCATGAACGCGACCGCCCCCCTGACACCCCTTCACATCGATTCTTCGTGGCAAGGCGCCTTGCCTCTGTCCGATCTGGCCCTGATCCGCGCCGAAGGCCCGGATGCAGCCGCCTTCCTGCATGGCCAGCTGAGCCAGGATGTCACCCACCTGGGTCCGGGCGAGGCACGCCTGGCGGCTTACTGTTCGGCCAAGGGGCGCATGCAGGCCTCCGCCTTGATGCTGCGCCCCACGGACGAACAGGTGTGGCTGGTGACAGACGCCAGCATCCAGCCGGGCTGGCTCAAGCGACTCAAGATGTTCGTGCTGCGCTCGAAGGTGCAGTTGAGCGGCGGCGATGAGACGACACAGCTGTGGGGCCTGGCTGGGCAAGCCGCCTTGCAGGCGCTGGGCGATGCCGGCCAGGGCGCGGTGTGGTCCAGCCAGCCGCACGCATCGGGTCAGCTGGTGCGCCTGCCGGACGTGCAGCACGTGCCCCGCTGGCTGTGGATCGGCGCGCCCGAAGCCGCCGCCTGGCTGGGCGCCCTGCCCTCGCTGCCGGCGACCGCCTGGTCCTGCCTGGAGGTGCTCTCGGGCATCGCGCGCATCACGCAGGCCACTTTCGACCAGTTCGTGCCCCAGATGGTGAATTTCGAGCTGGTCGGTGGCGTGAACTTCCAGAAAGGTTGCTACCCAGGCCAGGAAATCGTGGCCCGCAGCCAGTATCGCGGCACGGTCAAGCGCCGCGCCTTCCTGGCGCAGGTCGATGGCCCTGCGCGGGCCGCCCAGGAGGTGTTTGCCGCTGGCGACCCGGGGCAGCCTGCCGGGATGGTCATCCTGGCAGCGCCTGCCCCTGACGCGGGCGCAGCGGGGGCTCAACATGTCGTGCTGCTGGAGCTCAAGCTCGCCGCGGCCACCGAACAGGTCACGCTGGGTGCCCCCGATGGCCCGGTTTTGCGCTTCCTGCCCCTGCCCTACGACATGCCATCGCCCGACAGCGATGCATGAATGCGGCAGTGCGTCAATTTCTTAACGGCAATCGGCCTCGCTGCGGCGCAGCATGCACCATGTGGGGCGAATGTGCGCCTCTCATCGGGTACGCTCAAGTCGCTTTCTCACTGGGCATGGGTCGAGATGAGGCCACAAGCTGACACACCCGCATCGTTGTTCATCTACTTCAGGCTGACAGGCTCGCGTGCCACCGAGGCACTGCAGCGGCTTGGCGCCATGCAGGCCGACCTGCGTGCCCGCCACCCTGGTCTGACGGCACGCCTGCTGGCGCGCACCGACAGCCAGGACAGCACCGAGCCCACCTGGATGGAGGTTTATGAACATGCCCATGGCCTGAGCGAAGCGTTCCTGGCCGACCTGCGCGCCGCGGTGCAAGCGCTGCCCGCGGGCCTGATCGGCCCCCGTCACACCGAATCGTTCGCCGAGTTCCGCCTGCCCACCGGGCACGCGACCTGAAGGAGACTGCTGTCATGTGTCTCGTTGCTTTCGCCCTGGACCAGTCCAGCCGCTTTCCCTTCGTGATGGCGGCCAACCGCGATGAGTTCTTCGACCGGCCCGCCGCGCGCCTGGGCTGGTGGGAGCCCGATGGGGGTGGCCCTGCCATCCTGGGCGGTCGTGACCTGCATGCAGGCGGCACCTGGCTGGGCCTGACGGCTTCAGGCCGCCTCGGCATGGTGACCAACATCCGCAACCCGGAAAACATGGATCCGCAGGCGCCGTCGCGGGGCTCGATCGTGCCGCAGTGGCTCAAGGGCGAGCTGGGCATGCCCATGCTGTGGCCCCGCCTGGCCATGTCGGGCTACAACGGTTTCAACCTGATCGCGCTCGATTTTGCGCAGGGCGAGTGCTTCTGGGTCAACAACCGCAAGCTCTACCCCGAACGGCTGACCAAGGGCGTCTTCGGCCTGTCGAACGCGCAGCTCAACACGCCCTGGCCCAAGGTGCAGAACCTCAAAGCCACCTTGCGCAGCGCCGTGGGCCAGGCCAAGGACGCAGAAGAGATGGCCTCGGTGCTGTTCGAGGCGCTGGCCGACGACACCCGCGCAGCCGATGCGCAGCTGCCGCACACCGGCGTGTCGAAGGAATGGGAGCAACTGCTGTCTTCGGCCTTCATTCGAGACGGACAGGGCCTGTACGGCACCCGCTGCTCGACCGTGATCGTGACCGAGCGCCACAACAAGCGCCTGGTGACCCACGTGATGGAGCGCACCTTTTCGCCGCAGTCGAACCTGGCGCTCATGCGCCGCGTGAGCCTGCGCAACTGGCCCCCGCGCCACACGATGTCGTCGGTCGATGTGGCCAAGCTCGAGGCCACCTTGCCCCCGCCTTCGCTGCGGCACGACGAGGTGTTCGAGAGCAGCGCCATCACCGAGCACGACGAAACGCAAGTCAAGGAGATGGCGGAGACCCGGCGGCACAGGGCCCGCAGCCTGATCAAGCCCGCCTCGGGCCTGGGCATCAAAGCCTGAGCGTCATGCGTTGGTGGGGGATGCCCACCTCGTCGAAGACGGCGCCCTGCGGTTCGAACCCGGCGTCCGCGTAAAGCGGCATGGCGGAAACCTGGGCGTGCAGCGAGAGCTGCGTCTTGCCCAGCAGGCGGGCCTCTGCGATCAGCGCCGACAGGATCAAGCGGGCCAGGCCCACGCCCCGGCTGCTGCGCAGCACGGCCATGCGGCCAATTCGAGCATGCTCGTGGCCATCGTCAGGGGCTTCGCCGCTGAGGATCAGCCGCCCGGTGCCCAGAGGCAAACCGCTCAGGTTGGTGACCACCGCGTGCACCGCGCTGGCGTCGTCTGCGTCCCATTCTTGCGATGCAGGGATGCCCTGTTCTTCGACGAACACCGCCGTGCGCACGGCCCGGGCGGCCACCTGCTGGCTGTTCCAGTCACCGAGTTGCACATCGTGCACCGCCCTGCCCTGCTCCCAGGCGTCCAGCTGGGCACGCAAGCTGTCGGGAACGGGGCTGGAGCGGCCTGTGGCCAGGCTGGTGTGCACGTAAACCACCTCGCCGGTGACGATGAGTCGGCCCTGGCACCACGCCGCCCATTGCAAGGTCAGCGAAGAATTGCCGATGCGCTCGCAGCGGATGCCGATGTCCAGCCAGTCATCGAGCCGAGCCGGCGCGTGGTACTCGAGCGTGTTGCGGCGAACGAAGATGTCGCCGCCCGCGTGCTTGAACGCATCCGGGTACGGCAGCCCGACGGCTCGCCAGTAGTCGCTGGAGGCGACATCGAGGTAGGTCAGGTAGTGGCCATTGAAGACCACCTGCTGGGCATCGACCTCCGCCCACCGAACCCGCAGGCGGTGGTGGAAGCGGAAGTCGCCCGGCAGGCTCATGGCATCAAGCCGTGGTCAGCGCAGCTCGCGGCGCAGGATCTTGCCCACCGGGGTCTTGGGCAGCTCTTCGTTGCGGAACTCGACGATGCGGGGGATCTTGTAGCCGGTCAGGTTCTTGCGGCAGTGCTCGATGATCGCTTCCTTGGTCAGGCCGGGGTTGCGCGGCACGATGATGACCTTGACGCGCTCACCGGCGGCCTCGTCGGGCACGCCCACGGCGGCGACTTCCTTGACGTCGGGGTGCATGGCGACGACGTCTTCGATCTCGTTGGGGTACACGTTGAAGCCCGAGACCAGGATCATGTCCTTCTTGCGGTCCACGATCTTGAGGAAGCCGTTCTCGTCCATCACGGCGACGTCACCAGTGGCCAGCCAGCCTTCGCTGTCGATGACCTTGGCGGTTTCTTCGGGGCGGTTCCAGTAACCCTTCATGACCTGCGGGCCGCGCACGCACAGCTCGCCCGGCTCGCCGATGTTGGCCCAGGAGCCGTCGTCACGGCGGCAGCGCACCTCGGTGGAAGGCACGGGCACGCCGATGGAGCCGGTGAACACGGGGCGCGGCTTGCTCAGGTCGACCGGGGCTTGCGTCACGATGGGCGAGCACTCGGTCAGGCCGTAGCCTTCGACGATGGGGCAACCGGTGACCTGGTTCCAGCGCTCGGCGGTGCTGCGCATCAGGGCCATGCCGCCGGCGATGGGCAGCTTCAGCTTGGAGAAGTCGAGCTTGGCAAACGCCGGGTCTTCGAGGAAGGACGCGAACAGCGTGTTCACGCCCGAGATGCCCGAGAAGCGCTCGTTCTTGAGGATCATCATCACGCGCTTGGTGTCGCGCGGGTTGGCCACCAGGATGTTGCGACCGCCCAGGGCCATGAAGATCAGGCCATTCACGGTCAGCGAGAAGATGTGGTACATAGGGATGAGCGTGACCACGGTCTCGACGTCGTCCGTCAGTTGGCCTTCGGCAAAGGCCAGGGCCTGCTGGCAGTTGGCCAGCACGTTGCGGTGCGTGAGCATCGCGCCCTTGGACACGCCGGTGGTGCCGCCGGTGTACTGCAGGAAGGCCAGGTCGTCAGGCTTGACGTCGGCCGGCTTGAACTTGGCCTTGGCGCCTTCCTTGAGGATGTCGCGCATCCACTTCGAGCCAGGCAGGCTGTAGTCCGGCACCATCTTCTGGACCTTGCGCAGCACGAAGTTCAGCAGGCGGCCCTTGGCGTTGATGAATCCGTCGGAGAGCAGGTCGCCGATCTGGGTCAGCACCACGCGCTTGACACCCGTGCCGGGCATGGCGTCCTGCAGCGTCTTGGCGAAGGTCTCCATCACGATGATGGTTTCGGCTCCGCTGTCTTTCAGGGCGTGGGCCAGTTCACGCGAGGTGTAGAGCGGGTTGATGTTGACCACCACCGCGCCGAGCTTGAGCACCGCGAACAGGCACACCGGGTACTGGAAGGTGTTGGGCAGCATGATGGCGACGCGGTCGCCCTTCTTGACACCCTGGCTCTGCAGCCAGCCAGCAAACGAGCTCACGAGTCGATCGAGCCGATCGTTCGTCATTTCCGTGCCGATGCTCACGAAGCCCGGCCGTTGGCGGAACTTGTTGATGCACTCGTCGAAGTACTGGCCCAGCGACTGGTACTTGTTGACGTCGATTTCGTGGGCCACGCCCTTCACGTAGGACGACAACCAGATGCGGTTGGTGGACCCATCGGGGTTGACGATGGACATGCCCGGCTGCAGGGCGGCGGCGGCGGATTGGCTCATCTGGATCTCCTCGTGTACCGGCGCCAAGACCGCTGCGGGACTTGGCGCGGGGGCGACTTGCGGCCCGTTTCATGACGACAGCCCCGGTGTGATGCCGGGGCCGCCATGTTGCTTTTTGTCTCAGCTTTCGAGTTTAGCAACCCTGAAGGCCGATCGATCGACGATCTGACACATCAGGGTCGTCAGACCCTCCATTCGCGCCTCAGCGCTCCAGGATCGCGACCACGCCCTGACCACCTGCTGCGCAGATGGAGATCAGGCCACGGCCCGAACCCTTTTGCGCCAGCATCTTGGCCAGCGAGGCCACGATGCGACCACCGGTGGCGGCGAAGGGGTGCCCCGCGGCCAGCGACGAGCCGTTGATGTTGAGCTTGCTGCGGTCGATCGAGCCCAGCGGCTTGTCCAGGCCCAGGCGCTCCTTGCAGTACTTCGGATCTTCCCAGGCCTTGAGGGTGCACAGGACCTGGGCGGCGAAGGCTTCGTGGATTTCATAGAAATCGAAGTCCTGCAGCGAGATGCCAGCGCGGTTGAGCATGCGGGGCACGGCGTAGGCCGGCGCCATCAGCAGGCCTTCCTTCTTGTTGAAGAAGTCCACAGCGGCCACTTCGGAGAAGGTGATGTAGGCCAGCACGGGCAGGTTGCGGGCCTTGGCCCACTCTTCGCTGGCCAGCAGCACGGCGGAGGCGCCATCGGTCAGCGGGGTCGAGTTGCCCGGCGTCAGCGTGCCCTGGCCGGGGGCGATCTTCTTGTCGAAGCAGGGCTTGAGCGAGCGCAGCTTCTCGATGCTCAGGCCTTCGCGAAGGTTGTTGTCCTTGCTCACGCCCTTGAACGGGGTCATCAGGTCGGCAAAGAAGCCTTCCTTGTAGGCGCGCGCCAGGTTGGCGTGGCTGGCTGCGGCCAGCTGGTCCTGCTCCTCGCGGGGGATGCCCCATTCGCGGGCCATCAGTTCGGCGTGCTCGCCCATCGAGAAGCCAGTGCGGGGCTCGCCGTTCTTCGGGATGTTCGGCTTGAGCAGCATCGACGGACGGATCTTGGCCAGCGCCTTGAGCTGCTCGCCGGTGCTCTTGCCGCGGTTGGCTTCGAGCAGGATCTTGCGCATCTTCTCGTTGACGCCGATGGGGGCGTCGGAGGTGGTGTCCACGCCGCCACCGATGCCGCACTCGATGTGGCCCAGGGCGATCTTGTTGGCCACCAGCATGATGGCCTCGAGGCCGGTGCCGCAAGCTTGCTGCAGGTCGTAGGCCGGGGTCTCGGGCGACAGGGTGGTCGACAGCACGGTCTCGCGCACCAGGTTGAAGTCACGGCTGTGCTTCATGACGGCGCCGGCTGCCACGTCACCCAGGCGTTCGCCGTGCAGGTTGAAGCGGTCGACCAGGCCCTGGAAGGTGGCGGTCAGCATGTCCTGGTTGGAGACGTGCGAGTAGACGGTGTTGGAGCGGGCGAAGGGGATGCGGTTGCCACCGATGATGGCGACGCGACGGATGGTGCTCATGAAAGGTCCTTGGGGTGGAAGGTGTTCGATGCGGTGATTCGGCGAAGCGGTGGCTCAGTACCGAACGTGACCGCGGAGGTGGGGCTTGTCGCCTTTGGCGTTGCGGACTTCGAAGATCGCCTCGCCCTCGCCGCGGTTGGCCCACAAGGAGGCGCGGGCAGGCAAGAACAAGGGGGTCTTGAACTCGACGATGACCTCGGCCTGGTCGACGGCTTCGCGCGGCATCAGGATGGCCAGGGCGCGGGCCTTGGTCCACATGCCGTGAGCGATGGCCTTCTTGAAACCGAGGAACTTGGCGGTCAGCGCGGACAGGTGGATCGGGTTGACGTCACCCGAGACCCGGCCATAGCTGCGGCCGATGCCGGCCCCCGCGAAGAAGTCGGCCTGGTGGGCCAGTGGGCGCTCGTCGTTGATCTGGCTGACGTAAGGCTCGCCACGCGGCTGCTTGACGCCCATGCGCAGCAAGGTCCAGGTGCTCTCCCACACCACGTCGCCAGCGCGCAGGGCGCGGGCGTGCAGCGTGAAGACCTGGCCCTTGTCGTGCTTGTAGAGCTCGCCCGTGCGCACCTCGATGCGCAGGGTGTCGCCCACGTTGATGCGCTTGATCAGCTTGGCGCTGTTGGCCAGGTGCACCAGGCCCATGGCGGGCCACGGGAAGGCCTTGGAGCCGAACAGCATCATGGCCAGCGGGAAGGCGTCCATGTGCGGCACCAGCATGGGCACGCCGTGGGCCTCGGTGAAACCGCAGACCTTGGCGTAGGCCTTCACGCGCTTGGCGTCGATGGTGACGCTGGGGCGCACGTAGGTGACCTCAGGCAGCGCATCGACCGCCACGCTGCGCTTGCTGCTCGAGCGCAACGCACCGAGGTTCAGGGCGATGGCGCTGGGCAGCTTCTTGACTTCGATGATCTTCATGGCGAAGGCGCTTTGGGTCAGCCGATCAGGCTCTGGCCGCACACGCGGATCACGTTGCCCGTGATGCCGGCGGAGGCGGGGCTGGCAAACCAGCCGATGGCCTCGGCCACGTCGACCGGCTGGCCACCCTGGCTCATGGAGTTCATGCGGCGGCCGGCTTCGCGGATGGCGAAGGGGATGGCAGCCGTCATGGCGGTCTCGATGAAGCCGGGGGCCACGGCGTTGATGGTGATGCCCTTCTTGGCGAAGATCGGGGCGGTGGACTGCACCATGCCGACCACGCCCGCCTTGGAGACGGCGTAGTTGGTCTGGCCCATGTTGCCAGCCAGGCCCGAGATGGACGACACGCAGACGATGCGGCCGCCGGTCTTGATGGCGCCGGCTTCGACCATGGCTTCGTTGATGCGCTCCTGAGTCGACAGGTTCACGTTCATGACGAGCTGCCAGAGGTGCTCCTTCATGTTGGCGATGGTCTTGTCGCGGGTGATGCCGGCGTTGTGCACGATGACGTCCCAGCCACCGTCGGCCTTGGCGGCCTCGATCAGCTTCTGCGGCGCTTCGTTCGAGCCGATGTCCAAAGCCAGGGCCTTGCCGCCGATCTTCTTGGCGACTTCGGTCAGGCCTTCCTGGGCCTGGGGCACGTCCAGGGCGATGACTTCGGCGCCGTCGCGGGCCATGCATTCGGCGATGGCCGCACCGATGCCGCGCGAGGCACCGGTGACCAGCACCTTCTTGCCGGCCAGGGGCTTGTCCCAGTCGGCCGGCACCACGGTTTCACCCACGGGCGCGCCGATGCGGATGACCTGAGCCGACACGTAGGCCGAACGCGGCGACAACAGGAAGCGCAGCGTCGATTCAAGCTGGCCTTCGGCGCCTTCTGCCACGTAGACGAGCTGGGCGTTGCTGCCCTTCTTGAGTTCCTTGCCCAGCGAGCGGGTCAGGCCTTCGAGGCCGCGCTGGATGGTGGCCTGGCGGTGCGAGGTGCAGCCTTCGGGCGGGCGACCGATGACGATGACGCGACCGCAGGGCAGCAGCGAGCGGGCGGCGTCGTGGAAGAACCAGTACAGCGCGTCGGACTGGGTGGAATCGGTCAGGCCGGTGGCGTCGAACACCAGGGCCTTGACCTTCTCGCCTGGCTGGCCGTTGCCGCCCCAGCGACCGGTGGTCAGACCGGACTGGTTGGCCACCGACACCCACTGGGGCAGGCGCTCGTGGGCCAGGGTCTGCGCGCCGATGCGCTTGAAGATGCCGGCCAGGGTGGACAGCAGTTGCGGCTCGCCGCCCCCGCCCACCAGCACGGAGCCCTTGATCACCGGCAGACCCGGTTGATGGCGTTCCAGCGGCATCGGCTTGGGCAGGCCCAGTGCGTTGACCAGCTTGGCACCAACGTTCGAGTTGGCAAAGTCAAGGTAACCGTCTTTCATGGGGGACTCTCGGAGAAAGGGCCGGCGGACGTGCACAGTCCAATGGGGCCAGGTTGCAACAACGATCTGTCAGATCGCCAGATCACGGGGGAAACACAATCAGGTGGTGGCGCTCACGGTTGACGACGGGGCCAGGGATTCGGGGGCTTCGGCTTGGGCCTGCCCGATCTGGGCCACGCCCGGCAGGTTGGCCATGGCACCGAACTCCGAGGCCTGCTGCGGACCGGGCAATGGCGCCTTCAGGGCCGCCACCATCAGGGAAGACAGGCGCGAGAGGATCACGGCTTCGTGATCGCCCTGCTGCTGGGTGAACTCGCGGATCAGGCGCTGGGTGTTGCCACCGGCCAGGATGCCCGACAGCGCGCCCATGGCGAAGTTCAGGCGAAAGCCCAAGTCCTCGCGGCTGAGTTCGGGCAGCGTGCGCTGGAAGGCGAAGAAAAAGCGCCCCAGCGTCTCGATGTAGTGGGTCTGGATGAAGTCGCGCACCACGGGCGACGGGTCGGTGTAGGCCCGGCCGATGAAGTGCAGGAAACGGTCGGCCCCTGGGGCGTCGCTGCGGAAGATGCGCACCGCCGGCAGGAACAGCGCCACCAGCACGTGCTCGCAGTTCAGTTGGGCTCCGTAATTGGACTCGAAGGCACCCAGCATGGCGCGGCGCTGGGCATCCAGTGGGTCGAGCCGGCGCGACAGCACCGCGTGGATCAGCGCGTCCTTGGTGCCGAAGTGGTAGTTCACGGCGGCCAGGTTGACGCCTGCGGCGCTGGTGATCTGGCGCATCGACATCGAGTCGAATCCGCCACTCACGAACAGCGACTCGGCCGCATCGAGGATGCGGGTCTTGGTGTCGGCGGGTGACAGGCGGGCCGTTGCCATGCGGTGGTGTCTCCTGGGTCCTGCTCAGCGGGAACAGGACGAACGTTTCAAACGTCCGTTTTAGTTACAGGCGCGTATGGTATGTCAGCGCAAGCGCCTTGACACGGCTTTGACGCACGAAATGTGGGGACTCCCCCGACCCAGGGGATTTCGTGGAAATTCGGACACGCAGGCCGATCGGTGTAAGCACGGGACATCAACAGGCGATTTCGGGACATCCCTGAGCGAGGTGTCGGGCGGCGAGGACACGGCCCTCGGGGTGGCTCGTTATGATCCCGACGACCCCGCATGCAGACAAGCTAAGAAGGCCCGCCATGTCGACCATCCTCTACCTCACCCAGATCCAGTTCGACTTCGGCGCGGTGCGCCTGCTCGCCAGCGAGTGCGAGCGCATCGGCATCCGTCGCCCGCTGGTCGTGACCGATGCGGGGGTGAAGGCCGCCGGGGTGCTGCAAAAAGCCCTGGATGCGCTGGGCGACCTGCCCGTCACCGTCTTTGACCAGACCCCGCCCAACCCGACCGAGGCCTCCGTGCGCGCCGCGCACGAGGTCTGGCGGGCATCGGGCTGCGACGGCCTGATCGCCGTGGGCGGTGGCTCCAGCATCGACCTGGCCAAGGGCCTGGCGATCATGGCCACCCACCCGGGTCCGCTGACCACCTACGCCACCATCGAAGGCGGCTCGCCCAAGATCACGCCGCAGGCCGCCCCGTTGATCGCCGTGCCCACCACCGCGGGCACCGGCTCTGAGGTGGCGCGTGGCGCCATCGTCATCGTCGACGACGGCCGCAAGCTGGGCTTTCACTCCTGGAACCTGATGCCCAAGGCCGCCATCCTTGATCCGGAGCTGACCCTGGGGCTGCCGCCCTTGCTCACCGCCGCCACCGGCATGGACGCCATCGCCCACTGCATGGAAACCTTCATGTCGGCGGCCTTCAACCCGCCGGCCGACGGCATCGCGCTCGATGGCCTGGAGCGGGCCTGGGCGCACATCGAGCGCGCCACGAAGGACGGTGCCGACCGCGAAGCCCGCCTGAACATGATGAGCGCCTCCATGCAGGGCGCCATGGCCTTTCAAAAAGGGCTGGGCGCGGTGCACAGCCTCAGCCACAGCCTGGGCGGCGTGAACCCGAAGCTGCACCACGGCACCTTGAACGCCATGTTCCTGCCGGCCGTGATCCGCTTCAACGCCGAGGCCGAGTCCATGAAGAAGGACCGCCGCCTGGCCCGCATGGCGCACGCGATGGGCCTGGGCTCGGCGGGTGACGTGCCCGAGGCCATCCGCGACATGAACGCGCGCCTGGGCCTGCCAAAGGGCCTGGCCGAGCTCGGCGTGCAGCGCGAGTGGTTCGACAAGGTGATCACCGGCGCGCAGGCCGACCACTGCCACAAGACCAACCCGCGTGTGGCCACGGCGGAGGAATACCGCGCTTTGCTGGAAGCCTCGATGTGACTTGGCCGACGGGCAGGCCGGGGGTCAGCCCCCGCCCTGCCCTTCATCGCTTGCCGTGACGCGGGGCTGCTCCCGCGTGACCATGACCTGGTCGATGCGGTGGCTGTCGACGTCCATCACCTCGAATCGGAAACCGCCAAAGCTCAGGTGGTCTGTCTTGCGCGGCACGCGGCGCAGCGTCACCATCATGAAGCCGGCCAGGGTCTCGTAGTCGTCCTGGCGTGGCAGGTCTTCGAGGTCCAGCGCGCGCAGCACGTCCGGGATGGGCGTGACGCCATCCATCAGCCAGGAGTTGGCGTCGCGCTGCACGATCTGCTCGTCGTCCAGCGGCGTCACCAGGCTGCCCATCACCGTGTTCATCACGTCGTTGATGGTGATGATGCCCACCACCAGGCTGTACTCGTTGACGATGACGGCGAAGTCGTCGTAGGCCTGCCTGAACTGGTTGAGCACCTCGGTCAGGCTCAGGCGGTCGGGCACCATCAGCACCTTCTTGATCAGCCCCGAGCCCTGCAGCACGATGGGCTGGCCGTTGAAGACGCGGCTGAGCAGGTCTTTCGAATCGACGTAGCCGACCACGTGGTCGATGTCGCCATCGCAAACCAGGTAGGTCGAGTGCGGCTGCTGCTCGATGCGAGCGCGGATGACGGCCTCGCTGTCGCCCAGCAGCAGGTGCACGATGCGGTCGCGCGGGGTCATGGCGCTGGTGACCAGTCGGGTGTCGAGCTCGAAGACGTTCTCGATCACCTGCTGACCGGTGGCGGCCAGCACGCCGGCTTCGGTGCCGGCCTGGGCCATGGCCAGGATGTCGTCGGACGTGACGGCTTCGTCGCGGCGCTCGGGCAGGCCCAATAGCTGGAACAGCGCGTCGGTCAGGCGCTTGAAGAACCACACCAGCGGCCGCACCACGCGCAGGAAGGTCTGCATGGGGCCCACCACGCGCAGGGCCACCTGCTCGGGCGCGATCATGCCCAGGCGCTTGGGGACGAGGTCGGCGATCAGGATGAACAGGCTGGTGACCAGGGCGAAGGACAGCAGCGTGGCGGCGGTGTCGACGTAGGCCGCGTCGAGCTGCACCGCTTGAAGCAGGCGAGTGAAGTACGGCGAGAAAGCGCCCTCGCCCACCACCCCACCGAGGATCGCCACGGCGTTCATGCCGATCTGGATGGCGGTGAAGAAGTCGCCGGGCTCGTCCTGCACGGCCAGCACGCGCCTTGCGCGAAGGTCACCGGCATCGGCAAGCTGGCGCAGGCGCACGCGGCGCGAAGCGGCCACGGCCAGTTCAGACAGAGAGAAGAAGGCGCTCGCGGCGATCAGGGCCGCGATCAGCAACAGGGCGACGATCGGGTCGGCGGTCATGTCGTCAGTGTAGTCACAGGGGCTTGAGCGCGTCGGCCGGGCAGCCTCGGCTCAGCCAGTCCTGCCACTCGTGGGCCAGTTGCCTGGAGCGCTCCACCGCCTCCACCCACACCTTCATGCGCTGGGTGGGCGCCAGCGCGGTGAAGTCGGTGCGGTCGGGCAGCTTGCCACGCGGCAGGGTGCGCACCCAATCGGGGTTGGGGCAAAGCAGCACGACGTTGTCCAGCCAGGGCGTGGCGCGGTGGCGCCAGCGCAGGGACTTGTCGAGCCAGCCGGGCACCACCTGCTGCTGGAAGTGCGGGTAAAGCACCAGGCCTTCGTCCATGCTGGCGTAGGGCCAGTGCACGTGGTAGTCGACCAGGCCGCCGTCCCAGTGGGCACCCGGCCGCGTGGCCCCGGGGATGCTCGGCACGCCTTCGAGCATGAAGGGGATGCTGCACGAGGCCAGCATGGCGGGGATGAAGTTGTCGCGGCTGAGCGCGAGCTGCTGCGTGGGCAGGTCGCGCAATGGCACCGGCAAGGCCTCCCCTGGCGACGAGAACACGTGGCGCTCGAGGAACAGGCCCACGGCCTTGCGCGACAGCGCGTTGCTCAAGGCCAGTCCGGCCAGACCCGCCGCCGTGCGAGCCGGGCTGTTGCGCCGCAGGATCTGCCTGCCGCGCGAGGTCAGCACGTGCACGCGCCAGCGCGGGTGGGCGATCAGCGCGTCGATGTCCTGCCCGAAAAAGTCGGTCAGCGTGTCGATGAAGCCGGCCGTGATGCGAGCCGCCGATGGCATGCGGCGCCCTGCCTCGGGCTCGATGTGCTGGTGGATGTAGCCATGGGCCAGCGCCTCGAACGCGCGCTTCGGGTCGGGCATGGCGGCGGTGGCCATGCGCCAGGCACCGATGGACGCGCCCACGAGGTGGACGCTGTGCCCGCCTTGCGGCAGCCAGTCGCCAAACAGGTGCTGGTCGAGGTGCGTGAGCATCAGGCCCTTGGGGCCGCCGGCCGCAGCCGGAACCAGGCGGATGTCAGCGGGTGACAAACCATTTCGCTGGATGTGCAGGCGGGCGCGCTCGCCCACGTGGATGTGCAAGGCCTTCATACGCGAGCGAGCATAGCCGAGATGCGATGGCCCCAGCCCCGGTGCGACGAGACAGGCCTGTCACAATGGGCAGGCAGCCCCCATCGCCCATGTCCACGCCCACCCGCCGCCCCATCGTCATCCCGATCAAGCCCGTGTCAGCACCTGCGGCTGAAAGCGCGGCCGCATGCGGTCACGATCACGAACATGGTGAAGAACATGCGCATGACCACGGGCCTGCCCATGCGCACGATCACGCAGGTGCCGATTGTTGTGCTCCAGACCTCGGCGCCCCTGCGCCGCGCCCTGCCGCCGCACCACCCGGCACGGCGGCCGTTCGCTGGCGCATCGAGCAAATGGACTGCCCGACCGAGGAGCGGCTGATCCGGCAAAAGCTGAGCGGCATGAGCGGCGTTGAACGCCTGGACTTCAACCTGCTCCAGCGCGAGCTGACGGCCCACCACCGCCTGGACGACGTCAGTGGGCTGGAAACCGCCCTGCAGCAGATCGGCATGGCGCCGCGCCGCTTGCAGGCCGATGAGCCAGTGCTCCCGCCACCTGTGGCCGTGCCCGTGCGCACGCGCTGGCTGCTGGCGGCATCGGGCGCGGCTGCCGTGGCCGCCGAAGCGGTGGCCTGGGTCACGCAGGACGAAGTCAGCTGGCCGGTGATGTCCCTGGCGGCTTTGTCCATCGCGCTAGCGGGCGGTCCCACCTTGAAGAAGGGCTGGATCGCTCTGCGGCACCTCACGCTCAACATCCACTTCCTGATGACGCTGGCCGTGGGCGGTGCGCTGCTCATCGGTCAGTGGGCAGAAGCGGCCATGGTGCTGTTCCTGTTCGCGGTGGCCGAGGCCATCGAGGCCCTGTCGCTGGAGCGCGCCCGCAAGGCGGTGCAAGCCCTGTCCGCGCTGGCCCCCGACGTCGCCTGGGTGAAACAAGGCGAGGGTTGGATCAGCCAGGCCGTTGGCGAGGTGCCCGTCGGGACCTTGATCCGGGTGCGGCCGGGCGAGCGCATTCCCCTGGACGCGGTGGTCACCTCGGGCCAGGGAGCGGTCAATGAAAGCGCGCTGACCGGCGAGGGCCTGCCCGTGGACAAGTCCACCGGCGACCGCCTGCTGGCCGGCAGCGTGCTGGAAGATGGCAGCCTGCAAGCGCGCAGCACCGAAGCAGCCGGCCGCAGCACGCTCGCGCGCATGGCACAAGCCATCCAGGCCGCGCAAGCGCAGCGAGCCCCGATGCAACGCTTCGTCGACGAGTTCGCGCGCTACTACACGCCGGTGGTCGTGCTGATCGCCGTGTGCATCGCGGTGCTGGGACCGTGGCTCAGTGGCAGCGACTGGCATGAATGGCTGTACGAGGCCCTGGTGCTGCTGGTGATCGCCTGCCCTTGCGCGCTGGTGGTGTCGACGCCGGTGACGGTGGTCAGTGGCCTGGCTGCCGGGGCCAGGCAAGGCATCCTGATCAAAGGGGGCGCGCACCTGGAAGCCGGACAGAAGCTGCGTGCGATGGCGCTGGACAAGACCGGCACGCTCACCGAAGGCCGCCCCGCCCTCACCGATTGCGAACCGCTGGGGCGCTGGAGTGCTGCCGAAGCCCTGTTGCTGGCGGCGAGCCTCGATGAACACAGCACCCACCCGGTTGCGCAAGCCGTCGTGCAAGGCTGGCGCTTCGGCGCTGAGCCGGATGCGCACCTGCTGCCCGTCAGTGGCTTTCAGCTGCTCAGCGGCCGCGGCGTGAGCGGGCAGATCGATGGGCGGACCTGGTGGCTGGGCAACCCGCGCCTGATGGCCGAGCAGGGCATGCAGCACGACGATGCGATGGCTCACCTGCAGGCGCTGGAGCAACAAGGCAAGACGGCCTTCGTGCTCTTCAACGAAGCCGACGTGGTGGCCGTGCTGGGCGTGGCCGACACCGTGCGTGAGCATGCCCGCGAGGCGTTGGTGGCCTTGCGCTCCCTGGGCGTGCACACCGTGATGCTCAGCGGCGACAACCCCGTCAGCGTCGGGCACGTGGGGCGCCAGCTCGGCCTGGCCGATGCACGCGGTGGCCTGCTGCCGCAGGACAAGCTGGATGCCATCGCTGCGTTGAAGTCCAGCCATGGCAGCGTGGCCATGGTGGGCGACGGCGTCAACGACGCACCTGCGATGGCCCGCTCCGACGTGGGCTTGGCCATGGGTGCGGCGGGCACGGCCACGGCGCTGGAGACCGCCGATGTCGCCATCATGGACGACGACCTGCGCAAGCTGCCGGCCTACATCCGCCTGAGCCGAGAGACCGCCAACGTGCTGTGGCAGAACATCGTGCTGGCGCTGAGCATCAAGGCGGTGTTCTTCGTGCTGGCCTTCACCGGCCAGGCCACGCTGTGGATGGCGGTGTTCGCCGACATGGGGGCTAGCCTGCTGGTGGTGTTTAACGGGATGCGACTGCTGCGCTGGAAGGCGTGAGGGCCGGCCTCTTCGCTCATCAGCGGGGTGGGGATGGGTTTTGTCCCGTTGGAGTGACGAATTGGGGGCGAGGGGCGCCTGCGCCGGCCTTGCGCGGGGCACCACCGAGCGTAGCCGCTGTCACCTCTTGAACACGGGCCAAGTGGTTCACCAGTCAGGACACCGCACATGTCGGGCCGGCGCAGGCACCCCTCGCCCCCAATTCGCGACGCAACGTGGCATGCGGAGAAGTAAGAAGGGCGACGCAAAGCGTCGCCCTTCTTACGCCACCCCCACGCCGTGCGCCGGTGGTTCGGGTTCGGTGGGTGGGGTGGGTGTGAGCCGGCCCGACATGTGCGGTGTCATGGCTCGACCACAGCTTGGTCGGTGTTCAAGGGGTGATGCAGACATCGCTCGGTGGCGCCCCGCGCAGGGCCGGCTCACACCCATCCCACCCACCGAATCACGCACCAGCCACCGCACGCCCACAAAAACTCACTTCTTCAGCTTGGCAAACGCCGCAGCCATGGCCGAAGCAGGCTGCGGCGCCTGCCCTCGCCCGCCCCCGCCCTGGCGCTCATTGCGCGCAGCCGGCCGGAAGCTGTTGTCGCGCGAGCCACCTGGGGCCCCCTGCTTCGGCACAGCGGCGTCCAGCTTCATCGTCAGCGAGATGCGCTGGCGCGAAAGATCGACCTCCAGCACCCGCACCTTGACGATGTCGCCCGTCTTGACCACCTCGCGGGCGTCGTTGACGAACTTGTTCGACAACTGGCTCACGTGCACCAGGCCGTCCTGGTGCACGCCCAAGTCGACGAAGGCGCCGAACTGCGCCACGTTGGACACCGTGCCTTCCAGCACCATGCCCTCCTTGAGGTCCTTGATGTCCTCGACGCCATCGTTGAAGCGCGCCACCTTGAAGTCGGGGCGCGGGTCGCGACCGGGCTTTTCCAGCTCGAGCAGGATGTCCTTGACCGTGATGACGCCGAACTTCTCGTCGGCGAACAGCTCCGGCTTGAGCGTGCGCAGCACATCCGACTTGCCGATGAGCTCCTGCGCGGTCTTGCCGGTGTGCGACAGCATCTTCTGAACCACCGGGTAGGTCTCGGGGTGCACGCCCGAAAAGTCCAGCGGGTTGTCGCCATCGCGGATGCGCAAAAATCCAGCTGCCTGCTCGAAGGTCTTGGCGCCCAGGCCGGCCACCTCCATCAGCTGCTTGCGGTTGCGGAAGGCCCCGTTGGCATCGCGCCAACGCACGATGCTGTTGGCCACCGCCGAGCTCAGGCCCGACACGCGCGACAGCAGCGGCGCCGAGGCGGTGTTGAGGTCCACGCCCACGCCATTGACGCAGTCTTCGACCACGGCGTTCAAGGTGCGCGCCAGCTCGCTCTGGTTGACGTCGTGCTGGTACTGACCCACGCCGATGCTCTTGGGGTCGATCTTGACCAGCTCGGCCAGCGGGTCCTGCAAACGGCGGGCGATGGACACCGCACCGCGCAGGCTCACGTCCAGCTCGGGCAGCTCCTTGCTGGCGAACTCCGAAGCCGAGTACACCGAGGCCCCCGCTTCGCTGACCACGACCTTGTCGATCACGGCGCCAGGCGCGAGCTGCTCCAGGCGCTTGATGAGGTCGCCGGCGAGCTTGTCCGTCTCGCGGCTGGCCGTGCCGTTGCCGATGGCGATCAGGTTCACGCCATGCGCGGCGCACAGCTTGGCCAGCGTGTGGATCGAGCCTTCCCAGTCCTTGCGGGGCTCGTGCGGGTAGACCGTGGAGGTGTCCAGCACCTTGCCGGTGTCGCTGACCACGGCCACCTTCACGCCGGTGCGGATGCCCGGGTCCAGGCCCATGACCACGCGCTTGCCGGCGGGTGCGGCCAGCAGCAGGTCGCGCAGGTTCTCTGCGAAGACCTTGATGGCGGTGGCTTCGGCGGCTTCGCGCAGGCGGGTGAAGAGGTCGCGCTCCAGGCTCAGGCTGAGCTTGACCTTCCACGTCCAGGCAATCGACTTGCGGATGAGCTCGTCCGCCGGGCGCTTCTTGTGCGACCAGCCCAGGTGGATGGCGATGCGGGCTTCGGCCATCGTTGGCTTGCCCGGCACCACCTCCTCGTCGAGCACCAGCTTGGCGTCGAGGATTTCCTGCGTGCGACCTCGAAAGACAGCCAGCGCGCGGTGCGAAGGCACGGTGCGGATCGGCTCGTCGTAGTCGAAGTAATCGCGGAACTTGGCAACGTCCGGGTTGTTCTCGTCCTTGCCGGCCATCAGCTTGGACTGGAACAGGCCTTCGTCCCACAGCCAGTCGCGCAATTTGCGGATCAGGTCGGCGTCTTCGGCCCAACGCTCGGACAGGATGTCGCGCACGCCGTCGAGCACGGCCAGGGCGTCGGCAAAGCCGGCTTCGGCGTTGACGAAAGCAGCCGCTTCGGCCTGAGGGTCGAGCGCCGGGTCGGCAAAGAGCTTGTCGGCCAGCGGCTCGATGCCCGCTTCGCGGGCGATCATGCCCTTGGTGCGGCGCTTTTGCTTGTAGGGCAGGTAGAGGTCTTCGAGTTCCTGCTTCGTGGGCGCGGCCTCGATGGCGGCGCGCAACTCGGGCGTGAGTTTGCCCTGCTCGTCGATGCTCTTGAGCACCGCCACGCGGCGGTCTTCCAGCTCGCGCAGGTAGCCCAGGCGGGCTTCAAGGTCGCGCAGCTGGGTGTCGTCCAGCCCGTCGGTGGCTTCCTTGCGGTAGCGGGCGATGAAGGGCACGGTGGCGCCGCCGTCCAGGAGGTCGACGGCCGCTTTGACTTGGGCAGGGCGAACGCTCAGTTCGGCCGCCAGTTGCATCAGGATCTTGTCCACGCTCGGGTACCAGGGAGTCTGGGAGGTCGAAGAGGCGCGCAGTTTGCCACAGGGGCCTGGCGCGTCCAGGCAAGCTGGATCGGCGACAATCGAGGTTTGTGCTGAACCCTTCGCCGCCATGGCCCTGATCCCTTACTTCGTCCCCAAGTCGGTCCTTTTCAACCTGGACCCGGAAACCGCGCACGACCTGACCATCGGCGCGCTGGCCCGGTTGCAGAACACGCCGCTGGCCTGCCTGTGGGCCGAAAACCGCGTGCAGGACCCGGTGACGCTGGCGGGCGTCACCTTCCCCAACCGGGTGGGCATGGCCGCGGGCCTGGACAAGAACGGCCGCGTCATCGACGGCCTGGGCGCCATGGGTTTTGGCTTCGTCGAGGTGGGCACTGTCACGCCCAAGGCGCAGCCGGGCAACCCCAAGCCGCGCATGTTCCGCCTGCCGCAGGCGCGCGCCCTCATCAACCGCCTGGGCTTCAACAACGAAGGCCTCGACAGCTTCCTGGCCAACGTCAAGCAGGCGCGCTTTCGCACCAACGGCGGCATCCTGGGCCTGAACATCGGCAAGAACGCCGCCACGCCCATCGAGAACGCGGTCGACGACTACCTGATCGGCCTGGCCGGCGTCTACCCGCACGCCGACTACATCACCGTCAACATCTCCAGCCCCAACACCAAGAACCTGCGCGCGCTGCAAAGCGACGAAGCACTCGACGACCTGCTCGGCCGCCTGCAGGAGCGCCGTCAGCAACTGATCCAGCAGCATGGCCGCACCGTGCCCATGTTCGTGAAGATCGCCCCGGACCTGGACGAGACCCAGGTGGGCGTCATCGCCGCCACGCTTCAGAAGAACGGCATCGACGGCGTGATCGCCACCAACACCACCATCTCGCGCGAGGCGGTCAAGGGCCTGCAGCACGCCGAAGAAACCGGAGGCCTGAGCGGCGCGCCGGTGCTGGAAGCGAGCAACCAGGTCATCCGCCAGCTGCGTGCCGCGCTGGGCCCTCGCTACCCGATCATCGGTGTCGGTGGGGTGATGAGCGCGGCCGATGCGCGCGCCAAGCGCGACGCCGGCGCCGACCTCGTCCAGATCTACACCGGCTTGATCTACGAAGGCCCGCAACTGGTGCGGGACTGCGCCGAAGCGCTCAAGCGCGGTTGATCGCTCCCCAATCGCCTGACGGGCTGGGTTCAGGCGCCGGCTGAACCGGGCGCCTGCGGTGCGCCCTTGGCCTTGGCCGTGTCCGCAGGGCGATCGCCTCGGTCGATCAGGCGCAGCGCCTGCTCCCAGGTTTGCTCGCACTCCTTGGGCACCAGGGCCAGGGCGCGGGCGTAGCGAACGTAAGCCTGGTGCATGGCGACATGCGCTTTCTGTGGCTCCAGTGCCTGGGCCTCGACAATCTCGTTGGCCAGGCTGGCCACCGTGCGCAAGGTGGCCTCGGGGCCAACCGGTGTGCGAACAGGCTTTGTGAGGGCGCAGGGCTGCGAGGCTTGCACGATGCGGTCGTGCAAGCCCCAGTGGCGCAGCACGGCCACGGCCAGCGTGCCCAATTCCACCCCGAGCACCGCGCTGGCCGCGGCTTCCGCCGCCATGCCAGGCGTGGACGCTTCGCCCGACTCGGTTGGCGGCGAAGGCTGCATCAGGCGATGCATCTGCGCAGCCTCTTCGGGGAAGTGGTAGCGCATCAGCAGCCAGCCCAGGCGCTGCGACATGGCGGCCAGGCTGGCCTCTTCGTCGCTGATCGAGAACGGCGCCATCAACCGGGCGATGGCCCCGGCCAGGCATGCCCTGCGCAGCTCTTCTTCCAGGGCCTGCACCGAAGCCTCCCCCACCTCCGGGGAAAGCGAGGACTGCGCTCCCAGCACACCAGGCCACGGGCGCACCGACGCAGCCACTTTGCGGATGCCTGCCTGTCCCAGCAGCAACACGGCGCGCGACAAGGTCGTGACCCCGTCGTCGCTGCCTGGGCTGCGGTAGCTGGCGGTGTTGACGGTGCGCAGCATCTCCCACACCAGGGCGGGGTTCTTCACCACCACGTCGACGAAATCATCGACCCGCAGGCTTTCGGCCGACAGGCTGGCGAGCAAGGCGCGCTCGGTGCCAGGCCGGCCCGGCAAGGTGCCCACGCTGCTGAGTCGATCGAGCAGCAAGGACAGCGGCCCGCCAGACTCCTCCGACTGGGTCGTGATCCAGCCTTGCAAGGCGCTGAGCAGCGTGCGGGCGTTGAGGTAACGCTGGCGTTGCTGGCGGTCGGTGGCGCGGTTGACGATGGCCCGCAGGGTTTCGGGCACCGGGTGCGGGGTGGTCCAGGGCAAGCGCACGATTTCGCGGCCCACGCGGGCGGCCGCGCTGCACAAATCGGGGTCGTCCAGCGCCGGGTGGTTGGCCAGCAGGCGATGCAGCAGCAAGCCGGCCATGAGCACGTCGCGTTCGGCCTGTTGCCTGACGGCCTGGCGACCGCGCACGGCGCGCGGAGCCTGCCCCGGCTGCTGAGCCTCCAGGCCCACCGCCAGACCGAAAAGCTGCGCGTGGCCGGTCTTGTCGATGAGCACCGTGTGCAGGCCGAGGTCAAGGTGGGCTGCGCCACCGTCGTGGGCATAAGCCAGGCCCTCCAGCACCTCGGTCACCCAGCCGGCGACCTCCTGGGGGCTGGGAGGCGGGCTCGCCTGCAGGCGCTCCACCAGGGTCTGACCACCGTCGCGGGCGCAGGTCACGAAAGGCCAGCCATCGTGGCTGCCAACCTCCATGGTCTCGCACAGGCGCGGGTGCTTCAGGCGCGAGCAGGCCAGCACGTCCTGGGTCCACTCCTCGCGCTCCCGGTCATGGATGGGCTGAGCGCGGGGCACGCACAGCGAAACCTCCTGCTGCAGGCGCGGATCCCAGGCCAGCCAGGTGCTGGACGCCAGGCTGCGCCCGAGCATCTGGCGCAGTTCAAAGCGCCCGAACAGCCGCGGCGCGGAGGTTTGAGGGGGCTGGGCGATGGCCATGGCGGCGGGCAAGGCTGGGTCCTCGATGATGCTGGACGCGTGGGGTGACGAAGGAGGCAGAACGCCATGCGCTTTGCCCCTTTGTTACATGATGTGATTGCATCAAACAATCGAGCACAAGGAAACCTTCAGAAAGCCGGAAATACGGGTTCAGATTTCACGGTTCACGCCAGGGCACCCATTGTCCTGAACCGGTCACGAAAGCGCCATGCACGGCTTCCCCCGGCTGCAGGCGGCGAACCACCTCGACATAGCGCGCCATCTGGGCATGGTACGCCGCCAAGGAAAGCGGTTGTTCACCCAGTTTGTAGTCGATCACCCACCAGGCCGGTCCCGTTGGCGTGTCCACGGCCACCAGCCGGTCGATGCGCAGGATGTCGCCGGCATCGCTCAGGGTCACCTCGTTGCCCGCCCAGCGCAGGGCGTGCGGGTCCAGCCAGCGCTGCAAATCGGGTTGCGCCAGGATGGTCCTGACCCGATCGACGGCGTCCCGCCAATGGCTGGCTGGCAGTTGCAGGGCCTCGGCGGCGGTGTGCACGGCCTTGATCACCCGGGCCGGTTCGCGCTGCGCGGTGGGCAAGGCGGTCAGCAGCTCGAGCCCACGGTGCACGACCTGGCCCAGCACGCGCAGCAGCGCGCCCTCGGTGTCTTCGCCCCCGCTGGCGGCAGAGGCATCTCGCGCGGCCATCGCCGTTTCGGGGCGCACTGGCAGACGGGGCAAGGTCCGCAGGCGGGCAGCCGGCACATCGCCTGGCGGGCTCGCCTGGGCATCGGTGGCGGGCTGGGGGCACCAGGGCTGAGCCTGCTCAAGCGCGGGCGCCTGCGTCAACCGGCTCCACCAACTGGCGTTGCGATCGCCCCGGAAGGGCTCATGGGCACTGACGACCAGGCTGCTGCGAGCCCGGGTCAGCGCTACGTACAAGGCGTTGAGCTCCTCGCGCTGATCGGCTTGGCGTTCGGCCTCGAGGGCATCGGCCAGTGCCGGCGGAGGCTTTGCTTCCGAACGCACGAAGGCCACGCGTTGCGGGTGAGCGGCCCCCTCGGGCCAGTCCACCAGCAGGCCATGGCTCATGCTTCGCGAGGCAGCCGGGTCCGTGTCGACCAGGAAGACCACCTCGGCCTCCAGGCCCTTCGCACCGTGGATGGTCAACAGTTGCACCGCCCCCGCCTGCGTGCGAGCAGGCAGGGACTGGACCGACTGGCGCAGCGCCCGCACCCAGCGGTACGGCGTGGCGTCGCGGCCCGCGTCCATGTCGAGGCTGTGGCGCAGCAGGGCATCGATGTGAAACAGCGCCTGCTCTCGGTAACCCGGCGGGACCGTGGCGACCACGCGCTCCCGGGCTTCGCCTTCCTGCAGGATGCGCGTCAGCAGGTCGTGCGGTGGCAAGGTCTGCGCGGCCAGTTGCCAAGCAGCGAGCAGCCGCGACGCGCGCTGCAGTGCCGGCTCGCCGCCCTCCGGTGCGCCTGCGCCCAGTTGCATGAGGGCGTCCCACCAGTTGCCCCTGCTCTGGCGCGCCAGCGAAGCCAGGTGCATCAGCCCGTCATCCGAGGCGCCAAACAGCGGCGATCGCAGCGCATGGGCCAGCGCCAGATCGTGCTGGGGCGAGACCAGCACCTCGACCGTGGCCAGCAGGTCCTGCACCTCGGGGGTGTCGATCAGCGGGGTGCTGTCGGGGGCGATGTGCGGCACGCCGACATCATCGAGGGCCTGCGCGACCAGGTTCAGCATGGCCCGGGTGCGAGCCAGCACGAAGATGTCCTGCGGCAGGCGCTCGCCACGGTGAACCAGCTCGGCCACGGCCGCAGCGACTTGGGCCGCCTCCCTGCCCCTGGCGGTGACGCCGACCACCTCGCGGGGCTGGCTCAGGGTGTCACGCACATCGGCGTGCGCCTGCTCAGGCAGATCGGTGGTGGTGGCGCTGTCACCTGTCTCATCGTCACGGGGGACGCGGGGCAGCCGACGCACGCTGGACGGCGCCTGCGAGGCGGTGGTGTGAGGCCGAAACCCCGGGAAGGTGCCTTCCCGCGAGGCCTCGCCCATCACCTCGTTGAGCAACTCGATGACGCCCGGGGCGTTGCGGCGGGTGTGGTCGCAAGCCAGCAGTTGCCCGCCCAGGCCTTCGATGACGAAGCGCTTGGCAGCCTGGAAGACGCGCGGGTCGGCTCGGCGGAAGCGGTAGATGCTCTGCTTGGGGTCGCCCACGAGGAAGACGCGCACCGATGACGAGCCGCCCGCGCCCGCGTAGGCCGACAGCCAAGTGCCCAAGGCCTTCCATTGCAAGGGGCTGGTGTCCTGGAACTCGTCCATCAGCAGTTGACGAACCTGGCTGTCCAGGCGCCGCAGGACCCAGTCCGACAGGGACTCATCGCACAGCAGGCGGGCCGCGGCCAGTTCCAGGTCGGCCATGTCCGCCAGGCCGCGTTCACGCTTGAAATCGGCATAAACGGCGAAGAAGGCCCGCGACAGCAGCACCATGTGGTGGTGCAGCCGATGGGCCTGCTCCTGCCGGACAGCCAGCACCAGGTCCTGCAACCAGGCCTGCGCCCAGGCCAGCTCGTCACTGCTGCCCAGCTTCTTGCGTGGCTCGCCCTTGTCCGTCAGCAGGGCCTTGTGCAAGGCCTCGAAGCGCACCGGCGCCTCACCCTTCATCAGTGCATCGGCAATGGCCGCGCCCGCTGCCTGGGCCAGGCTGCCGGAAGCTTGACCCAGCTGACGGGCCAAGGCCGCGAAGGCCTGGGTGACCGAGTCGGCCATCAGTGCATCGACGGGCGAAGCCCAAGGGGCCCAGCGCTCTTGCCAGGCCGCCGCGCTGGGCACGCCCTGCGCCAGCACGCCGGCCTCATCGGCCAGCGCCAGCTCCAGCCTGTTGTGCAAGGCCTCGCGCAGCCACGCCTCGGTGTTGAAGCGTCCCGTCTCGCGCAACACAGCCGAAAAGGCCTGCACGACCTCATCGCCGGGCTCGCCCATGCGGGCATCGATCGACCTCAGGAAGCGCCCCCACAGCGGCGCCCAGGTTTCGTCGATGTCTTCGATCAGCTGCAGCTCGGGAGGCAGCGACAGCTCGGCCAGCACGTCCAGCGGGGCCGCCTTGACCAGGCGCGAGAACCAGCCATGGATGGTGTGGACCTCGACACCGCGCCCCTCCTCCATCCACTCGTGGTGCAGTTGCGCCAGCCGAGGCGCCCGCGCCGCCAGCAAGGGCTCTGGCACGCCGCGGATGCGCAACTCCTGCATGCGCCCTGCCTCGTCCATCCCGGCGAAGGCGGTCAGCCATTCGTGCAGGCGCTCGCGCATCTCGCCGGCTGCCTTGCGCGTGAACGTGATGGCCAGGATCTGTTGAGGCGGGGTGCCTTCCAGCCAGGCGCGGACGATGCGCGACACGAGCATCCAGGTCTTGCCCGCGCCCGCGCATGCCTCGACCACGACGCTGCGTTCGGGGTCGCAAGCGACTTCGTAGAACCGCGCCGGATCGACGGGTCGGCCGTTGATTTCGTAGGCCGATGCGGTCATGGCCGGGCCTCCTGTGGTGTGGGCTGCGCTGACCAGTGATCTCGGCGGCACAGGCCACGCATGGCGCAATGCTCGCATGCTGCGCCGTCGCCCAGGGCCCGCAGCGGCGCCCCCTGGTGCATCCGCACCCAGTCGCGCGAGAGCTGCCCGATCAACTGCACCGCGCTGTCCTGGATGTCCGCATGGCGAAGCGTCTCGACCTTGCGGGCATCGATGTGCACGTAAGCCGCCTGCAACTCGCCGGGCACTTCGCCTTCGCTGAGCGCGGCGTAGAAAGCCAGCTGGGTGTCTTCGGCGCCGGCCTTGACCTTCTGCTTGAGCGGGATGGCGCTGCCCGTCTTGTAGTCGATCACCATGGATTCGCGTCCGCCATGGCGCACGTCCACCCGATCGAGTTGACCCACCATGCGCAAACGCAAGTCGGCGCAGGCATCACCCAGGTCGATGACCCGTTCGCGCTCCACCTCGCATGCACGCACCCGCCAGCCATCCTGCTCGTGCTGCCCCAGCCAGCCCACGTAGGCCCTGGCGAGGTCGGGCAGCGCCACCTCGTGGGGGCGGAAATGCGGGCGCATCCCGTCCGACAGCAGGCCCATGTCGCGAGCGGCCGCTTGCGCCGCAGCCAGCCACAGGTCGATGTCGTCCTGCTCGTTGGCCAGTGCCAACCGCTGATCGCGCAACGCATGAAAGCGCCGCAAGGTCTCGTGCAGCCACGATCCTTGATCGGACCTGGCCAGCCCTTCCTCCAGCTCATCCTGCGTCTGCAGGCGCAGGATCACCTGTGCGAAGAAGCGGTAAGGGCATTGCCTGAGCACCTCGTAGTGCGTGGCGGACAGCTGTGCCGGCAGGCCGATGTCGTGGGCACCCAGCACAGGACGGGGCGGCGCCATGGGGCGGGCCTGACAGCTCTGCCACGGGCGAGGGTCTTCGCCGGACTGCAACTCGCCGCCATCGGTGGCGGCCCAGCGTGCCAGCCAGGCGCTGGCCTCCAGCGGTTCGCTGCCTTCTGCGACGCGGTGCAACGCATGCAGCGTCGGTCGCGTGGCCACCAGGCGAAAGGCCTCCCATTGCGCCTGCCGGGCCTGGACGGGCGTGACCAGGCCCATCGCCTCGCGCAAGCGAACACCCAGCCAGCCTTGCGGCGAAGCCAGGGCGCCCAGTTGTTTTTCATCGGCGCCAGGCATCACCACGGCATGAAAGGGACGCAAGGCGGCACGCGCCAGCGTGGTGATCAGCACATCGGGCCGTCCGGGCTCGGCCTGCGGGCGGAAGGTAACCGCTTCGAGCACCTCGCCAAGCCAGCGTTGAAAGCCCGCGCCATCCATCCGAGTGACCCGGTGCGACTCGGGCAAGCCCGTGGCGCCCGTCGCGCGAGCGCGGTCGGTCGCATCCTCGGCCAGCGCATCCAGGCGCAAGGTCTCCCACAGCAGGGCGCCTGCCGGATCCGCCAGCAGCGCCTCCTGCACCCCGCTTTGCATGATCGATTGCCGCAAGGCCTGCAGCCACTGCTGCAGCGTGGGCCTGGGAGCCGTCCACAAGGCCTGCAAGGGCCGCACAACCTGCCTGGCCCAGGCCCACAGCACCTGGGCCTCGTCGGGCATGCGCTGGTGAGACAGGTGGCTTGCGTCGTCCTCACCCGGCTCGGCCGCATCCCGCTCCGTCAGCATCGACCATGCCGAGATCAACCCCTGGCGGCGGCACCAGCGCTCCAGCAACCCCGTCGCATGGCGGTCGTCCCGCGCGAACAGGTCAGCCGGATCGGCGGTTTGCACCCAGCCGGACTTCAGCCAGTCCAACAGCTCATCGGTGGAGGCCCGAGGACTGGAAGCCGCGAGCAGGCGCGTGCAGGCCGCTGCAGCGCGGGTCGTCGACAGCAACCAGCCCGTCTCATCCGCCACGCTGAGGCCCGAGCCCTCCAGCAGTGCCCGCACGTGGCGAACCACGCCCCGGTCCAGCGCCAGCACGCCGACCGGGGGCGCGCCCTCTTGCCGCTCGGCGGCGCTGACCAGCACCTGGGCCGCCGCCTGCCTCGCCTCGTCCAACAGGTCGCTGCCTGCGCTGACCGTCATGCGGGCCGGCGCCGCTCCGGCTCCAGCGGCTTGCGCCGAAGGCGCGCTCGCCACTTCAGCCGCCCACCAGTTCACCGGCACACCGGCGTCCCTCGCCACGCGCTGGGCCGCCAGCATCAGCGCACCCTCGCTGCCCGGCAGCACCGTGGCACCCACCGTGACGGCCAACCAGGCCGACGGGCGCTCGGCATACACCGCGTCCATGGTCAACCCGCCCTCAGCGCTCACCGCCGACCACTCCAGTGCCCAGGCCAGCAGCAGCCGCTCGCGCCCGCCGGGGCCCTGCCCCATTTGTTCCTGCAAGGTGTGACGCCAGGCTTCGATCAGCAAAGGCCTGTGTGCTGGCGGGGTCGCCTGCAAGGCCCTGAGCCACGCGTGGGCGGCGTCCACGACCTGGTCCAGCGCGAATTCGTAGCCCCGGCGATCTCGGCCGGCCCACTGCCGGGCCCAGGCCTGGCGGCCCAGGCTGCGAGCCGCCTGCATGCGGTCCTCGATGGCGTCCAGCGACACGACCGCGCCAAAAACCTCTTGCTCCGCCGGGTCGAGCACAGGTGTGGCACGCGCCCAACTGTGTGTTTCCGCCAACGAAGCGATGGTTTCGATGCGAGGCACCCACCCCCCCACCGCCTGCGCCCAGGCCTGCCGGGCCGACGCCAGCACCGCCCCAACGGGCACGGTCACCAGGGCGCTTCGGGGCTCTGCGCCCTGGGAACGCAGCCAGGCCGAAGCCTCCCGGGCCCAACCCTGCCAGGCGGCCGCGGCGTCGCAGCCCGGGTGCCAGGGCCAGGTCTGGGGCGTGATCGGTGGGGGCGTTTCGGCGAAAGTCAAGGCGGGCGGAATCTATCGGGGTGATTGATTTTGGCCGCTTGAGACCTGGGGCGGCAGCCTTCACCATCTGTGTCAGAATCACGACACCCCCGGTCTGGCGGGTTTTCCCACCCTCCTCCGCCCGACCACCTTGAGGACAGTTTCATGAGCAGCGACCTGATCAAACACATCACCGACGCATCCTTCGATGCCGACGTTCTGCAAGCCGCCCAGCCTGTGCTGGTGGACTACTGGGCCGAATGGTGCGGCCCTTGCAAAATGATCGCCCCCATCCTGGACGAAGTGGCCAAGGACTACAGCGGCCGCCTCGCCATCGCCAAGATGAACGTCGACCAGAACCGCGAAGTGCCCGCCAAGTTCGGCATCCGCGGCATCCCCACCCTGATGATCTTCAAGGATGGCCAACTGGCCGCCACCAAGGTCGGCGCCCTCTCCAAGGCCCAGCTGACCGCCTTCATCGACGGCCAGCTGTGACAAAACAAACCGCCGCACCGAACAGGTCGGCGGTTTTCTTTTGCCAGACCAGCCCTATAATGCCCACATTGCCTTCGATGAGGGCAATGCCTGAAGGCTCACCGGCCACCCGGTGACCCGCCAGGGCCAGCGGCCAACGCCGCCTCGCGCCCCAGGCTCCGGACCTTCCGCCTTTCCCCCCAGCCCACGAATTCCCTCGACCCGACGGCTTTGCCTCGATCCGGGTTTCACATTCAGGGTACCCATCCATGCACCTTTCCGAACTGAAGGCCCTGCACATTTCCAAACTCGTGGAAATGGCCGAAGCCCTGGAGATTGAAAACGTCTCTCGCATGCGCAAGCAGGAGTTGATGTTCGCGATCATGAAAAAGCGCGCCAAGGCCGGCGAACAGGTCTTCGGCGACGGCGTCCTCGAAGTGCTGCCTGACGGCTTCGGCTTCCTGCGCGCCCTGGACATGAGCTTCCTGGCCAGCACGGACGACATCTACCTGTCGCCCAGCCAGGTGCGCCGCTTCAACCTGCACACCGGCGACATGATCGAAGGCGAAGTGCGCGTGCCCAAGGATGGCGAGCGCTACTTTGCCCTGGTCAAGGTCGACCGCGTCAACGGCCTGCCCCCTGAGGTTTCCAAGAACAAGATCATGTTCGAGAACCTCACGCCGCTGTTCCCGGACGAGCAATTCAAGCTCGAACGCGACCTGGCCAAGGGCAACGACGACAACATCACCAGCCGCATCATCGACCTGATCGCCCCCATCGGCAAAGGTCAGCGCGCGCTGCTGGTCGCCCCGCCCAAGAGCGGCAAGACCGTGATGATGAAGAACCTGGCGCACGCACTCACGGCCAACCACCCGGACGTGCACCTGATCGTTCTGCTGGTCGACGAACGCCCCGAAGAAGTGACCGAAATGCAGCGCACCGTGCGCGGCGAGGTCATCAGCTCGACGTTCGACGAGCCCGCCCAGCGCCACGTGCAGGTCGCCGAGATGGTGATCGAGCGCGCCAAGCGCCTGGTCGAACTCAAGAAGGACGTGGTGATCCTGCTGGACTCGATCACCCGCCTGGCCCGCGCCTACAACAACGTGCTGCCCAGCTCCGGCAAGGTGCTGTCCGGCGGCGTTGACTCGAATGCCCTGCAGCGCCCCAAGCGCTTCTTCGGCGCGGCCCGCAACATCGAAGAAGGCGGCTCGCTGACCATCATCGGCACCGCCCTGATCGACACGGGCAGCCGCATGGACGAAGTCATCTACGAAGAGTTCAAGGGCACTGGCAACTGCGAAATCCACCTGGACCGTCGCATGGCCGAAAAGCGCGTGTACCCGTCCATCCTGATCAACAAGTCGGGCACCCGCCGCGAAGAGATCCTGCTCAAGCCGGAAATCCTGCAAAAGAGCTGGATCCTGCGCAAGCTGCTCTACCCGATGGACGAGATCGAGGCGATGGAGTTCGTGCTCGACAAGATGAAGTCCACGAAGAACAACCACGATTTCTTCGACATGATGCGCCGCGGCGGCTGAGCCCCGCAGCCGTCACCCGAGACGGACTTCACGGCCCCGGCGCCCTTGCGGCTCGGGGCCGTTGTCATTTTCGGTGCTATAATCCGGGGTTTTCCGCTGCACGGAAAGTGCCTGGCATGGTGCCGGGTGGCTCCCGGACATGCAATTTGCAAACAGCACGAGGTTTTCCATGCCCAAGCAAGGTATCCATCCCAACTACCGCGAAGTCGTCTTCGTGGACCAGTCCAACGGCTTCCAGTTCGTCACCCGCTCCTGCGCTCCCACCAAGGACACCATCAAGCTGGACGACGGTCGCGAGCTGCCCCTGTTCAAGCTGGAAACCTCTTCCGAATCGCACGCCTTCTACACCGGCACCCAAAAGTCGGTGGACAACCTGGGCGGTCGCGTCGAGAAGTTCCGCAACAAGTTCGCTCAATTCCGCAAGTGATCGCGGGACGTCCGGCTTCGGATGTCGCAGAACACCGTCGCAACGCCCGCCGTTGCGCAACGTCAGGGCAGCTCAGGCTGCCCTTTTTCGTTCTCACGCCCTGCGTGACCGCGTGCAGCCTCGTCGGCCCACGCACACCCTGAAGCGTTTCGCCAACCATGCGCCCTTCGCACCTGCCCCACGCCTCTCCCGCTCTGGTGACCCAGAAGGCGGCGCAGCGCCTGCCGCGCCTGGCCTTGCTGCTGTTCTGCGCGGCTTACCTGCTGCCCGGGCTGCTGGGGCGTGACCCCTGGAAAAACGAAGACATCGCGGCCTTTGGGCAGATGTGGAGCCTGGCTTTGGGGCAGGCCTCCTGGTTCGACCCGCACGTCGGCGGCGTGCACCCGACGCAGGGCGGCATCCTTCCCTACTGGATCGGCGGGGCCGCCATCTCCGCGCTGTCGCCCTGGGTCGATCCCGCGCTGGCGGCGCGGCTGCCCTTTGCCCTGCTGCTGGCCGCGGTCTTCGCCCTGACCTGGTACGCCACCTACCACTTGGCCCGCACCGAAGCCGCGCAGCCTGTTCCCCTGGCGTTCGGCGGAGAAGCCCGGCCACAGGACTATGCCCGCGCGGTGGCCGACGGCGCCCTGCTGGCCTTGATCGCCAGCCTGGGCCTGCTGCAACTGGGCCACGAGACCACGCCCGAGCTGGTGCAGCTCACGGGCGCAGCCTTGCTGTTGTTCGGCATGGCCGCCGCCCAGCAGCGCAGCCCGACGACCATCGCCGCGACCACGCTGGCCTTGCCGGTGCTCGCCGGCAGCGGCAGCCCAACCGTGGCCCTGCTGCTGGGCTGCGCAGCCTCCATCGTATGCCTTCGCTCGAGCCACGCCGAGGTGCGAGGCCACATCAAGTGGGTGCTCCTGGGCATGGCGCTGGCCACCGCCCTGGTCATCGGGCTGATTGCCCTGGGGCTGCCAGGCTGGAGCGTGCGCGGCGGCCGCGAATGGCGCCCCGCCGCCATCCTGCAATTGCTGACGTGGTTCACCTGGCCGGTGCTGCCGCTGGCCGCCCTCACCTTGTGGCACTGGCGCCGCCAGATCGGGCGCCGCCACATCGCCATGCCGCTGCTGATCGCGCTGGTGGGCACGGCTTCGTGCGTGTTCATGGGCGGCAACGATCGCGCGCTGCTCATCACCCTGCCCGCCCTGGCGGCGCTGGCGGCCTTCGCCCTGCCCTCTCTGCAACGCAGCCTGGGCGCGGCGCTGGACTGGTTCTCGGTGTGCTTCTTCACCGTGTGCGCGGGGCTCATCTGGCTGGCATACGTGGCCATCCAAACGGGGCAACCCGAGCGCACCGCGGTCAACGTGCTGAAACTGGTGCCAGGTGCCATCGTCGCGTTCAGCCCCATCGCATTGTTTTTTGCGTTGCTCGGCACGTTGATGTGGCTGTGGCTGGTGCGATGGCGAACGGCCAGGCGCACCCACGCGCTCTGGAAGAGCCTGGTGCTGCCGGCTGGTGGCGTGGCCCTGTGCTGGCTGCTGACGATGACGCTGCTGCTGCCCCTGCTCGATCAGGCCCGCAGCTACCGCTTGCTGATGTCGCGCATCTCGCCTTACATGCCTCGCTCGGAACTCGTGTGCGCCCCCGATGCCTCCGTCGGGCTGCTGACGGCGATGGAGTACTTCGGCGGCTACCGCGTCGACGGCCTCGCGCACGACCCGCAGTCGATGCGTCAGAAGGGATGCGGCAGCGTGGTGGTTCGCATCCACCCCAGGGCGCAGCCTCCGGTGCTGCCGGGCTGGCGCAAGGTCGCGCAGTACAACCAGCGCACGCGAAACTCCGAACTGGTGGTGGTCTACCGACGCCACAGCCGCGCGGACACCGGCAAGGCTCAGCGCGAGTCCTTCGATGAGATCGAAGAAGTCGCTTTGCAGGATCTCAACTGAGGCTCAGCCCAGGGCGGCATCAGCCATGGCATGACGCACCCGCATGGCCGGGATGTGCAGCGTGAAGTTCGAGCCCTTGCCCTGCTCGCTGCTGATCTTGAGCTCGCCGCCGTGGCGCTGGATCACGTGCTTGACGATCGACAGGCCCAGGCCCGTGCCACCGGTGTCGCGCGAGCGGCTGCCATCGACCCGGTAGAAGCGCTCCGTCAGGCGTGGCAGGTGCTCCGGAGAGATGCCGATGCCATGGTCCTGCACGCTGAACTCGGCGCTGCCGTCGGGCAGCATGCGCCAGGTGATGTCGATGGACTGGCCTGCCGGGGTGTAGCGGATGGCGTTGGACACCAGGTTGCCCATGGCGCTGAGCCACTCGCTCTCCACGCCCGACACCTCGGCTTCGATGTCCGACAGGTCAGGTTGAACCTGGATGGGATGCCTGTCCTTCGACAAGCCCCGCGCGTCGTTGGTCACGCGTTGCATGAGCTGCTGCACGGGCAGCCAGCGGTCCGAGGCTGGCCGTGGGCTGCCTTCGATCTGGGCCAGCGTCAGCAGGTCGGCCACCAGGCTCTGCATGCGGTCGGCCTGCTCGGACATGAGCGAGATGACCCGCTTGCGCTCGACTTCGGTCAGTGGCAAGGCGCCCAAGGTTTCGATGAAGCCCATCAGCACCGTCAGTGGCGTGCGGATTTCGTGCGAGACGTTGGCCACGAAGTCGCGGCGCATCGTGTCGGCGCGTTCGCGCTCGGTGATGTCCTGCGAGAGGATGAGCTTGCGCCCCTCTCCGAACTCTCGGACCTGGATCAGCAGCCAGCTCAGGCCACCACGAGACATGGGGCACTTGACCGAATCGCTGAAGTCTCCTGCCTGCAGGTACTGCACGAAAGCCGGCTGACGGATCAGGTTGGTGACGCGCTGCTGCAGGTCGCGGTGGCGGTTGAGCCCGAAGTGGTCGGCCGCGGCCGGGCTGATCCACGTCAGGTGATCGCTTTCGTCAAGCAGCATCACGCCATTCGGCGAGGCCTCGATGGCCGACAGGAACTGCTGCAACTGCCCGCGTTCATGGGCGATCTCGGCGTCGCGAGCGCGCAGCAGGCGCTCCACGCGATGAGAGAGCTCGCCCCAGATGCCCGGCAGGCTGGGGCCTGACGATTCGGGGTTGCGCAGCCAGTCCAGCAGCGCGTGCCCATGCAAGGTGTCGGACACCGACAGCAGCAACACGGCGGAAGATGCGGCAGCAGCCCCCGCTGCCACGGGGTAGCCGACGCGTTGCCCGATCCAGTAGCCCGCCAGGCCGCCGACCATGCCCACGGCGAGTCGCACCGCGACCCGCGAGATGAGCCACGAATTGCTCGAATCCACGGTGATCTTGTCCGGGCTGGGTCAGGCGGCGACGTCCACCACTTGCTGGGTCAGGCGGTAGCCCGCACCCCGCACGGTTTCGATCAGGGACGAGCGCTGCACCGGCGCCAGGGCCTCGCGCAGGCGCTTGACATGCACGTCCACCGTGCGCTCTTCGATGAAGACGTGGTCGCCCCAGACGCGGTCGAGCAACTGCGCACGGCTGTGCACGCGCTCGGGGTGCGTCATGAAAAAGTGCAGCAGCTTGAACTCGGTCGGGCCGATCTTGACCTCCTGATCACCACGGCAGACGCGGCGCGTGGCCGGGTCCAGGCGCAAACCAGCGACCTCGACGGCCGAGTCCAGCGCCTGCGGGGCCTTGCGACGCAGCACGGCGCGCACACGGGCCATCAGCTCGTGCGTTGAGAAGGGCTTGGTCAGGTAGTCGTCGGCGCCGGCGTCCAGGCCAGCCACTTTGTCGACCTCTTCGGCACGCGCCGTCAGCATGATGATCGGCAGGTCGCGCGTGCGCGTGACACCACGCCAGCGCTTGGCCAGCGCCAGGCCCGACTGGCCGGGCAACATCCAATCCAGCAGCACCAGGTCGGGCAGCACCTTGTCGATCTCGAGCTGGGCCTGCTCGGCATCGCCCGCCAACGTCACCTCGAAACCGGAGTGACGCAGGTTCAGCGCGATCAGCTCGGCGATCGCCGGTTCGTCTTCCACCACCAACACTCGGCTCATGGCTTGGCTCCCGTCATCACTTGATGATGTTCTCGACGGCCTCTGGCGTGTTGTGACGCACGTCGGCCCCCTTGACGATGTAGATCACCTGCTCGGCCAGGTTCTTGGCGTGATCGCCCACGCGCTCGATGGCCTTGGCCACGAACACCAGGTCGATCGAGGCGGAGATGGTGCGCGGGTCTTCCATCATGTAGGTGATGAGCTTGCGCATCAGGCCGTCGAACTCGGCGTCGATCTCGTTGTCGCTCTTGATGACTTCCAGCGCCGTCTGGGTGTCCAGGCGGGCGAAAGCGTCAAGCGACTTGCGCAGCGAGGCGGTGGCCAGGCCGGCTTCGAAGGACACGTCACCGACCGGCAGGCGCAGGCGCGACGACACACCCGTGTTGATCAGGCGCTGAACGGTGCGCGCGATGCGCGCCGCCTCGTCGCCCACGCGCTCGAGGTTGCCGATGGTCTTGGAGATGGCGATCAGCAGGCGCAGGTCGCGGGCCGTGGGCTGGCGGCGGGCGATGATGGTCGACAGGTCGGCATCGATCTGCATCTCCATCAGGTTCACCTTCTCTTCGGCGATCAGCACCTGGCTGGCGACTTCGCCATTGAAATGGGTCAGCGCTTCGATGGCCAGGGCCACCTGCGATTCGACCAGACCGCCCATTTCCAGCACGCGCGTGGAAATGCCGCTGAGCTCGGCGTCGAACTGGCTGGAGAGGTGTTTGTCACTCATGGTGTTCTCCTTGTTTTTGTTGCCGATCAACCGAAGCGACCGGTGATGTAGTCTTCCGTTTCGGTGCGCTTGGGCTTCATGAAGATGTCCGTGGTCGCTCCGAATTCGATGAGCTCGCCCAGGTACATGTAGGCGGTGTAGTCCGAGCAGCGCGCGGCCTGCTGCATGTTGTGGGTCACGATCAGGACGGTGTAGTCGTCCTTGAGCTCATGAATGAGCTCTTCGATCTTGCCGGTCGAGATCGGGTCCAGGGCCGAGCAGGGCTCGTCGAGCAGCAGCACCTCGGGCTTGATGGCGATGCCACGGGCGATGCACAAACGTTGCTGCTGGCCACCCGAGAGGCCCGAGCCGCTCTGGTTGAGCTTGTCCTTGACCTCGTTCCACAGCGCGGCCTTCTTCAGTGCCCACTCCACGCGCTCGTCCATCTCGGAGCGAGAGAGGTTTTCGAACAGCTTCACGCCAAACGAGATGTTCTCGTAGATCGACATCGGGAACGGCGTGGGCTTCTGGAACACCATGCCGACGCGTGCGCGGATCAGCGAGACGTCTTCCTTGCTGGTCAGGATGTCCTGGCCGTCCAGCAGGATCTGGCCTTCGGCGCGCTGCTCGGGGTAGAGCTCGAACATGCGGTTGAAGGTGCGCAGCAGCGTCGACTTGCCGCAGCCCGAGGGGCCGATGAAGGCGGTGACCTTCTTCTCGGGCAGGTCCATGTTCACGTTCTTGAGCGCGTGGAACTTGCCGTAGTAGAAGTTCAGGTTCTTGACGGCCAGCTTGGCCTTGACGGGCTCGGTGGTTTGCACTTTGGCGTCCATGATGCGTCTCTTTGGGTGTCGGGTCTCGATGCCGCGCCGATCAGCGCTGGCGGAACATGCTGCGGGCAATCACGTTGAGTGCCAGCACGCCGATGGTGATGATGAACACGCCTGCCCAGGCCAGCTTCTGCCAGTTCTCGTAGGGGCTCATCGCGAACTTGAAGATGGTGACCGGCAGGCTGGCCATCGGGCCGCCCATGTCGGTCGACCAGAACTGGTTCGACAGCGCGGTGAACAGCAGCGGCGCGGTCTCGCCAGCGATGCGCGCCACGGCCAGCAGGATGCCGGTGATGACGCCGGCGCGGGCCGACTTCAGCGTGATGCTCAGGATCACCTTCCACTTGGGCGTGCCCAGGGCATAGGCGGCTTCACGCAGCGCATTGGGGATCAGCGCCAGCATGTTCTCGGTGGTGCGGATGACCACCGGGATGACGATCAGCGCCAGGGCCAGCACGCCGGCCCAGCCCGAGAAGGACTTGAAGCGCGAGACCACCACCGAGTAGATGAACAGGCCGATGACGATGGAGGGCGCCGACAGCAGGATGTCGTTGATGAAGCGCGTGGCGCTGCCCAGCCAACCCTTCTGTCCATACTCGGCCAGGTAGACGCCAGCCAGGATGCCAATCGGTGTCCCGATCAAGGTCGCCAGGCCCACCATCAGGAGCGAACCCATCAGCGCATTGGCCAGGCCACCTGCTTCCATGGGCGGCGGGGTCATTTCGGTGAAGGTGGCCAGGGCCAGGCCATCGATGCCCAGTCGCACGGTTTCGACCAGGATCCAGACCAGCCAGACCAGGCCGAAGGCCATGGCGCCCAGCGACAGCGTCAGGGCGATGAAGTTGATGCGTTTGCGTCCAGCGTGCTTGCGGGCACGGGAGGCTTGCAGGGCGGCGGTGCTCACGAACGGGCTCCTTCGGACTTCTTCAGGCGGGCCAGCAACACCTTGGAGAAGGCCAGCACAACGAAGGTGATGAAGAAAAGGATCAGGCCGAGGTAGATCAGCGAGGCCTGGTGCAGGCCCTCGCCCGCTTCGGCGAATTCGTTGGCCAGGGCCGAGGTGATGCTGTTGGCCGCCTCGAAGACGGACAGCGAGTTCAGCTGGTTCATGTTGCCGATGACGAATGTCACGGCCATGGTCTCGCCCAGCGCACGCCCCAGGCCCAGCATGATGCCGCCGACCACACCGGTCTTGGTGTAGGGCAGCACCACCTTGTAGACGACTTCCCAGGTGGTCGAGCCCAGGCCGTAGGCCGATTCCTTGAGCAGCGGCGGCGTGACTTCGAACACGTCGCGCATCACCGAAGCGATGAACGGGATCACCATGATGGCCAGGATGATGCCGGCCGACAGGATGCCGATGCCCACAGGCGGGCCAGAGAAGAAGGCGCCCAGGTAGGGCACGCCCTCCGTCCAGGCCTGCAGCGGCTGCTGCACGTATTCAGACAGGATCGGGCCGAACACCAGCAGGCCCCACATGCCATAGACGATGGACGGCACGGCCGCCAGCAACTCGATGGCGATGCCCAGCGGGCGCTTGAGCCAGGCCGGCGACAGCTCGGTCAGGAAGACGGCGATGCCGAAGCTCACGGGCACGGCGATCAGCAGCGCGATGAACGAGGTCATCAGCGTGCCGTAGATCATCACCAGGCCACCGTACTGGTTCTGGACGGGGTCCCAGGCGGTGCTGGTGAAAAAGCCCAGGCCGTACTCATGGATGGCGGGCCAGGCGCCCACCACCAGCGAGCCGATGATGCCCAGCAACAGGCAAAGCGTGAGGACGGCGGCCGCGCGTGCGGCCAAGGCGAAAGCCGCATCGGCCCAGGGGGCCTGGACACGGCGGGAAGGCGGGTTGGTCATGGGCTGACGTTGGTTTTTCCGGTCGGGGGGCGCGGGTGCGTCGCCCAGGTCAGTCGGTAGTATGGCGGCCATCGCTCACTCCATGACGGTGCGGGTGCGGTTTGCAGGGAACATCGGATCTGCGGGACCGGGCGCCCGATGGCTCGGCCGCCCGGTCAAGGTCTCGAAAGGCTCAGGCGATCACTTCCAGGCGACCGGCTTGCCAGCGGTGTCCACCACCGACGCCCATTGCTTGCGGACCAGGTCCTTCACGTTGGCGGGCAGCGGCACGTACTCGAGGTTGGCGGCCGAGGCATCGCCGCTCGTGTAGGCCCAGTCGAAGAACTTCAGGGCGGCAGCGGCCTGCGCCGGCTTGTCCTGTGCCTTGTGCATCAGGATGAAGGTGGCGCCGGTCAGGGGCCAGGCGTCCTTGCCGGGCTGCTCGGTCAGGATCTGGTAGAACGACTTGTTCCAGTCGGCGGCTGCAGCGGCGGCCTTGAAGGTCGCGTCGTCCGGGGCCACGAAGTTGCCGGCGGCGTTCTTGAGCTGCACGTGCGACATGCGGTTCTGCTTGGCGTAGGCGTATTCCACGTAGCCAATCGAGTTGGGCAGGCGCTGCACGAAGGCCGACACGCCCTCGTTGCCCTTGCCACCTGCACCCGTGGGCCAGTTGACAGCGGTGCCCTCACCCACCTTGGACTTCCACTCGGCGTTCACCTTCGAGAGGTAGTTGGTGAAGATGAAGGTGGTGCCCGAACCGTCGGCGCGACGCACCGGGGCGATGGGGGCATCGGGCAGCGGCACGCCAGGGTTCAGCGCCACGATGGCGGCGTCGTTCCAGCGGGTGATCTTGCCCAGGTAGATGTTGCCCAGCAACTCACCCGTCAGCTTGATCTGGCCAGGCGTGATGCCCTTGATGTTGACCACAGGCACCACACCGCCGATCACGGTCGGGAACTGGACCAGGCCATCCTTGGCCAGCTCGGCGTCCACCAGGGGCATGTCGGATGCACCGAAGTCGACGGTCTTGGCCTTGATCTGCTTGATCCCGGCGCCCGAGCCCACGGACTGGTAGTTGACCTTGACCTTGGTGGCGTTGCTGTAATCGGATGCCCACTTGGCGTACAGCGGTGCGGGGAAGGTCGCGCCGGCACCGGTCACGTCGTTGGCCAGGGCAACGCCGGCGACCAGGGAGAGGGCCATGGCGGCGGCAGCGGTGCGGATCATCTTGAAGCTCATGAGTCGCCTTTCAGGAAACGTCAGACAAAAGGAAGTTGACGCGGCGGACTTTATCGGCGCTTTGTGACGCTCACGTGACACATCACCTGGGTGTTGTCACGATCGTCACAGACCAGCCGAATCATGTCATGTGACAGTCATTGTCATGTCATGTTCACGGATCTGTCACGTGGGGCTTCTATCTTGCCGGTCAGCCGCCCAGACGGCCGCAAATCGATCGCAAGGGCCATCCCACCCGGCCTCGTCCACCCCAAACGGAGTCCCACATGACCTTTCAACAAAACATCCGCCTGTCCCGCCGCCTGGTGCTGAGCGCCCTCGCCTGCGGCGCCATGGCCCAATTTGCCGGTTGCGCCACCACCGACAGCGCGCCCGCCAACCTGCAGGCCCTCGCTTCCCGCGATGCGCAACTGAGCACCTTCGTGAAACTGACCCAGCAAGCCGGCCTGGGTGACCTGCTCACCGGTGCCACCCCGGTGACCGTGTTCGCTCCGAGCGACGAAGCCTTCCGCGCCGTGCCCGCCGCCACCCTGGACAAGCTCGCCAAGGACCCTGAGGCACTCAAGGCCTTGTTGAAGCACCACGCCGTCGCAGGCGTGACCACCCGCGCCTCCTTGACCGCCGACACCATCACCGTCACCACGCTGGCGGGCACCAAGCTCGTGCTGTCGAAAGCCGGCGAGTTCATCACCGTGGAAGACGCCCTGGTGACCCAGCCTGACGGCACCGCCAGCAACGGCGTGCTGCACGTGATCGACCGCGTGCTGACCCCGCCCAAGAAGTGAAGCCAGACCAGGATGCGCCGGGCACCCGCCCGCTGCACCTGGACAGCAAAAGGAAAAGGCGCCATGGGCGCCTTTTTTCATGTGCATGGTGCGAAAAGCGTCAGGCCAGGGTGGCCGCCAGTTGCTCTGCGCAGGCGTCTGCCAGGGCCTTGTCGCTGGCTTCGACCATCACGCGCACCAGTGGCTCCGTGCCCGATGCGCGGATGAGCACCCGCCCCTTGTCGGCCAGGCGGGCCTCCACTTCGCTGCGGGCCTGCAGCAAAGGTGCGTGGTTCTGCCAGTCCATGCCAGGTTGCAGGCGCACGTTGATCAGGCGCTGCGGGTACAGCGTCACACCCTCCAGCCAGGACGCCACGCTGCGCGCGCTGCGCACCACCGCCTGCAGCACCGCCAGCGCGCTGACGATGCCGTCACCCGTGGTGTGGCGGTCGAGCGCAATCAGGTGGCCCGAGCCTTCGCCGCCGAGCTGCCAGCCCTTGGCGCTGAGCTCTTCGAGCACGTAGCGGTCGCCCACCTTGGCGCGCACGAAATCGACGCCACGCTGCTTGAGCGCCACCTCGACGGCCATGTTGGTCATCAGCGTGCCCACGGCACCACGCACCGACTCGCCCTGGTCGATGCGGTCGGCCACCATCACATACAGCAGCTCGTCGCCATTGAAGAGTCGGCCATCGGCGCCAACGATCTGCAGGCGGTCTGCGTCGCCGTCCAGCGCGATGCCATAGTCTGCACCGTGCTGCTTGACCGCTTCCACCAGTGCCTCGGGGTGGGTGGCGCCCACGCCCTTGTTGATGTTCAGACCATCAGGCGCGCAGCCGATGGCGATGACCTCGGCACCCAGCTCATGGAACACCTCCGGCGCCACCTGGTAGGCCGCGCCATGGGCTGCGTCCACCACGATTTTCAGGCCCTTGAGCGACAGGTTGTGCGAGAAAGTGCCCTTGCAGAACTCGATGTAGCGACCGCGGGCGTCTTCCAGGCGCCTTGCCTTGCCCAGGCTGTCCGAAGCGACCCATTGCGGCGGCTCGCGCAGGGCGGCCTCGACCGCCAGTTCCCACTCGTCAGGCAGCTTCTCGCCGCGCGACGAGAAAAACTTGATCCCGTTGTCACCAAAGGGGTTGTGCGAAGCACTGATGACCACACCCAGGTTCAGGCGCAGGGCGCGGGTCAGGTAGGCCACGCCAGGCGTGGGCAGCGGCCCCGTGAGCAGCACGTCCACCCCCGCCGAAGCGAAGCCGGCCTCCAGGGCCGACTCCAGCATGTAGCCCGAGATGCGCGTGTCCTTGCCGATCAGCACCTTCGGTCGACGCCCTGAAGTGTGACGCCGCACCACCTGGCCCACCGCGTGACCCAGTTGGAGAACGAAGTCAGGGGTGATGGGCGCCTGGCCCACGGTGCCACGGATGCCGTCGGTGCCGAAGTATTTTCTGGACATGTGCTGGATGAGGATGCCGGGGTGTCCGGATTGTCCACGTATTTTCGGCACTTTTGACTCAATCCAGCAGCCCTGCAGCCTCCCAGACACGCAGGGCATCGACCGTTTGAGCCACGTCATGCACCCGCACGACGCCCGCCCCCTGTTTCACCGCCGCGAGCGCGGCCGCCAGGCTGGCGGCCAGGCGCTGCTCGACCGGGCGCCCCGTCACCTCGCCCAGGGTGGATTTTCGGGACCACCCCAGCAACAGCGGCCGCCCCAGCCTCAGCAATTCCTTCTGACGACGCAGCAGCGCCAGGTTGTGCGCCGGGGTCTTGCCAAAGCCGATGCCCGGGTCCAGGGTGATGCGTTCGGGCTCGATGCCCGCTGCCGTCAACGCCTGCAAGCGCGCCTGCAGGAAGTGGCCGACCTCGTCGAGCACATCGTCGTAAACGGGTGCGTCCTGCATGGTGGCCGGCGAGCCCTTCATGTGCATCACGCAAACCCCGCAGGACGGATGCCGCGCGACCACATCGAGCGCACCCGGCGCGCCCAAGGCCTGAACGTCATTGATGATGTCAGCACCCAGGTCGAGCGCGCGCTGCATGACCTCGGGCTTGCAGGTGTCCACCGACAGCGGCACGCCCCAGCCCATCGCCCCGCGCAGCACGCCTTCGATGCGAGCCCACTCTTCGTCGGCAGGCACCGTGGGCGCGCCTGGCCGTGTCGATTCGCCACCGATGTCCAGGATGTCAGCGCCCTCGTCCACCAGGCGCTGCGCGTGTTGCAGCGCTGCGGTGGTGTCGGCATGCCTGCCGCCGTCGGAGAAGGAGTCGGGGGTGACGTTGACGATGCCCATGACGCGTGGGCGACTCAGGTCAATGGCGAAACGGGTGGTCTGCCAGGTGTGCATGGCTTCAAGCATGAAATGAGAAACGGGGCCGAAGCCCCGTTGTCGAAGGATGCGCGAGGCGCCGAGATCAGCGAGACGCGATCAGACCGCAGCCGGTGCACCGTCGGTGCTCATCGGCGGCTTGGGACCGCCGCTGGGCTTGTTCGACGGCGGCGTCCAGTCCTTGGGAGGACGGGGTTCGCGCCCTTGCATGATGTCTTCGATCTGCTCGGCATCGATTGTTTCCCACTCCAGCAGGGCCTTGGCCATCATGTGCATCTTGTCCTGGTTGTCTTCGATGAGCTTGCGCGCGATGGCGTACTGCTCGTCGATGATCTTGCGGATCTGCTTGTCCACCTTCTGCATGGTCTCTTCAGACATGTTGGTGGTCTTGGTGATCGAGCGACCCAGGAAGACCTCGCCTTCGTTGTCGGCATAGACCACGGGGCCCAACTCGTCGGTCATGCCATAGCGGGTGACCATGTCGCGGGCGATGGCCGTGGCGCGCTCGAAGTCGTTCGAGGCACCGGTGGTCATCTGGTTCATGAAGACCTCTTCGGCGATGCGACCACCGAACAACACCGAGATGGTGTCGAGCATGCGGGTCTTGTCCATGCTGTAGCGATCGCCTTCCGGCAACTGCATGGTCACGCCCAGCGCACGGCCGCGCGGGATGATGGTGACCTTGTGCACCGGGTCGGTCTTGGGCAGCAGGCGAGCGACCAGGGCATGGCCAGCCTCGTGGTAGGCGGTGTTCTTGCGCTCTTCCTCGGGCATGACCATGGACTTGCGCTCGGGGCCCATCATGATCTTGTCCTTGGCCTTCTCGAAGTCCTGCATCTCGACGACGCGGCCATTGCGACGGGCAGCAAACAAGGCTGCCTCGTTGACCAGGTTGGCCAGATCAGCGCCCGAGAAACCCGGGGTGCCACGCGCCAGGATGTCGGCGCGGATGTCCTGGCTGACCGGCACCTTGCGGATGTGCACGTTCAGGATCTGCTCGCGGCCACGCACGTCGGGCAGCGTCACGTAGACCTGACGGTCGAAGCGGCCAGGGCGCAGCAGGGCCGGGTCGAGGATGTCCGGGCGGTTGGTCGCGGCGATCACGATCACACCCAGGTTGGTCTCGAAGCCGTCCATCTCGACCAGCATCTGGTTGAGGGTCTGCTCGCGTTCGTCGTTGCCACCGCCCAGGCCAGCGCCACGGTGACGGCCGACCGCGTCGATTTCGTCGATGAAGATGATGCAGGGCGCGTTCTTCTTGGCTTGCTCGAACATGTCGCGCACGCGGGCAGCGCCCACGCCGACGAACATCTCAACGAAGTCGGAGCCGGAGATGGTGAAGAACGGCACCTTGGCTTCGCCCGCGATGGACTTGGCCAGCAGCGTCTTGCCGGTGCCCGGGGGGCCGACCATCAGCACGCCACGGGGGATGCGGCCACCGAGCTTCTGGAACTTCTGCGGGTCACGCAGGAAATCGACGAGCTCCTTGACCTCTTCCTTGGCCTCGTCGCAACCAGCGACGTCGGCGAAGGTGACGTTGTTGTTGTTCTCGTCGAGCATGCGGGCCTTGCTCTTGCCAAAGCTGAACGCACCGCCCTTGCCACCGCCTTGCATCTGGCGCATGAAGTAGATCCACACGCCGATCAGCAGCAGCATCGGCCCCCAGGACACGAGCAGGCTCATGATGAGCGAGGGCTCCTCGCGGGGCTTGACGTCGAACTTGACGCCGTTGTTGATCAGGTCACCAACGAGGCCGCGGTCGAGGTAGGTCGCCGTGGAGCGGATCTTCTTGTCATCGGTGGTGGTCGCGATGATCTCGGTGCCGCCGCCGCCCTCCTGGAGGGTGACATTCTTGATGCGCTTGGCGCGGACTTCCTCGAGGAACTCCGAATACGCCATCTGACCGCCGACCGCGCCTGCGCGATCGAACTGCTTGAACACGGTGAACAGCACGAGTGCCACCACCAGCCAGACAGCAACTTTAGAGAACCATTGATTGTTCACCGCGGCTCCTTCAACCCACATTCACACCGGCTCGGCTGATGCTGGATGCATCCCCACACCGAAACCGGATCCAAAAAACTGCACTGCTCGCGTCATCATGATGCAAAACAGCGCCGTCCTTCGCGGCATGTGGGGACCATTCTAGTGCAGTCAAGGCTTGACGAGGGGCGCCCAATCCCACATGAAACGCTGGAATTGGGGCGCTGACGATGCCTTGGCGAGACAAAGTGACTCAACGTGTCTTCAGACCGATGCCCACGAGGAAGGTTTCGGACGATTTGTCGCGTGAAGCCTTGGGCTTGATGGGCTTGCAGACCCGGAAATTGGCCTTGAAGGCCTCGACGAGCTGGCTGTAGCCCGCGCCGTGAAAAACTTTGCAAACCAGCGCCCCATCCTTTTTCAGGTGTTGCTGCGCGAAGTCGATGGCCAGCTCGATCAGGTGGGCGATGCGGGCGCTGTCCGTCACGTCGATGCCACTGAGGTTGGGCGCCATGTCGGAAATGACCACATCCACCGGACGGCCGGCCACCTCGTCCTGAAGCTGCTTGAGCACGGCCTCTTCGCGAAAGTCGCCCAGGATGAACGTCACGCCCTCGATGGGGTCGAACTCCAGCAGGTCCAGCGCGATGATCGTGCCGTTGAGCTCTCCCACGGCCGCGCCGCCTGCTCCCACGTCCTTGGGCGCGAACTTGCGGCGCACGTACTGGCTCCAGGCGCCAGGGGCCGCCCCGAGGTCCACCACCAGCTGTCCTGGCTTGATCAGACCGAGGGCTTCGTCGATCTCCTTGATCTTGTAAGCCGCCCGCGATCGGTAGCCATCCTTTTGCGCCTGACGCACGTAAGGATCGTGGATGTGATCGTTCAGCCAGGCCTTGTTGACCTTTTTGCTTTTGGTTTGGACTTTCATGGCTCGATAATAGAGGGATGCCTGCAATTGAACTGACCACTTCCGAGCGCCGCGCCCTGCGCGCCGACGCCCACCACCTTGATCCCGTCGTCATGATCGGCGGAGACGGCCTGACACCCGCCGTCGTCAAGGAGACCGATTCCGCGCTCAAGGCCCACGGCCTGATCAAGGTGCGCGTGCTCGGCGACGACCGCGCCGTCCGAGAGGAGATCTTCGCTCAGCTGTGCGACCAGCTCAACGCGGCACCGATTCAGCACATCGGCAAGCTGCTGGTGATCTGGCGCCCGGTGCCCGAAAAGGACGCCGGGCAAGACGCCGACAGCAAGCGAGGAGGCGCCGCGCCTCGCGAAGTCAAGATCCTGAAGTTCTCCAAGAGCGGCACGCGCCGCCCCGAGGTCAAGAAGGTGACCGTGCTGGGCAACCAGCGCGTGACGCCCGGCGGCCTCATCAAGCGCGCCAAGAAACGCATGACCAGCAAGAAATCGGGCTGATTGGCTCGCATCTTCTGGCTTCTGACAGCAAAGCGGCACCTTTGGGTGCCGCTTTTCATGGCAAACGCAGCTCAGCGAGCCGTCGTGCGCCAGGCCAGGGTCAGCACCAGCAAGGCCTTGAGCCAGTAAAGCGCCGCCGAGATGCCATGCAAGGCAGCGAACGACAGGGCCGTGGGCTCGCCCGCCTTGGCGGCCTGGATCATGGGCTGCAACGCAAACCCGCCCAGCACGGTGAGGAACAGCGCGCCCAGCACCAACAGGAGGTTGGCACTCATTGCGCTCTGTGACGCGCCCTGCTCCACCTCGTCGCGCACTCGGCGACGCTCCAGCACGAAGAGCAGGATCGCAAACGCCAGGCTGAGCCGGGACTCGATGTGGAAGATCTGGCCGGCACCGGTGCCGGCCTGCTGGCGCTCCAGCACGCTGAACAAGGCCAGCGCAGCGACGCCACCGATGGCCAACAGGGCGCCGGCCCACAGACCCGCCAGCAGCGATTGAATGCGCGAAATCTTGCTCATGCTCTTCTAAAAGTCATCAAATGTAGCGAACATCGATGATTTCGTAGGCGCGCTCGCCGCCCGGCGCCTGCACCACGGCCACGTCACCGGCTTCCTTGCCGATCAGGGCGCGGGCAATCGGCGAGCCAATGGAGATCTTGCCTTCCTTGAGATCGGCCTCGTCGTCGCCGACGATCTGGTAGGTCACGACATCGCCGGTGGCTTCGATTTCCATCTCAACGGTGGCACCAAACACCACGCGACCGCCCGCGTCCAGGTCGGCCGGGTCGATGATCTTGGCGGCCGAGAGCTTGCCTTCGATTTCGTTGATGCGGCCCTCGATGAAGCCTTGCCTGTCCTTGGCTGCGTCGTACTCGGCGTTTTCAGACAGGTCACCTTGAGCACGTGCCTCGGCGATGGCCTGGACCACGGCGGGACGCTCGACGTGCTTGAGGCGGTGCAGCTCTTCCTTGAGCATTTCGGCACCGCGCTTGGTCAGGGGGATGGTGGACATGGCTGATGTGTCTTCCAAAATGAAGGAGCCGCGTCCCAGGTGCCATCTCCGTGCAGGAGTGGCCGGGAGCGGCCCGGATGAATGCGATGCCGCGAGCGGGCAAGAACCCGTCGCGGCAGGCTGTCAGTTTAGTGCAGTTTGGCGTGCAGTTCCTGCACCGAGTACACCACCAGGTCGTCCTGGTGCTTGAGGGCTTCCACGGCGGCTTCGCAGCCTGCCATGGTGGTGTAGTAGGTGACGCGGTTGGCCAAGGCGGCCTGGCGGATGCTGCGCGAGTCGGCAATCGCCGTGCGGGTTTCGTCCACCGTGGTGAACACCAGCTGGATGTCGCCTGCCTTGATGGCGTCCGCGATGTGCGGGCGACCGTCCTTGACCTTGTTCACCGGCTTGACCGGCACGCCTGAGGCGGAGATGGCCGCTGCCGTGCCCTTCGTGGCCACGACGCTGAAGCCCAGGGCCACGAGGTCGCGGGCCACGGCCACCGCACGCTGCTTGTCGCCGTCCTTGACGGAGATGCAGACGGTGCCCTTGGTGGGCAGGCGCGAACCGGCGCCCAGCTGCGACTTCAGCATGGCTTCGCCGAAGGTTTCGCCCACGCCCATGACTTCACCAGTCGAACGCATTTCAGGGCCGAGGACGGGGTCCACACCCGGGAACTTGTTGAACGGGAAGACGGCTTCCTTGACGGTGAAGTAAGGCGGCACGACTTCGCGCGGGGCCTTGCCGTCGGGCGACTTCTGCGTGGCCAGCTTCTGGCCGGCCATGCAGCGCGCGGCGATCTTGGCCAGGGGCTGGCCGGTCGCCTTCGACACGTAGGGCACGGTGCGCGACGCACGCGGGTTCACTTCCAGCACATAGACCGTGGCGTCGCTCAGACCCTTGGTCACATCGCCCTGGATGGCGAACTGCACGTTCATCAGGCCGACCACGTTCAGGGCCTTGGCCATCAGCGCGGTCTGGCGGCGCAGCTCGTCCTGCAGCTCGGCACTCAGGGTGTACGGAGGCAGCGAACAGGCCGAGTCACCGGAGTGCACGCCGGCTTGTTCGATGTGCTCCATGATGCCGCCGATCATCGTGTCGACGCCATCGCTGATGCAGTCCACGTCCACTTCAACGGCATCGTTGAGGAATCGGTCCAGCAGCACGGGCGACTTTTCAGACACGCGCACGGCTTCGCGCATGTAGCGCTCGAGGTCCTTGTCGCCGTGGACGATTTCCATGGCGCGCCCGCCCAGCACGTACGAGGGGCGCACCACCAGCGGGTAGCCGATCTCGTTGGCCAGCTTGATGGCGTCGTCTTCGTTGCGCGCGGTGCGGTTGGGCGGCTGCTTCAGACCCAGCTTGTGCAGCAGGGCCTGGAAGCGCTCGCGGTCTTCCGCGATGTCGATGCTGTCGGGCGTGGTGCCGATGATGGGCACGCCGTTGGCTTCGAGGTCCAGCGCGAGCTTCAGCGGAGTTTGACCGCCGTACTGCACGATCACGCCGACCGGCTTTTCCTTGGCCACGATTTCCAGCACGTCTTCCAGCGTCACGGGCTCGAAGTACAGGCGATCGGACGTGTCGTAGTCGGTCGAGACGGTCTCGGGGTTGCAGTTGACCATGATGGTCTCGTAGCCGTCTTCGCGCATGGCGAGGGCGGCGTGGACGCAGCAGTAGTCGAACTCGATGCCCTGGCCGATGCGGTTCGGGCCACCGCCCAGCACCATGATCTTCTTCTTGTCGGTGGGTTCGGCCTCGCACTCGCCGCCTTCGTTCTCGTAGCACGAGTACATGTAGGCGGTCTGCGTGGCGAACTCGGCCGCGCAGGTGTCGACGCGCTTGTAGACCGGGCGCACGCCCATGGCATGGCGAGCCTTGCGCACGGCGTGCTGATCGGTGCCCATCAGCTTGGCCAGGCGACGGTCGGAGAAGCCCTTCTTCTTGAGGTAGCGCAGCTCTTGCGCGCTCAAGGACTCCAGCTTGCGTGCCTTGACATCGGCTTCCGTCTTGACGATGTCTTCGATCTGGGCCAGGAACCAGGGGTCGACCTTGGTTTCTTCAAAGATCTCGTCCAGGCTCAGGCCGATGCGGAAGGCGTCGCCCAGGAAGCGGATGCGCTCAGGGCCAGGCTCGCCGATTTCCTGGATGATTTCTTCGCGGTCGTTGCTGATCTCGGTCAGGCCGTCGATGCCGGTTTCCAGGCCACGCAGGGCCTTCTGGAAGGACTCCTGGAAGGTGCGACCCATGGCCATCACCTCGCCCACGGACTTCATCTGCGTGGTCAGTCGGCTGTCGGCGGCGGGGAACTTCTCGAAGGCGAAGCGCGGGATCTTGGTGACCACGTAGTCGATCGAGGGCTCGAACGATGCGGGCGTGGCACCGCCGGTGATGTCGTTCTTGAGCTCGTCGAGCGTGTAGCCGACCGACAGCTTGGCCGCGATCTTGGCGATCGGGAAACCCGTGGCCTTGGAGGCCAGCGCCGACGAACGCGACACGCGCGGGTTCATCTCGATGACGACCATGCGGCCGTCAACGGGGTTGATGGAGAACTGCACGTTGGAGCCACCGGTCTCGACGCCGATCTCGCGCAGGATGGCGATGGAGGCATTGCGCAGCAGCTGGTATTCGCGGTCGGTCAGGGTCTGAGCCGGGGCCACGGTGATCGAGTCACCGGTGTGGATGCCCATCGGGTCCAGGTTCTCGATCGAGCACACGATGATGCAGTTGTCCGCCTTGTCGCGGACCACTTCCATCTCGTATTCCTTCCAGCCGATCAGCGACTCTTCGATGAGCAGCTCGTTGGTCGGGGACAGGTCAATGCCGCGCTTGCAGATCTCTTCGAACTCTTCGGGGTTGTAGGCGATGCCACCACCCGTGCCACCCAGCGTGAAGCTGGGGCGGATCACCATCGGGAAACCCGAGCCACCGATCTCGGCCTGGATGCTCTTTTGCACCGCCCAGGCCTCCTCCAGCGAGTGGGCGATGCCCGACTTGGCCGAACCCAGGCCGATGGAGGTCATCGCGTCCTTGAACTTCAGGCGGTCTTCTGCTTTTTCGATCGCGTGCTCGTTGGCACCGATCATCTCGACCTTGTACTTGTCGAGCACGCCGTGCTTGTGCAGGTCGAGCGCGCAGTTCAGCGCGGTCTGGCCACCCATGGTCGGCAGGATCGCGTCCGGGCGCTCCTTGGCGATGATGCGCTCGACGACCTGCCAGGTGATGGGCTCGATGTAGGTGACGTCCGCCGTGTTCGGGTCCGTCATGATGGTCGCCGGGTTGCTGTTGACCAGGATGACCTTGTAGCCCTCTTCGCGCAGGGCCTTGCAGGCCTGGGCGCCGGAGTAGTCGAATTCGCAGGCCTGGCCGATGATGATCGGGCCGGCGCCGATGATGAGGATGCTCTTGATGTCTGTGCGCTTAGGCATTGTTCTTCTCCATCAGCGCAGTGAAACGATCGAACAGGTAGCTGATGTCATGCGGTCCGGGCGAAGCTTCCGGGTGACCCTGGAAGCAGAAAGCGGGCTTGTCCGTGCGGGCCAGGCCTTGCAGCGTGCCGTCGAACAGCGAGATGTGCGTGGCGCGCAGGTTGGCGGGCAGCGTCTTGGCGTCCACGGCAAAACCGTGGTTCTGGCTGGTGATGCTGACGCGGCCGTTGTCCAGGTCCTTGACGGGGTGGTTGCCGCCGTGGTGACCGAAGGGCATCTTGTAGGTCTTGGCACCGGAGGCCAGGGCCATGATCTGGTGACCCAGGCAGATGCCGAAGGTCGGGATGCCGGTTTCGATCAGCTCCTTGGCCGCGGCGATCGCGTAGTCGCAAGGCTCCGGGTCCCCGGGGCCGTTGGACAGGAAGATGCCATCGGGCTTGTGCTTGAGCACCTCGGCGGCCGGCGTCTTGGCGGGCACCACGGTGACCTTGCAGCCACGCTCGGCCAGCATGCGCAGGATGTTGCGCTTGACGCCGAAGTCGTAGGCCACAACGTGGAACTTCGGAGCGGTCTGCTTGCCAAAGCCGGGCTTGCCGCCCAGCTCGGGGTTGGCCAGCTTCCATTCGGTTTCGTCCCACACGGCGACATCGCTGCGCGAGACCACCTGGGCCAGGTCCTGGCCGGCCATGTTCGGCGCGGCCTTCGCCTTCGCCACGGCATCGGCGATGACGGCCTCGGTCACGTCCTGACCAGCGGCCAGGGCGACGATGCAGCCGTTCTGGGCGCCCTTGGAGCGCAGGATGCGGGTCAGCTTGCGGGTGTCGATGTTGGCGATGCCGACCGTGCCTTCGTCCTGCAGGTATTGAGAGAGGGTGCGGGTCTGACGGAAGTTGGAAGTGCGGATGGGCAGATCCTTGATGATCAGACCAGCGGCATGGACTTTCGAGGCTTCGACGTCTTCACCGTTGACGCCGTAGTTGCCGATGTGCGGATACGTGAGGGTCACGATCTGACGGCAGTAGCTGGGGTCGGTGAGGATTTCCTGATAGCCGGTGATGGAGGTGTTGAACACCACCTCGCCGACCGTGTGACCGGCGGCGCCGATCGAAGTGCCAAGAAAGACCGTGCCGTCTGCGAGGGCCAGAAGAGCTTGGGGCAGGACGGGCAGCACGGGTTCGTTCTCCGTTTGTTGTGCGCGCCTGGCTCACCTTTGCGCCTTGTTCACAGCCTGCGTGCAACGGCACATGGCCGGGACACGGGCGCGACAAAGACAAGACCGATTGCGAACACTCGTGTACACGTGTGCAGGCCTGATCGGCGTGGTTTCGCCAGACGGGGGGATGGTTGCGGGTAAACCTTAGAAGTATACCCGATCCGACCTGTTGGGATGTCGGCACGACACGCGGCATCTGCCCGCCCCTGGTCCACAATGTGCCATTCGACCCCCCACCAAGCGAGGACACCATGAAAGGCGATGCCAAGGTCATCGAGCTGCTCAATGCGCAGCTCAAGAACGAGCTGACGGCCACCAACCAGTACTTCCTGCACTACCGCATGCTCAAGCACTGGGGTTTTGACAAGCTGGCCAAGAAGGAATACGAAGAGTCGATCGGCGAGATGAAGCACGCCGACAAGCTCATGGAGCGCATCTTCACGCTCGACGGCCTGCCCAACCTGCAGGACCTGGGCAAGCTGCTCATCGGCGAGGACGTGCCCGAGCTGCTGGCCTGCGACCTCAAACTCGAGACCGCCGCCCAGGCCACCGTCAAGGAAGGCATTGCCTACTGCGAGTCGGTGCGTGACTACGTTTCGCGCGACCTGTTCCAGGACATCCTGGACGACACCGAAGAGCACATCGATTTCCTGGAAACCCAGATCGACCTGATCGGCAAGGTGGGTGAGCAGAACTACCTGCAATCCATCATGGGCGAGGTCAACAGCTGAAAAACCGGGGGGATGGATCCCCCCATTCAGGGTCCGGGCTTGGCTCGAGGCTTGTGCTGCGAATCATTCGCATTTATGATGCGACTCGTTCTCATTCACAAGCCCTGCGCGCCCTGCCATGATCGTCTGCGTCTGCCACGCCGTCTCCGACAAGGAAATCGTCAAGCAAGCCAACATGGGTTGCGGCTCCTTTGACGCGCTGCAAGACCGCACCCGCGTGGCCACCTGCTGCGGCTGCTGCGAGACCTGCGCTCGCGAGGTCTTTGACGAAGCTCGCCAGGCCGGCACCACCCTGATCCCCATCGCGCGGGTGGCCGCCATGGCCGTCTGATCGGTCGGCGCGCGGCGCAGGCCGTGAACAGTCCACGGAAACGGGCCCTCGAGGCCCTTTTTTTACGGGTGTACCCTGCTCAAGGGCTCCTTAGGATGGTCGATGTCCAGTACGAGACGCGCTCAAAGGCGCAGCGAGGGCACGATGGCATCCTTTTTCTACTCCAATGACGAGTCCGCACAGGTTGACACCCAGGGGACCAAGCGCGCCTTGCTCAACCCGGTGCAACTGCCCCACGACGCCCCGGTCGACCTGTCCGACCTGAGTGGTTCGGCCTCGCGCCGCGCCAGCGTCACCCCCCCCTCCCAGTTCGCGCCACCGCAACCCTTGTGGAAGCTGTGGGCCCGAGGCTTCTGGAACTGGCTGTGGGACAACGACGAGTCGCCTCGGCCCCTGGCCAGCGCCAACGGCTTGCGAGCCATCAAGACAGAGTTCGTGGCCTCTTTGTGGGACCTGCAGTCGCTGCGCGCCAACCAGGTGCGCGACCAGATCGAAACCGCCCGATCCCTGCGGGAGCTCTGGCACCTGCGCGCCGACGTCTTCAAGGTGATTTCCACCCACCGGGGCCAGATCGAGGCCCAGTTGCGCCTCGACGCGCTGGACAGCCACTTCCCGGTGCGGGCCTCGCGCAAAGCCGACGACATCCGCGGCGCGAAGGTGACAACCTGGTAACGAATTTCTGAGGATGTCCCCGTGGCGCCCAGCGTGCGCGCAGGCGTTGCACAATGTCAGGCTGGACACCCGACAGCCTCATGAACATCATCATCCTGGACGACTATCAGGACGCCGTCCGCAAACTGCCGTGCGCCGCCCGACTCGACGGCTTGTCAGCCAAGGTCTTCACCAACACGGTCAAGGGAACCGGCCAGCTCGCCGTGCGCCTGCGCGACGCCGAGGCCCTGGTGGTCATCCGCGAACGCACGCATTTCCCCAAAGCCCTGCTTGAAAAGCTGCCCAAGCTGCGACTGATCTGCCAGATCGGCAAGGTGGGCTCTCACATCGACCTGCAAGCGTGCACGCGGCTGGGCATTGCCGTTGCCGAATGCGACACCCCGCCCGTGGCCGCGGCCGAGCTCACCTGGGCCCTCGTGATGGCTGCCATGAGACGCCTGCCGCAGTACATCGGCAACCTCAAGCATGGCGCCTGGCAGCAATCGGGACTGAAGTCGGCCTCGATGCCTGTCAACTTCGGTCTGGGCATGAAGCTGCAGGGCAAGACGCTGGGCCTGTGGGGCTACGGTCAGGTGGGCCAGATGGTGGCTGGCTACGGCCGCGCCTTTGGCATGGACGTGCAGGTCTGGGGCAGCGAGGCCGCCCGCTCGCAAGCCGTTGCCGACGGGTTTCGGGCTGCCGCCAGCCGCGAGGACCTCTTTGCCACCTCCGACGTGCTGAGCATTCACCTGCGGCTGAGCGACGACAACCGCGGCATCATCACCCTCGATGATTTCAGCCGCATGAAACCAACGGCCTTGTTCGTCAACACCTCGCGCGCCGAACTGGTCCAGGACAACGCGCTGGTCGCAGGACTCAACCGCGGTCGCCCGGGCATGGCCGCCGTCGACGTCTTCGAAAGCGAACCCATCCTGCAAGGCCACCCCTTGCTGAGGCTGGAGAACGCCGTCTGCACCCCCCACATCGGCCTGGTCGAGCAGGACAGCTACGAACAGCTTTTCAGCTCGGCCTTCGAGAACCTGCTGAACTTCGTCGCGGGCGAGCCGAGCGGCATCGTCAACCCCGAAGCGCTGCGCGTGCCTCACTGATTCCACAACAAGGCAGTACCCATGGAACTGGAGCGGGCGCTGTCCCGGGAGAGCATCCGGGCGGCCCGCTGGTCGCTGCTGTTCGGCAACTTCGTCATCGGCTGTGGCGTGATGGTGGTCGGCGGCACGCTCAACGACCTCACCCACGACCTGAACATCAGCGTGACCACCGGCGGCCAGTTGCTGGCCATCGCCGCGCTGATGATGGGCTTCGGGGCCCCGCTGCTGGCCTGGTTGATCGGGCACATCGACCGGCGCACCCTGCTGGCCTGGACCATGGTCTGGTATGCCGTCGGGCACCTGCTGTGTGCCCTCGCGCCCAGCTACCCCTGGTTGTGGCCCGCACGAGCATTGACCGTGTTGTCGGCCGCGGTCTTCACGCCGCAGGCGGCGGCGACCGCGGGCTTCATGTCGACGCCGGCCAAGCGCGGTCAAGCCATCACCTTCGTCTTCATGGGCTGGTCCATCGCCTCGGTGGCGGGCATGCCATTGACCGCCTGGATCGGCGAGCGCATGGGCTGGCGCATGGCGATGGTGCTGATCGGCATGGGGGCCTTCGCAGCGGCGTGGCTGGTGTGGCGACACCTGCCAGCGGGCATCCGCCCCCCTGCCCTGTCGCTGCGTTCATGGCGCAAGGTGCTGAAGTCGCCCTTGCTGATGGCGGTGGTCGCGGTCACGGCCTGCCAGAGCGCCGGGCAGTTCACGGTGCTGGGCTACACGGCGCCTTACTACAAGCAGGTGTTCGGCGCCTCGCCGGAAGAGATCAGCATCATGTTCGGCTGGTTCGGCGCGTTGGCTCTGGTTGGCAATGTGCTGCTCAACCGCAGCATCGACCGGGTCGGCGCGGCACCCGCCGTGACGCTCACGCTGGCGCTGATGGCCGTGAGCTTGCTGATCTGGCCCTTGGCAGGCTCGCTGCCCGTGCTGGCCGCCGTGCTGCTGCCCTGGGCCATTTCAGGCTTTGCCACCAACTCGGGTCAACAGGCGCGGTTGGGCGGCCTGTCGCCCCGGCTGGCGCCCGCGCTGATGGCGCTCAACACCTCCGCCATCTACCTGGGCCACGCGCTGGGCGCCAGCGGAGGCGGATGGGTGATCTCGCACCACGGCTACGAGCAACTGCACTGGCTGGGCCTGGCCTGGATGCTGGTGGCCCTGGCTTTGAGCCTGTGGGCCCAGCGCGTGCAGCAGCGGGCCAACGCCCACCGGGAGGCGGTGCTGCAGGCGCCTCAGCCCATTCGCTGACGGCGGGCCTCGTAGAGGCACACGCCGCTGGCCACCGAGACGTTCAGGCTTTCGACGCCGCCCATCATCGGGATGCTGACGAGCTCGTCGCAATGCTTGCGGGTGAGCTGGCGCATGCCGCTGCCTTCGGCGCCCAGCACCAGGGCGGTGCCTCGGCGGAAGTCGGCTTGATAGAGGTCGCCGGGCGCGTCGTCCGACGTGCCCACCACCCAGATGTCGCGCTCCTTGAGCTCACCCAGGGTGCGCGCCAGGTTGGTCACCATGAAGTAAGGCACCGTCTCGGCGGCACCGCTGGCCACCTTGGCCACCGTGGCGTTGACGCCCACGGCGTGGTCCTTGGGCGCGATCACGGCGTGAGCACCCGCGCCATCGGCCACTCGCAGGCAGGCGCCCAGGTTGTGCGGATCGGTCACGCCATCGAGCACCAGCAGCAAGGCCGGTTCGGTGAGTTCGTCGAGCAGGTCATCGAGCGAGCGGGCCTGCTGCACGGCATCCACGCGGGCCACGACGCCCTGGTGGCGGTGCGTGCCGGCCATTTGCTGCAGGCGGCCGTCGTCGCTTTCGATGACGCGCAGGCCCGCTTCCTCGACCTTGGCGAGGAATTGCTTCATGCGCTGGTCATGCCGACTGGCGTCGACGTGCAGCTCACGGATGGATTTGGGCGCCACCTTCAGGCGCACGGTGACGGCGTGAAAGCCGAACAGCAGTTTCTGACTCATGCCGGCATCGTAACCGCTGCCGGTGCCCGCACCTGTTTGGCGGCGCTTGAGCGGCTCAGTTGACCAGCCGCCCTGCCTGGATGCGGATGCGGTGTGCGCAGCGCTGGGCGATCTGCTCGTCGTGCGTCACCAAGACCAGCGTGGTGCCGATCTCGCGGTTGAGCTCGAACATGAGGTCCATGACCGCCAGGCCCGTGGCGTGGTCGAGGCTGCCGGTGGGCTCGTCGGCCATGAGGATGTCCGGGCGCATGACGAAGGCGCGCGCCAGGGCCACCCGCTGCTGCTCGCCGCCGGACAGCAGCACCGGTCGGTGGTTCAGGCGCTGCCCCAGCCCGACTCGGGCGAGCATGGCTTCGGCCTTGCTGCGCGCCAATCGATCGCCACGCAACTCCATCGGCAGCATGACGTTCTCGATGGCGGTGAGGTGCCCGATGAGCTGGAAGTTCTGGAAGACGAAGCCGACGTGGGCGGCGCGGTGCGCGGCGCGCGCGTCCTCGTCGAGGTCGAAGAGGTTGCGCCCGCCAAGCCACACCTCGCCATGGCTGGGCACGTCAAGACCGGCCAGCAAAGACAGCAAGGTGCTTTTGCCCGACCCCGATGCGCCAACAATGGCCAGCGAGTCGCCCCGGGGCACGCTGAGTTCAATGCCATCGAGGATGGTGAGCGGGCCGCTGACGTCCTCGACGATTTTGCTCAGCCCGCGGACAGCGATGGCGGGTGCAGCCACGTGGGCGGGCGTGTCGGCAGGCGATGTGGCAGGATGCGAAGGAGCCGTGACAGTCATGAAAGCTAGCATGCAAGGGCAACGCCAACACTTTAAGCGACGTCGGATGGTCCTGGGGGCCGCGGGCCTTTTCCTGGCGGCAATGCCGCTGCTGGCGCAGTCGGCCGCGCCGCGAACGGTGTTGATCGTCGGTGACAGCCTCTCGGCCGAGTATGGCCTGGCGCGGGGTGCCGGCTGGGTGGCCCTGCTCGAAGCACGGCTGGCAAAGCAAGGCATCGAGGCCCGGGTGGTCAACGCCAGCATCAGTGGCGAGACCACCTCGGGTGGCCGCACTCGCCTGCCAGCCCTGCTCAAGCAGCATCGGCCCACCCATGTGGTGATCGAACTGGGGGGCAACGACGCGCTGCGCGGCTTTCCCATCCGCTCGACCCAGGACAACCTCCAGGCGATGACGCAAGCCAGCCAGGCCGCGGGCGCCAAGGTGTTGCTGGTGGGCATGCAGGTGCCGCCCAATTACGGCAAGCGCTATGCGGATGACTTCGCGGCGGCGTTCGGACGCGTGGCGCAGGAGCGCAAGGTCGCGCTGGTGCCGTTCCTGCTCAAAGGGGTGGCCGACCGCGCCGATGCGCGCGAGTGGTTCCAGGGTGACGGCATCCACCCGTTGGCCAAGGCCCACCCGGTGATGCTCGACAACGTGTGGAGCGGGCTCAAGCCACTGCTGTGAGCGGGCTTTGCGGTTTCATTTCTTGGGCGTGAGGCCCGCGCCCAGGTTACCCATCAGGGTTTCAGCCTGCTTGCTCATCTGCTCCTGCATCTGCGTGAACAGGTTGCGCGACTGCTCCATGTAGCCACCCATGAAGTTCTGCATCAGCGGGTTCTGCAGGTTCATGACCGAGTTCTCGGTCAGGCGGGACTGCAGGTCGATGAAGGACTGGATGTTGTTTTCCAGGTAGTTGCCCATCAGGCCCTGCATGGTGTGGCCATAAAAGCGAATGATCTGGGCCAGCGCCTGGGTCGAGAACATCGGCACGCCGGCCGTTTCCTCTTCCAGGATGATCTGCAGCAGGATGCTGCGGGTGAGGTCTTCACCACTCTTGGCATCGCGCACCACGAACTGCTCGCAGGCCATGACCATGTCCTTGACCTCGGACAGCGTGATGTAGCTGCTGGTCTGCGTGTCGTAGAGGCGCCGGTTCGGGTACTTCTTGATGATCCGGGTGCCCGCCGCCGTCGGCTGCCCGGCATCGCCGCCCACGGGCTCTTCGGCTGAGGGCGCTGCGCTGCGGGCTTTTCGGGGGGCTGGGCTCATCCGGGACTCCTCATGCATGACTCTGTGTTCGGGCCATTGTAGAAGTGGAAAACAAGCGTGAGAAAAAGAAAAAGCCCCAGGCTTGTGACCTGGGGCTTCATCGACAGTATTTTGGTAGGCGCAATTGGATTCGAACCAACGACCCCCACCATGTCAAGGTGGTGCTCTAACCAACTGAGCTATGCGCCTGTCGAGACCGAGATAATAGCACTATTTTCTGCGCACGCGCAAGACGCCGTGGATTTGCAACACCTTGTGTAGCAAGCCGCTCAAGCGGCTGCTGTCGGGTGTTTGCAGCGTGAGCGTGAGCTGCAGGTGGTCGCGCACGGTGTGGTTGTGCATGGACAGCACGGTGATCTTGCCTTGCGCAAAGACGTCGAAGACGTCGCGCATCAGGCCCGGGCGGTCGAGCGCCTCGATGGAGACGTCGACCGCGTAGTGGGCTTTGTCCGTCATGGCCTGGCGCCCCCAGGTGACCGGGATCACACGTTCCTTGTGCTCGCGCGCCATGTGCTGGAAGTTGCTGCAGTCGGCGCGGTGCACGGCCACCCCCTTGCCCCGCGTCACGTAACCCCCGATCCGATCGGGCGGCGCGGGCTTGCAGCAGCGCGCCAGTTGCGTGAGCAGCGAGTCCAGGCCGACAACGAGCACGCCCTTGCCATCGCCATCGGGGCGCGCTGATGCGTCGCCACGCGCCAGCTTTTGCAGGAACGCCTCTTCGGGGTCCGGTGCGGGCTCGGCGGGGCGCAGCACCTGCTCGATGCTTCGCAGCGAGAACTCGTCCTTGCCCACCACGTCGAACAGCGCATCGGCGCTGCGAAAGCCCAGTTGCGAGGACAGGTCGTCAAGCTTGACGGCCGTCTTGCCTTCGCGCTGCAGCAGCTTTTCAACCGCTTCCCGGCCTCGCGCGATGGTGGCTTGCTGAGCCAGCGCGTTGAACCAGGCGCGGACCTTGGCCCGCGAGCGCGGACTGCGCAGGTAGCCCAGCTCGCTGTTGAGCCAGTCCATCGAGGGGCCGCCCTCTTTGGCCGACACGATCTCGACGGTTTGGCCGCTCTGCAGGGGCGTCTGCAAGGGCACCATGGCGCCATCGACGCGCGCGCCCCGGCAGCGGTGACCCAGGTTGGTGTGCAGCACATAGGCCAGGTCGATGGGCGTGGCACCAGCAGGCAGGTCGATGATGTCGCCGCCCGGGGTGAAGACGTAGATGCGGTCTTCGAAAAGTCCTTGCACGCTGGGCGAGCCCGCGTGTCCCCCATGCCCGGCTTCGGCGACGTCGCGCTCCCAGGCCAGCAGCTGGCGCAGCACCATCTTGCGCGCTTCGGCCACGCGCGACTCGAAGTCGCCTGCGGCCTGCACGCCGGCGTAACCTTTCGAGCCGGCTTCCTTGTAGGCCCAGTGTGCGGCCACGCCACTTTCGGCGTGCTCGTGCATGGCCTGGGTGCGGATCTGAACCTCGATCGAGCGGCCCTGGTCATCGAGCACGATGGTGTGCAGCGACTGGTATCCGTTGGACTTGGGCCGCGCGATGTAGTCGGAGAACTCTTCCTGCAGCGGCTGCCACAGTTCATGCACGCAGCTGAGCGCCGCGTAGCAGGCGTGCACATCGCTCACGATGACGCGCAGGGCCCGCAGGTCGAAGACGCGGTCGAGCGACAAGGCCTTGCCCTGCATCTTCTTGTAGATGCTGTAGATGTGCTTGGGCCGCCCTTGCACCTGGGCCTCGATGCCGGCGGCGCCCAAGGCCTCCTGCAGCTGCTGGCGCACCTGCTCGATGTGGCGCTCGCGCTCCAGGCGCTTTTCGTGCAGGGCCTTGGCGATGGTGCGGTAGGTGTCGGGCTGCAGGAACCGGAAGGACAGGTCTTCCAGCTCCCACTTGATCTGCCAGATGCCCAGGCGGTTGGCCAGTGGCGCGAAGATCTGCAGCGACTCGCGCGCCAGGGCCTTGGGGCACGGCAGTTTGCGTTCGGCGTAGTGGCGCAGGGTCTGCAGGCGCGATGCCAGGCGCAGCAGCACGACGCGCAGGTCACGCGAGAAGGCCAGCAGCATCTTGCGGATGCGCTCGACCTGTTCTGCGTCCAGAGGGGCGTCGGTCTCGTCGCCCATGAGGTCGCGGGCGTTGCGCTGCACCTGAACCAGCTTGACGGTGTGGGCCACCAGCGCCGCTGCATCGGCGCCAAAAGCGCGGCTCAGCACGTCCTGCGGGTTGGCGAGGTAGTCGCTGGCGTAGACCAGGTAGGCCGCCGCGCGCAGCGAAGGAGAAGCCCCGATGCCGTGCAGGATGGCGCCCACGCCGTCGGCATGCACGAGCGCGTCTTCTCCCGTGTCGAAGGTCTGGCCCGACAGCAAGGGCTCGGCGAAGGCGCGTGCGCGGCGCAGCAGCTCCACGCCGCCTTCGTTGGCCGAGGCCCCCGCGGCCTGGGCTTCTGGTGTCGACGTGCCAGCCACCTCGGCCAGGTCGACGATGGGCGCGTGCGGGCTGCCGGCACTCAGCAGGCCATCGTCTCGTGCGACATCGAGGGATCCGGTCTTCATGCCAGCAGGAACTCCCGGATCGTTTCAACCTGGTCGGGGGCGATCAAGGTGGGCGCGTGCCCCACGCCGAAGAACTCGACGAGGCGGGCCTTGGGGCCTCGCTGGGTCATCTCCTGTGCGGTGGCCCGGTCAAGCAGGTCGGAGTCGGCACCGCGCATCACCAGGGTCTCGCAGGGGATGTTGGCCAGGCCATCGTAGACCTGCCACAAGGCCTTTTCGCCGGCTTCGGTCTGCTCTGCTGTCACGCTGCGAAAGGGCTCGGCAATGGCCGGGTCGTAGTGCAGCACGAAGCCGCCGCCATCGGCTGGTCGCAACAAAGGCAGGCTGAGCGCCAGCCATTGCTCGGGCGTGTGCGGGCCGAAACCGGTGGAGATGCTCCAGAGGTAGTCGGCGGCCTCCTGCTGCGAGGCGAAGTGCAGGGGCTTGCCCAGGTAGTCGCCGATGCGAACGATGGCATCGAAGCGCAGGCGCGGGCCCACGTCGTTGAGCACGAAGCGACGCAGGCGGGCACCGGAGACTTCAGGGGGCAGCGACGAGAAGCCCAGGCCGATCAAACCGCCCATCGAGGTGCCGACCCAATCGAGGTCCAGCGGCCCGGCAGCGCCCAATTCCTGACGGACCTGTTGCAGCAACGCCACCATGTCGGCGACATACGAGAACACCTGATACCCCTTCGGATCGGCCAGCCAATCGGAATGGCCACGGCCCACCACATCGGGGCAGATCACCTGGTAGTGCGTGGACAAGGCTCGGGCCAGCACATCGAAGTCACGCCCCTGGCGGCTCAGGCCGTGCACGCAAAACAACACACGCGGGTTGCGCGCGTCGCCCCAGCGCCAATGCGCCATGCGGTGCGTCTGGGCATCGGTCTTGCTCGCACCCGGGCACACGACGTGATGCAGCGTCGGCTGCAACGAAGCGGTCTCGACCAAGGGGTCAGCGGGGTGTTGCGTTGTCATCTTGTGGCGTCGTCAGATAATGGCCTGGTCCACATTGTGTTTCTCTTCGTGCACCGGAGGCCCCTGATGTTGAATGGAAAAACCGCCCTCGTGACCGGATCGACCAGCGGGATCGGTCTGGGCATCGCCGAACGACTGGCCGCCCAGGGCGCCAACGTCATTCTGAACGGATTCGGCGACGTCGATGCGCCCAGGGCCGCCGTGCTGGCGGCTGGGCAACAGCATGGCGTCAAGGTCGGCTACCACGGCGCCGACATGAGCAAGCCCGCCGAGATCGAAGCCCTGTTCGCCTACGGGCAGGCAGAGTTCGGCGGCATCGACATCGTGGTCAACAACGCCGGCATCCAGCACGTTGCCAACGTCGAGGACTTCCCGGTCGAGAAGTGGGACGCGATCCTCGCCATCAACCTGACCTCGGCCTTCCACACCATGCGCCTGGCCATCCCGGGCATGCGCAAGAAGAACTGGGGCCGCGTCATCAACATCGCGTCGGCCCACGGCCTGGTGGCCTCGGCCGGCAAGTCGGCCTATGTGGCCGCCAAGCACGGCCTGGTCGGCCTGACCAAGGCCGCTGCGCTGGAGACCGCGCAGACGGGTGTGACGGTCAACGCCATCTGCCCGGGCTGGGTGCTCACGCCCCTGGTGCAAAAGCAGATCGACGCTCGCTCCGAGCGCGAGGGCATCTCGGTGGCCGAGGCCCAGAAGGACCTGCTGGGCGAGAAGCAGCCCTCGCTGCAGTTCGTCACGCCATCGCAGCTGGGCGACCTGGCCGTGTTCATGTGCTCGCCGGGTGCGGACAACGTGCGCGGCGTGGCCTGGAACGTGGACGGCGGGTGGTTGGCGCAGTGAGGCCGGTGCGCCTGCGCGCTCGCGCGCTTGACGTGGGCGGCCACGCCGGCGCATGAGGACCCGAAGACGATGACGGTGAGCCCGGCGCGCCTGAGCGCCCACCCGTCCGGCGAGACCGGACAGCCCCCCTATGCACCCGACTACGGTGACGTGTACCACCCGAGTGCCGGGGCCTGGCTGCAGGCCCGCGGCGTCTTCCTGCGCGGCAATGGCCTGCCGGGCCGGTGGCAAGGGCGCGACCGCTTCACCATCCTCGAAACCGGTTTCGGCCTGGGCAACAACTGCCTGGCCACCTGGGCCGCCTGGCGCCAGGACCCGCAACGCTGCGACCGGCTGTTCTTCATCTCCATCGAAAAGCACCCGCTGCGGCCCGATGACCTGGCTGCCGTGCACGGTCTGCCCACCGCCAGCGAGCTCGCCGCGCCGGCGCCAGCCGACCTGGCCAGCCTGCCCGCTCACCGCCCTGATGCGCCCGAGGCAGCTGCGCACGATGAACTCTGGCGCCAGGCCTTGGCAGCACGCCTGCATGCCGCCTGGCCTGCGCTGACGCCGGGCTGGCACACGCTGCACCTTGACGGTCTGGTCAACGCCGAAGGCCGTGAACAGTCGCTGACGCTGCTGCTCGGCCTGGGCGACGTGGCCGACCTCCTGCCCGGCCTGCAAGCTTCGGTCGACGCCTTCTACCTCGACGGTTTCACGCCAGCCCGCAACCCTCAGATGTGGCACGGGCCCATGCTGGCGCGCATCAACCGGCTGGCGGCCAGCGATGCGACGGCGGCCACCTGGTCTTCGGCTCGGGCGGTGCGTGACGCCCTGACCCAGGCTCAGTTCGAGGTCAAAAAACGCCCCGGTGAAAACGGCAAATGGACCACCACGGTGGCGCACCACCAACCTCGTTTCGTCCACCCACCCACGCCCGGTGGCCTGTGGCCCACGTCCAGTCGCCGAGACGCCATCGTCATCGGCGCGGGCATCGCCGGTTGCAGCGCCGCCGACGCCCTGACCCGGGAAGGCTGGCAGGTGACCCTGCTGGATGCCGACACCGGTGCGGCGCAAGGCGCCTCGGGCAACCCGGGCGGGCTCTTTCACACCATCGTGCACGGCGACGACGGCATCCACGCACGCGCGCACCGGGCGGCGGCCCTGTCCACCTGGCGGCGAGTGCGGGGCTGGATCGACAGCGGCGCCCTGCCCGGCCAGGCCGCCGGCCTGCTGCGGCTCGACCCCAGGCAGGATGCGGATGGCGCGCGGGCCTTGAGCGAGCGCCTGCCCTGGCTTGGCGAGCAAGCGATCTGGCTCGACCAGGCTGCAGCCAGCGCACGCAGCGGCCTGCCCGTGCCCAGCGGAGGCTGGTGGCTCCCACAGGCAGGCTGGATGTCGCCCGCCGACGCCTGCCGGCTGCTGCTGGAGACCGCCATGGCCAGGCACCACCTCGGTGGCAGGCCCTTGCTGAGCACCCGTTGGTCCACGCCCGTGCACGCCCTCCGGCGAACCGAGGGCACCTGGCAGGCCCTGGGTGCTCAGGGGCAGGTTCTGGCCGAAGCCGGCTCACTGGTGATCGCCAGCGCCTGGCAGGCCAACGCCTTGCTGGACACCTTGCCGGCGGACCAGGCGGTTGCCTGCCCGCCCGTCAGCGCGGTGCGCGGCCAGGTCAGCGTGCTGCCCGCCGACCTGATTGGGGCCAGGCCCCTCGCGCCCGTGGCCGGCCAGGGCTATGTGCTCACGCTGGGCGATGGCCGCCTGCTGTGCGGCGCCACCACACAGCACCATGACGACGAAGCCGGTCAACGTTCGGCCGATCACGTCCACAACCTGAGCCAGGCCCTGCGCCTGGGTGCCCTGCCCGCCGGCACCGACGAGCGGCAGCTGGCGGACATGGCTGGCTCGCAACGGCTCTGCGGCCGCGTCGGCTGGCGGGCCACCACGCCCGACCGCCTGCCCCTGATCGGTGCCCTGCCCTGGCACCCCGACCGCCTGGCGGCCCAGCCGCCCGCCCGCGCCGAGCAGGTGCGCATGCTGCCGCGCGAGCGCAGCGACCAAGGCGGGCTCTACCTCATCGGGGGGCTGGGCTCTCGCGGCCTGACCTGGTCCATGCTGGCCGGTGAACTGCTGGCCCACTGGGTGTGCGGCACGCCGTGTCCCGTGGAGGCAGAATTGCGCGATGCGCTCGACCCTGCCCGCTTCCTGGCCCGCCAGCTCCGGCACGCATGACCATGCCTGACACCGACCGCCCCCTGCCCGGGCTGACCGAGCGCCTGCGCCTGGACAAGTGGCTCTGGGCCGCCCGATTCTTCAAAACCCGGGGCCTGGCCGCCGACGAAATCGACAAGGGCCGCATCCAGGTCAACGGACAGGTCGCCAAGGCCTCGCGGGAGTTGCGCGCGGGCGACGTGGTCGGCATCCGCCAGGGGCCTGTCGAGCGCACCGTGGTGGTCCGCGCCCTGAGCACCGTGCGGGGCCCCGCGCCGCAGGCTCAGCAGCTCTACGAAGAAACCGCCGAAAGCATCGCCGCCAGACTGGCCGCGGCAGAACAACGCAAGACGGCGGCCGAACCGGCCAGCGCCATCGAGCACGGCCGCCCAACCAAGCGCGACCGCCGTCAACTGGCCGACTGGCGACGTTGGTCGGCCAGCGCCGACGAGTGATCCTCAGGGCTCGGCGCCGTCCCTCGGGTACATTTCCCGGTCCTTTTTTGAAATCAGGGGCTTGAAAAGGGTCAGGCCGGCCTCATTTGCCCGGGTTCCGGGCAGCCACAGGTGCTGGCCGAGGGGGCAGTGATGCCCTCTCCCGCCGATGGCCACCCCTTCATCACGGATCCCTGACGGACCCCGACGACCTCATCCCAAACCGATCACACCATGAGCGAGACCACCCCGACGCCCGATCAAGCCAGCCCGGCTGCCGCCAGCGACCTGCCCGTCGAGCAGCAACTGGCCGAGTTGCAGGCCAAGCACGCCGAGGTGTCCGACGCCTACCTGCGCGCCAAGGCCGAGGCAGAGAACATCCGCCGCCGCGCCGAAGACGAAATCTCCAAGGCCCGCAAGTTCGCCGTCGAAGCCTTCGCCGACAGCCTGCTGCCGGTGCGAGACAGCCTCGAAGCCGCCCTGGCCACCCACGCCGCCAAGCCCGACACCCCGGTCGAGACCGTGCTCGAAGGCGTGCAGGCCACCTTGCGTCAACTGGCCTCGGCCCTGGAGCGCAACAAGGTCATCGAGGTCAACCCGGCCGCCGGCACCAAGTTCGACCCGGCCATCCACCAGGCCATCAGCATGGTGCCCGCCGAGCAGGAAGCAAACACCGTCGTGGGTGTGCTGCAAAAGGGCTACACCATCGCCGAGCGCGTGCTGCGTCCGGCCCTGGTGACCGTCGCCGCACCCAAATGAGCACATGAACATCGGCGTGCCCTGGTCTGCCCCAGGTCAAAGGACTGTCCGGCCTTTTTGACATCAGGGACTTGAAAACAGACCTCGTGCACGCAGATTGAGCATCAAGACAGGGTCACCTCGACCCGCCAAGCAACTTCAGATCAGATTCACAGGAGCACCCAACATGGGCAAGATCATCGGCATCGACCTGGGCACCACCAACTCGTGCGTGGCCATCATGGAAGGCAACGCCACCAAGGTCATCGAAAACAGCGAAGGCGCTCGCACGACCCCTTCGATCATCGCGTACCAGGAAGACGGCGAGATCCTGGTCGGCGCCTCGGCCAAGCGCCAGGCCGTCACCAACCCCAAGAACACCCTGTACGCGGTCAAGCGCCTGATCGGTCGCAAGTTCACCGAGAAGGAAGTGCAAAAGGACATCGACCTGATGCCCTTCACCATCGCCGCCGCCGACAACGGCGACGCTTGGGTGGAAGTGCGCGGCAAGAAGTACGCGCCGCCCCAGGTGTCGGCCGAAGTGCTGCGCAAGATGAAGAAAACCGCCGAAGACTACCTGGGTGAAGAAGTCACCGAGGCCGTCATCACGGTGCCCGCCTACTTCAACGACGCCCAGCGTCAGGCCACCAAGGACGCCGGCCGCATCGCCGGCCTGGACGTCAAGCGCATCATCAACGAGCCCACCGCCGCGGCCCTGGCCTTTGGCCTGGACAAGGGTGGCAAGGGCGACCGCAAGATCGCCGTGTATGACTTGGGCGGCGGCACCTTCGACGTGTCGATCATCGAGATCGCCGACGTCGATGGCGAAATGCAGTTCGAAGTGCTGTCGACCAACGGCGACACCTTCCTGGGCGGCGAAGACTTCGACCAGCGCATCATCGACTTCATCATCGCCGAGTTCAAGAAGGAATCCGGGGTCGACCTGACCAAGGACGTGCTGGCCCTGCAGCGCCTGAAGGAAGCCGCTGAAAAGGCCAAGATCGAGCTGTCGAACTCGGCCCAGACCGACGTCAACTTGCCCTACATCACCGCTGACGCCACCGGTCCGAAGCACCTGAACATCAAGCTGACCCGCGCCAAGCTGGAAAGCCTGGTCGAAGAGCTGATCGACCGCACCATCGCCCCTTGCCGCACCGCCATCAAGGACGCTGGCGTGGCCGTGGGTGACATCGACGACGTGATCCTGGTGGGCGGCATGACCCGCATGCCCAAGGTGCAGGAGAAGGTCAAGGAGTTCTTCGGCAAGGAGCCGCGCAAGGACGTCAACCCCGACGAAGCCGTGGCCGTGGGCGCCGCCATCCAGGGCCAGGTGCTCTCGGGTGACCGCACCGACGTGCTGCTGCTGGACGTGACCCCGCTGTCCCTGGGCATCGAGACCCTGGGCGGTGTCATGACCAAGATGATCAGCAAGAACACGACCATCCCGACCAAGTTCGCACAGACCTTCTCCACCGCCGACGACAACCAGCCGGCCGTGACCATCAAGGTCTTCCAGGGCGAGCGCGAGATGGCATCGGGCAACAAGATGCTCGGTGAGTTCAACCTCGAAGGCATCCCGCCCTCGCCTCGTGGCGTGCCGCAGATCGAAGTGGGCTTCGACATCGACGCCAACGGCATCCTGCACGTCTCGGCCAAGGACAAGGGCACCGGCAAGGAAAACAAGATCACCATCAAGGCCAACTCGGGTCTGTCGGAAGACGAGATCCAGAAGATGGTCAAGGACGCCGAGCTCAACGCCGCCGAAGACAAGAAGAAGCTCGAACTGGTGCAGGCCAAGAACCAGGGTGATGCCCTCGTTCACAGCGTGCGCAAGTCGCTGACCGAGTACGGCGACAAGCTGGACGCTGGCGAGAAGGAAAAGATCGAAGCCGCGATCAAGGACGTCGAGGAAGCCCTCAAGGGTGAATCGAAGGACGACATCGAGGCCAAGACCAACGCCCTGATGACCGCCTCGCAGAAACTGGGCGAGAAGATGTACGCCGACATGCAGGCCGCACAAGGCGCCGCAGGTGCCGAAGCGGCTGGTGCTGCCCCGGGTGCCGACGCCCAGCCGGCCGACGACAACGTGGTCGACGCCGAGTTCAAGGAAGTCAAGAAGGACTGACCTCCCGCCCTTCGGATCGGCACGATCGGTGCCCGGGACGCTCCCGGGTGCCCATCGTGCCGAATGCGTTTCCTGACCCTGACCGGGACACGAACCCATGTCACCCAACACCCGACTGCCCCGCCTGCTGCTGCCGCTGCTCGCCGTGACCGCCCTGGCACACACACCGGCTGGCGCAGCCGACTTCGTCACCAGCATCGACGCCAGCGCCTGCGCCGTGTGGGGCCCGTGGTCGCTCGGCGACGACAAGCAGCCCATGCGCTACCAGGGCCCCTGCGTCAAAGGCAAGGCCGAAGGCCGCGGCAAGGCCCAGTGGCTCAACCCCTACCGCTTCAAGGAAGGCAAGGAAGAGGTCGACGCCACCTGGGAAGGCACCTTCCGCCAGGGCGTCTTCATCGGCGATCAGCCCTTCAAAGGCAGGCTCGACGGCTGGCGCAGCAACCTCTTGATCAGCGAACGCGGCAGCGTGGGCGAGGCCCGGGCCGTGTGGGTGCACGCCGCGCCGTCGCAAGGGCCGGTCAAGCTGTGCGAGATCGAACGCGTGGCCCTGCTGGTGCCCGACGGCTTCAAGCTCGAAGACGACAGCCTGGTGCAGGCGCGCATGCGCTCGGCCCAGGAAGCCGTCGTCGCGGCCTGCCCGAGCAACGCGCCCTTCAGGGCCGTTGACGTCGTGCTCTGGCGTGCCCCCTTGATCGCCGACGAGAAAGGCCAGGAGCCGCTGGCCCTGGCCAAGGGCTCCGTGGTGCTCGACAACGGCAAGCCGGCCGAAGTCCGCGCCTACCGCAACGACGCCTCGCAAGCCGTCCGCCAGAAGCAGGCCGAAGCCGAACGCGCCACCAAGCGCAACCAGGCCCGCCAGGCCTTCCACCGCTTCAGCGCTGAAAACAAGGTGCAGGTCTGGTTGACCGCATCGCAGGCCGACAAGGACCCGTTCAAGTGGCAGGGCAAGACCGTCGCCATGACCGTCAAGCTCGACCGCATGCTCAGCCCCACCGTGGCCTGGGTGTTCGACGCCGACCGCAGCGGCTACCGCTACGCCCCGATGCTGCTCAAGGGCGTCAACTCCGACACCTTTGGCAAGCTCGACACCGCCGTGGTGGTGGGCCGACTCGACGGCCGCAAGAAGGCCGCCGACCTGGGCGTGAGTGGATCGAATGACAGCATCGAAGCCAGCACCCTCGACGTCGTGCACGCGCGCGCCTGTGAGCAGCGCCAGTGCATGGAATGGTTCGGCTGGGATGTGCACAAGGAAATGACCTGGGGCGAGCCGTTCAAGGCCGCCCCCTGAAGAAAGCACCTCATGGCAAAACGTGACTACTACGAAGTCCTCGGGCTCTCCAAAGGCGCCTCCGAGGACGAGATCAAGAAGGCCTACCGCAAGCTGGCCATGAAGCACCACCCTGACCGCAACCAGGGTGAAAAAGCCAAGGAAGCCGAAGAGCAGTTCAAGGAGGTCAAAGAGGCCTACGAGATGCTCTCGGACGCCAAGAAGCGCGCTGCCTACGACCAGTTCGGCCACGCCGGTGTCGACCCCAACATGGGCGGCGGACGGGGTGGCCCCGAGGGCTTTGGCGGCTTCGCCGATGCCTTTGGCGACATCTTCGGCGACATCTTTGGCCAAGGCGGTGGCGGCGGCCGGCGCGGCGGTGGCCCGCAGGTCTACCGCGGCAGCGACCTGTCGTACGCCATGGAGATCACGCTGGAAGAAGCCGCCACAGGCAAGGACACCCAGATCCGCATCCCCGCCTGGGACGAATGCGGGGTGTGCAGCGGCACCGGCGCCAAGCCCGGCACCAGCGCCAAGACCTGCCCGACCTGCAATGGCTCGGGCACGGTGCACATGCGTCAGGGCTTTTTCAGCGTGCAGCAAAGCTGCCCGCACTGCCACGGCACCGGCAAGGTCATCCCCGAGCCCTGCACCACCTGCCACGGTCAGGGCAAGGTCAAGAAGACCAAGACGCTGGAGGTCAAGATCCCGGCGGGCATCAACGAAGGCATGCGCATCCGCTCGGCCGGCAACGGCGAGCCGGGCACCAATGGGGGCCCCGCTGGCGACCTCTACATCGAGATCCGCATCAAGCAGCACGACATCTTCGAGCGCGATGGCGACGACCTGCACTGCTCCGTGCCCGTGCCGCTGACCACGGCGGCCCTGGGTGGCAGCATCGAAGTGCCGACGCTGGGCGGCAAGGCCGAGATCGACATCCCCGAAGGCACCCAGCACGGCAAGACCTTCCGCCTGCGCGGCAAGGGCATCAAGGGCATCCGCTCCAGCTACCCGGGTGACCTGTACTGCCACATCAACGTGGAGACGCCCGTCAAGCTCACCGAGCACCAGCGCAAGCTGCTCAAGGAGCTCGACGAGTCCTTCAAGAAGGGTGGCGAAAAGCATTCGCCCAACTCCAAGAGCTGGACGGACCGCGTCAAGAACATTTTCAAGTAAAGCAACCGAGCCTGGCTCGGTTTGATCCCCTCGAAGCGCCCCACCCCGGGGCGTTTTTTTTGCCGATTCGCGCCAGGGCTGACCCGCTGCCACTCAAGTCCTGGCCCCACATGCCGAAATTCATGGCGGGAACGTTCCCGTCTGGCGGCCCCATGAAAAACACAAGGAGGAAAGACGGTTCAGCCAACCTGCATCGAAGGGGCGTTTCGCCATGTCTCATCAGGGATCCCTGTCCCAAATCAACGCCTTGATCATCGAAGACATGGCCGTGCAGCAAACCACCCTGCGTGGCCAGCTGACCCTGCTGGGCATCACCCAGGTCGACGTGGCTTCCAACGCCGACGACGCTTACCGGCTGGTGAAATCGCGCCGCTACGGCCTGATCCTGTGTGACTTCAATCTCAACCAGAAAACCGACGGCCAGCAGCTGTTCGAGCTCCTGCGCGAGCAGAACCTGCTGCCGGCCGATTGCCTGTTCTTCATGGTCACCGCCGAAAGCGGCTATGCCTCCGTGGCAGCTGCCACCGAGCACCACCCCGACGCCTACTTGCTCAAGCCGATCACGGCCAGCGACATCGAAGACCGCCTCAAGGCCATGCTGGAGAAGCGCCAGGCCTTGCTGCCCATCAACGCCAAACTGGCCAAGGACGACCTGGCCGGCGCGCTCAAGGCTTGCGAGGACATGCTCGCCCTGCGAAACCGCTGGTTCATGCAAGCCCTGCAGCTCAAGGGCCAGACCCTGCTCAAGCTCGGGCGGCACGAGGAGGCACAGGCCACCTACCGCCAGGCCCTGGAGGTCCGCCAGGACCTGATGTGGGCGAGGCTGGGCCTGGCACGGGCACTCAAGGCCGGCGGGCAATTTGCAGAGGCCCGCAAGCTCGCCCAGGACATCATCGATTCAAAGGGCGGCGGCAAGCTGGTGGCTGCCTACGACGTGATCGCCGAGTCGCTCGAAGCCATGGGCGACCCCCAGGGTGCGCTCTGGGTGCTCCGGGACGCCTCGATGGTGGTGCCATCCGCCCGCCGGCAAAGGCTGGTCGGCGAATCGGCCTACCGCAATGGCGACCTGGACATGGCCAAGGCCGCCCTGAGCAAAGCCACCAAGGCCAGCCGTGGCTCCATCGTCGCCCAACCTCAGGACAGCCTGCTGCTGGCCCAGACGCTGGTCGACATGGGCGAGAACAGCGAAGCCATGCGGGTCATCCAGGACGCCAGCCCCGCCTTCCGCAACGTCCCGGTCTTCGGGGTGACGTCGCTGGCCATCCAGGCCCAATCCGAGATCGCACAGGGCCAGGCCGAGCAAGCCGAAAAGACGCTGCTCAAGGCGCGCGAAGCACTGAGCAAAGGCAAGGCCGACCTCGCAACCATCGCATTGGCCAAGGCAGAGTTGAAAGCCGGCAACGAAGAGGTCGGCCTGGCCCTGCTGCACAGCGCCATCAGCGCCGACCACGAGAACCTGCGGGTCAAGCAGCTGATCGCCAAAACGCTGGAAGAAACCGGCCACGAAGACAAGATCGGCTCCGTCATCGAGTCCGCTGCGGAAGGCATGCAGAACATGGTGGCCGATGCGCGCAAGCTCCTGCGCGACAGCCGCATCGACGAGGCCGTCAGCCAGATCCAAAATGCCGTGCACGAGTACCCCGAGAACTCGGGCGTGCTGCTGCAGGCGGCACAGATCCAATGCATGGCCCTGCGCCTGAACAAGTCGGCGGACGCCGCGCGCATCGACACCATCAAGGACTACCTGGACAGGCTGGACAAGTTGCTGCCAGGACACGACCGCGTCTACACCATGCGGCGCTACTTCCGCGAAACCGTGTCCATGCTGGAAGCCTCGACGAACCGAAAGGTCGACGCATGAGCGATGCCCTGGCCCTCATCGCGCACGACCTCAAGAACGCCCTCGGCGGCCTGGAGGACGAACTCTCGAGGCTCATCGACGACCCCAGCCCCGTGATGGCCCAGCGCGCGCACCTGCATTGCTCGGAGCTGCGGCGCCAGTTCATCCAGTTCCTCACGCTCTATGGCGCCCGCACCGAAGGCCTCACGCCCCACTGCGAGGACGAGTCGCCGCAAGCGTTGCTGCAGGCCCTGCAGCGCGTGTGGGACGCCAGGCTGAAGGTGGACGAGCAACCGGTGGTCATCAGCCTGGTCACGCCATCGCGCGCCCCGGCATTCTGGTACTTCGACCACCGGCTGGTGCGCCTGGCCCTGGACGCCGCCATCCACAATGCCGTGCGGTTCGCCCGGAGCCAGGTGATGCTGGACGTGCACGAAGACGACGGCTGGCTGATCTGGCGCGTGCTCGACGATGGCGAGGGCCTGGGCAGCGAAGACCCGGCACAGGACAGCGCGACCGGCCTGGGCTCGGCCCTCAGCGAAGCCGTCGCCGTCGCCCACCGCAGCCAGGGCCGCACCGGCCGCATCGGCCTGAAGTCCGCCCCGGGCCAGGGCACCGAATTCACCATGGCGCTGCCCTGAGCGAACGACCATGAACGAACTGCTGATGACCGGATCCAAGCGAGCCACGGCCGGCCTCGGCAAGGCCCTGCAGGACATGCGCAGCGTCCGCGCCCTGGTGATCGATGCCAACCTGACGGCGCGCAGCATCCTGCGCTCCATGCTGATCGACCTGGGCCTGCAGGCGGACCACATCAGGCAGGTCAGCCGCTACAACGAAGCTCGGGGAGAGATCGAGTACCACCGCTACGACCTGATCCTGTGCGAGCACCATTTCAGCGAGACACAACAGACCGGCGCTGACCTGCTCGACGAAGTGCGAGCGGGCAATCACCTGCCGTTCTCGACCGTGGTGGTCATGGTCACCTCGGAGGCCACCTACGGCAAGGTGGCAGAAGCGGCCGAAGCGGCGCTCGACAGCTACCTGCTGCGGCCCCACACGCACAACGAGCTGGCCGAACGCCTGAGGACGGCCAGGCACCGCAAACAGGCCCTGGAAGACATCTTCGAGGCGCTGGAGGCCGAGCAGTACGAAGTCGCCACAGAACGGTGCCTGGCCCGTGTCGAGGCAAAGAGCGAGTACTGGGTCTATGCAGCCCGCATCGGCGGCGAGCTGCTGCTGCGCCTGAACCGGCACGATGAAGCGCGCAAGCTCTTCGAGGTCATCGACAAGACCAAGGCCATGCCCTGGGCACGGCTCGGCATCGCACGGGCACACGTCGACGCCGGGCAGATCCCGCCCGCGCTGCGCGTGCTCGACAGCCTCCTGCTGGAGAACCCCGGCTACGCCGATGCGTACGACGTCATGGGGCGCGCGCACCTTCAGACCGGTGAGTTCGAGCGCGCCTACGAGACCTACAAGAAGGCGGTGTCGCTGACCCCGTTGTCATTGGGGCGGCTGCAGAAGCTGGGGCTGCTGGCCTTTCACCTCGGGCACGCCGACGAAGCCGCCACCATCCTCGAGCGCGCCGTGGGCATGGGCGTGACCTCGCGCTCCTTCGACTTCCAGAGCCTGGTGATGCTGTCCTTCTCCCACTTCGAGCGAGACGATGGCAAGGCGCTGAGCAAGTGCGAAGCCCAGCTGCTGCGCGCCCACGAGAAAAACCCCCGCAGCGGCCGCCTGCGCCGCATGCACGAGGTCGTCGCCCTGCTTTCACTGACGCAGCAAAAGCTCACCACCGATGCCTCCCGGCGCATGAAGACCCTGGCGCGGGAGTTCGGCCAGCCGGACTTCGACTTCGAAACAGCCAGCAACGTGATGTGCCTGCTGGTGCGCGTGCGCGAGCGCGGGCTCGATTTGCCCGATGCCGAGAAGTGGCTGGGCCAGTTGGCCGTGCGCTTTTGCACCAACAAGCCCTTGACCAACATGCTCAGCATGATGGTCGCCAGCCACCCCCCTTATGAAGAGCTGCTGCGCGAGACCTACAAGGAGCTGAGCAACCTGGCCGAAACCTCATTGGCCAAAGCCAAGGGTGGCGCGCCGGTCGAGGCCGTCGAGAACCTGCTCAAGCAGGGCGCGGCAACGGGCAACACCCGCACCATCGAGCTGGCCGACATGATCTGGCAGCGCTACCTCAACGAGCAAGCCCAGCCGGAGCTGGCCAAGCGCCTGCAGGAGCTGCTCGAGAAGTTCGGCCGCCGCCCGAACACGATGGGCGGCGACTGAGGACTCAGTCCTGTGCGTCGGGCTTGACGCAGTCGACGTAGTAGCGCTTGCCCGCCTTGTTGGGCAGCTCTTCGGCCACCAGGCCGTGCACGTCGGTGGCAAAACCCGGGAAGGCGTCGTTGAAGTCGCGCGTGAACTTCAGGAAGTCGACGATCTTCTTGTTGAAGCGCTCACCCGGGATCAGCAGCGGGATGCCCGGCGGGTAAGGCGTCAGCAGCGCCGTGGTGATGCGGCCTTCGAGCTGGTCGATCTCGACGCGCTCGGTCTGGCGGCGGGCGATGTACGCGTAAGCGTCCGACGGCTTCATGGCCGGCTCCAGGCCCGACAGGTAGACCTCGGTGGTCAGGCGAGCGATGTCGCCCTTGGCGTAGGCCTCGTGCACGGACTGGCACAGGTCGCGCAGGCCCATGCGCTCGTACATCGGGTACTTCTGGCAGAACTCGGGCACCACGCGCCACAGCGGCTGGTTCTTGTCGTAGTCGTCCTTGAACTGCTGCAGCGCGGTCAGCATGGTGTTCCAGCGGCCCTTGGTGATGCCGATGGTGAACATGATGAAGAAGCTGTAGAGGCCCGTCTTCTCGACCACCACGCCGTGTTCGGCCAGGTACTTGGTGACGATGGACGCCGGGATGCCGGTCTTGGCGAACTTGCCCGAGACGTCCATGCCCGGCGTGATGATGGTCGACTTGATCGGGTCGAGCATGTTGAAGCCGTCGGCCAGGTTGCCGAAGCCGTGCCACTTCTCGTTGGCTTTGAGCACCCAGTCCGTGGGCTTGCCGATGTCGTCGGCCACGAGCTTTTCGGGGCCCCAGACCTTGAACCACCAGTCCTTGTCGTATTCCTTGGAGACCTTGCGCATGGCGCGGCGGAAGTCCAGCGCTTCCTTGATCGACTCCTCGACCAGCGCGGTGCCACCCGGCGGCTCCATCATGGCCGCGGCCACGTCACACGACGCGATGATCGCGTACTGCGGCGAGGTGGAGGTGTGCATCAGGTAGGCCTCGTTGAAGAGGTGGCGGTCCAGCGGCACGGTTTGCGAGTCCTGCACCAGCACGTGCGAAGCCTGCGAGATGCCGGCCAGCAGCTTGTGCGTGGACTGCGTGGCGTAGACCACGGCCTTCTTCGGGCGAGCGCGGCCCTTGCCCATGGCGTGATACATGCCATAGAACTTGTGGAAAGCGGCGTGCGGCAGCCAGGCTTCGTCGAAGTGCAGGTTGTCGATCCAGCCGTCGAGCATGCCCTTGATGGTCTCGGTGTTGTAGAGCACACCGTCGTAGGTGCTCTGCGTGATCGTCAGGATGCGCGGCTTGACCTTCTTGGCGTCCACGCCCTTGAGCAGCGGGTGCTTGGCGATCTTCTTGCGGATGTTGGCGGGCTCGAACTCGCTTTGCGGGATCGGGCCGATGATGCCGAAGTGGTTGCGCGTGGGCGTCAGGAACACGGGAATGGCCCCGGTCATGATGATGCTGTGCAGGATGGACTTGTGGCAGTTGCGGTCCACCACCACCACGTCACCGGGCGCGACCGTGTGGTGCCACACCATCTTGTTGGACGTCGAGGTGCCGTTGGTGACGAAGAAGCAGTGGTCGGCGTTGAAGATGCGCGCGGCGTTCTTCTCGGACTCGGCCACGGGGCCGGTGTGGTCGAGCAGCTGACCGAGTTCTTCCACGGCGTTGCACACGTCGGCGCGCAGCATGTTCTCGCCAAAGAACTGGTGGAACATCTGGCCCACCGGGCTCTTCAGGAACGCCACGCCACCCGAGTGACCCGGGCAGTGCCAGGAGTACGAGCCGTCCTGGGCGTAGTCCATCAGCGCCTTGAAGAACGGCGGCGCCAGGCCGTCGAGGTAGCCCTTGGCTTCGCGGATGATGTGACGCGCCACGAACTCGGGCGTGTCCTCGAACATGTGGATGAAACCGTGCAGCTCGCGCAGGATGTCGTTGGGGATGTGCTCGGAGGTGCGCGTTTCACCGTACAGGTAGATGGGGATGTCGGCGTTCTTGAAGCGGATCTCTTCGATGAACTTGCGCAGGTTCAGCACGGCCGGGTCGAGCTCGGGGCCGGGCGTGAACTCCTCGTCGTCGATCGACAGGATGAAGGCGCTGGCGCGGCTTTGCTGCTGCGCGAACTGCGCCAGGTCGCCGTAGCTCGTCACGCCCAGGACCTCGAAGCCTTCCTTCTGGATGGCGTCGGCCAGCGCACGGATGCCCAGGCCCGAGGTGTTCTCGGAGCGGAAGTCTTCGTCGATGATGACGATGGGGAAACGGAAGCGCAGCATGGCCATTCCTGAATCAAAGGTGACGGGTCGGAAAAATGGCGAAGTGTAGGGTCTCAAGCCCCGGATTTGTTTGACGGAGCCCGGTTTTTGCGTCGCTTCGTTTCATCCCTTTGGCTCGAATACCCCTGACACGGCCATGCCACCCTGAAAAGAGCAGGCGCCGTCATAAACTGTTGCCCTCGGCCTTGAGGCAAACGTGAGGATGTCGGACACATGGGTGAATCGACGCTGTGGTGGATCGTGGCGGGTTTTTTTGTCAGCCTGGAATTGCTGACAGGCTCGTTTTACCTGTTGATGCTGGCCCTGGGAGCTGGCGCGGCAGCATTGGCCGCGATGGTGGGCGCCAGCCAGTCCAGCCAGTTGATCCTGGCCGCTGTGGTCGGCGGCGGTGCGGTCTACCTCTGGCACCGGCGTTTGCTGCAGCGCGGCATGCTGGGTGTCGAGGACTACACCTCCACCGGGCTGGGCAGCCTCGACGTGGGCGAGCAGGTTTCTGTCTCGCAGTGGGGTGCGGACGGCACCACCCATGTCCACTACCGCGGCAGCGAATGGAAGGCCCGCTACCACGGCGCCCACGTGCCGGCAGCCGGCCTGCACCGCATCCGCGCCATCGAAAGCAACTACCTCGTCCTCGAGAAGGTCTGATCCAACATGGAATTCGCCGTCGTCCTGCTGGTCATCGCGGTCATCTTCGTCATCAAGTCGATCAAGGTGGTGCCGCAGCAAAGCGCCTGGGTGGTCGAACGGCTGGGCAAGTTCCACAGCACGCTCAAGCCCGGGCTGAACGTGCTGGTGCCCTTCATCGACAAGGTCGCCTACGAGCACTCGCTCAAAGAAATCCCGCTGGACGTGCCCAGCCAGGTCTGCATCACCAAGGACAACACCCAGCTGCACGTCGACGGCATCCTGTACTTCCAGGTGACCGACCCGATGCGCGCCAGCTACGGCTCGTCGAACTACATCATCGCCATCACCCAGCTGGCGCAGACCACGCTGCGTTCGGTCATCGGCCGCATGGAGCTGGACCGCACCTTCGAGGAACGCGACGCGATCAACGCCTCGGTGGTGACATCGCTCGACGAGGCCGCGCTCAACTGGGGCGTGAAGGTTCTGCGATATGAAATCAAGGACCTGACGCCTCCCAGCGAAATCCTGCGCTCGATGCAGCAGCAGATCACCGCCGAGCGCGACAAGCGCGCCCGCATCGCCGAATCCGAAGGCCGCAAGCTCGAGCAGATCAACCTGGCCACCGGCGAGCGCGAGTCGCACATCGCCAGGTCCGAAGGCGAGAAGCAGGCTGAGATCAACCGGGCCCAAGGCGAGGCTGCCGCGATCGCCTCCGTGGCCGATGCCACCGCCGACGCCATCCGCAAGATCGCCGCGGCCATCAACGAGCCTGGCGGACAGCAGGCCGTGCAGCTGAAGGTGGCAGAAAAGGCCGTCGAGGCCTACGCGCAACTGGCGCAGAAGAACAACACCATGATCGTGCCCGGCAACATGAGCGAGGTCTCGTCGCTCATCGGCACGGCCATGGCCTTGATGAAATCGCCACCCGCGGGCAAGCCATGAGCGTGCTCCTGACACCCGGTCGCAACGTGCTGGGCGGGCCACTGCAGGCCTGCTCGTACGCGCCCGTGACGGGCTACTTCCGCGATGGCTGCTGCCGCACGCGCGAAGACGACAGCGGCAGGCACGTGGTCTGTGCGCGCATGACAGCGGCCTTCCTCAACGACTCGCTGGAGCGGGGCAACGACCTCATCACCCCGCGGCCCGAATGGCGATTCCCCGGTCTCAAGCCCGGTGACCGCTGGTGCGTGTGCGCCGAACGCTGGCTGCAAGCCCACCGTGCCGGCGTGGCACCGCCGGTGTCGCTCGAAGCCACGCACGAATCGGCGTTGGAGGTCATCCCGCTGGCGCTGCTGCAGGTGCACGCCATCCAGCCAACGCGCACCGAGGATTCAGGCGAGGCTTGAGGGAGGCGGCGCCAGCAGGTCCCGCAACCCCTGTTCGTCCAGGATGGTGATGCCCAGCTCCTGCGCCTTGTCGAGCTTGCTGCCCGCTTCGGCGCCGGCCACCACGTAGTGCGTCTTCTTGGAGACCGAGCCAGCCACCTTGGCGCCGGCGGCCTCCAGCATGGCCTTGGCCTCCTCGCGCGCCAGCGTGGGCAGCGTGCCGGTCAGCACGACGGTCTTGCCAAAGAGCGGCAGCGTGGCCGCATCGGCCTCGGCCGAAGGCTCGTGCTCGGGCCAGTTCACGCCGGCCGCCCTGAGCTGCTCGACCACCTCGCAGTTGTGTTCCTGGTCGAAGAAGGTGCGGATGCTTTGCGCCACGATCGGGCCGACATCGCGCACCGCCAGCAGCTGCTCGTAGCTGGCGTTCATGATGCCTTCCTTGCTCTCGTCGCCCTTGTGACCCATCTTGCCGAAATGGCGAGCCAGGTCCTTGGCCGTCGTCTCGCCAACGTGGCGAATGCCCAGGCCGAAAAGAAAGCGCGGCAGCGTGGCCTTTTGCTTGCTCTTCTCCAGCGAGTCGAGCAGGTTCTGCGCGCTCTTTTCGGCCATGCGGTCGAGTTCGGCCAGCTTGGCAAAGCCCATCTTGTACAGATCGGGCAGCGTGCGCACGATGCCGCCATCGACCAGTTGATCGACGAGCTTTTCGCCCAGGCCTTCGATGTCCATGGCGCGGCGCTGGGCGAAGTGCAGCAGCGCCTGCTTGCGCTGCGCGGCGCAGAACAGGCCGCCAGAGCAGCGGTGGTTGACCTCGCCGGGCTCGCGCACCACGGTGCTGCCACAGACCGGGCATTGCGACGGCATGCGGAAGTTCGGCACGTAGGCCGGGCGCTCGCCCGGCACCACACCGACGACCTCGGGGATCACATCGCCCGCTCGGCGCACGATGACGGTGTCGCCGATGCGCACGCGCTTGCGGCGCAGCTCGAACAGGTTGTGCAGCGTGGCGTTGGTGACGGTGACGCCGCCCACGAACACAGGCTTGAGGCGGGCCACGGGTGTGAGCTTGCCGGTGCGCCCGACCTGGATGTCGATGCCCTCGACCAGCGTGAGCTGCTCTTGAGCGGGGTATTTGTGGGCCACGGCCCAGCGGGGCTCACGGCTGACGAAGCCCAGGCGCTCCTGCAAGGCGCGGCTGTTGACCTTGTAGACAACGCCGTCGATGTCGAAAGGCAAACTGTCGCGGGCCTTGCCGATGCGTTGGTGGAAGGCCACGAGGCCTTGTTCGCCTGATGCGCCCAGTGCGACCGTGCGGTCGCTGCTGACCGGCATCCCCATGGCGGCCAAGGCATCGAGCATGGCGCTGTGCGTGGGCGGGATGTCCCAGCCCTGCACATCCCCCAGGCCATAGGCGAAAAAGCGCAAGGGGCGCTGGGCGGTGATGTTGGCATCGAGTTGCCTGACCGCGCCAGCCGCCGTGTTGCGCGGGTTCACGAACGTCTTCTCGCCCTTTTCGCGCTGGGCTTCGTTGAGCTTTTCGAAATCATCGCGGCGCATGTAGATCTCGCCACGCACCTCCAGCACGGCCGCCTGGATGCCCTTGAGGTGCACGGGGATCTGGCGGATCGTGTGCACGTTGTGGGTGACGTCCTCGCCTGTTTCGCCGTCGCCGCGCGTGGTGGCCTGGGTCAGCTTGCCGTTTTCATAGCGCAGGTTGATGGCCAGCCCATCGAACTTGAGCTCGGCAGCGTACTCGACGGGAGGGTCTTCGGGGCCCAGGCCCAGTTCGCGGCGGATGCGGGCATCAAAGGCTTCGGCGCCGGAGGCCTGCGTGTCGGTCTCGGTGCGGATGGACAGCATCGGCACGGCATGCCGCACCGGCGTCAGGCCATCGAGCACCTGTCCGATGACGCGCTGCGTGGGTGAATCGGGCGTGCGCAACTCGGGGTGCGCGGCCTCGATGGCCTGCAGCGCCTGAAACAGCCTGTCGTACTCGGCGTCGGGGATGACGGGCTCGTCGAGCACGTAGTAGCGGTGGGCGTGCTCGTTGAGCAGGGCCCGCAGCCGCGCGGCCTCGTCAGCGACCGCCGTTTGCGTGGACGCCACCGAGCCCACCGGGTCTTGCGGCGCGGCGGAGGCAAACAGGTCGTTCTGTGACATCAGCTGAACAGGCGTCGGGTGGAGGGCGCGCCGGCGGCCAGGTCGCGCGCGGCCAGGGCCGCGTACAGCTTTTCCAGCTCGCCTTCGATCATCGCGAACGCGGCTGGCGAGAAAGGTTGCCCCTGGTCGTCGAGCATGACGGCATCCATGGTCAGGCACAGGGCCTCACCCGCGGCGCACCAGGCCTTGAAAGGCGCGAGCTCGGGCGCAGTCTGCGGCACGTCGAAGCACAGCAGCAACTCGCGCAGCGTGGCCTGGTCGGCGTCTTCGGCGAAGGCGGCCTGGGCGTCGAACTGCAGGGTCAGCACGGGCGGAGCGCCCTCTTCCGCGCCAGGCAGCACGAAACGACCTGGCAAAACACCTGGCACGAAGCCATGGCGAGCGGCCTGCTGCTGCACATAGCCCAGCGACCAGGCGCTGCCTTTGGCGGCCAGGCTCATGGCGAGTTGCGCATCATGGGCGCTGGCGAAGGCGTCGAGTTCGCGCGCACGGGCCACCGCGTCGAGCATGTCGGGGAATTCGATGGCGGCACCCAGGGCATCGGCCATGGCCTGCAGCTTCTGCACGAACTCGGAGTATTCGATTTCGTTGAGGCTGCCCGTGCGATTGGCCAGCAGCACGCCGCCTTGCAGTTCGGTGTAGAGCACACCGGCCTGCGGCGGCTCCCACTCGCCGCAGTCGGCGCGCAGGGCCTCGACCAGCACAGGCTTGCTGCCGGCGCGCCGGGTGGGCGGCAGGTGCAGCAGGATGTGGTCGCCGCTGAGCGGGGACTCGATGGTCAGCGTGGCGATCGCGTCGACCAAGGCATCGAGGCGCGGGCCGCCACGGCGAACCGGCGGCAGGCTGGGCGCATGCGGGACGCCTGCCGCGCCGCCAGCCCTGTTGTCACTCGGGTCGTCCATCGGCTCGGTCGGCACGCTGTCGAGCGACAGGCCTGGCTGCATGCTGCTGTCGATGGGCTCGAGCGTGGCGCGGCGCGGCTGGTTGGCCGCGGCGCGGCGGGCCGTCCAGGCGCCATGGGCGACAACCGCCGCCAGCACGATGCCGCCAAGGATGGCGAGGTAGAGGGTCAGGGAATGGTTCATGTGCGGGATCAAGCTGCCTGGGCCATGCCCAGCGCGGCTTCCATGTCGACAGCGACGATGCGGGAGACGCCTTGCTCCTGCATGGTCACGCCGACGAGCTGTTCGGCCATCTCCATCGCGATCTTGTTGTGCGAGATGAAGAGGAACTGGGTGCCGCTGGACATGTTCTTGACCAGGCGGGCATAGCGTTCGGTGTTGGCATCGTCCAGCGGGGCGTCGACTTCGTCGAGCAGGCAGAACGGCGCGGGGTTGAGCTGGAAGATGGCGAACACCAGCGCGATGGCGGTGAGCGCCTTCTCGCCGCCCGAGAGCAGGTGGATGGTGCTGTTCTTCTTGCCGGGCGGGTGGGCCATGACCTGCACGCCCGCGTCGAGGATTTCGTCGCCCGTCATCACCAGCTTGGCGCTGCCGCCACCGAACAGGCTGGGGAACATGCGCCCGAAGTGCTCGTTGACGGTGTTGAAGGTGGCGCCCAGCAGGTCGCGGGTCTCCAGGTCGATCTTGTGGATGGCGTCTTCCAGGGTGCCGATGGCGTCGAGCAGGTCGGCCATTTGCGAGTCGAGGAAGCCCTTGCGTTCGCGCGCGGAGGTCAGCTCGTCGAGCGCGGCCAGGTTGACGGCACCCAACGCGTTGATCTCGCGCTGGATGCGGTCGATCTCGGCCTGCAGGCCAAAGAGCTTGACACCATCGCGCTCGATGGTTTCGGCCAGCAGGGCCAGGTCGACGCCAGCGGCGGTGAGCTGCTCCATGTACTGCGCACCGCCCAGCGAGGCGGCCTGCTGCTCCAATTGCAGCTTGGTGATCTGGTCACGCAGGGGCTGCAGGCTGTGTTCGAACTGCAAGCGCTGCTCATCGAAGCGGCGCAACTGAGCCGAGAGGTCGTCGTAGCGCTGACGGGCCTGGCTGAGGGCGCCTTCGCGTTGCACGCGCACGGCCAGCGCTTCGTCGAGCCCCGTCTGTGCGGAGGCGTCGTTCAGGCGGGCCTGCTCTTCGAGCAACTGGGCCACGGACGACTCGTTGGCCTGAATCTGCTGAGAAGCGGTCTCGATGCTGCGCTGCAGCTCGCCGCGACGCGCGCCCATGCTGCGCACGCTGAAAGTGGCCTCTTGCGCCTGACGCTCCAGGGCCCGGGCCTGCTCGCGCGCCTGGTTCAGCTTGCGCTCGGCCTCGATGACATGCTCTTCGAGTTCGGCGTGCTTTTCCTGGGTTTCGCCGAGGTGGATGTCGAGCTCCTCGAAGCGGGCTTCGCCCTCGGCGCGGCGCTCCTGCAGGCCTTCGAGCTGCGCATCGAGCTCGGCGAGTTCTTCGTCGATCTGGCCGCGGCGGCTGTTGGCCTGCTCGGCCTGCTGGCTCAGGCGCAGCAACTCGACTTGCACTTGATGCACACGCTGCTGCACCTCGCTGGCTTCGCGGCGCACCGTGCCCAGGCGCTGCGAGGCATCGGTGTAGGCGGCTTCGGCGCGCACCAGCGCGGCGCGGGCGTCGTCCGAGATCAGGCTCTGCGCCCTCACCTGCTTTTCCAGGTTCTCGATTTCCTGGGCGCGGGCCAGCATGCCGGCCTGCTCGGAGTCGGGCGCGTAGAAGGTGACGGCGAACTGGCTGACCGCGTGCCCCGCCGGGGTCATGATGACCTCGCCATACGTGAGCTTGCTGCGGTTGGCCAGGGCCTCTTCGAGGTGGGCGGCGATGTAGACGCCTTCCAGCCAGTCGTTCATCAAGGCCTTCAGGCCCTGGTCGTTCAAGCGCAGCAGGTCGCTCAGGCGCGAGAGCGTCTGGTGCGTGTTCTGGATGCCGGCGGGCGGCAGGCTGTAAAAGGCGAGCTTGGCCGGTGGCGCATCCTGCTCGAAGGCACGCACGGTTTCAACGCGGCCGACTTCGAGCGCGGCCAGGCGCTCTCGCAGCGCCGATTCGAGCGCGTTCTCCCAGCCTGACTCGATGTGCACACGCGTCCACAGGCCTTGCAGGCTGTCGAGGCCATGCTTGGCCAGCCAGGGCTTGAGCTTGCCTTCGGTCTGCACCTTGTCCTGCAGGGCGCGCAGCGCTTCGAGGCGGGCGCTGAGCTCGGCCAGGCGGGCCGACTGCGACTGGCTGTCGGCTTGTGCGGACTTGCGTGCCTCGTCGAGTGCGGGCACCGATTCGGACAACTCGCTCAAGCGGGCTTCGATGACGCCTTGCTCCTCTTGCCCCACCTCGTGCTGGCGACGCAGGTCGCTCAGGCGCAGCTCATCGGGCGCGGCCAGGGCCTGCACCTCCACGCGCAGGCGCTCGCGGCGCTGCTGGATCTGGCGCGACTGCTCGTCGAGGTTGCGCGACTCGGCGGCCAGCAGCTGGATCTGCTGCTGCACCTGGCCGGCCACCTGGCGCTGGTCGTTGGCACGCTGGGTGGCGGCTCGCACGGCGTCTTCGAGAGACGGCACGTTGCCAGCCAGCTCTTCGGCCTGCGCGGCCAGGATCTCGGCCTGCTCTTCGCTGGCGGCCATCTTCTCGGCCAGCTCTTCCAGCTCGACCTGGGCGGCCTCGGCCCGCATCGACCACTGCTCGTTCTGGGCCTTGATCTCGGCCAGGCGCTGCTCGACCTTCTGGCGGCCTTCGACCACGTAGCGGATGCGCTCCTCCAGCCGGCTGACCTCGAGGCTGGCCTCGGCCAGCGCGCCTTGCGCTTCGTGCAGCGCGTCGCTGGCGGCGTAGTGGTCTTGCCGCACGTGTTCGAGCTCGGCTTCCACCGACCGCAACTCGGCCATGCGCGCTTCCAGCGCATTGGTGGCTTCGCTGACCGCGGCGTGGATGCGGGTTTCTTCAGACGACGCGTCGCGGTGCTTGAGGAACCACAGCTGGTGCAGCTTGGTCGTGCCCTGCTCTTGCAGCGCGTGGTAGCGCGAGGCCACCTCGGCCTGCTTTTCGAGCTTGTCGAGGTTGCTGTTGAGCTCGCGCAGGATGTCTTCGACCCGCGTCAGGTTCTCTCGCGTGTCCTTCAGGCGGTTCTCGGTCTCGCGGCGGCGCTCCTTGTACTTGGAGACGCCAGCGGCTTCTTCCAGGAACAGGCGCAGCTCTTCGGGCTTGGACTCGATGATGCGGCTGATGGTGCCCTGGCCGATGATGGCGTAGGCCCGCGGCCCCAGGCCGGTGCCCAGGAACACGTCCTGCACGTCGCGGCGGCGCACCGGCTGGTTGTTGATGAAGTAGCTGGAGGTGCCGTCGCGCGTGAGCACGCGCTTGACCGCGATCTCGGAGAACTGGTTCCACTGCCCGCCCGCGCGGCCGTCTTCGTTGCTGAAGACGAGCTCGACGCTGGCGCGGCTGGCCGGCTTGCGGTTGCCCGAGCCGTTGAAGATCACGTCCTGCATGGACTCGCCGCGCAGCTCGGAGGCCTTGGACTCGCCCAGCACCCAGCGCACGGCGTCCATGATGTTGGACTTGCCGCAGCCATTGGGCCCCACCACGCCGACCAACTGGCCAGGCAGCTGGAAATGGGTCGGCTCGGCAAAGGACTTGAACCCTGAGAGCTTGATCGAATTCAGTCGCATCTAAGTCGTTGATTTTCCTGATGAATTTCAGGCAAACCTTGGCCTTTCGAAGCTCGGGATGATACCATCCGGGGTTCGACGAATTTCCGCGCATCCCACGTTGTGAAGACCATGGCAAAGACCGATCCCAAGCTGGCGCCCAAGGCTGCCTCCCCCAAGACCGCCACCGCACCCCAGCCTCTGAAAAAAACCAAGGCCTCGGCCAAGGCAGCGGCCCAGTTGGAAGTCGGCACCCGCGCCAAGCCAGCCACCGCGCCTTCGGCCCCCTCCCGCCACCTTGACGTCTTTCCCAACCCGGCACCCGAGCGCGATTACGTCATCCAGTTCCAGGTGCCTGAGTTCACCTGCTTTTGCCCGCTGACCAAGCAGCCCGACTTCGCGCACTTCACCATCGACTGCATCGCCGACAAGCTCTGCATCGAACTCAAGAGCCTGAAGATGTACATGTGGAGCTACCGCGACCAGGGCGCCTTCCACGAGAAGGTCACCAACGACATCCTCTCGGACATGGTCAAGGCCATCAACCCGCGCTTCTTGCGCATCACGGCCAAGTGGTACGTGCGCGGCGGCATCTACACCAACGTGGTCGTCGAGCACCGCAAGAAGGGCTGGAAACCGGCCCCGAAGGTCGAGCTGCCCCAGCACAACGCCGAGACGGGCCTGCTGGGCTGACCCGCCTGCGCCGCCGTGCCTGAGCTGGGCAACGCCCCCTGGACAGACTGGGCCCTGTGCGCCCTGATCCTGGCCGCGGCGCTGCCCTTTCGACCCTGGCTGCCCCTGCGCCATGGCCCGCTCATTCACCCCTGGCTGGGCTCGATGGTGCTGCTGCCCCTGCTGTGGAGCACCGACCGGCTGCTGCCCAACGGCATGAGCATGCACGTGTCGTCGGCCTGCCTGATGACGCTGATGTTCGGCTGGCCGCTCGGCATGTGGAGCTTGCTGCCGGCGGCCTTCGTGGCCGGCTGGCTGGGTCACGGCCACTTCCCGCCGCCGGGCGAGGTCGCGTCCCACCTGGCCTGGCTGGGGCTGCTGCCAGGCACGCTGGGCCTGCTGATCGGCCTGGCCATCCGGCGCCTGCTGCCCCACCACATCTTCGTCTTCATCCTGGGGCGGGCCTTCATGGCCACCATCGCCGCCGTGGTGCTGACCGGCGCGCTGGCCTGGCTGGCCGGACGCAAGCCCGAGGTCCTGAGCACCCAGGAGTGGATGCTGGGCTACACCCTGGTGGCCTGGGGTGAGGGGTTCAGCACGGGCATGCTGGTGGCCATCTTCGTGGCCTTCAAGCCCGAATGGGTGCTGACCTACTCGGACGCGCGCTACCTGCCAGGGCGCCCCCCCCGCGACCAGCCTTGACGAGTCCTCGCCACGCGGCAGCAGATCGCCCCTGTGCTGTGCGGCGGCACCCGGCTCGGGTTCTCAGTGGTTAAAGGTGCAACCTACCGCGCCGATAACCGTTGCATCACTTCCCCTGAGCCGATGAACCTGCCCCCCTGGTTGAACGCCATCGCACGCCCCCTGCTGGGACCCGATCCCCAGCGGGCCAGGCATGTGCTGTTCGTCTTGGCTTCCACCCAGCTTTACGTGGTGAACCTGGGCATCATCTGGCATTCGGTCCAGTTGGGGCTGCTGCAGCCGCAGATCGCCCGAGACCTGACCTGGGGCAGCCTGCTGACCCTGCTCACCGTGTTCGTGCTGGTGCGCAGCGGCTGGAGCCAGCGCTTGAGCGACCCGGTCGTCACCCTGCCCCATGCCCTGGTCAGCATCGCCCTGTGCTTCATGGCTTACCTGCAGGTGGGCGAACATCGCGCCAGCGTCCTCATCCTGGTGGCAGAGGCCATCGTGATGTGCATGTTCCGGCTGCGGCCCACGCAGATGGTCGTGCTGGGCATGAGCTCGGTCGGCATGCTGCTGCTGTGCGTTCTGGGCCTGACCTGGGCCGACCCCGTTCGCTACCCTGCCTCCACGGGGCTGATGCACTTTGTCATCGGGGGCTCGACCTTGCTGATCCTGTCGCTGGTCGCCAAATGGGTCACCGACATCCGCGTGCGCATCGGCCTGCAGGCACGCGAGCTGTCGCAAGCCTTGAACACGCTGCAGCACATGGCCACACAGGACAGCCTCACCGGCCTGCTGAACCGCCGCATCATGGTCGACCTGGTCGAAACCGAGCTCAAGCTGATCGAGCGGCATGGCCACCCCATGACCGTGGCCCTGGTGGACCTCGATCACTTCAAGTCGATCAACGACCGCTTCGGCCACCAGGCCGGGGACGCCGTGCTGATCGGCTTCGCCGGCCTGGCCCAGACCCAATTGCGACAGGTCGACAAGGTGGCCCGCTGGGGCGGCGAAGAATTCCTCATCATGCTGCCGCAAGTCAAGGCGAGCGAGGCCTTCACTGCGCTGGAGCGGCTGCGCCTGTCCATGGGCAGCCAGACCTTCACGGGGCACCCGGGCTTGAACGCGACCTTCTCGGTCGGGCTGGCCCAGGCCCGGCCGGGCGAGAGCCTCGAACACCTGATCGAGCGAGCCGACCAGGCGCTCTACCACGCCAAACATGCCGGGCGCAATCGCAGCCATGTGGCCGAACACTCTCCCGAAGCCGATGCGGTGGCCGACCAGCCCGCCAGCATGGCGCCGCTGACAGGGGGGCACGCATGAGCGAAGCCCTGGGCAACATGCCGCAACACGACCCCATCATCGACTCGATGGGGCGACTGGTGAAACTCATTTTCGGCCCGGACCGGGCCACGCGGGCCCGCACAGGCGTCATCCTGCTTTGCGCACTGATGTACGCCATCTGCTGCAGCGCGGCCTTCTACGCGGCCGAGGTCGGCATGATGCGCGACTTCGCGCCCAAGCTGCTGCTGGCCACCACCATCCCCTGCTACACGGCCTTCTACGTGATGGTGCGCAGCGGCCGCACCCGCACCATGCGGGACCCCAACCTGATGATCCCGCAGCAAAGCTTCTCGCTGCTGACCATCGCTTTCGCCTACACCGCCATCGGCCCCCATGACCGCGGCCTGGTGCTGGTGCTCATCGCCCTGGTGATGGTGTTCGGCATGTACACGCACCAGCCCAGGCAGGCCGCCTTCGCGGGTGTGCTGGCCATGGTGCTGCTGGCCATGTGCATGGGCGTGCTGTCGCACATCGACCCCGTGTATTACCCGCCCACCCTGGAGTTGCTGCGCTTCGAGTTGATGATCGGCACGCTGCCGCCCCTCATCCTCGCGGCCTACCAGATCTCGGCCTGGCGCAACCGCCTGGCCCAGCAACGTCGCGAGTTGCGCGAGACCCTGGAGAAGGTCCAGACCCTGGCCAGCCGCGATGCGCTGACCGGCCTGTACAACCGCCGGCACATGCAGGATCGCCTGGTCGACAGCGCCAAGCGCCACGAGCGCTATGGCGAGCGATTCACCGTCGTGCTGGTGGACCTGGATCACTTCAAGCGCATCAACGACGTGCACGGCCACCGCGTGGGCGACGAGGCCCTGATGGCGTTTGCCTCGGCGGCCACCCTGGCCCTGCGCGAGTCGGACACCGTGGGGCGCTGGGGTGGCGAGGAGTTCCTGTTCATCCTGCCCAACACCAGCCCGACCAAGGCCCTGGTGGCACTCGACCGCTTGCGCGCCGCCTTGCAGCACTGCAGCATCTCGTCGCGGGTGCCTGGCCTTCGGGTGGCATTCTCGGCGGGCGTGGCCCAGCACGACCTCGCCGCACCCGTGCACCGCACGCTCGAGCGTGCCGACCAGGCGCTCTACCAGGCCAAGACCGCGGGCCGCAACCGCAGCCTGGTGTCACCCAGCGACCCCCGCTGAACCTGGATACGCGCTCATCCGCAGCCCGCCGGTGCCCGTCGCGCGCCGGGGCCATGCCGGCCCTGGGATAATGCCGCCCATGAATCCCCTGCTGCAGCGTCTTCAGCCCTACCCCTTCGAGCGCCTGCGCGGCCTGACCGCCGGCGTGACCCCGAACCCCGCCCTGCGCGCCATCAGCCTGGGCATCGGCGAGCCCAAGCACCCCACGCCCACCTTCATCAAGCTGGCGCTCGTCGACGCCCTCGATGGCCTGGCCGCCTACCCCGCCACGGCGGGAGAGCCCGCCCTGCGCGAGGCCTGCGCCGCCTGGGTGCAACGCCGCTATGGCCTGAAACTCGACGCCGCCACGCAGATCCTGCCGGTCAACGGCTCGCGCGAGGCGCTGTTCGCGCTGGCCCAGGCCGTGATCGACCCCACCCAGCACCGCGAAGCCGGCGGCCCGGCCGTGGTGTGCCCGAATCCGTTCTATCAGATCTACGAAGGCGCGGCCTTGCTGGCCGGGGCTCGCGTGGTCTTTGCCAACTCGGACCCTGCACGCAACTTCGCCGCCGACTGGGGCAGCATCCCCGAGTCAACCTGGGCCACCACGCAACTGCTTTATGTGTGCTCACCGGGCAACCCCACGGGCGCCGTCATGCCACTCGATGAATGGCGCAAGCTGTTCGAACTCAGCGACCGGTTCGGCTTCGTCATCGCCTCGGACGAGTGCTACTCCGAGATCTACTTCCGCGAAGGCGCTGGCGCCGCACCGCTGGGCGGCCTCGAAGCCGCGTCGCAACTGGGCCGCGCCGACTTCAAGAACCTGATCGCGCTGACCAGCCTGTCCAAACGCTCGAACGTGCCCGGCCTGCGCTCGGGCTTCGTCATGGGCGACGCCGCCTTGATGAAGGCCTTCCTGCTCTACCGCACCTACCACGGCAGCGCCATGAGCCCCGCCGTGCAGAAGGCCAGCATCGCCGCCTGGAACGACGAGGCCCACGTGATCGAGAACCGCGCGCTCTACCGCCAGAAGTTCGAGCGCGTCACGCCCCTGCTGGCCGAGGTCATGAACGTGGCGCTGCCCGATGCCGGCTTTTACCTGTGGGCCGAGGTGCCCGCCCACGTCTGTGGCGGCAGCGACGAGGTTTTCACGCGCGAACTGCTGGCTCAATACAATGTCGCGGTGCTGCCTGGCAGCTACCTCGCCCGCGAGGCCAATGGGGTCAACCCCGGCCGCGGTCGCGTGCGCATGGCGCTGGTGGCGGGCGTCGACGAATGCGTCGAAGCCGCCGAGCGCATCCGCGCGTTCATCCGCACCTTCCCGCGCTGACCGCCAGCGCCCCCGAATCCTTCCGAAAGAAAGTTCATCAAAATGAGCCAAGCTCTGCAAAACACCATCGACCAGGCCTGGGAAAAGCGCACCGAGCTGTCCGCCGCCAGCGCCCCAGCCGAAGTGCGTGACGCCGTCAACCACATCATCGACGCGCTGGACACCGGCAAGCTGCGCGTGGCCGAGAAGGTCAACGGTGCCTGGGAAACCCACCAGTGGATCAAGAAGGCCGTGCTGCTGAGCTTCCGCCTCAACGACAACGTGCCCATGGGCGACGGCGCCCTGCAGTTCTACGACAAGGTGCCCACCAAGTACGCTGGCATGTCGGCTGAGCAACTCAAGGCCACCGGCGTGCGCGTGGTGCCGCCGGCCGTGGCCCGCCGCGGCTCCTTCCAGGCCAAGAACGTGATCCTGATGCCGTCCTACGTGAACATCGGCGCCTACGTCGACGAAGGCACGATGGTCGACACCTGGGCCACCGTCGGCTCTTGCGCCCAGATCGGCAAGAACGTTCACCTCTCGGGCGGCGTGGGCATCGGCGGCGTGCTCGAGCCCCTGCAGGCCAACCCCACCATCATCGAAGACAACTGCTTCATCGGCGCGCGCTCCGAAGTGGTCGAAGGCGTGATCGTCGAAGAGAACTCGGTGATCTCGATGGGCGTGTACATCGGCCAGTCGACCAAGATCTACGACCGCGCCACCGGCGAAGTCACCTATGGCCGCATCCCTGCAGGCTCGGTGGTGGTCTCGGGCAACCTGCCCTCGGCCGACGGCAAGTACTCGCTGTACTGCGCTGTGATCGTCAAGCGCGTCGACGCGCATACGCGCTCGAAGACCAGCATCAACGACCTGCTGCGCGGCGCCTGATGCGCTGAATCAGGGCCTGCCAGGACACCCTCCTTGCAGGCCCTTCTTGTCTGAACCCTTGCGAAAACAGCTGAGGAGAGATCGATGAGCGGAGGCAACCTCGAACGCGTGCTGCGCCTGATGGCCGAGAAGAAGGCGTCCGACGTCTTCCTGTCGGCCAAGACGCCGATCCTCATCAAGATCAACGGTCAGATCATGCAGCTGACCGACCAGGTCCTCACACCCTCTCAACCACGGCAACTGCTGGCCGAGATGGTCTCGCCCACGCAAATGGAGGAGCTCGACGAAACCGGCGAGCTCAACATGGGCATCACCATCCCCGGTGTGGCCATCTTCCGTTTGAGCGCGTTCAAGCAACGTGGCTCTGTGGCCGCTGTGTTTCGCTACATCCCCTCGGACATCCCGGCGCTGGAGACGCTCAACGTGCCACCGGTGCTCAGCGAGCTGGTGCTGCAAAAACGCGGCCTCATCATCCTGGCGGGCGCCACAGGCACTGGCAAGAGCACCACGCTGGCGTCGATGCTGGAGCTGCGCAACCAGCGCATGACGGGCCACATCCTCACCATCGAAGACCCGCTGGAGTTCCTGTTCTCCAACAAGAAGTCCATCGTCAACCAGCGCGAAGTTGGGCGCGACACGCACTCGCTGCAAGTGGGCCTGAAAAACGCGCTGCGTCAGGCGCCGGACTGCATCCTCATCGGCGAAATCCGCGACCGCGAGACCATGACCGCCGCGCTGTCGTACGCCCTGTCGGGCCACTTGGTGCTGTCCACCCTGCACGCCAACAACAGCTACCACGCACTGGGCCGGATCCTGTCCTTCTACACGCCAGAAGCCCGCCCTGCCTTGCTGTCCGACCTGGCCTCGGGTCTCAAGGCCATCATTTCGCAGCGGCTGCTCAAGGCCGAAGCCGGCCCGAGCGCCGGTGGTCGCGTGCCCGCGGTCGAGGTCTTGCTCAACACCACGCTGGTGTCGGAGATGATCACCCGAGGCGACTTCAACGGCGTCAAGGAAGCCATGGAAAAGTCCATGGCCGAAGGCTCGCAGACCTACGAGCAGGACATCGCCCGCCTGATCAACGAAGGCATCGTCAGCCGCGACGAGGGGCTCATCAACTCCGACTCGCCAACCAACCTGATGTGGCGCCTGCAAAACAGCACGGCCACCAAGTCCAAGCTGATCGCCAAGCCGGCCGAGGAAGAACAGGGCCCCTCGTTCACCGAAATCACCCTGGACGTGCACGCCGAAGATCCCGTCCCCAGCTTCAGCGGCACCCGACATTGAAACGCTTCGGCGTCACGCACGCACCATGACCGACACCCTGCGCCTGACCGAGGCGCTGATCGCCCGCCCTTCCGTCACCCCCGAAGACCTCGACTGCCAGCAGCTCATGGCCGAGCGCCTGAAGCCGCTCGGCTTCGAATGCCACACCCTGGTCCATGGCCCGGCCAGTGCCCCGGTGACCAACCTCTGGGCCATCAAACGCGGCCGTGATGCCGCAGCCCCCGTGCTGGCATTCGCAGGCCACACCGACGTCGTGCCCACCGGCCCGCTTGAGCAGTGGACCTCGCCGCCTTTCGTGCCCACCCACCGGGACGGCCTGCTCTACGGCCGCGGCGCCGCCGACATGAAAACATCGCTGGCCGCCATGGTCGTGGCCACCGAGGCCTTCGTGGCGCGCCACCCCGATCACGCCGGCAGCCTCGCCTTCCTGATCACCAGCGACGAAGAAGGCCCCTCGGTCGACGGCACGGTCAAGGTCTGCGAGTGGCTGCAGCAGCAAGGCCAGCGCCTGGACGCCTGCATCGTCGGCGAGCCGACTTCGGTCAAGCAGGTCGGCGACATGATCAAGAACGGCCGCCGCGGCTCGCTCTCGGGCAAGCTGCGCGTCAAGGGCGTGCAGGGCCACATCGCCTACCCGCACCTGGCCAGCAACCCCATCCACCTGCTCGCGCCCGCGCTGGCCGAGCTCGTCACCATCACCTGGGACCAAGGCAACGACCACTTCCCGCCCACCACCTGGCAGTGCTCCAACGTGCACGCAGGCACCGGCGCCAACAACGTCATCCCGGGCGAGGTGGTGGTCGATTTCAACTTCCGCTTCTCGACCGAGTCCACGCCCGAGTCGCTGCAGCTGCGCCTCGAAGACGTGCTGCGCCAGCATGGCCTGGACTTCCACATCGACTGGACGCTGGGCGGGCGCCCCTTCCTCACCCGCAAGGGCCCGCTGGTCGACGCCATCTCGGCCGCCATCGAGCAGGTCACCGGTGTGACCACCGAGCTGTCGACCACCGGCGGCACCTCGGACGGGCGATTCATCGCCCAGATCTGCCCGCAAGTGGTCGAGTTCGGCCCGGTCAATGCCAGCATCCACAAGATCGACGAGCACGTGCGCGTGGCCGACATCGAGCCCCTCAAGGACATCTACCTGGGCACCCTGGAAAGGCTACTGGCGTGACCCTCATCGAGCTGATCGAGCGCGCCGCCGCGCGCCTGGACGCCGCACAGGTCGGCTACGGCCACGGCACCACCAACGCTTTTGACGAAGCCGCCTGGCTGGTGATGTGGCGCCTGGGCTTGCCCATTGATGCGCTCGACGAGCACGAGCAACGCGCCGTCAGCGACGAAGAGCGCACGCAGGCCGATGCCCTGATCGAAGAGCGCATCGCCACGCGCAAACCAGCGGCCTACCTCACCAAGCAGGCCTGGCTGCAAGGCGTGCCCTTCTACGTGGACGAGCGCGCCATCGTGCCGCGCTCCTTCATCGCCGAGGTGCTGGCCGACGGCAGCATCGATGCCTGGCTGAGCGAGCGCACCCAGCGCGTGCTCGACCTGTGCACCGGCAATGGCAGCCTGGCCGTGCTGGCCGCCATGGCTTATCCCGACGTCACCGTCGATGGCGCCGACCTCAGCCCCGACGCGCTGGCCGTGGCCCGCATCAACGTCGACCAGCACGGCCTGCAAGAGCGCATCACCTTGCTGCAAAGCGATGGGCTGGGCAGCGTCAAAGGCCCCTATGACCTGATCCTGTGCAACCCGCCCTACGTCAACGCCGACTCGATGGCCAAGCTGCCCGCCGAGTACCGCGCCGAGCCTGAAATGGCGCTGGCCTCCGGCACCGACGGCATGGACTTCACGCGCGCCCTGTTCGCCGCTTTGCGGGCCGAACCCGACCGCTTCATGAGCGAAGACGCCGTGCTGGTGCTGGAGATCGGCAACGAACGAGCGAACTTCGAGCGCGCCTTCCCCGACCTGGCCGTGACCTGGTTGCCCACTTCCGCGGGCGACGACCAGCTGCTGCTCGTCACGCGCGACGCCTTGCTGCTCGCCTGAGCCCCACATGATCAACCTCAAGAACGTTTCCCTGCTGCGGGGCACCAAGCCCGTGCTCGACGGTGCCAGCGCCACCCTGCACCCCGGCGAGAAGGTCGGCCTGATCGGACGCAACGGCGCCGGCAAGTCTTCGCTGTTCTCGCTGCTGGCAGGCCGCCTGCACGCCGACGCTGGCGACGTCGAGATCCCGCCCAGCTGGCTGCAACCCGGCGGCATGGCCGAGGTCGCGCAGAACATGCCCGAGACCGACGAGCCCGCCACCGAGTTCGTGCTGCAGGGCGACACCCGCCTGATGGCCGCGCGGCAGGCGCTGGCGCAGGCTGAAGCCGACAACGACGGCCACGCCATGGCCGAAGCCCACATGGCCCTGGCCGATGCCGGCGACTTCGACGCCTCCGCCCGCGCTCAAGCCCTGTTGCTGGGCCTGGGCTTCCAGCTGCAGCAGACCACGGCCCCCGTCAACAGCTTCTCGGGCGGCTGGCGCATGCGCCTGCAGCTGGCCCGCGCGCTGATGTGCCCTGCGCAGTTGCTGCTGCTGGACGAGCCCACCAACCACTTGGACCTGGACGCCCTGGTCTGGCTGGAGAGCTGGCTGCAACGCTACGACGGCACGCTGATCATCATCAGCCACGACCGCGAGTTCCTTGACGCGATCACCCGCGTGACCCTGCACCTCGACGAAGGCAAGCTGACCCGCTACACCGGCGGCTACACGGCCTTCGAGGCCATGCGCGCCGAGCGCCTGAACCAGCAGCAGGCCGCTTATGGCAAGCAGCAGGACCGCATCGCTCACCTGCAGAAGTTCATCGACCGCTTCAAGGCGAAAGCCAGCAAGGCCCGCCAGGCCCAAAGCCGCGTCAAGGCCCTCGAGCGCATGGAAAAGCTCGCGCCCGTGCTCACGGCCAGCGACTTCGAATTCAGCTTTCCCGAGCCCGCCAGCCTGCCCAACCCCATGCTGGTCATGCAAGACCTGCAATGCGGCTACCAGGTCGACGAGGGCGCGGCCCCCATCGTCATCGTGCAGGGCGTCAACCGCTCGGTGCTCCCGGGTCAGCGCATCGGCATCCTGGGCGCCAACGGACAAGGCAAATCCACCCTGGTCAAAACGCTGGCGCACATGCTGCCCGCCGTCGCTGGCAACGTCACCGAAGGCAAGGGCCTGAGCATCGGCTACTTCGCCCAGCAGGAACTCGATGTACTGCGCACCGACGAGGGCCCGCTCGCCCACATGATCCGCCTGGCCAAGGAGGTGGGCCCGCAGGCGCGCGAGCAGGAACTGCGCGATTTCCTGGGGCGCTTTCGCTTCACCGGCGACATGGTCTCGCAACCCGTCGGCCAGTTCAGCGGCGGCGAAAAGGCCCGCCTGGTGCTGGCCCTGGTCGTGTGGCAGCGCCCCAACCTGCTGCTGCTCGACGAACCCACCAACCACCTCGACCTCACCACCCGCGAGGCGCTGAGCATCGCGCTCAACGAGTTCGAGGGCACCGTCATGCTGGTCAGCCACGACCGGGCCCTGCTGCGCGAGGTCTGCGACGAGTTCTGGCTGGTCACCCGCGGGGGCGTCAGCACCTTCGACGGCGACCTGGACGACTACCAGAAATGGCTGCAGGAGCAGGCCCGCGAGGTGGCCGCTGCGGCCCGTGCGGCACGGGAGCCGCGCGATCTTGCACCAACCGCGGCATCGGCGGCACCAGTGGCATCGGCATCCGAGCCATCTGCCACGGACGCTTCGGCCGGCAACCGCAAGGAAGACCGCAAGACCGCTGCCCAGGCCCGTCAGCGCATCGCTGAACAGGTCAAGCCACTCAAGGCCGAACTCAAGCAGGTTGACGCCCGGCTCGCTGCCGCCCAGGCGGAGTCGGAGCGACTCACGGAACTGCTCGGTCAAGCCACCTTGTCAGGCACCGACAGGGCCGAGCAGGGCAAACGCCTCAAGGCCCTCGGTGACGAGATCGAAGCCCTCGAATCGCGCTGGCTGGAGATCACCGACGAAATCGAGCGCCTCGGGGCCTAGCGCGAAGCCTGGTGCCCTGCCCTGTGCTCGGCCATGCCCTGGCAACCGACGCAAAGCGCGGCCTCGGGCAGGACGCTCAGGCGCATGGCGCCGATGGGTTCGTCGCACTCCAGGCAAGCCCCATAGGTGCCCTCGGCCAAGCGGGTCAGCGCGTCCTGAACCGCCCTGAGCTCGTCCTGTTCGTGGCGCAGCAGTGCGATCACCTCGTCATCGGCTTCGGTCGCGCACGCGCCCTCGGTGCCCGCCACGAAGGTGTTGGTGGTCACCGACTGCTGTGAAGCCAGGCGCTCTCGCAACACGGCATCCTGCGCCATCAACTCGCGGGCCCGAGCAAGCAGCCGCGCCTTCAATTCGTCAACATGAACGACCCCGGTTGCGAGCAGGCCAGGGTCGGGGTGGAGGGTGGCGGACATCGGCACTCCTGATCGCGCTGGGCGCGCATTTGTTCACATCCCCAGCTTAGAAGGCCGCTCGAATGAGGGCATTGCTGCGCATCAAGTCCCCTGCTTGGTCTCATGCGCCTAACATGTCGCCATGCCCAGCCCATCCAGAGCGTCCACGCCATCAGGCCCCGACCAGCTGCTGCGTCTCGACCAGCAGTTGTGTTTCGCCCTGTACGCCAGTTCGCTGGCGATGACCAAGCTGTACAAACCGCTGCTCGCGCCGCTGGGCCTGACCTACCCCCAGTACCTCGTCATGCTCGTGCTCTGGGAACGAGACGACCGCGCCGTGCATGAACTGGGCGAGCTGCTGCAGCTCGATTCCGGCACCCTGACGCCGCTGCTCAAGCGCCTGGAGGGCTCTGGCCTGGTCTCTCGCCAGCGTGACCAGGCCGACGAACGCCGGGTGCGCATCCTGCTGACCGAAGCTGGCCGCCAACTCAAACAGGCCGCCAGCAGCATCCCCGTCTCGGTGATGTGCCAGGTGGGCGGCGAACTGGACGCCGTGGTCGAACTTCGCGAGCGGCTTCACGCCCTGCGCCAGCGCCTGCAAGGACAACCTCAGTCCGACTGAGGTCTTTGCCGGGCGCCGCCTCCCCCTCAAACTCCGAGGCGCACAATCCATCAAATCGATTGCACGCAATCTTTTACCGAAAGGACCTCGCCATGGCTTCTCCCACCCAGATCGTCTACACCGCCCATGCCACCGCCACCGGTGGCCGCGACGGACGCGCCGTCAGCGACGACGGCAAGCTCGATGTGGCCCTCGCACGTCCCAAGGAAATGGGCGGCAACGGCGCCGGCACCAACCCCGAGCAGCTCTTTGCCGCCGGCTACAGCGCCTGCTTCCTCGGCGCCATGGGCTTCGTGGCGGGCCAGAACAAGCAGTTCCTGCCCGCAGGCACCCAGATCGCTGGCGACGTCGGCATCGGCCCCATCCCGCAAGGCTTCGGCATCACCGTGACGCTGCGCATCACCCTGCCCGGCATGGCCCGCGACGCCGCCCAGGCCCTGGTCGATGCCGCCCACCAGGTCTGCCCCTACTCCAACGCCACCCGCGGCAACATCACCGTCAACCTCGAACTGGTCTGACGCCATTGCGCTGGGAACCTGGGCGCATGCGCCCGGGCGCCCCCGGAATGTCCCGGAGAAAGGGTGTTAATCTCACGTTATCCATTAGATACCGAGGTTGACGGGGCGGCACGTGCCGCCTACCCTTGCGACCCATGCCTTTCACGACCCGACACGCCAGCCGGCGGCTCCAGGCCACCGACTTCCCTGCCGGGCACGGATCGCGGCTCAGCCCCCCCTTGAAGGCCCTCCTGGCCTGGGTTTTTCTGCTGAGCAGCCATCTCCTGCCACACACCGCGCTGGCCCAGCAGGCCGGCGTGTCGCCTGCCGCGAGCGCTTCCGCCGCTGCACCGAGCGACGACCCGGTGGCTCGGTTCCTGTCCGACAAGGGCCTGCTGCCTTCCAGCCGCCCCGTGTCCGAGTTGGCCCAGCAGGTGCGCAACACCGCCACCGACCTGGCCTCCGACCTCGTGCTGTCGGCCATGAACTTCCTGGGCGTGCCCTACCGCCGAGGCGGCACCTCCGAAGAAACCGGCTTCGACTGCAGCGGCTTCACCCGCCATGTGTTCGAAAACAGCGTCGGCCTCATCCTGCCGCGTCGGGCCTCCGAGCAGGCTCGCTCGCCCCAGCTGGTCCCGGTCCAGCAGCAGGCCGAGCTCAAGCCCGGCGACCTGGTGTTCTTCAACACCCTGCGCCAGACCTTCTCCCACGTCGGCATCTACATCGGCGACAACAAGTTCATTCACTCGCCGCGCGCTGGTGGCAGCGTTCGCGTCGAGGACATGCGCCAGGCCTACTGGCAACAGCGCTACAACGGCGCCCGCCGCGCGCCGAACATGGCGCCTCAGGCCACCGCCCCCGCGAACAACTGAGCCCCCTCGGCACATGGGGTGCCGGCGTTGACGGCACAATGGCGACATGACGTCCGATGCCGCCTCGCGGGCAGCCATCATCCCGATCGCACCCGACACGCCTTCGCCCGTGCGCGCCATGCCGCCCGCGCTGGCCAGCTTGCCCGCGGCCTTGCATGACCGCCGCCAACGCCCCCTGCAGGACCTGCGCATCTCCGTCACGGACCGATGCAACTTCCGCTGTCCTTACTGCATGCCGCGGGCCACATTCGGCAAACACCACCGCTTCCTGCCACACGAAGCCCTGCTGAGTTTCGAAGAGATCACCCGCGCGGCCAGTGCGGCCCTGGCGCTGGGCGTGCGCAAGCTGCGCCTGACCGGCGGCGAGCCCCTGCTGCGCAAGGACCTGCCCACCCTGGTCGGGCAGCTCGCCGCCCTGAAGACGCTCGATGGCACCGCCCCGGAAATTGCCTTGACCACCAACGGTGTGCTGCTGAGCCGCCAGGCCCAGGCCCTCAAGGACGCAGGATTGCAACGCGTCACCGTCAGCCTCGACGGACTGGACCAGGCCGTCTTCGCGCGCATGAGCGACAGCGGCCTGCACGTGCAAGACGTGTTGGCCGGCATCGATGCAGCCCAGCGGGCGGGCCTGTCGCCCGTCAAGGTCAACATGGTCGTGCACAAGGGCGTCAACGACGACCAGGTCCTGCCCCTGGCGCGCCATTTCCGCGGCTCCGGCGTGGAGCTGCGCTTCATCGAGTTCATGGACGTCGGCCAGACCAACCGCTGGCGGCTCGACCAGGTCGTCCCCTCCGAAGAAGTCCGTCAGCGCATCGCGGCGCACTGGCCCCTGCTGCCAGCCTCCACCGCGCGCGCCGCCGACACGGCCGAGCGCTGGCTCTACGCCGATGGCGCGGGCAGCATCGGGTTCGTCTCGAGCGTCACCCGCGCCTTCTGCGGTGACTGCACCCGCCTGCGCCTTTCCACCGATGGGCGCCTCTACACCTGCCTGTTCGGCACGCGGGGCCACGACCTGCGCGCCCTGCTGCGCGACCCGCGCATCGGCGACGAAGAGCTTCGCCTGCGCCTGGCGGCCTTGTGGGAGGCCCGCGACGACCGCTATTCCGAGCTGCGCCAGGCCACCGAAACCCCGCCAGATGAAGGCCGGGTCGAGATGAGCTACATCGGCGGATGACAGTGTGAAAGAAGTGGCCCCGACACCTGCCTGCACCAACGTGACCGCCTGGGTGCTCGCTGGCGGAGAAGGTCGCCGCATGGGCGGGGTCGACAAAGGCCTGCAGAGCTGGCGCGGGCGCCCACTGGCCCATTGGGTGATGGGCGCCCTGCGGCCCCAGGTGCGGGGCATGGGCGTGTGTGCCAATCGCAACCTGCCCAGCTATGGGCAACTGCTGAGCGACGTCTGCGAGCCCTTCAGCGAGCCTGGCAAGGGCAACCTGGGCACCCACCCCGACGACCCCGACCTGCCCGCGCGCAGCGGCCCCCTCGCAGGCATCCTCACCGGTCTGCGCCGCTGTCCCACCGACTGGCTGCAACTGGCGGCATGTGACACCCCCGGCCTGCCAGGCGACCTCGTCGAGCGCTTGCTCGGCGCCGCATCCGACGCCGACATTGCCGTGCCTTGCACCGAAGACATCGGCCCGGACGGGCGCGTTGAGCCCCGCCCGCACTGGACTTGCGCGCTCGTCCACAAGAGGACCACCCCTGAGCTGGCCGCCGCTTTCGTGAAGGGCGAACGCAAAGTCGGTCAATGGATCCGGTCTCAGCGCTGGGTGGCGGTATCCTTCGCGGCAGCTTCGGACTTCGAGAACATGAACACCCTGGAGACCTTGCATGGCCGGGACTGATTCGCAGGTGCGCATCGCCCGCATCGCCCCCGCCGACCTCGGCGCCTACAAGCGCCTGCGGGACGAAGCCCTGCGCCTGCACCCGGACGCCTTCGACGCCGACATCGAAAGCGAGCAATCCCGTCCACCAGAAAGCTACCTGTGGCGCCTTGGCATGAGCGAGACGCTTGGCGGCACCTTCCTGCTCGGCGCCTGGGAAGGGCGCGAGCTCATCGGCATGATCGGGCTCGAGAGGCAGACCCAGGCCAAACTGCGCCACAGCGCCGAGTTCAACAGCATGATGGTGCACCCGAGCCACACGGGGCGAGGCGTGGGCATCCAGCTCGTGCAGGCGGCCATCGCCGAGGCCCGCCAGGCCATCGGGCTGGAGCAGATCACCTTGCGCGTGAGCACCTCCAGCAACTCTGCCATCCGCCTGTATGAGCGAGTGGGCTTCAAGGGCTGCGGCGTGCTGCCTCACGCCATCAAACTGGTCGAGGGACCAGGCCAGGTGCGCTACCACGACAAGCTGACGATGGTCCTCATCCTCTGAGGGCCACCTGCCCGATCAGGCTTCGGCTGCGCCCCGGTTGGCCAGGCCATCTGCCTTCTCGTTGCCCGGGTCGCCCGCGTGGCCCTTGACCCAGTGCCAGGCCACATCGTGGCGGTGGGTCTGCGTTTCCAGCTCGACCCACAGGTCCGCGTTTTTCACCGGCTTGTTGTCGGCGGTCTTCCAGCCGCGACGCTTCCAGCCACCGATCCATTCGGTGATGCCCTTGCGGACGTACTCGCTGTCCGTGTAGACGTCCACCTTGCAGCGCTTCTTGAGCGCCGTCAGGGCCTGGATGACGGCGGTCAGCTCCATGCGGTTGTTGGTGGTCAGGCGCTCGCCGCCCCACATCTCTTTTTGGTGCTGGCCACTGACCATCCAGACGCCCCAGCCACCTCGGCCAGGATTGCCCTTGCAGGCACCGTCGGTGTAGACAACCACCGCGGGCGTGTTGTTCTCGCTCATCGAATCTCGCTTGTTTGCAATTTTTGTGGACAGGTGCGTGCGCAGGGCTCGAAGCCGTCAACGCGGCCGATCGTCGCCGACCGAGTCCCATGGCGTGCGCTGGTGGCGCTGGGCCACGACGGCAGGTGCCGAGGCCGGGCTCATGCGGGTTCGGCGCACCTTGCCGACCAGGTGCATGCCGCGAACGCGCTTGACGGCCACCACGAAGTAGACCGCGCCCAACACCGGCCACCAACGGTCGCCCGCGTTTTCCATCCAGGCCAGGCGGTCCCAGCTGCGTTGCTGCCGAACCATGGGGCGGTAGCAGCCGAAACAGCCCGCCTCGACCTCCAGATCGAGCAGGCGCAGCCAGTCGCGCAGGCGCCAGTACGCAATGAATTCGCCTTGCGGCAGCACCAGGGCCGACGAGGCACCCCAGCGCCCCATGCGCTGCCACAGCCCCCACAGGCTGGCCGGGTTGAAGCCGGCGATCACCACCCGGCCTTCGGGCACCAGCACCCGCTCGACTTCGCGCAGGGTGTGATGCGGGTCCCGCGCCAGCTCGAGCGCGTGCGGCAGCACCACCAGGTCCAAACTCGAAGACGGGAAGGGCAAGGCCTCGAAATCACAGCGCAGCCCCAGCGGCGCACCGCTGAGCAAACCCGCCTCGCCCTGCACCGGCTCGTGGACCAGCGGTGCGAGTTCGGCAGGCGGCGACCACGCCTGGTAAGCCGTGTCCACCGCCAGCCAGCGGTGCGGCATGCGGTTTGCTCGCAAGGCATCGAGCTCGGGCAGACCCAACTGCAACGCGTGAAAGCCGAACACATCGGCCACGAGGCGATCCATCTGCTGCTGCTCCCAGTCGAGCAGCGACTGGCCCGGCGCCATGGCCAGCCAGGGGTGCAAATCTATAATCGGATCGACTTTGGTCATGAAACTGATCGCCCTGCCCGCCTTCACCGACAACTACATCTGGATGCTGCACGACGGCCAACAAGCCCTCGTGGTGGATCCAGGCGATGCCACGCCCGTGCAAGAAGCGCTGCGAGCACTCGAGCTGGACCTGACCGCCATTCTAGTGACCCATCACCACCCCGATCACATTGGCGGTTTGCCGACGTGGCAGGGCCGCGGCATTCCCATCCACGGACCGGCGGACGAGCGCATCAGCGGCCTGACCCACATTGTCGGCGAGGGCGACCGGCTGAGCTGGCGAGGGCTCGATTTCACCGTGATGGACACACCGGGGCACACCCGCGTGCACCTGTCCTACCTGCTGCCCGAAGGCCTGGGGCAGTCGGACCCTCACCCCCATCTGTTTTGCGGTGACACGCTTTTTTCAGCCGGATGCGGTCGCATCTTCGATGGCACACCCGATCAGCTGTACGATAGCTTGATGCGCCTGGCCTCGCTGCCGGACGACACGCGCATCTGCGCGACCCACGAATACACCCTCTCGAACCTGCGATTTGCGCAGGCGGTCGAACCCCGCAACCCCGACATGGGTCGGCACCAGGCACATTGCGAAGCCCTCAGGGCGCGCCAGTTGCCCACGCTGCCCAGCACCCTGCGCACCGAACGGCTCATCAACCCGTTCCTGCGCTGCACCCAATCCGAGGTGGTGGCCAGTGCCCTCGCGCACGGCGCCCAGGATGCCGATCCGCGGTCCGTCTTCGTCGCCCTGCGCCAATGGAAAAACCAGTTCTGACGATGTCTGCCAAGCCACTCCACCTGAGACGCCCCAGAGCCCTCGCGCTCCTCCTCACCGCCATCGCCACCTCGCTGCTGTCCGCTTGCGGCTCGCTGCAGCCCGACGTCACCTCGCGTCAGGCCGATGAGCAAAGCCGTCAGCGCCAGGCGGGCTCTGCCCTGTCGAACTGGGGCGACCAGCGCGTGGCGGCCGGCACCCGCCAGGACCCGGCATCGGGCTTGCGCGTCGACCTGGGGCCGGGCGCCCTGCGAGACAGCCACATCGAGCCCCGCACCGAGGGCCTTGAAGCGATCGGCAAGCCCACCGACCCGCTGGAGCCAGAAACCACCGTCAACCTTGACGACGCAACGGCCTCGCAAGACCTGTGGGGGCGAATCCGCCTGGGCTATGCGCTGCCGTCCCTCGAGACCCAGCTGGTGGGCGACCACGAGCGCTGGTATGCCAGCCGCCCTGAATACGTCCAGCGCATGACCTCGCGCGGCAGCCGCTACCTCTACCACGTGGTCGAGGAAATCAACCGCCGCAAGATGCCCACCGAGCTGGCCCTGCTGCCCTTCATCGAGAGCGCCTTCAACCCGCAGGCCATGTCGTCGGCGCGCGCTTCGGGCATGTGGCAGTTCATGCCCGCCACCGGCAAGGACTTCGAGCTCAAGCAGAACCTCTTTCGCGACGACCGCCGCGACGTGCTGGCCTCCACCCGCGCCGCCCTCGACTACCTGCAGCGACTGCACCGCATGTTCGGCGACTGGCACCTGGCCCTGGCCGCCTACAACTGGGGCGAAGGCAACGTGCAAAGGGCCATTCAGCGCAACCAGCGCCAGGGCCTGCCAACCGACTACCTCAGCCTGAACATGCCGGCCGAGACGCGCAACTACGTGCCCAAGCTGCACGCCGTGCGCAACATCGTGATGCAGCCCGAGCGCTTCGGCCTGGCCCTGCCGCCCATCGAGAACCACCCCTACTTCGTGAGCGTGCCCATCCAGCGTGACATGGACGTCGCGCTCGCCACGCGCCTGGCCGGGCTGTCCATCGACGAGTTCAAGGCCCTGAACCCCTCGCAGAACAAGCCCGTCATCCTGGCAGCCGGCACGCCACAGCTGCTGCTGCCCTACGACAACGCCAACCTGTTCGTGCACAACCTGTCGCGCCACAAAGGTGCCCTGGCCACCTGGACGGCCTGGCAGGTGCCGCGCACCATGCGCCCGGCCGACGCCGCCAAGTCGGTCGGCATGAGCGAAGCATCGCTGCGCGAGGTCAACCGCATCCCACCGAAGATGCTGGTCAAGGCCGGCTCGACCCTGCTGGTGCCGCGCTCCGAGCACCGCGAACAGGACGTCTCCGAAAGCCTGGCCGACAACGCCATGATGGCCCTGGCACCCGACCTGCCCCCGATGAAACGCACGGTCGTCAAGGCCGGCAAGCGCGACACCGTGGCCAGCATCGCGCGCCGCTACAGGGTCTCGGCCAACCAGGTCGCGCAATGGAACCGCACCAACGCTCGCGCCACCTTCAGCCGCGGTCAGAACGTGGTGGTTTACGTGCCGATGGCGGCCAAGCGCCAGCTCGCATCCGCCAGCAGGGCCACAGGCAAGCAAGCCAGCAAGCAAGCCAGCACCCGCAGCAAGGTCAAGGTGGCGGCCAATGCCCGCACGGGCTCCGTCAAGGCCGGCAGCAAGGCCAACACCCGCAACAGCCGGGTGCGCGTGGCCAGCGCACGCTGACCGCCTCGTCGCTCAGCGGCGATCCATGAAGGCGTGGGCGATGGTGCCCAGGTCCACGTACTCCAGCTCGCTGCCAACAGGCACGCCGCGGGCCAGGCGGGTCACCCGCAGGCCTCGGCTGCGCAGTTGCTCGGCCAGGATGTGGGCCGTGGCCTCGCCTTCGGCGGTGAAGTTGGTGGCCAGGATGACCTCCTGCACCACGCCGTCTCCCGAGCGCTCGAGCAAAGGGGCCACCCCGATGTCGCGCACACCCAGGCCATCGAGCGGACTGAGCCGGCCCATGAGCACGAAGTAAAGCCCCTTGTAGCTGCCCGTGCGCTCCAGGGCCGCCTGGTCGGCCGGGGTCTCGACCACACACAGCGAGTGCTTGTCGCGTGTTTCGTCCTGACAGACCTCGCAGACCGGTTCGCGGCTGAAGGTGTGGCAACGCGTGCAATGCCCGATCTCGGACACCGCCACATCGAGTGCACGCGCCAGGCGCACCGCGCCCGAGCGATCGTGCTGCAGCAGGTGGTAGGCCATGCGCTGAGCCGATTTCTGGCCGACGCCGGGCAGGCAGCGCAGGCCTTCGATCAGGGCTTCGAGGGCGGAATCGGCCATGGGTCGAGCTCGTGAGCGAACGCGCTCAGAACGGGAACTTCATGCCAGGCGGCATGGGCATGCCGGCCGTCAGGCGCGACATCTTCTCGGAGCTGGTCGCTTCGGCGCGGCGCACAGCGTCGTTGAAGGCCGCAGCCACCAGGTCTTCCAGCATGTCCTTGTCGTCGGCCAGCAAGCTGGGGTCGATGGTGACGCGCTTGACTTCGTTCTTGCAGGTCATGACGACCTTGACCAGGCCGGAGCCAGACTGCCCTTCGACCTCGACCAGCGCCAGCTCGTCCTGGGCCTTCTTGAGGTTGTCCTGCATCTGCTGGGCTTGCTTCATCAGCCCGGCGAGTTGTCCTTTGAGCATGGCTCTTCCTTTCGATCGGTGAGAGAAAACGGAGGGGATTGTCGCTCAGGGCGGCGCGATGCACCGCCTCACAGTGGCCGCACGGAGCCGGGCAGGATGCGGGCGCCGGGGTGATCGGCCATCAGGCGACGCACGAGCGGGTCGGCCGCCATCAAGGCCTCGGCCGCGCGCTGGCGGGCCTCCCTGGCCGCCAGGTCGCGCTGGGCGGGCGTGTTGACGGCGGCGCCTTGCGCCAGATCCAGCTGCACCTCGCGGCCCGACAGAGAAGCCAGCGCCTGCACCAGTCGATCGCGGTGCATGTCACCCATCAGGCTGACACGCTCGACGCGCAGTTGCCAGTGCTCGACCTGCCCCTCGACCCGGTGCGCCAGGCACTGAGACTGAACGGCCAGCTCGCGCACCAGTGCCGTGATCAGGCCTCGGCTCTGCAGTTGCGCCACCACGTCGGCCCAGAGGTCGGCCAAGGGATCGGGTTCGGCGGACTGCGCACCCAGAGGCGGCGCCGATGTGGACCCGGCGTCCGGGCCCGCAGGCTCCCACCCCGGGACATCGCCAGTCGCAGGCAGCGCCCCCACGTCCACCAAGGCCTCGGGCGGCAAATCGGGGGGCGGGCCATCGTCGAACTGGGCAGCCGCCGGGGCGACATCGGGCTCGGCGAGCGGCGGCTCGTCGTCCCACGGTGGCGCGGACTGGGGCGTGGCCCTGGCCGTTGCGGTGCTGGCTGCGACGGGGGTAACAGGGGCAACAGGGGCAGGGGCACCAGGCCGCGGCTGAGCCGGAGAAACCGGCTGGGACGCGACCGCCGATGCAGGCGTTGCGTGCGCCTGGCCCACGGTGGCTGCGCGTGGCGAAACCATCGCCGGAGGCACCGCCTGCGCTGCCGGGGGTGACATGGGTCGAGGGCTGGTCGTGGTCGCTGCCTGGGTGCGAGAAACCGGCTCGGCAGCCAGGCGGGCAGCCGAGCCGTCAGCTTTTGGGTCGTCCGGCCCCCGGCTCAAGGGGCTGCCTGGCTTGAAGGCCAGCAACCGCAGCATCAGCATGAGCAGCCCGCTGTACTCGTCCGGGGCCAGGGCCAGCTCGGCGCGACCCTGAAGGCACAGGCTGTAGAACAACTGCGTCTCGTCCGGCGCCAGGCGCGGCGCCAGGCGAGCCCAGGTTTCGGCGTCCGGGTCGTCCGCATCGCTCGCCAGGTGGGGCACCGCCTGCACCACGGCCATGCGTTGCAAGGCCGCCGCGAGCTCCTCCAGCGTCCCCGTGGCCGACAACCCGCGATCGCGCAGGGCATCCACCGCCGCGACCACCGCCGCGCCGTCGCCATCGGCCACAGCCTCGATGAGGCGCTGCACATGGCTGCGATCGACCGCGCCGAGCATCTGCCGCACGACGTCTTCCTGCAAGCCACCGCCGCCAAAGGCGATGGCCTGATCGGTCAGGGACATGGCGTCGCGCATCGAGCCCCGGGCCGCGCGCGCGATCAGCCGCAGCGAGGCCATGTCGTGGGCCACCGCTTCTTTCTGCAACACCTCGGCGAGGTGGCTCTGCACCGTCTGCGCCGCCATGGGGCGCAGGTTGAACTGCAGGCAGCGCGAGAGCACGGTGACCGGCACCTTCTGCGGGTCGGTCGTGGCCAGCACGAACTTCAGGTAGTCAGGCGGCTCCTCCAGCGTCTTGAGCATGGCGTTGAAGGCGTGCGTGGACAGCATGTGCACTTCGTCGATCATGTAGACCTTGAAGCGCCCCACCACCGGCTTGTAGACCGCCTGCTCCAGCAGTTGGGAGATTTCCTCGACCCCCCGATTCGAGGCGGCATCCAGCTCGACATAGTCGACAAAGCGACCACTGTCGATGTCACGGCAAGGCTGGCATTGCCCGCAAGGATGGGCCGTGATGCCGCCCTGGCCATCGGGGCCGACGCAGTTCAGCGACTTCGCCAGGATGCGCGAGACCGTTGTCTTGCCCACCCCGCGGGTGCCCGTGAACAGGTAGGCGTGATGCAGGCGCTGCTGGGTGAGCGCATTGGAGAGGGCCTGGACCACATGCCCTTGGCCGACCATGGCCTCGAAACTGCCTGGCCGGTGCTTGCGCGCGAGAACCGTCGATGTCATGCCCGGATTCTAGGCTCTGGGCCGGCGCCACCTGCGGCGGGGGCACCTCAAAAAAGACCCTGTGGCGGCGATTGGAAGGTTTACATCTGGTAACATGGATACTCAGAAAGTCACCCCTCATTTCGTCAAATCATCCCCACCCGCAAGGGGGGCGAACCATACAATTTGACGAGGCATTGGCCGGACAGGTTTTGTCCGTTCCAATGATTCCATTTAACTGGCGGACGCCGGTTGACTCACGCCGCCCGAGCCCGGCCGCCGTGAGTGCAGTCGCCGCGTCGCACCAAGCGGGCTCGTTGTATGTCCTTTGAAAATCTGGGTTTGTCCGCACCGCTTTTGCGTGCGCTCCAAGAAGCGGGTTACGACCACCCCACCCCCATTCAATCCCAAGCCATTCCAGCGGTGCTGGCAGGTGGGGATTTGCTGGCCGGCGCGCAGACCGGCACGGGTAAAACCGCAGGTTTTACGCTGCCCATGCTGCAAAAGCTGTCCGCGGCCGCTGCCCAGCAGGGCGTGCGCAAGCGCGCGATCCGCGCCTTGGTGCTGACGCCGACGCGTGAGCTGGCCGCACAGGTCGAAGAGAGTGTCCGAAATTATGGCAAATACCTGCCATTGAAATCGATGGTGATGTTTGGCGGCGTGGGCATGAATCCCCAGATCGAAGCCTTGCGCCAAGGTGTCGATATCCTGGTGGCCACCCCGGGCCGTTTGCTCGATCACCATCAGCAGGGCACGCTGAAACTCGACGAGGTGGAAATCTTCGTCCTCGACGAAGCAGATCGCATGCTGGACATGGGTTTCATCCACGATATCCGTCGTGTTCTGAATATCCTGCCCCAGAAAAAACAGAGCCTGCTTTTTTCGGCCACTTTTTCGGACGAAATCAAGGCGCTGGCCGAACGCCTGCTGAACGCGCCGCGCGTCATCGAAGTCGCCCGCCGCAACGCGACGGCCGACACGGTTGCGCAGAAGGTGCACCCGGTTGACCGCGACCGCAAGAAAGAGCTGCTCAGCCACCTGATCCTCAGCCAGGACTGGCACCAGGTGCTGGTGTTCACGCGGATGAAGCACGGCGCCAACCGCCTGGTCGAGTACCTGGACAAGCAGGGCATCACGGCCATGGCCATCCATGGCAACAAGAGCCAGAGCGCCCGGACCCGGGCCTTGGCCGACTTCAAGACTGGCGACCTGCGGGTGCTGGTGGCCACCGACATCGCCGCGCGCGGCATCGACATCGACCAGTTGCCGCACGTGGTCAACTACGAGCTGCCCAACGTGCCGGAAGACTACGTGCACCGCATTGGCCGCACGGGCCGCGCGGGTGCCGAAGGTGAAGCCGTTTCCCTGGTGTGCGTGGACGAAGAGGGCTTCCTGGCCTCGATCGAGAAGCTCATCAAGCGCCAGATTCCCCGCGAAGTGATCTCGGGCTTCGCGCCTGATCCGAACGCCCGCCCTGAGCCGATCCAGTTGGGCCGCCGGGTGCTGCACGGCGGTGGCCAGCGCTCGGGCGGCGGTGGCGGTGGCGGTGGCGGTGGCGGTGGCGGTGGCGGTGGTGGTGGCAACCGCGGTGGCGCATCGGGCTCGGGCTCCGGTTCGCGCGGTGGCCAGGGTGGCGGTGGCCGCCATCAGACCCCGTCGCGTCAGGGCGCCGGCCGTCAGGAGGCCTCGGACGGCGGTGCCGCCGTGATGGTGCGCCGGCGCCGCAGCGCCTGAGTGATCCCCGCCAGGCTTGGGCGACCACGCCCGACGGAAGGGTCAGTCGAACCGGCCCGCGCGCAGCCACTTGGTCGCCACCCACTTTTCACCCGCCTGCACCGGCGCTCCGCCATGCAGGGTTCGGGTGAGCGGGCTGGGCTGACCGTACGCAAAGAACACGGCGCTTCCGCGCAGGGCCTGCACCTCGATGCCCGCATCGGGGAAGGTGGTGGCACCGCCCGATTCGGGCGTGTTCAGGTACATCAGCACCGTGCCCACGCGTTGCCCTCCCCGCTTGAGGATGGCCTGGCTGCCGGGCTGCGCCGGATCGAAATAATCGAAGTGCGGGCGGTACTCGGCGCCCACGCCATAGCGCAGCACCTGCAGGCCCTCGCCACGCTCGAGCGGCCACTGCAGCAAGGCCGCGATGCGCGCCTCGATGGCGCTGACCAGCTCGCCCTCGCCGCGTGAGAAAAACATGCCCTGGCTGGTTCGCGCGGCGTTGACCTCGCTTTCGCCGGTGCGGTTGACCACCGTTTCGGAGCGCGACAGGCGCGGCCTGGCCAGCTCGATCAGCGCATCGCATTCGGCGTCGCTGAGCAGGTCACGAAACACGACGATGCGCGGGTGACGGATGCTCACCACCACATCGACCTGGCGGTCGTGCGCCAGCAAGCGGTGCGCCGCGTCATCGACCAGATCGGGCATGGCCGGCGCCGCCAGAGCCAATTCGTCGGCTGCATCGGGCATGATCTCCCGGATGGCCTCCAGCGCGACCCCAGTGTCCCAGCCGCTGGCCTGCATGGACGCCAGCACCCTTTCAGCGCGATGCCCTGCCGCCACTTGCGCGATCAGCCATTCGCGCAACTCGGGGGTGATCGCCTGGCGACTGTCCATGGCCCGCCAGGTCAGCCTTCGACGCGACGACGGAAAACCAGCCGCTGCGCAGTGGACGCCTCGGCATCGTGGGCGTAGCCCTCGGCGTTGAAGCCCAGCAGGTCCTTGGGGGCCTTGGCACGCTTGAGGATGGCGTGGCGCGCCATCAGGCCGCGTGCGCGCTTGGCATGGAAGCTGATGACCTTCCACTGGCCGGCCTTCCAGTCCTCGAAGACGCATTCCACCACCCTCGCCTTCAGGGCCTTGCGCTTGACCGACTTGAAGTACTCCTGCGAGGCCAGGTTGATGACCACGTCGCTGCCCTGCTCGGCCAGCTGCTGGTTGAGGTGCTCGGCCAGCTGGTCACCCCACCAGGCGTAAAGGTCCTTGCCGCGCGGGTTGGCGAGCTTCGTGCCCATCTCGAGCCGGTAGGGCTGCATCCAGTCCAGCGGCCGCAAGATGCCATACAGGCCGCTGAGGATGGCCACGTGCTCCTGGGCCCAGTCCAGGTCCTTCTGCTTGAGGCTGGGGGCGTCCAGGCCCTCGTAGACGTCGCCGTTGAAGGCCAGCACCGCCTGCTTGCTGTTGCGCGCGGAAAAGCGCGGCGACCAGGCAGCGTAGCGGGCCACGTTGAGCGTGGCCAGCGCGTCGCTGAGGTCCATGAGGGACGACAGTTGCGCGGGGGTGTAGGGGCGCAGCACCTCGATCAGCGCCGCCGACTCGGCCGCGAACTGCGGCAGGGTGTGGCGGTCGGTGGTGGGGGCGGTGTCGTAATCGAGGCTCTTGGCCGGGGACAGCAGGATCAGCATCTTTTCGGGGTGGGCAACGTCGGGCGGAGGTGGCAATGGGCGCTGACGATTCGTGGGGCCCGTCAGAGCGTGGCGCCCCCCACCGGGCGGTTGCAGGCACAGGCGGCATCGGTCTGCAGGGCATCGAGCACGCGCAGCACTTCATCGGGGTTGCGCCCCACCATCAGGCTGTTGACCGAGACGTGGCGGATGACGTTGTCCGGATCAACGATGAAGGTGGCGCGCAGGGCGATGCCCGCGGCGCGGTCGCGCACGCCCAGTTGGTCGACCAGTTGACCGGCTTCGTCGGCAAAGGCGTGGTGGCCCGGCTGGTCGATCTGCGGGGCCTCACGGCGCCAGCCCAGCTTGGAGTGCTCGTTGTCGGTCGAGCCGCCCATCAACACGGCATTGCGGTCGGCGAAATCCTTGGCCAGGCGGGCGAAGGCCTCGACCTCGCTGCCGCACACCGAGGTGAAATCCTTCGGATAGAAGTAGATGACCTTCCACTTGCCCGGAAAGCTCTGCTCGGTCAGCTCCTCGAAGGCGGACTGGCCGTGCTCCTCGGGGTGCTTGAAACCGGGCTTGATGCCCACAACTTTGAACGATGCCAGTTTGTCGCCAACGGTTTTCATGGGGGCTCCCTGCGCCCAGGGGCGCGGTGAACGGTTTCGGTGATTCGGATGCCCCTGATTTTGCCCTGAGGCGGGGCCCTGCACGCCAGCGCTCGGGCTTTTAGAATCACCATCCCACCCCAAACGAGTCACCCCATGGCGCTCTACCGCATCCACGACAAGGCCCCGACCGTCCACCCGAGCGCCTACGTGGCCGAATCGGCCGACGTCATCGGCGACGTGACCCTGTCAGAGGGCAGCAGCGTGTGGTCGCACGTGACGCTGCGTGGCGACAACGAACCCATCGTCATCGGCGCACGCTCGAACGTGCAGGAATCGTCCGTGCTGCACACGGACATCGGCTTTGCCTTGACCATCGCCGAAGACGTGACCGTGGGCCACCAGGCCATGCTGCATGGCTGCACCATCGGCGCGGGCTCGCTGATCGGCATCCAGGCCGTGGTGCTCAATGGCGCCGTCATCGGCAAGAACTGCCTGGTGGCCGCGGGTGCGCTGGTCACCGAGGGCAAGGTGTTCGAAGATGGCATGCTGATCATGGGCTCGCCCGCCAAGGCCGTGCGCCCGCTGACCGAGGCCGACCTGTTGCGCATGCACCTGGGCACGGGCCTCTACGTGGCCAAATCGGCCGAGTACAAGACCGCGATGGTGCGCATCGACGCACCGTCCAACTGAGTTGAATCGAGCTTCCATGAGCGAACTGCACACATTCCTGTTCGAGGGCCTGCCCGTGCGCGGCGTCCTGGTGCGACTGACCGAGTCCTGGCAGGAGTTGCTGCGCCGGCGCGAGGCCGGTGGCGGCTTCGAAGAGCCGGTGCGCCGCCTGCTGGGCGAGATGAGCGCAGCCACCGTGCTGCTGCAATCGAACATCAAGTTCAACGGCGCGGTGGTGCTGCAGATCTTCGGCGACGGGCCCGTCAAGCTCGCCGTCACCGAGGCGCAGCCCGACCTGTCCTTTCGCAGCACGGCCAAGGTGGTCGGCGAGATCCCGTCAACGGACAGCGGCAGCCTGCCCCTGGAGGTGCTGGTCAACAACCACGGCAAAGGGCGCTGTGCGATCACGCTCGACCCGAAGGACCGCCAGCCCGGGCAGCAACCCTACCAGGGCGTGGTCTCGCTCAACCACGTGGACGGCGGCCTGCTCAATGACCTCGGCGAGGTGCTGGAGCAGTACATGCGCAAATCGGAGCAGCTCGATGCCAAGCTGATCCTGGCGGCCAACGACGAGATCGCAGCCGGCCTGCTGATCCAGCGCATGCCCATCGAAGGCGAGGCCAACCTGGCGGGCACCGACCGCGTGGCCACGACGGAAGAAGAGCTCGACGAGGCCTACAACCGCATCGCCACGCTGGCGGCCAGCCTCAAGCGAGAAGAGTTGCTGACGCTGGATGCGCAAACCATCCTGCGCCGACTGTTCTGGGAAGAGGACCTGCGCTACTTCGAGCCCAAGGCCGGGCCCACCGGCCCTCGCTTTGCCTGCACCTGCTCGCGCGAACGCGTGGCCGACATGCTGCGCAGCCTGGGTCAGGAAGAAATCGACAGCATCATCGCCGAGCAAGGCCAGGTGGAGATCGGCTGCGATTTCTGCGGCGAGCACTACCACTTCGACCCCATCGACGCGGCCGGCCTGTTCACCGGTGATGCCAACACACCGCCGGGCTCGACCAGCCTGCAGTGAGCCGGCAGTGCCCCAGCGGTTCAGCGGGCAGGCACGAGGCCGGTCAGCAAACGCTCGCGGGCATCGGCTTGGGCCCATTGCCAAGGTTCGCTGAGCAGGCGCTGCCAGTCTGCGTTCAACGCCGCCGATGACAGCGGCGACGCGATGTCCAGCCACTCGCCTTCGCGCTGCGGGTGCGGCAGGCTCAGCGAAGCCGCGTGCAGCCACAGCCGCTGCACACCCAGGCGCTCGGCCCACCAGCGGTTGTGGGCCCCCTTGCCGTGTGTTGCGTCGCCAATGATGGGGTGCGCAAGGTGCTTGAGGTGGCGCCGGATCTGGTGCCGGCGGCCGGTGATCGGCAAGGCCTCCACCAGCGCCACGCGGGTCTGCGGGTAGCGGTCCACGGGCACGTCAAGGCTGCAGCGGGCCAGCAAACGAAAGTCGGTGACGGCATCCTGCGCCGGGGCTTGTGGCGCAGCGTCGTCCGGGCGCAGCGCATGGTCCACATGGGCTTGGTCTGGCGGCCAGCCGCGCACCATGGCGACGTAGCGCTTGTGCACCTCGCGGCGCTCGAAATGGGCGGAAAGCTGCCTGGCCGCAGCGGGCGACAGCGCCATCAGCAGCACGCCCGACGTCCCCTTGTCCAGGCGGTGAACCGGGTGCACAGGCACGCCGATCTGGTCCCTCAGCGCCTGCACGACGAACCGGGTCTCGCCGGCATCCAGGCCGGTGCGGTGCACCAGCCAGCCAGCGGGCTTGTGGATGGCGATGCACTCACCCTCGTGCCACAGCACGGGCAGCGTCGCCGAGGCCAGCCCATCAGGCGGCATCACCGCCCTCGCCTTGCTCACTGTCCTCGGCGTTCTTGCTCGCGGTGGCCGAGGCTGCCCGTGTCAGCCAGTGCTGCTCGCATTCGCCGTCATCGCAGTTGTCGCAGAACCAGCGCCAGCGCGAAGACCCGGCCTGCCGCTGTCGTCGAGCGGGCGCGTCGAGCAGGTGCTCGATGCTGCTGAGCGCATTGGCCTGGCGACGCAGGCCCTTGCCCATCACCAGCGCATGCGGCACCCCTGCCTCCTGCAGCAAGCGGCGCAGGCAGGTGTCCACCGCCTCGCGCACCTGAGGGCCATCGCGGATGATGCCGTCCGGCACCCATGGCAGGTCCAGCGCCGTGAGCAGAGTGAGGTCACAACGCGCGTGATCGGCCAGGGCCTGCGCGTGCAGACTGCGGTCACCGAAGATGACCTCGCTGTAGACCGCCGTCATGAGCGCGGTGGTGTCAGCCAGCACGATGTTGCCGCGCTCCGCGGCGGCGGCGATGCGCTGTGTCTGCTCGTCGGCAATGGCCCGCTGTTCATCGACACGGGGGGTGCACCCTTCGCGATCACAGAACAGGCGCAAAGCCTCTGGCACCGTGACCACCTGCAGACCACGCTCGCGCAATGTACGGCCCAACTCCTTGACCAGCAGCGTCTTGCCTGTGCTCTCGGCGCCCACGACGCCGATCACCAACGCGCGACCGGTGTCGCCCGCAACGTCGCTCATGGCAGGCCCCTCCAGCGCTCCACCCCCACTCGACGCGACCAGGCGACCCATCCCACACAGGACAGCACGGCGAACACGCCATACAGCCCCACCGTGAGCCACAGCCCCTTGTGCGCGAACAGTGCCATGCTCACCAGGTTCACCGCCAGCCAGCAAGGCCAGTTGTCGACCCACTTGCGGGCCAGCAGCCATTGCCCGACCAGGCTGCCTGCGGTGGGCAAGGCGTCACCATAGGGCACGTCCGAGTCGGTCCAGGCGTCCAGCAGGGCGCCGATCGCCACCCACAGCAACGCCGTCACGCCCAGCAGTTGCCAGCGCCCGGCCGACTTCAGCTGCCGCACCTGCAAAGCCTGGCCGGCGCCGTCTTGTCCCCGCAGCCATTGGCCCCAGCCCCAGGCCGACAAGGCGATGAAGACCAACTGCAAGGCTGCCTCGCCATAGAGGCGGCTGCGCGCAAAAAGCAAGGCATACAGGGCAGAGCTGGCGATGGCCAGCGGCCAGCCCAGCGGGTTGACGCGCAGGTTGAAGCCCACCATGGCCAGCGCCATCAGCGAAGCAACGGCCTCGAGTCGGCTGATGGGCAGCGCCCACGTCGCGTCCAGCGGCAGGAGCCAGGGATCGACCCAGGCCAGGTGTTCGGCCAGGCCACTCAATGACACGCTCATGGGCAATCAGCGCGTGGCGGAGGCAGCGGAGGGCGGCGCGCTCAGCACCGGCGGGGCCTTGGTGGTGAGCTGCACGTAGATTTCGTCGGGCTTGACCATGCCCAGCTCGGTGCGGGCCTTTTCCTCGACCATCTCCAGGCCTTCCTGAAGGTCGCGCACCTCGGCGGCGAGCTGGTCGTTGCGGGCCTGGGCCTGCGCATTGGCCTTTTGCTGTGCATCGACCTCGGCGCGCAAGGTCATGACGCGAGGCACCCCACCCTTGCCGAACCAGAGTTCGGCATGGATGGCGGCCAGCAGGGCGATGAGGACGAAAAAAGCCACACGCATGCGCGGATTATCCACGAGTGCCCACAAAAAACGGGACCTGGTTCAACACCAGGTCCCGTCGTGTTTCGTCCTGACCCGACATCCCTTGCCAGGTCAGGGCACCCGCGCTCAGCGCAGGTTGTAGAACGCGCTGCGGCCAGGGTAGACGGCCACGTTGCCCAGGTCCTCTTCGATGCGCAGCAGCTGGTTGTACTTGCTCATGCGGTCCGAGCGGCTCATCGAACCGGTCTTGATCTGGCCGGCGTTCAGGCCCACGGCGATGTCGGCGATCGTGTTGTCTTCGGTTTCACCCGAGCGGTGGCTGATGACGGCGGTGTAGCCGGCGCGCTTGGCCATCTCGATGGCGGCAAACGTTTCGGTCAGGGTGCCGATCTGGTTGATCTTGATGAGGATCGAGTTGGCGATGCCCTTCTCGATGCCTTCCTTCAGGATCTTGGTGTTGGTGACGTAAAGGTCGTCGCCCACCAGCTGCACCTTCTTGCCCAGGCGCTCGGTCAGGATCTTCCAGCCTTCCCAGTCACCTTCGTGCATGCCGTCTTCGATCGAGATGATCGGGTACTTGTCGCACCAGGTGGCCAGCATGTCGGTCCACTGCTGGGCGGTCAGCACCAGGCCTTCGCCTTCCAGGTGGTACTTGCCGTCCTTGTAGAACTCGGAGGCGGCGCAGTCCAGGCCCAGGGCGATCTGCTCGCCAGCGGTGTAGCCGGCGGCTTCGATGGCTTGCAGGATCAGCTGGATGGCTTCTTCGTGGCTGGCCACGGAAGGCGCGAAACCACCTTCGTCGCCCACGGCAGTGCTGATGTGCTTGTCGTGCAGGATCTTCTTCAGAGCGTGGAAGACCTCGGCGCCATAGCGCAGGGCTTCGCGGAAGGTCGGGGCGCCCACCGGCAGGATCATGAACTCCTGCAGGTCGAGGTTGTTGTTGGCGTGTGCACCGCCGTTGATGACGTTCATCATCGGCACGGGCAGTTGCACGGCGCCCATGCCACCGAAGTAGCGGTACAGGGGCAGGCCGGCTTCTTCGGCGGCGGCGCGGGCCACGGCCATCGACACGGCCAGCATGGCGTTGGCGCCCAGGCGGCCCTTGTTCTCGGTGCCGTCGAGGTCGATCAGGGTCTTGTCCAGGAAGGCTTGCTCGGAAGCGTCCAGGCCCAGCACGGCTTCGGCGATTTCGGTGTTGATGTGCTCGACGGCCTTGAGGACGCCCTTGCCCAGGTAACGCGACTTGTCGCCATCGCGCAGCTCGATGGCTTCGCGCGAACCGGTCGAAGCGCCCGAGGGCACGGCCGCACGGCCCATGACGCCGCTTTCCAGCAGGACGTCGCATTCGACGGTGGGGTTGCCTCGGCTGTCGATCACTTCGCGGCCGATGATGTCAACGATGGCGCTCATCAGGGGTTCCTCAAAAGATTGGATGGTTGGAAAGCAAAAACGGCCTGCCTGGGCTGCAGGCAAACCGTGGATTTTAGGACTTCAGTTGAAGTTCGATTCCAGGAAACCGTTCTTCTTGGTGACGCGGTCGAGCTCCACCAGGGTTTCGAGCAGGGCCTTCATGTGCTTGAGCGGCACGGCGTTCGGGCCGTCGCTCCAGGCCTTGGCCGGATCGGGGTGGGTCTCCATGAAGAGGCCGGCCACGCCAGCCGCCACGCCGGCACGTGCCAGCACCGGCACCATCTCGCGGGCACCGCCGCTGGCGCCGCCCAAGCCGCCAGGCTTTTGCACCGAGTGGGTCACGTCAAAGACCACCGGTGCGCCGGAATTGCGCATCTCGGCCAAGCTCGTCATGTCGGCCACGAGGTTGTTGTAGCCAAAGCTCACACCGCGCTCGCAGGCCAGAAAGCGATCGGTCGACAAGCCGGCCTCCTGCGCCGCAGCGCGGGCCTTGTCGATGACATTCTTCATGTCCCAGGGCGCGAGGAACTGGCCCTTCTTGATGTTGACTGGCTTGCCTGACTTGGCCACCGCACGGATGAAGTCGGTCTGGCGGCACAGGAAGGCCGGGGTCTGCAGCACGTCGACCACGCTGGCGACTTCGGCCACCTGCGATTCGTCGTGCACATCGGTCAGCACCGGCAGGCCGGTCTGGCGGCGAACCTCATCGAGGATCTGCAGGCCCTTGTCGAGCCCCAAGCCACGGGCGGTGGTGCCCGAGGATCGGTTGGCTTTGTCGAAGGATCCCTTGTAAATCAGCGGGATGCCCAGGGGCGCGCACGCCTCCTGAAGGCGGCCTGCCACCTCGAGCGACAGCTCCAGGCTCTCGATGGAGCAGGTGCCGGCGATCAGGAAAAAGGGATGCTCAAGGCCGACGTCGAATCCGCAGAGCTTCATGGCTTCAATCCTTTGTTCGATCAGGTCACTTCTGGGCCGCGGCCTGGTGGTCCAGCGCTGCCTTGATGTAGGCCTTGAACAGCGGGTGGCCGTCCCAGGGGGTGGACTTGAACTCGGGGTGGAACTGCACGCCGACGTACCAGGGGTGCACCGACGTCGGCAGCTCGACCATCTCGGTGAGCTTCTCGCGCTGGGTGATGGCCGAGATGACCAAGCCAGCGGCTTGCAGCTTGTCGAGGTAGCGCTCGTTGGCTTCGTAGCGGTGGCGGTGGCGCTCGGTGACCACGTCGCCGTAGATCTCGTGGGCGATGGTGCCGGGCTTGACGTCGGAGCTCTGCGCGCCCAGGCGCATGGTGCCGCCCAGGTCAGACGAGGCATCGCGCTTTTGCACGGTGCCGTCGGCGTCCAGCCACTCGTCGATCAGGGCGATGACGGGGTGCGGGGCCTGCGGCTCGAACTCGGTCGAGTTGGCGCCTTCGAGGCCGGCCTTGTGGCGGGCGTATTCGATGGTGGCCACCTGCATGCCCAGACAGATGCCCAGGTAGGGGATGCCGTGCTCACGGGCGTATTGCGCCGCGATGATCTTGCCTTCCACGCCGCGCTTGCCGAAGCCGCCGGGCACCAGGATGGCATCGAACTTCGACAGCGTCGCGGCCGTTTCGGGCGTGAGCGACTCGGAGTCGACGTACTCGATGTTGACGCGGGCGTGGTTGTGGATGCCAGCGTGGCGCAGGGCCTCGTTGAGCGACTTGTACGAATCCGACAGCTCGGTGTACTTGCCACACATGGCGATGGTGACCGCGCCCTTGGGGTTCTCGACTTCGTAGACCAGGTTGTCCCAACGCGACAGGTCGGCGGGCTTGGTCTGCAGCTGCAGCTTGTTGCAGATCAGGTCGTCGAGGTGCTGCTCATGCAGCATGCGCGGCACCTTGTAGATGGTGTCGGCGTCCCACACCGAGATGACGCCGGACTCGGGCACGTTGGTGAACAGCGAGATCTTCTCGCGCTCGTCGGCCGGGATGGCGCGGTCGGCGCGGCACAGCAGCGCGTCGGGCTGGATGCCGATTTCGCGCAGCTTTTGCACCGTGTGCTGGGTGGGCTTGGTCTTCAATTCGCCAGCAGCGGCGATGAAAGGCACGTAGGTCAGGTGCACGAAGGCGGCGTTGGTCGGGCCGGCCTTGAGGCACAGCTGACGCGCGGCTTCCATGAAGGGCAGCGACTCGATGTCGCCCACCGTGCCACCGATCTCGACGATGGCCACGTCCACGGCATCGGGCGTGCCGACACCTGCGCCACGGCGCACGTAGTCCTGGATCTCGTTGGTGATGTGGGGGATCACCTGGACGGTCTTGCCCAGGTAGTCGCCACGGCGCTCCTTCTCCAGCACCGACTTGTAGATCTGGCCGGTGGTGAAGTTGTTGGCCTTCTTCATCCGCGTGGTGATGAAGCGCTCGTAGTGACCCAGATCGAGGTCGGTCTCGGCACCGTCGTCGGTCACGAAGACCTCGCCATGCTGGAAGGGCGACATCGTGCCCGGGTCCACGTTGATGTACGGGTCGAGCTTGATGAGGGTGACTTTGAGTCCTCGGGATTCGAGGATGGCAGCCAAAGACGCAGCGGCGATGCCCTTGCCAAGCGAGGACACCACACCGCCGGTGACGAAGACAAACTTGGTCATTTGCGCAGGTGCGACCCTCTGATGGGATCGCTGCGGTGGTAAAGCGGCATTATAGGCGGACTGGGCCCCGGGCGCCTCCGGTTTTGCGCGGCCCGACCCTCATGCAGGCGTATGATCCGGCGCTTTGTCACCGATGACGGACGCGCGAGCGTCCCGACCTGTCCGGGAGCCCCTTTGCTGTCCCTGCTGCGCATTCTCCTGCTGGCCGCGCACTTCGTGATCGCCAGCGTGATCGGCCTGCTGATCGGCCTGTGTCGCCCCTTCAACCCGGACAACAGCCGCCTGTGCGCCCGGGTCTACGGCATCCCCGCATTGCGCATCATGGGCATGCGCCAGCGCCTGGAGGCCGACGGCGTGCTCCATCACCAGCGCCCGGCCATCATCGTCGCCAACCACATCTCCAACCACGACCTGTTCGTCTTCGGTCAGGTGGTGCCGGTGCGCACGGTGAGCCTGGGCAAGACCAGCCTGAAGTGGATCCCGCTGTTCGGCCAGCTGTACTGGCTGGCGGGCAACGTGCTGGTCGACCGCGGCAACGCCGTGCAGGCCCGCCGCGCCATGGAGACCACCACCGACACGCTGCAGCACAAGGACATGTCGCTGTGGGTGTTCGCCGAAGGCACGCGCGGCCACGGCAAGGGCCTGGGCCCCTTCAAGAAAGGCGCCTTCCTGATGGCGGTCAACGCCGGGGTGCCGATCGTGCCGGTGTGCGCCAACAACTACACCCGCACGATGAACCTCAACCGATGGGTTGGGGGCGCCGTGGTGATGCGCGCCCTGCCCCCGATCCCGACCGCCGGGATGACGGCAGACGACGTGCCAGAGCTCATGCAGCGCTGCCACGCCGCGATGGCCGAGTGCATCGAGCAGCTCGACCGCGAGGCCGAGGCGCTGCTCCAGCAGGGCTGAATTCGCCTCTCAGCCGTTGGGCGCCGTGATCTTGCTCAGCGGGTTCATGGCCTGCGCCTGGCTCGCCGTGGACGGCAGGTGCAACTCGGCCTGATCGGCGCTCCAGCTGGGCTCAGGGATGGAGTCGAAGACCTGCCGCAGGCGCTGACCCCAGGTCGAGCGGATCATGCGGAAGTAAGGGTTGGACTCGTCAATGTGGATGAGCTTTTCGACCTTGAGCGAGCCGGCTTCGTAGACGAGCATGTCCAGCGGCAGGCCCACCGAGAGGTTGGATTTGAGCGTCGAGTCCATCGAGATCAGCGCGCACTTGGCGGCTTCTTCGAGCGGGGTGTCGGGCGTGATGACGCGGTCGATCACGGGCTTGCCGTACTTCGACTCGCCGATCTGGAAGTAGCACACGCCGTCGATGCCCGCCTCGACGAAATTGCCGGCGGCATAAACGTTGAACAGCCGCATCGTCTCGTCGCCGATCTGGCCACCGACGATGAGGCTGCAGTTGAAGTCGATGCCGTGCTGCTTGAGGGCGGCGGCGTCGCGCGCGTGCACCTTGCGCACGCAGCTGCCGACGATGCGGGCGACGTCGAACAGGCACTTGGCCGTCCAGATGGTGCAGGGCTCGCCATCCGAGCCCTCGATGGTTTCGTTGCCGACCAGTTGCTTGACGGCCTGCGTGATGGCCAGGTTGCCCGCCGAGAGCATGACCAGCACGCGCTCGCCTTCCTTCTCGTAGACGGTCATCTTGCGGAAGGTGCTGATCTGGTCCATGCCCGCGTTGGTGCGCGAGTCGGACAGGAAGACCAGGCCCGCTTCCAGGCGCATGGCGACGCAGTAAGTCATGATGAGATCACCGATTTCAGTTTGTACAGGGCGTCCAGGGCCTCGCGCGGGGTGAGCGCATCGGGGTCGATGGCGGCAAGCAGGTTCAGTGCCTGGGCCTCGGTGGGGGTCAGGGCCTCGACGCTGGCAGCCCCGGCGGACTGGCGGGCGCCTTCTGCGAGCTGATCGAGGTCGACGCCACCGGTGGGCGCGCCCACGTCGGCGAACAGATCGATTTGCTGCACGGAATCGCGCTGCTGGGCCTCCAGGGACTCCAGTGTGGCACGGGCCTGGCGGATGAGCGAATGGGGCATGCCCGCAAGCCGTGCAACCTGCACGCCATAGCTGCGGCTGGCCGGGCCGTGCTGCAGCTCGTGCAGGAAGACGATGTCGTCGCCCGATTCGGCCACGCCCACGTGCACGTTGAGCGCGCGCGGGTGGCGCTCGGGCAGGCGGGTGAGCTCGAAATAGTGGGTGGCGAACAGCGTGAAGGCCTGGTTGCGGTCGTGCAGGTGCCCGGCGATGGCACCGGCCAGGGCCAGGCCGTCGAAGGTGGAGGTGCCGCGCCCGATCTCGTCCATCAGCACCAGCGAGTGCTCGGTGGCGGCGTGGATGATGGCGGCGGCCTCGGTCATCTCCAGCATGAAGGTGGACTGGGCGTTGGCCAGGTCGTCGGCCGCGCCGATGCGGGTGTGGATGGCATCCATGGGCCCCAGGCGGCAGGCGGCAGCCGGCACGTAGGAGCCCATGGCCGCCAGCAGGGCGATCAGCGCCACCTGGCGCATGAAGGTCGATTTGCCGCCCATGTTCGGGCCGGTGACGATCATCATGCGGCGCTTGGTGTCCAGGCGGCAGTCGTTGGGGATGAAGGCGGCGCCGCTGGTTTCCATCAGGCGGGATTCGACCACCGGGTGGCGGCCCTGCTCGATCTCGATGCAGGGATGGGGCACGAACTCGGGCCGGCTCCAGCGCAGGGTGAAGGCGCGCTCGGCCAGCGCGGCCAGGGCATCCAGCGTGGACAGGGCGCGGGCCAGGGCGCCCAGCGTGGCGATGTGGTCCTGCAGGAAGTCGATCAGGCCTTCGAAGATGGCCTTTTCACGGGCCAGTGCGCGTTCTTGCGCGGAAAGAGCCTTGTCCTCGAAGGCTTTCAGCTCGGGCGTGATGTAGCGCTCGGCGTTTTTCAGCGTCTGGCGGCGCTGGTAGTCCAGCGGCACCTTGTCGGCATGCGACTGCGTGACCTCGATGTAGAAGCCGTGCACCTTGTTGAACTGCACGCGCAGGTTCGGGATGTTGGTGCGGGCGCGCTCGCGGGCTTCCAGGTCGAGCAGGAAGGCGTCGCAGTTCAGCGAGATGGCGCGCAGCTCGTCCAGGTCGGCATCGAAACCATCGGCGATGACGCCGCCATCGCGCAGCAGCACCGCGGGCGTTTCCAGCAGCGTGGCTTGCAGGCGCTGGGCCACGGCGGGGTCGGGCGACAGGGCCGAGCGCACCTGCTGCAGCAGCACGCCTTCGCCCGGCACCTTGGCCAGCAGCGCGGGCAGGCCCAGCAGGGTGTCGCGCAGGCCGGCGAGCTCGCGCGGGCGCACCTGGCGCAGCGCGATGCGGGCGTTGATGCGCTCGACATCGCTCATCTGTCGCAGCGCGTCCCTGATGGCGTCGAAACCCTGGGACGACTCGGCCGGGGCCAGCAAGGTGGCGATGGCGTCTTGTCGGGCGCGGGCCACGGAGCGGTCGCGCAAGGGCTGGGTCAGCCACTGGCGCAAGCCGCGGCTGCCCATGCCGGTGCGGCAGGTGTCGATGAGCGAGAGCAGCGTGGGCGAGTCTTCGCCGCGCAGGGTCTGCACCAGCTCCAGGTTGCGCAAGGTGGCGGGCGGCAGGTCGAGCAGCTCGGAGCTGCGCGGCACCTCCAGCGAGGCCACGTGGGCCAGCGCCCTGCCCTGCGTGTGCTCGGCGTAGCTCAGCAGCGCGGCACCGGCGGCGTGCGCCAGCGACATCTCCTGCGCGTCCCAGCTCTGCAGGTGCTGCACCTTGAGCTGCTCGCACAGCTTGCGCAGGCCCAGCCCGGGGTCGAACTGCCAGGTGGGGCGGCTGGTCAGGGCGATGCCGCGCTGCGATGCGCTCAGCATCGCAGCGATGGCCGGCGGCACGCGTTCGCGATCGTAGAGGATCTCGGCCGGCTGAAGGCGGGCCAGCCAGCCCGCGAGCTCGGCTGCGCTGCATTCGGTCAGGCCGAGCTTGCCGCTGGACAGGCCCAGCCAGGCCAGGGCGCAGGGCACCTTGTCTTCGGCGTGGCGGCCGCGCTTGTCCATGACCACGGCCAGCAGCAGCGCGTCAGCGCGCTCGGACAGCAGCTCGGTGTCGATCAGCGTGCCCGGCGTGACCACGCGCACCACCTTGCGCTCGACCGGCCCTTTGCTGGCCCCCACCTCGCCCACCTGCTCGCAGATGGCCACCGACTCGCCCAGGCGGATCAACTTGGCCAGGTAGGTCTCGACCGCGTGCACCGGCACCCCGGCCATCACCACCGGCTCGCCGTTGGACTGGCCGCGCACCGTCAGCGTGATGTCGATGAGGCGGTTGGCCTTGCGGGCGTCGTCAAAGAACAGCTCGTAGAAATCGCCCATCCGGTAGAAGACGAGCGTGTCGGGGTGCTCCGCCTTGATGCGCAGGTATTGCTGCATCATGGGCGTGTGGCCGGCGAAGTCACTCGGAGCGGATGGGGTGCGTGCGGTGTCCATGGGTGTTGCGAGGGCGCCTTGGCAGCCCAGGGGCGAGAGTGTACCGGTCAGGCCCGCCGACCCCAGATCCGAACCACCCAGATGAACCCCGTGCCCTCACCTGATCCAACCCCAGCCTCCACGCCCGAATTCGCCGAACCAGCACCCGGCGACCGGATCAAGATCGCTTGCTCGGCCGCCGCCCTGGCCATCGGGCTGGCGCTCGTTCACCTGATGGCCGTCAGGCCCACCCTGGCCTGGGTGCGCACCCTGCCCGGCTGTGAGCAGGCCACATGGCTGAGCGACCTGCTGGTGGGAGCCATGACCCTGCTGCCCTTGTTGGGTGGCGTGGTGTTCGTGCCCATCGCCCTGCGGGTGTTCCGGCACGACCGCATGCCGCCGCCCGGCACGTGGCTGTGGCAGCGAACCCGGGTCTGGCGGGGCCGCCGGGCGCGCTGGACCGCTGGTGCGATGATCGCCTGGGTGGCGCTGGCCATCCCGACGCCCTTCTTCGCCTGGCAGGTCATCGCACCGCTGCAAAGCCGCGCCTGCCCGGCGGATGCGCCCACCCAGGCCCAACCGGCGCGTTGAGGCCCGCCTTTGCACACCAGCCGACTTCACCGAGACCCGAGCGCGACATGACCCTCCACCGCCCCCTGCTCGCCAGCCTGACGGCCGCCGCCCTGCTGGCCTTGAGTGCCTGCGGCACCACCGTCGTCAACCCCGTCACCGGCGAAGCCGAGCGCACGGTGATGGATGAGCCCACCGAGATCGCCGAGGGCGCCAAGGCCCACAAGCAAGTGATCCAGGACGAGGGCATCTACGACAACCCGAAACTGCAGGCCTACGTCAACGGCGTGGGGCAAAAGCTCGCGGCCGAGTCACACCGCGCTCACCTGCAGTGGACCTTCACGGTGCTCGACAGCCCCGAGATCAACGCCTTCGCGCTGCCGGGCGGCTACGTCTACGTCACGCGCGGCATCATGGCCTACCTCGACAGCGAGGCCGAACTCGCAGGCGTCATCGGGCACGAGATCGGCCACGTGACGGCCCGCCACGGCGCCCAGCGCGCCACCCGCCAGCAAAACGCCGGGTTGGGGGTGCTGGCCGCGACCATCCTGGGCGCGGTGCTCGAAAGCCAGGGGATGCGCGGCGCCACCGACATCGCAGGCCAGGTGTCACAAACGGCCGCAGCCGGCTACGTGGCCTCCTACAGCCGCGAGCAGGAGTCGCAGGCCGACCGCCTGGGCGCCGAATACCTCTCGCGCACGCAGTATGACCCGCGCAACATGATCGACGTGATCGCCCTGCTCAAGAACCAGGAGCAACTGGCCGCCGAAGCCGCGAAGGCCGCAGGCCGGCCGGTGCCCAGCGGCGGCAACTGGCTGGCCTCGCACCCCAGCAACGAGCAACGCCTGGCCGAAATCCGCGCCAACGCGACGCTCTACCAGGGCCGCTACGTCGACGATGGTCGCGAACGCTACCTGCAGGCCATCGATGGCATGACCTTCGGCGACAGCCGCGAGCAAGGCGTCGTGCGAGGGCGCGAGTTCTATCACGAGCCCCTGGGGCTGGCGCTCAGTGCACCCAATGGTTGGCGCATCGCCAACGGCCGGGACGCCATCAGCGTGATCAACGCGGCAGGCGATGCGGGGCTGGTCGTCAAGCTGCTGCCTGAGCAGGCCCGTGGCATGAGCCACGAGGCCCTCATCCGCCAGCTGCTCAAGGCCGATCAGAACCGCGTCGACGGCCGCACCGAAAAACGCCAGCTGCACGGCTTGCCGGCCACGCACTTCGCGGGCACCTTGCGCAATGCCCAAGGACAGTCTGCCAACGTGATGTTGACCGTGGCCGATGGCCCGGGCGGCAAGCGCTACCTGCTGCGCTACGCCAGCCAGAACGCCCAGGCCCTGCAACGCGCCCTGCCCGGCCTGCAGGAAGCCGAGGCCAGCTTTCGCGAGCTGACCAGCGCCGACCGCAAGGCCGCGCAACCCTGGGTGATCCGCACCGTGGCCATGCCCAAGGGCGGCTTTGCCGAACTGGCCCGCCAGTCGGCTCTGGATGGCATGGACCCGCAGGCCGAAGCCCGGCTCAAACTGATGAACAGCGCCTACGGCGAGAAGGGCTCGGGCGGCGTGAGCAACGCCCCTGCCGCCGGGCAGCGGGTCAAGACCGTGCGCTGACCCGCGCCCAGGCGGGCATCAGAAGTCCAGCAGCGCAAAGCCCACGCTGAACACCGTGCGACGGCGGTTGTAGTCGATCAGGCTGTCGCCATAGCCGCTGAAGAGCTGGGTGTGCAGGCGCAGGTTGCTCTTGAGACCGAAGCGGTAGTCGCCCAGCGTGCGCAGCCATTCCAACCGGTAGGAGCCCCGCGCGGTCTCGGTCAGGCTGTGGCGAACCGTCAGAGCGAGCGTGTGATCCGAATCGACGTTCCAGGCGGCCTTGAACTCGGCCCGTCCGATGTAGCTGGAGATGCCCGGGTTGTCGTCGCTCTCATGCGACTCGCGCACCCGGCGCCAGACCTTGGCCTGGAGTTGCCAGCGGTTGCCCAGTTCGACCGCGGCCAGCGCGTAAACGCGGTTCCAGCTGCGCGACAGCGGCAAGGACTGGCCGTTGGACTGGTGAACCAGCCCGACGCCGCTCATGCGCCACCGCCACCCACCGGGCAGGCCCCAGTCATTCGGGTAGACGTAGATGACCTCAGGTTCGTGATCGGTGGTGCGGAAGGGCCGGGAGATGCGCCCGGTGAACAGCTGCCAATAGGACTGCTGAGAGTAGGCGAACCACAGGGAGTCGCGGCGCGAGCCCTCGCCGGGCACCAACAGGCCTTGGGCCAGTTTGGTTCGCACCGACAGCTGGATGCGGTTCTCGGCCTGCCGGTAGGCCGTGGGCGAGGTGGCGGAGCGGCCTTCGGCGCTCGACGTGGGCTGCCTGTTCACGTAGTCGGCCATCGCGAACGAGGCCGTCAGCGGGCGGTAGCCGCGCATGCGGAAGGTGCCGCAATCGCTGCCATCTTCCAACTCCCAGAAGCGCGACAGCTCGGTGCGGGCCGGGTTGTGGCAGCCATCCACGGACTCGGCCTCCACCCCCACCTTGGCCACCTTCAGGCCCTGTCCAGGCGTCGCACCCTCAGCTGGCGTGGCGGGCTCGACCGGAACGTTGCTCGCGTCCTCAGGCTTGGTGGCCACGGCCTTGGCAGCGGGCTGCGATGCAGACCAATCGTCGTAGCAGGCCAGCCGTTCGGTGGCGTCCGCGATGCGGGCGCAAGCGGCCGCTTCCCTCACCACGCGTGGCAGCTTCTCCACCGGCTCCACCGCTGGCGCGGGAGATTGGGCCAGGGCAATCGGAGAAACCAGCCCACCCATCATGGCAAGGCAGGTGGCAAGGCAAGTGCGTGCAAGGGTCATGACGGGGGCACCGGTCAATGGGGCCTGGTCACTGCGCCCCCGATCTCAGAACAAGGGATCAGAAAGGCGCGTCGTCGCGCCCCACCGGGCGCTCACCGCTGTCTTCGGCGGCCTTGACCGCGGCGGTGATGCGCCGGCGCTTGGGGGCCTCGGCGGGCTGGGCTTCGGCCTGGGCGGCCTCGGCAGCCTGCAGGGCACCGAGCACCTCGTCGGCCGGGGTCTTGCCGCCATCCGTGCCATCCGTGCCATCGGCGCCCTCTTCGGCAGCGGCCTCGGTGATCACGCGGGTGTAAGGCGCCAGGGTCTTGACCAACTGGCCGTAGATGCGCGGCGTGCCGGCCACGATCTCGCGCTGGTACAGGAAGTCTGGCTCGCCCGTGAAGTTGCCCACCAGGCCACCGGCTTCGGTGATCATCAGCGAGCCAGCGGCCACGTCCCAGGGGCTGAGACCCGTTTCAAAGAAACCGTCGTAGTAGCCGGCGGCCACGTAGCACAGGTCCAGCGAGGCCGCGCCCGGGCGGCGCAGGCCGGCGCACTGCACCATGACGTCCTCGAACATCTTCATGTAGCGCTGGAAGTTGTCGCCCTTGCGGAAGGGAAAGCCCGTGCCGATCAGGGCTTCGAGCATGCGGGTGCGCTTGGAGACACGGATGCGGCGGTCATTGAGGTAGGCGCCCTTGCCCCGCGATGCGTAGAACAGGTCGTTGCGGGTCGGGTCGTAGACCACGGCCTGCTGCACCTGGCCGCGCCAGGCCAGCGCGATGGAGACCGCGTAGACCGGAAAGCCATGGATGAAGTTGGTGGTGCCGTCCAGCGGATCGATGATCCAGACGAAATCGGAGTGCTTGGCGCCCTGCGTGCGGCCGGACTCTTCGGCCAGGATGCCGTGGCCCGGGTAGGCCTCGCGGATGATGTCGATGATCGCCTGTTCTGCGGCCTGATCGACTTCGGTGACGAAGTCGTTGTGCGACTTGGCTGTCACCTGCAGCCTCTCGATGTCGAGCGAAGCCCGGTTGATGATCGCCCCGGCTGCGCGCGCAGCTTTGATGGCGATGTTGAGCATGGGATGCAGGGCTTGAGACATGTTGGGACCGTCTGAAAAAGTCGAAGGCGACCGGCAACGTTCCCCCCACCACATGGCGAGGGCCCGGTCAGCAAAAAGGCGCAGCGATGATCAAAGAACGAAGAGAATCGGCGATTCTATCGAAGTGCGCCGTTTTTTGCACCCCCTGCCCTCGCCCCATGTCCACTGCGTCACAGCCCCCCGATCCCACCCGCTTCATCCTGATCGGCACCAGCCACCCCGGCAACGTGGGGGCCACGGCCCGGGCCATGAAGGTCATGGGCTTTTCCGACCTGGTGCTGGTGCGTCCGCGCTTTCCTGACGTGCTCAGCCAGGAGGAAACCGTGGCCATGGCCAGCGGCGCGGCCGACATCCTGGTGCGAGCGCGCATCGTGGACACCCTGGCCGAGGCGCTCGACGGGGTCAGCTACGCCATCGGCACGGCCATGACGCCACGTGATTTCGGCCCCCCCACGCTCGCTCCTCGCGAGGGGCTGGCCGAGCTGGCCCGCACCCACGCCGCATTGGGTCACCGGCTCGCCTTCGTGTTCGGCAGCGAGCGCCACGGCATGGCCAACGAGGATGTCTACCGCTGCCACGCCGTGGTCAGCATCCCCACCAACCCCGACTACGGCTCGCTCAACCTGTCGCAGGCCGTGCAGTTGCTGAGCTACGAATGGCGCATGGCGCTGGGGGGCTTTCCCGTCGAGGCCCGCACACCGGACGCCGACCTGGCCGGTGGCGAGGCGGTGCAAGGCATGCTCGGCCACCTGGAGCAGGCGCTGGTGGCGCTGGGTTTCCTCGATCCGGCCGCGCCCAAGAAACTCATGCCCCGGCTCAACCAGCTCTTCAACCGGGCCGAGTTGCGCCAGGAGGACATCCACATCCTGCGCGGCATCGCCAAGGCGATCATCGAGCAGAGCAAGTCCTGAGCAACGGCCCTGTCCCGACGCCAGGCCAGGTTTTTGACCCCACGGCTACACTTCCTGCCTCAGACAAAAACCGCACAAGCTCATTCCTTTCATGCTGTTTGCCCGCCTGCGCGAAGACATCGCCTGCATCCTGGAGCGTGACCCCGCCGCCCGCACGGCCTGGGAGGTCCTGACCTGCTACCCCGGTCTCCACGCCCTGGCCATGCACCGCTGCGCGCACTGGTGCTGGACGCACGGGCTGAAGTGGCTGGGCCGCTGGATTTCGCACTGGTCCCGCTTTTTCACCGGCATCGAAATCCACCCTGGCGCCCGCGTGGGCCGGCGCGTCTTCATCGACCATGGCATGGGCGTGGTGGTGGGCGAAACCGCCGAGATCGGCGACGAGTGCACCATCTACCAGGGGGTGACGCTGGGCGGCACCTCGCTGTCGCGCGGGGCCAAGCGCCACCCGACACTGGGGCGTGGCGTCATCGTTGGCGCGAACGCCCAGGTGCTGGGTGGCTTCACCGTGGGCGATGGCGCCCGCGTGGGCTCCAACGCCGTCGTCACCAAGCCTGTGCCACCTGGCGCCACCGCCGTGGGCAACCCGGCTCGCATCATCGTGGCCAAGCAGCAGGTGCTCGACGAGAAACAGGCCGAACGCGAAGCCGTGGCCGCCCGCATGGGTTTCTCGGCCTATGGCGTGACCGAGGGCGACGACCCGCTGTCGCAGGCGCTGCGCGGCCTGATCGACCACGCTTCTGGTCATGAGCACCAGATCGCGCTGCTGTGGCAGTCGGTTGAAAAGCTCGCGGCCTGCGCCCAGAGCCAGCTGGGTCGCGATTGCATGCCCGAGGACGCCCAGAAGACCGAGGCCTTCGACGCCGACGAGCTCAACCGCCTGGTCAAGTGAGCCCACCGTGACGCCGCCGGGCATGCAGGACGACCTGTTCGGCGGCGAGCCCTCGCCATCGCCATCGCCGCACGGTGCACCAACCGGGCAGCCCTCGAAAGCACCTCGAGCGCCCCGCGTGGCTGGCCAGGTCACCCCGGCACCGACCCTGCCCGAACACACCGACCTGGCCCGGCGCCTGCCCGAACAAGTGCGACTGGGCACCTCGTCATGGAGCTACCCCGGCTGGCATGGCCTGGTGTGGGCCGACGAGCTCAACGAGCGCCGCCTGGCCAAGGACGGCCTGACCGCCTACGGCCAGCACCCGCTGCTGCGCACGGTCAGCATCGACCGCTCGTTCTACCAACCGCTCAGCGTGGGCCAGTACCTCACCTACGCCTCGCAGGTGCCCGACGGCTTTCGCTTCATCGTCAAGGCGCCGGCGTCGGTCAGCGATGCGCTGATGCGCGACGAGTCGGGACGCGGCAAGGCCCACAACCCGCTGTTCCTGGACCCCGAACTGGCGCTGCGGGAGTTCATCGAGCCAGCAACGCAAGGGCTGGGCCACAAGGTCGGTGCGCTGGTGTTCCAGATCAGCCCCCTGCCCCAGGACTGGCTGCGCCAGCCTCGCCGCCTGATGGACCAGCTCGAGCACATGCTGGGCAAGCTGCCCGACCTGCAGGCCCGCATCCCGGGCGCGGTGATCGCCGTCGAGGTGCGTGACCACGCCCTGGTCAGCCCTGAGCTGGCGCAGGTGCTCAAGCGCACCGGCCACAGCTACTGCCTGGGCCTGCACGCCCGCATGCCACCCATCGAGGACCAGTTGCCGATGCTGCGCAGCCTGTGGCCCGGGCCGCTGGTGTGCCGCTGGAACCTGCACCGCAGGCACGGGGCCTTCGGCTACGAAGCCGCCCGCGCCATGTACGCACCGTTCGACCACATCCAGGACGCCGATCCGCAAACGCGTCAGACGCTGGCACGGGTCATCGTGGCCACGGCCCGCGCCGGCCTGCCGGTGCACGTGTCCATCAGCAACAAGGCCGAGGGCTGTGCGCCGCTGTCCGTGGGCTTGCTGGCGCAGGAGGTGGTGGCGCGGTGGAAAGCAGCAGAAGCAGCGCCGACGCCCCTTGAGGCGCCTCAGGCCAGCAGGTAACCGCCGTCCACGTTCAGGCAGGTGCCCGTGGTGTAGCTGGCCGCATCCGACGCCAGGTACAGCGCTGCACCCGCCATCTCCGACGGGTCGGCCACGCGGTTCATCGGCACGTGGGCCAGCACCGACTTGAGGATCATCTCGTTGGTGGTCAGCGCCGAGGCGAACTTGGTGTCCGTCGCGCCCGGCAGGATGGCGTTGACGCGCACCTTCTGCGTCGCGCACTCCTTGGCAAAAGCGTGCGTCATCGAGATCACGGCCGCCTTGGTGATCGAGTAGATGCCCTGGGCCATGCCCGGGATCACGCCGTTGACCGAGGCGATGTTGATGATCGAGCCGCCACCTTGCTTGGCCATCAGCTTGGCACCGCGCGAACACATGAAGAAGTAGCCGCGGATGTTGACGTCCACGGTCTTCTGAAAGGCGCTGAGGTCGGTGTCGGTGATGTGGCCGAAGTAAGGGTTGGTGGCCGCGTTGTTGACCAGGATGTCAAGGCGACCGAAGTCCTTCTCGATGGCCGCAAACGTGGCGTCGATCTGTCCCATCTCGCCGATGTGGCAGGCCAGCACCGAGGCCTTGCCACCGGCCTCGCGGATGGACGCGGCGACGGCCTCGCAGGGCTCGGCCTTGCGGCTGGAGATGATGACGTGCGCGCCCTGCGCAGCCAGCAGGCGGGCAATGGCCTCGCCGATGCCGCGGCTCGAGCCGGTCACCAGGGCGACCTTGCCGGTCAGGTCAAACGGGTTCTTCAGGTTCAGTGCGTTGCTCATGGTGCTGAAAGTCGAACGTTGTACGGGGCGGGCTTCACAGCTTCGACTGGGCGATGATGCCCAGGCAACGCTGCTCCAGGTAGCTCACGAAAGGCCCGAAGGTGGCGAAGGCCGGGTTGCGCGCGTTGCCTTCCTTGAAGCGCTTGTAGATCTGCTGCGCGATGCCGGCCAGGCGGAACAGGCCATACACCGTGTAGAAATCGAAGTTGTCCACGCTGAAGCCGGTCTTGTCGGCGTAGTAGCGGATCACCTCTTCGCGCGTGAGCATGCCCTTGGCATTGGTCGGCTGACGGCGCGAGCCCTTCATGAACATGTCGTCGTCGGCCTGCACCCAGTAGGCCAGCGAGCTGCCCAGGTCCATCAGCGGGTCGCCCAGCGTGGCCATTTCCCAGTCGAGCACGCCGATGACCTTGAGCGGGTCGTTCACGTCCAGCACGACGTTGTCGAAGCGGAAGTCGTTGTGGATGAGGCGGATGGCCACTTCCTGCTTGGGCATTTTTTCGGCCAACCAGGCCATGACCTGCTCGAAGTCACCCACGTCATCGGTGCGGGCGGCGCGGTAGCGCTTGGTCCAGCCCTCGACCTGGCGGGCCACGTAGCCTTCGCCCTTGCCCAGGGTGTCCAGGCCGGCGGCCTTGGGGTCGAGCTTGTGCAAATCGACCAGGGTGTCGAGCACGTTCAGGCACAGCTGGCGGGTCTTGGCCTCGTCCAGGCCCAGCTCGGGCGAGAGGTTCTGGCGCGGGATGTTGCCGACCAGGCGCTCCATCACGTAGAAGGGCGCGCCGATGACGCTGGTGTCCTCGCAGATGGCGTGAATGACCGGCACCTTGGGGTAGACCGGCTTGAGCTTGCGCATGACCTCGGCCTCGCGCACCACGTCGTGGGCCGATTTGGCGATGTGGCCGAAGGGCGGGCGGCGCAGGATCAGGTCGACGTTGGCGTAACTCAGCTGGTAGGTCAGGTTCGAGGCCCCACCCGGGAACTGCTTGAGTTCGGGCGTGCCTTCCAGCTTCAGTCCTTGCGCCTGCAGGTAGGCCGTGACCTGGGCCACGTCCACCTCTTCGCCTGCGCGGACCTGGCCGGCCTGGTCGATCAGTTGCTCGTTCTTGGCGTCGCTCATGGGCGGCGGTCTCCTCTTGTGGATGCGCACGCCGCCTTCAGCGAGGCGGCACGGATTCACCGAGTGTAGGAAGCGCCGACCAATGAATCAAATGAATTATTCGAATCCGCAAACATTCACGGCACGAATGAGCGCCAGCAACTCAAACCTTGAAGCGAGACACCAGGTTGGTCAGCATCCGCGCCTGCTGATTCAGGCTTTCGGCCGCCGCGGTGCTCTGCTCGACCAGGGCAGCGTTCTGCTGCGTTGCGTCGTCCAGGGTCGTCACGGCCTGGCTGATTTCTCGCAAGCCCTGCCCCTGCGCCGATGTGGCCGCTGCGATTTCGCGGATCAGGGAGCTCACCTGCGCGATCTGTGAGACCACCGCGTGCATGGTCTCGCCCGCGTTGCCAACCTGGCCAGCCCCCTGCTCGACCTTCGCCACGTTCTCGCCAATCAGGCCCTTGATTTCCTTGGCCGCCTGAGCGCTGCGGTGCGCCAGGGAACGGACCTCGGCAGCCACCACCGCGAAACCACGGCCTTGCTCACCGGCACGGGCAGCCTCAACCGCCGCGTTCAGGGCCAGGATGTTGGTCTGGAAGGCGATGCCGTCGATCACCGAAGTGATCTCGGAGATCTTTTGGCTGTGCTGGCTGATCATGGACATGGTCGCGACCACGTCCTGCACGGCCTGACCACCCTGGCGGGCGATCTCGTTGGCCTGATCGGAGAGGCTGCTGGCTTGTTGGGCCGACTCGGCGTTGTTATGCACCGTGCCAGTGAGCTGCTCCATCGACGCCGCCGTTTCCTGAAGGCTGCTGGCCTGACGCTCCGTGCGCACCGACAAATCGGCGTTGCCACTGGCGATCTCACCGGTGGCGGTCCCCATCGAACTGGCCACCCGGTTGATGTCACCGACCAGGCCGCGAAGCGCCCTCTGCATGCGGTCGATCGAGGCCATCAGGCTTTCCTTGTCCCCGGGCTGGACGGGGACCTGAACCAGCAGATCGCCCGACTCCACCCGGGCCAGCACATCTCGGGCCTCGGCCGGGTCGCCCCCCAGCTCGCTGCGCAGGCGTCGCCGCAAGGACAACGCCGCCCACGAACACCCAACCAGGCAAAGCAGGGCCAAAACAGACACCATCGCCTGAGCGGTGTCCAGGAATCGGGCCAAGTCCAGGCGTGCCTCGTTCTTCTCGTCTGCCGCCTGCTTCTTCAGCTCCAGCAGCTTGCCGCGCAGTTCGCGCCAACTGGGCGTTTCCCGGCTCGTGAGCAAGCGAATCGCCTCGGACTGATCGGTGGCCGAGCTCGCCAGCACCTCGGCTTGCACCGCCTGGTGCGCCTGGGTCATCCGGGCAATCTCCTGCAGTGCCGCGCCGTCGACGGTCGCGGCGCGGGCCTTGCCCAACGCCTCATCGAATGCCTTGGTCGCGGCCTCGAGGTTCTCGTACGCCTTGCGGTTCTTCGGGTCCAGGACGACGTTGCGCAGCGCCTGCCCCTTCTGCAGTCCCTGGGCGTACATCTCCGTCGCGGCGTCGTGCAGCGCATCTTCGCGCTCGAAGTAGCCGTTCAGCCCACCCTTGACCAGGCCTGCGCCGACGACCACGCCGGAGCTCACCACCAGCAAGGCCGCTGTCGGCCCTGCCACCGAGAGCATCACTCGCGACAAAAAATGCATGATTTCCCCTGAATCCGCTCATCCGATGAGACGTGGTTGAACACCGGCCGACTCGACAGCCGCGTGACGTGCCACACGGTATCGGACGAAACGAAGCGGGGTTGAGCTTGAAGCGACAGGCTCGGTTCAGCGGCCGGGCTCTCGCTGTGCCGTCTTGGGGCGGAAAGCGGCGCACACGGCCGGGTCGGTCTCGATCCAGGGACCGCCGATCAGGTCAACGCAATAAGGCACCGCCGCGAAGATGCCCGGCACCACCGACTTGCCCTCGGCGTCGCGCAGGCCCTCCAGGGTTTCGGCAATCGACTTGGGCTGACCCGGCAGGTTCATCACCAGCGCCTGGCCGCGCACCACCGCCGTCTGGCGCGACAGGATGGCCGTCGGCACGAAGCGCAGGCTGATCTGGCGCATTTGTTCACCAAAGCCAGGCAGCTCCTTGTCGGCCACGTCCAGCGTGGCTTCCGGTGTCACGTCGCGCGGCGCCGGGCCGGTGCCGCCGGTGGTCAGCACCAGGTCGCAGCCCTCGGCGTCGACCAGCTCGCGCAGCGTGGCGGCGATGGTCTCGCGCTCATCGGGGATGAGTTTGGGCACCCATTCGATCGGGTTGCGCACCGCGCGGCCCAGCCAGTCCTTCAGGCCCGGCAAGCCCTTGTCTTCGTAGACGCCGGTGCTGGCGCGGTCGCTGACCGAGACCACGCCGATGCGCACGGTGCGCAAGGGAGGTGGCGCCACGTCCGCGCTCATGCCGGGGTGTCCTTGTCGGCCTGCTCCTGGGCCTCCATGGCGTGCTTGATGAACTGGAACAGCTCGCGAAAGGCCCGGCCGCTGCGCTTTTCAGGCACCTCGGCGGCGTCCTTGCGGGCGCTGCGCACGAGGTTGCGCAGCTGTTGAAGGTCGGACATCGGGAAGGACTCGGCCCAGCTGGTGAGCACGTCCTTCTCGTCAGACAGCAACTCGGCGCGCCAGCGCTCGGCCTGGTGCAGCGCCAGCGCGTTGCGGGCGTGGCCGAGCTGGAACTGCGCCACGGCTTCGCGCAAGGGGGCCGCATCGACCCCGCGCATCACCTTGCCGATGAACTGGATCTGCCGGCGCTTGCCTTCGAAAGAGCGGGTGCGCTTGTAGGCGTCCAGCGCGTCACGCAGGCGCTCGGGGATGCCCAGGTCGTCCAGGCGCGAGTCAGGCATCTCGAGCAATTGCTTGCCCAGCTCCTGAAGTTCGTGGCTTTCGCGCTTGAGCGCGCTCTTGCTGGGACGGCCGGAGAAGCCATCGTCGTCAGCGTCGTCTTGATCAAAGTGGTTCGGATTCATGTCCTCGCTATGATACGGGTGGCCCGCCTCCTGCGGGCTGTCGTTCATCAGACCAAAGCCCTCCAATGCCCCAGACCAAAGCCGCCAGCGTTGCTCCCTCGACCGGATTTGCCTACAGCCGCGAGCAATTCCAGCAATTGATCGAAGACGCCCTGAGCCTGGCGCGCAAGAAAGGCGCCTCCGACGCCGCAGCCGAAGTCTCTGAAGGCGCAGGCCTGTCGGTGTCGGTGCGCAAGGGCAAGCTGGAGAACGTCGAGCGCAACCGCGACAAGACCGTCGGCATCACCGTCTACCTGGGCCAGCGCCGCGGCAACGCCACCACCTCCGACTTCTCGCCCGAGGCGCTCGAGCGCACCGTGCAGGCGGCCTACGACATCGCCCGCCACACCGCCGAAGACCCGGCCGCCGGCCTGCCCGATGCCGCCGACATCGCCACCGGTAAGGCCGCCCGCCGCGACCTCGACCTCTTCCACCCCTGGGCCATCGATGCCGAAGGCGCGGCTGAACTCGCGCGCCGCTGCGAAGACGCCGCGCTCGTGGTCGACCCGCGCATCACCAACTCCGAAGGCGCGGGCGTCTCGGCACAGCAGTCGCATTTCTGGGCTGGCAACACCCGAGGTTTCCGGGGCGGCTACGCTTCGTCGCGCCATTCGCTGTCGGTCTCGCCCATCGCCGGTCGCGGCAACGACATGCAGCGCGACTTCTGGTACACGTCCGAGCGCGACGCCCACGACATGGCCAAGCCCGAAGCCGTCGGCCGCTACGCCGCCGAGCGCGCGCTCTCGCGCCTCAAATCCCGCAAGATCGCCACCTGCGAAGTGCCGGTGCTGTTCGAGAACACGCTGGCGGCAGGCCTGCTGGGCGCCTACGTGCAGGCCACCAGCGGTGGCGCGCTGTACCGCCGCGCCACCTTCTTGCTCGACAGCCTGGGCAAGCCCATCTTCCCCAAACACGTGCAGATCAGCGAAGACCCGCACATCCTCAAGGGCAAGGGCAGCGCCCCCTTCGACGACGAAGGCGTGCTCACCCGCAAGCGCCAGGTCGTCAAGAACGGCGTGGTGCAGGGCTACTTCCTGTCCAGCTACTCGGCTCGCAAGCTGGGCATGAAGACCACCGGTCACGCTGGCGGCTCGCAGAACCTGATCATGAGCAGCAAGCTCACCGACCCGAAGGACAACCTCAAGGCCATGCTCAAGAAGCTGGGCACCGGCCTGTTCGTGACCGAGCTCATGGGCCAGGGCGTGAACTACGTGACGGGCGACTACTCGCGCGGCGCTGCCGGCTACTGGGTCGAAAAAGGCGTCATCCAGCACCCCGTGCACGAGATCACCATCGCCGGCCACCTCGGCGAGATGTTCCAGCAGATCGTGGGCATCGGCGCCGACGCCTACACCTACGGCAGCAAGACCGTGGGCTCGGTGCTGATCGAGCGCATGAAGATCGCCGGCCACGGCGGCTGACCCCCGCCAGCGAAGGACAGAGGCGCGCCCGCGACACCACGGGTAAGCCCTCTCCTGAGCCGGCTCGGGCGCTCAAGCCACGCTCCTAGAATTTGGCTGACACCACCCCACACCGAGGAGATCCGCCATGGAGCGTCGTGCCTTCATCAACCAAGCAGGCCTGGCTGGCGTGCTGGCCGCCGGGGCCGCACCGGCCATCGTTCATGCCCAGACGCAGCTGCGCTGGCGCCTGGCCTCGAGCTTCCCCAAGTCGCTGGACACCATCTTCGGCGCCGCCGACGTCTTCACCAAGAAGATCCACGAGATGTCGGGCGGCAAGTTCCAGATCTCGGTGCACGCAGGCGGCGAGCTCATGCCCCCCTTCGGCGTGGTCGATGGCGTGCAGAGCGGCACGGTCGAGATGGCCCACACCGCGCCCTACTACTTCGTCGGCAAGGACGAGACCTTCGCGCTGGGCTGCACCATCCCGTTCGGCCTGAACTCGCGCCAGATGTCGGCGTGGATGTACGAAGGCAATGGCCTCAAGCTGATGCGCGAGTTCTACGCCAAGTACAACATCATCAACTTCCCCGGCGGCAACACCGGCGCGCAGATGGGCGGCTGGTACCGCAAGCCCATCAAGTCGCTGGCCGACCTCAAGGGCCTGAAGATGCGCACCGCGGGTTTCGCCGGCAAGGTGATGGAACGCATGGGCGTGGTGCCCCAGGCCCTGCCCGGCGGCGAGATTTACCAGGCGCTGGAAAAGGGCGTGCTCGATGCCGCCGAGTGGGTGGGCCCGTACGACGACCAGAAGCTGGGCTTCTACAAGGTCGCGCCTTACTACCACTTCCCCGGCTGGTGGGAAGGCGGCCCGCAGCTCGACTTCTTCATCAACCAGAAGGCCTGGGACGCGCTGAACCCCGAGTACAAGGCCATGGTCGAAGCCGCTGCCTCGCACGCCCACACCGAGATGCAGGCCCGCTACGACGCCCGCAACCCGCTGGCGCTCAAGCAACTGGTGGCCGCCAAGACCGAGCTCGTGCAGTTCCCCAAGCCGGTGATGGACGCGGCCTTCAAGCACGCCATGGACATCTACAGCGAGCTCAACGAGAAGAACCCCGCCTGGCGCAAGATCTACGCCGACTACGCCAAGTTCCGCGCCGACCAGAACCTGTGGTTCCGCTTCACCGAAGCGACGTTCGACCGTTACATGCAATCCGTCAAACTCTGAACCCCAGCGCGTTCGGCACAAGGCGCGGCCCTCGGGTCGCGCTTTTTTTCGTCCCGTTGCTCGTGCCGTTGTCCGTCCCGTTTTTCGTCATTCCGGCGCGGAATGTGCCTTTGCCAAACCCGCAAGCGTGCAAAAAACGGCCAACGGGCTCAAGATGTGCATGGCTTCTTCCGAAGCACCTCAGGCGCCAGCGGGATTCGGCTCCGGGCGCCAGACACCATGCGCACACCCCTGCCCGCCTCGCTGCCCCCGACCACCGACTGGAGTCAGGTGCCCCTGGCTCGCACCTGGCGCTCCTTCAGCATCCTGTGCTGGAGCACGGGCCTGATCCTGGCCTGGTTGCACCCGCTGCCCGGCATCGCATTCGGCCTGCTGGGCTGGTGGGCCCAGTGCAAGGCCACCCCGGCCACCCGCAGCGATGCGCCCTGGCCACCGAGGCGGGTTCAACGCGTCGAAGCGGGCTGATTCGGGGCCTGCGGCTCCAGCGCCTCCTTGAGCGCCTGGGCTGGGTCGGCCTCGGGCGCCGGCATGGGGACATCGCCTGCCCCAGCCCCGTCCTCGGGTGACGAGGCCTGAGAGCCATCGGGCACCGAAAGGGTCACCGGGTCGTTGCCCTGGTCCTCGATCTGCATTTCGATGTGCACATCGTCGGTGTTGACCGCCGCTTCCTTGTCCAGGAAGGCCGTCACCGATTCGGGCCAGAAAATCACCACGGCCACCAGCACCAGCTGCATCACCACCCAGGGGATGGCCCCCAGGTAGATGTCGCGCGAGAGGATGGGCTTGCTGATGGCCCCGCTCTTGTGGATCTGGTCTGCCACCCCGCGCAGGTAGAACAGCGCGAAGCCGAAAGGCGGGTGCATGAAGCTGGTCTGCATGTTCACGCACAGCAGCACGCCGAACCAGATCAGGTCGATGCCCAGCTTCTCGGCCACGGGCGCCAGCAGGGGCACCACGATGAAGGCGATCTCGAAGAAATCGAGGAAGAAGGCCAGGAAGAAGATGAAGATGTTGACGGCGATGAGAAAGCCCACCGGGCCACCTGGCAGGTTGCTGAGCATCTCCTCGATCCAGATGTGGCCGTCGACCCCCTGGAACACCAGCGAGAACACCGTCGAGCCCAGCAGGATGAAGATCACCATGGAGGTCACGCGCATGGTCGTGTCCATGGCCTGCCAGATCAGGCTGAGCGACAGGCGCTTGTGCAGCGCCGCCAGCACCATGCCGCCGAAGGCGCCCAGTGCACCGGCTTCGGTCGGCGTGGCCAGGCCCATGAACAGCGTGCCCAGCACCAGGAAGATCAGCACGACGGACGGCAGCATGCCCCACAGCACCCGCTTGAGCAGGGCCGAGCCGCGCTCGGTGCGCGCCTCGGGCGGCAGCGGCGGCACCCACTGCGGCTTGAACATCACGATGGCCGCCGTGTAGAGCAGGAAGATGGCCGTCTGCAGCAGCGAGGGGCCGATGGCGCCCAGGTACATGTCGCCCACCGAACGGCCGAGCTGATCGGCCAGCACCACCAGCACCAGCGAAGGTGGGATCAGCTGCGTGATGGTGCCCGAGGCCGCGATCACACCGGTGGCGTAGCGCATGTCATAGCCATAGCGGACCATGATGGGCAGCGAGATCACGCCCATGGCGATCACGCTGGCGGCCACCGTGCCGGTGATGGCGCCCAGGATGGCGCCCACGATGATGACGGCGAATCCCAGGCCGCCGGGGCGGCTGCCGAACAGCTGACCCGTGCCCTCGAGCAGGTCTTCGGCCAGGCCGCAGCGCTCCAGGATGGCCCCCATGAAGGTGAAGAAGGGGATCGACAGCAGCAGCTCGTTGGAGACGATGCCGAACAACCGCAGTGGCAAGTTGCCCATGAACTCGGGGTTCACGAAGCCTTGCGACATGGCGAAGTAGCCGAACGCCAGGCCCAGCCCCCCGAGCGTGAACGCCACCGGAAAGCCCGCCAGCATCGCCACCACCAGGGAGCCGAACATGACCGGCGCGAGGTGAGACATCTCGATCACTGCAGCGGCCTTTCGTAGTGGGTGTCGAGCTGGATGTCACCGCGCAGGAAGGCGATGCGGCGCAAGGCTTCCGCCACCGCCTGCAGCCCCAGGAAGGCAAAACCCAGCGGGATGGCCGCCTTGATGGGCCAGCGCACCAGACCACCGGCGCTGGCCGAGACCTCTTGCTGCTGCCATGACAGCACCACGAAGGGCCACGACAGCCAGGCCACGATGGCGCACAGCGGCAACAGCACCAGCAGCAGACCGATCAGGTCGATCCAGGCCTGGGTGCGCGGTGAGCGACCGCCGTAGAGCACGTCCACGCGCACGTGCTCGTTGAGCTTGAGCAGCATCGGTGCGCCCAGGAACACCGCCATGCCGAAGAGGTACCACTGAGCCTCCAGCCAGGCGTTCGAGCCCATGCTGAAGGTGTAGCGGATGAGGGCGTTGCCTGCGCTGGTCAGGCAGGCGGCGAACAAGGCCACCGCGGCCAGCCAACCGCCCAGGCGGGAGATGGCGTCCATCCAGCGGATGTAGGTCTGCATGCGTCGAATCAGAAAAGACTCAGTCTTCCAGGGCCTGGGCCTGCATGTACAGCTTGGTCGAGCGCGCCCCGCTGCGGCAGAACATCAGCAGCGGACGCGGCAGGCTCTTGAGCAACTCGGCGCAACGCGCGATTTCTTCAGGCGACTGGTAGCCGCCATTGACCGGCAAGTAGGCGTATTCGAGGCCCGCCGCCTTGGCTGCCGCCTCGATGGCGGCGCTGGTGGGCTGATCGGGTCCACCTTCCATGTCGGGGCGGTTGTTGATCACTGCCTTGAAACCAGCCTCTGCCGCCGCGGCCATGGCCTCAGGGGTGAGCTGGGGCGCGGCGTAAACGTCTTGCGCAATGGGCTGCAGGGACACGGAATCGCTCATGGTGGACCTCGGTGTTCGGGACGCCAGATGTTAAGGCCTGACGACCCCTCTCCTCTTGATCGGTTGAGCGAAACTCAACCCGCCAGCGCGGCCTTCACCGCTGCCGACACCTGACCCATGTCAGCCTGACCTGCCAGTCGCTGCTTGACCACGCCCATGACCTTGCCCATGTCGCCCGGGCCCGAAGCGCCCAGCTCGACCACGATGGCCTTGACGGCCGCGGCCACTTCTTCGGCGCTCAGGCGCTGCGGCAGGTAGGCCTCCAGCACGGTGATCTCGGCCTTTTCCTTGTCGGCCAGGTCCTGGCGGTTGCCGGCCTCGTATTGCTGGGCGGCATCCTTGCGCTGCTTGATGAGCTTGTCGACGATGCCCACGATCAGGGTGTCGTCGAGTTCGATGCGTTCGTCGACTTCCTTTTGCTTCATCGCGGCCAACAGCATGCGGATGGTGCCCAGGCGTTCGGCTTCCTTGGCGCGCATGGCGGCTTTCATGTCATCGGTGATGCGTTGCTTGAGGCTCATGGTCGTGAATCATCAAAAGGCAGTTGAAAAAGACAAAGGCCCGCATGGGCGTCCCCGCGCGGGCCTTGTTTGCCGGCATGACCCACCTGGTCACAGGCCGATCACGGGCAAAGGAACCGATCAAAAAACGATCAGTACAGCTTCTTGGGCAGCTGCATGCTGCGCACGCGCTTGTAGTGACGCTTGACGGCCGCGGCCTTCTTGCGCTTGCGCTCGGAAGTGGGCTTTTCGTAGAACTCGCGGGCGCGCAGTTCGGTCAGCAGACCCAGCTTTTCGATGGTGCGCTTGAAGCGGCGCAGGGCCACGTCGAACGGCTCGTTTTCCTTGACACGGATGGTCGTCATCAGAGATTCGCTTTCAGTTGAATGCATTCAAAGGCTGGCGGCACGGCCCCCTGCTGCACGCCTCGGTCAGTGAACCAGCACAAGCCGGCCGGATGCACGACTCACTGATTTTGATCTGGCCAGTATCAAACCTGCCAGACGCCCTCGGCGCTCACCAGGAGGACTTGACTTTGCAAACATGCTACCAAGCCCACCAATAGAGCCCGCGATTATAGCCCGGAAATTCTTTTAATCCAACCAATTCGGGTCGGAAATGGCTTCGATGCCCTGTTCGGCTGCCAGTTGCGCCCTTTTTTCGGCGCTGAGGATGTCGGGGTTCGGGCTGTCGGCGCGCGCGGGCAGGTGCGCCACGAGTTCGGCCAGCGGGGTCATGACGAAGGCGCGACCCCGCTGGCGGGGATGCGGCAAGGTCAAGGTCGGGGTCTGCAGGATTGCACCACCGTGGTGCAACAGGTCCAAATCCAGCGTGCGGGGGGCGTTGACGTGGGGGCGCTCGCGGTCGTGATCGAGTTCGATGCGAAGCAAGGACCGCAGCAACTCCTGGGGGCCCAGCGCCGTGTCCAGCGCCACGACGGCATTGAGGAAATCGGGGCCACTGGCGTCCACCGGGCGGGTGCGGTAGAGCGAGGATGCGCCTTCCAGTCGCGTGCCGGGCAAGCGACCGATGGCGGCCACAGCCGCCTTCAGGCGGGCGCGCACCTCACCGAGGTTGCCACCCAGCGCGACGTAAGCCCGAAAACGCGGGGCCAGGGAGAGCCCGTCAGCGTCCAACGTGGCGCTCGCGGGGTTCACCGCAGGCTCACTCGGCGCTGGCCTGGGCCGCGCCAGCCGGTTTGCGGCGGCGGCGGCGGCGCTTGCGGGCCGGTGCACCGCCCTCGCCTGCCACGTTCGATGGCTCATCGGCCTCGTCGTCGCTTTCGCTGTCATCCACGTCGGTGGTGGCTTGGGCCGCCTGCGCCTTGCGGGGCACCCGCTTGGGCCCGCCTTGTCCGCCTTGCTGGCGCGCGGCATCCATCAAGCGGCGGCGCTCGACGTCGTCGGCCAGCGAGAAGTCTTCCCACCAGGTCGCCAGGTCGGCGGCCACTTCACCGCACTGCCCGCGCAGGCGCAGGAAGTCGAAGCCGGCACGGAAACGCGGCTGCTCGACCAGGGTGAGCGGGCCGTTGCCCGTGCGGCGATCGAATCGCGGCTGCATGGTCCAGATCTCGCGCATGTCGGTGGCGAGCTTGCCCCGACCGGAGATGTCGCCGATGCGGGCATCGAAAACGGCGTCGGTGGCCGACTGCAGCGCCGGGAACACCGGCTCGCCCTGGGCCTGGTTGCGCTGCCAGTGGTCCAGCACGTCGTGCCAGAGCAGGCAGGCCAGCAGGAAGCTGGGCGCCACCGGCTTGCCTTCGGCCACGCGCCGATCGGTGTCGGCCAGCGCCAGCTGCACGAACTGCTCGCGCCCGGGGTGGCGGCGGGCTTCGTCGAACACCGCGTCCAGGATGGGGAAGACGCCGCGGTCCAGGCCTTGCTTGCGCAACTGCTCGATGGAAGCGCGTGCGTGGCCGGTCTGCAGCAGCTTGATCATCTCGTCGAACAGGCGCGACTGCGGCACGTTGCTCAGCAGGTCCGACATCTCGCGGATGGGCTCGCGAGTCTTGGGCTCGATCTCGAAGCCCAGCTTGGCGGCAAAGCGCACCACGCGGATGATGCGCACCGGGTCTTCGCGGTAGCGGGTCTCGGGGTGGCCGATCATGCGCAGCACGCGCTTCTTGGCGTCCTGGATGCCGCCGTGGTAGTCGACCACGACCTGCGTGCGCGGGTCGTAGTACATGGCGTTGATGGTGAAGTCGCGGCGGGCGGCGTCCTGGTCCTGGGGGCCCCAGACGTTGTCGCGCAGCACGCGGCCGCTGGCGTCCACCACATGCGTTTTGTCGGCCAGCTCGCGCTTGGAGGTCTTCTCGTTGCCGGAGACCTGCTCGGCGGCATCGTTGTCGAGGTAAGCGCGGAAGGTCGAGACCTCGATGACCTCGTGCTCGCGGCCACGGCCGTAGACGACGTGGACGATGCGAAAGCGTCGGCCGATGATGAAGGCGCGGCGGAACAGGCCCTTGACCTGCTCGGGCGTGGCGTTGGTGGCCACGTCGAAATCCTTGGGCCGCAGGCCCAGCAGCAGGTCGCGCACGGCGCCACCCACGATGTAGGCCTCGTAGCCGGCGTCCTGCAGGGCTTCGACGACCTTGCGGGCGCGCTCGTCGACCAGCTTGGGGTCGATGCCGTGCTCGGACGCGGGGACTTCGACGCGCTTGCCCGTGGGGATGCGCGCGGGTTTGGCCCCGCCTTTGGCGGCGTGGGCGTGCGGGCGCTTGTGGGGCGTGCCCTTGCCGAGGAACTTGTGAATCAGGCTTTTGATCATGCAAACAACCGGAGGATGCGCCAGCCTCGAGACTGCGCCACCGCTTCCAGCTCGGGGCTGGGATTGGTGGCCACCGGGTCGGTGGCCCGCTCAAGCAGGGGCAGGTCGTTGGGGGAGTCGCTGTAGAAACTGACGCGATCAAACTGGCCGAGGTGGCGGCCCTGATCAGACAGCCATTGTTCCACACGTGTGATCTTGCCTTCGCGGAACGAGGGCACGCCGTCGATCCGGCCGTTCACGCGCCCCTGTTCGTCGCGCTGCAATTTCACCGCGATGAGGTCCTCGACGCCGAAAGCGTCGGCGATCGGGCGGGTGACGAATTCATTGGTGGCGGTGACGATGGCCAGCAGGTCGCCCTGGGCGCGGTGGCGCTCGACCAGCTCGACCGCCTGGGGCTTGAGCGCCGGCAGGATCACTTCCCCCATGTAGGCCTGCTGCAGGGCCTGCTGCTCGGGCGCAGACATCTGGCGCCAGACGCTGGTGCTGAAGGCGATGTAGTCGTCCAGCACCAAGGTGCCTTCGCGGTACTGCTGGTAGAAGGCGTCGTTGCGGCGGCGGTAGTCGGCGCCATCGACCAGGCCCTGGCGGATGATGAATTCGCCGAATTCGTGATCGGAATCCAGCGGCAGGAGGGTGTGATCGAGGTCGAAGAGGCAGAGGTTCATGGTGGGGGAGATTCTGAGGCCAGCATTTGCTTGAGCAAGGGGATGGTGACCAGTCGGTGCTCGGACAGGGCGTATGCATCCAGCCGGTCGAGCAGGCCCATCAGCGAGCCCAGGTCGCGCTCGTGGCGACTCAGCAGGTAGGTCAGCACATCATCGCTCAGGGACATGCCTCGCCGCTGGGCGGCCTGCAGCAGGACCTCGCGCACGCCGGCCTCGCCCAAGGGCTGAAGCGCAAAAGACAGCCCCCAGCCCAGCCGCGTGCGCAGGTCGTCGCGAACAGGCAGGTCCACCGCAGGCAGGCGTCCGGCGGCCAGGATGAACAACTCGCCTGCAGGGCCAGGGTCATCGGCAGCGGTCTCGTGCGCCGATGCGCCGGTTTCGCGCGCCGCCTGCGCGGCCGCCGACTCGATGAACAGCTTGAAAGCCAGGTGCTGGCTGTCGCCGTCCAGTCGGTCGCAATCGTCGAGCAGGGCCAGCGTGGGCGCACCAGGCTGGGCGGCGTCCCACATCTGGCAGGTCTGGGCATTCAGCCAGATCACACCAAGGCCCAGGCCCAGGGCGCGCTCGACCATGGCACGCAGCAGGTGGGTCTTTCCGGAGCCTGGCGCCCCCCAGATGTAAGCGGGCGACAGCGTGCCTTCCACCGCCGGCCAGGCGCTCAACCAGGCCAGCAACGCTTCATTCTGGGCCTGCCCTGCGGTGACGAAGGACTCAAGCCCGGGCACCGCCGGTGAGCCCAGGTCGAGCAGCAACTGGCGCATCGGGGCACTCCCCCGGGAAACATCGCTCATGGCCGCCCTGTCACTCGGTGCGCAAGAAGCCGGGGCTGGCACGCCAGCGGGCCAGCAGGCGGCGCCCGATCACGGTCAGGCAGGCCGCGCAAGGCAGGGCCACGACGATGCCCCAGAAGCCCAGCCACTGACCGAACAGCATCAGCGACAGGATGACCCCCAGCGGGTGCAACCCGATGCGCTCGCCCACCAGGCGGGGCGTCAGCGCGACGCTTTCGATCACCTGGCCCAGGCCATAAACGACCGCGACCCCCACCAGCGGTTGCAGCACGCCCTCGCCCGCTGCAGCAAATTGCAGCACCCCGGCCAGCAGCGCCAGCAGCAAACCCAGCCCGAAGCCCAGGTAGGGGATGCACACCGCCAGACCGGTGAAGACGCCAATCGGCAGCGCCAGATTGAAACCGAACAGGCTCAGGCCCACGCTGTAGAACACGGCCAGGATCAGCATGACCAGGGACTGCCCCCGGAGGTACTGCCCCATGAGCGAATCGAGCTCGCCGAGCAAGTCGTACAGGGCCGGTCGCCAGCGGCAGGGCACGAGCCCCTGCGCGGCTTGCGTCAGGTGGGCCCAGTCCATCAGCCAGTAAAACGCCAGCACAGGCACCAGGAAGGCGTAACCCAACAACGCGAACAGGCCGCTGCCGCCAGCCACAGCGGAGCGCCACAGGGCCCCGCCCCATTCGCTGCCGTGCGTCTGCAGCAGCTCCGCAAGTTGCGCTTTCATCTGGTCGACGGAGCTGGGCACGGACACGCCCAGGGCGGCCAGCCTTGGCGCCAGCTCCTGCCAGGCCTGCATCAACAGGTCGGGCAGTTGGGCCCGAATCATCGGCACCAGCTCAGACACGATCGGCACGAGCAGGAACAGCAGCACCGAAGCGGTCAGCAAGACCATCAGCAGACACAGGGCCACTGCCAGCGCCCGGGGCACGCGAGCGGCCACGAGCCGCTCGACCACGGGCCTGAGCACATAAGCCAGCACCAGGCTGAGTGCGAAAGGCAGCAGGACACCGACGTGCCACCACAGCAGGGCCGCCACCAGGGCCACCCCGATGCCGCGGGCGATGTTTTTCGAGAGGGATGCGGGCGAATCGGCCATCAGGGGCGCATTCTATCGAGCGCGGACGTCGCACGCTCGAGGCCTGGTGTGCCAACCCCCTTGCGGCGCGCCTGAACAACGCCCAACGCAGCGTCCATCCGGGAGCTGGCGGGCCTCAGTTGCCGCCGTAAACCGCCCTTCGGGCGTCGTCAAGCTGCGCCTCGAGCCAGGCCGGATCACGCTGGGTCTCCGGGCGCGATTGGTACTCCAGCACGATGGCCGATTCGCGGCGCTTGTACTCGGTCAGGCGGTCCGCCTCGCGGCGGGCCTGGTCGGCATCGGGCTGAGGCGCCGCAGCCTGCAGGATCTTGATGCCCTCTTCGATGCGCTGGCGACGGCGGGCTTCATCGGGCTCCAGATCGGACCACAGCGCGCTCAACAGCAGTTGCGCCTCGCCCATGGTCACTTCGCCTTCCTTGAGGCGCTCGGGCACCTGCTCGACCAGCGTGGCCGCCACCTGCCGGCGCAAACCGGTGTCGGGCGAGTCGCGCAGGCCTTGCCACTGATCGAATCGCTTTTGAAAACGCAGGTAAGCGACCACGCGCTTGAGTTCGGCCTCGGGTTGGGATGACTGCTTCATCGCCTCTTTGAGGGCCCCCCATTCTTCGGCGGAAAAATCAGCCGGCCGGCCATCGGAGAGCAAGGCCGGCTCCTGCAGCCCTGCTCGAGCGGCCGCCTCGGCGGTGCCCGAGCTCACGCGGGCCGCAAGAGCGACATCGCCCGAAGCAGCGGCAGATCGCCCTTGCCACATCCACCAGGCAACGACAGCGGCCACGGCCACGCCCATGCACAAGAGCGTGAACCAGGTTCGCTGCCAGAACTGGGGACGGCTGTAGGAGATCATGGACGGAAGGAGGGCTTCGGATTGCGGCGATTGTCTGCACGCCAGTGGCCCCATGAAGGTGGGACAAACCCCCTGAGCAACCCATGGCAGGCGCCAGCTGACGTCGGGGCGCCCCGGGGCTCCACTACACTGGCGCCCTCCTTCCCGCTCACTCACGCATCCCGGTCCCCGCGCATGAACCTGTCCGCCCTCGACCCCCTGGTGCTCGCCGGCCTGGGCGCCGTCGTCGCCTATTTCATCGGCTCGCTGTCCTTCGCCGTCATCGTCAGCCGCTTCTTCGGTCTGGCAGACCCCCGCAGTTACGGGTCTGGCAACCCGGGGGCCACCAACGTGCTGCGTTCCGGCAACAAGGCGGCGGCCATCCTGACCCTGCTCTTTGACGCGCTCAAGGGTTATGTGCCCGTGGCCGTGGCCTGGCAACTTGGGTTTCCCGAGCTGGCGGTCACGGCGGTGGGGCTGGGCGCCTTCATCGGCCACCTGTGGCCCATCTTCTTCAAGTTCGAAGGCGGCAAGGGCGTGGCCACGGCCGCCGGTGTGCTGCTGGGCTTCGCGCCCGCGCTCGGCGGCCTGGTGCTGCTGGTGTGGATCACGATGGCCGTCGTCTTTCGCTACTCCTCGCTGGCCGCGCTGACGGCCTCGCTGGCCGCCCCCGTCATCCAGGCCTGGGGCTGGGGCCTGGGCCCGGCCACGGTCGGCACCGCGATCATGAGCGCGCTGCTGATCTGGCGCCACGAGGCCAACATCCGCAAGCTGCTGGCCGGCCAGGAGAGCAAGCTCGGCCAGAAGGCTGCAGGCGCAACGGGCCAGGAATCACCCAAGGGTTGATCAGGCGCGATGACCGAAACCAGGCGCCCCACCCTTCGATCCCTGCTGGGGCTCGTGGCGATGGTCGCCTTGGTGTGGGGCGCCGCCCAGGTGCTGGGCCGTTGGCAGGATGCGCGCGCCGCTGCCGCCATCCGGGCGCACAGCCAGCACGTGGACATCACGCTCTACACCACCAGCACCTGCCCCTACTGCGCCAAGGCCACCGCCTGGCTGAAGCAGCACGAGGTGCGCTGGCGAGAGTGCAACGTCGAGACCGACGCAAGCTGCCAACGCACCTACGCTGAGCAAGGCTCGCCGGGGGTGCCGCTGGTTCGCGCAGGCGAGCGCTGGAACCTGGGCTTTCATGTGCCCTGGCTGGCCGAGGCACTCGCCGCTCAGTCCAGCCCCAGTGGCGCCAGTTCACCTCGCCCCTGACGCAGCACCTGCGCCCCACCCTGGCTGAGGTCGATGACCGTGGTGGGCGCCATGGGACAAGCGCCGGCATCGACCACCGCCTGAATGCGCTTTTGCAGCGTCTCGCGGATGGCCTGAGCGTCGTTGAGCGGTTCGGTCTCGCCGGGCAGGATCAAGGTCGTGGCCAGCAACGGCTGTCCCATCTCCGCGAGCAAGGCCTGCGTGACACGGTGATCCGGCACGCGCAACCCGATGGTGCGCCGCGAAGGGTGCGACACCCGCCGAGGCACCTCCTTCGTCGCTTCCAGGATGAAAGTGTAAGGACCCGGCGTGGCCAGCTTGAGCAGGCGGTACTGCTGGTTGTCGACGCGGGCGTAGCTGGCCAGCTCCGACAGGTCCCTGCACAGCAGCGTCAGGTGGTGACGCTCGTCGACCTCGCGGATGCGCCGCAGTTGCTCGACCGCCGCCTTGTCATCGAGGTGGCAGACCAGTGCGTAGCTGGAATCGGTGGGCACGGCCACCACGCCCCCCTGGTGCAGGAACGCCGCCGCCTGCTTGAGCAGGCGGGCCTGGGGGTGTTCGGGATGGACTTCGAAGAGTTGGGCCATGGCCCGAGCCTAACGCGAATGCCGCCCTGTCAACGCCGCAGTCACCGCGCGCTTCAGGGCTGCAGGATGCGATCCTGCAACACGGCCCAGACCGGGGTGACCTTGCCTGGCAAGTCGGGCAAGGAGCCCAGATCGGTGTGGCTCTCGGACGGGTCGTGGAAGTCGGAACCGCGCGAAGCCAGCAGGTCGAACTCGATGGCCATGTCGGCGTAGCGGGCGTACTCGGCCACGGTGTGGCTGCCGGTGACGACCTCCACCCCGCGCCCACCATGGGCCTTGAATTCGCTGAACAGCGCGAACTCTTCGTTCGGGGTGAAGTCGTAGCGCCCGGGGTGCGCAATGACCGCCACGCCGCCGGCCTCGGTGATCCACCGCACCGCATCGCTCAGGCGGGCCCAACTGTGCGGCACAAAGCCAGGCTTGCCTTCGGCCAGGTAGCGCTTGAACACCTCGTGCGGGTCGGCGCACACGCCGATCTCGACGATGTGGCGAGCGAAGTGGGTGCGCGAAATGAGGTCGGGGTTGCCGACGAACTTCAGCGCGCCTTCGAACGCGTCGGGGATGCCGACCTTGGCCAGCTCGGCCGCGATGTCGCGGGCGCGGCGTTCGCGGCCATTGCGGGTGTCGGCCAGGCCCTGCAGCAGTTGCGGGTCATCGGGGTCGAAGCCGAGCCCGACGATGTGCACCGTCTTGCCGGCAAAGGTCACGGAGATCTCGGCGCCTGGCAGGTAGCTCATGCCAAGGCGCGCGGCCGCGGCATGCGCCCTGTGCTGGCCGCCAACCTCGTCGTGATCGGTGAGCGACCACAGGGCCACGCCATTCGCGGCCGCACGCTCGGCCACCGCCTCCGGGGTCAGGGTGCCGTCGGAAACATTGGAGTGGCAGTGCAGGTCGGCGTTGATCAGGTGCATGGTTGTCACATGCTAACAATCGGCAGGCGGCCCGGCCAGCTGAAGGGTCACTGAGCGCGCTCGGAACCCCAGCGGGTGGCGGCGCGCGCGTGGCGGGCTTGCTGAACGGCCAGCGCCTGCAGGCTGCCCAGCGTCAGTTCACGGATGAGCTGCTCGTTGACGGGCTGGCGGTAGCGGAACTTCACATGCCGCATGCCTTTGCCCGCGCCTTCGAGTTCAGGGAACTCGCTGAGCAGCATCACGCCGTTGAACACCTGCAGGTGCGCATTGGCTTTGAACAGAACCAGTGCCAGAACGTTGTCGGTGTCGTTCATGAAACACAGGTTGCCCCACTTGACCTCCGGACGAAGTTGCGGAGCGGCAGCCAGGATGGCGCGATGCATGATCTGTGCGGTCTCGCGCTGCTCGGGTCGCAGGCTGTCGTAGAACGCATTCACCAGTGCAGGAGATTGAAGGGGTCGGCGCATGGGGGTCGGGGCCAAGTGGAGGTACAGCTTCAGACACGGGTACCGCCACACCCCCTCCCACTGGTCGTGAGCACGCACCTGGGTGCATGCGCCAACCTGACGGGGTCACTCTCTGCCGTTTGTCGGGCGAGCCTCCTGTCGGAAGCGGCCTTTTGTTCGCAGTCGGGCGACCGCCAGTTTGCGGAGGCGCCTCGTGTCTGGCCTCATTGTAACGGAGCGTAATGAAGCCTGTGCATTGTGGTTACCCACATTCCAGACCTTTTCACGTGACGAAAATCACGCCTTCATCAAACCCTGGTCATCAGGTCTTGGGCAAGGTCACGCCCCGCTGCCCCTGGTACTTGCCGCCGCGGTCCTTGTAGCTGGTTTCACACACTTCGTCGCTCTCGAAGAACAGCACCTGGGCGCAGCCCTCGCCCGCGTAGATCTTGGCGGGCAGCGGCGTGGTGTTGCTGAACTCCAGGGTTACGTAGCCTTCCCACTCAGGCTCGAAGGGCGTGACGTTGACGATGATGCCGCAGCGCGCATAGGTGCTCTTGCCCAGGCAGATGGTCAGCACGTTGCGCGGGATGCGGAAGTACTCGACGGTGCGCGCCAGCGCGAAGCTGTTGGGCGGGATGATGCAGACGTCGCTCTCGATGTCGACGAAGCTCTTTTCATCGAAGTTCTTCGGGTCCACCACGGTGCTGTGGATGTTGGTGAAGACCTTGAACTCGGGGGCGCAGCGGATGTCGTAGCCGTAGCTGCTCGTGCCGTAGCTGACGATCTTGTGGCCGTCGGCGGCGTAACGAACCTGGCCGGGCTCGAAGGGCTCGATCATGCCGTGCTCTTCGGCCATGCGGCGGATCCAGCGGTCGGACTTGATGCTCATGCGGGGTGCTCCTGTGACGTCGGTCGACATTGTGCTTGATCCGCACGGCTCCTCAAGCGTGTGCACCAACCTGGCACCCGAATTGCATGTGTTCAGGCACAAACACAAGCGTCACCCACGATGGTGCACGCACTAGCTGAGGTAATCATGTCCGACCACAAGGCCTTCATGCGATCAGGGCACATGCCGACCCTGCTCGCTTCTTTTCTGTACTTCGACTTCACCTTCGCCATCTGGGTGCTCAATGGCGCCATGGCGCCCTTCATCAGCGAGACGTTCAACCTGAGCGCGGCCGAGAAGGGGTTCATGATCTCGGTGCCCATCCTCGCAGGGGCGCTGATGCGCTTCCCACTGGGGCTGCTGGCGCAGTACATCGGACGCAAGAGCGCCGCGATGGTCGAGATGGGGCTGATCGTGCTGGCCCTGGCATTCGGATACTTCTTCGTCGACACGCACAACGAGGTGCTGGCCATGGGCGTGCTGCTGGGCATCGCCGGCGGCAGCTTCGGCATCGCGCTGTCACTGGGCTCGGGCTGGTTCCCGCCCAAGTACAAGGGCCTGGCCATGGGCATTGCGGGCGCTGGCAACAGCGGCACCGTGCTGGCCGTGCTGTTCGCGCCGCCCCTGGCCACGAAGTTCGGCTGGCAAACGGTTTACGGCCTGGCGGCATTCACCATGCTGCTGCCCATGATCGTGATGGCGATCTGCGCCAAGGAGCCGCCTGACCGCGAAGAGCAAACCTTCCGCGAGCACACCGCCTGCCTGTACGAAAAGGACGGCTGGGCCTTCAGCCTGATCTACGTGATCACCTTCGGCGGCTTCATTGGCCTGGCCAACTTCCTGCCCACCTACTTCTACGACCAGTTCAAGGTCACCAAGATCGAGGCAGGTCAGCTCACCATGCTGGCCACGCTGATGGGCTCGGCCACGCGCGTGGTGGGCGGCTGGCTGTCCGACCGCTGGGGCGGCATCAACACCCTGACGGCCGTGCTGTCGATGGTGATCGTCACCCTGGTGATCTGCGGCACCATGGGCCAGAACCTGGCCTTGACCACCCTGCTGTTCATGCTGTGCTTCGCCGCGCTCGGCGCAGGCAACGGCGCACTCTTCCAGCTCGTGCCGCTGCGCTGGCCGCTGACCACGGCCGTGGCCGGCTCCATGATCGGTGAAATCGGTGCACTGGGCGGCGGTTTCATCCCCAATGCCATGGGCCTGTCCAAGCAGCACCTGGGCACCTACTTCTACGGCTTTCTGGCCTTCGCCGTCCTCGGCATGGCCGTGCTGGCCATGATGCGCGTCATGCAGATCCGCTGGACGCGCACCTGGGCAGAAAAAGGCGGGCGTGCCCGCACCACCGGTGGCACGTCGGCCGCGTTCAACCAGACCGCCAGCTCCAGCCGCTGAACCTCACTCCGAGGCCACCGTCACGACGGGGGCGGGCTCACGAGGCCCGCTTCCGGTCGCCGAAAGCAGTTATCAGTTTCTGTCGCCGGACACCCCGCGAGGCCACCGCCCGCGGGGTTTGTCTTTTTCTGACGCCGGGCGTCAGCGCCCGCTGGGCAGGAACATCAGCCAGTACACCAGCAGGAAGTTGAACAGCAGGGACACGCCCAGGGCGATCTTCCAGACCATGGTCGGGTCACGCTTGAGCAAGGGCGAAGCGGGCGGTGCACTCAAAGGGCGCGAAGCGCCCCGCTCGAGTGCAAGCAGCATTTCCTCGGCGGTCTCGAACCGCTGCTTGTGATCGCGGGCCACCGCCTTGAGGACGATGTGGTCCAGCCAGATGGGCACGTCGGGCCGCAGGCGCGAAGGGGGCACCGGGTCGCGCCGGAAGCGGGCTGTCTGGTAGGGCTCGATCTCGCCGTACGGCAGCCGCCCGGTCAGCCAGACGTACAGCGACACGCCCAGGGCATAGAGGTCCGACTGGAACGTCGCGCGCGACAGCGCCGGGTCGTCGCCCCATTGCTCGGGGTTCATGTAGCTGGGCGTGCCGGCGTGCAGCACGCGCAGCGCTTCGGGCTCCTTGCCGGACAAGGCCACCCCCAGGTCGAGGATGCGCCACTGGCCGTCGTCGCCCAGGTGCAGGTTGTCGGGCTTGATGTCTCGGTGGATGACGCCATGCTGGTGCAGGCGCCCCAAGGTCCGCACCAAGGAGGTGATGCCTGCGATGATTTCATGCACCGGGAAGCGCTGCGCCTGATTGAGCATGTGGCCCAGCGACTGCCCGGCCAGCCAATCGGACAGCGTGTAGAAGAAGGTGGGCTGATCGGGCTCGACCACGTGCAGGAACCCGCGCGCCTCGCGCTCGGACACCCGCGCGCCCAGCCAGGCCTCGTGGGCCAGCATCTGACGCTCCTGCGGGTCGCTGGCGCGCGCTTCGTGCAGCGTCTTGAGGGCCTGCACACGGCCGGTGGCCAGGTGCCTGACACGATAGACGCGGTGCACCCCGTTGTTGAAGACCAAGGCCTCGACCTGCATGCCATCGATCACCTCGCCGTCCTTCAGGCGCTGGGGCACCGGGAGCTGGCGGCTGCGCCGGGTGTGGTCTTCAAGGGTGGCGGCATCCAGCCCGGTGACCCGGATCACGAGCGCGGTGGCGTTGTCGCGTCCGCCCGAAGCCAGGGCCTTGGCCACCATGGCATCGGCCGCTTGCTGGCACGAGCCTTCCAGGGCCAGCTGCCGGATCTGACGGGCCGACAAGGGGCCATGCACGCCGTCGCTGGTGAGCACGAACACATCGTGCACCTGCAGGTCGCCGCTGAAGTAATCGACCTTCACGGACTCGTCCAGTCCGATCGCACGGGTCAGGCCGTTCTGGAAGGCCAGCTGACCCAAGGTGTGATCCTGGGTGAGCTGGGTGCATTCGCCATGGCGGATCAGCCAGGCGCGGGTGTCACCCACGTGGGCCAGGGTGTAGCCATGGGCGCGCAGCACCAACGTGGTGAGCGTGCTCATGCCGGCACCGCCCGCGCGGTCTTCGCTGCGCACCGACTGGCGTCGCCGGTTGTGGTCGACCAGCCAGGCGTTCTGTGCTGCGATCAGGCGCTCGAGCGCCACGGTCGGGTCCCAGGTGGCAGGCGTGGCGTACCAGTCGCGCAGCAGGCCCATCACCGTGGTTTGCGCAGCCTCCTTGCCCAGCCCCCCTTCGGAAACCCCGTCGGCCACGGCAGCGATCACGCCCCAGGCGGCCTCGCCAGCCGCCGGACGGCGCACCGCGGCGAAATCCTCCATGTCGGTGCGGGGCCCGCGCTCGCTGGCCCAGCCGATGTCCACGTCGAAACTCATGTCTTCCTCAGCAGCAGCGTTTTCTGGTCTTGTTGGGTGGCACGCGCACATTCATGGTGCCACGCCCGCTTTCGATGCGGCTCGCAAGATTTGCGCCCGCATTCGGTGCAAAGACCCGCCCATGCTCTGGCCCCTTAATTGCTTTCACCCACAGCACAAAAAGATTGATACCGCTGATGGAGCACGCACATGACCAAACAGAAGTTGGTGATGGTGGGCAATGGCATGGCTGGCGTTCGGGCCCTGGAAGAGCTGCTCAAGCTCGCCCCCGACCTGCATGACATCACCGTGTTCGGGGCCGAACCGCACCCGAACTACAACCGCATCATGCTGTCGCCTGTCCTGGCAGGCGAACAGACGATCGACGAGATCATCCTCAACCCGGTGAGCTGGTACGAGGAGCACGGCATCCGCCTGCGCATGGGCCGCAAGGTCACGCGCATCGACCGTGCGCGCCGGGTCGTCATCGCCGACGATGGCTCCGAAGAGCCCTATGACCGCCTGCTGCTGGCCACGGGCTCGAACCCCTTCATCCTGCCGGTGCCAGGCAAGGACCTCGAAGGCGTGATCGCCTACCGCGACATCGCCGACACGCGGGCCATGATCGAGACGGCCGCCACGCACCGGCACGCCGTCGTCATCGGTGGCGGCCTGCTGGGCCTGGAAGCCGCCAACGGCCTGCGCCAGCGGGGCATGGAGGTCACCGTGGTGCACCTCGCGCCCTGGCTGCTCGAGCGCCAGCTCGACGAGGTCGCTGGCAAGTTGCTGCAGCAGGCGCTGCAAGAGCGCGGCATCCGCTTCATGCTGCCGGCACAGACCGAAGCCCTGCTGGACGACGGCGCCGGTCGCGTGCGCGCCGTGCGCTTCAAGGACGGGCAGGAAGTGCTCGCCGACCTGGTGGTCATGGCCGCGGGTATCCGCCCCAACACCGAGCTGGCCCGCAACGCCGGCATCCGCTGCGACCACGACGGGCGCGGCGGCATCAGCGTCACCGATACGATGCAGACCGTCACCGACCCGCGCGTCTACGCCGTGGGCGAATGCGCTTCGCACCGGGGCGTGGCCTACGGCCTGGTGGCACCGCTGTACGAACAGGGCAAGGTGGTGGCCAACCACCTGGCGCGCATGGGCATCGGGCGCTACCTGGGCTCGCAGGTGTCGACCAAGCTCAAGGTCACAGGCATCAACCTGTTTTCGGCGGGCGACTTCATGGGTGGCGACGACACCGAAGAAATCGTGCTGTCCGACCCGTTCGACGGCACCTACAAGAAGCTGGTCATCCGCGGCGACAAGCTCGTGGGGGCCTGCCTGTATGGCGACACGGAAGACGGCAGCCAGTACTTCCAGTTGATCCGCGAGGGCCGTTCGATCGCCGCGCAGCGCGACCGGCTGATGTTCGGCGCCATCAACGATCATTCGCTTCAGGCTTCGGCCTGAGCACCGCTTCTTTGGCTCACCGCGCGGACGGCGTCACGCCCTCGCGCACCAGGTTTCAGCATGACCCAGTTGTACAACGACCGACGCCGCACCTGCCTGCAAGGGCTGGGGGGCTTGGTGCTCACGTCCCTCGTCGCCCCACTGGCCCTGACGCCCACCATGGCCCAAGCCCAGGTGTCCGACCTCAACGATGCGATCAACAAGGCAGGCCGTCAGCGCATGCTGTCGCAGCGCATGGCCAAAGCCTGGCTGGCCATCGGCCAGGACGTCGAGGCGGTGAAAGCCGGGCGCATCCTCGCCGAGTCCATGGCCGTGTTCGATCGTCAACTGGTCGAGCTCAAGGCCTATGCCCCTCAGGCCGCCATCCGCGACACCTACCAGCAACTCGAAGGGGTCTGGGCCGAGTACAAGCTGGCCCTGGTCGGCACCGCCCCAAAACGCGAACAGGCGCCCGGCCTGCTGAACCTGGATGCACGCGTGCTGCAACTCGCTCACCAGGGCACCACCCAGCTGGAGAAGCTGTCCGGCAAACCGGCGGGCAAGCTGGTCAACATCGCCGGGCGACAGCGCATGCTCTCGCAGCGCTCGGCCAAGTGCTACCTCAGCATCACCTGGGCGGACGCCGACCTCGTCCAGCAGCGTGAACTCGAGACCGCCAAGCGCGAGTTCGTCGAGGCATTGGCCGTGCTGGAGGCCGCGCCGCAAGCCACCGCGACCATCCGGGAAGAGTTGTCTCTGGCCCGCCAGCAGTGGGTCTTCTTCGACAATGCTCTCAATCGCATCGACCGTCAGGCGCGCACCCCACGCCACAGCGCCGAAGTGCTGCGCAGCAGCGAAAACATCCTGCAGATCATGGATCGGGTGACCGGCCTGTACGCACGACTGACCTGAGACCCTGCCCCACCATGAAGACCATCCCCATCGCCGCTGCCAACCAGGTCACCCGCGCCACCTGCCCGTATTGCGGCACCGGCTGCGGCGTGCTGATCGAGTCCCGCGGCGACCAGATCGTGCAGGTCCAGGGCGACCCCGACCACCCCGCCAATTTCGGCCGCCTGTGCACCAAGGGCAGCACGCTGCACCTGACCGCCGCCGAAGCGGTGACCAAGCAGACCCGCCTGCTGCACCCGATGCGCCGAGCCAACCGCCACGCCCAGCCCGAGCGCATCGGCTGGGATGCGGCCCTCGACGAAGCCGCCGACCGCCTGGCCGCCATCGTGCGCGAGCACGGCCCGCAGGCCGTTGGCTTCTACGGCTCGGGCCAGTTGCTGACCGAGGACTATTACGTCGTCAACAAGCTGGTCAAGGGCCTGCTGGGCACCAACAACCTCGACACCAACTCGCGCCTGTGCATGAGCAGCGCGGTGGCCGGCTACAAGGTCACGCTGGGCAGCGACGCGCCGCCCGCCTGCTACGAAGACTTCGACCACGCTGGCACCCTCTTCATCACCGGCTCGAACACGGCCTGGGCCCACCCCATCCTGTTTCGCCGCATCGAGGCCGCGCGCCAAGCCAAGCCTGGCATGAAGATGATCGTGGTCGACCCGCGCCGCACCGAGACCGCCGACATGGCCGACCTGCACCTGGCGATCCAGCCGGGCACCGACGTCGCGCTGTACCACGGCATGCTGCACATCCTGGCGCGCGACGGCCTGCTGGATCAGGCCTACATCCGCGAGCACACCAGCGGCTTCAGCGACCTGCTGGAGATCGTCCAGTCGCACACGCCCGAGCGCGTCAGCGAGGTCTGCGGCATCCGCCGCGAAGACCTGGAGCTGGCCGCACGCTGGTTCGGCCAGCAAACGCCCACCCTGTCGCTGTACTGCCAGGGCCTGAACCAGAGCAGCCAGGGCACCGACAAGAACGCCGCACTCATCAACCTGCACCTGGCCACCGGCCAGATCGGCAAGCCGGGCGCCGGCCCCTTCTCGCTGACCGGCCAGCCCAACGCCATGGGTGGCCGCGAAGTCGGTGGCATGGCCAACCTGTTGAGCGCGCACCGCAACCTGGGCAGCGAGATCGACCGCGCCGAGGTGGCCGCGCTCTGGGGCGTGCGCGATGTGCCTTCTCAGCCTGGCAAGACAGCGGTCGAGATGTTCGAGGCCGCCGCACGCGGTGAGATCAAGGCGCTGTGGATCGCCTGCACGAACCCGGCTCAATCGCTGCCCGACCAGCACACGGTGCGCAAGGCCCTGGAGAGGGCCGAACTCGTGGTGGTGCAGGAAGCTTTCGCCACGACGGCGACCTGCGCCTACGCCGACATCCTGCTGCCGGCCAGCACCTGGGGCGAGAAGGACGGCACCGTCACCAACAGCGAGCGCCGCATCAGCCGCGTGCGCCCTGCCGTGCCCGCATCGGGCGAGGCCCGCCACGACTGGGCGATCTTCACCGACATCGGCCGCCGCCTGGAGGCCCGCCTGCCCGAGCGCACCTCGCGCTACCTGCCCGGCACCGACACGCTCTTTGCCTACACCAGCGCCGAGTCGGTGTGGAACGAGCACCGCGAAAGCACCCGCGGCCGCGACCTCGACATCACCGGCCTGAGCTACGCCATCCTGGACTCGCAGGGCCCGCAGCAGTGGCCGATGCCCGAAGGCGCCACCCAAGGCCGCGCCCGCCTCTACACCGATGGCCGCTTCGCCACGCCGGACGGCCGCGCCCGCTTCGCCGCCGTGCGGCCGCTGCCCGTGCGCGAGGTGCCCGATGAGCGCTTCCCCTTTGCGCTCAACACCGGCCGCCTGCGCGACCAGTGGCACGGCATGAGCCGCACCGGCACGCTCGGCCGCCTGTTCGGGCACGTGGCCGAGCCCTGCGTCGAGCTGCACCCCGCCGACATGGCCGAATTGGGCCTGAGCGAGGGCCAGCTGGTGCAGGTCACGTCCCGGCGCGGGCAGTTGCTGATCCCGGCCGTGCCGCACGAAGGCATGGGCCGGCAGCAGGCCTACATCGCCATGCACTGGGGTGAAGAGGCCCTGGGTGGGGTCGATGCCCATGGCCGCCGCGTGACCGGCGTCAACGCCCTCACCCAACCCGCTTTCTGCCCGACGTCCAAGCAACCCGAGCTCAAGCACGCGGCCGTGCGCCTGTCGCCGGCGGACCTGCCCTGGAAGCTGCTGGCCGTGGCCTGGCTGCCTGCCGATCAGGCGCTGAGCCTGCGCGAGCTGCTCAAGGGCTGGATGCAGCGCTTCCCCTTCACCGCCTGCGTGCCCTTCGGCCGCGAACCCGATGAACAAGGTCGCGTGGGCCTGTTGTTCCGAGCGGCCTCGCCCGCGCCCATCGATGGCGCCACGCTGGACGAGTTGGCCGAGCTGATGGGCATCGGCGGCGCCAGCGTCATGCGCTACGACGACCCCAAGCAAGGCCAGCAGCGCCGCATGCAGGTCGAGCAAACCGAACAAGGCCGCCGCCTGCGCGCCTTCCTCATGGTGGGCGACCTGGCCTCGGAAAAGTGGATCCGCCCCCTGCTGCAGGACGACCTGCCCGTCGACGAGCTGGGCTCGGCCCTCCTCAGCCCGGGCGATGCCCCCCCGATCGCCACGGCCAACCGCGGCAAGCAGGTCTGCACCTGCTTCAACGTCAGCGACATCGCCATCGTCGAGGTGCTGGGCCGCTGCGCTGGCAGCGCCGATCAGCGCCTGGCCAGCCTGCAAGGCGAGCTGCGCTGCGGCACCAACTGCGGCTCCTGCCTGCCCGCGCTGCGCAAGCTGGTGCAGCAAACCCCGCACAACACCACAGAGAGCGCCTCGGCCACCGCGTGACCGGATAATCCGGCTTTCAACGCAGCTCGGGTCACCATGGGCATCGCCGCATACATCAAGGTCATTGGCCGGGGCAAGGATGGCGCCCGCCCCCTTTCTCGTGAACAGGCGCACGACCTGATGTCGCAGGTGCTGGACGGCCAGGTCACCGACCTGGAAATCGGCGCCTTCTGCCTGGCCATGCGCATCAAGGGCGAAACACCGGACGAGCTCATCGGCTTCCTGCAGGCCACCACCGAGCGCTGCATCGACCTGCGCCCCGCCCTGCCTGCCGCGCCTGGCGGGTTCGTGCTGCTGCCCTCGTACAACGGCTCGCGCAAGCTGCCCAACCTGACGCCACTGCTGGCCTGGGCACTGGCCCGCCGCGGCGTCGGTGTGCTGGTGCACGGACCGTCGGAGGACCCGACGCGCGTCACCTCGTCGCAGGTGTTTGCCGCGGGCGGCTGGCCTCGGGTGAAGGACGCCACGCAACTGGCCGCCTGCTGGCAGGCCGGGCAGCCCGCCTTCATCGACATCGCAGACCTGTGCCCCAGCGTGGCGCGCCTGCTGGCCGTGCGCTGGACGGTGGGCCTGCGCAACCCGGCGCACACCATCGTCAAGCTGCTGGACCCGTTCGCGGTGGCCACACCTGATGGCGCAGGCTCTAACGCCTGCGCCCTGCCCCGCCTGCGCGTCATCAACCACACGCACCCCGAATACGGCGAATCGCTCGCTGGCTTCATCTCGCTCAGCGGAGCCAGCGCGCTGTTGATGCGAGGCACCGAGGGCGAGCCGGTGGCCGACGCACGCCGACAGCCACGCTTTGACGTCTTCCTGGGCGGGCAAAGGCAGGACGCGCTCAGCCGGGCACCCGTCGAAGGCGTGCTGGTGTCCCTGCCTGAGCTGCCCGAAGGCCGCGAGGCCGCCGTCACGGCCAGCTGGATCGAGTCGGTTCGCAACGATCCGCAGCGGCTGCCTGCGGCCATCGAGGCGCAGGCCGACTGCCTGGCCCAGGCCCTGTCCAGCCTTCAGTCCCGGCTGCCCTCGGGCTCGACCACCGCCTGAGCCTGGGGCGGCGGCGGTTGTCGGTTCATGCGCGACAGCACCAGGATGCCCAGCAGCACCGTGCCCGTGCCAAGCATCAGGCGAAGGCTCACCGGCTCGTCCAGGAACCACGACGCCAGCCAGATGGTCGACAGCGGCCCGACCATGCCGACCTGAGCCGCCACAGAAGCCCCCAGCATCTGCACGCCCCGCATGACCAGCCAGACCGGCACCACCGTGCAGGCCGTGGCGTTGAGGGCCGACAGCGCCCACACCTGCCACGGCAGGTGCGCCAGGCCACCCAGGCGGCCTTCGCTCGCGGCGTGCACCACCCCCCACTGCACCAGGCACATCACGCACGCCGCGCACGATGCAACCCCCACCAGCCGCATGGAGCCGAGCTGCTGAACAAGCTGTCCGCTGCCCATGAGGTAGATGGCATAGGACAAGGCGCTCAGGAAGACGAGCACGCTGCCCATCGCCACGGCCGAGCGCGCGTCGAGCACCGTCGACGACTCCGACACCAGGTGGGCCACGTCCCAGTCGTGCAGGAAGACCACCAGCACACCGGCATAGCTGATCAGCAAAGCGATCAGCTGCGTCCAACGCAAGCGCTGTCCCAGCAAGAACACCGACAGCAGCAGCACCAGGCTCGGGTTCAGGTAGAGGATCGCGCGCTCCAGGCTGGCGCTGATGTATTGCAGCCCCAGGAAGTCGAGCGTGCTGGCCAGGTAGTAGCCCGTGAACCCCAGGCCGACCACTTGCCAGAGCTGCCGGCGGCTCAGGGGCTGGTGGCCAGCGGCACCGGCACTGCGGCCTGCCCACCAGGCCATCAGCATGAACATCGGCAAGGCCATGGCCATGCGCAGGCCCACCACGGAGAACGCATCGGCCCCGTGGCGGTACATCAGCTTGGCCACGATGGCTTTGCCGGAAAACGCCACCGCACCGGCCAGGGCGCAGAGCAGTCCCTGCGTGCGGCGGTCGCGGGTCAGCGCGGACATCGGGGAAGACAAGGCAGCCAGGGACATCGCCTCACCTTACCTGAAAACCCTGAGTCGCCTGGTTGACAGGGTCTCCCCCGCCACGCATGCGGGGGTCATGCGGGGGTTTCGGGAAAAAGTGCGCGCCGCCGTCGGCCGAAATTCGCGCACACTTGGCCTGCGCCCCGGTGCCTTGCGCACCGAGCTCAAACGTGTCCGACTCTGCTGCCACCAAAGATGCCTTTTGCCCGCATGCCGAACCTCGTTCGAACCACCTCGCTGGCCCTGATCTGCGGCTTGACCGCCTTTTCCATGGGGCTGGCGCACGCCCAGCCCGCAGCGGCCACAAAGCCTGCGCCCGTTCAGAAAAAGGCCGAGAAAACAACCGATGAAGCCCAGGAAGTGGTCGAACTCAACGACCAGGACCCGGCCGTGAAGGCCGCTTTCAAGAAAGCCCAAGCTTCGCTGGACGATTTTCTGAAGGTCCACGCCTCCAACGACCCCAACATCGATGTCGAATCCGTGCGTGTCCGCTTGAGCGAAGGCAAGGTGACGGAGTACGTCTGGATCCATCCCTTCGAGAAGGATGGCAACGGCTACAAGGGCAAGACCAACAGCATGCCCAGCCGCCTCAAGAAGCTGACCATCGGCGCTCAAGTGAGCTTCAAGCGCGCAGACATCGTCGACTGGACCTACTTCGAGATCAAGGCCCGCCGCATGCACGGCAACTTCACCACCTGCGCGCAGCTCACCAAGGCCCCTGCGGCCGAGGTCGAGGCGCTGAAGAAGGCCTACGGCCTGGACTGCAGCAAGAACCAGTGAGCCCAGCGCGCCCTCACGGGCGCCGCGTTCGCCGCCCTCACCGGGCCGAAGCCGCGGATGGCCTCGGCCGACTCCGCCAGCTCGCAGGCCTCGGTGTGGTTGCCTGCGCTCAGCCGCTCCAGCAATTGCCCGATCAGGGCCTCGTATTCGCGCAGCGTGGCCACCTCCTCGCGGCGCGTGGTGCTCCAGCGCAAGGGGTCCAGCCAGGTGTTGCGCCAGCGGCGCGCCTTGGACAGGCCCCGCAGCACCGGCAGCCAGGCCTCGCCGAAGGCCCGCTTGGCCGCGCGTTGGCCAACACCTCGCTCCTTGCCTGACGCCTCGCCCAAGGCCGGCGGGGCCAGGTGAAACACCATGCGCCAGTCGCCCTCGAACTGCGCATCGAGTTGCTGGCGGAAGCGCTCGGACGTCAACAAACGCGCCACCTCGTACTCGTCCTTGATCGCCATCAGGCGGAACAGCTGACGGGCCACGGCCAGGCTCAGCCGCAAGCCAGCCCCCGCGCCCATCGATTCTTCTGCGGCCCGCACGCGATCGACCCAGGCCTTGTAACGCCCCGCCAGGGCCTCGTCCTGGTAGTCGGTCAGCCACGCCATGCGGTGGGCCACCAGGTCGGCCAGCTCGGCCGCGGGGTCGCTCAGCGCCGAGCTGCCGCGCCACGCCGACTTGCCGCCCCCCGGCACCCATTGCACGGGTTGCGCCGGTGTCGTCAGCCGGGCCACGCGCACCGGGTCGTGCGCCACCTGCCTGCCCCACTCGAAGGCGGTCAGGTTGCGCGCCACCTGCACGCCATTGAGCTCGATGGCACGGCGCAGCGCATGCCCGCTCAGCGGCACCCAGCCCATCTGCCAGGCAAAGCCCAGCATCATCGGGTTGGCGTAGATGGCATCGCCCAGCAGCTTCTCGGCCAGGGCCACGCTGTCGAAACGCTTGATGGCCTCGGCGCCCACGGCGTCGGCCAGCACGTGGTCGCACTGGCCCGACGGGTAGTGCCAGTCGGGCGAGGCCACCACCGCGGCCGTGGGCGTGTGATGCGTGTTCAGCGCGATGCGGGTGCGACCATGGCGCATGACGCTCAGCGTGGCCGGCAAGGCCGCGACGATGGGGTCGCAGGCCATGACCAGGTCGGCCTCGGCGGTGCCCACCTTGGTGGTGTGGATGGCTTCGGGCCGGTTGGCGATCTGCACATGGCTCCAGGTGGCGCCGCCCTTTTGCGCCAGCCCGGCGGCCTCTTGCGCGACCACGCCCCGGCCTTCGATGTGCGCGGCCATGCCCAGCAACTGCCCGATGGTGATGACGCCCGTGCCCCCGATGCCGGCGACCACGATGCCCCAGGCGCTGGTGGCATCAGGCAAGGTGGGATCGGGCACGGGTGGCAGCTTGCGCACGTCGGGCGTGCCCGGCTGGGGCTTGGCACCCTTGAGCTGACCGCCTTCAACGGTGACCAGGCTGGGACAAAAGCCCTTGAGGCACGACAGGTCCTGGTTGCAGCTGCTCTGGTTGATGCGGCGCTTGCGGCCCAGCGGTGTGTCCACGGGCTCGATGCTCAGGCAGTTGGACTGAACGGTGCAGTCGCCGCAGCCTTCACACACCTCTTCGTTGATCACGACGCGGGTGGTGACCGCCGGCAGGCTGCCGCGCTTGCGACGGCGGCGCTTCTCGGTGGCGCAGGTCTGGTCGTAGATCAGCACCGTGCAGCCTTCGGTCTCACGCAGTTCGCGCTGCACGCGGTCGAGGTCATCGCGATGGAAGAGGTCCACACCGGGGGCCAGGTCGTGCACATCGGCGTAGCGGCTGCGGTCGTCGGTCACCACCACGATGCGGCGCACGCCTTCCGCATGCAATTCGCGGGTCATGGCGGGCACGGACAGGTTGCCGTCGATGGGCTGGCCTCCGGTCATCGCCACCGCGTCGTTGTACAGGACCTTGTAGGTGATGTTGACCTTCGCGGCCACCGACTGACGGATGGCCAGCACGCCCGAGTGGAAGTAAGTGCCATCGCCCAGGTTGACGAAAACGTGCTTTTCATCGGTGAAAGGCGCCTGCCCCACCCAGGCCACGCCTTCTCCCCCCATCTGCGAGACCAGGCCCGTGCTGCGGTCCATCCACTGCGCCATGTAGTGGCAGCCGATGCCCGCCATCGCGCGCGAGCCGTCGGGCACGCGGGTGGAGGTGTTGTGCGGGCAGCCGCTGCAGAACCAGGGCGCGCGCTCCGGGCCGGCCGCGGTGCGCGTCAGCGAACGCTCCTTGTCCTCGATCACGCGCAGGCGCTCGGCGATGCGCTCGCGCAGGTGCGACGGGGCCTCGGCCAGCAGGCCGAGCTTGTCCAGCCGTTGCGCCACGGCCTTGGCAATCAGCGCCGGGTTCAGGTCGGCCTGCGCGCGCAGCAGCCAGCGGCTGGCCGGGTGCGGGTGCGACCACTCGCCACCGCTCTGGTCGCCATCGGTCTCGGTGAACTTGCCCAGCACGTTGGGGCGCACGTCTTCGCGCCAGTTGTAGAGCTCTTCCTTGAGCTGGTACTCGATCATCTGGCGCTTTTCTTCGACGACCAGGATCTCCTGCAGCCCTTGCGCGAACTCGCGCGTGATCACCGCATCCAGCGGCCAGACCACGGCCACTTTGTGCAGGCGCAGCTTCAGCGCGCGGCAAGCCTCGTCGTCCAGGCCCAGGTCGTGCAGGGCCTGGCGCAGGTCGTTCCAGGCCTTGCCGCTGGCCATGATGCCCAACCGCGCACCGTCACTGCCCAGCACCGTGTGGTTGAGCCGGTTGGCGCGCACATAGGCCAGCGCGGCGTACCACTTGTGGTCCATCAACCGGGCTTCCTGGGCCAGCGGTGCGTCGGGCCAGCGGATGTGCAGCCCACCTTCGGGCATGTCGAAATCGGTCGGCAGGACGATGTTGACCCGGTCCGGGTCCACCGACACCGTGGTCGACGACTCCACCACCTCCTGGATGGTTTTCAGCGAGGTCCACAGGCCCGAGAAGCGGCTCATCGCGAAGGCGTGCAGGCCCAGGTCCAGGATCTCCTGCACATTGCTCGGGAAGAACACCGGCAGGCCGCAGGCCTTGAAGATGTGGTCGCTCTGGTGCGCCAATGACGAGCTCTTGGCCACGTGGTCGTCGCCGGCCACGGCCACCACGCCGCCATGTTGCGAGGTGCCAGCCATGTTGGCGTGCTTGAAGACGTCGCCACAGCGGTCCACGCCCGGGCCTTTGCCATACCAGATGCCGAAGACGCCGTCGAAGCGCTGCGGGCCCGGGGTGAGCGCGAGCTGCTGCGTGCCCCACACGGCCGTGGCGCCCAGTTCCTCGTTGACGCCGGGCTGGAAGACGATGTGGTGTTTGGCCAGGTGCTCGCGGGCCTTCCACAGCGCCTGGTCGTAACCACCCAGGGGCGAGCCGCGGTAGCCGCTGATGAAGCCGGCGGTGTTCAGGCCCGCCAGGGCGTCGCGCGTGTGCTGCAGGATGGGCAGCCGCACCAGGGCCTGGATGCCGCTCATGAAGGCGCTGCCGCGCTCGAGCGTGTACTTGTCCTCCAGGGACAGCGAAGCGAGGGCCTGGAGCACCTGCGGGGGCAGTGGCGCGTTCATCGACGACCTCCTGGTGGCGGTCGCGCGGCACGGTCGAAGGACCTGGGCGGCGGAGCTTGTGGCTCGTCGGTGCGGCGCGCGGCCGAAACCCTTGATGAGCCCCAGTTTAGGCCGATGCCCTCGGGTGCCATCCCGAGGTTTCACGGGGTCGAAGTCGCGCAGTTCGGCGCTTGAGGCCCCAATGAAACGGGGCGGGGCCGCAATCCGTCACGGACTGCGCCTCCCCGCCCCTTGCCAGCCTTTTCAGGCCTTGTCAGACCTTGCCAGGCCTGCTCGATCAGATCGGCATCACTTGGACGACGGGATCGAGCCTTCCACGCCCTTGACGTAGAAGTTCACGCCGCCCAGGAACTTGTCGTCGGCGACAGCGTCCTTCGCCAGCACTTCCTTGCCCTTCTGATCAACGATCGGGCCCTTCCAGATCACGAAGCTGCCGTCCTTGAGGCCGGCCTTGACGGTGTCGACCTTGGCCTTGACTTCGGCCGGCACGGCGTCGGACACGGAGACCAGGTCGATGGCGCCTTCCTTGACACCCCACCAGGCGCCACCGGTCTGCCAGGAGCCGTCCAGGGCTTCCTTGGTGGCCTTGATGTAGTACGGGCCCCAGTTGATGACGGCCGATGCCAGGTGGGCCTTCGGGCCGAAGGCGCTCATGTCCGAGTCCCAGCCGAAGGCGAACTTGCCGGCCTTCTCGGCCGTCTGCAGCACGGCGGCCGAGTCGGTGTTCTGGAACAGCACGTCGGCGCCCTGGTTCAGCAGGCTCTGCGCGCCTTCGCTTTCCTTCGGGGGGTCGAACCAGGCGTTGACCCAGACCACCTTGGTCTTGATCTTGGGGTTCACGCTTTGCGCGCCCAGGGTGAAGGAGTTGATGTTGCGGATCACCTCGGGGATGGGGATCGAGCCCACCACGCCCAGGGTGTTGGTCTTGGTCATGCTGCCCGCGATGACACCCGCCATGTAGGCGCCTTCATAGGTGCGCGAGTCGTAGGTGCGCATGTTGGCGGCCGTCTTGTAGCCGGTGCCGTGCTCGAACTTGACGTTCGGGTTGTCGGCGGCGACCTTGAGCATGGGCTCCATGTAGCCGAAGGTGGTGCCGAAGATCAGCGTGTTGCCCTGGGCCACCAGGTCACGGATCACGCGCTCGGCCTCGGGGCCCTCGGGCACCTTCTCCACGAAGGAGGTGACGACCTTGTCGCCGAATTCCTTCTCGACGGCCAGGCGGCCCTGGTTGTGGGCGTAGGTCCAGCCCGCGTCGCCGACCGGGCCGACGTAGGCGAAAGCGATCTTCAGCGGGGCGGCGGCCACGGCAGCGGCGGACGCCGGGGCTTCGGACGCGGCGGAAGCGGCCTCGGGGGCGGCTTCCTTCTTGCCGCAGCCCACGAGGGCAGCGGTGGCGGTCAGGGCCGCCAGGCCCGCCAGTTTGAGCACGGAACGCTTGGACACAGGTGTGGTCATGTCATCTCCAGGGTTGGGAACTGCTTGAATCCGATGGACAACGCAACGATCATGCCCACTCAGGCGCCCGGATGGAAGGGTTTGCCGAGTGAAGCAGGCATGTTGATGCGGATCCACGTCGGGTTGCGAGAGATCAGCACCAGCACAACGATGGTGGCGAGGTAAGGCAGCATCGTCAGCCACTGGGACGGGATCTGCACCCCCTGCCCCTGCAACTGGAACTGCAGCATCGTCACGCCACCGAAGAGGTAGGCCCCCAGCAGCACGCGCAGCGGCCGCCAGGTGGCAAAGGTCGTCAGGGCCAGGGCGATCCAGCCCTTGCCGGCCACCATGCCTTCCACCCACAGCGGGGTGTAGACCAGCGAGATGTAGGCCCCGGCCACGCCGCACAGCGCCCCGCCCACGCACACGGCGGCCAGGCGAATGGGCCGCACCGCGTAGCCCAGCGCATGCGCCGACTCGGGCGACTCGCCCACCGCGCGCAGCACCAGGCCCGCCCGCGAACGCATCAGGAACCAGGTCAGCCCCACCGCCAGCGCGATGGTGATGTAGACCAGCGGGTGCTGCCTGAACAGGGCCGGGCCGACGAAAGGCAGGTCGGCCAGGTAGGGGATGGCGTGGTTGACCCGCTCGGGCAGGCGCAGCTGCGTGTAGGTGATGCCGACGAAAGCGCTCAGGCCCGCCCCGAACAGGCTGAGCGCCAGCCCCGTGGCGTACTGGTTGGTGCCCAGCCAGATGACCAGCACCCCGAAGGCCGCGGCCAGCAGCGCGCCGGCACCCGCCGCCGCGGCAAAGCCGATGACGTCGCTGCCCGTGTGCACGCAGGCCGCGTAGCCCGCGATGGCGGCCACCAGCATCATGCCTTCGGCGCCCAGGTTGAGCACGCCGGCGCGTTCGTTGATGAGCAGCCCCAGGGAGGCGAGCGCCACCACCGTGCCGGCGTTGAGGGTGGCCGCGATCAGCAGGGCCAGGGATTCGGCAGAGATCATTTCTTGCTCACCCAGCGCAGGCGTTGGTGGATGAAGGTGTCGCAGGCCAGCAGCGCGAACAGCAGCAGGCCCTGGAAGACACCGGTGAGGGCCTTGGGCAGGCCCAGGCGCGACTGGGCGAGTTCACCGCCGATGTAGAACATGCTCATGAGCACCGCGGAGAACACGATGCCGAAGGGATTGAGCCGGCCCACGAAGGCCACGATGATGGCCGCAAAGCCGTAGCCCAGCGGCACATAGGGCGTCAGCTGCCCTTGCGGCCCGGCCACGTCGAGCGCGCCAGCCAGCCCGGCCATGCCGCCCGACAACAGCAGCGCCGTCCACAGCGCCTTGCGGCTGGAAAAGCCCGCATAACGGGCCGCCGCCGGCGCCAGGCCACCGACCTGCAGCTGAAAGCCCGCGAAGGTGCGGTACAGGAACACCGCGAAGCCCACCACCGCCACCGCCGCGATGAACAAGCCGATGTTCATGCGCCAGCCCTGCACGAGCTTGGGCACGCGCGCGGCATCCAGGAAGGTGATGGTCTGCGGGAAGTTGTAGCCGTTCGGGTCCTTCCAGGGCCCGTAGACCAGGTAGCTCAGCAGCATCTCGGCCACGTAGACCAGCATCAGGCTGACCAGGATCTCGCTGGCGTTGAAGCGGTCGCGCAGCAAGGCCACGATGGCGGCCCAGGCCATGCCGCCCAAGGCGCCAGCGGCCAGCACGGCGGGCATCAGCAAAGGGCCGCTTTCGGGTGTGGCCTGCATGGCCACCCCACCGGCGCAGATGGCGCCCAGGATGAACTGCCCTTCCGCGCCGATGTTCCACAGGTTGGCCCGAAAGCACACCGACAGGCCCAGCGCGATCAGCACCAACGGTGTGGCCTTGAGGCTCAGCTCCGACAGGGCGTAGCCGCTTTTGAGCGGCTCGACGAAGAACACCTTCAGGCCGGCCACCGGGTCCTTGCCCAGCGCGACGAACAGGATCACGCCGACGATCACGGTGATGGCCAGCGCGATCAGCGGCGACGCAAAGGTCAGCACCTTCGAGGGTGCGGAGCGCGGCTCAAGCTTGAACATGGCTGCCCTCCCAGAGTCCGCTCATCCAGGCCCCGATCTGCTCCACGGTGGCCTCGGCGGCCGGGATGGACGGCGACAGCCGCCCCTGCGCCATCACCATCAGGCGGTCGCTCACTTCGAACAATTCGTCCAGCTCCTCGCTGACCACGAGCACGGCGCAGCCGCCGTCGCGCAGCTTCAACAACTCGCCGCGGATCTGCGCCGCGGCCCCCACGTCCACGCCCCAGGTCGGCTGCGACACCAGCAGCACCTTGGGCGCCGCGTCGATCTCGCGGCCCATGATGAATTTCTGCAGGTTGCCGCCCGACAGGCTCTTGGCCGCCGCGTGCGGCCCTGCGGCCTTGACCTTGAAGCGGTCGATCAGCTCCACCGCCATGCCGGTGATGCCCTTGGTGCGCAGCCAGCCGCCGGGGCCGATGGCGTCGTCGCGGGTCAGCAAGGTGTTTTGCGCCAGCGACAGCGTGGGCACGGCGCCACGGCCCAGGCGCTCCTCGGGCACGCTGTGCAGACCCCGGCGGCGCCTGGCTCGCGGCGAGGCACGCGCCACGTCGTGGCCGAACAGGTGGACGGTGCCGGGGCGCGCACGCGTGTCCTCGCCGCTGAGCACGGCCATCAGCGCCTGCTGTCCATTGCCGGACACCCCCGCGATGCCCAGGATCTCGCCAGCGCGCAGCTCGAAGCCGACGTCCTTGAGGCTGGTGCCGAAGGGGTCGATGCTGGGCACCGACAAGTCCTTGACCGACAGTGCCACGTCGCCCAGCACGGCGGCGCTGCGGTGCAGCTCGGGCGGCTCGCTGCCGATCATCAGGCGCGACAGGCTGGCGTTGCTTTCCTGAGCGGGGTCGACCTCGCCCGTGACCTTGCCGCCGCGCAGCACCGTGCAGTGGTGGCACAGCTCGCGGATCTCGTCGAGCTTGTGGCTGATGTAGAGGATGGAGCAGCCTTCGGCCGCCAACTGGCGCAGCGTCACGAACAGCTTGGCCACGGCCTGGGGCGTGAGCACCGAGGTCGGCTCGTCGAGGATCAGCAACTGCGGCTTGGTCAGCAGCGCCCGCACGATCTCGACCCGCTGGCGCTCGCCCACCGTCAGCGAGTGCACGTGGCGCTCCGGGTCGACCTCCAGGCCGTAGGCGCCCGAGACCTCGCGGATGCGCCGCGTGACCTCGGCCAGGCTCAGCGACTTGTCGAGCCCCAGCCACACGTTCTCGGCCGCCGTGAGCGTGTCGAACAGCGAGAAGTGCTGGAACACCATGCTGATGCCCAGGGCCCGCGCCTCCTGCGGCGAGCGGATGTGCACCGGCTGACCGTTGAAGAGCACCTCGCCCGAGTCGGGCTTGACCGCGCCGAAGATGACCTTCATGAGCGTGGACTTGCCAGCGCCGTTCTCGCCCAGCACGGCGTGGATCTGCCCCGGTCGCACGTTGAGGCTGACGGCATCGTTGGCCCGCACACCGGGGTACTGCTTGGTGATGCGCCGGAGTTCGAGTCGGAAGGTCATGTGGGCGTGCTTGGGTGGGGGCGGACGCGAGAAAAAAGCTGAAAAGGCAAAACCTCAATGATGCCGCACGGGCGGCTGAACCTGATGCAAACCTCGGACCACGTCGCGAACCTGCTCGCGCAACCAGCGGCTGGCGGCCGAGCGGTGGGTCAGGTCGTGCCAGAGCTGGTAGTAGTTCAACGCGGGCATGGGCACCGGGCAGCGGATGACCTTGACCTTCAGGTCGCGCACATAGCGCTCGCAAAAGCGCCGCCCCGTGGTCAACACCAGCAGCGAGCCGGCCACCATGTACGGGATCTGCGCGAAATGCGGGTGGCGAACGACGATGTGGCGCTCCAGCCCCTTGGCCTGCAGGTGCTGCTCGATGATGCCGGGGCCATCGGGGTGAAACGGCAATGGCGCGATGTGTTCAGCCGCCAGGTACTGCTCGACCGACCAGGCGCGCTTGCCCTCCTTGGGCAGGCGGGCGGCGGGGTGGTCCTCCGAGACCAGGCAGACCAGCTCGTCGCTGAGCAGGCGCCCCAGGTGCAGCTCGCCCGAGGGCTCCAGCCAGTTGCCGATGACCAGGTCCACCTCGCCACGGGCCAGGCCGCGGCGGTGGTCGAGCTGGGTGCCCAGCGGCAGCACCTCCAGGCGAGAGCGGGGGGCCAGGCGGCGCAGGCGCAGCGTCAGCTCGGGCAGGAACCAGGGGTCCAGGTAGTCGGTCGCCGCGATGCGGAAGGTCACCTCGGCGGTGGCGGGGTCAAAGCCCCGCGCGGCGCTCTTGTCGCCGAAGATCCATTGGGCCTGCTGCAAGATGGTGGCGGCCGGCTCCACCAGGCTCAGCGCGACGTCGGTCGGCGCCATGCCCTGGCCGCTGCGCACCAGCAGCGGGTCGCCCGTGAGCTCGCGCAGACGGCGCAGCTGGGCGCTGACGGCGGGCTGGTTGCTGCGAAGCTTGACGGCGGCGCGAGAGACGCTGGACTCGGTGATCACGGTGTGCAGGACGCGGATGAGGGACAGGTCGATCTTGTCGAAAAGCGCGCGCTGGTTCATGCGTTGCTTTTTATCATTGATATGCGCAATCTTGTATACCGCCTCAGACACCAGACGCTACCCTGACACGCATGTCGACCGGAGTCCCCATGAGTTCCCCCACCCCACGCCCGATCCGCTTCGTCCACCGCGGCCAGGTGCAGCAGGTCGAGGGCCTGCCGCCCACCACGACCGTTCTGCAGTGGCTGCGTGAGCACGCGCAATGCACCGGCACCAAAGAAGGCTGTGCCGAGGGCGACTGCGGGGCCTGCACGGTGGTGGTGGCCGAGCGCGACGCGGCCACGGGCGAGCTCAAGCGCCGCACCGTCAACAGCTGCATCCAGTTCCTGCCCACGTTGGATGGCCAGGCCTTGTTCACCGTCGAAGACGTGACCGAGCTGGGCCGCCAGGCGGCGCCCGAGGCTTCGGCAACCGGCGCAACCGGCGCGACCGCCCTGCACCCCTGTCAAGAAGCCCTGGTCAGCTGCCACGGCTCGCAATGCGGCTTCTGCACCCCGGGCTTCGTGATGTCGCTGTGGCACAGCTACGAGCAGCACGAGCAGCCCCTGCCCCGCCCTGCCCTGGCCGACGCGCTGGCCGGCAACCTGTGCCGCTGCACGGGCTACCGCCCCATCCTCGATGCCGGCGAGCAGATGTACGCCGCGCCGCGCGTGACGCTGGACACCGCGCCGGTGCTGGCTCAACTCGAAGCCCTGCACGCCGCCTCGCCCGACAGCTTGGTCTACGAAGGCCCGAACCGCGCGTCGCCGGACCAGGTGCAACGCTTTCACGCGCCCACCACGCTCAGCGAGCTGGCCGCGCTGCGCGAGGCCCTGCCCGACGCCCGCCTGCTGGCCGGCGCCACCGACATCGGCCTGTGGGTCAACAAGCAGTTCCGCGACCTCGGCGAGGTCATCTACCTCGGCAAGGTGGCCGAGCTGCAGGCCATCACGCTGCACCGCGGGGTGATCAGCGAGTTCATCGGCAAGACGGGGCCTGTGCTGGAGATCGGCGCCGGCGCGTCGCTCGAAGCCGCCTGGTCCGCCCTGGCCGCGCACGAGCCCGAGCTCAAGGAGATCTGGCTGCGTTTTGCTTCCCCGCCGGTGCGCCACGCCGGCACCATGGGCGGCAACATCGCCAACGGCTCGCCCATCGGCGACAGCGCGCCCATCCTGCTGTCGCTGGGTGCCTCGCTGGTGCTGCGCCGGGGCCCGGCCACCCGCGAGGTGCCGCTGCACGACTTCTACCTCGACTACATGAAGAACGACCTGCAGCGCGGCGAGTTCGTGCAGGGCATCCGCGTGCCCTTGCCTCATGCCGATGCGGGTGAGGTGGTGCGCGCCTACAAGCTCTCCAAGCGCCGTGACAGCGACATCTCGGCCGTGTGCGCCGGCTTCTTCATCCGCCTGGAGGGCGAACGCATCGCCGAGGCGCGCCTGGGCTGGGGCGGCATGGCCGCCACCGCCCGCCGCGCCAGCGCCACCGAAGCCGCCCTGCTCGGCCAGCCCTGGAGCGAAGCCACCCTGCGCGCCGCCCAGGCCACCCTGGCGCAAGACTTCCAGCCCATGACCGACCTGCGCGCCAGCGCCGCCTACCGACTCAAGGCCGCGCAGAACCTGCTGGAACGTTTCTGGCTGGAAACCCGACCCGGCTCGCCGCTGCGCGCCGATCAGGTGCAGGTCTGGCCCGCCACCTGCTGAGCCCCGAGCACGCCAGCCCCACCCGAGCACCACCATGAACCAGGCTGTGGACCTCCCCCCTTCCCTCTTGCCCCCGCTGCAGGCCGACGGCACGCCAGCGCCCACCGGCACCGCCGCCGGCAAACCCCTGCCGCACGAATCCGCCCGCCTGCACGTCGCGGGTGAAGCCACCTACATCGACGACCAGCCCGAACTGGCCGGCACCCTGCACGCCGCCCTCGGCCTATCGCCCGTGGCCCATGGGCGACTCAAGGGCATCAACGTGGCCGCCCTGCGCGCCCTGCCCGGCGTGGTCGACGTCATCACCGCGGCCGACATCCCGGGCCTCAACGACTGCGGCGCCATCGTGCACGACGACCCCATCCTGGCCGATGGCACCGTGCACTACCTCGGCCAGCCCGTGTTCGCCGTGCTCTCGCACGACCGCGAACTGGCCCGCCGCGCCGCCGCCCAGGCCAAGTCCTTCCTCGACATCGAAGAGCTGCCCGCGCTGCTGACGCCCGAGGCCGCGCACGCCGCCAAACAATACGTGGTGCCGCCCATGCGCATGGCGCGCGGCGACGCCGCCCAGGCACTGGCCGAAGCGCCTCACCAGCTGCAAGGCCACATCCAGCTGGGCGGGCAAGAGCAGTTCTACCTCGAAGGCCAAATCTCCTATGCCATCCCGCAGGAAGGCGGCATGCTGGTGCACTGCTCCACGCAGCACCCGTCCGAGATGCAGCACGCCGTGGCCCACGCGTTGCACCTGCACGCCCACCAGGTGCAGGTCACCTGCCGCCGCATGGGCGGGGGCTTCGGAGGCAAGGAGTCGCAGTCGGCCGTGTTCGCCTGCATCGCGGCCATCGCTGCGGCCAAGCTGCGCAAGCCCGTCAAGCTGCGCCCCGACCGCGACGACGACTTCATGGTCACGGGCCGGCGCCACTGCTTCACGCACGACTGGTCCATCGGTCATGACGACGAAGGCCGCATCCTGGGTGCGCAGGTCGAGATGGTGTCGCGCTGCGGCTTCTCGGCCGACCTGTCTGCCCCGGTGATGGCGCGCGCCCTGTGCCACTTCGACAACGCCTACTGGCTGCCCAACGTCGCCATCGACGGCTTCTGCGCGCGCACCAACACGCAAAGCAACACGGCCTTTCGCGGCTTCGGTGGGCCGCAAGGCGCCTTCGCGGTCGAGTCCATCCTCGACGACATCGCCCGCAGCCTGGGCCGCGACGCGCTCGACGTGCGCCTGGCCAACCTCTACGGCATCGGCCACAACGACGTCACGCCCTACGGCCAGCAGGTCGAAGACAACGTGCTGCCCGCGCTGATCGGCGAGCTGGCCACCACCAGCGACTATCGCGCCCGCCGCGACGCCATCAACGCCTTCAACGCCAGCAGCCCCGTGCTCAAGAAGGGCCTGGCGCTGACGCCGCTGAAGTTCGGCATCTCCTTCAACGTGGTGCACCTGAACCAGGCCGGCGCGCTGGTGCATGTGTACACCGACGGCAGCGTGCTGGTGAACCACGGCGGCACCGAGATGGGCCAGGGCCTGAACACCAAGGTGGCGCAGATGGTGGCGCACACCCTGGGCCTGACGCCCGATCGCGTGCGCGTCACGGCCACCGACACGACCAAGGTGGCCAACACCTCGGCCACGGCCGCGTCCACCGGCTCTGACCTCAACGGCAAGGCCGCCGCCGACGCCGCGCAGCAGATCAAAGCGCGCCTGGTGGCCCACCTGGCCGCCAAACACGGCGTCAGCGTGGACGCCATCCGCTTTGCCGACAGCCAGGTGCACGTGGGCGAGCAGGTGCTGCCTTTTGAAGACGTGACCATGAGCGCCTACATGGCCCGCGTGCAGCTGTGGTCCGACGGCTTTTACGCCACGCCCAAGCTGCACTGGGACCGCGACGCCATGCAAGGCCGCCCCTTCTACTACTTCGCCTATGGCGCCGCCGTCAGCGAGGTGCTGGTGGACACGCTCACCGGCGAGTTCAAGCTGCTGCGCGCCGACGTGCTGCACGACGTGGGCCAGTCCATCAACCCGGCGCTGGACATCGGCCAGGTCGAAGGCGCCTTCATCCAGGGCATGGGCTGGCTGACCACCGAAGAGCTGGTGTGGCACCCGCAAAGCGGCAAGCTGCTGACGCACGCGCCGTCCACCTACAAGATCCCCACCGCCAGCGACTGCCCGGCCGACTTCCGCGTCAAGCTGTTCGACAACCAGAACGTCGAAGACAGCATCTACCGCTCCAAGGCCGTGGGCGAGCCGCCGCTGCTGCTGCCCTTCTCGGTGTTCTTCGCCATCCGCGACGCGGTGTCGGCGGTGGGCCAGCACCAGGTGCAACCGCCGCTGCGCGCGCCGGCCACGGCCGAGGCCATCCTGGATGCGGTCGAGGCCGTCAAGGCCGTCAAAGCCCAATGAAGGCAGGCTGAGATGTCCTCCAGCGCCCTCAGCTCGCGCCACCTGCGCCACGTCGCGGCGCAGTGGCTCGCGGCCGGGCGGCCCGCGCTGGTGGTGCGCGTGCACGCCATCCGCGGCTCCACGCCGCGCGAGGCGGGTGTGCGCATGCTGGTGGGGGGTGGTGAACACAGCGGCGAAGTGCTTGGAACCATCGGCGGCGGCCACCTCGAATGGCAAGCCATCGACCTGGCTCGCAAGGCCCTGGCCGAAGCCCGATCGGCCAACAAGCCACCGGCCGCCTGGCAACAAACCTTCGCCCTCGGCCCCACGCTGGGCCAATGCTGCGGCGGCTCGGTTGACCTGGCCTTCGAGCCCCTGACCGACGCCACCCTGCAAGCCTGGACGCTGCCCCCGCCGCGCTTTCACCTGGAGCTGCACGGCGCCGGCCACGTGGGCCAGGCCATCGCCCGGCTGCTGGCCGACATCGACTGCACCGTGCGCTGGGTCGACGAACGCGCCGACACCGCCGAAACCTGTGGCGCCGACGCGCCCGGCCTGCCCACACCGCAAGCCCTGGCCGCCCTGCCGCCGCACATCCGGTTCGTCAGCACCGAGCAGGCCGAAGCCGAGGTGGCCGACGCGCCACCCGGCGCCTGCCACCTGGTGCTCACCCACCGCCACGACCTGGACCTGCGCATCATCCACGCCGTGCTGCGGCGCGGCGACTTCGCCTTTGCGGGCCTCATCGGCTCGCAAACCAAGCGCGCCAAGTTCCTGCACCGGCTGCAAGCCATGGGCGTGAGCGACCACGCCATCGCCCGCCTGACCTGCCCCATCGGCCTGCCCGAGCTGCCGGGCAAAGAGCCCGCCGTCATCGCCGTCTCGGTGGTGGCGCAGCTGCTGCAGCGCACCCCATGCACACCCCCACCCTGCTGATCAAAGACGCCGACTGCGTCGCCACCATGGACGACGCCGGCACCGAATGGCGCCAGGCCAGCGTGCTCATCCAGGGCCCGCGCATCGTGGCCTGCGGCCCCACGGCTGACCTGGACCCCGCCTTGCTGGCCCAGGCCACCGACGTGATCGACGCGCGCGGCCACGTCGTCATCCCCGGCCTGGTCAACACGCACCACCACATGTACCAAAGCCTGACGCGGGCGATACCCGCCGCGCAGGACGCCGAGCTCTTCACCTGGCTGCGCACGCTCTACCCGATCTGGGCGGGCCTGACGCCCGAGATGGTGCGGGTGTCGACCCAGGTGGCCATGGCCGAGCTGCTGGTCAGCGGCTGCACCACCAGCAGCGACCACCTGTACCTGTACCCCAACGGCTGCCGGCTGGACGACAGCATCGAAGCGGCGCTGGACATCGGCATGCGCTTTCACGCCAGCCGCGGCAGCATGAGCGTGGGCGAATCGAACGGCGGCCTGCCGCCCGACAGCCTGGTCGAGCGCGAGGCCGACATCCTCAAAGACTCGCAGCGCCTGATCGAGGCCTGGCACGACGAGCGCGACTTCAGCATGACGCGCATCGCGCTGGCGCCGTGCTCACCGTTTTCGGTCAGCCCGGACTTGATGCGCGAATCGGCCAGCCTGGCGCGCAGCTACCGGCGCGGCGTGCGCCTGCACACCCACCTGGCCGAGAACGACCACGACATCGCCTACAGCCGCGAGAAGTTCAAGCAGACGCCCACCGAATACGCCGAGAGCCTGGGCTGGCTGGGCGACGACGTGTGGCACGCCCACTGCGTGAAGCTGGACGACCACGGCATCGGCCGCTTTGCCGCCACCCGCACGGGCGTGGCGCACTGCCCTTGCAGCAACATGCGCCTGGCCTCGGGCATCGCGCCCGTGCGCCGCATGCTCAACGCCGGCGTGCCCGTGGGCCTGGGCGTGGACGGCTCAGCCAGCAACGACGCCGCGCACATGCTGGCCGAAGCGCGGCAAGCGATGCTGCTGGCGCGCGTGGGGCGCAGTTTGGAGCCCTTCGGGTGTGACCACGGGCCGGCTGACATGAGTGCGCGTGCGGCTTTGCGTGTGGCGACGCGGGGTGGGGCCGAGGTGCTGGGGCGCAAGGACATTGGGCAGATCACGCCCGGTTACGCGGCTGACTTGGCGATCTTTGACACGCGCACCTTGGGGCTAGCCGGGGCGGCGGTGCATGACCCGGTGGCCGCGTTGCTGATGTGCCATGGGGAGCCGACGGCTTGGACGATTGTGAATGGGCGGGTGGTGGCGGAGCGTGGGCGGGTGACCACGGTGGAGATGGGGGGGGTGGTCGCTCGACATAACCAACTGGCCAGGATGCTATCTCAAAGGTGAACATCTGTTTGCATCTAGTACAGTTGCTATAAAGTCGAAGCTATCAGATGGCTTTCGGTCAACACTGGGGTTTCAGAGATAGCCGCTTTTGCCATAGCGGGCATAAGATGCAAAATACGCTACGCATTAGAACTTAATGGCTTCATTTAAGCGTATAGATCAAAAATTCAAGCACGCCACCCAATCAATTTCTCCGATTGCAATGAATCGTGTCGGCTAAGCATTGCAGATCTCGCCAGCCAAGACAGAAAACCATAACCACGTTATATTACCCACAATGATCAGCCCTGCTAGGAAATAGAAGCCACCAAATGTACGATGGCATCAATTAACAAGAGACTAGAGTGGAGGTTTTGCGCATGAACGATTTTTCACAAGCTTTGGCCAATCACAAAGGCCTATCGAGTCGAATGAATTTCAGTCGCGAGCAACTCGCGAAAGTAAGAAACGAGATTGCCAAACAAAAAGCATGCGCACTCCCGGAGCTTTGCATTTACGCAGCAGGAAGCCTTGGCCGTCTTGAAACGGGCCGAATATCAGACCTTGACGTTTTTCTTATAGCCAATCGCCCTGAAAAGTTGAATTCAGAACGCAGCTTAACGCGTCTCCAAGAGATCACAGCATTATCGGGGCTAATTCAGGTAAATACCACCCTTGAACTTCCACCGTTCAGCGGCGATGGCGAATACTTTAAGATTCACGAGGTAAGCCAACTTCTTACCGGAACCGGAACCGCCACAGACGATAGCGAAAACCTTTTCACCACTCGCCTCCTCCTGCTACTAGAAAGCAAGTGCATTCACAATGATGAATTGTATGAATTGGCAACAAAAGAAATCATCGAGATGTACCTCCGAGATGGAAAAGGCAAGTCGGACTACAAACCGCTCTTTTTACTAAATGACATCCTTCGATACTGGAGGACCGTTTGCCTTAACTACGAAAGGACGCGTCATGACACAAGCAAGCCATGGTGGAAAAAGAACTTAAACCTGAAGTTTTCCAGAAAGCTCACAGTTTTTTCGTCAGTCCTAGCCATCTTACTAGATCGCATTGACAACTTTGACAAGTTCGTCTCCATTTCGTCCATGACACCAATGGAACGGCTTGCATGTTCACTTGACAAATTAGGGGACCTCACCCTTCTCAACAAATACAAAGAATTCCTCGACGACTACGAAGAGTTTTTGGCAGCAAAATCACACGCAGAACTCGAAGAAGAGCACAAGGATTCCGGGAAAAGCTTCAAGGAAAAGGCTCAGCATTTCGACAATTTTCTTCACGCTGTTTTCGCAAGCGATAAGCTTGATCGCAACCTCGTACGATATCTAATAATCTAATGGCTCACTTCGTTTTTTTGGAGTTTTTAGATCCCCGCGTCGAGGGCACCCTCCGCGCGCTGAGAGAAGCTTTGCAGCCGTGGAAGATTAGCTCAACCCCAATACATGTAACCGTACGTGGGCCGTATCGATCAAAGCCAGACATTGACACGCTGAAAGTACTTAGCAGAAACATCCAGGGGCAGGGAGTGCGAATTAACGGCGCAGGCCTATTTAGCAACAGCGAACGATTTTTTGTTTTCCTCCGAGCCGAATCAGAGGTTTTCCGTCCAATTTGGTGGAAACCTGATTTTCGCACTTCACTTGATGACATACAGCCTCATGTCACAATGTTCGAGACTAGTGATCGAGAATCCGCTCTCACGGTCTTCAACTTCCTAAAGGCATCAAGAATATCAATACTTGCACACTCGATTCAATTGAGCATTTACACAACAGGCCAAGGCGACCTTTTCGGCACTCGCCCTCTAAATTCACCGCCATCAACTTACAAAAACAAACAAGACATTGTAGCCATCGATCCGGAGATATTGCCAGCAGCGCGCGATTTAGGTGAGCGATTAGCCATTAGACGCTTAGAGCTAGGCGATTTATAAGCGAACTGTGTCCAAATGGATCGAAAAATGTAAAGACGAATCTCCTGCGACATCAGCATACGCGCCACATTTCGCTCCACGAGGCCAAATCTAATCACTTAGATAGTTTGTGTCTCAACGCATCAAGAAGCAAACGTCTACCGACCACTTCAGCGCCAAAGCATCCGAACTCGCGCACCACCCCCAAGCCCTGTTCGTCTTCTGGAGCGACCGCCTGAAATGGCAGCTGCGCGTGCGCGCCCTGGTGACGGTGCAAACCAGCGGCCCCGAGGTCGACGCCGTCTGGCAGCGCGTGCGCCAATCGGCGGCGGCCGGTGACTACATCGCGCCCGCCGCGCCCGGCACCCCGCTCGCGCAGCCCGGCGCTGGAGCCGCGCCGCTGGCCGAGCGGCACCACCTCGCCATCCTCACGGCCCAGGTCACCGAGATCGACTGGCTGGAGCTCAGCGCCTCGGGCCACCGCCGCGCCCGCATCCTCGCCGGCAGTTGGGAGTGGCTCACGCCCTGAAAAGGGCCGCGCGCCACCCCCGCGCACTCACGCGCCGAGCTTTTTGCTCGGCGCACGCCCCAAATAGGTTCGCAAGCCGAGCTCGCAGGGCCACACGCCGACCTTTGAGCTCGGCGTTTGTCGTGAAATGAGTCAACGCCCACTGAAAAAGCTCGGCGCGCGCCCCAAACAGGGGCATGAGCCGAGCTTTTTGCTCCGAGCGCCGAGTTCCAAGCCTCAAGCGCTTCGGCTCGCGCTCTGATTCAAAACGCACTCTTGATCACGCCCCCGTCAACCCGCAGCGCCGCCCCCGTTGTCGCCGAAGCCAGCGGGCTGCTCACATAGGCCACCAGCGAGGCCACCTCCTGCGGTGAGGCAAAGCGCTTGATCAAGGACGTGGGTCGCACGTGCTCGAAGAACTCGGCCTCCATCTGAGCAAAGGTCTTGTCGCTCGCCCGCGCCATGCCCTCGACGAAGTCCCCCACGCCACGCGACTTGGTGGGGCCAGGCAACACGCTGTTGACCGTGATGCCCGTGCCCGCCACCGATTCCGCCAGGCCGCGTGCCACGGCCAGTTGCGCCGTCTTGGTCATGCCGTAGTGGATCATCTCGGCCGGGATCTGCACCGCGCTTTCGCTCGAGATGAAGACGATGCGCCCCCAGTTCGCGCGCTTCATGTCGGGCAACACCAGGCGCGACAGGCGCACGCCGCTGAGGACATTGACGTCGAAGAAGCGTTGCCAATCCTCGTCGGGGATGTCCTCGAAGGCTTTGGGCTCGAAGATGCCCAGGTTGTTGACCAGGATCCCGATGCCAGGAAAGCGCCGCACGGCCTCCTCTGCGGCGTCGGCCTGGCTCAGGTCTCCCGCATGGCCATGCACCGTGCCGTTCGTCTCGGCGCGGATGCGCGCCACCGCCTCGTCGACGGCCGCCTGGGTTCGACCGTTGACGATGACCGCCGCCCCTTCCTGGGCCAGCGTGTGTGCGATCGCGTAACCGATGCCGGCCGTGCTGCCGCTCACCAGCGCCAGCTTGCCCTTGAGTTGAAGGTCCATGTCGATGCTCCTTGTGTCAAGCCGTGAAGGTCAGGCAGCAAAGCCGCCGTCGATGAGCAGGTCGGCGCCCGTGACGAACGCCGCGTCAGGCCCGGCCAGGTAGGCCACCATGCCCGCGATCTCTTCGGCCTTGCCGTGGCGGGGGATGGCCATCAGCCCGTGCATCACGGCGGCGAAGTCGCCCTTCTCCGGGTTCATGTCGGTGTCCACCGGGCCAGGCGCCACGTTGTTGACGGTGATGCCACGCGGGCCGAGGTCGCGGGCAAGGCCTTTGACCAGCCCCACCAGCGCGGACTTGCTCATCGCATAAGGCGCGCCCCCTGCGAACGGCATGCGCTGCGCGTTGGTGCTGCCGATGTTGATGATGCGGCCGCCCTGCTTCATGTGCTTGGCCGCCGCCTGAGTGGCCACGAAGACGGAACGGATGTTGACGGCCACGGTGCGGTCGAAGTCTTCCAGCGTGAATTGCTCCAGCGGGGCCAAGGCCAGCACGCCGGCGCTGTTGACGAGGATGTCGAGGCGCCCGAAGCGATCGGCGACGCTGTCGATGGCGCGGGTCAGCGCGGCGGCGTCGGTGGCATCGGCCTTCAGGGCGATGGCGTTGCCGCCGCTGGCCTTGATCTCTTCGACCAGCGCTTCGGCGGCGATGGCCGAGGAAGCGTAGCCAATGGCGACGGTGGCGCCATCGCGGGCCAGGCGGCGTGCGCTGGCGGCGCCGATGCCGCGCGAGCCGCCATGGATGAAGGCGACCTGGCCAGCCAGGGGCTTGGCGGCTGCGGTGGTGCTGGCGGTGGTGCTGAGGGTGTTGTTCACGATGGTTCCTTTCGGTTGGGAGGGTTGATGGAACTCAGTTTGAACGCCGGCACCTGTTTCCGGTAGTCATTGAATCGATTGATCAGTTTCAACCATTTGTTTAAACTGAAACCATGTTGACCGAGCTGCGCAGCCACCTGGACGCCTTCATCACCTCCGCCGACGAAGGCAGCTTCTCGGCCGCTGCGCGCCACCTGGGGCTCACGCCGGCGGCCGTCAGCAAAAGCGTCGCGCAGCTGGAGGCGCGGCTGGGCGTGCGGCTGTTCCAGCGCAGCACACGCAGCCTCGCGCTCACCACCGACGGCGAGCGGCTGCATGCGCAGGTGCGCGAGCCCTGGCGCGAGATCAGCGATGCGCTGACCGACCTGCGCCAAGGCGCGGGCAAGCCAGCGGGCACCTTGAAGGTGGCACTGGCCCACACGGTGGGCCGCGAGTACATCGTGCCGCTGCTGGCCGAGTTCATTCGCCGCTACCCGGACGTGGTGCCCGACCTGCATTTCGACAACCGGCAGGTCGACATCGTGGCGGAGGGTTTCGACGTCGCCATCGGTGGCGGCATCGAGTTGACCGATGCGCTGATCGCACGCGAACTCTCACGCGTGCGCATCGTGCTGGTGGCCTCCCCCGCTTACCTGAAGGCCAACCGCGCGCCCAAGCACCCCCAAGACCTCACGCGTCACCAAGGGCTGCTGCGCCGCTCGCTCGCCACCGGGCGACTGGTGCCCTGGGCCTTGAAAAGCACCGAGGGCCAGGAGCTGGTTGCCAGCGTGCGCCCGGTCATGGTGCTGGACGACCCCGAAGCCATGGCGCGCGCGGCGAGCATGGGCATGGGCATTGCCATGCTGCCGCTGCCTCATGCCTTGCCGCTGCTGGAGAACGGCACCTTGGTGCGCGTGCTGCGTGACTGGTCTGCGGAAACTCAGCCGCTGTCCATTTACTACACCAGCCGCAAGCTGGTGCCGGCCAAGGTGCGGGTGTTCGTGGACCACATCCTTGAGGCGTTCCACGCCAGCGGGCACGCAGCCAGGTTCGGGCAGAAGTAGAGGCGCTGAGCATGGCGTCGAATGGCCTGCGCCGTGCAATCCATCACACAGCTGCTCCCCGCATTCAAGTGAGACCACGCCTCGATGCCCCCGAGTCAAGTGGACCATCGCGCCCCCGACGGAACGCCGCGTCCCTAACATGCGAAACCTCAACCAAGCAGCACGAAGGTTTCCAGCATGCAACGCAGACTCGATGGCAAGAAGGCCCTGATCACAGGCGGCAACAGCGGCATCGGGCTGGCAACCGCGAAGCTCTTTCTGGCGCAAGGCGCGCAGGTGGCCATCACCGGCCGCAACGCCGAGGCGCTCAAGCAGGCGCACCAAGACCTGGGCGGCCAGGTGCTGACCTTCAAATGCGACGCCGGCAAGGTCGGCGAGATCCAGGACTGCATGGCCACGCTGCAGGCGCAATGGGGCGGGCTCGATGTGCTGGTGGTCAATGCCGCCATCGCCGGCCCGGCGCCCTTTGAGCATGTGTCCGAGGCTCAGTTCGACGAGCTGGCATCGGTGAACTTCAAAGGCGTGTTCTTCACGATTCAAAAGGCCCTGCCCTTGCTGTCGCCCCAGGCCAGCGTGATCGTGATGACCTCGATCTCCAACCAGATGGGCTCGCCCAACTTCAGCGTCTATGCCGCGTGCAAGGCCGCCCTGCGCTCCATGGTGCAGACGCTGGGCCTGGAGCTGATCCCGCGCGGCATCCGCGTCAACGCCATCAGCCCTGGCCCCATCGCCACGCCCATGTGGAACAAGTTCGGCATGCCCGACGAGGTGGCACAGGCCGTGCAGGCCGATGTGCAGCAGAAGTCACCCATCAAGCGTTTCGGGCAGACCGATGAGGTGGCGCGCACCGCCTTGTTCCTGGCCAGTGATGATGCGTCTTACATCGTCGGCCAGGAAATCGTGGTGGACGGGGGCATGAGCCTGCTGTGATGGTGGTGGGCCTTGCCAGGCCCAGCCCGCATCACATGCTGTAGGAAGCCTGCAGGTAGAAGGAGCGCCCGGCCAGGGGCAGGTCGCCAGGGATGTTGTCCCCTGCGCTGGTGGGTTCGCGCGCGTCCGCGTCGAAGAGGTTGCGAATGGAGGCGATGAACTCCCAGCCCTTGCTGATCGCAGAGCTCCGCAAGGTCAGGTCAAAGGTGGTGTAGTCAGCGATGTCGGGACGGCTGTCCCCGAACGCGCGCTTGCGGCCGGCGACCCGGTTGACCTGACCACCCACTTGCCAGCCATTGGCCACGCTCCAGTCCATGCGCCCGAAGAGATGGTGGCGCGGAGCAAACCCAGCGTCATGGCCACTGGCCTCGTCCACCGAGCGCTGCCAGGCGTAGTGCCCTTGCAAGCGCAGCGTGTTGGTCGCCCGCCAGACGGCCTCCAGCTCCATCCCCTTGCCATGCTGGGTGCCGGCGTTGTTCCACACGCTCACGCCCGTGCCTTGGTCCGTGGTGCGGATGATGCCCTTCATGCGGTAGTGGAACAGGCTCAGGTTCACGTCGGTGTCCGGGCGTGCCTGCCAGGCAAAGGCCGCTTCCCACGTGCCGATGGTTTCCGGCTTCAGGTCAGCGTTGCCTTGGGCCACCGGGTTGTTGATGCTGTATTGCTCGGTCAAGGCGGGCGCGCGAAAGGCTTTGCCGTACAGCAGCTTGGCGGTCAGGTCGACGGATGCGTCCCAGACCAAGGCCAGCCGGGGGTTGGTGGTGTCGCCGTTGTCGGAATAGCGATCGTGGCGAACGCCACCTGTCAGCGCCCAGTCCTGGGCGAAACGCCACTCGTCCTGCACGTAGGCGTAGTCGACTTTGCGGCGTTGAGGGGTGAGGAAGGATTCGCCGACCGGCACCCGCACCACCGAGCCATCGCCCCTGACATCGGGAACGGCCGTCGGCTTGCCAGCAATGGACATCACGACGAATTTGAAGTTCTTGAACTCCTGCGTCTTGTACAGATCAAGGTCGTCGTGCCCCAGGCCAAACCGAACGTTATGCCCTTCGATGCCGGTGTAGGTGCTCACAGCCGACAAGCGCAGTTGCCTCTCCCAGGTATGGGGGCCACCAAACATGCCATTGGGGAAAGCGCCGGCTGAGGCGCCTGATGCGCCCGGGGGAAAGAGCATCAAAGGCTCGGGGATCTGCTGCGTGTAATGCATGTAGCTGGCGTTCAGCCCCAGGTCCCAATGGCGCGCCAGCTCGATCCCGCTCCAGGACACATCGGAGTTGATCCGCTCGCTCTTGCCTCGGCCCACCGGGTCCAGGGCACGCGCCACGCCCGCACCCGTCTCGCCCTCGCGCAGCACGTAGCCCAGGCGCCAACGCACGTTCTGGTGGCTGAGGTCCAGGCCGGCATCCAACCCCTTGTTTCCCGTGTTGACCGGGCCTGGAGCCAGGCTGGCCGACGACCCCACCAAGCTGTCGATGTAGCTCTGGCTGTCCGCTCGGATCTGTCCCTTGAACCCGTCTGTGCGCCCAGCCCGGAAATGAGCCGCCACGTCCATCGGCCCCAGCTTGCCGCCATGCAGCACCCAGGCGTCGTAGGTGTTGAAGGAGCCGCCACGCGCACCCACTTCGGTGCCCTGGATGTCGGCAGACGACTTGGTGATGATGTTGATGACGCCAGAGAAGGCATCTGCGCCATACAAGGCCGAGCCCGGACCACGGATGACTTCGATGCGCTCGACGTTCTCCAGCGGCAGGCCATACCCGAACAGGCCCCGGTTGCCGATGAACATGGTCGTCATCGGCACACCGTTCTGGAGCACCAGTGTCTGGGGGTTGTAGTCGCTGCTGATGCCGCGGAACTGATACAGCGGCGTGTAGGCAACCGGGCTGCGGCTGACGTGCACACCCGGCACGGTCTCCATCACGTCATTGAGGTCCGTGGCCCCCATGGCCTTGATGTCTTGCGCGGTGATGACCGTGGCCACGGCAGGCGCACGGCGCAAGGGCTGCTGAGCGCCCGTGGCGATGCTGACGGTGGCGTTGTCACCGAATGAGAGGGCCAGCTCGTCTTCCTCGCGAGAAGGCCTGTCCGTCTGGGCTTGCACGGCGAGGGGTGCCGAGAGAGCCTGCCAAAGCAGCATGCCGGCCAAGGCCTGCAACAGCTGGGGCGCCGAAGGAACGCGCGGCGCAGCGCAAGAAAGTGCCAAGGTCACGGGAACGAAACGAAACATCCTCGGTTCCTGTCGTTTTTGCACCGGGCAGATTGTGTTGCTTCTTCGGACATTTGCAAAGCGGATGACTCCCTGTCGCTGCGTGCCAGCGACACCGTTGAACGCTGCAGTTGTGGCGCGAAAACCATGTGCCCGCATTCTCAATGCTCCGGGTAAACGAGATGGATGCGTTGCTGCGAAGCGCGCAGGTTCAGCCCGAGGTGCTCCGCCGTGCGGGTGTTGACCACCGTGAGCACCTGCTTGAGCGCTTGAATGCCGCGGTTGGCCTGCACTCCCGGCTGCAGTGCTGCCAACGCGGCGCCGGCCAGGAAGCGGCCGATCTCGATGTTGTCGGGGTACAGCGAAAACAGCGCGCCACGTCGCACATGCATCGCATTGCTGGAAAAGACCACCAGGCTCTGCCCCCAGGACTCGCGAAGCACCATGGGCAGCACGGCGGACTCCTCGACCGTGGTGGAGTCCTGAGGCAGCCACAGGGCATCGTGCTTGGGATGCAGCGACGCGAATTGCTCCTGGTAACGCCGCACGGCGCTCTTGAGGTCCTCTGCCTCCAGGGCCTGGAGCTCCAGCGACTGCGCCTTGGCCGCCTCACGTGCCAGGCGGATCAACCAATCGTTCTGCCTTGGGTCATAGACCACCACCACACGCTTGACGAAGGGCGCGAAGTCCCTGAGCTTGGCAAACAGCAAGGCGGGCTCTGGCGCCAGGCTTTGCACCAGCATGCTCTGGGCTTCGGCTTCGGGCACGGACAGCATGCCGCCTGCCACCACGGTGAACTGCTTGTCCAGGCTGGCGACCGCTTTCAGGCCGCTGCGGCCCAACGCGATCACCGCCTTCACATCGCGCTTGCGCAACTCGTCCGACAGGGATGGCGGGTTGCCGCCCATCGGGATGGCGATGCCGGAGACCTTGCCTCGCGCACGGTCCTCGACGCCCTCGATGATGGCGCCAAACACGCTCCGATATGGCTCGCCGATGTCAGGGTAGATCACCGCCAGATTGGCCCGGGCGACCTCTTCTTCAGCGGCCAGCAAGGGGCCTGCGAGCATCAGGCCGCAAGCCAATGCCAAAACGATCCGCCGCCACCAAAGCAGCGGTGAGCAACATGCTCGCCATTGACGTCTCGCTGAGAACAAGAAACTCCCCAATTGCTTGTTCGGCCACTCACAGGTGCCCCCGCACATTCTCTGCTGCCGCCGATTTCCAATCTGTCGCTTCGATGCATCTGCATGCGCGCAATGGCGCATCGCGTGAGAGATGACCGCAAGCCCGCCCCCCCTCATTCGAGGTTGAGCCCGTGACGGGGGGGATGACGGCCCATCGCGCGAGGGGCATCCTCACGTTTGCTTACGTTATTTCAATATGTAATCTCAGGGGGCATTGAGATTCAAGGAACCATTTCGTGCAGTCCGCAGCAGAAGCCCCACTCGCGTTTCCATCCCTCACACTGGGTGCCGCGTCCCTGATCGTTTCCTACCTCGAAGCCATTGGCATCGACCACGTTTTCGGCGTGCCTGGCGGTGCCATCGAACCGCTCTACAACGCCATGGCCATCAGCATGCGCCGAGGCGGTCTGCGGCCCGTCGTGGCCCGTCATGAAGCCGGCGCCGCCTTCATGGCCGACGGCTATGCACGTGAGACCGGCAAGATCGGTGTGTGCGTGGCCACCTCAGGGCCAGGTGCCACCAACCTCATCACCGGTGTTGCCTGCGCATACGACAACGGCGTGCCCATGCTGGTCATCACCGGCCAGCCCTCCTTGCCGGTCTTCGGCAAGGGCGCGTTGCAGGAATCCTCCTGCACCGGCGTCAACACGGTGGGCATGTTCAGCCACTGCACACGCTACAACACGCTGGTGTCCCATGTGGATCAGCTGGAGACCAAGCTGGTGCAGGCACTGATGCGTGCCTCGCAGACACCGCGTGGCCCCGTGCACCTGTCCATCCCATTGGACATCCTGCGGACGCCGGTGGAGCAACGCCTGTCGCCCCTGCACCTGCACAAGCTGATGCGCACCCCCTCCATGCTTGACGAGGAGACGGTGCGCGAGCTGTTCCTCATGCTGCCGGGCACCCGCAAGATGGTGCTCATCGTCGGTGGCGATTGCGGCGAGGCCATCGACGCCATCATCCACTTCGCCGAGATGACCAACTCACCCTTTGTGACCACGCCGGATGCCAAGGGCCTCATCAACCCCCACCACGCGTTGTACCGGGGCGTGTTCGGCTTTGCCGGCCACCGTTCGGCGTGGGAGGCACTCAACGACGACACCGAGCTGGTGCTGGCCATCGGTACCAGCCTGCGCGAGTGGACCAGCGCCGCATGGAGCAACAGCGTGCTCAACCGCAAGCTGGTGCACATCGACGCCACCGACGAGCACTTGCGCCACTCCCCCATGGCCCGCCATCACGTGCGCGGCCGCATCCGCACGGTGTTCGAGCGCCTGCTGGACGTGATGCACATCGAGCAGGAGGCCCTGGGCATGCCCTGGAGCTCCTCGCACAACCAACCGGCAACGTCCCGGGCGATCGTGTCCCTTCGCGAGCCCGAGAAGGTGCAAAGCACGGCCACACCCATCAAGCCTCAGCGCCTGATGGTGGAGCTGTCCAAGCGCTTCCCGCCGACCACGCGTTTCCTGGCGGATGCCGGCAATGCGACGGCCTGGGCCATCCACTACCTCGAGTCCCGCAACAACCGCCGCCTGGGCCTGGTGCCCAAAGCTGGCGCAGCCACAGCGGACCTTGGCAAGTCGGCCAACAGCGCCTGGCGCGGCGAGCGCCGCCAGGACCGCGCCGGCTGGCTGCGTGTGCTGATGGACTTCGCCCCCATGGGCTGGGCCATCGGGGCCGCCGTGGGCATCGCACGGGCCAAGCCAGGTTGCCCGGTGGTCTGCATCACCGGTGATGGCAGCTACCTGATGAACGGCCAGGAGATCACCGTGGCCGCGCAAGAGGGCCTGACGGTGATCTTCGTGATCCTCAACGATGGCGCTTTGGGCATGGTCAAGCATGGCCAGCGACTGGCCGGTGCCGAGCGCGTGGCCTTCGAGCTGCCGGGGGTCGACTACGCCGAGATGGCTCAGTCCATGGGCGTGGCAGGCCACGTCATCAACAGCCCGGAAGACTTCGACGCGCTGGACATGAACGCCATCCTCACTCGCCAAGGCCCCACGTTGCTGGACGTCCGCATCGATGGGGAGGAGGTGCCGCCCATGGACCTGCGCATGCAGACCCTGGAAGCGGGTGCGGCGGCATGAGCGGCGCCTCATCGCCCTTGCACACCCGCATCTGGCAGGAAGAAGCACAAGCCGACAACCCATTCGCGACGCACACGGCCTACTGCCACGGCTACGACGTCTACGGCCAGATGCTGGGCCGCGCCAGCTGGGTGGACATGCTCTACCTTTTGTTCAAGGGTCAAGCGCCCTCGCCCGCACAGGCCCGCCTGCTCGAAGCCCTGGCGCTGGCACTGGCCAACCCCGGGCCTCGCGACCCCATGGTGCACGCCGCCATGTGCGGCGGCGTGGGCGGCTCGCACGCTGCGGCCAGCCTGATCGCCGCGCTGGCCGTGGGCGCTGGGCAAAGCGGCGGCGCGCGCGATGTGCGCCTGGCCATGGACGCCTGGCTGCGCTGGGATGTCGCCACCGCTGGCGACCACGCCGCCAGGATCGCATGCCTGATCGCCCACGACATGCCCGCATGGCTGGCCACCTCGGACTCCGGCTGGCCACAGCGCGAGCACCCTGCCGGCTTCGACCCACACGGTGTGAGCACGGCAGGCATCGTGCTCAAGGCATTGCAGGCCTTGGCAGGCATGGGCGTCGGCCCTCGTTTGAGCTGGCTGGGCGAGCACCTCGGCTCTCTTGAAGCGGCGGCATCCATGCCGCTGGCCATGACCGGCCTGGCCGCAGCGGCCTTTGCCGACCTGGGCTTCACGCCCCTGGAAGGCGAGATGCTGCACCTGTTGCTTCGGCTGCCCGGCGCAGCGGCGCATGCGCTGGAGCAGCAAACGGCGTATGGCTTCAAGCGCTTCCCCTATCCGCCGGTCGACCTGCAGGACGACCCGTTGGCCAGCCACCCGCAGGAGAGCGTCGCATGACACGAGGCCCCCATGTGCTCGCTGCCCACGCCGATGTCTTGCGCACCAAGGTCGGCGCGGCCTTTCCTGGCAGCCGTGCGGTGTTCCGAGGCCACGATCTGCACAAGGGCGACATCAAGGACCTCGACTGGCTGTCGCTGTGCGCCTTCGGCATCTTCGGCCGCCACGTGCCGCCCGAGCAGTTGCGCCTGTTCAACTCCGTCTGGGTGTGGACCAGCTACCCCGACTCACGCCTTTGGAACAACCGCGTCGCGGCCCTGGCCGGCACCACGCGCAGCACGCCCACGCTGTCGCTGTGCGCCGCCCAGGCCTTGTCGGAGGCGGCCATCTACGGGCGGGGCATCGAGTTCCGCGCCGTCGACTTCTACAACAAGACCCGCGAGATCCTGGAAGGCGGCGTCACCTTGGCCGAGTACCTCGAAGCCTTTCTCAAGGGCGGCGGGCGCATGGCCGGTTTCGGTCGGCCCATTGCCACGGCCGACGAACGTGTCGCGCTGAGCCATGCCCTGGCGCGCGAGCTGGGCCTGGCCGATGGCTACCACGTGCGCCTGGCACTGGAGATCGACGCTTACTTCGCCGCCACGCGGCCACATCTGCGCATCAATGTGGCGGGCCTGTACAGCGCCTTCGCAGCCGACTTCGGCTGGACACCGCGCGAGTTCGGCCTGTTCATGTTCGTGACCTTCCAGGCCGGGATGCACCCGTGTTATCTGGAGGCGGCAGACAAGCCGCCGGGGGCGATGTTCCCGGTGCGGTGCGCGGACGTTCGGTACGAAGGGGTGCCTGCGCGGACGTGGCCTGGCGGCTAGCGCCAACGACGCCCCCCTGCCCCAGCATCGAAGCAGGCTTGTCGGCTGAGGTGTCGAACAAGGTGGCACCTGACCAGGGGCGCTCAGCTGCCTGCGCGGGCCCGGCGCACCCCACTGCACAGCGCCTGGATGGACGCCGTCACGATGTTCGCGTTCACGCCCACCCCGAAGGTCGAGCGGCCGCCCACCCCCACCTCGACGATGGCGCAGGCTTTTGCGCTGCCGTCGTCGTGGGCGCCGGCCATCGAGCGCTCTTCGTAGCCGTGCACCTCCACCGCGATGCCGGCCGACGCAAAGGCCTGCACCGCCGCGTGGATGGGGCCGTTGCCATGCCCGCGCAGCACGCGCTCCTGGCCGTCGATCTCCACCGTCAGCTCGATCGCCTGCCCTCCGTCCTGCTCGAACACGCGCACGGCGCGGCAGGCATCGCGCCCACCTTGCTGCACGTAGGTGTCCGAGAAGATCTGCCAGATGTCGGTCGAGCTGAGCTCACCGCCTTGGCGGTCGGCCACTCCCTGCACCACGCTTGAGAACTCGATCTGCATGCGCCGCGGCATCACCACGCCGAAGTCGGCTTCGAGCAGGTAGGCCACCCCGCCCTTGCCAGATTGGCTGTTGACCCGAATCACAGAGTCGTAGCTGCGACCCAAATCGGCCGGGTCAATCGGCAAGTACGGCACGTTCCACCGCTCGCCGGCCTTTTGAGCCGCGAAGCCCTTCTTGATGGCGTCCTGGTGGGAGCCGGAGAAGGCGGTGAAGACCAAGTCGCCCGCGTAAGGGTGACGTGGGTGAACGGGCAGTTGCGTGCAATGCTCGGCCGTGCGCACCACGGCGTTGATGTCGGAGAAGTCCAGCCCCGGGTGCACGCCCTGGGTGTAGAGGTTGAGGCCCAAGGTCACGATGTCGACGTTGCCGGTGCGCTCGCCGTTGCCGAACAAGCAGCCTTCGACGCGGTCGGCGCCGGCCATCAGGCCCAGCTCGGCGGCGGCCACGGCGGTGCCGCGGTCGTTGTGCGGGTGCAGGCTCAAGATCACGCTGTCGCGGCGGGCCAGGTGGCGGTGCATCCACTCGATCTGGTCGGCATACACATTGGGCGTGGTCAGCTCCACCGTGGTCGGCAGGTTCAAGATGACCTTGCGCTCGGGGGTCGCGCCCCAGGCGGCGGTCACGGCGTCGCACACCTCCAAGGCGAAGTCGAGCTCGGTGCCGGTGAAGGTCTCGGGGCTGTATTCGAGCTGGATGTCGGTCTCAGGCATGGTGGCCGCGATCTCGCGCACCAGCTTCACGCCGGCCACGGCCATCTCGCGCACCTCGTCGCGGCTCATGTTGAAGACGATGTCGCGGAAGGGCCTGGAGGTGGCGTTGTAGACGTGGACGATGGCCTTTTTGGCGCCGCGCACCGATTCCATGGTGCGGCGGATCAGGTGCTCGCGCGCCTGGGTCAGCACCTCGATGGTCACGTCCTCAGGGATGAGGTTCTCGTCGATGAGCTTGCGCACGAAGCCGAAGTCGGTGTCGGACGCCGAGGGGAAGGCCACCTCGATTTCCTTGAAGCCGATGGCGCACAGCGTCTGGAACATGCGCAGCTTCTTCTCGCCGTTCATGGGCTCGAAGAGCGACTGGTTGCCGTCGCGCAGGTCGGTGCTCATCCACACGGGGGGCTGGCTGATGACCTGGTTGGGCCAGGTGCGGTCCTTCAAGCCCACGGGCGGGAAGGCGGTGTACTTGGTCTGGGGGTTGGCGAGCATGGCGGGTGTCTGCAGGTGTGTGGGGTCTGTGGCGACCGATGGATGAATGTTATGGCGCCACATGCCGCAGAGGCTGCCAAATTCATGCACGATCGGCGCTTGTTTTGGCAGAATATTGCCAATCATCACCGAAACACGCCATGGAACACACCCTGGACCGCCATGACAAGCAGATCCTCGCCGTCTTGCAGGAAGACGGCCGCATCAGCAACCAGGACCTGGCCGACCGCATCGGCCTGTCGCCTTCGCCCTGCCTGCGCCGCGTGCGCACGCTCGAAGAATCGGGCGTCATCGCCGGCTACCGCGCGCTGCTGGACGCGCGCAAGCTGGGCCTGTCGCTGATGGCCCTCATCGGCATCTCGATGGACAAGCACACGCCCGAGCGCTTTCAGGCGCTCGAAGCCGTGATCCGCGACATCCCCGAGGTGCTGGAGTGCCTGCTGATCACCGGCCAGACGGCCGACTACCAGCTCAAGGTGGTGGTGCGCGACATGGACGCCTACCAGCACCTGCTGCTCAACCGCATCACGCAGATCAAGGGCGTGACGGGCGTGCACACCAGCTTCGTGCTGCGGCGCGTGGTCGACCGCACCGCCCTGCCCTTGTGATCAGCGCTTGGCGCCCAGGAAGTCGGCCACCGCGCGCGCCATGGTCACGGCTTCTTCGTTGTGGTAGCCGTCGACCAGGTCGTCGCTCAGCCGCACCACCACCACGCCCTGCCTGGGCGAGATGTGGATCATCTGCCCCTGGATGCCCAAGGCGATGAAGTCATCGCGCCCGCCTTCGAGCGGCCACCAGTGGTAACCAAAGCCCAGCAGCTCTTGCGTCTTGACCTTGCGCGGCACCAGGGTCGAGCGCCATGACTTGCCTTCGTTGAAGCGGGTCGAGTCCTGCACCCATTGGGCATCGAGCAGTTGCTGGCCGCGCCAGGCACCGCCTTGCATGAACCACTGCCCGAAAACCGCGTAGCTGCGCGCGGTGGCGTACAGGCAGCACAGCGCGAAGTCGCGGCCCCGGCCGTCGGTCAGCAGGCGGGCGTCGTCGGGCATGCCCAATGGCGTCCAGATGTCGCGGCCGAGGATGCGGTGCAGCGGCTGGCCTTGCGCGCCCTCCAGCGCCAGCGCGATCGCCTGCGAGACGATGCTGGCGTACTCGTACTTGCTGCCCGGCTCGAAGGCGCGGTCCAGCGCGGGCTCGGTCACCTTCTCGTCGAGGCTGTGGCCCAGCAGGCCCGCGGTGAAGCGGTTGGCGATCACCTGCTTGAACAGCGTCACGCGATCGGCCTCTTCGGCGTAGCGCACGCCGGCGCTCATCATCAAGGCCTGCTTGAAGGTCACGCCCTTGAAGCCGTTGGCGGCCAGCGCAGGCGCGTAGCGGTCCATCGGGTCATCGACCGAGGCGATGCGGCCTTGCTGGATGGCCAGGCCGACCAGGGCCGATAGCACCTGCTTCATCATCGACCAGGACTGGTGCAGCGTGGTCGGGCCGTTGGGCCAGCGGTGGTGCTCGTAGACCACCTTGCCGTCCTGCAGCACCAGCAGGGCTTTGACCGAGCCCCGCGACTGGAAGTCACCCAGCGACCAGCGTTGCCCTTCCCACTCGTAGCGCACCGCGGACAGGTCACGCGGCGCGGCGGGCAAGGCCGTCCTGGCGGGCGCCTGACCGGCCTTCGGGCCATTGACCGGCGCCGTGGGCAGCACCCATTCGGGCTTGAACAGCTGAGGTGGCAAGGCCTGGGCGCTCAGGCCAAAGAGCCCGATCAGCCCACCCACCAAGGCGAACTTCACGGCCTTCGCACCCTTGAGCCAGGCGCGCTTGCGCATCGGTGTCATCTCGTCTCCTCTTGTGTCGTGTCGAGCACGGCAGCGAGGATAACGGACAGATGTCCGGTTTTCAGGGCGCCGCTTGGCTTTGGAGCTTGAACCAGCGCCCGATCAGCTCGCGTTCCGCGTCGGTGATCTGGGTGGCGTTGTTCATGGGCATGGCCTTGAGCACCACCGCCTGCTGGTAGATGGCCTGGGCGTGCTGGGTGACGAGCTCAGGCGTGTGCAGGGCCACGCCCTTGTTCGCCAGGTTGGCGTTGTGGCAAAGCGCGCAGCGCTGGGCGATGACGGCTTCGACCTGCGGGCGCAGCGAAGCCGCGGTTTCGGCCACGGGGGCGGCGCCCGCTGCCACCGGCACTGGTTTGGGCGCCAGCCAGATCGCCACGCCCAACAGCACGGCCACACCGGCCGCGGCCCAGCCCCAGGGCGCGCGCGTGCCCGCCACCTCGCTCTTGTGGCGCGCCACGAAGAACTGCCGGATCAGGGCACCGGCCAGCATGATCAGCACCAGCACCAGCCAGTTGTGCGCGTGCGAGTAGGCCCAGCCATAGTGGTTGCTGAGCATGGCGAACAGCACCGGCAGCGTGAAGTAGGTGTTGTGCACGCTGCGCTGCTTGCCGCGCTGGCCGTGCACCGGGTCCACCGGCTCGCCGGCGCGCATGGCCGCCACCACCTTGCGCTGCCCAGGGATGATCCAGAAGAACACGTTGGCGCTCATGGCCGTGGCCATCATGGCGCCCACCAGCAGGAAGGCCGCGCGCCCCGCGAACAGCTGACACGCCAGCCAGGACGCGAACACCACGACGACGAAGATGGCGGCACCGACGACCTTGTCGCCGTTGGGGCCTCGGCCCAGGGTGCGGCAGATCACGTCGTAGATCAGCCAGAAGCCGGCCAAAAAGCCCAGCGCGGTGTGGATGGCGGCCACCGGCTTCCAGTTGTGCACGCTCTGGTCGATCAGGAAGGTGCCGGCGTTGAACAGGTACAGCACCGTGAACAGCGCGAAGCCGGTCAGCCAGGTGGAGTAGCTCTCCCAGTAGAACCAGTGCAGGTGCTCGGGCAGCTTCGGGGGCGCACCCAGGTACTTCTGGGGGTTGTAGAAGCCGCCGCCGTGAACGGCCCACAGCTCGCCGCCCACGCCCTTGTCGCGCAGGGCCGCGTCTTGCGGTTTGGTGAGGGTGTTGTCCAGCCACACGAAGTAGAACGAGGAGCCCACCCAGGCGATGGCCGTGATGACGTGCGCCCAGCGCAACAGCAGGTTGGCCCAGTCCAGCGCGTAAGCCAAGATCGGAGAGAAGTCCATGCCCTGCCCTTCAGCTGCCGCGGTAGGTGGAATAGGACCAGGGGCTCACGAGCAAGGGCACGTGGTAATGCGCCTGCACATCGGCGATGCCGAAGTCCAGCGGCACCTCGGTGAGGAAGGGCACATCGGGCATGGGCGTGCCACGCGCGCGGAAGTAGGCGTCCACCTGGAAGACCAGCCGGTAGTGCGCGGCCTTGAGGTCGGCTCCTTGCAGCAAGGGCCCGTCGATGCGGCCGTCGTCGTTGGTCACCACCTGGCGCAACAGCTGCCAGCGCCCATCGGCGCAACCATCGGGCGAAGGCACCCGCACATACAAGGCGATGGCCATGCCGACGGCAGGGGTGCCGTGCACGGTGTCGAGCACATGGGTGGTCAGGCGACCGCCGGAAGAAGAAGTGGCGCTCATGATGTCAGAGAGGTTGAGTCACAAACAGGGCTTGTGCCTTCAAAGAAAAACTGTATACACTTTAACCACGATGAGCGCCGCACGCAAGCCGTCCCGATCCCCTGCTCGCCACACCCCCGTGGCCGAACCCACCGTGTCCGTTGCCACCAGCCGCAGGCCGCCGCTGGCCAAGGCCGATGCCGATGCGATTCCCATGCCACCCGCGCCGGTCACGGGCGACGACACCAGCAGCACCGAGCACATCGTGCTGGCGGTGACCCGCGCCATCGTCGAGCACCGCCTGCTGCCGGGCGAGAAACTGGTCGAGCAAAAAATCGCCGACCGCTTCGGGGTGTCACGCACCATCGTGAGGCAGGCCTTCAACCGCTTGTCCGAGCTCAAGCTGGTGCGCCTGGAGCCCGCGCGCGGCGCCTTCGTGGCCGCCCCCTCCATCACCGAGGCCCGCGAGGTCTTCGCCGTGCGCCGCATGGTCGAGGGCCAGATGATGCGCGAGCTGGTGGCCAGCATCCGCCCCGCGCAGCTGCGCACGCTCAAGGCCCACCTCAAGGCCGAGCGCGACGCGGTCAAGCGCATCGACGTGCAGGCCCGCACCCAGTTGCTGTTCGACTTCCACGTCGAGCTGGCCCGCGTGCTGGGCAACCAGGTCCTCGTCAACCTGATGCAGGAGCTGGTCTCGCGCTGCTCGCTCATCACCTTGATGTACCAGTCCTCCGACGACGCCGAGACATCGCACGCCGAACACATCGCCATCCTCAAGGCCATCGAGGCCCGCGACGCCGACACCGCCGCCGCCCTGGTTGACGAGCACCTGATGACGGTGGAGCATCAGCTCACCGAACGCCCGCGCGCGCCCCACATCCCTGCCCTGGTGGCCCGCCGCCAGGCCTGATCCATTCGCCTCACCATGCCCAAACCGAGCCCATCGAGCCCGCCGAGCGGCTACCCCCGCGACCTCGTCGGCCATGGCCGCAACCCGCCCCATGCCCGCTGGCCGGGTGGCGCGCGCATCGCCGTGCAGTTCGTGCTCAATTACGAAGAAGGCGGCGAGAACTGCGTGCTGCATGGTGACGCCGGCAGCGAGCAGTTCCTGAGCGAGATGTTCAACCCGCCGGCCTACGCCGACCGGCACATGAGCATGGAGTCGATCTACGAGTACGGCTCGCGGGCGGGCGTGTGGCGGCTGCTGCGCGAGTTCGAGCAGCGCGGCCTGCCCCTGACCATCTTCGGCGTGAGCATGGCCCTGCAACGCCACCCCGAACTCACGCAAGCATTCAAGGACCTGGGCCACGAGATCGCCTGCCACGGCTGGCGCTGGATCAGCTACCAGCAGATCGATGAAGCCACCGAGCGCGCCCACATGCTTGAGGGCATGCGCATCATCCAGGAGCTGACCGGCGAGCGCCCCCTGGGCTGGTACACCGGCCGCGACAGCCCCAACACCCACCGCCTGGTCGCCGACTTCGGCGGCTTCGAGTACGACAGCGACCACTATGGCGACGACCTGCCCTTCTGGATGCCGGTTGCCAAGTCGAGTGGCGAGGTCGTGCAGCAGCTCATCGTGCCCTACGCCATGGACACGAACGACATGCGCTTTTGCCTGCCACAGGGCTTCTCGCAAGGCGAGGACTTCTTCACCTACCTGCGCGACGCCTTCGACGTACTCTATGCGGAAGGTGACCCGAACGGCCTGGACCGCCCCAAGATGCTGAGCATCGGCATGCACTGCCGCCTGCTGGGCCGCCCAGGGCGCATGCGCGCGCTGCAGAAATTCCTGGATCACATCCAGGCCCATGAGCACGTGTGGGTCTGCCGCCGCATCGACATCGCCCGCCATTGGCGTGCCACGCACCCTGCCCCAACAGCCTGACACCGCTGGACCCTTCGCCATGCCTGCGCTCACCCTTGCACAGCTCAACGCCGCCGACCAGGCGGGCTTCACCGCCTTGCTGGACGGCATCTACGAGCACTCGCCGTGGATCGCGGCCCAAGCCTGGGCGCACAAGCCCGCAGGCGGCTTCATCAGCCTCGACCAGCTCAAGCACGCGCTCGCTCAGTTGGTGCGCACGGCCTCGCAAGACGCACAGCTCGCGCTGATTCGCGCCCACCCCGAGCTCGCGGGCAAGGCTGCCGTGGCCGGCCAGCTCACCGCCGAGTCCACCAACGAGCAGAGCAAAGCGGGACTGACCCACTGCACGCCCGAAGAGTTCAACCGGCTGCAGCAGCTCAACGCCGACTACAACGCGCGCTTCGGCTGGCCCTTCATCCTGGCCGTGCGCGGCCCGCATGGCCGGGGCCTGCCCCGCACCGAGATCATCCGCACCTTCGCGCGCCGACTCAACAACACCGCCAGCTTCGAGCTGGCCGAGTGCCTGCGCAACATCCACCGCATCGCCGAGATCCGGCTCAACGACAAGTTCGGTTTCACGCCGGCCGAGGGCGACCTGATCCTGCAATGGGCCGAAGCCCTGGCCGCCCACACCGAGGGCGCGGGGCTGGACAACGGCCTGGACGACCAACCGCCGCTGACCGTCACCTACCTGACGCCTGCCCACCAGGCCTGCGCCATCCAACTCATCGCCTGGATGCGCGCCTGCGGCTTCGACGAGGTCATGCGCGACGCGGTGGGCAATGTGGTGGGCCGCTTCCATGGCAGCGACACGGCCGCACCGGTGCTGCTGACCGGCTCGCACTACGACACCGTTCGCAACGGCGGCCGGCACGACGGGCGCCTCGGCATCTTCGTGCCCATGGCCTGCGTGCGCGCGCTGCATGCACAGGGCCGGCGCCTCAAACACGGCATCGAGGTCGTGGCCTTCGCGGAAGAAGAAGGCCAGCGCTACGCGGCCACCTTCCTCGGCTCATCGGCGCTCGTGGGCGACTTCAACCCCGCCTGGCTGGATCTGGTCGACGCCGATGGCGTCACCGTTCGCCAGGCCATGCAATCGGCCGGCCTGAGCGGTGACCTGAAAGACATCCAGGCACTCCAGCGCGACCCGTCCCGCTACCTCGGCTTCGTCGAGGTGCACATCGAACAAGGCCCCGTGCTCGACGGCCTCGACACGCCGCTGGGCATCGTCACCTCCATCAATGGCGCCAAGCGCTTCCATTGCGAAGCCATCGGCACCGCCTGCCACGCCGGCACCACGCCCATGCCCATGCGGCAGGACGCCGCCGCCGCCGTGGCCGAGGTCATCCTCGCCGTCGAAGCCCGGGCCAAGCAGGATGCCGAATCGGCCGCCGGTCCGTCGGTGGGCACGGTCGGCGTGCTCCACGTGCCCCAGGGCTCCATCAACGTCGTGCCCGGTCGATGCCAGTTCACGCTGGACCTGCGGGCCCCCACGGACGCCCAGCGCGACGCCCTGGCCGCCGACGTGCTGGCCCGCATCGACGAGATCGCCCATGGCCGTGGCGTGGCCATCCGCTGCCAGCTGCACCTGACCGTGGCCGCCGCACCTTCGAACGCCACCTGGCAGGCCCGCTGGGAGCAGGCCGTCACGCGGATGGGCCTGCCGGCCTTCCGTCTGCTCAGCGGCGCCGGCCACGACGCCATGAAGCTGCACCAGGTGCTGCCGCAGGCCATGCTCTTCGTGCGCGGCGGCAACGCCGGCATCAGCCACAACCCGCTTGAGACCATCACCAACGACGACGCCCAGCGCGCCGTCACCGCCTTCATGAACCTGCTGGACACGCTCTGAGCATGACCCAAGCCCTGCCACCCCACTCCGCCTACGAGGCGCTTGACGCCTGGATCGACGCCCACTTCGATGAAGAGGTGCGCTACCTCCAGGCCCTCGTGCAGGTGCCCACCGACACCCCGCCGGGCAACAACGCCCCGCACGCCGAACGCACGGCCCAGTTGCTGTCGGCGTTCGGCTACCAGGCCGAGGCCCACCCCGTGCCGGCCGACGAGGTGCATGCCTACGGCCTGCAAAGCCTGACCAACCTCATCGTGCGGCGTCGCTACAGCGAAGGCGGCCGCACCGTGGCCCTCAATGCCCACGGCGACGTCGTGCCGCCCGGCGAAGGCTGGAGCCACGACCCATATGGCGGCGAGGTGGTCGACGGCAAGCTCTACGGACGCGCCTCGGCCGTCAGCAAGAGCGACTTCGCCACCTACACCTTCGCCCTGCGCGCGCTAGACGACCTGGTGGCACGCAGCCTGGCCGAGCCCAAGGGCGGCATCGAACTGCACTTCACCTACGACGAGGAATTCGGCGGCGAACTGGGGCCCGGCTGGCTGCTCAGGCAAGGCCTCACGAAACCCGACCTGCTGATCGCCGCGGGCTTCAGCCACGAGGTGGTCACCGCGCACAACGGCTGCCTGCAAATGGAGGTCACCGTGCACGGCGAGATGGCGCATGCCGCCATCCCGCACACCGGCATCGACGCCTTGCAAGGCGCGGTGCGCATCCTCCATGCCCTGTACGAGCAGAACACGCTCTACCAGCAGGTCACCTCCAAGGTGCCCGGTATCACCCACCCGTACCTGAACGTCGGCCGCATCGAAGGCGGCACCAACACCAACGTGGTGCCCGGCAAGGTGGTGCTCAAACTCGACCGCCGCATGATCCCGGAAGAAGACCCGGTGGCGGTGGAAGCCGAGATCCGCCGCGTGATCGAGATAGCAGCAGACAGCTTCCCCGGCATCCGCGTCGAGATCAAGCGCCTGCTGCTGGCGCATTCATTGCAGCCGCTGCCAGGCAACGCACCGCTGGTGGCCGCGCTGCAAAAGCACGGCGAGGCCATCTTCGGCGAGCCCTTGCCCACCCGAGGCACGCCGCTGTACACCGATGTGCGGCTGTACTGTGCCCAAGGCATCCCAGCCGTGATCTACGGCGCCGGGCCCCGCACGGTGCTCGAGTCGAACGCCAAGCGCGCTGACGAACACCTGGTCCTCGACGATTTGCGCAAGGCCACCAAGGTGGTGGCCCGCAGCCTGCTCGATCTGCTGAGCTGATCGGCACAGGCATTGCATGGCACCCGCCCATGCAATGCCTTGTCATTTGGGCGCACCCCGACCCCGCCAGCTACAACGCCGCCTTGTGCGAAACCGCCGTCGCGGCCCTGCGCAGCCAGGGCCACCAGGTCAGCCTGCTTGACCTGTACCGACAGGGCTTCGACCCGGTCCTCAGCCCGACCGAAAAGGCCAGCTACCTGCCGCGCACCGCCGACAACATCGCCGCGCTGCAAGCCCATGTCGATGAACTCCAGCGCGCCGAAGCGCTCATCGTCATCTACCCCACCTGGATGTACGGCCCGCCCGCCATCCTCAAGGGCTGGCTCGACCGCGTCATGCTGCCCGGCGTGGCGTTCAAGGTGGGCGCCGGTCCCCATCGCCCCATCACGGGCTGCCTGGACCACGTCCGCTGCTTCGTGGGCATCACCACGTCCGGCGCACCATGGTGGTGGCTGCGCGTGGTGGGTGACCCTGGGCGCAGCCTGTTCATGCGCGGCTTGCGCCCGCTGTTCGCCAAACGCTGCCAAAGTCGCTGGCTGCAACTGCACGGCATGAACCACCAGACGCCGGCCGCGCGCCAACGCTTTCTCCAGCGTGTGCACACCACACTTGCCAAACTGAACTGAGCCCACCCCATGCCCCGCAGCCTGCCCATCATCGACATCAGCCGCACCGAAGGCCTGCCCGAGCGGCTGGACTCCGCCTGCCGGCACGAAGGTTTCTTCTACGTGATCGGCCATGGCATCGACCCGCAGATCCGGGCGCGGGCATTCGATGCGGCGCGCCGCTTCTTCGCCCTGTCCGACCAAACCAAGCAGCGCTGGCACATCGAGCGCAGCGGCATCCACCGCGGCTGGGACCCGGTCGCCTGGCAGTCGCTCGAGCCTGGCCGCCCCGGCGACCTCAAGGAGAGCTTCTACCTTGGCGTGGACCGAGCAGCCGATGACCCGCTCGTGCAGGCCGGCACCCCGAACCACGGCCCCAACCAATGGCCCGACGAGGCCCTGGTGCCGGGTTTTCAGGCCGCCATCGAGCGATACGAATCGGCAACGCAAGAACTCGCCAGGCGCCTGATGTCGGGCATCGCCCAGGGCTTGGGCCTGCCATCGCGGTACTTCGATGCCTTCATGCGCGACCCGATGCCCGTGCTGCGCCTGCTGCACTACCCTGAGCAACCGCCATCGGAAGCCGCCCTGCCCGGCCAGATCGGCTGCGGCGCCCACACCGACTGGGGCAGCATCACCCTGCTGGCGCAGGACGAAGCCGGCGGCCTGCAGGTGCAGGACGAGCAAGGGCACTGGTTCGACGCCTCGCCCGTGGCCGACGCCTACGTGGTCAACCTGGGCGACATGATGGCGCGCTGGACCAACGACCGCTATCGCTCCACCCCGCACCGGGTGCTCAACCCGAGCGGGCGCGACCGGCTGTCCATCGCCTACTTCTTCGACATGGACTTCCACGCCAAGGTCGAGGTGCTGCCCGGTTGCAGCAACGAGGAGCGGCCCCCGCGCTACGCGCCGACCACCGCAGGCCGCCACATCATCGAGATGTACGAACGCACCCGGGCGGTCGCCGCGCCTTGAGCCCTCGGCTCAGACCTTGAAGACGGTCACTTCCTCGGCCAGCTTGCCGGACTGATCCTTCAGGCTCTCCGCTGCCGAAGCGGCCTCCTCCACCAGCGCCGCGTTCTGCTGGGTCATCTGGTCCAGGTGCCCCACGGCCACGTTGATCTGGTCGATGCCATCGCGCTGTTCCTGCGCCGCGGCCGAGATCTCGCCAATGATGTCCGTCACGCGCTGCACGCTGGAGACGATCTCAGTCATGGTCTCGCCCGCGTCCTTGACCAGACGGGAGCCCGAATCGACCTTCTCGACGCTGGCGCCGATCAGGGACTTGATCTCGCGCGCGGCCTCGGCCGAGCGCTGCGCCAAAGAGCGCACCTCGCTGGCCACCACGGCAAAGCCGCGGCCCTGCTCACCCGCGCGGGCCGCTTCCACCGCGGCATTGAGCGCCAGGATGTTGGTCTGAAAGGCGATGCCGTCGATCGTGCCGATGATGTCGCCGATGCGCTTGGAGCTGCTGCTGATCTCGTCCATGGTCGAGACCACCTGCGAGACCACCGAACCCCCTCGCTGCGCGACCTCGGCCGCCGAGCAAGCCAGCTGGTTGGCGGTGGCGGCGGAGTCGGCCGTCTGCCGAACCGTGCCGGTGAGCTGCATCATCGACGCGGCTGCCTGCTGAAGGCTGGACGCCGTCTGCTCGGTGCGCGAAGACAGGTCCATGTTGCCGGTGGCGATCTCGGCGCTGGCCACGCTGATGCTGTCCGTCGAGTGGCGCACGCTGCGCACCAGGTTCTGCAAGGCAGACTGCATGCTCGCAAGCGAGTTCAGCAGGCGTCCGGTTTCGTCCTGGCTGCGCACCTCGATGCGACTGGTCAGGTCGAAGCGGGCGATGGCCTCGGCCACCTCCACCGCGCGCGACAGCGGTTGCGTGATCGAGCGCGCCAGCCAGAACGACAAGCCCACCCCGGCCAGCAATGCCGACAAGCCAAACGCCAGCAAGGCCCAACGGGCGTGCCGGTTGGCCTCATCGACCCGCTTTGCCGCCGAGTCCAGCTCGGTGCGTTCGTGCTGCATCACGGCCTTCATGGCGTCCTGGAAGGCCACTGCCGCCGGCTGGAACTCCTGCTCGAAGCTGGCCTTGGCGCGGTCGGCCTCGCCGGCCTTCTTCGCGGCCGACACGGCATCACGCGTGCTCAGGTAACGCTTGCGGGCCTCGGAGAGGTTGTCGAACAGCTTGCGGGCTTCGTCGCCTTCGAGCAAAGCCTCGAGCTGCTTTTGGTATTCGGACGACTGCTTGGTCGACTCGGCCGCCGTTGCCGCAAAGAACTGCGCCAGCGACGGGTCGGTGCTGACGGCGATGGCGCTGGTGCGGTTCACACCGTTGGTGATGTTGCGATACCAGTCGGACGCGATGCGCTCAGCCGCCAGGGACCTCTGCAGCATCGATTCGGTCTCCGCCGCGATGCGGTTCAGAGACACGTAGCCGATGCCCGACCCAATGAAGGACAGCACGAGCACCAGGCCCAGCACCAGGGCCATGCGTTGGCCAATGGATTTGCCCGCTTTAGAAATCACCTGACTCATGGGTCACCTGCCAAAAGGCACAGAAGGTCGAAGAACCCTGTGTGTATCGGCCGTTGTGGCGCCAGGTTGAGGCAGGCAAAGCAGACGTGCAAAGCAAAAACGCCTGACTTCTTTCGAAATCAGGCGTTTGCGTTCAATGTCCGGTGGGGTGGCTGATGGGACTCGAACCCACGACAACCAGAATCACAATCTGGGACTCTACCAACTGAGCTACAGCCACCGCAGCAAAGACAGAAATTATAGCGCGCTTTTTCAGGCTGTCACGAAGCGCTGGCTGCTTTTTGTTGCTCAGGCGCCTTGTCCATCACCTTCTTGCCTTCGTGCAGGAACTCGACCTTGTACTTGCGCTTGAGCGCGCGGTAGTAGGCATCGGCTTCGGCGCGGCCCCAGTAGCCACCGAACTGGTTCTGCGTTTCCTTGATTTCCTGCTCGGAGATCGTCAGGGGCAGCACCTTGTTCACCTTGATCAGGGCCACACCCTCGGCGCCCAGGTCCACCACGGACCAGCCCGGCAGTTGGTTGGCCGGCACGCGCAGGGCGGCCTCCAGCACCATGGGCGGCTGGCTGAAAACCGTGCGGCGCGACATCTCGACCGGCGCAGGCAGGCCGGACTTCTCGGGCGACTGCTTCCACTCGGCCATCTTGCGTTCGGCATCGGCCTTGGCGGCCTTGCGGGCCTCCTGGGCGATCCAGCGGTCGCGCAATTCGGCCTGCACCTCGTCGAAAGCGCGGGTGGATGCCGCGTGGTGCTTGACGATGCGCGCCGAGACCAACTTGTTCGGCCCCACTTCGATGGCCTCGGTGTTGCGGGCCTTGGCGCGGTTCTCGGCGTCGAACAGCGCATCGAGCAGGCGGCGGTTGCCCAGCACGACGCCCTGGTCCTTGACGCCCGGCTCGCGCAGCACGTCGCGCGCGGTCTGCACGCTCAGCTTGAGCTCGTCGGCCACGGGCTTGAGGCTGTCGGACTGCTCGTAGACGCCATTGGTGAAGCGCTCGGCCGCCTCGGCGTACTGGCGCTGGGCCAGCTGCTTGCGGGCTTCGTCTTCGATCTGGGCGCGCACGGCCTCGAAGGGCTGGGCCTGGCCTCCGCGCACGTCGGTCAGCAAGATGATGTGGTAGCCGAACTCGGTCTCGACGATGCCGCTGACCTCACCCTTCTTGAGCTTGAAGGCGGTTTCGTCGAAGGCCTTGACCATGGCGCCGCGGCCAAAGAAATCGAGGTCGCCACCGGCCACGGCAGAGCCGGGGTCATCGGAGTTCTTGCGCGCCAGTTCGGCGAACAGCGAGGGGTTCTGCTTGAGCTGGGCCAGCAGGCCCTCGGCCTTGGTGCGAGCGGCCTTTTTCTGGTCGGCCGAAGCACCCGACTCGGTCTTGATCAGGATGTGGCTGGCGCGGCGCTCTTCAGGGGTGGAAAAGCGCGGCAGGTTCTCCTGGTAGCTGCGGCGCAGCTCTTCTTCCCCGACGGTCACGCGCTGCTTGAGGGCGTCCAGGTCGAGCACCAGGTACTCGACGTCGGCGCGCTCGGGCGAAGCCAGCCAGGCGGCGTTGGCAGGGTCCTTGTAGAAGGCCTGAAGCTGCTCGGCCGTGGGGTTGAGCTGCGCGGCATAGGACTTGGGGTCGAACTTCATCCACTGCACTTCGCGCACCTGGAACAGGGCATCGACGGCGTGGCGGTTGGCGGTCAGCGAGGTCTGGCCCGTGGCCTGCACGCTGCCCAGCACCTGGCCGAGCACCAGCTCCTGGCGCACCATGCCTTCAAGGCGCTGCATGGTCAGGCCCTGGGCTTCCAGCAGTTGCTTGTTGAAGGTGCCGTCCGGGTTGAACAGCGTCGCAAAGCGCGGGTCGGTGGTGAAGCTGCGCAGCAGGCGGGCGTCGGTCACGCCCAAGTGCTGGTCGGTGGCCGCGGCGGCCAGCACGTGCTGACGCACCAGCGCTTCGAGCGACTGCTTGCGAAATTCGGGGGCGTCAAAAAGCTTCGGATCGACGTCGGGCTGCTGGGAGCGCACGCGATCAACGTAATTGCGGTGGGCGTTGTCCCACTCGGCCTGCGAAATCAACTGCTTGCCCACCTTGGCAACCGTGTCGGCCTGGTCCCCGAAGCGCGAATAGCCCTCGATGCCGAACATCACGAAGGACGGCAGGATGAGGATCACCAGGATGAGCTGGAGGATGCGAGTGTGCTTGCGAACAAAGTGGAACATGACGGAACCGGGCAAGGCGCCAACCAAAAGGGCGACGCGGGGCGGCAAAGGCCAATGGAACAAAGGCGAACCCAGGTTCGCCTTGAGGTGCACAGACGAGAAACCCTTGAAAATCAAGCACTTGCATGAACAGCAAGGCAGCTTTCAGCGGGCCCTGAAGGGGTGCGCGGCCATTCTAACCACGAATCTCCGCCCCCCTTGGGAGCCACGTTGCAGGAAAACCCGATCGATTTGTGAAGCGGCTGTCATCCGAAGCCCCTCGGGCCACGTTAAGCAAGGTGAAGGGGCCGCAAGGAAGGCCCCATCGAGGACCGAGATGCCCAAATCCACCCCCCAGCCCCGCGTGGGCGAAACCAGCCGCCACCTGCCTTCACCGGCCTTGCTGGCCGCACGCCCCTTGCAAGCCACCGCTGGCAAGCCGGCCATCAACCTGCGTGACGCCCGCTCCCGCGACGACTGCCATTGCGACGACGGCCCCGAGCGCCTGTCGCCCCGCGCCGCCCGCAACCGCTGGTGAGCCACCCGCCCCGAGCCAACGCGTCGGGGCAACAAAAAAGCACGCCATCTGGGCGTGCTTGTGTTTGAGCTGCCGTCGGTGGTGGGTGCTGAGGGGCTCGAACCCCCGACCTACGCCTTGTAAGGGCGCCGCTCTACCAACTGAGCTAAGCACCCGACAGCGGGCGCCATCATAAGCGATCGCCTGAGGTGCGCTCAGGCCAGCGCGTCCCTGAGCGCCTTGCCGGGCCGGAACTTCGGCGTGCGCGATTTGCGAATGTGGATGACCGCGCCGGTGCGAGGGTTGCGCCCTTCGCGAGCGGCCCGCGTGCTCACGGCGAAGGTGCCAAACCCGGCCAGCGTCACGGAATCTCCCCTTTGCAGGGTGCCGCACACCCCACCGATGAACGCGTCCACGGCACGCCCAGCCGCGGCCTTGGAGATGTCGGCCTGCGTGGCGATGTGTTCGATGAGCTCTGCCTTGTTCACTGCGGTCCCCTGACGTCCAACGCACCTCGTTGTCGGCCATTCTAGGAGCCGCCAACCGGACCGCGACAGGGGGATCGGACGGGGAATTGTTCGCTTGACAGCGCGCCCAAGCCTTCCCGCCGATCACTTCACCTTGTCGCGGATGGCGGGCAGCGCCTTCTGCAGGTAATAGACCATCGACCAGATGGTCAAGGCGCAGGCGATGTAGATCAGCCAGGTACCCAGGAAACGGGTGTGCACACCGGGCAGCACCTCGCCATCGAACAACAGCAGCACGATGGCCGCCATCTGCGACGCCGTCTTGAGCTTGCCCAGCATGTGCACGGCCACGCTGCGCGAGGCGCCGATCGAGGCCATCCACTCACGCAAGGCCGAAATGGCGATCTCGCGGCCGATGATGATCAAAGCCACCAGGGCTTCGACCCGGTGCAACTCCAGCAGCACCAGCAGCGAGGCGCAGACCAGGAACTTGTCGGCCACCGGGTCCAGAAAGGCGCCAAAGGCGGACGTCTGGTTCAGGCGCCGGGCCAGCCAGCCGTCGAGCCAGTCGGTCAGGGCCACCACGATGAAGAGCACGCTGGCAGCGAGGTTGACCTCGTGCGGCGGCCAGGGCATGTAGAACAGGCCGACGATCAGGGGAATGGCGACGATGCGCGCCCAGGTCAGCAAGGTGGGGAGGTTCAGGAACATATGCGGCCATTGTGCCGTGATCCGATCAGCTCCCTGCCCGGTCCAGCGTCATCGGTTTGAACTTGCGGTCTTCCTTGAACAGGAAGGTCTCGTTGAACTTCCAGGGTTTGGGCAGTTTCGACACGTCACCGTAAGGCGCCGCGCGCTGGATGGCCTGGATGGCCAGCTGCACCGTGTCCTTGGCCTGGCTGGGGTGGCGCATGACGCTGATGTGGCGCACGCTGCCGTCCGCATTGAGCTCGACGGTCATCACCGGGATGGCCAGCAGCATGAAGGGCGGCTTGCCCATGTAGCTGCCGTCGGGGTTGGCCGCCACGAGGCGTTCGGCGGCCTGGTGGCGCACCTCGGCCCAGTTGCGCGAGACCCGCGGGGGTGGCAACTTGACCCAGCGTGGGGCCTTCGCGTCCTTCGACGCCGGATCGGCCGGGCCAGTGGCCTGCCCAGGGCGCTCGGCTGGCGCGGGGCTGCCTGCCGACTTTTCCGGCGACGGCGTGGTGCAGGCGGCCAGGCTCAGCGCCAGGGCCATGCCCGCCAGGCGACTGAGTCGCTGTGCCAGGGGCACACGCGGGGCACGGGGCGAAGTCACTTCAGTGGAGCGCACGGTAGATCTCCTCGGCCAGCTCATGCGAAATGCCATCGACGCTGGCCAGTTCGTCGACGCTCGCGGCGCCCACCCCCCGCACGCCACCGAAGCGCTGCAGCAAGCGGGCGCGCTTCTTGGGGCCCACGCCGGGGATGTCCTCCAGGCTGCTGCCACCGGTGCGCACGCTGGCCCGCTTGGCCCGCATGCCGGTGATGGCGAAGCGGTGGGCCTCGTCGCGGATCTGGGCCACCAGCATCAGGGCGGCGGAAGTGGGTGCCAGTTGCAATTTCGGCCGTCCGTCGGCAAACACAAGCTCTTCGAGGCCCACCTTGCGGCCTTCGCCCTTTTCGACGCCAACGATGATGGACAGCGGCAGACCGAGTTGCTGGAACACCTCGCGCGCCATCGCCACCTGGCCCTTGCCACCGTCGATCAGGACGATGTCGGGCACGCGCGCCGACTTGCTGGCGCCACGGGTGCCCGAGCCGCTGTCGTTGCCGGCGTCTTGGGCGACCGTGGCGCTGTAGCGGCGCTCCAGGGCCTGCTTCATGGCGGCGTAGTCGTCGCCAGGGGTGATGCCGGTGATGTTGTAGCGGCGGTACTGCGAGGACTGCATCTTGTGGCCTTCGTAGACCACGCAGGAGGCCTGGGTCGCCTCGCCCGCCGTGTGGCTGATGTCGAAGCACTCGATGCGCAGACCCGCCAGCGGGTCGTGGGCTCGGGCGGGCGCCTCCTGGGCCGCGGCCACCCCACCCGCATCGCCCGCCCCGCCCACATCGCCACGTTCGGCTTCGACACCCGAGCCCTCGAGCCCTGCCTCCCGCGCGTCCAGGTCCAGCTCCAGGTTGAGCGCTTCAACCAGGGCGCGCGTGCGGGCCTGCTGCGAGCCCTCTTCGCTCAACAGGCGCGCCAGGGACAGCTCCGCCCCCTTGGTCGCCATCTCCAGCCAGATGCGGCGCTGTTCGCGCGGCTGGTGCACCACGGTCACCTTGCGCCCGCCCTGCTCGCCCAGGGCTTCGATGAGTTCCGGGTCGACCGCGTGGCTGAGGATGAGCAGCGACGGCACCGCGCCGCCCAGGTAGTGCTGCGACAAAAAGGCCTCCAGCACCGCCACCTCGGTGGCCTGCTGCCAGGCCTGCGCATCCAGGGGCTGCTCGCCCGACTCCAGCTCGGCCAGGCTGGCGTGGTCCTGCACGTGCACCGGGAAGTGGGCCCGGTCGCCCAGGTGACGCCCGCCCCGCACCATGGCCAGGTTCACACAGGCCCGGCCACCCTGCACCCTCACGGCCAGCACGTCCACGTCCTTGTCGCTGACGGTCTCGACCGCCTGCTGGTGCAGCACCTTGGCGAGCGAGCTGATCTGGTTGCGGATCTCGGCGGCCTGCTCGTACTCGAGCTTTTCGGCGTGATCCATCATGCGCACCTGCAGGTCGGCCATCACCCCCTCGGCTTCGCCCAGGAGGAAGCGCTCGGCCTGGCCGATGGATGCACGGTAGTCATCGGCCGACACCAGCCCCACGCAGGGGCCGCTGCAACGTTTGATCTGGTAGAGCAGGCAGGGCCGCGAGCGGTTGTTGTAGACCGTGTCGTCGCAGGTGCGGATCAGGAAGACTTTCTGCAACAGCTGGATGGTCTCCTTGACCGCCCAGGCGTTCGGGAAGGGGCCGTAGTAGCGGTGCCGGCGATCGACCGCGCCCCGGTAGTACGACATGCGCGGGAAGGCATGCGAGGCGATCTTCAGGTAGGGGTAGCTCTTGTCGTCGCGGAACAGGATGTTGAACCGCGGGTTGAGCGTCTTGATCAGGTTGTTTTCGAGCAGCAGGGCCTCGGCCTCGCTGCGCACCACCGTGGTCTCCATGCGCACGATGCGCGAGACCATGTGCCCGATGCGCGAGCCGCCGTGGTTCTTGTGGAAATAGCTGGAGACCCGCTTTTTGAGGTCGCGGGCCTTGCCCACGTAGAGCACGTCGCCACGGGCATCGAAATAGCGGTAGACGCCTGGCAGCGACGGCAGGCTGGCCACTTCGGCGAGCAGGCGCTCCCAGGTTTCTTCCTTGCTGGGCTCCGGCTTGCCAGCGGGTGGTGCGTTCTCGGCATCAACGGTCATGGGCCGGATTGTCGGCCAAGGAACGCGCCCCGAGCGCTGGCGATAATCCTGCCCATGCTCTGGGATGTGTTCTGTCGCGTGATCGACAACTTCGGTGACCTCGGCGTTTGCTGGCGCCTGTCGGCCGACCTGGCGGCGCGTGGCCAACGGGTGCGCCTGTGGGTGGACGACGCCTCGGCCCTGGCCTGGATGGCGCCCGAGGTGGTGTGGGCCACCGATGAATCTGGGCGGGAGGCCGGCGTCGGCCACGCGGGTGTCACCGTGCGCCGCTGGGCCGACGCCGAACAGGCCGAGCGCGTGCCCGAGCCGGGTGACGTCGTGATCGAGGCCTTCGGCTGCGACCCGCCCGAGGCCTTCCTGTGGCGCATGAACCGCCCCACCCCACCCGCCTGGGTCAACCTGGAATACCTGAGCGCCGAGGACTACGTGGAGCGCAGCCACGGCCTGCAGTCACCCGTCTTCAACGGGCCGGCCGCGGGCCTGCGCAAGCACTTTTTCTACCCCGGTTTCACGCCGCGCACGGGGGGGCTGCTGCGCGAGCCCGATCTGGCAGCCCGCCAGCGCGCCTTCACCGAAGACGCCAGGCTGACCTGGCTGAGGCAGCTCGGTGTGCCCGCGACCGCCGACTGCCGCCTGGTGTCGGTGTTCTGCTACGCAACGGCGCCGCTGGGGGACTGGCTGGGCGCGCTGGCCGACGAGGCCCTGCGGCACCAGGGCCCCACCCGCGTCCTGCTGACGCCTGGCCACGCCACCCGGCTCGCGCGGGCCTGGCACGACTTGGCGGGGGGCGAACGCCGGCAGGCGCTGATCCTGCATGAGCTGCCCGCCCTGCCCCAGCCCGAGTTCGACCGCCTTTTGTGGGCCTGCCACCTCAACATCGTGCGGGGCGAGGACTCGGCCGTGCGCGCCCTGTGGGCGGGCAAGCCTCACATCTGGCACATCTACCCGCAGGACGACGGGGTGCACGCCGACAAGCTCGACGCCTTCCTGGACCACTGGCTCAAGGGCGCCAACGAGCCCCTTTCCTCGGCCGTGAGGGCCGCCTGGCACCATTTCAATGGGCTGACACAGGCGGCCGCGGGGCTGGCGCCAGCGCTGCCAGACTGGCGTCGACACGACAGCGATTGGCCCCAAGCCAGCCGTCAGGCCAGCCAACGCGCCAGGGCGCAAGCCGACCTCGTGACGCAATTGCAGGCCTTCGCGGCCCCATTTGTCACCGGCTCGGGGTAAAATCCGAAGCTTTGCCGCCTGCACGAGGGTGGCGCTCCGAATCAACCGAATCGACAGTTGAGAACCGACCTGATCGGGCATCCACCATGAAACTCGCACAAGAAATCCGCGCTGGCAACGTGATCATGCAGGGCAAGGACCCGATGGTCGTGCTCAAGACCGAATACAGCCGTGGCGGCCGTGGCGCGGCCACCGTCCGCATGAAGATGAAGAACCTGCTCAACGGCGCCGGCGCCGAAGTGGTCTTCAAGGCCGACGACAAGATGGACCAGATCATCCTCGAGAAGAAGGAGTGCACCTACTCCTACTTCGCCGACCCGATGTACGCCTTCATGGACGCCGAGTACAACCAGTTCGAAGTCGAAGCCGAGAACATGGGCGACGCCATCAACTACCTGCAGGACGCCATGCCCGTTGAAGTGGTGTTCTACGAAGGCCGCGCCATCTCGGTCGAACTGCCGACCTCCGTCGTGCGCGAGATCGAGACCGAGCCCGCCGTCAAGGGCGACACCTCCGGCAAGGTCCTCAAGCCCGCCCGCATCGTCGGCACCGGCTTCGAGATCTCGGTGCCCCTGTTCGTCGAATCGGGCGACAAGATCGAAATCGACACCCGCACCCACGAGTACAAGAAGCGCGTCTGAGCCTTCAGCTCGATGCCCAACAAGGACACCCTCGGGTGTCCTTTTTTTCACCATGTCCCGCCCTGCACGCATCCCGCTGCCCACCCGCGATGGCGTGAGCGCCAGCACCGTGGCCACGCCCAGCGGGCCCTGGTCGACGGTGCTCGACTTCCTGGCCGAGCGCATCCCTGCCGTCAGCCGGCAAGACTGGGCCCGGCGCATGGACCAGGGCGAGGTGCTGGACGCACAAGGGCAGCCCGTGCCGCCTGATGCACGCTTCAGGCCGCAGACCCGCCTTCATTACTGGCGCAGCCTGCCCTTCGAGCACCCGGTGCCTTTCGAAGAAGCCATCGTCTTCCAGGATGAATGGCTGGTGGTGGCCGACAAACCGCACTTCCTGCCGGTGACGCCGAAAGGCCGCTACATCCAGGAGACGCTGCTGGTGCGCCTGAAGCGCCGCACCGGCATCGACACCCTGGTGCCCATGCACCGCATCGACCGCGAAACCGCGGGGCTGGTGGTCTTCGTCATCCAGCCGCACACGCGCCACGCTTACCAAAGCCTGCTGCGCCATCACCAGATCGACAAGGTCTACGAGGCCATCGCTGCCTGGCGCCCCGAGCTCGACTGGCCATTGCGACGGCTGAGCCGCCTGCAGGAAAGCGCAGCGCATTTCATGGCCATGGAGGAGGTCGAAGGCGAGCCCAATGCGGACACGCTGATCGAGCCGATCGAGGTGCTGGGTGACGCCTGGGCCCGATACCGACTGAGCCCGCGCACCGGGCAGAAGCACCAGTTGCGCGCCCACCTGTGCGCGCTGGGCATGCCGATCCTCAACGACCAGATCTACCCGGAACTGCAGCCCGCACCCGCAGCGCACGAAGCGCCGGACTTCTCACGCCCCCTGCAGTTGCTGGCCCGGTCGCTGCGTTTCACCGACCCGATCACGGGCGAGCCACGCGAGTTCCACAGCCAGCGCCGACTGGAGCCGTTCGGGCTGCAGCCAGGGCTCAGTCCGCCGTTGCCATCGCGCCCTGCCGACGCTTGAAGGCCAGGCCCACCACGCCCAAACCTGCCAGCGCCGCCACCCCCAGGGCGGCCCACGCCGCGGTGGGCACGCTCTGGCTGGCCGCCTGCAGGCCCGTCTGCACCGGCAGCTTCACGCTGATGACGCCGACCGGCTGGCCGACCTTGTAGCCAAAGCCGCCACCGCCGTTGAACTGCTGGTTGGTGCGCAGGAAGTCAGGCGCGTTCTCGGGCGTGTCGTGGCAGCGCAGACAGCTCTTTTGGGCGATCACCGCTCGGGCGTACAGCAGCTGCCCACCCTGGATCTTCCAGTATTCGTTGGGTGAGGCCTTCAGGCCCACATGGCTGCCACCCAGGGGCGTCGCCTTGGCCATGGCCTCGGCACCGTGCTCCTGAAAGGCCTTCTGCAAGGCGTCGAGCGCTTCGATCTCGAAAGGGTTGGGCGCGTTGTTGCGGTTGAGCACCGTGCGCGCCGTCATGCGGTACTGGGCCTGGCTGTTGGTGGCCATCAGCACATCGGCCACCTCGCGCTGGATGAGCGCCGGGTTCTTCCAGTAATAGGTCTCGATGCGGGCCATGGCTTCGCGCTCGCCCTGGCGTTGTTCGGCCTTGGCGCCGTTGAGCAGCGCGGCATCGCCATCGCCTCCTGCGTACACGTTGCGTGTCAGGAAGCTGCCGGGCAAGGCCGCTGCGGCCCCTTGGGTGCGGGCGTGCACGCCGCCATACTGCGACGCCCAGCGCCCGACCGTCTCGGCCATGTCGGCGACGATGCGCCCTTCACTGACCGCGCGGCCCTGGGCGAGGTTGTCGGCCGTCCACCAGGCCGCGGTGCCCAGCGCGGCCACCAACACACCAACGAGGCCCACGAGCGCAAGGCCGGAAGCAAAACCGGAAGATTGACGAGACATCGGATTCCTTGGGTTGAGGTGATCGGGCAGCCTGGATCAGGCGGAGCGACGCGCCATGGCTTCGCCCATGCGGATGGCGCGCTCGGGCTGCCAGTCGGGCATGAAGGAGAGCGGGCCCTTGGGGAAGAGCATCACAACGGTCGAGCCCAGCAGGAAGCGGCCCATCTCTTCACCTTGCTTGAGCTCGATGACCTGGTCGTGATACGCCCACTCGCGCACCTGGCCCGGGCGCGGCGGATTGACCACACCGTGCCAGGTCGTGGCCATGCTGCCAACGATCGTGGCACCCACCAGCGTGAGCACCATGGGGCCGTGCGGCGTCTCGAACACGCAGACCACGCGTTCGTTGCGAGCGAACAAGCCCGGCACCCCACGTGCCGTCGCCGGGTTCACCGAGAACAGCTCGCCCGGCACATGGATCATCCGAGTGAGGCGGCCATCGCACGGCATGTGGATGCGGTGGTAGTCCTTGGGGCTGAGGTAGAGGGTGGCGAAGTGGCCGTTCTCGAACTGGGCGGCCAGGGCACGGTCGCCGCCCACCAGGGCCGCGGTCGAGTAGCTGTGGCCTTTGGCCTGGAAAACCTGGTCACGCTCGATGGCACCGAGCTGGCTGATGGCGCCATCGACAGGCGACACCCAGTCGGTCTTTGCCAAAGGCCGCGCACCCGCCTTGAGTGGCCGGGTGAAGAACTCGTTGAAGCTGGGGTAAGCGGCGGGGTCAGGCTGCGCGGCCTCGGCCATGTTGACGCCATAGCGCCCGATGAACCAACGGATGAAGGCGGTGGTCAGCGCGCCCCCGCGGGCCGAGGCACCAAAGCCCGCCAACGAGGTCAGCGCCTTCTTGGGCAGCACATGCTGCATGAGCACGAAGAGACGTTCAGACACAAAATCTTTCAGCAATGCACAGATAACATCGAATTGTAGGACCCGCCCTGGCAGTTCCATCAGGCGAAAATCCGCCATACACCCCTCAGTTCCGGTCCATCCCCCTCAAGCTCGGAGTCCCCATGCGCCTTGCATCGCTCCAGCGCCGCCTGCTTGGCAGCCTGGCCTTCGCCTTCGCCTTCACCAGCCCCGGCGCACAAGCCGCCGAGAAGTTCGTCTTCCTGACCGACTGGTTCGCGCAAGCCGAGCACGGCGGCTTCTACCAGGCCCAGGCGCAGGGCCTGTACAAGCAGGCCGGGCTCGACGTCACCATCCGCATGGGCGGCCCGCAGGTCAACCTCGTGCAGTTGCTGGCCGCGGGCCAGGCCGACTGCATCATGGGCTTTGACGTGCAGACGATGAAGGCCTGGGAACAAGGCGTGCAGGCCGTCACCGTCGCGGCCTTTGCACAAAAAGACCCGCTGGTGCTCATCGCCCACCCTGACGTCAAGCGCATCGAAGACCTCAAGGACCGCACCTTGCTGATCGGGCAGGTCGGCCAGGTCACCTACTGGCCCTGGCTGAAGGCGCGCCACGGCTTCACCGATGCGCAGATGCGCCCCTACACCTTCAACATCCAGCCCTTCCTGGCCGACAAGCGCATCGCCCAGCAGGGCTACCTGACCTCCGAGCCCTACAGCATCGAAAAAGCCTCGGGCATCCGCCCCAAGGTCTTCCTGCTGGCCGACCAGGGATGGCCGCCTTACGCCGGATCCGTCGTGTGCCTGCAACGCACCATCGAGCAACGCCCGCAGGCCATCGTGGCCTTCCTCAAGGCCTCGGCCGAAGGCTGGAAGCGCTACCTGCAGGGCGACCCCCAACCCGCCAACGCCCTCATCAAGCGCGACAACCCCAACATGACGGACGACGTCATCGCGCAGTCCATCGCGCTGCTCAAGTCCAACGGCATCGTGCTGGGCGGCGATGCGGCCACGCAGGGCCTGGGCACCATCACCGACGAGCGCATGAAGCGCACCTTCGACATGCTCGTGCAGCACAAGTTGATCGACCCGAAGAAGGTGGACTGGCGCAAGACCTACACCACCCGCCTGATCCGACAGGTGCAGGTCAAGCCTTGAGCGCGCCTTTTGCGGTCGATTTGCAGCAGGTCGGGCTGCGGCACGCCGGGGGCCTGCAGGCGCTCGATCGGGTGAGCCTGCGCATATCGCCGGGCGAGTTCGTGTGCCTGGTGGGGCCATCCGGTTGTGGCAAGAGCTCGCTGCTCAAGCTCATCGCAGGCCTGTGGCAACCCAGCGCGGGCCAGGTCCGCGTGGCCGGAGTCGAGCCCCGGCAGCCTGAGGCCCGCCAGCAGCTCGCCTTTGTTTTTCAGGACCCGACGTTGATGCCCTGGGCGAGCGTCGAAGACAACGTCGGGCTGCCGCTGAAGCTGGCAGGCGTGCCGGCCCGCGAGCGCTCGGCCCAGGTCGAAGCCGCCCTGCATCAAGTCGGGCTGCAAGGCTTTGCACAGGCCCTGCCTCATGAACTGTCGGGCGGCATGCAGATGCGGGTGTCCATCGCGCGGGGGCTGATCACGCGGCCAGCCATCCTGCTGCTCGACGAGCCCTTTGGCGCGCTCGACGAAATCACACGCCAGAAGCTCGACGACGAGTTGTTGTCGATCTGGGCACAAGGCGGGCTCACCGTGGTCTTCGTCACCCACAGCCTGGCCGAGGCGGCCTACCTGGGCACGAGCGCCTGCGTCATGGGCACGCGCCCCGGGCGCATCGTGTTCGAAGACAGCGCCGAGCAGCCCTGGCCACGCCCCGAACACCACCGCACCAGCGCCGGGTTCAACCAGCGGCTGCGCGCCCTGCAGGACGCGCTGGCCCGAACCAGCCAAGGGGCCACAGGGGACCGCCCATGAGCGACACGACAGGCTCGAAGCTGAACCGCGCCATGCCCTGGCTCGTCGCGGCCGCGCTCATCCTGGTCTGGCAGGCCTGGGTCACGCTGGCCGACGTGCCCGCCTACCTGGTGCCCGCGCCCAGCGAGATCGCTCACCGGCTCGTCGCGGACTGGCACCTGTTGGCGCCCGCCTGGTGGACCACGGTGAAGGTGACCGCGCTGGCCTTGCTGTGCGCCATCGCGCTGGGGTCGCTGGCGGCCTTCGTGTTCGTGCAGAGCCGCTGGATCGAGGCGGCCTTCTTCCCGTATGCGGTGCTGTTGCAGGTCACGCCCATCGTGGCCATCGCGCCGCTGATCATCATCTGGGTGCAGGACGCGACCTGGTCGCTGGTGATCTGCGCGACGCTGGTGGCGCTGTTTCCTGTCATCGCCAACACCACGCAGGGGTTGCGCAGCGTGTCACCTGGCCTGCTGGCCTACTTCGAGCTGCGCGGCGCTTCCAGGTGGCAGACGCTCTGGCAGTTGCGCCTGCCCTCTGCCCTGCCCCATGTGTTCACTGGCTGGCGCATCGCCGGAGGCCTGGCGCTGATCGGTGCCGTGGTGGCGGAGTTCGTGGCCGGCACGGGAGGCACCGCGTCGGGGCTGGCGTACCAGATCCTGCAGTCGGGCTACCAGCTCGACATCCCGCGCATGTTCGCTGCCCTGGTCCTGATCTCGGTCACCGGCATCGCGCTGTTCGGCCTGATCACGGCACTGAGCCGGCGCGTGCTGGGGCGCTGGCACGAAAGCGAACGCGGCTTCGGGGCGCCAGGTCGCCGGCCCTGAAGCCGCCTGAGCTCAGTCCTTCCAGAGCTGCTGCCAGCCCGCCTGGCCCAGGCGCTCGAGCGTGCGGATGTTTTCTTCGTAGATCGAGTCCGCTTCGGGAAAGGCCTCCACCGCGCGGTCGAGGCTGGCTTCGCGGATGAGGTGCAGCGTCGGGTGCGGCGAGCGGTTGCTCAGGTTGCCCAGGTCGTCCGGGTCGGTGCCCGCGAACTGGTAGCGCGGGTGAAAGCTCGCGATCTGCAACTCGCCCTCCAGGCCCATGTCCGCCAGCACGGCATCGGCCACATCCAGGAAGTCGTTGTAGTCGAGGAAGTCCTGCAGCACGCCGGGGTGCACCAGCAAGGTCGTGTCGACCTCCTCGGGGTCGGCGTCGCGCAGGAAAGCGAGCTCCTCGGCCAGGTCCTGGGCCAGGTCCTCGGGCGTCTCGGCATCCGACACCCGCCAGCGGATCTGCCCTTTGACGTGCACGCCCTTGGCAAAGGGACACAGGTTCAAGCCGATGACGGCTTTCTCCAGCCAACGGCGGGTATCGTGGATGATGGCGTCGTGGTCGATCTGCATGCCCGCATTGTCGCCGAGCCGCACGCCTGGCAGCGCATGGCGTCGGCAGGACCACCCGTCCTCCCCTGCCCGCGCCCCACACCGCCATGACCCAGCTCCACCTGCCCGACACCGCCCCCGCCACCACATCGCTCAGGGACCTGGCATCGCGCTTCCCGCGCATCGGACGCATCGAAGCCATCCACCTGCGCCCCGCCCGGCTGGTGCCCGTGCAGACGGTGGACACAGCCGAGCTGATCGCAGACCGCGGTCTTGCGGGCGACCGCAGCGCGGCGCGCACACCCAGCCGGCCCGGCGGCGGCAAGCGCCAGGTCACGCTGATCCAGGCCGAGCACCTGCCCGTGATCGCGGCGCTGAGTGGGCTCGCGCAGGTCGATGCCGCCGCGCTGCGCCGCAACCTCGTCATCTCGGGCCTGAACCTCGTGGCCGCGCGCAGCCTGTTCAAGGACCAGCGCCTGGTGCTGCGCCTGGGTGACGAAGCCGTGCTCGAGCTCACCGGCCCTTGCGACCCCTGCTCGCGCATGGAGGGCATCCTGGGCCCCGGTGGGCACAACGCCATGCGCGGCCATGGCGGCATGACGGCACGGGTGTTGCAAGGTGGGGCCATCCGCGTGGGCGATGCCGTGCGATGCACGCCATGGCCCGCATGAGCCCCGGCTAAACTGCGCCCGCGACCGCGCTGGAGCGAGCGCACAACCCCACATCCCATGAGCTGGCACGGCCAACTGACCCTGAATTACAGCCTCGACGGCGACCGCACCACCGCCCTCGACCGCCACCACGGCCCGCTGCGCGTGCTGCAGCGCCTCTACCCCGAGTCCGAACGCGTCTGCCACCACGTGCTGGTGCACCCGCCCGGCGGCATCGTCGGCGGTGACGTGCTCGACATCGACTTGCGCATGCAGCCCGGCAGCCACGCCCTGCTCACCACGCCAGGTGCCACGCGCTTTTACAAGAGTGCGCAGGCCGAGGCGCGTCAAAGCCTCGTGGCCCAGCTTGAGCCGGGCGCCCGCCTCGAGTGGCTGCCGCTCGAGGCCATCGCCTACCGAGGTTGCCAGGCCGTCAACGCCATGCGCTTCGAGCTCGCCGAAGGCGCCGAGATGATCGGCTGGGACGTGCTCGCGCTCGGCCTGCCCGCCGCGGGCGAATCCTTCTCGGACCCGGCCTTCGCCCATGGCCGCTACACCCAGGAGATCGAACTGCCGGGCGTGTGGCTGGAGCGCGGCACCGTGCGCGCCACCGACACGCACCTGCTCGACAGCCCGCTCGGCTGGGCCGGCAAGCGCGTCATGGCCACGGTGTGGTTCGCGGCGGGGCAGCCCCTGACGCGCCAGCGCCGCGAAGCCCTGCTCGATGCCGCCCGAGAGCAGGCAGGTGGCAGTGCGCTGGCCCTCAGCGCCGGCAGCACCAGCCCGCACGAACACGTCGTGCTGATGCGCGTGCTGGCCGAGCGGGTCGAGCCGGCCATGGCGCTGCTGAGCCAGGTCTGGGGCCGCTGGCGCCGCGAGGCCTGGGGCATCGAGCCTTGCCCTCCCAGGGTCTGGCGCACCTGAATGCCGCGCGCCGGCAGGACCTGATCGGGCAGCCTGCCACGCTCCCACGCCACGCGCGCCGAGTCCATTTCGATTCTAGGGAGGCGCCCGGCTCCAGGCGCAAAGCGCACTATCATCGCGCGAGAACACACACATCGCGCGACCGGGCGGCCAGGGAGGCCGGTGCCAGAGGACAACACCTCGGCAGACACCTCGGCCGACGCAAGAAAACCAAAACCAGGAGTCCGCCATGAAGGTCTTGCTCATCGACGACCACCCCCTGATCCTGTCCGCCTTGCGAACCGTGATCCAGAGCCTGGGTGACCACGTCCACGTTGCCACCGCCGACAGCGCCCGCGCCGCCCGCGACACCCTCCGCCAGGACCCGAGCCACGACCTCGTCCTGCTCGACCTGCAGTTGGGCGACGCCGATGGCTTCGACCTCCTGGCCGACCTGCGCTCGCTCTACCCCGCTTTGCCCGTCGTGGTGGTTTCGGCTTCCGACCGCACCAGCGACGTCATCCGCGCCATCGACATGGGCGCCATGGGCTTCGTGCCCAAGCGCGCCAGCAACGACACCCTGCTCGAAGCGCTCGAACAGGTCCTCTCGGGGGGCGTCTACGTGCCGCCCATGAGCATGGGCGCCGACTTCCAGCCCACGCTCAACCACGCCTCGCCCTTGCGGCAGGTCCAGCAGGTGGCCCAGGCCTCCGACTACCAGACCGTGCCCAGCCTGCGCCAGCTGGGCCTGACCGCTCGCCAGACCGACGTGCTCAACCTGCTGCTCAAGGGCCAGCCCAACAAGCTGATCGCCCGCGAGCTGGGCCTGTCGGTCGAGACCGTCAAGGACCACGTTGCCGCGGTGCTGCGCACCCTGGGCGTGAGCTCTCGCACCCAGGCGGTCATCGCGGTCAGCCAGATCCTGCAAAAGCAGGCGGGTGTCCCGGCCTGGTCGGCCCACTGAGCACGAAGGGTTGAGCACCATGGCCGTCGCCGCCTTGCCGTCTGGCGAACCGACCGCACCGAACACCGAGTCCGGCCTGCCTCCGCCCACCGACGAAGCCATCCGACAGGATTCGGTCCGCCTCGTCTACCGCCAGACCAGCGCCGGCCTGATCGGCCACTTCCTGGGCTGGGTGGTCTGCACCCTGGTCTATTGGGAACACGTGCCCCACGAAATCCTCTGGGGCTGGAGCCTGGCCTTCGGGGTGCTCTGGACGGGCCGCTTCGCCAACCTGCTGAGCTACGAACGCGCGGCCCTGCAAGGCCGGGTGGAGCCCGCGCGCTGGCTGCGCATGTGGAACACGGGCGCCGTGATCGGTGCGACCCTGTGGAGCATCGCGGCACTGCTGTTCTATGGCTACGGTGGTGCTTTCGAGCGCGCCTTCCTGATGCTGACGATCTACTCGTTCGCCATCGGGGCCGTGCCCTACATGGCCTCGCAGACGCCGCTGTTCCTGACCTGCATGGGGCTGTATTTCATCCCCATGATCCTGCGCACGGCGCTCAACGGCGGCGAGCACGACCTCCAGCTCGCCGGCATCTGGTGCCTGATGTGCCTGTGCACCCTGGGCCTGGGCCGCGCCTTTCGCAACATGTTCGGCGAGATGGTGAGCCTGCGCTCGCACGCGCAAGACCTGGCCAGCAAGCTGCACGGTGAGATGAAGGCCGCCGAAGCCGCCCAGCGCGACGCCGAAACCGCCAACCGCGCCAAGACGCAGTTCTTCGCCGCGGCCAGCCACGACCTGCGCCAGCCCCTGCACGCCCTGGGCCTCTTCGCCGAAGCCCTGCGCAGCCGCAGCAAGGACGAGGAAGTCGCCCAACTGGTCAACAGCATCAACAGCTCGGTCGACGCGCTGGAAGGCCTCTTCAGCGAGCTGCTCGACATCACCAAGATCGACACCGGCGGCGTGGACATCGAGCCCGAGCACTTCGCCATGCGCGACCTGTTCAACCGCATCGGCCTGCACTTCGAGCCGACCGCCTTCGAAAAGGGCCTGATGCTCAGCTTCCATGGCGAGCAGCACTTTGCCTACGCCGACCCGCTGGTGGTCGAGCGCATCCTGCGCAACCTGGTCTCCAACGCCATCCGCTACACCGAGGACGGCGGCGTGCTCGTGTCCTGCCGCCGCCGGGGCGAGCAGTTGCTGCTGCAGGTCTGGGACACCGGCATCGGCATCGCTGAAAAGGAGCAGGGCCGCATCTTCGAAGAGTTCTACCAGACGCAGAGCAACCGCCCGCTCGAGCCCCACCACCGCAAGGGCCTGGGCCTGGGCCTGGCCATCGTCAAGCGCCTGGCCGACCTGATGGGCACCGACCTGACCCTGCGCTCGCGCGTGGGCCGCGGCACGGTGTTCAGCTGCCTGCTGCCGATCGGGCGAGCGCCTCGGCTGCAGCCGGTGACGCCTGGCAGCAAGCCCGCCCTGGGCGTCACGCTCGACCGCCGCCACATCGTCGTGGTCGAAGACGAGCTCGCCGTGATGGAAGGCCTGCAGGTGCTGCTCAAGAGCTGGGGCGCCACGGTCAGCGCCTTCGACTCGGTGCGCGCGGTCGAGGAATGGCTCAGGCGCACGGAGGACGACACCGAGGTGCCCCGCCCCGACCTCATCATGGTCGACTACCGCCTGCCCGAGCAACTCACCGGCATCGACGCCATCAAGAAGCTGCGTGAGCGCTTCGGACAGGACCTGCCGGCCATCCTGGTCACCGGCAGCACGATGACGCAGCACGAAGAAGAAGCCCGTCAGCACAACTTCCACGTGCTGCTCAAGCCCGTCGTGCCGACCAAGCTGCGCGCGATGATCGCGTTCAAGCTCGGTCTGCGCTGAGCCGGGGCTCAGGGCCCATCGGCTCTTACATCGGCTCTTACATCGGCCCTGACATCAACCCTGGCAGATCGCGGCCTTGGCCGCCGCGTATTCGGCCTTCAGGCGAGCCACCAGCTCGGCCGTGGGCACCACCTGCTTGATGGCCCCGATGCCCTGGCCGCAGCCCCAGATGTCCTTCCAGGCCTTGGCCTCACCGGCGTTCTTGCTGCCGAAGCTCATCTGGCTCGGGTCGCCATCGCCGAGTTGATCGGGGTCCAGGCCCGCCGCAACGATGGAGGGGCGCAGGTAGTTGCCATGCACGCCGGTGAACTTGCTCGAGTACAGGATGTCGGCGCTTGAGCTCTCGACGATCATCTGCTTGTAGGCCTCGACCGCGCGGGCCTCTTCGGTGGCGATGAAGGCCGAGCCGATGTAGGCGAAGTCCGCACCCATCGCGCGCGCGGCCAGGATCGAGCGGCCGTTGGCGATCGAGCCCGACAACGCCAGGGGGCCATCGAACCACTCGCGGATCTCCTGGATCAGCGCGAACGGGCTCGTGGTGCCGGCGTGCCCACCCGCCCCTGCCGCCACCGCGACCAGGCCATCGGCGCCCTTTTCCACCGCCTTGCGCGCGAACTTGTTGTTGATGACGTCGTGCAGCACCACGCCGCCGTAGCCATGCACGGCCTGGTTGACGTCTTCGCGCGCGCCCAGCGAAGTGATGATCACCGGCACCTTGTACTTGACGCACATCTCCAGGTCATGGTCGAGCCGGTCGTTGCTCTTGTGCACGATCTGGTTGATGGCAAAGGGCGCAGCGGGCTGCTCGGGGTGAGCGCGGTTGTGGGCGTCCAGCGCCTCGGTGATCTCGGCCAGCCACTCGTCGAGCTGCGCCGCCGGGCGCGCGTTGAGCGCCGGCATCGAGCCCACCACGCCGGCCTTGCACTGGGCGATCACCAGCTTCGGCGTGCTGATGATGAACATCGGCGAAGCGATGACAGGGAACGGGACGCGCTTGAGCACTTCGGGCAAGGGCATGAAATCTCCTCTTGTGTCGTTCACGGGCGATCAAAGACAAAAGGGACACCCTGGCCGACCGCAATCGGTTCGGGGTGTCCCTTTCTGGGTTGCCATCCTGACAGGATCAGGCGCTGGCAGCGGGGTCGCGGGTCAGCAGACCTGGATCAGAACGCGTCCACCGGCATGGCCGAGACGCTGTCGCCACCTTCGAGCACGGTGTCGCGCAGCGAAGCCACACGCGCCAGGATGTGGTCGCCGTAGAAACGCGCGGTGGCGATCTTGGCGGTCATGAAGGCGGCGTCTTCGCCAGCGGCCAGCTTGTCTTCGGCCACGATCAGCGAGCGGGCCATCTGCCAGCCAGCGACCAGGTTGCCAGCGAGCATCAGGTAAGGCACCGAGCCGGCGAACACGGCGTTCGGGTTGGCCTTGACGTTGGCCAGCACGAAGTCGACCACCTGCAGGAAGGACTCGCGGGCGGCCTTGAGCTGCTTGGCCAGCTTCTTGCCGGCTGCGCTGCTGCGGGCGTTGAGTTGGCCTTCGGTGTCGGCGATCTGGGCGGCGATGGCCTTGGCCACGGCGCCACCGTCACGGGCGGTCTTGCGGCCGACCAGGTCGTTGGCCTGGATGGCGGTCGTGCCTTCGTAGATCGGCAGGATGCGCGAGTCGCGGTAGTACTGGGCGGCACCGGTTTCTTCGATGAAGCCCATGCCACCGTGCACCTGCACGCCCAGCGAGGTCACCTCGACCGAGTTCTCGGTCGAGAAGCCCTTGATCAGCGGCACCAGGAACTCGTAGAAGGCCTGCGCCTGCTTGGCGACGTTGGCGTCCGGGTGGTTGTGAGCCGTGTCATAAGCGGCGGCACCCACCAGGGCCATGGCGCGAGCGCCCTCGATCAGGCCACGCATGGTCAGCAGCATGCGCTTGACGTCGGGGTGGTGGATGATGGCGACCGATTCCTTGGCCGAGCCGTCCACCGGGCGCGACTGCACGCGGTCGCGGGCGTAGGCCACGGCGTGCTGGTAGGCACGCTCGGACACGCCGATGCCCTGCACGCCCACGTCGTAGCGGGCGGCGTTCATCATGATGAACATGTACTCGAGGCCGCGGTTTTCTTCGCCGACCAGGTAGCCGATGGCGCCGGGGCCGACTTCGCCCTTGTCGTCACCGTAGACCAGCACGGCGGTGGGCGATGCCTTGATGCCGAGCTTTTCTTCGATGGAGGCGCAGAACACGTCGTTGCGCTTGCCCAGCGAGCCGTCGGCGTTGACCATGAACTTCGGCACCACGAACAGCGAGATGCCCTTGACGCCTTCGGGCGCGTCGGGGGTGCGGGCCAGCACCAGGTGGACGATGTTCTCCACCATGTCGTGCTCACCGTAGGTGATGAAGATCTTCTGGCCGCTGATGCGGTAGGTGCCATCGGCCTGCTTGACCGCCTTGGAGCGAACCAGGGCCAGGTCGGAGCCAGCTTGCGGCTCGGTCAGGTTCATGGTGCCGGTCCACTTGCCGGAGACCATGTTGGGGATGTAGCGGGTCTTGAGCTCGTCGCTGCCGGCGGTCAGCAGGGCCTCGATGGCGCCACCGGTCAGGATGGAGCACAGCGAGAAGCTCAGGTTGGCGGCCATGGTCTGCTCGACGCAGGCGGCACCGATGATCTTGGGCAGGCCCTGGCCGCCGTACTCGACAGGCTGACCCAACCCTTGCCAGCCACCTTCGGCCAGCGCGGCGTAGGCTTCCTTGAAGCCCTTGGAGGCGCGCACGACGCCGTTGTCCCACGAACCGTGGTCCTGGTCACCCGACCAGTTCAGGGGCGCGACCACGCCTTCGTTGAACTTGGCGGACTCTTCCAGGACGGCCTGGGCGGTCTCGAAACCGGCGTCTTCGAAGCCGGGGATCTGGGCGATCTGGTCGATGCCAGCGAGTTCCTTCATGCAGAACAGCTGGTCCTTGACGGGTGCGGTGAATGCCATGGTGTCTTGCTCCACTGCCGCCGTTTTAAACACGGCGGCTTCAGACGGAAAAAAGGGGCGTCTTGCAGGACGCCCCGTTTGAGGTGCTCAGTCAGAAACGGCGTCTGGCTGCGTCACCCGCGATGATGCCATCACAGGGCCTTGATCAGCTCCGGCACGGCCGTGAACAGATCGGCTTCAAGGCCGAAATCGGCGACCTGGAAGATCGGGGCTTCGGGATCCTTGTTGATGGCGACGATGACCTTGGAGTCCTTCATGCCGGCCAAGTGCTGGATGGCGCCGGAGATGCCGACGGCCACGTACAGCTGGGGAGCGACGATCTTGCCGGTCTGGCCGACTTGCAGGTCGTTCGGGGCGTAGCCAGCGTCCACGGCGGCGCGCGAGGCACCGAGGGCGGCACCCAGCTTGTCGGCCAGGGGCGACATGACTTCGTTGAACTTCTCGGCAGAACCCAGGGCGCGGCCACCGGAGACCACGATCTTGGCGCCGACCAGCTCGGGGCGCTCGGACTTGGTCACTTCGCGACCGACGAACGAGGACTTGCCCGAATCGGCCACGGCGGCCAGGGTTTCAACGGCGGCGGAACCACCGGTGGCGGCAGCCGGATCGAACGCGGTGGCGCGAACGGTGGCGACCTTCACGGTGTCGGACGACTGCACGGTGGCGATGGCGTTGCCAGCGTAGATCGGGCGCTCGAAGGTGTCAGCGGAGACGACCTTGGTGATTTCCGACAGTTGGCCGACGTCCAGCTTGGCGGCGACGCGGGGAGCGACGTTCTTGCCCGAAGCGGTGGCGGGGAACAGGATGTGGCTGTAGCTCGAAGCCACGGCCAGGACCTGGGCGGCCACGTTTTCAGCCAGGGAGTCGGCGAAAGCAGCGCTGTCGGCGTGCAGGACCTTGGCGACGCCAGCGATCTGGGCGGCGGCAGCGGCAGCAGCACCGGCGTTGGCGCCAGCGATCAGCACGTGCACATCGCCACCGATGGCCTTGGCAGCGGTCACGACGTTCAGGGTCGCGCCCTTGATGCTGTTGTTGTCGTGTTCAGCAATGACGAGAACGGTCATTTGGGTCTCCTCAGATCACTTTGGCGTCGTTCTTGAGCTTGGCAACCAGGGTGGCCACGTCGGGCACCTTGATGCCAGCAGAGCGCTTGGGCGGCTCGGCGACGGTCAGGGTCTTGATGCGGGGGGTCACGTCGACGCCCAGGTCGGCCGGCTTGACGGTGTCAAGGGGCTTCTTCTTGGCCTTCATGATGTTGGGCAACGTGACGTAGCGGGGCTCGTTCAGGCGCAGGTCGGTGGTGACCACGGCCGGCAGGCTCAGCGACACGGTTTCCAGGCCGCCGTCGACTTCACGGGTGACGTTGACCTTGCCGCCAGCGACTTCCACCTTGGAGGCGAAGGTGCCTTGGGGCAGGTCGGCCAGGGCAGCCAGCATCTGGCCGGTCTGGTTGCTGTCGTCGTCGATGGCTTGCTTGCCCAGGATGATCAGCTGGGGCTGTTCCTTGTCGATCAGGGCCTTGAGCACCTTGGCCACGGCCAGGGGCTGGATGTCGGCGTCGGTTTCGACGAGGATGCCGCGGTCAGCGCCGATGGCCATGGCGGTGCGCAGGGTTTCCTGGCATTGGGCCGGGCCGACGGAGACGGCGATGATCTCGGTGACAACGCCCTTTTCCTTCAGACGGGTCGCCTCTTCAACGGCGATTTCGTCGAAGGGGTTCATGGACATCTTGACGTTGGCGATGTCGACACCAGAGCCGTCGGACTTCACGCGAACTTTCACGTTGTAGTCGACAACCCGCTTGACCGGAACGAGAGCCTTCATGCGTTGTTCTCCTGCGTCATGAGGATGAGTTGATTGAAAGGGGCCGCGCCAAAAAGCACGATCGTTCGATTCTAGCCCGAACTCGAGGGGTTTCCGCATCATTTTTCCGGTCCGCTCACGCCAAGTGGGACAAAATCGCGTCCGATGTGCCGCCCCCTCGCCACCGCATGACCGAACCGTCCCCGAAGGTGTCCGCCGAAACCGGCCGCGACCTGCGCCTGGCCATCGGCGTCTTCGATTCCGGCGTGGGTGGGCTGTCGGTGCTGCGCGTGCTGCGCCAGCACCTGCCGCACGCCACCCTTTTGTATGTGGCGGACTCGGGCCATGCACCGTATGGCGAGAAATCCGAGGCATTCATCACCGGGCGTTCGCTGGCCATCGCCGACTTCCTGCTCTCGCAAGGCGCGGAGCTGCTGGTGGTGGCCTGCAACACCGCCACGGCCACCTCGGTGCAGGCGCTGCGCCAGCGCCACCCTCACCTGCCCATCGTGGGCATCGAGCCGGGGGTCAAGCCGGCGGTGGCCGCGTCCGTGGCGCGCAAGGTGGGCGTGCTGGCCACGCCGGGCACGCTGGGCAGCGAGCGCTTTGCGCAGTTGATCGAGCAACACGCCGGCGACGCACAGATCCTGCCGCAGCCCTGCCCCGGGCTGGCCAAGGCCATCGAGACCGGGCGGCTGGACACCCCGGCGCTGCGCGAGCTGATCGCCGGCTTTTGTCAGCCCTTGAAGCAGGCGGGCGTGGACACCGTGGTGCTGGGCTGCACGCACTACCCCTTCGTCGCCCCGCTGATCGCCCAGGCCATGGGCCCGGGGGTTCAGCTGATCGACACCTCGGACGCGGTGGCACGCCAGACCGTGCGGCTGGCGCGCCGCGCGCTGTCCTCGGCCGAAAGGCTGGAGGGAGAACCCTCGGCAGGCCGCACCCGCCTGTGGACCAGCGGCGACGTGGCCGCGCTGCGGCACTTTTGCACACCCTGGATGGCCGATGCGGCCACCGTCGAGGCCTTGCCCGAGCTCAATCCTGTGAATTGAGCCCACTTCACCGGGTGAATCGCACACTTCTTAACTCTCAGTAACAAACACGCTCAAGTCTCCTGAAGCCAAGCCGAAACCCCCGACAGAGGAAATGGGCCTCCGCGCCCGATCTATTTATCTGTCAGCCCTGCTTTTACTGGGGAACACGTCATGGCTTCACTCATTCCGTCGCTGTCAACTGCTCAGATCGCCGCACTGTCCACGCAGTCGATCGTCAACCTGAGCACAGCCGACTGGGCCTTGTTCTCCACCGCGCAGGCCGCGGCCCTCACCACCGCCCAGGTCGCGGTGATCGAGACCGCCGACCTGCGCTCGCTGACCACCACCGCCCTGGCCGCCATGACGGACGACCAGGTCGATGCGCTGACCACCAAGCAGTGGGCCGCGATGTCCACGCAGCAGATCGCCGCGCTGACCACGGCGCAGCTGCAGAACCTGGACGCCACCGACATCGGCGCCTTGAGCACGCTGCAGTTGCGCGCGCTGAGCACCGACAGCATCGCCTCGCTGACCACCGACCAGATCGCTTCGCTGCGCACCCAGCAGATCGCCGCGCTGAGCAACGCCCAGCTGCAGGCCCTGACCACGACGCAGATCGCCGCCATCGAGACCGCCGACATCCGCGCCCTCACCGGCCTGCAGGTGACGGCACTGAGCTCGGACCAGGTCGCGGCCTTGACCACCGAACAGATCGCCGCGCTGGAGACCGCCGACGTGCGCGGCCTGACCACCGCCGCCATCCGCGCCCTGTCCGATGACCAGATCGCCTCCTTGGGCACCGCCCAGGTCCTGGCGCTGACCAGCACGCAGTTCGCCGCCTTCACCACGGCCCAGATCGGTGCCATCGAGACCGAAGACATCCGCGCGCTCAGCGCCGCCCAGCTCTCGCAGCTGACCACGGCCCAGATCACCGGGCTGACCACGGCACAGGTCGCCGCCATCAGCACGGCCAACATCCGCTTCCTGTCGCCCGCTCAGGTCTACGCGCTGAACTCCGAGCAGGCCGCCGCGCTGACGACGCAGCAGATCGTGGCCATGGAAACCATCGACGTGGCCTCGCTGTCGACCGCCGCGATCTCGGCGATGAGCACCGCCCAGATCCAGGCGCTGACCTCCGCACAGACCTCCGGCCTGGGCACCGCACAGATCCAGGCCTTGTCCACCGAGCAGCTGCGCGCCCTCGACGTGGCCGACATCCGCGCCCTGCGCGGCCCCCAACTCGCCGCGCTGTCGACCGAGCAGGTCGAGGCGCTGGGCACCGACCAGGTCGCCGCGCTGACCACGGCCCAGGTGGCCCTGCTGGGCACCGACCAGGTCAACGCCCTGACCTCGGGGCAGGTGGCCGCGCTGAGCTCGCTGCAGATCAGCTCGCTGACCACGCAGCAGCTCGCCGCCATGGGCACCGAGCAAGCCGCCTCCATCGAGACCGCCGACATGGCGGCGCTGAGCACGGCCAAGATCGCCGCGCTCAACACCGACGCCATCGCCGCGCTGAGCTCGGGCCAGATCGCCGCCATGACCTCGCTGCAGGCCGCCGCGCTGACCACCCGCCAGCTGACCGCCCTGTCGACCGAGCAGATCGCCGCGCTGGAAACCAATGACGTGCGTGCGATGAGCAGCGGCCAGTTCGCCGCCTTGTCGTCGGACCAGGTGGCCGCGCTGAGCACCGCCCAGATCGCCGCCATCGACGCGCTCGACATGCGCCAGGTCAAGACCGCCGCCATCGCCGCGCTCGACACCGACCAGGTCGCCGCCATGACCACGGCCCAGGTCGCTTCGCTGACCACCGCTCAGGTGGCCGCGATGTCGTCCACGCAGATCGGCGCCATCGAGACCGCCGACATCGTCGCCCTGCAGTCGGCCCAGTTCGCGGTCCTCAACAGCGAGCAGGCCTCGGCCCTGACCGCCGGCCAGATCGCCGCGATCGACGCGCTGGACATCCGCGCGCTGAGCACCGGCGTGATGGCCGCGCTGGCCTCCGACCAGCTCGCCGCCCTGACGACCGCTCAGATGGTGGCCCTGACCACCGCCCAGCTGCGCGCCCTGACCACCGACCAGATCGGTGAGCTGCAGACGGCCGACGTCGCCGCCCTGAGCACCTTGCAAGTCGCCGCCCTGACCAACGGCCAGGTCGCCGCGCTGACCACCGCGCAGATCGTGGGCCTGACGACCGCGCAAGTGGCCTCCCTGACCACCGCGCAGTTCAGCAACCTGAGCACCGAGCAGCTCGCCGCCATGGAGACGGCCGACCTGCGCGCCCTGACCCCGGCGCACTACCAGGCCATGAGCTCGGAGCAGCTCACCGCCTTGTCGAACGCCCAACTGGCCGCCATCGAGACCGCCGACCTGCGCGCCCTGAGCACCGCCGCGCTGGCCGCCCTCGACACCGCCCAGATCACCGCCCTGGGCACCGCCCAGATCGCCTCGCTGACCACCGCCCAGGTCGCCAACCTGACGACCGAGCAACTGGCTTCGCTGAGCACCGCCAGCATCGCCGCCATGACCACGGCCTCCATGGCCGCGCTCAAGACCGACCAGCTGACCGCGCTGACCACCGCCCAGGTCGCCGCCATCGAGACCGTTGACCTGCGCGCCCTGAGCACCGCCCAGATCCAGGCGCTGGAGACCGCGCAGATCGAGGCCATGACCTCGGCCCAGCTCAACAACCTGACCTCGCTGCAGATCCGCGCGCTGAGCTCGGAGCAGATCCAGGCCATCGAGACCGCCGACCTGGCCGCGCTGAGCATCGCCAACATGGGCCTGATGCTCGACCCGCAAGCCGGCTACTTCAGCACCGAGCAGGTCGCCGCGCTGACCACCTCGCAAGTCGCTGCCCTGCGCACCGGCCAGCTCTCGAACTTCTCGTCCGACCAGATCGCGGCCATGACCACGGCCGAAGTCGCCGCGCTGACGCGCATCCAGGTGGGCAGCATCACCGGCGCTCAGGCTGAAGGCCTGGGCACCGCCCAGGTGGCGTCCATCAGCACGGCCAACATCTCGGCCCTGGGCACCGCCGCCGTCGCGGCCCTGTCGACCGACGTGATCGAGTCGATGGACACCGCGCAATACCGCGCCCTGACCTCCGCACAGCTCGCCGCCTTCGGCACGGCGCAGATCGCGGCCATCGAGACCGCCGACCTGGCCCAGCTCAACACCGTGCAGTTGCGCGCCCTGGGCACCGCCGCCATCGCGGCGATGACCAGCGACCAGATCGAGGCCCTGGGCACCGCCCAGGTGACCGGCCTGACCGTCGCCCAGGTGGCCGCGCTGACCACCGAGCAGATCACCAACATGGAAACCGCCGATGTGCGCGCGCTCAACACCGCGCAGATCGCCGGCCTGCAGGGCGCCCAGGTGGTGGCCCTGAGCACCGACCAGATCCAGGCCCTGGGCACCGCCGCCATCGCGGCCCTGAGCACCGCCAACATCGCCCTGCTGGAAACCGAAGACCTGGCCGCGATGAGCTCCAGCCAGATCGGCGCGCTGACCACGGCCCAGCTGGCCGCGCTCAGCAGCGACCAGTTCCTGGCCATCGACACCGCTGACCTGCAGGCCCTGAACGCCGCGCAGCTGCTGGCGATGGGCCTGACCGGCGTCGAGTCGATGTCCAGCGACCAGATCGCCGCGCTCAGCAGCGCCCAGATCCGCGCACTGAGCACCGCCCAGATCAACTCGCTGAGCACCGAACAGCTCGCCGCCATCACCACCTCGGGCGTGCAGGCCATGACCAGCGCCCAGACCCAGGCCCTGACCACCGATCAGGTGGCCGCGATGACCACGGGTCAGGTGGCTGCGCTGAACACCTCCAACATCCGCTTCCTGAGCGTGGGCCACATCGGCGCCCTGGACACCGCCCAGGTGGCCGCGCTGACGACCTCGCAAGCCACGGCCCTGACCACGCAGCAGCTGGCCGCCTTCAGCACCGAGCAGACCGAGGCCATCGAGACCGCCGACCTGGCCGCCCTGACCGCCGCGCAAGTGGTCTCGCTGGGTGCCGGCAACGCCGCCGCGCTGACCACCGCCCAGGTCGTGGCCCTGACCACCGCCCAGGTGGCCGGCCTGACCACCGCGCAAGTGGCCGCCCTGTCGTCTGGCCAGCTGGCCGCGATGGAAGTCACCGACGTGCGCGCCCTGACCACGGCGCAGGCCGCGGTGTTCGACACCACCCAGGCAGAAGGCCTGACCGCCGGCCAGATCGCGGCCCTGAGCACCGCCAACGTCCGCGCCCTGCAAAACGCCACCCTGGCCTCGCTGACCTCCGACCAGCTCAACGCCCTGACCACCGCTCAGGTGCAGGCGCTGGGCACCGCCCAGGTCGCCAGCCTGACCACGGACCAGCTCAGCAGCCTGGAAACCGCTGACCTGGCCGCGATGACCTCCGCGCAGCTGCAAGCCATCTCGGCCGGCAACTTCGCGACCCTGGGCTCCGAACACATCGCCGCGCTGACCACCGCCCAGGTGTCCACGCTGACCACCGCCCAGGCACAGGCCCTGACCACCGACCAGCTCGAAGGCCTGACGGCCAACGGCGTGCGCGCCCTGGGCACCCAGCACTTCGCCGTGCTGAGCTCGGCCCAGGTCGACGCCCTGAACACCGACCAGGTCGCCGCCATCGAAACCGTCGACCTGCGCGCCCTGCGCGCCAGCGAGCTCTCTGGCTTGGGCACCGACGACATCGTGGCCCTGAGCACGGCGCAGTTCGCCGCGCTGCAGACCGCCCAGGTCGCCGCGCTGGCCACCGAGCAGATCGAGGTCATCGAAACGCGTGACCTGGTGGCCCTGTCGGCCGCCCAGGTCACGGCCTTCGGTGCCGCCGGCGTCGCCGCCCTGACCACCGCTCAGGTCGCCGTGCTCAAGACCGACCAGGTCGCCGGCCTGAGCACCGGCCAGATCGGCGCGCTCGACACCGCCCAGGTGGTCGCGTTGAGCACCAACGCCGTGCGCGTGCTGACCACCGCCCAGGCCGCCACGCTGTCGTCCGAACAGGTCTCGGTGATGGAGACCGCCCAGGTCGCCGCGCTGACCACCGCCACGATGCGCAACCTGACCAACGACGCCGTGGCCGCCCTGACCACCGGCCAGGTCAACGTGCTGAGCACGGCCCAGACCTCGGCCCTGTCGAACGGCCAGGTCGCCTCGCTGACCACCGACCAGATCCAGGCCCTGCAGACCCGCAACATCGCCACCCTGAGCACCGCCCAGGTCCAGGCCCTGGGTGACACCGGCGCCGACGTGCTGACCTCGGCCCAGATCAACGCGCTGACCTCCGCCCAGGCCGCGTCGCTGACCACCGCCCAGATCGCCACGCTGAGCACCGACCAGATCACGGCCCTGTCGGTCAACAACGTCCGCGTGCTGACCGTGGCCCAGGCCGCCGCCCTGAACTCCGAGCAGGTCAACGCCTTCAGCACCGCCCAGATCGGCGCGCTAAGCACCGCAGACGTTCGCGCCCTGACCACCGATGCCATCGGTGGCCTGAGCGCCAGCCAAGTGGCCGCCCTGAGCACCTTGCAAGTGGCCTCGCTGACCACCACGCAGGTGCAGGCCCTGGCCACCGACCAGATCGCCGCGCTGGAGACCGCCGACGTCCGCGCCCTGACCACCGCCCAGGCGATGGTGCTGAGCAGCGACCAGGCCGCCGCGCTGACCGCCTCGCAAGTGGCGGCGCTGGAGACCGCCGACCTGCGCCTGATGTCCACCCTGGCCATCAGCGGCCTGACCAGCGACCAGGTCGCCGCGCTGACCTCGCTGCAGGTCGCCGCGCTCAACAACGCCCAGGTGGCCGCGCTGAGCACCGAGCAGGTCGCCTCGATCGAAACCGCCGACATCCGCGCCCTGAGCGCCGCCCAGGCCGCCGTGCTGAGCACCGGACAGGTCGAGGCCCTGACCTCCGGCCAGATCGCCGCGCTCAACACCGCCGCGCTGCGCAGCCTGACCACGGCCGCCATCGCCGCGATGTCGACCGACCAGATCGAAGCGCTGGGCACCGCCCAGGTTGCCTCGCTGACCTCGCAGCAGATCGCCGCGCTGTCGACCGAGCAGCTCGCCAGCATCGAGACGCAGGACATCGCTGCCCTGGGCACCGCCCAGATCGCCGCGATCAGCGCCGGCAAGTTCTCGGCCCTGACAGCCGATCAGATCGCCGCGCTGACCTCGGTGCAGGTGCCGCGCCTGAGCGCCGCGCAGATCGCCTCGATGACGACCGAACAGATCGCCGCCATCGAAACCGCCGACCTGCGCCTGCTCGGCAGCACCCAGCTCGCCGCCCTGCAGACCGCCCAGATCGCCGGCCTGACGACGGCCCAGGTCCAGGCGATCAGCTCGGCCAACATCCGCTTCATCGACGCCGCCGACGTGGGCGCGATGAGCACCGACCAACTGCGCGCCCTGACCACCGCCCAGGCGTTCAGCCTGACCACCGCCCAGGTGGCCGCGCTGGACACCACGCAAGTCGCCGCGCTGGAAACGGCCGATCTGGCCGCCCTGGGCACCGCCCAGATCAACGCCCTGGGCACCGCCGGTGTGGTGGCCCTGAGCACCGATCAGGTCGCCGCCCTCACCTCGGTGCAGGTCAGCCGCCTGACCAACGCCCAGGTGACCGCGATGACCAGCGACCAGCTCAACGCCATGGAAGCGGTTGACCTGCGCGCCCTGGGCACCGCCCAGCTCAACGCGATCAGCACGGCCAACTTCGCCGAGCTGAGCACCGCCCAGGTGGCCAACCTGACCTCCGCCTCGCTGCGCGGCCTGGACAACGCCCACGTCGCGGCGCTGACCACCGATCAGCTGGGTGCCATCAGCACGGCCAACATCCAGACGCTCACGAGCACGCAGATCCAGGCCCTGAGCTCTGACCAGATCGCTTCGCTGGACGCCTCGCACATCGCGGCGCTGCAAACCGCCCAGCTGCGCATGCTGGCCAACGAGGACATCGCCGCCCTGCAGACCGACCAGATCGTGGCGCTGACGACGGCCCAGATGTCGGCCTTCACCAGCACCCAGCTGGGCCAGCTGAGCTCCGAGCAGATCGGTGCGCTGGAGACGCAGGACCTGCGTGCCCTGACCGCCGCGCAACTGGTGGGGCTGTCGACCGATGCGGTCGGCAACCTCAGCACCGAACAGCTCGGCGCGATGACCAACGCCCAGCTCGCCGGGCTGACGACGACGCAGATCGCGTCGCTGTCGACCGAAGCGATCGAGGCGCTGAGCACCGCGCAGATGGCGGCCTTCACCACCGCGGCCCTGCAGGCCCTGACCACCGACCAGATCGTGGCGATGGAAACGCAGGACCTGGCCTCGCTGAGCATGGCGCAGTCGACCGCCTTCACCGGCGCACAGATCAGCGCCATGACGGCCGAGCAGATCGACTCGCTGCTGGCGACCTCGCCGATCGTGCTGGACCTCGATGGCAACGGCGTGAGCACGCTGGCGGCCAGCGCGGGTGTCCACTTCGACATCAACGCCACGGGCAACGCCCACCAGGTGGGCTGGGCCAGCGCCACGGACGGCCTGCTGGTGCGTGACCGCAACGGCGACGGCCTGATCAACGATGGCTCGGAGCTGTACGGCAACGCCACGCGCCTGGCCGATGGCTCTCGCGCCGGCAACGGCTACGAGGCCCTGGCGATGGAAGACAGCAACGGCGACGGTGTGCTGAACCAGGCCGACGCCGCGTTTGCCGACCTGAGGCTGTGGGTGGATGCGAACTCCAACGGGGTGACGGACTCGGGCGAGCTGCATGGGCTCAGCGAGTACGGCATCACGTCGATGAGCCTGGGCTACACGCAGACGGACACGCTGGACAACGGCAACTTGCTGGCGCTGTCGTCGAGCTACACGACCAGCGATGGTCAGTCGCACGACATGGCGGACGTCTGGTTTGCCCGTGACACGGGTGCGGCTGCGGGCAGCACCGATCTGACGGCGCACGACCTGCTGGCTGCGCCGGGTGAGTCGTCGCTGGTGACGGCTGCGACCAGCACGGGCTCGGCTTCGGAGGCGACGGCGCCTGCTTCGAGCACCACCACCGCTGACAGCAGCGGCGCGGCCGACCAGGTCATGGTGGACACGGCAGCGATTGCCGCGGTGCAGGGGCTGGCCGACGCGATGCTTCAAGAGCAGCAGCGTCAGGTGTTGATCTGATCTGTTGCTGAGGGCGGGCCTGTCGGGCCTGCCTCTCAAGCGGCAAGGGGCGACCTGGAGTGGGTCGCTCTTTTTTTTGTGGCGGGCTTGGGTGCTTGCCTGGGTTTGGGTGCTTTGTCGGGGCAGCGCGAGGCGGGGGCTGCGGCGCTGTGCGGGCGGGCTTCAGGGTGGTGGTCCTGCCTGCGGCAGGACTGCCCTGCGGTGCTTATATGGACGCCTCCCGTGTGGCAAGGAGTTTTTGAGGTTTTGGCTGGACGGCATCAACTGCGGTCTTATATCCGGCCTGTGTTTGCAGAACGGACAGAGTCCGCCGCTGGCCTT